>Ga0208454_1000002_pt1 | contig 745979 bp, 691 predicted proteins | sample EasRivMeERMZT100_FD_187530 | JGI IMG/M metagenome (GOLD analysis project Ga0208454, IMG submission 187530) | Soil microbial communities from meander-bound floodplain in the East River, Colorado, USA - East River MetaG ERMZT100 (SPAdes) (version 2) | ecosystem: Environmental > Terrestrial >...
AAGACTACCGGCCGTATCGCGGCGCGTCGGTCTTTCCCGAAGCAGCATCTACGCGCGGGTCGCATCTGGAGATTTTCCGCGTCCCATCAAACTTGGTTCAAACGCTAGAGCGGTCGGCTTTGTCGCGTCGGAAGTAGATAGCTGGCTTGCGACACAGGCGGAACGGCGCGGCGCTTCTACGATTCAGGCCGCTTAACCATTACTGCCCTGCGGACTTTCCAAACGGAAAAGCCCGCGCCGCTGGTATCGGTCACGGGCCAAAGGATCAAGACGATGCAGATTATAGCAACAAACGACGCGGTGGCGGCATGACTCCCGATGCCGTCCTGGCTCGTTTCAACCATCTTCGCGAGAGCGGAATAGGGCGCTACGTTGCGCCGTGTCCAGCCCACGAGGACCGGAGCCCTTCACTCTCGATCCGCGTACTCGACGACGGGCGCACTTTGCTTCACTGCTTTGCAGGATGCGATGTCGAGGATGTTGTCGGCGCGGTCGGCTTGACGGTTGGCGACCTTTTCTCGGAGCGCCAGCTTTCACAGACAGCGATCAAGCCCTCACCGCTGAAGCTTAGACCAGCAGAAGCGCTGTTGCTGCTTGGTCACGAGATCCTTGCTGCAAACCTCATCGTCGCCGACCTCGTGACGATACTTCGTCGTGGAGAGATGCCAAGTGAGTTGGCACTGAGCCGATTGGCGCAGTGTTCGGGCCGCATCCAGACGGTCCGTGCCTTTACTGAGGCAATTGCGCAGCCAGAGTTGAAGTCAATTCGTCGCGGGATTGCCGCATGAATGCCGTCATTGCCGAGATCCAAGACAGGGTTGACGCGATCTCGGATGGCGAGGCTGTACTGAACGGAGTGCATGACTTTCTTGGCCGCTTTGTTGCCTACCCAACCTTTAATTGCCACATCGCACACACACTCTGGATCGCCCACACGCATCTGATGGCGGTTTGGGATAGCACGCCGCGCATAGCGTTTCTGTCTCCAGAGCCAGGATCTGGCAAGAGCCGTGCCCTTGAAGTCAGTGCCTTGCTGGTACCACATCCGATCGAGGCAATTAATGCCACGCCAGCCTATTTGTTTCGCAAGGTCGCTGATCCTGAAGGTTTGCCAACCGTGCTGTTCGACGAGATCGACACGGTCTTCGGCCCAAAAGCCAAGGACAACGAAGTGATTCGCGGCGTATTGAATGCTGGCCATCGTCGAGGGGCGATGGCAGGCCGTTGTGTGCTGCGCGGCAAGACCGTGGAAACAGAAGAGCTACCCGCATATTGTGCTGTTGCGGTCGCCGGACTTGGCCACCTGCCGGACACGATCCTAACGCGCTCCGTCGTGATTCGCATGAGACGGCGGGCTCCAACAGAAAAGATCGAACAGTTCCGGCGCCGAATTGAGGCACCTGCGGGTCACCAACTGCGCGATCGACTGGCGGAGTGGGCGGCCGTCGCACAGCCATGCATAGCTTTTCCTCAGATGCCGCCCGGTATCGAGGATCGTGCTGCGGACGTGTGGGAAGCGTTGCTTGCGATTGCAGACGCGGCGGGTGGCGTGTGGCCTGGGATTGCCCGCAATGCTGCTGTTGCGCTCGTTACACAGGCCAAAGAGTCCAGCCCGAGTCTGGGCCTGAGACTGCTTGCAGATTTGAGGACAGTCTTTGTCCAAAAGGAGTCCATGGCAACCAGCGAAATCATCGCCGAACTCGCAGCCATCGAAGAGGCTCCTTGGGGCGACTACAAGGGAAAGCCGATCAACGACCGCCAGCTGGCCAACCTGCTTCGACAGTACGGGGTGAGCTCAAAGGTGAACCGACGCGGCACAGGCACCCTTCGAGGTTACGCGAGACAGGATCTGTATGACCCATGGATGCGCTACCTCCCGCAGTCCCCGGAAAGCGTAACAAACGTAACAGGCGAAACACGCGGGCGAATCAACGGGCTGGCCGTTACAGGTGTTACGGATGTTACGCATTTGGTGGAGGCCAACGCGGAGAGGTTGCAGGCATGAGTCCCGAATCAGTTGCGGCAGAAGTCCAGGTTGGGCGCGAACTTATCGCTTCGATTACCCCTACCCAATTTTCAACCGACGGAGACAAACAGGAATGAGCTATTCATTAGGCATCGAGGTCAAGGCATGAATTCTCCCGAACGAGAAGCCGCCGAATTCCAGACAGATCGTGAGCTTGGCGCTTTGCCTACCCCCACGGGCAGGGTAGTCGATTTTGCCAAACGCAAACGGGCGATTGACCTGGCGACCCTGACAGACGTGCGCCGGGAGATGGCCCGCGTCTATCGCGAGGTGCGGTTCAAGAAGATCGCTCCAGAGGTGGGAGCCAAGCTCACATTCATGCTCGTGTCGATCGCGAAAGTGACCGAGCAGGCCGAAGTCCAACCGCGAGTTGAGGCCATCGAGAGAACACTGGCTAGGCAACCGCAGTGAAACTCAGCGACACGGTCTACGAGCGGCTGACTTCGGACCAACGCTTCCGCGCCACCATTGAGGCGTTTTCGAGGATGGACATTGCAGAGGTCGATCGCCTGCAAGACACCTGCGGCTTCGTACCGATCAGGGTACATGCACCAGCTTACTTTCATCGCCTTCGCAGCTACCAAGAACTAGCAATGCAGCAGGGGCTTTTCGTGCTGGAGCAGATGGCCGCGTTTTGGGCGGCCATGTTCAACGTGCGTGGGGCAGAAGGCGAGCGCCAGGACAAGGCGATCGAAGATATCGTAAGTACCGTCGCGAACCTCAAAGCGCTCATATTGGCATGGGAGGAATTCAACAGCGAACTGGCAATCGACCCAGACAAGGCCCACTTCACTCGCTACAAGCTGGCAAAGGAATTGATCGCATGGATGGATGCCATGGAGCCAAACGATGTCATCGAGCCGGATGCAGAGAGGCATGCACGCATGCTTGCGTTCTTCAGGGATTCTTGGCGACGGCGGCTTGAGCACGTACGTTCGATCGACATGATCGAGACACCAAGATTAGCGAAGAACGGCAGGTGAATAGTCACAACGCCTTACCAAGGCTTCGGAGCCGCTACCTGGCTCAAGTGCTGGCGACAATTCAACAGCGCCTCTATACCCCCACCCGCGAAATAGGGCCTCCAAAGTAACGTAAAGCCTACAAATGGAGTTCTGCACGCGATGCATGGTGTCTTGGTAGAATCAATATATGGCCGCGCAAGTCAACGAGTTTGACCCTCGGCGAGCGCTTGGGGCACTGATGTATCTTGCCCGCGCCACCACAAACGATCTCTATATCCTCATGAAGATGCTTTATGTCGCTGACAAGAAGCATCTTGCGATCACGGGGCGCTACATTGCGGGCGACCAATACGTTGCAATGGAAGCCGGCGCAACTCCGAGTGGTGCTTATGACATTGCGAAGTTTGTGAGAGGCGATCACAGGCTGCACCGAGGATTTCCGCTAGCTCGTCGATATATCGAGGTTAGGGATCAGACCAAGGTGAATCTGCTTGCTGACGTGCCTGAAGGCTACATAAGTGAGTTGGCCCAAAAGTGCCTTGACGAAGTAGTTACGCTTTACCGCGAGCATCCAAATTGGGTCTATTGGTTTAAGCAAGCCCACGATTCCGCTTGGACCGCATCACTTAAAGAAGGCGAGCTTGCGCCGCCGATTGATATCAAGGCTGTAGCAGGAACAATCAAAGAAAACGGCCCACTTCTAGACTATTTGGCAGATCCGTACCCAGAGGCGGCAAAAGGCTAGATCACTTGCTTACTGCGGGAACCGTCGTTCGAGTTCCTGTTGATTTCAAGCAAGGAGAACCGAAGTACCTTGTCGTCGTTGACGTTGACTCCGCCGTTCATTGCGTCGTCATCAATTCAAAGATTCACAAGCTATTCGGAGGGGAACTCTTTAAGGATTCTTTCGTCCCGATTGAGAAAGCGACACATCCATTCATGGAAAAGGATGTGAGCTATGTTGACTGCAACGAAATCAAACAGTTTCCGCTAGCTGAGATTCAAACGCACATAGCAGCCGAGCCCGGCTGCGTAAGGGGCCAGATTTCAAGTGAGCTACGAGCCAAGATAATTCACGCAGTCCAAGTATCGATCTGCATTGTCCCCGCGGACAAGAGGCGCTACATCGCGGTACTTTCCTCGCGCACCGCGACAGATGCGCCTGACCGCAACTAGCAAAACCGGGTTATCGATCGAACAATGGCATCCGAGCTGCTCAAAATTATTCTCTCAGTCGCGGCTGTCCTAATGGTTGCGCTTAGCACCTTCCTTGCCTCTAAGGACACCGAAAGAAAGTTAGGACAAACTCCGCTAGTTTTTGATCCTGGCTCGGGCAAGCCGTCCTGGCTTTCTAAACATCGGTTGATTGTCGCCATTGCGCTCGCAGCAGTACTAGGGATGGCGCAGCAATTGATGATTCGTCGCGAAACTCTGGATGCAGCTGAGCGTGCAAGAGACACTGCGGAGGCCGCAGGCGATGCTTCAACCAAAGCCAGTCTGGCGGCTACATCTGCGGAATCGGCGGCCACAAGCGCCGGACAAGCGGCTGAAAAGGCCGAAGTGGCCGCGGTGAACGCCGAGTTAGCGATAAAGGAGATTGGCAAGACAGCGAACGCCATCCTCGCGTTGTCGAAGGACGTTCAACTAGCGAAGGCCGAGACGACCAGGGTATCCGACCGAATAACCTCGATTACACTCGAGATGCAGTTCTCCTTGCCAATGTCTGATCCCGCTCTAAGTGAGTACAAGAAGCGTGTCTATGACGGCGTTATGGCCTTCAATTCAAAGTATCCACTTACCGATGAGAACGAAGACCACATCGGTTTTGGATCTGGGACTTCCGGGCGTGTCCCTGTGTATTTTGATTTCCTGCACCCGCTGGCCCCTCTCAATGAGAATGAGCACGAAGTAAAGGAAGCGCTCTTCTTGCCTTTCATTGAACTTGCCTTCTTTCGGACCCCGATTAGCGCCGAAGAATATGAGTTCACGCGGGCTGGAGATATCTTCATAGGTGGCCGACCGCCGTTGCGGAAGCGGCCCCCAGATCTTTCGATTGCCGCGGTTAGCAGACCCAACGTGTTTGTGTATGTGAGACCCCGCCAGGACGTGCCTGAGGCGAGCACCTACAGAGTGTGGCTAGTTAAGTGGTCGCCACGTTCTTCGGAGTGGATCAATGCCACCCGCCGCCTTACACACGTAGACGAACTTCCAAAGTCTCAATTGATTCTTGGTATCGGCAAACTTCTAGTCAATCGCCAGGACACCGCGCTTCGGATTCGGCGGGAGTTTGAGTTGGAATTCGCCAAAATCGAGATAAACAACATGACAATGGAGCTAGACAAGGCGACATTTACTAGGCGGTTTGATGCAGATGGAAATCCGATTTGGGAATATTTGTTTCCTGAAGATCTGACAACCATTCTTTCGCCAGGCGTATAACTGAAATTACAACTAATTGTGTACAGCATAGTGGCCATAGAAACGGCCTGGTCCCCAGGACCGGATCGAATCATCGGCAAATGGCTTGTTGATGTATTCCCGTACTCAATTGATCTTCGGCACTGGCGGTCGTAACTGCCACTCGCCTAGTGATCCACATTTTCTGCATCGGGGACGACAGTCGGCTGGATCGCGATCACCTAGGCCCCGCATAATGAGCTCGGCCAAGTTGCATGCCGCATGTCGCCGACATCCTGGGCACCAGCAGGAAAGCTTGTGCCGATGCTCGAGGATCTGGCGGAAGGTGCGGATCTCGATACGCTCCATGGTCGGAGCATGATCGCCTGCCAGGGTCAGCAGGTGAGCCTGAATTTCTGGCGCAAATTGAGAGAAAGGCGTAACTATCAAGTTGGGGTGATGCCAATCTACAGGGGGCCGTCAATGTTGTGCCGACTTCTCGCCATCAGCTGTTTGTCGTCGTTCGCATTCCTCGCTAACGCCGCCGCCCCAAATCAAGTCACGTTTTCAGTGGCCGAAATAGCCAGACGCGTCGGTCCAGCTGTTGTCATGGTTCGAATGTCCGGCCCTTCTGGAGACGCGGACGGATCGGGATTCATTGTCGATGCGTCTGGCACGATTGTTACGAATCTCCACGTGATCGAAGGTGCAACCACGGTCGCGGTCAAGCTTCCGAATGGTGACATTTATGATGAAGTGCGCGTTCGTGCGTTCGATGCACGGAAAGACTTAGCAATTATCCAAATCCTTGGGTACGGATTACCGATTGTTGAACTTGGCGATTCAGACGCGACCCAGGTGGGCCAACCTGTGGTTCTTATCGGGAATCCGATGGGAATACTTCAAGGTTCGGTCTCAACCGGAGTCGTAAGCGGTATTCGAGAGACTGCGGCAGGGGGTGGGCGCGTGATTCAAATAGACGCCGCCGCGAACCCCGGCAACAGTGGCGGGCCATTGGTCAATGCGTCAGGCGAGGTCATTGGAGTTCTTTCATTCAAGCTTCGTGGTACGGAAAACCTGAATTTTGTCGTGCCGATCAACTATGCGAGAGGACTGATAGCCTCAACCGCGTCATATGACCTCAAGGAATTCGCCGTACGCCTGTCGGGGTCATCATCCAGTTTATTCGAGCCTGCCAAGCAAGACTTCCCCAAGCGTTGGAAATCCCTAGTTTCTGCCAATACGTTTCTTGTTCGCGTCGATGCTGAGCATGTGTATGTCGAAAATGTCATGTCAGACGAGATCAAACGGCTAGGCGGCTTTAGCAATTGGGAATTGAAGAAGAGTGGCGACAAGTACATTGGTACACGTCGTGCTGGTCGTCCTTGCATTCATGATGGATTGACGTACGAACAAAACTTTTGTCAGCTCGAGGATTCGACAGCGATCACGCTCCTTTCGCCGACCCGCATAGAGGGAGTCATTAGCGGCTACCCTGACAGCGCAAAGTTCAGCTGCAAGAAGTGCGAGTTTAAAGGGGATCGAGTGGAACGCCCCTTCGTGTGGATTCCAATGGAATGAGACCTAGGCCTCGCTCCAGAATTTGTCCTACCGCATCCACGTCGCGCCGTTGAACGTCGGCACGGGTGGGTGCAACTGCCATTCGCCGCGCTGCCCGCACTTGCGGCACCTCGGCCTGCAAGCAGCGGGATCCCGGTCTCCAAGCCCTCGCATGACGAGCTCAGCCAGATTGCAAGAAGCGTGCCGCTGGCATTCTGGACACCAGCAGCTAAGCGAGTACCGATGCTCGAGGATCTGGCGGAAGGTCCTGACTTCGATGCGCTCCATGGCCAGAGCATCTCAGCGCCGAGTCGCTGAGTCGATCGGGATTTCTCGTAGTTACTCGATAATTGGTTGTGGTGAAGGCGGATGTTTGCCCTTCGAGGTCACGGCAACAATCGGCCTTCCATCAACCAGAATTTCATGTCGAGTAATAACGCCATCCACCGGGAGCAGGTCATCAATAGTAGAAGGACTAACTCCGCCGTCGGGGAATTTCAGCTTGACCCCTGCACCAAATGCGTACTCCTTCTGCTCGCACGACGACGTGTTATTGCAAGTGCGCGGCGGAGCCGGTAGTTCGGCAAATACGCCTGTCGCAACTTCTGCATAGTAGGTGTTGGAGATCGTTATGCGCTCTGCGTCTTTGTTGACGCGTCTCTTACAAAGATAAAAGCACCACCATTTTCTCTTTTTCTCTTTGCCCTTGACATCTGTTCGTCCACCGACGCTCTTGTAAATGAAGTAGTTGTTCTTGAAGGACTCTGATTCAACTAAGCCACCGTCCACTAGCGGAGTGTCCCTGGAGCTGTCGTGATCTGCCCAGAGGATTGCAGAGGCACTAAATAACAATACTAAAGCGACGAGTCTTCTCATTAGTCCTCCCGCCCGATCGCTTCTTCCGACGTGAATGGCCTAGCGTCTTGATTCGCACGAAATAGTTAGGCGAAATCTCCTGCTGGCTCTCATTGTCTCTACATCACGCACCAGAACTAAGGTGCGCAGCGCTCTTCCGTACAGTGCCATCACCGCAGCTTCCTGCGAATAGCTTCAGGGATTGACAGGCGCAACCTCTCCTTCTTCAGGCCTCTCCTCTGTTGGTATCGGACTCTCGTTTGCGGCCGTGAAGCTTCGAGCGATTGGATTCAGTCGGTTGTTGTGCATATCCACTATATCCGTGACAACGACGGCGTATGACTTCTTGCCGATTGTACGCTGGTGCGTACTGGTGTCCCAGTCGCCATCAGGACAAGGTATCTGCTCCAGGTTTGTGGCGCTTAGACTGGCGTCTGCCACAACAGGAAAGCTCTCTCCAGCAAGGTTGTGGTTAAACCATTGACGATTGCCGAGCTTGAAGAAAACGTCTCCAGATCGACCATTTTCATCAAGTGGCTTAATCAAGATTTGGGTGCCGAAGAATTGCGGGGGAGCCGTCGGATCGATGGCGCAACCATCGCAAGGCTCTTTAAGTGTTGTTCGCATGGACGTGCCAAAAACCACGTTTACTCGAAGAGCGCCGGGTTCAAAAGGGCAGGTGCCGATAGCCGGAACGATCGAGATCCTATAGGGCGCAGTCCAGATCGGGTTGGTAAGGCACATTGACCGTCGTTCGCCGCTGCCTAGTTCGCCCTTGAGGAGAATTGCAGATTTTCCAAATCCCCTTCCCGCGGCAACAAATCCCTGCAACGGGGCGGCGTGGAATCTTCCGGCATTTCCGGATTCTTGTGAGATTGTGCGTCCCGCTTCCTGCATGGTCTGGATGGTTTCAAATTTAATCGCGTCGGGGCTTCCTTCGCTTGAGTGGAAATACTGATTCCGGCCGGCCCACTTGCTGCGCATGAAAATTTCCGGGGAATCATTAGCAACGAGCGCCGTTCGTCCGCCGTCAAAGTTTCCAATTCCTCCGATTGCGCCATCGTGATTTACGAATCCGCAAGAAGCATCGTGCCACTTGAGTGACTCTGGATCGGAGTTAAAGCGACAGTTCGTGTCAATGTGAAACATGCAGATAGGGCCGTCAGTAGCCACAGTATTGCCTTCGCGGTATGCCTCGACGGACTTTCCGGCGTCTTTGTCGATGCCGCCACTGCCCGCTAAGCCTTCTAGTACAGCATCTTCGGCATCTAAATCGAGGTCAAAGCCTGCGAAGTTAATTGCCTCGCCTGGCACAACATCACGATCACCTGCCAACGCGTAAGTGCGAACCCTCGCAAAGGCATTTGATGAGTACGAAACACTGTTGAGATCAATTGTAAAAGCATCTGCAAGCTCAGACTCGGCGGTCACGCTGTCATTGTGAATTTCGTGATTGAAATCCCCATGTGCGTCGGTCCCTGCGCTCAAATATATCTTGCGGCTGAAGATGTGCTGCGGCTGCTCCGAAAAGTTGTAGTTCAATGTAGACCTCACTTGATCCAAGTACTCTTGCAAAGTACTCAAAAAAGTTTTGTCCCAGGAGGACCGAAATACGAACTTTTGATTCCTGCTCGCGGCGGAGAACGTGTCGATGTTGTCCGTAGTGCTATCCGCATGGGCGGTACCATCTGCGTTGAGAGCCGTAATAAATTCCGCTTTGCCGTTCCATACCTGTGACCCTTTGAATACGAAGTCATCAGCAGTATCATTGACGAGGGCCGACCGGTGTTCTGGCGTATTGAACGGCCGCAACCCGATTGCCCTGTCGAAATGCTCCTTGGACCATCCGATTACACCGCTAAATGGATGAGCGGCATACCCGAAAGCATTGACGCCTGCCATCTCGTGCAGCACGTGCGGGAGAGTCAGATTGTTCTCGGCACCAGTGTCATTCACACCCGGGAATTCAGCATCAATGCCGAGTGCGTCTATGTGAACCTCGAACTTTCCACCGTGCCACGGCCCTTCAAAATGTGGCGCGCCGTATACAAGGAAGTGACTGCCCTGACGAAGGTGGCTGGCTGATGTAAGAAATCGGCCAGTTCCATGTAACGTAACTTCCTCGCCCCCAAGTATTCCGAAATTCTCTCGATAAAAATTAAACTCTCCAATCTTGCCGTCAGTATTGGCTGTCGGCCCAAACCGTGGTGGAGTCCCTTCGTCGAACTCGCCGCCCGAGTAGAAGACGTTGTGATCAGTTGTAGCAATCAGGTTACGAAAATGAGCCCAATTGCCGTCCGTGAGTTTTTTATCGATTAAGCCGACAGCGAAAGCGGATTCAAGAACCATCGCTAGCGGGCCGCCAAACGCTCGATAGGCGCTATCGACGCTATCTAGGTCTCCGGTCGTCTGTTCAGCAATGGTGTGGTAGTGGATGTCGTAATAGCGATCGATGCGACTGAAACGAGGAAAACCGTCAATGTCTACAATCACACGCATGACATGGCGCGTCTCTCTGTCATCTCCAGGGACGATTGTCCAACGCACACGCGCTTCGATTAGATGTTTGCCCGGCTGCCCGCGATTAGGACCAATTCCGATGCATGCAGTAGGCACGCGAACGATATAGTGCCAGTGATCTCCCCTTATCTCGTCCCGACGAATGCCGCCACGTGCGCGTCCAGTTGGATCAATAATGCGAATCGGTTGATTTCCGGCGCCCGTAGAACAGCTAAAATCGTTCGTACCATCGATATTGTCTTGAAATATCCGTCCCTCGGCCTGCCCGGTTGCTTCGTTGAAGTTGCGAATTTCAATTAATGTGACCGCGGTGCGCGCTGGGCTAAGCTCCGCCGTATAAACAAGCACTGGCACATAGTCGCGGATGGTGCGCCACGGCGCATCCAAAATCACATCTTCACCGGCGGAATCAGTGTATGCGTGTGAAGTGGTTGCTGTGAGTAGCGACAGCACAAGCGCCAATATGCTGTGCATCAAGCATGGCCGAACAATCAGACTGTCTAGGCGCATCGCGTTTCTCCTAGATGAGAGAGTGAGCGAATGAACAGTGATGTATTGAACGTGATCGGTAGTTCTGGATTCCGAATGAAGCTAACTAGGGAAGGTCACGTCTAATAGTGCGAGCCATAGCTCGCGGAAATTAGAGGGGGGTGATATCGCAGCGTCAGAAGGTGCGACAGGTTGGTTGTCCAGCGGGAGTGAACCGTTAGCAATAGGTTCACTTGTCCCCCCTCTTGGAATGGCGCTGTCCGCTGCCTGATGCAGTGCATCAGACCATTCCGCTAGGGAATCTTACTCCTGCGCAGTCGAAGTTAGACCGTCTGCTTTCGATGGCGTACAACTTGGAGGGCACGGGGCAAACGACATTCGATTTCCGCTCTTTTGGCGTTTGCGGGCCTTTCGCGGGCACCTGAAGAGCCTTTCATGGACCACGCCAGAGAAGCCTTCCTTGTGCAAACCCGCCTCAAATGCCGGTACGCAGGCGGCTTAAGAACTCATTGATCAACAGTCTTTATTAGCTAAATCACAGACTTATTGATGAACGGTCGATTGTGCCCGCTCAAAGATTGGCTTCAACTGTAAGTCGGACGGTCCGCGGCTCGACCGGGTGGAAATGAATGTCCACGACAGCGGCGGCTTCCCCAGGTAGCTGGGATTCATAGTAATAACGGATGTCGCTCGCATCGCTGTCGAGGGCGTTGTAGAGCCCGAGGCGCAGCTTGAAATGGTCATTGAAGCGCCGGCCCACTTCGAGGTTTACAAGGAAAGTCTCCGGGGCCCGCACGCTGTTATCCTCGATGAGCGCCGACGGCCCGAGGTAGCGCAGTCGCGCCCCTCCGAACCAACGGCTGTCATGGTCGAACGTCACGCCAAGCGAAGCCACGCGTTCGACTGCGCCAGGAATTCGGTCCCCGGCCGGCTCGTCGTCGCGAAAGCGCGACTTGGACCAGGCAAGGTCCGCATTGACGATGACCCAGTCCCCTGCCGCGCATACAGGCCGAGCTCCACGCCATGGCGGCGGCTCGGCCGGCTCGCCTCAGTGGCGCCGCCGTCGCCGGTGTGCTGAGTGACGATCAGGCCCGGCACCACCTCAAGCAACTCACTGGTGCGCAGGAGTGGCCGGTTCTCGAGCTGCTCGTGCAGCACGGTGCCTTCGCTCGCAGCGCGTGGGTCGCCCATGAGGACGATGCGCTGTGCGCTGACAACCACTTCCTGCAGATTGGCGGAAGTTACTCCGCTAGCCCATGCCGGACTCAATATTGCCGCTAGCAGTGGGGCCAAAACGGCCGTTCTGTCGTTATTGCCGCTAGCAGTGGGGCCAAAACGGCCGTTCTATCGTTCGCAAAGCAACTCATTGCAGTGCAGCCTTGTCACCAAGCGACAAGAGAGCGCTGCAGAGTATCGCGGCGGCGCGGCGAAGGAGTGCCGGGCAAGTCAATTGGGGGTATGGGAGCGGGTATCAAGAAGTAACGAAAACATTTTTAATAAGTTAAATCAGATGCTTATGCAGAATAGGATGGTTGTGGGCGAGGATCACGGCCGTCGCGTTCCGGGCGAGGGCCTGCTTGACGACCTCCCGGGGATGGACGCTTGCCCCGTCGACGGTGCCGCGGAACAACTCCTCGCAGCGAGTGAGGCGATGGCGGCTGTCGAGGAAGAGGCAGCAGAACACCTCGTGTTCCAGGTCGCGCAACCGCGCAATCAGGTAGTCGCGCGCGGCGCGCGGGCTTGCGAGCAGCGGGCCTGCCTGGAGCCGTTCCAGGTGGTGACGGCGCACGATCTCGAGAGCGGCCTGCAACTCGGCCCAGCGTGTCGGACCGACACCCGACTGGCCGCAGAGGGCTTGCCGCCCCGCGGTCAGAAGGCCGCGCAGCGAACCGAAGCGCACGAGGAGAGAGCGGGCGAGATCGAGCGCATTCATGCCGCTCGTGCCGTGGCGCAGCCAAATGGCAAGCAACTCCGCTTCCGACAAGGCGCCGGATCCGAGCGCCAGCAATTTCTCGCGCGGCCGCTCGGCCGGCGGCCAGTCCCTGATGTGCATGGACCGATTCTGGTGGCGCTCTACGCGTGAGGCGGGTCGCAAATTGCACCGGTACTGCGATAATCGCCGCGTGAGGAAACTGCAGGTCCGAATTCTTGACCCGCGCCTCGGCCGCGATTTTGCGTTGCCGGTTCACGCGACCGCGGGCTCTGCCGGTCTCGATCTCCGCGCCTGCCTCGATGCCGTGAAAGTCCTCGCACCCGGCGAGACGATGCTCGTGCCGACCGGCATGGCAATCCATCTCGAAGATCCAGGCCTCGCGGCCGTGCTGCTGCCTCGCTCAGGGCTTGGCCACAAGCACGGCATCGTGCTCGGCAACCTGGTCGGGCTGATCGATTCGGACTACCAGGGGCAGGTCATGGTCTCGGTCTGGAACCGCAGCGATCACCAGTTCACGATCGAGCCCGGCGACCGCATTGCGCAGATGGTCGTCGTCCCCGTCGTGCAGGTGGAGCTCGACGTCGTAACGGAGTTCGAGGAGAGCGCCCGCGGAGCCGGCGGATTCGGAAGCTCCGGCCGCGGCTGAGGAACGTCAGCGCGGCTTGATCGAGCGAAGCTCCTGGTAACGCAGTATATCCGCCTCGAAGTTGAGGCGGATGCTCTCGCGCTCCTGGCGTCGCTTCTCGAGATTCGCTTCCTGCGTCTGGATGTCGTTCGCCGATCGCTCGAGATCCGCGACTACTTCGTCTGGCATGGGTGGTGCACCGGTATCCTGATTCATCGGCGCGAAGCGCGAAGCCTGGCGCTCGATCTGCTTGCGCTGCGCGCGCAGGTTTGACAGCGACTGTTCCTGGATCGTCAGCTGCGCATCGACGAGATCGAGGCGGTTGTCGCGCAGAGCCTCGAGTTCCTTGGTCGACTGGTAGGTCTGGAGCAGGACGCGGTCGCGAAGCTTGCGCTTCTGCTCATCGCGCGCCGCCTTGTCTTCCGCCGCCTTGGCCGCGGCTTCCTCCGGCGTGATCGTGCCTTCCTCGCGGCCCACGGGCAGGCCCTGCTTGTTCAGCACGTCGCGGTCCTGTTCCGCGTACTCGGCCGGCACGCTGTCGCCGTAATGCACCTGGCCGTTCTTATCCACCCAGCGATAGGTTTTCTTCTGCTTGTCCGACTGCGCGTTGGCGCCGCCCGCGACGAGCGCGAGCAGGACGAATGGAAGCAATGCCTTCATGGACCAGCGGTTCATCCATGCACCTCGATACATATCATTCTCGGTTCCCGGCACCGGTGTCGACCGTGCGTGCATCACGCTTCGCTATCGACACAGTAGGTTCTGCGGTGGTTCTTGAGGGAGGCGAGCTCGTCACTGTCATCTCCAGCTTCCAGGTATTCGATCAGGTGATCGAGGTTGATGATCTTGATGACCGGGATGCTGAACGAGGCCTGAACTTCCTGGACCGCCGATAGCTGGCCCGGTCCCCGTTCCTGCCTGTCGAGGGCGAGGACGACGCCCGCAGGCGTCGCTCCCGCGGCGCGGATCGTCGTGACCGATTCGCGCACGGCCGTCCCCGCGGTGATTACGTCGTCGACGATCAGGACCCGGCCCTCGAGCGGTGATCCGATCAGCGCGCCGCCTTCGCCATGCGGTTTCACTTCCTTGCGGTTGTAGGCAATCGGTACATTGCGGCGATGCTTTTCTGAGAACGCCACGGCGGTCGCCGTCGCAAGCGGTATGCCCTTGTACGCGGGCCCGAACAACATGTCGAAGGCCGTTCCCGAATCGACGATCGACTGTGCGTAGCAGGCGCCGAGCCGCGCCAGCGACACGCCGTCATTGATGAGGCCGGCATTGAAGAAGTAGGGGCTCGTTCGGCCGGACTTGAGCGTGAAATCGCCGAAGCGAATCACCTGCTTCGAAAGGATCATCTCGATGAATTCTTTCTGGTGTAAACGCATTCAGGTCTCTGGCGTCAGTGCGTATCATGGCCCCCGGCGGCCGGACCACAATGCGCATCATTACACTCAACTGCAACGGTGTCCGCTCGGCGGCCAGCAAGGGGCTGTTCCAGTGGCTGCCCGCGCAGTCTGCGGATGTCGTCTGCCTCCAGGAAACGAAGGCCCATGAGCACCAGCTCGGCGACGAATGTTTCCGGCCCGCCGGCTTTCACTGCCGGTACTTCGATGCCTTGCGCCCCGGCTACAGCGGCGTCGCGATCTATTCGAAGCGGAAGCCCGACCGCGTGATCACGGGCTTCGGGATTGACGAGTTCGACCGCGAAGGGCGCTACCTCGAGTTCCAGTTCGGGCGGCTGTCGGTCGTTTCGCTCTACCTGCCCTCGGGTTCGGCCGGGCCCGAGCGGCAGGCGTCCAAGTACCGCTTCCTCGACGCCTTCCTGCCTTACCTCAGAAAGCTCGGCCGGCGCGATCGCGACTACGTGCTCTGCGGCGACGTGAACATCGCGCACCGGGAGATTGACCTGAAGAACTGGAAGTCCAACCGGAAGAACTCCGGCTTCCTGCCCGAGGAGCGGGCCTGGCTCGACCGCGTGTTCGGCGAGCTGAAATGGGTCGACGCATTCCGTGAAGTGGACCAGCGTCCCGAGCAATACACCTGGTGGTCGAACCGCGGCCAGGCGCGCGCGAAGAACGTCGGGTGGCGGATCGACTACCAGATCGCGAGCCGCTCGCTTGCCGGCCGCGCCCGCGCCGCGTCCATCTACCGCGACGGCTGGTTCTCCGACCACGCGCCGCTCACGATGGACTACGAGCTTTGAAAGCCTGGGCGGCGGTCAAGCCTTACCTCGAAAGGGAATCGCTCGCTGCATTTTTCGTCGGGATCTCGTCCGGCTTTCCATACGCGATGATCGGCGCGACGCTGACGACGCGGCTCGCGCAGGACGGTATCGACAAGCGCACGATCACGGAATTCACGCTGGCATTCCTCGTCTACAACCTCAAGGTGTTCTGGGCCTGGATCGTCGATGGCGTCCGGATTCCGCTGCTCGGCCGGCTCGGCCAGCGTGTTTCCTGGCTGCTGCTTGCGGGCGCTGCCGTCATTGCGGCCGTCGTCAACCTTGCGCTCGTCGACCCGAAGGCGAGTATCGAAGCGACGATCATTGCGGCGGTCCTTGTCGGCATTGCGGGTGCCACGTATGACATCGTCATCGACGCGTACCGCATCGAGACGCTGAAGCCGTACCAGCTCGGTGTCGGCTCCGGCATGTCGCAATATGGCTGGCGTATCGGCGCGGCCGCGGCAGGCGCCCTCGCGCTCTTGGTCGCGGGTCGCGCGGGATGGGCGGCCGCCTATGTCGCCTGCGCGGCTTTTGCGCTTCCCGCGATGCTCACGGGGCTGATCGTTGGCGAACCCGCCAGGCACGTCGCGATCGAGAAAAAAGGCGTGGCTGCGGTCTGGGCCTCGATCATCGGGCCATTCGTCGAGTTCATGCGCCGCACCGGCGCCTGGCTCGTGCTGCTTTTCATACTGCTCCACAAGATCGGGGACACACTCGCGAACTTGACGATCCGCTTGCTGTTCAATGACCTTGGCTACAGCAACGACGAGATCGCCGTTTTCGACGTCGCCTTCGGCTTTTGGGCGTTTCTCCTCGGCATCTTCATCGGCGGTATCGCTTACTCGAAGCTGGGGCTGAAGCGCTCGGTCCTGCTGTCGCTCGTACTCATGTGCGTATCGAACTTCGGCTTCGCGTTGCTCGCCGCCGCGGGCCACAGCAATACCGGACTCGCGGTCGCCATCGGTTTCGAGAATTTCGCGAGTGGCTACGGCGGCGTCGTTGTGGTCGCATTCCTCTCCTCCCTCTGCAACCTCCAGTACACGGCGGCGCAGTACGCCCTGATGTCGGCCGTGGCGAGCGTACTCGGACGCTTGTTGACGGGCGTCTCGGCCGGCGCGCTGATCGAGGCGTTCGGTTACGTGAACTACTATCTGTTGACGACGGTGGCTGCGTTGCCGGGCATCCTCCTGTTCTGGTTCATGATGCGCGCGGGTATGATCGATCGCGCAATGGGGACAGCAGGGCGGGTTGGGGAATGATCGATGAACTGCTCAAGTTCTTCGTGCTCTTCTTCGTGATCGTCGAGCCGGTGTCTCTCGTGCCGCTGTTCGCCGCGTTGACCGAGGGTGCGGACGAAGAGTTCCGGCGCCGCATGGCGCTGAAGGCGGTGCTGCTGGCAGGCACCATGTTCCTGTTGTTCGCAGTCGGCGGTGCCTGGTTCCTTCGTGTCATGGGCATCAGCATCGAGGCGTTCCGCATCGCGGGCGGCATCATGCTGTTCCTGATCGCGCTCGAGATGGTTTTCGCCCGCGAATCGGGCACGCGGCAGACCACGAAGGAGCGCGTCGAGGCGAGGAAGCGCGCGGACATCTCGGTTTTTCCGCTCGCATTCCCGTTCATCGCGGGTCCCGGGGCGCTCGCGATCGTGCTCCTGACTTTCGGCGCATCGCGCGGAGACATATCGCTGTCTGCGGGATTCTTCGGCGTCGTGCTGATCGTTCTCGCGATGACCTACGTCCTGATGCGCCTGACGCCCCTCGTGATGCGGGTCATGGGCGTGACGGGCGGGAATGTCGTCAACCGGCTCTCAGGCGTCGTGCTGGCTGCGCTCGCGGTGCAGTTCATCATCACCGGCGCAAGGACCGCTTTCTCCTAGCGCCGCCGGTACTCGAGGTCGAAGACCTGGTGGCCCAGCCGGCGGCCACGATTCTCGAATCGCGACGCGCCGCGTTCCGGCCTTTCGACGTATCGCCCGTCGGGCGCGACGTTCTCGAGGTCGCGCTCTGCATTCAGGATTTCCAGCATCCATTCCCCGTAAGGCTCCCAATCGGTCGCCAACCGGAATCGACCGCCGTGCTTCAGCCTGCTCGCGACCTGCGCGGCGAACGCGGGCTTGACGATGCGCCGCTTGTGGTGGCGCTTTTTCGGCCAGGGATCCGGGAAGTAAAGGAGTACTTCGTCGAGAGATGCCGGCGGCAGCTGGTTTGCCAGCACCTCCACCGCGTCGTGCGAGACGACGCGCAGATTCGAGAGTCCCAGGGACTGGACCTTCAGCAGGCAGTGTCCGACTCCGGGTGGATGAACCTCGACGCCGATGAAATCGGCATCCGGAAACTTCGTCGCGAGCGCGACGAGGCTGTCGCCGTTGCCAAATCCGATCTCGAGTACGCGGGGCGCGGTCCTGCCGAACACGCGGTCGAGATCGAGGGGAGAAGCGGCGTAGGCAATTCCAAAGCGCGGAAGCAGCTCATCGAGCGCACGCCGCTGCGCCTCCGTGATCCGCCCGGCCCGCAGGACGTAGCTCCGGACGGGCTGCCTTGGAGTGTTCACGCGCCCGAGATCAGGTCGGCGGTGAGCGATTCGATGTCCCGGCATCCGGTCAGCGCAAGCGTGCGATCGAGTTCGTCGGCAAGAATCGCGATTGCCCGTTCCACACCTGCGCGTCCGCCGGCGGCGAGCCCATAGACCGGGGCGCGGCCGAGCAGCACGCCTTCGGCACCCAGGGCCACCGCTTTTGCAATGTCGCTGCCGCGGCGGACGCCGCCGTCCAGGAGAATTGAAGCGCGACCCGCGACCGCACGTGCAATTTCGGGGAGGACGTCGATCGGGCTGACCGCGCTATCGAGTTGCCTGCCGCCGTGATTCGAAACCACGATGCCGTCGACGCCCGCCGCAATGGCGCGCTCGGCATCGTCGGCCCTCAGCACGCCTTTCAGCATCAGCTTGCGCGGCCAGCGGTCGCGGAATCGCTTCACGTCGTCCCAGGAGAACGAGGGATCGAACATGCCGTGGCCGACGAATGAATTTACGTTGCGGCCGGGCTCGAGCTCCCGTTCGACGTTGACGAAACGCGGACGGCGCCTTGCAACCGTGGCGATCCAGTGCGGATGCATCAACATGTCGATCCGCGTCGCGAGCGTAAACCGCTGGTGCGGCAGCAGGCCGGTCCGCAGGTCACCCTCCCGCTTGCCAGCGACGGGGAAATCACTGGTCAGGACCACGCTCTCGAAGCCGGCGTCACGCGCGCGCGCAATGATCGCGTCCGTGATGCGACGCTCCGCGAACACGTAGGCCTGCAGCCACAATCGTCCGGGCGCTTCCCGGGCGACATCCTCGAGCAGGCTCATCGAGACGGTGGACATCGCGAACGGAACGCCGGCAGCGGAGGCAGCCTTTGCGAGCTCCATGTCCCCGTCGGGCCAGGAGAGGCCGTTGAGCGCCGTCGGACCGACGACGAAGGGAAGCGCGGACGGCGCGCCGAGCAACCGCGTCGTCAGGTCGCGCTTCGATACGTCGACCAGCGTGCGCGGGCGAAACAATAACCGTTCAAAGGCCTCGCGATTTCCGCGGAGCGTGATCTCGTCTTCGGCGCCGCCGTCCACGTAGGTGAATACGAATCGCGGCAGGCGCCGCTTCGCAATGGAGCGCAGGTCGCTGACGTTGATCGCGTCCTGGTAACGCATCGGGGAATTCTAGACGTTTCGCCCGGCGATGCGGCCCGTGAGAATGCAGCCGCCGAGGAAAGTTCCTTCGAGGCCGCGCTTGCCGTTCATGCCGCCGCCGCCGAATCCAGCCGCTTCTCCTGCCGCGAAGAGGCCTTCGATCGCCTGCCCATTTTTCCCGAGAACGCGGCATTGCAGGTCCGTCTGGAGCCCGCCCATGCTCTTGCGGCTGATCACATGTTCGCGGATCGCCATCAACGGGCCGGCGCCGCGATCGCGGATCGGCTGGAATGCGCAGGTCCGGAGCCGGTCACCCGGCCAGCGCCTGAGCCAGGCGATGCGCCGTAGCTGCTCGTCGTTGTGGAACCGTTCGCCGCGGCGAATCGCGGCGTCATAGTTTTCGACTGCGGCCTCGACGCTTGCAAAGTCCACGACGTCGTCGCCATTCAGCGCATTCATGCGCTCGACGAGTTCGGGCAGGGTTTCAGCGCTCACGATGTCTTCGCTGTTTCGCGTCAGTTCCTCGTAGAGCCAGCGGTTGCCGAATAGCAGATCGCGGGCGAAGCGCAGGCGCTTCTGGTCGCGGATCGCGGGATTGAACTCGGCGCCCGATACGGCAAGTTCCTTGAGCGCAATCTTCCGGTTGAGGAGCTGCCAGCTGTAGCCGCCGGGCTCATGGCATATGCGCGCGACGAGGTCGTGCGTATCGAAGCCGGAGACGAGCGGCATCGGCCCGATGCGCTCGCCGCGCGCGTTGAGCCAGAGGGCCGATTTCGGCGGTATCAGGGAGAGTCCGTGGCCGGGCTTGCGCGGGCGCCAGTGCCGGATGCCCGCCGCATAATTCCACTGCCAGTCGAGGTGCGTCACGTTCGCGCCGGCGGCCACCGCCGCGTCGTGTAGGCGCCCATCGGCGAATCGGTGCGAGCCATTCAGGATCACGGCCGGCGGTACGCCCCAGTCCGCATGCCAGTGCCGTCGAACGCGCTCGATGTCGCCGTTGATCCCGCCTGCCGCGATGACGACGGACTCGCTCGCGATCTCGAATGCTTCGCCGCCGGACTCGATCGTGCCGCTGAGGCCGGCGACCTTGCCGGCGCGCGTGACGAGCGCATCCACGCGATGGGCGAATCCGAGTTCGAGCAGGTCGCGCCGCGGATGATTCAGCAATCGGTCGACGAGGCTGTCCGAGAGTGCCCGGCCCGTGCCCCAGACGAGATGGAATCTCGGCACGGAGTTGCCTGGCGCATACAGGCCTCGCTCGACCCACATCGGCATCGGCATGAAACGGATGCCGAGCGTGGCGAGCCAATCGTGGACATCCGGTACACAGCGTTCGACATAAGCTCGCGCCCAGGCACGCGGCCATTCGTGTCCGGGTTCGAGCTCGCCGAACGCGAGCCAGTCGGAGTAGCCGAGCTCGACGCTGTCCTTGATGCCGCGACGCCGCTGCAGCGGCGTCCCCGCAAACCAGAGCCCGCCGAAGGCGTCTTTCGCCTGGCCACCGAAGTTCTCTTCGATATCCCGGTCGAGGAGGATCACGCGGCGTCCGCGATCGAGTGCCTCGATGGCCGCGGTAATCCCCGCGATTCCTGCGCCGGCGATCGCGACGTCGGTGGAATGGCTACAGGCGCGCATGAGGGAGTATATTCCGCGCGATAATCGACTCAGTGGAGGGGACATGAATTCACGAACATTCGCGCTGCGCCCGGTTGCAGCGTTGCTGGCCGGATTGTTGACCGTGAGCGCCCAGGCACAGGGTGTGCTCGATGCCAAGAAGGGCCAGGGTGGCTCGGATGTCCAGGGTGCCGCCGGTACCCAGGGCGCGCAGGGCGCCGCCACCGATCTCGAAAGCTGCGACAAGCCGATGGGCGCCGTGGCCGTCGTCGAGCCGCAGGATTACGTCATGGGCGCGCTCGCGCGCTACAACCTGCAGTCTCCGGTCGGACTCATCCGCATGATGATCCAGCAATCGAATTGCTTCATCGTCGTCGAGCGCGGCCAGGGCATGCAGAACATGATGCAGGAGCGCGCGCTCGCCGGCGGCGGCGAGATGCGCGCCAACTCCAACATCGGCGGTGGCCAGATGGTTGCGGCGGACTTCATCCTGACGCCCGCAGTCGTCTTCTCCGAAAACAACGCCGGCGGCGTTGGTGGTGCGCTCGGCGGAATGCTCGGAGGCAAGGCCGGAGTGCTCGGCGCCGTGGTAGGCGGCCTGAAATTCAAGGAAGCACAGACCAGCATGCTGGTCGCCGACGCCCGGTCCGGCGTGCAGGTCGCCTCGGCCGAAGGCAGCACGAAGAAGGCGGACCTCGGACTTGGCGCCGGGCTTTTTGGCGGCGGGGCCGGTGGCGGCATCGGCGGCTACGGCAGCACCAACGAGGGCAAGATCATTGCGTCCTCGTTCGCCGACAACTACAACAACGTCGTGCGCGTCGTCCGGAACGACCCGACGTTGCACCGTGACGTCGGCTCCCTTGCGCAGGAAGCGGCCGCGGGCGGCTCGACCAAGGCGGGCGCCGTATTCAACGAAGGAGACGTGCTTTACCCGAAGATCGCGGGCGTGAAAATCATGGGAGCCGCGGGCGAGGCGGGCAAGACGGTCGCGACACTCGACAAGGGCGAGGAGCTCATTTACATGGGAGCCGAGGAGAACGGCTTCCTGAAAGTCGAGTCAGGCAAGGGCGGCGGCTGGGTCAAGAAGATCCTCGTCACGAAGTAGCGGGCTCTACTAAAATCCGCTGACGAAAGCGGGTGTAGTTCAATGGTAGAACTGCAGCTTCCCAAGCTGCTAACGTGGGTTCGATTCCCATCACCCGCTCCATCATGAATTACACGGCGCAGTCACCCCTTGTTGCCGCAGCCCGCGAGACCTGCGGGCGCGCGCATGCGCCGTACTCCGACGTTCACGTCGGCGTCGCCGTCCGTTCCTCGAGCGGCGCCGTGTACCGCGGCGCCAACGTCGAGAATGCGGCCTATCCGCTCGGCAACTGCGCCGAGACCAGCGCGATCGCGGCGGGCGTCGCGGCCGAGGGCGCGACGTTCCGGATTGCGGAGATCGCGATCTGGGCGACCGACGGTGAGGGCAAAGTGCTCGCGGCTTCACCCTGCGGTGGTTGCCGGCAGCGGATTCACGAACTCGCAGTCGATGGCAATGTCAGGGTTCACTTTCCCTGGCAAGGCGGCCAAACGCAAAGCGCGAGCATCGACGAACTGCTTCCGTTCGCATTCTTCCTGCCTTGAAGGACAGGCTCCTCGCGGCGCTCGATCTCACGAGCCTCGGCGAGGACGATACGCCGGGCGCGATACGAGCGCTTTGCGCCAAGGCGGCTGCGTCTGCCGTTCAACCTGCGGCAGTCTGTATCTATCCAGAGCACATCGTCACGGCTCGAATGGCGCTTGACGAGGCTGGGGCGTCCGCCATCGCTGTTGCAACGGTGATCAACTTCCCGGATGGCGCCAATGACGTGGGCCGGGCGCATCGCGAGGCGAGGCGTGCACTCGCCGCAGGCGCAGACGAGATCGACCTGGTATTTCCCTGGCGGGCCTACGTTGGCGGCGATCGCGGGAGCGGGCCGCTGATCGTGTCGAAATGCAAGGAAGCCTGCGGATCGAGACTGGTCAAAGCGATCATCGAGACCGGCGAGCTTGCCGATCCACTGTTGATACGCGAAGTTGCCATCGCTGCGCTCGATGCCGGCGCCGACTTCGTCAAGACCTCGACCGGGCGAAGCCGCGTCGGCGCGACGCCCGCAGCGGCGGAAGTCATCCTGCAAGCCTTGCGCGAGCGGGGCCGCGGCGGGCTCAAGGCCTCTGGCGGAATCCGGACCCTTGACGACGCCCGCGTCTACCTCGAATTGGCAGAACGTATCTGCGGAATGGGCTGGGCGACTCCCGCGACGTTCCGGATCGGGTCGAGCGCGATCCGGGACGATGCGCGCGCAGCAACGCGAAGATCGGACCAGTAGACTAGCGAGAGTTTCCCATTCATCCCTTCGACCAGGGAAGAGCAGCTTTCCACCCAGTCGCCGTCGTTGCAGTAAAGCACCCCGTCGATTTCGCGCACGGCCGCGTGGTGGATGTGTCCGCAGACGACACCGTCGCAATTCTCGCGGCGAGCCCGCTCTGCCGCCGCTTCCTCGAACAGCGCGATGTAGGCTCGTGCGCCGGCGACCTGGCGCTTGAGCCATGCCGTCAGCGACCACTCGCCGAGGCCAATCGCCCGCCGCGCCAGGTAGACCAGGTGGTTGATCCTGAGCGCGATGCCGTAGATGACGGAACCGAGGATGACCCGCCAGCGGCCGTAGCGAACGGCTGCGTCGAACTCGTCGCCGTGCAGCAGCAGCATCCGCCGTCCGTCGGCGGTGACGTGCACGTGCTGACGGCGGACCTCGATGCCGCAGATGTTCATGCCGGCGAATTCGCGCGCGGCATCATCGTGGTTGCCGGGTATGTAAACGACCCGCACGCCCGAACGCGCCCGCTCGACGAGCGTTCGCAGCACGTCCTGGTGGGCCTGCGGCCAGCAGACCGATTTGCCGAGCGCCCAGAAATCGACCAGGTCGCCGATGACGAAGATGTTGCGGGCATCGACTTCGGCCAGGTAGGCGAGCAGCTCGTTGGCGCGGCTGCCGCGATGCCCGAGGTGAACGTCCGATATGAAGACGCTGCGTACCCTCATGGGCGGACAGGTTCGCCGCCCATCATTAATGCCCGATGACAGCCGGGTTAATTCTTTTTTACATTCGGCCACTTGGACGCACTATCTAATGCGTAATATGACAATCGGCGCGAATCGGGCCCCGCGGGGTATCTTTGGCGCATGACCTGGCATCCGCAGGAAACGATCCGCATCAAGCGGGACGGGGGCGAGCTCGACGGAGCCGACCTCGGGCGAATCGCCAGGGGCATCGCGGACGGAAGCCTCGGCGATGCGCAGGTCGGCGCGTTCGCGATGGCGGTTTATTACCAGGGCATGACGCCGGCGGAGTGCGCGGCCTTCACCCTGGCGATGCGCGACACCGGAGAAGTCTTCGACTGGCGCCGCGAGTCGCCACCGGGCCCGGTCCTCGACAAGCATTCGACGGGAGGCGTCGGCGATCTCGTTTCTCTCGTACTCGGGCCGATGCTCGCCGCCTGCGGCGCCTGGGTGCCGATGATCGTCGGCCGAGGCCTCGCGCACACGGGCGGAACGCTCGACAAGCTTGAATCCATCCCGGGCTACCAGTCGCGGCCGGCGCCCGAGCGCGTACGAAAGGCGCTGCACGATGCAGGCGTCGCGATCGTCGGCGCCGGCGACCGCATCGCTCCGGCCGATCGCCGCCTCTATGCGATCCGCGATGTCACGGCGACGGTCGACTGCCTGTCCTTGATCGTCGCCTCGATCCTGTCGAAGAAACTGGCTGCAGGACTCGATGCGCTGGTGCTCGACATCAAGCATGGAAACGGAGCCGTGCTTCCCGAGCCCAACCGGGGCCGCGAGCTCGCGCAGGCGATGACGACGACCGCCGCGGCCGCCGGATTGCCGATGCGGGCGCTCCTGACCGACATGTCGCAACCGCTCGCGCGCTCTGCGGGCAACGTGCTCGAAGTGCGGGAGGCGATTGCAATGCTCCGCGGCGAGACCAGCGATCCCCGCCTGCTCGAGGTCACGCTGGCGCTCGGCGCGGAAGTCATGCTGCTCGGCAAGCTCGCGAAAGATGCAAAGGCGGCGCGGTCGGCGCTGGCCCGTTCAATCACGAGCGGCGGCGCGGCGGATCGCTTTGCGCGCATGGTCGTGAGCCTGGGAGGCCCGGCGAATCTCGTCGAGAAGCCGGACGCTCACCTTTCGCGTGCGCGGCTGGTTTCCGATGTGCCGGCGCCACGAAGTGGTGTCGTCACTGCCATCGACACGCGGGCAGTCGGATTCGCTGTCGTGTCACTGGGTGGTGGCCGGACTTCTGCCGAACAGAGCATCAATCCCGCGGTGGGGCTCGACCGGCTTCTGCCGCTCGGCGCACATGTCGAGAAAGAACAACCGATTGCGCGCGTGCATGCGGTGAACGAGGCCTCTGCCGAAGCCGCCGAAGCTGCCGTCCTTGGCGCCTACACGATTGGCGACCACCCGCCTGCGGCGGGCGCGCTTGTCGAGCGGATCGGTTAGCCGAAGCGACGGCGCTGGAATCGCCGTGGACGGCTATCGACGCGCCGCGCGGGGGCATCCTGCGCGACACGCTGCACGGGCGGCGGCGCGAGCTCGGTGCGCGCGAATTCGGGCGTCGGCGAAAACGGTACGGCTTGCCGCATCGTCCTCTCGATGTCCCGCAGCAATGAAGCTTCGTCCGACGACACGAGCGAGACGGCATGGCCGTCATTGCCTGCCCTTGCGGTGCGGCCGATCCGGTGCACGTAATCCTCGGGAACATGCGGCATGTCGAAGTTGACGACCTGCGGCAGCTCGCGGATGTCGAGTCCGCGTGAAGCGACTTCAGTCGCGACGAGCGCCGTCAGCTTGCCCGCCTTGAAGTCGGCGAGCGCGCGGGTCCGCGCAGCCTGGCTCTTGTTTCCGTGAATCGCGGCGGAGCGGATCCCGGCACGGCTGAGCTGGTCGGCCAGGCGGTTCGCGCCGTGCTTGGTGCGTGTGAACACGAGTGCCTGCTGCCAGCTGCCTTCGCCATTGGCGCCGTTCTTGAAGAGGTGCACGAGGAGGTGCCGCTTGTCGTCCTTGTTCACGCGAAACGCGAGCTGGACGACACGGTCGACCGTGCTGTTCGGCGGCGTGACTTCGACCTTCACCGGGTTCACGAGAATGCGCGCGGCAAGCGCGCGGATGTCCGGCGTGTAGGTCGCCGAGAACATCAGGTTCTGGCGCTTCGCAGGCAGCAGCTTGATGATTCGCCGGATGTCGTGGATGAAGCCCATGTCGAGCATCCGGTCCGCTTCGTCGAGTACCAGGTGCTGGACGTCGGAGAGGTTCGCCAGTCCGCGATTCGCGAGATCGAGCAGCCGTCCAGGGGTCGCAACCAGGATGTCGCAGCCGATGCGGAGCCCGTCGATCTGCGGTCTCTCGCCGACGCCGCCGAAGATCACGCGTGAGCGGAGTTTCTTGTTCGCGCCGTAGACGCGGATGCTCTCCAGGATCTGTGCGGCGAGTTCGCGCGTCGGAGCGAGCACGAGTGCGCGCGGAGCGCGGCCGGCAGCGGCATGGAGCAGTTGCAGCAGGGGCAGCACGAATGCCGCCGTCTTGCCGGTGCCCGTCTGGGCGCCGGCCAGGAGGTCGTGACCGGCAAGCACCGGCGGGATGGCTCCCACCTGGATCGGGGTCGGGGTGGAGTAGCCGTGGGCGGAAATGGCAGAAAACAGCTCGGGCTCTAGCCCGAGATCCTTGAAATTCATGATGATTTATTGGGTCCGAGGAGGGAAAGGCGCGCGAACTATACAGGAAGCGGGGCGTCACTGCTCGGATTGGCGCGGTACGATAGGTAATCCGAGACGGAGTTCTCCCATGCGTTTCCTGCTGACCGGCCTCCTTGCGACCCTAAGCCTCGCCCTTTCAGGCTGCGGCTACAACACGATCCAGACGCAGGACGAAGCGGTGACAGCCGCGTGGTCCAACGTCGTGAGCCAGTACCAACGGCGCGCCGACCTGATCCCGAACCTCGTCAACACGGTCAAGGGCTTTGCAGCCCAGGAACAGGCCGTATTGATCGGAGTCACGGAGGCACGCGCTCGTGCGACTTCGGTTCAAATGACGCCGGAAATGTTGAATGACCCGGAAGCTCTCAAGAAATTCCAGGCGGCCCAGGGTGAACTGACCGGCGCCCTCAAGAGCCTGCTCGTCGTCGTCGAACGGTATCCCGACCTCAAGTCCGACCAGAACTTCCGCGACCTCCAGGCGCAGCTCGAAGGCACCGAAAACCGGATCGCCGTAGAGCGGAACCGCTACATCGAGGCCGTGCAGAATTTCAATAGCACGGTTCGGAGATTCCCGGTGAACCTGACCGCGATGCTGTTCGGCTACGAGGTCAAGCCGAACTTCGCCGTCGAGAACGAAGCGGAAATCTCGCAGCCGCCGACCGTCGATTTCAGTACGGCTCCCGCACAGCCGGCCGAGGCGCCGGCGACGCAGCCCGCGACCTAAAGGCTGGCGCCTCGATGACGAGGTCTTTCTGGCTGCGCCTCGCCGCGGTGGCTGGGGCGTCGCTGCTTCTCGCGGCGCCGATTGCGGCGTCGTCGCAGGAACTGCAGCCGATCCCGCCGCTCAGAGCCCGCGTCACCGACCTGACGGGAACGCTGACAGCCGACGAGCAATCGGCCCTCGAAACGAGGCTCGCCGAGTTCGAGGCGCGCAAGGGCGCGCAGATCGCGGTCCTGGTCGTCCCGACCACGAAGCCGGAGGAGATCGAGCAATACTCAATCCGCGTCGTCGACGCCTGGAAGCTCGGCCGCGAAAAACCTGACGACGGCGCGCTGCTGCTGGTTGCGAAGGAAGACAGGGCGCTGCGCATCGAGGTCGGACGCGGCCTCGAGGGTGCGCTCACCGATCTCGTGAGCAATCGGATCATCGACGAGACGATCACGCCGCGCTTTCGCGAGGGTGACTTTGCGGCAGGCATTTCCACAGGGGTCGACCGGATGATCGCCGTCGTCGACGGCGAACCCTTGCCCGAGCCGGAAAAGCACTGGAGCGGCCGCGAACGCGGCCTCGGCGGCATGTTTCCTCTGCTCTTCGGTCTCGTCTTTTTCGGTTCGGTCCTGCTGCGCGCCATTTTCGGGCGCGCCCTCGGCTCGATTGCGACGGGTGGCGTCGCGGGCGGCATGGCCTGGCTCTTCACGCAGGCGCTCGGACTCTCGATCGGCGTCGGATTCGTCGGTCTCCTGTTGTCGCTGATGCTCGGTTTCGGCAATGGGGGGCGCTGGTCGAGCCGTCCCGGTCACGGAGGCTGGACGACGGGCGGCTGGGGCGGCGGGTTGGGTTCACGCGGTGGTGGAGGCGGCGGATTCGGGGGCGGCGGCGGCAGCTTTGGCGGCGGCGGCGCGTCGGGCCGCTGGTAGCTCATGCAAGTCGCGCGCACATTGCGGCACCTTTTCTCGACGCGCTGGGGCACGCGCCGGCGATTCACGCCGTCCGTGCTCGCAAGAATCGAAGAGGGCATCGCGCGTCTCGAACGCCTGCACGCGGGTGAGATCCGCTTTGCGGTCGAGGCGGCATTCGACCTGCCCGAACTCTGGTACGGTTTCACGCCGCGGCAGCGCGCCGTGCTCGTGTTCGGGCAGCTCGGCGTATGGGATACCGCAGGCAACAACGGCGTGCTGATCTACGTGTTGATGGCCGATCACGCCGTCGAGGTCGTCGCCGATCGCGCGATCGCCGCGCGCGTGCCGCAGGCGGACTGGGACACCGTCTGCCGGGAAATGGAAACGCATTTCAAGGATGGCCGTTTCGCGGAAGGGGCGGACGCCGGAATTGCAGGAGTCGGCCGTCTTCTCGCCGCACATTTCCCGGGGCAGGGCGGGGATCGCAACGAGCAGCCGGACGTGCCAGTCCTGCTCTAGGATTCGCGCCGACTCAGGCGAGCGTGTGGTAGACCTTCTGGACGTCGTCGTCCTGCTCGAGTTTGTCGATGACCTCGAGCGCCTCGTTGGCGCTTGATTCCGGCAACTCGACCGGCGTCGTGCAGATGTATTCCTGCTCCGCCGACAGAGGGACGATTCGCTTTTCTTCGAGCCGCTTCTGCAGGTGCCCGAAATCCTCGAAGGCGCAGCGCACGACGAGCTGCGCTTCCCCGTTCTCGCCGGTGCTCTCGCCCATCTCGTCGAGGCCATGGTCGATGAGGTCGAGCTCGAGTTCGTCCTGGTCGATGCCGGCCGGGTCGAGGCGGAAGACGCCCATGCGGCGAAACAGGAAGCTGACGCTGCCATTGCTCGCGAGATTGCCGCCGTGCTTGCTGAGGATGTTGCGAACGCTTGCGACAGTGCGCGTCGGGTTGTCGGTCGCCGTTTCGACCAGCAAGGCAACGCCGTGCGGTGCATAGCCTTCGTAAAGGACCTGCTGGAAATCCGCGGCGCCCTGGCCCGAAGCGCGCCGGATCGCCGCCTCGACCTTGTCCTTCGGCATGTTGATCGCGCGCGCGTTCTGGACGACGCGGCGCAGGGTCGGGTTGTTGTTCGGGTCGGAACCGCCGGATTTCACGGCGATCGTGATGTCTTTGCCGATGCGCGCGAACTGCTTCGCCATCCGGTTCCACCGGGCGAACATCGCGTGCTTTCGGACTTCGAAGATGCGGCCCATTGCGGGTAGGATGCCGGGATGCGCGCGGCCGTACAACGCTGGGCAATCGAACGTGTGCTGCACGCGGCGCGTGCGGCCCTGGCGAGGGCAGAGACGCCGGAGCGGGTCCGCCAGCTGACGGCGCGCGCAGCGCCGTTTATCGCGCGGCGGGAGATTTACGAGTCGTCGACGCCTTTCACGATTGGTGAGGCGCGGGCCTGGTGGGTGGTGCCGGCTGGCACACTTCAAGGCGGCATCATCCTGTACTTCCATGGCGGCGGCTTCATCGCGGAGTGCAGGTCCATCCACGATCCGCTGCTCGCCGCGATCGGGCGCGAAGCGGGGGCGCGCGGCCTCATGGTCGATTACCGGCTTGCGCCTGAGCATCCGTTTCCTGCCGCGACCGAGGATTGTTTCGCTGCCTGGAACCACCTGCCGTCGTCGGGTTTCGATCCGGCGCGCGTTGTCTTCGCAGGCGATTCCGCCGGCGGAAATCTCGCGGTCGTCACCGCGATGCGCGCGCGCGACGAGGGGCTGCCGCTGCCGGCCGCGATGGTGCTCTTGTCGCCGGTGCTGGACCTGACGTTCAGCGGTGGTTCGATCGAGCGCAATGACGGCATCGATCCAATGTTCCGCGCGGCGACGGCACGGCGCATCCAGGACTGGTATGCAGCCGGCCTCGACCTCAGCGACCCGCGAATTTCGCCGCTGTTCGGGCGGACATCTGGATTACCGCCGACGATGCTGCTGGTGGGCAGCTCGGAGCTGATGCTCGACGACACACTGCGCTACGGCGCCAAGACTGCAGGCGCCCGAACCGCGGTCTGGCATGACATGCCGCATGTATTTCCCGCGATCCGCGGGCTCGAGGACGGCGACCGCGCAATCGCGGAGATCGGCGAGTTCATCCGTGAGCACACCTCCGAAGCAACCCGCGGTGCCACTTAAAAGGGGACGCGCACCTTTAAAGGGGACGCGCACCTTTAAAGGTGCGCGTCCCCTTTAAAGGTGCGCGTCCCCTTTTGGATCTCAGCGGGACTGGCGGTCGTGCTTCTGGCGGTAGATGCGGCCTCTCATGCGATCGGCGTGCCGGTGCAGCCGATAGCGTTCGGCGCGCGTGACGACACCATCCGATCGCGCGATGCGCTCATGGCGATGAAGGCGGACTTCGCCGCGGACGAGGCGTCGCCCTTCCGGCCGCGTCAGCTCACCAGAGCGGATGCCTTGGGCGATGCGCTCGCGCTGATTCTGCTCGCGCGCATCGAGCCGGGGCGTGTCCGCCATGGCGGGCAGAGCAAAGGCCGTCAGCACGGCGGCAAAAGCGAGTTTCCTGAACATATTGAGTCTCCTGTGCCAATCGCTCACGATTTGCGGCGTTCAGTGGTAAGAACGGCCGGCCACGGTCCCGGTTGACGAGGAATCCATGCACCCGCTCGCCCGATACATCGTCGACGTACCCGATTTCCCGCAGCCTGGAATCCTGTTTCGTGACATAACGCCGCTGCTCCGGTCCCAATTCACGGAAGCCGTCGCTGCCCTCGACGCGCTCTGGAGCGAGGCGGACTGGAACTCCATCGATGCCGTTGCGGGCATCGAGTCACGCGGCTTCATTCTCGCGGCCGCGCTCGCGGAAAAACGCCGCAAGGGCTTCGTGCCTGTCCGGAAGAAGGGCAAGTTGCCGCCGCCCGTCGTCGACCGGCAGTACAACCTCGAGTACGGATCGGGTGTCCTCGAGATGCAGCGCGGCGAGGGGCGGCTGCTTCTCGTCGACGACGTGCTCGCGACCGGCGGGACGGTTGCGGCTTCCGCGGCGCTCGCGGTCGATGCGGGCTTCGACGTGCGCCATCTCGGCGTGCTGATCGACCTTGGAATCGCGAAGGACTTCCGTTGCCTCGGCCAGGCGCCGCGCTGCGTGATCCGCTATGGGTCGTGAGGCACCCCTTGTCCTCGTCGCCATGGCGCTGCCTGCCGAGAGCGCCGGCCGCTTCGAGAAGCGCGGTGTCGACGTGCTCTACACCGGCGTCGGAAAGGTCAACGCGGCGATCGCGTTGACGCGCCGCATTGCGCGATTGCGTCGCGAAGGCCGCGGACCGCCGCTCGTCGTGAATTTCGGCACCGCCGGCAGCGCGCGTGTTCCCGCACTCACGCTCGTCGCCTGCCGCCGATTCGTGGACCGCGACATGGACGTCGGCGCGCTCGGCTTTGCGCCGGGCGTAACGCCATTCGACGAGCTGCCACCGATACTCGAGTTTCCGGCCGTGTTTACTGGCCTGCCCGAGGCCGTCTGCGGCACGGGCGATTCTTTCGCGACCACGGACCACGGGCTCGCCTGCGACGTCGTGGACATGGAGGCCTATGCGCTCGCCAAGGCCTGCCGGATCGAAGGCGCGGGCTTTGCCTGCGCGAAGTACGTGAGCGACGGGGCCGACGCCAATGCCGCCGATCATTGGCGGGAAAATGTGGCGGGGGCTGCCGACGCCTTCGTCGACCTCTACGAGCGGCTCCTCAGCCGGCTTGCTTCAGGCGCGAACCTTGCTTGACCGCCATGTAGCCGCGCACGAGCTCGAGCGCGCTCTTCGTGCAGGCCGGCAGCTCCACATCGCTCTTGCCGAGGGGCGTTATCCGCTCGCCCCAGCGCACGACGTGCGCGGACCACGAGAGGCCCGCGCCGAATCCGGTCAGCAGCAGGTTGCATCCCGGCGCGACGCGGCCTTCCTCGAGTGCCTCAACGAGCGCGACCGGCACGGTCGCGGACGACATGTTTCCGTAATTCTGGATGTTGACGAAGCAGCGCTCCATCGGGATGCCTGCGCGCTTCACGACCGCCTCGATGATGCGCAGGTTCGCCTGGTGCGGCACGACGAGGTGCACATCATCCGGCTTCAGTCCGCGCGCCGTGAGCACGGACTCGCAGGCCTTGCTCATGCCGACGACCGCGCGCTTGAAGATTTCCTGGCCCTCGAACACCCACTCCGTGTCGCCGAGCGCCCAGCCCTGGTTCGCGTAACGCAGTCCCATCCCGTGAACCTGGAGGATCCCGCGCACGTCTCCGTAGCAGCCGAGGCGGTCGGCCAGCACGCCTTCCTCGCGATCGGTCGCCTGCAGCACGACTGCGGCGCAGCCATCGCCGAAGAGCACGGAAACGTTCCGGTTCTTCCAGTCCATCATCGACGAGATCAGCTCGCCGCCGATCACGAGGGCGTTCCGCACCACGCCCGACTTGATCATGGAACTGGCTGTCGTGAGGCCGTAGAGAAAGCTCGTGCAGGCGGTGTTGACGTCCATCGCGCCGGCGCCGCTCGCGCCGAGCCTCGCCTGCAACCAGGACGCCATGTTCGGAACCTGCTCGTCCATGCTGCAGGTGCCGAACACGATGAGGTCGATTTCGCCGGCCTTGAGCCCCGCACCGGCAAGCGCCCGCGAAGCCGCGACGAAGCTCATTTCCCCGAGCGATACATGCGAGATCCGGCGCTCATGGACGCCGGTGCGCGTGCGGATCCACTCGTCGTCGGTATCGAGGAATGTCGCGAGGTCCGCGTTCGTCAGGACGGCCGGGGGCATGCACTTGCCCCAGCCCGTAATAGTCGCAAACTGGGCCATATCGGCCGGATTGTAAGGCTTCCAACCTTCCGGACGGCCAATGCGTCCAAGTACATGAACGGACTACGAATCGGATGCTGCGGGTGACGAATCTGGCGGGTGCAGTGGAGTCGAGCGCCGAACTCGTGACGCGGGCCTGCCAGGGCGACATGGGTGCCTTCGAGGACCTGTATCGCCAGCACGTCGGGCGGGTTTATGGGCTCTGCCTGCGCATGACCGGTCTGCCGGAGTCCGCGGAGGACCTCACCCAGGACACATTCGTCAATGCCTGGAGAAGCCTCCCGGGATATGAGGGCAGGAGCAGCTTCGCAACCTGGCTGCACCGGATCGCAGTGAATGCGGTGCTCGCCAGAAGGCGGAGCCCCCAGGGCCGGAACGAAGTCAGCATGACGGACGAGGCCGGAGAGCAGATGGATTTCGAGTCGGTAAACATGATGGACGAGGCGACGCCGATCGACATCGAACGGGCCATCGCCGCACTTCCGCCGGGAGCGCGCGACATCGTCGTATTGCATGGCATCTACGGCTACAGCCACGAGGAAGCGGCCGCGATGCTCGGCGTCGCCGTCGGTACCTGCAAGGCACAGTTGCATCGCGCGCGTCACCTGATGCGCGGACGCATGGCCCCGGAGCGAGCGACATGAACACGATTCCATTCGGGCCGCGCAACGAACCACCGGATCCGCTGCTCGCGAAAGCCGCCGAGCTGCCGAAGGACGTGGTGCCCGCACGGGACCTGTGGACTTCGATTGCCGCGCGCATCGCCGGCGAACCGCAGCGGGCGCGCTCGCGCAGCTTCCGCTGGCCGGCGGCGCTCGCCGCGGGATTCCTGGTCGCCTCGGTCTCGGCCTTGCTGACCTGGGGCCTGATGCGTGACTCCGATCCCACGATGCAGAAACCCGTCGTGATCGCGGAAACTCCGGACGCGGCGATCGTGCCGGTCAACTATGGAGCGAATTCGGGCCTGACGGTGAAGGAGATCGTCGCGCGCGACGAGCTCCTGGCCCGGTTCCGGGAGAAATTCAACGAGCTCCGGCCTGAGACTCGCGTGGCGATCCAGAAGAACCTCGCGATCATCCAGACGGCAGCCAACGAGATCGATGCGGCGCTTGCGAAGGACCCGGCGAGCGGGATGCTGAAAAGCCTCCTGATCGGGGCCTACAAGCAGGAATTGCAACTGTATTCGACGGTCGTCACCTCGAGCGACGGCCTCACGAGGAGAACTTGAGATGACTATCCGGAACCTGGTTTTGTCGGCCGCGATCCTGGCAGCCGCAGCTGCCCCGGCAGCGGGCGCCGAGACGATCACCAAGAAAGTGACCGTCGCGCCCGATGTCACGGTCGAAGTGTCGAACGTGCAGGGCAGTGTCGAAGTGACTGCCTGGGACCGCAACGAGGTCCAGCTGGTCGCCGAGCTCGAGAGCAACAAGGACGAGCTCGAATTCGAGGCGACCGAGCGCATGGTACGCATCGAGGTCGACCGGCCCCACGGCAAGTACCACGATGACGAGGACGATGCCTACCTGACGCTCCATGTCCCGAGAGGGGCGCGGCTCATCGTCGACACGGTCAGCGCCACCATCAACGTCAGCGGCGTGCGCGGCGAGCAGAACCTGCAGACGGTGAGCGGGGAGGTCGAGACCCAGTCGTTCGACGCGCCCGTCTCGGCGACTGCAGTTTCCGGCGAGATCGCGATCGCGGGCAACGGCGGCAAGGCCGTCGTCACGACCGAGAACGTGAGCGGCTCAGCGATGGTCAGCGGGATTCGCGGCAGCTACCAGGGCGAAGTCGTGAGCGGCGAGATCCGCGCATCGATCGCCAAGGCCGAGCGGATCGAGGCGAGCACCGTCTCGGGCGAGATCGATATCAGCGCGGACCTGGCGCCAGCGGCGCGTGTCGAAATGGAGTCGGTCAGCGGCACTGTTTCGCTGAAGATCAAGCCGCCGGTCAACGCCGACTTCGACATTGAATCCTTCAGCGGCAGCATCGAGAACTGCTTCGGCCCGAAGCCGCGTGACACGAGCAAGTACACCCCGGGCAGTGAACTCAATTTCACCCAGGGCAGCGGCGGCGCCCGCGTGGAAATCCAGACGCTCTCCGGCGAAATCAGCATCTGCGACCGCTGATATAGAATCCGGTGGTCCGCCGAGGGCCACCGGATTAATGCAGCGCAAGCGCCTCCCCGTCATCGTATCGGCCGCCATCGCGATCGTCGCGGTGGTGGCCTTAGCCGCGCTGTGGATCGGCGCGCGCACGGAGCTCGCGCGCGGCATGGTCGCCGGCTGGATCACGGAGGCGTCCGGCCTGCCGGCGACCGTCGGGTCGCTGCGCATCGGATTCCTGCCACGGCCCTCAGTCGACATCGGCGGCATTGCAATCGCGCAGCCGGCCGGCTTCGCCGGCAAACCCATGCTCGAGATCGGCAGGCTCTGGGTGTCGCTGCCCTGGAGCAGCGTGTTCGACATGTCGCAACTGGATGTGGTCGCGATCTCGGACGCGACGGCCCGCCTCGTTGTGAGCGCCGATGGCATGTCCAACTGGTCGAAACTTTTCCCGCAACCGACTCCCGGTACCGAGAAGGCACCGAGCCCGGCCTGGTCAATCGACCACATCGACCTCGAGCGCGCGACCATCGATTACCGCGATGAGGCCGCGAACTCCAGCTGGCAGCTCGCGGCGATCTCTTTCACTGCAAATGACCTCGCGCCGGCGCAGAATTTTCCCATGGAGCTCCGGTTCGGCGGAGTTTTCGGGCCGAATACGATCAACTATGCGATGCAAGGCAAGGGGCGGCTCGACCTTGACGGCGGGCGAATCGACGGCCGCACGCTCGATTTTCGGGGCTGGGTCGGCGGCGAGCCGCTGCCGCTCGCGGGCGTCGAGCTGAAAGGCGCCCTCAGGCAAGCGTCCTACGAGCTGCAGAGCGGACTCGCGACGCTCGATGACGGCAAGTTCAATCTCGCCGGAATCCCTGGAACATTCGATGGCATGCTCGACTTCGATGAGCCGCACCTCGTCGCTGCGCTGCGGATGGCGACGAAGCCCTTCGCACCGCGTGCGCCCGCGGTTTCCCTCGGGCAGCCGCTGCCATTGACGAAGGATCCGGCTGCCTTCGCAATGCTGCAGCTTGCGCTCGTGGCCGAGATTGATGGCGGAGGGCTTCGCCTCGATCCCGTGACCGGCCGGCTGGACGATACGAACTTCGAGGCTCGCATCGAGCCCGACAAGCGGCTCGTCCGCGCGCATTTCGATCGCATCGACCTCAACCGCTACGTCGGGCCGGAAGTGAAGGGGGTCCTAAAGACGAAAGCGACTCTCGAAGCGTTCGTCGCGGAGATCGCCAAGTTCGACGTCGATGCCGAGATCCGAATCGACGAGGCGCTGGTCGCCGGCGCGAAGTTGCGGGATACCGTCGTGCGGGTCGAGCGAAACGGCGAGCACGCGCCATGAGCATGACGCCGCCAATGCTTGCTGACGCCCTGCTGCCGTGGTTCGGGGCCCATGGCCGTCGCGACCTGCCTTGGCAGGCGAATCCGACGCCCTATCGTGTCTGGATCTCGGAAGTCATGTTGCAGCAGACGCAGGTCGAGACGGTAAAGCCCTTTTTCGAGCGGTTCGTCGAGCGATTTCCGGATGTCGCGTCGCTCGCCCGGGCGCCACAGGACGAAGTGATGAGTCTCTGGTCGGGACTCGGTTACTACGCGCGGGCGCGGAACCTCACGCGCGGCGCGGAGGAAATCATCGCGAGACACGGCGGCCGCCTGCCCGAGACGCTGGATGAACTGATGGAGCTGCCCGGTATCGGCCGGTCAACGGCGGGCGCGATCCTCGCGCTCGCGCTTGGCCAGCGACACCCCATCCTCGACGGCAACGTCAAGCGCGTGCTTGCAAGGGTGTTCCAGGTCGAGGAGGCGTCCGACACCGCGGCCGGCGCGAAACAGCTCTGGGCGCTTGCGCTCGACGGCACGCCGCAGGCGCGTGTCGCCGAGTACACGCAGGCGATGATGGATCTCGGCGCCACGATCTGCACGCGGTCGAACCCGATCTGCGGGCGCTGCCCGCTCGCGAGCGGTTGTCGTGCATTGGCGGCCGGCCGCGTCGCAGAGATTCCGGCCGCCCGCCGGCGCTCGCCGCGCCGCCTGAAGCAAACGCACATGGTTTTCACGCTGTCGCAAGACCGGGTCCTGCTCGAACGACGGCCGCCGCGCGGAATCTGGGGAGGCCTTTGGGCGCCACCGGAGTTTCCGGATGAGGATGCAGCTCTGGCCTTTGCTGCATCCCGATTCGGCCCGACTGTCACCGCGAGCCGCCGGTTGCCGCCAGTGAGGCACGTCTTCACTCATTTTGATCTGGATATCGAGCCCTGGGTGTTCGAACTGAAGGAGAGCGGTAGCCGGGTGGCGGAGGGCGATTTCCGTTGGCACGAACTTGCGTCAATCGACGCGGTCGGACTGCCCGCGCCCGTGGCAAGATTGCTCGAGGAGTTGAGGAATGGCCAGGATGGTTCAGTGCGTCAAGCTCGGCCGCGAAGCGGAAGGCCTCGACCGGTCGCCGTATCCGGGTGAGCTCGGCCAGCGCATCTTCGAGAACGTCTCGAAAGAGGCCTGGCAGAAATGGCTCGGCCACCAGACTATGCTGATCAACGAATACCGTCTCGTTCCATTCGAGCCCAAGGCGCGGCAATTCCTGGTCGGTGAAATGGAAAAGTATTTCTTCGGGGAAGGTTCCAAAGCGCCCGAGGGCTACATGAAACCCGCTGATTCTTGACGCCCGCGCGGGCGCACCTGTCTAATACGCAGCCCTGAATACGGCCAGGTAGCTCAGTTGGTAGAGCAGCGGACTGAAAATCCGCGTGTCGGTGGTTCGATTCCGCCCCTGGCCACCATTTCCCGCAATCGTTTTCAGCTTCTCAATGAGACGGAGCCTCGGACTGAATAGCCGCCTCAGGTGCCGACAAATAGGCGTACACCGCCGCGACTTCGTCGTCGCTCAGGTATTTCAACGCGGCCTGCGAGATCTCCGTCATGAGCCCGAGTTTACGTCCACCGAGGGCAATACCCGTCGACATCAGCGTCTTGAAATCGGCTAACGAATAGGCGGGCATGATTCCATACAGGTTCGGTGATTGCATTTGCTCCTCGCCATGGAGATCGAGGCCGTGGCACGAAGCACATGTCGTTTTCGCAATGTAGGGGCCCAACGTGCTGGCCTCTGTCGGGCGCGCAAGCGGACCCAATTGCTTGTGATCGACAATGTTGGGCTCGATGGGAATCATTCCAATGACCACAAGCGCGCGCGCCAGCAACCCAAGGCTAGTGTCCTTTGCCGCATCTGGACGGCGTTCAACAGTGCGCAGATAGGCGATGATCGCTGCGACATCCGCGTCGGCAAGCCTGACCATGGCACGGGCAGGCATGAATACATTTCCGGTACCGTCGGATTTAACGCCGCTGCGGATGACGTTTGCGAGTTGTTCGTTCGTGTATTGGGGAACGACACGGGTAAGGTTGTGGCCGGATAGCCGCCCAACGAATATCCGATCAACGAAGAGATGACCTGCGAGATCATCGCCGTGACAGCCGAAGCAGCCGTTGACATGGGCGAGCCGCTCACCTTCTTCTACCATTGATGCGGCGGGCGTCACGCGCAGCGCCAGGCCGATGACTGCATGGCGTGCGTTCAGTTCCCAAGCAGAAATGCCGTAAATTGCGACGACGGCTATAACAAGGATCGAGGCGATGCCGCCACCCACGATCAAGGCGATTTTCTTGACGAGACGAAGGCGTGGCGACGAGTTGTTAGCCGTCATGTGGTGCCCCGTGCCCGATGCAATTGCGCAGCAAGTCTATGCGCGTTCCTCGGTAACACCAAATTCAGGAACATGCCTTCGACTTTGTCATCAATCACGGAGTCACCTACCTGGCTGCGGGTGGCGCGCGCTTGGCCGTGTCAAGAAAGTGGTGAACCCACATGCGCAATGCAACGCTCGGCTTAGAGTCGCAGTAGGTCATCTGGGGGCAGCGGCGGGACCCTGTTTTGAGAGGAATTTGTGCGGGAGTTTTGCGGGAGTCAGTCCTGCACGGTCATGCATCGTGGGGCATTCGTCGCGACGGGCGCGCCGGCTAACCGGTTGATGCAGTTGATGTTGCGGAAATCAGTTCGTGACTGAGAATCCGCGTGTCGGTGGTTCGATTCCGCCCCTGGCCACCATTTTGCTCAATGCCTCACCGTTCCGGTACATAGCTCGGGAGTCCGGCGCGGATGACCGCAGAGAACGACTCGTCCACATCGTGCCCCTTTGCTGCGTTGTTGATCCGGGATCGCCGTTTGAGATCCTCGAATGACAAGGCATGGCTCAACCCGCCGGCCTTGTACGCGTAGCGATCCGCATAGCCATTCAGCAGTAGCTCCCACGTATACGGCAGCTCATTGCCGAGTGAACGGACGTGGTAGAGAATTCCGTTCGTGCAGTTGTCGGTGAGCGTGTTGTACCACGCGGGTTCGCGCGACAGTTCGTCGGCGGTCTTCAGGTAATTCAACAACAGCCCTCGCGAGCGTTCGGGTGTCGACAGCGTCCGGTAGACATAGGTCTCGTTGTCTCGATGGTTCGTTCGCACGGCGACGACATCCCGTTCGTCGGCGATGACGTAGTACAACTCATAGCGTCGAAATGCGCCCGCGACAGGGGAATATGCTTCGGACTTTTCCCTGCGTGCCTCGATGGAAATTACCAGGAAGTCGAATCCGCCCGGCCGGGTGTCGTCGCGGAAGCGGAACGAGACCATGGTGTGCGCAACGGCCTCCATCCCCCAGTACACGATCATGAGGTCATGCCCGTCGAGCCTGGACAGATCGTAGCTGCGCGTCTCCCATCGCACATCGAAATCCGTTTCCGATCGGTAGACGAAATTGCGCACGTTCTCGATGGTTACGCGGTTTCCATCCACACTCACGCGCGGCGGCCGCGCAGCATCCGCCTGCCAGTCGCGCGTGTCCGAAGGCGCAATCGAAAGAAACCAGGCGATCAGCGCGGCCCATACCGCCGTGAGCATCCCGATCGCACGCCATCGGTACTTTGGGGTCCGCACGATGACGATGGCCATGGAAATAGCAAACAGGGCGTAGGCAAAGGCCGCGATATCGGGCAGCCAGTCGCCGGGCAGGTTCGAGTAGTGGAGCATCAAGACCGCCCAGCCGGAAACGATCAGCAGCAACAGACTTCCGCCCACCCACTGCAGCACCTTCGCCACCGATTTCACCGCACCCCAGATAACAGACTCCTTTACTCCGCTAGGCGCTCAGCGTAAAGATCACGATGTTGACTGCAAACTCGAGCGCCCCAGTGCACCGTTTGATGCAGTTGACGTTTCAATTGTCGGCCCGGACCTGAAAATCCGGATGTCGGTGGTTCGATTCCGCCCCTGGCCACCATCCTTCTTTCTTCAATGCGCTAGTTCCGCGCCGGCAGTTCTACTGTCTTGATGAAGCTTGGCTTTGGCGCATGAGCCTGACATCGCGCTGAGGCGGAGCGCCGAATAGACGCCGGTACTCGCGGCTGAATTGGGACGCGCTTTCATAGCCCACGATTCCACTCGCATTACCCGCGTCGAGGTTTTGGTTGAGCATCAATTGCCGCGCTTCCTGCAGGCGCAATTGCTTCTGGTACTGCAACGGGCTCATGCCGGTGATGGTCCGGAAATGCTGTCGGAATGTGGATGGGCTCATGTACGTGCGCGCTGCCAATTCGTCCACATGCAGCGACTGAGTGAAGTTCTTCTTGAGCCAAGCGACGGCCTTTGCAATCTGCTGGCCCGGGGAACCGACCGCGACGAGTTCCAGCAGTTGTGGGCCATACCGACTTGTAAGTAGGCGGATGGTGATTTCCTGCTGGATAAGCGGCGACAGCCGGGGAATCAGTGCTGGTTCGCCGAGAAGCTCGACGAGCCGGATCAAAGCATCGATCAGCGCTTCGTCGAGCTTTTGAATCGAGACAGGTCGATAAGCGCGTTCTCTCGAGGGCTGCGGCAAGTCCATTTCGGCGGCCAACTGCAGGATGTGACGGGCATCTAGTGTCAGCAGCAGGCCAAGGAAAGGCTTTCGAATACTGGCTTGCTTGACGTGCGAGACCACGGGTAGATCGATGGTCGTAAGCATGGATTGACCGGGGCCATAGTCGATTACCTCGCTCCCAAGCAGTACGTGCTTGTCGCCCTGTGCAACAACGCCCAATCCTAGGGTGTAGATGCAGTGCAGTGGTTTGGTTGGCGCACTCCGGCGGTGAAGCGAGAGAGCCGGAATTGGCGTCGGGTAATCGCCGTCGGTTTGGGCAAAGCTTCCGACGGTCCGAGCCAAGGCGCTCACCAATTCGCCTCGGCTATTTCGAGCGTTGGATGCTTGCAAATTAAAGCTCCGACTGAAAGGTGGCCGCTGAATGAAGTCTAGCACCGTCATTCACATTTCTGAGGTAAGTGTGTTGTTTTAGGCAATAAGCTCCTCAGATCCGGCAAACGGATTCGTGGCTCCGTGGCGAAACTGGCGCATCAGAAACGGCGCTGCCTGGAGCCCATGACCATGAAGTACATCTCGATCGGCGGACTTAACGTCTCGCGCATAGGAATAGGCGCGATGTCCATGTCCGGTTACTACAACGTAGGGACAGGCAGCGACGCCGAATCCATTCGCACCATCCATCGGGCGCTGGACTTGGGCGTTACCCACATTGACACCGCCGAGATCTATGGTCCGTACATCAACGAGGAGCTGGTCGGCCGGGCCGTCAAGGGCCGCCGCGACCAAGTGGTGTTGGCAACGAAGTTTGGGATCGTCTCGCACTCCGGCGGAGGCCCAGGGGTGCTCGATAGCAGTCCGGCGAACATCCGCGTTGCAGTCGAAGGCTCGCTGAAGCGGCTCGGTACGGACCACATCGATTTGTATTACCAGCACCGAGTCGATCCGCACACCCCCATCGAGGAAACAGTCGGCGCTTTGGTCCAGCTGGTCGCCGAGGGCAAAGTTCGATACATCGGCCTGTCTGAGGCCGGCCCTAATACGATCCGCCGCGCGCACGCTGTCCACCGCATCGCCGCCTTGCAGACGGAATATTCCCTGTGGACACGTGACCCGGAAGCCGAACTGTTGCCGCTGCTGCGTGAACTGGGCATCGGCTTTGTTCCTTACTCGCCGCTCGGGCATGGCTTTCTCACAGGTGCAATCCGTTCGCCCGAGCAACTCTCGGACGACGACTGGCGTAAGACCAACCCGCGCTTCACCGGCGAGAACTTCCAGCACAACCTGCGCATCGTCGACGAGGTCAAGGCCATTGCCACACAGGCGGGTGCGACGCCTGCACAGATTGCGCTGGCCTGGCTGCTTGCCCAGGGCGATGACATCGCCCCGATCCCTGGCACCAAGCGGATAGCCCGAGTCAAGGAGAACACGGCCGCCGACCGCCTGGTGCTGAGCGCCGAGCAAATCGAAAGGCTGAATAACCTCGTACCGGCTGCCGGCGAGCGCCACAACGAAGCAAACATGGCCGTCATTGACCGCTAACCCATCACTGCACGTGACGTTCAAGGATTCTCACAAATGAAGATCATGGAAAACATCAAGCAACGCGCCGAGTCGTCCGCGCAGGATGGTCAGGCCCTGAGCCGCCGTGATTTTGTGGCCAGCGCGGTTCTCGCCGGGGCCGGCTTGGCTGTCGGCGCATCGGTTTGGGCTGCACAACGAGACCAGCCTTTAGCGAGCAACGAACGGAGCGCCAGCGCAATCGGCGGTGGCAAAACACCAATGAAGACTCGAAGGCTCGGACAACTGCAAGTCTCGGAAATGGGAGCCGGGTGCATGAGCATCAGCGCCAACTACGGACCGCCTGCCGACAGGATCCAAGGAATCAAGCTCATTCGTACCGCCTACGAAAAGGGCGTCACGTTCTTCGATACGGCCGAAGTCTATGGACCGTATACGAACGAAGACCTTGTCGGAGAAGCGCTTGCGCCCTTCCGCGATAAAGTCGTCATCGCCACCAAGTTTGGTTTTGACCTGGACGCTGGCGGTCTCAACAGCCGTCCCGAGCACATCAAGAAGGTGGTAGAGGGCTCACTCAAGCGCCTCAGGACCGACCGCATCGATCTCTACTACCAGCATCGCGTGGATCCCCGCGTGCCGATCGAAGACGTGGCCGGCGCGATCAAGGAGCTCATCAAACAAGGCAAGGTCGTCCAATTCGGCCTGTCGGAGGCCAGCGCAAAAACGATTCGGCGGGCGCATGCCGTTCAAGCAGTAACCGCGGTCCAGACCGAGTACTCACTCATGGAACGCGACCCGGAACATAACGGCGTCTTGGCGACATGTGGAGAACTGGGAATCGGCTTTGTCCCTTGGGGTCCGGTCGGCATGGGCTACCTGACCGGGAAGGTAGACGTTGGCACGAAGCTCGACCCGAAAACGGATCTTCGGTCAGGGTTTGACCGCTTCTCACCCGACAATCTGGCCGCGAACACGCCGATCCTCGAGTTCCTCGAACGCTTTGCCGAGAAAAAGAACGCAACGCCGGCCCAAATCGCACTGGCATGGCTGCTGGCGCAGAAGCCGTGGATCGTTCCCATCCCGGGCACACGCAACTTGGATCACCTGCACGAGAACCTGCAGGCAATCCATGTGGAGCTGACACCTGCGGATCTTGGTGAGATCGAGGGTGCTCTCTCGAGGATCAAGGTGCACGGGGGCCGCATGAATGCGGAGCAGATGAAGGTTGTCGACCAAACCAAGTAGCTAGTCGGCACACCCCGCCGTTGCCGCGCCCACGATGGCGAAACCAGTCCGATGCTTGCAGGAGTTTTGCGTGAATCAGTCCTGCACGGTCCTGCATTGTCGGGCATTCATTGCAACGGGCGCCCGGGCTAACCGGTTGATGCAGTTAAAGTTGCGGATATCAGTTTGTGACTGAAAATCCGCGTGTCGATGGTTCGATTCCGCCCCTGGCCACCATTTCCTTCAATCACTAATCGAGTTATGCATCCAGATGCATATTTTCCTGCGGGAGTTTCGAGTCGGATCCCTCAGGAAACCGGAATTCGCTTCTCGGGATCGACGAACGGCATCGGCACAATCTTTGCGCTCCGGGTTCCCCACTCCGTGTCGACGGCGATGGTGGTGCCGGGCCCGGCCAGTGTCGTCGGCACCCAGCAGTAGCCGATGTTGCGCTTGAGCCGCGGCGAGTAGATCGCGCTCGTGACCTTGCCGACGACCTCGCCGCCGGCCTTCGAGGCCGGCCACTTGACGTTGTTGAGCGCGGGGAACGGGTCGCCATCGATCTCGACGCCCACGATCCGGCGGGCGACGCCTTTGGCCTTGATCCTGCGGTAGGCGGGTATCGAGATGGAGGCCGCGTCCCCCAACGAGAAGTCGACGAGCCGTTCGAGACCCATCTCGAAGGCGTTGTTCTCGTAATTCATATCGGCGCCCCAGTTGAAGATGCCGCCTTCGATGCGCCGGATGTCCGACGGACCGGTCGGCCGGACGTTGTAGGGCTTGCCGACCTCCATCAGCGTTTCCCACAGCTCGTTCCCGCGCGAGGTGTCGAGCAGATAGATTTCGTAGCCGACTTCGGAGCTCCAGCCGGTCCGCGTGACGACGACCGGGATGCCGCGGATCTCGGCGCGCCGCCACCAGTAGTATTTCATCTCGAGAATCGATTCTCCGACCAGGTCGCGCAGCAGCTCCTTCGAGCGCGGTCCCTGCACCTGCAGCGGCGCGACGTCCAACTCGCGGATCGTCACGTTCAGCTTGGGGTGGGCGTTCTTCAGACCGCGGGCGAACAACAACGCATCCGAGGAGGCGAGCGCGAACCAGAACGTGTTCTCGTCCATCCGTGTCATGACCGGGTCGTTGACGATTCCGCCATCGGAGTCGCAAATCAGGACGTACTTCGCCTGGCCGGCGGCGCACTTCGACAAGTCCCGCGGCGTGAGCAGTTGGGCGAAGCTGAACCCGTCCGGCCCCGAGATCTCCAAGCAGCGCTCCACGGCCACGTCCCAGATCGTCACGTCGTGCAAAAGCGCTTCGAACTCCGCCTCGAATGTGTCGAATCGGATCGGGAAGTACATGTGGTTGTAGACGGTGAAGCCTTTCGGCGAGTATCGCTGGGTCGCCTCGTAGTAGGGCGTTCGCCGGTTCCGGGCACCCCGCTGCACAGTGCTCATGTCGAATTCTGGCATCGGCCGGCTCTCCTCCAGGAAGATCGGTGTCACGGCCGAGACGCTACGCTGCGGCAGGCGGCCGCGATGGGCGAGATTTTGTCAAAGTATAGGACATTCACGTCAGTGAAGCAGCGCACGGCGGTGACCTGCCTGGCGATTTGAGGACCAGCTGATACTTGGAGAAGTACGCTCCCCTGGATATCGACGTAATCGTGTCGAAGACGCAACTTTCGTGCGGGAGTTTTGCGGGGATCAGTCCTGCGCGGTCCAGCATCGTGGGGCATTCGTCGCAACGGGCGCCCCGGCCAACCGGTTGATGCAGTTGACGTCGCGGAAATAAGTTTGTGGCTGAGAATCCGCGTGTCGGTGGTTCGATTCGGCCCCTGGCCACCATTTAGAACAATAGGTTAGCGCTCACCGCAATCCGAAGAATACTTGGAAAATTTTTCTGCGTAGGCGCCGTGTAGGCGCGCCCAAAGCGCTTGTAGCCACTATCTACATGCTTGAGAAAACCGCCACAGATGAGGTTATGTTGCGTGGGAAGACTGAAAAGTTTTGACGATCGCAGGCAGCTAATACACGCTTTATCCTGTTCACGATCCTGGAGAGGAGTCATGGACGATGCAATCAAACGGAAAATCCTGACGGGGTTGGATCGCGAGGTTGCAGCGGTGATGACCGGTTTCCTTCTGCGCGACTTCTTGCCATTCGGTTGAGACATTGACCTCCCGGCAGAGCGATGGGATCGGACGCCACATCGCGCGGCATGTGCCGACTGCCGCTCACGATGCCACCGCAGGCGAAGTTCGCGCCTCGATGCTGGGACGCCACTATGACTGTGCGGAGTCGATCGTCGTACTGGACACGCACGAGCGAGTGATCGGTCAGGTCAGTCTCAGCCTTCTGCTCGAGCTCGAGCCCGGGGCCATCATACAAAGTGCGATGCAGACCAGGATGCCGCTTGTCTTCATGGATACCGACCAAGAGCGCGTGGCATCCATGGCCCTGCAACACGGATTCACTGCCGTCCCAGTGGTCGATTCCGAGGGCAAGCTTTGCGGTGTCATACCAGCGAGCGCGTTGCTCGGAGTTCTTCGCCAAGAGCACGTCGAGGATATTCATCGGCTGGCGGGCATTGCCCGCGAAAACCAAATGGCCAGGGAGGCGATCGAGGCGCCACCGGTTCGTCGTGTCCGCCACCGGCTTCCGTGGTTGCTGCTTGGCCTGACCGGAAGCACGGCTGCCGCCTTGCTAATGGCGCAGTACGAGGACATCCTGACTCGCAACATCGGCATCGCATTCTTCGTGCCAGGTATCGTTTATCTGGCGGATGCGATTGGCACCCAGACCGAGGCGATTGCGGTGCGCGGCCTGTCGCTGAGCCATGCCGGGATCATGCACCTGCTGGCCGGCGAGCTGCGCACGGGCTTGCTGCTGGGCGCGATCCTCGGAACCATCGCGCTCGGAGGCGCCTGGCTCGCGATCGGCGATGTGCGCCTGGGTGCCGCAGTCGCACTTTCGTTGATGCTCGCCAGCGCTCTGGCTTCGGCGATCGGCCTGATTCTGCCCTGGCTCTTCGCCCATCTGGGGTGGGACCCGGCGTACGGCAGTGGCCCTCTCGCCACCATCATCCAGGACGTCCTGACTCTCGCCGTCTACTTGTCGGTCGCCGCGGCGACTCTCGCCTGAGCCGACATTGGCGGCTCACGGCTCCGCAATGGCGGCCGATCGAGACTCAACCTATTCGATTCCGCTCTCGGCCGATCCCGGGGAACTGGTGTCCACCAGCACGGCATTCGGTTGCTCCTGTGCTGTGAGGGCCTGCTGGGTCGCCAGCTGATGCTCGAGCACGAGCAGTGTAGCTTCGGACGGATCGAGCCCGGTGCGAGCTCGCGACTCCAGCTGAGTACTCGGTGATTGCGAGCCTGGCGCTTATGTTCCTGTCGAAGCCGGCGAATCTAGTGACGGACTGGGACGAATTCTGCGGCACGGTAAGGGCGCGCAAATTGTTCGCTCATGCCTGTTATCGCGAAGAACACGACCAGAAGGGCCGTGAATGGCAGCGCGGCTTCAAAAGCCTTCCCGAGGCGACCTTCTTCCACGATGCCGGTGCGTCCGACCGTCCAACAGGTTACGGAGGGTGTTCAACTTTCCACCGGCAATCAAAAGAAGATCGGCGGGGTGCTTACCGTGAGCTTGACGCCGCGCTTGGCGCGCCCGACTCGATTGACAAAGTGAGCTGGCTTGACAACGAGAACGTCGCAAGCGAGCTCGTCGAGTACGCGTTCGGCCGTGTTCCCGATGAAAATGCGCTTGAGCCCTGACCGCGAGACGGCTCCCATCACGACGATTGCACATCGTGACATGCGGGCTGCCGCCGGGATCGCGTGGATTGGCGCACGCGCAATGAGATGACGGCGCTTGGAAGGGATGCTGACAGGCGCGAGCACGCGCTGGAACGCGGCCTTCGCTTTGAGCCGCGCACCGGACTCTAAAGTCGCGATGACATTCGCATTCATGGCTTCGGGTGACGTTGACATCAGCGGTGGTATCGGCATGTAGGCATGCACCGCATGCAGCTTGCCCCGCAGGGCGTCAGCGATGAGGCCGCCGACTCGCAGGATTTCCCTGTCGAGCTGTGCCGTCTTCGCGAACGCATGGCTCGGATCCACGGCGGCGAGCACCGCAGGACGCCGATAGGGTTTTGCGTTCTTGACGAGGAGCACCGGCAGGGGACTCAACCGGATGAGCTCCCAATCCGTGAGGTGAAGCAACCAGGGGACAAAGTGTCGGCCACTGTGCTTCTCGGCGACGATAAGATCGGCTGCAATGCGGCTCGCGCGCCGAACTATGGCTTCGTGAGCTGGAAAATCCCATTCTGCCGACACAGTGACCTTGATTCCACGGAGGCGCAGGCGGCCGGCGATCCTGTCGAGAGCGGCGAGGTGGCGCGCGCGTATGGCGCGTTCAGCTTGCGCCAGCTTTTGGGGCGAGTAGACATACGCATCCGCAAGCAAGGGCGTCGAGATCGCGTGGAACAGCTCCAGCTGGGCCCCCGTACCCTCTGCAACCTGCATCGCTTTGCTGACGGCAGCAAGGCTTCGAGACGTCGGATCCTTGACCGCAACCAGAATGCTGCGAACGGGTCCCATCATGAATACCTCTGCTTTTCAGGGACTACAATTTCGCTTCCGGGTAGATTATCTCGAACGCATGTCTGGGCCGCGATTCGTAGCACTGCGTAGCTGCTCGAAGGAATTACGTAGTTACCCGGATCGGTCGGCACCGGGGCAGCGCCGCGTGAGGGGCCTTCAAACGTTCGCAATCGGCGCTCAGCCAGCGGTCGCAGGATCCAACTCCAATAACCCAGCCGGTTCCGGGGCCGGGCAGAGCTGCCGGATGAGCACGAGCAGCTCGTCCGCATTGATCGGCTTGCTTGCGAAGCGCAGATGCGCGTCATCCGGCAACGTCCGAATCGCCGAGGAGGTGTCCCCGCTGATGAGCACGACTCGCAGGTCTTGCCCGAGCACATCCCGGACGGCGCACAAAACCTGCAGGCCGGTTTCGTCCGCGGTCAGATGGTAATCGGTGATGAGCAATCGGATATCCGGATGCTCCGAGGCTTGCTTCACAGCCTCACTCAATGATGCGGCCGTACTGACGTCGTGTCCTTCGACCTTGAGCAACATGCGGGTAGCGTTACGGACGCCGGGATCGTCCTCTACCAGAAGTATATGGATTGAGGCAGTACAATCGGGTGCCGCCCCGTGCCGTGTCGCAAGTTCGAGGGCTCTTGGTGCGCTGGACGCCTCGCCTGTAGGTAGCTCCAGCGAGAATACGGAGCCTTTGCCGACCTCTGACTGGGCGTCGAGCTTCAGGCCAAGTAGATTGACGATACGCGAGACGATGCCAAGGCCCAGACCGTAGCCGTCGCGCGAAAGGTTGGCCGAAACGCCGACTTGATAGAAATCGTCGCAAATTCGGCCCAGCTCGATGGCGGGTATGCCGACTCCTGTGTCGACCACTTCCAGGCGCATGGTCGCCCCTTGGTGTGAACAGCGCAGAGTCACGTGGCCTTTGTGCGTGTACTTAATCGCATTCGAAACGATGTTGCGCACAGCCTGCCCGACCAGCGAGGGATCGGAATAAGCGCTGCCGCCAGACGGTTCGACCCGAAGCTGCAGACCCTTGCTGGCCGCCGAGCCTGCAAACTCCGACCGCAGCTCCTCGAATAGGCCGGCGACCTTAAAGGGCATCAATTTGGGTTCGATCGCGCCTGACTCTAGTTTGCTGATATCCAGGAGCGCGTTGAGCAAGCGCGACATGGCATTGATTGCATGTTCTTGCTGTGAAATTGCGTCGGCGATGTTGTTGTCCGCCGCCATTCGACGCATCGCACCGTTGAGCAGCGCGAGGGTCTGCACCGGCTGGCGCAAGTCATGGCTCGCAGCCGCGACGAATCGGCTCTTCGCCAGATTGGCGCGCTCCGCCCTCTCGCAGGCGCGTTTGAGCTCCACCTGAATTGCCTGCCGGTCGCTGATGTCACGAATCGCGGCAACGACAAGCATGTCTGTCCCGTCGGCGATTGGGCTCAAACTGATTTCGACGGGGAATTCGCTGCCATCCTTGCGCAAAGCAAAAAGATTTTTACCGGCCCCCATCGGCCGAGTGCGCGAGTGGGTACCAAACTGCCGGCGGTGACCGACATGCGAGGCGCGGAATCGTTCCGGCACGAGGCACTCAATAGTGCGGCCGGACAACTCTTCCGGCTCATATCCGAAAAGGGCAGCGACCTGGCGGTTTGCGTAGGAAATTGAGCTGGACGCGTCAACGATCACCATGGCGTCCGGTGCGGAATCGAGGACACTGCGTAAAAGATCTGGCGACAACATGCCGAGGAGCAGCGACCTGGGAAGTCTCCCTAGTGGCTCGCAGTATGCATCAAATCGCGTGGACGAAAAGCTAACCCCGCTTGATGGGCGCTTGCTCGAGGTCAAGCGTCATGCGGACGAGCTGCGCGACCGAGCTTGCACCGGTCTTTTTCAATACGTGAGCGCGATGGATTTCCACTGTGCGCTGACTGAGGCCAAGTTCGGCTGCCATGGCCTTGTTTGGCTTTCCGAGCGTCATGAGCTGCAGGACTTCGCGTTCCCGCGGCGTCAGAGAAGCGAGCCTTGCACGGTTGCGATCATGTTCCTGGAGAGCGGCGCGGCTCGACCTATCGGCGGCGAGCGCACGCTGGACACGGTCCAGCAAATCCTGCTCGCGATAAGGTTTTTGGACAAAATCGAACGCGCCATGCTGGATCGCCTCGACCGCCATTGGAACGTCGCCGTGCCCGGTGACGAAAATCACCGGGATTATTGCGCCGCGAAGATTCAGCTCCTGCTGCAACTCCAGGCCACTCATTACCGGCATGCGCACATCGAGCACCAGGCAGCCGGGCTGATGCGGCTTATAGATATCGAGAAACTCCTGGGCGGACTCATACGCGACCGCTGAGAGGCCCACCGACTTCAGCAGAAAACACAGAGAATTCCGCGCTCCAGCATCATCATCGACGACAAAGACCGTCGCCAACGCCTCCCGCGGCAATCTCGACACTGTCATGGCAGTCAAGTATTGACTGACGGTAATCGCACAAAGAAGCGAGCTCCGCGCGGCATATTTGGGCTATAGCTCAGAGTGCCTTGGTGGGCGCGCACGATAGTCTGACTCGAGACCAGTCCCAAACCCGTGCCACTCGACTTGGTCGTCAGGAACGGAGTAAACAGCTTGTCGACGACACTCTGCGGCACGCCGGGGCCGCTGTCGGCCACTGAGAACTCGACGACTTCATCACTCCCAACGACCGTGCGCACCATGATCTCGCGGAGACCTTCGATTGGGGCGTCCAGTGCTTCCAGTGCATTGCGAAAAAGGTTCAACAAGACGTGCTGTATTTGCGTGCGGTCGATTGCGACGCTCGGAATCGCCTCCCCGAACTCGAATCTCAGTTGCACGTCGTGAATTCTGGCATCCATCTGCATGAGATCCATCAGTTCCTTGATGACGCTATTGAGGTCTGTTGCTGTGCGTTCCACAGTGTCATTTCGAACCAAGCCGCGCAAGCGGCGGATGATTTCGGCGGCTCGTCCAGCCTCGCGTCCAATTTCTCGCAACGCCTCGGCGATCTCCGGCGGCGCCGATTCGGCATCTCTAAGCAACAATTCACACGCTCGAGCGTAGTTCGTAATCGCAGTAAGAGGCTGATTGATTTCATGTGCAACGCCGGCCGCCATTTCCCCGATTGTGGCCAGGCGAGAAACGCGCGTCACGCACTGCTGCAGCCGGTGATTCTCGTAGTCGGGTGGGCGAGCGATGCCCGGTTCCGGAGCCTCGGCTCCTTCCGCCGACTTGACATGCGAAGTGGCTGTCGGTGAGCTCATATGAATAGACCGATCTTGCACGTGCAAATGACCCCGCTAACCCGAACTTGCTCAGCAAGTATCGCTTACAAACAGCCGGCGCAAACTAAGTATCTTCCGCAACAATTCATGGTCCATGGTATGCCCAACCGGAAATTGCGGCCCGAGTGAGGCTCGGCGTCTAGTTTGCGACCTCTCGCTCCATCGCGGACACCACTTTCCGCGCAAGATGCGCACGCAACGCGCGCTCAGATTCGTGAACCAAATCCTTTGCCACGATAGTTGCCACGAGCTCCTTTAAGTGCTCGCCCAGGGCCGCCAGCAAGATGCCGCGAAATGGCTGTCCAACTACGATCGTCAGACGATCAAACTCCCGATTGCGGAGGCCTCGATCGAGTTCCTTCGCGATCTCCCGCGCAAATCGCTTTGCCTCGAGCCTGCGTGGGGTACGCTCGCCGCCGGTTGCGTGACGCGCGATTGCGCCGCGGCGGCCTCGTACCGACGGTGCACGATCAAAGACGCGACCAGGCCGATCGGACTTGAGATCCCGGTCATGCAGCCGCGCAGCCGCGTTGTTCAGCCGCAGGACAAGCAGCATCGGCCCATCGCGTCGCTTTAAATCATAAATACGTGCTTCAGCCAGGTCCGCGACTACAATCCGAGTGCTCATTTTCGTTTTCCTTGTGGCGCACCGTCTTGATGTGCTGGTGGGAAAAGCGCCGCTCGACTGGAACCGGGCGGCGCTACCGCTTGCACTCGTTTGTGCTCAGACAAAGGACACGCTGATCTCGTTCTTGACCTGAGTCACACCAGGCGCCGCCCAGGCTGTCTCCTGCGCTTCTTCGCGCTCCGCCCACGAGCGCACGTTGCCCCGCAGGATCACCTCGCCTTCGTCGGCTTCGACGGAGATGCGGTTAGCATCGAGCTGTGCGCTCCGCATGAATGCGGCCTGGATTTTCTTCTTCACGTCCGAGGGCTGCACACGTGGGGTGACGACAATCAGATTGATTATCGACTTCATGCCTTTCAGGTTGCGGACGGCCCTCTCGGCCCAACCACGCTGATATCCGAAGTCCAATGATCCCTCCAGCGTGATTCGCCCGTGGTCCACCAGCACTTTGATCCTGTCATGCACGAACGGGAGCTCGGTGCGCAGCGCCTGGACAGCATTCCGGGCCAACTCCGGATCCGGTACGGAGAAGTCGGAGGAAAGGCGCACTTCGATATCGTTTGCAACCGCCTCAACGCCTTTCACGCGCTTCGCGGCCTTTTCGGCTGCGTACTTCTCCATGTAGGTTTTGACAAAGCCCGTAAGCGTCGCCACGCCGTTTGTGGCCTTGACGGCGATGTCAGTCTCGTCCAATTCGGGCGCCCAGCGCAGCTCGGACTCTACGTCTCGCTTGATATCAGAATTGCTTTTCATTGCACTCTCCTGTGTATCCACCACATGCTCGTTCCAACCTCCTGCCTGCGAATGCTGATGCTAGGAGAAACTGCATCAATTCATATTCAGTCGTTTGCGTAGTGCACTGCGGGCAAATACGTATTGGCGAGCAACACTGCGGCTGGCAGCATTGCCTTTGGCGCTTGTAATGCCATCAGAAGTCCGGAGAGTGCATCAATGGCACGACGTATCGCGATCATTGATGGTCATCCGGACAGTGATGAGCAGCGATTCATTCATGCCATCGCCACGGCGTACGAGTCAGGAGCCCGAGCCGCGGGTCATGACGTGCGCAGGATAATCGTGAGCGAGCTCGCGTTCCCCGGGTTGCGCAGTAGCGAGGACTTCAAAAAGAGGCGGCCGCCAAGAGCGATTCGTGCGTGTCAGCGGACAATCGCCTGGGCCGATCATCTGGTGATTCTGTATCCATTGTGGCTCGGGGCCATGCCGGCACTGCTCAAGTCCTTTTTCGAGCAGTTGCTACGCCCCGGCTTTGCATTCAAGGCCGCAAGAGGCAGCCGCATGCCGCGCAAGCTCCTCAAAGGCAAGTCAGCGCGCATCGTCGTAACGATGGGCATGCCGGCGCTCTTTTATCGTTGGTACTTCCGGGCCCACAGTCTCAAGAGCCTGGAACGCAACATTCTCGCGTTCTGCGGCGTACATCCCGTGCGCGCCAGTCTGCTAGGTGCAGTCGAGACCATTGGCCCGCGAGCAAGGAAAGAATGGCTTACGAAGATAGAGGCGCTTGGGCGACGCGCCCGATGACACTTGCCCGCAACCTACTCGGGAGTACGCGAAATGAAAGCTGCGGTGGTGAAAGTATTCGGACAGCCCCTCGTTGTGGGCTCGGTGCCCGATCCGGTACTGCGGGGACTCAACGACGCGTTAGTTCGCGTTCACGCATCGGGCGTGTGTCACACGGATCTTCATGCCGCTAACGGAGACTGGCCGGTAAAGCCGCGTCCGCCGTTCATTCCCGGGCACGAGGGGGTCGGCGTCGTGGAGGCAATTGGCGAGAATGTCACTCACATCAAGGTCGGTGATCGAGTGGGAGTACCCTGGTTACACAGCGCTTGCGGCTATTGCGGTTACTGTTTGACGGGATGGGAGACTTTGTGCCCAGCACAACAAAACACCGGATACTCCGTCAACGGCGGCTTCGCTGAGCTGGTTATTGCCGATGCCCGCTATGTAGGCCGAATTCCTGATGGCCTTGGCTTCGAAGAAGTCGCGCCGCATTTCTGTGCCGGTGTAACAACGTACAAGGCTGTCAAGGTCGCCGGCGCCAACCCTCAACATACAGTCTTGATTTCCGGTGTGGGCGGTCTTGGTCACATGGCGCTGCAGTACGCGCGAGTTACCGGTGCTCGGACGATTGCGGTAGACGTGAGCGAAGAGAAGCTGGCATTGGCGAAAAAGCTGGGCGCCGACGAAGTCGTCAACGCGAAAGCGCGCGATGTTGCTCGCACGGTCCAGGAGTTCGGCGGGGCAGATATTGCAATTGCTTCCGCTGTTTCGGCCCGAGCCTTCCGGGCAGCATTCGATGCTCTCAAACGCGGCGGCAAGCTTGTCATTGTGGGACTGCCACCTGAGGAGCTGCCCATACCGATCTTCGAACTGGTCCTCAAAGGCATCAGCGTCACTGGCTCCATTGTCGGCACGCGAAAGGACCTCGAGGAAGCACTTGCGCTCGCCGCGCGCGGGCTCGTGCACTGCAATTACACGACGGCAACACTCGAAGACATCAACGACGTATTTGCGCAGATGAAGGCTGGCAGAATTGACGGGCGAATTGTCCTGCGGCTGAGTTAGCGGGAAATCCACTCTTGATCATCTGCCAGCGCGCCGGCTGACCAATGAAACTGACATTCCTGGGCGGCGCCGGCACGGTGACGGGCTCCAAGTACCTGATCGAGTCGGGTTCGCAACGACTTCTCGTGGATTGCGGCCTGTTCCAGGGGCTAAAGCGCCTGCGCGAGCGCAATTGGCAACCGTTGCCGTTTGCACCCGGAACGCTCGATGCAGTCGTGCTCACGCACGCCCACCTCGATCACAGCGGCTTTCTGCCGCGGCTCGTGCGTTCAGGATTTCACGGGCCTGTTTACTGCACCGCTGCGACGCGTGACCTGCTTGGGATTCTGCTGCCGGACAGCGCGTGGCTTCAGGAAGAAGAAGCGGAGTTCGCCAATCGACGCCGATATTCGAAGCACAGCCCGGCATTGCCCCTGTACACGGTGGCGGATGCTCGTCAGGCCTTGCGATTGCTGCGACCGATTGAGTGGTCCGCGAGTGTCGCAGTGGTGCCAGGTATGTCACTGTGTTTCTCGCCCGCAGGACACTTGCTTGGAGCAGCTTCGGTATTGGTCGAGGCCTCATCGGGTCGAATTCTGTTTTCCGGCGACCTTGGCCGGCCTGATGATTGCGTCATGCGCCCGCCGGCGCTACCTTCGAAAGCTGAATGGGTGGTAATCGAATCGACCTACGGCGACCGGCGTCATCCGTCGGTAGATGCCGAGACGGAACTTGCCGGCCTAGTAAACCGCGCCGTGCAACGTGGCGGCGTCACTGTCATCCCTTCCTTTGCCGTGGGTCGCGCTCAGGTATTGCTGCATCTCATCGCACGACTAAAGGCGCGGGCCGCGATTGCAGATGTGCCGGTATTCTTGAACAGTCCAATGGCGACCGATGTCACGCATATCTACGCCAGTCACGCTGGCGAGCATCGGCTGACAGCCGAGGAGTGCAAAGCCATGTGCACAGCCGCGCGGTTCGTGAATTCGATCGATGAGTCGAAGAGCCTCAACCGGCTGACCGGGCCCGCAATCATAGTATCGGCGAGTGGCATGGCGACCGGTGGCCGGGTGCTGCATCACTTGAAGGCTTTTGCGCCCGATGAACGCAACCTGATCCTGTTTGCTGGCCACCAGGCAGCAGGTACACGTGGCGCGGTGCTCGTGGGAGGTGCCGACGAAGTCAAGATTCACGGACAGTGGATTCCAGTGCGCGCCGAGATTGCGCAGCTTCAGAGCCTTTCCGCCCACGCCGATCGTGACCAGCTTGTTGCGTGGTTGAAATCCGCTAGATTGCAACCCGTGCGAGTTTTCGTGACCCACGGAGAGCCTGCGGCCGCCGATGCGCTGCGACACTACATCCGCCGCGAAATTCCCCTTGAAGTGACCGTGCCGGAACAGGGCGAGAGCATCCAGCTGGAATCACCCGGTACATCATGATGGTAATGCCGACCGATGATGTGCGGGACCGCGTAGTCCGGCTAGAAGGTCTGGACGAGGCGGAAGTTCAAATCCGTCTGGCGCAGGTCGGGCCCAATATTTTGCACCAGCCGGTTTCGAGGGGGCTGCTGCAAATTGCCCGCGGCACGCTGCGCGAGCCGATGTTTCTCTTCCTGTTGGTCGCAGCCAGCCTCTATCTCGTAGTCGGAAATCTGAGAGAGGGGTTGTTTCTCCTCGGCGCGGCGGTCGTTTCGATTGGACTGGTGGTCATTCAGGAGTCGCGCAGCCAACGTGCGCTGGAAGCACTGCAGGCGCTCGCTCAGCCTTTTGCCCGCGTCATCCGCGGTGGGGTAGAATGCAGAATTGCCGCACGCGACTTGGTGCCAGGCGATATTCTTTTGCTGGCGGAAGGGGAACGCGTACCGGTCGATGGCCTACTGGTTGGCGGCGATGTTCTCACCGTCGATGAATCCACGTTAACCGGCGAGTCTGTTCCCGTTACAAAGACGGTCGCCGCCTCAGCCGCGACCATCGCACCCGGCACAGGTCCGGACGACTATGGCCACGATGAGGTCACGTCTTTCGTGTTCGCCGGCACCTTGATTGTGCGCGGTCACGGCACGATCGAAGCCGTGCATACCGGGCGGGCCACGCGCCTCGGACGCATCGGGGCCTCGCTCGCATCGATCCATGACGAACCGACGCTCTTGCAGAAGAACACGACGCGGTTAATCGGCAAGCTCGGATTGCTCGCAGTCGGATTTTGTCTGGTTGTCTTCCTCGCATATGGCCTCATGCGCGGCAACTGGATCGAAGGCGCGCTCGCAGGGATCACGCTCGCGATTGCCTTGCTGCCGGAGGAATTCCCGATGGTCCTGGCCGTTTTTATGGCAATGGGCTCATGGCGACTCGCGCAGCAAAAAGTCCTGGTGCGGCGGGCTGCAGTCATCGAGACACTTGGCGCAGCGACGATGCTGTGCGTCGATAAAACCGGCACTCTGACCGAGAACCGCATGGCGGTTGCGGCCATCTGGGTGGACGGTGCGCTGCATCAGTTCAAGCAATCTGACGACCTGCGTCGTGAAGCCGCCCTTCTGATCGGAAAGGCGGCTCTGGCTTCCGCTCTCCAGCCGGTCGATCCAATGGATCGGGCGGTGAGGGAGCTCGCTCGGGGCATGGAGAGCGACGTCGAACAAGTGCCCGGTAGCGTGCCGCTGCGAACCCATCCGCTTCGCCCGAATCTTCTAGCCGTGATTCAAGCCTGGGCGGTGGGGGAGAATCGATCGATCGTCGCGGCAAAAGGCGCCCCGGAGGCTATCTTCCAACTCTGCCGCATGGATGCCGAGACTCGCAAACGAATGCACGAAGTCGTTGTGGCCATGGCAGAGAACGGAATGCGAGTCCTTGGCGTTGCGTCCCGGCAGCATGACGGGGACCTACCTGACGAACTTGCCGAAGGGGCTTTCCTTTTTGAAGGACTGATCGGCTTCTCGGATCCTCTGCGCCCGGATGTTCCACAAGCGCTCTCGCTTGCTCGTCAAGCCGGGATCACCGTCGCAATGATAACCGGCGACTATCCCGCAACCGCGCGAGCAATCGCACTCAAGGCCGGCATAGACGTCCAATCCGGCGTTCTCACCGGAGCTGAGATTGCCGCGCTCGATCTTCCTGCACTTCGAGGACAGGCGAGACGAATTCGCGTTTTTGCCCGGGTGCTGCCGGAACAGAAACTGGCTCTGGTGGAGGCGTTCAAAGCAAACGGCGAAGTGCTCGTCATGACCGGAGACGGCATCAACGATGCACCGGCACTGGAAGCTGCCCACATCGGCATCGCCATGGGCGAGCGCGGGACCGATGTGGCGCGTGAGTCGGCCGATATAGTCTTGCTCGATGATAGCTTTGCTTCCATTGTCAGGGGCATTGCTCTCGGCAGGAGAATTTTCAGGAATCTGCGCAAGGCGCTCATCTATGTGACCGCGATTCACGTGCCCATCGCAGGTCTGGCGTTGTTCCCGATCCTGTTGGGTTTGCCGCCGTTGCTCTATCCCCTGCACGTCGTCCTGCTCGAACTCGTGGTTGACCCTGTTTGTTCGCTAGTCTTCGAGGCTGAACCTGAAGACAAGGTTGCAATGAAGAAACCGCCACGCGCTGCAAATGAAAGTCTGTTCGGGCGCAGGGAGATCCTTTTGGCCCTGTTGCAGGGCGCCATCATATTGACGGGAATATTCGGACTTTATTTCTTGGCGTTGCATGCCGATCTGCCGGAACCCGAAGCCAGAGCGCTCGCATTCGTCGCGTTGATCGTGGCCAACCTCGTGCTCGCCTTCGCCGATTCAGCCGAACCTGGAATTTCCTTCTTCGATAGACGCCGAAGGATCTTTTGGATAATTGGTGTAGCGGCCGCGGTGATAGTGTGCGTTGTACTTTACGTTCCCGCCGCTGCACGGATGTTCAAGTTATCTGCGCCGAATCCTCTGATGATGCCGGTTGCGCTGGGCGTTGCCCTGCTGACGGCGGGCTGGTTCGGCTTCCTGCGGCGCGCGAAAGTTACTCAGGTGACTGTGTAGTTAGTTGTGCGCGCCAGCTGAGGCGTCGTTAAGGCGGCATTTTCATCACGGAGATTTTGGTGCTTGCTCCTGCGCCGAGGAAAGATTGGGGCTGAGACGTGAGAGATAGTCTGCAACGGCTCGGCGCTCTTCGGCCGAAAATGCGCCTATCATTTTCACATGCTCGACATCCATCCCTGGGCGCATGCGGTCAGCCGTTTCCTCGAGCTGACGTAGCAAATACTGGTAACGCTGACCTGCGAGCCGCGGTCGCACGCGACGCTGGTCGCCGAGCCCTAATGGCCCGTGGCACTCCGCGCAGTAGCGGTGGTAGACAACGTATCCTTCTTTCAACGCGGAGCCGTCGCCGGTGCCACCTTCGAGTGGCGGCCAGCGCTGAAGGCTTTCGGCATATGAAGCAACATCGAGCAACTCCTGGGAGCCACTCAAAAGGTGCTTTGATGCGACGTCCCGCATGTGCTCGCTCCAGCGTCGATCATGGCGGAAGTCGACAAGCTGCTTGACCAAGACCGAGACATGCTGTCCCGCAATCGCCGGAACGCTGCCATCTTCGGTGCCGAGCCCCTTGGCTCCATGGCACGCTGCGCATATTGAGAAGAGCTCGGCACCGTGTTGGATATTGGGCTCGAGTTTCATTGCGTTGCGAAAGTCGGCAATGGCCGCTTGCGTCCGCCCCTCGATTGGAACCGGTTCGGCTTCCACCGTTGTGGCCGCATGCGTCACGAGGAATGAGCTGGAAATCGCCGCCACTGCGACAAGTATGCAAAGTCGTGCGAAGGCAATCACCCGGCTAGTGTGCCTCTGAAGATGCGAAGCGGCAATTGGACTATAGTCCCAGGAGGTCGCCGCATGAGGAGGGAGCCTATGCGTTGGCAATTCGGAAACATCGCGCTGGCCTTCGCCTCCATGCTTTTCGCCGCTTTGGCAGGCGCGATCCATTCGAACGAATTGCGCGAGGCGCTGGAACGCAAGCCGAATCTGGAGCACGGCGGTTCCTTGTATGAATCCTGCGCCGGCTGTCATCAGCCTGACGGTGCGGGCGCGGCGAACGGCGACATTCCGATCATTGCCGGCCAGCATTATGAAGTCATCATCGCGCAACTCGTGGACTTCCGCCGCACCGAACGGGTGGAATTCCGTATGAATGCTTTCGCCGCCAGCCATCGGCTTGAAAGTTCCCAGGATCTCGCCGATGTGGCTGCTTACATTTCGAGCATTCCGGTACGGCGGACAAAAGAGGTTGGTACGGGCCAGTTCACGGCTTTGGGCGCGCAGGCCTACCGTCGTGCATGCGTAAATTGCCACGGCGCCAGCGCGGAAGGTAATGGCCAGCTACGCTTTCCGCGGCTTGCCGGCCAGCATTACGGCTACGTCATCAAGCAAATCGACATGATGATTCGCGGTACGCGCTTCAACATGAGCTGGGACCACTCGAAGCTGCTCAAGAGCCTGACGGACCAGGAAATCAACGGGGTGGCCGACTATGTGGCGCGCCTTAGGCCGGACGCAATTTCACCGGAGAACTGAAGGACGATGGGAACTCTCATCTCAATGGGAATCATCGTCATAGCGGCGCTGCTGCCGTACGCAGTTGCATGCGCTGACGAAACCCACAAGACCGCGACGGCCGCGCATCTCTACCAGGTCTCTTGTTCCGGCTGCCACGGCCGCGAGGCGCGCGGGGACGGTCCTGTCTCGCCCTTCCTCACGGTGGACGTACCGGATCTCACGCGCATCGCGGCACGACGGGGCGGGGTATTTCCGGACGAAGAGATTTTCAAGATCGTCGACGGACAGGCGGATCTCCGATCGCATGGACCGCGCCACATGCCTGTGTGGGGCTACGAATTCTTTGGCGACGACCCGGACGATGAGGCCGCCCACCGGCAGGCGACCGAAATGGTGGAGCGTCTGGTTGAATATCTGCGGTCGATACAGCGAGCCGAGTAGTCGGTGATTGCGAGCCCGGCGCTTATTTTCCGGAAGATGTCAGCGGAGTCATCGACGGTCGAATCGCAATAGGTATCCGAAAATTTCGATCCATGCTGTGCTCGATGGAGGTTTCCCTCGCGCGTTCGACAATAAGATCATGACAATCGAGTCGGCAGTTGAAGGTACGCACCTCGAGAAGGTGTACTGGCCAAAAGGCCGTTACACCAAGCGCGACATGCTCGAGTATTACGACCGCGTGGCGCCGTACATTCTACCGCATCTGAAGGATCGACCCGTGGTGTTGAAGCGCTTTCCACGCGGTATCAAGGATCAGAGTTTCTTTCAGAAGAATGTTAAAGGCACTGTCCCGAGATTTGTAAAGCGCGTTGTCATTCGCGCCCAAACCGTAGCAAAGGACGTGCACTACATTGTCTGCAACAATGTCGAGACGCTGCTGTATCTCGCCAATCTTGGAACCATCGAGCTTCACCCGTGGGGCTCACGCCTCACCACACTCTACTATCCCGATTACATGATTTTCGACCTCGACCCCGGTAGCCGCACGACCAATGAAATGGTCGTCAATGTCGCGCAAAAAACGAGAAGGCTCTTGGATGAACTTGGACTGCCAAGCTACCCGAAGACGTCAGGAAAGCGAGGGATTCATGTGTACGTGCCGCTCCAGGTGAAATTCTCGTATGACTTTGTGCGTAACTTTGCACGCCGATTCGCCAAGGTGCTCATGGTCCGATATCCCAAGCTGGTGACGGCGGAACGCGGCGAAAAGCATCGCGTGGGCAAGATATACGTCGACTACTTGCGCAATGCGGTCGGCCAGACTGCGGTCGCGTCTTATAGTTTACGCGATTCCGAAGACGCGACAGTCTCAACGCCATTGGAATGGAAGGAGGTGAGGGAAGATCTACGTCCAGAGTCGTTTACGATCATGACGATCGCGAGTCGCGTGGCCAAGAAGGGTGACTTGTTTGAAGGTGTGCTAAAACAGCATGCGAGCTTGAAAGGGCCTGCCGACAAATTGCAAACCGTATTGCAATTTCACGGAATGGGAGATGTTCGGCGACGAGGCGAATGACTGACACCCCCTCGAGCGTCGATCGATGGGGTTCAGCGCCTCGATGATTGCCACGGGACGGTCCAGGTTGCCGAGTAGTCGATGATTGCAAGTTCAGCACTTGTTCTCCTTCCGCTGCTCGCGCAGCCATCGACCTTTGCAGCGGAAACGACATACGAATCCCCGATTCGCGCCGTCCTCGAGGGAGAATCTCGCGCCGACGTCGCACTGTGGGATTTAGATCGTTGGCGCGAGCCATTGGAAGCGCTCTACGCCAGGCAGTCACACGCGCCGCTATGGTTCGTGGATGAACGACTGACGCCGGCCGGTCGGACACTCGTCCGCCAACTGCAGGATGTGGAGCGACGCGGACTCCTTGTCACGGACTATGACGGCCCGAAACTTGCTGAGCTTACGGCGGGTCTCGACTTCCGGCCGAATGCGACGGCCGCGGCGATTGCCCGTCTTGATGTCGCATTGAGCGTCAATGTCGCGCGGCTTGCGTCTGACCTGCACCAGGGGCGGGTCGACCCTGAGGAAGTGGGTTATGACCTCGACGTCAGGCGGCCCGCTTTTGACGCTGTCCAGGTGGTTACAACATTGGCAACGGCGCCCGATGTAATTGCGGCGCTCGATGCATTGGAGCCACAGTTTCGGCATTACTCGCTGCTCAAAATAGCACTGGCCCACCATGGCTTGCTGGCGATGCAACCGCGACTGACGCAACTGCCCCCGCTTCCCCGGTCGAGCGTCCGTGCTGGAGAGCCTTACGTCGGTGCTCCGGCCCTGCGCCGGCTACTCACCGCGATTGGAGATCTGCCCGAATCGCCGGTCAGCGGAGAGCAGGAGAAACTTGAGCTTGATCCTGAACTCGTCGCTGCGCTCGTTCGCTTCCAGGCGCGCCATGGCCTAGACGTCGACGGCACGCTAGGAGACCGGACATACCGTGCGTTGACCACGCCAATCGAGGAGCGCATCCGCCAGATCGTATTGTCGTTGGAACGTCTGCGATGGCTACCACCGAAGCTGGAGTCTCCGCCGATTATTGTGAACATCCCCCAATTCCGCTTGTTTGCATTCCGCACGACGCAGGATTTCGCCGAGGACATCCTGCAGATGGACGTGATCGTGGGTTCCACTTTTAATGGGCGGCACACACCGGTCTTTGCTGCCGACATGCGCTATGTCGTTCTGAATCCGTATTGGGATGTCCCGCGCAGCATTCTCCTCAAGGAAATGCTGCCGGCGATCAAGGCCGACCCGGGCTGGCTGGCAAAGAACGGCTACGAGATGGTGTTAGGGGCGGCCGATGGCGCAATTTCGCGCCCTGCGGATGCAGGCAACGTGCAATTACTCGTGGAAGGCGAGCTCCGTGTTCGTCAGAAACCGGGCCCGATGAATGCGCTGGGACAGGTCAAGTTCATGTTTCCCAATCGGCACAATGTCTACATGCACGATACGCCCGCGCGCGAACTCTTCGCCAGGAGTCGCCGCGCGTTCAGTCACGGATGCATTCGCGTGTCAGATCCAATTACGTTGCTCGCGCACGTACTGGGCGCAGATCGCAAACGGACCAGTGACCGTCTGGAGAAGGCATTGCGAGGCAACACGCCGGTGGTCGTGCGTTTGGCGCAACCGATCCGCGTATACATCGTGTACGGTACCGCGCTCGCGACGGAGGCTGGGCAGACGCTGTTTTTCGACGACATCTACGACCAGGACTCGCGGCTCACTGCGCTGCTCGAAGCGCGCCGCTCGCGCTCGTTTGGGCACACAAAACAGTGACCAGGTTCCCAGGCTTCGGCTCAGCGTCGAAATCGAACCAATTCCGTGCGGGAGTTTTGCGTGAATCAGTCATGCACGGTCCTGCATCGTGGGGCATTCGTTGCAACACCTTGAACCGCCAACTGGATAGGCGTATCTGCTCGGTCTTTGTCATTGGGTCTCCTCTCTGCGGTTCCTTTGAACCTAGAATGGAGAGCCAGAGTTGTCACCCCTGTCTTGGGAATTCACACAATCACTTATCAGGTTCTGCAAGCGGTCGCAGATTTTCGTGCTGTAGGCGGCCAGCATGCCGACATGGTTTGAACTGCTTATCCTCAGACTGTGCCCTACCAACGGGAATCATGAGATGACCGCATCCCTGCCGCCTCGCCCCGAACCGGTCCCGCGCGCTGTTCCAGGAGTCGCACGACCGTCCCAGCTCCATGGCCTGGGTCACGCGAGCCGTATCCTCATACAGCCGCATTTCAGTCCATTCAAGCTCTTCGTGGATCGCGAGAATCGAACGGTGGTGATGCTGAATCCCAAGGTAGGCACGTGGACGCTGCGCGACGGACTTGCGCGCGGCGTGTGCAAATTTCGGGGCTGGTCCGATTCTTCGCAGGGCCGGTATCGGCTCTTGAGCAACGCCCGAAATTTTCCCTGTGCATCGCTGCGTGACTACTGGCACGCTATCAGTCATGCCAATGAGTACGCCTTCTACGCGTTCGTGCGCAATCCGTACGCACGCGTGCGCTCCGCCTGGCTCGACAAACTTGCGTTCGGTCACACGACAGGCTACCCGCGCAGCGCGCGGCGACGCGTCATCGGATCGCTGCGACGACTTGCGCGACGGCGTGGCCTTTCAGGCGGTGCCCCGGCTTCGGCGGTACCGTTTTCGACGTTCCTGAGCTACATCGAAGCCGAGCCGGCCGGACGGCGGGACCATCATTGGGACGAGCAGCACGCCGTACTGTTGATGGATGATCTGCGTTACACGCGCGTCTTTCATCTGGAGACGCAATTTCGTGAAGGGCTCACGGAAATCTCTGCCCGGATTGGATTTCCGTCCGCGTGGGTCGACGAACTCGTGACATCGCGCCGCAATGAAAGCACGAAACACGCGGAGCCGGTTTTTGACTCAGATCTCGCCCGCCGCACGCACGCAATTTATGCACGGGACTTCGCCGAGCTGGGTTATGGCGAGGATTCCTGGCGCGGACTGTGACGCTCCAGTCGACCATCAGCGGGGGCGCGCTGAGGATGGTGGCCGTCAATTCCGATCGTACAACGCACGCGACGTGATTTCAGCGTGTGCCTAAAAATGACTTCGTTAATCTTGCGGCGGTCCCGCGGTCCCGCGGTCCCGCGGTCCCGCGGTCCCGCGGTCCCGCGGTGCCGGGTCGTGGAGCAGGTGATAAGCGATTCCGCAGAATAGGAGCGTCGAGTGATGCACACCCGCATGGACGAGGCGGGCGGCGAGCTCCTTATCTTCCGCGCCCCAGCCGCTCATGGCTTCGTCATAACCGTTCACTCGCTCAAGATCGGAGCGCCAGAAGGCCTGATTGCAGCCCTTGATGGCGATGAAGGCGTTGGCGGCGCCGCGTACGAGGTGTCCGGCGAACGGAGAATGCACGGTGTACGCACGGCGCTTGAAACCCAGACCTGATGAAAATACGCTAAAGGTTTGCGGGCCGTTCGCGAGCAGCTCGCGTGTCCGCGTATCGTCGAGGAGGATCCGCGTGCCCTGCACCCAGTATCCCGGACGCGCAGCGCGCGCGTGATCCGCGATGTACTCCGGATGCAGCACCATGTCGCTGTCGGAGCACAGAAAGGCTACGCGTCCCTGGGAAATAGGTCCGCTTGAGGATCTGGCGGAAGGTGCCGACTTCGAGTAAAACAGCGGACTGAAAATCCGCGTGTCGGTGGTTCGATTCCGCCCCCGGCCACCATCTTTTCAATGTCTTCCGCGGTGGCACTTTGCTGCAAGTGCCGGAAACATCACGGTGCCGATAATGGTACTGGCGACGCTCCGCTCGCCAAAGCGAAGCCTGAGCTAATTTTTATTTCAGTCGGTGACCCTGCGCGAGCAATCGACGGGCAAACCGCATTTGGATTTGGACACCCGCACTAGGACGCCATAGTGCGGTTTGTTGGGCTACAAAGTCTGGGCAATCGCGAGTCCCCAATCGTTCGCATGTTCATCAATTCTGATGGATCGATTGAAGGAATCGAGACGGAGTAAGCATCAGCGTCCGGGACCACCATTCCCCGAGTTCGTCGCTCCGATCAGCGCTGAAGTCCGTCGCAATTGCTGCTTGACATCCCTGTCATATGGCGCACTGTGGTGCCGTCTCCAAAAGGTTGGCCTCCCAGGTGAAGCCAACCGCGACACTCGAGTGAGCGTCAGCTAGTCAGTCCTGACGCCTCCACTTCGATTAACTGATGGCTACTTGCATTCGTCCCGGACTGGGGCGGCAGGATGGGCACGTGCGCGCAACCTACGCGGCGGCGGGGACGTTCACGTTCGAAGCGATTTCATGAAACACAAACTGTCGGTGGTTCTCGTTCCAAGGTTACACCGCTCGTTTCTTATGGACTCCTACTCTCATAAAGGACTATGGCTATGAATGAAGACACAAAAACGTCAAGCAGCGACAAGACCGCTGTGCGGCCATTTCGAGTGGAAGTTCCGGAAGCGGAACTGGCCGATATGCTTCGGCGCATTAAGGCCACGCGGTGGCCGGAGAAGGAGACCGTCGCGGACACGTCGCAGGGCGTGCCGCTCGCGCCGCTCCAGGACCTCGCGCGCTACTGGGCGACGGACTACGACTGGCGCAAGTGCGAGGCGAAGCTCAACGCCCTGCCCCAGTTCATCACCGAAATCGACGGGCTCGACATCCACTTCATCCACGTGCGTTCGAAGCACAAGGGCGCGCTGCCCGTCATCGTCACGCACGGATGGCCCGGTTCGATCCTCGAGCAGATCAAGCTCGTCGGCCCGCTCACCGACCCCACGGCCTTCGGAGGCCGCGCGGAGGACGCCTTCGACGTCGTGATCCCGTCGATCCCCGGTTATGGGCTCTCGTGCAAGCCGACGACCAGCTGGGATCATGCCCGCATGGCACGCGCTTGGATCGTGCTGATGAAGCGCCTGGGATACACGCGATACGTCGCGCAGGGCGGCGACGTGGGTGGACAGATCACGGATGCCATGGCGGTCGAGGCGCCCGCGGAGCTCGTGGCCATACACACCAACTTCCTGTTCGCTCTCCCGCAGGACGTGTCGAACACGATCCAGGCTGGAGGGCCGGTGCCGACCGATTTCTCCGACGCGGAACGACGCGCGCTCGACAAGCTGAGGGGCTTCTTCGTCAAGAACGCCGCTTACGCGATCGAGATGGCGACGCGTCCGCAGACGCTCTACGGGCTCTCCGATTCGCCGGTCGCCCTCGCGGCTTGGCTGATCGACCACGGCGACGGCGACGACCAGCCGGCGGCGACGGTCCTCGAGGCGATGCGCACGCCGACCAAAGGACAGCCCCCGGAAAGGCTGTCACGGGACGACGTGCTCGACAACATCACCCTCTACTGGCTGACAAACACCGGGGTCTCCGCGGCCCGCAGCTATTGGGACAACAAGCCCCCGTACTTCGGCCCCAAGAACTTCTCTATCCCGGCGGCGTTCACTGTCTTTCCCGGCGAGATCTACCAGCCCTCCCGGCGCTGGGCAGAGCGTGGCTACGCGAATCTTACGTACTTCAACGAGGTGGACAAGGGCGGGCACTTCGCGGCGTGGGAAGAGCCGCTGCTCTTCGCGTCGGAGATGCGCGCGGGATTCAGATCGCTGCGCACGCATCACGCGGACAAGGCTGCATAGACTGCGCAAAGATAATTGAGGGAGGAGTAACCTGGAGCCCGCAGAAATTGTCTGCGGGCTTCTTTTTTGCGCTGGGATGGTTGGCCGCCATTCAATGCATGAATGGCAACCACTCAGTCCGATCTTTGCGGGGGTATTGCGTGAATCAGTCCTGCACGGTCCTGCATCTTGGGGCATTCGTTGCAACGGGCGCCCCGGCTACCCGGTTGATGCTGTTGATGATGCAGTTTTCAGCTCGGGACTGAAAATCCGCGTGTCGGTGGTTCGATTCCGCCCCTGGCCACCAATTCAAAACCAAAGACCTCTGGAGACCAGGCAGGTCTTTTGCTAACAGCATCGACCAACAGTTGTATGCGATGGGAAGCAATCAAAAGCACTGCGATTGAAGTAATTGCGGTATAGAGTTCTGGACTGGCGGTGCTACGTCATGCATTTATCGCTAACAGTCAACGGCCAGAATTACGGGCTGAATACGGAGCCGAGCGTTCCTTTGCTTTGGGCTCTCCGCGAACATCTTTCTCTCACCGGCACCAAATACGGTTGCGGCATCGCCCAATGCGGCGCCTGCACTGTCCACCTCGACGGCCGCCCCGTTCGCGCTTGCGTCACCCCCGTCTCCGCCGCCGTCGGCAAGCGGATAACGACCATCGAAGGCCTCGGCACCAAGGACAACTCACACCCCGTCCAAATCGCCTGGACCGAAATCGGCGTCCCCCAGTGCGGCTATTGTCAGTCCGGCCAGATCATGTCTGCCGCCGCGCTCCTCTCCGTGAAGCCCAAGCCCACTGACGCGGACATCGACGCCGCCATGGCCGGCAACATCTGCCGCTGCGGTACTTACCTCCGCATCCGTAAGGCCATCCACAAAGCCGCCGCCCTGATGGCGCAGATGGACGCGCCCGCATGAGCGCCGTCCCCGTCACTCGCCGCCACTTTCTGAAAGTGTCCGCCGCCGCCGGCGGTGGCCTGCTCATCGGCTTCTGCATCCCCGAAGCGCTCGCCGCCACCGTCCAAGCGAAGCCCTGGACCGCGCTACCCCAGGGCGCCGAAATCAATGCCTGGCTCGCCATTGACGCCGAAGGCAACGTCACCGTCCGCGTTCCCCACACCGAGATGGGGCAGGGCGCCCTTACGGCGGTCTCCATGATGATCGCCGAAGAGCTCGACATCGACTGGACCCGCGTGCGCGCCGTGTTCGCCGACCCGAACCGGCACCTGCGCAATGGCAACGAATATAAGTCCATGAACACGTCCGGCTCCGCCGTCGTGCGCCGCCAGCACCCCCACATCATGCAAGCCGGCGCCTCCGCGCGCGAGAGACTTAAGGAAGCCGCCGCCCGTGCGTGGGGCGTCGAACGGAGTAGCGTCGAAGCCAGGCTCGGCACGCTCAAGTCCGGCACGCGCGCCGGCACGTACGCCGAATTCGCGACCGCCGCCGCAGCTGTCACGCTCCCCGAAGAGCCCACCATCAAGAAGCCCGGCGAGTGGTGGCTCCTCGGCAAGCCGCTCAAGCGCCTCGACGTCGACGTCAAGTCGAACGGAAGCGCCGTCTACGCCATCGACGCGCAAGTGCCGAACATGGTCTACGCCACCGTCAAGGCCTGCCCCGTACCTTGGGGCACGCTCAAGAGCTACGACGACAGCGCCATCAGGAGCCGCCCCGGCATATTCGCCGTCATCGCTTTCAAGGCCGTGCCTGGCCAGACCGACAACTCCGACTTGCAGGACGCCGTCGCAGTCGTCGCCGACAGTTGGTGGCACGCCAAGATCGCGCTCGATGAGCTATCCATCGAATGGGATTTCGGCCCGTACGCACACACCAGCAGCGCTTCCCAGCTCGCCGTGGCGCGCCAGCGCCTCGAGCAGCCGGGCGAGCTCGTCACGGAGAACAGCGAAGGCACGCTCCGGTTCGGTGAGTCGCGCGAGGTGACCGCCGAGTACCACCGACCGTGGGAAACGCACGCGCGCATGGAGCCAATCAACGCGACGGTCAGCGTCACGCCCGAGCGCGTCGACGTCTGGTCGCCCACCCAGGACCAGTCCGTGGCGCTCCAGCTCGCCGCCGATCAGGCCGGGCGGGATCCGAAGGACGTCTACGTCCATACGGTTTTTCTCGGCGGCGGCTTCGGCGGCAACGGCGGCGGCGCCACCGCCGTCACGCGCCAGGCAACCGAACTTTCCAAACAGCTCAAGCGGCCCGTGAAAGTGATCTGGTCCCGCGAGGAAGACATCGCCCAGGACAAGCAGCGCCCGCCGAACGTGACCCGCTTGACCGCGGCCCTCGGGGCCGACGGCCTGCCGTTCGCGTGGAAGACGCGCTCCCTGTGGTTCACGCCCGAAGGCGTCGAACGCGTGGGCCCCGCGACCGCCGACTATGCGATCAGCAACATGCCCTATCAGGTGCCCAACCGCCGGCACGAGCGCGTGAACGCCCGGTCCCATATCCCCGTCGCGACTCACCGCGCGCCCGGATCAAACCAGCACGGGTTCATCACCGAGTGCTTCGTCGACGAAGTGGCCCTCGCCGGCGGCATCGATCCGCTCGAGTGGCGGCTCCGAATGACGCAGGGCCTCGACGACTGGCAGCTCGTCCTGCGCACGCTTAAGGAGAAGTCTGGCTTCCGCACCGACCTGCCAAAGGGGCAGGGTATGGGCGTCGCCATCGTCGAGGACCACGGCTCGATCTGCGCCGCCTGCGCCACCGTGCGCGTGAACCAGGCCGGGGAGCTCGCCGTCGAGAAAGTCGTGATCGTCATCGACAGCGGCCACGTCATCAATCCGTATAACGCCGCCGAGCAGCTCGAAGGCGGCGTCTGCTGGGAGCTGTCGCATGCCTGGATGGGCGGCCTCGAGCTGCGCGAAGGTCGCTTCGTCAACACCAACTTCGACAGCTACCCGCTGCTCCGGATGCCGCAGATGCCCGAAGTCGAGGTGCACTTCGCGCTCTCGGGCGGCAGCAAGTGGGGCGGCATCGGCGAGCCCGCGGGTCCTCCGGTGCCGCCGGCCGTCGCCAACGCTATCTACTTCGCGACCGGCAAGCGGATTCGGTCAACGCCGTTCAAGAACCACGACTTGAGCTGGAGTTGATGAGCAGGAATCGATACCCCGCAGATAGGAGAAAAAGCGCGCCGCCGATTTGAACCTGTGCTCCCAGAATGGTCGGGGTGTCTGCGAGCGCTCTGCGGGAGTTTTGCGTGAATCAGTTTGTGACTGAAAATCCGCGTGTCGGTGGTTCGATTCCGCCCCTGGTCACTACTTTCACCAGGTCTCTGGGTTCTCAGAACAACGTCGGGAATACGCTCTGCGCGTTGCGCAAATCACCTGCTCTCCGGATCGGCGCAGAAAGGTCCCCGGGGCACTCGGCCCCGAGGACCTTGGCGTCGATCATCGTGCAGCGCTGTGGGGGGATTTAGATTGTCTGCACTTGCTCGAACGCCTCTTGATCGTTCAACTTGCGTTTACCTCGACGCGGCGGATTTGCTCGGGCGGCGCTCCGCCCTCGGTTAAAATCGGCTTCTGCATTAGCAACGGAATGGCATCCGCGGGTGGCTCTGACCGATCGATGTCGAGGTAGACGGTTCCGGTTGGCGCAACAGTTCGCGGTACCTGCGGCTCCTTGCGATCAAACAAGGCGAATCCGACGATTGCAGCCAGCGCCGGCAGCAACCAGCGCAAGACCGAGACGCGACGCTTGGGTGGCGGAGGCGTGTATGTCGCGCGCTCCGTATCCGATGTTCCCCGGTAACGGCCAAGGTTCGAGAGCTGGCTCGGGACGGCAGCGGAGAAAAAATGCTTCTCACCGTGCAGCAGAGTCACAAGTGAGCATGCATTCAAGCCGTCGTGACGCGCGCGCTTGCCGAGGAATGCCAGCACGAGGGGCGCTGCGACGTTCAGCAGCGTCTTTGCGGTCGAGTTCTTGATCCCGGCATATCCGGCCAGCTGATTTGCGAAATTGGCGGTGCCGTCGCCGAACAGCGAGCCTAGCAATGTGCGTCCAAGGTTCATCATCGGCAGCGAGCCATTGGCGCTGAAGAGACTGCTGATATCGACAAGGACACCGCCGTCATTCGCCGGTGATCGCATCAGTTCAAAGAGCAGTGCGGCGAAACCGGGATTTTCGGAGCGGCTGGCAAGATTGCTGAGCACTGCCGGAAACATGCCACTCACGCCTTTGCGTATCGCGGCTTCGGATTCACCCAGCATCGACGCAGCATTGCCAACCACATCGGGTGTGATAAGACCCGTCAATCCGTCGAGTAGTGAAGCAGACATTGTCGACCCTCCCTGTCGGTGCCTTTGTCGTTGTCGGCCCCGCGGTACGCGAAATGCTCTGCGTTCCGTGAGCATCATGATTATTGTCGGCACAACCGTGAATCTGCCGCTATTGGACCTTAGCACTACGAATATGTGGTAACCCGGAAGCAACTGTGCCGGGTCTTCGGCTTGCGAGGGGCGAACGCAACTGTGCCTGCGACTGAAATTCCGCGTGACGGCGGTTCGATTCCGCCCCTGGCCACCACCCTCCCGTACGCGGCCATCCCGGATGCTTGATGGCACATGACTGTCAATGCGACAGTTGCAGTGTTGCCGTCGGCTCCGCCTTTCGGTCGGGCGAATTCTGTTTGCTCGATGCGGAATTGCACCACTTGAGATTGTGGCCGCATCAAAGGAAGGCGGTTGCGCCAAGACGAGGTGATCGACGTGAAAACCAATATTCGCGTTAACAACACGAACCACGAACTCGCGCTGGACCCGCGCCTGACGCTGCTGGACGCGCTTCGCGACGTGCTTGGTCTGACCGGCACGAAGAAGGGGTGCGATCAGGGCGCGTACGGCGCATGCACGGTCATCATCGAAGGTCAGCGTGTTCTGTCCTGTCTGACGCTTGCGACGGCGCACTCGAACACGCCGAAGGCATAAATCTCCCGGATCCCCTCGTTCGTACGTCGATCGCACACCTGATTCGCCGTTTGTTTGGGAAGCCACCGAGTCGGGATACCAGGTCCGCCGCAGGAATTGCCTTGCCGGTGTTCTAAGTTGGTCGCACGGCCAACGAGCCGATTCAGCTGACCCTGAATCTCAAGTATCGATCGCAAATACGTTGACGGTGCTGAGATTTTCGTCAGCGGCCGGATTCAGCTGAACCGTCCGATCACATTTGTCGCTTGAGGCGGTTAGAGTGTCGTTTCAGAAGCGAGAGCGATGAGGTATTAGACATGGATCTCCAGTTACCACGTCCGATCGAGACATATTTACGAGCCGAGAATGCAGGAGACGTCGAAGCGATTTCGGAATGCTTTGCGCCCTATGCCACGGTCCGCGATGAAGGCCGCTACTATGTGGGCCTGCCCGCGATCAAAGAATGGAAGGCCAGGTCGAAACGAAAATACAATCACATGGTCACGCCTCTCGAGATCAGCGTGTTGAATGGAAATGCAACCCTCAAGGCCCGGCTCAGCGGGGCGTTTCCCGGCAGTCCGGTAACCGCCAATTTCCACTTCGCGCTGGTGGACGACCAGATAGCGTCATTGCAGATTCGCAGTTAGCCGCATCCTTATCAATTCAATCAGCACGTAGACTGGAGAAAGGAGATCACAATGGCTGAAACCACTGGCGCCAAATCTGTCTCAGTCGTTCTCGTTCATGGAGGCTTCGTGGACGGTTCCGGCTGGGAGGATGTGTACAAGATCCTGACGAAGGATGGCTACAAGGTGAGCATCGTGCAGAACGCGACCAAATCGCTGGCCGATGACGTGGCAGCCACGAGAAACGTCGTCGCAAAGCAGAACTTGCCCGTCCTTCTTGTTGGTCATTCCTATGGTGGAGTCGTAATCACGGAGGCAGGCAACGATCCCAAGGTCGCGGGACTTGCCTATATTGCCGCCTTTGCTCCGGACGCAGGGGAATCGGTGGCTGCCCTGATCAAAGATCCACCACCCGGTGCGTCCGTTCCGCCGATCCTGCCTCCGGATGACGGCTATCTAGCTCTCGACAAAACGAAGTTCCGTGAATCATTCGCAGCTGACGTCGGGGTGGATAAGGCCGCGTTCATGGCCGATTCGCAGGTTCCGTGGGGCGTCGAGGCGCTCAGCGGCACGGTCACCGAGCCCGCATGGAAGACCAAGCCGAGCTGGTACCTGGTTGCGACCGACGACAAGATGATCCCCCCGCCGGCCCAGCACTTCATGTCGAAGCGCGCGGGCTCGACGGTAGTCGAAGAAAAAGGGAGTCACGCCGTCTATGTGTCCAAGCCAGCAGCGGTGGCAGCGCTGATCGAGAAGGCCGCCAACGGCGTGAGACCGCCCGTGCACTGAGCTCGCAGACCATGTCGCCGCCGGCAGGGAAGGCAGCGTGAACTTGCCGGCGGCGCTATGTTATCGGTGGTTCGATTCCGCCCCTGGCCACCCCCCACCCGCTGTCACTCAGGGCGCGGCGCCTTCGGTAATCCACTGCCGGATCAGAGTGATCGTTGCGGCGCTGAGTGGCGGTTGGCCGAGCGGCATGCGATTGCCCACGGCGGCAGTGCCCTCGATCTTGTGGACCAGGTAGCTGTTATCGGGATCCGATGGCTTGACCCGCTTGAGACTCGGCACTTCGTTGCTGTTGACATTCACCAGGTTGGCGAAACTGTTCTGGGCATCGAGTCGGAGTCCTTGTGGCGCGGTCGCACCGGCATGGCACGACACGCAATTCGCGGTGAAGATCGGTTGTATCTGCGTTGTGTAATCCACCGCCGGCGGCGCCACCGGATTGTGCACAACGAAATCTGCATTGGTGACTGCCAGGCCCGCGGCCAGCGTGCCAAATCGCACCGGCGCAATTGGCCCCGTGCCATCGGCGTCATACCGTAAAGCGCCGGTGTCCGGGACATAGAGGATACGATCACCCGGGGCGCCGGCGACCGTCGCCGCGCGGAAGGCCGAGGCTTGCAGAGTGCCCGCGGTGGTCAGCGTCGGGAAAACCGCACCTTCCAGTTCCATCACGTCATCGGGCGGATTGAAGTCCGAGATCCGCTCCAGGTTGGTGGATTGATTCAGCGGCGTATCGAACACGTAAGTGTCCTGGCCGAGCCCGCCGGCCAGGGCGTCGTTGCCATCGCCGCCCACCAGCCGGTCATTTCCGTCCGTGCCTTTCAGTCTGTCGTTGCCCGCCTTTCCGACCAGCACATTGTTCGCCGAATTGCCGACGATGAGATTGTTCAGATCGTTTCCACTGCCGTTGATAGCGGCACTGCCCCTCAGAAAAAGCTTCTCGACGTTGGGTCTCAAAGTGAGGGTCACAAACGACCGCACGCTGTCGGTCCCCTGGTCTGTCGACTCGGAGACCACATCGCCGACGTCGTCGACGACATACAAGTCGTCGCCGGCCTTGCCGATCATCGTGTCGCTCCCGGTGCCGCCATTCAAGATGTTCTTGGCGCCGTTGCCCGTCAACCGGTTATTCAGGCTGTTGCCCGTACCGCTGATCACGGCAATTCCCGTCAGGGTGAGGTTTTCCACAAAGATCGGCAGCTTGTACGTTACCTGAGACCTGATGGTGTCATTGCCCTCCCCCGCGCCTTCGATCACCTCGTCGTCGGCGTTCTCGACGATGTACTCGTCGTCGCCACCGAGGCCCATCATCGTGTCCGCGCCGCCTCTCCCGTCCAGGGTGTCCGCCTCCGGAGTCCCTGTCAGGACGTCGGGATCCGACGTCCCGACGAAGAGATCTGCCAGCACCCACGCCGGCACCAATACGCCGACGATCAGCATGATTGTCACTGACTGTCGCCGTTGAATTGAGATTTGCATGAAGCTCACTCCCAGAATCACCGCCGCCTTATGGACCGGCTGGCCTGGATTCGAGATCGCTGGCCGCTGAGCTCGAAAGCACCGAAATTGTTCGGCTAGACCTTACACTGATCGATCGGAAGCGCAAGCGCCACCAGGTTTTCTCGGGGCGCTCAGGTTGCCTGCCAGAACGACTGAAAATCCGCGTGGCGGTGATTTGATTCCGTCCCTGGTTACCATCAAGAACAATATGTTAGGGCAAAGTAGGCGCTGAGCAGGCGCGCATCGGCCACCTACCCAGCCGTCCTCGCGGCCCAAGGCAATTCACGACATAAGATGTAGACTTCGCGACAGGGGGGGACCATGCCAGCCAGATTCTCGATCCTGCAGATCGGCAAGGTTCTTTTCGCGCCCGGCGAAGTGTTCAGCGCGGTCGCGGCGGAATCCCCGCCGGCGACCCGCGTGTTTTTCCGCTTCGCGCTATGGATCAGTTTGCTGCCGCCGCTCTTCGCCTATGTCGGGACGGTCAATTTCGGCTGGCGCCTGGGCGTCGAACCGGTATTTTTCCCGCAGCCCATGGTCCTCGCCCTCTGTGCCGCGTATTTTGTGGCACTGCTGGTGGGGTTCCTGAGCAGCGCAGTGATTGCGCGCTGGATGGCTACGACCTACGACGCAAGCCAGTCGTTTGGCCGCTGCCTGGCGCTGATGGCGATCGTCTGCGCGCCGCTCGCAATTGGCAGCGTTGTCCACCTTTATCCGCATGCCTTTCTGAACGTGCTGGTGCTGGTGCCGGTACTCATCTGGTGCGTATTTCTCCTGTATCGCGGACTGCCGGTCGTACTCGGCACTGGGCCGAATCGGGGAATGCTGATGGCCTCGGCCCTGATTGCCTATCTCATGGTGGCGGTCGTCAGCCTGCTTGGCATCACAGTCGCATTGTGGGGCAGCGGAATTGGACCGCGCATCGGTACTTGACGTGACGCACTACGAGGACCGCGTCGTCACGGCGTTCACGTATTGCTCCGTGTTCTGGGCATTGCTTGGCATGACGGCCGGCGTCTATGTCGCGGCCGAGCTCGTCTGGCCGACGATCGACGGCGGCTGGCCCGCTTTGTCGTTTGGCCGCCTGCGCACGGCGCACACGACTCTTGTGCTCTTTGGATTCGGCGTTTCGGCCCTGATCGGAACCGCGTTTTACAGCGTGCAACGCACTTCGCACGTTCGGCTGTTCGCACCAGGGCTTGCCTGGGCCGTGTTCTATGCCTGGCAGGCTACGCTCGTGCTTGGCGCGGTCTCGATCCTCGCCGGCTGGAATGCGGGCAAGGAATATGCGGAACTCGAATGGCCGTTCGACCTCGCAATCACCGCGGCGTGGGTCGGCTTCGCGATCGTATTCTTTGGCACGATCGCGAAGCGCAAGGTCGAAGCGATCTATATTTCCAACTGGTTCTACGGCGCGCTGATCATCGTCGTGGCGATGCTGCACATCGTCAACAGCCTGGCGCTGCCGGTGACAATCGGGAAGTCCTACTCGTTGTTCGCGGGCGCACAGGATGCCGTCGTCCAGTGGTGGTACGGCCACAATGCCGTCGGCTTCCTGCTGACCGGCGGCTTCCTGGGGATGCTCTACTACTTCCTTCCGAAACAGGCGGAGCAGCCGATCTGGAGCTACCGGCTTTCGATCCTCGCGTTCTGGGCCTTCGTCTATACATACATCTGGGCGGGGCCCCATCACCTGCACTATCACGCGATTCCGGAATGGCTGCAATCGCTCGGCATGGTCATGAGCCTGATCCTGCTCGCGCCGTCCTGGGCGACTCTGGTCAACGGCATCATGACGGTCAGCGGCGCGGCCAAGAAGCTGAAGACAGATCCTGCGCTGAAGTTCATCGTGCTGGCGCTCGCGTTTTACGGGCTCGCGACGTTCGAGGGTCCAATGCTCGCGATCAAGAGCGTCAATGTATTCAGCCACTTTACCGAGTGGACCATCGGGCACGTGCACTCGGGAGCGCTCGGCTGGAACGCGTTGATCACGTTTGGCACGTTCTATTTCATGGTGCCGCGCATGGCGGGGGCGCCGCTCTACAGCGCGCGGCTCGCGAACATCCACTTCTGGCTCGCCCTCGCCGGCACGATGCTCTACGTGCTCGCGATGTGGGGCGCCGGCGTGTCGCAGGGCGTGCTGTGGCTGTCGCTCGATGAACTCGGCGAAGTTCGCTTCAGCTTCAACGACGTGATGGCGGCGATGAAGCCGTACTATCTGTTGCGCTTTTTCGCAGGGCTCACGTTCCTGGCGGGTGCGGTGCTGATGGCCTGGAATCTCGCGAAGACCTTTGCCGGACGGCGGACGGTCCTGGTCGTGCCGCCTGCTGTCGCGGCGGCCGGGGCGCCTGCATGAGCTGGTTGTCGCTGCATCATCGGCTCGAGCGCAATACGGGATTGCTGATCTTCGGCATCCTGCTGGTGTCCGCGATCGGCGGGATGGTGCAGTTGCTGCCGATCGTCACGGAAGACGCGCATGGGCATGGACCGTCGGAGTCGGCCCCCTATTCAGCGCTCGAGCTCGAAGGACGCGATATCTACATCCGCGAGTCCTGCAGCACCTGCCACACGCAGCAGATCCGGCCGCTGCTCGCCGAGGTCAAGCGATACGGCCCATATTCACGCGCCGAAGAGTTCGCGTACGATCGGCCATTCCTGTGGGGATCGAAACGCACCGGTCCCGACCTGCATCGCGTCGGCGGACGCTACAGCGATGTCTGGCACCGCCTGCACCTGCTCGATCCGCGCTCGGTCGTTCCAGCGTCGATCATGCCGGCCTATCCGTGGTTTGCCAGCAATCCTGCGGATCGCTACGGCAGTATCCAGGCACGCATGCGCACGCTGGCGCAGTTCGGTCATCCCTATACCGATGAAGAGATCGCGGCGGCGCCCGCAGCCATTGAAGGCAAGACCGAGCTCGATGCGGTAGTCGCCTACCTGCAATCCCTGGGGCGCGGCTCGGAAGGGCAGTCGAGGCCATGACCTGGTTCATCTTCGTCGGCGACATGCTGGTGATGGCATTCATGATCCTGGTCGTTGTCTGGGTCTCGATGCGTTCTACGCGCGAGCGGCTCGATGCCGCAGCGCGCATCCCGCTCGAGGACGAGGAAAACCGTGGCTGACCTGCCATCGGAGTTCTGGGGCGGTTGGATCGCTGCGATCACGATCGCGAGTTTCGTCGCGCTGCTTTGGCTCGTGATCGGCGTCTATCGCAGCGGCCCCGACGGGAACGAGCAGCAGGTCTGGGACGAGACGCTGCGCGAGGGGGCCAAGCCGGCGCCGATCTGGTGGTTCTGGTTCATCCTGGCCCTGATGATGTTCTCTGTTATTTACGTGATGCTGTATCCGGGCCTCGGCAGATACCGAGGCGCGCTTGACTGGTCAATGGGCGGGAGGGTCGAGGAGCGATTCGTCGATTTCGACGGGCAATTCGGCACGCAGCGCAGGCTCATCCTCGAGCTGCCGCTCGCCGAGCTCGCCGATAGCCACTCGGCCATGCGATCCGCCTGGCGAGTGTTCAACAACAATTGCAGCACCTGTCACGGCCACGACGCGGCCGGTCAGGCGCAGCAGTTTCCGGACCTGACGGATGCTGCCTGGCAATGGGGCTCGGACGAATCGCAAATCGTCGAGACGATTCACTCAGGGCGCCAGGCCGCGATGCCGGGCTGGCTCGAAGTCGTGGGTGAGGCGGGAGTTGGCCAGGTTGCCGACTATGTTCTGGCCCTGTCCCGTGGCGAGTCCGATACGGCGGCCGTGAACGCGGGCCGCATGGTGTTCCAGCAATATTGTGTGGCTTGCCACGGTGCGGAAGGCGCCGGAAATCCGCTGCTCGGCGCACCCGCGCTGAATGATGCCGTCTGGAACTACGGCGACGAGCGCGAGCAGGTGATCGCGTTGATCGCGAACGGAAGTAATGGGACGATGCCTGCGTTCGGCACGCGCCTCGATAAAACACAGATTCGCCTGCTTGCAGCCTGGCTCAAAGCCGGAGCCCGCGAGCGATAGAAGTGGAAGCTTGCGCGCCGCGTTCGAGCATGCACGTCAATCGCTCACCGCAATCCCGTCCAACTAGCCGCAAAGCTCGTCAAGAACCGCTCCACGGGTTCGCCGAAGCTGACCTCGGTAACCATTCCCGGACGACGAGGTTCAAGCATATGACTGAAGCAAGCTTCCAAGGCGTCGAGGGCGTCAAGATCTTCACGCGTGAGTGGCAGCCGGCGGGCGAGCCGCGCGGCGTGGTCGTCATCTCCCATGGATTGAACGCGCACAGCGGACTGTACGAATGGGCCGCACAGCAGTTCACATCCAACGGGCTCGCCGTCTACGCGCTGGATCATCGCGGTCGCGGCCGCTCCGAGGGCGAGCGCTTCTTCGTGAAGAAGTTCGCGGATTGGACGAAGGATCTCACGACCTTCGTCGACATCGTCAAGACGCGCGAGCCGGGCCTGCCGGTGTTCCTGCTGGGTCACAGCGCCGGCGGCGTGATCGCCTGTGGCTACGCGCTGGAGCACCAGGACGAGATCGCAGGCCTCATCTGTGAGGACTTCGCCTACCAGGTGCCGGCGCCGGACATCGCGCTGGCGATCGTCAAGGGGATCAGCCACGTGGCGCCGCACGCGCACGTGTTCAAGCTCAAGAACGAGGATTTTTCGCGCGACCCGGCGGTCGTAGCAGCGATGAACGCCGACCCGCTGATCGCCAACGAGTCGCAGCCGAGCGAGACGATGGCCGAGCTGGCGCGCGCCGACGAGTTGCTCGAGACGAGCTTCGGGCAGATCACCCTGCCGCTCCTCATCCTGCACGGCACCGCGGACAAGGTGACGAAACCGAGCGGCAGCAAGGAGTTCTACGAGAGGGCCGGCTCGAGCGACAAAACGTTGAAGCTGTACGAGGGCCACTTTCACGATCTGCTGGCCGACGTCGGCAAGCAGCAGGTCATGGCGGACATCCAGGCCTGGATCGACGCGCATCTGAAGACGGTCGCGCGCAGCGGGCGCGAGCGGCCAAATGCGGCCGCGGCTTCTTCGCAGGTCCGGCTACCAACGTGAGGAGCAGACCATGAATCCGCTGAATTCGATCCCGGGCGGGATCATCGGCGGCGTCGTCCTCGCGATCATCGTATTGGTGTTCATGCCAGGATCGGGCTTCAACGAATTGTCGCTCGCGCGCTGGCTCCACATCCTTTCGGGTGTGATGTGGGTCGGTCTGCTCTTCTACGTCGTTGTCGCCCAGATTCCGGCGTTGGCCGCTGCCGCCGTCGACAAGGGCGGACCGGGCGGTGCGGGTATCACCAAGTACGTGGCGCCGCGCGTGTTGCTGTGGTTTCGCTGGGCTGCTGTCGCGACGTGGCTCACGGGCGCCTGGTATCTCGTGCGAACTAACAACTTCGCCGGCGCGTTCATGCTCGGCCTGGGTGGTGAATCCGTGAACCAGTATCACCTCGTGATCGGCATCGGAGCCTGGCTCGGCACCATCATGCTGTTCAACGTCTGGGTGCTGATCTGGCCGAATCAGAAGAAGATCCTGGGAATAGTGCCCGCGACCGAAGAACAGAAAGCCGCCGCGCGCAAGACGGTGAACTACGGAACGCGCACCAACTTCGTACTCTCGATCCCGCTGGTGCTCTGCATGGCTTCGGCGACGCACGGCCTGCCGTTCTGAGCCGAAGGCGCAGGCGAAGGTTCTTGGAAGTCGCGCAGCCGCCTCTCAATACAGCACTCTAGTCGGCTCTGGCTTGTGGCTGTCGATGCGCGTGTACCAGGGCATCGCGAGGAAGAACGCGAAGTAGATGATCGTGCCGATCACGGACATCGTCGTGAACGGAGAGACCGCCGGCTTCAAGCCGCAATAGCCGAGCAGGATGAAGTCGGCCGCGAACACCATCAGCGCGATCTTGTAGATCGGGCCGCGGTAGCGGATCGACTTCACCGGCGAGCGGTCGAGCCATGGCACGAAGAACAAGAGCAGCACGGCCGCGAACAGCGCGAGCACACCCCAGATCTGGGTGTCCAGGAAGGCCGGCACGGCGCGCAGGATCGCGTAGTACGGCGTGAAGTACCACACGGGCGCGATGTGCGGCGGAGTCAGGAGCGGATTTGCCGGCTCGAAGTTTGGCGGCTCGAGAAACAGCCCGCCCATCTCGGGGGCGAAGAAGACCACGGCCGCGAACAGCACCAGGAACACGCCGAGGGCGAAGATGTCCTTGACCGTGTAATAGGGATGGAATGGGATCCCGTCTATCGGGTGACCATCCTTTCCCACTGTTTTCTTGATCTCGATGCCATCCGGGTTATTCGAACCGACCTCGTGCAAGGCGAGAATGTGCGCGACGACCAGGAAGATCAGCACCAGCGGCAACGCCACCACGTGCAGCGCGAAGAAGCGGTTCAGCGTGATGTCCGAGATGAAGTAATCGCCGCGGATCCACTCGATCAGCGCATCCCCGATCAGAGGGAAGGTGCCGAACAGCGAGACGATCACCTGGGCGCCCCAGTAGGACATGTTGCCCCAGGGCAGCAGGTAGCCGAAAAACGCTTCCGCCATGAGGGCGAGGTAGATCAGCACACCGACGATCCAGAGCAATTCGCGGGGCTTGCGGTGCGAGCCGTACAGAAGCGCCCTGAACATGTGCAGGTATATGACGATGAAGAATGCGGAAGCACCCGTCGAGTGCATGTAGCGGATCAGCCAACCCCACTCGACGTCGCGCATGATGTATTCGACTGAGCCGAAAGCCTCCGTTGCGGAAGGTTTGTAGCTCATCGTCAGGAAGATGCCCGTGACGATCTGGAGCGCGAACACCGAGAGTGCAAGCCCGCCGAAGTAATACCAGAAATTGAAGTTTTTCGGCGCGTAGTACTCCGACACGTGCTTTTTCCAGAGCGACGACATCGGGAACCGCGCGTCGATCCACGCGCCGAGCGCAGCCAGCCTGCCGGTCATTCGAGTATGCGCCTATTCGCGGAATGGGGAATTCAGCAGATAGTCCGCTGTCGACTTTCTCTTGTAGCCCGGCACGAAGCGCTCGCCGAAATCGGCGGCGAAGTTATCGTAGGTCGTGTCGGGGCGCATCTCGACGATGCCGCAGACCGCGCGCGTGAATCGCTGCTTCATTTGCAGTCGAGGGAACGCGTCGACGATCGTAGCCATCTGGTCTTTGCTTACCATGTCGTAGCCGAACCCGCCCCAGTCGAGCCCGATGCCCGCCGTGCTCAATGCGACCTCCGCCTCCTTGTACAGGGCAATTGATACGGTCGAGTTGAGGGCAACCCCGTCCCAAATCAACTGGGCCCGGCGGTCATCGACACCTTCGTTGCGCGCGAACGCCCGTGCGGCGTTCGCCCCTTCCACCTCGAATCGCAGCGGACCGTTGAAGGCCTTTTCCAGGCCCAGATCGTGCAGCAAGGCAGTTACCGCAATGACTTCGGCGTCATGCGGGGATTTCCTGACATCCGCGACGATCGCCGCAAAGAGCCAGGACCGCATCACGTGATTGAAAAGATATGGCTTGTGGTGCTCGCGCGCATAGGCGATGGCTCGGCTAACCAGGGGCGTGTCGGGAACTGCAACCCCTGCCAGCAGGCGCATGGGAACGATTGAACTCGGCATCGGAGCCGGAGGATTCACTGACACTTGCCCTGAAGCCGAGAGGGGAGAGGTATTCATGACGCTTTCCTGTAGGTAGTGAGTCCCGGCCGCCATTCGGCGAGCGAGCAGGCGCCGGGAATGTAGTAGAGCTTCATGGAAACTGGCTCCTTACGCAGCCGATGCCGGAGTTCTTGACGGCGCAGCCTTCTGAGGTGGCTTCTGCAACGTAGAGTCGCTGAGCCAGTCGTCGAAAAGTGTCGCGCCGATGAGGGCGTCATCGTCCGGGATAAGAGACTGATCGTTCAACTTCGCACCGAAATAGCGTGCCTGGCCGTCCGTCACGACTTCGCGTGTGTCCTGGCTTGCGATCAAGGCTCGTCGCACGAGTTCATCGAGACGCAGCCGGTCTGGGCCGGCGACCTCGATCATGCCGTTTGTCGGCGCTCCGACCGAAATGTCGGCGAGCGCAGCAGCGACTTCATCCGACACGATGGGCTGCACGAGCGCGGGTGATACGTGAACCTCCTGCCCGCTGGCGCTCGACTGGGCGATGCGGCCCATGAACTCGAAGAACTGGGTCGAGCGCAGGATCGTATAGGGAACCGGGGAATCCTTGATGAGGTTCTCCTGCGCCATTTTTGCGCGGAAGTAGCCGCTTTCCTGGAGTCGGTCCGTGCCGACGACGGACAGGGCGACATGATGCTGCACGCCTGCGGCTGTTTCGGCGGCCAGAAGATTGCGGCCCGACGTCTCGAAGAACTTCAGGACTGCCGCGTCCTCGAACGAGGGCGAATTCGCGACGTCGACGACGACCTGGGCGCCCGCAAGCGCCTCAGCCAGTCCCTCTCCCGTGATGGTATTGACACCCGAGTCCGGAGACGCCGCCAACACTTCATGGCCACGCTGGCGAAGGATGCTAACGAGCTTTGATCCGATAAGTCCGGTGCCGCCAATAACCACGATCCTCATATCCCTCTCCTAGATTTATCGTTTGAAGATCTGCACTAAGCTATTTGGGAGGTAGCACCGGAGCGACCCCCGTGTTCTTGAGTAGAATCACCAGGAACTTTGCTGGCTTGGAATCGCTCGCGTTTCGCCCGACGGAATGGATGTCGCCAGGTCCCTCATAGAAGGTTTGCCCGGGTGTCAGCGTGGTCTCCTGGCCGCCCTCGAGCTGCATGACGATCGAGCCTTCGAGGACGTACACGAATGCATGGGCATCGTGCCGATGAACCGGATCGGCGCCGCCGGGCGGGTACTCGACGAGAAGCATCAGTGCTTCCTTGCCGGGAATGTCCGCGAGCTCCTTCGCCATGAGCGAGGTCACTACGGCATCGTCCGCACCACTGGCGAATGGACAGAATGCCAGGCTCAGCGTCACGACGATATTTCGAAGATAAGACACGGCTACAGTGCGCCGTATGGCTGGCCCAGGGTCTCGTCCCGCCAGAACAGATCAGCGACCAAGACGCTGTCGGAGTCTACCTCGATTCCGCCGCCAGGGAATTCGTCGATGAGCTCGAGTCGAACTGGACTTCCGGTTTTCAGACGAAGCTCACTGGCCCAGGCTTCGGCGTTCGCGAACCAGACAGGATAAATATCGTCGTTGTCGGGGGTGGACTCGATTGCCACGACAACCCGAAGCGATTGAGGCTCCCTGATTCCCCACAGACGCCGAACTGCCGGTTGTGAGTCATACCATGCGCCCAGTGCCAACGAGTCGGGGGTGATGTTTGTCGGCGCGGCGACAGAGGGATCGAGGCAGAGCTTCATGGCTTGATGTTCTGCGACAACTGCGGACGTTTCTTGACTAGCTTGGAGGCGACTTGGACGGGATTTGCCGGTCGGCCGAAACGTCAGGCCTGTTCGGTCCGGGATCCGCGCGCGAGCCGGAAGGCGCATCGGACCCGACCGCTTGATCCAGCTCGTACAGCAGTTGCTTGGCGGCTTTGAGATCGCCCGTCTCAAATCCCTCGGTAAATTGACCATAGATCGAGTACAGCAGTTGATGAGCTTCCTCGTGGCGTCCCTGCCTCACTCGAAGCTTTGCCAGTGTCATGGTCGTGCGCAGTTCCCAGGCCATTGCGGATTGGCGGCGGGCGCAGGCGAGCGATCGCATGATAACGGCCTCCGCGAGGGTCTCGTCGGCCGATGTCATCGAGAGAAGAATTTCAGCTTGAACGCGCAGCAGCTCTGGAAATTGAGAAGTCTCGGTGCCCGCTTCGGTCTCCGCGATCGCGTTACCAATCACGGCTAGCGCCTCGCTCAGTTGCCCAGTGGCCGCGAGTCCCTCCGCAAGCGCGCAGCTTGCGCGAGCCAGCTGAATGGTCTGTCGATAGGCTCTCATCATGGGGAGCGCGGACCGCAGCAACGCGAGGCCGCGCTCGACTTCTCCCTGGCGGATTGCCAGTTCCCCCTGAAGGGCATACGCCGTTGCGTGCAATGGTGGCAGGGCGTGCCAGTTCGGGTGAGTCATCAGCTTCTCGAGCGCATCATGAGCGGCCCCCAATTCGCCGCACCACAGGAACAAGGGCGCAGTGTAAAGAGATGAAAAGCATTCATTCACTGGCTTGCTCGACGCCTCGGCCTCGCAGATCGCCTCCCGCGCAGCCTCCAATGCGCGATTCGGAAAGCCGCTCAGCCACAGCACGCGGTGGAAAACGATGAGTGCCCGAAGCCTGTAGTCGAGTCCGAACAGTTGTGCATTGAGATGACCCGAGCACGCGAACCCTCTCTGCAGATGCCGTCCGGCGGCAGACTGATTGCCCATGAAATGGTGTGAGCAACCCAGCAGCCAATCCGCAATAACGCTGTAAGACGCATCCATCGCGGTTCGCGCCGCGCTCTCCAACTCTTCGGCGACCGCGAGGGAGCCCCGAATGTCTGCGGCGCGGAGAAGGAACATGTGGAGTCCTGCCAGCAGTCGCAAACGAGTTGAGGTATCACTACGGCTGTCCGCGATCGCCAACGCCCGCATGATCGCCGCACGCACGTCGTCGCCATTGCCCCGTGTCCATGTTGATGAAACCGCCACTGCCTCCTGCAACACCATCTCCCGCCTGCTCCCACGCGTTGTGTCGTCGAGCAGCAGCAATGCCGCCGCGCTCCATTTGTGACATTCGCTGAGTAGCGACAACTCCAGAAAAATCGGGACAGAGCCGGCTGTCAGATCGATTGCGAGATTCCTGTCGCCATTGCTGAAAGACCACTCGAGCGCTGCTCGCACGTTTCCCAAGTGCTCCGCGAGCGAGCGAGGGGAGGTGCGGGGCTCGATGCGGCCCAGAATGGACGCGAAATACTTCGCGTGACGCAGGGCAATCGCCTGCTTCTCGCCGCTCTCCTCCAGCTTCGCCAGGGCATAGACGCGAGTCGTCTCCAGAAGCCGAAAACGCGTTCTACCGTTCGCATCCACGGCCGATACAAGAGACTTCGCGACAAGGCTATCCACCGCGTCGACAACTTGAGTCGCATCCGGTCCACCTTCGCCCGCAGTGGTTTGCGCCGCCTCGAGAGTGAATACGCCGACAAAGACCGAGAGCCGTCGGAGTACGAGGCGTTCGGGCTCAGTGAGAAAGGCATAGCTCCAGTCGAGCAGAGCGTGAAGCGTCTGATGCCGGGGAAGCGCGGTGCGCCGGCCTTGCCAGTGCAAGCCGAGGCCCTTTTCCAGCAGGCGCGCCGTTCCTTCGATGCCGTGAGTACCGACGTGGCCGGCGGCAATCTCGATCGCGAGCGCAATCCCATCCAGCCTGCCGCAAATGCCTGCGACGATCGGCGCGCCCGCGTCGCTCAATTCAAAGCGACCTCCACTTGCAGTGGCGCGCTCCACGAAAAGTCTCACCGCCGGGAACTTCTGCACCTCTGCCGGCGTCATGCCTGAGTCCGGCGGCGCGCTCTCCAGGGGTGGCAGCCAGTAAGCGTGCTCGCCTTCAACTCTCAGAGCCTCGCGACTGGTCGCAAGAATATGAACCCCGGGAGCCTCGCTGAAGATCAATTCCGCCAGCAGAGCCGCCACATCGATCGCGTGCTCGCAGTTGTCCAGGACCAGGAGCATCCGCGTCGTCCGCAGAAACGACATGAGGGTCGGCAGTGCGTCGTCGGTATGGACTGCGAGTCCAAGCGTGGACGCCACGGTGGCGGTAACCAGCTCTGGATCCGAGGTGGCCCCGATGTCGACGAAGCACACCGCGCCGGAGAACGCTTCAAGCATCGCGTGGGCGACGGACACGGCTACGGACGTCTTGCCCATCCCCCCAGGACCGACGATGGTCACAAAGCGCTCGGCAACGAGATCCGCACAGATGATACGAACCGCGTCGTCCCGTCCGACCATTCGCGCAAGGAGCGGTGGTAAGGCGCGCCCCTGACTGTCGCCACTGAACGGGGACGATGGCGCGGGTTCCGCCACTTGCAGTGAGCTTCCGCGCATGACAGGTGCCACGAAGCAATAGCCCTGGCCGGAGACATTGGCGATGTACCGGGCGCCCACATCGCCGTCGCCAAGCGCCTTGCGCAGGCCGGTCATGTGGACCCTGAGGCTGCCTGGGCTGACCACCAGGCCGCGCCACACGCGCGCGGTGAGCTCCCGGTGACTGACGATCTCGCCTGCACGCTCCACGAGTACGATCAGGATGTCGAGCGCACGGTCGCCCAGCGAGACCGGGATGCCGTCTCTTTCAATGGCGCGTGCTCCCGGCGACAGCCGGAACGGTCCAAACGAGGTGCTTTCGCTCTGAGGGTTATCCATGCCGACGACCCCGAATGCGGAGCGGCATCCAGAATTCTGAACGTCTGATCACCCGCGGCTAGCGGGTGGGAAGCGTCCACCTGCGCTTCCGTCAGAGACTACTCCGACTCACGCCTTGGGCAAAGTGAATCTTCCGATTCAGCCGGCAAGCATTGTCCGACCACCCCTCGGGTCGCTTAACGCGCCTTAACACCGATGAACTTGTGCCGGGAACGGCCGGGCGGGAGAGTCGACTTGCTCCTGAAAAAGTGGACCTTAAATCAAGCACCGACACAAAGGAGAGACATCATGAATGAGCCCTCGTCTTCGATTGGCGAAACCCGCCGCGAATTGCTCCCGGAAGGCGCCATAGCAACGGCGGCCGCCGGTTTGGCTGTTGCCGAGTCCGGAGCGGCGCTCCGTGAGGACCCGCGGCTTGAAGTTGAGTCCAGAGGAACCCAAACCGTGAATACGATTACCAGCAAGGACGGGACCCAGATCTACTACAAGGACTGGGGCAGAGGTCCGGCCGTCACCTTCTCCCATGGCTGGCCTCTGAACGCCGACATGTGGGACGGCCAGATGCTCTTTCTGGCGCAGAACGGCTTCCGCGTCGTCGCACTCGATCGCCGCGGTCACGGCCGTTCGAGCCAGGCATCCTCCGGCAACGACATGAATGGATACGCCGACGATCTCGCGGCCGTCATCGAGACGCTCGACTTGCGAAATGTCACGGTCGTCGGTCACTCCACGGGGGGAGGAGAGGTCGCACGCTATATCGGACGTCATGGAACGAAACGCGTTTCCAAGGCCGTACTGATCGCGGCTGTCCCGCCCATCATGCTGAAAACGGCAGGGAATCCAGAGGGCCTTCCAATGGAAGTTTTCGACGGCATCCGCGCCGGACTCGTCAACGATCGCTCACAGTTCTACAAGGATCTGGCCATCCAGTTCTATGGTGCGAATCGTTCCGGAGCGAAAGTGTCGCAGGGGACTCTCGATCAGTTCTGGCTTTGGAGCATGCAGGCCGGTCTCAAGAACGCGTATGAGAGCGTCAAGGCGTTTTCTGAAACTGATTTCACCGAGGATCTGAAGAAATTTGACGTCCCCACCCTGCTATTGCATGGCGAGGACGATCAGATCGTGCCGGTACACGATTCCTCGAGAAAGTCCGCGAAGCTCATCAAGGGCGCGAAGGATGTTTATCTTGCCGGCGCACCGCATGGGCTTACGGCTACGCATCAGGATCAGGTGAATGCGGAATTGCTGAAATTCCTCCAAAGCTGACCCACTCAATGGGAACCGGCGGCCTCGCCATTCGACGATGAGGCCGCCCGTTCTCCTGGAGTAGCGACATGTATCAGGACACTGCAAGTTCGTCAGCCAGCAGCGACCTCCAGTTTTCCATGCAGCAACTGCGATCGGTAATGGCTGAGTTGTTCACGGCAATGAGTAGCGCGCTTAGCGACGAGCGCGGTCCTGCAGAAGAGAGCTTGCGTCGCGCAGCCGCCATTTTGCAAACCGTGGAAGTGCCGCGAGCACCCGCGCGTACGCAAGTACGCGGCGGCCTGGCTCCCTGGCAAGTCCGCAAAGTGACGTCGCACATCGAGACGAATCTGGATAGTCCGATCAGGAGCGAGGAGCTGGCGGCGATCGTGCGATTGAATCCGTGCCACTTCAGTCGAGCGTTTCGCAACAGTTTCGGGGAATCTCCGCTCGAGTACATCATTCGACAGCGCATGGAGCGTGCTCAGGGACTCATGCTGTCGACCGACGCGCCCCTCAGCCGGATCGCACTCGACTGCGGCCTCGCCGACCAAGCTCACTTCAGCAGAATGTTCCGCAGGATCGTCGGAGAGAGCCCGCGAGTCTGGCGCCGGGCTCGAATCAGCCCCGACGCGTGATGCCCTCGGACAAAGGAGAATCACATGTTCATCGATAACTTCCTGAATGCCTGGTCGCCCAGGGCACTCGGCATCCTGCGCATCGTCACGGGTTTCCTGTTTCTGCAGCACGGTTCGATGAAACTGCTGGGCTTCCCGTATGACGCGCGCTTTGCCGACACGCCGATCGCATCGCTCGACGGTATCGCTGGCCTGCTCCAACTGCCCGGCGGCTGCTTGATTCTGCTGGGCCTGTTTACACGACCGGTGGCGTTTCTGCTTTCCGGCGAAATGGCCGTGGCCTATTTCATCGCGCACGCCTCGCAGGGCCATGTCCTGTCGCCTGCGCTCAATCATGGCGAACCGGCCGTCTTCTACTGCTTCATTTTCCTGTACCTGGTTTTTGCGGGCCCGGGCGCCTGGAGCGTCGACGCTTGGGTCGGTCGCACGTTCCGCCGGCCTGTCGCGCCCGAGAGTTCGTGACGAACATCGGAACTGGGAGCGCCGCGAGGCTTTGGAGGGAAGGCATGGCGCACGCGAAGTCGACTATCGGTACGATGAAGTACGCAACTTTGATCAAGTCCACTGAACACCAGCCCAGCGCCGACTGAGCATTGCGGCCCTACGAACCAGGGGGTCGGCAGTTCATCTTTCCAGGCGCGCCATGTTTTAAGTCGCTTGCAAGTTGCTTGGCGATGAAGTTCCATCACGAGTCACCACGAAGTCACCAACAAGAAGCGGCTACTGCAATACAGGGCACTGATTGGGACGACGTAGCTCAGTAGGAAGACCAGCGGACTGAAAATCCGCGTGTCGGTGGTTCGATTGCGCCCCTGGCCACCATCTCTCATCCCGTTTTTAAGCTTGCGAAACGATGTTGGGCATATGCCAGGCTTATGCCGAACTCTTACTGCTACCGCGCTGCTACAGGTTAATCTCTTGCTCTAAATTGGGAAGTCCGTACTTCTCGCCTTTGCTCGTGCCGCCGACACTATTTCAGTGCTGCATCCACGTCGCGCCGACGAAAGTCTGCATCGGTGGGCGCACGCCCTAAGTCCCAAGACATCCGCATTTCCAGGTGCGCGGTCGACGCGGCTGGAATTACGGGTCGCCCAGCCCGCTCCTGCCATAGGGGAGTGGCGGGTGAGGCAACGTACGCTCAAACAACTGCGTCTGGTCTGCAGACGCAGTAAAATGAGCGAGTAATGAGTAAATTTTCAGTTGCAGGAACGATGGCGATTGCAGTTGTCGGGCTCGCTGTAATCGGCGGTTGCATTACGTCATATGGAGCAAGGGGCGCTTTTGGGGGATTTAGCGAGACAATGCTTTCAGCGGATGTAGCCCGTGTTAGACGTATGAGAAACAACGAATACACGTCTGGGGAGCGTGCGAAGGATCTCACATTGTTGCGAGCCGCAGAAATTATGCTTGGTAATGATCTGCCTTATTTCGCGGTACTGAACGAAAAAAATGGAAACCAGGTAGGTACCGATGCCGCACCTGAAACGACCCTCACGAGCGAGACGCTGAACACTTCCGATAATAATGAGACCAATAGCGCCAATACGACATACGTCTCCGGCGAGAGTTTCATAAACTATAAGCCTGAAAAGGGCATACTAGTTCGAGGGTTCAAGGAGAAGCCCAAAGAATTTTTCACATTTGACGCCGAACTCACAATCCAGGCGCTCAAGTCGAAGTACAAGATGGAGTAGCGCTATACGAAAATGTGTCAGGCGTTACTCGAAAGTGATGCGCCACCGCACTTCAATCCTAGGAATTGCAAGATTGCATAAGATCGCCAAGATCGAAGTTTGTATGCACTTGGCTTGTGCCTCAGCTGCGGCCGCCACGGAGTGATGCATGCGATCACAGCCGATTGTCTCGCTTGCTGTTCTCGCAATTACAGCCGGGCTGTTGCAGGGCTGCAGCACCGCGCAAGTAACGCAATCACCGTGGAGTGCACAGAGTCGCGAAGCCAGTGACCTGAACAAACGTGCGGTGCCGACTGATCCGGTCAAGCTGCTTCGGGAATGCGCGGGGCTCCATTCAAAGATGGCAGAGATCGACGACTTTCTGCAAAAGTCTGCCAAGATCACGCATCCGGACTGGGTAAACCTCGCATGGCAGCAAGAGGCGCGGGCAGCATCCGGGGACCTAGCGTCTCGTTACGAGCAAATCAGGTGCCAAATCCCGCCGGCGGCGTCTCCGAAGCAATTCGATACTGGGAACTCTTAGTCCTCGTGTCGAGGCAAGTTAGCCACCCAATTGTCCGGGTTGGAAACAGGGGGAACGGAGGAGCGTAAACGTACGGCGAATCGACCGGGAAAGGAAGGCGCGTCATGCGTTGCTTCAAAAAACTACGCGCCAGCGGATACCAATCCCGGGAAATGCGGGAAAACCTACGATAGGCAAGTTCGAAGTTTGTAAGCAATTGGACTATCCCTCGGCTGCGGCCGACACGGAGTGGGGCATGAGATCGCCACGGATTGTGTCCCTTGGTGCGCTAGCTGTTTCAGCCGGACTGTTGCAGGGCTGCAGCACCGCGCAGCCGGCGTGGGAAGCACAAAGTTACACGTATAGGTACCTGAACTTGCGCGCGGTACCGACTGACCCGGCGACGCTGCATCGGGAATGCGCGTTTCTCTATTACGAGATGGCAGAGGTCGAGGACTTTCTGCAGAAATATTCCAACATTGGACACTCGGACGGGTGGACCCTCGAGTGGACGGCAGAGGCGTGGCGCAGGTCCGCCGACCTAGCGTCTCGTTATAAGCAAATTCGGTGTCAGATCCGCCCGGCGGCCCCCGCGAAGCAATCCGATACTGAGAGCTCCTAGACCGACCGCAATCTATTCGGCCAGCCGGCGATACTGGACTGTACGCGTGAGTGTTTTAAAAGCATTCCGCGCTTCCGCCGTTGACGAAGGGGTCCGAAAATTTCGGATCCGTCAGGAATTCCTGGTCTGTCATCGTCTTCAGATATGCTTCGAGTGCGTACTTCGAACTTAGGGCGGAAATTGTTCAGAAGTTTGCAGCGGAGTTCCAAGAAAAATGAAAGGTGACTTAAGAGCAATAACGTGACACGGCGACGGCGCGACGCCACTGACCCCTCAGACAGACGGGTCGGACAAAGTTCGGTCGCACTTGACGTAACTCGTTGTCCCGAATCGCAGCTTTTACATTGATTCCAGTTTTCCAAACCTCAGGATCGGAATAGATTCGGTGGGAAGTGGCCCGAGAGGGGACCACGAGAAAAGCGTTTGCGGATCTTCGAATTACCGACTCAGAAACTTGCAGTGCCTGCTACTGAAAATTCGCGTGTCGGTGGTTCGATTCCGCCCCCAGCCACCATTTTCTTCAGCGACTTGCACACTTGGTCATCGGTGGAATTCTGAGTAGAGGTCAACTCGAGGTCACTCGCGCTTGACAGTACGACTTTACTCGTATAATCATATGAAACATGAAGAGTACCCGCGCAGTGGAATCGCTGAGTGCCTTGGCGCACGAATACCGGCTGGCGATTTACCGCTTACTGATCAAGCGGGGGCCAGAGGGACTGCCTGCGGGCTTAATCGGCAGTCGGGTAGGGTTAACACCGTCGTCGCTGACGTTCCACCTGCAGGCGCTGCAAAGGGCTGGCTTGATCAGGCAGGCCCGAGTAAGCCGGCAACTCTTCTACAGCGCGGATTTTTCCACCATGAACGACCTGGTCGGCTACTTGACTGACGAGTGTTGCGTCGATGGCGCCGCGTGCTCTCCCGAATGCGAGCCGGCACGAAAGCCGAAATCGTTCAAGGCCGCCTGAGTTTCCTGTCCAAAGGCAAATGCAATGAAGCGTCTACACGTTCACATCAGTGTCGCTGACCTCGATGAATCGGTGCGCTTTTACTCAACGCTGTTCGCCACGCAACCCACGGTCCAGAAGGACGACTACGCAAAGTGGATGCTCGACGATCCTCGCGTCAATTTCGCGATCAGCAAGCGCGACAAGGTGACAGGCATCCGGCACCTCGGCATTCAGGTCGAGACCACCAACGAACTGGCCGAGGTGTATGCGCGGCTCGATCACGCGCATCGTCCAGTACTCAACGAAGGCACGACCACTTGCTGCTACGCGAGGAGTGAGAAAAGCTGGATCGAGGACCCCCAGGGCGTGCAGTGGGAAACTTTTCTGACGACCGGCGAAAGCACTGTGCATGGAGGCGGTTCGGAGGGAACGCGGGCCAAGCCTTGCTGTGAACCATCGAAGGCGGCATGACATGAGCCATCATCCGTTCAATGTGTTGTTTCTGTGCACCGGCAATTCGGCACGCAGCATTCTGGCCGAGAGCTTGCTCAACCAGTGGGGTCGTGGTCGCTTCGTCGGCTACAGCGCTGGCAGCTATCCGAAAGGAGCAGTCCACCCGATTGCGCTTGAATTGCTGAAGAACATGAAAGTGCCGACTACCGGTTTGCGCAGCAAGAGTTGGGACGAATTTGCTGCGCCGGGTGCGCCACATATGGATTTTGTCATTACCGTTTGCGATAACGCGGCCGGTGAAGTCTGTCCGATTTGGCCGGGGCAGCCGATGACCGCCCATTGGGGCATTGCGGACCCCGCTGCGGTTCAGGGTTCGGACAAGGATCAGTGGAAGGCCTTCCGCGCTGCTTTCAGTGAGCTCGACAGTCGCATCAAGATTTTCGCGAGCCTCCCCATTCGCTCGCTGGACCGCATCAAGCTGCAGGAGCACCTGGACGCAATCGGCGCGAGCAAACTCACTGACGAAGTCGCCTGAGCCATTCTTGGGCCGCAGACTTCTTGCGGAGGGGCTGGGGGCGCTGCTGCTTGCTGCCGCAATCATTGGCTCCGGGATCATGGCCGAGCGATTGGCGGACGGGAATCTCGCAGTCGCGCTGCTCGCCAACACAGGCGCGACTATGGCCGCCTTGGCTACTTTAATCGCCATCTTTGGGCCAATCAGCGGTGCGCACTTCAATCCTGTTGTATCGCTGGTCGCGGCGGCCAATGGAGATTTGCGAGCACCCCAGCTCGCAGGCTACATCGCCGTACAGATTGCGGGCTGCTGCGCTGGCGCATTGCTCGCGAATGCAATGTTTGAGTTGCCGCTCGTCAACGCTTCGACACATGTGCGGACTGGCATGGCGCAATGGCTGTCAGAATCCGTCGCTACGGCAGGCCTCGTCTTGGTCGTCCTGACTTCGCCAAGCGTGCGCGAGGCGGCTTGGCGTGTGCCGGCTTGGATCGGTGCTGCCTACTGGTTCACCGCGTCCACTTCCTTTGCGAATCCGGCCATCACGATCGGCCGCTCATTGAGCGATACGTTTGCGGGCATTCGTCCAGCGGACGTGCCGTGGTTTATCGTGGCGCAAATTGCCGGTGGAGTAGCTGGCGTGCTGCTTGGGCGGGTGTACCATGTTAATGGTACAAACGATTGAGTCGCCGCACTCGATGACCGACTCACGACGGGCTCACTGGGAGCAGGTGTACCGGAGCAAGGCCGCGACGGACGTGAGCTGGTATGAAGCGCGGCCCGCCCAGTCTCTACAGCAGATCCGTGCATCTGGCGTAGGCCTCACCGACCCGGTTATCGACGTCGGCGGCGGTGCTTCATTCTTGGTGGATGAGCTCCTGAATGCCGGGTATCGGGATGTGACCGTGCTCGACATTTCTGCAGATGTGCTGCGCAAGGTCAGTGAGCGACTTTCAGGCGCAGGCACGACCGTTCACTTCATCCGATCGGATGTGACGTCGTTTAGACCGACGCGCCAGTATGCTCTTTGGCACGATCGGGCAATGTTCCATTTCCTCGTGCAAGTGGAAGATCGCAAGCGCTACCTCAATGCACTTCGCCAGGCCGTGGCGCCAGCGGGCCAGATTGTCCTGGCGACGTTTGGAACCGGGGGTCCGGAACGCTGCAGTGGGTTACCGGTTGCCCGATACGATGCTGCAACGCTGACAGCGGAGTTAAGGCCAGATTTTCAGTTGCTCGATTCTTCGCTGTTGACGCATCGCACCCCCTGGGGCTCGGAACAGCAATTCCTCTGCTGCCGATTTACGCGAGCCGCAGAGAAATGATGACTTGGCAGTTTGCCGTCAAAGTGATCGTCACGGTTGCCGTCGTCGTCGCGGTTTCCGAGATTGCCAAACGCAGCTCATTTTGGGGCGCAATTCTAGCCTCGCTGCCTCTAACGTCGCTGCTCGCGTTTTTGTGGCTTTATGTCGATACAGGCGATACGCAAAACGTCGCAAGCCTGTCTCAAAGCATCTTTTGGCTCGTGCTTCCTTCGTTGCCGCTGTTTTTGCTTTTGCCACTGCTGCTTCGCTCCGGTTGGTCGTTCTGGCCGAGTCTCGCAATCGCGTGCGCAGTGACGGTCGGCGCGTACTTTGGCCTGGTGTGGCTGTTGGAGCGGACGGGTGTCCGCCTCTAGTTTGCTACGTGAGCGTTAATAGCTGATGGCATGACCATGGCGATCGCGTTGCACTCCGTCATCACCTGCCCGGAATGTCGGGCCACCGCCTCCGAAGAAATGCCCACCGATGCGTGCATCTTCTTTTACGAGTGCAAAGGCTGTCACAGGTTGCTTCGGCCATTGGCGGGTGACTGCTGCGTGTTCTGTTCCTTTGGGGATGTGAAATGCCCGCCCGTGCAGCTTGAGAAAGCCTGTTGTTCGCCGACTGTGGCGAAATGACGCGAATGGATAATTTGCCCCACGTCGCTCATGGCAACTCGCTAAATCGTCTCGCATTCAGCGCCACCGTCCATTGCTTGACCGGCTGTTCAATCGGCGAGGTCATGGGCATGGTCATCGGCACGGCATTGAGTTTGGGCACTGCGAGCACCATCGCGCTCTCTATCGCGCTGGCCTTTGCGTTCGGTTACCTGTTGACCATGCTGCCGTTACTACGCGCGGGGATAGCAGTCCGCGTGGACATAACAGTCGGTTGCAGCGGACGGTCGCGACTTTGCCGCTAGTAGTTGCGTGCTGCTCGCCGTAGAATCGCCCCATGAAGCGCCGGCACTCGCTACGCGCATTCCTGGTTGCCCTGTTGGTGTTGCAGGCCGCGGCACTTGCTCCTGCTGCTAGGGCAACGCATGCGTCAATGGCATCCATGGTGTCGGCGGATTGCTCCGAAGGCCACGGCGCAGTAAACGAAGACTGCCCTTGCTGTCCTCCGGGTGTTTCGACAATCGCAAGTTGCGCCGCGCATTGCCTGGTGACTACTGCTGCTGCTCATTCTCTCGCTCGTTTATCAGCGCAATCCACGCTGGTTCTACCCTTCGGATTTGGATCCAGACTTATCGCGAGTCAGATCTACTCGCCCCTCAATCGCCCTCCAATCGGCTGATCGTGCCCGCTTCGCGCTGACCGACTGGCGTTGACGCCGGCGGCCAGTCGTTTCCGTCTTGCCGTTGGAGGAATTGTTGATGAGTCGCGCACTCAAACTTGGGGTGGCGAGTGCTATTGCGCTCGCTGCCGTGGTGCCTGTTATTTCGTCCGCCAAACCTATCGCATTTGCCCATGGCACCACCGTCATGGCCGAGTACGGGGCCGGTACGATGGAAGAGCTGCAAATCTTCTACGCGCCACGCTATTTCTATTCCGTGGGCGGCGGGCACCTCGCCTTGCAAAGCGACATCGACGGGCGGTCGCGCGACATCACCTACGCGAGGTTCAACTATCTCGTGAAGCGCTGGAATCGGGAAGATTCCCAGGCGAACGTCTTCGCCTGGGGCGGCGCAGGTCGCGCCAACCTATCCGAATCCAGCGACGACGAATTCACATGGAACGCTGGATTCCAGGTGGACTACGAGACTCGACGGGTCTATGCCTCACTCAAGAGCGACCTGTACGAGTCGTCATCGTTCTCGCACCGGCTCGACACGTTGCAACTTGCTGTTGCGCCCTATGAGCACGAATACGATGGTGTCGCCACGTGGCTGGTCGTGCAAGGCAGGCGCTATACGGGCGAAATATCTGACGGCACCGAAACTGCGATTCTGCTTCGAGTCTTCAAGGGGGCTGTCTGGGTCGAAGCCGGTGCGACCACGGACGGCAAGTTGCAAGCCATGTTCATGCTCAATTTCTGAAACAAGGAAGTACCCATGTTCAAGTCGATATTGATGACTGGCGTCCTGCTGATGGCGGCGGGAGTCGCCCAGGCCGGCACCATCGAAATGAAGGTCAATGGCCTCGTTTGCGCGTTCTGCGCGAGGGGCATCGAGAAATCGTTTCATAAGAATCCGGCGGTCGCGGATGTAGTGGTGAGCCTGGAAGACAAGCTCGTCGCCGTGCAAACGAAGGAGGGGACGGATATCCCGGATCAAGAGCTGCGAGCGACGCTGACCGACGCGGGCTACGACATCAAGACAATCGAGCGTACGGATTCGCCAGTCGCTGCAATCCGTGAACGATTGAAGAGTTTGGCCAAATGAGGACCGGCGGCACGGAAAGCCTCGGCGCGGCCGTAGCAGCTCTCCTTGCGAGTTCGACGACGCTGGTGTGCTGCGTCCTGCCGGCCGTGTTGGTCTCGCTCGGAGCGGGCGCGGCCGTCGTCGGACTGATTACGGCCTTCCCGCAGTTGATCTGGCTCAGCGAACACAAGGCAGCGGACTTCGGGATTGCAACCGCCTTGCTCGTTGCCAGTGGACTGCTCCTCGCGTGGGCCCGTCGGCTGCCTTGCCCGGTTGATTCGGAACTCGGGCGAAAGTGCATGCGTTTGCGGAAGATTGGTGCGCGACTCTACGCCGTGAGCGTGGGATTGCTCATGGTGAGCAGTCTATTTGCGTTTGTCCTGCCGCGATTGTAGAGACCAGAAAATCCGCTTGCCGGTGGTTCAATTCCGCGCCTGGCCACCAGATTCCTTCGAGCGAATGCCCCGACACTACGCAATTCGCCAAACGGTCCCACCGTAAAGACGGTTGCGCCTTCGGCAGCCAGGCGCCGACCCGTTGCCAGGCCGGAGTCGTCGCTACCAACCAGGACGACCCTGTCGGCATGTCTGCTTCTGAATGCACCTTTCATGATTGCACTCCTTGAATTACCTGGCGGCACGCCGGTCGAGGCTGAGCGGCCCTGCGCCATTTGCGACGAGCAATAGCAGTCCGCCGGCAATCGACACATTCTTGAGGAACATAACCATCTCGATCTGGTCGCCGAAATTGCTGTGGAAAAGAATCGCTGTCAGTAGCGAATAACCGGCCAGCAGAAATGCGACGATGCGGGTTTTCCAGCCGGCGACGATCGCAGCCGCGCCCGCGATCTCGGTGACGATTGCCAGTGGAAGCAGGAAACCGGGCACGCCGAGCGCGGACATGTAGGCGGCCGTTCCCGAATAGGCTGTGATCTTGCCAAGTCCGGAGGCCACAAAGAGTATCGAGAGAAACAGTCGGCCGGCGAGCTCCGACACGTTGTTAACAACCCTGGACGCCGATGTCCGGCTTGTGGACACCGGAAGCTGCGGGTCAGCGAGTGAATGTGTGCTCATTGAATTTCTCCTGTTGAAAGACGAATTGACGATTGATGACGTTTCAGAGTCGGCTTGTCGCGCTCAGCCAAGACCCGATGCGCCTGATCTCGGCCTCTCCGCGCGCAAGCGCCGTCGCGCTCGTGTGAACGGAGTAGTACCCAAGGACCAGCGGATGCGGATGCTTGATGGCGGATCCGAGTACAAAGGATGTGGCGCCGACGGCGCGCAGCTCGATGGCGCCGTTGGATTCGTCGAAGACCGCGACTTCTCCGGTCTCGACAGTCTCCGACCCAATCAGTCGGCCTCGATCCACTGCGAGCCACGCCACGTTGTGATCGTGCGGTGGCGAGTACACCCAGCGCTCACGATCCTTCAGTCGGACGTGGAAGTAGTTGATGCCCACCGGTGCCTGGATCCGGCTTCGCGCCAGGCCGTGCTGGCCCAGTATTACGCGAACCGGGCCGTCTTCCTCTACGGCATCGGGTGAAATGTACTGACTCTCCGGCGGGGCAAGCTCGTCCGATTCCGGCAGCGCGATCCACAGCTGGAAGGCGCGCAATGGATCGCCTTTAAGCGGCCCGCCGACATGCCAGACGCCCTTGCCCGCTTTCATCCACTCGAGGCCGCCTTGCGTTACCTGGCCTTCCTTTCCCGTTGTGTCTTCGTAGGCGAGGCCGCCCTGCAAGACGGTCGTCACCGTGGCAATGCCCGAGTGTGGATGAATGCCGGCCAGCGGCGCTTCGGTGAATGCCACTTCGGCGTGATCGAGGAAGACGAAAGGTTTGATCATCTCGCCGACGTCCGACGGGCTGACCAGGCGCGTGATCGGACCGCGCCGGCGGCCGGCGCTGCGCAATACGATTCGGCGCGTAGCCTCGGGTAGGGCAGGGCTCCTCAGGGCCCCCATTTCGAGGCTCATGTCCCGAGTCCGGATGTTCGTCGCGGTCTTGCTCATGTGTTTCTCCAGCGATCCTTGGGGTGCAAGGTAGGCACTGGCGAAGCATCTGAGAAGCCTATAACTTTCGATAGAACATATCTGTTGGGACGATGGCCATGGTCGTGGACGTCATGTACCCGATGGATGTCCTCGACACGGAGTCCCGCACAACCGGTGGCATTACAATTCGCGAGGAGGAGCGGCTAAAGGCTCATCGTATTGGCACACAGCTCTGACTCCGACGCGTTGGTGATCTTCGGCATCAGCGGCGACCTCGCCTTCAAGAAGATCATCCCGTCGATCTACAACCTGGTGCGGCGAGGACGACTGCCTGCGGCCGTGATTGGTGTGGGTCGCGAACAATGGAGTCTGCAACTGCTCAGGGAACGGATGGCTGCGAGCGTGCGCGCGCAGGGCAATGACATCGATGAAGCAGCGCTCGCAGCGTTGACGGAACGCCTGGGCCTGGTCGCGGGCGACTATCGCGACGCCGATACGTTTCGAAAGCTGCGCAGCACGCTCGGCGAAGCTCGCGCGCCGCTCCACTATCTCGCGATTCCGCCAAGCCTCTTTGGCGAGGTGGTGGCCCAGCTCGGCGCTTCGGGTTGCACGCGCGGTGCGCGCGTAGTCGTGGAGAAGCCGCTCGGACGCGATCTTGCATCGGCGCAGGCTCTCAACCGCTGCCTGGCGCAGGCCTTCGATGAGTCGCAGATCTTCCGCATCGATCATTTTCTCGGCAAGGAGCCGGTGCAGAACCTGCTGTATTTCCGCTTCGCGAACGCCTTCCTCGAGCCGCTTTGGAATCGCGAACACGTCGCGAGCGTGCAACTCACGATGTCGGAGTCCTTCGGGATCGAGGGCCGGGGTCGCCTGTACGAGGAGCTGGGCGCAATTCGCGACGTCGTGCAGAACCACCTGTTGCAGGTCGTGAGCCTGCTTGCGATGGAACCGCCGGTGCGCTTCACGAGCGATGCGCTGCGCGATGAGAAGGTAAGGGTGCTCCAGGCCGTGCGATCGCTCGAGGCGCAGAACGTCGTACGCGGCCAGTATGCGGGCTATCGGGCCGTGGCGGATGTCGCCAGGGACTCCCATGTTGAGACCTATGCCGCGTTGCGACTCGACATCGATTCACCGCGCTGGGCGGGCGTACCGTTTCTTATTCGTACTGGCAAGCGGCTGCCGATCACGGCAACGCAGGTCATGGTGCGCTTGCGCGCCCCATCGCGGCAGCTGTTCGACGCGACCCGGAACGCGCCGAATCACGTGCGTTTTCGTCTTGGGCCGGATCGAGTCTCGATCGGCCTGGGCGTTCTCACGAAGGAGTCAGGCGAGGAGATGCGCGGTCGCGACAGTGAGCTCCTGATGTGTGACGAAGAGGTAGGACGATTCGGGGCCTACGAAAGGCTGATCGGGGATGCGTTGCGCGGCGATCCCACGCTGTTCGCGCGGCAGGATTCCATCGAGGCCGCCTGGCGAATCGTCGATGACGTCATCACACACGCGCACGGCGACGATGCGGCCCCGCTGACCTATCGAGAGGGGAGCTGGGGGCCGACGCAGGCCGACACGCTCGCGGCGGATGCGGGTGGCTGGCACGACCCCGGCATCGGTTGCTGATCGCTGCGACATCCCGCATGGAATGGATCACGAGCGAAAATGCCGCCGCCGCGCAAGTAGCCGCGGCGGAGTTCATCGCACAGGAACTGATGCTGGCGGTGCGCGAGCGCGGGCGTGCCACGCTCGCGATCAGCGGCGGCCGCACGCCTTGGGGCATGTTCGAGCAACTGGCGGCGCAGGAAGTGAGCTGGAGCGCCGTTCACCTGCTGCAGGTTGACGAGCGCATCGTGCCAGCCAATCACGAGGCGCGGAACTGGAAGCAATTTCTTGCCAGTGCGCTGGCGCGCCGTGTTCCGCAAGACAACCAGCATGCCATGCCGGTCGAGATCGAGAATCCGGACGTCGCTTCCAGAGAGTACGCGAGAATACTCACCGAATGCAGCGGTGAACCGCCCACGCTCGACGTCGTGCACCTTGGCATCGGCGCGGATGGGCACACTGCTTCCTTGTTTGCCGACGATTCCCTGCTACAAGAGACGGAGCACACGGTTGCTGTAAGTCGCAGCTACAAGCGCCATCGGCGACTGACATTGACGCTGCCGGTGCTCAATCGAGCGCGGCGCGTCGTTTGGTTTGCCGTCGGTATCGCGCGCCGCGCCGCGTTGGCACGCCTTTACGAGGGCGACATTGCGATCCCGGCGAGCCACGTGCAACGCGATCGCGCCACGTGCTTTACGGATCGCGAGGCGGCGCCGCTCGCCTGAGTCAGTTGCGAGGCGGCAGCGTGTGCCCGCCAAAAGCATTGCGCAACAGGGCCAGCAGTCGCGCGCTGAAATCGCCTGCGCCTTGTGAGGCAAAGCGAGTCATGAGCGCTGCGTTGATAACGGGAATCGGGATGCCCAGATCGATCGCTTCCTGCGCCGTCCAGCGGCCCTCGCCGGAGTCCGCGACCTGTGCCGCCATCGCGTTCATGGATCCTTCGTCGCGCAAGGCGTTCGCGATGAGTTCGAGCAGCCAGGACCGGATCACCGTTCCGTGACACCAGGCTTCCGCAATGTCTTTCAACGGCAGCTCGAGATCCGGGCGCGCGGCGAGCAGTGCAAAGCCTTCGGCGTAGGCCTGCATCAAGCCGTACTCGATACCGTTGTGAATCATCTTCACGAAGTGGCCGGCGCCGGACGGTCCACAGTGCACCCATCCCCGATCAGGCGCAGGCGCGAGCGCGTGGATCAACGGCAAAATGGCGTCTATGCGCGAGCGCTCGCCGCCGAGCATCAGTCCGTAGCCCTGATCGAGTCCCCAGATACCGCCGGAGACGCCGGCATCGACAAAACCGATTCTCTTGTCCGCCAGCAAGCGTCCGCGCCTTTGGGAGTCGCGATAGTGCGCGTTGCCGCCATCGACGACGATATCGTCCGGAGCCAGTCTTTGCGCCAGCACCTGAATGTTTTCTTCCGTCGCGGCTCCCGCCGGCACCATGATCCAGACGAGGCGCGGAGTCTCGAGCGCGGCCAGCAACTCGTCGATGCTGTTCGAGACTTCGATGTTGCGGTCGCTTGCGAATTCCGCGCGGTGGGCGGCTTGCCGGCTGAAGCCGCACACGGATACTCCGCGGCGCCCTAGGCGTCGCGCCATGTTGCCGCCCATGCGGCCAAGTCCGATCATGCCTGCGCGCATTGCCTGGCTCCAGAGTCGATCGAACTGAAAAGACTGGCGTACCCGGGCTTGAATCGCAAGACCCGCAGCTGCGGAAGCTCGCGGACAGTTACGTGCCGGTGATCAGCACGACCTTCTTGTCGAGTAGACCCATAGTTTCCTCCTGGTCTCCGTCGGGCCTGACTTATCGTGAAGCCTTTTGCGTGCCACGAGCGGACATGTTGACTCTCGCCCACGCCACGAACCTGCTCGGTTGCCGGCCTGCAATCTCGTTTGCGAGCGCGATACGGTCTAGCGAATCCGAGCCCAGGTACGTATGCGCTTCCCAGTAACTGAATGTCTCGGCAATTTCGGCCGCTCCGGGAAATGAACGCGCGAAACTATCCTTGGGGATCTGCTGGTATGAAAGCCTGTGTCCCTGTCCGTTCAGGGTCTCGACGATTTCATTGAAGCTCATGAAATCTCCGACGAGCGGCAGATACTCGCCTTGGCCCGCCTCATCCGGATGTGCGAATGCGCCGGCCACGATGTGGCCGAGTTCGGTGATGTCGCCCATGTGAATGACACGCAGCGTTGGATCAAGCGGAAGAGCCCAGCCCCGGGATCCATCTGCCTGCTGTTGCGGTGCGAGAGCACCCATCAGGTTGTCGTAGTAAAAGGGTGCGATGACGAACGTATGATTCTCGAATTTTGCATTCCGGACGATCCGATCGATCCTGGCTTTGCCGGTAAAATGAGGAACGTAGAACTTGCCGCCGCCGATCGCCTTCACGTCAGGCAGCGTTGACCACACAAAGTGTTTGACACCTGCAGTCATGGCAGCGCGTACCGCCGCGGTTGCCTGCTCAAGCTCGTCAGTACCTTGCTCCCAGAAATTTGTGACCAGGAAGACGCCGTGCGCCCCTTCAAATGCCGCTTTGAGGGTTTCCGGACGTTTAAGATCCGCTTCGACGACTTCGTCGGCGAGATCGCGATGCTTGCCTGGATCGCGGGTCAGAGCGCGCACCTTGAATTGCTTGCTCGCTTGCAGGGCGCGTACAACTCCGCCCCCCTGTTGCCCGGTTGCGCCAACTACGGCGATGAGTTTTCTATGCTTGGATGACATTTCCCGGTTCCACCTGTTCATGTAAGTGATACACAGGCTAGGTGCTCGCGCTATATCTGAGAAGACTATATATTTAGATACAACGTATCGTTCAGGTCGATAATCATGCTTGACGCAGTCACGCTGGACCAGTTGCGGACCTTCATAGCCGCCGTGGAAGAAGGCAGCTTTTCCGCCGCTGGCCGCAAACTGCGACGCGCGCAATCCGTGGTGAGTCAGACGCTCGCGAATCTAGAGGCGCAGCTTGGCGTCAAGCTGTTTGATCGCACGGCGCGTTATCCGCGCCTGACAGAAGTGGGACGCAGCCTCCTGGCCGACGCGCGATCCGTCGCCGACGATGTCGACAGCTTCAAGGCCAGGGCACGCTCGATGCGGGAAGGTCTCGAGCCGGAGCTGGCCGTCGCAGTCGACGTCATGTATCCCATGGATGCCTTGACCCGCGCGGCGACAGCCTCCCGCAAAAAGTTTCCCCACACGCCGCTGCGGCTTTACGTCGAAGCACTCGGTGGAGTGATCAAGCCGGTGCTGGATGGAACGTGCAGCATCGGTGTCATCGGCTCGTTGCCCGTAACGCCGGACGAGCTATTCGCGGAGGCGCTGCTCGAAATCCCGTTCGTGACAGTCGTGAGCCCGAATCACACGCTCGCCAGCCTGCGCCGAACTGTGTCCACATCGGCGATTGCGAAACACGTCCAGCTCGTCCTTACCGACCGAACGACGCTCTCAGAGGGCCGCGACTACGCTGTGCTTTCTCCTCGAACCTGGCGTCTCGCGGACCTCGGAGCCAAGCACGCGTTTCTGCGCGCCGGCCTGGGATGGGGCCATATGCCCCTGCACATGGTGCAGGCGGATCTGGACGCGGATACGCTGGTGAAAATCCGAGTCGAGGGCGTACCGCGTAACATGGAGATGCCGATGAAGGCCGTCTATCGAAAAGACGCGCTCCCCGGGCCCGCAGGGCGCGCCTTCATCGCGGAACTGAGGCGCTAGCCGATCGGCGTCAACATGAAACGTGCGGTAGTACGTGCTGCGGTAATCCTGGCAACCTGCGTCGCATTGCAAGCCTGCACACCGCTGCCGCGACTCGCAGCGGTGCCGCCGACGCAAACCGCACGCGCGGTCATTCCGGGCTTTCCGAAGATCCGGTACTGGCTTGACGAAGTCCTACCGGCGCTGATCCAGGAAGCGATCGGGGACGACAATCGCGAACGCGAAACGCTCGCCCGACTTGGCATTTCTACGGACCCGCTGCCGCCCGCAGACGTGCTCGCTATTTCAGGCGGCGGTGACGCCGGAGCATTTGCCGCCGCTCTGCTGTCGGGATGGAGCGCTCAAGGGACACGGCCCAAGTTCAGGCTGGTGACAGGCATCAGCGCCGGCGCGCTAATTGCACCATTCGCCTATCTCGGGCCTTCCTACGACGATGTCATCCGGACCGTTGCGACGTCCGTCGGTCCGGACGATTTCTTCGATCGCCGAAACATGCTCGTCGGCCTTGCCGGCGACGGCATGGCCGACAGCGGGCCGCTGGCGCGTCTCGTCGCAAAGTACGTAACTCCAGAAACGCTGGTGGCCATCGCTGCGGAATAGGCCAAAGGCCGTGCGCTGCAAGTCGCAACGACCGACCTGAACTCCGGACGCCCCGTGATCTGGAATATGGGGTGGATTGCGGCGAGCCAGGCGCCGGGAGCGCTGGAGCTTTTTCGCAAAATCATGGTCGCTTCGGCCTCCATCCCAGGCGTCGTATCGCCAGTCCAGTTCGATGTCGAAGTCGATGGTCGGCGCTATCAGGAAATGCACGTGGATGGCGGCGTCATCGCCCAGACCCATGTTTACCCGCGCCAGATTCTCAAGGAGTGGGAACGTGCGACTGGCCAGCCGTTTCAGCGCGAGTTGCACTTCTACGTCGTTCTCAATGGTCGAATGCTTCCGGAATGGGCGGATACGAAACGCCGCACGCTCGAGATCGGCAATCGGGCAATCCGGACGCTGGTCCAAGCCCAAGGCATCAGCGATGTCGATCGCATCTACGCGACCGCCCTGCAGGATGGCGCGGACTTCAACCTGGCTTACATCGGTCCGGACTTCAGCTACCCGCACTCCGAGGAGTTCGACAACGCGTACATGAAGCTCTTGTACGACTACGCCTATGCGCTTGGGGTCAGCGGTAAAGCCTGGCATAAAGTTCCGCCGAGCGAGGCGTCCCCGCCGCGGTGAAATCTGCGACGTTCGCGGCCAGTCGGCCGTTAAAGTTCACCTGACCGGGTTACAAGTGCAACGCAATGCGTTCGATTGCGTGACCTGGGAGCCACCAACGTTCGAGATCATCCGTTCGCAGGATGTCATGTCGGTGCCCCTGGAAGTGTGGTGGCAGACCATCGACGTCACTCTCACCGGCTATATGTACGGCATCCGCCATGCTTTGCCTCTCCTGATTGAGCGGGGCGGCGGGGCGATAGGGCTCACCCGGCATGCCGCTACTCTCGGTGGCAACCACGGCGTACGCTGCAACCTCGTGGCACCCGAGGTTGTCCTGACGAAGACCGCCCTGAAAGCCACCAGCGAGGAATTCCGCAAGGAGATCCTCGCTTCGGTGCGGTCACCGCGCCTCGGCGTGCCGGAGGACATCGCAGCGATGGTGGCCTTCCTGTTCTCCGACGACGGCGCTTACGTCAATGGCCAGACGATCCTGGTCGACGGCGGTGCGCACTTGACCTGACGATTCGGAACTTGGAGGGGGACACATGGCCTACACGATCAAGGTTAACGGCGTGGCAAATCACGTCGACGTCGATGGCGATATGCCGCTGCTGTGGGTCTTGCGCGATGTGCTCGGCTTGACCGGCACGAAATACGGCTGCGGCATGGCCCTGTGCGGTGCCTGCACCGTCCACCTGGATGGAGTCGCCACCCGCTCTTGCGTCATGCCTGTCGCTGGTGTCGGCAATGCGGCGGTCACGACAATCGAAGCAATCGGTGCCACGGACGCCGGCCGGAGCATCCAGCGAGCCTGGCTCGATCTCGAGGTCGTGCAGTGCGGTTACTGCCAGCCCGGTCAGATCATGTCCGCATCCGCGCTTCTCGCGAGCAATCCGTATCCGAATGATTCCGCCATTGATGCAGCGATGTCCGGGAACATCTGCCGCTGCGGCACCTATGTTCGCGTTCGAGAGGCCATCAAGCACGCGGCGAAGCGCCCATGAACGCTTTATCCCGCCGAGTCTTCCTTCAGGGCGGAGTCGCTGCCGGCGGCGGACTCATGCTCGGCTTTGGTCTGCCCACGCTTTTCGGCGACGTCATGGCCGAAGGGCCCAGCAGTTTTGCGCCCGATGCTTTCATTCGGATCGGTAGCGACGGGTCGGTCACTCTGACCATGCCCTATGTGGAGATGGGGCAGGGTACATACACCTCTATACCCATGCTCATTGCAGAAGAGCTGGAGGTGGCCTTGAGTCAGGTGCGCCTCGAGCATGCGCCACCGGACGAAAAGCACTATGCCAACCCGCTTATGGGCGGCGTGCAGGGCACGGGCGGTTCAACTGCAATACGGGCGGTGTGGGAGCCGCTACGGCAAGCCGGTGCAACTGCCAGAGCAATGTTGATAGCGGCGGCGGCCAAGCGCTGGAACGTGGATCCATCCTCGTGTCATGCGGAGCTCGGCGAAGTCGTTCACAAGGCAAGCGCGCGCAGGACCACATACGGCGCGCTTGCCGGCGATGCAGCGCAAATACCCGTTCCTGAAAAGGTGGCGCTCAAGCGTCCGGAAGAATTCAAGCTGATCGGCACGCCGGCCAAGCGTCTCGACGCTCCGTCCAAGGTCGACGGAACAGCCATATTCGGAATCGATGCCAGACTGCCCGGGTTGAAAATCGCGACGCTCGCGCAGTCGCCCGTATTCGGCGGCCGGCTGAAGAGCGTCGACGACACGGCGGCTAAGGCGGTCAAGGGTGTGCGTCAGATCGTGCGGCTGGACGATGCGGTTGCCGTCGTAGCCGACCACATGTGGGCGGCGAGAAAAGGCCTCGTGGCCCTGATCATTCAATGGGACGACGGGCCGCACGCGACGCTCAGCACCGAGGACATCGCGCGTGATCTCGAGAAAGGCACGCTCGATGCAGGGGCGGTCGCGCAGAACGTCGGTGATGTCGCCAACGCAATGACAGGGGCTGTCACCAAAGTGGACGCGAACTACCAGGTTCCATTTCTTGCCCACGCGGCGATGGAGCCGATGAACTGTACTGTCGATGTTCGCAAGGACGGTTGCGAAATCTGGGTCGGTAGCCAGGTCATCGCACGGGCGCAGGCCACCGCCGCCGAGACCACCGGACTTCCGTTGGACAAGGTCGTGGTTCACAACCATCTGATCGGCGGCGGCTTTGGTCGCCGGCTCGAGATTGACGGCGTCACCCGGGCAGTTCAGATCGCCATGCACGTGGACGGTCCAGTGAAGGTCGTCTGGACCCGCGAGGAAGACATCCAGCATGACATGTACCGGCCCTATTTTTTCGACCGGTTTTCCGCCGGTCTCGATGCGGCGGGAATGCCGATCGCCTGGAACCATCGTTTTGCGGGCTCATCGATTATTGCCAGGTGGCTCCCTCCGGGTTTCAACAACGGCCTCGATCCCGACACCATCGATGGCGCGATCGATCTGCCCTATGACCTTCCGAACATGCGTGTCGAATATCTGCGAATGGAGCCGCCCGGTATTCCCACCGCTTTCTGGCGCAGCGTCGGACCGTCGCACAACGTTTTTGTCGTCGAAAGCTTCATGGACGAACTCGCGACGACAGCGAAGCAGGATCCTGTCGACTATCGTCGGGTTCTCCTCGACAAGTCGCCGCGCGCCAGGGCCGTCTTGCTGCTTGCCGCGGAGAAGGCCGGTTGGGGACAGCCGCTTCCCAAGGATTCAGGCCGCGGCGTTTCGCTCCAGTTCGTCTTCGGAACCTATATGGCGCAGGTCGCCGAAGTCGAGGTGTCGAAGGATGGCGAGGTTCGCGTCCGGCGTGTCGTCTGCGCGGTCGATTGCGGCTCAGTCGTAAACCCAGACACCGTCCAGGCGCAGGTCGAGGGCGCGGTGATCTTCGGAATCTCTGCCGCACTTTTCGGGGAAATCACGCTGAAGAATGGGCGAGTCGAACAGACCAACTTCAATACCTACCGGGTCCTGCGCATGAATGAGGCGCCGACCATTGAGGTGCACATCGTGAAAAGCACCGAACCCCCTGGTGGGATGGGCGAGGCGGGAACGTCCGCCATTGTCCCCGCGGTCACGAACGCGATCTTCGCCGCCACCGGCAAACGCTTGCGAAAACTGCCGGTCGATCCAGCGGAGCTCAGGCATGCGTGAATCCGTTAGCCCACCGCTATACTCAGGCTCATGAACACCCCTACGCGATTCGTCTTCGCATTCCTGCTGGCCTTCCCGGTTATCGCCGGCGCGGCGGCGGATGAAGCCATTCGCAGCCAGTTTGTCACCGTCAACGGCGTCAAATTGCACTATCTGCAGTCCAGCGGCGGCACCGAGACGCCCATCGTCCTGCTGCATGGCTATGCGCAGACCAGCCACATGTGGCGGCCACTCATGTTGAAACTTGCGGCACGCCACACCGTGATCGCACCTGATCTACGGGGCGCTGGCGCATCCGGCAAGCCGGAGAGCGGTTACGACAAGAAGACGATGGCACAGGACATTCATGCGCTGGTGCGGTCCCTGGGCTTTTCGAAAGTGAAACTCGTCGGTCACGACATCGGCTTGATGGCGGCCTACGCATACGCAGCGCAGTACCCGCGGGAGGTGGAGAGCATCGTGCTGATGGATGCGTTTCTCCCTGGCGTCGGGGACTGGACCAAAGTATGGCTGTTGCGCGATCTCTGGCATTTTCACTTCTACGGCGAAGTGCCGCTGAAACTGGTCACAGGCCGCGAACGCGTCTATTTCGAGCACTTCTGGAACGACTTTGCAGCCGACCGCGCGCGCTCCGTATCGGAACGGGATCGCCAGGTGTATGCGGCAGCTTATGCGCAGCCTGGCGGAATGCGTGCCGGATTCGAATACTTCAAGGCATTTGAGCAGGACGCCAAGGATTTCGCCGGATTCGCGAAACACAAACTGCCGATGCCGATGCTGGTGCTTTCGGGCGAGAAGGCGTCTGGTGAATTCCTAATCGAGCAAGGCCGGCTGGTCGCGAACGACGTGCGTGGGGTCCTCATCGAGGGTTCCGGGCACTGGCTCATCGACGAGGCGCCGGAGCAAACGATGTCGGAACTGGTGACGTTCCTGGATTCTGACGCTTCAAGCGCGGGATCACAGCGGATTGCGCCGGCCGAGTTCGGCGCCCTCGCGCGTACCGGCGCCTCGGCTGGCACCTCGGGTCTCGCTGGAATCGAGACGAGCGTATTAAAGGGTGATCCCACGGTGAGTGGGCTGTATACGATTCTTTTGCGCGTTCCCGCCAACACTCGTATCGAGGCGCACACGCACCCGGACGATCGGATTGCCACGGTTGTCTCCGGGACGTGGCACTTTGGCTACGGCGACGCTTTTGAAGAGAGCAATCTGAAAGCGCTGCCTCCCGGAAGCTTCTACACGGAGCCGCCGGGTCGGCCGCATTTCGCGCGGACTGGCGAAGAGCCCGTCGTTCTGCAGATTACGGGAGTCGGGCCGACCGGCACGCAATACGTGTCGGAACCGTAAAACCTAGTCGATCGGCCAGGGCATGGCTTTCGGAAAAGTCGCTGTCGCCGGTGTCCTGGGCTCCAGTTTCCGCGCAGTCGGATCAACGATGCGCCACCATGGCTTGATGCTTTTCTCATGCGCCGGCTCGACCGGTTCGCCAAGGTGAGGCATTATGAGTTGCGCGCCCGCCGCCGGACCCAGCTCCAGCAAAGTCTCCGCAGGCTCGTCCCAGGCATGCATGGCCAGGTTGAACGTGCCCCAGTGCACTGGGAGGAACGGACCGCCGCCGAGCAGCGCCAGGGCCTGGAGCGCGTTTTCGGGTCCGAGGTGTATGTCGCCCCACGCAGGGTGACGCCCACCCACTTCCAGCATGACGAGGTCGAACGGCCCGAGTCGCTCGCAGATCGACTCGTATTCCGTCGTGAAACCCGTATCGCCGCTGAAGAAGACTGCGTGCCGTTCTGAGCGAATGACGAGCGAGGACCACAAGGTCGCATTTCTGTCATGCAGGCCGCGCCCGGAAAAGTGCTGCGAGGGCGCAGCGGTCACCGTGAGCGCGGTGTTCGGCAAGCGGTGTGACTCCCACCAGTCGAGCTCGACGATTCGCTCGGGCCGCACGCCCCAGGTTTCGAGGTGTGCGCCGACGCCGAGCGATGTGACGAACGGCACCTCGCCCTTGGCAATCTCGTGGATTGTCGGGTAGTCGAGGTGGTCATAGTGATCGTGCGAGACGATCACGAGATCCACCGGCGGCATCGCACGCAAGGGAACGGGCACCGGTTGAAAGCGCTTGGGGCCTGCGAGTGACGATGGCGACGCGCGCCAACCCCAGACCGGATCGGTGAGCACGCGAAGACCGTCGATCTCGATCAACACCGTCGAATGACCGAGCCAAGTGGCGCGCAGTCCGCTGGCGGGTGGCTTGGTCCAGACTTCGAGCGGGTTCATCGATGGCAGCGGCCCTTGTGGCACGCGCCGCTCGCCGCCGCAGAGAAAATCGCCGAGACTCGGCATCGACGCGTTCGGGTCGCGCAGGCCCGCGATGACCGGGTGGACGTTCTGGAACCGCTCGCCCGCCCAGAGCGGCGAAGCCTTGATGCGCTCGAGCCGCGCGCCTTCCGGTTTTCTGCCGAGTGACCTCATTTCGAAACTAGGAGCGAATCTCCAACGTCGCGATCCTGTCGCCTTCGAGCCGGAAGATGAACTTGAGCTCGATCGGGCTGCCGGGGAAATTCCCGGTCAGCCGATTGGTGACGATGGTATTGCCGTCGTTCTGGGCTAACGCGAGCGGCAGAACGGTGTGCTGGTATTTCTTTTTGGTCCCCGCATTCCATTGCTTGATGGCGGCCAGACCTGTGATCGTTTGGCCTTCGTCTCGCACCACCGCATGTTCGGTGAAGCACTGAGCCAAGGCCTCGGAATCGTTACTGTTTTCGGCGGCGATATAGGCGGCGATGGCTTTGGGAAGATCGACTGACATGCGGATATCCTAATCTCTATCTCGCTGCACGAGGTCCTCGCGAAGAATCCGCAGCACCTCAGCCACCGCCTCGTCACTTTCATAGAGCTTGTGCCCCCAGTTCACCACCAGGGTCGAGGCTGCGCCGGGAAGCAGCGCGCTGGCGAGTGGCACGGCGCCATCGGTCTCGGGCAGACGGCCAGGCAAGGCGCCGGCAATCGTGTGATAGGGAATGCCCGCACCCGGCATCAGTGACTCGCCGGCGCGGCGAACCGGCTGCGAGGGCTGCAGCGTAGTGATGCTGTTGATCCTGGCCTGGAGAAAGCTCTCGCGCAGTTCCTCTCGAATCGCGTCCGGATTTTCGTTTGCGAGCTGACGCAGCGACTGCATCTCCGGCGCGCGGCGACCGACCAGGACCCGGAACAGGCGCCCGATCCAGTTGTCCGCCCCCGGGCTACCGCGGTGCGGTGCGGCCAGGAAAATGGCTCGAGTAACGCCGGGATAAGGATGGAAACGGAGAGTGCTTTCAACTGTCGCAATCTCAGCCGGGTCGCCGCGCAGAGCCCCCGGTGGCACGGTAAACGCCGCCGACCACAACACGTCGCCGGTATCGACACACAGCATCCGCGAGATCACGCCGCCCAGGCTGTGCCCAACCAGCACCACGCCGGACCGTGCGGGATCGTCGCCTTCCGGGTCGAGCACGCGCCAGGCAGCATCGAGATAGCTCCGCACACGCCGGTGAGAGATCAAAAGCGGCGCCTCGGTCCGATAGACCATATGCCACACCTGGAAGCGTACGCGCAGATCGGGGCTGCCCCATAGCGCATTGGACATGCGTGCCCAGACCAACGGACTGGCGCCCAGGCCGTGGATCATCACGATCGGACGCTTGTTCGGATCGTAGTCTTCGAGCAAATACATCCCCGCGCGCCGCCCGACCTCATCGCCACCCAGCAGACCCCATACGCCCAGCCGGCGCAGTTTCGAGGTCTGCACGCCCTGCGAATAGAATGCAGACGTGTCGATTGCCAGCGGATAGCGCCGGTCACCGAACGCGAGCGCATTCACGGTGAGCGGATCGGCGATCACCAGCCGCGGCGTCGAACCGTCGCGCGCGGGATCCGCCTCGAACCAGGCCGTCGCCCAGCGAAATACTCCCTCGGGCGGCAGCATATTGCACAACGGACGGTCGTCGCAGCGCGGTGTCCGCACTGCCAGCGGCACGCCGAAACCAGGATTGGCGTAGCGCTTGCCGCCGAACAGGCTCACCGGCACGTCCTGCGCCCGGGCAATAGCCAGCGGGCCATTGAGATAAGGCGAAAGGCGGCGAAATTCGACCGTCAACTGTAGATTGCCGATCTGCGTCGGCCCCTCGGACCAGCGGCGCGCCGAGGACTGTAGCGCCAGCTCCAGGAACGCGTCCGTGCACTGCGTGGCGAGTACCGCCGCTTTCTCCCCAACAGCCGCTTGCGTCGTGTCGAGCGCCCGGTAGGCAATCGCTGCGCAGCTCGACCAGAATTTGATTGCCGCCCCCTGATGGCGGCTGCGCATCGCCCTTTGTGCCGACTCGTGTGCCTCGATCAGGAATTGCGCGGCGTCATCGGGTTCGGCGGGGCAATCTTCCACGGGCGCACACGTCGTCGGCCCGGGCCCGCCAGCGGGTATTGCCTGCTCGGAGGGTAGGTTGCGGCAGCCGACCATCGCGATCGAAAGTACGATTGCCGGCCCGAATCGCGACATCTTGCTGGTGATGCGAGTGTCGTCTTTCACTGCCGGAGATCAGCCTTGCGTCCATGCCCCAAGATCAAGCGTCAAGTTCGTGATCGTCGCCGAACCGGGATCTTTTGCGAGCTTGAATCCTAGTTTACAGCCGGGCGCCAGCATCCCGTAGTTCTGCGAAAACGTCGTGCCGACCAGCCTTCGCACGCCATGGTTCTTCGCCGCGACGATCAGACTCAAGTGAAGCCTGGTCCCCAGCCCGCGTCCCTGCCAGTCGTCGCTCAGGACGATCGCGAACTCGGCGTCGCCGGCCGAGGATTCCATGTAATAGCGCGCGACGCCGATCTGGCGCTCTCTGCCCTGAACAGGCGTGGTGGCGATAAGCGCCCTTTGACGTTCGTAGTCGATGTCGGTGAACCGCCTGAGTTTCTCAAGCGTGGGGCGCCTGGCACGGCCGGACGAACTGGCCAATGTGGTCCAGTTCCTGGCCTCGGACGAATCAGCCTACATGACGGGATCCGCGGTCGTCGCGGACGGTGGGAAGCTCATTTGACCCGGCCGATCACCATCGACAAGTTGTTTTGATCGCCACCTCTGGCAGCGGTTCGACCGATACCATCGTGCAATTGAAGATGTCATTCCGCGTCTGCCGTAATCCCAGCTGCCGGCTTCATTTGGGAGGCGTAGTTTCATGAAGACCATTGCCGCGATTCTGCTTGCGGTTTGCGCATTGAGTGTCGGCGCTGCACCTGCGCAGCCGATCAGGAATATCGTCCTGGTGCATGGAGCATTCGCCGATGGCACGAGTTGGGCGAAAGTGATCGCGATCCTGCAGGGCGAAGGCTACAACGTCACGGCTGTACAGAATCCCCTGACTTCGTTTGCCGACGATGTCGCGACGACCCGGCGCACGCTGGCGAAGCAGGATGGTCCAGTCATTCTCGTGGGGCACTCGTGGGGCGGCGTCATCATTACCGAGGCGGGAGTGGATCCCAAGGTTGCTGGCCTCGTCTACGTCGCAGCCTTCGGACCGGATGCGGGCGAGGTCATCGGCGACCTGGGGAAGCCGTATCCACCTCCGCCGGCCTTTACGGCACCCATCGTCGACGCGCAAGGCTTCATGAGCCTTCCGACGGATGCCGTGCTGAAGCACTTTGCATCGGACCTGCCGGAGAGCGAAGCACGCATCGTGGCGGCCACGCAGGGTCCGATCAATGTTTCGGCGTTCGGCGCCCAGGTTTCCGCCGTCGCCTGGAAAACGAAGCCGTCGTGGTACATCGTGGCCACGCTCGATGGCGCGATCGCGCCTGAGGTGGAGCGCTTCTTCGCCAAGCGCATGAAGGCGACGACCACGGAACTGAAAGCAAGCCACGTGCCGATGCTCTCGCAGCCAAATGCCGTCGCTGCCGTCATCATGGACGCGGCGGCGAAAGCGCCCGCCCCGGGCGGATAGCCCTCAGGCGCTTTCGCTTGCGGTGACTGGCTGGGCTGAGCCCTTGGTCTTGCGCTTCGGCAGCGTCCAATCGGGACGCACGAAGTGGCAGGTGTAACCAAAGGGATTGCGGAGCAGATAGTCCTGGTGCTCCGGCTCGGCCTCCCAGAAGTCACCTGCCGGCGCCACCTCGGTCATGGCCTTGCCGGGCCAAAGCCCGGATGCGTCAACGTCCGCGATCGTGTCCTCGGCAATGCGACGCTGCTCGTCAGTCGTGTAGAAGATGGCCGATCGATAGCTCGTGCCGACGTCGTTGCCCTGGCGATTGCGCGTGCTCGGGTCGTGAAGCTGGAAGAAGAACTCGAGGATCTGCCGAAAGCTGATCCTGGCGGGATCGAAGATGACCTCAACGGCCTCGGCATGCGCTCCGTGATTCCGATACGTCGCATTGGGCGTGTTGCCGCCGGAGTACCCGACCCTGGTGGACAGCACGCCGGGGTATTTTCGAAAGAGGTCCTGCACTCCCCAGAAGCATCCGCCGGCGAGTATTGCGCGTTCCTCGGTCATGATCTGTCCTCCACCTGGTTCAAATAGGCGCCGTAACCTTCCGCCTCCATGTCGTCCCGATGAATGAAGCGCAGGGACGCCGAGTTGATGCAGTAGCGCAAGCCACCGCGATCCTCGGGACCGTCGTTGAAAACGTGCCCAAGATGGCTGTCGCCGTGCACCGAGCGCACCTCCGTGCGGACCATGCCATAGGACTCGTCCGTCAGTTCGTTGACGTTCGCGGGCTCGATTGGCTTGGTGAAGCTCGGCCAGCCGCATCCCGATTCAAACTTGTCGGATGAAGCGAACAGCGGCTCTCCCGACACGATGTCGACGTAGATGCCGGGCTCGTCGTTTTCCAGGTACTCCCCGGACCCGGGGCTTTCCGTGCCTGCCTCCTGCGTCACGCGGTACTGCTCCGGAGTGAGTCTCTCGATAGCCTCGTGGGTCTTGCCGAACTTGAGCATTCACACGACTCCTGTGGGTGGCAGATCTCAGCAAATACTGCGCGTGCCGCAGATGTGAGGCCATTACACGATGGTATCAACTCTCCACGGCGCGACCACCACAGCTCGATTCACAACCAGCGTAGTTTCTTGAAACGGATGTACAAGCCAAGGCAGATTGCCATCATCGCTCCGATCACGAGCGCATATGCATATGGCGCACTCGGTCCGGTCACGTTCGGGACAGTCATTCCGTAGATACCGGCGATGGCAGCGGGCACGCCCAGGATCGCCGCCCACGCGGCGAGCTGGCGCGTATTGATGCCCTGGCGTTGTTGTTCGAGCAGACTGCTCGTCTGGAAGACCGTTCCAATGACATCGACCAAGCCGCTCACCATCCCATCGAGGCGCATGAGGTGATCGTGCACGTCCCGAAAATAGGGCTTGGCCTCGGCACCGATGCACGGGACATCCAGATTGGTCAATTTCCCGCAAACATCCGACATCCTGGCGAGCACGTGTTGAAAATGAATGGCCTCGCGCCTCAAGCGAAACAGACGCGTAATATCGTCACGATCGAGCAGCGAATCCTGCAGATTCTGTTCCATTAAGAGCACTTCGTCCTCGACCATCTGCACGATCGGGAAATAGCCGTTGACGACGAAGTCCAGGACGCCGTGCAGGACGAAGTCCGGCCTTGCCTGGGTGAGCTTCGGCCCGCCCTGGAATCTTTCACCGGCGTGGGCATGCCCGCCGCCGGCGGTGTGGCACACCGTGATGATGTGGTGCGTGCTGACGAAGGCGTCGATTTCGCCGTACATGATGGCGTCGGACTCCAGGCGTGCGACTTTCAGCACCACGAAGATCTGGTCGTCGTAGAGATCGACTTTCGGTATCTGTTCCGGGCGCATCGAGTCCTCGACGGCCAGGCTGTGCAGCCCGAAGCGTTCCTGAAGGATCGCGAAGTCGCTGTCCACCGGATCGAGCACTTCGATCCAGATGAATTCCGTTGCCCCGCAACGCGGAATGCCGGCGTCGAACGCCACGTGTTCGATCACGTTGCTGTCGCGAAAAATGGCCGCCGTCACCTCGCTCATACTCGCCTAGCTTGACGGTTCTGCTGCCATTCCGACCGATACTAAGGTATCGACCGATACCATCGTGTACTCCCGCCGCACGCTCCGGTCTGGTCCTATTGGGCACTTAAGGCACTCGCGACCCTCATTTCCGCGCAAGGAACCGTCATGACCCCGCCCCTAAAAACCGCAGCGAGCGTGCTCGGCATGGTGTTGACCGCGTCATCGACTAACGCTATCGGAGCTCCTGCGTCCGACAGCGCGTCGATCCGCCCATTCACATTCCGTGCGCAACAGTCGGCGCTCGATGAGATGCGCCGGCGCATCCTGGCCACGCAGTGGCCCGAGAAAGAGACGGTGCCGGATCAGTCGCAGGGCGTGCCGCTCGCGACGATGCGCGAACTCGCGCGCTATTGGGCGACGGATTACGACTGGCGCAAGGTCGAGGCGAAACTGAACGCCCTGCCTCAGTTCGTCACCGAAATAGACGGACTGGACATCCACTTCATCCACGTTCGCTCGAAGCATGAAAATGCGCTGCCGCTCGTCGTCGCGCACGGATGGCCCGGCTCGATCATCGAGCAGCTGAAGATCATCGATCCGCTCGTAAATCCGACGGCGTATGGCGCGACTGCCGCGGACGCTTTCCACGTGGTGATCCCGTCCATGCCGGGATACGGATTCTCGGGCAAGCCCACGAGCACCGGCTGGGGCCCCGAACGCATGGGCCGGGCCTGGGATGCGCTGATGAAGCGCCTGGGCTATACCCGTTACGTCGCGCAGGGTGGCGACTGGGGCGCATTTGTCGTCGACCAGATGGGCTTGCAGCAGCCGGCGGGATTGCTCGCCATCCACACCAACATGCCGGCGACCGTTCCGGCGGATGTGGACAAGGCACTTCTCTCCGGCAGCCCGCCGCCTGCCGGACTCTCGGCCGAGGAACTGCTCGCCTACAACCAGCTGGTGAGAACCTTCAAGCAAGTGGACTACGCGCGCTTGATGGGCTCGCGCCCGCAAACGTTGTACGGCATTGCGGATTCACCCGTCGGCCTGGCCGCCTGGCTGCTCGACCACAACGATGCCGATGCCCAGCCGGCCGCGACGGTCGCGGCCGGACTGCTCCGGACCTCAAGCACCACCGGTGAACTGACGCGCGACGAGATCCTCGACAACATCACGCTGTACTGGCTGACGAACACGGGCGTCTCTGCGTCACGCCTCTACTGGGAATACAAGGGCGGATTTTTCAATGTCAAGGGCGTTTCCATCCCGGTGGCCGTGAGCGTTTTCCCCGGCGAGCAGTACGAAGCCCCGCGCAGCTGGACCGAGAAGGCGTATCCCAAGCTCATTCATTACAACAAGCTCGACAAGGGCGGTCACTTCGCGGCGTGGGAAGAACCGGCACTCTTCGTGTCGGAGCTGCGCAAGGCATTCCGTACGCTGCGCTGATTGATGCAGGACAACTATATCGCCGCGGGTGTTCGCACGCCCTTCTCCCGCATTGACGGGGCGCTCGCCACCCACGACGCGGTCGAGCTGTCGGTGCCGGTCGTGCAGGTGATGTCGGCGCGGCTCAGGCCCAGCACGCTGCCCGACTTCGTGGTCTGGGGCTCGGTCGTGCCGAATCTCGGCTGGAGCAACATCGCGCGCGAGATCTGGCTCGATGCGAAGCTCGATCCGCGCGTGCCGGCCTATTCGGTGGTGCTCGCCTGCGCTTCGAGCGTCACCGCGGCCGTGGCTGCCGGCGGCATGCTGAGGGAAGGCCAGCGCGATCTTGCCCTGGTCGGCGGCGTGGAAAGCATGAGCCGGGTGCAGATCGGACTCGATCAGAAATTCTCGGACTGGCTTCGGCATTTCCTTCAGGCGCGCGCGCTCGGAGCCAAGCTCGAAACTTTCGGCGAACTGCGCTGGAAGAACATTCGCATTCATATCCCGGCCGTAGTCAACCGCACGACCGGCAAGAGCATGGGCGAGCACACCGAAGAAACGGCGAAAGAATGGGGCATCTCGCGCGAGGCCCAGGACAAATGGGCGCTCAAGGGGCACCGGCGCGTGATCGCCGCGCGCGACAGAGGCTTTTTCGACGATCTCATCATCCCCGTCGGCCCGGCGGTGCACGACACGATTCCACGCGCCGATACGTCCATGGAGAAGCTCGCGAAACTGCCTCCCGCCTTCGACAAGACGAGCGGCCAGGGCACGTTGACGGCGGGAAATTCATCGCCGCTGACGGACGGCGCGGCCTCGGTCTGGGTCGCGACCGAGGCGGGGCTCAGGCGACTGCCCGATGGAACACCCTATGCGCGGCTCGTCGATTTTGAGATCACCTCCGTCGATCTCGCCGACGAGGGCCTTCTCATGGCGCCGTCCTATTCGATCCCGCGTCTCTTCGAGCGGCACAACCTGCGCTATGCCGACATCGACCTGTGGGAGATCCACGAAGCCTTTGCCGCGCAGGTGCTGGCCAATGTGGCGGCACTCGAAGACAAGTCCTGGATCAAGCGCCGCACCGGCATCGAGCGCGACTTCGGCCCGTTTCCCTGGGAGCGCGTCAATCCGAACGGCAGCTCGATCGCCATCGGCCATCCCTTTGCCGCGACGGGCGCGCGGGACCTGAGCCAATGCGTCAAGGAACTTTTCGCCATGCCCAAGGGTTCCCGTGCGGTCGTCAGCGTGTGCGCCGACGGTGGCCAGGGCGTCGTGACGCTGCTCGAGCGGCCGTAAAAGTCACTTCGACTAGATACCAAAGTATCGACCAATACCTTTGTCCAGTCGCTGCGGATCACTGCATCTGATTTGATCCAGCCTGGGTTGCCAGGGAATTCGTCATGCAAGAAACAACAGGCATCAATCGCCGCAGCTTCTGCGGGGCCGCGGCGGCAACTGTTGCTGCGGGCTCGCTGGGGCTTTCAGTGCTCTCTTCACAAAGGAGTGAAGCCATGAATGCAGCTGCAGAACAGATGGGCAGTGACAAGACTGCCATTCGGCCCTTCAAGGTGAATTTTTCGGATGCCGAGCTTGCCGACATGCGCAGGCGCATCAACGCGACTAAGTGGCCCGAACGGGAAACGGTCGCGGATGCAACGCAAGGCGTGCAGTTGGCGACGACCCAGAAGCTCGCGCGCTATTGGGGGACGGAGTATGACTGGCGCCCGTGCGAGGCAAGGCTGAACGCGCTGCCGAATTTCATCACCGAGATCGACGGGCTGGACATTCATTTCATCCACGTCCGTTCGAAGGAAAAAAATGCGCTGCCGGTCATCGTCACGCATGGATGGCCGGGCTCGGTCACCGAGCAGCTGAAGATCGTCGAACCGCTCACCAATCCCACCGCGCATGGCGGTAGCGCAGCGGATGCCTTCCATGTCGTAATCCCGTCGATGGCGGGTTATGGTTTTTCGGGCAAGCCGACAACCACCGGCTGGGACTGCCCCCGCATGGCCCGCGCCTGGAACGTGCTCATGAAACGCCTCGGCTACACGCGATACGTGGCGCAGGGCGGCGACTGGGGCGCGCTCGTCACGGAGCAGATGGGCTTGCAGGCGCCACCGGAATTGCTCGGCATTCACGTCAACATGCCTGGCGTGTTTCCGGAAGACATCAACAACGCGGCGTTTTCCGGGGCGCCGCCGCCAGCGGGTCTCTCAGCCGACGAGAAAGTCGCTTACGAACGTCTGCAGTTCGTATATCAAAAGGGTATCGGATACGGTTTCCAGTTGGGGCTGCGCCCGCAGACGATGTACGGAATCGCGGATTCACCGGTCGGCCTCGCGGCCTATTTCCTTGATCACGACGCGCGCAGCTATGCGCTCATCTCGCGCGTCTTTGACGGACAGTCTGAGGGCCTCACGCGCGACGACATCCTCGACAACATCACGCTCACCTGGTTGACGAACACGGCAATATCTGGCGCCCGTCTCTACTGGGAGAACAAACTCGGGTATTTCAACGCCAAAGGCGTCTCCATCCCGGTTGCAGTGAGCGTCTTTCCTGACGAACTCTATCCGGCTCCGCGCAGTTGGACAGAGCGGGCGTTTCCGAAACTCATCCACTACAACAAGCTCCCCAAGGGCGGCCACTTTGCGGCCTGGGAACAGCCGAAACTCTTTTCGGAAGAGCTTCGCGTCGGGTTCGGATCGCTGCGCAGTTAGCGACGAGCGTATCGGGAGCCCGCAGACAGCGGTCTGCGGGCTTCATCACGCGTCGTCACTGGAGTCAAGCCATGAATGCAGCTGCAGAACAGATGAACAGTGACAAGACCGCCATGCGACCGTTTCGTGTGGATGTTCCGGAAGCGGAACTGACCGATCTGCGCCGGCGCATCAAGGCCACGAGGTTCCCTGAGAAAGAACCGGTCGCGGACATGTCGCAGGGAGTGCCGCTCGCAACGGTCGAGAAGCTCGCACGCTATTGGGTAAACGACTACGACTGGCGCAACGTCGAAGCGAGGATCAATGCGGTCCCGAACTTCATTAGCGAGATCGACGGCCTGGATGTCCACTTCATTCATGCTCGCTCGAAGCACGAGAATGCCCTTCCGATCATCGTCACGCACGGCTGGCCCTACTCGGTCGCCGCACTGCTCAAGATCATCGAGCCGCTGACCAATCCGACGGCATACGGCGGCGCTGCATCCGACGCCTTCCATGTGGTGATCCCGTCGATTCCGGGCTATGGATATTCCGGAAAGCCAGCTGCGACCGGCTGGGGCCCCGAGCGCATCGCACGCGCCTGGGCGGTGTTGATGAATCGCCTGGGCTACACGCGCTACGTGGCGCAAGGCGGTGACTGGGGCGCGATCATCACGGACCTGATGGCGGCCCAGGCCCCGCCGGGATTGATCGGCATGCACACGAACATGGCTGCCGTCGTTCCACCCGAGATCGACAAGCTGCTCTGGGCTGGCAGTCCGCTGCCTCCAGATCTCTCTGCCGACGAAAAGCTCGCTTGCGACATGCTGGCTGCCGCGTACAAGAGAGTTCAATACGCGCTCTACATGGCGTCGCGCCCGCAAGCGCTGTACGCAATCGCGGATTCACCGGTCGGCCTGGCTGCCTGGCTGATCGATTTCCCTTTTAGCCTGGACATGATTGCGCGGTCCATTGACGGGGTGCCGGAAAGCCTGACGCGGGACGACATACTCGACAACTGCACGCTCTACTGGCTGACGAACACGGGCGTCTCCGCCTCTCGTCTCTACCGGGAGAACACGTTCAATTACTTCGCCCCTAAGGGCGTCAACATCCCGGTGGCGGTGAGCGTTTTCCCGGACGAGCTCTACCTGCCGCCGCGAAGCTGGGCGGAGAAGGCGTATCCCAAGCTCATCCACTTCAATAAAGTCGCCAAGGGCGGTCATTTTGCGCCTTGGGAACAGCCGAAGATCTACGCGGAAGAACTGCGTGCGGGATTCAAGTCCCTGCGCAGCTAGTGGAAGAGGGTCCCGGGAGCCCGCAGACCGAGGTCTGTGGGCTTTCTGTGCGTCGTGTCAATCGGCCAGCTCGAGGAGCGGCTTTCCCTTATCAACGACATACGTGGCGAGCTCCGCCCCGTTGCCAGTGCCTACGTTCTTCGCCGCATGGATCGTCCCGGTCGGTATGAAAAGGGCCCCACCGGCCTTCAGCGTTACCGGCGGCTCGCCGTCCAGCCGATACTCCAGCATGCCTTCGAGGACATAGGCGATTTCTGCGCCCGGATGCAAGTGCCTGCCGAACGCCGCTCCCGGGGCGAAATCGACGCGCACCTGGATGACCTCGCGTCCGGGCACGTCAAGATCGTATCGCAGGACATCTACCTACGATCAGGAGCACTACCGTCATGCGTCGAGCCGTATTCATGTTGACGTCCTCGAGGGCGACAATCCAAGCTTCGCAGCCTTCGTCACCAGGTCGGCAAACGAATTCGCCTCCATCTTGCGCATCACCTTGCCTCGGTGCGCTTTCACCGTGATCTCGCTGATGCCCAGCCGGCCACCGACCTGCTTGTTAAGCAGGCCGGATGCGACGAGGGCCATGACTTCGCGTTCGCGCCGGCTGAGCGCCGCATATTCGGCCCGCAAGGCCTGCATCTCGGCCTCCGCTCTTAGGGCAGCGCGACTGCGGTCGAGGGCGTTTGCGATCGCATTCAATAGCACGGCGTCGTTGAACGGTTTGGTCAGGAACTCGACGGCGCCGGCTTTCATCGCCCGCACGGTCATTGGCACGTCGCCGTGGCCCGTGATGAAAATGATCGGCATGTCGATTCGCTCGATGGCGACCCGCTTCTGCAATTCGAGGCCGTTGAGGTCCGGCAGGCCGACGTCGAGCACCAGGCAGCTCGGCGCGTGGACACGGGGGCAAGACAGGAACTCCTGTGCTGTGGCAAACAGTCGCGACTGCCAGCCCGCGGAGTCGAGCAGCAGGTTGAGTGCGCGGCGCACCGAATCGTCGTCGTCAACGACGAATACGATTGATGTGGCATCGGGCATGGATGACGGCCTTATTCTGGTGCGGTCGTATCCTCGCTCCTTCGAAGACGGGAGCGCTATCACACCTTTCCACTAGATACGGCCGCACACTGTGCCGTCACAATCCTGGCTGAGCCAACCAAGGACGCCGATGAATGACCGCCCACTGGGCTACCGAGTCGCCGTAGTCGATGACGATCAGCGGATCCTGGAGTCGCTCAAGAATCTGCTGGAATCGGCGGATCACGCCGTGCGGCCGTTTGCCTCAGCCACAGCCTTGCTCGACAGTGGCTGTCTCCCGGAGATCGACTGCCTGATCTCGGATATCGGCATGCCCGGCATGGATGGATTCCAGCTGTTGCGCGCAGTTCAGGCGGTTCGGCCGGAATTGCCGGTCATCCTCATTACCGGGCACGCGGACCTGCTGAACCAGATGTCTCCCGTCGGCTTGGGTGAGTACCGCCTGTTCAAGAAGCCGTTCGACGGCGAAGAACTGCTCACGGCCATCAACGACATCGGTAACGGTCAAGTCGCGTAGTCCGCTGTTTCGAGCGTAGTATGCGGGCTATCTCTCGGTGAAGACCGCCGCCATCGTCCCCGAAGAACAAGATCTCATCCTCTCGAACCTGTCGCCGGGTCCGGCGCAAAAGCGCCTGGCGCTTTTCCTTGTGCTCTTCCTGTTGCTTGTCTATGTCCTGATCACGGTCGGGCCGTTTTCAGATGTCCGGACGAAGCCTGTCTCCGCATTTGTTCCGGCCTATGCGATGGCGATGTTCGTGTGTGATTCGATCACCGCCATTCTGCTGTTCACCCAATACTCCGTCGTGCGTTCACGCGCCATTCTCATCATCGCGAGCGGATATCTCTACACGGCGCTGGTCCTGATCCCGTGGATCCTTACGTTTCCAGGCGTGTTTACGCCAGGCAGCCTGCTCGGCGGAATGCAGAGCACGTCATGGCTCTACTTTTTTCAGCACGCCGGATTGCCCTTGTTCGTGATCGGATATGCCCTGTCGAAGGACGCGGATCCTGGCAAGCGGGTCCCGCACGGCAAGTTGAGCGCCTCGATCGCCGTGAGTGTCGCCCTGACGGTGGCGCTTGTTGCGGCGGTGGCGGTTTTCTGCATCGGCGGCGAAGCGATGCTGCCCCAGGTGGTGCTCGATTCACTTCATCTCGGCCCGTTGTGGCCCTATGTTTTTGCGCCCGTTGCGTTGCTGAGCGTTGCTGCCCTGGTCGTGCTCTGGCTGCGGCGGCGCTCAGTGCTCGATCTCTGGTTGATGGTCGTGATGTGTCTCTACACGATCGAGATCCCTCTCAGCTACTATCCCAGCCCGATTCGGTTCAGCGTCGGCTGGTACACCGTCCGCGTCATTGGATTCATCTCCAGCAGTCTCGTGCTGATCGTCCTGTTGTACGAAATCGAGGCCCTCTATACGAAACTACTCCGTGCAGTCCTTGCCGAGCGTCGTGAACGCATGGCGCGCTTGATGACCGGAGACGCGGTCGCTGCCACGATTGCCCACGAGGTCAAGCAGCCGCTGACCGCAATGACGACGACCGCCAGCGCGGGATTTCGTTTCCTGGATCGCTCGAGCCCCAATCTCGAGAGGGCCAAGGAAGCCTTCGAGCAGATCGTCGCCGATGGCCATCGTGCCGCTGCCGTGGTCGGCAGCATACGCGCGATGTTCAGGAATGATGTTCGGACGCGATCCGTCCTCGATGTCAACGAGTTGATTCGCGAGACGCTCGTTCTGGAAAGCGCGGATTTGCAGAGGCACAGGATCCTGGTTCAGGCCGCGCCGAGCGATCGACTGCCGGAAGTCGAGGGAGATCGTGTCCAGCTTCAACAGGTGCTTCTGAACCTGATCACGAACGCTATCGATGCAATGGCCTCCAGGAAAGAGCCGCGGATTCTGAGCGTGAGTTCCGAAGCCTACGAAGGCGACGGCATCATCGTGTCGGTTGCGGACACCGGCGCCGGAATCAGCACCCAGGACAGCGAGAAGATCTTCAATCCGCTTTTCACGACCAAGTCCGATGGAATGGGCATGGGACTTTCGATCTGCCGCGCGATCATCGAGGCCCATCATGGCCGATTGTGGGTCAGCACCAATTCGCCCCGCGGCACGGTATTCCAATTCACTCTGCGCGCCAATAGAGCGCTGTCCGCCGGAGCCTGAATCGGGGGATTGCGAGCGCCCTCATCACTGTTGCTCATGCCGTGAACGGGTCATCGGTATCTCGAGCGTCCCCGCCATGCGCACCAGCTCGGCGAGGGATTCGGCCTGCATCTTCTTCATGATCTGGCCGCGGTGAATCTGGATCGTGGTCTCGGTGATGCCGAGCTCTGCCGCAGCCTGCTTGTTGAGCAGGCCGCTCACGACCAGCGGCAACACCTCGCGTTCGCGCGGCGTCAGGGACGAGAGCCGCCGATTCAACGTGGCGAGCTCGGCTCTCCTCTGTCTCGCTGCGCGATCGAGCTCGATGGCGGCATGCACGGCCCGCATCAGCTCTTCCTGTCTGAACGGCTTGGCCAGGAAATCGACCGCGCCGGCTTTCATCGCCCGAACGGACGTCGGAACGTCGCCATGTCCGGAGATGAACACGATTTGCGGGTGATGACTCTCTTCGGTCCGGCTCTGGAGTTCGAGCCCGTTGATGTCGGGAAGCTCCAGGTCAAGTATCAGGCACGACGGAACCGCAGGCTTCGCATAGGCGAGGTACTCGGTCGCCGAGGGGAATGTGACTACGTTCAGGTCGTATGTAGAGAGGAGCGCTGACAACGAGTCACGGATCCTGTGGTCGTCATCCACGACATAGACGATGGGGTCCTGCGTCGTCACCTGCGCACTCTAGCATCGGCCGTAGGCAGCGCCGGCGCAACCGATACCTTGGTCCAATCGAAACGGTCCGGCGCGTCTGATGTGATCAGAGGGTGAAAACCGGCCTGATCCTGCTCGGTGCGACTCTCGCGGGCGCGATCGGAGCTGCTTTCGCGACCGTTGCTACCGTGAAGGACGGGACGGATCGGACGATGCTGTCAACCGTGCGGCTGCGTAACGAAGGCACGTTTCCCTCGCTCTCCGGCGCAACCGACTGGCTCAACACGTCGCCGCTGACCACGGACGACCTGCACGGCAAGGTCGTCCTCATCGATTTCTGGACTTACACCTGCATCAACTGGCTGCGCACGGCGCCGCACGTTCGCGCCTGGGCCGAGAAATACAAGGACCAGGGGCTGGTCGTGATCGGCGTGCATTCCCCCGAATTCGAGTTCGAGAAAGACATCGTCAACGTGCGGCGCGCGGTGACCGACTTGCCCGTCGGCTTTCCGGTTGCAGTGGACACCGACCATGCGATGTGGCGCGCGTTCAAGAACCAGTACTGGCCCGCGCTCTACTTCATCGACGCCACGGGGCGCATTCGTTACCACCAGTTCGGCGAGGGCGGGTTCGTCGAGGCAGAGCGCGTCATCCAGCAGCTGCTCGCTGAGGCGGGAGCCGCCGGCGTCAGCCGCGAGCTGGTGTCGGTCAAGGGTGATGGCATCGAGGCGGCTGCGGATTGGGAAAACCTGAAGTCGCCGGAGAACTACCTGGGTCTCGCGCGCACCCAGAACTTCGCGTCCAACGGCGGCGCCGTGCAGAACAGGCCTCGAACCTATGCCGCGCCAACGCAGTTGCGGCTCAATCACTGGGCACTTGCGGGGAACTGGGCCATGCGAGATCAGGCTGCCGCGCTGCATGAAGCCGGCGGTCGGATCATGTATCGATTCCACGCGCGCGATCTTCACCTGGTCATGAGGCCCGCCGTACCCGGTTCGCCCGTGCGTTTTCGCATTCTGCTCGACGGACAGCCGCCAGGAGCCGCTCATGGCACGGACGTGGACGATCAGGGCAACGGCACGGCAACTGAGCCGCGCCTGTATCAGCTGGTCCGGCAACCGGGCACCATCGACGATCGACTCTTCGAGATCGAGTTTCTTGATCCGGGCATCGAGGCTTTTGCGTTCACTTTCGGCTGAGCCGCTCGTCGCTCCGACCGATACCTTCGTCTAATCGTTTTTCTACAGGACATTTGGTCAGATGAGCTAGACGATGCCGGAGTTTCACGTGTCGAAGTCATTCATTCTTGTCATCGCCGTTGCCTGCGCCTGCATGTCCGTCGCGCGCGCGGAGGTGCCGTATCCGAACATGCCTTCGATCGCGCCGATCGGCGTAAAGATCGGCAAGTACCTGGATGTGCCGGCTTCGGCCAAAGGGCCGTCCATCGATCCTGCCAAGGGCTATCGCCTCCAGGATCTCGGGCAAGGCCTCTACCTGGTCACCGACAACATCTACCAGTCGCTGCTGCTGACCTACGACGGCGGCGTCGTCGTGATCGACGCGCCCCCGAGCTACGCGGCGCGACTTCCGGCGGCGGTCGCGGAGGTCAGCGACAAGCCGATCACGCACATCATCTACAGCCATTCCCACAGCGATCACATCGGGGGCGCGAAAGCGCTGGGTGGCAATCCGGTCATCATTGATTACATCGACCGGGTGACCGCGCAGTGCGTCAACACGCTCACGCCCGAGTGGTCGGGCAGGCTTGCCGCATTCGATGTCTATATCTGGGATCAATGCTACGCGATGGAACAGAGTCTGCGCATCGAATAAATCAACGGGAGATATTGCAATGAAGCGTCAATACGTCGCGTCCATGGTGATCGTCGTGGCGTCCACCTTTGTCGTCGGCATCACGCTCGCGGCGCAGGACCGGTTCACGCTGAAGGCGCCAAACGGCATCGCGTACTCGGAATTCAAGGACTACGAGACATGGCAGGCGATCGCGCCGAGTCAGCCCGCTGACGCCGGCGGATGCGGTTCGGCGCCACCTCCGGGATGCATCAAGGTGATTGCGGGGAATCCCGCGATGATCAAGGCATACAAGGAAGGCTTTCCCGCCAACGGCAAGCCCGTTCCCGACGGCGCGATGCTCGCCAAGATCGAATGGGCGAAGGAGACATTACGCCCGCCCGTGTCGGCTTATGAGGTGACCGTACCGGGAAAGTACATCGAGACGACGTTCATGCTGAAAGACTCGAAGCGATTCCCGAAGACCGACGGGTGGGGATACGCCTCGTTCAGGTATGACGCAAAGACCGACACGTTCAAGGCATTCGGCGACGGCCCGGAGTTCGCGAACACCTGTCACGCCTGCCACACGGCCTTTGTGAAAGCGCGCGACTTCGTCTTCACCGACTACCAGAAACGCTGAACGGATGACGGAATGCGCGGAGGTTAGTGCGCTCAACTTCGAGGAGATTATCGCGATGTCACACAACACGAAGAAGACGGCGGCGGGAAGCGTCGCGGCGTTGGCCGTCGTCGCCGCTCTCGCCATCCAGACGGTGAGCGAGCCCGCGCAAGCGCAGGCCCAGGCCGCGGCGGCGTCGGCACCGATACCCGGGCTCTCGCGGCAGCCCAGCGCAGCCGCCAGAGCGGCGCTTATGGATCCCAACGACACGGTCGTCCTTCTGCTCGACCACCAGACCGGCTTGTTTCAGACGGTCAAGGACGTTCCCATCCGCGAACTGCGGGCCAATGCCGTGGCGCTCGCCAAAATCGCCGAGCAGGCCAAGATGCCGATCATCTATACGGCGTCGGAACCCGGTGGCGCGAACGGCCCGATCATGGAGGAACTGACGGCGGCTGCGCCAAGCGCCAGGTACGTGGGGCGCAAAGGTGAAGTCAGCGCCTGGGACAACGCCGACTTCGTCAAGGCAGTCGAGGCGACCGGCCGCAAGACCCTCGTCATGGCCGGCGTGTGGACGAGCGTCTGCGTCGCCTTTCCCGCGCTCATGGCGAAGGCCGACGGCTACAAAGTTTACGCGGTGATGGACGCCTCGGGCGACGTCAGCCAGCTGGCGTTCGACGCCACGCTCGCCCGGATGACGCAGGCCGGTATCATTCCCGTAACCACAAATACCATCCTTAGCGAAACCCACCGGACCTGGAATCGTCCGGATGCCGCGCAGTGGGGCGCGCTCTATGAGGAGCTCGTGCCGCACTACCGCGCGGTCGCCGAGAGCTACAGGAAGGCTCAAGAAGTCGCAAAAGAGCCCCGAAACTAGAGGACGCGAAGCAGTCACGACGCCCAAGGTCTTGAAGGAGGATCCCATCAGGCGTTTCTTCTGCATCATCCGTTCCTCAATCATTGCGGTGTCGGCGTGCGCAATCGGGTCTGCGGGCGCAACTGCCCAGCAGCAGGAGCCTGCCGACCTCATCGTCTACAACGCGAAGGTCCACACGCTGAATGACGCGCTCCCCGAGGCGGAAGCTCTCGCGGTCCGGGGAGAGATGTTCGTCGCAGTCGGACGGAATGCCGAAGTAATGAGGCATCGCGGCGATCACACCCGCGTGATCGACGCGGACGGAAGGCGCGTCATTCCTGGGCTCAACGATTCGCACATCCACGCCGTCCGGGCCGGAAGGTTCTACAACCTCGAACTGCGATGGGACGGCGTCGAGTCACTGAAACACGGGCTTCAGATGATTCGCGATCAGGCGAAACGTACGCCCAAGGGCCACTGGGTACGGGTCATCGGCGCCTGGTCATCGTACCAGTTCACGGAACGGCGCATGCCGACTGTGGCCGAGCTGAACGCGGCGTCCCCGGACACGCCGGTGTTCGTCCTATTCCTTTACAGCCAGGCGCTGATGAATGCAGCTGGCGTCGAGGCGCTGCAGCTTACGCCGCAGAGTGTGCCACCCGACGGTGGGCGCTATGAGTTCGTCGAAGGGGGTGGTGCAATCCTGCATGCCGCCCCCAGTCCTTCCATCCTCTACACCACGATCGCCAAGCTTCCGCAGTTATCCGCCGAGGACCAGATCAACTCGACCCGGCACTTCTTCCGGGAGTTGAACCGCTTCGGCCTCACCAGTGTCGTCGATCCCGGTGGAGGCGGACACGTATTTTCGACGGACTACCAGGCGAGTTACGCCCTGGCGCGGCAACCCGGTCTTCCCCTCCGCATCTCGAACTACCTGTTCGCTCAGAGGGCTGGCAGCGAATTGCAGGAGTATGAGAAGTGGACAGCCGAAGAGAAACTCGACCTTAACCGGGCGGCGGCACGTCTCAACGGCTATGTCGTCGAAGGCGCTGGCGAAAACCTTGTCTGGTCCGCCGGCGACTACGAGAACTTCATGTCCGCCCGGCCCGCGCTGGACGAGAAGATGGAAACCGAGCTTGCCGCGGTTGTTCGCCTCCTCGCGAATCACCAGTGGCCGATCCGGATCCACGCGACCTACGACGAGTCCATCGGGCGCGTGCTTGACGTCCTTGAACCGATGTTCAGGGAGACCGGCTACAAGGCGCGTTGGTGCCTGGATCATGCGGAGACGATCAGCGACAAAAACCTGGCGCGCGTCAAGGCGATGGGCGGCGGCATTGCCGTGCAGGACCGCATGGCATTCGCGGGCGAGATCTTTGCTGCCCGTTACGGCAAGGAAACTGCCGCGCGGGCTCCTCCGTTGCGGGCCATCGTCCGTGCGGGGATTCCGGTGGGCGCGGGGACGGACGCCACGCGAGTCAGCGGACATAACCCGTGGATCGCCCTTTACTGGATGGTGACTGGAAGAACTGTCGGCGGGACGGAGCTCGGCTCGCCAGACAACCGCTTGTCCCGCGAGGAAGCGCTCCGCCTGTATACGGTTGGAAGTGCGTGGTTCAGCGGCGAGGAGATGTTGAAGGGCCGAATCGTCCCGGGCCAGTTCGCGGACTTTGCGATCCTTTCGTCGGACTACCTCGCGGTGCCGGACGAACAGATTCGCACAATCGATTCGGTCCTGACGGTCACGGGCGGCGACATTGTCTACGCGACGGGAGCATTCTCCGATGTCGCACCGGAGCCCCTTCCGCCGGTCAGCCCCGCCTGGTCACCGGTCGCACACTTTGGGGGTTTTCAGAACCGGAAATCGGCGAGCACGGCGCCCTGAGGGTACATCGGTCGCCGCCGCGGGTGGGCAATGATCACAGGCCGCAACGGCAGAGCCCGGTGTTCCCGACACCTGGCCATTTATGTCTGCGTCCTCTGGCCCTTTGAGGCCCACAGCACCGAGGAGACCACTACCGTCACCGGCAACTCAGCATGGTCCATCGGTTTTGATGCGGATTGGCGTGCGCGTTTCGAGTCGTCCCAGAACCCGGTATTCGGACTGTCAGAAACGCAGTCAGACGACTACTTGCTTCATCGATTGCAGCTCGGCGCTGAGATCGGAAACGACCGGGGATTTCGCGCTGCGGGACAGCTTGTCAGTGGACTGACCGCCGGGTGGACCGGATCTCCGCCGGCGGTGCAGGATGATCCGATCGACGTGCTGCAAGGTTTCGTGGAGCAGTCGTTCAGCGCGTTCGACGGCCCATTGACGCTGCGAGCAGGTCGACAGGCGATGAGCTTCGGTTCGTCACGACTGGTCAGTGTCCGCGAGAGTCCGAACGTCCGGCGCTCATTCGATGGCATGCGCGCTTCATGGAATGGTCCCGCAGGGACCCAAGCAGACCTGTTTGCAGTCAGGCCCGTGCTTCCAGAAGGTGGAACGTGGGACGACAGCAGTTCACAGGATCAAAGCTTCTGGGGGCTCTACGTCACCTCGGAGGTTTCCGCAGGCGCCGGACTGCACGCAGATGTCTACTATCTCGGCCTGCGCAGAAAGGACGCCGAGTTTGCGCAGGGGATTGCCACCGAGGTGCGCCACAGCATCGGGGCTCGACTATTCGGCGACCACGAAGGCGTTGACTGGAATATCGAAGCTGTCTGGCAATGGGGTACTTTCGGCGACGATGACATCCGCGCATGGACGTTGTCTGCGGACGTCGGCTATGAACTGACCGGGTTTCCGCTGACCCCGCGGCTCGGCCTCAAGATCGATGCGATCAGCGGCGATCGCAACCTGCAGGACAAGCGGCTGGAAACGTTCAATCCACTCTTCCCGAAGCTGCCCTACTTCTCGGAGGCAAACGTCGCAACCCCGGCGAATCTTCTCGACTTTCAACCCAGCATTACTTTCGTGGTCTCACAAACTGCAGTGATAAGCCTGAGCTGGAACGCACTTTGGAAGCATGCGAAGGAGGATGCGTTCTACGCGCCGCCGCTTTCACCAGTTGCGGGCACGGCATCTACCGATGGGCGAGCCATAGGACATCAGGCCAGCTTGAACCTTGAGTGGCAACTGACCAGGCAACTCGAGATCGGCGCCGCGTATGTGGACTTCGAGCCACGCAACGTCGCGCAGTCGGCGGGCGGCCGGAGCGGGCGATTCTTTGCGTTATGGGTTCAGCTTCACCTGCCGAATTGAACCCGGGCGCGACAGAATGACCCAAAGCAGTCATCCCTGGCAGCACTCGACCGATACCATGGTGCAATTGAAGCGGGCGCCGTCCCGTTACACGCTGAATTGCCTGCAGTCGCTTGGTCAGTTAACCGGACAATCATAGTGAGCACGACTTCCGGACGGTGGGTATCAGCTGCGCTGATCGGAGCAGGACTCGCTGCGAACGCTTCAATGGCGGGCGCGGCGGACGGCGAGTTCTACGGATTGCTCAGATCCCGCGACCTGACGCCTTTTGGCTTCCTGCGCCTGGACATGCGACCGGCGCACGCCATCGCCATCGAGCCTGGCAGCTGGGCGCTCGAGGCGGAGCTCGGTTATCAGAACACCTGGGCGTTGAGTCCGGAGGTGGAGGACTACCTGATTGCACTCGAGCCGCAGGGCCGGCGCGACCTCGGGCCTGCCGACGTTACGGCCATCCAGGCACTCCCTGGTGAAAATTACTTGCTGGATGTCGAGCAGGGTTCACTCGATCTGACGCTGCACTACAAGTTTTCGAAGAACTGGACGGGATACCTCACCGCGAGTGCGCTTTCGTACCAGGGTGGATTTCTCGACAGCATGATCGAGGAGTTCCACGACGCCTTTGGCTTCAGCACCTTTGGGCGCCCGGCGGTGACGCGCAACGAAGCCAATCTCATCTACGACCTGAAAAGCGCGCAGCTGGTATTTTTCGGCTCGCCGACCGATGGTGGCATGACCGATCCAGCCATCGGCGTTCGCTATGTCGGCGTTTCCCTGCCCGATCCGTGGAAACTCTCGCTCGAAGCTGCTGTAAAAGTGCCCGTCGCCGGGCGCCGCCTGCTGCTTTCCACGGGCCGCACGGACTACGGGGTCCAGGCATCATTGCAGCGCTTCAGCAACCATCATGCGCTATACGTCGACGTTGCCGCGGTTTACTACGCCGGCACGACCGAGCCTGCACCGCAGGAGTCGCAGATCGTCCCCACATTGGTCTTCGGCTACGAGCGCAAGCTCTCGGCCAACACCAATATCAATCTGCAGGGTTACATCAGCAAAAGCGTCTATTCGCACCAGACCACCGATCTCGACGAGTTGCTCGGCGAGAAGTACCAGCTGAGCCTGGGCATGCGTCACCGCATCAAGCAGTACCTGATCTCGTTTGGCATCACCGAGAATCTGCAGAACGTCAACAACACCCCGGATATCGGATTCCAGCTCGGCCTCGCGTACATTCCGCACCGCGCAGCCATCGACTGATTGTTTGCCGCCGGCGCCACCCGGGATGCAAACTTCGCCTGATGATCTCCTTCATCCTGGTGATGGCATGCGCGATCGCGGCCGGTTGGCTCGCAAACCGCGTCCATGTGCCCTATCCGGTTGTGCTCGTCCTGGCAGGCATCGGGCTCGGCTTCGCGTACGACTGGCCGGAAATTGTGATCGAGCCGCATCTGGTACTCGCCATCGTGCTGCCCGCGGTCCTGTATCCAGCGGCCATCGAGACCTCGTGGCGCGATTTCCGCTTGAGCCTTCGCCCAATCCTTTTGCTTGCCATCGGCCTCGTGGCCACGACGACGCTGGCTGTGGGGATTGCATTCAAATGGCTGGTGCCAGAGGCGCCGTGGGCGGTCGCATTTGCGCTCGGTGCCATCGTCTCACCGCCGGACGCGGTCGCAGCAACCGCAGTACTGAGGCGTTTTCGACTGCCGCGCCGGATCGTGGCGTTGCTGGAGGGCGAGAGCCTCGTGAACGACGCAACCGGCCTCGTGCTGTACCGGTTCGCCGTAGCGACCGCGCTGACGGGCCTATTCTCCGGCTGGGCGCTGGTCGGAGAGTTTGGCCTGATCGCCCTCGGCGGGATTGCGCTCGGCATCGCAATGGGATGGATCACCTCGAAGCTGCAGGAACGCCTGCATGATCCGATGCTCGAACTGGCGCTGTCCCTGACAACTCCTTTTGCGACCTATTGGCTGTGCGAACGGCTGCAACTGTCCGGTGTCCTCGGCGTGGTCGCCGTCGGACTGTACCGGTCGCAATGGTCTCATCAGGGCACGTCTGCGCTTGCGCGGCTCAATATTCGGACCTTCTGGAGTGCGGTCGTATTCGTGGTCAATTGCCTGGTGTTTGTTTTCATCGGCATCCAATTGCCGCTGATTGCCGATTCGCTCCTGGGGCAACAGGCCCTGTCCTGGCCACGGATCGTCGGCTTGATCGCCGTGTTGAGTCTGGTCGCGATCGGCGTGCGATTTCTCTGGATTTTCACGGCGACCTACGGCGTGCGCTTGCTGCTGCCGTCGTTGAGTCGTCGTGATCCCGCGTCCGCCCGGGTTTCAACCTTGGTTAGCTGGAGTGGCATGCGGGGTGTCGTTTCCCTGGCCGCCGCGCTCGCGCTCCCAGTCGCGTTGCCGAGCGGCGAACCATTTCCGCAGCGCGACCTCGTGATCCTGCTCGTGTTCGGTATCGTATTCGTGACGCTGGTCGGCCAGGGGCTGACGCTGCCGGCCTTGATCAAGGCGTTGCGAGTCGAGAAGGACACCTCCGGAGCGACTGAAACCGAACTCGCGCGCGAGGCGATGCGCAGTGCGGCGGTTCAGGCCGTGAACGAATTGGTCGCAGAACACGGTTTGCCCGCACACGAAGCCGTCGCAGTGAAGCGTTTCTTCAACAGTCGGTCACACTACCGCCCAGATGGCGCGCTTTCGCTCGACAGCGAGTCGCGCCTGTGGCTTGGCGCGGCAGCGGCGCAGCGCAACGCGCTGATCCAGCTATGGCAGATAGGCGAGATCGGCGACGACGTGCTGAACCGCCTCGAGCGCGAGCTCGACCTTGCCGAAGCGCGCTTTGTGCGCGAAGAGTTCTGATGGCTGACAAGGACGCAGCAGGCGTCCGCGGCATATGCTGTCAACGGTTTTGACGCTGGTGACGTGATGAGCACACGACGAAGTTTCCTTTCCACTCTTGCGGTCCCCGGCCTCTTGCTGGGCGCGGCGCCCGGCTTGCAGGCGCTCACTCGGGCGGCGCCATTCGTGCCGGAGGCGCAGGCAAATGACGCGGCCGTGTTCGCGGCGGCGCGCGAGCACTTCTTGATCCCCGCAGGCGTCGCCTACTGCAATACCGGCACGCTGGGCGCATCGCCGCGGGAAGTGGTGGATGCGCTGACCGAAGGCATTCGCCGCATCGAGACCGATCTCGCGGCCTGGCCTTACGAACAGCCCGATGGCGAACCGCTGACCGGATACCAGCAATTGCTCGAGGTCCGTCAGGCGCTGGGGCGGTTCGTCAATGCGTCTGCTGACGAGATCGCACTCACGCAGAACGCGACGATGGCAATCAACTTTCTCGCTAATGGTCTCGACCTGGCACCGGGTGACGAGGTCATCAGCACCGATCAGGAGCACGGCGGCGGCATCTCGCCCTGGCGTCTGCTGGCGAAGCGCCGCGGAATCGTCGTGAAGGAACTGCCGCTCGAGCCGGCCCTCGTGGGCGGGCCGGATGCGATCGTGCGCTTGTTCGAGTCCGCGATGACGCCGCGCACGAAAGTCGTGATGTTCAGCCACATCACGAGTGGGCTTGGCGTACTGCTGCCGACCCGCGATCTGTGTGCGCTAGCGCAGAGCCACGGCGCGCTCGCCATCTTGGACGGCGCGCAGGCCGTGGGTCAGATCCAGGTGGACCTGCAAGCGCTCGGCTGCGATGCCTACGTCGGCAGCCCGCACAAGTGGATGATGGCGCCGAAAGGCACCGGCTTCATGTATCTCCGGCGCGATGTGCAGGACCGGTTCTGGACGACGCTGGCGAGTTACCAGTGGGACAACCTCAAAGATGGCGCCTTTCGGTTCATGCAGTTCGGTACCGGAAGTGTTCCCGTGGTGGACGGCCTGATGGCGGCACTGCGCTTCATCGAGAAAATCGGCATGTCGCGGATCGAGCGCTGGGATGCAGGCCTCACGAAGCGCCTGCGCGACGGCCTGGCGAACATCCCGAATGTGCGTATCGCGTCACCCGCCGACCCGCGGCTGACAACGGCAATCACGACTTTTCGCGTCAATGGCGTGCAGGCCAAGGCACTCCAGGACGCGCTGTGGGCAAAGCGCGTGCGCGTCCGTGCGCAGAACGACGAGCGGGGAGTGCGGTTGTCGGCCCATATGTACGTCAGTCCGGCAGACGTGGACGTGACCCTCGACGTCACCCGCGAGATTGCCGCACGGGCGTAAGACCAAAGTCCATCTCGACATCTACCTGGACATTCTGCAGGCTTCAGGCAGGGGGGGTCCGCTCACAACTAGAAGCAGAGAATTGACAGTCACGTGTCGTTGCGCCGTGTCGTCGTCATCGTGCTTTCAGTCGCGGGAGCCTTGCTCCTCGCGATCGTGCTCTATGTCGCTTTCGGCGACCTGGGTCGACACAAGGGGCAGGTCGAGGCTTTTGTCACGAAGCAGATGGGCCGACCATTCGCGATAGACGGAACGTTCGAGCTCAAAGTGCTGCCATCCGTATCCGTCCTCGCCGAGCGCGTCCGCATCGGCAACGCGGAGTGGGGCACGAAGCCGCAGATGGTGGAAGTCGGTCGCTTCTCGACGCACATCGGGCTGTGGTCGCTGATCTCAGGCCCGGTGGATGTCCGTTCGTTCGAGCTGGCCGATGTCTCAGTGCTGCTCGAAAGGAATCGCGAGGGCGGCGATAACTGGACGCTGTCGGACGAGGATGAGGCTAAAGAAGAAGCCTCGCTCGACTCCGGCGTCACTGAGTTCCCGGTGGTCATCCAGCACGCGAAACTAAGCAAAGTGGAAATCACCTATCGCGAGCCCGGAGCGCCGGACCGCGTCGCGCTCCTCGAAACGCTGACCATCGAACCCGGTACCGACGGCCTGCTGGCGATCTCCGGCAATGGAAGGTTCGACGAGTTCAGGACGAAAGTGGACGGACACCTGGGGCCCATCGATTCGCTTTTCTCCGGGCGGAACATCCGCATGGAGATACAGGCTGCGATCGAGAGGCTGCAACTCGACATCAATGGCAGCCTCGGGCGTCTTGATCCGCTGGACGGTGCGGATCTCGCCCTCAAGCTCGAGCATCCGGATCTCGGCGGGATGCTCAAGAACCTTCGATTACCGGTCATTGCAACCGGTACGCTCAACGTCGACATCCGGCTGAAAGACGCCGGCGATCTGAGCCAGCTCGATCTCGACGCGAAGCTCGGCGACATCACGGCAAAAGCGAATGGAACACTGCAAACTCTCGGCCTTCCCGGCTCGGATCTGAAGTTCGAAGCCTCAGTCGCTGACGCGGCCCGGATCGCGCAGGTTTTCGATGTGAAAGACGTGCCGGCCGAGCGCTTTACGGCCGGCGGTCGAGTTGCGTCCTCGGAGGAAGAAATCAGAATCGACGGACTCAGCGCCAAATTCGCCGGGGCGCAGGTGAAGGCCGACGGCACGATCCGCCTGGCTCGCGACCGGGACGCCGACATCCGATTCGAGCTCAGCGCCGAGAACCTTCGGAGATTACGCAAGGCGCTGCCGGATGTCCCGCTCTCCATGAGCGGCAACTTCATCGAAAGTCGCGACAAATTTGAGCTCAAGGACTTCACGTCGCGTATCGGTGAGACCGAGGTCTCCGGATCGGCGTCGATGGCGCGAAATGACAGGGACAAGGGCCGCCTCGAAGCCGAGATTGCGTCGCCGCGTCTCGACCTCACGCCGTTTACCAAGAAGGAGGCGGACAGCAAAGCGAAGACGCAAGAGCAGAAGGCCAAGTATGTTTTTAGCGAAAAACCTATTTCGCTCGACGGGTTGAAGCGCAACGATGCGAAGCTGCATTTCGTGTTCAACGAGGTGAAGCTCGCCGACAGAACGCTGAAGGACGTTGATGGCACGCTGGTCGTCGAAGCCGGGCAGCTGGCGTTCGAAGGACGCGCGCGCGGCGGCTACGGCGGCACGATCGACAGCGTACTCAAGCTGACATCGACGAGCGACCAGGCGGCCGACTTCGACCTCAAGCTGAACATCAAGGACGTGAAAACCGGCCGTGGCGCCGGCGAGGGCATCGACCCCAGCCTCGGTCCGCCGACCAGCGTCGAGGCGCACCTGCGGGCAAGCGGCAGTTCAGCGCGCCAGATGGCCTCGTCCGCCAATGGGCTCGTCTTGCTGACGCAAGGTCCTGGCAGGGCCAAGAGCGGCGCTGTCGACGCGCTCGGGGGCGGCATCCTCGGCCAGCTCGCGGGCAAGCTGAATCCGTTTGCGGCGCAGGACCCGTTTACCCAACTGGACTGCACCGTGACCCGGGTCGACATCAAGGACGGCCAGGCGACGGTCGAGCCCGTGCTCGTACAGCTAGAGAAAGTCACCATCACCGCGGCCGGTAAAGTGGATCTTCACACCGAAGATCTCACGGTCGAATTCAACACCAGTCCGCGCGAGGGCATAGGCGTCAGCCCGGGAATGTTTACCAATCCCTTCATCAAGCTCGAAGGGACACTCGCGAGCCCCAGGATTGCGATTGGCGGCAAGGGCGTGGCATCCGGTGCGGTCGCCGTTGCAACCGGCGGCGTTTCAGTCGTGGCGAAAGGCCTCGTTGACCGCGCCCGCGGAGAAGCGGACTTGTGCAAGGAGTCACTCGAACAGGCGAAGCACCCGGCGGCACGGGCGGATGACAAGGCGATAGCCGGCGCCAAGCCATGACTGAGCCGCCCTTGGCGCATCCCATCTGAATCAATGGTTTAGTGCCCTTTGCGGGGGTGGGGGCCGGTCCATCAGATTCCGTACGGGTCTGGTGTAGGCTTTGCATCAAGCGATTCAGGGGATCGGGCACTCATCCATGAACTCGGCTGTCATCCGAGTCATCGTCACCGCCGTGGTAGCTGTCGGGGCATTCGGCAGCACAGCCTCTTTGGCCCAGGATTCGCGAACCGATGCTGAGTACGTATTGCGCGCCCGTTCCGGCACGCAGGGTGCGGTGCGTGTTTCCGCGGCGGCACTTTCGGCCAAGGAGAGCGCCGCCGTGTATGGCGCGCCGCTCGCCGACGAGTTGATCCAGCCAGTCTGGATCGAGGTCGAGAATAACGAGGATGTTCCCTACTGGTTGATGTTTGCGGGACTCGACCCCGATTTCATTCCTGGATCGGAAGCGGCCGAAGCAATGGCTCCACGAGAGTCAGGCCGCAAGCTGGAGGAGCTGGATCGCCGTTTCAGCGAGCTGGCTTTCAGGAATCCAGTTCCTCCCGGGGCCAAGGTGTCGGGTTTCGTCCTTACGAATCTCCACGAGGGCGCGAAGCTCTTGCAGATCGACTTGTTCGCGGATCGGCGCAGCCACAGCTTTTCCTTCCTGGCTGCGGTTCCCGGCCTGCGGACCGACTACCAGGAGAGCAGGGTCTTCGACAGCGATCATGTTGCGGCGAATGGCAGCATCGTCGACTTTACAAATGACACGGAGTTCGTGGCGGCTCTTGAGGCGCTGCCCTGTTGCGCGACCAACAAGGACAGCTCGCGCAATGGCGACCCGCTGAACCTCGTCATCATCGGCGGCGTCGAGGACGCTTTTTCTTCGCTCGTTCGCCGCGGCTGGAGCCCGACGGAGGTGACCTGGAAGGGATCGGTGATGCGGATGATGAGCTCCGCCATGTCCCGGGAACGCTACCCGTACGCGCCGATCAGCGACCTGTACCTGTTTGGCCGTCCGCAGGACGTCGCGCTTCAGAAGTCGCGTGACAATATCCACCAGCGGAATCATCTGCGGCTCTGGCGGAGCTCGATGCTTTACCACGGCAAGCCCGTCTGGGTCGGCCAGATCAGTCGCGACATCGGCAGCCGGATGACAATCCACTCGCCGACATTCACCACGCACAAGATCGACCCCGACGTGGACGAGGCCGCCAGGGCCCTGCTGGAAGATCTCGTCTATTCCCAGGGCCTTCGTGCCATCGGACTGGTCAAGGGTGTCGGTGCGGCGCCGAAGAGTGCCCCACGTGAGAATCTGACGACCGACCCCTATTTTACGGCCGGAATGCGCAGCGTCCTGCTGTTCGACAGCGTGCTGACGTCTCTGACCGACATTGAGATACTTCCGTGGCAACCCTTTGAACAGGGGTTCTTGAAGCAGCCGATCGAGACGGACGACCCATGAGCCTGCCCTCGGTACACGTTCGTCCAGCAGGAAGCCTCACTTGTCTGGCCTGGATGGTGATCGCTCTTTCCGGTTGCGCCACATGGACGGTACCTACCGACTCTGGCGACACGTTGTTGCGAGCACGGGCCGTCACGGAAGCAGGAAGTGGCGTAGTGGTCAGCGCCACGGTGCTCGGTCCCGAGGACAGCAGGCGCATGCTGGGGTCGGACGTAAACGCTGCCGGCGTGCAGCCGGTCTGGATTGAAGTCAGGAACGACTCCGAGCACATGCTCTGGCTGCTGCGTGCCGGCGCGGACCCGGATTACTTCTCGCCTTTGGAGGTGGCCTGGTCGGCGCACGTCAAACTGGCGCGCGAAACCAACGCGCGCATCGACGAGCACTTCAGCGGACTGGCATTCCCCAATCCGATTCCCGCGCACGGCACGAGCAGCGGAATCCTGTACACGAATCCCCAGCCTGTAATGAAGCTGCTCACCGTCGACCTGCTGGGCAGCAAGATGATGATTCCCTTCACCCTGTTTCTTCCGGTGCCCGGCGATGTTGCGAGCGCCAGGGAAGTGATTCATCAATACGCTGCCACGGAAATCGTCAATTACGACGACCTGGATGCCCTGCATGCAGCGCTCGCGAGCCTGCCTTGCTGCGCGGCGACGGCTGACGGTCGCCTGGTTGGCGAGCCGCTCAATGTCGTGCTCATCGGCAATCCCGATGACATCGCTGCCGCCGTCAACAGGCGTGGTTATCGGCGAGGTCAGTCGGGGGGGGATGTGTCACAGCAGGTGTTTGGTCGACCGGCGGACTTGACTGCCCGCAAGCGCGTCAAGGCCGGCGCGTCGGAAAGCTGGCTACGTATCTGGCGCGCTCCGCTAAGCTATCGCGACGACATGGTGTTCGTGGCCCAGGCCGGGAGGCCTATCGGAGGGAGATTCGTTGATGAAGCGACGCCGGTTATTCGCGTGCATGCCGACGTGGACGAAGTCCGCAATCAGCTGATTCACGATTTCATGTACTCCGGAGGCCTCGAGAAGCTTGCATTCGTGAGCGGCGTCGGCGTGGTCACGCCCGATCGGCCGAGGACTTTGCCCGGAGGCGGCAGCTACTTCACGGATGGGAGACGGGTCGCCCTGTTCCTCAGCACTCGGCCGCGGACGTTTGCCGAAGTGGAAATTCTGGAGTGGGAACCGATTCTGCCGGCACGTCCCGCCGAGGCGACAAAGGACGCGAGCGGTGCGAGTAACTGAACGTATCGGCGGCGTTGCCCGTCGCCGGCCAATGCTGCTGGCAATTCTCGCCGCTGTCGTAGTAAGCGCCTGCGCCACGACATCGCCGCCACCCGTAGACAAGTACACGATCGAAGTGCCGGACGGCGTGACCGATGCGCGCGGGCGCTTCAGGGAGATCTACTGCGCGGTCCTGCAGCAGCATGGAACCGATCTGCCGGACTATCGTCCCTGCGAGGAAGCCCTGACGCCGGTGAGCAATGAACCCGCGGTTACTGGAAGACCGGTGCCACTGGACTCGTCGCGCCGGCGGCTCGCCGCGGCTGTGGTGGCCGGCGTCGGCTACAGCTGCTTTGCCAAGTGGCTCGAACCGCCCGGCAGCGTGGCCGCACATCTGCGCAAGTATGAATACGACCAGTTCCTCATCGAGGTCGATGCGCTGTCGGGCATCGAAAAAAATGCACGGCAGATCCGTGACGCAATCATGGCCATGCCGGAGGAGCCCGGTCCGCCCCGGCTCGTACTCGTTGGCTATTCCAAGGGTACGCCAGACATCCTCGAAGCCGTGGTCCGCTACCCCGAAATCCATGGACGCATCGCTGCGATCTTGAGTGCGGCCGGCGCCGTAGGCGGCTCCGCGCTCGCAAACGACGCGGAGCAGGAGAAGGCAGAGCTTCTTCGACACTGGCCAGGCGCGACCTGCGACAAGGGCGATGGTGGAGCCGTAATGAGCCTGCGCCCGGACGTCCGCATGTCGTGGATGGCGCAGAATCCGCTGCCACCTGCGCTTCGCTACTACTCACTCGTCACGCTGCCGACACCCGACCGAGTGTCGCGTGTCATCGAGAAGTCGTACCGGAAACTCGGCGAGATCGACTGGCGAAACGACAGCCAGGTTATCTATTCCGACCAGATCATTCCGGGAAGCACGCTGATCGGGTTTCTCAACAGCGATCACTGGGCCATCGCCGTGCCGGTGAACCGCTCACACTCGGTCATCAGCCGGTCGTTGGTGAACAAGAACGACTATCCGCGCGAAATACTGCTCGAAGCCGTGCTGCGCTTCATCGAGGAGGACCTGCAGAGCACCCAGTAGTCCGGTGATCGCCCTCCCGGCCGACTGGAACTATTTCTCGCCGGTCATGACGGTGAAATCCTGCTTGCTCGTGGTCGTCGTCGAGCTCGTGGACGCCGGCTGGGTGATCACCATTGTCGTCCCCGGCACCACGACGGGCTCCGCCTTGCGCAGGAATTCTGGCGCCACCCGGATGACTGCCAGAATATCGTCTGCCGTGACCGTGGTCGCTTCTTCGCCGGAGACCATCAGCCAGCGTGGAATGGGCTTGCCGCTTGCCGGCGAAACCGGATCCTCGGCGGAGGACTCGAGCTTCGTCAGCACGTGCAATTTGAACCTGCGCTCCGGATCGATGAGCGTGAACGGCGCGTGACCGATCTCGATGCCGGCGCGGAAGACGCGGATGCGACGATCCTCGTTGGTGATGAGAATCGTGACGGGGCCTTCGGGCGCCAACTCCGGCTGCCAGGCAAACTCGCCTGTTCGCGGCAGGTCAGTCGCGAGCGCGCCCTTGGTATCCACCGGCGCCACGAGCCCCGGATGGGCAACGGTGTTCGGCGATACTTTTTCATCAGAGACGACGACTGTGAGCCCGGTCTTCGTCTCGCCGAACAACAGCTGGGCGAATTCATACGGCATGCGCACGCAGCCGTGGGATGCCGGATAACCAGGCAGCTTGCCCGCGTGAAGCGCGACGCCAGACCACGTCAGGCGCTGCATGTAGGGCATGGGCGCGTTGTTGTAAATATTCGAGTAGTGATCAGCGTTCTTCTGCAGGATCGTGAAAACGCCCGTGGGCGTTTCGTGGCCCTTCTTTCCGGTGGAAACCGTTGACGCACCGATGATCACGCCATTGCGATACACGTAGGCCAGCTGCTCGGGCAGCGACACGATCATCACGATTGGGCCTTTGGGCGACAGTTCCGGGTGCCACGCGTATTCACCCGGCTTCAGCAGCCCCGGCATGACCGTCTTGGCCGTACCCAGGGTCGAGGTGGCCTTGGGCGGCGTCTCGGCGCCGGCGGCTGGTCCGGGCTGGAGAAGCAGGCAGGCGACAGACGCCAGGACCGCTGGTAAGATGCGCGCCTCACGCATATCGGCGATCGAGAATATCTTGTTGATTCATAAACATTTATCAGCCTTCCTGCTGGCTGGATTCGCGTGTCTTTGCGTCCCTGCAACGCTGGCACGAGCCGAGGCGGAATCGGCGCTCAATTTCGATCGCGAGGCAGCGATCCGCGCGGGCGTGTCGGGACACATAGTGGACCTCGCGATAAGCGCCGTCACCTGCGGAGTTGCATCCGGCGACCTCGTGGCGCCGCCGACTCTGACGGTCATCAATTATTCGTTGCCGTCAGCCCACCCACGGCTATGGGTCTTTGACCTGCGCTCGGGCCAACTTCTTTTCAAGGAACTGGTTGCCCACGGTCGCAACAGCGGCGTTGTGGTGGCGACGCGCTTCTCCGACGAGACCGGCAGCCACCAGTCAAGCCTGGGATTGTTCCGGACTGCGGATACCTACGTGGGGCAGAACGGTTACTCGCTTCGCCTCGACGGGCTCGAGCCCGGTTTCAACAGCCATGCGCGAGCGCGGGCAATCGTGATGCACGGTGCGAAATACGTCGATTCAACCGTTGCCAGCGCCACCGGACGCGTCGGCAGAAGCTGGGGATGTCCTGCGCTGCGCGAGGCGATCGCACGTCAGTTGATCGACACCGTCCGCGACGGCGGCGTGGTCTTTTCCTATTACCCCGATCCCGCCTGGCTCGCGAATTCGAAGTTCCTGCGCTGCGACTCAGCGGGCGCCTGATTGCGAAATCGCTTACAGTCGCCGGCGGTAGCTTCCGCTAGGGGTCGATCATGAGCGACTGGTTCCGACGCTATCTGCTGCCGGGATTTGTATTCGAGGCGGCGGTCATCGCTGGCGGCTACGCGACGGGGCGCGAGCTGGTGGAGTTCTTCCTGCCGGCGGGGCCGTGGGGAGGCCTGCTCGGCATGCTGGTCAGCATGCTCTTCTGGAGCGCGGTCCTGATGATCAGCTTCGAGCTGGCGCGCCGCGCGCGGACCTACGACTACCGCTCTTTCTTCAAGCTGCTGCTCGGACGCGGCTGGGTCCTGTTCGAGATCGCATACCTGCTCCTGCTCGTGATCATCCTCGCGGTCATGGGCGCGGCCGCCGGCGAGATCGTGCACAGCCTGTTCGGTCTGCCGAAGCTGTTTGGCTCGCTCGGTATGATCGCGTTAACGGGTTTCCTGCTCTTTTACAGCAGTTCAACTATCGAGCGGTTCCTCGCTCTCTCGGTGGGCTACCTATACATCGTTTATATCGTGTTCGTCGTTTGGAGCATCGCCGTCTTTGGCGACAGGATCGAGAGTGCATTGGCGACCGAGCCGGTCGGCACGAGCTGGTTCAAGGCGGGGATCACGTATGCGGGTTACAACGTCGCGACGCTGCCGGCGGTGCTGTTCTGCATCCGTCATCTCACGCGGCCTCGCGAGACGCTTATCGCCGGGTTCCTCGCAGGCCCTCTCGGCATGCTTCCCGGCGTCCTCTTCTACATCGCGATGATTGGCTATCACCGCGAACTCGCCGACGTGTCACTGCCTTCAGCCTTCCTGCTGGGTAAGCTCCAGGCTCCCTGGTTCGAGCTGGCATTCCAGATCGCCGTGCTATTGACGCTCGTTGATACGGGCGTCGCGTTGCTGCATGCGATCAATGAGAGAGTGGCGAAGGTCTACGAGGAAAAGGCGCGGCCCATGCCTAAGACGCTCCGCCCCGCGCTCGCTGTGGGGATCATGGTCGTTTCCGTTTATGCGGCTTCTGCCATCGGGCTCATCGACCTGATCGCGAAGGGCTACGGCTACCTCACGTACGCATTCATTGCGTTGCTGATCGTGCCGGTGCTCACGGTCGGCCTCTGGCGGCTGCTTCGTTCCTGATGGTTGTTCGACTGCTGCTGCTTGCCGCGGTCGCCTCGAACGCCTGCGCCGAGTCCTGGTGCGATGCGGCCCCGGTTCCCGGGTTTGCCGCTCTGGAGCCGGCCGGCGTCGAGGACGAGTGGTTCAAGGTCTACTCGGTCGCGCCGCGCGTGTTCGCGATTTCCGAACCGAGGCAGGCCGAAGGAGTCAACTCCTTCCTGGTCATCGGCTCGAAGCGGGCGCTCTTGTTTGACTCGGGTCTCGGGGTTGCGCGCATCGGCGGCGTCGTGCGCAGGCTGACGGCCTTGCCGGTGACCGTACTCAACTCGCATACGCATTTCGATCATGTCGGTGGCAACGCCGAGTTCCCGGATGTGCGTAATCTGGAGGATTCCTACAGCCATGCGAGCGCTCGCGGCGAGATCGCGCAGTCCCTGGTCGAATACGCAAGCAAGACCCTGGACGAAGACAAGGTGTGTGGAAAGCTTCCTCCCGGCGTCACGAGCCGTGAATACACGATTCCGACCTGGCGCATCGCTGCTCCCATCCGCGACGGCGAACGCCTGGATCTCGGCGACCGCACTCTCGAAATCGTGCGGACGCCCGGACATACGCCCGATTCGCTCTGCTTGATCGATCGCGCGAATGGAATGCTCTTTACCGGCGACACATACTATTCGGGCGAGATCTACTTGTGGGCACCGGAAACGAGCGTGACTGATTACACTGCATCGATAGACAGGCTTGTCCAGCTTGCGGATGGTCTGCAGATGTTATTGCCGGCGCACGGACCTCCGGTTTCGGAGCCACGGCGGCTGCTTGAGCTACAAAGCGCACTTCAAAGTATCCAGGCGGGAATTGCGCATTTCGAGCCCACCATGGAAGGCCGCCGCCTGTTCCAGTTCGAGCACTTCTCAGTCCTGATGGAAGGGCCGGATTCATGACCGCGCGCAGCAAGAATCGGGCCGCGAAGGGCCGTGCCATGTCAAGCGCTGGCCGTCGCAAATCCCTCGCTCCAGGCAAGAACAGTCGTGGCCTGGACGCTTCGGAAATCGCGCTGCCGATCGACGACGAGCGCATTGCTGCACTCGCCGCACAGGTACGCGAGCGCGGCGGCGCGCCGATCGGGGCGTATCGCGAACCGCTGTCCGGCAGTACTGTGCTGCTGGCAGCGTTGCCGCTCGCGTCGATCGAGCCGACGCCATTCCAACGTGACCTCTCGCCAACCCACACCAAGCGACTCGCACAGAAGATCGACGAGGCGGGATCGTTTCTCGACCCGATCATCGTCGTGCGTGGCGAAGACGGCGAGTTCTGCACCCCGAATGGCCGCCACCGACTCGCCGCAGCCAAGGTACTGGGGTTGAAGCAGATCACGGCGCTCATATCGCCTGATGAAGGGCTGGCATTCCGCATACTCGCGCTCAATACCGAGAAGGCGCACAACCTCAAGGATCGGAGCCTGGAAGTGATACGGATGGCGCGTGCGCTCGCGCGCCGCGAACCGCGCGCGAAGGAAAGCGACTACGCCGCCCAGTTCGAGGCCGCCGAGTTCCTGACGCTCGGCGTGCTGTACGCGAAAGACGGGCGTTTCGCCGGCGGCGCTTATGGCTCGTTCCTCAGGAAGGTGGACCGGTTCACCGACCGCACGCTCGCGGTGAGCCTGCGCGAGCGCGAAGGTTATGCCGCGCGCTTGCGCGAAATCGATACGCAGGTGCGAAAGATCGTCAAGTCCCTGGAGGCGCGCGGCTTCAAGTCGCCGTACCTGCGCACGTTCGTCGTCGCGCGCATCAATCCGGTGCGCTTCCATCGCACCAAGCCGGGCGACAAGAAGCCGCCGATGCCGATCGCGGCTGCCCTCACGCGCATGACCGCCGCCGCGAAGAACTTCGATATCGGCAAGGTTCGGACGTCGGACCTGGCGCTTGTCGCGGCGCTTTCGAGTGAATGAGAAAGTGAAAGTCCTCGGGACGCTTGACCTGGAGGACTTTGTAGTTGATTGGCTCAGTTGGCACTGTCAGCGCGGCTGCCCCTGCAAAGATAAAGAGTATCGCGCACGCAGCCCGATCGTGCGCGGTTGCATCAACATCGCGCGCGAATCGCCGCGGGCGTCCTGCAATGGAAACAGGACGCCGCGCTCATCCAGGGCGTTCTCCACGAACAGCTCCGCTTCCCAGGCGTCGAAGCGCACACCTGTGCGCACGGCGAGCAGATGACGCGCTGGGATGCGCTCGCGAATGGACTGGTCGAAATTGCTCCAGGACGAATCGATGTACTGATAGTCGAAGCGGGCAAAGCCCTGGGCTCGGGCCGTGAGCGGAAACTCCGCGTCTGCGCCTGCGCTGAGAGTCCAACGCGGCACCGTGGGGATACGCTCGCCTTTCTCGCCGGATACGTTCGGTACGTCCTGTGCCAGCCGGACGTCGATGTACGACGCAGTCGTAAAGAGCTCCATCCACTCAGCGGGTCGCCAGGCCGCCTCGAGCTCGGCTCCGCGGCTCTCGGCCTGGCCCGCGTTCGCGATGAAGGTGATGCCGCAGTCGAGGTCTTTCGCCGTCTGCATGTCGCTCCAGTCGATGTGGTACGCGGTGAGATTTGCCGTCAATCGATGATCCAGCCAGTTCGTCTTCGCGCCGACTTCGTAGCTCCACAACGAGTCGGATTCGAAATCGAACGGCGGGGCGCTCAGCCCGAGCGCCGCGAGATCGGCTTCGCACAGCTCAACGATTGCCTCCGTGAAGATGCTGTTCGTTCCTCCGGGCCGAAAGCCCTCAGCCGCGTTCATGAACAGGAGCGTGTCGTCGCTCGGCCGGTAAGCAACGCCGGCCTTCATTATCGTACCGTCCTGCTCCAGCGACTGGCCCGTCGGGAAGGGGCCGCCGAAAAACAGGCCGTCGAACAGAGCGTCCTCGCGTTCGCGGAACTCGAAACGGCGCCCGCCAAGGCTCGCCTGCCAGCGCGGCGTCGGATGCCAGGCCATTTCGCCGTACACGGCTCTCTGCCGCTGCGTGGCCTCGCCAACCATATGAACGAGCTGGTCCGGATAACCGAAGCTCGCAGCCTCCCCGCCGGTCAGCGCATCGTAGCCCGGGGAATACATGTTTTGCTCCGTATTCCGGTCTTGATCTTGATAGTAGAGGCCGGCGAGCCACGAAAAGCGTCCGCCGGCGATCGATGTGAGACGCAGCTCCTGCACGACGTCGCGGACGCTCTCGGTGAACTCGCTCGAGGTGGGGTTGAAAACTAACAGTTCCCGCTCGACGAACAGCGTCTCGTCGAGCGTAATCGCCGGCCTGCGATCGACGTACGAAGTCGAGGAGAAGAGCTCGGCCCAGGGCAACTCGTACGACACCGCGAGATTGAAGAGATCCCACCTTTCGCCATCGCCCTCGGGAACAAATCGCGCTTGCGCATAGTCGCCCTCATTTTGATCGGCAATGCCGAACCCGCCGGTCTCGCGCTCCTGATGGTGCGCGCTGAGCGTCATTGTCAGATTCGCACCCGGCGACCACAACACGGCAGCGCGACCGCCTGAGGTTTCCGCGCTGTTCACGTCCTCGAGCAGACGGTACGTGTCGTCGATGAAACCCGCCTCGTCGCGATAGTAGCCGCCCATCCTCAGTGCCGCGGTCCCGGCGCCGAAGGGCACGTTCAGCACGGCGCTCGCCTGCTGATTGTCGCCGCCGTGCTTCGTGCCGGAGATGCCCGCCTCGACGTCGGCATACCAGCCCTCCGGAGCCGGACGATTCGTGATCATGCGGATGGCGCCGCCAAGCGCGCTCGTGCCGAAGAGCGTACCCTGCGGTCCACGCAGCACCTCGATTCGCTCCATGTCGAAGACTTCGGGATGCGGTCCGCCGATCTGCCCGAGCGCCGCCGGGCCGCTGAGCGTCATCATCGGCGTGTCATCCAGGTACAGCGCACTAAATGGGCGCGGCTCGACGAAGGTGCCACTCGCTATCCCGCGTACGGCGAGACGATGACTCCAGCCGTTGTCGGTGTAGCTGAGGCCTGGAACGTGGGAGAAATAGTCGATGATGTCGCGCGCGCCGGTCGCGCGCAGCTGCCGTTCCGAGAGTGCGCTCAGGCTTACGGGGGCATCCTGGATGGCTACTGCGCGGCGCGTTGCGGTAACCTTGATCTCTTCAAGCGCTACGCTATCGGCGTTTTCCTTTGCAGTGAGTGCGGCGGAGATCGACCATGCGCACAAGGCAAGTGGCACGCTCCACGCGCGGCGCCGAATTGCTCTTGCCATACAATGTCCTCCATCAGCCGCGAGCCGCAAGCGCTCGTTTGGCCGTCTGCTCGGCACGCCTTTCCTGACCCAGCAGCCGCACGATCTTCTGGAATCGTGGCTGCCCGTGCAGAGACAGGAGCTCCGGGTAATGCAGGTATTCGGGAAGCCATCGATCGCGCGCCTTCAGCTCCAGTTCGAGGGTGGCCAGCGCGGCTTCGGTATCCCCAAGCGCCACGTGAATGCCGGCCGAGGGATGCGCGCCGTGCGCCTCCATCCTCGGGAAAAGCGCACGAGCCTGGTCCAAGTCTCCCACCCTGGCATACGTGGTTGCGAGAGTGCGGAGAGTGTCGCCATTCTCGTTCAGCTCAACGGCCCGCCGGGCTGCCAGCAATGCCTCTTGTGGCCGTCCGAGGTCCATCAGGGTCATGGCTTTCCAGACGTGCGCCAGCCAGAAGTCGGGATCGATCTCGAACACCCGGTCCAGCTCGCGCAATGCTTCCTCGTACTGCTGCGCGTGCCAATGTGCCTGCGAGACATGAATCGCCGCCCACGGATTCAGAGGATCGCGATCACGCCCTTTGCGCGCGTACTCGATGGCCCGCTCCGGAGGCCAGCCGAACGACATGTAATAGCCCGTCAGGCTTTCGAGCACGTGCTCGCCATTTGGATTCAAGGCTTCGGCAAGACGTAACTCGCGCTGCGCGGCCTCGAAGTTCCATTCGAACATAAACTCCCTGCCGAGCAGCGCGCGTGCATCGCCGTTTCGCGGATCGAGCTCGAGAGCCTTGCGCGCCAGCGCCCGAATACGCGTGCGGATTTCCGCATCGTGCGGCTGTCCGGCCACGGCATTACGCCAGGACAGTGCGTCGGCCAGCCCGACGTAAGCCGTGGCGAACCCTGGATCGGAGCGGATTGCCCGTTCGTAATAACCGATCGCCTTGGTCATCCGCTCCAGCTGAAAGCTCTGATAGAGATGGCGCGCACGCAGGTAAAGATCGTACGCCTCGTTGCTGATCGTGCCGTGCGCCCCGGCGCCATCGCTGTCATTGACCAGTTGCACACGCAGGGTTTCGGCGACCGCGCGCGCGATCTCGTCCTGAATGGCGAAAACGTCGGCGGCCTGCCGCTCGAAGGTCTTCGACCAGAGGTGATAGCCATCCGTGGTGCTGACGAGTTGCGCGGTCACGCGCAGGCGGTCGTCCTGCCTGCGCACACTGCCTTCCAGGATGTGGCGCACGCCCAGAGCCTGACCGACTTCCTTGACGCTTCCGGCGTGATTCTTGAATGCGAAAGATGACGTTCGGGCCGCAACTCGGAGACCTTGCACGTTGGTCAGACGGTTGAGTAGTTCTTCGGTGAGACCATCGCTGAAGTATTCGTCGTCGGCATCACCACTGATGTTCGCGAATGGCAGCACGGCAATCGTGCGCTCAGGATGAACGACCGGCGGCGCTCGATCGTTTTCATTCCATTCCGCTCGCTGGAACACGAGCATGCCCGCCAGGACGACAATGACTGCGCCGCCGGCCATCATCGCCATTCGCCATCGTGGTCGCACCGGCGGCGACGCAGAAATGGCCGCGTGCTGCGTGCCGTTGGCTGTTGCCGAAGCGGCGAACCCTCTGGATGTGGCGACGGGCACCACCGAGCCTTGAGCGCGGTATCCCCGGCCGCGCACGCCGGCGATGTACCGGGGAGTGCGTGGATCATCGCCCAGGGCATCGCGCACCAGCTTAACGCGCTGGTTGATCGTCTCCTGATTGACGATCACGCCCGGCCAGATGCGCTCCATGAGCTGGTCGTAGGTGACCAGATTCGGAGCTGCGCGCACCAACACGAGCAGAAGATCAAAGGACAGGCCGGGCAGAGAAATTTCGACTCCGCCGCGAGTCACACGCTGACGGCCAACGTCGATTTCGAGATCGTCCAGCCGATACCCGGCAGGCTGCGTAGCCTGCACGACGTCGGCGCTGCGGTTCACCGCGGGTCTCCCCCTAAGTGCCGGGCGCGGACATTGTAGCGCCGACCGCCGTGGCACCGGACCGATCCGCACAACCGGACTGCCGCGTGCGCGCATTTCCCTGCTTGTAGTAGGACTGATCACTCGCCGCGCACGCTAGACGCGCCGTGGCGACGGCGCATGAAGGATCCGCCAAGACTTCGTGAAGCTTTCTCAAATGATCCGCGGCGGCTCAACCCGCCGCCGTGCGGACTTAACGCGAATTTGCTCCAGCATCATGAATATTGGGAGATTTTTCATGCAGTAGAGCTCCCGCAGGTTGCAGGCTGTGCCCGCATTCCGCAACTCGCGCATTGGAAAGGAGCGATCATGAAAACCTCGAAACGATTGGCAATACCGGCTCTCGCCCTCACCGGGCTGCTCGCCGGGGCTGACTGCGGGGCCATCGTCGGGGGGGACCCTGACGGCAAGCGCCATCCCTTCGTCGGCATCATCGCCTACCAGGTTGAGCGTGACGGTCCCTGGTACGTGCCACAGGGCGGCAACGCGGTACTCGTCAGCCCGAAAGTGGCAGTGACCGCCGGACACGTGGTCGAAGGCCCGCTGACCCGGTTCGTGCTCGGAGTGGAACCCTATCAATGGGGCGTCGTATTTCATCCGCGACCGGTCGATCGCAATGCACCATCCGATTTGTTCGAATTCAGGGAAGTGCCTGCGAGGCTGGTGCATGTGGCCGAGTCAGTCGCCTGGCATCCGGATCTTTTCGTGACGCCCGAGGCACCGGACATCGGAGTCATCATCTTCAAGGAGCCGGTCAAGGGACTACCGAAGGCACGTATTCCGCGTCCCGGGCTTTTCGACGCGCTCAGAAAGATCTTGACGTCTCGTCTTGGCCTCGTCGGCTTTGGAGCGACGGAGTTCAATTGCTGCCCGCCGCCCGGTGGTGGTAATCGGTATTCGGGATCGGCTCCGGTCGTCGATCTCATGTCCGAGTTTGTCATTACCGGAGCGCTCAACAAGAAGTTTGATGTGCTTGCCGCGCCGGGCGACAGCGGTGGGCCGGCGCTCTTCAATCAAAATCTTCTCATCGGGGTCTTCTCCGACTTCGCTCCGGGGCCGGATCCGGACGCGCTGCCTTTCAGCAAGTTCCAGCGCACCGACAGTGCGTCGGCCTGCGAGTTCCTGTCGGAGTACCTGACACTAAACTGCGATCCGATCGGGCACTGAGCTGCCGTACCTGATTGGCACATCGACAAGTGGGCGGCGCCTGTACAAGGCGCCGCCCTCACGCACCTTCGAGAGCAGCCAGTTTGAATCTGACGGTCCCCGTGTCGCGCTGGCCGGCAGCTCGTGCGTCCAGCTAGACTGCCATGGAATCGCGAATGAGAACGGGACGACTGGGGGGAATTCTCATGAGCAGATCAATGCTTCGAAGGGCCGTCATCGCGACCGTCGCGGCGTCGGGCGCGGTTACCTGCATGGCGAGCGCGCAGTCTGCAGCTCCGGATCAGGGCGAAGCCGCGTTCCGCGCACTGTACAAAGAGCTGATTGAAATCAACACGACCCGGTCTGTCGGCAATTGCACCCAGGCAGCCGAGGCCATGCGGGCGCATCTGCTCGCAGCGGGGATATCGGCCGCAGACATGCAGATCCTCGCCCCGCCCGAGGCACCGAACGACGGCGCCCTGGTCGCCGTGCTGCGCGGCCGGGACCAATCGATCAAGCCGATCTTGCTGCTTGCACATATAGATGTCGTCGAAGCCAGGCGTGAAGACTGGACCCGCGATCCGTTCAAGCTGGTCGAGGAAAACGGCTGGTTCTACGCGCGCGGTGCGAGCGACGACAAGTCCATGGCGGCGATCTTCACGGACAGCTTGATTCGATACAAGAAAGAGGGCTACAAGCCGCGGCGCGACATCAAGCTCGCGCTGACCTGTGGCGAAGAGACGGCGGGAGCAGGCCTGTTCGACAGCGTGCGCTGGCTCGTGAAGACCCAATCCGAAGTCCTGAGCGCCGCGTTCGCAATCAACGAAGGGGCCGGCGGCGAGTTCGACAGGAATGGCAAGCCCATGGCCCTTCAGATCCAGGCCGGCGAGAAGGTCTACCAGGACTTCGCGGTCGAGACGCGCGACCCAGGCGGCCACAGCTCGCTGCCAAAGCCGCACAACGCAATCGTCCGCCTGAGCGTGGCCCTCGCGAAGGTCGGCGCATACAACTTTCCGGTCGCACTGAACCCGGTGACGCGCGCCTATTTCGAAGCCATGGCCAGGCTCGTGGATCCGGATATCGCGGTCGACATGCGCGGCGTCCTGAAATCACCGCCGGACGAGGCGGCGGCAGTTCGGTTGTGGGCGGTCGATCCGCAGTGGAACGCCATGCTCCGGACGACTTGCATCGTCAGCATGATCGAAGGCGGCCACGCGCCGAATGCGATTCCGCAGCACGTGAAAGCAAACGTCAATTGCCGGATCCTGCCGGGTACGCCGGTTGCCGATGTGCAGGCGCAGATCGGCAAGGTGATCGGGGACGATGCGATCACGGTATCGCCGAAGGGCGAGGGCGGTGTCATGTCGCCAATGCCGCCGTTGACGGAGGCGATCGTCGGGCCCGCGCGCAAGGTTGCCGAGAAGATCTGGCCCGGGGTCGCCATCGTGCCGACGATGTTGCCCGGCTACACGGACGGAAAGTACCTGAATCCAGCCGGCGTCCCGACGTATGGCCTGTCCGGCCTGTTCGAGGACGCCGAAGGAAATTACATTCACGGCCTCAACGAGCGCATGCGCGTGAAGTCGCTCATGGAAGGGCGCCGGTTCCTGTACGAGGTCGTGAAGCTTTACGCGGATAGCAAGGACTAGACGGCTCACCGTCATAATCGCGCACCATTCGGAGCGCAAGTGCACTAAAGGCTGAGTTCGTAAAGTTCAACTGAGATCGACAACCGGTCTCATCCACCGACGGCTGCATCGCCGGCGCCGTGCGTAACGGCAGTCAGGATTCCCTGCAGGATTCGCGTCGGGTTCGGCGGGCAGCCTGGGACTGCCACGTTGACGGGAACGACATTGGAGACGCGTCCGCGGCAAGCGTAGCTTTCGCCGAAGATTCCGCCCGTGCATCCGCAATCGCCGATCGCGACGACCAGCTTTGGATCGGGAGTTGCCTCATACGTGCGCAAGAGGGCCGCCTCCATGTTCCGCGAAACGGGACCGGTCACGAGCAGGAGATCCGCGTGGCGCGGACTCGCGACGAACTTTATTCCAATCCCTTCGATGTTATAGACAGGATTGTTGAGAGCGTGAATCTCCAGCTCACAGCCATTGCACGAGCCGGCGTCCACATGCCGGATGCAGAGCGCGCGGCCGAGCACGGCCAGGATCCGCTGGTTGACGTCCTCGCGCAGCCGCAATGAGTCGTCGCCGGACGGCGGCTGCTCACTGACGATGCCGATCGACGCAATGTAGTGCAGCGTTTTCAGCACGGTTCGGCTAGAGGTCGTGACCGCTGTAGGAAAGATTGAACGACTTATTGATCAACGGAAAATCGGGCACGATGTTGCCGATGACCGCGTGTTCGAGCGCCGGCCAGTTCTGCCAGGACGGATCGTGCGGATGACAGCGGCTCACGCGGCCGTCCGCAGCCACTTCGAGCGCGACGATCGCGGGTCCGCGCCAGCCTTCGACCCAGCCGACGGCGAGCTTGTCTGCCGCCGGCACTCCCTCGTCCACACGATGCGGCCCGCGCGGCAGGCGCTCGAGGATCAGGCCAATGAGCCGGCACGATTCCTGCAATTCGTCGAACCGGACCGTGACGCGCGCGGCCACGTCGCCGGTGTCCTGCACTGCCTTCCGGACTCCAAGCAATTCATACGGGTGCGAAGGCAGGTCGGCACGCGCGTCGCATGAAATTCCGCTGGCACGGCCGGCCAGGCCGATCAGACCGAGCCGGCGCGCGAGACCGGGAGTCAACTGGCCCGCTCCGACGAAACGATCGCGCACGCCGGGGTGTTCGTCGTAGATATTTTTCAGCTGCCGCGCTTCGATCGCGAGGAGCGCCACATGCTCCGCCAACTCTTGTGCGCCGTCGTCGCCGATGCCGTTCGACATGCCGCCCGGCACGACCGCGTCGAACAGGTAGCGTTGTCCCAGCGCCGCCTCCACTTGCCGCAGAAAGAGTTCCTTGAGCCTCGAAAACTGCGTCAGGCCGAATACGAAGCCGGCGTCATTGCCGAGCGCGCCGAGATCCCCGAGATGGTTCTGGATGCGCTCGATCTCGAGGCAAAGCGCCCGCAGATACGCAGCGCGCACGGGCACCTCGCATTCGCACAGCGACTCGAGTGCCTGGCAATAGGCCCAGGAGAATGCCACCGCGGAATCGCCGGACACCCGAGCCGCGAGGCGGTGGCCATCCAGCGCCTGCATGTCCGTGAAGCGGCGCTCGATTCCCTTGTGCACGTAGCCGAGCCGCTCTTCCAGCCTGAGGACCTTCTCGCCGACGATCGAAAACCGGAAGTGTCCGGGCTCGATGATACCGGCATGCACCGGACCCACGGCGATCTCGTGCACGCCTTCGCCCTGGACGCGGACGAATTCGTATGCGTCGACAGCCGGCTCGCCCGACGGCGGAAACGGCGTAGCATCGACCAGCGGGTGAAAGGAGGGCGGCCACGCGGCGTGACGCAACCAGGGACGTGAGTCGGCGGCCGTTGACGGGACGCCTGAAAGATCCTGCATCGCGCGCTGCATGCGTCCCGCCGCCGGGAACACATCTTCGATTCCCGGGCAGTCCGCGCCTGCGTCGAGCTCGAGCGTTGCAACGAGGCCGTGACCGTCGGCCTGGTAGACAGCATGGATCCGGGCCGCCTTGCCGCGCGCCGATGCACCCGCCCACAGCATTGCGAGCCAGCCGCCGGCGCCCGCGACGTCACGGGCAAGCCGGCGCCAATCGTCGCGAGTGACGTCGAGCGCGAGCAGTCGCGCCGCACCTTCCTGAGGCGAGCCGCGCGCAAGCCAGGCAGCGAGAGCCATGTCAGCCGCCTCCGATCAGGCGCGCCGCGGCGCGATACCAGTCGGCAAGGTACGGCGGCACGTAGACGCCGAGCATGAGCACGAGACCGAGATGCGCGAACACCGGCAGGAGCGCCGGAGGATGGGGCAGGCGTCGGGCGGTGGTCTCGCCGAAGACCATCGGTTGCACTTGCCCGAAGATTGCCGCAAAGGCGACGCCGAGCGCCCCGAGCAGTATCGGCGTCGCCCATGGCTGCTCGCGCATGGCTGTCGTGAGGATCAGGAATTCGCTGGCGAAAACGCCGAAAGGGGGCAAGCCGAGTATCGCGAGAGAGCCCATCAGAAGACCCCAGCCGATCGTGGGGCTCACCGTGATCAAGCCACGAATGTCGGTCATCAGCTGCGAACCCGCCTTCTGGGCCGCGTGCCCCACGGCGAAGAAGATCGCGGACTTGGTGAGCGAGTGCACGGTCATGTGCAGGAGCGCTGCGAAGTTGGCGACCGGCCCGCCCATGCCGAAGGCGAAAGTGACGATGCCCATGTGCTCGATCGAGGAATAGGCGAACAGGCGCTTGATGTCGCGCTGGCGCCAGAGAAGGAACGCGGCGAGTACCATCGACAGCAAGCCGAACCCCATGAGCATGCGCGAAGGAAGCGGCGACTGCAGCGATCCCTCGACCAGCACCTTGCAGCGCACGACCGCATAAGCCGCGACGTTGAGCAGGAGCCCGGACAGGACGGCCGAGATCGGCGTCGGGCCCTCTGCATGCGCGTCGGGCAGCCAGTTGTGCAGCGGCGCGAGGCCCACCTTCGTGCCATACCCGACCAGCAGGAACACGAACGCGAGGCTTAGCACGGCGGGCTCGAGCTGGCCCTTGACCGCATCGAGCTCAGTCCAGAGCAGCGCGCTGACGCCCTCGGCGCCCAGAACCTTTTCCGACGCGAAATACAGGAGGATGGTGCCGAACAGCGCCTGGGCGATGCCGACTCCGCACAGGATGAAGTACTTCCAGCCCGCCTCGAGGCTGGCGGCCGTCCGGTAGAGCGTCACGAGCAGCACGGTCGAGAGCGTTGCGGCCTCCATCGCGACCCAGAGCAGGCCCATGTTGTTCGTGGTGAGCGCGATCAACATCGTCGCCATGAAGAGCTGATACATGCTGTGGTACAGGCGCAGCCTTCCCGCACTGATCCTGCCGTGCTCCATTTCGACGCGCATGTAGGGCCGCGAGAAGAGAGAAGTCGTGAGCCCGACGAATGCGGTCAGCGTGACCAGGAAGACATTGAACGGATCGATGAAGAACTGTTCGCGCGCGATGATCAGTTGGCCTTCGGCGATTACGCGGGTGGCCAGCGCCCCGGCCGCTATCAATGTCACGAGGGACACGGCGACGTTCAATTCCGGCGCCCAGCGCTTTCCGCCCAGCATGCCCATGACGAGCGCGCCGGCGAGCGGGGCGGCGATCAGCAGCGCGAAGTCCATGCTAGCGCCGCTCCTCCTGCGGTTGCTCCCTCAGGGATTCGAGGTGATGCAAGTCCAGGCTGTCGAACTGCTCGCGGATCTGGAAAAAGAATATTCCGAGCACCAGCACCGCGACGAGCACGTCCAGCGCGACGCCGAACTCGACCACCATCGGCATGCCGTAGGTCGCGCTCATGGCGCCGAAGAACAGCCCGTTCTCCATCGACAGGAATCCGACCACCTGCGACATCGCCTTCCGCCGCGTGATCATCGTGATGAAGGAGAGCAGCACGACCGCAACGGCGATGCCGATCGAGTTTCGCGTCGCCGTGCTCGCGAGCGCGGAAATCGGCTGCGCCAGGCCGAACGCGAAGACCACCACCAGCAGGCCGACCAGCATCGTCGCGGCCGGATTGACGAGCGGCTCGCTGTCCCAGTAGACGGCGAGGCGGCGGATCAGCCGATGCAGGATCCACGGCAGGAAAATGACCTTGAGCGCCAGCGTCAGCGCGGCCGACACGTACAGGTGCGGCTGACTGGTGCGCCACGCCAGCAGCAGCGTCGCGAAGAACAGCAACGCGCCCTGAAACGCCAGCAGATTGACGAGGGTCACAATGCGCCGCTGCGCCAGCATGGCGAACGACAGCAGCAGCAACAGCGCCGCGGACAGGTTCAGGAGCTGGAGATCGAATGGGACTCCGGCCACGCCTTAGGCTCCCAGCAACAGGTGGACGAGCAGCCCGAGGACCGCGAACAGGAACGCGGTCGCGAGAAATTCCGGCGCGCGGAATACACGCAGCTTCGCCGAAACCGTTTCGATCAGTGCGAGCCCCGCGCCCGCGATCGCAAGCTTGACCGCGAGCAGGGGAATCGAAGCGGCGAGCGCGACCGGTCCGCCGGTTTGCGTCAGAACGCCCCAGGGCACGAACAGGGCGAATCCGATGCACGCGTAATTGAAGAGCTTCAGGCTCGCGGCCCACTCCATGAGCGCGAGGTGCCTCCCCGAGTACTCGAGCAGCATCGCCTCGTGAATCATCGTGAGTTCCAGGTGAGTCGCAGGATTGTCGATCGGAATGCGGGCGTTCTCGGCCAACAACACCATCGTGAACGCAACCGCCGTGAACGCGAGGCTCGGGAACAGACCCAATGTCTGCGTCGCGAGGTTCTGCGTGATGGCCGGCAGCGCCGTCGTCCCCGGTATGAGCGAGGCGACAAAAATGACCATCAGCAGCGCCGGCTCCGCCAGGAATCCCACCATCATCTCGCGCCGGGCGCCGAGAGTGCCGAAAGCGGTACCGATATCCATCGCCGCGAGCGACATGAACACGCGCGCGGTCGCGAGCAGGCCGACGAGTGCGATCGCATCCGCCGCCGACGTGAACGGCAGGCGCGTACCCATCGATGGAATGATCGCCGCCGCCAGCACCATGGCGCCGAACACGACGTAAGGCGCGAGGCGGAACAACGGCGAGGCGCCCTCGGCGATGACGGCATCCTTGTGAAAGAGCTTGCGGATGCCGCGATAGGGCAGCAGCAGGCTCGGCGCACGGCGGTTCTGAAGCCACGCCCGGCACTGGTTGATCCAGCCGAGGAACAGTGGCGCCGCGGCCAGCGCGGCAATCACCTGCAATACCTGGTTGGTTATGTCGATGGCCGTCACAGCACCAGCGCCAGCAGAGCCACGAGAGTGATGAAGCTGTAGAGCAGGTAGTTCGCGATCCGTCCCTGTTGCAGCCAGGCGAACCGATCGGCGACACCCTGCACCAGTGGGCCGAGCGGCTGGTACAGGCTGCGCCAGATGCGGTCGCCCACGCTGACGTGGTATTTCGGGACGATCTCGTCCGGCGCCGGCAGTCGACGCTCGATGTCGAAGAATGCCTGGAAGATGTGCCTGATGGGCTGACCGAATCCTTCTGCGCTGTCCTGCATGCGCGCGTCGAGCCTTACGAATCCGCAGTCCCACGGCGCCGCACGCCGGACCCGTCCGTGATGCAGCGTGCGCACGACAATCGCCGTGATCAGCACGATCGCCGCGACCGCGACCAGGAACATCAGCGGCGAGTAGGACGCCTGCCGGCCGGGCAGCGGGACGAGCATCCACCATGGCGCGTCATCGACCGGGAGACCCGCGCCGGACAGTTGCGCGGCGACGACGTGCAGCATCGCGATCACCTGCGCAGGCATCAGGCCGAGCGCCAGGCAACCCGACGCCAGCCAGACGAGGCCGACCCGCTCGAGCCAGCCCGCGTCGTGGGCCTGCGCGAGCGAGCGTTCGCGCGGCTGGCCGAGGAAAACGACCCCGTAGAATTTCACCATGACATAGGCGGCGAGCGCCGCGGCGAGCGCGATGGCCGCGGCACCCATCGGCAGCAGCATGCTGACGAAGGAATGCGGCACTTCATGTGAGAACAGGAATGCCTGCAGCAGGAGCCATTCCGAAACGAAGCCGTTGAGCGGCGGCAGGCCGGCCATCGCGAGCGCACCGACGAGCATGAGCCAAGCGACCCAGGGCATGCGGCGGATCAGGCCGCCAAGCCGGCCGAGATTGCGCTCGCCGGTCGAATGCAGGACCGCGCCCGTGCCGAGGAACAGTAGGCTCTTGATGAACGCGTGATTCAGGCAGTGATACAAGAGCGCGATCAATGCGAGGGCAGCGAGCGAGTGCATCCCGACGCCGTGGAACACAATCGCGAGGCCGAGTCCGGTGAAGATGACGCCGACATTCTCGATCGATGAATAGGCGAGCAGCCGCTTCATGTCGGTCTGAACCGCTGCGAATATGGCGCCGTAGAACGCGCTGAAGAGACCGACCGCGAGCGGGATCAGCCCCCACCACCACTCCGGGCTGCCGAGCAGGTCGAACGCGAAGCGCAGCATGCCGTACACGGCGGTCTTCAGCATGACCCCGCTCATCAATGCGGATACGGGGGAGGGAGCCGCAGGGTGCGCTTCGGGGAGCCACACGTGAAGAGGCACGAGCCCGGCTTTCGCGCCGAACCCGAACAACGCCAGCAGGAATGCGGTGGCCGCCCACGGCGGGGCGAGCTCAGCGCCGCGCATCGCATCGAAGGTGAACTGCCAGCTCCCGCCTTGCATGACGCCGAATGCGAGAAGAATTGCGATCGCGCCGACGTGCGCGATCAACAGGTAGAGGAATCCGGCGCGGCGGATTTCGGGAATGCCGTGCTGGGCCGTGACGAGAAAATAGGACGACAGCGCCATCGTCTCCCAGGCCACCATGAAGGCGTAAGCGTCGTCCGCCAGCAGCACGAGGCCCATGCTGGCGAGGAACAGGTGATATTGCAGGCATAGCACGCCCGGCGGCGTGCCCTGGCCGCGCCGGAAATATCCGGACGCGAACATCGAGATTCCAGCAGCGGCTCCGCCAAGGAGCATGAGGAAGACGCTCGCCAGTGCGTCGCGGCGCAGGTGCATGGGCAGGTCCGGAAGCCCGACCGCGAGGGTCACGCGCTCAGGAACGCCCGCGAGGCTCGTCGCCGCGACGAACGCGAGGACTGCGCCGCAAAGAGCGCCGATCGGAAACAGGGCGCGGCCGACGAACGTGACGCTCATCGGGCGCAACAGGCCGGCGAATCCGATCACGGCCCAGGCCGAGAGCAGTACGAGACAGGCGTCGAGCGGCGAGGAGAGGAGGGAAGTCACGGAACGCGAGTTGGCATGTGCCTCGCATCATAATATGGATGCGCCAAGTGCGCCGCCGCGTGCGGTCCAGCCGATTCCGCGGACTTACGACAGCGCTGCGTCAAGCGCCGCGATCTCCCTCGGCCCGATTCGGCAGCAGCCTCCAATCAGCCGAGCACCCGCATTCACCCATTCTGGAGCGAGTGCAGCGAGGCCGCCATGATCCCTGGAGCCGAGCCAGCTCCCGGTCTTCGCCTCCCAGCTCTCGCCCGAATTCGGGTAGACAACGATGGCCTTGCTCGTCCCCGTCCTGAGTTCATGGATCGCGGTCCCGACGATCTCAGGCTTGACGCAATTCACTCCGATCGCGATCACGTTGGGGACCGTGTCCAGCAGGCGCGCACATTCGGTGAGCGGCTCGCCGTGCGAGGTATGGATGCCGTCGGGTGACGTGAAACTCATCCAGGCGATTGTTTCGGGATTCTCGCCGAGTAGAGCAATCAGTGCCCGGGCCTCATCCAGCAGCGGCAGGGTCTCGCAAGCCAGGAGGTCTGCGCCCGAAGCGGCCAGGACTCCAAATCGCCGCGAATGAAACGCGAGGAGCTGCTCGATCGACAGGCCATAATCGCCACGATATTCGGCGCCATCATGCGTCGTCGCCCCAAAAGGGCCGATCGAGGCCGCCACCAGCAGGCTGCGCTTGTCCGCAGGTCTGTCGTGCTGATATCGCGCACGGGCGGACCTGGCGAGTTCGACCGAAAGTCGCAGCAGCGCGGTAGTTTCGTCCGCATCCAGGCCGACTGTCGCAAAGCCTTCGTAGCTCGCCTGGTAACTGGCCGTGATCGCGCAGCGCGCGCCGGCGGCGAAATAGTCGTAGTGCAACTGTTCGATTGCCTCGGGCGCTTCGCGCAGCACGCGAGCCGACCACAGTGAACCCGAGATGTCCGCACCGCGCTTTTCCAGTTCCGTTGCGAGGCCTCCATCGAGGATCAGCAACTCGTCGCGGAACGCTGCATTCGACGGCATGTTTCCCCGAGGTGCTATTGCGTCTGCGATTTGGCCGCGTCCTGCGCCCGATCGCGTTCCTGCACGAGCTTGTACGCAATGTAGTACTTGTAGATGCTGCTGACGTACTGGACGGTTTCCCGCCCGATCTTCTCCGACGCAATGCGCTCGACGTTGCCGAACCAGACATTCGGGTCGAGCCCGCGGCGCCCGGCTTCGGCCCGCAGCTGCCGGACCCGGGCCGGCCCCGCATTGTAGGACGCGAAAGTCATGAGGGCCTTGTTGAGGTCATCCATCGGTTCGTCCTTGTAGTACCGGTCCATCATGAAGCGGAAGTACTTGACGCCTGCATGGATGTTGGGCTCGACCTGCTGGATGTCGCCGACCGCGAGTTCCTTGCCGGTCGCGGGCATCACTTGCATCACGCCGATTGCGCCGACGGGACTGCGGACCGAGTGATCGAGCGTGGACTCCTGGTAGCCCTGTGCCGCCATGAGCAGGTAGTCCAGGCCGTACTGGTCGCCGTATTTTTCGAACAGTTTCACGAGCGAGCGGAGTTTCTTGCGTTCGGCATCCGCAGCCGCGTTTTTCACGTAGCGAGCGTCCTGCAGGTACCTCCGCTCCAGGATGTTGCCGAATGCCGTGCGCGGCCCGTATTCCTTGATCCAGGTATTCACCGCCTGGAGCAACTTGGGATTGTTCTTTCGCACTCCGACTGCGATTTCGCCGCCGGTCCGGACGGCGACCTGCTCGTGCACCCGGATGTCGGGGAAGACCTGTTTCCAGAACTCGGCAACGAAGTCATCGACGACCGTGGCGTCGACGAGCCCGGCGTTCACCATCTCGAGTATGTCGTCGTCCTCGAGCGGCTCGGGCGCCTGCTTGATGATCACAGCCGGTTTCCCGCGAGTTGCGAGCGATTCATTGAGCTTCACCAGGCTCTCGTAGTAGCTGCTGCTGCGCCGAACGAAGACCTCGCGGCCCGAGAGATCTTCGGCGGCCGCAGGCGCAGTCACGTTGGGCGCGGTGACGACTATTTCTGCGACGCTGGACCGCGTCGGCATGCTGAAATCCGCGACCTTCCTGCGCTCCGGAGTGACCGTCAGTGCGGCCGCAACGAGGTCGACCTTTCCCGATTGCAGCGCGGGAAACAACTGGTCGCGTTGGAGCGGCACGATGACCACGTGCACCTTGAGCGGGCCGGTCTTCAGGCGCTTGTTGAGTTCCTCTTCGAACAGCTTCAGCGATTCATAACTGATTCCGCGCTGCTCCCCCCTGTCGATGAAATACTGCGTCCGGTTGAACACGACTCCCGCGCGGACCATACGCCGCTTGACCATCTCGTCCAGGTCGCCGGTGAACGGCTTGTCGAGCAGCTCGCGTGCGGCCGCCGGAAGGGCGTCGTAGGGGGAAGGCACTGGCGGCAAGGATTCGCCGCTTGCGTCGCCTGCCTGGCCGGCAGCGGACTTCGCAGCCTGCGACGAATCAGTCGAATCCGAGCAGCCGCCGACCAGCACGCCAAGCGAGAGTGCGATCGGGACGATTATCTTCATGGGATCCTCCACTTGCCGCAGCCCGGCATGCCGGGCGCATTCTGTCAGGCCTTGTAGACACCGGCGACCGCTTGACGATCTCGTTCGGGGAACTGAACAGACAGCGGTGGAGCCATCCGTGCATAACAAACAGCGCCAGCCCAGGCAGGAAGAAGTGAAATAGCGGCTCTCGCAGAATTCTTCGCATCGGCGTATTATGACGATTCCCCCGGCCCGGCTTCCTCCATGCGCATCGTGTCTCGCACAACCCGTTCGCTTCTCGAGCAGAAGCGCGAAAAATCGCTGCGCAAGCGCGCCGCGGCGGGCACGCTCGCGTCCGCATTTCCAAAAGTCGAGCAGATCCGTCTTCAGCTGCAGTTCGTCCCCGCGAAGGGCACGCCGCCGGCGACGCAGACGCACGCGCTTTATCCCTCGGCCCAGGCCTATTTCGAATTTGCCTGCCCCCATGGGGACTGCGACGGAAGCGTCGACCTGAACGAAGTCGCCTTGCCGTTGCTCAGGCGCTCCGGGCTCCAGGCCGATGGAACGCTTCGTTGCCCCGGGTCCCGCACGGCAGGGGGAACGGCGCGCCAGCCCTGCAACCTGCGCATCGACTATTGGATCTCGGCCCAATACCAGTCAATTTCCCGGGCGACGGGCTAGGCCCGCGCCAATTCGCACAGGAATCCCGCCCTAGAACCGCTTGCGTGACAAGTGGCTGTTGCCTCCGTTATGCTAATGCGAATCGTTATCATTCGTATTCACATAAGGATTGGCCATGGTCAGGTCCCACTCCCTAGGTTTTGCGATTGCGCTGTCCCTGACGACGGGCCCATTTTCCGATGCACGCGGGAACGAAGCCGCAGCGAGCGATCCCACGCTCCTGCCGCGCGTCACGGTGACGGCTGAACACGAGTCCGACGGCTACCTCACGGAACGCAGCCGCACCGCGACGAAGACCGATACGCCGCTTCTCGACGTACCGCAGGCGGTGAGCGTGATTACGCGCGACTTGATCGAGGACCAGTCGATGCAGAGCCTGGCCGACGTCGCGCGCTATGTGCCCGGTGCCGGCATGGCGCAGGGCGAGGGCAACCGGGACACGATCATCCTGCGTGGCAACAGCTCGACCTCGGATTTCTTCCTGGATGGCGTCCGCGACGACATCGAGTACTTCCGCGACCTGTACAACGTCGACCGTGTCGAGGTGCTGAAGGGACCGAATGCCATGATATTCGGCCGCGGCGGCGCCGGCGGCGTGGTCAATCGCGTGTCACGCCAGGCGAACTGGGAGGCCGCGCGCGAGATGTCGCTGCAGGGCGGTTCCTGGGAGAACAAGCGGGCGACTTTCGACGTGGGCGACGGCCTGACCGATAACGTCGCTGCACGCCTGACCGGCATGTACGAGGATTCAGAGAGCTATCGCGACGGAGTCGCGCTCGAGCGCATGGGCTTCAACCCGACGCTGGCTTTCAGTGTCGGCGACGCGACGCTCGTGCGGTTTTCCTATGAATACTTCGACTACGACCGCACCGCGGATCGCGGGATTCCGTCGCTCGATCGCCGGCCGTTTCAGACGAATGAATCGACATTCTTCGGAGACCCGGGCACGAGCCCGACATTCGCGACCGTCAACCAGGGCTCGATCGTCATCGACCATGCATTCAACGAAAACGTGAGTATCCGCAACCGAGTGCTGTACGCGGACTACGACAAGTTCTACCAGAACGTTTTTGCGGGCGGGCCGGTGGACGCCTCAACCGGCGACGTGCCGATCGCCGCTTACAACAACCAGCAGCTGCGCGAGAATTTCTTCAACCAGACCGACCTCACTTTTTCATTCGACACGGGACCGGTCGGCCATGAGTTCCTGGCTGGCGTCGAGTTCGGCGAACAGGTGACCGACAACTTCCGCAACACGGGCTTCTTCAACGACACGGATGTTCTGTTCCAAGCCCCTGCGAACGATCCGACGATCGACGTTCCGCTGACGTTCCGCCAGGGCCCGACCGACGCCGACAACCACGGTCGCGCCACGATCGCCGCGGTCTACGCGCAAGACCAGGTCGAGTTCTCGCCGAAATTCCTGGCCGTGCTGGGGTTGCGTTACGACAGCTTCGACATGAATTTCACGAACAACCGGACAGGCGACGACATCCGCACTTCGGATGACCTGCTTTCGCCGCGCGGCGGCCTGATCTACAAGCCGGCAGAAGACATGTCGCTCTACGCGAGCTACAGCATGACCTACGTGCCGCGCGCGGGCGCCCAGCTTGCCTCGCTCAATCCGACGACTGCGGCCTTCGATCCCGAGGAGTTCGAGAACATCGAGGTCGGGGCGAAATGGGATTTCCGGCCGGGCCTTGCACTGACCGCGGCAATTTTCCAGCTCGATCGCAAGAATGTCGTGATTCCCGATCCGAACGATCCGGGCGTTTCGATCCTCGTCGACGGCCAGCGTACGGAGGGTGTCGAGCTTGGACTTAGTGGTCGGATCAATGAGGCCTGGAGCATTCAAGGCGGCTACGCCTACCAGGATGGCGAACTGACGGATGCGCTCGGTGGCACGCGGCTCGCGCAGCTGCCGAGGCACGTCGCCTCGCTTTGGAACCGATATGACGTCTCGGAAGCCTGGGGCATCGGTCTCGGAATCGTTCACCAGACCGGGATGTTCGCGGCCTCGGACAATCTGGTGACGCTGCCCGGGTTCACGCGCGTCGATGCGGCGGTTTTCTACACGCTCAACGATCGCCTCCGGATGCAGCTGAACGTCGAAAACCTCCTCGACGAGGAGTACTACCCCAACGCTCACAACAACAACAACATCACGCCCGGCTCGCCGCTGGCAGTGCGGGCGGGGGTGATCGCGAGCTTCTGATAGGCTGGCGCGGCCTCCGGAGGTCGCGATGCCTGATTTGGAAGTGCATGCCCGCCCGTCAAGGCGGGCGGTCATCGCGTTGCTCGAAGCGGCCGCCCTGCCGTCGTCGGACCTGTCGGACGCGCATATGAGTCATTTCTTCTATGCCGGGCCCGCCGATGAGCCGCTGGGCATCGTTGGTATCGAGCCCTGCGGGCCGGACGCATTGCTGCGATCGCTCGTGGTACGGGCCCGACGCGCGCGGAACCGGCCTCGGCAGCGCGCTCGTGGCGCATGCCGAATCCCACGCGCGGTCGGAGGGAATTTCGACCCTCTACCTGCTCACGACGACGGCCGAACGCTTCTTCGCCGCACGCGGTTACGTCGCGGCAGAACGCGCCGCTGCGCCGGCCACGATCCGGGATACCCGCGAGTTTGCGGACATTTGCCCCATCTCTTCCGCCTTCATGCAGAAGTGCCTCATCAATGTGAGCCGCTGAACCCCTGTTGATTTAGACTCCGTCCCGGAACGGCAGCCGGGAATACCGAGCATGAGCAAGCTGACCTGCGGGTTGATCCAGATGGGTCTCAAGGGCGACACCTCGATGGCGCCCGATCGCATCCGCGACCTGATGCTCGAAGCGCACGTTCCATACATCGAGGAAGCGGGAAAAAAGGGCGTCCAGGTCCTCTGCTTCCAGGAAGTGTTTACGCAGCCTTATTTCTGCCCCGGCCAGGACCGGAAATGGTACGCGGCTGCGGAACGCATCCCGGATGGCCACACGACCCGGCTGATGCAGGACTACGCGCGCAGGCACAAGATGGTGATCGTCGCGTCGCTCTATGAAGAAGCGATGGCCGGCGTCTACTACAACACCGCGGCCGTGATCGACGCGGACGGCCAGTACCTCGGCAAGTACCGCAAGACGCACATTCCGCAGGTCGACCCTGGCTTCTACGAGAAATTCTTCTTCAAGCCGGGCGACCTCGGCTACCCAGTATTCGACACGGCCTATGTGAAGCTCGGCGTGTACATATGCTACGACCGCCACTTCCCGGAAGGCTGGCGCGCGCTCGCGTTGAACGGCGCGGAATACATCGTGAACCCGTCGGCCACGGTCGCGGGACTCAGCAAGTATCTCTGGGAGCTCGAGCAGCCGGCCTCGGCGGCGGCCAACGGCATCTTCATCGGCGCGATCAACCGCATCGGGAAGGAAGAACCCTGGGCTGCGAAGATGGGCGAGTTCTACGGATCGAGTTACATCGTCAACCCGCGCGGCAAGATCGAAGCCCAGGCGAGTTACGACAAGGACGAGCTCCTGGTTCACACGATCGACCTCGACATGATTCGCGAGGTCAGGAATACGTGGCAGTTCTTCCGCGATCGCCGTCCGGAGACCTACTGGCCGCTGGTCTGAATCGATGGCTGACCTGAAGACCGTCAGCCAGGCGATCACGGTCGGACCCTTCGTCGAGCTCGATGCCGGCACCGACGTTACGACGAGCCCGCGCTACAACAAGGACATCGCGCCGACCCGCGCCGGCCAGCGGACCTGGAATCACTGGCATATAGCGGCGCTCTGGATCGGGATGTCGATCTGCGTGCCGACCTACACTCTGGGCGGCGTGCTGACGGCGTACTTCGGGCTCTCGGTCGTCGAGGCGCTGTGGACGATCCTGGTCGCCAACATCGTGATACTGGTCCCGCTCACCCTGAACGCGTTTCCCGGCACGAAGTACGGCATTCCATTCCCGGTCCTGCTCCGCTCGTCGTTTGGCATCATCGGGTCGAACGTGCCCGCGCTGATACGCGCTCTGATCGCCTGCGGTTGGTTCGGGATCCAGACGATGTTCGGCGGCATCGCGGTCCACCTGATGCTCTCGGCACTCTCGGATTCCTGGGCTGCGCTCGGCGGCAGGGGTGAAGTCGCCGGCTTCTTCATCTTCTGGCTTGCGAACGTCTGGGTCGTGATTCGTGGATCCGAATCCATCAAGCGCCTCGAAGTATTCGCGGCCCCGATGCTGATGGCGGTCGGCATCGGCCTCATCGTCTGGGCCTGGCCGCAGGCTTCCGTGAGCGAACTCATCGCGCGCCCGCCAGGCCGGCCTCCCGGCGCGCCATTCCTCGGCTACTTTTTCGCCGGCCTCACGGCGATGGTCGGATTCTGGGCGACGCTGTCGCTCAACATCCCGGATTTCAGCCGCTTCGCCGACTCGCAGAAGAGCCAGATCGTCGGCCAGGTGCTCGGACTCCCGCTCACGATGTTCCTGTTCGCGGGACTCGGCGTGCTGATGACAGCCGCGTCCGCCGGCCTCGTCGGCCAGACGGTGTCGGACCCGATCACGCTCATCGGCCTCATCGACAATCCGTTCTGGACGGTCGTCTCGATGCTCGTGATCATTCTCGCGACGATCTCGACGAATACGGCGGCCAACGTCGTCTCGCCGACGAACGATTTCCAGAATGTCGCGCCGCGACTGATCAACCAGACGAAGGGCGTTCTGCTCACGGGCGCGCTCGGCATCCTGCTGATGTCGTGGGAGCTCTTCAAGAAAATGGGATGGCTCGTTTCCGACCTGAGCGTCGAGAGCCTCTACTCGAACTGGCTGATCGGCTATTCGAGCCTGCTCGGTCCGATTGCGGGCATCATGATCGTGGACTATTTCCTCGTCCGCCGTCAGAAACTCGATCTCGCAGGCCTCTACAAGGACGATGGGCCTTACCCAGCCTGGAATCGGGCTGGTTTCGTCGCGTTCCTCGTGCCGGTCAGCCTGACACTCGTCGCGATCACGACTGGCTGGCTCGGCTGGTTCTACGACTACGGTTGGTTCACCGGCTCCCTGCTTGGCGGATTGCTCTATTGTCTTCTCGGCGGCAGCCGCCGCATTTCCAGCAACCGAGCGCTTCAAGCATAGCCGAGGATCCCGCGCAGTCCGGGTGCCGCGAATTCCACCAGTTGCTTCTGCATGTCTGGCAGTTCGTCCGGAATGTCGGCGGCCGGGCCGCGGAGATTCTCGCGCGCTGTGCCGCTTTGATTGCGATCGGAGCCAACGCGAATTCGCTCGCGCCAGTCGGACGGCAGGGATTCGATGCCGCAGCCGGTCAACAAGGCACCAAAATAGGTCTCGCCAGCTTGCGATTCGAGATTCGCGAGACCCTTCACGAGTTCTTCATAACGCACCAGCAACACGTCGGTTCCGAGCCATGACGCTGCGTTGTGAAGGAAGATCTCCTGAAGAGTCGGCATTTTTTCGTGGACGCCGAAAATCATCATGTTGAGGACTTCGTCCGCCGTAACGCGGCCGCCCTTCAGGTGTTCGATCGAGCCCTGGAACGTGTCCGACAAAAAGAACCTTGCGCGCGCGAGGACCCAATCGTAGGGGTCGCGCACGAGCAGAATCTTGCGCGTCTCGTGCAGCACGATCGTGGCGGCGTCGGAGAAGAAGAGGTGTCCCCAGCTCAGCATCGGAGTCGCGGGGTTGAAGGCGGCCATGTGCTTACGCAGAACCGCGTGCTGGACATAGGCCTTGTGGTACTGCTGCTCGACCGGCACGAACATACGGACCATGTTGCGCAGAAGGTGCGTTCCGCACTTCGGCACGCTGTTGAGGAACACGGGCGTCTTCAAAGGCGTCTGTGTGTAGTTCCTGTTGAGTTCGTCCAGGTTGTCGGCTTTCGCGACAATCGTCGGCATCCGGTTCACTCCGTCGAAATGAACGTGCCGCCTGAAGGCGGCACGTTGTAGATCACCTGGCTTATCAGTCGGCGCCCTAGAATTTCTTGGTCAGATTCAGGTAGAAGTTGCGCCCAATCCAGTCGTACTGCGAGTAAAAGGCAGAATTGCCGACCGTTTGGTTCTCGCCGCTGGTGGCGCCGATCGTTGACAGCTTCGGCGGTGCCTCGTCGAAGACATTGGAAACGCCGAGCAGCGCCCTTAGGCCCATATCCTCGAATTCGCGCGTAACCGACACGGTGTGGTAGTGGACCATGTCTGTTTCCAGAATGACGTCGTACTCCACGCCTTGGTAAGAGCCGGTATTCTTGCCGTTCAACTCCTGGTAGCGATCCCGACTCGAAGAGGATCCAATGAACTGGACGCCCCAGAAGTACGACCACGGTCCCCGCTCAAAAGTCAGGTTCAGGTGTCCGACCCACTCGGGATCGCCCAACAGGCCGTTGAGGTCCTCGGGTGTCTGCGCGAAATAGGCGAGTACGTCCTCTTCCTGGAACGTGTGCTGAGTTTCGATGCCGAGCTCACCCCAGGGCAGGGTCGTATGCCATTGCGCAGCGACATCGAACCCCTTGTTGGTCTGGCTTGCGATGTTGATGAAGCTGTCCCGGATGTTGTCCACCCCCCCGGTGATGGGATCGCGCTCGAACAGGTCGCAGCGCGGATCGGTCGGGAAGAATGCGGATTCATAGCAACTGAACACGATGATGTCCGCACCCAGCTGGTCGACCTCATCGAGGACCTCGATGTCGAAATAATCGACCGACACCTGGAGATCTGCGAATTGCGGCGTCCAGATGAGTCCGATCGTCTTTGACGTCGAAGTCTCCGCTTCGAGGATTCCGAAACCGCCGCCGGCGATAGTCGTCGCGGACACGGTTCCGCCTGGAAAGTTCGGTGCAATCCCGTCGGCCTCACAATTATTGGCGGTTACCTGAGTGATAGTGCCCGAATCCAATTTTTCGCCCCAGAGAATGCAAGGATCCACGAAACGCTGCGCGATGAAGCTCGTCTGGTCGGCCAGATAGAGTTCGAACAGCGCCGGGGCGCGGAAAGAGGTTCCCTGGCTTGCACGGAGACGTATCGTCGGCGTGATCCCCCAGTTGAGCCCGACCTTGTAGGTGTCGCCGCTGCCGTAGGATTCGACGTCGGTGTATCGGCCGGATGCCGTCAAGGTCAGGCTGTCAGCCAGGAACTTCTCCCGCAGCAAGGGGACTTCGACCTCGGCAAACACAGCCTTGGTCTCATCCTTCCCCCAGGTCACGCCGGCGGTTGACGATCCCCAGACATTGCCAGACGCCGTGATTTCGCCGGGAACGTCCAGGATTTCGTCCTTCTGGAAGTGAACGCCAAAAGCGATGCCGAGCGGTCCGGCGGGCAAGTCGAAGACCGAGCCTGACATGAAGGCTTCCGCGGACATCTGGTCGTATTGCGTGTTGCCCGTCTCCCTGCCGAACAGAAATGCCTGATGCTCCGGCGAAATGTTGCCGGCCAGGAACTGCGGGTCCAGCCAGGGGAGGTCGATGCAGGGGACGCCGCGGATCGGCGTGGTCGTTCCAACGCAGGAGCCGGGCACGAAGTCGGTGGGCGTAATGGCATCATCGAAGACTTGATCTTCGGTGTAGTCACCATCTGATGTGCTGTACTGGGCAGACACGTCCCAGTTCCAGCCGGACTTCAGTTCGCCCCGCAACCCGGCGACATAGCGTTGATAGTTGATCTCGATCCGGTCGTCGTCACGGGTGATCGACAATGGGCTCAGGAACACGGCGCCATCCCAGCCGGCGCTCATTGGATCGCCACCAACCCCCGGCGTGAAGTCGACGAAATCGAAATCCGCCGAGTACTTGTAGGACCAGAACTGACGATAGCCATTCACTTTTGTCTTGCGCCGGCTCAGCAGCACTTCGGTATAGGCCGTGAGGTTGTCCGTCAGGTCAATCTCGCCATCGGCAAAGATAGTTATGAGTTCATTTCGCGGAATCAGCGACTGCGCGTCCTGGAAGGGATGATCCGCATTGACCACGGAATCTGAATTGCGGTCATAGCTGGTCAGGTACCAGCCCGCAGGCATCGACAGGTTCCAGGGCTGTGCCGGATCGGCAACAGTCCCCGGAACATAGTTGCCGAGGTCGCCATCGTAATCGAATTGCGCAAGGATACTACTCTGTCCCGGCACATTGCCGTCGCCACCGTCGGCCGTAAAGGCGTATTGATAGTTGTAAATCCACACATGACCCCAAGGCAGGTCATTGCAATGCGGCTTGCCGGTGCGCGGATCGATGATGTCGGCCCGCTCGCCAGTGTTCACATCTTTGATGTTCTGCTGGGCGCAATTGAAATAGTCGCGGTCGCCGCGCGCCAGTTCTTCCTCGAGGTGATAATCCGCAGTGACACGGAAACTGCCCCGATCGAGATTCTTGCCCCAGGAGAAGTTGAATCGCGATTCCTCGCCGCCGCTCTGGTTGGGTATTCCGATGAACGCGTCCGCCGTGGCGCCGTCGTCCTTCCGGGTGATCACGTTGACGACGCCGGCGACGGCATCTGAGCCGTATATCGAGGAAGCGCCGTCCTTAAGTATTTCGACACGCTCGATGACCGATAGCGGCAGGACGTTGAAGTCAAACGAAGACACTTCGCCGCGCACGCCGGCCGGTCCCGCGCGGCGTCCGTTCAGCAGTACCAGTGTCCGATTGGGGCCCAAGCCGCGCAGTGACAAGGTTTCGGCGCCGATGCCGCCGGCCTGTACGAAGGCTGAAGAGCTGGCTGACGTGACCTGCGGCGAGCCCGACGCCACTGTGGTGGTCTGGAGCATTCCGCTGACGCTGCCAATGCCCTGGACCGCGGCAGTTTCCGGGACGACAACGTCGACCGGCTGCGCGCTAGAAAAGCTGTCGTGGCGAATGCGTGACCCGGTCACCGAGACCGTTTCGAGCTCCGTCGGCGGAACGCTTGCATCCTGGGCGGCAACTTGCCCAGCGACCGTCATGCCACTCGTGGCAATGACGCAACTGATTGCGCGTGCCAGTGTTGCATTCTTCAACATGCTTCAGCCCCCTGTTTGAATAACCCTTTCAAAGCGCCTCTGGCGGCCGCTTCCATCCGCCCCCGGGGAGGCCTGGGCCGCTAGTAAATCGCTGGTCCCGTTGTTTGTAAAGCATAAAAGCCGTTGGTAAGCCCAGGGTTACGGATGAATTTGCGACGGTACGCAGTGGGCTCGTCCATCATTGACCGGGTGTCGGGCAAGGCGTGGCCATCAAGGCTGAGCCTGCCATACTATCGACGTTGTGAAATAGCAACAACGGGTAGCCAGCCGAAACCATTTCAGAATCAGTAGTTTCTCGCCTGCGGCTCCCTGCTCGGAGGATTGCTCTATCATCGTCTGAGCAGCAAGGGGCAGGACGCTTGGCACTCCTCATCCGCGGCGGCACGGTGGTCACGGCGGATGAAACGCGGCGTGCCGACGTGCTCTGCGACGGCGGGCAAATCATGCAGGTTGCGCCGACGATCGAGGCGCCGCTCGGTGCACAGCTGGTCGACGCCGGCGGCCAGTACGTGATGCCGGGCGGAATCGATCCGCACACCCACATGCAGCTACCCTTCATGGGCACGGTCGCGAGCGACGATTTCTTCACCGGTACGGCGGCGGGGCTTGCCGGCGGCACGACGATGATCATCGATTTCGTCATCCCGAACCCGCAGCAGAACATCATGGATGCCTACCGTCAGTGGCGCGGCTGGGCGGAGAAAGCCAGCGCTGATTATTCCTTCCACGTCGCGATCACCTGGTGGGACGAGTCCGTGAGCCGCGACATGGAGACGCTCGTCCGCGAGCACGGCGTCAACAGCTTCAAGCACTTCATGGCCTACAAGGGCGCGATCATGGCCGACGACGAGACGCTGGTGAACAGTTTCTCGAAAGCGATCACGCTCGGCGCGATCGTCACGGTGCACGCGGAGAACGGCGAGCTCGTCTACACGCTTCAGGACAGGATCTTCCGGCAAGGCATCACCGGCCCCGAGGGCCACCCGCTGTCGCGCCCGCCGGAAGTGGAAGGTGAGGCCGCGAATCGCGCGATCCGCATCGCCGAGGTGCTGCGCGTGCCGCTCTACGTCGTGCATGTCTCCTGCCGTCAGGCGCTCGAGGCGATCACGCGCGCGCGAAACGAGGGTCAACGCGTGTTCGGCGAAGTGCTCGCCGGGCACCTCCTGATCGACGATTCGGTTTACCGCGACCCGGATTTCACGCGCGCCGCCGCGCACGTCATGAGCCCGCCATTTCGCTCCGCAGAGCACCAGGCGGCACTCTGGCGCGGGCTGCAATCGGGCAACCTGCAGACGACCGCGACCGATCACTGCTGTTTCTGCGCGCCGCAGAAGGCCGCCGGCCGCGACGATTTCCGCAAGATTCCGAACGGAACCGCGGGCATCGAGAACCGCATGGAATTGCTCTGGCACCACGGCGTCGGCACCGGAAAGCTCACGATGAACGAGTTCGTGCGCGTGACATCGACGAACGCCGCCCAGATCTTCAATATCTATCCGCGCAAGGGCAGCATCACGGTCGGCGCGGACGCGGACCTCGTCGTCTGGGACCCGAAAGGCAGCAAGACGATTTCCGCGAAGACACACAGGCAGAACGTCGACTACAACATTTTCGAAGGCATGACCGTCACCGGCCGCGCGTCACACACGGTGAGCGGCGGCAAGCTCGTCTACGCGGACGGCGACTTGCGCGCCGAAAAGGGGGCAGGGAGGCACGTCGACCGGCCCCCCTGGCCGTCCTATTACGATGCGGTGAAGAAACAGGCAGAGCTCGCGCGGCCAGCCGCCGTCAAGCGGCCGCGCGCCTGAGCGAGGCTGCATGCCGCCACCCGAAATCGCGCCGGGCCGGCTGAGCCCCGCAGAGATCGAGCGGAACTTCGCGGACCTGCATCCGCCGCTGTCGAAGTCGGAAGCGCTCATCGCGGCCGACCGCTGCTATTTCTGCTTCGCGGCGCCTTGTACCACGGCCTGTCCGACGGGCATCGATATCCCGCGGTTCATCCAGTCGATCCGGAGCGACGACATCGAAGGCGCGGCGTATGCAATCCTTTCGGAAAACATCATGGGCGGCATGTGCGCGCGGGTCTGCCCGACCGAAGTGCTCTGCGAGGAAGCCTGCGTGCGGAATGTCCACGAGGACAAGCCGGTGGACATCGGTCTCCTCCAGCGTTTCGCGACCGACCCGATACTCGAAGCAGGCACGCAACTCTTCGAGCGTGCGGCTCCCACAGGCAGGCGGATCGCCGTCGTCGGCGGCGGGCCCGCGGCGCTTTCCTGCGCGCACCGGCTCGCCTGCCTCGGGCACGGGGTCACGATCTATTGCCGCGACGGAAAGCTCGCCGGCCTCAACGAGTACGGTATCGCCGCGTACAAGGCGGTCGATGACTTCGCCCAGCGCGAAGCGAGCTACATCCTGTCAATCGGCGGCATCGAAGTCCGCACCGATGTGGCGCTCGGCCGCGAGCTGTCGCTCGACAGCCTGAGGCGCGGCTACGATGCGGTTTTCCTGGCGATCGGCCTGTCCGGCGTCAATCGACTGGGCATCGAATCCGAAGACATGGACGGGGTCATTGACGCGGTCCGGTACATCGCGGAGCTGCGGCAGGCCGCCGACAAGTCGCGCCTGCCGGTCGGGCGCCGCGTGGTGGTCATCGGTGGCGGCATGACGGCCATCGACGTCGCGGTGCAGAGCCGCCTGCTCGGCGCGGAAGACGTGACCATCGTGTATCGGCGCGGCCGGGAGCAAATGGGCGCGAGCCGCTACGAGCAGGAACTGGCCCAGGCGGACGGCGTCCTCGTGAAACACTGGGCGCGGCCAGCTCGGATCCTGGGGGAGGCGCGTGTCGCGGGGGTCGAGTTCGAGTGCACGCGCGAAGGCGCAGATGGTCGGCTCGAAGGCAAGGGCGAATTCTTCACGTTGCCGGCCGACGTCGTATTCAAGGCGGTAGGACAGGAATTTTCGGTCGATGGCGCGAACGGCGCCAACCCGGCTCTTCGCATGGAGAACGGCCGGATCGCGGTGGATGCGGAGCGGCGCACTTCGATCGAAAACGTCTGGGCGGGCGGGGACTGCGCCAAGGGCGGCAAGGACCTCACGGTCGTCGCCGTGCAGGACGGCAAGCTCGCGGCGCAGTCGATCGACCACTACCTGAGGCAAAGGCAATGAGCGCAATCGATCTCGCGTCGGAGTTCCTCGGCATCCGCTCGCCGAACCCGTTCTGGCTGGCCTCGGCGCCGCCGACCGACAAGGCCTACAACGTCAACCGCGCGTTCGAAGCGGGCTGGGGCGGCGTCGTCTGGAAGACGCTCGGCGAGGATCCGCCGATCGTCAACGTGAGCGGGCCACGCTATGGGGCCATCCACTCGAACGACCGCCGGGTCATCGGGTTCAACAACGTCGAGCTGATCACCGACCGGCCGCTCGAAACGAACCTGAAGGAGATTCGCCAGGTCAAGCGCGACTGGCCCGACCGCGCGCTCGTCGTATCCGTGATGCTGCCGATGAATCGCGAGGCCTGGGCCAGGTACGTGCCGATGATCGAGGACACCGGCGCCGATGCGCTCGAGCTCAATTTCGGCTGCCCGCACGGCATGTCGGAGCGCGGCATGGGATCCGCGGTCGGGCAAGTTCCGGAATACATCCAGCAGACGACGGAATGGTGCAAGTCCGTCGCGCGCGTGCCGGTCATCATCAAGCTGACGCCAAACGTGACGAACATCCTCGGCCCGGCGAAGGCGGCCAAGGAGGGCGGCGCGGACGCGGTATCGCTCATCAACACGCTGAACTCGATCATGCGCGTCGACTACGACACGCTGACGATGTATCCGGCAACGGATGGCAAGGGCTCTCACGGCGGATACTGCGGCCCGGCGGTCAAGCCGATCGCGCTCCACATGGTCGCCGAGATCGCGCGCAACCCCGCGACCAGGGGCCTGCCGATCTCCGGCATCGGTGGCGTCTCCGACTGGCGGGATGCCGTGGATTTCCTCGCACTCGGCGCGAGCAACGTGCAGGTCTGCACCGCCGCGATGGTCTACGGATTCAAGATCATCGACGACCTGACGAGCGGCCTCTCGCATTTCCTGCGCGACAAGGGGATGCAGGGCGTCGCCGACCTCGTCGGCCGCGCCGTGCCTTCGGTCACCGACTGGCAGTACCTCAACCTGAACTACGTCGTGAAGGCGCGCATCGACCAGGACCTCTGCATCAAGTGCGGCCGCTGCCACATCGTCTGCGAGGATGCGTCGCACCAGGCGATCACTCACACCGTGAACGGCGAGCGGCGCTTCGAAGTCATCGACGCGGAGTGTGTCGGCTGCAACCTTTGCGTCAGCGTCTGCCCGGTCGTCGACTGCATCACGATGGAGCGGCTGACCGGGGGCGTCGACACGAGGACGGGCCGCGCCATCGACGAAACGAAGCAGGACTGGACGACGCACCCGAATAACCCGATGCGCCGGCCTGCCGGATGAGCGCTGACCATGCGGCGATGCTCGCGGTTGCGATCGAGGAGGCGAGAGCCGGCCTTGCCGAAGGCGGCATTCCGATCGGCGCGGCGCTGTTCGATGCCTCCGGCTGCCTGATCGGGCGCGGGCGGAACCGGCGTGTCCAGGAAGGAGATCCGTCGGTCCACGGAGAAACCGACGCATTCCGCAAGGCCGGCCGGCAGAAGTCCTACAAGGACAAGCTCATGGTCACGACGCTCGCGCCCTGCTGGTACTGCAGCGGACTGGTGCGCCAGTTCGGAATCGGGACCGTCGTAATCGGGGAATCGGTAAATTTCGCGGGCGGCATCGACTGGCTCCGGGACAACGGGACTCGCGTCGTCGACCTGCATTCGGACGTGTGCGTCGACATGCTGGCCCGGTACATACGCGAAAACCCGGGCATCTGGAACGAGGACATCGGACGGGATTAGCCACTGCGAGCGGCAGCCACTATGATCGCAGCACTCAACATTGGACACGGGGGATTTCGCAGTGCACAAAAATAAACTCGCGTTGGCTGTATCCGCAGCGCTCGGCACCCTGCTGGCAGGTGGATCCGCTCATGCGCAGGAGACAGCGTTCGAGCCGGTGATCGTGACCGCGCAGAAGCGCGAGCAGAGCATCTATGACGTCCCAGTGGCGATCAGCGCGTTCTCTGCAGAGACCATCGAAAAACAAGGCATTGCAAGCCTCACAGACATCGGCAAGTTCGTTCCGAACTTGAACGTCACCGAGTTCTCGGCGGGCCACACGTCATCCGCGAACCCCTTCATCCGCGGCATCGGCCTGCAGGACCACCTGATCACGACCGATCCGGGCGTCGGCGTATATGTCGACGGCGTCTACCTCGGCCGTCAGGTCGGCCAGAACTGGAGCCTCGCGAACATCGAGCGAGTTGAGGTACTTCGCGGGCCGCAGGGCACCCTATACGGACGCAATTCCATCGGCGGCGCCATCAACATCATCACGCGCCAGCCGGGCGACGAGGACGGTGGCCGGGTCTCCCTGACTGCCGGATCGCGTGGGCGCCTGAATGCCGACTTTTACACGAACATGGCCTTCTCGGATGAGTTCGCAGTTTCCTTGACGGGCGCGTTCCAGCATCGCGACGGCCTTGGGGAATTCCTGCTGCTCGAGAATCCCCGAAAGGAAGTCGGCGAAATGGAAGACGTTTCGGGGCGAGTCGCGCTCAAGTGGACGCCCAGCGACAGGCTTTCGTTCCTGGTGACGGCCGACAAGAACGAGGGCGACAACGGGCTGCGGCCTTACGACACCTTGATCGACGAATTGCCGAACGGTGCCGTATTCCTGGCTGGCTATCGCAATGCGGACACGGCCTCGAATCCCTACGACAACAACACGGGCCAGGAATCACAGACTGCGGTCACGAACGACGCGAGAGGCATTGCGCTCACGGTGGAATACCAGGTCTCCGACAACATGGCTGCAAAGCTCCTGCTCAGCGACCGCGAATCGAATTACAAGTCGGGGCTCGACGACGATGGGTTCTTCGACGATTTCCTCAGCTTCCCGGAGATAGGTTCCGCCGACCAGCAATCGGCCGAGTTCCAGCTCACGGGCAACTTGGGAGCCTGGGACTACGTCGCTGGCCTCTACTGGTTTGAGGAGGAGGGCAGGAACATTCAGGAACCGACAACCTTCCTCGGCTTTCCAGGGGATATGCGGCTCTCGCAGGAGGTAGACAGCCAGGCGATTTACGCGAACGTCGGGTACAACGTATCGGAGGACCTGCGGGTCTCCGGCGGACTGCGCTATACCCAGGACGATAAGGACGCCGGCATCATCGTTAATCAAGACGCGAATCGCCCGGACGGGCTGATCAACGAGACCTCGCAGCGCGACTGGTCCGAGATCAGTTGGGACCTGTCGGGGAGCTATCAGCTCAACGAACGGCTGAACATTTACGGGACGATCCAGAGCGGCTATCAGTCGGGCCAGTTTCCGCCACGCCCGATCGGCTGTCTGTTTGACGCCGTCATTGGAGATGCACCTCCGCCCGACCCCCGGCCACCGCTCGTCTTGTCTGAAGATAACTGCTTTGAGGCCAACGACAACGTCACCGCTTTGAACTACGAGGTGGGATTGAAAGGCCAGCCTTTCGACAATCTGCAGATGAGCATCGCCGTGTTCTACACGGACTACTCCGACCTGCCGTACCAGGTGAGCACGACGGCGGGCGGCGGCGGCTTCAACACCGAGAACATCATCGTTGACCAGACATCCATGGGTGTGGAGTGGGAGAGCACCTGGCAGGTGCTTGAAAACTTCCGGCTCTACACCACGCTCGGCTACATCGATGCCGACGTCGACGATCCAAACCCGACAACCGTTGCGCCGCTGACGCCCGAGCTGACAGCCTCGGTGAGTCCGGAATTCAACTTCCCGCTCGGCGAAGGCAACTTGACCTTGCGCGCCGACTATTCGTTCCGCGACGAGATGTTCGGCGAGCCGAGCTCGCTTCCGGGCCGGTTCACCCAGATCGACAGCCGCGACCTGGTCAACGTCGACGTGACCTACGAGCCGGCGGACGGCGACTGGTCGGTGTCGTTGTACGGCAAGAACATCACGGATGAGCGATACGACAACGCGCGGCTCAACGTGGGCGACTACATCCTCGTTATGTTGTCGAACGATGCGAGCGAGTACGGGGTTCGTCTGACACGGGAGTTCTAGCCCGGCCTACAAGGGCTTTCCTGCAGCGGCAGGAGAATGGTTTCGTATGCGCCTGCGCATCGGAGTCATGGCCGTTCTGGTGGCGGCGGCCTACGGGCCGCCGCTCTCCGCTGCCGAGAGCGATTTCCTGGGGCTGCTGCGTGCGCGGGATCTCACGACCTTCGGATTCCTGCGCCTCGACATGCGCCCGGCGCACGCGATCCACGCACCCAAGGGCACCTGGGCTATCGAGACGGAGCTGGCGCACCAGAATACCTGGGCAACCAGCCCAGGAGTGCGGGAGTACCTCGATGCATTCCCGGAACGCCGCCCGATCGGTCCCGCCGAGGTCGCGGACATCCAGGCATTGCCGGGCGAGAACTACCTGTTCGACATGGAACTCGCCGAACTCGACGTGACGTTCCATTACAAGTTCACGGAACACTGGGGCGGCTACCTGGTGTTGAGCGGCGTGAACTACAGCGGCGGTTTCCTCGACGGCTCGATCGAGAGTTTTCACGACGCGCTCGGCTTCGAAGACAACATGCGACCCTCTGTGCGCCGCAATGACGTGAGCCTGATTTCCGACCTCAAGTCCGGGGATTTCGCCTTTCTCGGCACGCCGACGCACGGTGGGCTGCTCGATCCGATGATCGGCGTGCGGTACTCCGGCGTCGAGCAGTTAAAAGGGTGGAACGTCGTGCTCGAAGCGGCCGCCAAGCTCGCGGTGCGCGGACAGGAAGATTTCCTGTCGACCGGCAAGTCGGATTACGGCCAGCAGGCGACACTGCAGCGGTTCTCCGATCACCACGGCTAATACGTGAGCGCCTCGGGCGTGTACTACGACGGGTCGACGAGCATTACGCCGACCGGGGCGCAGATCGTGCCGACGCTCATCGTCGGCTACGAGCGGAAGCTGAACCCGGAGACGCACCTGGTCCTTCAGGGCTACATCAGTGACAGCGTGTACTCGCACCAGGACACGGATCTCCCGGAGCTTCTCGACACCAAGTATCAATTGAGCCTCGGCGTCTACCGCCGCATCGGGCGCGGCGTCGTTTCCTTCGCGTTCACCGAGAACCTGCAGAACTTCAACAACACGCCGGACGTCGGACTGCAGCTCGGCTGGGCATTCAGTCCGGCCCTGGCCATCGAGAAAAACTGAGGGCGAGGCCCCGTCAGGCGGGCTGCACGTTCGCGTTCAGGCGGAAGAGATTCATCGGGTCGTACTTCTTCTTGATCTCGCGCATGCGCCCGATGTTGCCCTGGTAATTCTCGTCCACCACGGCCTGCGCCTCGTCGGCGACCTCATTCATGTAGTAGCCGCGTGCGTGCGGCTCGAGCTTCGACCACAGTGCCCGCAGATAGTCAACGTGCGGCGTCCGGTCGAGTTCAAGGGGCCAGTTGACGGCCGTCAGCATGTTGTATTTCGCGTAGCGATGCGGGAAGGCAGTCGCACCGGAGGGTACTTCGCCGATCGCGCCGCCGCCGTGCTGGAAAAAGAGCGCGGTGCCGCGTTCCGGATGACCCTGGAAGCCAGTGACGATGTCATCGATCAGGCCGCCCTTGAAGCCGCCGATGAATCCTGACTTGAGGTAGGTGCCTTCGTTCCGGGGGTCCACGCGGTCATGCAAGCGCTGCGCCGCAATGTAGTCCATTGATCGAATGGTGTCCGCGATCGGGGAACCGAGCTTGCGGATCGGCGCGAGTACGGCTTCAGCCTCGCCCGGAGGGCCCGAATAACAGGTGTGCAGGATGAAGGAGCCGGGCTTCCCGCCGGGCAGTGCGATCATGATGGCATCGACGTACAGCTCCGCCGGTACCGTGGAGCTGTAGTCGGCGTAGAACTCGAGCAGCTCACGGGCGCGCCCGATGGGGAAGACAATGTCGCCGCCGACGACCTGGCGTTGCATGGGATGCAGGCCGAACTCGAAATTCGTGACGACGCCGAAGTTGCCGCCGCCCCCTCGTACGCCCCAGTAGAGATCGGGATTCTCGTCGGTATCCGCGTGGAGATAGCGGCCGTCTGCGGTCACGATGTCGACGGCGCGAAGATTGTCGATCGCGAGCCCGAAGCGCCGCGCCAGGCGACCGAATCCGCCGCCGAGCGTCAGTCCGCCGACGCCCGTGTGCGAGACGGTGCCGGAAGTCGTCACGAGCCCAAGCGCCATTGCTTCGTGGTCGATTTCGCCAAGCAGGCTGCCGCCTTCGACGTAGGCGACGCGTGCGCCCGGGTCGATGCGGACACCGCGCAGGCGAGAAAGGTCTATCTGCAGGCCTCCGTCGCAGGTCGACTTGCCCCCGTAGCTGTGGCCGCCGCACTTGACCGCAGTCAAGAGCCCGCGGTCACGCGCGAAGTTCACGGCGCTCTGGATATCCGCGACGCCGGTCGGCTGCACGATCAACGCCGGCTTCCTGTCGATCGAGCGGTTCAGCACCCGCCGCGCGTCGTCGTACCCGGCGTCGCCCGCAAGCATCAGCGGCCCACGCAGGCCCGCTTTCAACTCCTTGACTGCCGCCTGCTCGATTACGGTGGCCGAGCCGTCGAGCTTCACGGCGGAAATTCCGGCCGCAGCCTGAGAAGCCTCCTGGTCGAGTGCGTACAGGCGCGACCAGGGCAGGGCGGCTGCGACTGCCGCGGCGACAGTCGACTGGACGAAGTGTCTGCGATTCATCATGGCACTGCTCCTACGGGTGCGGCCTGTCCCTTGATTGCCGAGCGGAGCAGCAGGATCGCCGCATACAAGACGACGACCACGACGCCCCACCGCAGCCAGACTATCGGCATTTCCTTGACGATGAAAGCGGCGATCAGGACTGCCGGAATGCCGCCCAGGGTGATGCCGAGGATAATGTGGAGATCGATGCGATCGGTCTTGATGAAGGTGAACCCTGTCGTCGGCATCAGGAATGCGCAGGCGCTCGACATGATAGGAAACGCGAGCCGGGGATCGAGTCCCAGGAGACTCAGCAGGATCAGCGAGGGCGCATAGAGGCCGATGCCGAAGGTCATCAATGCGCCCAGCAGGAAATGAACGCCAATCGCGATGAACATTTCCGGCGAAGGCAGCGCCGTCGCCAGGCCGCCCTCGGGCATGAGGTCCAGGTTTCTCATGGCATAGAGGCCGGCTGCGATCAGCAGTGCGACGCCCACGACGCCCTGGACGACGCGTACGGGCGCCCGGACCACGATCGGCGCACCGATGAGCGCCCCGACGACGGCCGCTGCGATGCATGAGGCGAGCAATACCGGATCGACGTGAACGCCGAGTATCACCAGGAAGATCGCCGACTGGACAACCGTCGGGATTGCATGACCGACGTTCAGGGTCGCAGGAATGAAGCTGTCTGGAACCAGCTTCCGGAACTTGAGCCACGCCGTCGTCGGCGCAAAGGAACCTATGCCGAGCGTATCGAAAAAATTGGTGACCGCACCAAGGCCGATGGCTTCCGCGCTCGGGCGGAAATGCCCGCGCTTCTTCAGCGTAGTCAGGAAAACGTAGGTGAATGCGAGGCCAAGGATGCCAAGCGCGATCAGCAGCAGTGTGAGGATCATGTGGACCCGCGTTTGCGCAACGCGCGTACTCTACCTCAGAATGTCGGGAACTGCCCCAAGGGACTGATGACATGCATCACACGCATTCCGGGCATCGCCTGGGCGCTATCGTGTTGTGTCTGCTGACGTTCGCGGCTTCGGCGAAGGACAATGCCGTGCCGCCCGACATTTCCGGAATGGCGCTGGAGATGCTCAAGCGTTCGGTGGCATTCAAGACTGCCGAAGGCGAGGGCCAGGTGCCCGCCTACGCGGATTACCTGGCGGGAGTGTTGAAGGCCCACGGCTTCGTGGCCGAGGACATCACCATCACGCCGCGTGGCGAGACGGCGACGCTCACAGCGCGCTACCGCGGCACCGACCCGAAGGCCAAGCCGATCCTGCTGGCGTCACACATGGACGTGGTGTCGGCGCGGCGCGATGACTGGGAACGCGATCCCTACGTTGCCGTCGTCGAGAACGGCTTCGTCTTTGGGCGAGGCACGGCTGACAACAAGCTCGGCCTCGTATCCACGGTGGTTGCGCTCATCTGGCTCAAGCAGGAAGAATTCAAGCCGAAGCGAGACATCATCCTCACGCTCTCCGGCGACGAGGAAACGACCCAGCACACGACGACGCTGCTCGCGCAGGAGCTGAAGGACGCGGAACTCGTTCTCAACAGTGACGCCGGAGGCGCCTACCTCGGCGACGATGGCAGGCCGATCGTCTACACGATTCAGGCTGCAGAGAAGACCTATATGGACTTCGAGGTCACGTTCACGGACCCGGGCGGCCACAGCAGCCGCCCTGGCCCGACGAACGCGATCTACGACCTGGCGCGCGCCATCGGAAAGGTCGCGGCGTTCCGTTTCCCCGCGCAATCGAGTGAGCTCACGAAAGCCTACTTCAGGGGAGCGGGTGCCATGAGGACCGACGAGGTCGGCGCCGCGATGCTCCGCTACGCCGAAAATCCCGCAGACAAGCAGGCCTACGACGTGCTTGCCTCGCACGCAGAATATGTCGGCCAGCTCGGCACGACCTGCGTCGCGACGACGGCGAGGGCGGGCCATGCGCCGAACGCGCTGCCGCAGAGCGCGACCGTCAACATCAATTGCCGCGTGTTCCCGGGCGAAACCGTCGAGTACGTGCAATCGACGCTCGCTTCCGTCATCGGCGACCCGAAGGCGCAGTTCAAGCTCGCGAACACGCCAGTGCCGAGCGATGCGTCGCCGCTGCGCGAGGATGTCATGAAGGCGCTGCGCAAGGCGATCGACCTGCGCGCGCCGGGGCTGCCGATCGTGCCGACGATGTCAGCGGGCGCGACCGACAGCCTGTATTTCCGCAATATCGGCGTGCCGAGCTACGGCATCTCGGGCATCTTCATGCACCCAAAGGACAGCTTCTCGCACGGGCTCAACGAGCGCATTCCGGTCGCGACGATCGACGGTTCCGTGCTCCAGTGGCGGAGCATGATCAAGGACCTTTCGCGCTAGCCGGCAAGTCGTCGAGGAAGGCGGCAATTTCGCGTGCGCAAATGTCCGGTTTTTCGACGCAGGCGTCGTGCGTTCCCTCAGGAATCAGGACGCGCCGGACCTTCGGCAGTGTGCGTTCGAGTTCGGCGTCAACCAGCTTGCCTAACTCATAGCTGGAGGCGCCGCTAAGCATCAGGACGGGCAAGTCCAGTTTCCTCAGATCGGCCGCCGGAATGTCCGGCAGCAGGTCCCGCGACCGGAACATCACTTCCCAGTCGCGCAGGTTGAGCCTCAGATTCGCGATGACTTCGGGCGGCACCTGCTCCAGCGCGCCTGGTCCGACGAAATATTCGAGCGTGAGTCGAAACGCACCATCGCGGTCGCCGGCCTGGAATGCTGCCCGCACCGGGGTGACGAGGCGTCCGTAGAAATCGTCGTACACCGGCTGGCCGCCTGCAATGCCTGGCAGCCAGGAAACGAGCGGAGGCTCGACGATCACAAGTGAGCGCGCGAGCCCGGGGTGGCGCAGCGCAAGAAATAGCGAAGTTGACGCGCCATAGGAGACGCCTACCACATGGGCGGGCCGCAAGCCCAGTTCATCGATTACTGCGGCCAAATCATCGGCCTCGGAAATCGGCGAGTGATCCGGATTGACCGGATTATTCCGGTTCGGATAGCCGTGCCGACGGCTGTAGACGATCGTCGCATAACGCCCCTTGAGCTGGTCCATCACCGGAAGCCACTCGCGGTAATCCGCCAGGCCTCCATGAACGAAAATTATCGCCGGCCCGTTTCCCTTCGCGACATAGTGAAGTTCAGCTCCATTGACCTCGAGCTTGTGCAATGGCCCATCAACGGCCAGTTTTCCAACGGCGACTTCCTCGCCGGCTTGAGCCGCGAAAGAAAGCAGGATCAAGACGCTGGCCAAGTGGTTCATATGAGACTCCGGTTGAATCTGATTCGCTCACGATGCATGAGGTAGAGACCGGCAGAAACGATGATCGCCGCACCTGCCAGCATGCGGGTGCCTGGCAGTGCCTGCCAGATGAACCAGTCGATGCTGATCGCCCAGATCATGGCCGTGTATTCGAAGGGTGAGACCAGCGACGCGGGCGCCAGCCGGAATGCTTCGGTCAAGAGGTGCTGCGCGACCCAGCCGGTGAGGCCGATGCCTGCGATCCATATCCAGTCGGACGCCAGGATCGGCACCCAGACCGGCGCTGCAAGCAGGCCGGCTCCGATCGAGAGCAGCAGCAGGAACCAGAAAACCATCGACGCGGTGGTCTCGGTGCGCGCCAAGACGCGCACGAGCACGACCACGAATGCATAGGCGATTGCCGAGAGAAAGGTGGCGAGGCCTGCCAAGGTCGCGATGCCGGCCATCGACGGCCGGAGTATCACGAAGACTCCCATCAGCCCGGCCAGGACTGCGAACCAGGTGTGACGGTCCACCTTCTCTCCGAGCAGCAGGGCAGCCGCGAGCACGACCAGGAGCGGCGCGCACATGTAGACCGCGTAGGTGTCCGCCATGCTCGAGCGCGCAAGCGCCCACAGGAATCCCCAGAGCATCGCGACGGCAAGCAGGCCACGCAGCAGGTGCATCCCGAATCTCACCGGCCGCAACAGCCGGGCCTGGCCCGTCAGCGCGTACATCAGGACCAGGAACGGCAGCGAACTCAGGCCACGGAGGCTCGCGACCTGGATAGCGGGATACCGGACGGAGATGTGTTTCATCAACGCATCCATCACGGCAAAGACGCCCACCGCGGCGAGCATCAGGAGCACGCCGCGGAGCCGGTCGGCGCGTTCAGTCAAGGGCTGCCGCGATCATTCGCCAATGCACCGAGCGTCTCCCGCTACAATTCCATCACACTAGCGTCCCTTGGTGAGAGCGACAACCACCCATGAAGGTCTACGGCAACGTACTCGAGTTGATCGGCAGGACGCCGATGCTGGAGGTATGCAAGCTCGACGCCGGTCGTTGCAGGCTCTTCCTGAAGCTCGAACTCCAGAACCCGGCGGGCTCGATCAAGGACCGGATCGGCCTCTCGATGATCGAGGAGGCCGAGCGCCGCGGCGACTTGAAGCCGGGCGGCACGATCGTCGAGGCGACCGCGGGCAATACCGGGCTCGGGCTCGCGCTCGTCGCCGCGCAGAAGGGCTACCGAGTCGTGCTCGTCCTGCCGGACAAGATGAGCCAGGAGAAGATCTTCAACCTGCGCGCGATGGGCGCGGAGGTCGTGCTGACGCGCTCCGACGTCGAGAAGGGCCACCCGGAGTATTACCAGGACCTCGGAGCGCGGCTCGCGAAGGAGCACGGCTACTACCACATCAACCAGTTCGGCAATCCCGACAACCCGAAGGCGCACGCGACGACGACCGGGCCCGAGATCCTCGAACAGATGGACGGAAAGCTCGATGCCGTCGTCGTCGGCATCGGCTCGAGCGGCACGATCGCGGGCCTCACGCAATTCTTCCGCGAGAAACTGCCCTCCATCGAAATCATCCTCGCGGACCCCGAGGGCTCCGTGCTCGCGGACCAGGTAAACAAGGGGCGCTACGGCAAGGCGGGATCCTGGCTCGTCGAGGGCATCGGGGAGGATTTCATCCCGGAAATCTGCGATTTCTCGATGTGCCGCAAGGCCTACAGCATTTCCGACGGCGAGTCCTTCGCCGTCGCACGCGCGATACTCCTGAAGGAGGGCCTGCTCGTCGGTTCCTCGACCGGCACGCTCGTCGCTGCGGCACTCCGCCATTGCCGTGAGCAAACGAAGCCGAAGCGCGTCGTGACCTTCGCTTGCGACACGGGCAACAAGTACCTCTCCAAGCTCTTCAACGATTTCTGGATGGAAGACGAGGGCTTCATCCAGCGCGAGCAGCATGGTGACCTTCGCGATCTCGTCGGCCGCCCGCACGGCGAGCGCGCAACCGTCACGGTCGGCCCGGGCGACGTACTGACGACCGCGCACAACCGCCTGCGCAACGCCGGGTTCAGCCAGCTGCCCGTGATGGAAGGCGAGCGGCTCATCGGTTTCATCGACGAGGACGCCATCCTGCAGCACGCATTCGGCAAGCCGGAGAAGTTCAACGACCCGGTGCGCGAGGCGATGCACACGAACGTTCCCGTGGTCGAGCCGAATCTCGACCTGCACGACCTGGTCGCCCTGCTGGAGGCGCAGCCCTACGCCGCGGTCATGGACAAGGGCGCGTTCCACGGTCTGATCACGCGCGCGGACGTGCTTAACTACCTGCGCCGCCAGATGACTGCGCAACCTGCGAACTGAGGCATCGATGAAGGACCCGAAAAAGCTGCTTGGATTCTCGACCCGCGCGATCCACGCGGGCCAGTCGCCGGACCCGACAACGGGTGCGGTCATGCCGCCGATCTATGCCGTGTCGACCTACGCCCAGGAGAGCCCGGGCGTGCACAAGGGCTACGAATACTCACGCACGCAGAACCCGACGCGCATGGCCTGGGAGCGCTGCATCGCCGACCTCGAGGGCGGAACCCGCGGCTTCGCCTTTGCCTCGGGCATGGCGGCGACGGCGACGCTGCTCGAGCTCATCGACAGCGGCGATCACGTGCTCGCGATGGATGACCTATACGGCGGCAGCTTCCGGCTTTTCGAGCAGGTTCGCCGCCGCTCGGCCGCCCTCGACTTCACCTTCGCCGACCTGTCGCAGCCGGGGGCCGCTGCTGCGGCGATCCGGCCGAATACGCGAATGATCTGGATCGAGACGCCGACCAACCCGATGCTGCGCCTGGTCGACATCGCCGCAGTCGCGGAAACCGTGCGTGAGCGCGGGATCCTCGTCGTCGTCGACAACACCTTCGCGACCCCATGGATCCAGCGCCCGCTCGAGCTTGGCGCGGACATCGTCATGCATTCGGCGACGAAGTTCCTGAACGGGCACTCAGACATGGTGGGCGGCGTCGCTGTCGTTCGCGATACCGAACTCGGCGAGCGCATCGCGTTCCTGCAGAACGCCATCGGCGCCGTCGGCGGGCCCTTCGACAGCTTTCTCGCGCTTCGCGGCCTCAAGACGCTGCCGCTCAGGATGCGGCAGTCGAGCGAGTCCGCGCTGGCCATCGCGTCATGGCTCGAGCGGCATCCACGCGTCGAGCGCGTGATCTACCCGGGCCTGGCCTCGCATCCGCAGCACGCGCTCGCGAAGCGGCAGATGCAGAACGGCGGCAGCGGCGTCGTGACTTTCTTCCCGAAGGGCGGCCTTGTGGAAGCGCGGCGATTCCTGGAACGGCTCGAGGTATTCACGCTTGCCGAGAGCCTGGGTGGCGTCGAGAGCCTCGTGGATCACCCGGCGATCATGACCCACGCTTCGGTACCGCCCGATGCGCGCGCCAAGCTCGGCATCAGCGATTCGCTGGTCCGGCTCTCGATCGGGATCGAGGATGTTGCAGACCTGGTCGCGGACCTGGAGACCGCGCTCGGCTGAGTGCGAATCCACTTAGTCGGGGTCGATATCCTCGACGCGGCCGTCTTCGAAGATGATCAGCGCATCGCCGCTTTCGGCGGATGTCGTCACGTCGCCGCCGGCGAAGCGCACGGTCACCTCGTAATCTCCGGTCCACGGCGCCCCGACGACCAGGTCGTACATGTTCTGGCCGCGCAGCCCCGAGCCCGACTCCACGACCCGCGTCATGATGCGGTTCGGCGCTCCCTCCGGAACGACGCGGACGATCCGCCCCTGCTGGTTGCGGTCGCCGTCGCTGCCGACGATCCTGAGGGTGATCCTTCGCGTGAGCGTAGCGGCGGCGCGAAGCAGCCGGTACGTATTCCCCCAGCGCGCGAGTACGTCGATCATGCCGTCGCCATTCTGGTCGCCACATGCGACCTGCTCGTTCCGGTCGATGAAGCTGTCCGGGTCCGCGACGGTGCCTGCCTGCGTGGCCGACTCCAGGAGGTTTCCATCGACGTTGATCAGGATCTTGGGTGCGCCGCGGCCGGTCGCAGCGAGGTTGTTGGCGACGATGACGTCTTCGAACCCGTCGCTATTGATGTCGCAGGCGGCCAGCCCAAACCCGAACGTGTCCTCTGGCTCTGCACCGATTCGCTCGCCGGTGCCGAAGACGCCGCCCGCGTTCCGGTACAGTCGCGTCACCGAGCCCGTGTGGTGGATGAGGTCAAGGTCGCCGTCGAGGTCGACGTCGATCAGCCGGAGGCCGTTGTCCTCGCGCACCGGCAGGTTGACCGCGGCGCTCCCGTCGCTGAACGTACTGTCGCCGTTATTGATCATGAGGCGCGAGCCGAAAAGGAGGTCGACGTAGCCGTCCTCGTCGAAGTCCACGGCTTGTCCGCCCCGCGGCACATAGGCCGCCCCCGGGGGGTTGGTCGCGACGCCCGCCGCAACCGCGGTGTCCGTAAACACGCCGGCGCCATTATTCCTCAAAAGCCAGTTGCTGGCTCCATCGCCCCGCGTATGGTCGTAGGGCGCGAACAGGTCGACGTCCCCGTCATTGTCGAAATCGGCAGACAGAAGGGTGCCGCCGACACCGCCGATTGCGAGCGCGGAGACGGAATTGGACGTCTGGAAGTTGCCGTTCCCCTGGTTCACGTGCAGGAGCGCGATCGAATCCTCGTTGCTGGCCAGGGACTCCGTATTGCTGAACAGGTCGTCGAAGCCGTCGCCATTGAAATCGGCGAGCCGCGCATCGCTGATCCTGCGGGGGCTCGCAAGCAGGTCGGCCAGGCCCACATCCGCCAGGACCCGCGCCGTGTAAGCCCCCGCACAGATCCCCGTGTTGCCGTTGCCGTTCGCGGTCGGCAGGTCGAGGCAGTTGTCGTCGTTCACCCGGCCGAATGAGGCGCCTGCCACGGGCAGGTCGTGCTCGCTGATGACGCTCGCCGGCAAGGTTGCCACCGGGCCTCCGATGCCGGATCGCGAGCCGTTCATCGCGACGACGCGATAGAAAATGGACGCAGTCAGGCTGACCGAGGGCCGGATGTGGGGCGAACTGACAGTCTCCTCGAACGGGGAATTTGGCAGCCCGCCGCCGAGCAGCCCCACGGTTGAGTTGAAATAGACGCGATAGCGAGTCGCTTCCGTGGCGGGCGCGAAGTAGATGGTATGTCCCGGGTCCTGGGCCGTCACCGCGGTCCATTCCACCGAGCCCGGCACGGGCCCGGGAACCGCAGCGACCGGCCTGCTCGCCGGACCTCGACCTCCGCTGGTCGCGCCGACGATCTTGTAGTGGTAAATCGTGAGATTGGTCAGGCCCGTGTGGACGTAACTCGTATCTTCTATGTCATTGATTTCATTATCATAAGTTGGATTCCCGGGATTGTTGTCCCAGAGAATGACGTAGCGGGTCGCATCGGTTACTGCATTCCAGCTCAGCTCCACTCGGGATTCGGCCGCTACGGCGACCGGATTGCCCGGCGCCGCATGCGGGGGGCTCACGCCGAGCACGTCCTCGCAGCCCGCCAGAATGACGAGGCCCAGAAGGGCACAGATTCCGGTTGCCGCCCGTGCGGCGGCTTGAGCTGCCAATTCCATTCGATTGAAGCCCCGACTCAGTTGAAGTGTGCGACCGATAGACGGTCTTGCTGCCGGACAGTTCCGCCGGGCCCCGCCCGGCGGATGCGGCGGGCATTATAACCCGCCGCGGGCCCGGCCCCGCTCAGGCGGCGACGGGTCGGAAGTCAAGGCGCGTACGCGATTCCATGCAGTAAATCTCGACCGGGCGCGTGCGGCCGCGCAGGACCAGAGGCGGCAGCTCCACGATGCCGGTGGGTACCGGGTCGAGCGATTGCTTGACCGACAGCGAAAAAAGCGCCTCGCCTGCGCGGGCGCGCTGCACGAGCCGTGCCGCCACGTTGACCGTGTCGCCGATCAGGGTGTAACTCGGCAATTCGGGTGCGCCGACATCACCGACGATCACGTCACCGGCATTGATGCCGATACCGATCCCGGTCTCGATGCCGAGCCTCGCTTTCCACTCCAGGGCGAGCTTGTCGAAACCCGAGATCATGTTGCGGGCGGCGGAGACCGCGCGGCCACTTGCATCATCTGCCGGACGCGGCAGCCCGAACCCGGCCATGAGGCCGTCGCCCGCCATGTGAAAAACGGTGCCACCGTGATCGCGCGTGACCGCCGAGAGCATCGAGAAGTACTCGTTGAGCAATGGAACGACGTCGGAAGGCGAGAGCCGCTCCGCGACCGTAGTGAAACCACGCATGTCCGCAAACAGCACAGTACCGGAGACTCGGGCCTGGCCGATGCCTTCGCGCGCGCGGGCCGTGCAACGGCAGGTGCCGAGCTCATGAAGCTCGATCAGGTTGCCCGCTGGATCCGCCAGGAAGAGGCGCCTGGAATCCGGCCCGAGCCGCCCGTGCACGACCCGGTACGGCACCGCCAGCCGGTCGAGTTCCGCTTGGGCATCGTCGATCGAGGTGACGGCGCAGGCGAGGTGCGGGGCGGTGACGTCGAGTTCGCCGGTCGCCAGGCTTGATTTCTGCACGCCCGGGATGAGGTGAATCTGGGCATGGGCGCCCGCATTTACCCGCTGCCTTTCACCCGGACGGTCCCAGGGAACGTGATCGCAATCGAGGCCGAGGACGTCGTTGTAGAAGCGAAGTGCCGCCCCGGCGGAATCCGGGCCCGGGGCGATTCGCACCGCGAGATGGTGCAGTTCCGCGATCTTGAGCGTCATGTGCCCGGCGGCGGATCGAAGATCTCGACGGTGAGGTCGACCTTGCGCTCTTCCCCCGGCGCCAGGCCCCCTACGCCAACCACTTTCCGGGCGAGTTCGGCGCCCGCCGCATCGCGAATCACGACGACGACGTGGTATTCCCCTGGACCCGACGCCGACCTGCGCGCGAATTCGCCCGCCACCTTGAGGACGACCTGGCTTGCCTGTTCGGGCTGCTCGCCGCGCCGAGTCTCGAATCGCAGGTGATGCCGGCAGGCCGGACAGACGGCAGCGCTTTCCAGGATCGTGGCCCGGCAGTGCGGGCAGGACCGCGTCTTGCCGACCGTCACGCGCCGCTCTACTGCTCGAACCATGGCCTAGCGGTTTCCGCCACCCTTGCCGCCAGTTTCGTTCCAGCCGAACTCGGAACGGCCGCGCATGCGCGCCCCGTCCGCAACGGTCAGCGACCCCGCGCTGATGTCGCCGTTGACGATGCCGCTCTGGTGCAGTTCGACGCGCTGGGCGCCTTCAATGTTGCCCTCGATTTCACCGGCAACGACCACGGCGCCTGCGCGTACTGCCCCCGCGAGGTGGGCACCTGCTTCGACGGTCAGTGTGCCGTCGACATGGACGTCACCCTTGAAGCGGCCCGAGATCCGCACATGGCCTGAGCCCTCGATCTTTCCCTCGAATGTGAGTCCGGTCGCGATGACCGACTCCTTGAGGTCCTTTCGGACTGCGGCCGAGGGCGAGGGCGAGGGCGAGGGCGACGGGGCGCTCGGTACGGACTCTGGCCGCGGCCGGCTGATGGGCGGCGGCGAGCCAACCGCCGTCTCGGGCTGGGTCGAATCCTTGGCGACGATGTCCTTCCAGATAGCCATGGGGAATCCTCCGTTGGGGGACGACAAGATTAGCCAGTTGGCCGGCCGCGGGCGAGCACGGAGTCCCGTTTTGGCGACAGTCGGCCCGGAAAGGGGGCCTGTCAGGCGAGCTGGGCGTCAAGGACCTTCAGGCGGTGGTGCTGCATCCGCAGTTCGGCCAGGAGGGCCCGGGTTTCGGAGCGGAAGCTCGCCTCTTCCCAGCGCTGGACGAGCCGATCGCGGGTTTTCTGGTACCAGGCGTCGGTCAACCTCGACCATTGAGCCAGCGTCGCCACGAACTGATCGTATTCGCGGGTCATGGTCGCCCGCAACCGCTCGAGATCGACATGATGAAGTGTCGCACTCCTGTCCTTCAGGATCGCTTCAACGCGGCGAAACTGCATGGCAAGGCGCGCGCGCTGGATGGCGACGGCGGGCGTGCGACGAAGCTTTCTCGTCAAGCCGACCCAGGACAGCGAGCAGATGATCCACTTGCTGGGGTCCCAATGCCACCAGCGGATCCCGTTCCGGTAGTCACTGGCGAACTGGTGGTGGAAATTGTGGTAGCCCTCGCCGTAAGTCAGGAAGGCGAGCCACCCGTTGTCCCGCGCGCTGTGCTCGTCGCTGTAAGGCTGGCGCCCGAACGCGTGGGCGACCGAATTGATCATGAACGTGAAGTGGTGGCTGACGACGAGGCGCAGGACGCCGGCGAGAAGGAACACTCCCCACAGGTCACCATGCAGCCAGCCGAGCGCGAGCGGCACGAGCACGTTGAGGCCGATCGCGAGCACGTAGTAATGGCGGTGCTGAAACGCGACGATCGGGTCTTGTTTCAGGTCGCGGACATTGCTGAGGTCCGTCTCGCCGCTCGAGTACCGGCGCAGCATCCAGCCGATGTGCGAGAACCAGAGGCCGCGGCTCGCCGAGTAGGGATCGCGGTCGTTGTCGTCAACGAACTGGTGATGACTCCGGTGACCGGATGCCCAGACCAGGACGCTGTTCTGCAGGGCCATCGCGCCCAGCAACATGTAGACCAGCCGCACGGACCAGTGAGCGTCGTAAGTCTTGTGCGACCAGAGCCGGTGATACCCGCCGGTGATCGCGAGACCGTTCGCATAGAGAAGCACCGCGAACCAGACCCAGGCCGCGATACTGTAGCCATGCGTGAATCCGTACCAGGGCACGACGATCACTGCGCCCGCCATCGTGAATACGAACATCAGCACGTTCGTCCAGAGCAGGCGTGGTTTGGCAACGGCGGCGATCGAATTCATGCGGCGAGTACCGGCAAGGTGGGACCGGTACATTGTGGACGAAGCCGCGTGGCGTGCCTACCCCGATTCGGGAGCCAATTCACTTTTTTGTGCCAAATAGCGCGTCAAGCGCCGAACGCGCCTCTTCAGCGGCCGGATTGCTCGCCCGGAATCGGCCGCCAGCGGGCTCGAAGTAACCGCAGAAATTGGCCCGCTCCTTGTTGAGGACGGGGTCTGCGACCGGCTCCGCGCACTGCTTTGCCTTCGACAGGTCGTAGAACCGGCACATCCGGCAGACGTGGACTTCGGCGCGGCAGGCGCGGCAGTAATCGGTGCGGCCGACGGGAAGAATCACTTCGGCGAGCGGTGCGCCGCATTTCCAGCAATCGAGAGACGGCTGACTCGGGCTATTCAATTGCAATGCCCGCGGCTTCCAGCATGACTTTCAGCGGCCGAAGCTGCGGCTCGAAGTTCTTCCAACGATTGACCGAGCGGGCGTGCATCTTCTCGCGCACCTGGACCGAGCTTGCGGTCGCGCTTGCCGTCTCGTTCTTCTCGAACTCGAGGCAGGCCGGCTCGAACGCGAGGCCAAGCCGGCCAAGCAGCTTGCGTGTCTCGCTTTCCTGGTCGGCGACCAGCGACTCGTATTCGACTTCGATCAGGCGCTTACCGAGCAATTGGCGCCAGTGCCGCAGCAGCCGGTCATGCGCGACGTAGTAACGGCCGACATTCTCGAGCGTGTAGGCGAACCTGAAATAGGACTGCTTGTACATCGCAAAGCAGGTGTCCATCGGATTGCGGCGCAGGTAGATCATCCCGGCGTCCGGCCAGGCCCTGGCGATGAACCCGAGATACAGGAAGTTCTCCGGGAATTTCTCGATGAAAAGCGGCTTGTCGCCCAGGCGGTGGGCGACTGCGCTGACGTAACCATTGGCGATAAGCCCGATGTCCTTCCGGGCTGCGGCATCGATCACCGCCGGATTCATGCTGCCAGTGCCTTCGACGCCGCTGACACGCCACAGTGTCATCTGCATCGCCAGGGACTCGCCGATGCTACCCATCCGTGAGTGGCTTGCGAGGATGCGCTCAGTCAAGGTCGTGCCCGTGCGCGGCAGGCCGACAATGAAAATGGGCGTCTTGCCGCTGATTTCGGTGCCGGTCCGGGTTGCGCCGTCCGCGAGCCATTGCGCGTTGCAGGTCTGCGTGATCCGGTCGATCAACCTGATGTCATCGGTGACGTCGTAGTTTGCGACGGCAGTCACCGCGTCACCCGCCATCTGGTAATAGCGGAATGCTTCCTCCCATTGCCCAAGGTCCTCCAGTTCCTTTCCAATTGCGTAGTACAGGAATATGTTCTTGTCCGCCGGCAGGTTCGTGGAGCGAAGTACCGACTTCATCTGTTCGACGTGTGCAGTGTCCGTTGCCTGCTCCAACCGCGCCAACTCGTAGTGATTGCGCTGATGCGTCGGCACCCGCTCGAGCAGCAACCGGTAGAGCGCCTTCGCTTCTTCGATGTTGCCGAGATACACGCTGCAGGCGGCGAGGTTGGCCTGGAACACCGGGATGCCTGGCTGGAGCTCGTTCGCCTTCCGGTGCAGCGGCAACGCGCGTTCATGCATTCCGATACTCGAATAGGCGAGCCCTGCCATGTCGAGGTAGCGCGGACTGTTGGACAGACGCGACTCGTATCGCTCCAGGAGGGCATTTGCCTCCGCGTGGCGGCCGGTAACGCTGCGTACGCTCGCGAGCTCGATTGCCGCATCGTAGCGTCCTGAATCGAGCTCGAGCGTTCTTGCGAAAGCCCCGGCGGCCTGGTTTGGACGTTGGGCGGCTTTTTCCACCAACCCGGCGAGAAAATGGCCCTCGGGACTCGCGCCGTCGTGCCGGAGTATTTCGCCGGCACAGGCGCTGACCGTCGCCCAGTCTTTCGATTGGGCCGCCTTTCTCGCCTTGGCGCTGAGTCGTACGAGAGTCTGGCTCATACACCGATTGTGCCAGCGGTCATTGGCCGGGATGCCTAGTCAGCGGCGATGCCAGCTTTCTCCAGGAATTCCTTCAGCGGGCGCAATTCCTGCTCGAAATGTTTCCAGCGGTCGACCGAGCGGGCGTGGATTTTCTCGCGCACCTGCACCGAGCTCGCGGTGGCGCTGGCGGTCTCGTTCTTCTCGAACTCGAGGCAGGCCGACTCGAACGCGAGGCCCAGTCGCTCGAGCAGCATCCGCGTCTGGGATTCCTGGTCGGCCACGAGCGATTCGTACTGGATTTCGATCAGGCGGCCGCCCAGCAGCTTTCTCCAGTGTTTCAGAAGTTGATCGTGCGCCACGTAGTAGCGTCCCAGTAACTCGAGCGAGTAGGAGAACTTGTAGGCCCAGGTGAATACCTGCTTGTACATGGCAAAGCAGGTGTCCATCGGGTTGCGCCGCAGGTAGATGATCCCCGCGTCCGGCCAGGCCTTGGCGATGAAGCCGAGATACAGGAAGTTGAATGGGAGCTTGTCGATGAACCGGGGCTTGTTGCCGAGGCGGTAGGCGACGGCATTGAGGTAGCCATTGGCGATCACGCCGATGTCCTTCCGCGCGGCCGCCGCGATCATGGCCGGGTTCATTCTTTCGACCGTTTCGACGCCGCTGACGCTGCGCAGCATCATCTGGAGGAACTGGGTCTCTCCGACGCTTTCCACCTGCGAGTGGCAGGCCAGGATGCGCTCAGTCAGGGTCGTGCCGGTGCGCGGCAGGCCGACAATGAATATTGGGGTCTTGCCGGCCAGGTCGGTCGGGGCGGGATTCGGGCCAGCCGCCAGCCAGTCCGCGTTGCACTCTTCGATGATCCTGTCGATCAACTCGAGGTCGGCCGCGACGTCGTAGTTGGCGACGGAAGTCACGGCGTCGCCAGCGAGCCTGTAATAGTGAAAGGCCTCCGCCCACTCGCCGAGATCCTCGAGCTCCTTGCCGATCGCGTAGTACAGGAAGACGTTCTTGTCCGGCGGCAGGTTCGTGGATTGAAGGACGGCCTTCATCTGTTCGACGTGCGAGGCGTCCTTCGCCTGCTCCAGGCGCGCGAGAAGATAGTGATTGCGCTGGTGTGTCGGCACTCGCTCGAGGAGCGATCGGTAAATCGCCCCGGCTTCCTCGATCTTCCCGAGGTACACGCCACAGGCCGCCAGATTGCCCTGAAACAGTGGAATTCCGGGCTGGAGCTCGTTCGCCTTCTGATACAGCGGCCAGGCGCGGTCCGGCATGCCGACATGCGTATAAATCGTGCCTGCCATGTCGAGGTAGCGCGGGCTGTTGTGAAGCATGGGCTCGTACTGCGACAACAGGGCTGCGGCCGCGGCATTTCGGCGCCCCACGGAATGCTGGTCCGCCAATTCGATGGCCGCATCGTAGCGCTGGGGGTCCAGTTCGAGCGCCTTCGCGAAGGCTTCAGTGGCCCGGATCGGATGCTGCACCGCCTTCTCCACCAGACCGCTCAGGAAATGGCCTTCCGGATGCGCGCTATCGCGCCGGAGCAGCTCGCCGGCACATCGTCCGACGACGTCCCATTGCCCCAATCCGACGGCACGCCGGCCGGCGGCACTGATCCGCTCGAATTCGCCCGTGTTTCGCTTGTTTTTCGCCTGGTCCACGTCTGCTACTTACCAACGAGCCGGTGGCTACGCACGAATTCGGAAACTTCCAGCGCTTCTGCCAATGATTCGATCCAGGCCAATGCGTCTTTAATCTCGCGCTCGTGGCGGCTGCGGATCCGGTCCATCTCGGCCTGCCTTTGCTCGATGTCATACGGCGCCGACTGATCCTTCGCATTGGTCCGCATGACTCGCGAATCGACCATCCTTTGAGTCTCCGCCGCGTCGGACTCATGGCCAAAGTGACGGCTGACGAGGCCGAGATTCCGGGCAGGATCACCGAGGAAGTCCTCCACGTCCAGCGTCCTGGCCCGGGCATTCGGATGCTTTCTCATCGAATCCCTGAAGTTGTAGAGGCTGACGAGCCAGTACAGGCCGCAGACCTGGAGGAATCCGAGACGCGCAACGTCGGGCAGGTCCGCGTGCTTCTGCAGGAAATCGCTGTCACCGAGAGCCCCTTGCGCCAGGGCCGGGATTTTTTGCCGGGTGTCGTCCGGCTTCTTCAGGTTTGATACGAGAAAGCTCTCGAGATCGCAATAGAGAAACAGGACCGGGCAGCCGGGCACGAATCGCAGCACATCGGCCAGCAGGTTGTTCGCGACGTTGGTGGCCTTGATGACCGGAGTCCGGCCTGTGCTGAAACTCCTGCACAGCAGCTGCACATAGGAGCAGAACCACTCGCGCCATCGCGGGCTGGCCGCGAGATTGCCATTAGCCCGCTTGTAATCCGCCAGGCGCCGCAGTATCCAGGGCTCCTTCAGGCTGAAGAAAGCATCGATCTGGTTCAGGCATCGCGCCAGCAAGGTCGAACATACGAAAGCATGATGGAAAATGAAAGCCGGTTCGGGGCGCGCGACGTCGTGGCGCGCCTCCAACGCGAACAATTCTGCAGTGTTGACCCAGAACTGGGCCTTGGCCAGGGGCTCGAACCGGATGTCGATGAACGGCGAACGATCCAGCATCAGCTCGTCGACGACCAGGAACTTCGTGAATTCACCGTTTGCCGCGAAATCGAAAACGAAAATTGCCGGGTCAAACAGCAATGTCGGGACAGTCAACTTGAATTCCCGTGTCTGCACGAGCATGCGGCCAAACATAGCAGAACCGCGTTGCGGTGCATTGCCGGAAGCCCGCTGCGGTTGGGTTAAGATAATTGGTGATGAACCTGCACGATCTGCGCCACTACATCCGCGTCTACGACGACGCGCTCGATCCCCCGCTCTGTACCGACATGATCAAGGCTTTCGACTCCCTCAAGAGTCACCAGGTTCGCAATGGCCGAGGCGTGCGCGCCGGACTCGACAACTCGTCGTGGACGGAATTGGACATCGAGGGATTCGCGGATACCGGTTTTCGAGCCCTGTTTCGGGACAAGGTCGATCGCGGGCTGGAGCGGTACAACAAGGATATCGGGCTGACGATCGCCCTGCCCAACTCGCCGGTTACCGCGGAACTCCGGATGAAGCGCTACCGACCGGGCCAGTCCGAGCAGTTTGAGCTGCATTTCGACGCGATCTACGAGAAAGCGAATCGCTATCTGGTCTTTCTCTGGTACCTGAACGACGTCGACGAAGGTGGAGAGACGCGCTTTCCCAGGCTCGACTGTGCGGTGCAGCCCAGGGCGGGCCGGCTGCTGATGTTTCCGCCGTACTGGATGTACCAGCACGAAGGGGCCCCGCCGCTTTCCGGGGACAAGTACATCGTCGGCACGTACCTGCTTTTTGCCCCCTTCAAGGCGCGCTGAGCCCGCAAGGGCGGGAATTCCCGAGTCGGGGCGCATATATCCCCGGTTGCTGCCAAAAAAAAGGGGCCGCCTTGCGGCGGCCCCGGAAATCACACCAGATGTCGTTCGGTTTACTTGAAGCTCTGAGAAACCCGCAGGTAGTAGCCGCGGCCAAACATGCGGTAAGTCGCAGGATCCGTCGTCGCATTGAAGCCGATTTCAATGAACGGCGGCTCTTCGTCCGTGAAGTTCGTCACGCCACCTGAGATCTTCGTCCCAGTCTTGCCAAACTCGTACGAGGCCAGGAAGTCGTGATACAGCTGCGAGTCAATCTTCTGCTGGTACGGCCCTCCCAACTCGAAGGTGTCCGCAACCAGTGAGCTGATGTACTCGCCCTGATAGCCGAGCATCAGGTTATTCCACTTCCAGTGAAGTGAATAGTTGCCCTTGTCGTCGGCATAGGCACCGCCATCCAGCGCGGTGGGATCGGTAAACCGGCCCCCAAGTTCCTGTTCATCCGCACCGTCGAACGGCGTCTTCGTCCGTTCCAGCAGGTGCGTATACAGCACCGCCGCCTCCCACTGGCCGATCGAGGTGTCGAAGCTGTAGCGGAACTCCGCGTCGATGCCCTTGGCACCCTGCTCGGCAACGTTCAGGGGCAAGTCGAATACACGTTCAACTTCATTACCAACGTTGTCTTCACGTGTGATCAGCGCGCAAGACGAGGCGACCTGGCGGACGTAACAGTCTTCGAGGATGAACTGAACACCCAGTGAACTGATGCCGTCCTCGATATGGATATCCCAGTAGTCGACTGTCGCCGAGAAGTTCCCGCTCGCAAGCTGGGGCGTCCAGACGATGCCCGCCGTGAACGTATCACCCGTCTCCGGCGTAAGCAGGGGATTGCCTCCCACCCTCGCCAGCAGCTGCCCATCGGTCTGTACGGCGATCTGCGTGCAGCCGGGCGGCAACGTCTCGCCAGGGGCGGGCGCAAGGCACGGGTCCGAATACGTCGGGAAGCTGTCGACCAGGCCGCTGAAGAGGTCCGAGATCGTCGGCGCACGGAATACCGTGCTGTACGTACCACGGAGCTTCAGGCTCTGGATCACATTGAACTCGAGACCGGCCTTCCAGGTGACTTCGGCGTCGAACTCATCGTAGTCGTCGTAACGAATGCCGCCGGTGGCCACAAAGGACTGCGAATCATTGTCGAACAAGGGCGCATAGAACTCGGCGAAGACTGCGTTGGAAGTCAGGCTGCCATCAGTCCCGAGTCCCGTATTGCCTGTCACCTGATCCAGCTGTTTCGCGGAATCCGGGCTGTACGTGAAACTGTCCGTCCTGAAACCATAGCCAGCCGCCCAACCAAACGTCCCGCCGGGCAGGTCGAACCAATCGCCCGAGACGCTGGCGCCGGCCGTGTGCTGCTCAGACTTGAAGTTGTCGAGCAGGTCCACAGCAGCGTATGTGATCATTTCCGGGGTGATGGTGCCGGCTCCGCCCACGAAGTCGATCGGCACGCAACCGACGATCAAAGTCGACGGGTCAGCGATGTCCCGATAGCATTCCGGCGCCCCGTCGCCGTCCAGGTCCGCTGAGGGTCCCATGGCATTGGCCAGGCTCGGGCCGTAGAACTGGCCCAGGTCATGATCCGTCCGGTCGCGATGTCCGTAGTTGTAATAGGCTTCCCAGTTCATCGTCTCGCCGATGTCTCCATCGAGTTTCGCGACGACCTGGTACTGCTGCACTTCCTGCTCGAACCTGCGCGTCGTTTCCACCACGCGGCGACGGACTTGGGTAAGCGGCTGCGATGCAATTCCGGCCGCGGCCTGCGCCGCCGCAAGGTAGAAGTTGTCTTCGTGCACGCCGGTGTACGCATCAAGGTCGCCGTCATTGTCCACATCAAAAGCGCCCAGGAAGCCAGGGTCGGTCCGGGTGTCATACGGAAGCGGCGCGAGCTCCTGGGACGACTCGCGGAAATTGCCGCGGAACGAAGCCGTGAACCGGACGCGCTCGGAAATATCGAAGCCACCTTCGGCAAAGATATTCGTCCGCGTAAACGGAGTCTGGAGATAGTTGATGGGCGCAAAGTTGTAGGTGCGGCCGTCATACGGAACGAGGCCGTTGCCTTCGTTCATCAGGACCGTGCCATCTGCCAGTTGCAGCCGTCCTTCCTGAATGCGGGACGAACCGACGGGATAGCAACCGCTGCCCGGTCCCCCGGTATACGGAGCCGTGACCTGGTCTTCGCAACCCTGCGGATAAATGTAATAGGTGTTCTGCATGAACCCCCAGGGCGTATCGAACTGGTAGGCTTCCTCCTGATCGACGTACTCCGCGCCGAGTACGAAGTGACCGCCGCCATCGAAGGCCTTGCCCGCGATGAAGCTGAACGTGCTCTGGGCGCCACTGTCGATGTCGAAGAAATCCGCGGTCTGGGCATCGACTTCCACGCCCGTGAAATTCTGGCGGGTGATGATGTTGACGACTCCCGCCACAGCGCCCGCGCCGTAGGCTGAGGAACCGCCGTCCTTCAGGATTTCAACGCGCTCGATCATTGTCGCCGGGATGGTCTGGTAGTCGCCGCCATCAACGGTTTGCATGCCATTGACCAGGGTGACTGTCCGGTCCACACCCATGCCACGCAGATCGATCTGCACGGAGCCGTTGCCGCCGTTGTTCGTGGTGGTGCCGATCGGAGACCCGGACATCGATGGCATGCTCTGGACCAGGTTGCCGATGTCGGTGATGCCGGCCGCGACGATGGTGTCGTGGCTGATGACACTCACCGGGCTCGCGCTTTCGAGGTCCGGTCGCGCGATGCGCGAACCGGTAACCACGATCTCGCCGAGATTTTCCTGGGCTGCTGCGCTCGGTACGTATGAACCGAGCATTGCGCCCGAAGCGATACCCAATGTCAGGTGAATCGCTCTACGCAGATTGCGATTGGCCATCTGTCTCCTCCTCCTCATGATGCGTTGTTGGCATTCAGCGACGGCCTGCTTTTCGGCCGCACTGCCCACCCCGGAATGTCTCCAAAAACAAAAAAGACAGGCAGTTGCAAAACTGAACTTGTCCGAGTGTGGCGGCGATAATAGATGCGTAGATCCAGGAAAGTAAAGCTTTGGGGCCAAAAAACAACATGGGGCTGCCTTGCCAGGGGCCTGCCCACGCCACGTAAAGAGGCGCTTTGGGTCCTTCAAGAACGGTCGGCTCAAACTATTAAGCAGTTTCGTTGCTGCGGTACAACAAATGTATGTCGCGTGGACGCAACAAACGCAGAATGACTTTGCGAACGGCAGCGGGAATCGGTCCCAGTGGGGCCGTAGTCGGAATTCGGGCCTCGTTGAAGCCCCTCCGGCTTGCCGTTACCCTTCCGTCGATGTCCGACACGGTGGGTGAACTCGTTCAGACCGCCGGCCAGCTCGCGAACGCAGGCCGCTTGGATGACGCGGAGCGCGTCTGGAACGAGGTCCGCCGACTCGAACCGAAGCATCCCAAGGCGCTGTTCAGTCTGGGCATACATGCCTTGCAGCGGCAGGACTTCCCGGCAGCAATTGAATTGCTGCGCGCTGCCCGGGCCGCCGCGCCGGCCGATCTCGCAGTGCTCATGACGCTCTCGGCCGCCTGCCGGCAACACGGCGATGCCGCGGGCGAACGCGAGGCGATCGAAGCTGCGCTCGCGGCGGACGCCTATTTCATGCCGGCCCTGCTCGCAAAGGCCGGGTGGCTTGAACGCCATGGCAGCCCGCTCGAGGCGGCGACCACATTCACGAATTGCCTGAAGGTCGCCCCACCCGAGCCATACTGGCCAGCAAGCCTGAAGCCGCAACTGAATCACGCCCGGCAGGTTGTCGAACGCCACATTGCGAATTACGGGGCTTTTCTTGAAAGCAGACTTGCGCAGGCAAATGCTGCGCTGCCGGAACCGCTGGCGGGACGCTGGCGCGAGGCCGCATCGATCCTTGCGGGGAGATCGCAGCCGTATCACGCGAGCTGTAACCATTTGCTCGTTCCCCGGCTGCCGGCGATTCCTTTTTTTGATCGCAGTTTCTTCGCCTGGTGCGAAGCGCTCGAAGGCAAGACCGGCGTCATCCACGGGGAATTGACCGCGGCGCTGGAGCAGGATCGCGCGCGATTCAGTCCTTACATCGCGTTCAAGCCGGGCCAGCCTGTCAACCAATGGAAGGAACTGAATCATTCCGACCGATGGAGCACGCTTCACTTGTGGCGCAACAGCACGCCGGTACCGGTGAACCAGCAGCGCTGTCCCGAGACCACCAAAGCGCTGTCAGCCGTGCCGATGGCGGACATCGCCGGTCTGTGCCCGAACGCGATGTTCTCCGTACTCGCGCCGCACACGCATATCCCGCCGCATCAGGGCGAGACCAATGCGCGGCTGGTCGCTCACCTGCCCCTGATAGTTCCACCCGGCTGCTGGTATCGGGTGGGATTCGAAAAACGCCAATGGAAAGTCGGCGAGCTGCTGATCTTTGACGACTCGATTGAGCACGAGGCCAGAAACGACAGCGACGAAATCCGCGTCGTGCTGATTTTCGACGTGTGGAACCCGTTGCTCGAGCCGGTCGAGCGTGCGATGGTCAAGGCACTGACGGCCGCGTCGCGTGAATTCGAGTCCATCGGCAAGAGCGCCGGGACTTGACCGGACTTACTGTTGTCCGCTCCCGAAAGCCGGATGCCGGACGCGGTTGCCCGCGACGATGCCGAGCCGATCCGCCGTGCCGGCCACCACTTCAAGGACGCCGATGACCGGTCCGGCCGACATGATTGGCGCCACGGAATACGGCTGCGTGCCGCGCGCAATGTTGGTTATCCGGCCGTCGGTCGCGATGAAAAGGAGGTCCAGAGACAACGGCGTGTCTTTCATCCAGAAGCCCACCTGCTCGGGGCGCTCAAAAAGAAACAGCATGCCTCGATCGTGCGGGAGTTCCCGGACATCCATGAGGCCCTGTTCGCGACTCGCGTCATCCGCGGCAATCCAGACTCTGAAGCGGTGGGTCCCACTCTCGGTGAGCACCTCGACCTTCGCCTCCGGAAGGCCTGCAAATTGTGAGGGCAGGGGAGTTGCCGGAAGCGCTGCGCAGGCGACTGCGAAGGCGCCGAATGCGATTGCCGCGGGGAACCGCCTCATTTCCCGGAAAACCCATCGGATTCGGGCGCGCCCTCGTCTTCGCGGTAGGTCACGAGTCCGGCAAAATCGAAGCGGGTCAGCAGTACGGATCCCTCGCCGTCGATCGCGCGCGCCGGGGCGACACAGAAGCCGCGGGCGCTGACTCTGAAACTCCGCGCGGGCAGGGATACGTCGGTGAGCGCCTGCTGTTCGACTTCGTCGAAAACGCAACGGCTCTCGCCCTGGGTCCCGTAGATTCGTTCCCCGGCGCCGTCAAGGACGGTGACGTTGACAGGCACTGCGCGGCCCGATGCACCCATTCCGAGTTCGGGAGCGGCGAAGACCACGGCAAGTTCACCGCCCGCGTGGGAACCCGCGAAACGCAGCCTGAGTCCGCGGCCATCGGGCCGTGACATGCCCGCGCATTCGAGTGCCGGCTCCTTCCAGTGGACGTCCTCCTCGATGCTGCCGCGCAGCCGCATCGAAAGGAATCCGTCCTGGCCGGGCAGGCAGCGCAGGACTACAGAGGCTTCCGGCGCCGCGGCGGACGTTTGGCCGAGCAGAAGCAAGAGCGCGATTGCCGTCATGCGATGCGCGAATCCTCAGCCCGCGTCCGCGCGCGCGACAAGCAGGTGCTTCGCGAGCAGGCCATGCCCGCGGCCGATGCCACGGACGAGGTGCATGACGGCCGTCAACAGCAGTATTCCCCCGATCAGCAGGAAAGGCGCGGCGAACGGCGACGGAGCGAAGTAGACAGAGTGATCGTCGAGCGTGATGCCGCCGCTGCCAATGCCTGCCGAAAGCAGTACGCCCGCGATCGAGCCGCCGATCAGGCCGACGCTGACGCAGATGCCGACGGTCGCTATCACGAAGTAGAGAATGCCAAGGGGCAGCATCAACAGGAAATAGAACATCGTCGTCCAGGTGCGACGGTCGATGAGCATCTGCTTGATTCGCTCGAAGATCGGCACGCCCTTCGCGGGATAGAGCGGCCGGCGCGGCATACGCTGGCCGAGCAGTCCTTCGACGAGGCGACCCTCCGCGAGCGCCAGCACGCGCGTGAAGCCGACGAACAGCAGGAAGATCGGTATGCCGATGATCAGCACGATGAACCCGGCGGAGATCGAAAGGCCCGTGACGGTCATCGTGAAATAGAAGATGCCCGTGACGAGTGCGAGCAGCATGTAGAAGAGGGCGGTCCAGGTCCGGGAGTCGTTGTAGACGCCGAAGAAACGCCCGAGCGCGGTGCGGGCCGGCTTCCGGGGCGGCGGCGCCAGCGCCGTGCGCACCTGCTTTTCCGTCGTGAGATAGGCTTCGGCAACTTCCTCGGGCGCGCCGTACGTGCTCGAGATGAGCTCGAGCGTGTCGGCTTCGCTGCGCGAAGGATTTGCGGCCACTTCCGCGCGGAGGTACTCCTCGGAATCGTAGAGCGCATCCTGCACGAGCGCGGGATCTTCGCCAGCGAGCGCGGCGCGAAGCGCGGCCAGGTACTGCTCGATCGAGCGGGGGGCGGTTCGTTCGTTCATGAGGAGGCTCCGTTCACTTCCGTAAACCCATCGACGAAATCGCGTGTGTTGCGCCAGATCCCGCGCCATTCCGCAAGCGTCCCGCGCCCGGCCTCGGTGATCTTGTAGTAGCGGCGCGGCGGTCCAGCGTAAGACGGCACGATGCGGCTCGCCAGCAAGCCATTGGCCGAGAGCTGGCGCAGCACGGGATAGAGGGCGCCTTGTTTCACCGGCGGACTGCCATTGGCGAGGTCCTGGAGTCGCTTGGCGATCTGGTAGCCGTATAAGTCCTCTTCCGCCTGTTCGAGAACGGCGAGCAGGACGAGACCAACGAGGCCGGCATTGAGTTCGCGCTGGAATTTCTGGGACAGCCGCTCCCGCTCATCGCGGGTCTCGGCAGTTTCAGGGGCGGTATTTGACTCCACAAAGGACTACCTGTTTCCCAGCGTTACGAACTGCATAATATTACTAAGTAGATACTAGTCAAGAAGATCCTTGAACCGACTGCCGGTTCGGGCAAGGCTTGAGTCGTCATGAGGATCTTCCTTCTGTCGGTGTTGGGCTGCCTTGCCTTGGGGGGCTGTGCCGGGATCCCTCGGGACCTCAAGACTCCGGGGGTGGAGTTCATCGGCCTGCGGACGATCGAGGCGTCGGTATTCGAGCAAAAGCTCGAAGTCCGGATGAAGGTCATGAACCCCAATTCGATCGAGCTGCCGGTCAACGGGCTCGATGTCGACATCGAGCTGGCGGATGAGCCGTTCGCACACGGTGTTTCGGCGCGCCAGTTCGTCGTGCCGGCCCAGGGCGAGGCGGAGTTCGACATGATCGTCACGGCCAACGCGGCGACGGCGCTCCTCAAGATTGTCGGCGGCGACCGGAAGGCCGATGAGATCGGCTACAAGCTGAAGGGAAAGCTCTCGACGAAGATCGGAATGCTGCGAGCGATTCCCTTCGAGGAAACCGGCACGCTTCCCATCGCGGACCTGCTGGCCAAGCGGCGCAAGGGCAGCTGAGCCATCAGCAAGAATCGGGTTGCCCGCCGGATGCCGCGGCATCATTCTCGCGCCATGAATGAATCAGCGAACTACCGCCGCATCGAAAAGGTCATCAGCCACATCGACCGGAATCATGAGCGCCAGCCAGACCTCGATGAGCTGGCCCGGGTCGCCGGACTTTCGGTGTTTCATTTCTCACGGGAATTCCGCCGCTGGGCGGGGCTTTCACCGGCGCGCTACCTGCGGACGCTCTCGCTGTCCGTCGCAAAACACGAGCTCGACGATCGCGGCTCCGTGCTGGCGGCGGCCTGGGCGGCCGGGCTCTCGGGCGGCGGCCGTCTGCACGATCTGTTCGTGCAATTCGAGGCCGTGACGCCCGGCGAATACAAGGCGGGCGGCGCGGGACTCTCGCTTTCCCATGGCTTTGCGGGCTCGCCGTTTGGCCGCATTCATGCAGCGACATCCGATCGCGGGATCGCTTACCTCGCCTTCGTGGACGGCAGCGACGAGCGTGCGATCGCGGAGTTGAAGCGGCGCTGGCCGCGCGCTGCGCTTGCGCGTGACGATGCCGCCGCCGCACGCATCGCGCGACAGGTTTTCGCCGAGCGCGAGGGCCGCATCGTGCTCGCGCCGGTCGGCACGAACTTTCAGGTCAAGGTCTGGCAGGCGCTGCTCGAGCTCGGTTCACGCGGACCGACGAGCTATGGCGAGCTGGCCGAAGCGATCGGGAGCCCCGGTGCCAGCCGGGCGGTCGGGCAGGCGGTTGGCGCGAATCCCGTCGCCTGGCTGATTCCCTGTCACCGCGTGCTGCGACGCGATGGAGCGCTCGGCGGCTATCACTGGGGCGTCGAGCGCAAGCGCGCGATGCTGGCATGGGAGCATGCGGCGGGCATGAGAGGCGCAGGCTGATCGTCAAGAGGGGACAGTCCGCCTTTGCCGCGAAGCGGCAAAGGGGACAGTCCCCGGTGCCTTCGATTAGGGGTTGGTGCCGTCAGAATCGACGGGTTCGTCGGCGTCGGCGGGGCTCCGCGGCTTGCGGGCGGGGACGAGCATCTGGAGCATGCCTTCCTGCATGCGGTTCCACATCTCGATGTTCTGGCGCGTGAGATCCGCCATCGCGTTCATGGGCGGCGGGGCGCTCGTCAGCATCTGGGAGATCTGTTGCTGGACGTTTTCCTGCTGCCGCATGAAGGCGGCGACGCTCTGTTCCAGATAGCCCGCCATGAAATCCTGCATCGGGCCGCCGTAGTAGCGGATGATCGACTCGAGGAGCTGGGTCGTCAGGATCGGCTTGCCGAATTGCTCCTGCTCGGCGATGACCTGGAGCAGGATCAGTCGCGTGATGTCCTCGCCCGTCTTGTCCTCGACCACGCGGATCTTCTCGCCCTTGACGATCAGGTCGCGGATGTCCTCGAGGGTGACGTGCTTGCTGATCGAGGCGTCATAGAGTCGCCGGTTGGCGTACTTCTTGATCAGTCTTTCCTTGCTCATGTGTCCAGTGTACCGGACCCTCTTGCAATGCGAAAAGGCGCGGTCGCCGGCTGAACATCACTCTGCTCAACTCTCGGATATGTAAGGACTAAATTCCAGGTCCAGCCGGAGCGTCGGCCTCGACGAACAAAGAGTAGTGGCGTTCGCCGTAGCGAGCTTGCGCCACGCTACTCACGTCGTCCACGCGCAGCGCCGGATTGTCGCTCGCCATAAAAGCGGAGGGGCGTACGCGCTCGAATCCGGCCTCTCCGAGCACTTTCGCGAGCGTTTCGAAGTCGTAACCGTACTTGTGCGCCTCGAACAGATAGGCCGGCTCGGCTCCGGCGCCGGCGTAGGCGAGGAAGTCCTCGAGTCGGGTCGCGTTTTCGGGCCACCAGTCCCAGGTTTCACGGCGGCTGGCGAAGAACAGACGATCATTCGATGAATACGCCTCTAAACACTGCTCGATATCGGGGACCACGATTCGAACGACGGCTCCCGGCGCCATGACACGGCGGAGTTCAGAGAGGAAGAATCGGACGTCGCGCGGAAAGAATAGGTGCTCAAGCATGTGGGAGACAAACACGTGACTCGCGCTGCGGTCGGGAAATGGCAGTCCCCAAAGCACATTCAGGGCGAACGGTGCGGGGTCGACGTCGATGTTGATCCAGCCCGACAGGTTTCCCTCGCCGCATCCGATGTGCAGCTTCAGGTTTTTCGACGTTGCGTCGACCCCGAGTGTGGAGAGCTGCTCCCCGATGCGGCGGCTCCGCAGCGGTAGCAGGCCGTTGCGGAGTCCTTCGAGCGATGCCAGAGCTGCTATCAGGCGGCGCTCCAGGCCGATCCCGGTCTGTTCCGCGAGGGCCTTTTCGCATATTTCAGGTCCCAGCCCGTGCACGTCGCAGGCGAGGTCGTAGACGCTCCGCGCGAGCAGGCGCAGGTGATTGCGGATCAGGATCGCCGAATCTGCAGCCGGCCGGTCGCCGGCTTCGGCTGCGCCTGCCGCGACGAGAACTCCGCTGCGAATCAGGTAATTGACTACTTGTGCGACTCCCTTGCGATCGCCCTGTGGCAGCTCTGCAATCGCCGCTTCGGCATCGGTCGGCACGGCGAACCGGGAAATCCAGCCGACAAGCATCGATCGATCCGTTTCGAAGGCAGGCAGACTGTCGGATGTCGTATGCACGAGGATCCGGCCGTTGCGGAAACGGATCAGGGTGTCGGCGGAAAAGACGAAAGTTCTGGCCATGAAGTGCGATGGACTGGGGCGACGCCATGCTAACAGCACGAGCGGAACCGGGTGCTCCGGCCGGCATCCGCGCGGGCTCGCGGACAGTATTCGCACACGAAGGCAAAAAAAAGGACGGCGGCCTGAAGGCACGCCGTCCCGAGGGGGGAGGATCGAATCCGGTCAGGCGGCTTTCTTAGCGCCCTTGGCGGATTCGGAAACGGTCTGGGCAGACTCGGTAACCGTCTGGTCGAACCACTTTGACAGCTGGGCCTGGTGCTCCGAGGAGAGCTTGATCAGGTCCTGCGAACGCTGGGTCGCGCGCTCGGCGAACTGCGTCGACAGCTCGATCTGACGCGCGGTCAGGTCGTTGATGTCGCGGACGGTGCTCGTGAGCTGAAGCTGCTTCAGCGAGAACTCGAGCATCTCACCCGCAAAGGCGTACTGCTGGCGCGCGATGCGCTCGAAGCTCTGCACCGAGAGTTCGTTGAACTTGACGACCGGGGCGAAAGCCTTCTTGCCGGCGTCGAGGAAAGAGTTGAAATCGAAAGTCGGGTTGGTCATTTCTGGCATCCTTGAATACGAATAGGTTGATCCGCGATGGCGGCATTGTAGCGAAGGTCATATTGCAGTGCAACATGAAATTACATCGATTTTCTGGCCGCCGAATCTCCCACGAGAAAACTTATTAATAACAATGAGTTATGTCCGTTTCAGATGACTATGAACCGGCCGATATCAGGAGCTTGTATTTTGCATTGCACCTGTCTGGGGGCACTCGAGGCAATATGACGGGCCCCGGCCAAGACTTGCCGTGGATGTCGGCCTGGCTCGCCGCCGAGCGGCAGTTCGCTCACTTCACCGTTGGCGGCTCGCTGGCCGATGGCTCGGCGCAATCGCAGGCGCAGCAAAAGCTCGCCGACTACGCGCGGGATTACGCGGCGATCGCCGCGGCGTTCTGGAATCAGCTGCAATCGCCGCGCCCGGATTTCGAGGCATTGCGCGAGCCGCTGACCGAGCGCTACCGGCGACTTTTCATGCCGCCGGGTGCGGCAGCGGCAGGCAGTGATTCCTCAGGAGCTGGTGCGTCCTGGATCCGCTGTCAGCAAGCGATCGATCGTTACGCGCGGCAGGCGACGGTGATTGCCATCGACGCCTGCGACCGGCTTCGCGTGGCCCTGGCCGCAAGTGGACCGGACGCTCCGCCGATCACGAGCCTCCGCGACCTGCATGCGCTCTGGATCGATTGCGGCGAAGCCGCCTACTCGGAAGCGGCCCATCGCCAGGAATTCGCGGCCGCACAAGCGGAACTTCTCACGGCGCTCGTCGAACTTCGGGCGGGTGCGGAAACACGATGACACGGCTTGCGCTCGATCCGGCCCGTGTCGCGGCCGAGATGGCGGAATTCAGCCGGCGCATGGCGCTAGCCGCCCAGCAACTGTCCGCGATCGAAGTCTCGACGGAAGGCTGCTCGCCGCGCAGCGAAGTCCATCGCGAAGAAAAGACGGTGCTCTGGCGCTACGAGCGGACGACGGAAAGCGCGGGCCTTCCGCCGCTCGTCATCTGCTATGCGCTTGTCAACCGGCCGTACATGATGGATCTGCAGCCGGATCGGTCGCTGATCCGCGGACTGCTGGCTCACGGCCTCGACGTTTACCTCGTCGACTGGGGTTACCCGGACGCGAACGACCGCAATCTCTCGCTGGATGACTACGTGAACCGGTATCTCGGTGCGTGCATCGATCACGTGCGCCGCGCCGACGGCATTTCCGCCGTCAATCTTCTCGGCGTCTGCCAGGGCGGCACGCTGTCGCTCTGCCACGCGGCGCTGCACCCGGCCCGCGTACGCAACCTCGTCACGATGGTGACGCCCGTCGATTTCCACACCGACGAGAACCTGCTGGGGAAATGGGCACGGCAGGTCGACGTCGACCGCATCGTGGACGTGCTCGGCAACGTGCCGGGCGAATTCCTGAATGCGGCATTCATCGCGCTGATGCCGCTCAAGCTCACCGCGCGCAAGTACGCCGGGCTCGCCGACATCGCGGAAGACCGCGACGCCCTCGCCAATTTCCTCCGGATGGAACGGTGGATACACGACAGCCCCGACCAGGCGGGCACGGCGTTCCGCGAGTTCATCCGCTGGTTCTTCCAGGAGAACCGCCTGGTCAGGGGAGGGCTCGAGATCGGCGGACGCCCCGTCGATCCGCGCTCGATCGGCTGCCCGATCCTCAACGTGTACGCGATGCAGGATCATCTCGTTCCGCCATCCGCCTCGCGGCCGCTCGAGCGGCTGACGGGCAGCCGCGACTACACGGCTTTCGAATTCGACGGCGGCCACATCGGGATCTATGTCAGCCGGAGCGCCCAGGAACTCCTGCCGCGGACCATCGCCCATTGGTTGCAGAAGCGGTAATAGTCTTCGGTTAGCATCGAATCCATGCATTCCCGCGATCTCCGGAGCCTGCCAGTGGCCTGCTTCCTCATGCTGGGGGCGGGACTCGCAGGCTGCGGGGACGACGCACCGGCGGCGAGTGAAGCCGGCCGCGCGATCGCTGTCGTTACGACGACTGTCGGGCCGAAAACCTGGCGCGACGCAGTCGACGCCCTCGGGACTGCCCGGGCGAACGAATCCGTGATGCTCAGCGCAAAGGTGAGCGAGACCGTGCGCAAGGTGGCATTCGAGAGCGGCGACATCGTCCGCGAAGGCGACGTCCTTATCGACCTTTCGAGCGGAGCCCAGCTCGCGAGCCTCGAGGAGGCGCGCGCGGCTTACCAGGAAGCGGAGCGGCTGCTGAAGCGGCAGCAGGAGCTGGCGGACAAGCAGCTCGTTGCCGCGAGCGCGATCGACAGCCAGCGCGCGATCCGCGATGTCGCGAAGGCGCGCATGGACGTCGTGCGCGCACAGCTCTCGGACCGCGTGATCACCGCGCCATTCGACGGCGTGCTGGGGCTGCGGCAGGTCAGCCCGGGCTCGCTCGTGACGCCGGGCACGCCGATCGCGACGCTCGACGACATTTCGGTCATCAAGCTCGATTTCCAGGTGCCGGAGCGATTCCTCGCCGTGCTCGACAAGGGACAGGACATCACTGCGCGCAGCGAGACCTATCCCGACAACCGGTTCGTCGGACGGGTGATGAGCGTCGATTCCCGCGTCGACCCGGTCACGCGGTCGGTCGCCGTGCGCGCCGAGATCCCGAACGCCGAGCGTCTGCTCCGGCCGGGCATGCTGATGTCCCTGCAGGTTCTGCTGGCGCCCCGTGATGCGGTCGTCGTGCCGGAAATTTCCGTGATCCAGGTGGGCGTGGACTCCTTCGTCTACCGGGTCAAGCAGGACCAGTCGGTCGAGCGGGCCAAGGTCGAGCTCGGCTCCCGCCGCGAGGGTGAAGTCGAGATCCGAAGCGGCCTCACCGCCGGGGATCGTGTGGTCACCGAGGGCACGGTCAAGCTCAGGGATGGCGTGAGGGTGATCGAGGCGGGAACCGGTTCCCCCGAGGCCGGGCAGTGAACCTGTCGGAACTGTCGATCCGCCGTCCGGTATTCGCCACGGTCCTGAGCCTCCTGCTCGTCGTGCTCGGCGTGATCGCGTACACGCGCCTGACGCTCCGCGAGCTGCCCGCGATCGATCCGCCGATCGTGTCGGTCGGCGTCGACTACCCGGGCGCATCAGCCGCCGTGGTCGAGACCCGCGTAACGCAGATCCTCGAGGACTCGCTTTCCGGCATCGAGGGCGTCGAGACGATCGACTCGAGGAGCCGCAACGGCGAAAGCGAGATCAGCATCGAGTTCTCGCTCGCGCGCGACATCGAGGCCGCGGCCAACGACGTGCGCGATGCGGTGAGCCGCGTGCTCGATCGCATGCCGCCGGAGGCGGACCCGCCGGAGATTGAAAAGGCCGAGTCGGACGCCGAGGTCATCCTGTGGCTCAACATGCGCTCGACCCGCATGGATACGCTGCAGCTGACCGATTATGCGTATCGCTACGTGCTGGACCGCCTCTCCGCCATCGACGGCGTGGCGCAGGTGCGGGTGGGCGGCTCGCAACGCTATGCCATGCGCATCTGGCTCGACGCGATGGCGCTTGCCGCGCGCCAGCTCACGGTCGCCGACGTGGAGGCGGCGCTGCGGCAGGAGAATATCGAGCTGCCGGCGGGGCGCATCGAATCGACCGACAGGGATTTCACGCTGCGCGTCCAGCGCGGCTACCGCGACCCCGCTGATTTCGCCCGCATGACGCTCGCGAAAGGGGACGATGGTTACCTCGTTCGCCTTGGCGACGTGGCGCGGGTGGAGCGCGCGTCGGAAGAGCGGCGCTCGTACCTGCGAAGCAATGGCGAACCCAATGTCGGGCTCGGGATCATCAAGACTTCGACGGCGAACAGCCTCGACGTCGCGCGCGCTGCGCGCGCAACCGCCGAGGAGATCCAGAAGAGCCTGCCCGAGGGAACTCGGATCTTCGTCGCCTTCGACAGCACCGTCTTCATCGACGCCGCGGTTGAACGCGTGTTCATGACGCTGTTGGAGGCGATCGCGCTCGTGATCGTCGTGATCTACCTGTTCCTCGGCAGCGCGCGCTCGGCGCTGATCCCTGCGGTGACGATACCGGTCTGCCTCGTTACGGCCTTTGCCGCGCTGTGGGCCTTCGGCTTCACGATTAACCTCCTGACGCTGCTCGCGATCGTGCTGTGCATCGGGCTCGTCGTGGACGACGCGATCGTCGTCGTCGAGAACATCCAGCGCCGCGCCGACGGCGGCGAGCCGCCGCTGGTGGCGGCAAAGCGCGGCACCGCGCAGGTCGCCTTCGCGGTGGTCGCGACGACCGCGGTGCTCGTGGCCGTGTTCCTCCCCGTCGGCTTCATGGAAGGCAACACGGGGCGGCTGTTCCGCGAGCTCTCGGTCGCGCTCGCGAGCGCGGTCGCGATTTCCTGCTTCGTCGCGCTCACGCTGACTCCGATGATGTCTTCGGTGCTAGTCCGCCGGCATACCGAGCCGAGCGGGCTGAATGCGTGGATCAATCGCCAGTTCACGCGCGTGACCGAGCGCTACCGATCGCAGGTCGCGCGAACCATCGGCAAGCCCGTGATCTTCGGGGCGGTTATGGCCGCCAGCCTGGTCCTCATCATCGCGCTGTTCCAGTTCGTGCCGCAGGAGCTCGCGCCTGACGAGGACCGCGGCGCCTTCCGGATAACGATCGAGGGGCCCGAAGGCGCCGGCTTCGATTACACGGTGACCCAGATCCACAAGGTCGAGCGCCTGCTCGAGCCCATGATCGGCGAGGACAAGCCGATCCAGCGGGTCAACACGCGCGTGCCGGGCGGCTTTGGTGCCGGCGAAGAAATGCACACCGGCCAGGCGGTCGTCTTCCTGCAGGAATGGAACGAGCGCGACGTGACGACGGCCGAGATCGTGGAGGAACTCCGCACGAAGCTCGGCACGATCCCCGCGATACGCGCGACGCCAAGGGTCTTCGGCGGCCTCGTCCGCAGCAGCGGGCAGTCGCTGCAACTCGTGCTGGGCGGCCCGGACTACGCGGAGCTTGCGACATGGCGCGACCGGATGCTCGTGCGCATGGCGGAGAATCCCGGGCTGCGCGATGCGGATTCCGACTACAAGGAGACGCGGCCGCAGATGCGCGTCGAGATCAACTTCGATCGCGCGGCCGATCTCGGCGTCTCGGCGGAGGAAATCGGCAGCACGCTCGAGACGATGATGGGCTCGCGACAGGTCACGACCTTCGTCGAGGACGGCGAGGAGTACGACGTCATTCTGCAGGCGGCTCGCCAGGATCGCATGGCGCCTGCTTCGCTGGAGAATCTCTACGTTCGCTCGGGCCGAAGCGGCGAATTGATCCCCCTCTCGAGCCTCGTCACGCTGACCGAGATCGCGGAGCCCGGCAGCTTCAACCGCTTCAACCGCCTGCGCGCCATCACACTTTCGGCGAACCTGGCACCGGGCTACCGGCTTGGCGAGGCACTCGACTGGTTCGAGAAGACCGCGGCCGAAGAACTGCCCGACTACGCGCAGCTCGATTACAAGGGCCAGGCGCGCGAATACCGGACGGCCGGGGGAGCGGTGATCTTCACGTTTGCGATGGCGCTCCTCATCGTCTATCTCGTGCTTGCCGCGCAGTTCGAGAGCTTCATCCATCCGTTCGTCATCATGCTGACCGTGCCGCTCGCGGTGCTCGGCGCGTTGATCGGCCTCGCCGTGTCGGGCGGCACGCTCAATCTTTTCAGCCAGATCGGGATCGTGATGCTGGTGGGTCTTGCCGCCAAGAACGGGATCCTGATCGTGGACTTCGCAAACCAGCTGCGCGATGAAGGCAGGAGCATCCGGGACGCAATCGTCGAGGCGTCGGCGGTGCGACTGCGCCCGATCCTGATGACCTCGATCGCGACCATCACCGGCGCGCTGCCACTCGTGCTGTCCGGCGGTCCTGGTTCCGCGAGCCGCTCGACGATCGGAGTGGTCGTGATTTTCGGCGTTGCGTTCTCGACCCTCCTGTCCTTGTTCATCGTGCCCTCGTTCTATGCGCTCCTGGCCCCGTACACGCGCTCTCCCGAAGCGCTGTCGAAACGCCTCGAGCGGCTGGAACTCGAATCGCCGGAGCTTCCCGGGCCCGCCTGAGCGCGCCCGGTGGCTGGCCGGGTGTCAAGCCGACACTCTGTATCTAAAGTACTGATTTTAAAGACTTTTACTCGCCTGTTCAGCGGCTTTTTCGACCCCGGCTGGTAGAATCGAGGCCAGTTTCGGGCCTCCCGCACCCAGCGAGCGCCCCTCAACCTTGGACGCAGGAGCGGCGCATTGGCGACGGCGAGCCCGTATCAGCAGCTCGAGCAGGAATTCCGGAGGCTCCACGCCTTCCGTGGCGTGCTCGCGCTCCTGCGCTGGGACGCCGCAGTCACGATGCCGCGAGCGAGCGCCGACGTCCGCGGCGACCAGCTCGCGGCGCTTGAGATCGAGACGCACACGCTCCTCGTGTCTCCGCGCATATCGCGGCTGCTCGATCGCGCCGATGCGAATGCCCAGTCGCTCGCCGGCTGGCAGTCCGCGAACCTGCGCGAAATGCGAAGGCTTCACGACCACGCGATCGCGACGCCCCAGTCGCTCATCGCGCGCATGGCCAAGGCCTTTGCACAAGCCGAGTCCCGCTGGCGCGAGGCGCGCGAGGCGAACGACTTCAACGTGCTCGCACCGCAGCTCGAGGAGACGATCAAGCTCGTGCGCAGCAAGGCGGAACTCCTCGCGCAGCGTTTCTCGCTCGAGCCCTGGGACGCGCTTGCCGACGAGTTCACTCCGGGATTGCTCTCGCGCGACATCGAGGCGATCTTCACGCCTCTCACGCAACGATTGCCCGGGCTCGTGACCGAGGCGATCGAGCTGCAGGCCGCGGCACCCGCGCTGCCGATCGAGGGCCGCTTCTCGGTGAGCCGGCAGCGCGGCCTCGCGACGGATGTCATGAAGGCGCTCGGATTTCCGTTTGACCGCGGGCGATTCGACGAGAGCGATCACCCGTTCACCGAAGGCGTGCCCGGCGACATCCGCGTCACCACGCGCTTCGTGTTGAAGGACCCATTCCAGGGACTGCTCGGCGCGCTGCACGAGACCGGCCAGGCCCTGTACGACCTCGGCCTCCCGTCGGAGTGGGTCGACCAGCCGGTCGGGCAGGACCGGGGCATGGCGATCGAGGAGAGCCAGTCGTTGCTGCTCGAGATGATGGTCGGCAGGAGCCGCGCTTTCGTCGCCTTCCTGCGTCCGCTCCTCGAAAAGCACTACGGCGCCGCCGGGCCGGAGTGGACCGAGGAAAATCTCTACCGCCACCTGAACCGCGTCGCGCGTGGAACGAACCGCATGGACGCGGACGAGCTCACCTACCAGACGCACATCTGGATGCGCTACGAGCTCGAGCGAAAGCTCCTTTCGGGCGAGCTTGCGGTCAAGGACCTGCGCGAGGCATGGAATGCACTCTCGTCGGACCGGCTCGGGCTCGTGCCGGCGACTGACCTCGAGGGCTGTCTCCAGGACATTCACTGGGCGATCGGCTCCTTTGGCCATTTCCCGTCGTATGGCGTCGGCGCCGTCATCGCGGGCCAGCTCTGGGAAGCGATCCGCGAGCAGCAGCCCGGCGTCGAGTCGGAGATCGCTACCGGCCAGTTCGGGAGCCTTTTCTCGTGGCTCCGCGAGCGCGTGCACTCCATGGGCGCGAGCATGGGTGTGCCGCAGCTCGTGCAGCACGCCACCGGCCGGCCTGTCTCTGCTGCGCCGTTTTTGCGTTACCTGGAGCGCAAGTACCTCGCGGAAAACTAGAATGGCGGCATGATCCCCGCGAAGAACGAGACCTCCGCGAACTTCCGCCGCCTCTCGGCACGCATCCGCGGCCTGGTCGGCAAGGCGATTGCCGACTTCAGGATGATCGGGGAGGGCGACCGCGTGATGGTCTGCCTCTCCGGCGGCAAGGATTCGTACACGCTGCTCGACATGCTGCTTTCACTGCAGCGGGCGGCGCCGGTTTCCTTCGAACTCTTCGCCGTCAACCTCGACCAGAAGCACCCCGGATTTCCCGCGAACGTCCTGCCCGACTACCTCGAGACGCTCGGCGTGCCCTACAGGGTGATTGAGCAGGACACCTACTCGGTCGTGCGCCGCGTGATTCCCGAGGGACGCACGCAATGCGGGCTATGCAGCCGCCTGCGGCGCGGCGCGCTCTACCGCTTCGCGCGTGAGCAAGGCTTCACGCGCATCGCCCTTGGCCATCATCGCGACGACATCGTGGAGACGCTGTTCCTGAACCTGTTCCATGGCGGCCGGCTGAAGGCGATGCCGCCAAAGCTGCGCTCCGACGATGGCGCGAATGTCGTGATCCGGCCGCTCTGCTACGTACCGGAGCGGGAGATTGCGCGCTACGCGCGCGCGCGGGAGTTTCCAATCATCCCCTGCACGCTCTGCGGGTCGCAGCCGAACCTGCAGCGCGAAACGATTGCACGCATGCTTGCCGAATGGGATCGGACGAGTCCAGGCCGCGTCGAGTCGATCTTCAATGCGCTTTGCAATGTCGAAACTTCGCATCTCGCAGACCCCGGCGCCTTCGATTTCGCCGGCCTCGAGCGCGCGCCGCCGGGTCCCGGCTCCTGAAGTGGCGAGACCTCCGCTGCCGAACAGCTATTGGGTCGAGCCGGAGCGCATCCTCGGCGGCGAGCATCCCTCGGGAACGGACATCGAATCGACTCGCGGGCGGCTGAAGCGGATCATCGATGCCGGCGTCGACTGCTTTCTCGACCTGACTGAACCCGCCGAGTTCGAGTCGTACCAGCCGTTGCTGGGCCTGACGCCCCGGGGCCGGGATGTCACTTATTTGCGGAGACCGATACGCGATCACGGCGTGCCGGAGTCCGACCTGGGCATGCGCGAAATCATCGACACGCTCGATGGCGCACTTGCCGATGGACGCTGCGTTTACCTGCACTGCCGCGCCGGCATCGGCCGCACCAATCTCGTCGCCGGCTGCTGGATCGCGAACGGCGGCGGCGGTGGCGCGGCCGCGCTCGAGCGCCTGAATCGCCAGTGGCGCGGCAATGCGCGCTCCCGCTCCTGGCCGACGATTCCGGAGACGGACGAACAAGCCGCGTTCGTCCGCGGCTGGCAGCCGCCGCGGGCGAACCCGGCCGTCGCTGCTGTCCCGAAGGCACGCGGGAATCCTGATCATCGCGACCGCGTGCGCGGGATGTTGCTCGGCCTCGCGGCCGGCGACGCACTCGGCCACGCCGTGCTCGGATTGCCGACCGGCGCCTGGTCGGACAAGACGGCGATGGCGCTCTGCCTTGCGGACAGCCTCGCTTCGAGTGGCGAAGCCGATCCGGAAGACCAGGTCAGGCGATACCGCGAGTGGCAGCGCTCGGGGCTCTGGTCGAGCACGGGCAGTTGCGTCGGAATCAGCCCGGCCACCAGCCGCGCGCTCGCGTCGGCGCAGTGGACCGGCAATCCATACGCCGGATCGCACGATCCCGCGCTTGCGGACGCGGAGCCGCTCGCGCGCATCGGCCCTGCCGTCGCCTGGTTTCGCGATGAGCCACAACCCGGCATCGAGGCTGCCGTCAATGCGGCGCGCGTCACTCACCAGGCGCCACTCACGCTCGACGCAGTCCGGTTCTTTGCGGCGCTGCTTGCCGGCGCCCTCGCAGGCGCCGGCAAGGAATCGCTGCTCGCTCCGGACTTCAGCCCGGAGCCGGGCGCTTGGAGCCCGGACTCGCTGCGTCCCCCGATCCGCGAGATCGCGGCCGGCTCCTGGCGCGGCCGGCGGCCACGCAGGATCCTCCGCGGCAAGTTTGCTGCAGTCGCAGCGCTCGAATCGGCGCTCGCGGCTTTCGAGGGCGGCAACGACGCGGAGGAGTGCCTGCGAGCGGCTGCCTCGCGCCCGGGCGACGCGCAGACCGCTGCCGCAATGACGGGACAACTCGCCGGCGCGCACTACGGCGCATCGGGGTTGCCGGCCGCCATGCGAGCGGGCCTCGCGCGCGCCGCAGACATCGAGGCGCTCGCGGACCGGCTCGCCGGCAATGAATAGACTGCGCATCCTCGTCCTGGTCCATGAAGCGCTCGTTCCGCCGGCAACGCTCGAAGGCGTTGGCGAGCAGGCGGCCGCCGAGTACCGCACGGAGTTCGATGTCGTGAGTTGCCTGCGCGAATCGGGCCATGACGTGCGCCCGATCGGGATCGGCGACAGCCTGACGGAGCTTCGCACGACGATCCAGGACTGGCAGCCGCAGGTCTGCTTCAACCTGCTGGAGGAGTTCGGCGGCATCGTCACATACGACCAGCACGTCGTCGCCTATCTCGAGCTGCTTCGGCAGTCATACACCGGCTGCAACCCGCGCGGGATGATGCTGTCGCGCGACAAGGTCCTGTCGAAGCAGATTCTCTCCTACCACCGGATACCGACGCCGCACTTCGCCGTGTTCCGCCGCGGCTGCGCCGTCCGCATCCCGAAGGCGCTGCGCTTTCCGCTGTTCGTGAAGTCGGCGACCGAGGACGCCTCGCTAGGGATCTCGCAGGCGTCAATCGTCGAGGACGCGCCGAAACTCCGGGAGCGCATCGATTTCATACACCAGCACACGGGATCGGACGCGCTGGTGGAGGAATACATCGAGGGGCGCGAACTTTACATCGGCGTGCTCGGCAACGACCGCATCCGCGCGCTGACGCCCTGGGAATTCATCTTCGGCGAGCTTAAACCCGGCCGCGCCGCGATTGCGACGCGCAAGGCCAAGTGGGATCGCGCGTACCAGAAGCGGCACGGCATCACGAGCGGGAAGGCCGAGAACCTGCCGGCCGGGCTCGCCGAAAAACTCGACCGCCTGGCGCGCCGCATCTACAAGGCGCTCCACATGACCGGCTATGCACGCATCGATTTCCGCGTCCGCGCGGACGGCACGCCGTTCGTGCTCGAGGCGAATGCGAATCCGAACCTCGAGCGCGAGGAGGATTTCGCGGATGCCGCGCTGCACGACGCCATTCCGTATCCGGCGCTGCTGCAGCGGCTGATCTCATACGGCCGGTCGTATCGGGCGGAGTGGCGGGAGGACTAGAACTGGTCGTTCTGTTGTCCGTGGAGTTGTGGGGAGTCCAATCGGCAATGGGTCGATTAACGGTGCGTGTCCCCTTTTGAATGAACTTGAGGGAATTGCTGTTGATCGGCGAGCGGGGATTCGGCCAGGCTGAATGAAAATCCCCCGGAATGAGGGGCACCGAATCTATCGGGCGACGCGGCTCGCCCTCGGGCGGATGAACCCGAATACGCTCGAGTAGCCGTGGACGAACGTCGCGCCCTGGACCGGAGCGATCTCGCCCGCGCTGAACATCCCGGCCACGGGGATGTCGATCATGCGCCGGAGCGTCCCCGAGTCATGGCCGCTCACGCCGAACATGTTGCGGCCGCGCCCGGCGCAGGCGAAGAGCAGCGCTGCTTGCGGGGGCAGGTCGCCAGACAGCGACGCGGCGAGCCGCTCTTCCAGTTCTTCCGATGCGGATGCTCCGTCGCGCAGGTGGAACTGCACGATGGCATTCGGCGCAATGCGCGAACCGATCCAGAGCGCGCCACTGTCCGGATCGAGGCCGAGGACATTCCGCATCAGGAAATCGCCGGCGCCGACCGTTTGCCGCGGGCCCGGCAGCGCAAGCCCGATGCAGAGCGCATCTCCGAAACGGGTGCGGTCGGTTTCGTCGAGCGTCGCGAAGAGTGACGTCAGGAGATCCTTGGGCCGGCGGCCGTCGAGCTCGTTGATCAGGTTGCCGTCGCTGGCAGTCACGAACAAAGGGTCGCCGATCGGGCGACAGCCCTGTGCGAGCACCGAGTCGATGACTACGTTTCCGGAAAGCGCGAGCAGCATCCCGCCCGAGCGGTGCACTTCGCCCTTACCGAGCAGTCGCGCCATGCCGGGCTCGAGCATGCCGCTCGCGAGCCCGCCGACCACGGTGGAACCCGGATAAGCGCGGTCGATGCCGCGCGCGCAGGCTTCGGCGTCCAGCGTCTGGGGATCCGCCAGCAGCATGAAGCTCGCCTCGGACTCGGGACCGAGATCGAGCAGCCGCCACCAGCTCTCGCGCGAAGCGGAAATTGGCGGCAGGGTCGCCTGCTCGAGATGAACGCAGCTGAGCGCGGCTTCCGGGAGTCGACCGCAGAGGAGGGCGATACCCGGTTCCTCCTCTTCCTCGCTGCCGCCGCCGATCAGGCCACCGGCATTGCACCCGAGCAGCAGGGAATCGCGAAGGCGGGGCGGCAGCAACTGCGGCAACTGCTCGATGGCAGTGCCGTAAGCAGCAGAAACGAAAGCGATCGCGAGGTCGTAACTGGCGGCGCCCGACTCGCCCTCGAGTTGCTCGGCCGCCTCGGCAATCGCCGTTTCGAGCCGGGCGCCGAGGCCGATGGCGCTCGCCCAGGCCATTCCATTGCGAGGCTCAGGCGCCGGCACCGACTTCCTCGTGAGGAATCACGATCGTTTCGCGGCATGATTCCTCGACCCAGTCACCGAGATGCGCGTCGGCGAGCATCGTGTCGAGGTAGCGCGAAGCAAGCTCCGAAAGGGGCAGGCCGTAGCTGCGCACGCGGAGCACGACCGGGGCGAACATCGCGTCGGCCACGCTGAATGCGCCGAAAAGGTAGGGGCCGAGTTCGCCGTGGTCGCGGCGGCAACCCGACCAGATTGCGTCGACGCGTCGCAGGTCCCGCTCGAGCGGCACGGTCATTGGCACGCGCCGGCCCGTCGCGCGCGCATTCATCGGGCAGGCAGAGCGCAGCGCCTCGAAGCCGGCGTGCATCTCGGTCGCGACCGAGCGGGCTGCCGCGCGAAGCGCCGCGTCGGCGGGCCAGCCTCGCCCGCCCGCGAGTTCGGATGTGTATTCGCAGATCGCGAGCGATTCCCAGATGCGGCGCTCGCCGTGGATCAGGACCGGCACCCGCCGCGTGGGCGACAGCTTCGGAATTTCAGTTTCGAATTCGGGCGTGCCGAACTGGAATTGCCTCACCTCGAACTCGAGGCCGAGATGGCGAAGCAGCAGCCAGGGCCGGAGAGACCAGGAACTGTAGTTGCGGGTGCCGACGACAAGCGTGAGCGCGCTCATGCGGCCGAGACTGCGCGTCCCGGCCCGGAGGGTCAACTGCTCATTCGTCCTTCGGTTTACGCGTCTTGATCCAGGCCGAGAGCCTGCGCAGGTCCTTCTTCGCCTTCCATTCTTTCTTGACCAGCAAGCCGCTGTCGTAAGGATCGTAGCCTTTCTTCACGCCGAGCTGATTCTGCTGGATGCGCTTCTGCGTGCCCTCGGAGTAGTCGCTGCTGAATGCGAGCGTCGGATCATCGAGCAGGCGGCGCATCACCTCTTCGCCGGACGAGGCGGTGCAAGGCACCCAGATCGCATTGCCGAGCTCGTCGAATTCGATACGCCCATGGCCGAGGCGTTGCTCCTCGGCGTAGTGAGACATCTCCTTCGCGTCGCCGGAAATCTTCCGTGATTTGTCGTTGTCGCCCATTGAGTTAGGGACGATAAAGGAGAACGCAGCGCCAATCCGCGAAAGCATTCACATAATGGGGGCGCCCGCAGACCGGGAGTGGACTGGATGAATATACAGTTGGCTACTCGGGCTTCTGGAAGCGCAGCGTGAAGCGATCGCTTTCGCCGATCGCGACGTACTTGTCGCGATCCACGTCGCCGCCCCTGAGGGACGGCGGCAGCGACCACACGCCATTCGGATGATCGGCCGTGTCCTTCGGATTTGCGTTGATCTCGCTTTCGCCGATCAGCTTGAAGCCGGACTTCTTCGCGAGCTCGATCGCATGGTCCGTGCGAACGTAGCCTGATTCGGCCTTCGGGTCCTGCGGCTTGTCGTTCTTCGCGCGGTGCTCGACGACGCCGAGGATTCCGCCCGGCTTCAGCGCCGCATACATCGCGTCAAACATCGCCTGGGCGCCGTCGTTGCCCATCCAGCTGTGGATGTTGCGGAAGGTGAGGACCATGTCGACGCTGCCGTCCGGGACGGGCTTCAGCTCGTCAGGAACCTGGAGGGCGACGACTTGTGCGCGGTCGTAATGAGCGGGGCTGGCGGCGAGCTTGGCGGCGAACTTCTTCGAATTGTCCTGGACGTACTTGCTCGTCGATTTCGGGTCCCAGCTCGCGGCGATGTACTTGCCGCGCTCGCGGAGCGCCGGGGCGAGCACTTCGGTGTACCAGCCGCCGCCGCCCGGCCAGATTTCCATGACCGTCATGTCCTGCTTCAGGCCGAAGAACGAGAGCGTCTCCTTCGGGTGGCGCCAGGCGTCGCGCGCGCGATTGGCGTCGCTGCGATGTTCTCCGGCGAGCACCTTGTCGAGGGTCGCGAGCGTCGCCGCGTCGGTGACAGGCGGCTCCGAGGCTGCCGCAGCACCGCAGGCAGCGAGCAGGACGACGGCGGCGAGCGCGGCGCGGGGGAAGTCATGCAGCATTCTCATCTGATTGCTCCTTGCATGCGCCGTTACGCGGCGCCATCCGGTTCGAGATACGTGTAGCCGGCGAGTTCCGATTCATAGAAACGCTTGAGCGCCTGGCCCTCGGCGACCGAGAGGCTTCCGTCGCGCATTGCGCGCTCGCAGTAGCGTGCGAAGCGCGGATAAAGCTCGCCCGGGTCGTACTGCATGTAGCCGAGCACGGTGCTCGCCGTGTCGCCCTTGACGATCTCCTCGATCCACCAGCCGTGCTCGTCGTCGAGCCGGATGTGCACGACGTGGGTGTCGCCGAAGAGATTGTGCAGGTCGCCGAGCGTCTCCTGGTAGGCGCCGACCAGGAAGGCGGCGAGGAAGTAGTCCTCGCCCGGCACGAGCTCGTGGACTTCGAGCGAGCGCTTGATGTCGCGCTGCGACACGAAGCGGTCGATCTTGCCGTCGGAATCGCAGGTGATGTCGGCGAGCACGCAGCTGCGCGTCGGTTTCTCGTCGAGTCGGTGCAGCGGCATGATCGGGAACAGCTGGTCGATGGCCCAGCTGTCGGGCAGCGACTGGAATACCGACATGTTGCAGAAATAGATGTCGGAAAGGATCGTCTCGATGTCCTCGAGCTCCTCGGGAATGCGCCCGAGCTTGCGGGTCAGGTCGCGGACCTTCGCGCAGGTCGCCCAATAGAGCCGCTCGGCGAGGCTTCGCATCTCGATGTTCAGGTAGCCGAGGCTGAACATCTGCTGCGCCTGCTCGCGCGCCTGTTGCGCGTCGTGCCAGCACTCGACGAGGCGCCTCTCGCTGACCGTGGCGTACGCGTCATAGAGATCGGCGATCGGCTGGGGCAGGCTGCTGGCGTCGGCCGCCGAGCGCTCCGGCACGCTGAAGAGGTCGAGCCGCGCGGCGCCCAGCACATTGAAGACGAGCACGCTGTGGTGCGCCGCGATCGCGCGGCCGGACTCGCTGATGATCATCGGGTGGGGGAGGCCGCGCGCATTGCACACGCTTGCGACGCGGTAGACGACGTCGTTCGCGTATTCGCGGAGCGAATAGTTCGTGGACGACTCGAAATTGGTGCGCGAGCCGTCGTAATCGATGCCGAGGCCGCCGCCGACGTCGATGTACTTGAGGCCGGCTCCGAGCCGCGCGAGCTCGGCATAGACCTGGGCGAGCTCGTTGACCGCATCCTTGACGCGACGGATGTCGTGCAGCTGCGAGCCCGGATGACAATGCACGAGCTTCAGGCAGTCGAGCATGCCGTGCGAGCGCAGCACCTCGACCAGCTCCAGGATCTCGGTCGTGAACAGCCCGAACTTCGAGCGGTCGCCGGCCGACTCGCGCCAGCGGCCCGCGCCCTCGGCGGCGAGCTTCACGCGCACGCCGATCATCGGGCGCACCTGGTACTTCTCGGCGTGACGCAGGATGTAGCCGAGCTCGGAGAAGTTCTCGATCACCGGAATGATCGAGCGGCCGAGCTTGGTCGCGAGGATCACGGCCTCGATGTAGCTGTCGTCCTTGAAGCCGTTGCAGACGATGAGCCGCTCTGGCGCGTCGCCGGTCATCGCCATCACGGCGAGCAACTCGGGTTTCGAGCCCGCCTCGAGCCCGAAGCCGAGGTCGGCGCTGCCGCGATAGACCTCCTCGACGACGAGGCGCTGCTGATTGACCTTGATCGGGAAGACGGCGGCGTAGCGGTTCTTGTAGTCGTTCTCGGCAATGGCCGCGGCGAACGCGTCGTGCAGCGATCTCAGGCGATCGCGCAGGATGTCGGAGAAGCGGAGCACCATCGGCGCCGTGAGGTCGCGCGCGCCCAGTTCCTGCACGACCTCGGCGAGGTCGATCTCGCGATTGCCGTCGCGCCCGGGCCGGCAGACGACATGGCCCGCGGCATTGATGCCGAAATAGCCTCCGCCCCAGGAGCCCGTCGTATAGAGCTGCTCGGAGTCTTCGACGCTCCAGGGCGCTCGCGGCGTCACCAATCCGCGCGTCACGCTGTCCAATTCGCGATCCCGTTCGATGCCAGAGGGCGCGGAAGATACCAGATCATGTACGGCCGCGGGCGATCCCCCGCGACGGATCGCGTATCCACTCGCTCCAGGAGCCGGCGTAGAGCCGGCCGCCGGGAATTCCCGCGGCCTCGAGTGCAAGCAGGCCATGGCAGGCCGTCACGCCGGAGCCGCACATGCAGATCGGCGCACGGCCCGGCGTCACAGCCGTGCGCGACTGCCACAATTCTGCAATCTCGGCAGGCGCCCGGAAGCGGCCGTTTGCGCCCAGGTTTTCGAGGAAGGGCAGATTGACTGCGCCGGGAACATGTCCCGCGATTGCGTCGATCGGCTCGACGCTTCCCGAAAATCGCTCTGCGCCACGCACGTCCACGAGTGTCTCGCCGCGGGCGAGGGATCGGGAAACGGTTTCGGCGTCGCAGACCATCCCGGGCCGGGGACGCGGGACGAAGTGCGCCGGCCCGCGCTCTGGGACATCGGTCGAGACCGGCCTGCCCTCGGCGATCCAGGCGGCGAATCCGCCGTCCAGTACCGCAACTGCGTCGTGGCCCAGCCACCGCAGCATCCACCAGAATCGGGCAGCGTAGGCGCCGGGTCCCGCGTCGTAGCAGACCACCCTTGTTTCGTCGCCGATACCGAGGCGTGAGAATGTCGCCGCAATCGCCGCAATCGGCGGCAGGGGATGCCGGCCGGTCGACGGGGTCACCGGAGCGGACAGGTCGTGCTCGAGATCAACGTGCACGGCGCCCGGAATGTGGCCGGCGCGCCAGGCAAGGGCGCCGACCTCGGGCTTTCCGAGCTCGAACCGGCAATCCGCAACGAGCCAGTCCGGGCCGGATAGCTGCGCGGCAAGCTCGGCAGTTGAGATGAGGGGGGTACGCAACCTTTTTTCCGCCCGCCGCATCTTAACCTGCGATGGACGCATCGAAGACAGCGAGCCGCCCGATTCCGGAATCGCCGGATTCATGCCGGCGCGCGCCGCTGCCTTCGGTCACGAATGACGAGCGCGCCTTCTGGCGCCGCGCGGTCGAGATCGAGCGCGCCCGCCAGCGCCGCTCCCGTCCCGCGCCATTTCCCTTCCAGCCGGCCTGACGCCTTGCTTATCTACGGCGGATCGGCAGCCGGCCCGCGGCGGCAATCAAGGCGAGCATGATCGTCGTGCCGAGGAGGGCGAGCACCATGTCCTTCTGGCCGTCCCAGATGTCGCCCTGCGTACCCAGGTAAGCCTGGCCGAGTTCGCCGCCGAAGATAATGGCGGCGGCGTATTCAATCAATTCGTATACGACTGCGTGGCCGGCCATGAACATCCATGGCAGCAGGAAGGCCCAGCTGCGTGGATAGCGCGCGTAGTGCGCGAAGATCTCGACTGCCGCCGGCGTCACGAACAGGCCGTATAGAAAATGCACGACGCGGTCGTAGTGGTTGCGGCCCTCGAGCGCAGAGCCTCCGATCGATTGCCACCATTCGCCGTATGGCACAAGCGAATACGTGTAATGCGAGCCGATCGCGTGGAATACGAAAAACAGGAAGAGGCAGGAGTAGGCGAAATTGCTGAAGCGCAGGCGACGCGCGGTCAGCACGAAGAGCGGGATCGCGACGAAGACGATCGCGTTCTCGAGCAGCCAGTCTTTGCGGAAAACCGGGTCGATCGCGAGCGCGACCCAGATCACGCTATAGGCCGCTAGAAGGCCGAGCGGATAGCGCCACTCCGGCGTGAATTTGCGGTACATTCTGCGCCCTCGATTCCCAAGATAACGGATTTGCCTCAATCATGAGCGAGCACGCGATTCACACGCATTTTCCGGGCAGGCTCATCTTCATCGGCTTCGGCAGCATCGGCCAGGGCGTCCTGCCGCTCATTCTCCGTCACGTCGGCGGCCTGACCGCGGACCGCATCACGATCGTGACGGCGGACGACGCGGGCCGGGAAGAGGCCGCCAAGTACGGCATCAAGTTCGTGAATCATCCGCTCACGCGCGAGAATTTCCGCCACGTGCTCGACCCGTTCGTCGGGCGCGGCGACTTCGTGCTGAACCTGTCGATCGACGTGTCGAGCGTCGCGCTCATCAAGCTCTGCCACGAGAAGGGCGCGCTCTACCTCGACACCTGCATCGAGCCGTGGCCCGGCGGTTACACGGATCCGAACATACCCGCGAGCCGGCGCACGAACTATGCGCTTCGCGAGGAAGTGCTCGAGTTGCGAAAGGGCTGGTCGAACGGCCCGACCGCGGTGATCACGCACGGCGCGAACCCGGGCCTCGTCTCGCACTTCGTGAAGCAGGCGCTGCTCGACATCGCGAGGGACACCGGCACCGATGCGGGCGACCCGAAGACACGCGACGACTGGGCGAACCTCGCCAAGGCACTCGGCGTCAAGGTGATCCACATCGCGGAGCGCGACACGCAGGTATCGAGCAAGCCGAAAATGCCGGGCGAGTTCGTCAACACCTGGTCGGTGGACGGCTTCGTGAGCGAGGGCAGCCAGCCGGCTGAGCTCGGATGGGGAACGCATGAGCGTCATTTCCCCCGCGATGGGCGCCAGCACGACTTCGGGCGTAAGAGCGCGATCTTCCTCACGCAGCCGGGATGCTCGACGCGCGTCCGGACCTGGACACCGGAGGCGCAGCACTTCCACGGCTTCCTGATCACGCACGGCGAGTCGATCTCGATTTCCGACTTCCTGACCGTGCGGCAGAACGACCGCGCAATCTACCGGCCGACGGTCCACTACGCCTATCACCCGTCGGACAATGCAGTGCTGTCGGTCCACGAGTTCTGCGGAAAGAACTACCAGATCCAGGCGAAGAAGCGGATCATGATGGGCGAAATCACGGCGGGCATGGACGAGCTTGGCGTGCTGCTCGCGGGCCACGCAAAGAATGCCTACTGGTACGGTTCGCAGCTCTCGATCGACGAGGCGCGCAAGCTCGCGCCCTACAACAGCGCGACGTCGCTGCAGGTCACGGTCGCCGCGCTTTCGGGGATGGTCTGGGCGATAGAGAATCCGGCGGCGGGCATCGTCGAGCCGGATGACATCGACTTTCGCCGCAACCTCGAGGTCTGCAAGCCTTACCTCGGACTGGTCGTCGGCAAGTACACCGACTGGTCGCCGCTCTTCGACCGTGGCCGCCTGTTCCCCGAGGATCTCGACGAAAGCGACCCCTGGCAGTTCAAGAATATCCGCGTCGTCTGATCATTCGTAGTCGATCGCGATGACGTCGATCGAGACAGTCCCGCCGGGAAGCTTCACCTCGAGCGTGTCGCCGACTCGCTTGCCGAGCAGGGCACGCCCGAGCGGCGAGTCCATGCTGACGTAACCCGGCTCGCGGTCGAACTCGTCCGGGCCGACGATGCGATGGCGCCGCGCCGCACCGCGAGCTTCCTCGATCGTCACCCAGGCCCCGAAGAACGCGCGCGTCCTGTCTGAGGGCGCCTGCGAGACAATCTTCATGCCGTCGAGCCGCTCGCGCAGGAATCGCACGCGGCGGTCGATCTCCCGGAGCCGCCGCTTGCCATAAATGTATTCCGCGTTTTCCGAGCGGTCGCCCTGGGCCGCCGCTTCGGCTACCGCGCGCGTCACTGCCGGGCGCTCCACGAGCCGAAGCTCATCGAGCTCGGAGCGCAGCCGCTTCGCGCCTTCAGGCGTCGAGTACTTGGAACCGGATCGGGGACGGGCTGTAACCATATGAATCGAGGGCATTTTCCAACTTGTCAGAATCTCGACCGCAAACTGTGGCGCGGTTCACGTTCGACAGGCAAGGGGAGCGTTAGTCTGAAGGCCGTTATTTCTGCCTACGTCAGGATCCCCTAGCGGACTTCCTTCCCTTCACCGAAAGTCCGCACTTCGGCCCCGGGCTCAAAACCCGGGGCTTTTTTTATGCCTCGCTACAATCGGCGCATGACGGCGCCGCCCGTTTTCAAGGATCACTTTTCCACCCAGTCCGGCGCGTACCAGAAGTACCGGCCGGACTATCCGGCTGCTCTCTTTGACTGGCTCGCGAAAGTGGCGCCCGGCCGGAGGCTCGCGATCGACGTCGCCTCCGGCAACGGCCAGGCCGCGATCGGGCTCGCGGGCCACTTCGACGCCGTGATCGCAACCGAGCCGTCCGCCGCGCAGTTGCGCGAAGCCCGTCCTCACCCGCGCATCGAATATCGGCTCGAACCCGCCGAGGCGATCTCAGTCGAGGCCGGTTCAGCCGACCTCATCGTCGCGGCCCAGGCGGCGCACTGGTTCAACTGGCCGTTGTTCAGCGCTGAAGCGAAGCGCGTGCTGCAGAAGGGCGGAATCCTTGCGATCTGGAGTTATGGCAACTGCGAAGTTGCGCCCGCGATCGACCGGCTCGTCGCCGATTTTTCGCGCGATGTCGTCGGCCCGTACTGGCCACGCGAGCGACGCCACGTCGACGAGGCCTATCGCGATCTCGTACTGCCTTTTCCGCCGACCGAGGCGCCGGCTTTCGGGATGCAGGCCCGCTGGTCCGTCGAGCTGATGCTGGGCTACCTCGACACCTGGTCCGCGGTGCGCCGATGCCGCGCGCTGACGGGAATTGATCCGCTCCGCCTGCTTGCCGCACCGCTCGCCGCTGCCTGGGGCGACGGCCCGCGGGACATGCACTGGCCGCTGACACTGCGCTCCGGTCGCGCCTGACCCACGCTTGGTCGCGGGCCGGAACCTGTCTGCCGACCCGCTGCCTTATACTCCGCGCCCTTGCAGACTGGAGAATCCGGAATGTCACTGCAGAAGCTGCTGCCCGCCCTCCTGTGCCTGTCCTTCGCCGTTGCCGCCTCGGCCGACAACACGAACGCGCCGGTCGCCTCCGGCATCGACGGCACGGCGATGGATCGCAATGTCCGGCCCCAGGATGACTTGTTTCGCTTCGTGAACGGCACCTGGCTCGCGAGCACGCCGTTCCCGGCGGAATACGCGAGCGCCGGCATCGGCATCATGCTGTTCGAAAAAGCGCAGGCTGACGTGCAGGCGATCCTGCTGGAGGCCGCCGCCGCAGGCGACAAGGCGACGCCCGAGATGCAGCGCCTCGGCGCCATGTACGGCAGCTTTATGGATGAGAAGAAAGTGGAGGAACGCGGGATCGAACCCCTGAAGCCTCTGTTCGCCGAGATCGCAGCGATCGACGGCCCGGCAGAGCTCGCAGAGTACTTCGGGCGCGCCGCCGGCCGCGGCATCAGCGTGCCGCTCGGCATCTACGTCTATCCCGACGCTCGCAATTCCTCGCACAACGTCGCCTACCTCGACCAGGACGGCCTCGGCATGCCGAACCGCGACTACTTCCTGAAGACCGAGGCCGAGTACGTCGAATTCCGCCGCAAGTACGTCGACTATCTTGCGAAGCTCCTGACGCTGGCCGGCGAAGCCGGTGGCGCGACGCGCGCGGCGAAGATCCTCGAGCTCGAGACGAAGCTCGCGACCGACCAGTGGACTCCGGTGGATAACCGCGATCCCATCAAGACCTACAACCGGCAGAGCCTGCAGTCGGCCTATGACGTGGCGCCGCAACTGGAATGGAAGCCGTACTTGGTGATGAGCGGGCTACCGGCCGGCGACTTCATTCTCCGCCAGCCGAGCTACGCGACTGCGCTCGGCAGGCACATGCACGAATCCGACCTCGCGGTCTGGAAGGACTACCTGATGGTGCGCACGATCGGTGCCTACGCGCGCGTGCTGCCGGCCGCCTTCGTCGAGGCCTCGTTCGATTTCAACTCGCGCACGCTGCGCGGCACCGAGTCGCTGCGCCCGCGCTGGAAGCGCGCGGTGCAGGAGACCGACGGCGCGATGGGCGAGGCGATCGGCGCTGCCTATGTCGCGCGTCACTTCCCGCCGGAGGCGAAGGCACGGATGGTCACGCTCGTCGACAACCTGCTCGCCGAGTTCGACCGCGGCATCGACCGGCTCGACTGGATGAGCGCGGCGACCAAGGCGGAGGCGCACTCGAAGCTCAAGAAGATCAACGTGAAGATCGCCTATCCCGACAAGTGGCGCGACTACTCGGGCCTCGAGATCCGCGAGGGCGACCTCGTCGGCAACGTGATGCGCGCGAACCAGTTCGAGTGGAACTGGCAGGCCGCACGCGCCGGCAAGCCGAAGGACCCGAGCGAGTGGTTCATGACACCGCAGACGGTCAACGCGTACTACCTGCCGACCAACAACGAGATCGTTTTCCCGGCAGCCTTCCTGCAGCCGCCTTACTTCAACATGCAGGCGGACGACGCCGCGAACTACGGAGCGATCGGCTCGGTGATCGGCCACGAGATCAGCCATGGCTTCGACGACCGCGGCCGGCAGTACGACGGCGACGGCAACCTCAGGGACTGGTGGACGCCGGAAGACAACGACAAGTTCAAGGCAAAAGCGAGCGGACTCGTCAAGCAGTACTCCGGCTTCGAGGCGCTGCCGGGACTCAACGTCAACGGCGAGCTGACCCTCGGCGAGAACATCGGCGATTTGTCGGGCGCCGCGGTCGCCTACGGCGCCTACATGCACTCGTTGAACGGCGCCAATGCACCCGTGATCGACGGCTATACCGGGCCGCAGCGATTCTTCCTCGGCTATGCGCAGGCCTGGCGCACCAAGTGGCGCGAGGGTCTCATGCGCGAAGTCGTCCTGACGGATCCGCATGCCCCCAGCGAGTTTCGCGCGAACGGCGTGGTCGCGAACATGGATGAGTTCTACGCGGCCTTCCAGCTGAAAGAGGGCGACAAGCTCTGGCGGCCGGAGTCGGAGCGCGTGAAGATCTGGTGAACCGCAGCGCGCCCGGGGATAATGCCGGGGTCATGATCCGGCCCGCCGTCCGAATCGCGCTTCCGTTGCTGGCGGTGCTGGTCGCCGCCTGCACGCCATTCGAATCGCTATGGAAAAAGTTGCCATCCGCGAAGAAGGCACCGGCGCCGGTGGCGGTCGCGCCCCAGCTGCCGCTCGCCGAGGCGACACACCGCTTTTTCGTCGCGCCTGACCAGGACGTCGTCGGCCGCCTGCAGGTGACCGTGTCGAAGCACGAGGACACCTTTGCCGACATCGCGCGGCGCTTCAACGTCGGCTACACCGAACTCGTGCGCGCGAACCCGGGCGTCGATCCCTGGCTTCCGGGCGAGGGCACGCAGATCGTGCTGCCGACAGAGTTCATCCTGCCGGATGCGCCGCGCGAGGGCCTCGTGCTGAACCTCGCGTCGATGCGCCTCTATTACTTCCCTGAATCGAAGAAGGAAGGGCCAACGGAGGTCGTGACTCATCCGATCGGCATCGGCAAAGTCGGCTGGGCGACGCCCGAGGGCACGACCAAGGTCGTTTCGCACGTCAAGGATCCGACCTGGACGCCGCCCGTGTCCGTGCGCCAGGAGCACGCGAAGGAGGGCGACATCCTCCCGCCGACCGTGCCGCCTGGACCGGACAATCCGCTCGGCCGCCACATGATGCGGCTCGGCTGGCCAAGCTACCTCATCCACGGGACCAACAAGCCACCCGCCGTCGGCATGCGCGCGAGTGCCGGCTGCGTCCGGCTTTATCCCGAGGACATCGCGCTCATTTTCGAGGCCGTGCCGGACGGCACGAAGGTCACGGTTGTCAACCAGCCGGTCCTGCTCGGCTGGCAGGGCGACCGCCTGCTGGTCCAGACCTACGAGCCGCTCGAAGACGACAAGCGCGACTGGTCCGACGTGCCGAAGCTGCTTCGGCAGAAATTGAAGAAACCGAAGACTCCCCTGTGGAAGAAAGTCACGGAGCACGACGAGTCGATCGACTGGGAAGCCATCAGCGCCGCGGCGGCGAAGCCGCGCGGAATCGCATTCTCGGTCGGTCCCGGCACGAGCGGCGATATCACGACGACAATCGCCGCGGCGCCAAAGGTGCGCAACTCGATCCCGGTCGGCGCGACCTGGAACGGGGTAGACGACCAGTACGCCGGCGACCCGCAGTTCGCGAAACCCGCGGAAGGCGAGGGTACGAAGGCGAGCACCGGTCCCTGAATCTCAGCCGCGGGAAGCGAGCGCCGAGGCCATCGATCCAGTGACGACCATCAGTGCGCCCGCGATCGAAAGCGCATTGAGGCCTTCCGCGGCGACGAGCGCGAGTCCGGATTGCTCGACCGCCCACATGGCGCCGATCGTGAACAGCGGCGCGGTCGCAAGCACTGCGCTGACCCGCGACAGGTCCCAGTGGTAGAGCGCTTCGCCGAAGGCGCCATACGCGCCGAGCGTATTGGCGCAGCAGAACGCGAGCATGCCGAGTTGCAGGCCGTCGAGGTTCTGGATCTCGGCCGGGTCGCTGGCGGGAAGCATGACGATGACGGCACCGGTGTAAATCATCCAGAGCACCTGCTGCGCGGAAAAATGTTTCAGCAGCTGCTTTTGGGCGAGGCCGTATGCAGCCCAGGAGACACTGGCGGCCACGGTGAGCGCAACGCCAAGCCCGAGCCCTTCCACGGGTCGTGCGAGCTCCGGCAGCCGCTGGTTGAAGAAGAGGAGCAGGCCAGCGCCCAGGACTGCGAATCCGATCCACTGAACGCGGCCAAATCGCTCGTGGAAGACGAGTACGCCACCGACCAGAAGCATCATCGGCGCGAGCTGGATGACGACCTGGGTCACCGACGGCGTCGTGTGGTCGAGCGCAATGAGATAGAGGACATAGTTCCCGATGAGCGCGAATGTCGCGATGATCAACAGTACGATCGCCATCCGGCTCGCGGCAGCGGGCCGCGGCAATCCGCCGCGCAATGCAAGAAAGGCGCCGAGTCCGGCCATCGAGATCGCGAAGCGCCACCAGACGATAGTGAACGCATCCATTCCTTCGAGCACGACCTTGAGCGCGATGGGCAGCAGCCCCCACAGCGCGGCAGTCGTCAGGGACAACGTGAATCCAAGCCGCCAGTTCGTGGAAACGCCCGTCATGTCCATTCATGATAGTCTGCGCGCGTGCTGGGGGAGTCAGCCGTGACGGAACGACTGGCCGGCATCCATGTTCAAGAAGAAGCCGGCTCGGGGCAATCGATCGCGGAATCGCCGACGGCCATCACGGCGTTCGTGGGCCGTTGCCTGCGCGGTCCCGTGAACAGGCCGGTCCGTGTTTCCGGGTTCAATGAATTCCAGCGAGTCTTCGGCGGCCTGTGGCAGCCCTCGACGCTGTCGTACGCAATCGAGCAGTTCTTCGAGAACGGCGGGCGCACGGCGCTCATCGTCCGGGTCACGAACGGAGCGCGCTGTTGCACGCTGCGCCTGCCGGCGGGCGAACTGGCGCTGGTGCTGCAGGCGCTGGCGCCCGGAACGCGTGAATTCCTGCGCGCCGCCGTCGACTACGACGGGATCGGCGACAACGAGGAGGATTGCTTCAACCTCGTGGTCCAGCGCGTGCGCACTCCGGGCTCCGAGCACATCGAGGACCAGGAGATCTATCGCCGCGTTTCGATCGCCACGGACGCGCCGCGCTCGGTCGCGGCCGTGCTCGCGGAATCCGAGCTCGCGCGCGTCGTGGGCGAACTGCCGCTGCAGCGTCCCGATCCGACGCCGCGCCACGACCCGCGCGGCATTGCCGGCTATATCTTCTCGGGCACCGATGCGGACGATGGCGCGCCTCTCACGGACTACGACATCATCGGGTCGGCGGCGCGGGAGACCGGAATCTTCGCGCTCGATGCGGTCGACGGATTCAACTTCCTCTGCATACCGCCGCTCACGCGCGACGTCGACTTGGGCGCGAGCACGCTTCTCGTCGCGAACCGCTATTGCCGCGAGCGGCGCGCGATCTTCTTCGTCGATCCTCCGCTGGGCTGGGACAATGCGGCGAAGGCGCTCGCCGAGCTCCGCCACTGGCCGCTGCCCTCCGACTCGGCATGCATGTTCTTTCCGCGCCTGCTCGGCTACGACAAGCTGCGCGGACGCTTCGAGGCCTTTGCACCATCCGGCGCCATCGCGGGCACGCTGTCGCGCGCGTCGGAACACTGGCCGGTGTGGACGAGCACCTGCGGCGACGACGCCGTGGTCCGCCCGGGACTCAAGCCCGCCAGTGCCGTGGATGACGAGCACCGCAACCGGCTGGCGGCGGTCGGTGTCAACACGGTGCAGACCGTGCGCCGGCCAGGGCGCGAGGGCCCGACGACCTGCACGCTCGCGGGCCCCGGGGCGGGGTCGGCCGACTGGCGCTCGCTGTCCGCCCGGCGGCTCGCACTGCTGGTCGTGAACAGCATCGAGCGCGGCACGCGCTGGATGATATTCGAGCCGAACGAGCCGCCGACCTGGCGGCGCGCGGCGCAGCAGCTCCGTGAATTCCTGGGAGCACTCGAAGAGCGCGGCGCGTTCGCCCATCGCGAGACCGGTGACCGCTGGTTCGTGCTTTGCGACGAGCGGGTCAACCTCGCGAGGCATCGCGAACAGGGCATCGTGAACCTGATGTTCGGGATACCGGCAATGCGGCCCGGCGGTTTCCACGCCTGGCTCATCAGCCACAGGCCGGGCGGGAGCCGCGTGCAGACCGTCAGCCCGAATCTCGCCGGGCTTCCCGACATCGGGCTGACTCAGGTGCTTGCCGAGCTCGAAGTGCCGGCCGTCGACGGCATCTAGCCGTATCCACCGCCGCCCGGCGTTTCGATCACGATCTCGTCTCCCGCTTCGACACTTACGGTCGCGCAGGCCTCGAGCACTATCGATTCGCCGCCGGCCCGTTCGAGCCGGTTGATGCCCGCCGCGCCGTCCTTACCGCCCGCGAGCCCGAATGGCGCGATGCGACGGTGGTTCGAAAGCACCGCGACCGTCATCGGCGCGCGGAATCCGATGCGACGGACCAGCCCATCGCCACCGCGATGACGCCCGGCGCCGCCTGAACCGCGGCGATAGCGGAACTCGCGGACGAGCACCGGGTGCCGGTCTTCGAGCACTTCCGGATCGGTGAGTCGTGAATTCGTCATGTGTGTCTGCACGCCGGAGGCACCGTCGAAGCCGGGGCCCGCGCCCGAACCACCCGCGATGGTCTCGTAGTACTGGTGGCTGGCATCGCCGAAGGTGAGGTTGTTCATCGTCCCCTGCGATGCCGCGAGCACGCCAAGCGCGCCGAACAGCGCGTCCACGATGCACTGCGAAGTCTCGACGTTGCCGGCGACGACCGCGGCCGGAGGGACCGGGTTCAACATCGACCCCCGGTCGACGCGGATCGTGAGCGGCCTGAGGCAGCCCTCGTTCAGTGGGAAATCAGCATTGACGAGCGTACGAAAGACATAGAGCACAGCCGCGGTGCAGACTGCGAACGGCGCATTGAAGTTGCCGGGGCGCTGCGCGGACGTGCCGGAGAAGTCCACGGTCGCGCTGCGGCTGCCGCGGTCGACACGAACCGCCACCTCGATCGCGCTGCCGTCATCCATTTCGTAGCGAAGCTGGCCGTCGCCGAGGCGGCCGATGACTTCGCGGACGCAGGTCTCGGCGTTGTCCTGCACGTGGCCCATGTATCGCACGACCGTGTCGAGTCCCGAGCGCGCGATCAGGGCCTCGAGCTCGGCGATGCCGCGCGCGTTGGCAGCGAGCTGGGCCTTCAGGTCAGCCACGTTCTGCGAGGGGTTTCGCGCCGGCCAGTCGCCCGAGGCGAGGAGGGCCCGCAGCTCCCGCTCCCGGATCAAGCCCTCGTCGAGCAGCAGGAAGTTATCGATCAGCACGCCTTCTTCCCCGATCGTGCGTGACGAGGGCGGCATGGAGCCCGGCGTGATGCCGCCGATGTCGGCGTGGTGCGCGCGCGAGGCGACGAAGAACGAGGGCTTCGCCGCCTCGCCGACGAACACCGGGCTTACGACGGTGATGTCCGGAAGGTGAGTTCCGCCGGCGTATGGCGCATTCAGCATCCAGGCGCGCCTGCGGCGCAGCTCGCCGCCGTTTGCCGCAATGACCGCACGCACGCTCGCCCCCATCGAACCGAGGTGGACGGGCATGTGCGGCGCATTTGCGATGAGCGCGCCTTCCGAGTCGAACAGCGCACAGGAAAAATCGAGTCGCTCGCGGATATTGACCGACACAGCCGTCGCCTGGAGCACGGCACCCATCTGTTCCGCTACCTGCATGAACCGGTGGTTGAAAAGCTCGAGTTGCGCGGGATCGGCTTTGCGCGCGTCGATGGCGCCGGCTGCCCGCCGTTCGTGTCGCGAAAGGCGGAGAGTCCCGTCGTCCAGCCTTTCGGCCGACCAGCCAGCCTCGACGATTGTCGTCGAATTCGGTTCGACGATGAGTGCGGGTCCCGCAATGGTCTGCCCCGGCGCGAGCGCGGACCGGTCGAGCTGGGCCACGTCGCGCCAGCCATCGAACCAGGCGCGCACCCGGCCGTCCGCGGCCGCCTGCCTGGCGTCCGCGACGGTGACCGGGGTCCTTTCGCCCGCGGCGACGGCTTCGGCGCGCAGTGTCGCCACCTGCGGCTGGTCCGGCGGCGGAGCAAAGCCGAAGCGACGCTCGAACTCCGAGCGAAAGCTCCTTGTGACCTCATCCAGGGGCGCGTGCGGGACTTCGAGAGCCGTCTCGGTGCCCGGCGCGCGGATCTCGAGTGCGCGGTGGACGCGTACGTCCGCCGGCGCCGCGCCCTGGGCAATTATTCCCGCGACGAGCGGTTCGGTCATCGCCGCGAATTCCCCGTCGATTGCTGCGTGTGATTCGATCGTCAGCGTCCGCTCGTAACTCTGCCGCCGCATCAGGCGGCGGTCGGCGAGGCCGATGCCCCAGGCCGAAAGAACGCCGGCAAGCGGATGAATCAGGATTTCCGTGATACCGAGCGAGTCGGCGACGCGACAGGCATGCTGGGGCGCCGCGCCGCCGTAACAGAGGAGCGAGAACTCGGCGGGATCGTGGCCTTCGCGGACGGATACGTGCCTGATGGCGCGCGCCATGGATTCGACGGCGACGTCGAGGAATCCCGCGGCGAGAGTCTCCACATTCATGCGGGTCTCGCGTGCGAGTGCATCGAAGCGACTCTGCACGACGGCAGTGTCGAGTGGCAGATTGCCGCCGGGACCGAAGATCGGCGGAAAACCTTCCGGCCGGATGCGGCCGAGCATCACCTGCACATCGGTTACTGCGAGCGGGCCCCCATTGCGGTAGCAGGCAGGACCCGGATGCGAGCCCGCGGATCTCGGTCCGACGCAAAGTCTTCCGCCTTCGAAAGCGAGTACGGAGCCGCCGCCGGCCGCGACGGTGTGAATATTCATCATCGGCGCCTGCAGCCTGACACCCGCTATGTTCGTCTCGAACCTCTGGGGCAGGGCGCCGTCATAGAGCGCGACGTCGGTCGACGTGCCGCCCATGTCGAATGCGATCAGCCGGCGGCGGTCCATGCTTTCCGCGATGCGTGCGGTGGCCACGAGTCCCCCGGCCGGCCCGGAGAGCACGGCGTTGCTGGCACGGAAGGCGTCGGGCGCGACCAGGCCGCCGTTGCTCTGCATGAATTCCAGTCGAGTGAGCGCATGCCTCGGGCCGAGTCCGTCGCGAAACGCCCGGGCGTAGCGCGCGAGAAGCGGCGTGAGGTAAGCGTCGACGACCGTCGTGTCGCCGCGGCTCACGAAGCGGATAAGTGGCGAGGCCTCGTGCGAGGCAATCACTTCGCCGAAACCGAGGTGCCGCGCAATTCCTGCGGCGCGTCGCTCGTGCGCCGGGTAACGGTAGCCGTGCATGAAGACGATCGCGATGCTCTCGATCCCTCGTTCGCGCAGGCGCGAGAGGTCCGCGGCAAGCCGCTGCTCATCGAGTGTGCGGAGGATCTGGCCTTCGGTCGTGACGCGCTCATCAGCCTCGACGACTTCGGAATAGAGGGGCTCCGGCAACTCGATGCGCAGGTCGAAGAGGCGGGGGCGATTCTGGTAGCCGATCGCGAGGGCGTCACCGAAGCCCGACGTCGCAACGAGGGCCGTCGGCACGCCGCGGCGCTCGAGGAGCGCATTGGTCGCGACGGTCGTGCCGATGCGGATCACTTCGATCCTGGGATCGATCCCGCCATCGCGTGTGAGCATGGCAACAATGCCGGCGACGCCCGGATCGCTCGCGGCACCGTTCGCCGACAAGCGCTTTTCGACGCGGAGATTTCCGTCGGGCGTGCGGCCGATGATGTCGGTGAACGTACCGCCCCGGTCGATCCAGAATTGCCAGCTGCGCCGCTCGCCCATGCGGCTCAGGATAGCTTGTCGGCGCCGCAAGCCTTCCGGAGTTGCGCGAGCGCTCCGCCCGCCAGGCGCTCGCTGGCGTCGCGGTAGCCGATCTCGATCGCCTGCTCGAATCCCTGCCAGTCCAGCAGATCGAGCGACTCGAGCGGCGGGGTGATCAGGAGGTCGCTTTGCGAGCGGCGCTCGAGTTTCGCGGACGTGCTGTTGACCATCCCGGCCCGCCAGAGGATCTGGAGAATATTCGGGCGCCGGTGTCCGCCGCGGCCACGCAGCAGATTCCACATGGACGGCATCTCGGTCGCATCGACGTCCGTTGTGAACGCGCGATCGTTGCTGACATCGACTCCGATTACCGGGCCGCGGCCTTTCGCGCGCATCACGTCGACGGGCAGGATGTTCATCGCGCCGCCGTCGACGAAGACTTCGCCGCCCTGGAAGACCGGCGGCAGCACTCCGGGGATCGCGACCGAAGCGCGCAGCCAACGCCACAATTTGCCCTGCTGGTGGACGGCGATTCGGCCGGTCGTCAGGTTCGACGACACGCAGAAGAAGGACAGCGGCAGGTCCTCGATGTCGATGTCGCCGAGCTCGCGGCGCAGCAGCATGCTGACCTTGCGGCCGGACACGAGCGACACGATGGGCAGCGTGTAGTCTGAAAGTGGATTGGTGTCGACGAAGCAGCGCTTGAAGCGCTGGACGAGCTCTTCGTGGCCCCACTCCGAAGCGACGCCTGCCGCGAGGATTCCGCCCATGCTGGTGCCGCCGACGAGGTCGATCGGCACGCCGTGCTCGCGCAGCGCGCGCACGACACCGAGGTGCGCGAAGCCGCGCGCGCCCCCGCCCGAGAGTACGAGTCCGACCGCGCGGCCGGTCAGCATCCGCACCACGCGATCGTAATCAGCCGGTCCGCGCACGTGGTGATGAATTATCCCGGGAAGCGCGGCCTGCCAGCGCGCCGCCGTGCCATTCACGATTCCCTTCTCGTGGAGGAGGAGCAGTTCCGCGTGGCGCATGCTGCCGTCGATCCAGCGCGCGCCGGTCCAGCCAGCGTCGCCGCCCGCCGCGCGTGCGGCGAGCAGCACGACGTCGGACTGGCGCAGGCACAGCTGCGTCCAGGGCGTGTCACCGGCGTCGGCGGCATAGACGACGAAATCGTTCTTCGATTCGCGCTCGTGGAACCATTGCGGACTGTGGCTGCCCGCGCGTTCCCGATGGACGAGATCGACGCGGCCAAAGCGCGAGAGCGCGCCCACCAGGCGGCTGGCGTGTTCCTGGACCTCGATGCCATCGGCCAGAGGGACCATCGCGAAGGTGCGGGGAGTCATCACCGGCAACTGCTCCGCCTCGCGGTCTGCGAGCCGCGTGACGGCGATCCTGGCGAGTCGCAGGATCAATTCCGGGTGGCCGAGCAACACGCGCTCGAAGGTTCCTGCCGAGAGAGTGGCGAGGTCCGAATCGCGCAGCGCCCGCACGCTTGCCGTGCGCCTTCGCGCGATGATCAGGCCCATTTCACCGACGGTTTCACCGGCTCCGATGCGGCGGATCAGTTCGCCGCCCGGTCCATAGACTCCGAGGCAGCCGCTCACGACGAAATATACCGCGTCGGCCGGCGCGCCAGCTTCGAACAGCACGCCGCCGCCCGGCAGGGACATCCACTCGAGCTCGGTGACCGCGGCGTCAACCACAGTTTTCGGAAGGCCCGAAAACAAGGGAAGCGCCGCGAGCATTGCCCAGGGATTTGCCCGCGGGTCGATCTGGGTCCGGTCGTCCTCTGAGTCCACGGCAGCGGGACGATATCACGCAGGGTCGCCGCGGCTAGAATCCGCGGTCATGACTGTGACGGACCGCAAGCTGCTGGAACGCATCTGGAAAGCGGTGGCGGAGATCCCTCGCGGAGAGGTCGCGAGCTACGGCGGCATCGCCCGACGCGCTGGGCTACCGCGGCGCGCGCGTCTCGTGGGGCACGCTCTCAAGGTCGCGCCGGCGAGCCTCAAGCTGCCCTGGCATCGCGTACTCAATGCTCGCGGCGCGATCAGCCTGCCGACAGGATCGAAGGCGCACCGCATGCAGCGGCGACTGCTCGAAGAGGAGGGCGTCGTGTTCAGGAAGGGCCGGGTCGATCTCTCCCGGTCCGGCGCCGGGCTCGACCTCGACGCGCTGCTGTGGCGTCCCCGCAGGGACTGATAACATCCGCCGATGGCGAGTCGTCACGTCGTTTTCTCGCACGGCCTCGAAAGCGGCCCGTGGGGAACGAAGATTTCCGCGATGTCGGAGGTCGCGAAAAGCGAGGGCTGGAACGTCGATTCGGTCGATTACCGCGGCGTCAACGACGCGCGAGACCGGGTCACCCGGCTGCTCTCGTTCTGCCGCGACCTGCGCGGCGACCTCGTCCTGGTCGGCTCGAGCATGGGAGGCTACGTCGCGACGTCCGCATCCGCGCTCCTGCACGCGCGCGGCTTGTTCCTCATGGCGCCCGCGTTCTACATGCCGGGCACCGAGCAGCTGACCGCAAAGCCTGCGCCCTGCCCGAAGGCGATCGTGCATGGATGGAAGGACGACGTCGTTCCGGTCGAGAACAGCATGCGCTTTGCACGCGAGCATTCTGCGACGCTGCACATCCTGGACTCGGACCACCGCCTGCACAGCGAGCTTTCGCTCGTCAACTATCTGTTCGAGTATTTTCTCGTGGCACTCGATCTCCCCAAGCGCCGCTGATCTCGCCCGTCGATGATCAAGCGCGCTCGCGCTGGCGCTGCCTTCGCGTCGGGCGGGTTGGCTCGCTCGCCACCCGCCCGCCACTCGGCGCGCCAGCGCGATTCGCGCCGAAGCCACTCGCGCGCGGACAAGCGCCGGGCAGGTCCCCGAGCGAGCGAATGTCCGATCTTCTGAGCTCGCGAGGGCCCCTGCCCGGCGCTTGTCCGCGCCTGCACGGGCTTCGTCGCAGTATCCGCTAGACTTGCCGGATCGACGAACGGGAGGTTGTGAAATGCGCGCGATTCTGGCGTTTGGAGTGCTGACTCTCGCGCTGATAGCAGTCGGCTGCGGCGGGTCGGACGAGCCCGAGAAGAAAGAAGAGGTGATGAAGGTGGAGGACACCGCGTTTGGGCCCTTGATCGGCACGCAGGGCAAGGCGCGTGACCGCACGAATGCAGCGGTTGAAGTACACCGCGAATCCCTCGAAAAGCGCCTCGAGCAAGACGAGGGCGCGCCGCGAGAAGAAGAGCCTGCAGAAGACTGAGCGAACCCGCCGGTGAATCGCACCCTGATGTGGATGCTGCGCGGGGTCATGCGCGTGTTCGTGCGCCCGACCGTCGCGCCGGAAGATGCCCTGCAACGGCTGCACGGCCGCGCGCGGCCGCTCCTTTACGTGCTCGAGGAGCGCAGCACATCCGACCTGCTCGCGCTCGAGATTGCGTGCATGCAGGGCGGCCTTCGCCGCCCGGGCAAGCGCCTTAAGCTGCGCGGGCTCGACCTGCCGCACTCGGCCGTCGCACTCGAGCGTCGCGCGGGCGTGCTGCGCCGGCGCGCCGATCGCCGCACGCCGCCGGAACTCGCGCGGGCGGTCGCCGCAGCGGGCGCCGACGAGGCGCTCGAACTCGACATCGTGCCGGTCGCGGTCTACTGGGGCCGTGCGCCGCAGCGCGAGAAATCCTGGCTCGGCATGATATTTTCCGAAAACCGGCTGCTGGTGGGGCCGTTCCGCCGGCTGCTCTCGATCGTCTTCAACGGCCGCAGCACGCTCATCCGCTTCGGCGAGCCGCGCTCGATCAAGGGCTACACCGCGGCGGGGCCCGATGGCGCGCGCGGGGCGCGCCGGCTCCTCAAGGACATGCGCGCCGAGTTCCGGCACATGCGGACCGATACGCTCGGGCCCGACCTCTCGCGGCGCCGCGCGATCATTGCGCAGGTGCTGCGCACCCGCGCAGTGCGCCAGGCCGTGCGCCAGGAGATCCGCGACACGAAGCAGACGCGGCGCGACGGGCTGCGCGTCGCGCGCCGTCACGCCCTCGAAATCGCGGCAAATTATTCGCACACCTTCGTGCGCATCGCCGAACGAATCCTCAATCGATTCCTGACGCGGGTTTACGACGGCATCGAGGTCACGAATGCGGAATACCTGGACCGCCTGCCGCCGGCCTGCGAGATCGTGTACGTCCCGTGCCACCGCAGCCACGTCGACTATCTGCTGCTTTCCTACGTGATCTACCAGCGCGGCTATGCCGTGCCCTATGTCGCCGCCGGCGTGAACCTGAACCTGCCTGTGATCGGGCGCTTCTTGCGCAAGGGCGGCGCCTTCTTCATCCGCCGCAGCTTTCGGGGCTCGGGCCTGTACCCGATCGTGTTCATGAAATACGTCGACGTGATGATGAATCGCGGCCACCCGATCGAGTTTTTCATCGAAGGCGGCCGCAGCCGCACGGGACGGCTGCTGCGGCCGCGCACCGGGATGATCGGCATGACGGTGCGGAGCTTCCTGCGCGATACGCGCCGCCCGGTCGCGTACGTCCCGGTCTACTTCGGCTACGACAAGCTGCTCGAAGGGGAGAGCTACACCGACGAGCTGATGGGACGGCCGAAGAAGAAGGAGTCGGTCGGCGGCATGTTTCGCGTGCTGCCCGAGCTCCGGCGCCAGCTCGGTCGCGTCCACGTCGCATTCGGCGAGCCGCTCCTGCTCGACGGCATGCTCGACCAGGCGCACCCGGACTGGCGGCAGGGGCCGCATGACGAGAACTCCCGGCCAGCCTGGTTCGGCGACGCGGTCGACTCGGTCGGCGCGGAGATCATGCGTCGCATCAACTCGGCCGCAGCCGTCACGCCCATCAACCTGCTCTCCATCGCGCTCCTTGCGGCGCCCCGCCAGGCGATGCTCGAGACCGACCTCGAGCGGCTGCTGCAGCTCTTCATCGACCTGCTGCGAAACTTTCCTTACTCGCCAGACGTGTCGGTCGCGGCGACCGACGGCGCGTCCATCATCAAGCACGGAGAACAGATGGGCATGCTCGAGCGGCGCGGGCACCCGCTCGGCGACGTCCTGCGCATGGAAGAAAGGAACGCGGTGCTCGCGACCTATTACCGCAATAACGTCCTTCACCTGTTCGCGATGCCCTCGCTCGTTGCCTGCGCATTCCTGAACAACCCGGTCATGCGCCAGGAAGACATCCAGCGCCTCGTCTGGCGTGTTTATCCCTATGTGCGCGCCGAGCTCTGCCTGCGCTGGCGGGAAGAGGAGTTGCCGGGCGTCGTCGACGGCGTGCTCGAGGCCCTGGCCCGGCAGGGTTTGCTCGAGCGCGACGCGGATGGCGCGGTCTGGCGCCGCTCGACGACTGGCAGTGCCGAGGCGGTACGCCTTTCAGTATTGGCACAGGCGACGATCCAGACGATCGAGCGCTACTACCTCGCAATCGCGCTCCTGCTGCGCGCCGGGTGCTCCACGCTGACGCCCGACGCGCTCGAACAGCGTTGTGTCGCAATGGCGCAGCGGATGTCGATCCTCTATGGGCTCGCAGCGCCGGAATTCTTCGATCGGGCGATGTTCCGCGACTTCATCGATCTCTTGCGGCAGCGCGGCGTCATCCGGATGGACGGCGAGGGGCGCCTGACATACGACGACGCGCTGCTGGCCGTGGCCCAGGACGCGCGCATCGTGCTGTCCGAGCAGATCCGCAACAGCATCCTGCAGGTCACCCACAGTTGATCGGCGGCCGTGTTTTGCAGTGCAAAGCGGGAGCGCTGATATATCCTTGCGCGAAATTCCGATCGGTCCTGGCCCTGGGGAACCACATGACCAAGACGTTCATCCGTCCGTTGCCCGCACTCGTTGCAGCGATACTCGCCCCTGGCGCCGCGCAGGCGATCGATTTCGCCGCAGGTGGCTGGAATGGCAGCTTCGACACGACGATTTCCTTTGGCCAGACCTGGCGTGAGGAAGCGCGCGATCCAAGGTTGATCGGGACCGCCGACGGCGGGACGGGGCGCTCGCCGAACATCGACGACGGCAACCTCAATTACACCAAGGGCCGCGTTTCGAGCGCGTACAAGCTGGTGGCCGAGCTTTCGCTCGATCGCGAGAACTTTGGCCTCTTCGTTCGCGGCTCCGTGCTCTACGACGACCTGGTCGAGGATTCGCAAACGGCGCGGACGCCGATTTCCGAGCGTAGCAAGGAACTCGCGGGCGCCTACGTGCGACTGCTCGACGCCTTTATCTATGGGCAGTGGGACCTTGCCGGGCACGAGCTCGACCTCCGCCTGGGCCACCAGGTCGTCAACTGGGGCGAGAGCACCTTCATCCAGGGCGGCATCAACGCCGCGATCAACCATTTCGACGTTTCGGCATTGCGCGTGCCGGGATCGGAACTGCGCGAGGCCTACCTGCCGCAGGAAATACTGAAGGTTTCCTTCGGCCTCACCGACAACCTGACGGCCGAGGCCATCGGCCTGTTCGACTGGGATCCGACGCAGCCGGAGCCCGTTGGCACATACTTCTCCTCCAACGACTTCGTGCCGCGCGGTGGCGAGGAAGTCTTCCTCGGGTTCGGCACGTTTTCGGACCAGGGCACGGACTTCACGCCGCTCGGTGGACCGTTCATCGAAAACTTCCAGGCCGTGCCGCGCGGACCGACAATCGAGCCATCCGACACCGGCCAGTACGGCGCGGCACTACGCTGGTTCATGCCGAATTTTGGGCAGGGCACCGAGCTCGGCTTCTTTTTCGTCAACTACCACAGCAAGCTGCCGGTCATCAACGGCCTCTCTGGCACTCAGGCCGGTATCTGCAAGTCGCTCGGTACGCTGGTTGCAGCTCGCGCAACGGCCTTGGGTCTCGCATCCGGGCTCCCGCTGGATGCAGCGGCGGCACTTGGGGCAAACGTCGGCGCGGCGCGATCACAGGGCGTGGGCCAGGCTCCCGGCTCCGTGGATTGCACCGGCAATGCCGATCGGCTGGATGACGAGACCGCGCTTGCTTATGCGACCATTGCCGGCAGCACGGCGCTGGGCGGTGGCGACTTGACCGCGCAGGCAACCGCCCTTGCGACGCACGAGTACGCACAGACGGCGCGCTACTTCACCGAGTATCCGGAAGACATCCAGCTCTTCGGCGTCTCGTTCAATACGCAGCTCGGAACGACGGGCGTTGCGCTGCAAGGGGAAGTTTCGTTCCGTCAGGATGTCCCGCTGCAATTCGACGATGTCGAGCTTCTGTTTGCCGCACTGACGCCTTTTGAGGCGGCCGCGACCGCCGAACAGGGCCTCGCGATTCCAGACACTTGTGCAGACGATCCGCTGACCGTCAGGGATGAGCGGACGCTCGCCCGTTGCGGTCAGTTCAATGGCTCGCAACCCACGGGCGCGTACGGCCTGGAGGAAGTGGTCCAGGGGTGGGGCGAATTCGACGTCTGGCAAGGCCAGATGACGGCGACCAAGTCCTTTCCTCCGATGCTCGGTGCGGCCCAGCTCGTGGCCGTCATCGAAGCGGGCATGACGCACGTGGACGGCATGCCGAGCAAGTTGCAGGGCGGCCCGAATGGCCGGGGCCAGCGCCTGAACGGGCCGGGGACTTCCGTGTCCGGCAACGAGGCACTCGCGGGACGCCACTTCGGCGAGGTCGAGCCGCAGGACCGATTCGCCGACGAGAATTCCTGGGGCTATCGCGCGGCGCTCCGCCTCGACTACCTCAGCCTGATCGGCGCGTGGAACTTCTCGCCGCGCTTCGCCTGGTCGCAGGACGTCGACGGAACGACGCCGGGACCGGGCGGGAATTTCGTCGAGGGCCGGCGCGGCGCGACACTTGGTGTGCTCGCGAGCTACCAGTCGAAGCTCGAGTTCGATTTCAGCTATACGACTTTCGACGGCGCTGGCCGTTACAACGAATTGACCGACCGCGACTTCCTTGCAGCGACGATCAAGTACTCGTTCTGAATCGGGGCGGAGACAAGACATGACGAAGCTGAAGCACATCCTCGTTCTGACGCTCCTCGTCGCGACCGGCGCCTCGGCCCAGCAGGCGGCGCGGCTCGGGGCGGAACTCACGCCGCTGGGTGCCGAGAAGGCCGGCAATGCGGCCGGGACGATTCCCGCCTGGACGGGCGGGATCACCTCCGCGGCGCAGGCCGGGGCGCCCGGCTTCAAGTCCGGCGGCCATCATCCGGATCCGTACGCGAACGACAAGCCGCTCTACAAGGTCGATGCCACGAACGCAGCGAAGTACGCCGCGAACCTCACGGCCGGGCACAAGGCGCTTCTGAACGCTTACAAGGGCAGTTACTTCCTGAACGTCTACCCGTCGCATCGCAGTGCAGCGTTTCCGCAGCGCATCTATGACGCGACCAAGGCGAATGCGACTTCCGCGAAACTGACGGGCGGCGGAAACGGTGTCACCGGCGCGATCGGCGGCGTGCCGTTCCCGATCCCGTCCTCAGGCCTCGAGGCGATCTGGAATCACATCCTGCGGTTTCGCGTCGAGATCGCCGAACGCAACATCGGCCAGGCTGCGGTGACCCGCAGCGGCGCGTACAACCTCGTCAAGCTCCATGACGAAACGATGGTCGGCTACAGCCTGCCCGGGGCCACCGAGGCGGGCCTCGATAACACCATCCTGTACTTCATCCAGGAGACCACCGCGCCGGCGCGGCTCGCCGGGGAAATCCTGCTGGTGCATGAGACGCTCGACCAGGCCACGGAACAGCGCCGGGCCTGGCTGTACAACCCCGGCCAGCGCCGCGTGCGGCGTGCGCCCAACGTGGCGTTCGACAATCCGGGCACGGCATCCGACGGCCTTCGGACTTCGGACCAGTTCGACGTTTTCAACGGCAGCCCGCAACGCTACGACTGGAAACTCGTCGGCAAGCAGGAAATCCTCGTCCCGTACAACGCCTACCCGCTGCACAGCAACAAGCTCAAGAACACCGACATCCTGAAGCCGCTGCACGTCAACCAGCAGCACGCGCGCTATGAGCTGCACCGGGTGTGGGTCGTCGACGCGACGCTGAAATCCGACCAGCGCCACATCTACAAGCGCCGCACCTTCTACATCGACGAGGATTCCTGGCAGATACTCGTCGTGGACTGCTACGACAATCGCGACCAGCTGTGGCGGGTCCAGGAAGCGCACTCGATCAATTACTACGAGATCCCGACCTTCTGGACGACGCTCGAGCTGACCTACGACCTGCAGGCGGGACGCTATCTCGCGCTGGGCCTCGACAATGAGGAGCCGCAGACCGTCAACTTCAGCGCGAAGCGGACGGCCGCGGACTTCACGCCCGCTGCAATCGCCAACCGCGGCACGCGCTAGGCGCAAACGGGTTCGCGGGTGAAATTCGGGCTGGCGGCGGTCGCCCTCGCGGCGTTCGCCCTCGCGGTGGCGCCGCAGGTGCTTGCGCAGGACGCTGCCCGCGAGGATCTGGCCGCGCGGCCCGCGGTGATTGCGCCGCTCGCTTCCCGTTCATTGCTGCTCGACCTCGCCTGGGCCGGGCCGCGCGTTTTCGTGGTCGGCGAGCGCGGCCACGTTCTGCATTCCACGGATGCGGGAAAGTCCTGGACTCAGGTGCCCGTGCCTGCGAGCGAGACCCTGACTGCCGTTTATTTCGCCGACGAGAAGAACGGCTGGGCCGTCGGGCATGCCGAGGCGATCGTGCGCACGCAGGACGGCGGCGAATCCTGGGACCTCGTGCACTTCGAGCCGGAGAACGCGCAGCCGCTCCTCGACGTGTGTTTCGCCGACGCCTCGCGCGGCGTCGCGGTCGGGGCCTACGGCATGGTCTACACGACACTGGATGGCGGCTCGGTCTGGAGCCAGGTGCCTTTCGAGCCGGAGCCGCTGCCGGGCGCCGCCAAGGTCGTGGCAGCGCGGGACGAGATGGAAGCCGATGTCGACCTTGGCTTCGAGTTTCACCTGAATGCTATTGCGCGCGGTCCGCCGGGACGCATGTACCTGGGTGCCGAGGCGGGCAGCCTGTTCCGCTCGGACGACGACGGTGCGCATTGGCGGGAGTTGCCTTCGCCTTATGACGGCTCCTTCCACGGCATCCTTCCGCTCGAAGGCGACACCGTCCTGGCGTTTGGCCTCCGCGGCAACCTGTATCGCTCGGAGGACGGCGGCATGAACTGGGTGGCGATCCCGACCGGCACGACAGTGCTGCTGAACTCGGGCGTCCGCGTCGACGACGAGACCGTCGTGATCGCCGGCATGGCGAGCGTACTCCTGGTGAGCCGCGACGGTGGCCGAAGCTTCGAGCTCACGCAACAGGACGACCGGAAGGCGTTCTCTGCCGTCGTGCCCTCGGGCGACGGCGAGCTGATCGTGGCCGGGGAGGGCGGCGTGCGACGGCTGGCGCTGCCCGCGGGTAACGCGCAATGAAGGAATCCGGCGACGCGAAGATCGCGGCCTGGCTGGAGCCGCACGTCTTCGGGCACCGCACGATCATCCTCGCGCTCTTTGCGATCGTAACCGTCGCCCTCGGCTGGATCGCGGCGACGGGACTCAGGCTCGACACCAATTTCAACAAGCAGCTGCCGCAGCAGCACGAGTACATCCGCACCTACCTCGATCACAAGGAGGAGTTCGGCGGGGCGAACCGGCTCCTGATCGCGGTGATCTCCCGCGACGGCAACATGTTCACGCCGGAGTTCTTCCAGGCGCTCAAGGTCGCGACGGACGAAGTATTCTTCATCAAGGGAGTCGACCGCGCCCGCGTCCAGTCGCTCTGGACGCCGAACACCCGCTACACCGAAGTCGTCGAAGGCGGCATCGAGGCGGGCGATGTGATCCCCTCGGATTTCCAGCCCGACGCCGCCGGACTCGCGCGGGTCCGTGAGAACATCCTCAAGGCGGGCATCGTGGGCCGCCTGGTCGCCAACGACTTCTCAGGCGCGATGGTCAGCGCCCAGCTCCTCGATGCCGACCCGGAGACGGGTGCGCCGATCGACTATATCGGCATCTCGAACGAACTGGAGACGAAGGTTCGCTCGCGGATCGAGCAGGACAAGGTCGAGGTGTCAGTCGAGGGGCCGGTTTCGGTGCACATGATCGGCTTCGCCAAGGTCGTGGGTGACGTCGCGGACGGAGCGCTCTCGGTAGTCACTTTCGCGGTCATCACGGTGCTGCTCACGCTCCTGTTCGTATGGATCTACATCCAGTCGTTCAGGATCGCGCTCGTTCCGGTCATCTCCTCGCTGGTCGCGATGGTCTGGATGCTGGGTCTGCTGGTGCTGCTCGGGTACGGCGTGGATCCGCTCGGCATCCTCGTGCCATTCATCATCTTCGCCATCGGCACGAGCCACGGCGTGCAGAAGATCAGCGCCGTGAGCGACGCCGCGATGAGCGGGGCCGACAGCAACGAGGCCGCGCGCCGCACCTTCCGGCTGCTGTTCCTGCCCGCGATCGTGGCGCTCCTCGCGAACCTCGTGGGCTTCATCACGATCCTGCTGATCCCGGTACAAGTGATCCGGGAAATGGCCGTGACTGCGAGCCTCGGCATCGGCGTGATCATCCTGACGGACCTCATCCTCCTGCCCGTGCTCGTGTCATTCGTGCCGATCACGGGACGCTTCCGCGACCGCGTGGAGAGGCGCCAGCTCGCGTTGCAGAATGTCTGGACCGGCCTCGCGCGCATCACGCACCGTGGGCCGGCGGCCGCGATCATCGCGATCGCGCTCGTGCTCGGCGTGCTCGGGGCGATCAAGGGCCTCGAGACGCCGATCGGCGACACGCAGGCAGGGGTGCCGGAGCTCCGCGCCGACTCTCGCTACAACCGCGACAGTAACCTGATCAGCAGCCGCTTCTCGATAGGCACCGACATCATCAACGTCATCGTCGAGACCAAGCCCGACGGTTGCATCGACTACCAGGTCATCGACGCGATCGACCGCTTCGCCTGGCACATGGCGAACGTCCAGGGCGTGCGTGACGTCATGTCGCTCGCCGGCGTCTCCAAGGTCGTGAGCGCGGGCTGGAGCGAGGGCAGCCTCAAGTGGCGCAACCTGCCGCGTGACGAGCGCCAGCTCGTGCAGGCCCAGAATTACATCGAGACGAGCACGGGCCTGCTCAACCGCGACTGCAGCGTGATGCCGGTGATGCTCTTCCTCACGGACCACCGCGCGGAAACCATCGAGCGCGTCGTCGCGGCGGTCAAGGAATACCGGCAGAAACAGCCTACGGAGGGCGTCGCGTATCGGCTGGCGACGGGCAACGTCGGCGTGATGGCCGCGCAGAACGAGGAAGTGATGGCCAAAGAGTTCGTGATCCTCGGCTGGGTGTTCGCCGCCGTGACGATCATGTGCCTCGTGAACTTCCGGTCCGTGATCGGAACCATCATGGTGATCATCCCGCTCGCGCTGGTCTCGATCCTCGTTTACGCCGTCATGGCATTCGTCGGCATCGGCCTCAAGGTCAATACGCTGCCGATGGTCGCGCTCGGAGCCGGCATCGGCGTCGACTACGGCATCTATCTCTTCAGCCGCATGCAGGAGTTCCTGAAGCGCGGCCACAATGTGCACTACTCCTACCTGGCGGCGCTCCGCGTCACGGGCGCCGCGATCTTCTTCACGGGAGTCACGCTCGCGATCGGGGTCGCGACCTGGGTCTTCTCGCCGCTCAAGTTCCAGGCCGACGTCGGCCTCATGCTCACGTTCATGTTCCTGGTGAACATGCTGGGCGCGATGCTGTTGTTGCCGGCGCTGGGGGCGTGGCTGCTGAAGGCCAAGCCGGCGGCCGCGTGATCCCGCGAGCTTCTACGGAAATCAGTACCTCGAACTGGCGCGTGACAAGTTCGCCAGCCGGCTAGTCGCGCGGCAGCGCGGAAAATCTCCAGCAACTACTTGTATTTGCTAAAATTTCAGGTAAAGTACTGTATATAACAACAGTCTACCGGAGCCTGCCATGGAAGGGGAGTTTTCGTCGATTTCCACGCCTGAGTTGGTTGCCCAGATCACGACGCTCGCCGGGCATTTGAATGCCGCCAATGCGCGGTTCCTGGCTTCGGTTGCCGAGCTCGATCGAAGGCGCGGCTGGGCGGAGTGGGGCGTGAAGTCCTGCGCCCACTGGCTCAATTGGAAGTGCGGGATCGATCTCGGGGCTGCGCGTGAGCGGGTTCGCGTGGCGCATGCCCTAGAGAAGTTGCCGCAGATTGCCGCGGCGATGACGGCAGGGCGGCTTAGCTACGCCAAGGTCCGGGCCATGACCCGCGTGGCTGAAGCATCTAACGAGAATTACATTCTCAACATCGCTTTGTGCGGGACCGCGAGTCATGTCGAGCAGGTGGTGCGCGGTTATCGCCGGGCGCTGGATGCGGCCGAGGTGACGCGTGATGCGATCCAGCAGCGCGATCAGTCGCTGTGGTTCCATACGGAGTCGGACGGTTCGATGGTGATTCGGGCGCGCGTGCCGGCGGAGATCGGTGCACTGTTCAGGAAAGCGCTCGAGGCGGCAGAAGACTCGTTGCCCATTCCAAAAGGGGATTATCCCCTTGACGTATGTAACTGGATCAGCCATACTTGTCCCGTACTGGAGGGAAAGCGATGGCCAAACAGTTCACGGTTGCCGACTTCTTCAAACGGTTCCCCACGGACGACGCCTGCCTAGACCACCTGATGGAGCTGCGTTTCGGGCTGGAACTGGACTGCCCCAAGTGCGGCAAGCACGGCAAGTTCTCACGCATTACGAAGCTGCCCGCCTATCAGTGCGCTTGGTGCGGCAACCACATTCATCCGATGGTCGGCACACCTTTTGAGGCGTCCCACACGCCGCTCCAGAAGTGGTTCTACGCCATGTACCTTTTCACCACTTCGCGGCATGGCGTCCCTGCCAAGGAACTCCAGAGACAACTTGGCGTGACGTACAAGACGGCTTGGCGCATGGGCCATGAGATCCGCAAGTACATGGCCGAGACGGACGGCAACGATCAACTGTCGGACGACGTAGAGGCTGATGAAACCTACGTCGGCGGCAAGCCGCGCGTTAAGGGCTCTGGCAAGCCGGGGCGCGGCACCAAGAAAACCCCCGTCTTTGGAATGCTGGAGCGCGGCGGCAACGTGATGACTCAGGTTGTGGAGGCCACGGGCCGCCCCACAATCCAGCCGATCATCGAAATGAACGTTAAGAAAGGCTCCACGCTTCATACGGACGAATGGGTTGCCTACGATCACATGGACCGCAAGGGCTACAAGCTGAACCGCGTCAATCATGGCCGTGAGGAATGGGTGCGCGGTAACGTTCATACGAACACGATTGAGAACTTCTGGAGCCGCTTGAAGAACTCCATTCGCGGGACGCACATTCACGTTTCCAAAAAGCATCTTCAGAAATACCTTGGCGAGTTTGAATATCGCTTCAACATGCGCCACAACCCAGAAGCCATGTTCACCCGCCTTTTGAAGGCTTTTTAGCCATCTGGCGTAAGAGGGAATCAAACTTCTTCTTGCTCCCCTTAGTCGGATGCTCCTTGGCGAAGCGGTCCAACTTCTTCGCTCTTCGGGCCTCTTCCAAACTTAGATATTTTCCGTGGGCCATGTTTCTGCCTTGAGACTGCCTGGATCTACTCCATCCCAATTAAGCCGCAAAACCTTTTCGGCAAACCTCCCTGATCCGTCACCGGACGCACGAACAACCACCCTGTAGGTTCCCTCAACCGACATGGCACTCTGCTCACGCAGTAGCCGCGCTGGCGAACACATAAAAATTTCAGCTGGAAACCGTGTGTCCGTGCAAAACAAGATGTTTATAAGGGCCTCTCGACCGGCATGTAGGGATCGCGGATCATGTGCATGAACAGGGCCCGTTGACTGCGCCCATTCCAGTTGCGGCGATCCCTCGATGTCGATTCTTTCGATTTCCCCACTCTCATCAATGTACTCAATGGAATGCAAGTACACGGAGACGTTAGGGACGCTGATGTTGTCTTGTCCACAAACTGTGACACTGACGTAACGAGACATTCCTCGCTCGAAATGCACATCTCGAATGCACTTAATCGCATCAAAGCCAAGAGTGACTTTCGACTCGATCAATCCTTCTAGACGCTCGGAATCTATCCACCTTCTGACATAGGCAACCACGACCCAAATTAGGAGCGGCAACAGCGCCCACGCATAGGACCAGTCCTTCAAATGCACCGGGAACTCCAGTGCCTTAAGAACCGTGAAAACGATTGATGCGAGTGGCGCGATGACTCGCAAATATCTAAGCCCGTCGTCCCAGAAAGCCCCGAACAGGCCCGCTCTACTGGCGGCCATGGCCGACCCTCCATACGGGTCCGACCATAATACGCTGCTAAGTCATTGTACATACGCGAAGGGGATAAACCCCTCCGCGGAAACGTCTTTTGACACCGTGTCAACCGATGACCTGCACCGGGCGCGTAAGCGCAGGGTCGAGGCGCTCACCACGATCGCCGAGAGCTTCCTGGCGTCAGGCCCGCAGGAGCTATCGGGCGGCGATCGCCAGCAGATTGTCGTACACGTCGATGCCGAGACCCTGAAGCACAGCCATGCCGGGCGTTGTGATCTGGAACAGGGCCCGTCCATCGCAGCGGAGACTGCGCGAAGGCTCGCCTGCGATGCCAGCCTCGTCGCGATCGTCGAAAACGAGCAGGGCGAACCGCTCAACGTGGGCCGCAAGACCCGGACCATCCCGCCCGCCATCCGCCGAGCGCTCAACTCACGCGATCGCGGCTGCCGCTTCCCGGGCTGCGCCTTCAAGCGTTATGTGGACGGCCATCACGTGAAGCACTGGGCGCACGGAGGAGAAACCAAGCTCTCGAACCTCGTCACCTTGTGCCGCTTCCACCATCGATTGGTGCATGAGGGCTGCGTCGAGATCCAGACGCTTGATGACGGTGCGTTCCGGTTCGTTCGCCCGAATGGGCAGACCTATGAGAGTCCGCCACCGGCTGCGACCGAGTGGACACGGCTCGTCGCGGCTCACGAGGCGGATCAGCTGCGAGTCATGGCAACGACGGCGATCACCCGCTGGACCGGCGAAGCGCTCGACTTGGATATCGCGATCGGGAGCCTTATGGAACGAAGGGCAAATAGAGTGCCCGAATCTACCGATTTGTCGAGAACGCGGCAGTTCGGACTGCATAGATAACTTGATCAGGGACGAGTACTTGCCTGGATTTTTTGACTCAATCCGTCGACGGTCGCCCCCGAAGTTTTTTCCGATCACTGCGTAGCCGCTTGCCTTCGAGCCTTCGAGCCTTTGCCGCACGGCCCGGGCGTGTCGCCTTGCGCGGCCGCGGCCGCACGGCGGCCTGTTGAATTAGCTCTTCCATCCGCGCGAGCGCGTCGCGCCGATTCGCCTCCTGCGAACGATGGCGATGGGCTTCCAGGACGATCTCGTCGTATCGCGTCAGGCGCCGCCCCGCGAGCGCGCGCAATCGTGTCCGGCCGGCCTCGTCGAGCAGCGAAGTGGAGCCAACATGAAAGCGGAGCTCACAGGCGGTCGCGACCTTGTTGACGTTCTGGCCACCGGGGCCCGGACTGCGGACGTAGGAGAGCGTGTACTCGCTCTCGGGAATCATGCTCAGTCCTGGCCGTCGGCCGACGGCTCGATTGGCGCAGATGCGCGTGGCGCGAGCGCGGAGGCCGACTTGTCGCCTTGCAGGATGCGGATTTCTTGCTGCGCGGGCGGTATGGTCACTCCGTTCTCCCGGAACAGCGCCCAGATGCGGCGGTTGACGTCGGAGCGAACGTTGTTGACACCCTCGGCCGGGTCGCCGATCCAGAAGCGCAATTCGATCTCCATTCCGTAGTCGGCGAACTCGAGCAGGCGCGTCACCGCCGGCGGGTCGCGCAGGATGCGCGGATGATCGGCGGCCTGCTGCAGCAGCGAGAGCGCAAGCTCCACATCGTCGTGGTAGGCGATGCGGACCGGCAGGCGCAGCCGGACGCGGGGATGCCCGTAGCTCCAGTTGATGAGCGGATTGGTGATGACGTTCTGGTTAGGTACGAGAGTCGCGACCCCGTCGCGGTCGCGGATGACGATGTGACGGCCGCGCAGTTCCTCCACCCAGCCAAATCCGGTCGTGCTCGTGCCCGTCGTGCCGGTGAAGCTGATCACGTCGCCGGGCTTGATCGAGCGGTCGATGAGCAGCACGAATCCGCTCACGAAGTTCGCGGCGATCGCCTGCAGGCCGAAGCCGAGTCCGAGGCCGATCGCGCCGGAGAAGACGGTGAGGGCCGTGAGGTCGACACCCGAGGCCTGCAGGCCAAACAGTACGCCGAAGGCGATGAGGAAGGCGTAAGCGAACTTGCCGATGCCGATGCGCGTCGAAGGCGCGAGCTCCTGGATGGAGGTGACGCGCCGGTCGATCCAGCGCGCGATCCAGACGCTGACGACGACGAATACCGTGACTGTCGCGATCGCCTTGAGCACGGACCAGATCGTGATGCGCGTCGTTCCCTTCGTGAGCCCGATCGAGTCGAGCTGGCCGACGACCGGATCGAGCCAGCCGAGCACCTGGGCCGCGATCAACGACCAGACGATCAGCGTCGCGCGGAGCTCCCAGGCCCTGATGCTCCTGCTCTTTCCGAGCGAAAGCCGGAGCAGGAACATCAGCAGGCGGATCAGCGCGAGGAGTGCGAGAAGGGTCCAGGCCGTGTCCAACCAGGGCCGCGGCTCGTCGCCGGCCGCGAAGCGGGCGAAACCAACGATCGCGAGGCCGACAAGATAGGGCGACACGACGGCGAACGCGTCGGTCAGGATGCCGCGGGAGTGGCCGCCGTTCGAGCGATTGACGTACCAGCGCCGGCCCCAGATGACGCCTGCGGCGACTACGAGGGCGGTGAAAGCGATGATGGGAAATTGCGGGTTGGCGATGGTTGCCCGGAACGATGCGAGCAGCGCCTCGAGTCGATCGATCACGCGTTGAGGTCCGGTATCAGCTCGCTCTCTATCCTCATGATCTGGTCCTTGAGCAGGAGCTTGCGTTTCTTCAGGCGCCGGAGCTGAAGTTCGTCGACGTAGATGTCGAGCGAGAGCCGGCAGATGACGTCGTCGAGGTCGCGGTGCTCGATACGCAATTCACGCAGCCGCTGTATCCGCTCGAACAGCTGGGTGTTGACCTTGTCTTCGTCCGTCATGCGGGCTCGAAGTCGGACCAAACGGGTCGAATCGAATTGGGAAGCTTAGCCAAACGACCCGGCGGATTCCATGGCACTGCGGGATCGTGGAAGTCCGAGCCCACCGAGCCTTCCATGCCACAGCGGACGGCAAGCGAAATTGCCTGTTCGCGGTGGCGGGGGCCGCCGCCGCCCGTGATGACCTCGATGCCACGACCGCCGGCAGCCATGAATTCGGCGCAGAGCTCGCGCCTGCCGCCGGCGGAGAGAGTGTAACGCATGGGATGCGCGATCACGGCCTTGCCGCCGGCTGCGACGATCCATGATGTGACTTCGGCGAGCGCGGGCCAGGCGCTCGCGACAGACCCGGGCTTTCCGCGCCCGAGCCAGCGGTCGAATGCGGCGCCCACGTCCTTTGCGACCCCCTGGGCGACCAGGGCCCGTGCGAAGTGCGTGCGGGTCGGAAGGCTCCCTGCGGCACGGATCGACGCCAGTGCAGTGCTCCCCGGCGCGCCGGCCGCGTCGAGTTTTTCGGCGATCCGGATGGCGCGCGCTTCGCGAATTGCCTGCTGTGACTCGAGCCCGCGTGCGAGCGCCCCGGCGCGCGGATCGATCGCGAGCCCGAGCACGTGGATGGCCCTGCCGCGCCAGTCCGCGGAGAGCTCAACGCCCGCGACGAAGCCGATGCCGAGTACGCGCGCGGCGGTGGCCGCGGCATCGCATCCTGCGACCGTGTCGTGATCAGTGAGCGCCATGAGACGGACGCCGCAGCCTGCGACATGTGCCACGAGCGATGCGGGATCGAGCATGCCATCGGATGCCGTGGAGTGCAGGTGCAGGTCGACGGGCGAATGCGGGGTCATACGGCGCGCGGGCCGAGGCCGACCGTATCGACGTTGTCGCCGGTCAGCACCACGAAACCACGCTGGCGGCTGTAGCCGTCCGCCGTGTAGTCGAAAACGTAGGTGCGGTTCCAGGCAAGCGGTGCGTCGCCCGTGCGTACGACGCGCAGGCGGTGGATTGCAACGGTTCCGTCCAGCATCTGGACATTGGCGCCGGCGCAGGTCTCCAGCGCGACGCGGTTGGCGAGCTCCCGCGCGGCGAGGCTCGAGTGCCAGAAAATCGCGACCGCCGCGAAAACCGCCACCGAGAGCAGGAGCCCCCAGGTCATCGCATCATCGCAAGCCAGTCGATGTCCGAGTCGGCGATGCCCACGAAATGCGGATTGAGCACTTCCTCGCGCGCGTTGTAGGCGAGCGGCTCGCCGTCGAGCATCAGCACCTGGCCACCCGCCTGCTCGAGCACGCATTGCCCCGCGGCCGTGTCCCACTCGCTCGTGGGCCCGAGCCGCGGATAAACGTCGGCCTGGCCTTCGGCGACGAGGCAGAGTTTCAGGGAGCTTCCGACCTCGACGAATTCATGCGGCCCGACACGCGCGAGGAAGCCGTCGAGCGAACTGCCGCGATGCGAGCGGCTGCCGACCACGCGCACGGGCCCCGTGCCGCGCTTTGCGACGTGGATCGGGCGTCCCGACGATTCGGCGTCCGAACGGAATGCGCCGACGCCTTCGCAGGCGAAATAGTCCCGCTCGAGCACGGGAGCGTGGACGATGCCGAGCACCGGCCGGTGATTGTCGACGAGCGCGATGTTGACGGTGAACTCGCCGTTGCGCTGTACAAACTCCCTGGTGCCATCGAGCGGGTCGACGACCCAGAGACGATTCCAGTTCTTGCGCGTTGCATAAGGCGCCTTGGCCGCTTCCTCGGACAGCACCGGAATCTCCGGCGCAATGCGGCGCAGGCCCGCAAGGATCAGGCGCTCCGAGCGCAGGTCCGCTTCGGTCAGGGGCGAACGATCCTCTTTTTCCTGGACGCTGAAAGACGAGGCATAGACTTCGAGGATGGCGCGTCCCGCCTCGCGAGCGAGCGCGGTCACTTCGAGCAGCAGCTCGTTCGGGTCGGTGGTCATTTCTGCTCCGGAAAGTGGCGCGTTATATCATAGGCACGTGCACGGAAGCGCTCCTCACTGGCCAGCGATCGACACGGTCCTGCTCGACATGGACGGCACGCTGCTCGATCTCGGCTACGACAAGCATTTCTGGGAAGAACACCTTCCGCGGCGCTTCGCCGAAAGCCGGGGCATCGAGATCGAGGAGGCGCATCGCCTGATGCAGCCGATCTTCGAATCGACGGCCGGCACGCTCGACTGGTACTGCGTCAACTACTGGAGCCTGGCGCTGTCGCTGGACATCGCCTCGCAGAAACGCGCGACACGGCACCAGGTCGACTGGCTGCCGGAGGCGCGTCGATTTCTCTCGCGCCTCCGGGCCACCAGGCGCCGCGTCGCACTCGTCACCAATGCACATCCGGAAATCCTCGCGATCAAGGACGCCCAGCTCGGGATCCGGCGCCTGTTCGACGCCGTCTATTCCTCGCACGATCTGGGCGAGCCGAAGGAAAGCGCGGCATTCTGGCCGCTCCTCGCCGCGCACGAAAAGTTCGATGCGGCCCGCACGCTTTTCGCTGACGACAGCCCCGCGGTCCTTCGGGCCGCACGCGACCACGGAATCCGCTGGCTGTACGCCGTGAAGCGCCCCGTGCGCGGCGCGCCCGTTCGCGCAAATACGGAGTTTGCGGGCGTCGAATCCGTGCTCGAGCTGGCCGAAGGGCTCGTCTAACGCCCGCGGCGCCGGCGCTGGGATCCGGTTCCCTGGCGCGCGGCCTGGCTGGGCGGCGGCCCGTCCTCTTCCTCGTCGCCGTACGAGCGCGGAGCGTAGTGCGCCGATTTCAGGTACGGCAGCTCGGCCGGATCGAAGGTGTCGACCGGGATCCGCTGCCCGATGAATGCCTCTATTTCCGGAAGGGATTCGACGTACTGCTCACAACCGAAACTGACCGCATCGCCGGCCGCGCCTGCACGCGCCGTGCGTCCGATGCGATGCACATAGTCCTCGGGATCCTGCGGCAGGTCGTAATTGACGACGTGGCTGACGTCGGGAATGTGCAGGCCCCGCGCGGCGACATCGGTCGCGACGAGCGCGGCGAGTTTGCCGTCGTGGAACTCGCGGAGCATCCGCATGCGCTTTCTTTGCGGCACGTCTCCGGACATCGCTGCTGCCGCCACCCCATTCGCCCGCAGCAGGCGTTCGAGGCGCTCGGCCAGGCGCTTGGTGTTGACGAAGACCATCACGCGCGTGGCGGCGCCCTTGCGCATCAGGTGCACGAGCAGCGAAGCCTTTTCCTCCATCGCCGGGTAGTAGATCACCTGCCGTACGAGCTCCGCGGTGATGCGCTCGGGCTCGATGCGGATGAGCTCCGGGTCGTTCATGTGCTCGTAGGCGAGCTCCAGCACGCGATGCGAAAGCGTTGCCGAGAACAGCATGTTCAGCCGGTATTCCGGGTCCGGCAGTCGGCGAAGCAGGAAACGGATGTCCTTGATGAAGCCGAGGTCGAACATGCGATCGGCCTCGTCCAGCACCATGACCTGCACGTGGCGCAGGTCGAAGACGTGCTGCCGGAAGAAATCGATGATCCGGCCCGGCGTACCGATCAGTACGTCGACGCCTCCCGCGAGAATGCGGCGCTGCTTGTCATAGTCCACGCCGCCGAAAGCGAGGCCGAGCGTGAGGCCCGTGTACTGGACGAGAATCTCGGCGTCACGGTGGATCTGGATCGCAAGCTCGCGTGTCGGCGCAAGAATGAGCGCGCGCGGCGACGTGCCCGGCCGCCCGGCGGACGCCGGATAGCGCAGCAAATGGGCGAAGAGGGCGACCAGGAACGCGGCCGTCTTGCCGGTTCCCGTCTGCGCCTGTCCCGCGACGTCGAGCCCCGCAAGCGCCTTTGGCAGCGTGGCGGCCTGGATCGGCGTGCAACGCTCGAAGCCCGCGTCGGCGACTCCACGGGCGACGGATTCAGGCAAATGCAGGGCGGTGAAGGATAGGTCCGAAAATTGCTGTTGTGTCACCGGTTTACCACTTTGACGCCCATCACTTGAAAATTGCCCTCCGACGCGCTACAAAAGGAGCCTAGCGGTGCGGATTCCCGCACGTATTGCTCCCAACTGCGCCAAACATTGTGCCGTATCGGGCATTCGCCCGTCACCGATCAACTGAAACCAGGAGAAATGCCCGCGTGAGCGGCAATATCGTCCATACGACCGACGCGACGTTCGAATCCGACGTCCTCAAATCCGAAACGCCCGTTCTGCTCGATTTCTGGGCTGAATGGTGCGGCCCCTGCAAGGCCATCGCTCCCATCCTCGACGACATCGCCAGGGATTACGAGGGCCGGGTGAAGGTGGCCAAGCTCAATATCGATGACAACCGCCATACGCCCGTCAAGTACGGCGTGCGCGGCATCCCGACGCTGATCCTGTTCAAGAACGGCGCCCCGGAGGCGCAGCAGGTCGGCCTGGTCGGGAAGTCGAAGCTGGCGGCCCTGCTGGACCAGCACCTATGAGGGGCTATCTAGGCAACCAGGCGCGCAATCGCCAGAAGGGACACCGCAACCGCGGCGGTGGCGGCCCACGGCACGGCAACGAGGGGCTGCCCGTCGATGACCACATGATGGAAGGCGGTGAAGCCGACATCATCTCGCCGGAGGAGCTCGCAGCGTCGCGAAGCGCGATGAGCCTGACGGTGCTGAAGACGAAGCCCGTCCACGAGCTCGTCACCATGGCCGAGTCCATGGGCCTCGAGAACATGGCGAGGCAGCGCAAGCAGGACGTCATCTTCTCGATCCTGAAGGCGCATGCGAGGGGCGGCGAGGACATCTACGGCGACGGGGTCCTCGAGATACTCCAGGACGGCTTCGGTTTCCTCCGCTCCGCAGACAGCTCCTATCTCGCCGGCCCTGACGATATCTACGTCAGCCCGAGCCAGATCCGCAGATTCAACCTCCGCACGGGCGACTCGATTTCCGGCCTCATCCGCCCGCCGAAGGACGGTGAGCGCTACTTTGCCCTCCTGAAGGTCGGCGAGATCAATTTCGACACGCCGGAGAGCGCGCGCCACAAGCTGCTGTTCGAGAACCTGACGCCGCTGCATCCGACCAAGCGGCTGAAGCTCGAGCGCGGCAACGGCTCGACCGAGGACCTGACGGCACGAATGATCGACCTGATGGCGCCGCTCGGAAAGGGCCAGCGCGGACTCATCATTTCGCCGCCGAAGGCCGGCAAGACGATGCTGCTGCAGAACATCGCGACCTCCATCACCTGGAACCATCCCGACGTCTACCTGATCGTGCTGCTCATCGACGAGCGGCCCGAGGAAGTGACCGAGATGTCGCGTACGGTGAAGGGCGAGGTCGTGGCTTCCACCTTCGACGAGCCCGCGAGCCGGCACGTGCAGGTCGCGGAAATGGTGATCGAGAAGGCAAAGCGCCTCGTCGAGCACAAGCGCGACGTCGTGGTGCTCCTCGACTCGATCACGCGCCTCGCGCGCGCCTACAACACCGTCGTGCCGAGCTCCGGCAAGGTGCTGACTGGCGGCGTCGATGCCAACGCGCTGCAGCGCCCGAAGCGCTTCTTCGGTGCGGCGCGTAACGTCGAAGAGGGCGGCTCGCTGACGATCATCGCGACGGCGCTGATCGATACCGGCTCGCGCATGGACGACGTGATCTATGAGGAGTTCAAGGGCACCGGCAACAGCGAGATCCATCTCGACCGGCGCATCTCCGAAAAGCGCGTTTTCCCGGCGTTCAACATCAACCGCTCCGGCACGCGCCGCGAGGAACTGATCACGACCCAGGACGAGCTGGCAAAGATCTGGATCCTTCGCAAGCTCCTGCACCCGATGGACGAGCTGGCCGCGGTCGAGTTCCTTCTCGACAAGATGAAGGACACGAAGACCAATGCGGACTTCTTCGATTCGATGAAGCGCGGATGAGCGAAACTCTGCGCCACCTCAGCCGGGTCGACCCGGTGATGGCGCAGCTCATTCGCCGCGCGGGTCCTTACGCGGTGAAACCCGAACGCGGGACCGGTGCCTACGAGGCACTGGTCGAGGCGGTCGCGCACCAGCAGCTCACGGGCAAGGCGGCGAGAACGATCCTCGGCCGGTTCTACGCCCTTTACGGTTCCGACCGTTGCCCGGAACCGGCACGCCTCGTCGAAACACCGGATCAGGCGCTCCGCGGTTGCGGATTCTCGCGTGCAAAGTCGGCTTCCCTGAAGGACATCGCGGCCAAGTCGCTCGACGGCACGATCCCGCCGCGCCGGTCGCTCGCCCGCATGAAGAATGAAAGCATCATCGAGCGGCTCATCGAAGCGCGCGGCGTCGGGCGCTGGACCGTCGAGATGTTCCTGATGTTCACGCTCGGCCGTCCGGATGTGCTTCCGGTCGACGATTACGGGATCCGGCTCGGATACAAGATCGCGTACGGGAAGCGGACGCTGCCGAAACAGAAAGCGCTTGCGAAATTCGGCGAGCGCTGGGCGCCGTATCGCACGACGGCGTCGTGGTACCTCTGGAGGGCGGTGGACATGCAGCGGGCGGCTCGCAAGGATGCGTGAACGTGAACAAGCTGCTTGAACTGCTCGAGCGCAGGAAAGTCATCCTCGGCGATGGCGCAATGGGAACGATGCTGCACCTGGCTGGATTGACGGAAGGTGCGCCGGAGCTCTGGAACGTCAAAAAACCCGATGTGGTGCGTTCCATTCATCGCGGCTATGTGGACGCTGGAAGCGACTTCATATCAACGAATACTTTTGGGGGCAATGTCTACCGCCTGAAGCTCGACGAATTGCAAGACCGCGTTGTGGAGCTCAACGAAGCCGGTGCGCGGCTGGCGAGGGAAGTGGCTGGTGACAGGCTGGTGGCCGGCTCGATCGGGCCCACCGGGGACCTGATGGAGCCCTTGGGAACTTTGACAATGGATGGGGCCAGGGAGGCCTTCGCGGAGCAAGCCAAGGCGCTGAAAGCCGGTGGCGTGGATTTTGCGTTGATCGAGACCATGAGCGCACTGGAAGAAGTACAGGCTGCTGTCGAAGGCGTTCGCGAAGTCGGCTTGCCGGTCGCGGTCACCATGAGTTTCGACACCAATTTTCATACGATGATGGGCATCAAGCCGGCGAAGGCAGTTGAAGCAATCAGCCAGTGGGGAGTCCAGGTGATCGGGGCCAACTGCGGCAACGGCCCCGCGGAGATCGAGCGCATCATGACGGAGATATCGCAGGCGAGGCCAGCCGGTGTGCTGCTGATGGCGAAGTCAAATGCCGGCATGCCGCGCTGGAAAGACGACCGCATCACCTACGGCGGCACGCCGGAGGTGATGGCAGACTACGCGCGCAAGATGGCAGCGATCGGCGTCGCCGTCATCGGCGGCTGCTGCGGCAGCACACCGGAGCACATAGCCCATATGCGCAAGGCCCTGGACGACTAGGGTACGAGGTACACGGCAGTCAGCAGGACCAGGAATGCGATGACTGCGACGAGGCCATGGATGACGATCACGCCGCTCGGCAACGGCCGCTGGCGCATGTGGTGACTCACGAGGTAGAGCCCTCAAAGCGCGGCTACGCCGAACAGCGCGAGCGCCCAGGTGTGGGCCGTTCCGAAGCCGATATCCCAGACGCCGAGCAACAGCACAATTACGCCGGACACCGCCAGCAGGCCATGCAGCATGGCGACGCCGACCTTCGGCGGCGTGCGTCCCTTGAAGTGCTGGACGCCCATGTAAAGCCCGAATACCGCGGCGACCGCGATCAGCAGTACGGACAGGTTGAACATTTTCAGTTTCCCCGGTTGTTGTTTGCGGCCCGGCGGTCGCCAGCGGACTCGCTGACGCGCCAGATCACGTTTCCGACGTCGTCGGCGACGAGCACGCCGCCCTGCTTGTCCACGACGACGCCGACGGGCCGGCCTTTCGCATTGCCGTTGTCATCGACGAAACCGGTCAGCAGGTCGATCGGTGCACCGGAGGGCTTGCCGCCGTGGAAGGGCACGAAAATCACGCGATAGCCGGAGAGAGGCTCCCGGTTCCAGGAGCCATGCTGGCCGATGAACATGCCGCCCTGGAATCGACGTGGCAAAGCTGTGCCTTCCGACAGCGAAAGCCCGAGTGATGCGGTGTGCGGACCGAGTGCGTAATCCGGTTTGATCGCTTTCGCCACGAGATCTGGCCGCTGCGGCGCGACGCGCTCGTCGACGATCTGCCCGTAGTAGCTGTACGGCCATCCGTAGAATCCGCCTTTGCGAACGGACGTCAGGAAATCGGGCACGAGGTCGCTTCCGAGCTCGTCGCGCTCGTTTACGACCGTCCACAACACGCCGGTTGCCGGTTCCCACACGAGCCCGTTCGGGTTCCGGAGTCCGGATGCGTATACCTCCCGCGCTCCGGAGCGCGCGTCGATCTCGAGGATGGCGGCGCGCTCGACTTCCTTGTCCATGCCATTCTCGGCGACATTGCTGTTGGAGCCGACCGTCACGTAGAGCTTGGAGCCGTCCTTGCCCGCGATGACGTTCTTGGTCCAGTGGTGATTGAGCGCGCCGCCCGGCAGCTCCGCCACCCTGACGCCCGCGGCCGTGATCGTCGTGTCGCCGTCGCGGTACGGGAACCTCAGGAGCGCGTCGGTGTTTGCGACGTAGAGCTGGTCGCCGACGAGTTCCATGCCGAACGGGGAATTGAGGTTTGCGAGGAGCGCCGAGCGCTGGTCGGCGATGCCGTCGCCGTCTGTATCGCGCAGCAGCGTGATGCGATTCGCGCTTGGTACCGCGGAGCCGGCGCGCTTCATCACCTTCTTCTGAATGAAGCCCCTCAGGCCCTTACCGTCTTCGGGGCGATCCGGTGCCGCGGTCTCCGCGACGAGTATGTCGCCGTTCCGGAGAACGTAGAGCCAGCGCGGATGATCGAGGCCGTCGGCGAATGCGACGACCTGAGTGCCTTCTGCTGCGATCGGGCGATCACCGTCGGCCCAGCCGACGGCGGGCGCGATATTGATCGTGGGAATGAACGATTTTTCGGGTGGCGGGAGCTTCGGATCGGGCCCGATTCCGTTCTCGACAAGCAGCTTTGCTTCGCTGCCGCAACCAGTTAGGACCAGCGCAGCAAGCAGAGCCAGCGGAGTCTTACACTGTGGACGCATGGCCATACGCAGTCTTTTGCCTTGCGCCGTAGCCTGTCTGTCAGCGGGCGCCGCATTTGCGGAGGCGACGACTCCGCCCCGGTCGCTCGGCCCTCCGAGCAACGCGACGGACAACTGCTACCGAATGCACAGCCGTGAGGGCGAGGTGACGGGAGAAGCCCAGGTCACCGTTTCGGTAAGCGCCGAGGGCCGGGTCACGGGTGCGACGAGTGCGCCGGGTACGCCCGAGCCGCTCGCTTCCGCCGCGCAGTGCGTCGCCGTGACGATGCGCTTCGAGCCGGCATTGGACAACGGCACGCCCGTCGCAGGCAAGGCCACGGTCGCGATCGGATTTCCGTCGCCGCCGCAATTGCGCGTGGACCTCCTGCGGGCGATCACGTATTGCCAGCCCGCCGTGCAGCCGCTCGTGACGCTGAGCTCCGCCTATGAGGGCAAGCTCGACCTGCTGGTCAGGGTGGGCAAGGACGGACGCGTCGCGGAGACCGTATTGCCGGAGGGCGTCCTTCCGTGGATGGAGGAGGCGGCGCGCTGCCTCGAGGATCGCCTCGAGTTCTATCCCGCGCGCCTCAAGCTCGTCGCGGTGGAATCCTGGACGATCGTGCCGATCGACTTCAACCTGACCCGCAACCCGCATGAGCGGGTGAGGCTCGACGCGCCCACCATCCGTTCGGACGACGAACAGATCCTCTCGGCTTATCGCACCTGTTATCCGGCGAGCCGCAGCGAAGAAGTAAAGATCAATTACCGCATCACGGTGACCGACGGCGGGCGTGTGCGGAAGGCGGAAGTCGTTTCGTCGAGCGGCGACGACGAGCTCGACGAGGCGGGCGTCTGCATCCTGCGCAAGCTCGTGTTCGTACCCGCGCGCCGCAATGGCGTCGACGTCGAATCGACCCTGAACTGGCCGATCCTCGTGCGCCCTCCCGGCTAGGCTTTCGCTTGCGGGAATTCCTTGTCGAGGATCTGCACCAGTTCCTCGTCGATCCGGTCGCGGAAGATTGCGAGCAGGAATCCGAGCTTCGCATCGACCACGACGTCGTTCTTGCCGACGACGACCTTGCCGCTGATGCTCGAGTGGGTGACCGAGAGTACGTCGCCTTGCCACTCGCAGGCCGCGTTGAAGCGTTTTGCGAGCACATCGGCCACGCGCTCGACTTTCTTTCGGGCGGCCTTGGGCGTGAGGTCATGCTCGCGGCGCAGGTGAATCTTGCTCACAGCGCCCGCCAGCCTATATCGCGGCGGAACTGCACGCCATTCCACCTGACGCGATCGGCGAGGGCGTAGGCCGCACGCTGCGCAGCCGCGACTCCGTCGCCGAGGCCGACGGCGCAGAGTACTCGGCCGCCGGCAGTCAGGATTCGTCCGTCTTCCTGACGGGTGGCGGCGTGAAAGATCTTTCCCGGAAGCCTTGCTGCCGCTTCGAGCCCGCTGATCGCATCGCCCGTCCGCGGATCGTCGGGATAGCCGCCCGCCGCAAGAACTACGCCAAGCGCGGCACGCGGATCCCATTCGGCGCGCGCTTCATGCAGGCGCCCCGCGAGCGCTGCTTCGCAAAGCGTCACGAGATCGCTCGTCAGCCGGGACAGCACGGGTTGCGTTTCCGGGTCGCCGAAGCGGCAGTTGAACTCGAGCACGTTTGGCGTGCCATCGGCGGCGATCATGAGCCCCGCGTAGAGAAAGCCGGTGTACGGCATGCCTTCCGCTGCGAGGCCGCCGAGCGTGGGCGTGATCACCTCGTGCATGACCCGCTCGTGCAGAGCGGGGGTAACGACGGGCGCCGGCGAGTAAGCGCCCATGCCGCCGGTGTTCGGTCCTTCGTCGCCGTCCCGGAGGCGCTTGTGGTCCTGCGAGGTCGCGAGCGGCAGTGCGTGCTGGCCGTCCGCCATGACGATGAAGCTCGCTTCCTCCCCTTCGAGGAACTCCTCGACGACCACGACGCGTCCCGCCTCGCCGAATGAACCGGCGAACATGTCCTCGGCCGCGCGAATCGCCTCGTCGGCGGTTGCGGCGATGATCACGCCCTTGCCCGAGGCAAGCCCATCCGCCTTGACCACGATCGGTGGGTGCTGGGCGCGGATCATCGCCGGATCGAAGGTCGCCTTCGTGAAGGCCGCGTAGCGAGCGGTCGGGATGCCGTGGCGCGCCAGGAACTCCTTGGTGAACTGCTTGCTGCCTTCGAGCCGCGCCGCGAGGCGCCGCGGGCCGAAGCAGGCGAGTCCGGCCTCCGCAAATGCGTCGACGACGCCGGCAACCAACGGTCCTTCCGGGCCGACGATCGTGAGCGCCACGCCTTCGGCGCTTGCGAGCGCAACGAGACCAGGGATATCCATTGCAGCGACGGCGACGTTCCGGCACTTCGGCTCGGTCGCGGTTCCCGCATTGCCCGGTGCAACCAGGACCCCGGAAACGCGCGGCGACTGCGCGAGCTTCCACGCCAGCGCATGCTCGCGGCCGCCGCCGCCGATGACCAGGATTTTCATGTCGCGCTCAATGCCTGAAGTGCCGCATGCCGGTGAAGACCATCGCCATGCCGCGTTCATCGGCCGCGGCAATGACTTCCTCATCGCGCATCGATCCGCCGGGCTGGATCACGGCCCGGATGCCGAGTTCTGCCGCGGCATCGAGGCCGTCCCGGAACGGGAAGAAGGCGTCGGAAGCCATCACGCTGCCGGCGACTTCGAGGCCCGCGTCCGCCGCTTTCATCGCGGCAATCCGGGTGGAAACGACGCGGCTTGTCTGGCCCGCGCCGATGCCGATCGTGCGGCCGTCCCGCGCGAACACGATCGCATTCGACTTCACGAACTTGCAGATCCGCCAGGCGAACAGCAGGTCCGCGAGCTCCGCCTCATCCGGCAAGCGCCGCGTAACCTGCTTCAACGATCGAGCGTCGATGGCGCCACCGTCCCGCGACTGCAGGAGCAAGCCTCCGGCGACGGACCTGAGTTCGAATCCGGCGGCCGAGGTGACCGCAACCGGCCCGAGCTCGAGCACGCGGATGTTCTGCTTCGCGGCGAGGACAGCGAGCGCGCCCGGCGCGCAGGCAGGGGCCGCGATCACTTCGACGAACTGCCGTTCGACGATCGCCGCGACCGCTTCCGCATCGAGCAGCCGGTTGAACGCGATGATTCCGCCGAAAGCGGATGTCTTGTCCGCTTCCCATGCGCGCAAATAGGCCTCGCGCGCGTCGGCCGCGATCGATGCCCCGCAGGGATTGGCGTGCTTGACGATCACGCAGGCGGCCGAATCGAACTGCCGCACGCACTCGATCGCGGTGTCGGTGTCCGCGATGTTGTTGTAGGAAAGCTCCTTGCCCTGAAGTTGCCGCGCCGTCGCGATGGACGCGCCCGCCGCGAGCGGGTCAGCGTAGAACGCGGCCGACTGGTGCGGATTTTCGCCGTAGCGGAGATTCTGCTTCTTGTTGAATCCGGCCGCGAACGCGTCGGGGAAGGTCGACTCGCCCTGCTGCTGCCGCAGCCAGCCGGACACGATTGCGTCATACCATGCGGTGTGGCCGAAAGCCTTGGCGGCGAGACGCCATCGCGTCGCTTCGGTGACTCCGCCATCACGCAGCTCGGCAAGCACGAAGTCGTAGTCCCGTGGATCGATGAGCACGGTCACGCGCTCGTGGTTCTTTGCCGCGGCACGTAGCATGGCCGGGCCGCCGACGTCGATATTCTCGATGGACGGCGTCTGCGCAAAGGGATAGAGGTTGACGACGACGACGTCGATCGCTGCGATGCCGTGTTCCCGCATGACGTCGTCGTCGATGCCGGATCGGCCGAGCAGGGCGCCATGAACTTTCGGGTGCAGGGTCTTAACCCGCCCGTCCATGATTTCCGGAAACCCGGTGAGCGCCGCGACCTCGGTCACGGGAAGCCCCGCTGCCGCGATCGCACGGGCCGTGCCGCCCGTTGAAATCAACTCGAAGCCGAGCTGCCGGAGCGCGCCAGCGAATTCGACGATGCCGGTCTTGTCGGAAACGGAGAGCAACGCCCGCCGGGCGTCCTGCCTCGCCATCCTGCTCAGGATGCCAGTCCGTATTCGCGCAGTTTCTTGCGCAAGGTACCGCGATTGATGCCGAGGATCGTGGCGGCGCGGCTCTGGTTGCCGTCCGCGTAGTCCATCACCGCCTGGAAGAGCGGCAATTCGACTTCGCGCATGACGAGATCATAAAGCCGGCCCGGGCGGTGACCGTTCAGGCTGTCGAAATAGCTGCTGAGCGCCTGTTTGGTGTGATCGCGCAGCGGAATTTCGCGGGAGTGCCCGTTGATCGAACGGGACAAGTGCGGACGGCGCGACGTCAGCGCCCTGGTCTTCGCGGTCATTGCTAAATGGTCCCCGATTTCCGATCAACCCTGACAGGAATTCGTCGGTGAGCTGCAACTGCTCCCTCGCGCATTCCGTCGTCAACAGCCCGGCTGGCAAGTGTCCGACCTCCGGGTGGAGACGGCAATACCAACTGAGATGTTTGCGCGCCACGCGAACACCTTTTGATTCGCCGTAAAACGAATAAAGGGCCTCAAGGTGCAAAAGCATGATAGCACGGACCTCGGCAAGCGAAGCCGGTGGAACCGCCGTTCCAGCGAAGCCTGCGCGCATCTCGCGGAAAATCCAGGGACGTCCCTGCGCCGCGCGCCCGATCATGACGCCGTCCGCGCCGCTTTGTTCCAGCGACTTCAATGCCTTGGCGGCACAATCGATGTCGCCATTGACGAACACCGGCACGCGCACGGCTTGCTTGACCGCGGCGGCCGTTTCGTATTCCGCCGCGCCCGCAAAGAAATCTGCGCGCGTCCGTCCATGCACGGCGATTCCGGCAATGCCTTCGTTCTCGGCAAGGCGCGCGATCGATACGGCATTGCGGTTTTCACGGTCCCAGCCCGTGCGCATCTTGAGCGTGACCGGAACACGCGCAGCCGCGACGACGGCGCCCAGTATCCGCGCGACCAGCGGCTCATCGCGCATGAGCGCGGAGCCCGCGGCGCGATTGCAGACCTTCTTGGCCGGGCAGCCGAAATTGATGTCGATGACTTGGGCGCCGAATTCCACGTTCATGCGCGCGGCATCGGCCATCATGGAAGGGTCATAGCCCGCAATCTGCACGACGCGAGGCTCGGGCTCTCCGCTGTGATCCATCCGCAGACGCGACTTGGACGTATTCCAGAGGTGAACGTCGGACGTGACCATTTCCGACGCCGCGATCCCCGCGCCCATTCGCCGGCAGAGCCGGCGGAAGGGCAGGTCGGTCACGCCCGCCATCGGCGCGAGAGCGAGCGGCGCCGCGAGTTCGTATGGACCGATTCTCATTGGCTCGCGGTCTTGATCTGGTTGGCGCAGCGCACGCCGCCTTTCGCGGGCAGGCAGATGTCGAGCTCGAATCCGACGGCCTCGGCGCCGGGATCGACGATGCGGATGAGCGCATCGGCCCGTTCTCCCGGCTCGAGGAGCCCTGAGCTGCCTGCTCCCGGCAGGTAGTCGGCCGGGCTGATGTCGCGTACAAAGAGCGTGCCGCCAAAGCGGTCCTGCAGAACGAGGCGTAGCAGGGGGAATGGCTGCGCGTAAGCCGCGCGGTTCACGATGCTCGCGCGCAACATCAGGCGATTGGCTTCGCTTGGATCGCTCGCGGCGCCCCACTGGCGGAGTTCATAGGCCGAAGGGTCGGTCGGCGCGAGCAAAGACGACCCGAAGAAGGAATACACGCCCGCGATCATGGGCCCGAAGGTCGGGCTCTGGACGAGGTCATTGCGGGCGCCGTGTATCACCTGCAGCAGCAGGAGCAGGGAAAGCGCCGTGACGGCTGCGACCCAGGGCCAGCGCTGTGTCAGGAATCCGGGTGTCTCCTCGACCTCGAATTCGCTGGCGGCCGCGGCGCGAGCGGCGGCTTCCTCTGCGAGGCGCTTTCGCATCTCAACTGGAATCAGGATGCGAGGCGCCGTGTGTCCGCTCGCCTTGGCTTGAGGTTGTGGCGAGGGTGCGGGCGACGGCCGAAGCGCGGGTGCGGGCGGTGGTGGGGGCGGGGGCGGGGGCTCGGCCGTTTCAAGCACGATCGACTCGCCCTCCTCCTCGAATACCTGGACTTCTTCTTCGGCAGGCTCGTCTGATTCCTCGAGGACCAGGATCGGGTGCTCGTCGGTGCTGTCGAGATCGCGTTGTGGCTCGACGACGCTGAGGCCAGCGGCGACAGTGGCCGGATCGAGTTGAACGGGCTCGGGGCCATCGAGGACGAAAAGGCGATCCAGCTCGGATGCGTCGCCGTGGAATTCCATGGCGGTCGCCTCGTCGTCCTGCGTCTGCCCGGCGGGAGCCGCGGGCGGCGTGGGCGGCGCGGGCGGCGCGGGCGGCGCGTCGGGAACTACCGTGAGCTCGTCCGGCGAAGAGAGTTCGATGTTCTCGTTGCCCGGCAGCTCCTCGACGGTCATCGAGTCGTCCGGCGACGGGGCGTCGGTCTCGGCTTCGGGCTTGAATGCCTTCTCGCTCAGGTTCTCGAGCGCATTGAAGGTCGTCGAGCAGACGCCACAGCGCACGTCGCCTTGCGCGGCACGTAGCGCCTCCGCCGTGACGCGAAAGACCGTCGCACAATCAGGGCATTGGGTGTACACGCCTACTCCGGGCGGCGACGGCCCGCGAGGAGGGTCCATTCCTCACGCTCCGCCACCGGGCCGATATCAAACCACGGTCGATACGCCTGCGCTACTTCGGCGGCCTGGTGCGCGAGCAAGCCGGCAAGGACGAGGCTGCCGCCGGTCCGGGCCAGGCTCGCGAGTCGTGGCGCAAGTTCGGTGAGCGGGCCCGCGAGAATGTTGGCGAGCACGACATCGAAGTGTCCGTCGATGGCGCCGGCCTGATCCGGGGTGGCGACCCGGGTTGACAGCCCGTTCTTCTGCGCGTTCTCCCGCGTCGCCCGCAAGGCCTGCGGATCGATGTCGAAGGCGGTCGCTTCCGCGGCGCCCAGCTTGAGTGCCGCAAGCGCGAGGATGCCGGAGCCGCATCCGTAGTCGAGGACTCGCTCGCCGCCGGCGATTCCGCTATCGAGCCACTCGAGACAGAGTGCCGTCGTCGCATGGGTTCCGGTGCCGAACGCGAGTCCCGGATCGAGCTCGAGGATGACGGGGGCCGGTTGATCCGGCTGCTGGCCCGCGGGCGAAACCCAGAGCCGCTTGCCGAAGCGCATGGGATGGAAGTCCTTGAGCCATTCCCGCTCCCAGGCACGATCCTCGACGTATTCGATTCCGATGGCGCCGGGCGGCAGGCAAAGTACGGCCTCGAGCGTGGCCGCAGCGATCTTTGGATCGATTGAGACTGAGAAAATAGCGCGCAGCTTCAGGGACTGCCACAGGGGCGTTTCACCTGGCTTCGGCTCGAGCAAGGGCTCATCACCGGCGTCGGCGAGCGATAGAGCGATCGCTCCGAGCCGATTGCAGGCAAGCTCGGCGCGATCGACCTGTGCGCCCGGAACCTCGATGACGAGCTGATGGAAGGGCATCGACCGCGCTGGGGCGCCTACTTCAGCCCGAGGCGGCGCTCGAGATAGTGGATGTCGAGCCCGCCTTGCCGGAATGCGGAGTGCCCGAAGATTTCCTGGTGGAGCGGCGCATTGGTCTTGATGCCTTCCACGACCATTTCGGATAGCGCGTTGCGCATCCGGGCGATCGCCGTGTCGCGGTTCTCTCCGTAGGAGATGAGCTTGGCGATCAGTGAGTCGTAGAAGGGCGGGACGGAATAGCCCGAATAGAGGTGGCTGTCGACACGGATACCCGGCCCGCCCGGCGCGTGCCAGAGCCGGACCGGGCCGGGCGATGGCGCGAAGGTCTTGGGATCCTCGGCATTGATGCGGCATTCCATCGACCAGCCGCGGAGCACGATGTCGTCCTGCTTGAATGGCAGCGGCTCGCCCGCCGCGATGCGAAGCTGCATCTTGACGATGTCGATGCCGGTCACGAGTTCGGTCACCGGATGCTCGACCTGCACCCGGGTGTTCATCTCGATGAAGTAGAAGTTGCCATCCTCGAACAGGAACTCGAGGGTGCCTGCGCCGCGGTATCCGACCGCCGCGCAGGCGGCGGCCAGCCGCTCGCCCATTTCGGTGCGCTGTTTGGCGGTGATGCCGGGGGCCGGCGACTCCTCGATGATCTTCTGGCGGCGGCGCTGCAGCGAGCAGTCGCGCTCACCCAGCGAAACGACGCTGCCGTAGTTGTCGCCGAGCACCTGGAACTCGATGTGCCGCGGCTTCTCCAGGAATTTCTCCATGTAGACCGTGTCGTTGCCGAAGGCGGCGAGGGCCTCGGTCTTGGCGACATTGATCGCATTCACGAGCGTCGCGTCGCTGTGCACGACGCGCATGCCACGGCCGCCACCGCCGCCTGACGCCTTGATGATCACGGGATAGCCGATGCCGCGTGCGAGCCGGAAGCACTCGTCCTGGTCGTCCGGCAGCGGGCCGTCAGAGCCCGGCACGCAGGGCACGCCGTGCTCCTTCATCACGCGGATCGCGGAAACCTTGTCGCCCATCTGCCGGATCGTTTCGCTCTTCGGTCCGATGAAGACGAAACCGCTGTTCTCGACCCGCTCGGCGAAGTCCGCGTTCTCCGACAGGAATCCGTAACCCGGGTGGATGCCGACCGCGTCGGTCACCTCGGCCGCGCTGATGATCGCCGGCATGTTGAGGTAGCTCTCGCGCGAGGAGGGCGGCCCGATGCAGACGGTCTCGTCGGCGAGCAGCACGTGCTTCAGGTTCTGGTCGGCCGTCGAATGCACGGCGACGGTCTTGATGCCGAGCTCACGGCAGGCGCGCAGGATGCGAAGCGCAATCTCGCCGCGGTTGGCGATGACGATCTTGTCCAGCATCCCGGTTACTCGATCGCGAAGAGGGGCTGGCCGAACTCGACCGGTTCGCCGTTCTTGGCGAGGACGGCCACGACCTTGCCAGCGCGCTCGCTCTCGATCTGGTTCATCATCTTCATCGCTTCGATGATGCAAAGGACCTGCCCGACGCGGACCTCCTGGCCGACCTCGACAAAGGATTTCGCGCCGGGCGCGGGCGAGGCATAAAACGTGCCGACCATCGGCGCCGTCACGAGGTTCTCGTCGCGGGCGGCGGGGGCGGTGGCGGCTGCCGCGGGAGGTAGCGCCGGGGCAGGGGCCGGGGCCGCCGGGGGTGGGGCCGGCGCCGCCGCCACCTGGTGCACGACCTGCGTGCCCTGGGTCACGCGCGCGATGCGGACCGACTCCTCGCCTTCGGTAATCTCGATCTCGGCGAGTCCCGATTCCTCGAGCAATTCGATGAGCTTCTTGATCTTGCGGATATCCATCACTTCTCCCCGGAGGGACTGTCGAGGCGGTCGAGGGCTGCCGTGAGCGCAAGTTCGTAACCTTGCGCACCGAGTCCCACGATGCTGCCCGCCGCGATGTCCGAAAAATACGAGTGCCGGCGGAAGGGCTCCCGCGCGTGCACGTTTGAAAGATGCACCTCGATGAACGGCACGGACACAGCGAGCAGGGCGTCCCGCAGGGCAATGCTCGTGTGGGTGAACGCGCCCGGGTTCACGATCGCGAAATCGACTGGCGCGGTGGCAAGTGCCTGGATCCGGTCGACGAGCTCATGTTCGGCATTGCTCTGGAACGCAAGGACTGTCGCGTCGCGCCTGGCAGCGAGAGCCGAAAGGCGCTCTTCGATCGCAGGCAGTGTCACATCGCCGTACCAGCCGGGTTCCCGGCGGCCAAGCAGATTGAGGTTGGGCCCATTGATCAGCAGGATCCGACGCATCGACGGCAATTATGCACCGAAAATGAGTCGATCAGCGTCGATCTGACGCTTAACTAGCCAATCTTCGGGACTTGGGCCCTGATCCGGTCCTGGGCGGACTTGAGGTCGATTTCACCGGCATCGACGGCCCGGACGGCCGACAGGATGACGTCAGCCTGCGGACGGCGCAACTCGCCGAGGTGAATTGTCACGACTCGGCCGGCCTTGTCGGTGAAGGCGGTAAAGGGGAGTCCCAGCGTCTCCACGCCAAAACCACGGGCCGCATCCAGCCCATCCTGTTCCCCGATGAGGACCGTGTAGTCGATCGGCGTCGACGCGAGAAAGCCGAGGACATCTTCGCGAAAATCCACGGCGATGCCGATGAGCACGAACTCCGGATACTCGCCGTCGCGCGCAAGCGCGTTCAACATCGGAATCTCACGCCGGCAGGGAGCGCACCAGGTCGCCCAGAAATTGATGATCTGCGGCTTGCCGTCCCATTCCGACAGCGAGCGCGGCTTGCCGTCGCGGTCGGCGAGCGTGATGTCCGGCCGCATCTCGGGAATGACCACTGCCGGCATTGCCGGCACTGCCGGCAACCCGGGTTTCTCAGGTACGAGAAAGTCTCGACTTGCGTAATAGGCGGCGATACCCGCCGCAAGCGCCAGGACCAGGACGAGGATCCGGCGTCCCGCGCGTCCCATCGTCAACATTCGCGAGTGAAGCGCGCGAGATGCGACCGGAAGTCATCCGCCTTGACGTAGCCAACCAGGCGGAACGGGCGGCATTCCCGGCCATGGGCGCCGAAGAAAGCAGTCGTCGGCGGGCCGTAAACGCCGAATCGGCGGAACAGGGCCTGGTCGGCCTCGTTGTTCGCAGTCACATCCGCCTTGAGCAGCACGTAGCCGGCGAGATCTTTCTGTACTTCCGGCACGGAGAAAGTGTACTTCTCCATCTCCTTGCAGGACACGCACCAGTCGGCATAGAAATCGAGCATCGCGGGCTGCCCGGCAGCCTTTGCCGCCGCGAGTTCGCGGTCGAGATCCAGAACCGAAGCGACCTTGCGAAACGGAAGCGGCTCTGAAGATGCAGCTGACCCCTTGCCCGTGAATCCCGGCAGCGACGCGCCGCGCAGCGGTTGCAGCGGATCATTTCCTCCGGCCGCCGCGCCCACCAACATGATGACACCCCAGACGATGGCCGCGAGGCCGAGACCTTTCGCGAGCAGGCGCCATGCCTCGGCACCCGCGCCCGCGCGGCCAAACCCGCCGAAGTAATAGCCGCCGACGATCGCGAGGAGCGCCCACAGCGCAAGCGTGAGCGAGCCCGGAAGCACGCGTTCGAGCATCCAGACCGCGACGCCCAGGAAGAGCACGCCGAACAGGGTCTTGACCATCGTCATCCAGGGGCCGGCATGCGGAAGGAAACGGCCACCTGCGACACCGACGAGCAGGAGCGGCGCGCCCATTCCGATCGCCATGGCGAAAAGCGCAAGCGCACCACGCAGTACGTCGCCCGTCTGGCCAATCACCGCAAGGGCCGCGACCATCGGCGGCGCGACGCAGGCTGTGACAACGAGCGCGGAGAGCGCGCCCATCATGGCCGTGCCGAACAGGCTGCCGGATTTCTGCCGCCCGGAGAGGCTCGCAAGCCTGGTTTCCAGGGCCGATGGAATCTTGATGTCGAAGAGCCCGAACATTGCGAGCGCCAGGACGACGAAAAGGGCGGCGAAGGAAATGATGATCCAGGGCTGCTGGAAGAAGGCCTGAGCCTGTTGCCCGGCGGCAGCGAACGCGGCGCCCGCGATCGTATAGGTCAGCGCCATGCCGAGGACGTAGACCACGGACAGCATGAACGATCGGCGCGCGGTTGCGGCTTCGCCCTGGCCTGCAATGATCCCCGACAGGATTGGGATCATCGGCAACACACAGGGCGTGAAGGCGAGGAGCAAGCCGAATCCAAAAAAGCTCGCCATGATGGCGATGAGGCTCCCGCCCGAGATCAGGTTCGAGAGGCGATCCTGCTCAGAGACCATCGGCGCCGCGTCGCTCGCAGGAGGGGTGCCGGGTGGCGGCATCTCGATGGAGACGGTCTTGGTGACGGGCGGGTAGCACAGGCCCGCGTCGGCGCAGCCCTGGTAGCTGACGGCGATTTCGACAGTCGACGCGATCACCGGACGCCGGACCGGCAGCTTCGCACTGAGCAAGTCGTAGTAGACCTCGACGTCGCCGAAGAACTCATCGGTCTTCTTCTTGCCATCTGGCAAGGCGATCTCGCCGAGGGACACGCCCGGAGTCGCGGTCTTCGCGGAGATACGATGTCGATAGAGGTAGTAGCCCGGCGCGATCTGCCAGTCGAGCAGCACGGCATCGCCGCCGTCCGCGATCGCGGTAAAGACGAAAGCCTGGTCGACGGGCAGGAACTGGTCCTCGTTGGACACCGGTCCGAGCAGGCCCTGACCGGCGGCGGCACCTGAAAGGGCGAGCGAGAGGACAAGTAGCGTTGTCTTGAATTTCGTCATTTCGGCCGAGAGGTTAGCGGCCTGATCGCGGCTTGTCGCGACCGCCTGCGCGTTTTCGCAAAGGCGGCCTGCGGAGGCATGCACGCACTGGCCAGATATCTCTATTTTTTCAATCAGTTACGAATGCCTGTCACTCGCAGGCCGACAGTGCTTGAAATTGATGGGCCGATCCCTATCATTAGCACCCGACCGGGGAGAGTGCTAACCGCGAAAGCGGGCTCTCCCGGGCACTAACTGCCGATTTTCCAAGGAGTGTTGAACCATGAAGATCCGTCCGCTTCATGATCGTGTGATCGTCAAGCGCGAAGATGAAGAGCGCAAGTCACCCGGCGGCATCGTGATCCCCGACACCGCTGCCGAGAAGCCCATCCGCGGCAAGATCGTCGCAGTTGGCAAGGGCAAGATTCTCGAGAACGGAAACGTTCGTCCGCTCGACCTCAAGGTCGGCGACAAGATCCTGTTCGGCAAGTACGGCGGAACCGAAGTCAAGGTCGACGGCGACGAGCTTCTCGTAATGCGCGAAGAAGACGTCATGGCCGTGATCGAAAAGTAATCCAGAGGACAAAGCAATCATGGCAGCCAAGGAAGTCAGATTCTCAGACGACGCGCGCACCCGTTTGGTCCGCGGCGTCAACCTGCTCGCGAACGCCGTCAAGGCGACGCTGGGCCCGAAGGGGCGCAATGCGGTGCTCGAAAAGAGCTTCGGCGCGCCGACCATCACGAAGGATGGCGTTTCGGTCGCGAAAGAGATCGAGTTGAAGGACAAGTTCGAGAACATGGGCGCGCAGATGGTCAAGGAAGTCGCATCGTCAACTTCCGACGAGGCCGGCGACGGCACGACCACGGCGACCGTGCTCGCACAGGCGATTATCCGCGAGGGCATGAAGGCCGTCGCCTCGGGCATCAACCCGATGGACGTCAAGCGTGGTGTCGACCTCGCCGTGATTGCGGCGGTCGAGGAGCTCAAGAAGATCTCCAAGCCCTGCAAGGACTCGAAGGCCATTGCCCAGGTCGGCACGATCTCGGCGAACAGCGACGAGGCCATCGGCAGAAAGATTGCCGACGCGATGGAAAAGGTCGGCAAGGAAGGCGTGATCACCGTCGAGGAAGGCTCGGGTCTCGAGAACGAGCTCGAGGTCGTCGAGGGCATGCAGTTCGACCGCGGCTACCTGTCGCCGTACTTCATCAACAACGCGCAGAACCAGACCAGCGAGCTCGAGGGCCCCTACGTCCTGCTGTACGACAAAAAGATCTCGAACATCCGCGAGATGCTGCCGCTGCTCGAAGGAATCGCCAAGGCGGGCAAGCCCCTCCTGGTCGTGGCCGAAGACGTCGAGGGCGAGGCGCTCGCGACGCTCGTTGTCAACACGATCCGTGGCATCGTCAAGGTCTGCGCCGTCAAGGCCCCGGGCTTCGGCGACCGCCGCAAGGAAATGCTGAAGGACATTGCGGTCCTGACCGGCGGCACAGTGATCGCCGAGGAAGTCGGCCTGTCGCTCGAAAAGGCGACGCTCAATGACCTCGGCAAAGCCAAAAAAATCATTGCCGACAAGGAAAACACGACGATCATCGACGGCGCCGGCAAGCCTTCCGAAATCAAGGGCCGGATCGAGCAGATCCGCCGCCAGGTCGAGGAGGCCACCTCCGACTACGACAAGGAAAAGCTGCAGGAGCGCGTCGCAAAGCTCTCCGGCGGCGTTGCCGTGATCAAGGTCGGCGCGGCCACCGAGATCGAAATGAAGGAAAAGAAGGCCCGTCTCGAGGACGCGCTGCATGCAACGCGCGCGGCGGTCGAGGAAGGCGTTGTGCCGGGTGGTGGCGTCGCGTTTGTTCGCGTGCAGAAGTCGCTCGACAAGCTTACCGGCGCAAACGATGACCAGAACGTCGGCATCCGCATCCTGGCGCGCTCCATCGAGGAGCCGCTGCGCCAGATTGTGCAGAATGCCGGTGAAGACGGCTCGGTCGTGCTCGCCAAGGTGCGCGACGGCAAGGGCAGTTTCGGCTACAACGCCGCGACCGGCGAGTACGGCGACATGATCGATATGGGCATCCTGGACCCGACCAAGGTCACGCGCCTTGCGCTCCAGAACGCCGCATCCGTTGCCGGCCTGCTGCTCACCACCGAGGTGATGGTGGCCGAGGCTCCGAAGGAGGAGCACGACCACGCGCCGATGGGTGGTGGCATGGGCGGAATGGGTGGCATGGACATGTAAGTCCGGATCAGGCTCGGATCTTCGGCCTGAAAGGCCCGGGAAGTGATTCCCGGGCCTTTTTTCTTGGTGCGTGCGCGGCCGGCGGGCCGTGTGTCGCGAGTATCTGGCGTTTGGCGGCGTCGTAGTCGGAGTCCGTCAGCGCTCCAGCTTCCTTCAGGCGATAGTGCTCGCGCATCTCGTCCCGCAAATGCTCGGCGTGCGCCTGGCGCCGGGCGGCGGCAGCGATACGAAGATGCGCATCCAGCCGCGGCAGGAATCCGCGGAACGCACGTAGCGTTCCCACGCTTCCGGTGTGCGCAATGAGCCTCACCCGACCGTGCGCGCTGAACAGGGCCACCGTTTCCGTCGTCAGATGGACCGCGGCAAACAGCGCGCTGACCGCGACACCGAGCAGCGCTGCCGTCGCCGGCAGCAATTCGTGCCGCCACCAGGGCGTCGTCGAGTCGGCGACCTCGCGCGCGCCCAACAATCCAAGTGCGAGGAATGCGCCGCAAGCCGCGATCCAGCGCCAAGCGACCTGCCGCGTCAGCAGCGGAGCCGGGTCGACGAAGCGCAGGTCCACGACGTAACGCGTGTCGACTGTCTGCGCGCGCGCGGTGCGCACGGACAAATAGAAATAGTCGATCAGTGCGAGTTCCATCGAGCGCCGCCATCGTCCGCCGTGGACGATGAGCCGCGCGTGGATTCTGCGCGCCGTTTCGAGTGTCGGCACCTCGCGATCGTCGGACTCGAGGAGGATGTGTTCCATGCGATCCATGGGCGCACATCTTCCGCCATAAAAGTCGAAGTAGGACAGTGGCGTTACATAGTCAGCGTTCACCGCGCGGGCGACGGGGCGTCGGGCGAGTGCGACGCCCATCACCTTTGAACTGAGAAGTGAATCACATCCATCGCGGTGAACTGAGACAATAGTCGCACCGCGATTCAGTCAAGGGCAAAGCAGTCGAAAGGCTGCGACGCAAAGTCTCCGGTCCCAAGGGCGCGAGCCACAGGATAGCGGGACCGCCGGAATCCGAGCCCATCGCGGGCCGAATCGGTTGCTTTGCCCAGGAACATTGCGGGGCGAGTGATGCGAGATGGCCATGCCGCGACGCGCAACCCAAGCCGGTCCTCACGATCGAGCTGCCGCCCGGCGTTTCCGCCAGCCCGCTGCGCGCCCGCACACACTCGTCGTGCAGGAGGAAGGAAAGCCATGCCGCTAATCACCCGGGCATTCGTCGCGTTCTCGCTGTCACTCTGCCTCGGCATCGCCGTCGCGCGGGCGCAGGAGGTCGATCGACAGCAGATGAAAGGGCTCGACGAGCAGGTACAGGACATCAAAACAGACGTCCTCGGCATCGCCGCGGAGCTGAACCTGCTCGAGGAAAAGCTGCTGTACCCGTCGGGCACGCAATTGGCCGTGTTCGTGGCGCTCGCGCAAGGTGATTCGGTCCGGCTCGACGCCGTGCAGCTCCAGATCGACGGCGAACTCGTCGCGCACTACATCTACAGCTTCAAGGAGCTGGAGGCCCTTCGAAAAGGCGGCGTGCAGCGTCTCTACGTCGGCAACCTGCCGACCGGCACGCATATGCTCGAGGTCTCGGTGGACGGCAAGCTCGAGGGTGGCGCCGACTACAGCCATACGGGGCAGTTCAGCTTCGACAAGGGTGTCGGGCCGAAGCTGGTCGGGCTGACGGTGTCCGGTCCCGGTTCGGGGCAGGCCCCGGTCGAGCTCGGGAACTGGTGAGCGATGGTGCGCTCGCCACATCGCCGCCTCGGACTTGGCCTGGCCGCCGCAGTGGCGGCCGGCCAATGCGCGGCCGCCGAACTCAAGGATCTCCACTACGGCGAAGCGATGTTCGAGGCCAATCAGGGCCGGTTCTTCGAGGCGCTGGTGCGGCTCGATACCGAGCTCGCACAGCACTACGGGCTCGACGAGCCCGCACTCGACACCCTGCACCATCACATCAACGGCGCCGAGTTCTCAGTCGGCGATTTCGAGCTCAACTACCGCATGCACAACCGCGCCGGCCGCGCGATCCGGGCCGTGCTCGAGGGCAACGTGGACGAAGGGATCCGCAACGAGGCCGCCTTCCGGCTGGCCAGGATTCACTTCCAGAAGGACCAGCTCGACGATGCGCTACACGCCCTCTCGCGGATCGAGGGCGACGTGCCCGAGGTAATCAGGGACGACGTCGAGTTCCTGCGCGCCAACGTCTACCTGGCCAGCGGCCGGGCTCACGACGCCGTCGAGGCGCTGAAGCCGCTTCGGGATTCAGGCGATCTCGCAGGATTCAGCGCCTACAACCTCGGCATCGCACTCCTGCAGGACAGCGATGAGGCGCACGCGATAGAGCAGCTGGATCGCGCCGGACAGATCAAGGCGAGCGAGCGCGCCGACCTTGCGATCCGCGACAAGTCGAATCTGGTTCTCGGCACGATGCTGTTCGAAGCGTCGGACTTCACGCGCGCGCAGCTGGCCCTCGACCGCGTCCGACTCGACGGGCCGTTCTCGAACCAGGCGCTGCTGCGCGCGGGCTGGGCGGAGGTATCCGCCGGCCATCAAGAGCGGGCGCTCGTGCCCTGGGGGATCCTGGTCGAGCGTGAGCCGACGGATGTCGCCGTGCAGGAAGCGATGCTCGCGGTGCCGCATGCGTACTCGACGCTCGACGCGCATGGCCGTGCGGCGGTCCTGTACGGCCGCGCGCTCGAGACGTTTACCGGCGAGATCGGCAAGGTGGACTCGTCGATCGAAGCCATCCGGGCAGGACGGTTCCTGAAGGCGCTGACGCGCGAAGAGACGCACCAGGACCGGAACTGGGTGGTCCGGCTCCGCCAGCTTCCAGACTCTCCCGAAACGTTTTACCTCACCGACCTGATGGCGTCGCACGACTTCCAGACCGCGCTCCAGAACTACCTCGACCTCGAGGATTTGCGCGCAAAGCTCGTCTCGTGGCGCAGGAGCTTCGACGCTTTCGAGGACATCATCCAGCTGCGCGCAGGCAACTATGAGCCTATCCTCCCTGGAATCGACGCCGAGTTCCGCGAGCTCGACTCGCGGATACGCGTACGGCTCGAGCAGCGCGACCGCATTTCCGCGCGCCTCCACTCGATGCTCACGGCGCCGAGACCCGACTTCCTCTCGACCGCCGACGAGCGGATCATGGCGGAGCGCATCGACCAGATCGACGCGCGGCTGCAGGGCGCCGGCGACGCGGCGGCTCCGGACCTGGAGCGCGTGGCCCGCCTGCGCGGCGCGCTGACCTGGACGCTTGAGACGAAATACCACGCGCGGCTGACGGAGGCGCACGAGCGCCTGTTCGAACTTGATCAGCACGTCGACGCGCTGAAGTCCACATACGGCGCGTACGTCAGGGCGCGGCAAGCGGCGACGCACAGCTTCGTCGGGTATGACGCGGGCATCGCGCGCCTGCGCGAGCGCGTGAACTCCGCGCTGCAGCGGGTGACGATCGTGATGGCTCGCCAGGGCCATGCGATCGAAACCGTCGCCATCAACCAGCTCAAATTCCGGCGCGAGCGCCTGGTGTCGCAGCAGACGCAGGCGCGCTACGCGGTCGCCGACAGCTACGACCGCGCGCGGGCGTCGCAGCCGGCCGGAGCCGGGCGATGACGCGCCGCGCCGCGCTTTCACTGGCGATCGCGGCCGCGCTTGCGGCGGGCTGCGCCGCAAGTCCCGAGAAGCGGACCCTGGCGGAGCTGCATGCGATCGACCCCGACGTTTCGGAGGTAGCCGTGACCGAGGGCCTCGAGCAGGCCATGCAGGGTTACCGGCGTTTCCTCGACGAGACGCCGGAAACCGAACTGACTCCCGAGGCGATGCGGCGGCTGGCCGACCTTCAGATCGAGAAGCAGTTCGGCATCCGCTCCGGCGACGGCCGGCCGCGGGAGATGGAGGCGCCCGAGCGCGCGGACATCGCCGCGGAAACCGGCGCGGAGCAGCGCAGGCCTCCGATCACCGCCGGCGGTGCCGGGTTCGCGGAATCCGAGCAGGAATTCGAGCTGCGCGCCACCGCCGAGGTGCAGCTGCCGTCCGCCGTCGCGACGGTACCTTCGGACGCGTCGGGGCCACTCGAGGCGATCGCGCTCTATGACCGCCTTCTCGCCGAGTACCCGGAGTACGAGCACAACGACCAGGTGCTGTACCAGAAGGCGCGTGCATACGACGAGCTTGGGCGCACGGAAGAGGCCATGGAGACGATGCAGAGGCTCATTGCCTCGAACGCGCATTCGGTGCATTACGACGAGGTGCAGTTCAGGCGCGGCGAGTACTTCTTCACGCGCAAGCGGTTTCGCGAGGCCGAGTCCGCCTATGAGCCGATCATCGGGCTGGGCGCCGACTCCTCGTACTACGAATTCGCGCTCTACAAGCTCGGATGGACGCTCTACAAGCAGGAGTTCTACGACGAGGCGCAACACCGATTCATGGCGCTCCTCGACTACAAGGTCTCGACCGGCTACGACTTCGACGAGCGGCACGAGGTCGACGAGGAGCGCCGTGTCGCGGACACGTTCCGCGTCATCAGCCTCGGGTTCTCGAACCTCGGCGGACCGAACGTCGTGCAGGAGTACTTTGCAGCGAACGGCCGCAGGGGCTACGAAGATCGCGTCTACGCCAACCTCGGCGAGTACTATCTGGCGAAACTTCGCTACGACGACGCCGCGAAGAGCTACAAGGCGTTCGTGGCGCTCAATCCGTTCCACCGCGCGTCGCCGCATTTCAGCATGCGGGTGGTCGAGATCTTCACCGAAGGCAAGTTCCCGAAGCTGGTGCTGGAGGCGAAGAAGGAATTCGCGGCCACATACGGGCTGCAGGCCGAGTACTGGCGTCACTTCGACGTCAATCAGTCGCCCGAGGTGTTGAGTTACCTGAAGAGCAACCTGCGAGACCTTGCAGGCCACCACCACGCGCTGTACCAGAACGGGGAACTCGCCGCCGAGAAGCCCGCCAACTACGCCGAGGCGCTGCGCTGGTACCGCGAGTTCCTGGTGTCGTTCCCCGAGGATCCCGACTCGCCGCCGATCAATTACCAGCTCGCGGACCTCCTGCTCGAGAACGAGGCTTTCGGCGAGGCGGCCGGCGAGTACGAGCGCACCGCATACGACTACCCTGCGCATGACAAGTCGGCGGCAGCCGGCTATGCCGCGATCTTCGCCCACCGGCAGAACCTGAAGGGCGCCCCCGAAGCGCTGCAGGACACGGCTCGCGCCGCTACCGTCGCGAGCTCGCTCAGGTTCGCGGACGCCTTCCCCGCGCACGAGCAGGCCCCGGCAGTGCTCGGCGCGGCCGCGCACGACCTGTATGGAATGAAAGACTTCCGGCCGGCGATCGCGGCGGCGCAGAAGTTCATCGAGCGTTATCCGGGCGGCGAGCCGGCGCTGCGCCGCTCGGCATTCACCGTCGTTGCGCACTCGTCGCTGGAACTCGGCGAGTACCCGCAGGCGGAACAAGCCTACGGCCAGGTGCTCGCGCTCACACCGCAGGACGACAAGGAGCGGCAAGCGCTGGTCGACAATCTCGCAGCGTCGATCTACAAGCAGGGTGAACAGGCGAATGCCGCGCAGGACTATCGCGCGGCCGCCGACAGCTTCCTGCGGGTCAAGCGGGCGGCGCCGGCGTCGCAGATCCGCGCGGCGGCGGAATACGACGCGGCCGCGGCGCTCATCCGTCTGCAGGACTGGACGGCGGCGGCCGCCGTGCTGGAAGACTTCCGTAGCAGCTGGCCGGATCACGAACTCAATGGCGAGGCCACGCGTCAGATCGCCTTCGTGTACCGGCAGAACGGCCAGCTGTCCCGCGCAGCCGGGGAATACGAGCGCGTCGCTTCGGAGTCGGGCGACCCGGACCTCCAGGGCGAGGCACTGCTGATCGCCGGCGACCTTTACGAGCAGTCCGACTCGAGCGCGCAGGCGCTCGCCGCCTACACGCGCTACGTCGAGCAGTTCCCGCGGCCGATCGGCACCGCCATCGAGACGCGCTTCAAGATCGCCGGAATGCAGCAAGCGGCGCACGACGAGCCGCGTTACCTCGAGGAGCTGGCGCAGATCGTGCGCATCGATGCAGAAGCCGGCGCCGAGCGCACCGCTCGCACGCGCACGCTCGCGGCGCGCTCGGCGCTGGTCCTTTCCGAGCGGCTCTACGGCGAGTTCGCGGGCTTCGAGCTGCGACAGCCGTTTGAAGCGAGTCTCGCGGAGAAAAAGCGGCTCATGGACGCCTCAGCGGGCGCCTTCGAGCGCCTGATCGAGTACGAAATCGGCGAAGTCACCGCTGCCGCGACCTATTACCTCGCCGAGATCCACATGGGTTTCAGCCGGTCGCTGATGGCTTCCGAGCGCCCGCCCGGGCTGCAGGATGCCGAGCTCGCGGACTACGAGCTCGCGCTCGAAGAAGAGGCTTTCCCGTTCGAGGAGCAGGCGATCGCGATCCACGAAAAGAACCTGGAGCTGGTGCGCGCCGGGACACTGAACGCCTGGACCGACAAGAGCCTGTCTCGGCTGGCTGAGCTCGTGCCGGTGCGCTACGCAAAGGACGAGCTGTCAAGCGGCTACCTCGGTTCCATCGAGCGTTACGCGTACATCACGCCCGTCGTCCCGCAATCCGCGTCTGCGGAGCAGCCTGCCGCGGAGCCGCCGCAGACGACGGGACTGGACGGCGAGCCGGAAAACGAGGAGGTGTCGCTTGCAGGCGCACTGTGAATCGCTGCGCGCGTCACTGCGCAGGCCGCGGCGGCTTGCCGCCGCGCTGGTCGCCTGCCTCTGCGCGACACCGGCGCTGGCCGCCAAGCACCCGCCGAAGGTCGAGATCGTCCCGGACGCGACCGGCTTCACGGTCACCCAGGAGATTCGCGTCAGCGGTGACGTGCGCGCGGAGTATGACCAGGCGCTTCGGCTGGTTGCGCAGCAGCCGTCCGAGCCCGGAATCGCGCTGCTCGTCAGGGTCACCGATAGCGCGCCAGGCGCGATCGCGCCGCACATCGATCTCGGCATCGCCTACGCGCGCGCGGGCGACCTGGACCGCGCCGAGGGGAGCCTCGGCAAGGCGCTTGCGATCAATCCGGATCATCCGGTCGCCAACAACGAGCTCGGCATCGTCTACCGCCGCAAGGGCCGGTTTGCCGAGGCGCGCACCGCCTACGAGAAGGCGCTCGCGATTTCACCGTCGTTCCATTTCGCCCACCGCAACCTGGCCATTCTCTGCGACCTGTACCTGATCGACCTCGGTTGCGCGCTCACGCACTACGAGGAGTACAGCCGGGCCGTGCCGGACGACAAGGAAGCCGTGAAGTGGATCGCCGACCTCAGGGCCCGGTCGGCAACCTAGGAGGACGCATGCTGCGCCGTACGTTGATGCTCGTTCTGTTCGTCGCCACCGCCGCCAGCGCTGCGGACGAGACTGCCGCGGACAAGGCCGCCGCGGACAAGCCAGCGCCGGCCGCGCAGATCGCCGCGGTGCAGCCCGAGGCGGACGCCGCCGGCGGGAAGAAGCTGTCCGGCATTTCGATATTGGGCAACCAGGATTCGCCCAAGGCGCTCGTGATCGTGCCGTGGAAGAGCTCGGAGGTCGGCGACCCGCTCGGGCTCGACGAGAACCTCGACGGCTCACGCCGTCCGGTCGACAAGGAGGTCTTCATGCGCGAGCTCGACTATTACGACATCAGGTCGGGCTCGAAATGAGTTTTGTTTTCGCTACACCCTAAACGCTTCAAGAGGAATCGAACCGTGGACATCTTCTACTCAATCGTCAACTTCTTCGTACAGGGCGGCGCGTTCATGTACCCGATCCTGATCGTGGCAGCGGTCGGAGCCGCGATCGCGATCGAGCGCTACATCACGCTCACCCGCCAGGGCGCCAGGAACCGGGCCGCCTGGGCGCGGGTCGAGCCGGCGCTGATGAAAGGCGAGTTCGACAGGGCGCGGGAAATGTCCAGCAAGGACGACACGACCATCTCGCGACTGCTGTCGATCGGGCTCGCGCTGCAGGGCACCGTGCGCCGCCGCGACGACGTCGAGAAGGCCATGGAAGAGAGCATGATGGAGAGCATTCCGCTGCTCCAGAAGCGCACGCACTACCTGGCAACGTTCGCGAACCTCGCGACGCTACTGGGACTGCTCGGCACCGTCAGCGGCCTGATCCACGCGTTTGCCGCCGTTGCGACCGTCAACCCGGCGGAGAAGGCGAACCTGCTGTCGGCCTCCATCTCCGAGGCGATGAACTGCACCGCCTTCGGCCTGGTGACCGCGGTGCCGCTGCTGTTCCTGCATGCCCTGCTGCAGACCAAGACCACTGAGCTCATCGACGGCATCGAGACGGCTTCGGTGAAGTTCCTGAACGCGCTTGCGGCCCGTGCGCATGCGCGCGTCAGCCATCTCGAGCTCGCGAAGGCGAGCTGAGGAACCGCCATGCTCGCCAAGAAAATGATGCGCCGCGTGCGCAAGCCGTCGGAGCTGTTGCTGGTGCCGATGATCGACATCTTCACGGTGCTCGTCACTTTCCTGCTCATGACCGCGGTGTTCTCGCGCATCACGATCCTGGAGCTGGAACTTCCGAGCGCTTCCGGCGGCCTCGCGGTCACCGAGCCCGAATTCCGGCTCGAGGTGATCTTGCGCAAGGAAGGCTTCGAGCTGACCAACGGCACATCGGTCATCGCCGCGGTGCCGAAGGTTGGCGGGAAATACGACCTCAAGGCCCTGTCCGAACTGGCGCAGTCGCTGAAGCGCGATCACCCGGACGTGGACGACGCCTCGATTCTGCTCGAGCCCAAGATCGAGTACGACGACCTGATCCAGGCAATGGATGCGATCCGCAGCGCCGAAAAGCCGGCGGTCGCCGACGACAGCGCACAGGCTCCGGGCGGTCCGGCAACCGGCGACGGGATGCAGGGCGAAGCCCGGCCCGAGCGCGTCGCGCTCTTCACCGACATCGCCCTGGGAGACGCACCATGATTCGCTGGAACCGCGGCAGCAGGGATCATCATCTGCATCAGCGCGAGGATGCCTATCTCAACCTGATTCCGCTGATCGACATCCTGTCGGTGATGGTCGCATTCCTGCTCGTGTACTCCGTAGACGTCGAAGTCGTGCAGAACTCGAAGGGTGTCGAGATTCCGCAGTCGACGGCGAATGCGCTGCCCAATCATTCGGTGGTCGTGATGATCACGCGCGATCAGGTCTTCGTGCAGGGCGAACTGGTGGCGGACTTCGCGGATATCACGGATCCGCGCACCGATGTGATCGAACCGCTGCTGGCGGTGCTCTTGCGGCCGATGGTAGGCATCGACGCCGAAGCGCAGGAGGCGGCCCTGGCGTCCCGCGAGATCACGGTGGTCGCCGACAAGTCGCTCCCGTATGACGTGGTGAAGAAGGTCATGACGACCTGTACGGAAGCCGCGTACGGCCGGATCTCGCTGGCGGTGATCGAGAAGGACAAGCCGGCCGTCTCCGGCGGCCTGGCGTCGACCTAGGCCCCGGCCATGACCATACATCCAACCATTGCAGCTCCAGGCGGTTCCATGGAATCCGAAGCAGACCAGGACAGCCAGACGCTCCAGCCGCAGCTTGCCGAGGTGCGCGCGAAGCTCGATGGGTTCGTGAAGAACCTGAACGCAGCCGATGCGGAGCTTGCGGCCCTGGCTAGAGAGCGCGAGCAGCATGGGCTGCTTGCGGATGCCTGCGGCGCGCTCGAGAAACTGCGAGAGACCGGCGCTGCCGGGCTCTTCTGGGGCGATCGCGACGCAGCCGCCGGCGAGGATCAGGTGCGCCGCGCGCGCGGCCGTGCCACCGCCTTCCAGAAGCACATCGGCGGAATCGAGGAGCGGCGCCGGGTGCTGGTCGAACAGATCCGTCAACATGAATTCGAAGCCGGCGTAATCGAGGACGACTTGTTCGACGCGCAGGAAGAAGAGGAGCTGGCAAAGCTCGACTGGATCATCGAGCGGGAGCTCGGCGAGCTGCCGGCGCGTGAACTGGTCATGCCGTGGACGCGCCGCGGCGAGGACGACCGCCGGTACCGCAAGTCGCTCGCGATGTCGCTGCTCATCTGCCTGCTGCTCGCCATCGTGTTCCCGATGATCGACATACCGCTGCCCAAGCTGGATGAAGTCATGGAGCTGCCGGATCGTGTCGTGCGCATGATGATGAAAGAGCGGCCGCGGCCGCCCGCGCCTGCGCGCGAGGTGGAACCGCCAAAGCCGGACGAGCAGAAGGTGGCGCAGCAGCTAGTCGAGAAACCAAAGCCGACCAAACCGGTCGAGGTCGACGAATTGCAGCCGGCGGCCGTCGTGGCCGTCGAACCGGAGCCGGAGCAGGGCATTCTGGCGTTCCGCGAGAAGCTGGCGTCCTTCCAGGATTCCCGCGTCAGCGACCGCATCGGGCTCAAGCCGCGAGTCAACAGCGCTGACGAAACGGCGGCTGGGAGGCCCCAGCGCGCGATGCTGACGAGCAATGCGCCGGGCTCGAGCGGTGGCATCAATCTTGCGGCACTCAGCCGCAATGCCGGCAGCGGCAGCGGCGGCGGCGCCGGCGGCGGAATGCAGGGCGTGAAGGTCGGACGGGCGACGAGCGCGATCGCAGCGATCGGCGGCGGCGGGGGCGATCGGCCCCTGGCGCGCGGCGGACCCGGCCTCTCGCGCACCGACGAGGAGATCCAGATCGTGTTCGACCGCTACAAGTCCGCGTTCTACCGGCTCTATAACCGCGAGCTGCGCAAGGACCCGACGTTGCGCGGACAGATGGTGCTGCGCCTGACGATCGAGCCGGACGGCAGCGTGTCGATGTGCATGTTGCAGGCGTCCGACATGGACGCGCCCGAGCTCTCCGCCCAGGTCGTGGACCGCGTGCGGACTATCAACTTCGGGGCGAAACCCGAGGTGCAGGCGCTCACGATCGTGTACCCGATCGATTTCCTGCCGGCGGCATAACGACCCAGGAGGCCTTCAACTTCCAGACAGCATCGTGACGATGTGACAAGGGCAAAGCCGCCGAAAGGCGGCGACGCAAAGTCACCGGTCTAACGGGCCCAGGGCCCCATGACAGCGGGACCGCCGCAATCCAGTCCACAGGACGGGCTGCCTCGGTTCCGCTCGCGATCGGATCGTCCGGTTCGTGGAACGAGGACACAGATGACTTCGAGTGGTGCACACAGCGCGAAGAGTCGGGGCAGCCGGACGGTGAACTGGCTGCTTGCCTGCGTGATGCTGCTGGGCGTCGCTAATTCAGCGCGCTCGGATGACTGCTCCGACTTTCCCGGCGGCGTCCTCGACGGCGCTGCGGGCACCATCGCGCCCGTCCAGCTGAACATCGACCAGGACTGCAGGGTCCAGAACTACACGCAGGCGAACCCGTTCGACTCCAACGTCAACTTCGACACCGATCCGGGGGACCCGAATTCGCAGGCATACCTGATCATATTCAACAACGTCTACTTCACCGGACAGATGTCGTGCAACGACAACCATATTCATAACCACAGGCTCTGGTTCACCAACGGAACGATCGCCACCAATCTTCAGCCGCAATGCCGGGAGCTTTTCATCCCGGTGGAAAAGATCGACAAGCAGAACCCGGCCGGCCAGACCACGGCCACAATCGGCGTGCCGTTCACCTACACGCACAAGATGCCGGTGATGTGGGACCCGCTGACCGGCACGGTCATCAATGACCAGGGCTCGCTCGACGACCTCCACGGCGTCACCGTAATAGACGACCTCAACGAATCGGCCGCGGCGCTCTCGTACGTGAGCCACGCCGCGTACTGGGAAGGGAGCGGCACGCCGCTGGTCGAAGGCACGGACTACTCGTTCACGAACGTGGGCGGGCGCCTGACCTGGGAGTTCGGCCTCTTCGATGTCGTCATCCCGGCAGGCGAACAGATCATCATCGAACTGACCGTCGTGCTCGACGACGACCCGGCGAACGTGAACGGGCTTCAGTTCGTCAACAAGGCCACGTGGGACTTCGGCCGGCTCATCGACGGCGTCTTCTACGAGCCGCTGCCCGGCGAGAACGGCGTCACTCCGCCGATGACGGTCGCGGCGCCGGAACTTGTCGTGACCAAGACCGGCCCCGCGACGATGAACATCGGCGAGTGGGGCGACTTCGTCATCGATGTCGCGAATGCCGGCCTGAGCGACGCCTGGGACGTAAGCCTCCGCGACCGCCTCCCGGACGGCGCGACCGGTGGCATGTGCGACCTGACACCCGAGATCCTGAGCGCCCGGGTATTCGCCGCCGACGGTGTCACGCCGGTGCCGGGCAAGCCTGCGCTGAATGCGGGCAGCGACTATTCCCTCAGCTACAGCGCCGCGCCGGACTGCGAGCTCAACGTCACCATGCTGACCCCTGCCGCAGTGATCGGGGCCGGCGAGCGCTTGGTCATCCGGTACAGGACCCAGCTCGACGTCGACACGCAGGACGGCGTGGCGCTGACCAACGTCGCAGGCGCGATCCAGTGGTTCAACGGCGATAACAGCAACCCCAATCGCGAACCGTACACGCGCACGCTGACGGACGGAACGCCCGCGATCGCCGATCACCAGGACCCCCACACCGTGACGGTCGCGCTCGCGGGCTACTTCTTCGAGAAGACCGTCGCCGACCTGACCAGCGGCTCCAATCCGGCAGCCACGGCCGCGCCGGGCGATACCCTGCGCTACACGCTGCGCTTCAGGACATTCGACGAGGCGCTGAGCGACTTCCGCATTTTCGACGAGTTGGACGCGCTCAACCCGCAAGCCATGTTCGTGTCGGGCTCGCTCGCGCTCGTCACGTATCCGGCCGGCGCCGACGTCAGCAACACGAACCCCACCGGCGGCGCGAACGGCGGCGGCGTCATCGACATCCGAAACCTGAGCGTGCCGGTGAGCGGCGAGATCCTGATCCAGTTCGACGTCACGTTGGCCGCGTCGCTCGACAACGGCACGGTCGTCACGAACCAGTCTGCGCTCCGGCTTTCGAACGGCTCGACCTTCACGGTCAGCGACGATCCGAACGTCAATGGCGTAGCCGACCCGGAGGTGGCGGGAGACGAAGACCCGACGCGGGTGACGATCGCCTCGTCCGCATTCTTCGTGGTCCAGAAGATCTCGACGGATCTCACCGGCGACCCGGCCATCCTGCTGGCCGGCGAGACGCTCCGTTACACGATCACGGTCAGGAACGTCGGCAACGGTGATGCGGTCGACACGTCGCTGCGTGACGCCGTGCCCGTGAACACGACCTATGTCGCGGGCAGCACGACGCTGAACGGCACCGCGGTGGCCGATGCCGGCGGCCTCTCGCCGCTCGTGAACGGCATGCCGATCTACTCGCCGGCCGACCCGACGCCGGGCTCGATGCCCGCCGACCCCTCCGCCAACCCGGCGAACGTCGCGACCATCGTGTTCGATGTCGTTGTGGATCCAAACGTCATCCAAGGCACGATCGTCTGCAATCAGGGCTTCGTGACGGCGCTGGACAGCGGCATCGTCGACTATCCCTCGGACAATCCGGACACGCCCGTCGCGAACGACCCGACCTGCGACATCGTCGGCCCGCTGCCGCTGCTCTATGCCGAAAAGCGGGCCGTGCTGTTCGGCGATCTGGCAACTCCCGGCGTCGTCGATCCGGGCGACACGCTGCGCTACACGATCACGGTGCAGAACTCGGGCGCGGTCCCGGCGACCGCCACGGTGCTGACCGACTCGGTTCCGGCGAATACGGCCTATGTGGCGAACACCACGCTGCTCAACGGACTGCCCGTCGGACAGCCGGACGGCGGCGTCTCGCCGCTCACTGCCGGCATCGACATCAGTTCCTCCGACCTGACGCCGCCGCTGCCGGGAGCGGCCGCAGGCATCGTCTCGCCCGGCGCGACGGCAGTCCTCCAATTCGACCTGCGCGTCGACGACGCCGCACCGCCGTGCGCCCTGATCAGCAACCAGGCGGTGCTCGGGAGCACCGAGTTGCCGGACCTCCTGACCGACGGCGACGGCAATCCCGGCACGGGACCGGAACCCACACTCGTCGCGCTGGGCGACTGCCAGCAGCTCTCCATCGTGAAGCAGGTGGCGGTGGTCGGCGGCGGTCCCGCAGTCGCGGGCGCGACGCTCGAATACGTCGTGCAGGTCGTGAACATCGGCGCCGTGCCGGCGTTCAATGTCGTCATCCGGGACGATCTCGATGCGACACAGCCGGGCTATCTCGCCTACCTGGCGGGCTCGGCCACGTTGAACGGCTCGACGTCGGGCGTCAGCTTTGCCGGCACGACCATCACCGCGGACTACGCTCAGGCCTACGGGACGCTGGAGCCCGGCGCAACGGTCGTGCTCCGGTTCAGGGCCATCGTCGACCCGGGTCTGGCGGACGGCACGACCGTGACGAACACGGGTGTCGTCTACTGGAACGACCCAACGCAGACCGCGAGCGCGAGCGTCTCGATCGTGGTGGGCGTCATTCCCGGCATATCGGTCCTGGGCGGAGCCGCCTGGCACGACGCCAATTTCAACGACGTGCAGGACGCCGGCGAGCGCGCGCTCGCCGGCTGGACGGTGGAGCTGCGTCGCGACGGGGGTCTGCTGCACTCGACACTGACGGATACCGACGGCGCCTACCGGATCGTCGGCGTCGCGCCGAATGACGTTATCAACTACCGGTACCAGCTGCGATTCCGCGCACCGGGCGCCGGCGCGAACACGGCGCCGCTCGGAATCGCCTCGTCGCCGTTCACGAACGCACTGCAACGCATCTCGGACATCGTTGTCCCGCCCAATGCGAACGTGCTGAGCCTCAACCTGCCGATCGACCCAAACGGCGTCGTGTACAACTCCATCTCGCGCACACCGGTCGCGGGCGCGACGCTCACGCTCCTGAACGCCGGCAGTGGGGCCCCGCTGCCGGACGGCTGCTTCTACGACTCGGCCCAGCAGGGGCAGGTCACGCTCGCCGACGGCTACTACAAGTTCGACCTCAATTTCAGCGACGCGGCCTGCCCGAGCGGCGCGGACTACCTGGTAGGGGTCGATGTGCCGGCCGGAACCATTTATGTCGGGGGGTACTCGCAGGTCATTCCGCCGGCGTCCGACGCCACTACCGCGGCCTTCTCGGTGCCGGTTTGCCCGGGCAGCGCCGGCGACGTGATTCCGGGCACCGCCCTGTTCTGCGAAGTGCAGGGCTCCGAATTCGCGCCCGCGGCCTCGGTGCAGGCGCGCACGGCAGGCACGGTCTACCAACTGCACCTGACGCTTGACGACAGCCAGATCCCGGGCTCGGCGCAGATCTTCAACAACCACATCCCGCTCGACCCGGACGTGAGTGGCGCACTCGCGATCACGAAGACCACGCCGCTTCGGAACGTCACTCGTGGACAGCTCGTGCCGTACGTCGTCACCGTCAGCAATGCCGCCGGGCTGCCGCTGACCGATGTCGCCATCGTCGACCGCTTCCCGGCCGGCTTCAGGTACGTCGAGGGCTCGGCGCAGATTGACGGCGTTGCCGTCGAGCCGGCCGTCGCGGGGCTCGAGCTGACCTGGGGCGGCCTGACGATCGCGAGCACGGGCCAGCACACGCTCAAGCTTTTGCTCGCCGTGGGCGCGGGCGTCGGCGAGGGTGAATTCGTCAACCGAGCTCAGGTCGTGCACGGGATCACCGGCAATGCGATGTCGGGCGAGGCGACCGCGACGGTGCGCGTTACTCCGGACCCGACCTTCGACTGCACGGACGTCACGGGCAAGGTGTTCGACGACGTGAACCGCAATGGCCTCCAGGAGGACGGCGAGGCCGGCCTGCCGGGCGTGCGCGTGCTGACCGCGCGGGGCCTCGCGGCGACGACCGACCAGTACGGCCGGTACCACATCACCTGCGCCGTGACGCCCGACGAGCGCCGCGGCAGCAACTTCGTGATGAAACTCGACGATCGCACGTTGCCAAGCGGCTTCCGCCTCTCGGGCGACCAGCTTCAGATCAAGCGCGCCACGCGGGGCAAGGCGCTGCGGTTCAACTTCGGGGCCTCGATCCACCGCGTAGTGGGCTTCGAGCTGGCGGACGCGGTGTTCGATCCGGGCGGCACGGAGATCCGTATCCAGTGGCGGCCCCGCATCAGCCTGCTCGTCGAGGAGCTCATGAAGGCGCCGGCGGTGCTGCGCCTCTCGTACCTCGCGGACGTCGAGGACGCGGCGCTCGTCGATCGGCGCGTCGAAGTCATCAAAACTCAGATAACGGAAGCCTGGGCCGCGATGAACTGCTGCTACCGGCTCACGATCGAGCGCGAGATCTTCTGGCGTCTCGGCGGACCGCCGAAGCGGCCCGACTTGCGCGCGCCGGAGGGCAGGTGAAAGCCATGAATAGCCATCGCTCGCTGCTGCTGATTCTCGGTTGCCTGGTTCCCGCGCTGGCCCGGACTGGGCCTATCGACGAGGCTGCTCCTGGCGAGCCGGCCGAGCGACACCTGTCCGACGACCAGACGTTCACGCGCTGGGCGCAGGACCCCGCAGTTCTCGACAGCGAGCGCGGCGACCGCGTGGAGGTGCGGCAGGTCCCCGGCGAGAAACTGGAAACGGTCAAGCTCAGGGGCGTCGTGCCGCCGATCCGATTCGAGTCGGGCGTGGCCCTGATCCAGGCGCAATACGTCGCGACGCTGAACGAAATCCTCGAGGGCATGCGCGATCGCAAGAACCTGCGCGTTCACTTCGTCGGACACGCGGATACGCAGCCGCTGTCGCCCGCGCTCGTGCGCGTGTTCGAGGATAACGCGGGCTTGTCCCGCGAGCGTGCGGGGGAAGTGGCGGAGTACTTCAAGACCGTGCTCGACCTGCCACCCGAGGCCATCTCCTACGAATGGGCCGGCGACACGCAGCCGGTCGCATCGAACGCGAGCGCCGAGGGACGCGCACAGAACCGCCGGGTCGAAGTCGAGGTCTGGTACGACGAAGCCAGCGCCGCATTGAGGGACGAGGAGGTCGTCGTCGCCGAGGACATTCGGCGCGTCAAGGTCTGCCGCATGGAGACCGTCTGCAAGATGCGCTACCTGGAAGGACACGCCCGGCGGGCACGCGTCCGGAACCTAATCGTTCCGCTGCGCTTCGACGACGAGACCGCGGCGGTCCCCGAGAACTTCACGGCCCAGGTGCGCCAGGCGCTCGACAATCTCCGCGACCGGCAGAACGTGGCGGTGCGCTTCATTGGCCACACCGACGACGTTCCGCTGACAGGCCGCAACGAGCGCATCTACGGCGATCATCTGTCGCTGTCCAGGTCGCGGGCGCATCGCGTCGCCCTCGCGATCCAGGAGTCGATCGGCCTGCCGGCCGCCGCGGTCCAGAGCGAGGGACGTGGCGCCTCCCAACCCGTCGCCACGAACGAGACTGCGCAAGGGCGCGCACTTAACTGGCGCGTCGAGGTGGAATTCTGGTACGACGATCCGCTTCAGGAGCTGCCCGACGAGCCCCAGCTCTGCCCGGGCGAGGGTGACGAGGAGATGGTGACGAAGGTCTACGACCCGCCCTGGGGCAAGATCGCGCCGCTGGCGCTTGCGCAGGGCCAGGCGGTGATACCGCCGGGTTACGCGTCGGCCCTGCGCCGCGCACTGTCGGACATCTCGGGCCGCAATAACGCGCGACTGCGCTTCATCGGCTTTACCCAGAACGAGCGCCTCGACCGGCGCACGGCCGCCGTCTATGGCGACGACATCGGGCTGTCTGCGGCGCGCGCGCGACGGGCGAAGGATGCGATCCTGCAGGATCCGACACTGGCGGGCGCACCGGCCGAGCACGAAGGGCGTGGCTACGTGCATTCGGACGACGTCGTCAACGCGGGGTTCATCCAAGGCACGGAAAGTTTCGTGCGCGTGGAGGCCGTTTACGACGAGCCGGCCCTGCGGGATGACTACGAAGGCGTCGACATCCAGCGCATCACGCGGGAGCTCAAGCCGAGCAGTCCCTATGCGCTCAACCTGATGCGTATCACGGTGGACGGCGAGCCGATCGACGACCCGGCCCGCAGCTCGGCCGACGTCCAGCGCTGCACCGACGTCGCCCTCGACAATGCCGATATCCGCTTCCGGTTCGACAACCTCGAGTCTCGTCCGCGTCTCGGAGTCGCGGCGCATCCGCGCGCCGTGACGGTGACCGGCCAGGGCGATGCTGCCGCGGCGCCGCCGGTCCGGTTCCGGATGTACGCCAATTACGGCCACTTCATCGAGCACGCGGAGATTCGCGTCTTCGACGCCGGCCGGTCAGTGTCGTCGACGCCGCTGGCGATCGTCGGCGTCGATCGCGCGGGCTTTGCTGAGTGGCAGCCGGACGCACGAGGGCTCGAAGGACCGGCGCACGAACTGAACTTCGTGCTCCGCGCATACGATGCGCGCGGCAATTTCGACGAAACCGACCCGCAGCCGTTGTGGCTCTACCACGAGACGGAGCGCGAGGCCTTGAAGAAGCGCGATGACGCGGCGACGCCGCGTGACGGCGACGAAAGTCCGCAAGCCGCGCCGGCCGACCGCGAGCTCCTCGCGGCCTATGGCGAGAGCGGGCTTGCGCTTCGGAACATTCCGCTCGGCAGCGGCACGGTCAAGGTCCAGGGCAGCGGGGTGCCCGCCAATCACGTGGTCTGGGTCGCCGGCCGCGAAGTGCCGGTCGATGCCGCCGGCAACTTCGCGGCCGAAGAGATTCTCCCCACTGGCGTTCATACGGTCGAGGTGGCCGTGCTGGACGAGGCCGGCAACGGCAACCTGTACCTGCGCGACATGGAGTTCAAGCGGAAGGACACCTTCTACGTCGGCCTGGCGGATTTCACGTTGTCCGAGAACCGCACCCGCGGGCCCGCGGAGCTGTTGCAGGGTGCGGACGCGCCCACGGACCTCGGTTCATCGCTGGACGGCCGGCTCGCGTTCTATGTGAACAGTGAGTTCGGGGACCACTGGAACGTCACCGCGAGCGCAGATACTCGCGAGGGCCCGGTGGAAGACCTTTTCAGCAATTTCCTGGACAAGTCTCCAGACTCTCTGTTCCGCCGCATCGACCCCGACAATCACTACCCGACCTTCGGCGACGACGGCGTCGTGGAGGAAATGGCCGCCACCATGGGCAAGTTCTACGTCAAGGCGAGCCATGGCGAGAACTACGGCATGTGGGGCAATTTCTCGATCGGGTACATGGGCAGCGAGCTCGGGCAGGTCGACCGCGGCCTCTACGGCGCCAACACCCATTACGGATCGCAGGCGACGACCAGCTTCGGAGAGCGCCGCTTTGCGGTCGACGGGTTCGCGGCGGAACCCGGAACGATGGCGAGCTTCGAGCAGTTCAGGGGCACTGGCGGCTCGCTCTACTTTCTGCAACACCAGGACATCCTCGGCGGCTCCGAGCGCGTTCGCATCGAGCTGCGCGACAAGGTTTCCGGCATCGTCACCGGCGTCGTCAACCTGCGGCCGGACATGGACTACGACATCGACTACATGCAGGGCCGGCTGCTGCTGTCCGAGCCGCTGTCATCAACGGCCGACGACAACCTCCTGGTCCGCAGCAGCGGCCTCGGCGGAGACGAGGCCTGGCTTGTCGTCCGGTACGAGTTCACGCCTGGCTTCGACGAACTCGATGCCGTCGCCGTCGGGGGCCAGGGCCACTACTGGTTCAACGACTATCTTAAGCTCGGCCTGACCGCGAGCAGCAGCGAGGAGGGCGACGTCGACAACAGCATGAACGCCGCCGACCTGACGCTCAGGAAGAGCGCGGAGACCTGGCTCAAGTTTCAGACTGGCCGAAGCGAAGGCCTTGTCTCCGGTCTGCAGACGTCCGACGACGGCGGCTTCGGCTTTGCTGGCTACGACGACCTGTCTTTCACCGAGGCCGATGCCGGGGCGTACCGGGCCGACGTGAGCGTGGGCCTCGGCGACTTCATCGCGGGCCGGGAAGGGCGCGCGACGCTCTACGCGCAATCGATAGAGGCAGGATATTCGGCGCCGGGGCTTGCGACGATCGCGGATACGGAGAACGTCGGCGGGACCTTCGTGATGCCGCTGTCGTCCCGCCTGAGCGTCGGCGCCAAGGGCGACCGCCGGACGATCGACCAGGGCCTGGAAACGACCGCGGTCGAGGTGAATGCCGGGTTCCACGTCACCGAGCGCATGAAGCTGAGCGCCGGCGTGCGCAATGACGATCGCGTCGACAATTCCCTGGTCGTGCCGCTCACGCAGGAGCAGGGCGAGCGCACGGACGCCGTGCTCCAGTTCGACTACGACCCGGGCTCGTCCTGGCGTGGCTACGGCTTCATGCAGGAAACCGTCGCCTCCACGGGTGACCGCGAGGAGAACGGGCGGGTCGGCATCGGCGGCTCCTACCGGCTTACCGAGCGCCTGCGCATCGACACCGAGGTTTCGGACGGCGACCTCGGGCCAGGCGGCCGCATTGGCAGCAACTTCCTCTATTCCGAGCTCACCAACCTTTACCTCAACTACGCGCTCGAAAACGAACGCGCCGACAACGGGCTCACTTCGCGGCGTGGCAATCTCGTGTCAGGCGTGAAGCGGCGGCTCTCCGACAGCTCGAGCGTCTACTTCGAGGAGCGCTACCAGGACAGCGGCTCGGCGTCCGGGTTGACACACGCGACGGGCATCAGCTTGGCCGCGAGCGAGCGCTGGAACTTTGGCGCCAATGCGGACGTCGGCACTCTGACGGACTCGCTGACCGGCGCGGAGACCGACCGCATCGCTGGCGGCGTCCGCATGGGATACGGATTCGAGAATGTCCAGTTCTCAAGCGCGGTCGAATACCGGATCGATGAAGCAGAGCAGCTTGACACGGGCGTCACGGAGCGGACCTCGTGGCTGATTCGAAACAGCATCCGGTACCAGCTGACGCCGGACTGGCGCGTGATCGGCAAGTTCAATCATGCCGTCAGCGAAAGCTCGCTCGGCGAGTTCTATGACGGCGGCTACACCGAGGCCGTAGTCGGCTACGCGTACCGGCCGGTGAACAACGACCGGTTGAACGCGCTTACCAAGTACACCTACTTCTACAACATGCCGACGACCGACCAGGTGACGGGGCAGGCCATTGCGGCGGAGTTCGTCCAAAAGAGCCACGTCGCCGCGCTGGATCTCAGCTACGACCTGACCGAGCGCTGGACGATCGGTGGCAAGTACGCCTACCGCCTCGGCAAGATGAGCCTCGAGCGGGAATCGCCGGAGTTCTTTGACAACACCGCGCACCTCGTGTTGTTGCGCGCCGACTGGCGCTTCCTGGAAGGTTGGGAAGGCATGCTCGAGGCGCGTGCGCTCGAGCTGCCGGACCTCGACGAGAAGCGCAGCGGCGCGCTCATCGCCGTCTACCGCTACCTCGGGAAGCACTTCAAGGTCGGGGTCGGCTATAACTTCACGGATTTCTCGGAGGACCTCACCGACCTGAGCTACGAGCACCAGGGCGCCTTCCTCAATATGATCGGCGTCATGTAAGCGAGTGGTGTCAGGTCCAGGCCGCCCTCGCCGCCCCTGTGAGGCGCGGGGTCCGTGCGGTCGGCGCACTTTTCGTAGCCAGCCACCGCTTCAGCTTATCGCTTCTGCCTGAACGCAAAGTTCGCCTGCCGGGCGAGGTGAATTGCCTGGTCGAGAACAACTCGGTCATTCACGGCCTTGATCGTATCGTGTCAAGGCTGCGGTGGCTCCGCGCTAGAATCCCGGTTTGGAAAACATCCAGTCTGTTTTCGCACACAGCAGGTTCGTCGCCGAGGCCTGCGCCCGCGATCCGGAATTGCCGGCGTCGCTCGTCACGGGCCGCGACCTGCGCGCGGCCTGCGACGCCTTGCTGGCAGGCGACCCGGACGAATCGCGGTTCATGGACGGATTGCGGCGCCTGCGACGGCGGGAACTGGTGCGCATCGCCTGGCGCGACCTCGCCTGCGGGGCACCGCTCGACGAGGTGCTCTCCGACCTGTCGGCCCTCGCGGATGCCTCGATCGCGACGGCGCTCAGCTTCGCGACCCGCGCGCTTTCCGCAACCTACGGAACGCCGCGGTCGGCGAGCGGCGAGCCGCAGGAGCTCGTCGTGGTCGGGATGGGCAAGCTCGGCGGCGGCGAACTCAATTTCTCATCGGACATCGACCTCATCTTTCTCTATCCGGAAGCCGGCGAGACCGACGGCCGGCGGCAGGTCGCGAACGAGGACTACTTCACCCGGCTCGGACAGGCGCTGATCCGGCTGCTCGACGCGAAAACACCGGAAGGTTTCGTGTTTCGCGTGGACATGCGGCTTCGTCCCTTCGGGGAGCCGGGGCCATTGGTCGCGAGCTTCGGCGCGTTCGAGGCCTACTTGCAGCAACATGGGCGCGACTGGGAGCGCTATGCCTGGGTGAAGGCGCGCGCCATCACGGGCGCCGACCGCTACCGCGAACTTTTTGACGGCGCCGTGAGGCCTTTCGTCTTCCGACGCTATCTCGACTTCGGCGTATTCGAGAGCCTGCGCGAGATGAAGGCGATGATCGCGCGTGAAGTCGAGCGCCGCGAGCTGCAGGACAACATCAAGCTCGGCCCTGGCGGCATCCGCGAGATCGAGTTCATCGTGCAGGCGCAACAACTCATCCGTGGCGGCACGGAACCGAGGCTCCAGGAGCCGTCCCTGCTCGCGGTCCTGCCACGGCTGGAGGGCGCGAAACTGATGTCGCGTGCGGCCGTCAGTGAACTCCGCGACGCATACGAGTTCCTGCGGCGCGTCGAGAACCGGCTGCAAATGGTCGACGATTCGCAGACGCATGCGTTGCCGGTCGATGCCGCAGGCCGCGAGCGCCTGGCTTCGTCAATGGGATATGCGGACTGGACGCAATTCAGTGCCGCCCTCGAATCCAGGCGAAGCGCCGTGACCGGGCGATTCGACGGCGCGTTCCTGGGCCGCGGCGTGACGGCCAAGACGACGCCGGCCGCGCTATTCGAGGCGCTCTGGACCTCGGAACCATCGCTCGAGCGCATTGTGGAGGAAATGGCGATGTTCGGACTTGCCGAACCTGAAGCAGCCGCCCGAGTGCTGCTCGAGCTCCGCCAGTCCGCTTACTTCCGGCGACTCGACGAGTTCGGGCGGCGCCGGCTCGCGACGCTCCTGCCGAGAATCCTCGAGGGCGCTGCCAGCGTGGTCGTCCTGACGCGCCTCCTGCGCATCATCGAGGCGATCGGCGGGCGCACGGCCTACCTCGCACTTCTGAACGAGAACGCACAGGCGCTCGGGAGGCTCGTGCAGATCTGCGGCATGGGAGACTACCTGGCCCGGCAAGTAGCCGCGCATCCCCTCCTGCTCGACGAACTGCTCGACGCGCGCGTGTTCGATTCACTCCCGGACCGCGCGCAGTTCGCGCAAGAGCTCGCGGCACGGCTCGAGCACGCGGGCAGCGACGAAGAGCTGCGCGTGGACGCGCTTCGCCAGTTCCGGCGGGCCGCGATGTTTCGCATCGCCATGCTGGACCTTACTGGTCGCCTGCCGCTGATGCAGGTCAGCGACCGCCTCACGGACGTTGCCGAGCTGATTATCGAACAGGCGCTCGTGCTCGCATTCCGGCACACGGCCGGGCAATACGGCGAGCCGCGCTGCCAGGACGGCGAGGGTACGCGCGCCGTGCGGGTCGGGATCGCGGGTTACGGAAAGCTCGGTGGCATGGAACTTGGCTATGCATCGGACCTCGACCTGGTCTTCCTTCACGATTCCACCGGCGACCGGCAACAGACCGCAGGGCCCAAGGCCGTGGACAACGAAGTCTTCTTCCTGCGCCTTGCCCAGCGGCTGGTGCACCTTTTGACCGTGCATACCGCGGCAGGGAGGCTTTATGACGTGGACGTGCGGCTCAGGCCCTCCGGCAAGGGAGGCCTGGCTTTTACGCAGATCGGTGCCTTCGAGGACTACCAGCGGCGCGAGGCCTGGACCTGGGAGCACCAGGCACTCCTGCATTCGCGCTGGGTCGCGGGCGATGCCGGCCTCGGCGCCAGCTTCGCCCTGATCCGGCGCACGGTGCTCGTCGAAGCGGTAAGGCGCGAGACGCTGCGCGAGGAAATCGTTGCAATGCGCGAGCGCATGCGCGCGGAGCACGCCAAGCCCCGGGAAGGGCAGTTCGACCTGAAGCAGGATCGCGGCGGCATCGCCGACATAGAGTTTCTCGCCCAGTACTGGGTCCTCAAGCACGTGCGCGAGCATCCGCCGCTGGCCGAGTTCGCGGACACGATCCGGCATCTCGAGTCAGTCGGCTCGGCCGCGCTCGTCGACCACCAGGTCATCGACCGGCTCGTGGACGCCTATCGCAACTACCGGAACGCCGCGCATCACCTCTCGCTCGAGCAACGTCCTCCGATCGTGGACGCCGTGGAGTACGCGCCGATCCGGGCCGGCGTGGCCGCGGTCTGGAACGAGGTCATGGTCGCGGGCGCCGACCCGGCGCCGCTATAATCCCGGAATGCAAACCGCGAAACCGCTGCAGCCGCCCAATGCGCGCGAGCGCTATGAAGTGACCGCGGCCGACCTGCCGCTTTCCTGCCCGATGCCCTCGATGTCGCTCTGGAACAGCCATCCACGCGTTTACCTGCCCATCGAGGCGACTGGTTTTGCCAAGTGCCCGTATTGCAGCTCCGAGTTCGTGCTCTCCCGCTGATCGCAAATGTTTGAGCGGCTCGCAATCGACCGCGGCGCGATCCTCTTCGATGCCGAACGCGTCGATGCGCCCGGCCCGCAGCTCTTCGACCCGGCGCACTGGAGCTCGCAGGGCGCGCTCACGGAGCAGTCGGGCGGCCGCGGATCCATCCAGTTCATCGACAAGGACAACGACCGCTGGGTCATGCGGCGCTACCTGCGCGGTGGCATGGCCGCCCAGATTGCACGCGACAGCTATCTGTTCCTGGGGGAGAAGCGCACGCGCTCGTTTCGCGAGCTCCGGCTCCTCGCGGCGCTTCGCGCGCGAGGCCTGCCGGTGCCGGCGCCGATCGCCGCCCGCTACGTGCGCGACCTCGTCACCTACCGCGCTGAACTCATCACCGAGCGGCTGCCGGGCGCTCACTCGCTTTCCGAAATGCTGTCTGCAGGACGCATGGACGACGCGCGCTGGGCGGCGATCGGACGTTGCCTGCGCCATTTTCACGATGCGGGTGTGCAGCATGCCGACCTCAACGCGCACAACATCATGCTGGGCGAGAACCGCGAGGTCTGGCTGCTCGACTTCGATCGCGGCCGCCTGCGGCATCCCGGCTCCTGGCGCGAACGCGCGCTCGACCGGCTGGCGCGAAGCCTCGCAAAGATAAGTGCAGATGCGACCGAATGGCGGACCGGCTTTGCGCTCCTGCGCCTCGCGCACGATGCGTGAGGCGCGATGTATTACCTCTATAACGTACTCATCTACCTTGCCGCACCCGTAGCGATCCTCGTACAGCTATGGCGCGGACTGCGCGACCCGAGCTACCGCGGTGGGCTCGCCGAGCGGTTCGGCTTCGGGCCGTCCGTGGCAGGCCCGACGATCTGGATTCACGCCGTGTCGGTTGGCGAAGTCCAGGCTGCGCAGCCACTCATCGCGCAACTTCGTGAGCGCCATTCCCGCTACCGGGTGCTGCTGACGACCGTGACACCGACGGGAGCGGCGCGTGCGCGGCTCCTTTTCGGCGACCAGGTGATGCTCCGTTACGTCCCGTTCGACCTGCCCGGCTCCGTGAAGCGCTTCTTTGACCGCGTGCAGCCGAAGCTCGCGATGATCCTCGAAACCGAGCTCTGGCCGAACCTCTACGGTGAATGCGGGCGTCGCGGCGTGCCGCTCGTGCTCGCGAGCGCGCGCGTGTCGCCGCGCTCCGTCGGGAAGTACCGCAGGCTCGTTTCACTCTTCCGCAAGACGCTCTCTCACGGGATCCTGATCGCGGCGCAGAGCGAGTCGGACGCCGAGCGGTTCCATTCGATCGGGGCGACGCCGGACCGCACCCATATCACCGGCAACATCAAGTTCGACTTCCAGCCGCCCGCGGGAATCGAGGACCAGGGAAGACGTTGGCGCGAGAAGAACGCGGCGGGCCGCCCGGTCTGGGTCGCGGGCAGCACGCATGAGGGCGAAGAGGCGATCGTGCTCGATGCGCACCGCCGGGTGCTGGAGCGCTTTCCAGACGCGCTGCTCGTGCTCGTGCCCCGCCACCCGCAGCGATTCGATGCCGTGCGCGACATGCTCGCAAAGCGCCACGATCCCGCGTCCAATCGCTCCTCCGGCATGACGATTTCCCGCACCACGAGCGTGGTGCTCGGGGACACGATGGGGGAGCTCATGATGTTCTACGCGGCCTGCGACGTCGCGTTCGTGGCCGGGAGCCTCGTGCCGATCGGGGGCCACAACCTGCTGGAGCCGGCCTCGATCGGCCGTCCGGTATTGACCGGGCCACACAATTTCAATGGTGAGGAGATCGCCCAATTGCTGATGGACGCCGGCGCCGCCTTCATCGTCGCGGACTCGGAGCAGCTCGCGCACGCGGTCACGGGCCTGCTCGACGACGCCAAGCTGCGCGGGGTCATGGGCGCGGCCGGCCGGGCCGTGCTGGACTCGAACCGCGGCGCGCTTGATCGCCTGCTGACTCTGGTCGATCCTCTGCTCGAATGAGGGGCTACCCGGATTGAAAACCGACTTGGGCCTCGCCGCGCCCTATACGCCCGATGCGATCGAGGCGCTCGTCGACCAGTTCGGCTCGCCGCTGTTCGTGATCGACTGTGAGCGGCTCAGGCACCAGTACCATGCGCTTGCGCAGGCGCTGCCGGGCGTGGACCTGCATTACGCGCTCAAGCCACTGCCCGACCGGACTGTCGTGCAGGTGCTCGCGCGCGAAGGCGCCTGGTTCGATCTCGCGACGAATGGCGAGGTGGACCTCGTTCGCGACGCGGGCATCCCGCCAGGCCGCTGTATCCACAGCCACCCGATCAAGCGCGGCTCCGACATCCGTCACGCGCTCGACTGCGGCGTCACGACCTTCGTTGTCGACAATGCAGAGGAAATCGCCAAGTTCGACGCCTGCCGCGCGCGCGTGCGGCTGCTCCTGCGCATTTCCTTCCGCAACCCGGACACGATCATCGACCTGTCGCGCAAGTTCGGCTGCGATGCGGACGCGGCGGTCGGGCTCGTCGATAACGCGGCGAAGCGAGGCATCAGGATTGCCGGGTTTTCCTTCCACGCCGGATCACAGCTCGTGAAGGCCGACAAGTACGTCGAGGCGATCGATACCTGCGGGCGGCTGATCGCGGAGGCACGGTCGCAGGGTTTCGCGCTCGAGGAGCTCGACATCGGCGGCGGTTTCCCGATCGACTATCTCGAACCTGTCGCGCCGATCGGGACTTATTGCACGCCAATTCGGGCGGCGATCGCACGGCTGCCCCGAGGCCTTCGTGTCATCGCCGAGCCCGGCCGTTTCATCTGCGGCCCCTCAGTCATCAGCGTCTCGACGGTGATGGGGCGCGCGAAGCGGGAAGGTCGCTGGTGGTATTACCTCGACGACGGCATCTACGGCACGTTCAGCGGCCAGCTTTACGACAAGATGCGCTTTCCGGTCGAGCCATTGCGCGGCAAGGACCGCCCGCGCGAAGCCTGCGTCATTTCGGGCCCGACCTGCGACAGCCTCGACGTGGTGGCAGAGGACCTGCCGATGCCGGTGCTCGAGATAGGGGAGCGCCTCGTCGCACGCCAGATTGGCGCCTACACAATGGCTTGCGCGACGGATTTCAATTTTTTCCCGCGGGCGAAGGTCATTGCCGTCAATGTCGAGCGCGCTGCCTCCTGAGCCGCTTTGCGCCTGCCCGATGAGGCGGCGCGCCCTTCAGGGAATCCTTTCCGCCGCAGCGGTCTTTGCCCTGCCGGCCCGCGCCGCGCCGGGTTCGGGTGCCCGGCTGATATTGATCAACACGCATACTGGCGAAGTGCTCGATACGGTCTACAGGACCGATTCGCAATATTTGCCAGGCGAGCTCGGACGGCTCGACTGGCTCCTGCGCGACCATCGCACCGGCGATGTATTGCCACTCGATTCGCGGCTCTTCGATCTCCTGCACGAACTCGCAGGATCGGCCGGGCTCGAGCCGCGTTACCAGGTCATTTCCGGCTTCCGCTCGCCGGCGACGAACGCCATGCTCGCCGCGAACTCGGATGGCGTGTCGTCGCGGAGCCTGCACGTGGAGGGCAAGGCGATCGACGTGCGCCTCGAGGGCTTGGCGCTCGAGCGGCTGCGCGACCTCGCGCTCGCGAAGCGGGCAGGCGGCGTCGGCTATTATCCGGCCTCGGATTTCGTGCATCTTGATGTCGGCCGCGTGCGGGGCTGGTGACGACTTCCATTCATCGCCGTGTCGATGCGCTGCGGGCGGGCAGGGACCCGGGCTTCGTCGCGCGCCTTACCTCAGGCTGGGCCGTGCTCGGGGAGCGCCAGTTCCTGCCGGGCTATTGCCTGCTGCTGCCCGACCCGGTCGTGCCGAACCTGAACGCGCTGAAGGGTGAAGGGCGCGCCGCTTTCCTTGCCGACATGGCGGCACTAGGGGACGCCGTGCTCGCCGTGACACATGCCGTGCGCATCAATTACGCCATCTTTGGCAATCAGGATGCGGCTCTTCACGCCCACGTGATCCCGCGTTACCACGACGAGCCGGCGGAATTCCGGACCGCGCAGCCCTGGGCCTATGATTGGGATGCCGCGCCCGCCTTCGACCCCGAACGTCACCGCGACCTGCGCGACCGCATCCATGCCGCCCTGGGGTCGGCCATCGCGGCTTCCTGACCTGTCTTACACTCTGCGGATGGCCGTCGGCGACGACTTCCGCGACTTCGTGCTCGAGCAGCTTGCGGCTGCCGGCCAGGTCACCTCGCGCTCGATGTTCGGCGGCATCGGCCTCTATCTCGACGGGCTCTTTTTCGCGCTGATCGATGATGACACGCTCTATTTCAAGGTCGACGAATCGACCCGCGCCCGGTACGAGAAAGCGGGTTCGAAGCCGTTTTGTCCGTTTCCCGACCGGCCCGACCAACCGATGGGTTACTGGCAAGTGCCGGCCGAAGTGCTGGAGGACTCCGAGGAGCTCGCCCGGTGGGCGCGCGAGGCGATGGGCATTGCTCTTGCGAAGCGCAGGAAGCGGCCGGCAAGGCGGCGCGCGACAGTCCGTCGCGGCAGGCCGGGGCGATGAACGTACACTCCGAGGACGCAACGCTTCGCCTGCGCCGGGAATGGGAGCCGCGCTTCCGCCAGTTCGTCGCGGAACAGCCGGACGCAGACCCAGGCCACGGACCCGTTCATCTCGAACGCGTTGTCGCGACCGCGCTTCGCCTCGCTCTGGAGGAAGGCGCACGCGTGGATGTCGTGCTACCGGCCGCCTGGCTCCACGATTGCGTGCACGTCGCCAAGGATTCTCCTCTGCGTACGCAAGCCTCGCGGCTCGCCGCGGATCACGCGCTGCGCTACCTTGCGGACGCCGGTTATGCAGGCGCCTGTCTGCCACAGATCCGGCATGCGATCGAGGCGCATAGTTACTCCGCCGGCATCGCGCCGCGGACCATCGAGGCGAAAGTCGTACAGGACGCGGACCGGCTCGATGCGATCGGCGCAATCGGCATCGCGCGCTGCATTGCGGTCGGCGCCGCGCTCGGCCGCCCGCTCTACCGGTCCGAGGATCCATTCTGCAGGTCGCGCAGTCCGGATGACCGCGGCGCCTCGGTGGACCACTTCTATTCGAAGCTCCTCAAGCTTGCCGCCACCATGCAGACTGCCGCGGGCCGCCGTGAGGCCGAACGCCGCACGGCCTTCCTCCGATCCTTCATCGATCAGCTCGAGACGGAGATCGGGACTTGAGCCGCGGCGTCAGCGCGACGCGCGCGCTGAAGATGCTGCGCGATGGCAATTCACGCTTTGCCGCGAATGCGCGCGGCACGGGCACCCTGATCACCGCCGCTCGCCGCGCGAAACTGACTGCGGCCCAGGAGCCGTTTGCGATCGTGCTCGGCTGCTCGGATTCGCGAGTGCCGGTCGAGCTCGTCTTCAACCAGGGGCCCGGCGACCTCTTCGTCATCCGCGTGGCGGGCAACATCGTCGCGCCGTCCCTGATCGGCAGCGTCGAGTTCGCGGCCGACCGGTTCGGTACGCGACTCGTCGTCGTGCTGGGACATTCGTCATGCGGCGCGATCGCGGCAACGATCGAGGAACTGCACCGGCCCACGAACAGCCATTCGCCCAACCAGAAGGCGATCGTGGATTTCATCCGTCCCGGAGTCGAAAAACTGGTTGCGGAGAAAGAGTCCGAGGGAGCGCTCGCGGTCGAGCATGCCGCGATGACCGCCAATGTCCGCGCGTCGGTCGGCCAGTTGCGGCATGGTTCCGCGATTATCGAGAGCCTGATCGCGTCCGACGGTCTCCTCGTCACCGGCGCCTGGTACTCGCTGGAGACCGGACGGGTCGAGTTCCTCGAGGAAACCCTACCGGCTTAGCGCGGCGATGAAGGTGGCGGCATCGACATTGCCGCCGCTCAGGACGATCGCAGTGGTTCGGCCGGCGATTGGCAGTTTCCCTGCGAGGGCCGCAGCGAGGGCGACGGCGCCGCCCGGTTCGACGACGAGGCGAAGGTCGCGGAAGGCGCGTGCCATCGCGGTCTCGACCTCCGCGTCGCTGACCGTGAGGATGCCGGCGAGCAGTTCCCGATTGATCGCGAACGTTAGTTGCCCGGGCGGCGAGGACTGGAGCGCGTCGCAGATCGAGCGGGCTTCCGGCGGATTCCTGAGGAGTGTGCCGGCGGCCAGCGAGCGTCGCGTGTCGTCGAAGGCCTCGGGCTCGACACCGTACACGACGACGGCCGGCGCCAGTGCGCGGATCGCGGTCGCCGAGCCGCTGACGAGGCCTCCGCCACTGCAGGGAATCAGGACATGGTCCGGGGTCAATCCGAGTTCCGCCGCCTGCTGCATCAACTCGAGGCCGACCGTGCCCTGGCCTGCAATGATGTGCGGGTCGTCGTAGGCCGGAACCAGCATCGCGCCACGTTCGGATGCGAGCCTCGCTGCGATCTGCTCCCGGCTTTCCCGCACGCGGTCATAGAGGACGACCTCTGCACCGAGCGCGCGCGTGTTGTCGAGCTTGATGCGCGGCGCATCCGAAGGCATCACGATGGTCGCCGGAATTCCAAGCATCTTCGCCGCGGCGGCGACGCCCTGGGCGTGATTGCCGGAGGAGAAGGCGACGACGCCGGCGCGCCGTTCGCCGGCATCGAGCTGGACGAGGCGGTTGTACGCACCACGGAACTTGAACGAGCCCGTGCGCTGCAGCGACTCCACCTTGAATAGAAATCGGCCGCCCATCGCCTCGTCGAGCGGCGTCGAGGCGAGCAGGGGCGTCCGCCGGGCGACGCCGGCGAGGCGGCCCGCGGCGGCCTGTACGTCGGCGAGACCGGGCAGGGGGAGCGATTCGTGCCGTGCGTTCATCGGGTGCTATGTTACGCCGCATGCAGCGTACCCTGCGCATGGCGCACCTCGTCGTCGGCGCGATTGCGGTCGTCGCCTTCCTGATCACCGGCATGCTCATGAGCGCTCACGAACCACCCGTCGCTGCGATGGACTGGGGCGAGCGGCTGTTGTTTCGCTCGAGGCACATCTATCTCCTGGCGGCGGGGCTCGTGAACCTCGCGCTCGGCGTGCGCTACGGCCTGCCGGAGCGCGCGGCCCGGCGCGGTGCCGCAATCGCTGGAACGCTGCTCGTGCTCGCGAGCGCCGTCCTGCTCTTTTTCGCCTTCTTTGCGGAGCCGATGGCTGGCCGGCTGCCCGGACCTGCCAGCAGCTTCGGACTCTTCGCCCTCTTCGGCGGCGTGCTGCTGTATACGCTCGTGAGCCTGCGCCAGAGTCCGGGCCGGGCCGCATCGTGACCGACCCCATCTGGATGCCATGCTCGGCGATGGTGGGCCTGACCGCGCTCGTCTGGGTCAAGCTCTACGCCGACCGGCTCGGCGAAATGCGCGTGAAGCGCATCGATCCGCAGGCACTGTCAACCGCGCGTGCCGCGGCGGGCAAGCTGGAACGCACGCAGGCCGCCGACAACTTCCGGAACCTGTTCGAGGTGCCGGTGCTGTTCTACCTGCTCTGCGTCGCGCTGGCGCTGAACGGCGGTTCGACGCCGGGATTCGTCGCGGCCGCCTGGGGCTATGTCGGCTTGCGAGTGCTGCACAGCCTCATCCACACGACCTACAACCGCGTCATCCATCGTTTCCTCGCCTATGCCGCGAGCACGTTGCTCCTGTTCGGCATGTGGATTGCATTCGTCGCGAGGATTGCGCCGTGAGCGAATTCGAAGGGCGTTGCCTTTGCGGCGCGGTGCGATTCGCCGTGTCGCCGCCTACGCTCTTCGTCGCCCACTGTCATTGCCACTATTGCCGCGAAGCGCATGGAGCGGCCTTCGTGACCTGGGTAGGCGCGGCCGAAGAGCGCTTCCACTTCCTGCCCGGATCGGCGGAGCCGAAGTGGTACCAGTCCTCGAAGCAGAGCCGCCGTGGCTTCTGCCCGAGCTGCGGCACTACACTTTTCTTCGCGTCGTCGATCTGCCCCGGCGAAATTCACGTCGCGCGGCCCGCAATCCCGGGACCGATTGATCGTGAGCCACAGTGCCATGTTTTCTATGACCAGCGCGCCGAGTGGATCGCAGTCGGCGACTCGCTGCCGCGCTATACGAGCGAGGAGCCGGGGCTTCGGAAATTCCAGGCTGTGGCCAAAATCAGGGGTTGAAAAACACCTTTCGATTCGTCAAACCGGACGGCCAGTCGTTCGACAGTGCGGCGCCGAACCCCACCGAATGGACACGGATCGTCGCGGCGCACGAAGCACATGCGATCGTCATCACGCCACAAACCGCCGTCACTCGCTGGATGGGCGAGTCGCTCGACCACGACCTTGCCGTCGGCTGGTTGATGGAGCGAAAGCGTCAGTGCAATCTGGTGAGTCTCGCCAGCTCTTCGATCGGCTCCGAGCACTGCGGCCCGCGGCAGACATAGGCGACCGTTCGATCCCGCGCGCGCTTTCCCGCGAGCGATTCGGGCAGCTCCGAAGTGTCACGCGGAATCGCGATGACCATTCGCCGCGGCGCATACTCGCGCGCAAGCGCAGCCTGCCAGGCCGCCAACTCGCTGTCGGGCCCGCGAATGACGACGATCTCGACGGGCTCGAGATACTCTTCCAGCGCCGTCAGCATTGCGGCATGCGCCTGTGGCGAGCGGGCAAGCGAAGCGTAGCCCGCTTTGATCGCCGCTTCCGAGGCATCGAGATACTTCGCCTCACCCGTGAGCCAGCCGAGTCGCGCGAGGGCCTGTGCGGCGACGCCGTTTCCGGAGGGCATGGCGTCGTCCGCGAAGCCTTTCGGCCGAGTCAACGGCGGATCCTCGCCTTCCGCCGTGAACCAGAACCCTCCGCGCTCGCGGTCCATGAATCGTTCGAGCAACGCGTCCGCAATCTTGTGCGCGAATTCGAGATCCGCGGAGCGAAACCGCGCCTGCATGAGCTCCAGCAACGCGTCGAGCAGGAAAGCATGGTCGTCGAGATAGGCCGGGAAGCGTGCAGCCCCCGCTTTCCAGCTTGCGAACAGGCGGCCATTCCGCCAGCAGTTCTGCCGCAGAAAATCGACGGCCCGGTACGCCGCATCGACATGGGCGGCCTCGCCGAGCATGCGCCCGCTGATCGCGAGCCCCCGAATCATCAGTCCGTTCCAGGCGGTCAGGACCTTGTCGTCGAGGCCCGGACGCACGCGCCGCTCGCGCGCCGCAAACAACGTGGCGCGGCCTGAATTCAGCAGCGGGACATCTTCGGGCCCGATTTCCGCGAAACAGTGCAAGTGCCAGGCGCCCTCGAAGTTCGGCTCGCGGTCGAGCCCGTAGCGGCGCGCGAGCACGCGATATTCATCGGCCGTCACGAGCGATTCGACCTCGTCGCGCCGCCATGCGTAGAAACGGCCCTCGTGTCCCTCGGAATCCGCATCGAGGGCCGAATGGAAACCGCCTTCGGGTGCACGCATCTCGCGCAGCGCCCAGGCTGCCGTCGCAAGCGCCGTTTCGCGCAACGACTCGTTTCCGGTCGCGACCGCCGCCTGCGCGCAGAGGGCGAGCAGGGGTCCGTTGTCGTAGAGCATCTTCTCGAAGTGCGGAATCATCCAGAAGGGGTCGACCGAATAGCGGCAGAAGCCGCCGCCCAGCTGGTCGAAGATGCCGCCCTGCGCCATGCGCAGAAGCGTCCAGGTTGCCATGTGCAGCGCCCGGGGGTCTCCGAACCGCAGCAGGAACTCGATGCTTGCGGCATGAGGAAACTTCGGCGCGGGACCGAAGCCGCCGTAACGCTCGTCGAACGCGGCCTCGAGATCGCGGCGGGCACGATCAAGCGGTTCGCGCGTGACCGCAAGCGCAGCGTCAACGGGGGGCGGTGTGAGGTCCCTGAACACGTCGCGCAGTGCCGCATTCTGGGAGCGAACGCCCTCGCGCTCGTCGCGATAGAACGTCGCAACGCGCTCGAGCAGGTCGGTGAAAGCCGGCATGCCATAGCGTGGCTGCTTCGGGAAATAGGTGCCGCCGAAGAACGGGGTCAGGTCATCCGGCGCAAGGAACATCGTGAGCGGCCAACCGCCGCCGCGTTGCGTCAGCATCTGGTGCGCGACCTGGTACACCTTGTCGAGATCGGGCCGTTCCTCGCGATCTACCTTGACGTTGACGAACAGCCGGTTCATGACGGCGGCGGTCGCCTCGTCCTCGAAGGACTCGTGCGCCATCACGTGACACCAGTGACAGGCGGAGTAACCGATCGACAGGAGAATCGGACGGTCTTCCTCCTTCGCTTTCGCAATCGCGGCCGTTCCCCACGGATGCCAGTCCACGGGATTCGCGGCGTGCTGCAGGAGATAAGGGCTCGTTTCGTCCGCGAGCCGGTTCATCGCGATGCCCGCGGTCAGGTAGAATTGTGCTCACTATAGCCACCGCGCTTCCTCCCCGCATGTCGAGCATCCCTGAAACCGCCGCCTTGTCCGGGAGCGCGCTGCCGCCGCTCGTCCTGAAGCCGCAGGAAGAGCGCCGGCTCCACGCTGGACACCTGTGGATTTTCTCGAACGAGGTCAATGTCAACGCGACGCCGCTGACGGCATTCGAGCCGGGCGCGCAGGTGCAGGTGCGATCGAGCGGCGATCGCTTTCTGGGCTATGCCTATGTCAATCCGCGGACGCTGATCAGCGCGCGCTTGCTGGGCCGCGATGCGGACTTCCCGCCCGGAAAATCACTGATCGTGCACCGGCTGAAAGTCGCGCTCGCCCTCAGGAAGCGAATTTACGCCGCGCCTTTCTATCGTCTCGTCTTCGGCGAGTCCGACCTGCTGCCGGGACTCGTCATCGACCGGTACGGCGACATACTCGTCGCGCAGGCCGGGACCGCCGGCATGGAGGCCATGAAAGCGGACATCCAGGAAGCGCTCGTCAAGGTGATCGCGCCTAAGGCGCTCCTCTGGAAGAACGATTCCCCGGTGCGCGAGCTCGAGGGCCTTCCGCGCTACGTCGAGCCGGCGTTCGGCGAAATCCCGGATTTCGTCGAGGTACCGGAAGGCGGCGTCAATTTCCGGGTTCCGCTCGCGGCGGGCCAGAAGACCGGCTGGTACTTTGACCAGACTGCCAATCGCGCAATGCTTGCGCGCCACGTGCGCGGCGCGCGCGTCCTGGATGTATTCAGCTATGCCGGGGGATTCGGACTGCAGGCCAGGCGCGCCGGCGCCTCGGAGGTTACCTGCATCGATTCCTCCGCTCCGGCGCTCGAGGTCGCGGCTGCAACGGCCGATGCCAACGAGCTGTCGGTTGAGCTGCTTCAGGGAGATGCCTTCGATTCCCTCGAGGCGCTCGTCGCAGAGCGTCGCCGGTTCGACGTCGTGGTCGTCGATCCGCCGGCATTCATCAAGCGCAAGAAGGACCACCCGAAAGGACTGGCGGCCTATCGGCGCATCAACCAGCTCGCGATGCAGCTCATCGATCGCGACGGGCTCTTGATGTCCTGTTCCTGTTCCTATCACCTCCTGCCTGGCGAACTCTCCGATGCGGTCCAGCGCGGCGTGCGCCACCTCGGCCGGTTCGCCCAGCTCATCGCCGTGGGCGGGCAGTCGCCGGACCATCCGGTGCACCCGGCGATCGACGAGACGCGGTACTTGCGCGCCTTCCTGTTCCGGGTGACTGACTGATGCTCGTCTATCCCGAGATCGATCCCGTTGCCTTCGCGATCGGACCGGTACAGATTCACTGGTACGGCCTCATGTATGTCGTCGGATTCGTCGTCGGCTGGTGGCTCGCCCGCCGGCGTGCCGCGCAGCCGGGATCGACCTGGAAGCCGGTCGACGTGGACGACGTCATCTTCTTCGCCGCGGTGGGCGTGATCGCCGGCGGGCGCCTCGGGTGGATCCTGGTTTACGGCTTCGATGCGCTGCGCGAGGACCCGATCGCGATCATCCGTGTTTGGGAAGGAGGCATGTCCTTTCACGGCGGCCTCGCCGGTGTCATGGCCGCGGTCGCGCTATTCGCCTGGCGCCGCGGCCGCCGCGTCGCCGACGTATTCGACTTCATGGCCCCATTGCCAGCTGTTGGTCTCTTCGCCGGCCGCATCGGCAACTTCATCAACAACGAGCTCTGGGGCAAGCCGACAGACCTGCCCTGGGGCATGCTGGTCAAGGGCGAGGTGCTCCATCCGTCGCAGCTTTATGAAGCGGCCCTCGAAGGTATCGTCCTCTTTGCGATCCTGTGGTGGTTCACGGCGAAACCGCGGCCGCGCCTCGCGCCCGCGGGACTCTTCCTGACGCTCTATGCGATATTCCGCATCCTGGTGGAGTTCGTGCGCGTGCCCGACAAGGACATTGGATATCTCGCCTTCGACTGGCTGACGATGGGTCAGCTGCTTTCCTTGCCCGTGCTGGCCGTCGGGCTTGCGATGCTCGCGTACGCCTGCACCCGCCGCGAGCGATCCGGGAACTACGCCTGATATGCACGCCTATCTCGACCTGATGCGACATGTCCGCGAGCAAGGTGCCCGCAAGATGGATCGCACGGGCACGGGCACGCTGTCGGTGTTCGGGCAGCAGCTCCGTTTTGACCTCGCCTCGGGATTTCCTCTCGTCACGACGAAGCGCGTGCACCTCAAGTCCGTGATCGAGGAGTTGCTCTGGTTCCTGCGTGGCGAAACCAATGTCCGCTCGCTCCAGGAGAAGGGCGTCTCGATCTGGAACGAATGGGCGGACGAGCAGGGCGAACTCGGCCCGGTGTACGGCCGGCAATGGCGCGCCTGGGCAACGGCAGATGGCCGCCACATCGACCAGATCGCGCGAGTCATCCAGCAGTTGCGTGAGGATCCCGACTCGCGGCGAATAATCGTGAGCGCATGGAACGTCGGCGAGCTCGACCAGATGGCGCTCGCACCCTGCCATGCGTTCTTCCAGTTTTATGTGGCGGAGAGCCGACTTTCCTGCCAGGTCTACCAGCGCAGCGCCGACATCTTCCTCGGAGTGCCGTTCAACATTGCGTCGTATGCGTTGCTTACGCACATCCTGGCGCAGCAGGCGAACCTTTCGGTCGGCGACCTCGTCTGGACGGGCGGTGACTGCCACTTGTACGTCAATCACCTCGAGCAGGCGGACATCCAGCTCGCGCGCACGCCGCAGCCCCTGCCCACGCTCGCGATGCTGCGCCGGCCCGCGAACATCGCGGATTATCGCTACGAGGACTTTCAGGTCCTCGGCTATGAGCCGCATGCCGCGATCCGCGCGCCTGTCGCGGTCTGAGCAGACGACATGACTGCCTCGCCAGCCGCGATCGTCGCGATGGCTCGCAATGGCGTGATCGGGCGCGACAACGGCCTGCCTTGGCATCTGCCTGACGACCTTAAGCGCTTCAAGGCGCTCACGATGGGCCATGCGATCCTGATGGGCCGGAAGACCTTCGATTCCATCGGCAAACCCTTGCCTGGCCGCCGCAATCTCGTCCTGACCCGTAACGCGACATGGCGCGCGCCCGGATGCGAAGGCGTCGCATCGATTGACGACGCGCTTGCGGCCGCCGGCGACTCGACGTTATTCGTGATTGGCGGTGCCGAGGTCTTTTCGGCCTTCTGGCCGATGATCAGGCGGCTGGATCTCACCGAAGTTCACGCTTCGGTCGAAGGCGATACGCGGCTCGATGCATTCGATCGAAGTCAGTGGCGGGAAACGTTCCGCGAGGAGCATGCGGCGGATGCGCGGCATGCCTACCCGTTCAGCTTCGTGACTCTGGTCAGGCGCGGGGACTAGGGGCCGCTGACGGACAGCCTGCCTTCCTGGAGCAACCGTCCTCCGGCGCGTAACTGCAGGTGAATCGGCGCCGCACCGGAAAAATCCAGCACGAAGGCCTGGCTGCCGGTAGCCAGCTGGACCGTGACCTGGCCGCCCGCAGTGGTCAGTTGCACGTCATCGGGATTGCCGACAAGAGTGGTCATCGCAGGATCGATCCTGGCGATGACTTCGCAGGGAATCGATGTCGACGAGTTGATTTCGAGCCTGAGCCCCTGGCCCTCGCGTCGGAGCGAGGCACTCACCTCGACACTTTCTGTCCGCATCAGCAAATGATCCTGCGGCGCAGCTGGCACCGCCGACTCCGGACCACGGGCCGCCCCCAGCGATCCCTGCAGGTCCGCCCCCGGCGCATTGCCATCGAGCAAGAGGTAACTGATGCCGACAATCAGCAGTCCGCCCAGGATGGCCGCAGCCACGCGGTAAATTGGCCAGCCGTACTGCCGATGCCCGGGATCAGCCGGGCGCACCGATGGTGCGAGTCCCGCAAGAACGGCCGCGCGCAGGCCGTGTGGCGGCTCGGCCTTGGGAATGTCACGCAGCAACTGGTCCGTCCGCCGGAAATCGTTGTGCAGGCGCCGGGCCGCAGGATCCCGCAGCAGCCTGCGCGCCAGCTCAGCCCGCTCCGTGACAGATAGCTCGCCGTCCAGGTCGGTCTGGATCAGTTCCTGCAGCTGGCCCTTGTCCATTGTCACAGGATCCCGCATGAGGCCAGATGTTCCTTGAGGAGCTGCCGTGCCGTGTACAGGCGCGACTTGACGGTCTTGGCGTCGATTTCAAGGACTTGAGCCATGTCCTCATAGTTGAGATCGACAAAGTACCTGAGCACGATCACGGCCCGATGCTCCGGCCTGAGCTTTTCAACGGCTTCCATCACCACGTCGCGCCTCTGATCCTCGGCCAGCAGTTCGGACGGACCGGCGCCGTCCTCGGGGAGGCGCTCATCGACGGGCCCTGCATAGCGATCGCGCACCCGCAGGATGTTGAGCGATTCATTGATCGCCATCCTGTAAATCCAGCTGTAGAACTTGAATTGGGGATCATAGTTCGAGAGGTTCTGGTAGGCCTTCAGGAAGACCGACTGTGCGATGTCGCGGGCGTCCTCTGGATTGCGGAGCATGCGCAATGCAACGTTGTAAACAGGCTTTTCATACTGCTCGACCAGCGCGGTGAAGGCTTGCGGATCCCCTGCCAGGCAGTCCCGGACCCTCGCCGCATCGACGTTCTCACTCATAATAATTACAACTCAGGGACCGGTAAGTTGGCAGGGCAGGGCCGGCCGCTGCTGCTCCGGAGTGCCTCAAATCCCGTACCATCCCCGTGGTCGCATGCGGCGGGCGCCGGCTTCATTGGCCACTCTAGCGTTGGCCCCGAGCGCGCGACAAGCGCGGTGAGTCAGGGCGGCTACCGTCGGTCGTAGTCAAGGGGGGCTTCACGACACGTGACAGCGATCACATTCCTGCAAGCTGTCGGGGTTGCCATGATTCCCTCGGTGGTGTGGGGCTGGTTTTTCGTCTCCCGCAATCCCGAATCGCGGCAGCTGGTCATCGTGACCTTCCTGCTGGGAACCCTGGCCGTGGTGCCGCTGCTGCTGTTCATGGCTGGGCTGGGAGTCCAGTTGCAACGCCACGAGGCAGCAGCGACGCAGCTCGGTGGCCAGGACTTGTTGCAACAGTTGCTCAGCATGATGGGCTTCCTGGTGGGAGTCGCGCTGGTGCTGATCGGCGTCATCAAGCTGTTTCACCTGATCTCACGGCGCGTTACGCGGCACTCTCTGCGCTTCGGCGCCCTGCTGCTGGCGGCGCTGTTGCTGCTGGCGGCGACCCTCAGCTATGACCAGCTTAGCGAGATTCTCGGCGCATGGGTTGGGCCACTCTCGGACCTGTTCCATTTCCTGGTGGTGTTTTCGCTGTTCATGTTTCTGCTGGAGCGGCTCTCCGCCCGAACCGTCGCCAACGCCGCGGTCGCGACGCTTGCCGCCGTGCTCGTCATTGTGGTGGTCAATCCCGGCGCCAACATTTCGACGGCGGGCGACGGGGTGGAGCTGAGCTCGATCTCCACGATATTCAGCCTGCCGTTCCTGCTCGACGTCGTTGAGCAGGACACGCTGACACTGCGGATTCTGAATTTCATGCAGGTTTACATGACCTTCGCGGTGATGGCGATCGGCACGCTGCTGGTGGTTGCGCTGGTCCACGTGATCTACCTGCTGCACGAGAACCGGGCGGTCAAGTTCGTGCACGGCGCGTCGCTGGCATTCTTCTCGCTGCCATTCCTCGTGTGGGCTACGGCGGCGGTCAGCCCCGAGTCGCCGCTGGCAGGCCTGATCGACTCGGCGCCCATGTCCGTCGAGGTCGCCTGGTACGCCAACATCGTGCTGCTGGTTGCGCTGTCAGTTTGGTCGGTTATCGGGTTCATCCGTCAGTCGGGCGCGGCGGCCCTTGGACTGTTCAACGGGCTATACGAGGAGCCTCTGAACTTTCTCGGCGTCGGGCTGTTCCTGACGATTTTCATCGTGGTGTTTCACTGGTTCGGACTCCCGGTGATGACTTTCAGCCTGATCTTCCTGGCCTTCGCGGAGGAGTATTCCAAGCACCTGATCGTTCGCTTCACCGACGACGACAGCATCCAGTCGATCGACGACGCGATCGAGTTTTCCATCATCGTCGGGCTGGCATTTGCGTTCGCTGAGAACGTGCTCTTGTATTTTCCGCGACTGCTCGCCGAGGGGGACACTCCAACGCTGCTGTTGCGCTCGGTGCTGACCGTGCTGATGCATGCGATCGCTTCCGGAATCTTCGGCTATTTCTACGGACTGGCGCATTTCTCGGTCGAGGAGATTCGACGCCGCCATGGCGGCAGAGGACCTGTCTATCGCTGGTTGCACAAAGTCTTCCTGTTTCGTCGCGAGCGCCTTTACCACGAGGCCAAGATGTTCGAGGGGCTCGTCCTCGCCGGTACCTATCACGCGACCTTCAATATCGCGGCGGGCCAGGGCCGGATTGGCGTCATGCTGGGGCTGGTCGGTGCCGGCTGCGCCTTCCTGTACTACCTGCTGGGCCTGAAGGCCAACCGGGAGAAACTCGGGGAAATCTCGGCGGAGCGGGCCCATCAGACTTATGTCGGCAGGCTCAGGAGGCGCTCGACCTAGAGGATCTTGAGCGACAGCATCCATTCGTCGTCGAGCTTATGGCCATCCTCGAAGCCGGCTGCGTAGCCGAACGACAGGGTCATGCTCAGGCGGCTGAGCACCGTGAATGTCATGTCGACCTGTGCGCCGGCATCATAGACGGTGCGGCGCTCGGAGCCGTCCGCGGGCTCTGCGCTGAGCGCACCGACGAACAAGGCCGGGCGCGCCCAGCCCAGGTAAAAGCCCGGCGAACCGACTTCCTCGAAGCGTAGGGGCGGCAGGTTCAGCTCCAGCACGCTCTTGCCGAAGCTGCGACCGGCGAGCTCGTCGATCTCGAAACCGGGGAAGCCGTCGAATTCCCGATAACGCTTGACCTCGCCGTCATCGACATAGTTGTTGCCGAATCCGCCGAAGTAGAAGCTCGCCAGGACATTCTCCCGGTTGCCGGTCGCGACGCCGGCGGCGTTGTACAGCCACACGGACGAGTTTCCGAGCGGAAGTGCGAAGCCGAAATCGAGGCCACCGCGCAGCCTGTACACCTTGTCTCCGTCGGCCCGGTCCACGTTGCCAGCTAGATCCCAGCGGTAGCCCTTCTCATGATCCACGGAACCCTGCGAGCGGCGCGTGTCGGTGTAATCGAGCTCGACCTGGCCCGAGACAATCTCGCTGAACCCGGACGGTACGTTCTGGTTGACAGGTAGCGTATCAAGGCCGCTGAAATACCCGGCTCCGATCGACAGGTCGAGCCGGCGTGGATCGTCGTAGATCAGTGCCTTGTCGTATTCACTGATGAACGCGTCGCCCTTGCGGCTGCGCTCGGTCGGGCCGAACAGGTCGTAGAAGTCTGCGCCGTTGTGCCAGTACTCCCAGCGCCACATGGGCGTCTCGTATCGCAAGTTGACGTGCGGCCGTTCGTCCGTTGGCAGATCCTGGTTCACAGAGTAACTGGCGGCGATATCGAGCCTGTGGAACTGAGCAGGGTCTTCGAGGCGAACGTGCCAGCCGAGCGCAACTGAGTCGCGATAGCCCTCGATGATCGGATAGCCGTCGCCGTAGCCGAGCTCACGCACCGGCCGGTACTTGCCGCGGCGGGTAATCATGGGCTCCAGGTCGACGTCCGCAGGCGGAGGGACCACCCACTCCCGGACAATCGGGTGCTTGCTCGCGATTTGCGCGCCGAGGAAGGTGATGGCGCTGACATCCTCCAGCGGCTTCGGCTCGATGATCGTCGGCGCGAAGCCATCCCCGGTGTATTCCTGGACGATCAGCGCGCCATCCGCCATCGGGATCGGCCTGTAGAAGCCGGTCTCCGCGTTGCTGACCGCTTCGAGCTCGCCGGTCGCAAGCTCGTAGCGGAAAATGTTGGAAACGCCGGTGTAGTAGGAACTGCCGTACAGATACCGGCCATCGCGGGTGAATACGAAGCCCTCCGGGATAGCCTTGCCGAAATCGAACCGGGCTATGGGTTCCAATTTGCCGGCCTCGAGGTCTGCACGGCGGAACACATTCAAGAACTGCGTACCGTCGATCTTCCCGATGGACATCGAGAGCAGCGAGCCGTCGGCCGACACGTCGAGTTCGAAGGGCTCATCGCCGTAGGGCCAGGTATGAACCTGGTTCCAGTTGCTGTACGGGAACGGGATCTGGACCAGGGTCACGTAGCCGTTGAGGTGCCTGAGGCCCCATAGCGACCGGTCCGACTCGTCGTAGCAGATGTCGCCGATGCGCGCGTCCTCGAGCAGCTTGCGCGCCTTGCCCGTCGCGACATCCACGGCCATCAGGTCCCGCCAGGCGGTGTTGTCCGCGGAGTAAAACAGGGTCCTGGTGACTGGATCGAAGGCGGTCGACGTCACCATGTACTTCTTCGGTCCCTTGATGTCCACCAGCTTGCGGATGCTGCCGTCAGCCAGCGAAACGACGCCGGTATAGGCAACAACGCCGGGGTACTGAAAGGCGCCGATCAGGGAATTGGTCGTGGGGTCGTAGAAGGAGCGCGAAACTGAACCGAGTCCCTGTTTCGTCAGGCGCCGGCCTTGCGTCAGCGGATACTTCCGGACCGATCGTAGGTTGGCTTCCTGGAACTCGTGCTCCCAGGCAATCCAGTCGTACCACGCGGTCTCCAGTGGCTTGCCGAAGACCTTTTCGAATTGCTGTGCGTAGTACCGCTCGCTGTCCTCGCCACGCTTCAGCCACTCGACCACGGCCTGTGGCGAATAGACGTCGGCGAGGTAGCTGAGGAAACGGGTGCCATACAGGTAGGCGTTGGTGCCGGTCTGAAAATCGGCGGCCGAGCCCTTTGAAACGATGCCAAGGTCACTGTAGAAATGCGCGCCGTCGCGGACCATCGCGCGGAATACCATTTCGTCGTAGGCGCCCTGGCCCCGGCCGATGCCCCCCGCCATCCAGGTCTCCATGAATGACGCCGCGCCTTCGAAGTACCAGCTCGGCGCACTGAAGCGCGGCACCGTGAGGTAGTTGTAGAGGATCGACTCGGGGTGTTCCTGGATCGGAAGCGGCTTGCCGCCGAAGAACCGCCGCCAGCGTAAGTCGCGTGCATTGGCGACGTCCGCGTTGGCGACGTGCACGGCTTCGTGGTTCATCAACGAGTACATGCGCTCGATGACCGGCATCGTCTCCAGCGTGTGGCTCATAGGGGCGATGGACAGGGCCACTCCGTTGCGTGGCGTGGCGCCGGCGCTGGCATTGCCATAGTCCGCGAAGTCGGTCAGCAGCACCGTGGTCTTCTCGTACGGCGTCCACTCGAAAATCCGCTGCTGGAACTGCAACGAGTTGTAGTAGGTGCTGGCGGCCAGGGGCGTCAGGTAGGTCTGGAAAGGATCGAAATAGAGAAGTCGCAGATCATCGGTTTCGAGCAGGTCCATCTCGAACGCATCGGCGTGGGCAGGGTCGCTGGCGAGAAACCCTGCGAGGAGCAGGCCGGTCAAGGCCTGCAACGACAACAGGGCCGCCGGCATGCCTGCAGGCGGCCCTGTCAATTTCAGCATTCCGACGTGTGCCGACTATTTCTTATTGCGCGGCAGCCTTCATGGCGTCGTTCCTCAGGGCGTCGCGGAACGACTGGTTGGCCAAGGCGTCGCGGAACGACTGGTTGGCCATCGCGTCGCGAAACGACTGGTTGGCCATCGCGTCGCGGAACGACTGGTTGGCCATCGCGTCGCGGAACGACTGGTTGGCCATCGCGTCGCGGATGCCCTGGTTGGCGAACGCGTCGCGGACCGCCTGGTTGCCGAAGGCGTCTCGAGAGGCCTGGCTGGCGAACGCATCGCGGACCGCCTGGTTGCCGAAGGCGTCTCGAGAGGCCTGGCTCGCGAACGCATCACGGACCGCCTGGTTGCCGAAGGCGTCTCGAGAGGCTTGGCTCGCGAAGGCGTCGCGGACGGCTTGGCTCGCGAATGCATCGCGGGAGGCCTGGTTGGCGAACGCATCGCGGACCGCCTGGTTGGCCATCGCATCGCGGAGTGCCTTGTTGGCATAGGCATCGCGGACCGCCTGGCTCTCGAACGCATCGCGGGTGGCCTGGCTCTCGAACGCATCGCGCGAAGCCTGGCTGGCGAACGCATCGCGGACTGCATTGTTGGCAAAGGCGTCGCGGACCGCCTGGTTGGCGAACGCATCACGGACCGCCTTGTTGCCGAAGGCGTCTCGAGAGGCCTGGCTCGCGAACGCATCACGGACCGCTTGGTTGCCGAAGGCGTCTCGAGAGGCTTGGCTCGCGAAGGCGTCGCGGACGGCTTGGTTCGCGAATGCATCGCGGGAGGCCTGGTTGGCGAACGCATCGCGGACCGCCTTGTTGCCGAAGGCGTCGCGAGAGGCCTGGCTCGCGAACGCATCGCGGACCGCCTTGTTGCCGAAGGCGTCTCGAGAGGCCTGGCTCGCGAACGCATCGCGGGAGGCCTTGCTCGCGAAGGCGTCGCGGGAAGCCTGGCTCGCAAAGGCATCGCGGACCGCATTGGAGGCAAAGGCGGCAGCCAGGGCCTTGTCGGACACGATTCTCTGGTAGAGGTCGGTCTGCATGAACTGCGACACGCCCTCGTCACCCAAGGGAAGGGTGTTCGACCCTACGGTGTCGGCTCGATAGCGTTCAGCTGGGGTGACTGAGCCAGCAAGGGACTGTTCCTCTGGCGGGTAGATCGTCGCCACGTAGGCCGCTCCGGCCAATACGACGACCCCGACGACGACCAGCCAGACCTTGTTCGCGGGCGAATTGCTCTTGGAAACTGCCATCTTGCCTCTCCCCTAACTAGGCCGGAACGGCCGGCAATGGTGATTCAACCTACCAAATACGCTGGTGGCACCAAGAAGTTGGTGTTTGTCGCGCCGGAAGGCGCTGCGGGTGCCCGCGACCGTATTCGGTTTTATGACTTAGCTTACCCCATTCAGCGCGCCCGCAATCAGCTCAACCGCGCGCCAGCAGTCCTCGTATGAATTATAGAGCGGGGCGGGTGCGAGACGGATGACGTCGGGCTCGCGCCAGTCGCAGGTGAGGCCCTTTCCGAGCATCCGGTCGAATAGTGTGCGGCCATCGCCGTGCGCGGCGCGCAGCCTTACCGAAAGCTGGGCGCCCCGCGACTCGGGATCGCGCGGCGTCAGGATTTCGATGCGCTCCCCGAGGCGAGACTCGAGCAGCTTCTCGAGCCAGCCCGTCATGGCGACGGAACGCTCACGCAGCGCCGGCAGGCCGACGGCCGCGAACTGGGCGAACGAGGCTTGCAAGGGCACCATCCCGAGAAGCGGGTGGTTGCTCACCTGCCAGCCCGCGGCACCGCGATACGGCTGGAAGTCCGTCGCCATGTCGAATCGGGAATCGAGGTCGTTTCCCCACCAACCGGAGAGCCTCGGCGCCCGCGAGTCGAAATGCCGCTCGTGCACGAAGGCGCCAGCCGTCGCGCCGGGTCCCCCGTTCAGGTATTTGTACGAGCACCAGGCGGCGAAATCGACGTTCCAGTCGTGCAACGCGAGCGGCAGATTGCCGATTGCATGCGCGAGATCGAATCCGGCAATCGCGCCAACGCGATGCGCGACATCCGTAAGCGCCCGGATGTCGAGCCGCTGTCCAGTAAGGTACTGAACGCCCGGCAACAGGACGAGCGCGAGCCGCGCACCTTGGCGTTCGATCTCGGCGATGAGGTCTTCCTGGCGCAGGAGTTGCTCGCCAGCGCGCGGTGCGACCTGGACGCAGGACGACCCGGGATCGCGCCCATGCCAGCCGAGCTGCGAAACCACGGCGTAGCGGTCGGAGGGAAATGCACCTTGTTCGATCAGGATCACGTGGCGCTCACGTGTCGGGCGGTAGAAGCTCGCCATCAGGAGGTGCAGATTGATCGTGAGCGAGTTCATCACGACCACTTCCAATGGCCCGGCGCCTGCGAGAGCGGCCGCAGTCGGAGCGAGCCGCTCATGCAGGTTCAGCCAGTCCGCTCCCGGGTCGTGGTAGCCGAGCACGCCAAGGGACTGCCATTCGGTCATGAAAGCCATTACATCCTCGGCCGCGCGCCGGGGCTGCAGCCCGAGTGAGTTGCCGCAGAGGTAGATCACCTCTCGTCCATCGGTTGTGCGCGGGAAATGGAATTCTGCGCGGAGCCGATTGGCGGGATCGGCCGCGTCCCGCGCGCGCGCGGCTTCAAGCGTCATGTCAGACTTCACTCGGGCCGCACCGGATAGAGCAGCGGCCGGGAGGGCGCTGCGTCAGTGAGGAAGTGCGGGATCTGCAAATCGAGAAGATAGAGGCCGTCCACTATCTCGGAGCCGATCCAGGCAAGCTCCGTGATGCTCGCGTTCGGCCTTCGGGAATCGCAGGCATTTCGTGAACCGGGCGGCAGGCCGAAGAAGATCCTGTGCGCCGCGAGGCGTCCGCCGTCGTCGCCGCGATCCGCCGACGGCAAGTCGAGCACCAGCGTTTCGATGCCACGTTCGACCATCCAGGCCGCGGCTTGCCGCGATAGATATGGCGCAGGAGTGGGGCCCGGATACTCGCGGTGTGGGCCGGTGCCGCCGGTGACAGTCCGGACGATGAGCGCGGAGGGATTCGGGCCCGCATGTCGCTCAATGGATGAATCGAGCGAAGCGGCGGTAACCAGCCGATCGCCGGGCGCCGGTCGCGGGTCGCTGTCTTCTGCCGCATCGGAGGCGGCGACCGGCAGGACGGTGACCAGCAAGGCCAGTTGCACGCCTCCCGGCAGGCGCTCGCTGATGGCGACTCGTTGGTCCGTGACGTGCCCGACGCATTCGGTGTGCGTACCGTTGCAATGGGGTGCCAGCGTGAGAACTTCGCAGTTGCAGCTGCCGCCCGCGCGAGTGTCGCCGACAAAGCCACCCGCACGAAGCGGGCGGGCATCCGCCCGCGGTGCGCCGAAACAGGACGGCTGCGGGCCCGCGAAATCCAGCGGAATCGCGATCGAGCGGGGCTTCGAAAAGTCGACCTGAAGCCGCCGGCCACCAACCTCGAATCGCATGACGTTCATCGTGTCGCTCATGGAAGTGGACGTGTAATTATAGTCACCCGATGGAACCGGGCAGGCTGCCCCGGGTCTGAAGTACGGAACCGGAAGAGGTGCCGTTTGATAGCGCTTCACGCCGCAATCCTGATGACCACGCTGCTCGCAGCCATGCCCGGCATCGCGGACGAGAGCCTGCCGACCGAGGAACCGGCAGCATGGACCATGCACGAAGTGGACTTCCTCTACATGGGATTCACGACCCGCTACACCTGCAGCGGCCTCAGAAGCAAGGTCAAGCTCCTGCTGAAGCACATGGGCGCACGCGAAGACATCAAGATTCTCGAGCGCGGATGCGAATTCGGCTACCAGCGGGTGGCCGATTTCCCGAGACTGAAGATCACGTTCTATGCGCCAGCGATCCCGAAGCAGGGCGACAAGGACCCCGGCGAGCCCGTGCTCGGCGTGTGGAAGCCGGTCGTGATCAAACGCAATTCCCCGAAGGGCCTCGAAATGGGCGATTGCGAGCTCGTCGAGATTTTCCGCGACCGCGTATTGCCAAAATTCCTGACTCGCTCGATGGAAGGCGACATCAACTGCATTCCGCACCAGCTCGTCGGCAACCGCATCCGCCTGGAGTTCGAAGTGCTGACCGGCATCGAATCGGTCGACGCCGCCCAGGCCCTGAACAAGTGATCAGTCATTGACGCGCTTTCGGGCGCGGCAGGGCAGGCTCACGGGTTCCTCTTCACGATCCAGGCGCAGCGCAGTCAACGCGCCGCCCCAGACACAGCCCGTGTCGAGGCAGCGAAGGCCCGGCTCGGCGAGATAGCCGAGCGCTGACCAATGCCCGAATACGAACGCGTCGCCGCGAGTTGCTCGCTCCGGATGACGGAACCAGGGTATCGCCCCTCGCGGCGCGTCCGCGATCGTTCCCTTGTGCGACAGCACTAGCCTGCCCTTCCGATCGACGAACCGCAGGCGCGTCAGGCAGTTGACGGCAAACCGCAGCCGGTCGATGCCCACCAGGTCAGGCGACCAGCGATCAGGCTGGTCCCCGTACATCTCGCCCAGGAATCCAGCCGCATCCGCGCGCAGCGCGCGCTCGACATCGCAAGCGCATTCTTCCGCATCGGCGAGCGTCCACTGCGGCGGCAGGCCGGCATGAATCAGTGTCCAGCCGAGCGCCGCGTCGCGATGAAGCATCGGCCGGGCCGCGAGCCAGGTCAGCAGCTCGCCGCCATCCGGCGCGTCTAGCACCGCCTCGAGCTCCGGCTCGCGCCGCTTCACCGTTTTCGGTGCGAAAGCCATTGCGAGCAGGTGCAGGTCGTGGTTTCCGAGTACGACCGTGACGGAGCGGCCGAGCGACTTCACTTCGCGCAGAGCTGCGAGGGAAGCAGGGCCGCGGTTGACGATATCGCCGGTGAGCCACAATCGGTCGCGGTTCGCGTCGAACTTCAGGCGTTCGAGCAGGCCGACGAATTCCGCGTGGCAGCCCTGCAGGTCGCCGATCGCGTAGTGGGCCACGTCCGGCCTAGTGGATCGTGCCGGGGATCGCGAGCGTGAACGCCGGGATCGGGGCGTCGAAGCGCACGCCGTTGTCCGCGAGCATCTGGTAAGAACCCTGCATCGAGCCGACCGGCGTTTCGAGCACGGCGCCGCTCGTGTACCGGAAGCCCTGGCCCGGCATCAGGTGCGGCTGTTCGCCGACGACGCCTTCTCCACGGACTTCCTGCACCTTGCCATTGGCGTCGGTGATGACCCAGTGGCGCGCAAGGAGCTTCGCCGGAACCGTGCCGCGGTTGCGGATCGTAATCGTGTAGGCGAACACGTAGCGGTGCTCGTCCGGGTCCGACTGGTCCTCGAGGTAACGGGTATCGACATTGACCGTGATCGAGTTGTCGCTCGACTCGTCCATGGCCGGCCTAGCGCAGCCGGACGCCCAGCACGTCGCAGGGCGCGGCATGCAGCACCGTGTCTTCGGTGAAGTTGACGAGGATCGAAGGTCCGCGGCGCTCGCGGCATCCGAGCACAATAAGGTCGGCCTCCTGTTCCTGGGCGGCGCGCACGATCTCGGCCTTGATATTGCCGGCGGTGACCTCGCGCCGCGCCGATCCGATGCCGAGCTGGTTCGCGAATTCCGCGAGCCGTTGCGTCGCGCGATTGACGAGCTCTTCCTCGATTTGCACGGCCGGCAGGAGTGTCTCTCCCATCGGCTCGACCGGCACGTACTCGACGACGTGCAGCACCGACAATTCGGCGCCCATCATCGCCGCAAGGTCGCGCGCGCGCGTGCCGATCGCCTCGCACTGCTCGCCGAGGTCGACGACCACGAGAATCCTGCGGTAGACGTTCATCGCCCGGCCATTATAGCGCCGCCAGACTCGCGAACTCAGCGGGGGCAAGCGTCTCCGGGCGACGCTCGGAGTCAATCCCCGCCGCGGCGAACATCGCGGCATCGACGAGGCCACGAAGCGAATTCCTGAGCGTCTTCCGACGCATCGAGAATGCCGTTGCGACGATGCGCGCGAAGCGCCCGGGATCCGGCAGCGGGAAAGGGTCCCCTGCGTGCGGCACCAGCCGCACGACTGCCGAATCGACCGCGGGCGGCGGCTGGAATGCGCCGCGACCTACCCGGAAGAGTGCGGTCGCAGCGCAGGCCGCGGCAAGCATCACGGTCAGGCGCCCGTAAGTCTTGCCGCCGGGCGGCGCGACAATTCGATCGACGACTTCTTTCTGCAACATGAAGTTCATGTCGGCGATGACGGCGCGCGATTCGAGCAGGTGGAAAAGGAGCGGTGTCGAAATGTTGTAGGGCAGGTTGCCGCAAACGCGAAGCTTCGGGCCCCCCGCGTGAAGCGTCCCGAAATCCACCTCGAGAACATCGGCTTCGTGCACGACAAGTTCACCGCGGCCCGCCGCCCGTTCGCGCAACATGGGGATCAGGTCCCGGTCGATCTCGATGACTTCGACCCGCCCGCATCGCTCGAGCAGCGGGAGCGTCAGCGCGCCGCGGCCCGGCCCGATCTCGACGATCCGCTCGCCGGGCCGCGGGTCGATTGCCGCGGCGATGCGTCTGAGCACGCCGGGATCGTGCAGGAAATGCTGGCCGAAGCGCTTGCGCGCGCGAATCATCCGAAAGTATGTGCGAGCCGGATCGCCTCGAAAAGGCTTCCCGGATCCGCGCGGCCGGTGCCGGCCAGGTCGAGCGCAGTACCGTGGTCGACCGACGTGCGGTGAAAGGGCAGGCCAAGCGTCACGTTGACTGCATGACCAAAACCCGAATGCTTGATCACCGGCAGCCCCTGGTCGTGATACATCGCAAGCACCGCATCTGCGCCTGCGAGCGAAGCGGGAGTGAATGCCGTGTCTGCCGGCACCGGTCCCGTGACCGCAAGGCCGCGTGCGCGTAGCGCAGCGACGACCGGCGCAATCACCTCGATTTCCTCGCGTCCGAGGTGTCCGCCCTCGCCGGCGTGCGGGTTGAGGCCGCAGACGAGTATGCGAGGCGCGTCGAGGCGGAAAGAATCACGCAGTCCACGCTCAAGCACGCCGACAGTCCGCTCGAGCAATTCACGCGTGATGTGCCGCGGGACGTCGGCGAGCGGCAGGTGCGTGGTCGCGAGTGCGACGCGGAGCTTACCCGTGACGAGAAGCATGACCGGGTGCGCGCCGCGAGCCTTTGCCGCGAGGTACTCTGTGTGGCCCTGGAAGGCTATGCCGGCGTCGTTGATCGAGGATTTCTGGACGGGCGCGGTCACCATTGCATGGAAGCGTCCGGCGGCGCAGCCCTCGGCCGCGGCGTCGATGGTCGCGAGCACGTAGCGGGCATTGGCAGGGTCGGGCCTGCCGGGCGTCGCATCGCGGCCCAGCCTGGCCGGCAGGCATGGAAGGGTGCCTGCGCGGTGCGGCGCTGCCGGTGAATCCGCGCGCCATTCGACGGGCTTGAGTTCGAGCTTGAGCAGCGCCGCACGCGCAGCGAGCAGCCCGGGGTCGCCGGCGAAAACGAGTTCACAGGGCCAGTCGGCGAGCGCCGCAGCCAGCGCGAGGTCGGGGCCGATGCCCGCCGGCTCGCCGGTTGTGACGATGATGCGCCGGGTGATCAGGGATTCCGGATCTCGACGTAGGCCTCGTCGCGGAGTCGTCGCAGCCACAACTCGGTCTCCTCGTCGACCTTGCTCTCACGCAGTGCCGTCAGCACCCGCTGCCGGCGCAACTCGTCGCTCTGGTCGTGCGTACGCCGGCCCAGCAGCTGAACGACATGCCAGCCGAATTGGCTGCGGAACGGCTCGCTGATTTCGTCGGGCTGGAGCTTCGAAAGTACGTTCTCGAACTCCGGATCGAACGTGCCGGGCGTGCTCCAGCCGAGGTCGCCGCCGCGTGAAGCGGAGCCAGGATCTTCCGAAGTGACGCTTGCCAGCGCGCCAAAGTCTTCACCCGCGAGGATCCGGTCCCGCAACGCGGTCAGGCGCTGGCGCGTGGTCGCGTCGTCCTGCACTTCATTCGGGCGCATCAGGATGTGTCGCGCGTGGATCTGCTCGACCATGACCGGGCCGCTGTCGCCGCCGCGCGTTTCGTCGAGGCGCAAGAGGTGGAAACCGGTTGGCGTGCGGACCGCTTCGCTGACGTCGCCCGGCTTCATGTTGGCGACGAGGTCGCCGATGAACTGCGGCAGCTGGTTCATGCGCCGCCATCCGAGCTTGCCGCGCTCGAGGGCCGATTGTGCCTTCGAATAGGTGAGTGCCAGCTGCCCGAAGTCTTCGCCCGTCACCGCGCGCCGGTGGATATCGCGTGCGAGGTCCTCGACCTTCGCCATCTCTTCGGTGGTCGCGGCCTCCGGCAGCGACAGCAAGATGTGGGAGACGTCGTACTCCGTGTTTGAGCCCGCCTGGCCCGCGTCACGCTCGAGCGCCTGGTCGAGCTCGCGCGGCGACACGTAGATGCGCGGGAACACGTCGCGCTGCCTGAGCAGCGAAAGCATGATTTCGCGGCGCATCTCCTCGCGGTAGGACGCATAGTCGAGGCCCTGGCGCTCGAGCAAGAGCGGCATCTCCTCGAAGGGAACGTTGTTCCGCTTGGCGACGTCCCGGAGAGCTTCGTTCAGCATTTCATCGGAGACTTGCACGCCGAGCCGCGAGGCGCGCTGCACCTGGATCTCCTGCAGCACCAGCCGCTCCATCACCTGCTGGCGGATGACGTCGGGAGGCGGGGCCTGGCCGCCCTGGCCCTGCAGCCGCTCGGAGATCAGCGCTGACTGCGTGTCGAGCTGGCTCTGCAGCACGATGCCCTCATTGACGATGGCAACGACCCGGTCGAGCGCGACTCCAGTCGAGGACAGTTCTCGCGTCTGTGTGTGGGCTGAGCCCGCGAACAGGGATATGCACAGCAAACCGGTCAGGATTCGGCTCATTTTTCGCCCGGGTCAGGGTGGGGTGGCCGCGGAGGCGGGGGAGTATCCCCGAATGCCGCGTTCCAGGAAAGTATCGCTGCGGGCTCCGACCGAGGAGAGGCCGGTGAGTTCCACCTGCAGGAGCACCGAATTGTCGCTTTCGCCCGTCCGGTTCGACACATAGTTGCGGGCCAGCAGGCGCAGCCGCCAGCAACAGCCCCCATATTCAATGCCGGCGAAGCGGTCAATCGACTTGTTCTCGCGGGTCGAATAGACCTGGCGCGCGAACAGCTGCCACGTCTGGGACAGGCGCCAGGCGAAGCCGGCGTCCCATTGCTCGAGGAAGTCCTCGCGGTAGCGGAAGCCCATATTGACGACCGTGTCGGGCCGGGGCCGGTACTGAATGCTTGAATCCCCGCGGAGCGTGTTCGACTCTTCGGCGTCGTATTCCATGGCGACGCGCGCGCTCCAGTCACGCCAGGCGGTCAGCTCGACTTCGCCGACGAGGTTTGAGGCGCTTCGCCTTTCGGGTACTTCCCCCGGCAGCACGACACTCGGGCTGTCGAAGTAGAAACGCTGGCCGATCGTCGCAGAGAGGTATTGCTGGCCGCTCTCGGCTCGCAGGAGTCGTGTCGTGAGGCCAGCGGCGAGCTCGTTCGCGTCGCCGAGTCGGTCGGCGCCGACGTAGCGGTTAGTGCGGAAGAGCTGCACGAGATTGAGGTCGGGCAACGCCGTGTCGAATACCGGCAAATCGTCCTGGTCGCGGAAAGGGATCCACGTGTAGCGCAGCCTCGGCTCCAGCGTCTGCAGGAGATGATTGCGCGAGCCTGCCTCACGATCGAACACGAGCCCGCTGTCGAGCGAGAGAATCGGCGCCGACCGGTCGGGTGCGTCGTCCGCTCCAGGCGCGGTGCCGGAGAGTTCGTAGGCGGTGACGCTCCAGGCCGCGCTCGGCTCGAAGTGATAGCCGGGACCGCGGAGCGGCCAGGCGACGCGCGGCATTGCGTCCGCGCGCAGGCCGGTGAGGCCCTCATCGCGCTCAAACCACACCGTCTCCGCGTCGAACGACGCTTCGAAGCCGGCAGGCAGTGGCCACAATCCCGTGAAGGCAACTTGCGGCAGGCGTGAATACGGGCGGTCGAGTGGATCGACGCTGACGTCGATCGTCTGGAAATCCTGCACGCGCCCGTCGAGCCGCCAGCCCTGGCCGAGCCAGGCGAGATGGATGTAGCGGTCGAGGAAGGTGATGCTGGTGCCGTCGGGACCGAGCCCGAAGTCCTCGAAGTAGCTGCTGTCACTCGCATCCGCAAGTTCCGCGTCGACACGAAGCCGATCGGTCAGGTCCGTGCGGTGCGACAAGGCCGAGAGCCGTCGATCGCCGCCCGCGAGATCGTCGCCGGGCAGGTAGTCGGTGTCGATCTTGCCGCGGCTGCGCTCGGTCAGGTAGCGGTACTCGGCACCCAGGCCGAAGCCCCGCCGCGAGAGCACGAAGGGCGTCAGCGTCAGGTCGTAGTTCGGCGCCAAATTGAAGTAGTAAGGAACCCTGATCTCGAAACCGCTCTTGTCGGAATTGCCGAACGATGGAAAGAGGTAGCCGGACTTGCGTGCATCGCCCACGGGAAAGGAAATCACGGGCGTGTAGAGGATCGGGATCCCTTTGAGGTCGACGCGGACGTTGCGGCCCTTGCCCTGCTGGGATTTCTGGTCGATGTCGATGGCCGAGGCGCGCAGTTCCCAGTCCGTATTGCCCGCCGGGCAGGTGGTGAAGCGCACATCGCGAAGCTTGAGCTCTCCGTCCGACATGATCGCAAGCGTACCCGCCGAGCCGCGCGCCGGGCGCTTGGGAAGTTCGAACTCTGCGCTCGTGAACTGGCCGGTGCCGAGCGCGTTCCAGCTGCCGGACCCACCCTTCAGGCGAATGTCCGGGGAGCGGTACTCGACATCGCCCTCGACTTCGAACCGCCGCTCGGATGCGTCGTAGGTTGCCGAATCGGCGGACAGCTCGCGCTCGCCCTGGACGATCGTGACGCCGCCGGTCAGCTCTGCATCGCCTTCGCGCGTGACCTCGGCACCGCCGCTTCGGACCTCGACCGGCAGTTCATCCGGCCCCTTGGCCTTGACACCGTCCGCGGGAGGCGCAGTGGCGGCTGCCGGCACGGGCGGCTCCGGCCAGAAGCATTCGTCGGCCGCGGCCGCGGGCAGCACGCCGGTCGTTGCAAGCAAGGCGATGATTCGTCGGGAAATCACTGGAGTCGGGAAGTCTATAATGCGGGCACCCCGGCCGTCGCCTCTGCATGACAACAAACGACAACGCCGATCCGCGGATGCAAAAACTCGAACGATGGATCGCGGGCCTGCCAGGCCCGCCGGTCGATCGCATCGCGCCCGCGTCCGCCGACGCGAGCTTCCGCCGCTACTTCCGCGTTCACCGCGGCGGCGGCACGCAGATCGCAATGGACGCGCCTCCCGAGCGCGAGAGCCTCGATTCGTGGCTCCGCGTCGCTCGCATCCTTGCCGCGACCGGCGTGCATGTGCCGCCAGTGCTCGCGGTGGATGCAGAGCAGGGTTTCGTCCTGATCGGCGACCTCGGGCGCCACCATTACCTCGAGGCGCTCGGCCAGGGCGCGGATCCGGAACCGCTTTACACCGACGCCGTCGATGCGCTCGTGCGCATGCAGTCGGGCGACTCCGCCGAGGCGGAGGAGCTTCCGCCCTACGATCGGGAGCTCCTGATGCGTGAGCTCGAGCTCTTCACCGAGTGGTTTGTCTCGCGCCACCTCTCGCTCTCGCCAGACGACGGAGAACGCGCCGCGATCGCCGGCGCCTTCGACTGGCTCTGCGACCAGGCGCTCGCCCAGCCCGTCGTGCTCGTGCATCGCGACTACCACTCGCGCAATCTCCTCGTTCGCCCCGAGGGCAATCCGGGCATCGTCGATTTCCAGGACGCGGTGCGCGGACCCATCAGCTATGACCTAGTCTCGCTGTTGAAGGACTGCTACATCGTGTGGCCGCGCAAGCGCCTGCTCGCCTGGCTCGACCGCTACCGCGAGAAGGCGGGCGCCGCAGGACTCAACGTCGCAGCGAGCCGCACGGAATTCCTCGCGTGGTTCGACCGGATGGGACTGCAGAGGCACCTCAAGGTTCTCGGCATCTTCTCGCGGCTGTGGCATCGCGACGGCAAGCCCAGTTACCTCGGCGACCTTCCGCGAGTACTCGACTACTCATTGGACGTGACGTCGCAGTTGCCTGAACTCTCCGAATTCGACGCGTACCTGCGGCGGCAGGTCGTGCCGGCGTTTGCCACAGTCTCTCGTCGCGCGGGTCATTCGCGGTGAGGGCCATGATCCTCGCCGCGGGACGCGGCGAGCGCATGCGCCCGCTGACCGAGAGGCTGCCGAAGCCGCTACTGGAAGTCGGCGGCCACCGGCTGATCGAATATCACCTGGCCGCGCTCGTGGAACTCGGCGTCCGCGACGTCGTCATCAATCTTTCCTGGCACGGCGACCGGATCCGCGAGGCGCTCGGTGATGGCAGTTCGCGTGGCCTCGCAATCCGCTACAGCGAAGAAGGCATCGAGCCCCTCGGCACCGGCGGTGGTTTGTTCGCGGCGCTGCCTTTCCTCGGCGAGGGGCCATTCATCGTCGCCAATGGCGACGTCTGGTCGGATTTCGCGCTGCGCGCGCTGCGTCCACCGCCCGATTCGTTCGCGCATCTCGTGCTCGTCGAAAACCCGGAGCACCATCCGGGCGGTGACTTCGGCCTCGAGTCCGATGGACACCTGACTGAGGGTCCCGACCGGCTCACGTTCTCCGGTATTTCAGTGCTGGACCCGCGGCTCTTCGAAGGCTGCATGCACGGGATTTTCGCGCTGAAGCCCCTGCTCGACCGGGCGCTGGCGGCAGGCCGGCTCACTGGCCAGCGTCATGCGGGCGCCTGGCGGGATGTCGGCACGCCTGCGAGGCTCGCGGCGCTCGACGCGGACCTCCGTCTCGGAAAGGCCAGGCACCCCGTGCTCTCGTCCCCGGTCGGATAAAATGCCAGTCTCGCCAGCGGGACTGAAGACAAGTGGCTGATCTGAAAGGCATTCCGATCGAGGTCGAGCGGCGACCCGTGCAAAGCGGCGAGAAATTTGTCACGCCGCAGGGCTTCACGGCAATCCGCGACGGCATCAAGCGGAGCCACTCGTCGATGCCGTTCGCGCCGGGCACGAAGCCTCGCTGGTTGAGGGCTCCGCTCGCGACCGGCGCGCGCTTCGAGACACTCCGGCAAACCGTGCGCGAGCACAGGCTGAGCACGGTCTGCGAAGAAGCCCATTGCCCGAACATCGGCGAATGCTGGAACGCGGGCACGGCGACGCTCCTGCTGCTGGGCTCGGTGTGCACGCGCGCCTGCCGGTTCTGCGCGGTCGATACCGGCAATCCGCGCGGCTGGCTCGACGCCGATGAACCTGCGAACGCCGCGCGCACCGTATCGCTGATGGGTCTCGGCTACGTCGTGCTGACTTCGGTCGATCGCGATGATCTTCCGGACGGCGGAGCGGCCCATCTCGCAGCCTGCGTTCGCGCGATCAAGGTGGCGAATCCGAAGACCGCGGTTGAAGCGTTGACGCCGGACTTCCAGGGCGTGTTGCGGGACGTCGAAACGGTCGTCGACTCAGGGATCGAGGTCTTCGCACAGAACGTGGAGACGGTCGAACGGCTCACCCATCCGGTGCGCGATCCGCGCGCCGGCTACCGGCAGACCCTCAATGTGCTCGAGCATTCCAAGCGCCATCGGCCGGCCGTGCTCACGAAGACGAGCCTGATGCTCGGGCTCGGCGAAACGACAGACGAACTGCTGCAAACGATGGACGACCTGCGCGCCATTGGCTGTGACCTCCTGACACTCGGCCAGTACCTGCGGCCGACCGCGAATCACCTGCCTGTCGAACGGTACGTGACTCCGGAGCAGTTCCTCGAGCTTCGCGGTGCTGCCCTCCAGCGCGGATTCCTCGAATGCGTTTCCGGGCCGATGGTGCGATCGAGCTATCGCGCGGAGCGAGCGCTCGCAGGGAATAATTGCGGCATACCAGGCGCGTGATGCATCCATTCCCTCACCGCTACAGGGTCCGGATCGGCGCTGCGCCTGCCGGCGAACTCACGTTGAATGCCGACGGGCTCGCCGAGATCCGCTCCCTGCCTCCGCCCGAGTTCGGAGGTCCCGGAGGCTACTGGTCGCCCGAGACACTCCTCCTCGCCGCCGTCGGCGACTGCATGATGATGACGTTTCGTGCGATCGCGAAGGCATCCCGCTTCGAATGGCGCGAGCTGTCGGCGGAGGTCGAGGGGCTGCTCGAGCGCATCGACGGCAACAGCCGCTTCACGGAGATCAGAACACAAGTGCGGCTCGTCGTCCCGCCGGGTACGGACACTTCGCGGGCGCAGAAACTCCTCGAGAAATCGGAGCAGGGCTGCCCGATCTCCAATTCGCTCTCGGCGATGAAGCACGTCGACTGCGAAATCGTCGAGCAGGCATGAGCGCGCTCGTCCGGCAACTTGGCCGCGTGGACTATGCGCCGACCTGGCGTGCCATGCAGTCCTTCACCGACCTTCGGGATGCGGACACGCCGGACGAGCTCTGGTTCCTCGAGCATGAACCCGTCTTCACGCAGGGCCTGAACGGCAAGCCCGAGCACCTGCTCGCGACCGGCGACATACCGGTCGTCGGCATCGATCGCGGTGGCCAGGTGACGTACCACGGGCCGGGCCAGCTTGTGATGTATGCCCTCGTCGATCTCCGGCGTCGTGGCATCGGCGTGCGCGAACTCGTCGTCGCACTCGAGGATTCCGTGATTGCGCTCGCGGCGAGCCGGGGCATCGAGGCGGCGGGCAGGCGCGAAGCGCCGGGCGTCTACGTGCAAGGCCGCAAGCTCGCAAGCATTGGCCTGCGGGTCCGGCGCGGCTGCAGCTACCACGGCCTCGCGCTCAATGTCGACATGGACCTCGCACCGTTCCGGCGTATCAATCCCTGCGGCATGGCGGGTCTTGCCATGACGCAGCTGTCGGAGGAGGGCGCGGCGATCGACGTCGCTGGCGCGGCACTCGGGCTCGCGCCGCTCGCCTGTGAGGCGCTCGGACTCGACTGGAACGGGGACTGGCTCGGCCAGCCTGCGGTCCTCGCCGCGCCGGCTCAGAGCGCGACGAGTACGACGCCGCTATCCGTCAGGTCCTGGTAAATCCGGTCGAGTTGCGCACGGCTCTCGGCGCGGATCGTGTAGGTCAGTGCGAGAAACCGCCCCTTGCGGCTCATCCTTTCGCTGATCATGTCGGGCGCAAGCGGCCCGGCATGGCGCTCGACGATCGCGAGCGTAAGCGTCCGGAAGGACTCCGAGTCGCGGCCCATCACCTTGATCGGAAATTCGCAGGGAAACTGGAACAGTTCGTCGGAAGTGGTCATGCGGGCAGGGCTGTCGAGAATTCGCGCTGCGTCGCCTTGAAGCCCGCGTAAATCCTGCGGTACACGGGACCCGGGGCGCCGCTGCCGACTGGAGCCCCGTCGAGGGTCGAGATCGCGCGGATTCCGCCGCCGGCCGAGGCGATGATCAACTCGTCGGCGCCGCGCATTTCCGCCTCGCTGACGGGCCGGCGCTCCGAAGCGATACCTTCGCGGCCGGCGAGGTCGAAGATCACCCCGCGCGTGGTTCCCGGAAGGATCGCGTTCGTCTGTGGCGGCGTGATGATGCGGCCACCCCTCACGACGTGCGCGCTGCTCGCGCTGCCCTCGGTCAGCATGCCGCCCCGCAGCAGGAGCGTCTCGGTTGCGCCGGCATCGGCCGCAAGCCAGCGCAGCAACACGTTGCCGAGCAGCGAGATCGACTTGATGTCGCAGCGCGACCAGCGGATGTCTTCTGCCGTGACGGCCGCGACTCCCTTTTCGATCGACGCGGCGGAAATTACGGGTAGCCTCTGGACGCTCGCGAATATCGTCGGGCGGGTCGCCGGTTGCGGAACGTGATTGCGCTCGGGTTCGACGCCGCGCGTGACCTGCAAGTAGAGCAGCAGGTCCCCGCCGCCGTTTCCGTTCACGAGTGCGCCGAAGGCCGCAAGCCATCCGGCGCGATCCAGCGGCGGGGTCATGCGGATCTCGGTGAGGCTCCGGTCGAGGCGCGCCATGTGCTCGTCGAAGCGATAGGCGCGCCCGCCGTAGATGGGCAACACCTCATAGGCCCCATCCCCGAACAGGAAGCCCCGATCGAGGGGCGAAATGCGCGCCTCCGCGAGCGGCAGCAACCGGCCGTCCAGCCACACGAGAGGTAGCGGCATCAGGCAAACCAGGACAGGATCGTGTCCCAGATCCTGCGGAAGATGTTGCCGCGCGGCACGTCCTCCACCGGCTGCAACGGAGCCTCGGCGATCACCTTGCCATCGACGAGCGCGCGTAGCACGCCGACGCGATCGGACTTGGTCAGCGGCGCGAACACGCGGGGCGCGAGTTCGACCTTGTATTCCACGCGGTCCGCCAGCCCGCGCGGCAGCGTGACCAGCATGTCGCCGGCGAGTCCGACGGCTGCGCGGCCACCGGGCGCCTTATAGATGCGCGGCACGGCGAGTTCGGTCCGCCCCTTCTTGAGCGTCCGCGTCTCGTAGAAGTTGAATCCGTAATTGAGGAGGGCGAGGCTTGCATTCTCGCGCGCCTTCATGCTCTTCGAGCCGGCTACGACTGCGATGAGGCGCATGCCGTCCCGCTTCGCGGATGACACGAGGCAGTATCCGGCCGCGTCTGTCATTCCGGTCTTGACGCCGTCGACGCTGGGGTCGCGGGCGAGCAGGCCATTGCGGTTCGGCTGGCGGATCTTGTTCCAGGTGAATTCGCGCTGGGAGTACCAGCGGTAGTATTCCGGAAACTCGCGGATGATTGCGCGCGTGAGGCGCGCGATGTCGGCGGCCGACATCTTGTGGTTGTCGCCCGGCCATCCTGTCGAGTTCTGAAAGTGGCTCTGGCGCATGCCGAGTCGCTCGGCGTACTGGTTCATGAGCGCGGCGAACGTGTCCTCCGTCCCGGCGACGGCTTCGGCGAGCGCGATGGTCGCGTCGTTGCCGCTCTGCACGATCATGCCCTGGATCAGCACCTCGACCGGGACACGCGAGTTCAGGTCGAGGTAGGTGCGTGATCCTTCCGAGCGCCAGGCGCGCTCGCTGATGGCTACCTGCGTGTCGAGTTTGAGCTTGCCTTCCTTGAGCGCATGGAACACGGCGTAAGCCGTCATCAGCTTCGTGATGCTCGCCGGCTCGATTGCCTCGTCCGCACGATGCCCGGCGAGCGCCTGGCCGCTTTGCTGGTCCACCAGGACCCAGGCGGTGGCCTCGAGCGAGGGCGGGGGCGGCACCGGCTGGGTGGCGGCGTCGGCTAGCGCAGATGCGGCAAGCATCAACAGGGCAGGCAGGATTCTCAAGGGAGACCTCATGGCGTGTAAGCGATTCATTATTACAGGGCGAGCCGCGCGTCAGCCGCGCCGGCGGAGCGCATCCGTTCGACGAGCGCGTCAAATTCCGCGAGGCTCGCGGCCGGACCCGCCCGCACGCGGAACATCGGCCGGCCGTCCTGCGCAACTTCGGAAACGGTTACTCCTTGCACTCCCGCGGCGCGGAGGCGGCCGGCAAGCGCTTCGGCGTTCTCGCGGCTACCGAATGCCCCGGCCTGGGCGTAATAGATGGCGGGTGTCGCGGCGGGCGGCGCGGGGTTGCCGGCGGCGAGGCTTTGCACCTCGACGCGCGCCGTCCCCGTCCGGATCATGTCGAGCTGTTCCGCGGCTGCCCGCGACAAGTCGATGATCCGGCCCCTGGCGAAGGGGCCGCGGTCATTGAGACGAACGACGACACTTCGCCCGTTCTCCAGGTTTGTCACGCGCACCCAGGCCGGCAATGGCAACGTCGGATGCGCGCCGGTCATGGCATTCATGTCGTAGGTTTCGCCGGTCGCCGTGCGCCCGCCGTGGAAATCGGGGCCATACCAGGACGCGATGCCCTGCTCGACATAGCCCGCGGCCGTTGGCAACACGACATAGCGGCGTCCGCCTACTTCATAGAAGGGCGGGTTGCCGGATCTGGCGCGCGGCTCGTCACGCGGCTCCACAGCGCCTCCGGACGCCGGCGCCGGGACGGGCGCGGCGGGCGGTGCGGGTCGCAAGGGTTCCCGCGCGCAGCCCGCGAGGGCGAGAAGCACCATGGCCGAGGCTGCGATCCGGCTCATGGCGCCGCTGGCGCCGCCGACGTCGTCGGCGGCAACAGCCCTTCGATTTGCCGCCCGAGATCATTGACCGCGAGCGCATAGAGGACGCTGCGGTTGTAGCGCGTGATGACGCCGAAGTTATGGAAGCCGGCGCGAAGCTCCGGCCCGGTGTCGCCTTCGACGCGGATGAACAGCGCCGGCGACTTGTCAGTCTGCGTCGTTTCGAAGGCGAGCCCGCGGTCGCGCAGCGCCTTCACGGTCGTATCGGGCGAGAGCCTGTCGGCGACGAGGCCATCGGCCTTCGGAAACCAGAGGTCCGCCGGCACGACGACCGGTTCGCCCTTGCGCCAGCCGTGGTCGGCGAGGTAATTTGCGACACTCGCGATGACGTCGCGCCAGCTGCCCCAGAGATCGCGCCTGCCGTCGCCGTCGCCGTCGACCGCCCAGCTGCGGTAGCTGCGCGGCATGAACTGCGCGTTTCCCATCGCGCCCGCGTATGAGCCTTGCACCGACTTCGGGTCGAAGTTCTCCTCGCGCGCGAGCAGCAGGAACTGCTCGAGCTCGGCGCGGAAGTAATTCGCACGCGGCGGGTAGTCAAAGGCGAGCGTCGAGAGCGCATCGACCACGCGGAATCGGCCCGTGATGCGTCCGAAGTATGTCTCTGCGCCGAGGATGCCGACGATCACGTGCGAGGCGACGCCGGTCGATTCCTCGACGGTGGCAATGTCGTCGCGGTGCTCGGTCCAGAAGGCGACTCCGGCGTCGATGCGCTCGTCGGTCAGGAAGTGCTTGCGATACGCATGCCAGGCCATGACGGATTCGGCGGGCTTCGTCATGAGCTCGATGATGCGCGGCTGGCTCGCCGCGTCGGCGAGGACGCCGTCGACCCAGGCCGGGTCGAATCCGTGCTTCTTCTGCATCTCCTCGCTGAACGCGCGCACATCCTCGCGCGCGAGTTCGAGCGGCCAGGCGGGCATCGCCGCCACCGAGAGGGCAAGAGCCAGCAATGGCGCCCGCAGCGTCCTTGTCGCTTCCTTCATCATCAACCCACGAGCTTTCTGCTGGAATGCAGCGACATCAGGATACCGAAGCCAGCCATCAGGGTCACGAACGACGTGCCGCCGTAGCTGACGAGCGGCAGCGGCACACCGACGACGGGCAGGAGTCCCATGACCATGCCGGCGTTCACGCATGCATAGACGAAGAACGTGAGCGCGATACTGCCGGCGAGCAGGCGCGCGAACGCGTCGCGGCACTGCAGGGCCATGTAGGTCCCGCGACCGACAATGAAGAGGTAACCGACGAGCAGCGCCATCAGGCCGAGCAATCCCAGTTCCTCGCCGATCACCGCGAAGATGAAATCGGTCGAGCGCTCCGGCAGGAACTCGAGCTGGGCCTGGCTGCCGTTCATCCAGCCCTTGCCGAACACGCCGCCCGATCCGATCGCGATCTGCGACTGGATGATGTGGTAGCCGGCGCCGAGCGCGTCACTCTGCGGGTCGAGCAGTGTCAGCACGCGCTGGCGCTGGTAGTCGTGCAGGAAATGCCAGGCGACCGGTACGGCCGCCCCCATGATGGCGACGCCACCCAGCAGGTAGGCTGGCGACAGCCCGCCCATGACGAGCACGATCATCCCCGACGCGGCGACGAGGAGGGCCGTGCCCAGGTCCGGTTGCTCGGCGATCAGCGCGACGGGCAGGATCACGATGAGCAGGATCGCTGCGATGTCCTTGAATGACGGCGGCAGCGGCCGCTGGTGCATGTACCACGCGCACATCATTGGAACTGCGAGCTTCATGATCTCGGACGGCTGGAAGCGGACAACGCCGAGGTCGAGCCATCGCTGCGCACCCTTGCCGATGTCGCCGGCGAAGGCGACGATCACGATCAGGATGAGCCCGACCAGGTAGACGGCCGGCGAAAGCATGCGCAGGAAGTGATCCGGCACCTGCGAGAGCACGATCAGGAGCGTGAAGCCGATGCCGATGCGCGCGAGCTGGCTGAACCACAGCGCGGTGTTGTCGCCCGCAGCGCTGTAGAGCACGAAGAGGCCGAACAGGCTCACGGCGATCAGCGCCGACAGCAGCATGCCGTCGAGGCGAAGCGCGCGCAGGAGCCGCGCCATGCCGGTGACCGTGCGCCGCGTGCGGGAGTCGCCGAGCTCGCCGTAGATCATTGGGGCGCCTTCACGAGGTAGGCGTCGAAGATCGCGCGCGCGATCGGCGCCGCCGCTGCAGAGCCGAAGCCGCCATTCTCGACCAGCACCGCGACCGCGAGTTTCGGAGACTCGGCGGGCGCGAAGGCGACGAAGAGCGCGTGGTCGCGCAGCCGCTCGGCGACGTCCTTTTCGTTGTACTTCTCGGTCTGGCCGACCGAGAAGACCTGTGCCGTGCCGGTCTTGCCGGCGATGGTATAGGCGGCGCCGCGGCCGACGCGCTGTGCCGTGCCGCGCGGACCGCTCGTCACGGCAACCATCGCGTTGACGATAATCTCCCAGTTCTCCGCATGCTTCAGCTCGATCGATGGCAATTTCACGGGCTTCTGCTCCTCGACTACGCCGGTAGCCGGATCAGCGAGCGCGCGCACCAGCCGCGGTCGGTAATGCTGGCCGCGCGTTCCAAGGAGCGCTGTCGCCTTCGCGAGCTGGAGGAGGGTCGCGGTCCAGTAACCCTGGCCGATGCCAATGATCACGGTCTCACCGGGGAACCAGACCTGCTGCTCGCGCGTCGAGAACGCAGTCTTCTTCCAGGCGGGAGAGGGCATGATGCCGCCGCGCTCACCCGCGATATCGATGCCGGTCGGCTGGCCGAAGCCCATGCGCGCCATCGAGTCGTGGATGCGCTCGATGCCGAGCGTGCTCGCGAGCCGGTAGAAGTAGACGTCACAGGACTGCATAACCGCGTTTTCCATGTCCATCGAGCCGTGGCCCTCGCGCTTGAAGTCGCGGAAGCGATGGCGCGATCCCGGCAGCGAATAACTGCCGCGACAATTGACGTGGTCCCCAGGCTTGATCACGTCGTACTCGAGCCCGGCGAGCGCCATCAGCGGCTTGATCGTCGAGCCGGGCGGGTAGGTTCCGCGGAGCACGCGATTGAATAGCGGCTGGTCCGGGTTTTCCGTGAGTGCGATGTACTCGCTCCGCGAAATACCGCGGGCGAAGCCGTTCGGGTCGAAGGAGGGCAGGCTCGCGAAGACGAGCACGTCCCCATTTGATGGATCGATCGCGACTACGCCCCCGCGACGCCCGGCGAATGCCTCCTCGGCGATGCGCTGCAACTCGATGTCGATCGTGAGCCGCAGGTCGCGGCCAGCCAGGGGCTCGTGGGTCTCGAGCTGCGCGTCCGCGCCTTCGTCGAGCTTCACGGGCCGCCCTTCGGCGTTCACGAGCACTTCGCGGTAGCCGCCGGTGCCGAGCAGCTGCTGCTCATAGGCGTGCTCGACGCCGGTCTTCCCGATCACGCCGGTGCCGAAATAGCGCTCACGGTCGACGCGAACGAGGTCGTCGGTGCTGATCGTGCCGACATAGCCGAGCGCGTGCGCGCCGACCGTCCCGTAAGGGTAATGACGCGCCATGCGGGTCTCGAGCATCACGCCCGGCAGCTCATGGCGGTGCACGGCGTAGCGCGCGACCTCTTCGTCGTCGAGCTGGAGCAGGAAGGGAACGGCCTCGAACGAGCGCCGCGAAAGCACCACTTGCCGGACGCGCGTCACGTCGCCCGCTTCGAGGAGTCCAAAGCGCACGAGGCGTGAAAGCGTGTCCTCGAGGTCTCCGGCCTGCTCGCGCACGAGCTCGAGCTGGTAGGCGGGCGTGTTCTCGGCGATCACGCGCTTCGCGCGGTCGTAGATGATGCCGCGGTTCGGCGGCAGCGGCTCGATGCGGGCGCGGTTGCCCCGCGACAGATCGACGTAATGATCGTGCTGCACGACTTGCAGCCAGAATGCGCGACCCATCAGCAGGAGCGCGATCAGGGTCACGACGGCTGCCGCGAAGAGCGAGCGCTGGATGAACATGCGCTGCTCGAGTGCGTCGTCCTTGATGCGCACGCGCCACATGCAGCTCTACCTTCGCGCCGCGAAGCGGGCGTAGAGCGCCGTCAGGAGCGGCCAGCAGGCAGCGCCCATCGGTACCGCGACCCATCGGCGCCAGTCCGTCACCGGATGTCCCGCGACTCCATCGATCCAGAAGAGCAGGAACTCGTTGAGCCAGAGGAGGGCGAGGATCACCGCTGACTGCTGCAGCGGCGGAAAGGCGCGGATCTGGAGCCGGAGCTTCGAGGCGACGTAAGCGATGACGGTCAGGGTCAGCGCATGCTGGCCGAGAAGCACGCCGCGGAAGCCATCGACCGCGAGGCCCGCGCACCAGGCATACGAGAGCCCCAGCAGGCGCGGAGCGAGCAGGGAGAACCAGAGCACCGTGAGCGCGACGAAATCGGGCCGGTACAATTCGAGGAACGAAGGCAGGGGTGCGACCGTCGCGGCGAGCGAGAGGATCGTCAGCCCGATGACGCGACCCCAGCCGAAGTTGATGCGGGTGCCGCGCATCATGGCGCGTTCCCCTCGGGTGGCGGCTCTGCTGGCGCCTGCCCGGGCGACGGCAGAGGTGACTGTTCGGCCGCCGCCGGCAGAGGTTGCGGCTCCGGCTGCCTTTGAGCCTGCGATTGCGCCTGATCCGGTGGCTGCGCCGGCTTCGGTGCGGGCGGCGGTGCTACGGTCGCCGTCGCAGGTTTCGCCTCCGGCTCCGGCTCAGGCTCCGGTTCGACGACCGCGCTTTCGAACCACACCAGCAGGATCTCCGGATCACGGTCGAGTCCCGCGAGGGGCGCGGCTTCGATCGACAGAAGCGGCTGGCCGGGATCGCGCACGACCGCGGTGACCTTTCCGACCGGGTAGCCCGGCGGATAGACGCCGCCGAGTCCCGAGCTCACGAGCAGGTCGCCGACGATCACGTCGGCGTTTTGCGGCAGGTAAGGCAGCGACAGGAGTCCCGAGCGACCTGTGCCGAGCGCGATGCTCCGCACGCCCGTGCGGTTGACCTGGATCGGGATCGCGTGCTCGGGATCCGAGATCAGGATGACCTCTGCGGATATGGGACCGGCGCGCGTGACCTGCCCGAAGATGCCGTTCGCGTCGAGCGCCGCCTGGCCGCGGAACAAGCCCGCGCGCGTGCCCTTGTTGATGAGTACCCGCTGGCGGAACGGGTCGAGGTCGACGCGCACGATCTCGGCGACGAGCGATCGCTGCACGACGCGTGCCGAACTCTCCCGCACCGCGCGCAGGCGCTGATTCTCCTGCTCGAGCGATTCGAAACGCAGGAGTTTCAGGCGAAGGACAAGGTTGTCCGCGGCGAGCCTTACGTTATCGGCCTCGACGCGGGTCTTGGTCGCGAACGATTCGCGGAGCCCGGCCCAGGCCGCGACCGGGGCCTGCACGGCCCACTGGATCGGATACGCGAGCGTTGCGACTCCGTCGCGGATGGCGGCCAGGTGATGATTGCGCTGATCCGCGACCATGAGGCCGGCAGCCATGAGGGCGAGGACGATGAGGCGCAGCCCCAGCGCGGGGCCGCCGAGCAGCAGGGGCCGGGGATCCGAATCGTGTGAACTCAAACTGGCCTCAACCGAGGCCGAACAGCCCCGGATGCTCCTCGGACAACTCGAGGATGCGACCGCCGCCGCGCGCCACGCAGGTCAGGGGATCGTCGGCGATGACCACCGGCAAACCGGTTTCTTCCATGAGGAGCTTGTCGATGTCCTTGAGCAGCGCGCCGCCGCCGGTCAGCACGATGCCGCGCTCCGCGACGTCGGCGCCGAGTTCCGGCGGCGTCTGCTCGAGCGCCTTCTTGACGGCCTGCACGATGCCCTGGAGCGGCTCCTGCATGGCTTCGAGGATTTCGTTCGAATTGAGCGTGAAGCTGCGCGGCACGCCTTCCGAGAGGTTGCGGCCCTTCACCGACATCTCCCGTACCTGCTGGCCCGGGTAGGCCGAGCCGATCTCGATCTTGATGCGCTCCGCCGTCGCTTCGCCGATCAGGATGCCGTAATTGCGGCGAACGTAATTCGTGATCGCCTCGTCCATTCGATCGCCGCCGATGCGAACCGATTCGGCGTAGACGATTCCGTTCAGGGAGATCACGGCGACCTCGGAAGTGCCGCCGCCAACGTCGAGCACCATCGAGCCGCGCGCCTCGTTGACCGGCAGGCCGGCACCGACCGCGGCCGCCATTGGTTCCGGAATGACGTCCACGCGGCGCGCACCGGCGCCTTCCGCCGATTCCTGAATGGCGCGGCGCTCGACCTGGGTGGATCCGAATGGCACGCAGACGAGCACGCGTGGCGATGGACGGAGCCACCGGTTGCCGTGGACCTTGCTGATGAAGTACTGGAGCATGCGTTCGGTGTAAGTGAAGTCGGCGATGACGCCGTCCTTCATCGGGCGCACCGCGGTGATGTGGCCCGGTGTTCGCCCCAGCATGCTCTTGGCTTCCGCACCGACCGCGATGATGGTCTTGGTGCCGCGGCCCGGCTCATCCTGCACTGCGACTACGGAGGGCTCGTTCAACACGATGCCCTGGCCGCGAACGTAGATGAGCGTGTTCGCCGTGCCGAGGTCGATCGAGATGTCGCTTGAGAAGTAACCCCGGAGGCTCTTGAACATGTTTCGGGAGACCGCAACGCTCGGCGAATGGAGGCCGGGAGTCTAGCCGTGGCCGCGACTTTCCACAAGGCGACGTGTATGATTTCCGTCAAGTTTTTCCCATATTTTCCGCAGTGGAGCGATCGTGACGCTGACCCGCCGCGACGTCGAAAACATCGCGCATCTCGCCCGCCTCGAGATCACCGAGGCGGAGATGCCGGCCTATGTCGGCAGCTTGTCCGCGATCCTCGCGTTCGTGGAGCAGCTCTCCGGGGCCGCGACAGAGGACGTCGTGCCGATGGCGCACCCGCTTGAGGGACAGGTGCAGAGGCTGCGTGTGGACGCCGTCACAGAATCGGATCATCGCGACGCTTACCAGGCCAACGCCGCCGCGGTGGAGGCCGGCCTCTATCTCGTGCCGAAGGTGATCGAGTGAGCCTGCATCACGCGACCGCGGCCGAGATCGGCCGGGGGCTCCACTCGCGCAAGTATTCGAGCGTCGAAGTGACGAGCCACTTCCTGGATCGCATCGAAAAGTCGAACCCGTTGCTCAACGCGTTCGTGACGGTGACGCGCGAGCGCGCGCTCGACGATGCGCGGCGCGCCGATGCCCGCCTCGCGAAGGGCGAGGGCGGACCGCTCACGGGCGTGCCGCTCGTCCACAAGGACATCTTCTGCACCGCCGGCATCCTGACGAGCTGCGGCTCGCGCATGCTCTCGAACTTCGTCTCGCCCTATGACGCGACGGTCGTCGAGCGCCTCGACGCCGCTGGCATGGTGCTGCTCGGCAAGACGAACATGGATGAGTTCGCGATGGGCTCGTCGAACGAGACGAGTTACTTCGGGCCCGTGAAAAATCCCTGGGATACTTCCAGGGTGCCCGGCGGATCCTCGGGTGGTTCCGCGGCCGCCGTCGCGGCACGGCTTGCGCCCGTTGCGACCGGCACGGACACCGGCGGCTCGATCCGCCAACCCGGCGCGCTTACCGGACTCACCGGCTTCAAGCCGACGTACGGACGCGTTTCCCGTTACGGCATGATCGCCTTTGCCTCGAGCCTCGACCAGGCGGGCGTGCTCGCGCAGTCCGCGGAAGACGCGGCGCTCGTGCTCGGTGCAATAGCCGGCCACGACCCGCGCGATTCGACGAGCGTCGATGCGCCGGTCCCGGACTATGCCGCAGGCCTCGCGCGCCCGGTAAGAGGGCTCCGGATCGGCATCATCCGCGAGTTTTTCGGCGAAGGCCTCGAGGCCGGCACGGGCGCCGCCGTGCGCGCCGCGATCGACTCGTTCCGCGCCGAAGGCGCGAAGGTCGTCGAACTGAGCCTGCCCAATCTTCCGCTTTCCGTGCCGACGTACTACGTCGTCGCCCCTGCGGAATGCTCGTCGAACCTGTCGCGCTACGATGGCGTGCGTTTCGGCCACCGGTCCAGGGATCCGCGCGACCTGATCGATCTCTACAAGAGTACCCGTGGCGAGGGCTTCGGCGCCGAGGTCAAGCGCCGGATCATGACGGGGACCTACGTGCTCTCGGCCGGTTACTACGACGCCTACTACCTGAAAGCGCAGAAGGTGCGGAGCCTCATCAACGCCGACTTCAGGCGCGCGTTCGAGCAGGTCGACGTGCTGATGGGACCGACGACTCCGACGCCCGCGTTTGCGATCGGCGCGAAGACCGACGACCCGATCACGATGTACCTGAACGACATCTACACGATTGGCGCGAACCTCGCGGGCCTGCCCGCGGTTTCCGTTCCCTGCGGACTCGTCGACGGACTGCCGGTCGGCCTGCAGGTCATCGGGCCGCATTTCTCGGAAGAGCGCCTGCTCGCCGTCGCGCACGCCTGGCAGCGCGCGACCGACTGGCATCGCCGGCTGCCGGCCGCATACGCGTGAGCACCATGGCCATCGAGTGGGAAACCGTCATCGGCCTCGAGATCCACGCGCAGCTTGCGACGCATTCGAAGATCTTCTCGGGTTCGTCGACGGCCTATGGCGGCGCGCCGAACACGCAGGCCAATCTCGTCGACCTCGGCTATCCCGGCGTGCTGCCGGTGCTGAACGGAGAGGCCGTGCGCATGGCCGTCAAGTTCGGGCACGCGATCGGCGCGACCGTCGCGCGGCGCTCGATCTTCGCGCGCAAGAACTACTTCTACCCGGACCTGCCGAAGGGCTACCAGATCAGCCAGTACGAGCAGCCCGTCGTCGAGGACGGCACGGTCGAGATCCTGCTCGAGGACGGAACGCGCAAGGTCGTCGGGGTCACGCGCGCGCATCTCGAGGAGGACGCCGGCAAGTCGTTGCACGAAGGCTTCGGCAGCTCTACTGGCATCGACCTCAACCGCGCGGGGACGCCGCTGCTCGAGATCGTCTCCGAGCCCGACCTGCGCTCGGCCCGCGAGGCCATCGCGTACATGAAGAAGATCCATACGCTGGTGCGCTACCTCGGGATCTGCGACGGCAACATGCAGGAAGGCTCGTTCCGCTGCGACGCGAATGTTTCCGTCCGCCACAAGGGCAGGCGCGAGTACGGCACGCGCTGCGAGATCAAGAACGTGAACTCATTCCGGTTCGTCGAACGCGCGATCAACCACGAGGTCGCGCGGCAGATCGAACTCATCGAGGGCGGCGGCAGCGTCGTGCAGGAGACACGCCTCTACGATCCCGGCCGCGATGAAACGCGCTCGATGCGCAGCAAGGAGGAAGCGAACGACTATCGTTACTTCCCGGACCCGGACCTGCTGCCGCTCGTGCTCGACGAGGCGTTCATCGAGAACGTGAGACAGAGCCTGCCCGAGCTTCCCGACGCCAAGGCCGCGCGCTTCGCGCGTGAACACGGCCTTTCCGAATACGATGCCGGTGTCCTGACCGCAAGCCGCGAGGTCGCCGACTATTACGAGCGCGTCGTTGCCGCCGCCGGCGAGCCCAAGCTCGCGGCGAACTGGGTCATGGGCGACCTGTCCGCATTCCTGAACCGCGACGGGCTCGAGATCGGCGCATCGCCCGTGGGCGCCGGCGCACTGGCGGGACTCATCAGGCGCATGGTCGACGGGACGATTTCCGGGAAGATCGCCAAGGACGTGTTCGAGGCGATGTGGTCGGAGCGAGCGGAAGCCGACACAATCATCGCTGCCAGGGGGCTCAGGCAGATCACGGACACGGTCGCGATCGAGCGCGCGATCGCCGAGGCCATGGCGTCGAATCCCGGCCAGCTCGCGGACTACCGCTCGGGCAAGGACAAGCTGTTCGGCTTCTTCGTCGGCCAGGTGATGAAGGCGACCGGCGGAAAGGCGAATCCCGCGCAGCTCAACGAATTGCTGAAGCGCATGCTCGCAGGCCCATGACGCCGACCGGCGACCTGCTGCATCGTTTCCTGTTCGAGCGACTTCCGGTTCGCGGCCACCTCGTGAGGCTCGACGCGAGCTGGCGGGCGGCGATCGAGCATCACGATTATCCGCAGCCTGTCAGCGACGCGCTTGGCGAGGCGATGGCCGCGTCCGTGCTGATGGCGGGCGCGCTGAAGTTCGAGGGCCGTCTCTCGCTGCAGTTCGAGGGACCGGGCCCGGTCCGTCTCATGCTCACGCAGTGCACGCACCGTCACGCGATCCGCGGCGTCGCGCGCCATGATGGGATTCCACCGGGCCTGCCCGGCCCCGACGGACTTTTCGGCGGCGGGCAGCTCGCGGTCACGATCGAACAGGAGGAGAGCGGCGATCGCTATCAGGGCGTCGTGCCCCTGATGTCGGCCAAGCTGTCGGACTGCCTTGAGCAGTATTTCGAGCGTTCCGAGCAACTGCCTTCCCGGATGATGCTCGCGGCGACGCCAGAGCGCGCGGCGGGGCTCCTGCTCCAGCGCGTGGCCGTCGGCGAAGGATCCGCATCTGAGCTGGCGGAAGCCGACGACGCCTGGCGGCGCCTCATCCTGCTCGCAGGCACGGTTTCGACGCGCGAGTTGCTCGACATGCCCTGCCGCGAGTTGCTACGGCGACTGTTTCGTGAGGACGACATCCGCCTCTTCGAGGGCACGCCGGTTTTTTTCCAGTGCAGTTGCTCGCGCGAACGCGTCGCCGGCATCCTCCAGGCGCTCGGCGGCGAAGAGGTCAGGGAATTGCTGCGCGAGCGCGGTGACGTCGAGGTGCGCTGCGAATTCTGCAATCGCGCCTGGCACTTCGACGCGGTCGACGTCGCCGGATTATTCCTGTCGGGTGCCGCGCAGCCGCGGCCGCCCGGACTGCACTAGGCGCACCAGAGGTGCATGACGGCGTAACTCCGCCAGGGTCGCCATGAGTCGGCGCGGCGGCGGTGAGCCTGGCCAATGAATGGCAGCGCGTCCGGCTCGGCAAGGGCCCGAAGCGCGACATACTGCGCGCAACGCTCGCCGGCGCCCGTGATCGAAGCGATCGCGCTCACGACTTCGTCGACAGGCGCCGAGAAGTCGATCGTCCGTCCGACGACGGCCCTCGCCAGTGCGCGAATCGTCGTGGCCTTCTCCCGCGGCAATCCGAAGCCTGCGTAGCCTTGCGATGCCAGCGCGTCAGGCGTCGGAAAGAGGTGGGTGAGCTCGCCGGACATATCGGGGAGCGCATCGCCAAGCCGGGTTACGAGTCGTGTGGTGTGCGCACGGGCCGTGGCCGCCCCGACGGACCGCGCAAGGATCTCCCGGACCGCACATTCAAACGGATCCCAGGCTCCCGGAATTCGAAGTCCCGGCCGCTTGCGCACGAGCGCGGCGAGCATGCTGTCGCCGCGGAGTTCGCGGGCGATCAGTGACGGATCCGCGGCGAGGTCGAAGGCGCGCCGCGCAATCGCGGAAATCTGGAACAGGGCAGCCGGCGCCGCGCCACGAACGCGAAGCTCGAGCGCGTTCTCGCCTGCAATTGGTTCCACACGGATCGTGGCATGACCATCGCCGGTCGTGACCGTGCGCGAATAACTCCGGCGATCGACGTGCTCGATGCCAGGAATGGCCTGCTCCGCGAGAAAGTCGCGAACCTGGCCCCAGTCGTACGGCGGCCGGTAGGAAAGCCTGAGCACCACTTCGTCGCCTGCGGTGACCGCCTGTCCGCCGCGGCGCTGCCTGCGCAGGTCGCGCGGCGCCTTTCCGTAGGTTTCTCGAATTGCGTGGTTGAAGCGCCGCAGGCTTCCGTAGCCGGAGGCGTGCGCGATCTGCGTCATGGGAAGCACGGTCTCGTCGAGCAGTCGCTTCGCGAAATGGAGCCTTCGTGTCTGCGCGACGGCGATGGGTGGCGCGCCGACGTGGCGCATGAACAAGCGGTGAAGATGACGCGAGCCGACGCCGACGCGCGTGGCCAATTCCTCGACGACGCCCTCGTCCAGGGCGCCGTCGTGGATGAGCCGGAGCGCACGGCGGACGACCGCGGACGTGCCGAGCCATGCGGGGGTCCCCGGTGCGGCTTCCGGCCGGCAACGGAGGCACGGCCGGAAGCCCGCAGCCGCGGCCGCGGCTGCCGTCGCGTAGTAGCGCACATTCGAGCTCTTGCAGGTCGGGGACGGGCAGATCGGGCGGCAATAGATGCCGGTCGACGTCACCGCAATGAAGAAGCGTCCGTCGAATCGCGCATCGCGGCTTGCGCGCACGCGATCGAGCGCCCGCCGATCGAGTCCCCGGACTTCCTGCATGAGACCCACGATACGCCCGGGTCCGGCACGGAACTAGCCGTTTTCGGACGCGGGAACGGAAACGCCCGCCATCCAGGTGGTGGCGTCCGATTCCGGCGAGTATCCGGCAAGGCAAGGGCCTATGGTGGACGTCAACTCCGGCCACCGGACCCTTTGGATGCAAGCATGCGAAACCCAACTGCAATCGCGACCGCAATGCTCGCCATGAGCCTTGCGGCCGCAACGACCGCGCAAGGATCTCCCGAGGAGGACCGCGAGGCGGTTGCCGCCCTCGACACCGAGTTCCAGGCCGCGGTGAAGCGTCACGACGTCGCAACGATCGACCGCATCCTGCACGACGACATGATCCTGATTCTTGGCGACGGCCGGGTCGTCACCCGGGACGATCATCTCTCGGCAGCGCGGGAGAAAGAGATCCTCTACGAGATCCAGGACGAGGATCCCGGCACCCAGGTCGTGCGTGTCGCGGGCGACACCGCCGTCGTGACGGCGCGGCTCTGGCTGAAGGGCATGAGGGAAGGCGTGCCATTCGACCGCAAGCTCTGGTTCAGCGACACCTACGTCCGCACGCCGAAGGGATGGAAGTATTTCTTCGGGCAGGCCTCGCTCAGGCTTCCCGACCTGCCGTAAGGGCAGGCGCGATCAGGGCTTGCGGTGCGAGGCGAAGGCGATGCGGTCGAGCACGCCGAGCAGCACAGCCGACACGACGAAGGTGAGGTGCAGGATCACGTACCACATGCCGAGCCGAACCGGGTTCCAGGCGCGGCGAAACGCCGGGCGACAGCCCGCACGATTGATTATCCTTCGGCCATCGTGAGCATCCGCTTCACTGTCAACGGCGTCGAGCGGGAGTTCGCGGGCGACGGCAGCATGCCGCTCCTGTGGTACCTGCGCGATCACGCCCGCCTCACCGGGACCAAGTTTGGCTGCGGCGGCGGATTCTGCGGCGCCTGCACCGTGCTCGTGGATGGCGCCGCGATGCGCTCCTGCGTGGCGCCGGTCTCGTCGCTCGCGGGCCGCTCGATCACGACCATCGAGGGGCTCGGCAAGGACGGACTGCACGCGGTGCAGAAGGCATGGATCGAGGAAGACGTCGCCCAGTGCGGCTACTGCCAGGCCGGGTAGATCCTCGCTGCCGTCGCGCTGCTCGAGCGCAATCCCGACCCGGCGCCCGGGGACATCGATTCGATCACGAACTTCTGCCGCTGCGGGACCTACGTCCGCATCCGGCGCGCAATCGCGCGCGCCGCGCGGGACATGAAATGAACGCGCTCGCGGCAGTCGTTTCGAGGCGGCATTTGCTGCAGGTCTCGCTCTCGGCCACCGGCGCACTCATCCTTGCGCCCGCAGCAAAGCAAAGTGCCTGGGCTGCCGACGCGCCCGCGCGCCTGCCCGAGAACCCGCTCGGGCTCCTGATTCGCATCGAGCCGGACAATCGCGTCGTCATCGGCGCGACGGGCGCGGAGATCGGGCAGGGCGTCAAGACCTCGCTGCCGATGATTCTCGCGGAGGAGCTCGATGCGGACTGGTCGCTGGTTTCGGTCGAGCAGATGCCGCTCAGCATCGACTTCAGCGGCGAGCAGCCGCGCTGGCGCTGGGGTGCGCAAGGCGCCGGCGGCAGCACCAGCATCCCGGATGCCTGGGCGGAGCTGCGCCAGTTCGGCGCGCAGGGCCGATGGCTCATGCGCGAGTCGGCGGCCGCACACTGGGGCATCCCAAGCGGCGCGGTGCGGACGCGCGACGGCCACGCCTGGCATCCCGATGGCCGCAAGCTTGCCTATGGCGAACTCGCCGCCAGAGCCGCACAGCTCACGCTGCCCGTCGACCCCGTATCGCTCAAGGAACCAGCCGAGTACCGGATCATCGGCCGGCCGCAGCGAGTCGTCGACGCCGAGGAAATCGTGACCGGCCGGGCGCGCTACGGCATCGACGTCTACGAGCAGGATTCCCTGACGGCCGTGATGCTTCGCTGCCCTTACTTCGATGGTGGGATCGCGAGCCTTGACGACAGCGCGGCGCGTGCAGTGCCGGGCGTCCGTGCGGTCGTCGTCGTGCCTGGGCCGAAACCCGGCGAGCCGATCGCGATGAACCTCGCGACCGGCGTCGCCGTAGTCGCCGACGACACCTGGTCCGCGCTCAAGGGCCGCGAAGCGCTCAAGGTCGAATGGACGCGCGGGCCCTTTGCCAGCGAGTCGAGCGCCGCGCTCGACCGGCAGTGCACGGAGCTCCTCGAGCGGACGGGCCTTGTCATCCGCAACGACGGAAATTTCGACGCGGCGCGGCTCGATGCGGCACGCATCGTCAAGGCGCGCTATCGCCAGCCCTACGTGAGCCACGCGCCGCTCGAGGCTCCGTGTGCCTTCGTGCACGTGATGGCCGACCGCGCGCGCGTCGTTGCACCTTTGCAGCAGCCGGGCGGAGCGCAACGGGCGGTCCATACGGTCACGGGTATTCCACGGCCCGCGATCAGCGTCGAGATGACCCGCGTCGGAGGCGGCTTCGGGCGCAGGCTCACGAACGATTTCGTGGCGGAGGCCGCGCTCGTATCGAAGGCGACAGGCTGGCCGGTCAAGCTGGTCTGGACCCGCACGGACGACCTTCAGCACGATTTCTACCGGCCATTCGGTCACCACGAGCTCCTCGCCACGCTCGACGCGGGCAACCGGGTCAACGGCTGGACCCACCGGCTCGCGAGCGCCTCGAAGTATTACCGGCGCGCCGGGGTGAAGGCGGAAGACATGTGGGGGCCCGAACTCTACCCGGATGATTTCCCGGCCAATCTCGTGCCGAACTACCGGCTCGAGTGGCATGCGGTCACGAGCGGCATTCCACGCGGTTCCTGGCGCGCGCCGGCGCACACGGCGAACGCCTTCGTCGTTCAGAGCTTCCTGGACGAGATCGCCCATGCGACGAAACAGGATCCGCTCGCATTGCGGCTCGCCATGTACGGGCCGGACCGCGTGTTCGACTATGCCCAGCACGGCGGCCCGAAGTTCAGCACGGCGCGGCTACGCACGGTGCTCGAACGCGTCGCGGGCGAAATCGGCTGGGGACGGAAGCCGCCGCGCGGCCGTGGCATCGGCCTCGCGGCGCACTTCACATTCGGCGGCTATGCCGCGCACGCAATCGAAGTCGCCGTGTCGCCCCGGGGCGAGCTCGCCTTCGAGCGCGTCGTTTGCGCCGTGGACGTCGGGCGACCAATCAATCCGCTCGGCATCAGCGCGCAGATGCAGGGCGGCACGATCGACGGGCTTTCGACCGCGCTCAACCTCGAGATCACGATCCAGGACGGCCGCGTAGAGCAGTCGAACTTCGACGGCTATCCGCTCGCGATGATGGGCCAGATGCCGAAGGACGTGGAGGTCCACATCATCGACTCCGCCGAGAGTCCATCGGGTTGCGGTGAAATGGGGATTCCGACTGCGGCGCCTGCGCTTGCGAACGCGATCTTTGCCGCGAGCGGAATCCGGATCCGGAACCTGCCGATCCGAAATCAGCTCGTCGACGCGCTTGGCTAGCTACTTCAGCTCGTCGACAAGGCCGTCCCGGATCAGGCGCTGTGTCTGGCCGACGATCCAGGCCTGGCGACCGCGAATGTAGGCGGACGGATCCACAACGCGAAAACGCGTAGGGCTTGGCAGTATCGCCGCAAGGAGCGCGGCTTCCTGGATGCTGAGCCGTGAAGCGTCCTTCCCGAAATAGTGGCGGCTTGCCGCCTGCACGCCCCAGATGCCGCGGCCGAACTGGGCGCTGTTGAGGTAGACCTCGAGGATCCGCTCCTTCGGCCAGAGGAATTCGATCCAGACGGTAAACCAGGCTTCGAGCCCCTTGCGGAGCCAGCTCTGGCCTGACCAGAGGAACAGGTTCTTGGCAACCTGCTGACTGATCGTGCTCGCGCCGCGCAGGCGCCGGCCGTCCTGGGCGTCCGTCACCGCCTTCTCGATGGACTCGAAGTCGAAACCGCCATGCGCGAGGAACTTCTGGTCCTCCGCTGCAATTGCGGCGACCGCAACGTGGCGCGAGATCTGCGGCCACGGCACCCAGTCATGTTGTTGCCGGAGCGGCATGCCTTCCTCGCGAGCCGCAAGGCGCTCCCCGATCATGAAAGCCGTCGTCGGTAACGGCAGCCAGCGGAATGAGGCAACGACCAGGATGCTCGCGATGGCCGCGAAGACGATCGTATTCGTCACCCACCGGGCAATCCGCGCCGGCAGGGAGCGCCGCTTCATCGGCAGTCGCGTGTCAGGCGGCGCTCGTGCGCCGTGCCGAATTGATGACGACCGACTCAGCCGGGACGTCGTCGTGCCCGCCGCGGCGACCCGTCTTCAGCTTCGCGATCTTCTCGATCACGTCGATGCCGCCGACGACACGGCCGAAGACGGCGTAGCCGAAGTTGCCGCTGCGGTGGTTGAGGAAGTCGTTGTCGACGAGGTTGACGAAGAACTGCGAGGTCGCGCTGTGCAGGTCGTTGGTGCGCGCCATTGCAAGCGAGCCGCGCAGGTTCTTGAGGCCGTTTTCCGCCTCATTGCGGATCGGATCGTGGCCGTCCTTGTGTTCCATGTCGGCCGTGAATCCGCCGCCCTGGATCATGAAGCCCGGAATCACGCGGTGAAAGATCGTGCCGTCGAAGAACCCCTCATCGACATAGCGGAGGAAATTCTTGCATGAAATCGGCGCCGACTTCTCGTCCAGCTCCACGGTGAAATCGCCGTGCGTCGTTTCGAACCTGACCATTGCCGTCTCCCTTCAGTGCGCCAATTCTAATGCCTCGCGCGGCATCGCGCCCGAAGTCACGCGCTCGAGCGCGGCGAGATCCCGATGAGTCTCGACGCCGACGAGGCCGGCCGCCATGGCCAGGTTGCGCGAGGCCTCGCCCTGGTCCGCGCCATGCTCGAAAAAAAGCCGGCCGCCGCGCACCAGGTGAGCGCCCGCCCCGGCGCAGACCGCGGCGATCGCTTCGATGCCGTCGGGGCCGGCGACGAGCGCAAGCCGCGGCTCGTGCGCAAGCGCCGCGAGCGCGGGATCGCCTGATTCGACGTAGGGAGGATTCGAGACGATCGCATCGAATCGCTCGCCCGCGAGCGGCTCATACCAGGAACCCTGGAAGAACCGGATGTTGCGCATCCCGTGGCGGTCGGCGTTTCGCCGGGCGACATCGAGCGCCGTGAGACTGACATCGGTCGCGGTCACCATAGCGTCCTTGCGCTCCGAGGCGATCGCGATCGCGATCGCGCCGCTTCCGGTCCCGAGGTCGAGTACGGCCGGGCGTGCCGTTCGCGCAATCGCCGCGAGTGCGAGGTCGACGAGGAGCTCCGTCTCGGGTCGCGGGACGAGGACATCGGGCGTCACTTCGAGTTCGAGCGACCAGAAATCGCGCCGTCCAATGAGGTAGGCGACGGGCTCGCCTGCCAGCCGGCGCCGGGCGAGCGAGTCGAGCGCTGCCAACTGCTCCGGGTCGAGTTCGCGAAGCGGGCTTGCCGCAATCCCAGCGCGGCCGACGCCAAGCACCCCGGCGAGCAGTAGCTCGGCGTCGAGCGCAGCCGTCGGGGAGATCGCATGCAGCCGCTCTCGCAGGGCGGCGAGCGCGTCGGCGGCGCGCGTCATTCGAGCGCGGCCAGTTCTTCGGCCTGGTGTTCCCGCGCGAGCGTCGCGATCACTTCATCGAGGCCGCCGTCGACGATGCTGTCGAGCCGGTAGAGCGTCAGCTCGATTCTATGGTCGGTAAGCCGCCCCTGCGGAAAATTGTAGGTGCGGATTCGCTCGGAACGGTCGCCGCTGCCAACCTGGAGCCGGCGTTTCTCGGCCTTCTCGGCAGACCTGCGCTCGCGCTCGGCCGCGAGCAGGCGCGCGCGCAGCAGCGCCATCGCGCGCGAGCGGTTCTTGTGCTGGGATCGCTCGTCCTGGCATTCGACGACGATGCCCGTCGGCAGGTGCGTGATGCGCACGGCGGAATCCGTCTTGTTGACGTGCTGGCCCCCGGCTCCCGAAGAGCGGTAGGTGTCGATGCGAAGCTCGGCCGGGTTGATCTCGACGCTCTCGACCTCCGCGATCTCCGGCAGAACCGCCACCGTGCAGGTCGACGTGTGGATTCGTCCCTGCGACTCGGTTGCCGGCACGCGCTGGACGCGATGCGTGCCTGATTCGAACTTGAGCCTGGAATAGACGCCGCGGCCCGCGATGCGGCTGATGACCTCGCGATAGCCGCCGTGCTCGCCGCGGCTTTCTGAAACGATCTCGACAGTCCAACCCTGGCGCTCCGAATAGCGGGTGTACATCCGGTGCAGGTCGCCGGCGAAGATCGCGGCCTCGTCGCCGCCGGCCGCCGCGCGGATTTCGAGAAAGACGTTGTGGTCATCGAGCGGGTCGGTCGGCACCAGCATTTGCTGAAGCGCCTGCTCGTCCGCGGCCGCCGCGTTCTCGAGCGTCGCGATCTCCTGCTCGGCAAGCGCGCGCAATTGCGGGTCGGCTGCGACGGCGCGCGCCGCCGCAAGTTCGCGCTCGCGTTCGGTCAGGCGCGCAAGGCCGCGGGCGATCGGGTCGATGCGCGCGAATTCCATGGACAGGTCGCGGAACCGTTCGGAGCGTGCGAGCACCTGCGGGTCGGCGAGCATGCGCTCGATCTCGGCGTGCCGGTCTGCGACACGCTCCAGGCGCCGGCGGATCGCTTCCTTCATTGTGGATCGCGCCCCGTGCGGAAAAGCCGCGCGGCGGCTTCGGCGAGCGAGGCATCTCCGGCCTCAGCGGCCGCGCGCAGCGCGGCCGATGGCGCGTGCAGCAGGCGGTTGGTGAGTGAGGAGGCAAGCTGCTCGAGCACCGCTTCCGGGGAATTGCCGGCCGCGAGGAGGCGTCGCGCCTCCTCGAGGAGCTGGTCACGCGCCGCCTCGGCCTGTCCACGAAGCTCGCGGATCGCCGGCACGGCGTCCAGCACCTTGAGGCCCGTCATGTATTCGGCGACGTCCGCCTCGATGAGCCGGCGCGCCACGGCCGCTTCTTCCTGGCGAGCCTTCACGTTCTCGTCCACGACCTGCCGCAGGTCGTCGATCGTGTAGAGATAGACGTCCTCGAGCTCGCCGACGCGCGGGTCGATGTCGCGCGGCACGGCGAGGTCGAGCATGAATATCGGGCGATGCCGGCGCTCGTCGAGCGCGCGCCGCACCTCGTCGAGCCCGATCACGTGGCCCGGTCGTGCGGTGGAGGAGACGACGATGTCGGCCTGCGGCAAGTGCGCAGCGAGCGCGTCGAGGCCGATGGCGGAAGCCTTGAGCCCTGCGGCGATCCGCTCGGCGCGGCTGGCGCTCCGATTCGCGATGATCATCCGCCCGATCTTCTGCGCATGGAGGTGCCGCGCGGAGAGCTCGATCATTTCGCCGGCGCCGACGAGAAGGGCCGTGTGGCGCTCGAATCCCGAGAAGACCCGGCGCGCGAGCTGGACGCCGGCGGAGGCAACGGATACGGCGCTTGCGCCGATCGCCGTTTCCGTGCGAACGCGCTTGGCGACCGCGAACGTCGTCTGGAAGAGCCGGTTGATATTGGCGCCCGCCGTGCCCGCCCGCTGCGCTGCACGGTAGGAGTCCTTCAGCTGCCCGAGGATCTGCGGCTCGCCCAGGATCATCGAGTCGAGGCCGGCGGCGACGGAGAACACATGCCGCACGGCATCCAGTCCTTCGACACGGTAGAGGCAATCGGCGAGTGCCTGGTTGCCGCCCGATTCGGCGACGAGCCATCCGGCAACGGACTCGGCCGCTCCGCCGACGCAGTAGATTTCGGTCCGGTTGCAGGTGGACACGATCAACGCCTCTACGATGCCCGGCAGCGCACGCAGCGAGGCGAGCGCGCGAGGCAGGCGCTCCGCATCGAACACGATGCGTTCGCGCACCTCGATCGGCGCGGTGCGGTGATTCAATCCGAGGACGAGGAGCGACATGATGTGCCGGCTGCGGAAATCCGGCGGATTGTCCGGTAACGATCACTACAGCACAAGCGCTGGGATATAGTGCCGTGATGCGCGTTCCAGCATTTCTGGCGGCGGCCCTCTTGTCCGCAATTCCGGCCGTTCAGGCGCGCGCGACGGCCGAAAGCTGCCCTCGCGGCGACACCTGGTCGCTCTCCGTGGACGCGGAGCGTTCGCTCGAGCGCGGCGCCTGGCCCGAGGCGGCTCGTCAGTACGCCTGCGCTGCGCGCGCGAGCTCCGATCCCGCGGTCGCCGAGCGCGCGACGCGCGCGGCCTATGACAACCTGCAGCTCGAGCGCGCGGTGGAGTCCGCGAATCGCTGGCTCGAGCTTGCGCCGGCAAGTGAAGTCGCACGCCGCTATCTCGCGACCGGGCTTCTGCGTCTCTACGACGAGGAAGCAGCCGCGGCCCGCTTTTCTGAATTGCTCAACACCACTTATGCCGATCGCGGGCGCGGCTACACCGTGCTGCTCGGCATCCTCTCCATGGAGAGCAATGAAACGGGCGCTGCCCGGGTCATGGACACGCTCGTTGCTGCCGATGCCGACCTGCCCGAAGCGCAGTACGCCGCGAGCATGCTGTGGCAGCGCGCAGAAAATGGCGCAAAGGCGCTCGCCGCCGCGGAACGCGCGCTCGCAATGCGCCCCGATTTTCCGCAAGCCGAGTACGCGCGCGTCCGCGCGCTCACGACCGTGGGCCGTGACGAAGAGGCGCTCGAATATTCTGCCCGGCTCGCGGCAGCCGGCGACCCGTACATGCGGCTTGGCCATGCCTGGCAGCTTCTCGGCGATGACCGGCGCGCGGAAGCGGCGGCGTTGTTCGACGATCTTCGTCGTTCCAGCGGGCCGGCCGCGGCCGACGCAGCCGCGGCGCTCGCCTCCATAGCAATTGACGAGAAGCGCCTCGATGAGGCGGCGCTACTCGTCGACGAAGCAGGGCGCGATCCGCAGCAGGCCCCCGAGAGCCTGCGCTGGCAGCGGGCACGCATCGCGGAGGAGCGCGGCGACAAGGCGAATGCCGCGCGTTTGTACCAGGGCATCGAGTCCGGCGGCCGTGCACTCGGCGCGCAGCTGCGTGCCTACCGGCTGCTTCGCGAGGAAGGCGCACCGGAACTCGCGGAGATGATCATCGACGACTTCCTCGATTCCGCGCCGTCGGGGACGGCTGACGTCGCCTCGGGAGTCGCGGCGATCCTCGTCGAGGAGGGCCGCGGCGAGGAGGCGATAGCGATCATCGACCGCGCCCGGACCGTCCTTCCGGACGACGGGCTGCTGCTCGCGCGCGGGTTCCTGCTCGAGCGCCTCGACCGCGTGCCGGATGCCGTCGCGGACATGCGACTCGTGGCAGATCGCCGCCCGAACGATCCCATGGCGCTGAACGCGCTCGGCTACACGCTCGTCGACCGCACGAAATCGGTGGAAGAGGGCCGGCGCCTGATCGAGCGCGCGATCGAAGTGAAACCCGACAGTTACGCGATCCAGGACTCGATGGGCTGGGCTCTCGTGCAAGCTGGCAGTCTCGATGAAGGCAGGACCTGGCTCGAGCGCGCCTGGAAGCGTTCGGAGGATCCCGAGGTGGCCGCACACCTCGGCGAAACGCTCTGGCGCATGGGCCGTGAAGGCGAGGCCAGGAAACTCTGGGACGAGGCGCTCGCGGCGAATCCGGACAGCCCGCCGCTCAAGCGCGCGATCGAGCGCCGCGCAAGGTGAAGCTCCGGCTGGCGGCCTTTGCACTTGTGCTTGCAGCGAGCGGCTGCGCGACGGTGCCCAAGCCAGGCGCGCCCGAGGACTGGCCCGCGCGTCGCGCGGCGCTGCAGGCGCTCGACAGCTGGTCGCTGCACGGCCGCATTGCCGTCGCGGCCGGCGAAGACGGATTTTCAGGCGGGTTCGACTGGTCGCAGCAGGGCGAAATTGCCGACATCGAGCTCTCGGGCCCCATGGGCGGCACGGTGATGAACATGCGCGTGGACGGCGACCGACCCGTCGTCTCGGTGGATGGCAAGAGCTATTCCGGTGAAGAGGCAAGGCAATTCATCGACGAGCACTTCGGGCAAGGCCGGTCGCTGCCGATCGATGAAATGCGCTACTGGCTCGTCGGCGCACCGGCGCCCGGCGCGCCGCACGCGGAAACGCTTGCTGACGACTCGCGGCTCGCGGGCCTTTCGCAGTCCGGTTGGCAGGTTCGCTACGACCGCTATCAGCCGGTCGGTGCAATCGCACTGCCCGCGCGCATGGAAATGACGACTGCAGGCCTCCGGCTTCGTGTCGCCATATCGGACTGGCGACTCCCGCCATGAGCGTCGCGGCCTGGCCTGCGCCGGCCAAGCTGAACCTTTTCCTGCATGTCACGGGCCGCCGCCCGGACGGCTATCACGAGATCCAGACGGTTTTTCAGCTCATCGATCTTTCGGATCGAATTCACTTCACGGCGCGTGCGGACGGCGAGATTCGCCGGATCGAAGGACCCGCGGAAGTCCCGGCTTCCGAAGACCTGTGTCTTCGCGCGGCTCGCCGCCTTATGAATGAAGGCGGGCCTAACCTCGGCGCCGACATCCGGCTGGAGAAGCGCATTCCCATCCAGGGAGGCCTCGGCGGCGGCAGCTCGGATGCCGCGACGGCCCTCGTCGCCCTCAATGAAATCTGGGGGTTGCGGCTCGATTCCGAGGCGCTCTCGGCAATTGGCCTCGAGCTCGGGGCGGACATCCCGTTGTTCATCCACGGCAGAAGCGCCTGGGGAGAAGGGATCGGCGAGCAACTGACCCCCCTGGAACTCCCTGAAAGGCACTTCGCCATCGTCTTTCCGGGGGTCGGGATCAGCACGGCCGAAGTGTTTCAGGCTTCTGAATTGACAAGGAAAACCCCCAAGACGACAATTCGCGGCTTCCTGAAGGCAGGTGGACACAACGATTGCGAGCCGGTGGTGGCCGGGCGCAGTCCCGAAGTGCGGCAGGCGCTGGCCTGGCTCTCCGAGCGAGGCGAGGCGCGACTGACGGGCACGGGCAGTTGCGTGTTCGCGGGATTCGCCGATCGCAGGTCCGCGGAAGCGGCCCTTGCCGGCCTGCCGATGGAGTGGCGCGGATTCGTCGGCCGTGGGCTCGACCGCTCGCCACTGCAGGAACGCCTGGCGGCGGAGCGATCCCGCGATAGCGGGAAGATTTGAAACTGGGGTGTCGCCAAGTGGTAAGGCAACGGGTTTTGATCCCGTCATACGAAGGTTCGAATCCTTCCACCCCAGCCAGATTGAACGCCTGAGGAGAGGCACGTGGACCAGTCCACGATGGCGGTGTTCACGGGCAACGCGAATCCGGTGCTCGCGCAGGAAATTGCGCGGCACCTGATGCAGCCGCTCGGCCGCGCCCTCGTGGGGCGGTTCAGTGACGGCGAGATACAGGTCGAGATCATGGAGAACGTCCGCGGCAAGGACGTCTACCTGGTGCAGTCGACGTGCCCGCCGGCGAACGAGCACCTGATGGAGCTGCTCGTCATGGCCGATGCCTGCAAGCGGGCATCGGCCGGGCGGATCACCGCGGTGATCCCTTACCTGGGCTACGCGCGGCAGGACCGCCGGCAGCGCTCGATGCGCGTGCCGATCACTGCGAAGCTGGTCGCGGACATGATCGGGCTCGCGGGAGTGGACCGCGTGCTGACGGTGGATCTGCATGCCGACCAGATCCAGGGATTCTTCGGCGTGCCCGTGGACAACGTGTACGCCTCGCCGGTGCTGCTTGGCGAAGTGTGGAAGCAGAAGTACGACAACATGATCGTGGTGTCGCCGGACGTCGGCGGCGTGGTGCGGGCGCGGGCGCTCGCGCGCCGGCTCGACAATGCGGACCTCGCGATCATCGACAAGCGGCGCCAGCGCGCCAACGAGTCGCAGGTGATGAACATCATCGGCGACGTGCGCGGGCGGTCCTGCATCCTGGTGGACGACCTCGTCGATACGGCGGGAACGCTCTGCCTGGCGGCGCAGGCGCTGAAGGACGAAGGTGCGGCGCGCGTGATCGCTTACATCACGCACCCGGTGCTGTCGGGCAACGCGGTCGAGAGGATAAGTTCCTCCGCGCTGGACCAGCTCGTCGTGACGGACACGATTCCGCTCGGCGAAGCGGCGAGGAACTGCAAGCGCATCCGCGTCCTTTCGGTCGCGGAGCTGCTGGCCGAGACGATGCGGCGGATCCGGGACGAGGAATCCGTCAGTTCGCTATACGTGGATTAGTACTGGAGTATTTGTCATGAAGATTTCGTTCGAACTCGACGCCGAGTTCCGGGAAGACCAGGGCAAGGGCGCAAGCCGCCGCACGCGTCATCTCGGCAAGGTCCCGGCGATCCTTTACGGCGGCAAGCGCGACGCGCGCGCGCTGCTGCTCGACCACACGAAGCTCGCGCAGCTGATGGACAACGAGCGTTTTTACTCGACCATCCTCGCGCTCAAGGTCGGCAGCCAGAGCCAGGCCGCGGTGCTCAAGGACGTGCAGCGGCACCCGTACAAGAACCAGATCATGCACATCGACTTCCAGCGCGTGCTCGAGGACGAGAAGATCCGCATGCAGGTGCCGCTGCACTTCAGGGGCGGCGCGGAGTCCAAGGGCGTCAAGGAACAGGGCGGCGTGCTTTCGCACGTGCGGAACGACGTCGAGGTCACCTGCCTGCCGAAGGACCTGCCGGAATTCGTCGAGGTCGACGTCTCCGGGCTCGAGATCAACCAGGTCGTCAAGCTTTCCGGCCTCAAGCTGCCGTCAGGCGTCGAGCTCGTCGAGCTGCTCGCGGGCCGCGACGGCCCGGTCGCGTCGATCCACATGCCGCGAGTCGAGGAAGAGGAAGCCCCGGTCGTCGACGAGGCTGCCGCCGCCGCTGCCGCAGCGGCCGTGCCGGGTGCCGCACCCGTTGCCGGCGCGCCGGGCGCTCCGGGTGCTGCCCCTGCTGCCGGTGCGCCAGGCGCTCCAGGTGCTGCTCCTGCTGCGGACGCGAAAGCTGCCGCTGCCAAGGGAGGCAAGGAAGGCAAGGACGCCAAGAAGGGCGACGGCAAGAAGTAAGGTGTGGCAGGACTCCCACTGCAACTGGTCGTCGGCCTCGGCAACCCGGGCGTCGAACACGAGGACACGCGCCACAACGCGGGTTTCTGGTTCGTCGACGAGCTGGCGAGCCGGCATGACTGCCGCCTGAAGCCGGAACGCCGTTACAACGCGGACGCGGGGCGAGTCACGATTGCGGGCGTGCCGCTGTGGCTCCTGAAGCCGATGGGCTTCATGAATCGCAGCGGCCAGTCCGTTCGCGCGTTTTGCGAATACCTGCGGCTGCCCTCCGACCAGGTCCTGGTCGTGCACGACGAGCTCGACTTGCCTGTAGGGGTCGCGCGCCTGAAGCGCGGCGGCGGTGCCGGCGGTCACAACGGCCTCAAGGACGTCATCGCGCATCTCGGCGAGGACTTCTGGCGGATCCGCGTCGGAATCGGCCATCCGGGCCACCGCGACCAGGTCATCGATTACGTGCTCGAGCGGGCGAGCGCGGTGGATGAGCGGCTGATGCGCGAGGCGATCGAGCTCGCGATCGCCGAGTTCCCGCGCCTGCTCGACGAGGGCGCAGAGAAGATGATGAACCGGCTGCACACGGCGCCGCCCGCAGCCCCGCAATAATGGGCATCCGCTGCGGAATCGTGGGGCTGCCGAACGTCGGCAAGTCGACGCTGTTCAATGCGCTGACGCGCGCGGGAATAGCGGCCGAGAACTACCCTTTCTGCACGATCGACCCGAACGTCGGCATCGTACCGGTGCCGGATCCGCGCCTCGCCGCGCTCGCAGGCGTAGCGATGCCCGAGAAGATCGTGCCGACCACGGTCGAATTCGTCGACATCGCGGGCCTCGTCGCGGGCGCCTCGCAGGGCGAGGGGCTCGGCAACAAGTTCCTGGCGCACATCCGCGAGGTGGACGCGATCACGCACGTCGTGCGCTGCTTCGACGACCCCGACGTCGTGCACGTCTCCGGGCGCGTGGACCCGGCGGCCGACGTCGCGATCATCAACACCGAGCTCGCGCTCGCCGACCTCGAGACCGTGGACCGTGCGCTGCCCCGCGCCGAGAAGTCCGCGAAGGCCATGGACAAGGACGCGATGCGCTGGCACGACTCGCTCGAGCGGATCCGCGCGCGCCTCGACGAGGGCGAGCCGGTCCGCGCGATACCGCTCGATTCATTCGAGCGGGAGCGGATCCGCGAGCTTTCGCTGCTGACCGCGAAGCCCGTGATGTACGTGGCGAATGTCGACGAAGGCGGATTCACCGGCAACGCACGCCTGGAAGCGCTGGAAAAGCTCGCGGCAGCGGAGGGGTCCGCGGTCGTCGCGGCCTGCGCCGCGATCGAGGCCGAGATTTCCGAGCTCGACGAGGGCGACCGCGCCGCTTTCCTCGCCGACCTCGGCCTCGCAGAAGCGGGCCTTGACCGCATCATCCGCGCAAGCTACGGGCTCCTCGGGCTCCTCACGTTCTTCACCGCCGGTCCCAAGGAAGTGCGCGCCTGGACCGTGCGCTCCGGGGCGACCGCACCGCAGGCGGCGGGGGCGATCCACACGGATTTCGAGCGCGGCTTCATCCGCGCAGAGACGATTGCCTTCGACGACTACGTCGCCTTCAAGGGCGAGGCCGGCGCGCGCGAGGCCGGGCGACTGCGCCTCGAAGGCAAGGATTACGTCGTGCGGGAAGGCGACGTCATGCACTTCCGCTTCAACGTCTGACCGGGCGTCAACTCCGGCGCCGTGGCAGACTGGACCACTGGAATCGACCTTGCCTGACACACGACCAGAGCCCAAGCCCGCCGCCGCTGCAGGCAAGCTGCCGCAGTTTCACGTCGTCGGCTTCACCGGCCACCGGCACCTCGACGATCCTGCAGGCACGGCCAGGGCGATTAGCGGCGCGCTCGTTTCCCTTCGAAAGGAAGTCCCGGGCGAGTGGATTGCGCTGTCCTCGATCGCCCGCGGCGGCGACCAGTTGTTCGTGCAACAGGCGCAGGCCATGGGGCTGTCGTGGCATGCGATCCTCCCGCTGTCGCGCGCGGAGTTTGCCACTGACTTCACGCCCGCCGAGTGGTCAGTGGTGGAAAAAACGCTGGCCACCGCCGACCATCTGAAGGTCATCATCGAGAACGGTGACCGCAAGGACGCCTATCTCGATTGTGGCATCGAGACCGTCAATGGCTCGGACGTGCTGCTCGCCCTCTGGGACGGCGATTCCGCGCGAGGCAAGGGCGGAACGGCCGACGTCGTGCAATATGCCAAATCAACCGGAAAGCCGGTGATGATCATAGATGCCGTCACGCACGAGGTGCGCAAGGAAAACTGGAACCGGCTCGAGCCCAACGACGCCGTCCTCGACGACCTGAACGGATTGCCGGAAGCCGCGAGCGCCTGGTCAGTCAATCCCTTCAAGGCGCCGGACGCCGTCTTCCTCTTCCAGCAGAAGTGCGACTACCACGCGACTCATGGCGCTCCGGGTTTCCGGCGACTGATCGTATCTACGGTCGTAGCGCATGTGGTCGCGTCCGTGATTGGCGCGGCAGTCGTCGGCTATGGTCTGCACCTGCTCGCCTTGCCATGGCTCGAACTATCGTGCATCACCTTTGCCCTTGGAGCAGCGATAGTGCTGCGCCGCAAGATGCACTCGCACCACAGCTGGGTGCGCTGCCGGCTTGCCGCGGAATTCTGTCGCTCGGCTCTCGCCACCTGGGGACTGCCGCGAGCCGCTCCGCTGTTGCATAACCTCGACCTCGCAGGCGCACGTGGCCTGGCACGCTCGCTGTACATCCTGCACACGCGTTCGTCCGCGAGGCGGCCCGTGTCGATCGAGGAATTCAAGAGAATCTATCTTGAGAAACGAATCGACGACCAACTCGCTTACTACGACCGGCAGGTGAATCGCGCGCAGCCGCTCTACCGCCGGCTTGCAGCAGGTTTTACGATCGGCACGGTCGCGGCCCTCGTGTTCACGGCGTTCTATGCAATCACCCGAACGCTGCACACACCGTTGCCCGCATGGGTCGAGGGGACGACAACCGTGTTCCTGCCGATCGCCCTGCCAACCGTGGCGGCCGCGTGCATCTCCATCATTTCGATCAACGACCTGCAGCGCCGTGTGGCGCGTTTCCAGGAAATGCGCAGCTTGCTGGAAGCCAGCCGCGCGCAGATCACCTCCAGCCGGACCTGGAACAGCGTCGAGCACGTGGTGCTCAAGACCGAGCGCGCGCTCCTGCGGGAGGTGATCGAATGGCATTCGATCAGGAGCTTCAGCGGGTCGCACTGATTCGCAGTCAATGAACACCCCGTTCAAGTACCGCGCGTTCGTCAGCTACAGCCACAGCCACAGCGACGAGCGCCGGGCAAGGTGGTTGCACAAGGGCCTGGCGGGGTCATGGGCGTAATGGAGGGCGAGTTCAAGCTGCCCGAGCATGAAAGCAGACAGAATCCTGAACCTTGACAGCGTCGGGTACGGTCCCGACAATCCCGCCCTCCCCGAGGGTACCTTCCCACCGCGTGGCTAGGTAGCTCAGCTGGTTAGAGCACGGGATTCATAACCCCGGGGTCGAGAGTTCGATTCTCTCCCTAGCCACCATTTCTGAGCCAGTCGCCGCCCTCGTGTGCGACGGGCACCGCCGAATCGGAGTTGATCAAGCGGCACGACTTGATGCACCGTATCCTTCGTAGTGCCCGCGCCAGGCGCGACATCGCCGAAAGCAACGAGGAGCGGCACAGGTTGCTGAAGATCCTTCGCGAGCGGTCAATCGACCAGAAAGTCGCGATTTGACTCGGTTAAGACACGCCATGGATACGCACTTCAAGTACCGAGCCTTCATCAGCTACAGCCATGCCGACGAGCAGTGGGCGACGTGGCTGCACAAGGCGCTCGAGACCTACCGCGTGCCGAAGCACCTCGTCGGTCGGGAGACGGAGTTCGGCCCGGTGCCCGTGCGGTTCGCGCCCGTCTTCCGCGATCGCGACGAACTCGCCACGGCAACGAGCCTCGGCGACACACTGACACGCGCGTTGGAGCAGTCGGCGTTCGAGATCGTGATCTGCTCGCCCAAGGCGGCAAACTCGAAGTGGGTCAACGAGGAAATCCTCGCCTACAAGCGTCTCGGCCGCGAGCACCGAATCTTCGCGCTGATCGTCGGCGGCGAGCCCGGTTCCTCAGCCAGCCCCGCGACGGCCGACCAGGAGTGCTTCCCGAACGCGCTGATCTACAAGATGGGCGCAGACGGGCAGCTGACGACGGAGAAAAGCGAACCGATCGCCGCGGACGCGCGCGAGGGCAAGGACAGCAAGCTCGACGTCAAGCTCAAGCTGCTCGCGGGCATGCTCGGCATCGGCCTCGACGAATTGAAGCAGCGCGAGGCGCGCCGGCGGTATCGGCGCATGATGGCGCTGGTCACCACGTCGGTCGTCGGCATGGCGATCACCTCGGGCCTGGCCGCCGCCGCCTGGATCGCGCGCAACCAGGCCGAGCGCGAGCGTGTTCGCGCGGAGACCGAAGCCGAGACGGCTCGGCAGACCACGAACTTCCTGGTCGGCCTGTTCGCGGTCTCCGACCCGAACGAGGCGCGTGGCAACTCCATCACCGCGCGCGAGATCCTCGACAAGGGCTCGCAGCGCATCAAGTCGGAACTGGTCACGCAGCCGGCGATCCAGGCCACGCTGATGGAGACCATGGGGACGGTGTACACGAGTCTTGCGCTCTACCCGTCGGCCTCGTCGCTGCTCGACAGCGCACTGCAGAAGCGCCTCGAGCTCTACGGCGTGGACAGCCTGGAGGTGGCGCAATCGGCCGAGAAGCTCGGCGGGGTGCTGACGCTGACCGGCGAGTACGACAAGGCGGAGACGAACTACCGCAAGGCGCTCGACCTGCGACAGAAGCTGCTCGGACCCGAGCACGTCGACATCGCGCGCAGCCAGTACCAACTGGCCGACCTGCTCTTCCGCAAGGGAAAGTACGAAGCCGCCGAGCCTTTGTTTCGAGACTCGCTCGCGATGCGGCGCAAGCTGCTCGGCGGCAACACCGTCGAAGTCGCCAAGAGCCTGGAAGGCCTGGCGCTGAACCACTATATGCAGGGAAAGTACGACGATGCCCTGCCTCCGATGCGTCAGGCCGTCGAGTTGCAGAGGGGGCTGCACAAGGAGCCGCACACGGACCTGTCCGAGGCGCTGAGCAATCTCGGCACGGTGTTGAGCGACATGGGCGAGTATCAGGAGGCCGAAGCGCTGTACCGGGAAGGATTGCAGATAAAGCGCGTCCTGCTCGGCGATGCGCACCCCGAAATCGCGGCGAGCCTCAACAACATCGCGTATGTCCTCACGGACGAAAAGAAATACGACGAAGCGGCGGCCATGTACCGCGAGGCCATTGCCATGCAGCGCAAGCTGCTCGGCGACGAACACGCGGACATTGCAGCGGCGCTGAACAACCTGGCTTTCGTGTTGCACGACAAGGGCGACGCCGAGGGCGCCCGCAGGATGATGCAGGAGTCGCTCGACATGTACCGGCGCACGGTGGGGCCCGAGCATCCGTCGACGGCACGTGGCATGGCCAATGTGGCGATGTGGCAGATGGAGGCGGGTGACTACGCGGCGGCCGAACCACTGCTGCGCGAGGCGCTGCAGTTGCAGAGGAATCTGCTCGGCAATGAGCACACGGACGTCGCTGGCGCGCTGACCTTGCTGGCCACGCTGCTGGTCGAGACCGGGCGCTTCGAGGAGGCGCGAACTGCCGCAGCGGAGGCACGGGCGATCTGCCTGCCGGCGCTGGGCGCTGCCAACTGGCGTACCGCGGCCGCGAGCAGCACGGAAGGCGCCGCGCTGCTGGGCCTGGGGCAGACCGCGCAGGGTGCCAAGCTGTTGCTCGAAGGTTTGGCGGTGTTGCAGGCCGACGTCGGGGCGCTACCCCTAAACGTCAACAACGCTGCCCGCTGGGCGGCGGAGTACAACCTCAAGCGCACCGGCGCGACGTAAGCGCCAAGGCACGTGGCCACGTTGCGGGCCAAGAAGATAAAGTCCGCCGAGAAACCGACGCCGAACCATACCCCTGTCCAGCCAAGGATCTGGCATTGATGGCGCCGACTGACATAATCTGCCGGCCACGCGAGCTGTAGCGATCATTTCGCAGTCGAATATGTGATACGGTCCGCAACTTGCAGTCGCCTTGCTTCAGGTCGACTCGGCCCAAGACGACTGCAACTTGAGTGGGTCGGGCATTCCGAGACCCGCCGTACGCAAAACACAGAACAGTGCAACGGCCGTCGGCCGTGCATGCAGAAGGGGAGCGAGACATGGATGGGAGAATCACACTGATTGCCGGTCTAACGGCGCTGTTTGCCGTGGGATCGGTGAACGCTGCCACCTGCCCCCTTTCCCCCCCTTCCTTAGTGCATACCGACATCAACGATGAGACCGGCCACACCTTCTTTCTGTACTCGTCCCCAGTAATCACGTGGGACCAGGCCCAAGCCTGCGTTGCCGCGTTGCCGGCGCAATCAGGGGTGCCGGCCCACCTGGCGACCATTACCTCGTCCAGCGAGAACCAGTGGATCGTTGATGAGTTGCTGCTGAACGTCGGCGTGCCGCGGCTGGCGCTGACTCAGGTCTGGGGCGGTGGATTCCAGCTAGTTGGCGCCGACGAACCCGACGAAGGCTGGCGTTGGGTGAACAACGAAGGGCCGATTCCGGTTCCGGGGTCGAGCTTAACTCTCGGCTACAGCAATTGGTCGCCGGCGCCCAATCTAGAGCCCAACAATACCGGCGGCATCGAGGAGCACCTGACGCTTGGCCGGTTCAGCGACGACCTCGGCCGCTGGAATGACGAAGGCTCGGCGCCGGGTTCGATCGGCGGCTTCATTGTCGAGTACGACACTCCTCGCACGACGACTGCTGGTTGCATCCTCATTGGCACCTCCAGGGTCTGCACGACCATCGAAGGCCAGGAGCTGACCTTCCCGCCGGGGACGTTTAATTCCGATAGCAGTATCACGTTCACGGCGTATGAATTCACGGACCCGCGAGTCAACACAAGCGGAAGGTGTGTCGACCGCCGTCCGCTGACCCTGTTTGATGACCCGGTATTCAACTTACCTGGCAACGTGAGCGGCAAGCTGGTGATCCCGTCGCACCTGTGCGGTTCGCCCAAATTCGTGGTCGTCAGGGCGGTGGGGACAAATATCTCTATTCCCAGGGGCGTCGTGGTCACCGAGAGCCACACGGACATTATCCTGCCCGACAATATCTTCGACTGTAACGCTCCGATCCCGCCCGCCGGGAGCCCGCAGCAGCTGGACGTCGGCGTGTGGCAATCCCTGGACGCGACCGAGATGTGGGAATTCGATCCGGCGATCCCCGACTCACGCTTTGACGACGGTACGGCGGCCGAACTCACGACCGCTTGCGCCAGCACCTTGATCAAGACCCGCGCCAAGTCCAACTTCGTGTCCGGCCTGCACATCGACTTTGGACCTCTCGTCCCCATTGGCAGCGCGGCTGAGTACTTCGAGGTTGTCGCGTTGATCCAGTACAAGATTTCGCTGGTACGGCAGTCGGTGGTCCAGGCCCGCATCCTGGGCAGGATTTCGAATGCGAATGGGCAGGCCATGCTTTCGCAGCTGGACGCCGCGGCCGCCGCCCTCACCGCAAATAATCCGGTCCTTGCTCGAAAGAAGATTCAGGATTTCCTGAACAAGGTGAATTCGTCGACGTACTCGGTGACCCTGACGAATCCATTCAACTTCAACGGCGATCACCTGGCGCGTGGCGAGAACATCCGGTTTACGCTGAGTCAAAAGGCCATTCCGTTCAAGCCGGTCCCCTGACCTGACGCCAAATGAAGCCCGTGGCTCAATGCACGGGCTTCGTCGTTTCTGGGTCAGCGTCTTGGCTGACCCCTCAGCGCGCTCGCGATGCCAACCATGGTCCAGCTGTCCGTCGTCGCCGTGACCAAACCGGACGCCGCCGGTGCGCGGCCCGCGTCTGACGCGAGTGCGGTAGTTGATTCCCGCGGCCGTATCCTGCGGCAGCACGTCTTGTGGACCAGCCCGTTATCCCGGCCTTGCGATACTCTTCCTGGCCACCATCCATTTGAGCCAAGATGCCGGTATGCCGCGACCAGAGACAGTGCGCAGGCTCGCGCTTGCCACTAGTTTGGGTGCCGCATTCACCAGGGAGTTTCAAATGACTGAGTTCCTGAGGAAGTTTGCGGCGCTCGGCTGTGGCCTCGTGATGCTCGGCTTCGCCGTCGCGCTGCCGGCGCGCGCCGAAGCGCCGGCTCCCGCGCCCGCGACCGAAGACGCACGCCTCGCCGCGTTTTTCGAGGAAGTGTTCCAGCGCAACCTGAAGGACAGCCCGATCTTCCAGGCCCAGCTCGGCATGAAAGGCCCGGACTACGGCAAGTGGGGCGACTTCTCCGACAAGGAGGCCAATCGCCAGAACGAATTGAACAAGAATGACCTCGTCCGGCTCCGTTCCGAGTTCAACTACGACGCCCTCTCGAGCGGAATGAAGGTCAGCTACCGGATTTTCGAGTTGCAACAGGATTCCGCGGTCGCGATCTTCCCGTGGCGCTTCCATAACTATGCTTTCTCGACCACGTCGAACCCGATGACCCAGTTCGCGACCTTCATGCAGAACATCCATAGCGTCGACAACGTTTCCGATGCTGAAGCCTATATCTCCCGCCTGAAGCTGCTCGAGCCGGCAGTCAAGCAAGGCATCGAAACGATGAACATGGCCGCAGGGCGCGGCATCGTCCCGACGTCATTCGCGTTCGACCCGGTGCTGGCCGATGGCCGCGCGATCCTGTCGGGTGCGCCATTCGACGACAGCGGCAAGGATTCGGCGCTGCTCGCCGACTTCCGCGGCAAAGTGGACAAGCTCGAGATCGCGGATGCGGAGAAGAAACTGCTGCTCGACGAGGGCATTGCCGCGATGAAAGGCCCGGTCCGGACCGGCGTCCAGGAAATGCTTGCTACCATCGAGGCGCAGCGTTCGAAGTCGCCCGGCCCGAATGGCGTCTGGAAACTCCCGGACGGCGACGGCTTCTACAAGTCGCAAATCGCTTTCTGGACCACCGAGTCGGACCTCACGGCGAGCCAGATCCACGACATTGGCCTCGCCGAAGTCGCGCGTATCCGGGGCGATATGGAAGGCATCATGAAGAAGGTGGGCTTCCAGGGCGACCTGCCGGCCTTCTTCAAGCACCTGCGCACCGATCCGGCGAACTTCTTTCCGAACACTGACGCGGGCAAGCAGGCGTATCTCGACCAGTCGAAGGCTTACATCGACTCGATCTACGCCGATGTCGGCAAGTACTTCAACGTGCTGCCGAAGGCGCCGCTCGAGGTGCGTCGTGTCGAGGAATGGCGCGAAGAAACCGCGCCGATCGCGTTCTACAACCAGCCGACGCCGGACGGCAGCCGTCCGGGCATTTACTACGTCAACCTGAAGGACATGACGACCCGGCAGAAGCACGAAATGGAAACGGTCGCCTATCACGAGGGCGCGCCGGGCCATCACTTCCAGATCGCGATCCAGCAGGAGCTCGAAGGCGTTCCGACCTTCCAGAAGTTCGCGTTCTTCGGCGCCTACGTCGAGGGATGGGGCCTCTACGCCGAGCGCCTTGCGAAGGAGCAGGGCCGCTTCACCGACCCGATGCAGGATTTCGGCCGCTTGCAGAACGAGATGCTCCGCGCCTGCCGGCTCGTGGTCGACACCGGTGCCCACTCGAAGATGTGGACGCGCGAGCAGATGATCGAGTACATGCTCGCGAACAATCCGATGACGCCCGAGGATGCCACCAAGGAAACGGAGCGTTACATTGACAACCCGGGACAGGCATTGTCGTACAAAATCGGCATGATCAAGATCCTGGAACTGCGCGAAAAGGCAAAGACTGCACTCGGCGCGCGCTTCGACGTCCGCGACTTCCACGACGTCGTGCTGAAAAACGGCGCCGTGCCGCTGCCAGTCCTCGAGGAACTCGTGGACGACTACATCGCCGGAAAGAAGCGGGCCTGAGTCCTGTTGACGCGGCGAGCAAGATGAGACCCCGCCGAGGCGGGGTCTCCCTTGCCTGTTGGTGGCTGATCAGTCGTCCTAGTCGAGATGGATGCGGCCGTAATAGAGGAAATTGTTCCCCCCGGTGCCGGCCGTGAATGCCCCGGTAACAGGATCGCCCGTCACACCAGCAATCACGTCGATGAACTTGATCAACCCTGAGGCATTCTCGAAGACACCGCTCCTGCCCTCGACCTTGTGAGTGCAGCCTCCACCCACCTCCAGGCTCGGATCAAAAGTCTGACAGAAGCCCTTCGCATAGGCCGCATCGAATGTGTAAGTCGTCCTGAACCTGCCCTGCTTGCCGTTCAACTTACCTACGAAGACTTCTCGACCCCGTTCATGGAGGAGGTCATAGTCCGGCAGTTCCTTGCACGTGAAGCCCTGGACGAAGACGCTCAGACAGCCTTCCAGGTCCCCGGTCATCAAGAGCGCGAAATCGGACCCATCGAGTCCGCAGTCGGAATACGTACTGTTTCCGGAAACGAATTTGGAATCGTTTCCTCCGCTCGCCAGGGCAGAGTTCCCGCCTGCCAGCATCGTCGATGCGAGGACGCTTGCAGCGGCAAGCCGTGCACCGCGCCAGAACAAGCCTTTCGTATCGCCTTTCATTTTGCTCTCCCCTCGTAGATGTAATCGCGGACCTCCAGAAGACAGCACCGGAGGATCCGCAGACATCGATCGGCGCTGTATGTCAAGTCATCTGCCGTCCTTGTGCGGCGCAAGAGCCCGTCCCTGCGTCCGCTTAGTCAAGGGCAGAAGATCAGCGCTAAGATTGAGGAGCTGCGCAGATGGAAAGGTTCGGAATCGGCTCGGAATTCGTGACATTGCAGTGCGACTCTCATTCGCGGACTGTGTGCTCGACCTTGCCACGCGCGAATTGCGGCGCGGCGGAGAGGTCGTGCACCTGCAGCCGAAGGCCTATCTGCTGCTCAAATCCCTGATTGAGGCGCGGCCGCGGGTCGCTTCCCGGGCCGAACTCGATGAGCTGCTCTGGCCGCGAAGCTACGTCGCGCGCAGCAGCCTCGGCAGGCTGGTGACGGAGTTGCGCGCCGCGATCGGCGACGACGCCAGCGGCCAGCGCATCATTCGGACGGCGCACGGCGTGGGGTACGCCTTCTGTGCGGATGTATCGTCGGGTCCCACGCCGGCTGGCGGCGCCCGATTCATGCTGGTCTGGCGCGACCAGCCGATCCTGCTCCGGGATGGCGAGCATGTGCTGGGCCGCGATCCGGATTGCCGCATCGTAGTCGACGTGGCCGGAGTTTCGAGGCATCACGCGCGCATCACGGTCGTGAGTGCCGCGGCGTCGATCGGGGACCTGGCGAGCAAGAACGGTACTTTCGTCAACCGCAGAAAGATCGCGAAACCCACGCCGCTCGAGCATCTCGACGAAATCGGACTTGGCACGGCCGTGCTCACAATCCGGCAGCTGGCTGAATCCGCCACCACGCAGACGGTCTTTTGGCCGTGAGCGAAAGCGCCGGGCAGGCAGTCGTCCTGCAGGTCGGCGCACGGCTGGGTCACTACGAGCTCCTGGCCGCGCTCGGCAGCGGCGGCATGGGCGAGGTCTACCGTGCGCGGGACCTCAAGCTCGATCGCGAAGTCGCGCTCAAGCGGCTCCCCGAATTGGTGCGCGCCGATCGCGGGCGGCTGGATCACTTCGTGAAGGAAGCGAGGGCCGCTGCAAGACTCTCCCATCCAAACGTCATGGCCATCTTCGAGCTTGCCGAAGCCGAAGGGGAGACGTTCATCGTCACGGAGCTGCTCGAGGGACGAACGCTCCGCGATCGCCTCGCGGCGGGCGCGCTGCCTTGGCGCAAGGCCGTCGAATACGCGATCCAGATCTGTGCCGGACTGGGCGCGGCGCACGAGCGCGGCATCATCCATTGCGATTTGAAGCCGGACAACGTCTTCATCACGATCGAGGACCGCATCAAGATCCTGGACTTCGGTCTCGCGAGGCTCGCCGAGGGCGCGGGACTCGTCGGACTGCCGCCAACGACGGTTACGCTGCATTCGAGCGCGACACTGCGCGGAACCTTCGGATACATGGCGCCCGAGCAGGTCCGTGGCGCGGTCTGCGATCCGCGCGCCGACCTGTTCGCGCTGGGCGCCGTCCTTTACGAGATGCTTGCGGGGTCGCGCGCGTTCGGTGGCCATACGCCGGCGGAGTCGCTCGGCGCGATTCTCAAGGACGATCCGCCGCCCCTGCCCGGCAGCGTCCCGACTGTAGTCGCACGGATCGTTTCGCGCTGCCTGGAAAAGGAGCCGGCTGCGCGTTTTCACTCGGCCCATGATCTCGGGCTCGCGCTCGAAGCTGCGAGCACTTCGACCGGCACCGCCACCGGCGGCCTGTTAGTCCTGCCGGCTATCGCACGCCGGACATGGCTGCTGGCGGCGGTCGCATTCGTTGCGACAGGCGCACTCGCACTCGCTTATTTGGCGGGTTCGGGCATCGGTCGCGTGGCCCAGCGCCCCACGCCCGTGCGATTTTCGATCGAGCTTCCGCCGTCTACAGGCCTCGTCGAGTTCACGGCGGCACCGCTCGCGCTGGCTGCCGACGGGCAAAGCCTCATCCTGGCACTGACCGACGAAGAGGGCGGCTCGCGACTGTGGCGTCGCCGTTTCGACACAGAGGCGCTGGAGCCGATAACTGGCACCGAAGGTGCAACGAGTCCGTTCGTGTCGCCCGACGGGCAATCGATCGCATTCGCCGCCCAGGGTAAGTTGCGGCGAGTGAGCCTTGGCGGAGGACTTGCGCAAGACATCGCAGACGCCCAGCAATTCTTCGGCGGCTGCTGGGTCGACAGCGAGACGATCGTTTATGCGCCGCGATTCGCGGGCGGTCTGTGGCAGGTTGCTGCGACCGGCGGCAAGCCCGCGCGATTGACGGCTCCAAGCGGCGGCGAAGACAGCGCGCACGTTTGGCCCACCTGCCTGTCAGGCAGTCGTAACATCCTGTATACCACCTGGGGCAGCGGCAAGCAGATCGACCGATCCAAGGTCGCCTACTTGCGCCTCGGGGATGGAGCCCATGGCACACTCATTCGAGGTGGCTACCATCCGCGCTACCTCGAGCCCGACACGCTGCTGTTCGTACGCGGCGGCGCGCTCATGTCCGTGGCGTTCGACCCTTCAACGCTCGAGGTGAGCGGAGTTCCGGAGCAGCGTGTCGGCGGACTGCTCGCGAACGTCAATTCGCTGGTGGCGTTCTACGAAACGTCGAACGGCTCGCATCTCGTCTACGTCCAGGGAACCCACGAGCAGCCGAATCGGCGCCTCGTCTGGGTCGATCTCCAGGGACGGGTCGAGCCCGCGAGCGCCCTGCGCAAGCCGTTTTCCCTGCCACGCATCTCGCCCGACGGGAGCCGCGTCGCGACATGGCTCCAGGACGAGGGAGTGGCCGTCTGGCTTCTCGACCTTCGCGGCGACCGGCTCACGCGCTTGAGCGGAGGCATCGACGACCATTCGCCGGTCTGGTCGCCGGACGGGACGCGCGTCGCCTTCGACTCCAGCCGCACTGGCAATTACGAGCTTTACCTTGCGTCTGCAAACACGATGGCGGAAGAGACCGCGATCACGAATCGAAGGCGCGATCATTTCGTCAACGCGTGGCTGCCGGACGGGCGTCTTGTTTTCACAGATCACAGCATCGTCGAAGGCTTCGACCTCTGGACGATCGATGCGCGCCCCGGCGCCGAAGCCGAGCCCCTGCTTCGCACGACCTTCAACGAGAGCGAGCCCGCGTTTTCTGCCGACGGGCGCTGGATCGCGTACGTGACGGACGAGACGCGCAGGAACGAGGTGTACGTGCGGCGGTTCCCTCTCGAGGGCCCGCGGCTACAAGCTTCCCGCAATGGCGGCGAGGAACCGGTTTGGTCGCGCAGTGGTCACGAGCTTTTCTTCCGCAAAGGACGAGACGTCCTTGCAGTACGATTGGAAAGCGGCGAAGACGGCCCGCGGCTCACCGAACCCGAGGTTCTGTTCGGCGGGCGGTATCACTACAACTTGTATCCGACGAATACCTACGACGTGGCGCCGGACGGGCGATTCCTGATGGTCGAGGAGCCTCCGCCGGTGACGCGCACGATCCACGTGGTGCTGTCGTTCGGCGCCGCGATGAGCCCCTAGCGGGCGGGGCGAAGGCGCGGAACGGTCTCGTTGGCGTCGGAGAGCAGCTCCGACGCCGCTTTCGCGAGAATGCCGAGACCCTCGTCCACGACTGCGTCCTCGGCCGTGATCGGCACGAGGATTCGCACGACGTTGCCGTAGATCCCGCAGGACAGCAGGATCAGCCCGAGTTCCCGCGACCGCGCCGTCAGTTTTTTCGTCAGGTCGGCGGCCGGGCGACGCGGATCGCCGCCTTCGCAGAGTTCGAAGGCGATCATTGCGCCGAGCCGGCGCACGTCGACGATCTCCGAGTGCCGCGATGCCATCGCATCGAGCGTCTGCGCGACCTTCTCGCCGAGACGCTCCGCGCGCTCGAAGATCCGTTCCTGATCGAAGATCTCGAGCACGGCGAGCGCAGCCGCGCAGGCGACCGGATTGCCGGCATAGGTGCCGCCGAGGCCGCCGGGGCCGCAGGCATCCATGACTTCCGCGCGACCTACCACCGCCGAAAGCGGGAATCCGCCGCCCAGGGACTTCGCGAGCGTGTAGAGATCGGCGGCGACGCCGTAATGCTCGATCGCGAACATCTTTCCGGTGCGGCCGGCGCCGCTCTGGATCTCGTCCGCGACGAGAAGGATACCGTGGCGATCGCAGAGCTCACGCAGCCGGACGACGAAATCCTTCGGCGCAATGTAGAAACCACCTTCTCCCTGTACCGGCTCGAAGACGATGGCGGCGACGCGGTCCGCCGCGACGTCGCACTTGAAGATCATCTCGAGACTGCGGAGGGAATCATCCGTCGATATCCCATGCAGCGGGTTTGGAAACGCTGCATGGTAGACCTCGGCGGGGTAGGGTCCGAAGCCCGCCTTGTATGGCTCCACCTTGCCGGTCAGCGCGAGCGCCATCATCGTGCGGCCGTGGAAGCCGCCGGAGAATGCGATCACGGCCGAGCGGCCCGTGGCGACGCGCGCGATCTTGACCGCTGTCTCAATTGCCTCGGCGCCGGTCGACATCAGGACCGACTTGTTCGGACCGCTGCCGGGCGCAAGTGCATTCAGCCGCTCGCATAGAGCAACGTACGGTTCGTAGGGCGTGATCTGGAAGCAGGTATGGGTCACCTTGTCGAGCTGGGCCCTGACGGCCTCGAGCACGCGCCGGTGGCGGTGGCCGGTATTGAGCACTGCAATGCCACCGGCGAAGTCGACATAGCGCCGGCCATCGGCGTCCCACAGCAGTGCGTTTTCCGCGCGCTCGATGAAAACGGGGTGAACCATCGAGACACCGCGCGCGACGGCGGCCTGGCGCCGGGCAACCAGTGATTCATTGCTTGCCAAGGGAATCTCCCGTCAGTGGATCGGTTCGTCGAAGTCGTCGTCCTCGACGATCTGTTCCCAGGTCGTAATAGCCGATTCGAGCGCGGATGCGGGATCTTCGCTTTCGGACAGGTCCGTGTAGCCAAATTCGTCCGGCTCGACGTCGTCGAGCGGGCCGCCCCAGTCTTCGGGCTGGGCGGCGCTGTCGACCAGGAGTGTGCGCCACTCGTCGAGGTCGAGTTCGTCGAGTCCGCCGTCGAATTCCTGGATCTCGACGGTGCCGGCGGTTTCATCGAGCGCGACCACCTGGAACAACGCGCCCTTGTCGCGATGCGAATACCAGTTCCCGACAACTGGAGGCAGTCGGTTGGCCATGAATCAATCCTACGCCCGATCGCCGAGCCATGCCAAGGATTACAATCGGGAAAACAGAAAGACGGAGACGGGCAATGGCGACTCCTGCGATCGTGGACTTTCGACGCAACATCAAGGGCGAGGAATCGGCGGTCGCGGCCGAGAAACTGGTCAAGGGAGAGCCCAAGACCCTCGTGAAGAACTACTTCAGCGACCCTTCCGGGCAGTTCTTTGCGGGCACCTGGTCGAGCGGCGTCGGGAAATGGAAGATCGAATACACGGAGAACGAGTTCTGTCACCTGCTCGAGGGCCGCGTGACGCTCACGTCAGAGGAAGGAAAACGCTGGCAATTCAACGCGGGCGACGCCTGGGTGATCCCGGCGGGATTCAAGGGCACCTGGGAGTCGGTCGAACCGGCCCGCAAGCGTTACGCGATCTTCGAGGCGGCGAAGGCCAAGCCGTGAGAGGACTTACCACTCCGTCCCGAAGGTGATGCCGACCGTCATCGGGCGCGCCGGCCACACCAGCTCGTTGAAGAGCCCGTAGCCGAACTGGTTGTTGGGGTCCGCGTTCTCCCAGCCGCGCTCGAAATACACTTCGTCGAAAGCATTTTCGACCCACAGCGTGACGTACCAGGTCGAGGCGCTGCGGTAGCCGAGACGGAAATTGAACTCGTCCCAGGCATCGACCGTGGCGTCCGGAATGTTGTCCGGGCCGCCGTGCATCTCCGAGCGGTAGATGTACTCCGTCGTGAAGAAGCCTTCGCCCGAGCCGATCGGCGTGCGGTAGGTGAGAATCGTCGAGGCGCTCACCTCGGGCGCGAACGGCAGCTTGTTGCCGTCGCAGTCTTCGCAGGCTCCTACGTCGATGATGTCCGTCGCGTCCGTGATCTCCGTGTCGAGCAGCGAGAGGCCGACGGTCGCGTCCCAGTGCGCGTTCGGCACCCAGTGCAGGTCGACCTCCAGGCCCTGGCCGCTCGCCTCTCCCACGTTCGCCACCTGCGAGGAGCCCTGGTCGAAGTAGACGAGCTGCAGGTCGGTGTAGTCGTAGCGGAACAGGGCGGCGTTCACCTGGAGGGTGTTGCCTGCGAGCCGGCTCTTGATGCCGACCTCGTAGCTGTCCACCTGCTCGGGGTCGAACTCGAGCGGCGTCGTGCCCGGGGGAGCGGGGCCCCCGGGAGTGAAGGCCTGGCCCTGCACGTCGTAGCCGAAGGTCGCGAATCCGCCGGACTTGTAGCCGCGCGACGCCGTTGCGTAGAGCGTGACGTCGTCGTTGAGGTCGAAGGAGATCGCAAGGCGCGGCGTGAAATCGTCCCAGTTCGCGGAGTCGCTGACGAATCCGTTGGTGAAGAACTCGAAATTGAAGTTGTTGCCGAGCGCGCCACCGCTGTCGAAAACCCGGCTGTCAATCTCCTTCTTGTCGTACGTATAGCGCCCACCGGCGGTGAGTTCCACGCGGTCGCTGATCGCCCAGGTCAGGTCCCCATACACCGCCCAGCCCTGGCTCTTCACGTTGACCCGCGTGCGCTCGGACTTACCCGTGAGGATGTCCGCCGGGTCGATGTCGTCCTCCCAGTAGGTCTCGAAGTTCGGGTCGTCGCAGTCCGCGGCCGGGCCGTCGAAGTCCGGCGCGTCGCTGATACTGATCGCCCGGCACAGCGCGTCCTCGTCGTAGATGAAGTCGAACAGGCCGTCGATGGTCTCCTCGTAGACGCTCGCGCCCGCGAACCAGGTGACCTTGCCGTCGGCCGGCGAGTCGAGGCGCAGCTCCTGGCTCCAGTACTCGACGTCGTTGACCTGGCGGTAGTCGTTGACCCGCTCCGGACCTCCGTCGTAGTCCTCGAGGTAGTGGAACCCGAATTCCTTGTACCCCGTCAGCGAAGTGACCGTGTAGTCGCTCGCCAGAGACCACTCGAGGATCGCGCGCGCCTCGAAAACATCGGATTCGTCGATGCCGTCGGATCCGAGGTCGGTGTTGACCTGCTCATCGTCCAGCCCGTCGGCCGGAACCCAGTAGATGGAAGGATCCTGCTCGCGGTCCTCGTACGCCGCGATCAGCGTCGCGTCCAGCACGTCGCCCGTGCGCCGCAGTCCGACGCGGCCCGCACTCACCTGGTGGAAGCCCAGGTCGTCGCCACCCGCGAGGTTCTCGAGGAAACCTTTGTTGTCCAGCACGTACCCGGCAACGCGTAGCGCCCATTGCTCGCTGAGCGGCACGTTGACCATCGCATCGGCTTCCACGTGGTCGTAATCCGCGAGCGTCAGCTCGGCGCTCGCCTCGAAGGCGTTTTCGGGCTTATTGGTGATGACGCTGACCGCGCCGGCGATCGAGTTGCGGCCGAACAGCGTGCCCTGCGGGCCTTTCACCACCTCGACGCGCTCGACGTCGTACATGGCGGTCATCACGCCGCCCGTACGGCCCGACCAGATGCCGTCCACGAACATCGCGACGGAGGGATCACCGCCGATGCCGAAGTCATTGGTCGCGATGCCGCGCATCGCCAGCGCATCGGTGAAGCCGTCCTCGGTCTTGCCGCTGAAGCCCGGCGTGAAATCCACGATACCGCGAATGTCGGCCATGCGGCCTTCTTTCAGCATGTCGCCGGAGAAGGCGGACACCGACAGAGGCACGTCCTGCAGGGACTGCTGGCGCTTCTGCGCCGTGACGATGACCTCGTCGAGACCCACGATTTCGGGTGCCGGCTCCGACTCTTCCGGTGCCTGCGGAGGCGGAGGCGCTTGTGCGACCGCGGCGAACGGATAGGCCAGGAAGGCAGCGACGGCCACACGGACCACCGCCAGATTGGAGCTCTTCATGTCTGATCCCCTTCGACAGTGCCCCCGGGCACCGTCATCTCCGCAAACAGAATACCCGCGGGCGCGAGTTCAGTCCAAATCGTCGATAATTGTCGCAAGCGTCTCGAAGATCCGGTCGACCTCGGTGCGCTCGATGACGAGAGGCGGCGACATCGCGATCGTATCGCCCGTCGTGCGGATGAGGAGCCCCGCATTGAAGGCCGCGACAAGCGCGTCGTAGCCGCGCGCTCCCGGACTTCCTGCCCGCGGCTCGAGCTCGATGCCCGCGATCAGGCCGTAGGCCCGCAGGTCGACGACATTCCGCCGGCCCTTCAGCGCATGCACCGCATCGCTCCAGTACGGCGCCATCGCGCGGGCGCGATCGAAGAGCCCGGCGCGATAGAGCTTCTGCGTCGCGAGCCCGGCCGCACAGGCGATCGGGTGCGCCGAATACGTGTAGCCGTGAAAAAGTTCGATCGCGGCGGGCGGGCCCGACATGAAGGCGTCGTGGATCCCGCGCCTGACGATGACCGCGCCCATCGGCACCGCGCCATTCGTGAGGCCCTTCGCGCAGGTCATCATATCCGGCACGACGTCGAACTCGAGCGACGCAAAGGCCGAGCCGGTGCGGCCGAATCCGGTGATGACCTCGTCGAAGATCAGGAGGATGCCGTGCTTCGTGCAAATCTCTCGGAGCCGCTGGAGGTAGCCTTTCGGCGGCAACAGCACGCCGGTCGAGCCCGCAATCGGCTCGACGATCACGGCGGCGATCGTCGAGGCGTCGTGAAGGGCGACGAGCCGCTCGAGGTCATCGGCAAATTCGGCGCCGTGCGCGGGCAGCCCGCGCGAAAACAGGTTCCGGGCCGGGTCGTGGGTGTGGCGGATGTGATCGACGCCGGGAAGCATCGCGCCGAAATACTTGCGGTTGTTCACCATGCCGCCGACAGAGATGCCGCCGAAGCCGACGCCGTGGTAGCCGCGCTCGCGGCCGATCAGGCGACTGCGCGCGCCTTCGCCACGCACGCGGTGGTACGCGATGGCGATCTTGAGCGCGGTGTCCACCGACTCCGAACCCGAGTTCGTGAAGAAGACGCGGTCGAGGCCCTTCGGGGTGATCTCGACGAGCGAATTCGCAAGCTCGAAGGCGAGGGGATGGCCCATCTGGAAGGGCGGCGCGTAGTCCATCGTCGCGATCTGATGAGCGACGGCCTCGGTGATTTCCTTCCGGCCATGGCCCGCGTTCACACACCAGAGGCCCGCCGCGGCGTCCAGCACCTGCCGGCCTTCGGGCGTCCAGTAATACATGCCCTCCGCGCGCGCGAGCATGCGCGGTGCGGCCTTGAACTGCCGGTTCGCGGTGAACGGCATCCAGAAGGCGTCGAGGTCTTTGGGCAGGGCGCTCATGCTATGTTTAATATCATAGACAATCGGGGTATCCCATGGCGAATGACGTGAGCACGCGACTGAAGGCCGTGCGCCAGATGCACGGGCTTTCCCAGCGCGAGCTCGCGAAACGCGCGGGAGTCACGAACGGCATGATCTCACTGATCGAACAGGGCCGCGTGAGCCCGTCCGTCGCCTCCCTCAAGAAAGTGCTGGATGGCCTGCCGATGGGGCTCGCCGAATTTTTCACGATGGATCCTGCCGGCACGGCTCAGGTGTTCTACGGGAAGGACGAGCTGGTCGAACTTGGCGAGGGTGACGTTTCCCTGTGCCTCGTTGCCGCCCGCCGGCCCGGGCGGCGCATGGCGATCCTCCGGGAAACCTACGAGCCGGGCGCCGACACCGGGTCGGACATGCTTCGCCACGTCGGTGAAGAAGGCGGCGTAGTCGTGAGCGGGAAGGTGGAGGTCACGATCGGCGCCCAGACCCGGGTTCTCGGGCCGGGCGATGCCTACTATTTCGCGAGCGCGGTGCCCCACCGCTTCCGCAATCGCGGGCGCGAGCGCTGTGAGATCATCAGCGCTTCGAGCCCCCCGACACTGTGAGGACGAAGCCTTGAACCGGGAACAGAAATCGGTGGACTGGCGCGAGCTGGCGAAGACGCTCGTTCCTCGGACCCAGGCTTTCATCGACGGCAAGTACACGCCCGCCGTCTCGGGCGCAACCTTCGATTGCGTGAATCCCGCGAACGGCAAAGTCATCGCCCAGGTCGCCTCCTGCGACGCTGCCGACGTTGACCTCGCCGTGGCAAGCGCGCGCAAGGCCTTCGACGCGGGCCACTGGTCGCGCCGCGCCCCTGCCGCGCGCAAGAAGGTGCTGCTGCGCTTCGCGGAGCTGATCCGCAAGCACCGCGAAGAGCTTGCGCTCACCGAAACCATGGACATGGGCAAGCCGATCACCGACTCGCTGAAGATCGACATGCCGGCGGCCGCCAATTGCATCGCCTGGTATGGAGAAGCGGTCGACAAGGTCTACGACGAGGTCGCGCCGACCTCGCACGACTCGCTTGCCCTGATCACCCGCGAGCCTGCGGGTGTCGTAGGCGCGATCGTGCCCTGGAACTTCCCGCTGCTGATGGCGACGTGGAAGCTCGGTCCCGCGCTCGCGACCGGCAATTCCGTGGTGCTGAAGCCTTCGGAGAAATCGCCGCTCACCGCGCTTCGTGTCGCGGAGCTCGCGATCGAGGCCGGGCTGCCGGAGGGCGTGCTCAATGTCGTGCCGGGTTTCGGCCACATGGCGGGCGAGGCGCTCGCCATGCACATGGACGTCGACTGCGTCGCGTTCACTGGCTCGACGCGCGTCGGCAAGCGGATGCTCGAGTACTCGGGCAAGTCCAACATGAAGCGGGTCTGGCTCGAATGCGGGGGCAAGGCGCCGAATGTCGTATTGGGCGACGTCGCGGACATCGATCGCGCGGCGAGCGCGGCCGCCTTCGGCATTTTCTTCAACCAGGGCGAGATGTGCTCGGCCGCCTCGCGCCTCGTCGTCCACGAGAACGTAGCGGAAGCGATGCTCGGGAAAATCATCGAGATCGGCAAGACCATGACACCGGGCGACCCGCTCGACCCGAAAACACGCCTCGGCGCCATCGTTGACCAGGTGCAGCTCGACACGGTCATGGGCTATATCGACTCTGGCCGGAAAGAAGGCGCGGAATTGCGACTCGGCGGCGAGCGCGCGCGGCCGGAAAGCGGCGGCTACTTCGTTGAACCGACCGTATTCGCGAATGTCGACCCCGAGATGAAGATCGCACGCGAGGAGATTTTCGGGCCGGTGCTATCGGCGATCACGTTCAAGGACGTGGATGAGGCGGTCAGGATTGCGAATGACGTCAGCTACGGCCTGACGGCGGCAGTCTGGAGCCGCGACATCACGACCGCCCACCGGGTCGCGAAGTCGCTCCGGGCCGGCACGGTGTACGTGAACTGCTACGACGCAGACGACATCACAGTGCCCTTCGGCGGCTTCAAGCAGTCGGGCAACGGCCGTGACAAGTCGCTGCACGCGATGGACAAGTACACCGAGCTGAAAACCACCTGGGTCGACCTTTCATGAAAGTAACCGTCGCCGCGACGCAGATGGCTTGCGGCTGGGATCGCGACGCCAACATCGCCAACGCCGAGCGGCTGATCCGCGAGGCGGCGAAGCAGGGCGCCAACGTCGTCCTGATCCAGGAGCTGTTCGAATCGCCGTACTTCTGCAAGGACCATCTCGCGAAACACTTCGAGCTTGCCCTGCCGATCGCCGAGAATCCGGCGATCAAGCGCCTGTCGAAGGTCGCGGCCGAGCTCAAGGTCGTGCTGCCGCTCTCGGTCTTCGAGCGTGCGCAAAACGCCTATTTCAATACGCTCGTGATGGTCGATGCGGACGGCAAGACACTCGGGATCTACCGCAAGTCGCACATCCCGGAGAGCCCGGGCTACCACGAGAAGTTCTATTTCTCGCCGGGCGATACGGGCTTCAAGGTCTGGCCGACGCGCAACGGCGCGCTCGGCGTCGCGGTTTGCTGGGACCAGTGGTTCCCGGAGGGCGCGCGCGCGATGGCGCTCCTCGGCGCCGAGATCCTCTTTTATCCGACCGCCATCGGTTCGGAGCCGCAGGATCCCACGCTCGATTCGCGCTGGCACTGGCAGCGCACGATGCAGGGGCATGCCGCCGCGAACGTGATGCCGCTCGTCGCATCGAACCGCATCGGCACCGAGCGCGGCGAGAAGAACGAGATCACCTTCTACGGGCATTCCTTCATTGCGGATCACACGGGCGAAGTCATTGCCCAGGCCGACGATCACAGCGAGCAGGTCCTGGTCGCAAGCTTCGACCTCGGCGAGATCCGCCGCTACCGCCACTCCTGGGGCGTATACCGCGACCGCAGGCCGGATCTCTACGGGCCCCTCATGAAGCTGGACGGTGGCCGCGACTGAGCAGGCGCTCGCAGGCCGCGTCGCCTGCGTGGACCTCGAAACCACGGGCGGGCAGGCGGCACGCGACCGGATCATCGAGGTGGGCATCGTCCTGCTCGAGGACTGCGAAGTTACCGGGGAATTTGTGACGCTCGTGAATCCGGGCGTGCGGATTCCGTACGCCATCCAGCAGTTCACGGGTATCACCGATGCGATGGTCGCGGATGCGCCGCCCTTCGAGGCGGTCGCCGACGAGATCGAGTCGCGGCTTGCCGGGCGGCTCTTTGTCGCGCACAACGCGCGTTTCGACTACGGCTTCCTCAGGAGCGAGTTTCGGCGCATCGGGCGAAAATTCCGCGCGCCGGTCCTTTGTACGGTGCGGCTCTCGCGTGCGCTGACACCCGGAGAACGCGGACACAACCTGGACGCCGTGATGCAACGCCATGGCATCGCCTGCGATGCCCGCCACCGCGCGCTCGGCGACGCGAAGGTCCTCGCGGATTTCCTGCGCATTGCGCGCGAGCGATGGCCGGCGGATGAACTGAACCCGGTCCTCAAGAAACTGACCGGTACTTCGCGGTTGCCGCCGCAATTCGACCCGGCGCTCGCGGACGAGCTACCGGAGGGCCCGGGCGTCTATCTCTTCTATGGCGAGAACGGCACGCTTCTCTACGTGGGCAAGGCGAAGAACCTCGCGAATCGCGTGCCGTCCCATTTTGCCGAGTCGCGCGGCAAGCTGGAACAGCAGCTCACGCGGCTCGTGCGCCACATCGAGTGGATCGAGACTGCGGGCGAATTTGGCGCGCTCGTGACGGAAGCACGGCTCATCAGGACGAAGAGACCGGTCTTCAACCGGAAGCTGCGCGGCTCGTCCGGGCTCTGGGCGATTTCGCTTCGCGAAGACTCTGCAATGCCGCTCGCCCGCATCGCAATGCTCGATACCCTCGACGACCCCGGCGCGAGCTACGGGATGTTCCGCCGCCGCCCGGACGCGGAGCGGGCACTCGAGGGCCTCCTGCGCGAATACCAGCTTTGCGCCAAGTGGCTGGGTCTCGAGCAGGCCGAGGGCTCGTGCATCGGATTCCAGCTCGGCCGCTGCCGCGGCGTCTGCATCGGGAAGGAACTGCCGGCGCTTCACACGGTGCGCGCGCGTATCGCGTTATCCCGGCTCAAGCGACGCGAATGGCCGTTCGCAGGTCCGATCGGCATCCGCGAGCGCGACTGGCGCGGCGTCGAGCAAACGCACGTCTTCGATCGCTGGTGCTACGAGGACGAACCATTCGACCCGGATATCTACCGGATCCTCACCGGATTCCTCGATCGACCGGTACGCGGGGCCGAACTCCTGAAACCGGGTGAGCCGTGAGCCTCACGCCGTTCTTCGTGACGGCGGCCGCCGGCACGGCCGACCTGCTCGCGGCCGAACTGGCCGCTCTCGGCATCGAGAGCGTGCGGGAAGTGCAGGGCGGCGCCACCTGCGAGTCCAATCTCGCCGGAGCCTATCGCGCCTGCCTGGAATCGCGGCTCGGGCTTCGGGTTCTCTGGCAGATCGCCCGGTTCCCCGTTGCGGACGCCAACGCCCTGTACGCAGGCATCCGCGAGACCGATTGGAGCGCGCACATGGACGCCGACGGCACGCTCGCGGTCGACTTCTCGGGCAGCGTCCCCGGCGTGACGCACACGCAGTTCGGCGCGCAGCGGGTGAAGGACGCAATCGTCGACCAGTTTCGGGAGCGAACGGGCACGCGGCCCTCGGTGGATCGCGATTCGCCAACGCTCCGCATCAATGTACACGCATCGCGCGGCGCAGTCACGGTCGCGATCGACCTGTCGGGCGACAGCCTGCACCGGCGCGGCTATCGCGGAGGGCAGGGCGCAGCGCCGCTCAAGGAGAACCTCGCAGCCGCGATACTCGTTCGCGCCGGCTGGCCAGCGATCGCGGCGGCCGGCGGCGGCTTCGTGGACCCGATGTGCGGCTCAGGCACGTTTCCGATCGAAGCGGCACTCATCGCGGCCGATATCGCACCCGGACTCTTCCGCGAGCGCTTTGGCTTCGAGCGTTGGAAGCGGCACGACGCGGCGGCCTGGAGCAGGCTTCGCGCGGAAGCCGAATCGCGCCAGCAGCCGGACCTGCTGACGCCGGGGCGCATCCGCGGCTTTGATCGCGATCCCGTCGCGATCCGCGACGCCGAGGCCAATGCCGCGCGCGCCGGCCTCGCCGGGCGGGTCATGTTCCAGCGCTGCGAGCTCGGGAAATTGCCCGCCGCGCAATCGACACGCGGGCTCGTTGCCGTCAATCCGCCGTACGGCGAGCGCATCGGCGAGTCCGAAGAACTTCGCGCGCTCTACGCACTCCTGGGCGAGCGCCTGCGCGCCGACTACCGCGGCTGGGAGGCCGCAGTGTTCACCGGCAATCCTTCGCTTGGCCGCGAGCTCGGCATCAATGCGCGCCGCAGGCACCGGATGATGAACGGACCGATCGAATGCAGGCTGTTGCGCCTCGCGATCGAACCCTCGGAGTTCGTGCAGTCGCGCGAGCCGGGGCGGCTCCCCATCATCGATGCCGAATCCGCTCGCGCGCGGCCCGGCGCGCAGATGTTCGCGAATCGGCTCAGGAAGAACCTCGACAGGTTTGCGTCCTGGGCCAGACGGGAGCAGGTCTCCTGTTTTCGCGTGTACGACGCGGACATGCCCGAGTACGCGTTTGCCATCGATCTCTACCAATCCGATCCGGCAGGGACCGCAGGCCGCTGGCTCTACGTCCAGGAATACGCGCCGCCCGCGACGGTCGAGCGCGACAAGGCCCGCGCGCGGCGCGAAGAAGCCATCTCCGTCATGCCCGAGATCACGGGACTGCCGACAAGTGCGATTTACTGGCGTACGCGACGTCAGCAGAAGGGCAAGTCCCAGTACGAGGCGATTGCGGACGTGGACGAGCGAGTCGTCGTGGAGGAGGGCGGACTCAAGTTCCTGGTCAACTTCACCGACTACCTCGACACCGGCCTCTTCCTCGATCATCGAACGACGCGCGCGCGCATCCGCGCTCAAGCAAAGGGCAAGCGTTTCCTGAACCTCTTCTGTTACACGGGCGCGGCGACTGTTTACGCGGCCTCGGGCGGCGCGGCCTCGACGACGAGCGTCGACATGTCGCGCACCTATGTCGACTGGGCGAAACGAAATCTCGCCGTGAACGCGCTGGGCGGCGAGCACCGCTTCGTGCAGGAAGATTGCCTGGCCTGGCTCGCCGCAGGCCCGCGCGCGGACTACGACCTGATTTTCCTTGACCCGCCGACGTTTTCGAATTCGAAGCGCATGGACCGCGAGTTCGACGTTCAGCGCGACCACGTCGAGCTGATCCGGTCGACGCTGAAGCACCTGGCTCCCGGCGGGCTGATTCTCTTTTCGACGAACTTCCGCAAGTTCGCGCTCGACGAGGCGGCGCTCGCCGACCTTGCGATCAATGACATAACGAGAAAGACCATACCGATGGACTTCGCCAGGGACGCGAAAATCCACCGCTGCTTCGAGGTTGCGTTCCGCGGTTAGAATGGCAGTAATGACGACGAACGACGACCTGCTGCGACCGTCGCTCGAGAAGCACGACGAGACGCAAAAGCCGATTTATTCGACGACCGCGGGCTACCTGACCGCGTTCGTGGGCGGCCCTTTCGCCGCCATTGCGATGGCTTCGGTCAACTCGTGGCGGCTTCGCCGCTTGGCTACCGATGCAGTTCCGCTTCTCGCCGCAACGGCGATTTGCGTGGGCATCTTCATCTTCCTGTTGCACCCCGAATGGTTCGGCCAGGGGTCAATGCACTTCGAGCGTAAGGACACGCGGATCTGGTCGCGCATCTTCGGCCTCGTTGTGTTCGGCGTGTTCTGGCTGCTGCACAGACGCTACTACCGCGGCTTGGAGCTAATGGGCCAGGAGCCGCCAAACGCATGGATCGGAGGGATCGGCTGCATCCTGGCGGGTACTGCGGTCACCTATCTCCTGACCTGGTGGTTCTTGCCATGAACGACGGCAGCCCGATCGCGCTGACGCATGACGCGCTGGTCGAGCGCATCCAGTTCCTGATGGAGCGACAACGCTACGACCAGGCGCGCAAGATGGTCGGTGAGGGACTCGCGAATCATCCGGAGAGCCAGGCGCTCCTTTATTACTCCGCGTTCCTCGAATGGGTCGACGACCGCCTGGACCCTGCGCTTGCCACCACTCGACAACTGCTGAACATCGACCCGGACCACTATGGCGGTCGCATACTCCTTGGCCGGTTGCTCACGGAAAAGAAGGACCTCGCCGGCGCCGAACAGGTTTGGATCGCCCTGCTCAAGGAATACCCGGAAGATCCGGATCTCTACGCAAACTACGGCGATCTCATGCTGGCCGTCCTAGACGTCGACAAGGCACGCCGCCTCGCCGAGGAAGGACTTCGCCACGAACCCGAGCACGAGCACTGTCTTTACGTCGCCGCGATGGCCCGGCTGATCGACGGCCACGGAATGGGCAACAACGAGCAACTGGCCACGCTCGTGAGCCGTCACCCCGAACACGTACGGACTGGCACGACACTCGCCATTGCCTTGCAGGAAAAAGGCCGCACACGGGATGCCCTTCACGTATCGCAACAACTCCTGCGCGCTCAACCTGACAATTCCGGCTTGCTCGAAAATGTCCGGATCCTGAAAGCCGCGACGCACTGGAGCATGCTGCCGCTGTACCCGATCCAGCGCTGGGGCTGGCCCGCCGTGTTCGGCCTCTGGGCCGTGTTTGCTTTCGGGCTGCCGCGCATCGCACCGGGCCTGCCTCCGGGAGTCGTGCTTTCAATCCAGGGCCTTTGGATCCTGTACGTAATCTACAGCTGGGTCTGGCCGTCCCTTCTGCGAAAAATGATCTAGGCCGGCATGGATCCTTCGAATCGCCTGCAGGAAATCGAGCGCGAGCTCTTGAAGCAGCCATTCGATCGCGCGCTGCGCATCGAGTATGCGGAGCTCTTGCTCGCAGCAGGCCAGTCCGAATCCGCGCTGCAGCAATTTGAAGTGGTACTCGGACTTCCCGATCCGCCGGCAGCGGCCGCAGTTGGCGCGGCCCGATGCCTGCTTGCGCTCGATCGGCGAATCGAGGCCGCTGATCGCTACACGCGAGCCAGGCAGATTGCAGGGTTCTCGCAGGACAGCCAGCTCGAGGAAATCGTGGCCGTGAGCCGGCGGCAGGAAACGCCGCGCCTCTCCGTCGTGCCGGGCCCGGTCGCGTCCGGCGACCGCGACAACGTGGTGCCGATCGAGCGGGCACTCCGCGACAAGATTCGCTTCGACGACATTGCCGGCGTGCAAGACCTCAAGCGCACGATCCGAATGCAGATCATCGAACCGTTCCTGCGGCCCGGGCTCTTCGCAAAGTTCAAGAAACGCGCGGGCGGCGGAGTCCTCCTCTACGGGCCGCCCGGCTGCGGCAAGACGATGATGGCCCGGGCGGTGGCGGGGGAGTGCCGCGCGGAGTTCGTTTCGGTCGGCATCAGCGACGTGCTGAGCATGTGGATCGGCCAGAGTGAGACGAATCTCGCGCTCCTCTTTGAAAAGGCCCGCGCCAATACGCCGAGTGTCCTGTTCTTCGACGAGCTCGACGCGCTTGCTTATTCGCGGTCGAAGGCGAACTCCGAACACACGCGCCAGGTCGTCAACGAGTTTCTCTCGCAGCTCGACGGCTTCGGCGCGGACAACCAGGGCGTACTGATCTTGGCGGCAACCAACATGCCTTGGGACGTCGACTCGGCGATGAAGCGTCCGGGGCGATTCTCTCGACAGATATTCGTACCGCCGCCGGACGAGGAGGCGCGCGCGGAGATCGTGAATCTCAAGCTTCAGGGCGTTCCGGTCGGCGAGATCGACGCGGCCGCAATCGCCAAGGTGACGCCGCACTTTTCTGGCGCCGATATCGAGGGAGCGATCGAGCTCGCCAAGGAGTTCGTCCTCGAGGATCACATTGCGCGCAATATCGAGCGCCCGATCCTGCAGCAGGACCTCCTGCGCGCCGTCGCCGACATGCGTCCCTCCACGCTCGACTGGCTGCGGACGGCGCGAAACCTCGTGAAGTATGCCGGGGCCGACGACGCCTACCGCGACGTTGAGGACTACCTCAAGAAACACCGCATTTCCTGAGACCGCGGATGTCCCCGCGTTGACGGCATACGACCGCTTCCTGTACGATCGTTCAACAATGAACGCACGCATTCATGCCGACCGCTCTGCCACGCCCGACCTCCGCACGGAAGACGATTTCAGCCTGCCCGGCTGGATCTACCGGGATCCGGAGTTCTTCGAGCTTGAGAAGCAGGGCATCTTCAACAAGGCCTGGCAACTCGTCTGCCACGAGAGCGATGTCCCGACGACGGGCGACTACCAGACACTCGACTTCATGAACGAGTCGATCCTGACGGTGCGCGGCGACGACGGCCGCGTGCGCAGCTTCCACAATGTCTGCCGCCATCGCGCGTCGCGCCTCGTGGACGGCACGCACGGTAACTGCGGCCGGCGCATCACTTGCCCGTACCACGCCTGGACCTATTCGACCGACGGCCGCCTGGTCGGCGTTCCGATGCGTTCGAACTACCCCGGCCTCAACACCGAGCACTACGGTCTCGCGCCGCTCGAGCAGGAGACCTGGCGTGGATTCATCTTCGTGCGCTTCGCGCCGGGCCTGCCGAGTGTCGCCGACCAGATGTCGCCTTACGCCGAGGAGCTCGCCAGCTTCCCATTCGAGGACGTGAAGCCGATGGGCAAGGTGCGGCTCCGCACGCGTGCCGTGAACTGGAAAAACGTTTCCGACAACTACTCGGACGGCCTGCACATCCCCGTCGCGCATCCGGGCCTCACGCGCATCTTCGGCAAGAGCTACGGCATCGAGGCGAAAGAGTGGGTCGACAAGATGTACGGCGCGCTCGTCGATGCGCCGTCGCCGCGGCTCTCCGAGCGCATGTACCAGAAGCTCATGACGCAGCTCGCGCCGGCGGCAGGCGGTGAAGCGCATATGTGGAACTACTACAAGCTCTGGCCAAACGTTGCGCTCGAAATCTACCCGGACCAGATCGACTTCATGCAGTTCGTGCCGGTGTCGGCGACGGAGACGGTGCTCCGCGAGATCACCTACACGCTGCCCGACGACCGCCGCGAAATGAAGGCCGCGCGCTACCTGAACTGGCGCATCAACCGCTGCGTGAATCTCGAGGACAAGGTCCTGATCGAGCGCGTCCAGGCAGGCATGGGCTCATCGAGCTACAGCGTCGGACCGCTCGGCGAAGGCGAGGCGTGCCTCCGGAGCTTCGGTCGCCGCATGCGCGCGCTCTTCCCCGAGTGCCGCCAGGGCGAGGCGCCCGCGAAGGGCTGGAGCGCGAAGCGCACGAACCGCCCGCGGTGAGCGCGCGCGCTTCCAAGCCGCGCTACGCGCGCCGGGTCGCGAGCGACCGGCGCGACGCCCTGGTCGAAGCCGCAATCGAAAGCCTGAAACGCCACGGACATGAAGGCCTTTCCGTACGGCGGATCGCGGCGGCGGCGGGTGTCTCGATCGGCCTCATCAATCACCACTTTCCGAACAAGGATGCCCTGGTCGCAGAGAGCTACCGGACGTTCAGCCGGCGGCTGACCGCGAGCTTCGAGGCCGCAGTCGAGGCCGCGGGGCCCGCGCCGCGCCTGCGCCTTCGCGCTTTCTTTACCGCGGTCTTCTCGCGACCGAATCTCGACCCGCAGGTCCTGACCGCCTGGGTCGTTTACTGGGGTCTGCTGCAGGTGTCGCAGGAAATGCGCGCGGTCCACGACGAGGAGGGCCGCGGCTACGGCGCTCTGCTTGGCCGCCTGCTTTCCGATCTCGCGCGAGAGCGGGGCTGGGCGCCGCCGGACCTCCACCTCGCCGTCATCGGGATCACCGCACTGCTCGACGGTTTGTGGCTCGAGTGGTGCCTCGACCCGGACAGCTTTCGACCGAAGGAAGCGTCGGCGCTATGCGAAGACTGGGTGGACCGTGTGGTCCAGCCGGCCGGACTCAGAACAATCCGGTAATTTTTCCGTCGTCCGTGACGTCGATAGCGTTTGCCGCCGGCGTCACCGGCAGGCCCGGCATCGTCATGATGTCACCGCAGATCATCACGACGAACTCGGCCCCGGCCGCGAGGCGAACTTCGCGGATGTTCACGACATGTCCGCGCGGCGCGCCGCGGAGTTTCGGATCGGTCGAGAACGAGTACTGGGTTTTCGCGACGCAGATCGGGTAGTGGCCATAGCCCGATTCCTGCAGCTGCCTGATCTGCCCGCGCACCTTGCTGTCGGCGGTCACTTCTGACGCGCCGTAGACGCGGGTCGCGACAGCCTTCATCTTGTCCCAAAGCGTTTCCTTCTCGTCGTACACGAACTTGAAGTAATTCGCGTGCCCGCAAAGCTCGACAACCTCCTTTGCGACCTCGATCGCGCCGTTGCCGCCTTCCGCGTAGTGCTTCGCGACGATCACCTTCACACCGTGGTGCGTCGCGCGCTCCATCAGCCAGCGCAGCTCCGCGTCACTGTCCTCGACGCGATGGTTGATCGCGACCAGGCAGGGGAGGCCGAATACATCCCGCACGTTGTCGACGTGACGATCGAGATTTGCGATGCCTGCCTGGAGCGCCTTCAGGTTTTCCTTGCCGAGATCCGGCACGTCGACACCGCCGTGGTACTTGATGGCACGAACCGTCGCGACGATCACTGCGGCGTCCGGCTTGAATCCGGCCTTGCGGCACTTGATATTCACGAACTTTTCGGCGCCGAGATCCGCGCCGAAACCGGCCTCGGTCACGACGTAATCAGCAAGCTTCAGCGCCGTGCGCGTCGCCATCACGGAATTGCAGCCATGCGCGATGTTCGCAAAAGGTCCGCCATGGATAAACGCGGGATTGTTCTCGAGCGTCTGCACCAAGTTCGGCGCGAGCGCGTCTTTCAGGAGCGCGGCCATGGCGCCATGCGCCTTGATGTCCTTCGCGAGAATCGGCTTGTGCTCGCGCGTGTAGCCGACGACGATCCTGCCGAGCCGTTCCTTGAGATCCTTCAGGCTCGTCGCCAGGCAAAAAATCGCCATGACTTCGGATGCGGCCACGATGTCGAATCCATCCTGACGCGGGTAACCGTTGCCCGGGCCGCCGAGGCCGATCGTGATGTCGCGGAGCGAGCGGTCGTTGACGTCGACGACGCGGCGCCAGGTGACGCGTCGAACGTCAAAGCCAGCTGCGTTACCATGATAAATGTGGTTGTCGATCATCGCGGCGAGCAGGTTGTTCGCGAGCGCGATGGCCGAGAAGTCACCGGTGAAATGGAGGTTTATGTCCTCCATCGGCACGACTTGCGCATAACCGCCTCCCGCGGCGCCGCCTTTCATCCCAAAGACCGGTCCGAGGGCCGGCTCGCGCAGGCAGATGATCGACTTCTTGCCGATGCGATTGAGCGCATCGCCAAGGCCGACCGTCATCGTGGTCTTGCCTTCGCCCGCCGGCGTGGGGGAGATGGCCGTGACCAGGATCAGCTTTCCGTTCTTGCGCTTGTCGAGGTGGGTGCAGTAGTCGAGTGAGATCTTGGCCTTGTAGTGGCCGAATGGCTGCAATTCCGCCTCAGGGATCCCGAGTCGTTCCACGGCGAGCGGAACGATGGGCTTCATCTTGGCGTGCTGGGCGATCTCGATGTTACTGAGGGAGGCGCTCCCCTTGGACTGCGACATGATTCCTTGGCTCCGGCATCGTCGAAAATAGCTGCGTAGGATGCCTGCAATCTAGCTTGGTTGTCATTCAGGATCGGGTCGAGGGAGCAAGTCAGATCCAACAGGCGCGTGGCGAATGCGGTACATCTAGTTTGAGTAAGTTTTGAGGCAGGACAAGCACTTGCATGGCGGCCGGATGATTGAATGTCAGAAATGACGTAAAAGAAGACATGATTTTTCAGACCCAATTGTAGTTAGGTGACTCTTATAGGTAGAGGCTGCACCAATGATCAAGACTAGCGCTTTCATCTTTTTGCTTGTCATCGCAAGTCGGATTTCATCAGCCCAAGACATGGCTTGCTCGCCTGGAATCGACCCCCAGTGCATGCTGTCCCTAAGAGGAGATGTCTTGCTCCATGTCGTGGATGACAGACGAGTCCTCATTGCCGTAGACACCGACCCTGTCGGAACCGCCGGCCATGGCAGGCTAGATAATTTGTTCCTACTCACTGGCGCACAGATCCCGAACGGTTGGCTGGCTCTGACGCAACCCGTCCAGGCTTCGTTTTCACTAGAGCCGACCGGTAGATACTTTGAGTTAAAGGTACAGGACAGGTCGCGCTTTCAGCTCGACCTCGACGGTGTGCAGTGGTCGCATTACTGGGGCTATGGCGATGATTCCGCCGCGATGCTCACAGATCTGCCAAACGCGCAGGCCGCGGACGACTGCGCTCACATGGCTGGCTCTTGCTGGAGGGTCAACGGATTCGAGATTACGTTTCCAAGCTGAGTCACCTAACTATGCGATGCAGCGGTCGGCGCGCGTCGTCACGCCACTTGCAGGGATTGCAAGCGGTTCGCAGAGGTTTCGATCCTCAAGCGGCGCGCCGACCGCGCGCCGCCGCTGATCGCGGACGTTAGATCGCAATGAAAACCTCCGTAATCATCGTCGCTGTCATCGGCATTGCAATTGTCACGCTGGTCGCGGGCTTCTGGTTGGGGTTCCGTCCCGGGTGGCAGATGGGACTAATGACCGAGGCCGCCCCTCGTGGCGTCGTCGGCATGCAGCTCGGTCGCAGAATCGACGTTGTCGGTGCTGATGAGGCGAAGTACTACTTCGAGTCACAAATCGATGCTGGCCTAATGTTCTGGCATGACGTGTCCGAATCGCGGCTGTCACCATACTTGAACACCCTGACTGGCACCGAGGTTTATCCTGAGTATGAAAAGTACATTCGCCGCCTCGCCCAGTACCGAAAGGCCAATCCTTCTCCGCTCTGGGATCCGGCAACGGTTGCTGAGGTTGACGCGAACGTGGCGGGCCATGACGCAGAGCTAGCCAAAGACATAGCTGAAGCCAGTCGCGATGCCAAGAAGGCAATGGACGAAGTGGTATCAAACTACGCACCTTAAGGATTGCGATCTAACCATGCGTTGGAGCGGCACGTGAAAGGCTCGTGCGAGCGCGCCGCAGGCGCCCGGACAATTGTGGCGCCTGCGGCGCTTGCCATTGCGGTGCCGCGGCCCGCTCAACGCGGACGTTGAGCGTCTTTGTCGGGAGGTTTGCGGCAGTTCCATGCCCGGTCCACGCCTACTTTCCACGATCGTAAGAAGCCTAGGCGTGCTGAGCGCGATCGGCTTTCTGTTTCTCGGCTACGTCTTCGCCGTGTCCGAATGGAAGATGCGCCGCAGCTACGATGCTCCATTGGTTCTGCTGCGCCCCGCAAAGCCGCCCGATCTTGTAGCAGGCAGACACATGGCGAAGATTGCTGGCTGCTGGGCTGGGTGCCACGGCAATGAAGGCGAGGGCGGATTCGAATCCATCAAGGATATCCACAGGAGCGCCGCACCAACGTTGTCCCAGGTTCTGCCACAGTATGCGGACGACGAACTCACGCGCCTGATCCGCTACGGTGTAAAGCGGGACGGCAAGAGCTCAATTGGAATGATCGCGTACGCTACCTGGCCGCTTGGTGATCAGGATCTCGCCGACATCATCGCCCACCTGCGCGCGCAGCCCGTTCTTCCACCGGTAGAGCGATCGCACGACTTCACCTTGCGGGGTCGCTGGGCCATGGTGACTGGAAAGTGGGGTGTCGACGCAGCGATGGTCAATCAGTCGCTGCCGCGATGGGGCGAATTGTCTCGTGACACGCCCTTCGAGCGCGGACGCTACTTGGCAAGCGTAGTCTGTGCGGCGTGCCATGGTCGTAATCTCCGGGGCAGTGCGCTCGAAAGCACACCTTCCCTCACCATCGTAGGAGCCTATTCAGAGGAGCAATTTCGCCAGCTGTTGCGCACCGCCACCGCCGCCGGGGGACGTGAAGTGAAGCGCATGAGCTGGGTGCGCAATGTCGAATTCTCGGACCAGGAGATCGACGATCTCTATGCGTTCCTGCGGGAACATGACGGACAGCAAATTGTATTTGGTAATGAAAGCGCCCCACCGAGTGCCGTGCGAGACAAGGACCGACGAGCTGCCGGTCCAGTGACGCCCAACTATGCGATGCAGCGTTCGGCGCGTGTCTTCACGCCGCTTGCAGGGATTACAAGCGGCTCCCCGAGGTTTCGATCAGCAAGCGGCGCGCCAACTGCGCGCCGCCGCTGATCGCGGACGTTGGGCCTCATGACGAGCCGACTCGCGATCATCGGACACTCTTGTGGGTTGCCAAGAGAAGGGCCAAGAAAATGAGCGACCTTTTCGTAGACTCTTGGGGCACTGGCACGCCTGTGGTTTTCGTGCACGGCTCGCTCGCGACGGGCGCCGACGAGTGGCAAGCGCAGCGGCCGCTCGCTGATGAGGGGTTTCGCCTGTTAGTGCTAGACCGGCGTGGATATGGTCAAAGCCAAGCGGCGGACGGTGAGGATTTCCTCCGAGATGCTGACGACATCGTCGCGCTTATGGGCGAGGGTGCGCATCTCGTTGGTCACTCCTATGGGGGGCTCGGCGCACTGTTCGCCGCCGCGCGGCGTCCGGATGCGACGTTATCTCTGGCCTTGTTGGAGCCAGCTGCATTCGCGTTAGGTCAGCACCATCCAGCCGCGCGGGCGCTTGTGGACGAAGTTCGCGCACTCTGGGACCAGGATCTTCCCGATGAACACTGGGTGGTGCGCTTTTTGAAATCGGTGGGAAGTGATCCAGACACACTGTCACCTGCGCTCGTCGCCGCCGCCATGCCGCTCGTGCCCGTGTTCCGCCACGGGCGGCCCATCTGGTACAGCGACCTGCCGCTAGCGAAGCTGGCGACGGCCGCCTTTCCGAAGCTTGTCATTTCAGGTGGACACAGCGCGGGGTTCGACGCGATATGCGACGATCTCGCTCAACGCATTGGTGCGTCTCGCGCTGTCGCCGCCGGTGCCGGCCACGAAATTCAGTTCACCGGACGGCCCGTGAACGAATTGCTGCTGTCGCTGTGGCGCGCAGCGAATCTGCCTGCATCTTGAACCGCCTCCGATTGCTTCTTTGGGCATTGCGAAAATGCGACACAAACGGGGTCCATCGACGAGGAACAGCGAGCGACCGACAAACACATCGCCCCGCTCTTCTCGAATTTCCTGATGCATTCGTGTAGTCACCATGAAGCCCAACCCCGCGTTCAACCGGACCCGCCGATCGGAGCAGTTCTTTCTTGGCGGGTGTCTTGGCGGCGGGCCGGTTAACGCGAGCGTTAGGTGGCAGTTATGAGATCGCAGCGGGTCTTCATTCTCGCTGGCCTATTGGCAATATCGACCATCGCGCAAGGCACCCAGTTGTCAGACTCCTCGTGTCCCGTAACGATCGGCTCAGGCAGTCTTGGCCCACCGTTTCCGGCCTCGCAGAACTGGTACGGCAGCGAAACTCTAGCCGTGGTGCTCCCGGAAGATGGGAAATGGGGTATCACAGGTCCCAGCGCAAACATCGCCGTAAAACTCTTCGTTTGGAGTCTCGGATTCAAACCTGGGATGGAGAGGCACCTTTCCGTCCGTGTGGAATCGCTGTCTGGTGGTCCCAACGACGCGGTGGTCAAGGGCATCAGTGGCGCGAAGGCTCCATCGCTAGGAGGCTGGACAATGCTGGCCGGCATCGACTTTCCCAGTGTCGGGTGCTGGCGGCTCAACCTGGACTATCTCGGACAGTCTCTATCATTTGTCGTTGAAACGTACGACTGGACGAACGAGGATCCTGCCATCTAACTATGCGTTGGAGCGGTCCGTGAGAGGCTCGAGCGAGCGCGCCGCAGGCGCGCGGACCATTATCGCGCCTGCGGCGCGCCGGCCGCGCCTCGCGCGGCCCGCTCAACGCGGACGTTAGACGGCGCAGACAGGTGAACCAATGAAAGACGTCATGCTCGTCCTTCTCGTGTTGACGGCATCCGCCTGCGTGTCGGGCGAGCAAAGTCGACGTCATATGGGTGCACCATCACCAGACATTCCGGCCTTCGTCCAACGTCTCGACACCCTCCGTAAAGCTGCCGACATTCCGGGATTGTCTGTCGCCATTTTAAAAGATCAGCACATCGTTCTCGCACTGGGACTGGGCTACGCTGATTTTGAACGCCGCATTCCTGCTACAGCCGAGACGCCCTACAACATCGCCTCGGTCGCGAAACCACTCTCGGCTGTCGTTGCACTCCGGCTCGTCGAAAAGGAAGTGCTTGACCTCGATCGGCCTATGGTGGAATACAGCGAATGGGCAGAGTTCTGCACTGAGTTCAGTCGACAGCCATCGATCTTTGCCGCCGAACTCCGCTGTCAGCCCACCGTCCACACGCTTCGACACCTGCTCTCCCATACGGCCACCTCGACACCTGGAAGCCGATTCTCCTACAACCCCGTGCTGTACTCCTGGGCGTCGCGCCCGATCGCGGCGGCTGGTACCGCTCCCTTTTCGGCTCTCGTCGAACAGTACGTATTCGTACCCGCTGACATGAGGCGATCGGCCAGGGTTTATCGGGACCTGCCCCTGCGTGAGGATTTGGCAGAAGGACTGGCCCCGCCCCATCGCATCGGGGCAACCGGGGCAATCGAACGTGCCCCGAAGCCGCCGCCCCAAGGGGACGGTGCCGCGGGTGGCGTAATCACGACGGTGCTCGATCTTGCCAAGTTCGATGTCGCACTGGATCAGGGGATGCTGATATCGGCGGAGTCACGGGCTGCCATGATGGCTCCGATGCCATCGAGCAACGGTGAGACGCTTCCGTATGGTCTTGGTTGGTATGTGCAGGAGTACCAGGGGCACACTCTCGTTTGGCACTCGGGATGGTGGGAGGATGCATATTCCGCTCTGTATCTGAAGGTCCCGGCACTGGACCTCAGTTTCATCATCTTGGCGAACAGCGAGGGTGTCTGGTGGGACAACCCACTTGACCGAGCAGAGGTCCAGCGTTCTAGATTCGCCCAAGCGTTTCTTCGGGAGTTCGTTCCAGATGGGTAACCGCACTTTGCCCAGTCCACTGCTGAGCGTTAGGGATCTGCATGAAGGCCAATCTCGCCACTAGATCGTCATTGCTGCCGTTGGCTATCGCTACCGCTGCGATCGCTTGGGCGTCGTCTACCTTCACCTTTGATAGTGCGCTGGCAATAGACCTTGCCACTGCGTATTCAAAAGCGTTCTTGAGAAACGCGCCGCAAATGACCGCAAACGAGATTGATTGGACAACACCAGTTGTTCGTTCCGCAATTCACGTCCAAAACCGAGAGTTCATACTCGTTGGATTCAAGGCAAAGCAGGGACGGGCCGGCGTTGTCGTCGTACTGGAGAACTGCAATCCGTTCCCCCAGTTGAGCGAACTGTGGGGTTCGGCGGATTTCGACGCGGACTTGTTGGCTTTCCCCAGCACGCGGGGATCCACGGACCGTGGTCATCCTGGCGGATGCGGACAGAACCGGCGTTAGATGGACAAGATGCGAACTGCAGTCGCGATGCTCTTGCCGCTGATCTGGACTTATAGTTCTGCCGCGGATGGTTGCCCAGCTTTTACTGGGCGAGAGTGGGAGTTTACGGGCCATCTCGTGAATCAGATCTTTCCAGGACCGCCGAACTACGAAAGCGTTACAAGCGGAGACGAGCCAGTGACGCGTTGGTATCTACAACTGCCATGGCCCGCTTGCTTCGCAGAATGCAAATACCTAACCCTTTTTCAGCTCGCTCTGAAGCCGGAGGAACTTGATAGGTATCGACAGTTTCTTGGCAGGGAAGTCAGAGTTAGGGGCACCCTGCAGGAAGGAGTTCCGGGCCATCACACCACTTCGCTTGTCGTGAACGTCACTAGCCTCGTCCGGCTCGGGAGCGAGGGTCGTGACACCTGGCCTCCTAACTAGTCGATGCTTCGTGCGGCGTTCATGATCGGGATTCTAGTTGTCGCCTTGGGCATTTTTGGCCTCGTGCTACCCGACTACTTTGTACGCCTGGTTCATTTGTTCCAGGCGCCGCCCATCATCTACGTCGCAGCAATTGTTCGCATCACATTCGGCATCGTTCTTGTCCTGGCTGCACCGGCGTCTCGAGCCACGATCGCGCTACGCATCCTCGGAATAGTGATCGTCGTGGGTGGAGCATTGACTCCGTTTATTGGCGTGCGACTCGCGGACTTGATTCTAGGCTGGTGGTCGTGGGGGCCAGGCATTGTTCGCGCCTGGGCCGCGGCTGCCTTGTTGCTCGGTGTCTTCATCATCTACGCCACAGGGCACAAGCGGCGTGCCGCGTAACAATGCGTCCGAGCGGTCCGTGACTAGTTTGGCGAAGTCAGTGACACTGCGGGCTCTCGCATCGTTTCCGGACGAGTTGGAAGCTCACTATGCTCTGATCCCCCGCAGCCACAGGGACTGGCGCCCGACGTCGTGGGCCGGGATCCCCAGCGAACACCTCACACCCATCGAGCAGATATGCCATGTCCGGGACGTTGAGGTGGAGGGCTACCAGGTGCGGTTCCGTCGCACCCTGACCGAGTTGAATCCGCACCTGGAATCGCTGGATACCGATGAGATGGCTCGCACGCGCTTTTATGCCGCCTCAGACGAACGAGAGGTGCTGGCCTCGTTTCGGGTCGCTCGCGCGCACACCCTCGAACTCATGTCTGGACTGAGCGGCGAACAGCTTCGCCGGCCGGCTTTCTTTGAAGGCTATGGTGCGGTGACCCTTCAAAGTCTCGTGCACTATCTCTGCAGCCACGATCAGCAGCACCTGGCCGGGCTCCAATGGCTTCTCGGGCAAATTGAGGCCACCGCGAGATGACTGAATCAGTGCGCTGGCCGCGGAAGACTCACGAGCTGCACAGCCATCACTTTGACTCCACGATCTGGAACGACTTCAAGTTCCGGGACGACGACATCATCATCGCGACCTACGCGAACATGAAGCGCGACCTGCCGGGGCAAATGCGCCGCATGGCGGCATTCCTCGACATTCCAATCGACGAATCAAAATGGAATACGATCGTCGAGTACTGCTCCTTCGACTGGATGAAGCAGCATGCGACCAAGAGCGTGCCGCTGGGCGGCGCGTTTTGGGATGCCGGTGCCCAGGTGTTCATCAACCAGGGAAAGAATGGCCGCTGGACGGACGCCCTGACAGCCGACGATCGCGCAGAGTACGAGGTGTTGGCGGTGCGGAATTTCGGCCCGGTGTGCGCGCGATGGCTCGCGACGGGCGCGTGATGCAGCCCTCGTGATCGGCCGAATCACGTCCTACGTGTGGGCCAGTCCCAATACACTCATTGGGCTCGCGCTGGGCGCAGTGATGCTGCTCTTCGGTGCGCGGCTACGCGCGGTTCGGGGCGCTGCGGAGTTTTCCGGCGGCCTGATCGGGTCGATGCTGACGTCGCCTGTCGTTGCGTGCCCCTATCGTGCGTTGACGCTCGGTCACGTCATTCTCGCCACTGACCACGCTGCGCTCGAATGTTCGCGCGAGCACGAACACGTGCACGTGCGGCAATACGAAACCTGGGGTCCGTTCTTCCTGCCGGCCTATGTCGCTTCGAGCGTGTGGCAGCTCGTTTGCGGTCGGCGGTGCTACCGCGACAACTGGTTCGAGCGGCAGGCCTTTGACCGCACTTGACCGGCGGCGATTTATTCAGCTGCTGGCGGCCGCTGCCGTCAGCCCAAGAGGCCGTGCCGCGGAAGGACTGCGCGTCGTCGTCGCGGGCGCCGGCATTATCGGCGCTTCCATTGCTTATCACCTGGCGCAGTCTGGCGCGAATGTCACCGTGATCGACCGGCAGGGCCCGGCGACGAATGCGAGCCGCGCGTCATTCGCCTGGATCAATGCCACCTGGTCCAAGCAGCCGCAGGCTTACCACGCGCTCAACCAGGCTGGCGTCGACCGATGGAAGGCCTTGCAGCCGGCGCTGAACCTGCCGGTCCGCTGGGGCGGTTCGCTGGAAGGCATAGCCGACGCCGGGCGGAACAAGGAACTCGCGGCCCGGGTTGCAGAGCAGGTCGCCTGGGGCGAAATGACGCGGATGGTCGGGGGCACCGACCTCGCGGAGCTCGAACCGAACGTAGATTTCGCCGGCCTGTCGCAGGTCATCTTTTCCGCGAACGATGGCGCGACCAACCCGATCGCGGCCACGCAGAATTTTCTCGACGCGGCTGCCGCGCACGGCGCGATGGTCCGATATCCCGTCGAGCTCACCGGCGTTTCGCTCGCGGCGGGACGATTAATCGCGGTCGAGACCAGCGGCGGCGAGATTCCCGCGGACCGGCTGGTTCTCGCGACGGGCGCGGCCGCGGACGCAGGCAGGCGCCATGCGGACTGGAACGTCCCGCAGCGAGATGCGCCCGGCGTAACCGCGACCACGGTCCCGATGCCGCGCCTCATCAACCGCGTGCTGTGGTTGCCAGGCGTCCACCTGCACCAGCGCGACGACGGCCGTATTGTGCTGGGCGAAGAGGACGGCCCGCCGAAGAACGACGCGCATGCGCAGCGCCTGGAGGGGTACCCGAACGATTTCCCATCGCGGGAAATCGCGCTCCTGCATGCGAATCGCATGCTCGCCGCAGCGCAGCGCTACCTGCCTGACCTCACCCGCGTCAAATTCGAGGATATCGTGATCGGCTGGCGTCCGATGCCGCTCGACGGCTTTCCAGTCATTGGGGCCTCACCCGCACGCCGCGACGTGTACCTCGCAGTCATGCACAGCGGCGTGACGCTCGCGCCGGTCGTCGGGCAGCTGGCGGCCAGCGAACTGCTGGACGGCGCTCTTGCGGAGCCGCTGAAGGATTTCCGGCCTGATCGCAAGTTCGAGCGGGCCGGGGCGAATTAGGGCAGCAGGTCCCGGAGCCGGAACCAGGTCATCGCGAGCACGAGCGTCGGCCTGCGGAAAAGCTTCCCGCCCGGGAAGGCGTGGTGCTTGAGCCGCGCGAACACGTCGAACCGCTCGGCCTGCCCGGCGATTGCCTCGGCGACGATCTTGCCGGCGACGCCGGCCCCTGCCATGCCGTGGCCGGAGTAGCCCTGCAGGTAGTAGACGTTCGGCTCGAGTCGCCCGAAGTCGGGAGCGCGACTCATGGAGATGTCGATGAGTCCGCCCCAGGCGTATTCGATCTCCGCGTCGGCGAGCTGCGGGAAGACATTTAGCATGCGCAGCCGCGTGGCGCGTGCGGTGCCGAGCGGATCAAGTCCCGAGTAGCTCACGCGTCCCCCAAACAGCAGTCGATGATCCGTGGAGCGCCGGTAGTAGTCGATGATCCAGTTGATGTCGGCGACCGCGATGTTGTCATGGAGCAGGGCCTTGGCACGCTCCTCGCCCAGCGGTTTGGTCGCCACGATATAGGACGCGACGCCGATCAGCCTGCGAGCGAGGCGGCTCGATAGTTCGACATGCCCGACATTGGCGCAGAGCGCCAGGAACTTGGCGCGGACGCTGCCCTTGTCGGTCCGCACGGTGACGGTCGATCCGTGGTTGATAGTGGTGACGCGGCTGTGTTCGTGAAGTGTCACGCCTGCGGCAACTGCAGCCTGGCCCAGGCCGATGGTGTATCGCAGCGGATGCAGGTGGCCGGCGCCGGAGTCGTAAAGGCCCGCAATGTAACGCTTGCTCGCGATCCACTCGGCAACTTCGTCGCGTTCGAGGAAGCGGAGCTTCCGGTAGCCAAAGTCGTCTTCCTGCTCGTGTTGCCATTGCTTCAGCTCGTCGCGCTGCCGCGGCTTGATGCCGACGTGCATGTGGCCCCATGCGAGGTGGCAGTCGATCCGGTGCCGCTCGACCAGCTTGCGTGTAAGCTCGACCGCTTCCACGCCGTAATCCCAGAGCCGCTGCGCGTCTTCCTTGCCGAGTTGGTCGGCGAGTTTCGCCATGCCGCTGGCCCAGCCCGGGATGATCTGGCCGCCCGAGCGCCCGGAGGCGCCATAGCCCACACGCTCGGCCTCGAGCAGTACGACCTTGTAGCCACGCTCCGCGAGGTGCAGCGCAGTCGAACAGCCGGAAACTCCGCCGCCGACGACGCAAACGTCGGCCTCGACGTCACCCGCGAGCGCGGGCTCAGCCGGTCCGCGTTGCGCCGTCGCCTCGTACCAGCTATCGGCAGGGCGCTGGTTCATACCGACTCCAGGTACCAGGCGTAATCGAGCGCTGGAATTTGGTTATTGAAATCCTGCATTTCGCCACGGCGCGTGAGGCCGTAGAGCTGCACGAAATCCTTGCCGAAATAGTCCTTGAGGAACTGGCTCTCCGTGAAGCGCGTGAGCGCCGTCGGCCAGTCGGCGGGCAGTGGTGCACTCGACAAGGCCTGGGTGAATGGGTTGCCCTCGAGCGCCGGCGGGGCGGCGAGCTTTCTTTCGATGCCGTGGAGCATCCCCGCGAGCACGGCAGCCGCAACGAGATATGGATTCGCATCGGCGCCCGACACGCGATGCTCGAGCCGCCTGTCCACGGCGCCGGATACCGGGATGCGAACCGCGGCGCCACGGTTGTTGAAGCCCCAGGTCGCGTGCATCGGCACATAGGTTTCGGGCCGCATCCGGCGGTAGCTGTTCGCGTTCGGCGCGAAGATTGCCGTGCCGTCGGCCATGGTTTCGAGCAGGCCGGCCGCGGCCTGCTTCAGGAGATCGTTGCCGAGCACATCCTCCGAGGCAAAGATGTTGCGGCCCGACGCGTCCAGGATGCTCGCGTGCATGTGCATGCCGCTCCCAGCCATGTCCGCATAGGGCTTCGCCATGAACGTGGCCTCGAAGCCGCGCTGGTGCGCAACGCCCTTGACGATGCGCTTGAACCGGATCGCCTGGTCGCAGGCGAGGCGCGCGTCCGCCACGTGCCGCAGATTGACTTCCCATTGGCTCGGGCCGTACTCCGCGAGCGCCGTGCCGGTCGGCACGTCCTGTTCCTCGCAGGTTGTCGCGATCTCCGAGAGGATGTCGGAGACGGACTCGAGATCGGCCATGGAATTGATCTGGGTCCGCTTCTCGCGCCTTCCGGTCAAACGCGATTTTGGCGGCTGGGCGTGGCCGTCGGCCGTCCGCTCGGTATCGACGAAATAGAACTCGAGCTCGAGCGCGACGACCGGCGTCCAGCCGCGCGCGGTGTAGCGCTCGAGAACGCGGCCTAGCACGTGGCGGGGATCGCCGAAGAATGGCTCGCCGGCTGCATCCTGCATCTGCACCTGCAGTTGCGCGACGCTCGGACCGAGCCAGGGCGAGGGGAAGAGCGTGCGGGCGATCGGCAGGCAGGGCCAGTCGTCGTCGCCCTCGTCAAATCCGAGGCCGGTCGACTGGACCGTGGCGCCCAGGACGTCGAGCGCGAACATCGAGGCCGGCAGGTACATGCCGTGCGCGTAGACGCCCGGAAGGTCCGCCACGCTGACGCGCTTGCCGCGCAGGATGCCGCAGAGATCCGGCATCAAAAGGTCGACCACCCGCACCGCGGGACGCGCGGCCAGGAAGGCCTCGGCATTCGCAAACTCGTCCCGGAGGAGGGCCATCGAGCACCTGGCGTTTAAGATCTTGTATCGCGTGCCGGATGGGGCAGCAGGGCAGGATACCCACCGGCGCTTGCGCCGGGCAAGGTTCATGCGCTGCAACATAATGAGTCCAAAAATGCCCCTTGCGGCCTGACAGAACGTGTGATGACCCTCGGTTCCCCCGGGGCGACCGACCCCCTGTTTGTGAGACAATAGGCCCGTCGAACTGGCCTCCATACCGGGGGCCGTTCAAAATAATTAACAAATGCACATGCGGAAGCCAGTTATCGGAATTCCCGCCGATCGCCGCCTTTTGGGCTCGCATTGGTTCCATTGCGTCGGTGAGAAGTACATCAACGCGATCGTCCAGGCGGCCGATGCGGTGCCTGTCCTGGTCCCGGCGCTCGGAGATCGCTACCTGCGGGAGTGGTTGCAGTCCTTCGACGGCATTCTCTTCACCGGGAGCCCGTCAAACGTGGAGCCGAATCGCTACCTCGGCCCGAAATCGGCGCCGGGCACTTTGCACGATCCCGAGCGCGACGCGACCACGCTTCCGATGATCACGGGCGCCGTGGACGCGGGACTCCCGATCTTCGGCATTTGCCGCGGCTTTCAGGAGATCAACGTGGCCTTCGGCGGCTCGCTGACCCAGAAGCTACAGGAAGAGCCCGGCTATCTCGACCATCGCGAGGACACGGGCGCTCCGCTCGAGGTCCAATACGGACCGGCGCACGAGATCGAGCTCGTCGAAGGCGGCCTGCTGCACAAGATCACGGGCAACCGCCGGATCAAGGTCAATTCACTGCATTCGCAGGGCGTCGAGCGCCTGGCCGAGCGGCTCGTGCCGGAAGCAAAGGCGGACGACGGCGTGATCGAGGCGTTTCGCATCGACGGCGCGAAGTCTTTTGCCCTCGCCGTGCAGTGGCACCCGGAATGGAAAGTCATGGAGAACCCGTTCTCGCGTGCGCTTTTCGCGGCATTCGGCCAGGCCGGGCGCGACCACGCGAATAGAAGGTCCCGATGAGTGAAATCCAGCAGTTCCTGAAGGACCACGGCATCACCGAAGTCGAGGCAATCGTCTGCGACATGGCGGGCGTCGCGCGCGGCAAGGTCATGCCGGCGAACAAGTACGCCGAGGACGAGGGCATGCGCCTGCCGGAATCGATCTTCCTGCAGACCGTCACGGGCGAATACCCGGACGACGACAGTTCCATTCATCCGTCCGAGATCGACATCGAACTCAGCGGCGATCCCAAGACGATTCGTGTCGTGCCCTGGGCGGCCGAGCCGACTGCCCAGGTGATCCATGACTGTTCGTACGGCGACGGCCGGCCCGTCCCGATGTCGCCGCGCTATGTGCTGCGGCGCGTGCTCGACCTGTATTCGGCCAAAGGCTGGCGCCCCGTGGTTGCGCCCGAGCTCGAGTTCTTCCTCGTCGAGCCAAACACCGATCCGGACTACCCGCTGAAGCCCCCGATCGGGCGCTCCGGCCGGCCGGAGATCGGGCGCCAGGCCTATAGCATCGCGGCGGTGAACGAATTCGATCCGCTGTTCGATGACATCTACGCCTTCTGCGAGGCGCAGGACCTCGACATCGACACGCTGATCCACGAGGCGGGCGCGGCGCAGATGGAGATCAACCTGAACCACGGCGATGCGCTCGATCTCGCCGACCAGGCCTTCCTCTTCAAGCGCACGGCGCGCGAGGCAGCGCTGCGCCACAAGATGTATGCGACTTTCATGGCGAAGCCGCTCGCAGGCGAGCCGGGCAGCGCGATGCACATTCACCAGAGCATCGTGGACGCCAAGACCTCCGAGAACATTTTCAGCGACGCCGACGGCAAGACGTCGCCGATCTTCGAGGCGCACATCGCAGGACTGCAAAAGTACCTGCCGGCCGCCATGTGCCTGTTCGCGCCGAACGTGAACAGCTACCGGCGCATCCGCCGCGGCGATTCGGCGCCGATCAACGTGCAATGGGGCTTCGACAACCGCACGGCGGGCCTGCGAGTGCCGCTGTCCGAGCCCGAGGGGCGGCGCATCGAGAATCGCGTCGGCGGCGCCGATGCGAATCCCTACCTCGCCATCGCGGCCTCGCTGGCCTGCGGCTATCTCGGCATGATCGAGGGACTGAAGCCCACCAGTCCGATTACCGGCTCGGCCTATGACCTGCCGTTTTCGCTGCCGCTGACGCTGGCGGATGCGATGACGCTGCTGCGTGCCAGCAAGCCGCTCGTCGAAGTGTTCGGCGAACGCTTCGTTGCGGCATACTGTGCCGTCAAGGAAAACGAGTATGAAACGTTTTCGCGGGTCATCAGCTCGTGGGAACGGGAACACCTGTTGCTGAACGTCTGATTGGCGGGGTCCCATGAGCGCGAAGCCACGTATCACGGAACGAGCGACGCGCGACTGGCAGGAACTCGACGCCCGTCACTACCTACATCCCTTCACCGATTTCCGGGCACTCGCCGCCGAGGGCTCGCGCATCATCACGCGCGCCGAAGGCGTGCACCTTTACGACAGCGAAGGGCAGAAGATCCTCGACGCGATGTCCGGCCTCTGGTGCGTGAACATCGGCTACGGCCGGCACGAGCTGGCCGACGCCGCCGCCCGCCAGATGCGGGAACTGCCGTATTACAATAGCTTCTTCAAGAGCGCCAACCCGCCGGCGATCGAGCTGGCCCAGCTCCTGGACGAACTCACGCCTCCGCAGTTCCACCGCGTGTTCTTCACGCAGTCCGGCTCGGAAGCGAACGACACCATCCTGCGCATGACGCGCCGCTACTGGGACCTGATGGGGCAGCCGAAGCGCTCCGTCATCATCAGCCGGCACAATGCCTATCACGGCAGCACGGTGGCCGCCGCGAGCCTCGGCGGGATGCAGGCGATGCACGCGCAGGGCGGGCTGCCGATCCCGGACATCGTCCACATCGAGCAGCCGTACTGGTACGAGAACGGCGTCGACGTCAGCTCCGAAGAATATGGCCTGCGCGCCGCGCGGCGCCTGGCGGAGAAGATCGAGGAAGTCGGGTCCGAGCGTGTCGCCGCCTTCATCGGCGAGCCGATCCAGGGCGCCGGCGGCGTGATTATCCCGCCGTCGACCTACTGGCCGGAGATCCAGCGGATCTGCCGCGAGTACGGGATCCTCCTGATTGCGGACGAAGTGATCTGCGGATTCGGCCGCACCGGCCGCTGGTTCGGCAGCGAGCATTTCGGCATCGAGCCGGATTTCATGACGATCGCGAAAGGCATCACCTCCGGCTACCAGCCGCTCGGCGGGGCCATGGTGTCCGACCGTGTCGCCGACGTTCTGATCGAGAAAGGCGGCGAGTTCGTTCACGGCTTTACCTGGTCCGGTCATCCCGTGTGCTGCGCGGTCGCCATCGAGAACATTAGCATCATGCGCCGCGAGAAGATCGTCGAGCACGTGCGCGACGAGATCGCGCCTTACTTCCAGAAGCGCATCCGCGAGCTGGCGGACCACCGGCTGGTCGGCGAGGTCCGCGGTGTCGGCATGCTGGCGGCGATCGAGCTCGTGGCGCACAAGGGCAGCCGGACCTTCTTCCGCAACCGCGGCGCCGTCGGGCTCGTCTGCCGCGACCATTGCTTCAAGAACGGCCTGATCATGCGCGCGGTGCGCGACACGATGATCACGGCGCCGCCGCTCGTCATGACGAGGGAGAATGTCGACGAGCTGGTCGAAAAAGCCGGGCGTTGTCTGGACCTGACGGCAAAAGACGTCGGCGTCGCTTGAAGAGGGAGGGGGACATGCATCGCGCGTTTCGACTCTGGCCGGTCGTGGTCGCCGGAATGGCGCTTGCCGCCTGTGGCGGCAAGGAAGAAGCGGAGCGCGCGGATCAGGCCGCCGCCCCGGAAGAAAAAATCGTATCCATCTACAACTGGTCCGACTACATCGGGGAAACGACGACCGCGGACTTCGAAAAGAAGACCGGTATCAAGGTGATCTACGACGTCATGGACTCGAACGAGGTCCTCGAGACCAAGTTGCTGGCCGGACGGACCGGATACGACATCGTCGTGCCGACTGCGCCGTTCCTGGAGCGGCAGATCAAGGCCGGCGTCTACATGAAGCTCGACAAGTCCCGGCTGCCGAATCTCTCCAACATGGACCCGGACATATTGGCGCGCACCGCGCTGCACGATCCCGGCAACGAGTATTCGGTGAATTACCTGTGGGGCACGATCGGGATTGGCTACAACCCCGGCATGGTCAAGAAGGCGCTTGGCACTGACTCGATTGACAGCTGGAGCGCGATCCTGGAGCCGCGGAATGCCGCCAGGCTGGGGAAATGCGGAATCGCGATCCTCGATTCGCCGACCGACGTTTTCGGGTCGGTCGCGATCTACAAGGGCCTCGATCCCAATAGCGAGAAGCCCGAGGACCTCAAGGTCGTCGAAGAGACGCTCATGAAGATCCGCCCGCACGTGAAGTACTTTCACTCCTCCTCCTATATCAACGATCTTGCCGCGGGCGAGATCTGCGTGGCGCTCGGGTGGAGCGGCGATGTCCTGCAGGCGCGCGACCGGGGTGCGGCAGCTTCCAATCCTGTCCGGGTTGCCTACGCGATCCCGAAGGAAGGGGCGATCAACTATTTCGACATGCTCGCGATACCGGCCGATGCGCCGCATCCCGGCAACGCCCACGAGTTCCTCAACTTCCTCATGGACCCTGCGGTGATTGCAAAGGTCTCCGACAAGGTCAGGTTCGCCAACGGCAACGCCGCGGCGCTGCCGCTGGTGGACGAAGCGATGAGAAACGATCCGAATGTCTATCCGAGCGCCGAGGTCAAGACCAGGCTGCATCCGGACCTTGCCGAGTCGGCGGAGTTCAGCCGCGAATTGAACCGCTCGTGGACGCGAATCCGCACCGGGCAATGACGCGCTGACGGAATGGCCAACGCGCGCCCGGAGCAACGCAGCGAACCCTGGAGGGATCCGGGCGCCCAGCCGTACGTCCGGCTCGACAAGCTCACCAAGAAGTTCGGCGACTTCGTCGCCGTGGATGACGTCTCACTCAATATCTACCGCGGCGAGATTTTCTGCCTTCTCGGCGGCTCCGGCTCGGGCAAGACAACGCTCCTCCGGATGATGGCCGGTTTCGAGACCCCGACCGAGGGCACGATTTCGATCGACGGGGTGGACGTCACGGCATCGCCGCCCTACGAGCGGCCGGTCAACATGATGTTCCAGTCGTACGCACTCTTCCCGCACATGTCGGTGCAGAAGAACGTCGCGTTCGGGCTCAAGCAGGACAAGGTCTCGAAGGCCGAGATCGACGACCGGGTCGCGGAGATCCTGAAGCTCGTCCGCATGGAGCAGCTTGCGAAGCGCATGCCCCACCAGCTCTCGGGTGGGCAGCGACAGCGCGTGGCGCTTGCGCGCGCGCTCGTCAAGCGGCCGAAGCTCCTGCTCCTGGACGAACCACTCGCGGCCCTCGATCGCAAACTTCGCGAGCACACGCAGTTCGAGCTCCTGAACATCCAGGAGACCCTCGGCGTGACTTTCGTCGTCGTGACCCACGACCAGGAAGAGGCGATGACGCTCGCCTCGCGAATAGGCGTCATGAACCACGGCGAAATCGTGCAGGTCGGCACGCCGAGCGAGATTTACGAGTATCCATCCACGCGATTCGTCGCGGACTTCGTCGGATCCGTCAACTTGTTCAAGGGGCGGCTGATCGAGGACGAGCCTGACTACGTGCGAGTCGCTTCCGACGAACTGGGCGGCACCTTCCACGTGGGCCACGGCGTCAGCGCGGCGCCGGATGCCATCGTCTGGGTCGCGCTGCGGCCGGAGAAGATCGAGATTTCACGCGAGTCGCCGGATGGCGAGGGCGACAACCGCGTGCAGGGCGTGGTCTCCGAGATCGCATACCGCGGTGACCAGTCCGTTTACCTGGTTCGGCTCGCCAGTGGCCGGCAGGTTCGCGTCACCCGGCCGAACACGCTGCGCCAGGGCTCCGGCGACCGCATTCGCTGGGATGATCGCGTCTGGCTGACCTGGGACTCTTCGAGTCCGGTCGTGGTCACGCAATGAGCCGGTCACGATCCGGTGCCGCGCGCAGTTCACCGTTCCTGCTCGCGGAACTGATGGCCTGGATCCGCGCGCACGGACCCTGGCGCTGGGCAAGTCAGGGATTGAGGCGCCGCGGATACAGCGGCCGGACGTTCGTCACCGGCGTGCCGTTCCTGTGGCTGCTGTTCTTCTTCCTTGTCCCCTTCCTGATCGTGCTCAAGATCTCGGTGTCGCAGATGCAGATGGCGATGCCGCCCTACGAACCGTTCGTCACCTGGACTTCTGCACAGGTGATGGAGCTCAAGGTCAATTTCGCGAACTACGCTTTCCTCTGGGAAGACGCGCTCTACCGGAACGCGTATCTCAACTCGATCCTCACCGCAGCGGTTTCCACCGTCCTGTGCCTGCTGATCGGCTATCCGATGGCTTACGGAATAGCACGCAGCCGGCCGAGCTGGCGCAATCTCCTGCTGCTGCTGGTCATGCTCCCGTTCTGGACGTCGTTTCTCCTCCGTGTCTACGCGTGGATTGGCATCCTGAAGAACAACGGAGTCATCAACAATTTCCTGATGTGGCTCGGCGTCATCGACGAGCCCATCGTGATGCTGCAGACGAACTTCGCGGTTTACATCGGCATCGTCTATTCGTACCTGCCCTTCATGGTGTTGCCGCTCTATACCGCGATCGAGAAGCTGGACCAGTCGCTGCTCGAAGCGGCGTCCGATCTTGGGTGCCGGCCGGCAAAGGTATTCATCCGCGTGACGATTCCGCTCACGAAGAACGGCATCATCGCGGGTTGCATGCTGGTGTTCATTCCCGCGGTCGGCGAGTTCGTGATTCCGGCGCTGCTGGGCGGCCCGGACTCGCTGATGATAGGCCGTGTCCTGTGGGAGGAATTCTTCAACAACCGTGACTGGCCGATCGCGAGCGCGGTTGCGATCGCGATGCTGCTCCTGCTCGTGATCCCGATCATGATCCTCCAGCGCTTCCAGGGTCAGCAGCTCGGAGCGCACCGGTGAATCGCCGTCCGATCTTCGTACCGGCGATGATGACGCTCGGCTTCCTGTTCCTGTACGTGCCGATCCTGCTGCTGATCGTCTACTCCTTCAATGAATCGCGACTGGTGACGGTTTGGGGCGGATTCTCGACGAAGTGGTACGGCGAGCTCTTCCGCAACGAGCAGGTTCTCGACGCTGCCTGGCTGTCGTTCAAGATCGCGGCCATGAACGCGACCGGGGCCACCATCCTCGGCACGCTCGCCGGGCTTGCGCTCGCACGCTTCGGGCGCTTCCGCGGCCGGCCGCTGCTGACCGGCATGGCGACCGCGCCGCTCGTCATGCCGGAAGTCATTACCGGCCTTTCGCTGCTGCTCCTTTTCGTCGCGATGGAACAGGTCTTCGGCTGGCCTGCCGGGCGCGGCATCACGACGATCACGATCGCGCACATCACGTTTTCGATGGCCTATGTCACCGTCGTCGTGCAGTCGCGACTTGCGACGCTCGATGAATCGCTCGAAGAGGCGGCGATGGACCTCGGTGCGCGGCCGGCCAAGGTGTTCTTCCTGATCACCATGCCGATCATCTTTCCCGCCATTGCCGCGGGCTGGCTGCTCGCCTTCACGCTGTCCTGGGATGACCTCGTCATCACGAATTTCGTCGCCGGTCCCGGTTCGAGCACGCTGCCGCTCGTGATCTTCTCGAAGGTGCGCCTCGGTGTCAGCCCGGACATCAATGCGCTTGCGAGCATCCTGGTGCTGATCGTCGCAATCGGCATTTTCACGGCAGGCTTCTACATGCAGCGCCAGCAGAAGCGCCGCGACCAGGACGTGCAGCGCGCCATCGCGGCCAACGAGTGATGCCGGCCTCGAAGCTCCCCGGCGTCGGCACCACGATTTTCACGGTGATGTCGCGGCTCGCCGCCGAGACCGGCGCAATCAATCTCGGCCAGGGCTTTCCTGATTTCGACCCGCCGGTTCGCCTGCGCGAACTCGTCGCGCACCACCTCGGCGCGGGCCACAACCAGTACGCGCCGATGGCGGGATTGCCGGCGCTCTGCGAAGCGATTGCGGAGTCGGCGATGCGACGACACGGCTGGCGCATCGACGCGGGCGCCGAGATCACGGTGACCGCGGGCGGGACCGAGGCGATTTTCGCGGCGATCCATGCGGTCGTGCACGTGGGCGAGGAAGTGATCCTCCTGGACCCGAGTTACGACTCCTACGGCCCGGCCGCCGAACTCGCCGGTGCCCGCGTGCGGCGCGTGCCGCTCTCGATCGACGACTTCGGCATCGTTTACGAGTGCCTCGCGGAGGCTATTACGCCGAAGACGCGACTCCTCGTCGTCAACACGCCGCTCAATCCGGCTGGCGCGGTGCTGACGGCCGCGGACTGGGACCGCATTGCCGACCTGCTGGACGGCACGAACGCCTATGTCCTGTCGGACGAAGTCTACGAATCGCTCGTCTACGACGGCCGCCGTCACGCGGGCGTTCTCGCGAACGCGCGGCTGCGCGAGCGCGCATTCGCCGTGTTCTCATTCGGCAAGACCTACAACGCGACCGGCTGGAAGGTCGGCTACTGCGTAGCGGCGCCTCCTCTCACCGCCGAATTCCGCAAGGTGCACCAGTTCCTGACATTCGCAGTTTCGACCCCGGTGCAACACGCGATCGCGGATTTCATGCGCGAGATGCCGCATTTCCCGGACGAGCTCGCGCCTTTCTACCAGGCTCGCCGCGACCGCTTCGCGTCGCTGCTTGCAGGATCGAGATTCAGGCTCCGGCCCGTACATGGGACATATTTCCAGCTGGCGGACTACTCGGCGGTCTCCGACCTGCCCGACGTGCGGTTCTGCGAGGAGCTGACCCGCAGGCACGGGGTCGCCGCGATTCCGTTGTCTCCCTTCTGCGACGAGCCGCCGGCGGCAAGGCTCATCCGATTCTGCTTTGCTAAGCACGACCAGACGCTGGAAGCCGCCGCAGGGAAACTATGTGTGGTGTGAATGGTCTTCTCGGGGACGACACACGCATCGGGGAGCTGCCATGAAGAACCGTGCGCTCTTGTCCGCCGGGATCGCCCTGGCACTGGTCGCCTGTGGCGGAGGCAACGGCGGTGGCGACCCGCCGCCACCGAATCCCGGGCCGCCCACTTGCAGCACCGGCATCTCGACGCCGCGCGCGTTTCCGAACCTGGCTTTTTCGTCGCCAGTCGCGATGAAGCAGGCGCCGAACGACGCCTCGCGCTGGTTTCTCGTCGAGCAGGGCGGGCTGATCCGCGCGTTCGAGAACGATCCCGATGCGGCGACGACGGAAGACTTCATCGACCTGCGCTCGCGCGTGGAATTCAACGGTGAGGCGGGCCTGCTCGGCATGGCCTTCCATCCGGACTTCTTGACCAACGGTCTCGTCTACCTCAATTTCAGCGAGCTGGTTGGCGGTGACCTCCGTTCCGTGACTGCCGAATTCGCGAGCACGGACAGCGGGCAGACGCTCAACCCGGCATCCGAGCGCGTGCTGATGACGGTCGACAAGCCCGCCACGAATCACAATGGCGGCAACATCGAATTCGGTCAGGACGGCTTCCTCTACATGGGTCTCGGAGACGGCGGCGGCGCCGGTGACCCGAACGGCAACGGGCAGAATCCGCGGCGCCTGCTCGGCAAGATGCTGCGCATCGACGTCGACTCGCGGCCGGGCGGGGCGCCATACGGAATCCCGGGCGGGCCCGGCGGCAATCCTTTCTCCGCCAATCCGCCTTGCGACGCGGACGGCACCGGCGACCAGAACTGTCCCGAGGTCTTTGCGCTCGGTTTCCGCAATCCCTGGCGCTGGAGCTTTGACCGCCAGGGGGGCGACCTCTGGGTCGGTGACGTCGGCCAGTCGTCGTTCGAGGAGATCGACGTCGTCGTGCTCGGCGAAAACTATGGCTGGGATTCGCGCGAAGGCGCCCATTGCTTCGAGCCGGCAAGCGGCTGCGCGACCGCGGGCCTGACCGACCCGATCGCCGAGTACGGCCGCGACCTCGGCTTCTCGATCACCGGCGGCTACGTCTACCGCGGATTGCAGGCGACCGAAATCGCGGGGCGTTACGTATTCGCGGACTTCGGCGGCATGATCGCCTCGCTCGCGCCGGATGGCTCAGGCGGCTTCACGGTTGAGCAGCTCGTCGAGCAAGGCTGCACGCCGCCCGAAGCGGATGACTGGCTGCGGATCTCGTCGTTTGCCGAGGACCTGGACGGGGAACTCTTCGTGCTGGATTACTTCCGCGGCCACGTCCGGCAGCTCAAATTCACCGACTGAGCCAGCTCAGGCATCGCCGCAGGTGAGACGGTCCCAGCGCGGTATAGTGTGACCGTCACCCAGGGGGATGGCATGGGTTTCCGCGCGTTCGGGCTGATGTGCCTGGCAGCCGCCATGCTCGGCTGCGGTGACGGCGGTGGCGAGGATCCGTCAGCACTGGTCAACTCGGGCCTTGATGCCCGCCCGAGCAATATTGCCTGCCTCGCGCCGGCCCGCAGTGCAGCCAACGCGGGAGTCGAGACCCCGCGTGCGTTTCCCAATCTGACCTTTGCATCGCCGGTCGCGCTCACGCAGGCGCCGGGAGACTTGTCGCGCTGGTTTGTGGTGGAACAGGGCGGTCTTGTCAGTGTGTTTGAAGACAATCCTGCCGTCGCGGCAACGCAGAAGTTCATCGACCTCAGCGGAAAGGTCAATTTTGCAGGTGAGGCGAGCCTGCTCGGGCTCGCCTTCCATCCGGATTTCGCGACGAATGGTCTCGCCTACGTCAACTACGTCGAGTCGGTGAGCGGGACACTTCGTTCGGTCACGTCCGAGTTTGCAAGCCCGGACGGCGGCCAGACGCTCGATCCGAATTCAGAGCGCGTTCTGCTTTCAGTCGGGAAAAATCCTTCGAAACACGATGGCGGAAATATTGCGTTTGGCCCCGATGGATTCCTGTACATCGGGCTCGGGGACGGCGGCGGTGGCGACTCCGGCAAGAACGCCCAGGATCCCCGCACCCTGCTGGGAAAGATGCTGCGCATCGACGTCGATCAACGGCCCGGCGACGCGCCATACGGCATTCCGGACGGCACATCCCGCAATCCTTTTGCCGGCAACCCTCTCTGCAATGCGAACGGCTCCGGGACGCAGAGCTGCCCGGAAATCTACGCGCTGGGTCTGCGCCATCCCTGGCGCTGGAGTTTCGACCGAAGGACCGGCGAGCTGTGGCTGGGAGACGTCGGGCAAGGATCATTCGCGGAAATCAACCTGATCAAGCGTGGCGGCAACTACGCAGGACTGACGGACCCGGTTGCGGAGTATCGCCGCAGCTTTGGCTTCGCGATCACGGGCGGCCACGTCTATCGCGGCAAACAGACGTCGGGGCTTGCCGGACGCTATGTGTTCGGCGACTTCAACGGCATGATTGCGACACTTGCGCCGGATGGGCGAGGCGGATACACAGTAGAGCCACTCGTACAGCCAGGCGCAACGCCACTCGGTGCGCCAGGTCCATTGCAAATTTCCGCATTCGGCGAGGCCGAGGACGGCGAGCTCTACGTGCTCGACTATGGCCGCGGCCATGTCCGCCAACTCGTGTTCACGGGCAGCGGCAGCGACGAAAACGTTCCGCAGCTCCTGTCGGAAACGGGCTGCGTAAACATGTCTGCGGCCGGCGCGCCGCCTCTATTGAGCCTGATTCCGTTTGCGCCGAATGCGGTGCTGTGGTCGGACGGCGCCGTGAAGGACCGCTGGATCGGCCTGCCGAATGGCCAGAACATCACAGTGCCGTCCAGTGGCGACTGGGATTTTCCAAATGGCACTGTGCTCGTCAAGCACTTCCGGTTCGGCAATCGATTGGTCGAAACTCGGCTTTTCATGCGCCATCCCGACGGCGTATGGGCCGGTTACACCTATCAATGGAACGCGGCGCAGACCGAAGCCACGCGCGTGGTCGGCGGGTTGACCGTCCCGGTCGGCGGGCAGAACTACACCTTCCCGAGCGAGGCGGATTGCCTGTGGTGCCACAACGAGGCGGCCGGATTCAGCCTGGGGCTCGAGACAGCGCAATTGAATGGCACGATTCTCTATCCGCAGACCGGGCGGAGCGCCAATCAGATCACCACACTCAACGCAGTCAACGTTCTGACGCCGCCGGTCGGCGCCAATCCGCCGGCCTACGCAAGTACGTCCGATGCTGGGGAGACCTTGGACGCGCGCGCGCGGGCGTATCTGCACGTTAACTGTTCGATCTGTCATCGCCCCCAGGGGCCGACGCCAGTCGCGATGGACCTCCGCCACGACACGCCGCTCCCGGCGACCGGCACCTGCGACATGCGGCCCACGGCCGGGGATCTCGGCATCGTGGACGCGCGCATCATCGCGCCCGGGGACAGCGCGCGCTCGGAATTGCTCGCGCGCATGTCACGCCGCGACGCAAACGGAATGCCGCCCCTGGCGAGCAACCTGCCGGACACCGACGGGGTAGCGCTGATCAGGGCCTGGGTCGACTCGCTGGACGTGGCGAGCTGCCAGTAACGGGCTTATGCGGCGTCCCTTGCGGCCACCCGCGCCGGGGCGGCTGACATTCGCGTTACGCGCCGATAGATCCCACGGCCGGAATTGCGCCGCGTCATCACGAGCTGCCACAGGTGCAGCTGCTCGACTTCGAATGCTGCCTTGCAGGACATCAGGTAGTAATTCCACATGCGCCGGAAGCGTTCGTCGAATGGACGGGCGGTCTCGAGCGACCGGATCCGGTCCCAGTTCGCATTGAAGCGGTCATGCCAGGCCTGGAGCGTCGGCACGTAGTAGTGCCCGTAGTTCTCCCAGTCCTCGACGACGAACTTGCCCTCGGCGGCGTCCGCGAGCTGGCTCATCGCGGGCACCATCGAATTGCGGAATATGTATTTCTCGATCCAGGCATCGGCGACCGTCGTTCTTTCGCAGTTGCCGATCGTGTGCAGCAGGAATAGCCCGTCGGGGCTCAGCATCTGGTGCACCACGTTGAAAAGTCCCTCGTAATTCTTGTAGCCGACGTGCTCGATCATGCCGACGATCGAGATCTTTTCGAAGGGCGGGAGCCCGGAGTCGGGCAGGTCGCGGTAGTCGAGCTTCTTGATCGTGACCGGGAGCCCGCGCGTGTACTCTGTGGCGTAGCTGATCTGCTGGTCCGAGAGGCTGATCCCGGTGACCTCGCAGCCGCGGGTCGCCGCGGCGTACTTCGCAAACCCGCCCCAGCCACAGCCGATGTCGAGCAGCCGGTCCCCGGCCTTCAATTCGAGCTTATCGCAGAGCAACTCGAGCTTGATGACTTCCGCCCGGTCGAGGTCGTTGGTACCGTCGAAGAAGCAGCAGGTGTACTGGTTCCAGGGCCCGAGGAAGAGCGCGTACATGCGGTGGTCGATGTCGTAATGCTCTTCGGCGACGGCGCGCGACCGGCGCGGCGTCTGGAGGTTGGTCAACCGGGACTGCAGCGCCTTGAGCGCACGCCCCGCGCGGATCAGCGGCTGGTTCTGCGCATTTGAAGCAAGTACGCGCCGGAACATCTCGTCGAGCGCGTCGCAGTCCCAGTCGCCATCGATGTAGGATTCGCCGATTCCGAGCGAGCCGCGCAGCGCCCGGCGGTAGATGCGCTCGTTGTTCACGCGGATGTCCCAGGGCCTGTCGCCGCCCGGCCTGACGCCCGAGCCCTCGAGCAGTTTCTCGAACAGCGGCTTGAAGATTCGATTCATCATGTGCGCGGCCGGCGGCATTCTACGCCGATGGAGGCGTAGAATCATGGCCCGCATCCACGCTTCCCCAAGGAACCTGACATGCGCCCGATTGCCCTGGTTCTTGCACTCGCATTGCTCCTGCCGCCCGTCGCCAGCGCAAGCCAGGCGCACGATGCCGATGCGCGCGAAGTCTCGGCCTATCAGCTGACTGAACCGGGCCTCGGAAAGTTCACGCGCGCCACCCGCGGCCTGATCGGCTTGCATATCGACGAGTGCGCAGAAGAGGCGGACGTAAAGACCATCAGCGAGGCCGTCGCCAAGCTCGATGCAACGTCGGGCGCGAAGGCCGCCATCGAGGCGGCTGGAATGACGACGCGCGAGTACATCGTGTTTTCGTTCTCGATGATGCAGAGCGGCCTCGCCGCCTGGGGCCTGAACCAGCCGGGAGGCAAGATTCCGCCGGGCGTTTCCGAGGCCAACGTGGAGTTCTATCGCAAGCACGCGACCGAGCTCCAGCGGCTCGCCGACGAGACGGAAGATTCAGACTGCGACGCGGACGAATCCGAAGACGGCGAGTGAGCGGCCGGATTCCTACTCGTGGGCGAGTGGCAGCACGGTCGATTCCTTGATCACCGTGACGACGATCGAAGAGTTCACCGATTGCACGTTCGGGATCTTCGACAGGTGATCGAGGAAGAACGCCTCGTACTCCTTCATGTCATGCGTGACGATGCGCAGGTGGAAATCCCACTCGCCGGTCAGCGTGCAGCAGTCGAGCACCTCCGGCCGGTCGCGGATCGCCCGCTCGAATTGGGCAAGCGCATCGCGCCCCTGGCTCGAAAGCCTCACGTGCACATAGACCATCACGTCGAGACCAAGGGCCGCCCGGTCGAGGAGGGCGACCCTTTTCCGGATAACGCCGTCCTGTTCGAGCTGCTGGATGCGCCGCCAGCAAGTCGTATTCGACACGCCAAGTTTTGCCGCGACATCGGCAGCAGACAGCGCGCCATCGCGCTGGAGTTCGTCTAGGATCCGGCGGTCGGTTGTGTCGATGCTCATTGGAAGAAATAATTCATAATATTCACAGTAATGAAATGATTATTTCACTATTTTGCAGGACAGTACAAGGAATTGCCGCAATTCGGCCGCTGGAGGTTAGGATGCGCGGCTGGCATTCCAGGGCCAAGCCCACATGAGGGACCCGATGGTCGCGCATTCACGCCTTCACGTCCCCAAGACGCCCGCGCGACCCGGAGACGCCCCGGATTTCAGTTACCTCAAGCTGTCGGCGGCAGGCAAGCTTGCGCGCCCCGACACGGCTGTCCCGGCCGCCGAGACCCGGCATCTTTCGGAAGGGCTCGTCCGGGTGCTCGATGAGGGGCATCGCGCGGTCGGTCCCTGGAACCCGCACCTCGACGCGCAGGAACTCCAGGTGGCGCTGCGCCACATGCTCGTCACGCGCGTATTCGACGACCGCATGCAGCGGATCCAGCGCTCCGGAAAAATCTCCTTCTATATGCGGTCGTACGGCGAGGAGGCGGTTTCAGTCGCGATGGCGATGGCGCTGCGCCCTTCCGACATGCTTTTTCCCTCGTATCGCAACCAGGGTATCTACTTCGTTCGCGGCCGTCCGGTGCTCGACCTGATGTGCCAGTTGTTGTCGAACACGCGTGACATGTGCAAGGGCCGCCAGCTCCCGGTCATGTACCACTGGCGCGACGGGAACATCTTCTCGATTTCCGGCAACCTCGCGACCCAGTTTCCGCAGGCGGTCGGCTGGGCGATGGCGGCGGCGATCAAGGGCCAGGACACGATCGCGGCCAGCTGGATCGGAGAGGGCTCGAGCGCCGAAGCCGATTTTCACCACGCGCTGCTGTTCGCCTCGGTGTACAAGGCGCCCGTAATTCTCTGCGTCGTCAACAACCAGTGGGCCATCTCCACCTTCCAGGGGCACGCGGGCGGCGAGCGCCAGACGTTTGCGGCGCGCGGCCCAGGTTACGGGATCGCAGGCGTGCGGGTGGACGGCAATGATTTCCTCGCGGTGTACGCGGTCACGCAATGGGCAGCCGAGCGTGCACGGACGGGCCGCGGTCCCACTCTGATCGAGCACGTGACTTATCGCGCCGCTGCGCACTCGACCAGCGACGACCCGGCGCGTTACCGGCCGAAGGACGATTACCAGGGCTTTCCGCTCGGCGATCCCGTGGAGCGGCTCAAGAATCACCTGATCGGACTTGACGAATGGTCTGAAGAACGCCACCAGGCGCTGACCAAGGAGCTCGAAGAGCACATCGCGGCCTCATGGAAAGAGGCGGTGCGCTACGGCACGCTCACCGACCCGCCACGGCTCGATCCCGGGCTCATGTTCGAAGACGTGTTCAAGGAAATGCCCGAGCACCTCCGCCGGCAGGCCGCCGAGATGCGCGAAGAAACGGGCGGTAAATAACGCCATGGCCCAGATGAACATGATCCAGGCGCTGAATTCGGCGATGGACATCATGCTCGGCCAGGACCCCTCGGTCGTCGTGCTCGGCGAGGACATTGGCTACTTTGGCGGCGTTTTCCGCGTCACCGATGGCTTGCAGCGCAAGTACGGCGAGTCACGCGTGCTCGACACGCCGATTTCCGAGGGCGGAATTCTCGCCGCCGCGATCGGCATGGCGGTCAACGGACTCAGGCCCGTCGCCGAAATCCAGTTCGCCGACTACATCTATCCGGCCTATGACCAGATCGTCAGCGAACTCGCGCGCATCCGTTACCGCAGCGCCGGCGAATTCTCGGCGCCCGTGACGGTGCGCACGCCTTGCGGCGGCGGCATCCGCGGCGGCCAGACGCATTCGCAAAGTCCCGAAGCGCTCTTTGCGCATGTCGCCGGCCTCAAAGTCGTGATGCCGTCGAACCCCTACGACGCCAAGGGTCTCCTTATCTCCGCGATCGAGGATGACGACCCGGTCATCTACTTCGAGCCGAAGCGCATCTACAACGGCCCATTCGACGGCGATCCGCACAAGCCGGCCGTGCCCTGGAGCACGCACGCGAAGGGCGAAGTGCCGGATGGGCACTTCACCGTGCCGATCGGCAAGGCTGAAATCACGCGCCCAGGCAGGGACCTGACGATCGTCACCTATGGCACCATGGTGCACGTCAGCGAGGCCGCAGCCCGCAACCTCGGCCTGGACGCGGAGATCATCGACGTGAGAACGATGGTGCCGCTCGACACCGATACGATCTGCAGCTCGGTCGCGCGGACCGGCCGCTGTGTCGTGGTCCACGAGGCGACGCGCTTCGCCGGCCTCGGCGCCGAGCTTTCCGCAACGATCCAGGAGCAATGCTTCTGGACCCTGAAGGCCCCGATCCTTCGCGTCGCGGGCTGGGACACGCCGTATCCGCACGCCTTCGAATGGGAGTACTTTCCCGGCCAGGCGCGCGTCGCAAAAGCACTGAAGGCCGTCATGGAGGCTTCATGAGCCGCTACGTCTTCAAAATGCCCGACCTCGGCGAAGGCACGGTCTCGGCCGAGGTCGTCGAATGGAAGGTCAAGGTCGGCGACATGGTCACGGAGGACCAGATCATCGCCGAGGTGATGACCGACAAGGCCGCCGTCGAAATTCCGGCGCCGGTCAGCGGCAAGGTCGTCTCGCTCAGCGGCCAGCCGGGCGAAATGGTTGCGGTCGGCGCGGAGTTGATCGCGTTCGATACTTCGGGATCGGCGGCCGGTGTATCTGCGCCGGCCACGGCGTCTGCCGCAGCGTCCGCCGCGCCGGTGGCCAGCCCCGCGTCGGCACCGGCCGCGGCAAAGCCGGCAGCCGATGCTGCCGCTGCCCAATCGCGCGTCATGGCGTCGCCTGCGACACGGCGCAAGGCCCATGTCGCGGGCGTCGATCTCACGACCGTCAATGGCACGGGCCCGGGCGGGCGCATCTCCGCGCAGGACCTTGAGTCCGTCATCTCGGGAAAGGGCGGCGCCGGCGCGAAGCCGGTGACGCACGCCCCGCGCAAAGGCGTCGAGGAGATCAAGATCATCGGAGTGCGCCGCGTCATCGCGGAACGCATGAGCGCTGCCAAGCGCAACATCCCGCACTTCGCCTATGTCGAGGAAGTGGACGTCACCGAGCTCGAGTCGCTCCGGCAATACCTGAACTCGAGGCTGCCGAAGGGCACGCCGTCGCTGACCTACCTGCCGTTCCTGGTCGCGGCCCTGGTGCGCGTGCTCGAGGGTTTCCCGCAGTGCAATGCAGTCCATGACGCCGAGCGCAATCTCATCCTCCGCCACGCCGCGGTGCACGTCGGCGTTGCGACGCAGACGCCGGACGGCCTGAAGGTCCCGGTCGTGAAGCATGCCGAGGCGCGCTCGCTCCACGATATCGCCGCGGAAATCCGGCGTGTTTCCGAAGCGGCACGCAGCAACAAGGCGACGCGCGAGGAATTGATGGGCTCGACGATCACCGTCACGAGCCTCGGGCGGCTCGGCGGGATCGCCTCGACGCCGGTCATCAACGCACCGGAAGTCGCGATAGTCGGCGTGAACAAGGCCGCCGAGCGGCCGGTCGTCGTCGATGGTGCGATCACGATCCGCCGAATCATGAATCTCTCGTCTTCATTCGATCATCGCTTCGTCGATGGATTTGACGCGGCCGCGATGATCCAGGCGCTCAAGGAAAGGCTCGAGCATCCTGCCACCATCTTCATACAGGACTGAAACATGAACGCACAGGCCATGCAGCACAAGACCACCGCTTTGGAAGCCGCCGCACGTCCGGCCTTCGGGACCGTTCTCGCGAGCCAGATGGCCGTCACGAACTGGAAGGACGGCAAGTGGTCGCCGCAGGAATTCTGCAAGTACGGGCCGATCGAGATGTCGCCCGCAATCCACGGCCTGCACTACGGCAGCACCTGCTTCGAGGGTTTCAAGGCCTACCGCTGGGCGGACGGCAGCGTGAACATCTTCCGCATGGACAAGCACATCGCGCGCATGCGCCAGAGCGCGACCTCGCTCGTGTTGCCGCAGCCGGATGCCGCCCAGCTCAGGGCGATGATCACGGGCGTCGTCGACCGCGTTCGCGCGGAGGTGCCGGAGGCGCCCGGCGCGCTGTACCTGCGGCCGACGCTCTTCGGGACCGGCGCCAGCATCGGCGGCGCGACCTCGCCCGCGACCGAGGCGATGCTGATCGTGCTTGCGAGCCCGGTGTGGGACTACTTCGCGAAGGGCGAGAAGCCGCTTCGCATCTATGTCGAGGAGAAGGCGACCCGCACGGCCTCGTTCATGGGCATGGTCAAGGCTGGCGGCAATTACGCAGCGGCGCTCGGGCTCACGATCGCCGCGCGCCATACGCATCAGGCGGATCAGGTCGTGTTCTGCCCCGGCGGCTCGGTCCAGGAGACCGGCGCGGCAAATTTCCTGCTGATCCGGGACGGCAGGATCCTGACGCGAAGCCTCGATTCTTCCTTCCTGCACGGCGTCACGCGCGACTCGATCCTGACGATCGCGCCAGAGCTCGGCATTGAGATCGAGGAACGCGTCTTCACGGTCGACGAAATGCTCGACTGGGTGAAGGACGGCGAGGCGGCACTCTGCGGCACGGCCGCCGTGCTCTCCGGCGTCGGCACGCTCGTGCGCGAGGGCGGCCGCGAGTACAAGGTCGGCGGGGGCGATGTCGGCCCGAACACCAAGCGCCTTCGCAAGGCGCTCGTCTCGATGCAGCGCGGCGAGATTCCGACGCCCGCGGACTGGATCACGCGGGTCTGAGACCCAGGGCGGCCCGGCGAAGGCAATGAAGGGCCGCACGCGCGTCAACCATCCGCCGGAAGTCCAGCTTCCGGCGGACAACCGTCCGCTCGTCGCGCCGATCTACCAGTCCGTCAAGTTCGCCTTCGAGACGCTCGAGGAGACGCTGCGCTTCAACCGCGGCGAGCGCGACGGCTGGTTCTACACGCGCCGCTCGAACCCGACGACGCGCCAGCTCGAGCTGCTGCTCGCCGAGCTCCAGCAACGCGACGACTGCGTCGCGACCGGCTCCGGTGCCGCCGCGGTCGCGACCTGCCTGCTGTCGCAGCTCCGGTCCGGCGACCACATGCTCTGCTTTGTCGAGACCTACGGCCCGACGGTCGCGCTGATCCGCGGGACGCTCGCGCGACTCGGGGTCGCGCACACGATGCTCTCGATCGAGGACGACGCCGGCATCGAGCGCGTGCTCGCGGAAAAGAAGGCAAGGCTCGTCTATTTCGAGTCCCCGACGAACCCCCTCACGCGCATCGCGGACATCGCGCGGCTCACGCGCGCCGCTCACGCGGCAGGCGCGCTCACGGTGATGGACAACACCTTCGCGGGCTTCCACAACCACGGGCAGTACGGCGTCGACGTCTTCGTCCACAGCCTGACGAAGTACGCCTCCGGCCACGGCGACGTCATGGGCGGGGCGATCATCACGCGGGCGGACCTCGCAAAGGAGATCCGCCGCGAGGGCGTGCTGCTCGGGCCGCTGCTCGACCCGCACGCTGCCTTCCTCGTGATGCGCGGCATGAAGACGTATTACCTGCGCTACGAGGCGCAGGCCGCCGCGGCCCTGAAGATCGCACAATTCCTCGCCGGGCACCCGGCGGTCTCGCGCGTGCATTACCCGGGGCTGCCGGACCATCCGCGCCATGCGCTTGCGCGCGCCCAGATGCGCGAATTCGGCACGATTGTCAGCTTCGACCTCGCGCGCGGCGCCGAAGCCGTGCGCCCGTTCATCGATGCGCTCGAGTTCTTCGCCGTCACGCCGAGCCTCGGCTCGGTCGAGTCGCTCGTGATGCCGCCGCAACTCCTGAAGGTGCGCGGGCTCCCGGCCGGGCTCCAGGAGCTGAGTGGCATCGGCGAGGGGACGGTGCGGCTCTCGATTGGCATCGAGGACACTGAAGAGCTGATCGAGGACCTCGAGGCCGCCCTCGGCGGCGCGCGTTGAAACACACCAGCGGAGAACACCATGAAGAGATTGATGTTGTGGATCGCGGCCTCCTGTGCCGCCGCGTTCAGCGCGGCCGGGACCGCCCAAACTGCCACCGACTTGACCTGCACGTCCTGCGTCGGCGAGACGGACATCGCGAACCAGGCGGTGACCAGCGCGAAGATCGCGGAAGGCACCGTCAGGGGCAACGACATCCGGGCGGGCGCCATCACGTCGGACAAGATCCTGAACGGGACGGTGTCCAGGACCGATCTCTCGCCGCAGGTCCAGGACCTGCTCGACGGCGCCATCGTGAACATCACGATCCAGAGGGTGGCCGTGTCGGCAGGCGGCGTGGCAGGCGCGGAATGCCCGTCGGGCCGCATTCCGGTATCCGCGAGCTGCGAATGCGATGACGCGAACGGCGCGCGCAATTTCGGAGTGCTGTTCGCCTGCACGATTTCCGGGACGGGAGCGGTCTCGGCATGCTTCGACGAAGCATTGAGCTTCAATGAGCAGCTTCCCGCGCCGCTCGCGATCGTCAGGGCGGTCTGCCTCGGCGCAAAGACGGCCGACGGCACCCCGTGGGTGCCGACGAGCACCGGCCTCGAGTTGGACGCCGGCGGTGGCGAGGATGCAATGGCCCGCGCCGTCGACCAGGTGAAATGGATGCGGGAGCAGCACGGCACGTTCGATGCGGCCCTGGCGAAGCTCCGCTCACAGCGCGCCGAATTCGAGAGCCGGACGCTCCAGGCGGCCCGCTAGCCTTTCAGTAGCTGCTGGCGACGCGTACGCGATGCGGATGGTAGGGGAGGACTTCGACCAGGTCGCCCGCTGCCAGGCGCTCCTGGAGCGCGCGCCACCAGCCTGCCTCCAGGATTTCACCGTGCTTTTCGAGGAACACGTCGCGGAGCCTGTCCTCGAACCCCAGGAACTTCAGGAAGGTTTCCGGGAATACGTCGTTCTCGCCGACGAAGAACCAGCTCTCGGCCCGCATTTCGTCCTCGTCGTTCGTCGCCTGCGGCACGTCGCGAAAGCGGCAGTCGGTTACGCTGCAGAGCTCGTCGTAGTCGTAGAAGATCACGCGGTTATGGCGGGTGACGCCGAAATTCTTGAGCAGCAGGTCGCCTGCGAAGATATTGGTGTAGGCCAGGTCGCGAATCGCCTGGCCGTACTCGATCACGGCGAGCTCGCCCAGTTCTGGAGTGGCCGTGCGCAGGTAAAGGTTGAGCGGTGTCATCTGCCGCTCGATGTAGACGTGGCCGACGATGACGTCGTCGCCGTCGAGCCGCACGTTTTCCGCGCACTCCGCAAGAAGTTCCTCCAGCATGTCCGGCGCGAAGCGGGCGCGCGGAAGCCGGATGTCGCGGAATTCCTGGGCGTCCACCAGCCTTCCCGCGCGGTCGTGGCGGAAGACCATGTCGTACTTCGCCATGACCTCCTCGCGGCGCACGCTCTTGACGTCGGGAAAGCGGTCGCGGATAACCTTGAAGATGACGTCGGCGTTCTGAAGGGCGAAGCAGGCCATGACCATGCCGCGCTCGCCGGGCGCGCGCACGAAACGGTCGTCCGTGCGCTCGAGGTGACGGAAGATCTCGCGGAAGCGCTCCGTCTTGCCCTGCTTTGCCCGGCCGAGGACGGTAAAGAGCTCGGACACCGGCTTCAGCGGCAAGATCGAGTGAAGGAAGAGCACCGCCTCGCCGACGCGCTCGAGGTCCACGTGGAAGTAGGAGCGCGTGAAGCTGAAGAGGATCGACACGTCGGCCACCGAGAGCATGACCGCATCCACCAGGACGCCGAGCGGCGAGTTGCGGAAGGCGATCGCGAGCGGCATCGTCCATCCGTCGCCGCGCAGGCAGCCGACCAGGTAGGCCCTGCTCATCTGGTAGAAAACCGGCCGGATCACCTCGATCTCGCGCAGGGGGCGGGTTTCGCCGATGCTCTTGAGTCGAAGCTCCACGTCCGCCGTGACATGACCGACGCTGCCTTCGAAATCGCGCCAAGGCGTGCGGAAGCGGTAGTCGGAGAGCAACTCCTCGAAGAGCAGGTCGAGCGAGCCGCGGTTCGCGTAGTGCTCGGTCTCCGCCGCAGCGCCCGCGCCCCGCAGGGGATCGAGTTCGAGTGCGAAGAACTCGATGTCCGCATTGACGCCGACGGTCCCGAACATGCGCCGGGCGATCGAGCTGAAGAAGGTCTTCAGGAACTCAGGGTCGGCGTGAGTGGCGATGCGGCGCGCGTAGTCGGCCTTGATTGCGACCCAGAGTGCCGCGTCGAGCGCCGACTCGCCGAGGCGCTGCCTGAGGTCCGCGATGGTCGCATTGACCATCGTCGAATAGAGCTCGAGGCGCTCGACGACATCGGACTGCGATCCTGACCAGTCGCGGTTCTCGAAACGCTCGGGGGCGCGGCGGGTGACGGCACGGAACTGCGCGTTGTAACGCACGAATGCCGCGACGATCGCGGCGGCGCAATCGGCGGCGCGCGGGTCGCTCAACGCATGTTGCGGATCAAGGCGTCGCCGAACTCGCTGCACTTCAATTCGGTCGCGCCGTCCATCAGCCGTGCGAAGTCGTAAGTCACGGTCTTGTCGGCGATCGTGCGGTCCATCGCGGTCAGCACCAGTTCGGCGGCCTCGGTCCAGCCCATGTAGCGCAGCATCATCTCGCCCGACAGGATCACCGAGCTCGGGTTGACCTTGTCGAGGTTGGCGTACTTCGGCGCAGTGCCGTGGGTCGCCTCGAACACGGCGTGACCCGTGACGTAGTTGACGTTGCCGCCCGGCGCGATGCCGATGCCGCCGACCTGGGCCGCGAGCGCGTCCGACAGGTAATCGCCGTTCAGGTTCATCGTCGCGATGACGTCGAAGTCCTCGGGCCTCGTCAGCACCTGCTGCAGCGTGATGTCGGCGATGGCGTCCTTGACGAGAACGCGACCGGATGCGAGTGCCTTCTTCTGCTCGTCGTTCGCGGCGGCATCGCCGTTGGCGGCGCGCGTACGTTCCCACTGGTCCCAGGTGTAGGTCTCGTTCGCGAACTCGCGTTCGGCGAGCGCATAGCCCCAGTTCCGGAAGGCGCCTTCCGTGAACTTCATGATGTTGCCCTTGTGCACGAAGGTCAGGCTCTTGCGCTTGTTCGCGACCGCGTACTCGATCGCTGCGCGCACGAGACGCTCGGTGCCCTCGCGCGAGACCGGCTTGATGCCGATCCCGGAGCTGTCGGGGAAGCGGACCTTGCCGTAGAACTTCGGGAACTGTTCTTTGAGGAACGCGAGGAACTTCGCGTTCTCCGCGGAACCTGCCTCGAACTCGATGCCTGCGTAGATGTCCTCGGTGTTCTCGCGGAAGATCACCATGTCGACCTTTTCCGGCGCGCGCACCGGCGAGGGAACGCCCTTGAACCAGCGCACCGGGCGCAGGCAGACGTAGAGGTCGAGCATCTGGCGGAGCGCGACATTCAGCGAGCGGATGCCGCCGCCGATCGGTGTCGTGAGCGGGCCCTTGATCGAGACGAGGTACTCGCGGCAGGCCGCGACGGTCTCGTCGGGCAGCCAGGTGTTGAGGAGCTTGTTGGCTTTCTCGCCCGCGTAGACTTCCTTCCACTCGATCTTGCGCTTGCCGCCGTAGGCATTCTTCACGGCCGCGTCGAGCACGCGCACGCTCGCGCGCCAGATGTCGGGGCCGGTGCCGTCGCCTTCGATGAACGGAATGACCGGGTGATCCGGCACTTGCAACTTGCCGTTTGCGATGCGGATTTTCTCGCTCATGCACGAATGCTATCACGCCATCGCGTAGAATCGCCGCCATGGCGACGCCTGCAAAAGACGGTTTCCGGATGCCCGCCGAGTGGGAGCCGCACGCCGGCACCTGGATGCTCTGGCCGGAGCGGGCGGACAACTGGCGCGACAATGCCGGGCCCGCGCAGCGTGCGTACGCGGCGGTCGCCGCGGCAATCGCGAGGAGCGAACCGGTCACGATGGGCGTGTCGGCCGTTCAGTTCGACCTGGCGCGGCGGATGTTGCCGAAAGGAGTGCGCGTCGTCGAGATTTCCTCGAACGACGCGTGGATGCGCGACGTCGGGCCGACCTTCCTCGTCAACCGGCGCGGCCGCGCACGCGGCGTCGACTGGATCTTCAACGCCTGGGGTGGAAAGGATGGCGGCGCGTATTTGGACTGGGCCCTCGACGACCAGGTCGCTGCCAAGGTGCTCGAGATTGAAACGAAGGCGCGTTACCGCGCGCCCTTCATCCTTGAGGGTGGCGCCATCCACGTCGATGGGCAGGGCACGCTGCTGACGACCGAGGAGTGCCTGTTGAATCCGAACCGCAACCCGACGCTCAGCCGCGGGCAGATCGAGAGCCTGCTCGAGCGATATCTCGGCGTGCGGGAGATCATCTGGCTGTCGCGGGGTGTCTTCAACGACGAGACTGACGGCCACGTGGACAACCTCTGTTGCTTCGTCCGGCCGGGCGTGGTCGTTCTCACCTGGTCCGACGATCCCGGGGACCCGCAGTACGACATTTCGCGCACGGCCTTCGAGGTCCTGGACAAAGCAAAGGACAGCCGCGGCCGGCGCCTCGAGATCCACAAGCTGATGCAGCCGGGTCCGCTCTACATGAGCGAAGCGGAGGCGGCGGGCATCGAACAATCGCCCGATTGCAAGCGGCGCCGCGCAGGCGATCGCCTCGCCGGTTCCTATGTGAACTTCTCCATCGCGAACCGGCACATCGTCATGCCGCTGCTGGACCCGAAGAGGGATCGCGCGGCGAAAGCCGCGCTCGCGCGCCTGTTCCCGCGGCGCAAGGTCATCGGTGTTCCCTCGCGCGAGATCCTTCTCGGCGGCGGCAACATCCACTGCATCACCCAGCAGCAACCTCGCGGCCGCCAAAGGGGACGCGCACCTTTAAAGGGGACGCACCCCTTTAGACGAAGATTCTCTGATCCCGGGCATTGACTTGACGAAAGGGGTGCGTCCCCTTTAAAGGTGCGCGTCCCCTTTGGCGAGGAGGAGCATGCCGCCGACGACGAGCACGGCGCCTGCGATGCGCCAGGCGTCGAGCGGGCGGACGGGGAAGCCGAGCGCGCCGTAATGGTCGAGGGCGAGCGCCGCGATCATCTGGCCGGCGACGATCAGGGCGAGGAAGGTCGCGCCGCCGAGCGACGGCCCGAAAGAGGCCGAGGCGGTGATGTAGAAACCACCCAGGATTCCTGCGCACCAGGCCCACCAGGGCGCCGCACCGGCCTGCGCGAGTCCTGCAAGAGAGCCGCGCCCGAGCGCGACGGCAACGAACAGGAACATCGTCCCGACAGCGAAGTTGACGAGCGCCGCCGCCATCGGCGAGCCCACGTGATTCCGCATCGTCGCGGCCATGCCGACCTGCAGTGCGAGTGCCGCGCCCACGAACGCCGTGGCCGCCATGGGTCCGTATTGCATCGGTCAGTCCTTCCGCCAGCCGAGTTCAACGAAGTATGCGCGCCCACGGCCCGGAAAATAGCGGTAGTCGCCGAAGGCAAAGTCCGCGCGATCCGCATAGGCCGCATCGAAGAGGTTCATGACGCGAAGCGTCAGCATCCAGTCGCCGGCAGGCGACGCGGAGAGCCGCAGGTTTCCGAGATCGTGACCGCCATAGCGCGCGGTGTTCGCGGCGTTCGCCCAGTATTCCCCGACGTGGAGCCATTCGGCTTCGGCCGCCAGCCACTCGGCGTCGTAGCGGATCCGCAGGCTGTGGAAGTCTCGCGGCGCCGTGTCGATGTCGTTGCCCGAGATGATCTGCTCACCCTGCTCGACGGCTTCCGTGAACCGGTACTCGTGGCGTGCGATCGTCCCGGCTGCAGACAGTGACCAGTCGCCGGCGATTGCCCAGTCGGCGTCGTACTCGAGGCCGACGTGGCGCGTCCGCCCGCCGCCCAGGTTGAAGCCGGCGGAATCGCGAAGGATCACGTTGTCCTTGTCCATGTGGAAGAGCGCAAGATCGAGCGAAGCGGCCTGTCCTCGCCAACGGAAGCCGACTTCCGCGGCATCGACTTCCTCCGAGTCGAGGTCGGCGACCGATTGCTGGCGCTGCAGCCGGTAGAGCTCGGTCGCCTCGGGAGCGCGGAACCCGCGCGCGAGCGAGAGATAGGCCGTCGCGGACTCAGTCATGCTGAAGACGAGGCCGAGCCTCGGGGCCAGGTTCGTGAACTCGTCGGAACGATCCGCCGGCCGCGAGTAGAGGCAGCCTCCCGGGCATGCTGCGCCGCTCTCGTCGGTGTTGCCGTCGATCATTCGGTTGTCGTAGTCGTAGCGCGCGTGCTCGAGGCGCAGGCCCGCCTCGAATGTCCAGCGTGACGCGAGCGGACGATGCCACTGGGCGTAGCCCGCGATCACTTTCGAATCCACGTCGTAGTCATAGTGCTTGCCAGCGGGCCGTATCGCGTTCGCGGCAGGCGGGCCGTCAGTCGTCGGGCCGTGCTGGTATTGCAGCAGGCTGGCCCGGGCAAATTCGGCATCGAGACCGGCGATCAATTCGCCGCCGGCGAACGACCGGCCGGTCGTCGTCCACATGAAGCCGCCGCTGTCCTGGCCGTTCTTCTCCGTGGGCTGGCCGAGCAGGAAGTGCTGTAGGAAGTCCATCCGGGAACTGCGCAGGAAGACGCGCAGTTCGTTGCCCTGCTCTCCGCGATACTGCGCAGCGAACCGCAGGCTCGTCGCGTCGCGGTAGGCTTCGGGATCCGGATTCGACTGCGCAAGTTCCGGATCCTTGTACGCGTCCTGCCCGACGATGAAACCGGCCGTTTCCTGTTCGAGATTCGAGCCTGAGAGCCGCATCGTCAGCGCACCATCACCAAGCGGACGCGCCCACACGGCGTTCAACTTCTGCTCCTCGAATCCCGATGCGTCGCGCCAGCCGCCGTCATCCGTTCCGTGCATGACGAGGCCAACTCCGCCGGGATCCGTGTCGCTTGATGCCACCAGGCCCAGCCGCCGGTAATTGTCGCTGCCGCCTTCGAGCACGGCGCCGAACACGGGGATCTCGTCCGGCATCGGCGGAATCACGTTGATGATCCCGTGGACCGCGCTCGAGCCATACAGGACGCTCCCGGGTCCGCGCAGGACCTCGACAGCGGCCGCCTGCTCGATATTGACCTCGAACAGTTCGTTGACATTGCAGCTGCCGACGGGCCGGATCGGTATGCCGTCTTCGAGTACGAGCACCGCGCCGCATCCACCCGCGCCCGTGAGCACGGGCGAGCGCAGAGCAGTCAGCGATTCCTGCCCGCTGCCGCGCTGGATCATTGCGCCCGCTGCGCGGTTCAGCAGCTCCGCGGAATGTGTCGCGCCGACGAGTTCGATCGCGCCCGCCGAAATCCGCGTCGCGCTTCCCGGATAGCTCGCGAGCGCGATCGGGCTCCGCGTCGCGGTGACGATCACTTCCTCGAGTGCGGACGCTGGCGCCGGCAACACGAGAAAGAGAGCCCCCGCCGTGAGCTTCCGGCGTGAAAAGGGAGTCGGAAACATTCGATTCATTATAGTGATCTGCAGGCTGCCGCCTGCGGCGCCCGTGCTACCATCCCCTCGACCCGATGAGTGCTCCGATGTTCCGTTTTTCGGCTCTTTGTTGCCTCCTGCCGGCGGCGCTGCTCGCGGGTCCGGTCGCAGTGGCCGAAGAGGCCGAGCCCGCGGCGCGCCCGCGCGTCGGCCTCGTCCTTTCGGGCGGCGGTTCGCGCGGGATTGCGCACGTCGGAGTCCTGAAGGCGCTCGAAGAGCAGCGCATACCGGTCGACGCCATCGCGGGCACAAGCATGGGTGCCGTCGTCGGCGGGCTCTATGCCTCCGGCATGACGGCGGACGAAATCGACGAGTTCATGCGCGGTATCGACTGGAGCATCGCCTTCCGCGACCGCCCGGCCCGCAACACGCTCAACTTTCGGCGCAAGCAGGACGACCGCGAATTCCTCGTGCGATTTCCGCTTGGCATCCAGAGCGGCAGCTTCCGCGTTCCCCGCGGCCTGATCCAGGGCCAGCGGCTCACGCAGACGCTCCGGTTCGAGACCTTGCCCGTCGCCGCGATCGAGGACTTCGACGAATTGCCGACGCCATTTCGTGCGGTGGCGGCTGACCTCGAAACCGGAGCGCGCGTCGTACTCGAAAAAGGTGACTTGACCTCGGCGATGCGCGCGAGCCTGTCGGCACCCGGCGTGTTCGCGCCGGTCGAGATCGAGGGGCGGCTCCTCGTGGACGGAGGGCTGGTTGAGAACCTCCCGGTCGACGTCGCGAAGGCCATGGGCGTCGACATCGTGATCGCAGTGGACGTGGGGTTCCAGCCGGTCGGCCGCAAGGAGCTGACTTCGGCGCTCGCGGTCTCGAACCAGGCGATCACGATCATGATGCAGCGCGAAACGCTGCGTCAGCGCGAGCTCTTGACCGCGGACGACCTCCTGATCGAGCCGGAGCTCGGCAACCTGCAATCAACTGACTTTGGCGCGGCGGACAGGCTGATCGGTCTTGGCCTCACGGCCGCCCGCGCGAGCGGCGACCGCCTTGCGCGCCTCTCGCTCGATGAGCCGCAATGGCAGCAGTACGTCGCCGCGCGCAAGGGAACCGAGCAAGCGAAGCCCACCGTTCACTTCGTGCGCACCGACAAGCGCTCGGAGCGGTACACCGAGCGCATCCAGGCCGAGCTTGGCCCTGTCATCGGCCAGCCGCTCGACCCGGAGGAGATGGACCAGCGACTTTCGCATTTTTACGGCAGCGACAACTTCGAGGCGCTTGACTACCGGCTCGTGCGCGATGGCGTGCTGACGGGCATCGAAGTCAGTGCGCGCCGCAAGAGCTGGGGACCCAATTTCCTGCGGTTCGGCCTTGAATTGCAGGACGACTTCGAGGGCGGCAACAGCTTCAATGCGGGCGTGCGCGCGCAAGTGACCGAAGTCAACCGGTATGGCGCCGAATGGCAGACCGACCTGCAAGTTGGCGTCAACCCCCGCTTCCAGACGGAGTTCTACCAGCCGATCGGCTACACCTCGGACTGGTTCGTGGTGCCGCGTCTGCTCTTCGAGCGCCAGAACTTCGAGATCTTCGAGGGCGACCGAAGGCTCGCGACTTACCGGGTGAGAAATCACGAGGCGGAGTTCGACTTCGGGCGGGAGTTCGGCAGCTGGGGCGAGTTTCGTGGCGGCATCATCCGCGGCGAAGGTAACCGCTACCTCCTGGTCGGCGATCCGGAGGCCCCAGACCTGCCGCCCCGCACGCCCTTCGATCGCGGAGAATTCCTTGCGCGATTCAGCGTGGACCTGCTCGACGACGTCTATTTTCCGCGCGACGGCGAGCTCTTCACGCTGCAGTGGAACGGGCCGCGCGAGAGTCTCGGTGCGGGGGCGGATGCGGACCGGTTCTCCTTCGACTGGACGCACGCGCGCTCGCGCGGCCGGAATACGCTGATCCTGTCGGCCGCGGGCGGGGCACATGTCTCGGGCCCGACGGACCAGGTGCAGGATTTCTATGCGCTGGGCGGGCTTTTCGACCTTTCCGGGCTCTCTCCGGACGAAATCAGCGGTCCGCAATTCGGCATCGCTCGGGCAATCTACTACCGCCGCATCGGCAGCGGGCAGGAAGGCCTGTTCGACGTGCCCACTTACCTCGGCCTCTCGCTCGAGCTCGGCAACGTCTGGCAGCGGCGTAGCGACGTGAGCGCGAGCTCCGCGCTCGTCAACGGCGCGGCCTTCCTGGGCTTCGATACCTTGCTGGGACCGGTGTATCTCGCCGCGGGCTTCGGCGAGGGCGGCGACAAGACGCTTTACCTGCTCCTCGGGCGGGTGCGCTGACGCGAATCAGCGTGGCGCCTGCTCGGGGATCTTCTCGAAGACAACCGAGGGCTCGTCGCCCAGCCGCGAATATAGGTGGCGGCTCGACATGTCGGCGAGCGCTTCGTCGCGCTCGCGCTCCGTCGCAAACCAGTGCTCCTTGCGCCAGTCGGCGCCGACGAGCCGCGTGAAGGGATCGCGGGCGCGCAGCCTCACCCGGATGCCGAAGGGCTTCGCGGCGGGCGGCCGGAAGTTGAGGTTGTGCTCGTGGGCGATCGCCATGCGGCAACGATAGCGAAATGCGCGCCTTGCTCCAAGCCGGGCTCAGAAACGCCGGTCGCCCGCGCCCTCGCGGTCGGCCCACCCGAAGATCCGGCGCGTGATGAAGTTATAGGCCGGCTTTCCCGTCGCCATCCAGATGCGGGTGAACGCCGCGGGCGAATCCAGGATCCGGCGCTCGCGCGCGGTCAGGCGCCCGGGGCAGTAGCTCCGCTTGTGCTTCAGAAGGTGGCGCAGGTCCTCGCGCCCGAGCGCCCGGAAGAAGCGCCCGCGGCGCGGCGACACGAGTGCGAGCTGGAAATCGACAAGCGCAGGCATGCCCGTCGGCGTCACCAGCCAGTTCGGCTCCTTGGCGAGATCGTTGTGCGCGACACCCCGGCGGTGCAACCGGCGGAGCAGGGCCTGCGCCGCGCGGTAATACTCCACGTTTCCAGGCCGGGCGACCTGCATCGGCCGGCCCTCGATCCACTCGCGCCGGAGTGTCCGGCGATCCGCTGCCAGGAGGCGGGGCGTCCCCTGCAGGCCGTCGAGCCTCGTGAGCGCACGGGCCTCGCGCTGGCAAAGCCGCCGCGCGAGCCAGGCCGTCCACCAGCGGGCGCCGCTCGTGTCCCGCAGCACGAAATGCTGCGCGCGTTCTTCACCGTGCCAGACCGTGCCAAGCAGATCGGACTTGAGCTCGCGCATGCCAGCTGCATTGTAAGATACGTCCATGGCCAGCAAGGCCTCCGCCAGGCAATAGCGCCCGCCATGAGGAATCCGGCGTCCGTCGGGTTCGGTGTGCTCCTGGGCCTGATTCTCAGTACGGCCGGCGCATACGACAAGGACTGCCGGATCTACGATCCGGATGCTGCGCATCTGTGGAATCGGCTGCACGAGACACTATTTGTTCGAGTCGCCGCTGACGGCGCCCGGTACGGCTGCGACCGCATTGATCCGCTGTATTGGTACACCACGAAGCAGACGCTTGCGAAAGACTCGCATCGCGCAGCCATTGGCATCCTCGACAAATTCCTCCAAGAGCACGGAGAGAAGCTGATTCGTGATCCGCTCAGACGGGCCTTTCTCCAGCACGATCTCTGGGCGTTGTTCGACTGGTCGACACAGAATCCACACTTCGAGGAATACGGCCCGGAGAGAAAGGCGTTACAGCTCCGGCTTGCAGCAGTCATCCGGAGACTAGCACTGTCGGAGAGGGAGATTGCGGCGCTTCCCGGCAACTTCGCCTCGCCTCCGGATGGCGGACCTGTGACGGTTCTGCCTGACAGACTGCTTGATCCGGAAGGTCCTTGGATCGCCGTCGCCGCCGCCGGGCCGGTGGCTCCCGTACATGCCCAGGATTTCGGGGGCAGATCGATCTTCCAGGTATATCTGAAATTGCCCGAGGGCCGTGCGGCAACGCTTTCGTATCTGGCCCGATTGCACGCGATCGACATCCTGTGGAGTCCGGCAGAACCGAATTGGCCGCGCGAGGAGCCAGTCGTACTGAGACCTGACCTGCCCCAATTTCCGGCTGGGACGCAATGGGTGCTCGTCCGCACGATGGCCGTGCTCGATCCCAACGCCAACATACGGCCCACTCCAGTGGTCGAAAGCATCCAGTTGCGGATCTATGACCACGTTCCGGCGGGACAGTGGCCGACTCCGGATGAAACGAAAGCGATTCAACGATTCCAGGAATTCCAGTCAGTTCGCAGCCGGCAGGGCGCGCTGCGTCAGGTTCAGCCCGGCGAATTGGACTTTCAGTTCGTCCTGTTCCGCACGATGGGTGGCGATCCGATTCAGCACGCGAATGAGCGCGGGGAGGGAATTTCATTCACCGCCGCGCATCACGATGCGCTGCGACAGTGCGGGATCTGTCATGCCGGATCCGGAGTTTATTCCGTGCGCATTCTGGTCCCGCTCGGCGGAATCCGGGAGCGGCTGAGGGAGCCCGGGTTAAGGGAAGCGAAGCCCGGAGAAGAAGCCGTCGCGACGGCGCTCTGGAAGCGCAGTCAGTATGACTTCGGCCTGCTCCGCGGTCTCTGGGGGCGCGCGGACTAACTCCCGCCCGGCTCGGCGCCCGGTTCGGGATCCGGCAGCGGATAAGTCTTGGCTTCGGTCGCAGGCGCGGTGGCTTCCGCGGCCTTCTTTGCGGTGTCGTCTGCGACGCTCGCAGAGGCGCCGGTAGTCGTGAGCTTCGAAACTTCCGCGACGAGGTCCGGCGCAGGGGCGGGCGGAGGCGACTTGCTTGCGAGGATCTGTGCCGCGCTGCTCTCGCTGCCGTAGAACTGCCTGTTCGCCTTCTTGCCGATGAAGATGCCGCCGCCCTCGAGCGCGATTCCAATGAAAAGCCCCTGTGACTTCGCATAGGCATAGATCTCCGAGTCAAAGGCCACGCTAGTCGAAGCCATCGCCGTGCGCCCAACCGGCCCCGCTGCAACTGAGGCGTCCGCTCCGAGCGTCATTTTTCCGTCGGTGATGCCCTCGACGCTATCGCGCGTCGTCAGAACGAGAACGATGTCGGATACCTGGCCGCCAAACTGAGCGCCGAAGCTTCCGCCACCGGTCTTGACGAAGACTGGATTGCTCCAGCTGCGGTCGGGGTTGCGAACGAGCATTACGCCGCTACCGAAGCGCGCCCCGAACCAAAGCCCAACCTTTACATTGGCCGGCAGGACGACGATGCCCTCGGCCCGGGACAGCAGCAGGTCCGGGATGCGGGTGTCGGGGATCGCCTGCAGCTCACGCAGCACAAGCAGCGACTGTTCGAGCGTCGCCTCCTCGCGCGTCACGGCTTCGGCAGGCAGGGAAAGTAGGCTGGTCGCGAGCAGCGCGCCCAGGATCTTCGAAAACAGCTTCATGGCGTCATTCCTGTTCTATGCCTACCCGGACAGACCGCACACAGGCTGACAGGTTCCGGGCGAGGCGGGCGTGGGGTTGGTGTATCCGTTGTGCGACGGTCCGCTTATCGTCCACACTGAGGCCGCAATGATGCGCCGTTTTTTCCTCGCGGTCACGCTGCTTCTCGCGTTCACCGGCGCCGCGCGCGCCGACTGGCACGAGCGGGAAGAGGCGATCATGGGCACGCGGATCGCCGTCGAGGTCTGGCACGCGGATTCGGCCGCGGCCGAGTCGGCGATCGATGCCGTCATCGGCGAGATGCACCGCATCGACGCGCTGATGTCGACCTACAAACCGGAAAGCCAGCTTTCGCGCGTGAATCGCGACGCCGCAACCACGCCCGTCAAGGTGGATCCGGAACTCGCGGAGTTGATTACCCGCGCCCTGGAATTCTCGGAAATGTCAGGCGGGGCCTTCGACATCAGCTATGCGAGCGTCGGTTATCTGTACGACTACCGCGCCGGTACCCGCCCGACGGAGGCCCAGATCAAGGCGGCACTCCCGGCCATTAATTGGCGCCACGTGGTCGTGGATCGCGGCGCATCCACCGTGCGCTTCCTGCGGCCGGGCGTGCGCATCGACCTCGGCGGGATCGCCAAGGGCCACGCGGTCGATTCCAGCATCGCGATCCTGGGCAAGCGCGGCATCACGAACGGCACGGTGACCGCAGGCGGCGACAGCCGGATCCTGGGAGACCGGCTCGGGCGCCCGTGGATCGTCGGCATCCGCCACCCGGACGACCGCGAGCGCGTGATCGCGCGGATCCCACTCGAGGACGCAGCCATCTCGACCTCGGGCGACTACGAGCGCTACTTCGACGAGGACGGCGTGCGCTACCACCACATCATCGACCCGAGAACCGGCAAGAGCCCGCACGGTGTGCGCAGCGTCACCATCATCGCCCCGACTTCGACGCTCGCCGAGGGACTCACGAAAAGCGTCTTCATCATGGGACCGGAGCGCGGGCTTGCGCTGGTCGAGTCACAAGCGGACGTCGACGCGGTCATCGTGACCGCGGACGGAAAGGTGTTCTATTCGAAGGGGCTGGCTCCGCCGGAGTAAGAGGGGACAGTCCCCTAAAACCAGCCCGAGAAGAAGAAGCGGATGACGTCCGCGTCGAACTTATAGAGCGGTTCCGCGCCCGGGGCAAACCCGGTCGTGCTCAGGTCGCTGAAATCGTCGTAGTCGAAGCGGATGCGGTCGTAGCGCAAGTTGAGCGTGGCCTTGCCGAGGAATGCCGCCCAAGCAGGCTTGAACTCGTAGGCGACGCCGAAGCCGAGCGTGTGGCTCTGCATCGAGGCGAGTTCCTTGTCGCGCGCGAGGAAGTTCTGGAAGTCCTCGCGCGGGAACAGGTCCGAGTAGAACTCGGCGGCGTTCTGCGTATAGAAGCGGTAGTGGACGTCGAAGGTCCACTCCTCGTCGAGCGGGTGCGTGTACGAAACTTCCGCGGTGTGCCCGCGGATGTCCCAGGTGTCCGTGTAGAAGCGGTAGTCCGCCTGCATCGCGGCGCGGTAGGGCAGGTACCAGCGGCCGCGTAGCGCAAGCGCATTGCCGGTGCGCGTCCGCGGGTAGCGCTCGGCCTCGTAGGAATAGCCGAGCGCCGCGTCCGGGTCGACGAAGCGCACCTGGCGGTACGGGTTGTTCAGGAATCCCTCTTCCGTGATCGTATCGAAGGAGAGGCCGAGGATCAGGTTCTTGGTCGCAACCTGCGAGACATTGACGCCATAGATGCGCCGGTCGACCGTGTCGGCGAAGGCCACATCGCCGGTGCGCGTGACGTCGTCCCAGCCGCGCGTGAACGAGAGCGACACCGTCGTCAGGTCGCCGAACATGTCCTGGCTGATCGACAGGCTCGCCGTGTCCGCGTTGTAGTCGTTCTCGCTCGAATTGCTGAAGGAGGCCGCGTAGGTCACCTTGCCACGGAGGTATTCGAAGCCGACGCCGTACTGGGTGCGCTCTTCCTTGTAGGGACTCGCCGTCGTGACGACGTCGATCGAGGCCGAAGAGACCATGTCGACGTAGTAGCTTGCGTTGACCGCGTACTTCTCCGCGAACTTCTTGCGCACGAGCAGCGACGGCCCGTCGATGGTGATGCCGCCGCCGTCGTAGTAGTGATACATCAGGTCCGCGCGGTCGTCCGGCAGGACGCCCGCGACCGCCGTGGGCGCGAGCAGGAAGAGCTGGGCGATTCGGCGGATCAGTTGCATCCGCAGCCGCCGCCGCTCGCGCCCGAAGCGCCACGCGCGCCCTCGCGCGAGTCATATACGTGCTGCATGTAGGAAGTCGAGACCGGGTCGCGGTCCCAGGCCATGATCGGGTCCGCGATGTTCTCACGCTCGTAGGGCTTCACCCAGGGCTCGAGGCGCGAGCATCCGCTCGCGGCGATCAGCAGCAGTGCGGCAATCGCGAGGTGGGCCGGCTTCACGACTTTTCCCGGAGCATCAGGCGGATCTGCTCGATGTATTTCGCCTCATCGCCCGGCTTGTAGGCCCGATGCTGCCAGCGAATGCGGCCCTGGCGATCGACCAGGAAAGTGGTGGGCATCGCGCTCACGCCATAGGTGCCGCTCACCCGGTTGTCGGGGTCGAACAGGATCGGGAAACTGACCGGCGTCTTGCCGAGGAAGCGCTCGGCATCGGACTTCTCGCTCTCGACGTTGATGCCGACCATCTCGAAGCCCATCGGCTTGTACTTCTTGTACATCTCGTCGAGCGCCGGGAATTCCTGGCGGCAGGGCCCGCACCAGCTGGCCCAGAAGTTGATCATCACGACCTGGCCCTTGAGCGCCGCGAGCGAGGTCTGCCCGCCCGCGCGATTCGCAAGCGAGAACTGCGGGGCAGGCGGCGAGCCATCTGATGCGGCCGCAGGCCAGGCGAGTGCGACGAGCCCGGCGAGGAGCGCGGCGATCGGAAGTCGGAACATCGTCTTCAAGCAACCCCCTCAGAAGAACGCCGTCAGCGACAGCGAAGCTTCGTAGTTGTGGCTCGTCTTGTTCGCACCGAAGACGTCGATCTCGTGAATGTGATCGCGCATGTCGAGGTGAACGGCGAGCCAGTCCCTGACCAGAATGCGGGCCCCGGCTCCCGCTGTCAGCGTGAATCGGTCGCCACCGGCAAACCGCGTGGCGCCCGCGCCGAGCGTCAGGTAAACGGCGCTGTTGTAGGCCCGCTTACCACCGAGGAATATCTCGCCTGGTAGCGCATTCCAGCCGAATCCGAGGCTGTAATAAGTGAATTGCCTCTCACTGTCGGTCAATAGGGGAGCCCCGCCCGACAGCCGCTCGAAGCTGGAGAAGCCGGCGTCGCTGGTCCCCACGATGGCCTCGGCGAAGAAGTCCTCGCTGACGTGGTAGGCGATCCGCGCGCCGTAGACCGGGTTGACCTCGAAATCCTCGACCGAGAGCGACCCGACGTAGAGGCCCGCCTCCCAGTTTTCGGTGTCGATCTTCGCGGGCTTGACCTCGCGCCGCTCGACCTGGGGATCGATGACGACCGGCGTCTCGCCGGCCTCCGGCGGAGGCGGGGGCTCGGCCTCGGGCGCATCCTTGCGCCAGGGCATGTATGAACAGCCCGTCACCAGGACGACCGCGCTCAAAAGAAGAATGCGAATCCGATTTTCCATTCCGTGTCTTCCTCGTTCTCGTCGCGGTCGGTGAAGACCACGTATTCCTTGTACTCGCCGCGGATGATGAAGCGCCGCGCGAGGTAAGCGCGGACTCCGACGCCCGCATAGGCGACCTGGTCGGTCCGCACTTCGGTCCCGACGAGCGTACCCTTAGGCTCGATGCGGATCACGCCCGTGCCGATCGAGAGGAACGGCTGGATACGCCAGTCGGGCCGCGGCACATGCGTCACGCCGAGCGTGAGATACTGGCCGTCTGAGAAATTTCCGAGCAGGTGCGCTACCGCCAGTTCCGCCGCCAGGTGCTCGTTGAAGGCGTAGGCGCCGTACGCCGTCACCACGTTCGACCCGCCGTAGTCACCGACCAGCAGCCCAACTTCGCGGCGATGCGCGCCGAAGTCCTCGCGCGACGGATCGTCGATGTCCATTTTCACGCCAGCGGGGACCAGCGTCTCCGACATCTGTCCCTTGTGCACCCAGCCCTCGCGTCCATTCTCGTCGATCACCTGGAACCAATCGGTGCGCCGCTTCTCGACCTGCACCCTTTCTCCACGCTCCACGACGTTGACGACCGGATATCCGCGGCCGGGGCCGGTGCGCATTTCCAGATAAGGATCGGCGACCGTGACCTCGAGCCCTTGCGCCCGGGCCGTTGCCGCCGCCGCCAGAAAGATCAGCAGCCCGCAGGCCGCGAGCCGCGCCATCGTTTCAGTTAACCGGTGCCATGAAGGGGTCGTTGTAATACTGCCCACCGATGTCCAGCCACTCGGCGATCAGCCGCAGTTCCGCCGGCGTCAGCCAACCCACGTGCGTGCCGCCCGCATCGAAGCGACTGAAGAACTCCGTCGATGACCCGGCGCCGGCCGTGCTCATCGAAGGGGCGACCGGCACAGGTCCCGGGATGTCCTGCAGCGCGCCCATGTTAACTTCCTGCGCGTTGTCCGTGAACAGGAGTTCGCGGTACGAGATCAGGTGATCGGCCTCATCCGGCGACGCGCCGCCCGACAGATCGAGCTGCGATGCTGGCACACGGACTGCACCGGCTGCATCGACCGGGCTGTGGCAGGAGATGCAGGTGTTGTCCGCGATGACGGCGCCATTCGCGTCGACGATCAGTCGCAACACGGACCAGATCGGATGGACGTGGACCGGATAGTGGATCGTGATCCGGCAGAGGGCGGACCAGTCGGACTGGCAGGTTGCCGAAGTCGGCGCCGGCGTAGTGAGCTGCGCGTAGCGATACGTGAATGGCACATCGGGCGCGCGTCCCGCCGCGATAGGGTCGGTCCACACGTCTTCGTAGAGCACATCGACCGAAGGCTTCTGCGCCGCGCAGTCCGTCTGGCAGGAAACGCGCGCGCGCGCTTCCGCCATCGACTCGCCCTGGTTCGCGAAGATCGCGGGATTCGAGTTCGGGAAAGGCTGGCCCGTCGTCGCCGCGCCCGTGTTGACCGCGACGAAAAGCTCGCGCCGGCCGTGCGACACGGCCGGCAGCCCGCCCGGCTGCGCGCCCGCGGGAATGTGGCATCCGTTGCAGGTCAGCACTTCGCCGGCGCGCAATTGCAGCCAGTTGAGATGGCGCGGCGAAATACGCCGGCCGTTTACGTCGAGTACGCCGATGCCGAACGGCACGCCCGCGGGAACCTTGATCTGCACCGAGCCGTCGGGCTCCACCGGCGCGTAGCCGAGGATCTCGCGCATGCCCAGGCCGCCCGCGGCTCCGAATGCCGTTCCGCGGAAATCGCGCACCTCGTCGTCCGGCAATCCGACCGCCTTTTCGATTCGCACGAAGCGGGCCGGGCGCTCATCGGCGGTCGTCTGCACCGGATCGATGAGCGAGGCGTAACCACCCGGCGCGACGTCGGCGCCGTCGAGATCGTAGACGCTCTTGATGTTCAGGATGCCGACGTTCTCGGCGGCGAGGATGGGGTCATAGTCGACGCCCGGGACTGCGTCGATGATCACGGCCGGCAAGGGCACGCGTGGCGCCAGCGAGATGACCTCGGTGTATCGGATGCCCTCGACCGGCTGGAGTATGGGCCGCTGTGTCATGTCGCGCGGATCGTAAAGCCATACACCATATAAAGGAGGAGCGGGCACGAGCGTCGCGTCCGCCAGGTTCGCGGGCGTGCAGGGCAGGGTGCGGCCGGCATCGTCGTTGAGCCGGCACATGGTCCAGGTCGACAACATGCGCCCAGTCCCGTCGCGAAGCGGGAAGACGGAAGAGTAGCGGCCGCCCGGCGAGAGGCCCGGATCGGTGCGCACGTCGTTGACCGAAAGCCGTGTCTGCGCGGGCCCCTGAAGCCCGGCGTTCGCGAGGTTCGCCTGCCCGATCTCGACGAAAGCCGCCGTGTCGATCGACACCGGGTCGCCGCCCTGCTGCGTGCCCTGGAAAGGCTTCAGCAGCGAGACCACGCGGCCGTCCTCGGTCGGGCGGGGCGCGAGGAACTGGATCTCCGTGGTGCCGGTGCCGGTCGCGTGGCTGTTCGCGCCGTATAGCAGCTCGAGGACGCTGCCGTCCGGATTCACCGTATACAAATGTATCGAGCTGCCGCTCGCGTTTTCCCAGCGGCTGAAGACGATGCGACCGTCGTCGAGCACGGAAGGATCGAGGTCGTGGCTCTGGTTAAACGAGATCTGGCGGATGCCCGAGCCGTCCTCGTTCATCACGTGCAGCACGAACGCGTGCTCGTTTTGGTCCTCGTCCTCGGCGGCGAACTGCGGCTTGCCCTCGTCGATCAGCACGGCCTTCGACTGGCGCTGGCGGGTCGAGGAGAAGACTATCCGTCCGTCCGGCAGGTAGTGAGGCGCGACGTCGTGGCCTTCCTCGGCGACGATGTCGGAAGTGATGACGCGGCGCAACACGTCGGTCGTCCGGTCGTACTCATAGATGTTCCAGGTCGGCTGCTCGCTGTCCATCGCGCCGGGGATGAGCGGCATGCGCATCGAGAAGATGATCCGGGTGCCGTCGAACGAGGCATCGATGTCGCGCACGTCCCAGAGTCCGCCTGTCAGGCGCTCCGTTATGTTGACCTCCGGCACGTCGGGCGCGGCGCGATCGCGAAGCCACACGTCCGCGCCCGCTTCGAATGTCTCGAGCTCGCGAACGTCGAGGTCGTCCAGGTCGTCGAGATCCTCCGGCAGCGCGCTGCGCACGTACGCGATCGGGATATCAAGCGTCACCGGATCGGGCGATTGCCCGTCGCCGATATTGACGTCGCCGTCGTGCCCGGTGGCACAAGCGGCGAGCCAAGCGGCAGCAAGAGCCGATATCCATGTTCTCGTATTCGTGACAGGCATCTCAATTCACTCCGGTACCGGCGGCGTTTTCTTCACGACAGAATGCAGGCGAACGACTGCGTCACGGACGTCGAAAACCTGCTGTCGTTCCATAAATACAAGCATTTGCGCGTTTGACGACCGGTCATGAGTTCAGCCTACCTTGACCTGCGTCGCGGGTGAATGTCGCGGTACAGAGACATTACCCACCCTGGAACACGCCGATATATTCGCCCGCAGTCTCGATAACAGCGAGCGAGTGGAGCACGGAAATGCCCTGGTCGCCAGAATCTGTAGGTTCGTTCGTGAAGCGCGTCACCGCTCTCGTGGTGCTCGCTGCATTCGCGTCACACGCCAGCGCGGGAGCGCGCGAGCAGGCGAAGCGGATGCACGACCGCATTGCGGGCGTGCCGCCGTCGGCCGCCGTGCTCGACGCGATGGAAACGGAGATCGCCGGGGGCGACACCGACGCTGCGGCGCTCATCGCGATGGACAATCCGGCGTTCTACTCGGTGACGATCAAGAACCTCGTCACGCCATGGACCAATCGCGAGCAGACGGTGTTCGCGCCGCTCAACGACTACACCGCGACCGTTATCGGGATGGTGCGCGACGACGTGCCATTCGACGAGCTGCTGTCGGCGGATATCCTCTACGTCGGCAATGCCGGGCTCGGCCTGCCCGCGGTATCCGCGACGAACAACACGCACTACGAGCAGATGGAGTCGAACGGCGTCAACCTGCTCACGGGCCTGCAGCGAACGACGCAGTCCGGCGTCTACGGCACGCCGCCCGCGGCAACCGCCGGCGTCATGACGTCGCGCGCCGCGGCACAGTCGTTTTTCATCGCCGGCACGAACCGGGCGATGTTCCGCTTCACGCTGCTGAACCACATGTGCCGCGACCTCGAAGAAGTGCAGGACACTTCGCGCCCGCCGGACCGCATCCGCCAGGACGTGAGCCGCAGCCCCGGCGGCGACGCGCGCCTGTTCCTGAACAACTGTGTCGGCTGCCACTCGGGCATGGACCCGATGGCGCAGGCCTTCGCGTTCTACACCTTCGACGACGCGCAGGGCCGCCTGGTGTACACGGGCGGCGCGGTGCAGCCGAAGTACTTCAACAACGACACGACTTTCGCATTCGGCTTCCGCACGCCCGACGACCAGTGGGAGAACCGCTGGCGCAAGGGGCAGAACGCGCTGCTTGGCTGGGATGCGTCGCTGCCAGGCACCGGCACGGGCGCGAAGTCGCTCGGCCAGGAATTCGGCGCGAGCGACGCGTTCGCGACCTGCCAGATCGAGAAGGTGTTCCGCACCGTCTGCCTCCGCGCTCCGCAGGACACGGCTGACCGCAACATGATCAGCACGATGTCGAATTCATTCCGCTCGAGCGGTTACCGGCTGAAGCAGGCTTTTGCCGACGCCGCCACCTACTGCATGGGCGATTGAGGGACAGCCGATGAATCGCAGCGTCAATTTCCGAATGCGCGTCCTCGCCGGCCTTCTGCCTGCGCTCGCCATGCTCGCCCTCGCTGGCTGCGGCGGCGCCTCGACCACTGAGAATCCCTCTACGACTCCACCGCCGCCCGCCGGCTATACCGGCCCGCCGCCGGCGAGCCAGGACGTGCAGGCCTTCAAGCTCAACGTCTGGGACAACCTGCAGGCGGCAAACCGCTGCGGCCAGTGCCATGGCACGGGCGGCCAGGTGCCGAGCTTCGTGCGCAATGACGACATCAACCTTGCCTATGAAGCGGCCAACGGCGTCGTCGATCTCGGAAACCCGGCTGCATCGACGATGGTCACGAAGGTCGGCGGTGGCCACAACTGCTGGCTCGCCGCGGATTCCGCCTGCGCCGACCAGCTGACAGTCTGGATCCGCAACTGGGCCGGCCAGACGCTCGGCGGCACGCGCGGCGCGCCGCTGCAGCCGCCGCCGATCAAGGACGTCGGCGCGAGCAAGTCCTTCCCGGCCGATTCCGCGCTCTTCGGCTCGACCGTCTATCCGCTGCTGACGCAGTACTGCTCGCGCTGCCATTCCTCGGGCGCGCTCACGCCGCAATCGCCGTTCTTCGCGGAAGCCGACGTGGACGTCGCTTACGCTGCGGTGCGCGCCAAGATCAACCTCGACTCTCCTGACCAGTCGCGCCTCGTGGTGCGACTGCGCGACGAGTTCCACAACTGCTGGACCGACTGCGCCACGGCCGCGAACATCATGCAGGACGCGATCGAGGACTTCGCCGACGGCGTGCCGCTCACGCAGGTCGACCCGAACCTCGTGATCTCGAAGGCGCTGACGCTCTATGACGGCACCGTCGCGAGCGGCGGAAACCGCTTCGACAATGCTGCGATCGCGCTTTACGAGTTCAAGACCGGCACGGGCACGGTTGCCTATGACACCTCGGGTGTCGAGCCCGCGCTCAACCTGACACTCTCCGGCGCCGCGACCTGGGTCGGCGGCTGGGGCATCGACCTGCGCGGCGGCAAGGCGCAGGGCACGACCGCTTCGAGCCGCAAGCTCCATGACCTGATCCGCGCGACGGGCGAGTACACGATCGAGGCCTGGGTCGCGCCGGCGAACGTCGTGCAGGAGCAGGCCTACATCGTCAGCTACTCCGGCGGCACGATGACGCGAAACTTCACGCTCGGCCAGACGATGTACAACTACGACTACTTCAACCGCGCGACGACGACGGACGCGAACGGCGAGCCCGCGCTGTCCACGCCCTCCGCGGACGAAGTGCTGCAGGCGACGCTGCAGCACGTGGTCGCGACCTACAGCGCGGTCGACGGCCGCCGTATCTACGTGAACGGCGAGCTGCGCACGACGGCGGACCCGGTGGCGGCCGGCCTCTTCACCGACTGGAATGACACTTTCGCGCTCGTGCTCGGCAACGAGGTCTCGAACGACCGCACCTGGCAGGGCGTCATCCGCATGGTCGTGATCCACAACCGCGCGCTGACCGAGGCGCAGATCGACCAGAACTTCGATGCGGGCGTGGGCGAGCGGTTCTACCTGCTGTTCTCGGTCTCGCACCTTGTCAACGTGCCGCAGAGCTACGTGCTGTTCGAGGCGAGCCAGTTCGACAGCTACTCGTACCTGTTCAACGAGCCGGCATTCATCAGCCTCGACGGCAGCCAGGACCCGGACCAGATCCGCATCCGTGGGCTGCGCATCGGCATCAACGGCGCCGAGGCGAGAGTCGGCCAGGCCTACGTACCGGTGGACCGCACGGTCACCGCGGCGGCCTACGAGCCTGCGACGGGCTTCGACCTAGCCAACATCGGCACGGTGTTGGCGCTCGACAAGGGCCCGTCTGCGGACGAGTTCTTCCTGAGCTTCGAGCAGATCGGCTCCAACAGCCACGCGTTCAATGAGCCGGCGCCGACGCCGCTGCCGCCGCCGCCCGACGGAGACCCGGCTTCGGAAATCGGCCTCAGGACCTTCCAGGAGATTTCCGCCTCGATTTCCGGCATGACCGGTGTGCCCACGACGAACCCGAACGTCGCGGAAACCTACCTGCGCGTGCGTGAGCAGCTGCCCACCGTCGAGAACATCGAGGGCTTCCTGTCCTCGCACCAGGTGGGTGCCGCCCAGCTCGCGATCGAGTACTGCAACGAGCTCGTGAACGACGGCGGCCTTCGCGCCGCGTACTTCCCGGGCTTCAACTTCGGGGCTTCCGCCGCGACGGCCTTCGATACGCCGGCCGAGCGCGCCCAGATCACGGGCCCGCTGGTCGCGCGCGCGGTCGGCACGGGGCTCGCGACGCAGCCGACAGCCGCCGAAGTCACGGCGGAAGTCGATGCGCTGATCGGAAGACTCACGACTTGCGGCGCGGGCTGCGCCGCCGATCGTACGGAAGTCGTGGTCAAGTCGGCTTGTTCGGCGGTCGTCGGCAGCGCCAGCACGCTGCTGCAATGAGGTGCTTGCAACGATGAAGAGTAAATCGCGCCGCGGCGCCCTCCATCCCGACGCCCCGCTGTACCAGGTGGACCATCCGCGTCCCGTCACGCGGCGGCAATTCGTCTCGCAGGGCTTCGTCGCGGGAGCGGCAACCGTCATCGCGCCGACGCTGTTCGGCCTGTTTGCCAACCCGCGAGCCGCGCAGGCCGCGCTCTCACCCGATCTCGAGGCCTTGAAGGCGAGCTGCGGCTTTGCCGTGCAGGGCGCGGGCAAGATCCCTTTCATCTGCATCGACCTCGCTGGCGGCGCCAACATGGCGGGTTCCAACGTCCTCACGGGCGGGCAGGGCGGTCAGCGCGACTTCCTCTCGGTCGCCGGTTACGGCCGCCTCGGCCTGCCGGGCGACATGGTCCCGAACGCACCGAATGCCGGCAGCCCGACAAACGATTTCATCGAGAGCCGCCTCGGGCTCCTGTTCCACCTGGACAGCGCCTTCGTGCGCGGCATCCTCGAGCGCGTCAACGTGACGACGGCTGCAAACGTGAACGGCGCGGTGATCCCGGCGCGCTCCGAGAACGACACAGGCAACAATCCGCACAACCCGATGTACGGCATCTTCAGCGCAGGCGCCGACGGCGAGCTCCTGACGCTGATCGGCTCGGAAAGCTCCGAGTCGGGCGGCAATTCGATGTCGCCTTCCTACCTGATCAACCCGTCCGTGCGCCCGACGAAGGTCGAGCAGACGAGCGACGTGACGGGCCTCGTCGACACCGGCAAGCTCGTCGGACTTCTCGACCAGGACGACGCGGTGCGCGTGATGGAGTCCATCCAGCGCCTGTCGGACGACAAGCTCGCGCGCGTCAGCACGGGAATCGCCCGCGACGCCGTCATCAAGGACCTCGTCCGCTGCAACTACGTGAAAGCTGCGGACCTCACCGACCGCTACGGCGACCCTTCGGCGCTGAACCCGGAGCTCGACCCGGACATCGTGGGCCCGACCGGCATCTTTACGCGCGCGGAGTTCGACAACGACGACGAGTTCCGCAAGACCGCGGCCGTCATGAAGCTAGTGATCAACGGCTACGCGGGCGCGGGCACCATCACGATGGGCGGCTACGACTACCACGGCCAGGGTCGCGCGACCGGCGAGCTGCGCGACCTGCGCGCGGGCCGCTGCATGGGCGCATGCCTGGAGTACGCGGCACGCCGCGGCGTCCCGCTCATGCTCTATGTTTTCAGCGACGGTTCGCTTTCGGCGGACGGCGTGGTCGACAACAGCACCGACGGGCGCGGCAAGTTCGACTGGTCGAGCGACAACCAGCAGACGGCCGCCTCGTTCTTCCTGGTCTACAACCCCGGGGGCCGCGCCCAGTTGTACACGGGAGACAGCCGGCCGCCCGAGCAGCATCAGCAGATCGGCTGGTTCAGGAACGACGGATCGGTGGAGACCGCGGGCACGCCAGCCGCGAACAACGTCAACCTGCTGGTTGAATCCGTGATCCTCAACTACATGGCGCTGCACGGCGAACAGGGCCAGTTCAGTACGAGATTCGCGGGCCACGGACTGGGATCGACCTCGCTCCAGGACAGCCTCATCGCGTTCAATCCGATCGTCAACGGCACCATTGTGTGACGTGCGCCGAGATCGCCGGCGCGCCTTAAGTAAACATATCCCGAGCCGGATTGGCCGGCGTTATGTCACGCGGGGTTGACGTTATGGATAGACGCAATCTTCGTCCGGCGGCGGTTATGCGCCTCCTGCTGGCAGCGACAGTCGCAGCGATTTCGCTTGCCGCGACAGCCGCCGAAGGGCCGACGGCCCCGGATTTTGCCCTCACCTCGACGTCAGGCACGAACTACCGCCTCTCCGAGTACCGCGGTGAGGTCGTCGCCCTCGTGTTCTGGGCGAGCTGGTGCGGCGACTGCCGGCGCGAACTCGAGCGCTTCGAGCGGCTGCGGCGCACTTACGGAAGCGTCGGATTCAACGTGCTCGGCGTAAACCTCGACCCGGAGCCCGAACGCGCCGCGGCGATCGCGGGTGCCGCGGGCATCGGCTACCCGGTGCTGCTTGATTCCGGCAAGGACGTCAGCAAGAACTATCGCGCGGACGACCTGCCGTTGATCGTCCTTATTGACCGCCGCGGCGCCATCCGCGCCCGGCACCAGGCGCTCGACGAGCGCGAGGAGCGGGGACTCCTTGTGAGTCTCCGCGACCTGATCGACGAGTAAGCGGGAGCGAGCATGAGAAGCGCAATTATTTCATTCCTGGCGGGCATCGTGATGTCGATGCCCGTGCTCGCAGGCGATACCACGGAGCCTGCGGCGGAACCTGCCGTCGGGCGTTCCGCGCTCGATTCCGAAGTCCAGTCGCTCCGGCGCGAGGTCGTCGACCTCAATCGCGACCTGTTCATGCTGGAGGAGGACCTGCTGTTCCCGGCGAGCACCCAGGTCGCGGTGTTCGTGTCGATGGACAGCAGCACGTTCTTCGCGCTCGACTCCGTGCAGCTGAAGGTCGACGACAAGGAGGTTGCGAACTACCTCTACACCGCGCGCGAGCAGGACGCGCTGAAGCGCGGCGGCGTGCACCGTCTGTGGCTGGGCAACCTGAAGGCCGGCGAACACGAAGTCGTCGCATTCTTCACGGGGCAGGGCACGCACGAACGCGACTACAAGCGCGGCACGACGCTCAAGGTGGAGAAGAGCGTCGGCGCCAAATACGTGGAGCTCAAGATCAGCGGCAAGGTCTCGAAGCTCCAGCCCGAATTCGTGGTCCGCGTCTGGGAGTAAGCGCGGGTGCTGCGGAAACTCCTCATCCTCGCCACGCTGGCGTGTCCGGCGTTTGCGGCGCCCGTCGTCGAGCTGGATGCCATCCCGGGCCTGCCCGCCGTCAAGGTGCAGGACCTGCACTACGGCGACGTGCTGTTCTATTTCTACCAGCACGACCATTTCGACGCGCTCGTGCGGCTCGCCGCCTATCACGACCAGGGACGGCTCACGTCTCACGCGCGCGATGCGGAGCTCCTGCGCGGCGGACTCTACCTCTCGCTCGGCCAGCATCGCGAGGCGCGCGAGATCTTCGAGCGCCTCCTTTCGGACGCATCGACGCCGCAGCCCGTTCGCGACCAGGCCTGGTACTACCTCGGCAAGATCCTCTATGCGGCCGGGCTCTACGAGGAGTCGGATCGGGCACTGCGCCATTCGGCCGGCTCGCTTGCAGTCGACCAGGAAGCGGAGCGCCGCCTCCTGATCGCCCAGGGGCTCCTGTACCGAAAGCAATACGAGCAGGCGATCGCAGAGCTGTCGAATTGGGATGGGCCGCGTTACTGGCTCGCCTACGGCCAATTCAACCTGGGCGTTGCGCTCGTGCGCGTCGGCCAGAAAGAGCGCGGGCTCGCGCTCCTCGACAGCGTGGGGCAGCTCGTCACGAAGTGGCCGGAGCTGATGGCGCTCCGGGACAAGGCAAACCTCGCGATCGGCTATGCGCACCTGCAGGCGGGCGAGCCCGCGGCCGCGCGACTGGCGCTCGATCGCGTGCGTCTCGCGGGGCCGCAGTCGAGCAAGGCGCTGCTCGGCGCGGGATGGGCCGACGCCACTGCGAAGCAGTACGAAACCGCATTGCTGCCCTGGCAGGAACTGCAGGGACGAAACCTGCTCGACGCCGCGGTCCAGGAATCCTATCTCGCCGTACCCTATGCCTACGCCGAGCTTGGCGCGATGGCGCAGGCGGTCGAGTACTACGAGAAAGCCATCGCGGCGTACGATGCGGAGCGATCGCGCATCGGCGAGTCGATCGGCGCGATCCAGAGCGGTCACCTGCTCGACGCTGCATTGAAGGCCGGCAGTGACGGTCGCGAGGGCTGGTTCGGCCAGCTCGCGGACCTGCCGGAATCGCCGGAATCGCGCTACCTCTACCACCTGCTCGCAGGCAACGAGTTCCAGGAAGGCCTGAAGAACTACCGCGCGCTCGACGCGATGGCGAAGAACCTGTCCGCTTGGTCCGACAGCCTCGGCGCCTTTACGGACATGGTCGAGACCCGCAAGCAGGCGTTTGCGGAACGCCTGCCGGCTGCCGACGCGCGGCTCGCGACCGTCGACGTCGCCACCATCAACGGGCGGCGCGATGCGCTCCAGGCCGAGTTCGAAGCGGCCGTTGCCGCGCGCGACATCGAGGCACTTGCGACCGGAGACGAGCGCGCGCAACTCGATACGCTCGACGCGGTCGACGCGGAACTGGCGCTTCATCCCGGCGATTCCACTTACGACGACGCGCGCGAGAAGGCGCGTCTCGCGCGCGGCGTGCTGCTCTGGAAGCTCGACGACGCCTGGAAGGTGCGAACCTGGCAGGCGAGCCGGGCGCTCCGTGAATTGAACGCCTCCGTCTACGATGCGCGCACGCGGGAGACCGCGTCCTCACGCGCACGCGAGGGTGCGCCCGAGCGCACCGCGGCGCTCGGGGCCCGCGTGCAGACGCTGTCTCCCCGCGTTGCAGCGCTTGCGGTGCGCGTTGTGGATGCGAAAGCCGGCCAGGGCCGGCGTCTCGCGGACATCGCGATCCGCGAACTCGAGGACCAGCGCAAGCGCCTCGACGAATATTCGGTCCAGGCGCGCTATGCGCTCGCGACGATATACGACCGCGCAACGGCCGGCGCGGCGCCCGCGAAGCCGACGGAGCCGGCGCCATGAGCCGTGCGCTGATCGCCGCCATCGCGCTCGCCCTGCTGCCGCTCGCAGCGGGCGCAGAGAAGGCACCGCCACCGCCGCCGACGCTCAAGGACCTGAAGCGCCAGGCGCCCGAGATCCGTACCGGCGAGACAGTCGCGCCGGATCCGGAGCGCGCAAAGGAACTTTACCGCCGCTTCCTCGAGCTCGAGGCGGGCGATCCCGCGCTGCGCACCGAGGCGATGCGCCGCCTGGGCGACCTCCAGATCGAGGCGGGCGACGCGGCGCGCGGCGAGACCGCAGGCCTCGGAGAGGCCGAGACCCGCGAAGCCATCGAGATCTACACACGGTTGCTCGAGCAACAGCCCGACTACCCGCGCGCAGACATCGTGCTTTACCAGCTCTCGCGAGCCTGGGAGTCGCTCGGCGACACCAACAAGGCGCTCGGCTATCTGGATCAGCTCGTCGCACGCTACCCGGGCAGCGCGCGCGTCGAAGAGGCCCAGTTCCGCCGCGGCGAGATCCTCTTCGTCGCGAAGCGATATGCCGAGGCACAGAAAGCGTACGAGGCGGCGAGCGCCTATGGCGTCAAGAGCGAGTTCTACGAGCAGAGCCTCTACAAGCTCGGCTGGTCTCTCTTCAAGCAGTCGGAGAATGAGGCTGCGATCGAACCGTTCGTGCGCGTGCTCGACCTCAATCTGATCGATCCGGCGAAGCCAGGCGGAGTGGTCGATCCGGCCGATCTCCCGCGTGCGGACCGCGAGCTCGTGCAAGACACGTTCCGCGTGCTCTCGATCGGCTTCTCCTATGTTGACGGCAAGGAGACGCTCGACGGCTTCCTGGCGCATCGCGGTGAGATTCCGTATGGCTACATGCTCTATTCCGAGCTCGGTGATCTGTACGTCACCAAGCAGCGCTACACCGACGCCGCGGACACCTACCGTGCATTCGTCGATCGCTATCCCGATCACGAGCGCGCTCCGCTCCTGCAGATGCAGGCGATCGAAGCCTACAAGAAGGGTGGCTTTGCCCAGCTGGTACTCGACGGCAAAAAGGAGTTCGTCGAGCGCTACCGGCTCGGCAGCACCTTCTGGGCGGCGCGCACACCGGAGCAATTCCCGCTGGTCGCGCGCGAGCTGAAGACCAACCTGACCGACCTCGCGCAGTACTACCACGCCGAGGCCCAGAAATCGAAGAAGAAGGCGGACTACCACGAGGCCGCACGCTGGTACCGCGAGTTCCTGCAGTCGTTTCCGGACGACCCGGAGTCGGCGCGCACCAACTACCTGCTCGCGGAGACGCTCTTCGAAAGCGAGGATTTCCGCACGGCTGCCGTCGAGTACGAGCGGACCGCCTATGCGTATCCGTTCCACGAGAAATCGGCGGAAGCGGGCTATGCGGCGCTCGTCTGCTACGAGCGCGAATCGAAGACGCTCGACGGCACCGCGCTTGCGGCCTGGAACCGCCAGCGTCTCGATAGCCAGCAGCGCTTTGCCATGACTTTCCCCGCTCACCCGGAGAGTTCGACGCTGCTCACGCGCACCGCGCGCGAGTTCTACGACCTCAAGGACCTGCCGAAGGCGCTCGAGGTCGCGGGTCTCGTCCTCGCGCGGCAGCCCCCGGTGGACATCGCGATGCAGCGCACGGCCTGGACCGTCACCGGCAACGCGCAGTTCGACACGGGCCGCTATGCGGACGCGGAAGGCGCGTATCTGCAGGTGGAGTCGCTGCTCGCGCCACAGGACCCGGAGTCGGCCGCGATCACGGAGCGCCTCGCTGCAACGATCTACAAGCAGGGCGAGTCGAAGCAGGCCGCCGGCGATGCCGCGGGTGCCGTCCTCGACTACCTGCGCGTCGGCAAGCTCGCGCCGGGCGCCGCGATCCGCGAGACGGCGGAGTTCGACGCGGGTGCGCTGCTCGTCGGCCTCCAGGACTGGCAGCGCGCCATACCCGTGCTCGAGGCTTATCGCGGCGCCTATCCATCGAGCGCCCGGCAGGCCGACGTGACCAGGAACCTCGCGCTCGCCTACCTCGAGGGTGGGCGGCCCGGCGAAGCCGCCGGAGAATTCGAGCGCATGGCGGCGTCGGGCGCCGAGACGCCGGAAGTGCAGCGCAACGCGCTCTGGCAGGCGGCCGAGCTCTTCGAGAAGTCCTCGCAGCCGGCGCGCGCGATGACAGCCTATGCGAATTACGTGGAGCGCTTCCCGGCGCCGCTCGCCAATGCGATCGAGGCGAGGCTCAAGCTCGCGGACTACGCCAGGGAGTCCGGCGACTATCTCGGCCGTCGCCGCTGGCTCGACGGCATCGTCGCCGCGGACCGCGACGCCGGTGCCGCGCGCACGGATCGCAGCCGCTACCTCGCGGCGCTCGCGACCCTGGAGCTCACGACCGCAAGCCGCGACGCCTTCCAGGGAATCCCGCTCGTCGCGCCGCTGCCTCGCTCGCTCGCTGACAAGAAGGTGGCGATGGAGCGCGCGCTCGGCGGCTACCAGGCCGCGGCAAGCTATGCCGTCGCCGAGGTGACGACGGCGGCGACCTTCGAGATGGGCGAATTGTATCGCCGGCTCGCGGCCGACCTCATGTCATCCCAGCGCCCGGCGGACCTCGATGCCGAGGCGCTCGAGCAATACGACCTGCTGCTCGAGGAACAGGCGTTCCCATTCGAGGAGAAGGCGGTCGAGATCCACGAGTTGAACGCGCGGCACGCGGCAGAAGGCCTTTACGACGCGTGGGTGCGCAAGAGCTACGCGGTCCTCGCGGAAGTCGAGCCGGCGCGCTTCGGGAAGAAGGTCGAGGCCGAGCCTTTCGTGGCCGCCCTCGAGCTGCCGCTCGCCGCAATCCCACTGCAGCCTGCGCCGGTCGTCGAGCCGCCGAAGAGGGGCAGGAAGGACGAAAAGGCGGCAGCGCCTGTGCCTGCGCCCGTACCGACGATCGCGCCTGCGGTCGCCGAGCAGTTCGCGGAGGCGGTCAGGCTGCTCGACTCCGGCAATCTTGCTGCGGCGCGCCCGATACTCGAGATGCTCGTCGCAGGCGAGCCATTGCTCGCTGCGCCCACCGTCAATCTTGGAATGCTGCATGTGCGCGAGGGCCGCTGGGCCGAGGCCGAGACGGCGTTGGCCGAGGGCATCCGCCGCGATCCGCAGAGCGCGGCGGCGCTCAACGAGCTCGCGTCCGTGCAGCGCGAGACAGGCCGGTTCAAGGATGCCGAGGCCAGCTATCGCCAGGCGCTCGCGGCGGAACCGCAGCATTACCGGACGCACCGGAATTTCGCCGTGCTGCTCGACCTCTATCTCTGGAGGCCGGCCGAAGCGCTGCAGCACTTCGAAGCTTATCTCTCCAAGTCAGGGACGGCGGATCGGCAGGTCTCCGGCTGGATCGCGGAACTCAAGCGACGTGTCGGCGACGTCGCCCGGACCGCGGAAGTGCAACCATGAACCTCGTGCCGCGCCTTCTGTCCGTGCTGATTTTCCTTGCGCCGCTCGCGCGCGCACAGGATGCAGATCCGATCGAGCCTGCCGCGCCCGCCGATGAGCCCGCGATCGCCGCGGACGACACGGCGCCGCCGACCATGGATCACCTGGAGCTCGATCCGACCTCCATCACGGGCAACCGCGAATTGCCCAAGGTCATGGTGATCGTGCCCTGGAAGCGCGCCGAGCTCGGCGACCTCGAGGGCCGGCCCGCCAACAGCCTGCTGAACGAGGTGCTGGAGCCGGTCGACCGCGAGGTCTTCCGTCGCGAACTGCGCTATTTCGAGGCCCTTGAGACGAAACCCGAGACATGAGTACCGTTTTCACGAACCCGTCCCTGACAACCTAACCCCCTTAAAGCCCGCAACTGGAGCCGCCCATGCACGCCCTGGACATCATCCTCAACTTCTTCCGCGAGGGCGGGGTGTTCCTGTACCCCATCGCTCTCGTGTGGGTCGTCGGACTCGTAATCGCTCTCGAGCGCTTCGGGTTCGTGCTTCGCGTCGGCGCAGGAAACCGCCGCATGTGGTCGCAGATCCAGCCGTTGCTCGAAACGGGGAAATTCCGCGAGGCCCTGCAGGCCGTATCCAACTCCCAGACGGCGCTCGCACACATCATGCGTTACGGCATCACGCGCATCCAAACCGCGCGGCGCCGAGACGACATCGAGAAGGCGCTCGAGGAGAGCCTGGTCGAGGTCATTCCGCGTCTCGAGAAGCGCACGCACTACCTCGCATCGCTCGCGAACATCGCGATGCTAATGGGCCTGCTCGGCACGATCGTCGGCCTGATCGGCGCCTTCGCCGCGGTCGCGCAGGCAAACCCGGCGGAAAAAGCGAGCCTGCTCGCGGCGTCGATTTCGGTCGCGATGAACAACACGGCGCTCGGCCTCGTCACCGCGATCACGCTCCTGCTCGCGCACCTCTACCTCGAGACGAAGACCACTGAGATCGTCGACAGCCTCGAAGTCGCATCCGTCAAGTTCCTGAACGCGCTGCACGAGCGGAAGATGGATCCCGAGTCGCAGCAGGAAGCCGCGCGGCAGCAGCATCGCCCGCTCGAGGCCGGCGTTAAGGGCGCCCGCGCATGAGCGGTTCGCGCATAGCCAAGCGGCAGTCGCGCAATCACGCGCGCTACCGCGGCAGGAACGACATCAACATCGTCCCGATGCTGGACGTGATGGTCATCCTGATTTTCTTCCTGATCTTCACGGCCGTGTTCTCGAAGATGAATATCCTCGAGCTCAACCTGCCGGTGGACGGCGGCCCACCGCCGGAGCTGCCAGCCATGCTGGAGCTGGAAGTGATCGTGCGCAGCAGCGCGATTGAAGTCGCCGACCGTAACACCGGCCTGCTCCAGAGGCTTCCGCACACTGCCGGTGGCGCCGACTTCGAGGGTCTTTCCAACTACCTGCGCAGGGTCAAGATCCGTTTCCCGGAGAAGAAAGACGCGACCGTTCTGCTCGAGGCGGACATCCCCTACGACACTATGGTCCACGCGATGGACACCATAAAGTCCTTCGACACAATGCTCGACGGCCGGCCGGTTCGCGGCGAGCTCTTCCCGCAGATCGCAGTTGGCGACGCGCCGATGCCGCTGGTGGCCAGCCGATGATTGCCTCGCGCCTCAAGCGCCACCGCAAGCCCAGCCGCCGCGCCGCCTCGCATGGCATGTCGTCGCTTATCCCGATGATCGACATGCTGACGATCCTCGTCGTGTACCTGCTGGTGCATGCGGCGGACTACGAAATACTTCCGAACACCAAGAGCATCCAGATCCCGCAGTCCATGTCTGAGACCAAGCCGCGCGAGACCGTGACGGTCCTGATCACGAAAAAGACCATATTCGTGAATGGCACTGCGCTCGCCGAAGTTGCAACTCTTCGCGCCAGGAAGGACGCGGTGATCGAACCGCTGCGCAAGGCGCTGCGCACCGAGGCCGACAAGCGCATGCTCAAGGACCGAGAAGACCCGACTTCGCACGAAGTCACGGTCCTCGCGGACAAGGACCTGCCTTACAGCTTCGTGAAGACGATCCTTTCCACCTGCACGGCGGCGGAGTACGGCAAGGTGTCGCTCGCAGTCCTCGAGCGGGAACGCGCCTATAGCGGCCGGAACCCGGTCTGAGGCGGACATGACCGCGCTCGCAACCAACTATCGGATTTTCGACCTCCCGTGGACGCCCGACGAGGACGAACAACAGCGCCTTCGCAAGACCGCGCGCACGGCACTCCTGGTTTTCGCCGCGCTCGGTATTCTCATCCCGCTCTTGCCCGTCAGGGAGCGGCCGCCGCCGCCGCCGTTGCCCGAGGAAGTGGTCAGGCTCGTCCTCGAGCCGCCGCCGCCGCCACCGCCGCCGCCCGAGGCGAAGAAGCCGGAGCCGAAGCCCGAGCCCAAGCCTGAGGTCAAGCCAGTCCCGATTCCGAAGCCCGTGGACCGCCAGGCCGAGGCGCGCAAGAAGGCGGAGAAATCGGGCCTGCTCGCGATGAAGGACCAGCTCGAGGACCTGCGCCAGGCGCTCGAGCCGACCGAGATGAGTTCGGCCCCGCTGATCGGCCGGGTCGAGGGCCAGAGCCGCGCGGAGCGCTCGCTCGTGACCTCGCGCACCGGAGTCGGCAGCGGAGGCATCAACACCAGGAAGCTTTCGTCCGGGTTCGGCAGCGGCCCTGGAAACCTGAGAGGACATGCGACGGACGCGGCCTCACCGTCCTTCGCCGACAAGATCGGCGACAACCAGGCGCAGGCCAGCCGCAGCGGCTCGGGCGGCAGGGCTTCGCGCAGCCGCGAAGAGATCGAGATCGTCTTCGACCGCAACAAGTCCGCGATCTATGCCCTCTACAGCCGGGCATTGCGCGAGCAGCCGGAACTCCAGGGCAAGGTCGTGGTGCAGCTGACAATTGCGCCGACGGGCGAAGTCATCGACTGCCGCGTCGTGTCGACCGAACTGAACGACGCCGAGCTCGAGCGCAAGCTGGTCGCGCGCATTCGCATGTTCCGCTTCGAAGAGAAGGACGTCGAAGCGATGACGACGACGAAACCGATCGAATTCTTCCCGGCCTGACGCCAAACGGCTAACATTCGGCTCCCGCCACGCAGGGATCAACCAGGGGATCCCAGGGGGCCGCCATGAACATCGAAAAGAACCGCGTCGTAACGCTGCACTACACGCTGCGTGACGAGCAGGGCACGGTCATCGATTCCTCGAGCGGCCGCGGGCCGCTCAGCTACATCCACGGCAAGGGCAATATCATCCCGGGTCTCGAGCAGGCGCTCGCGGGCCGGGTAGCGGGCGACAAGCTTGACGTGACCGTGGCGCCTGATCAGGGCTACGGGCGCCGCGATGAGCGGCTCGTGCAGATCGTGCCGCGTACGAAGTTCAGCGAGCTCAGTGAAATCACGCCGGGCATGCAAGTGCGCTCGAATGGCCCGAAGGGGCCGCGCATGATGACGGTAATGCGAGTCGAGCGCGACTTCGTGACGGTCGACGCCAATCATCCGCTGGCCGGGCGCACGCTGCACTTCTCTCTCGAGGTCGAGGAGGTCCGGAAAGCGACGCACGAGGAAGTTTCGCACGGTCATGCGCACGGGCCGGGCGGCCACCACCACTAGTCGGCAGCCTGGCACCCGCGTGATTCACCGGCAGAACCTGCAGTTTTCCGAGAAGGACACCGCGCTCCGCGAAGACGTGCACGCGCTTGGCGGCCTCGTGGGCGATGTGCTCCGCGACCAGGGCGGCGAGCGGCTCTTCAACCTGGTCGAGGGGGACCGCGTCGCGGCGATCGGGCGCCGCGAGGGCCGCGACGAAAGCGCGGCCCTGCTCGTCGCGCGCACTGCAGGGCGCGATGCCGCCGATTCTCGCGATCTCATCCGCGCATTCAGCACCTGGTTCGAGGTCGTGAACCTGGCGGAACGAGTGCATCGCGTCCGGCGCCGGCGCGAGTACCTTCTGCACAGCGACCGGCCGCAACCCGGCGGGATCGGCGACTGCATGTACCGCCTGAAGGCCGGCGGCTACGACGCGCAGCGCGTCATCGAACTGCTGTCCGGCGTCACGATCTATCCGGTCTTCACGGCGCATCCGACCGAGTCGACACGTCGCACGATGCTGCGCAAGCAGCAGCAGATAGCCGACATGATGATCGAGCGTCTCGACCCGACGCTGACGCCGATCGAACGGCGCTCCATCTGGGAACGCATCCGGATGGAAGTGACGTCCGGGTGGCAGACTGAGTCGCACTCGCGCGAACGTCTGACTGTCGCCGACGAGCGCGAGCACGCGCTCTTCTACCTTGCGGAAGTCATTTACCGCGTGGTGCCCGCGCTCTACGAGGAAATCGCGCTCTGGATGCAGACCGTCTTCGGGATGCCGCCCGAGCTCGTCAAGATGCCGCTGATGCTGCGCTTCGGCAGCTGGGTCGGCGGCGACATGGACGGCAACACCGAGGTGCACGCGAAGACGATCCGGGAGACTGCGCATCGCCAGCAGCAGCGCGTGATCTCCGCGTACTTCCAGGAATGCCGCGCGCTGGCCGGCAAGCTATCACAGAGCGCCGGGCGCGTGGCGGCGAGCCGCGAGCTCGAGGCGCGCATTGCCGAGTACGACATCCTGCTGCCCAAGGCGCGCGAACGGGCATCGACACGGCATGACCGGATGCCTTATCGGATCTTCCTCGCCCAGGTGGCCGAGCGGCTCCGGACGACCTACGACGGCAGGCCGAATCATTACGAGTCGGCGGACCAGTTCGTACGCGACATCCAGCTCATGGCAACGAGCCTGCGCGAGAATCACGGCAGGCACGCGGGACTGTTCGCGGTCGAGCGGCTGCTTTGCCGGGCGCTCACCTTCGGTTTTCATCTCGCGACGCTCGACGTGCGGCAACACGCGGCCGTCCATCGCGAGGTGATAGCACAGGGGCTCGGCCGCGAGGACTGGCCGGGACTCGCCCCGCGGGACCGGAGCGTCGCGCTCTGCGAATCGATTTCCCGCGACCGCGGCCCGGCCGCCGGCTTCGACGCCGTCGGTCGCCGCACGCTCGCGGTGTTCGAAGCGATGATGCAGGCGCGCTACAAGTACGGCGAGCGCGCGATCGGCGACTACATTGTCAGCGGCACGGAGTCGGCCGACGACGTCCAGTCGGTGCTTCTGCTCGCGCGGTGGGCGAACATCACGGATCGCGATAGCGGGGAGGTGCCGCTCGATGTCGTGCCATTGCTCGAGTCGGTCAACGCGCTCGAAGGCGCGGGGCCGGTGCTCGATTCGCTGCTGGCCGAGCCCTCATACCAGCGCCACCTCGCGGCGCGGGGCGGCCGCCAGACGGTGCTTCTTGGCTACGCGGAGAGCAACCAGGCTGTCGGCATCGCGGCATCACGGCACGCGATCTACCAGGCGCAGGTCGAGTTGATTGCGTCGGCAAGGAAAGCCGGAGTCGACCTCACGCTTTTCTATGGACGCGGCGGGCCGTCGAGCCGCGGCGGCGGGCCGATCGAGCGCCTCGTCGAGAGTGCACCCGAGGGCGCGACGCGCGGACGGCTCCGCGCGACGGAGCAGGGCGAGGGCATCAGCAACAGTTACGGCCTCAGGCGCATCGCGCTCAGGAGTTTCGAGAAAGCCGTGTTCGCGGTCGCAATGGACCGCACCGAGATCCCGCAGGCCGCCGCACGCGAGCGCGAGGTCCAGGGCCTCATGGCAAGCGTCGCTTCAGCGAGCCGCGCGCGCTACCGCGCGCTGGTCCACGATCAGCCGGAGTTCCTGAAGTTTTTCCGCGAGGTCACGCCCATCGACGTGATCGAGCGCATGCAGATCGGTGGCCGCGTCGCGACGCGACACGGCAGCGGCGTCGCGGCCGTGCGTTCGGTGCCCTGGGTCTTTGCCTGGATGCAGAGCCGGCACGTGCTGCCCGGGTGGTACGGAATCGGCTCCGGGCTCGAAGCCGCGGCGCGCGAGCACGGCGCCGATGCGCTGACGAAGGCGCGCACCGACTGGACGTTTTTCGCGAACCTGCTGGACGACGTCGAGATGGACCTGGTGCGCGCAGATCTCGACATCGCCGTGTTCTACGAGGGCCTCGCGAGCGGCGACGTCGGCCCGATCGCGGCGGAAATCCGCCGCGAGCACGCACTCGCGAAGCGGTGGGTCACGACGATTCGCGGCGAGAAGGAGCTGCTGGACGACAGGCCGCAAATGCAGCGTTCCGTGATCCTGCGCGCGCCCTACGGCGATCCGATGCACCTGATGCAGGTCGACCTGCTGCGCCGGTGGCGCGCGGCAGGCCGGAAGGATGCGGCACTCTTCGACGCCTTGCTCGCGAGCGTATCCGGCATCGCGCTCGCGTTGCAGGCGACCGGCTGATGGCCGCCGTGCAGCGAAGCGTGTGCGTCTACTGTGCTTCGAGCCAGGCCTGCGACGCCGAATACCACGACGTCGCGAGACGGCTCGGCGAGCTGCTGGCCGGCGCCGGGTGCACGATCGTCTACGGGGGCGGGCGCGCGGGCTCGATGGGCGCACTCGCATCCGGCGCTCTGGCGGCCGGCGGGCGCATCGTCGGCGTGATCCCCAAGTTCATGGTCGACCTCGAGTGGGGTCACGACGACCTGACCGAGCTGCACGTCGTCGAGGACATGCGCACGCGCAAGCACGAAATGCTGACCCGCGCGACGGCGGTCGTCGCCCTGGCCGGCGGCACCGGCACCCTCGAGGAGCTGTTCGAGGCGATCACGCTGAAACGCCTCGGCCTCTTCCTCGGACCGATCGTCGTCGTCAACACGCGCGGATATTACGACGCGCTGATCGCGCAGCTCGCGACGGCGATCGACCGCCGCTTCATGGATGCGAGGCACGAATCGATGTGGACCGTCGTCGGGGAAGCCGATGAAGTGCTGCCGGCGATCGAGGCGGCGGCCAGCTGGAGCGCAGACAGCCGCGGCTTCGCCGTGGTGCGTTGATTCGGATAAAATGCGCGCATGAGTACAGAAAGACCCCTGGAAGCCCAGATGAGCGCGGAGTCGCTCTACCGTGAGGACGTATTCACCGACCAGCGCGTCGGCACCGTCCGGCGAATGACGCCGGTCAAGTCCGACGGAAGCGACGATCCCACGCGTCCCCTGATCTTCGTCGGCCAGGCGACTGTCATGACGCCGATGGGTTCGCTGCCGCTCTCGTTCGAGCTGAATGCGAAGTCGCTCGCCGAAGCAGTGACACAGTTCGGTCCGGCGGCCCAGCACGCGATCGAAGAGGCCGCCCGCGAGTTGCAGGAGCTGCGGCGCCAGGCCGCCTCGTCCATCGTGATTCCCGACGCGGGTGGAGCGGCGCTCAAGGGCATGGGCGGGAAGGGCGGGCTTCAGATCCCCTGATCGGTGTAGTGCTTCGCCAGCCAGTCCTGCACTTCCTTGTAGAAGTAGCGGCTGTTTTCTCCTTTCAGTATCCAGTGATTCTCGTCGGGGAAGATGACGAGCCGGCTCTCGACCTGCTGCCGCTGCAGCACGGTCCAGAATTCGAGTCCGTTGTTGTACGGAACCCGGAAGTCGCGCTCGCCGAAGGTCACGAGGATCGGCGTCTTCAGCTTCTTCGAGCGCCAGAACGCGCTCTGGTCCTTCCACACCGCGTTGCCCTGCCACGGCGGACCGCCGAGGTTGCGCTCGCGTGAATAGGCGATGTCGCTCGTGGTCCACTGCGTCTTCAGGTCGTAAAGACCGGCGTGGCTCACGAGTGCCCGGTAACGATCGGCCGACACCGCAAGCCAGTTGGTCAGGTGGCCGCCGTAGCTTGCGCCGCCCGCGGCCTGCCGGCTCGCGTCGATGAACGAATAGCGGCGGATCGCCTCGTCGGCGGCCTGGTTGATTTCATCCGACGGTCCCGCGAGCGGATCACCCTGGATTGCCTGCGCGAATGCCTCCCCAAAGCCGGTTGAGCCCGTGTAGTTCGTCATCAGGACGACGTAACCGGGCGCTGCAAGCAGGTGGTAGTTCCACCGGATGAAGAACTCGTCCTTGTACATCGTGTGCGGCCCGCCGTGGATCAGCACGAAGAGCGGGTACTTCTTCGCCGGATCGAATCCGGGCGGCAGTGCGATCATGCTGTGCAGGCGCCGGCCGCGTTTCGACTCGAACCAGAACTCCTGCACCGGCTGCCAGTCGATCTGCGCGACCTGTTCTGCATTGAAAGTGGAAAGCGCCTGGCGCCCGCCGCTCGCAGCATCGATCCGCGCGACTTCCGGCGGGCACACCGCGCTGCCCCAGGTGGCGACGACGACAGGCGCGTCTTCTGTGCCCTCGACCTGGAGCCCGGAGAAGCTGCCTGTTTCGAGCTGCCCCAGCTCGCGCACTTCGCCACCTGCGGCGCGCACGGTGAAAATCCGGTCGTGACCCTCATCCTCCGCGACCAGGTAGATCGTTTCGCCGTCAGGGCTCACCTGGAAGCTGCCCACCGCGCGGTTGAATCCGAAAGCGACGGGACGCGGCGACTGATCTGCCCAGTCGAAGCGCACGAGTCGTTCGTCGTTGTAGACGAATTTCGTCCGGGGGCTCGCGCGCGCGTAGAGCGCAGAACCGTCGCCGGCGAACTGCGGCTGCGAATAGCTCGCCTCGTCGCCGGTAATCTTCCGTGGCTCGCCGCCGGCGGCTGGCATTGCATAGAGCGCCGTCTGCACGTCAGCGCGGGCCGACTGGTCGCGGGCGGTCGTCGCCGAGAAGACGATGGTGCTGCCATCCGGCGACCACGCTGCCTGGAGCTGGTCGCCATCGTTGTCGAGGTCGCCCCCATAACCGCGGAAATTCCGTAGCTCGCTGCCGGCCAGAAGGTCCTGGACCTCGGAGCCATCGCCCAGCACCTGGAGCATGAGCGTCGGCCGGCGCTCGTCCAGCCAGCGGTCCCAGTGGCGGATCGGAAACTGGTCATAAACTCGCGCGCCGTACTTGCGGGCCTTGCGTTCCTCGAGTTGCCTGCGGTTGTCCATGTCGTTCATCGCGCCGGGAAAAGTCATGCTCGAAAACAGGATTGCCTGGCCGTCCGGGCGCCACAACGGCAGGGACGCGCCGGTCGCGACCTTCGTGACCCGCTCGGCCTCGCCACCGCCAGCGATGTCGAGCACGTAGACCTGTGCTTCTTCCTGTCCGTCGCGCTTCGCTGCAAATGCGATGCGCCGCGAATCCGGGCTCCAGGCGGCATTCGACTCGGCACCGGTCGAGAACGTGAGGCGCCTGGGCGGCGCACTGCCGTCGGCAGGCACGAGCCACAGGTCACTCGCTTTCGCGCTGTCATCGTAGGCAGGCTCCGCGACTGCCACGACGACGAGCCGGCCATCGGGAGAGAGTGCCGGCGCGCCGACGCGCTTCATGAGCCAGACATCTTCGTGCGTGATCGGGTGCTTCGCGGCGCCTTCCGCAAGCGCAACGGATGAAGCGAGGCACAGGAGGACGAGCAGGCAGTGCGATTTCATGTCTCTCCTCAGGATCGCCACTGGCGTGCGCATACGTTTTGCAGGAGCCAGGGCTGGTCGGGGATCAGAGTCTCGCTGAATAGCTCGCCGCGGCCCTGGAGCGGCGTCCAGTCCGTGTACGCGCCGACCAGCGAACCGAGGTAGGGGCGAGCGACTTCGAGGACCTCGCGGAAGTCCAGCTGGTCCGCCTCGCGCAGTCCCTCGGCTGGATTTCGAATCGCCCAGATCGTGGCACCGAGTGCGCCGGCCGCGACCTGGAGGCAGGTCGCATTCGTGTAGGGAACGTGCCGCCGCGCTTCAGCGATCGAAAGCTGCGACCCGAACCAGTAGGCGTTCCTCGAATGGCCCGCGATCAGCACGCCAAGCTCGTCCATTCCCGTGACGATTTCGGCGCGGATGATCCTTCGCGTGGGCTGCGGTGTCCAGCCGCGGCCCTCGAGCTCGAGCGTGGAGAGCATCGCGTCGTCGCAGGGGTGGTAGACGAACATCACGGTCGGCCGGTAGTCGATCTTCGACGCGTGGCGCAACGTCAGGTAGTCGGCAATCGAGAAAACCTCGTCATGCGTCATCAGGAGGCCCTGGAAGCCGCCGGAGGAAGGCAGCCAGCTGCGCGCATAGGTCGCGCCGCCCGGCCGATGCAGGTATACGGATCCGCAGCGCGGCCGGTGCCAGTGCGAGCCCGTGGGCTTTTTCGGCTCCGAAGTGCCGATCGACAGTTCCGTGGGCTGCATCAGCTCGTCGACGAATCCATCGATGGACCAGGTGTTCACGAACTCGTTGGGCCGCTTCGGCCGGTCGGTCGCCTGCGTGTCGCGCTCGGAGACCTGGATCAGCGTGACGCCGAGGTCCCGCGAGAGCGTCGCCCAGCCGGCCTGGTCGGCGGGCGCCTCGATGCTCCTGTTGAGGCCGCTCGCGAGGTCGAGCAGCGCCTGCTTCACGAAGTGCGAGACGAGGCCCGGATTCGCGCCGTGGTCGACGACCGCAGTCGGCGCGCCTGGCTTCAGGCGGCGACCGAGCTTCAGCATGTCCTCGCGTGTTCGGAAGTTCGTGCGCTCGCGCATCGTCAGCATCGGGTTGTCGAACACGCCGGGCCAGGGCTCGACCGACGTGTCGACATAGAGCACGCCGTGCGAGGAGCACCATTCGACGAGGTCGAGGCTCGAGACGTCGACCGACAGGTTGAGCAGCAGATCCCCGGACTTCAGCCGCCGGCGCAGTTCGCGCTGGTAGGTGGAGGGCTTCAGGTGACAGTGCACGAACTTCGCCTGATTCGCGCCGGCGAGCGCACGGCCCTGTTCGCTCGCTTCGAGCACGGTGAGCCCGTCGTCCGGCAGCGTCAGGTGGCGGCGCAGCAGCGGCAGCATGGCCTGGCCGATGCTGCCGCAGCCGACCATCAGCACGCGGCCGGAAAAGCTGGCGGTTTCGATGCGTTGGCCCCCCACGCCGCGACCCTAGCAAAGTGCCGGCCGTCGCGCACGTTAGGGCATAATCCACGGGCATGAAAATGAAGCGAATCGCGTCGCGCGGCTGAAGATGCGCATCCGCCACTTGCTGTTCATTTTGTTGCCGCTCCTTGCCTCTTGCGAGCGCGAGCCCGAGTACGACCTGCTCGTGCGCGGCGGCACGATCTATGACGGATCCGGGCAGGCGGGATACGTCGGCGACGTGGCAGTCAAGGGCGATCGAATTGCCTATGTCGGGCCAGGGGCGACCGGCAAGGCGCGCCTCGAGATCGACGCAAACGGCCAGGCCGTCGCGCCGGGCTTCATCAACATGCTGTCCTGGTCGAACGAATCGCTCCTGATCGACGGTCGAGGTCAAGGCGAACTGCGCCAGGGCGTGACGCTCGAGGTGCTGGGCGAGGGCGAGTCGATGGGACCGCTGACCTCCCAGATGAAAGAAGACCTCGTTGCGCAGCAGGGCGACCTCAAGTACCCCGTCGAGTGGACGACGCTCGGCGAGTACCTCGAGCTTCTCGAACGCAAGGGAGTTTCAATGAATGTCGCTTCGCACATCGGCGCGGCGACCGCCCGGATGAACCTCCTCGCGTCGGAAGACGTGGACCCGACGCCCGAACAGCTCATGGCGATGCAGGACGTCGTGCAGAAGGCCATGGAGGAAGGCGCGCTCGGGGTGGGCTCCTCGCTGATCTACGTTCCGGGCACGTTCGCCGGAACCGACGAGCTCGTCGCGCTCGCGTCAATCGCAGCACGCTGCGGCGGCATCTATGCGACGCATATGCGCAGCGAAGGGATGGGACTCCTCGAAGCGGTCGACGAGACAATCGAGATCTCGCGCCGCTCGGGCGCGCCCGCCGAGATTTATCACCTGAAGGCGGGTGGGCGGGAATACTGGCCCAAGATGGACGAAGTGATTTCGAAAATCGAAGGCGCGCGGCGCGCGGGCCTTCGCATCACGACGGACATGTACGCCTACCCGGCCGGCAGCACGGGGCTCGATGCCGCGATGCCGCCCTGGGTCCAGGAGGGCGGCAACGCCGCCTGGTTTGCACGCCTGCGCGATCCTGCGATCCGCAAGCGCGTCGCCGCCGAGATGCGCGCCGAAGTGACCGACTGGGAAAACCTGATGCGCGCGTCCGGCGGGGCGGAGAACGTACTGATCATCGCCCTGCGCAAGCCCGAGCTTAAGCCTTTGATCGGCAAGACACTCGCCGAGATCGCGCGCGAGCGCGGCGTCACGCCGGAGGACGCGGCGATGGACCTCGTCGCGGAGGACGAGACCCGCGTCGGCGCCGTCTATTTCCTGATGTCGGAAGACGAAGTGCGGCGCAAGGTGGCGCTGCCTTTCATGAGCTTTGGCTCGGACGGTTCCGCGGTCTCGGCCGAGGGAATATTCCTCAAGAGCAGCCTGCACCCGCGCGGCTATGGCAATTTCGCGCGCGTTCTCGCGCGCTACGTGCGCGACGAGAAGCGCGTTGCGATCGAGGATGCAATACGCCGCATGACTTCGCATCCCGCCATGGTGCTCGGGCTCCGCGACCGCGGCAGCCTCAGGCAAGGCAACTTCGCCGACGTCGTCGTCTTCGACCCGGCGAAGATCCAGGATCACGCCACCTATGTGGCGCCGCACCAGTACTCCACCGGTGTTTCGCAGGTGATCGTGAACGGCGTGCTCGCACTCGAGAACGGGGAGCCGACCGAAGCGCGGCCGGGACGCTTCGTGCGCGGACGCGCCTGGACCGGACTCAAGGACGGGGGTTGCCGCGCGACCGCGGCCGACTGGGACTGGCCGCAGGTCCGCTAAGGCACCTCTGCCGTTGCCTTTCGAGTTTCTCATCTTCGGCATCACGCTCGTGGGCGTTGCGCTGTTCCATCGGCGTGCGCTGCCGATCGCGGCCGCCGGGCTCTTCGCCATCATCGCCTTCGAGTGGCTGATCACGGAGTTCCCGCCCGGGCCCGGCGCCGCGGGACTTGCAGCGCACTTTGCTGACGAGTGGGTGATCCTGGTCAACCTCTTCCTGCTGCTCGTCGGGTTCGCGCTCCTCGCAGCGCATTTCGAGGAGAGCGGCCTGCCCAGGACCCTGCCGCATTACCTGCCGGACGACTGGACTGGCGCGCTTGCGCTCCTCGCGATCGTGTTCGTGCTGTCCGCGTTCCTCGACAACATCGCTGGCGCGCTGATCGGCGGCGCAATGGCGCATTCGCTGTTCAAAGGACGCGTGCGAGTGGGTTACCTCGCGGCGATCGTCGCTGCATCCAATGCGGGCGGTTCGGGCAGCGTGATCGGCGATACCACGACTACGATGATGTGGATTCATGGCGTGCCGCCAATTGAAGTCCTGCACGCCTACATCGCCGCCGCTGCCGCGTTCCTCGTTTTCGGCCTTCAGGCAGCCAGGTCGCAACAGCGCTACGCCCCGATTATCAAGGACGCACCGACCGCGCACGTGATCGACTGGCCACGGGTCTTGATCGTCCTCTTCATCCTCGCGAGTGCGGTTGCCGTGAATGTCGGCGTGAATGCGACGCATCCGGAGATTTCATCGCGCTTTCCGTTCATCGGCGCCGCAGTCGCCGCGGCAATCACGCTCACCGCCGGCTGGCGCCGGCCGGACTGGAGCATCCTGCCGGGCGCCGTGAAGGGATCGATCTTTCTCCTCTGCCTTGTGGCCTCCGCCTCGTTGATGCCGGTGGATTCGCTGCCGGCACCGTCCTGGCAGAACGCGTTCGCCCTCGGATTCGTGTCCGCGTTCTTCGACAACATTCCCTTGACTGCACTCGCGCTCGAGCAGGGCGGCTACGACTGGGGCGTGCTCGCTTATGCCGTCGGCTTCGGCGGCTCGATGCTCTGGTTCGGATCCTCCGCGGGCGTCGCGATCTGCAACATGTTTCCGGAGGCGCGCTCGACCGGGCGCTGGCTGCGGGAAGGCTGGCCGATTGCAGCAGCCTACGTCGCGGGCTTCTTGGCGATCATGGCGGTACTGGGCTGGCGCCCGGACGGCTAGGCGCGGGCCAGGTTGCCGGTGTGCCGGTGTGCCGGTGTGCCGTGTCAATCGTGCGAGTCCGAGCGGCGAAGCAAGTTCCAGCGGATTCGATCGCTCGTGCCGGCCATGACTCGGCCGCAGCCGGACAGGAAAATCAGCGGCAGTTGTACGATGAGTCGCGTGATGCTGACGGAGGCCCGCATGCAAAAACGTTGCGGCGCGGGCTATGATCAGCGCTTCAAATCAAGTACGGCGTGGGCCACAACGCCACATGGAAAGCTACGTCGCGACCCGCGTCCGGAACCGCTGAGGCAGCGTTGCCTTACGTCGCAAACGTCCGCCACCTTATCTTGGACCGGGACGGCGTTCTCAATGAGGAGGCCCCGGCCCAGGGATACGTGACCGGACCGGATGGATGGCAGTGGATTGCCGGCTCGCTCGAGGCGCTTGCGTTAATCGCCGGCGCCGGTATCCGTGTCTCGATCGTGACCAACCAGTCGGGGGTCGGGCGCGGGTTGATGACCGCGGAGGATCTGGACGCCGTCCACGCGCGCATGATGCGTGAGTCGAAATCGGCTGGCGGCCATATTGACGCGTTATTTGCCTGTACTCACGCGCCGGAAACCCGCTGCAATTGCCGTAAGCCGGCTCCCGGGCTGATCGGTGCGGCAGTCGCCGCTTCCGGCATCCCGGCCACACAGACGCTCGCGGTCGGCGACGACGAGCGCGACATTGAGGCCGCCCACGGAGCCGGGGTCGCGGCAGCGCTGGTGCTGACCGGCAAAGGTCGTGCCGCGGCCAGCGCGTTTTCCCGGCACGCGGTACCCGTATATGATGACCTGGCCTCACTTGCGCGGGCGCTGCTTGCGGCCAGTCCGGGCAGAGGAAACGATTGACCGTCAAGACTGCGGCCCAACCGAATGGCATTGAGGCCATTGCGGATATTCTCGCCTGCCCCGCATGCAGTTCCGCGCTCGTCCTCGACGGCAACGCGATTCAGTGCGCCGGCTGCGGCACCCGTTATGGCGTCGACGACGGCGTCGCATTGCTCGCGATGCGCGGCACGTCCGGCACCTGGGGTGCGCCGCAGGAATCGGCCCAGAGCGACGATTACCAGGCCGAATACCAGACCATCGAGCGCGCCGCGGCTTACAACCACGGCTACCAGCGCCACGCCCACAAGCGTTTCGGAACGCGGCACGAGTGGCGGCTAATTCGCCGCTATCTCGACAAGGTTGGCCATTCCCGCGTGATTCTCGAACTGCCCAGCGGGGGCGGTCGCATCACGCCGGCCTTCGCAAGCGCCGCGGATTTCGTAATCGAAGCGGATATAGCGATCGGACAATTGCGTTACGGCCGCGTGGCATCGAAAGTCACGACGCCCCGGGCGTGGATGACTGCTTCGGCGTTTCACATACCACTGCGCGACAACAGCGTGGATGGCACGATCTGCATCCGTCTTGCGCATCACCTCCCGACGGCCGCCGAGCGCGATCGGCTGTTCCAGGAATTGCTGCGCGTCTCGAAGCGTTTCGTGATCGTCACGTACTTCGACCACTATTCGATCAAGAACCTGACGCGACGCATCCGGCACCCGTTCAATCGAAAACCGCCCAAGCTCACGATGACGACGGACCGAGTCGCCGAGCTTGCTCGCGCGGGCGGCGCGAGCCTGGTTGCCACGACGCCGCTTTCGCGCTTCGTATCCGGTCATCGATACGCGCTGATCGTCAAGGACGCCGCGATTCGCCCTGCTGGAAAACCGGCGGTGGCATAAGACACCCACTGAGTCTCTAATAGCCGCATGACCTGGACTTGCCGCCGACACTTCGTCAGTCGCGGTGCGACCGGGCCTCTGTGCCGCGACTGGGCCCGAATGCCGATTGATTCCTGCCAGATCGAGCGTCTAACCGGGGTCCAACCGGCGAGGATGCGACCGATGCTCGATGGATCGTCGGCAGCGGCAGCGTGCGGAGCTCCGCCGGTCGCTGGCTGTCAAATTCGATTCGGCATCGAAGACGGCGTCCCCCTGCTGGCGGTGCATGACGCTTCCGAGAATTGCGTACAGCCGCCGAAAACTGGACAGAGCGAGGCTTACCAGGCCGAGTACCAGAGGGTTGATCGCGCCGCGACTTGCAACCTCCGGTACCATCGGAAGCTACTCAAGCGCAGTGCCACGCCCCGGGAATACAGCCTCATCGATCGTCACATCCGCCGCGTCGGTCATACGCGCGTAGTGCTCGACATTCCGTGTGGCGACGGCCCACGGGAAGCTGGAGTCAAACCATAACGGCGCTCAAGAACACGTTCCGGCAGGCCGAAAGACGACTGCGCGCGGGATTTCGCAGGTTGATTGGGCGGGTCCTCACGAGCGGCAGCGCGAACCGCAGCTTTGCGCCTGCGCGCCTGGATCCGACGTCCATCCGGCGGGTCCTGGTCGTACGCATGAACAGTCGCCTGGGAAATACGCTGGCCATGACTACGCTGCTCACCGCCCTGCACGATATGTTGCCGGGCGCCAGCACCGACGTGCTGACGACCTACGCGGACGCCGGCGATCTCCTGCATGGCATGCCAGGCCTCGGTAAGGTCATGGTCCTCTCGAACAGGGGCTGGCGGCGACCGGGCGAGTCACTAAAGCTCCTCAGGGCCTACCGCGCGACCCAGTACGACCTTGCGATCGACCCTGTTCCATTTTCGCTGGGCGGGCGCATCGCGCTGCGGCTGTGCCGGTCTCGCTCGCGTATCGGTTTCGGCGGCGAGACACAGTGGCTCCACCTCGACTATTCGGCCGAACTGCCCCCGGAACTCCGACATCAAGTACTGCGACCTCTCGCGCTCCTGCAGCAGGCTTTCGGCTACGAAGTAGGAAAGCCGCGCATGCGCGTCGCGAACAGTGACCGAGAGATCGAACGGGGCGCGGAACTCATGTCGGATCGTCTCGGCCAGGCCACCAGGCAGCCGGTCGGCGGCTCGACTGTAATCGGATTCTTCGCCAGTGCGCGCGGCAAGAAAAACCTTGGGATGCAGTGGTGGCGTGACTTCTGGCAGGCATACCTTGAGGTGCGCCCGGACACTGCGCCTCTTGAGGTGCTTCCGAGCGCGAGCCACCCGCCGGTCAACGGCGAATTTGCCACCGTTCACTGTCCTTCGCCGCGGATGCTTGCAGCGACGATCTCACATGTCAGCGGGTTTTTCAGCGCCGACACCGGCCCAATGCATCTTGCCAGCGCAGCAGGCGCACCTACCATTGCGTTCTATAACTGGACGCATCCCCAGACGTTCGGACCAATCGGGCCGAAAGATGTGGCGATGTTCGTAAACGGCATGACTCCGCAACAGGTCGCGAGAGAATGCGCCGACATTGTTTCGAGGCGCTTTGTTGCAGCGACACCGTCGCCGAATCCGGTTCCGACTCCGCCATAGTGGTCGGCAATCGCCAAGCGCCTTGCGGGGCGCGCTGGCGGGTCTACGCCTCTTGGCGGATCCGCTCGATCAGGGCACTGGTGGACCTGCTCGCGACCAGTGGGACGAGCACGACGCGCCCGCCTGCGGACTCGACCAGCTCGCGACCCACCACTTCTTCGAGCTTGTAATCCTGTCCTTTCACCAGTACGTGAGGACGGACTATGAGCAACACTTCCATCGGCGTGGGCTCATCATAAATTGTGACCGCGTCGACACTGGCAAGAGCCGCCAACAGCGCGGCGCGCTCGGCGGCAGGCAAAATAGGCCGTTCCTGGCCCTTCAGCCGGCGCACCGATTCGTCACTGTTGATGGCAACCACGAGCAAGTCGCCCAGATGCGCTGCCTGCTGCAGTAGCGACAGGTGACCTGCGTGCAGCAGGTCGAAGCAGCCGTTGGTGAATGCCACACGCTTGCCCTCGGCGCGCCAGGTTTGAGCGCGCGCCGCGAGCTCCGCCCGGTCAAGTACCTTGGCGCCGGCACGACCTGCGAGCGCGTTGCGAATCTGGGCTGACTGAACCGCAACAGCGCCGACCTCGCCAACGGCGACGCCGGCGGCTGCGTTGGCAATTTCCGCAGCCTGCCCGACATCTGCGCCGCCGGCGAGCGCAATGGCAAGCACCGCAACAACCGTATCACCCGCGCCCGTCACATCGGAGACAGCCCGGCTTACGGCCGGTATGTGCCGTGACGATCCGTCTGCGGAAACCAGCAGAATGCCGCGGTGTCCCAGCGTGACGACCATCCAATCGAGTTGCGCAGCCGCAATCAGCGGCCGGGCTGCCGCGGCAATCGACTCGGCGTCGTCGGGATCGAGGCTTCTGCCGGCGGCGAGCGCAAGTTCCTTCAGGTTCGGTGTCAGCATGCTTGCGCCGCGGTACGCCGCAAAATCCTGCCGCTTGGGGTCGACCAGCACCCTGACACCCGCAGCCCGCGCACGATCGATGATCATTGCGAGCATCCTGTCCGTGAGCACGCCTTTGGCGTAATCGCTGAGGATGATCACTTCCGGATCGGGGCCCGACAACAGCCGCTGAAACAGTCGTTGCGATACCGGGTCCGGGGCCGGTACTGCGTCCTCCCAATCCAGCCGCAAAAGTTGCTGTCCATGCCCAAGCACTCGCAATTTGCGCGTCGTGGCACGGCTGCTTTCCGTCAGCACGGCGCGGCTATCGATTCCGGCACGAGCACAGTTCTCCAGAAACGTTTTGCCTGCATCGTCGTCGCCGATGACGCCGCCGAGTACCGCGCGACCTCCCAGCGCGGTGATCTGCCGCGCGACGTTTGCCGCACCACCAAGGCGATACTCAACGTCGCGAACAGTCACGATGGGCACCGGCGCCTCCGGGGAAATCCGTTCGACTGCGCCCTGAACGTATTGATCCAGCATGAGGTCGCCGACGACCCAGACTTCTCGGCCCAGACAGCGATCGAGTATCTCGGAAAGCCTGAAGTGCTCGTCGGATTGCGCGTCGATCATTGAGACCCGCTCGCCCGCAGCCGCGCATCCAATGACTCGCAGATGACGTGGATGCACAGCGCGTGCACTTCCTGGATGCGCGCAGTCGTGATCGACGGAGCCGCAACGACGATGTCCGCCTCGGCAGCAAGCGGCCCCTCCGCGGCGCCGGTAAAGGCGGTGACGGCGCACCCGAGATTGCGCGCGGCACGCGCCGCCTCGACGACATTGGGTGACCGGCCGCTGGTGCTGATTGCGAACAACAGGTCCCCCGGCCGCGCGAGCGCTTCCACCTGGCGGGCAAAAACTCTTTCGTAGCCGTAATCGTTGGCGAGAGCAGTGACCGTGGCCGATCCGGCTACGAGCGTGATCGCAGGCAGCCCACGCCGCTCATCCCGATAGCGTCCGACCAGCTCGGCCACAAGGTGCTCCGCATCTGACGCACTGCCCCCGTTTCCGCAGGCGAGCAACTTGTTGCCGCGAGTGAAGCAGGCGTGCAGGTCGGCGGCGACACGGTCGAGGATTTCCGGGAGGACAGCCGCGGCGTCCGCCATGACACGCGCGTGATCCTCGAAAGAGTTCTTGATCGTCTCCGCGGCGGCCACATCAGTTTGAATCAATTTTCTCCCTTCCGTCTGCAACCACGATCCGGCCTTCTTCGAGCGACCCGCGCACGCTGGTCGTCGCGAGCACCGCGACCAGCGCTTGGCTCGGCGTCAATCCGTCGATCGAACCGTGAACTACAATCGTGGCTGTTTCCTCGGCGACCTCAGGCGTTGCGAACATGACTTCGCGGCCGAGTTCGCGCCCTGCCCAGGACAGGAACTCCGCAAGTGGGCGGCCTTCAATGTCGATGGCCGGCGTCGTCGATGCGATCCAGTCCCATGACGCATCATAGCGCGACGCCTGTTCGCGCCGGACGGCCCCGTCGGCGGCGATCATCAGCTGCTCGCCCGCCTGCCCGCGCTCGACGGCGCCGGAGTTGGAGCGCCACTCGACGCGCCCCTCGCGTACCCGTAGTCGGATATTAGACCCGTCGAGCCGGACTTCGTATTGCGTGCCGATGTGGCGCACCAAGCCTGACGGCGTCTCGACCGCGAGTCGGGAATCGCCTGGCAGCTCGATGCCGGCGTCCACATACAGGGCGCCCCGTTCGATGACGAGCAGGTCGGCAGTGGTGAAGCGGACGCGTGTGTCGTGGTCGAGTCGTGCCGAGGCGATGCCCGGCAGGGCAATGGCAGCGCGCCCATGGGTACCCGTTTCCAGAGACTCGCCTGCGGCCAGGATCTGGCCGACGACGGCCGGTTGCCAGCGCTGCAGCCAGCCACTCTTGACGCGCACCTCGTCCAGCGCGATGGCCATGGTGGCAACGGGGCCGGCGGGCGCCCCGGGCTGCAATGCCGCCAGCCAAAGCCCGAGGGCGGCGACCAGGATACTCGCTGCGAATGCGAGGCCGGACCAGCGGCGGCGCGAGCCGCGGCGCTCCGCGACGATCTCGCGCCATTCCCGGCGAAGGTGCTCGCGGACCGCGCGCGCGACGTCCGCGGGCGCGCGCTCCCGCATGCCGGCGGCCTTCAGCACTCTTGCGATGTCATCATCATTCATGGCACTTCCTCATGCGCCGAGTCCCGCCGCGATGTCCGCGGCCTCAGCGCCGAAAACCTGTTCAAGGGCCTCGCGAAATGCGGTTCGAGCGCGCGCAAGCAACGACTGCGCGGCGATCGTGCCGATGCCGAGCCGCTCGCCGATTTCCTCGACCGAGCTGCCCTCCATGTACTTCCATTCGAGTGCGTCGCCGTAGTTCGACGGCAGCCGGTCGAGAACGACCCGCACCAGGCGGCCCACTTCTTCCCGCCCGTAAGCCTTGACCAGATCGTATTCCTCGGGCGCTTCAAGTGCGTCGATCGCGGACCGCAGGTCGGGCCGGTCATCGATCAATACCACGTGCTTCAGGTGGCGCCGCCGCGACCGGATGTGATCCACGGCCTCGCGGCGACAGATCTGGCACATCCAGGTGAACAGCGCGGAATCGCCCCGGAAATCGCCGATCCGGCGCATGGCCTTGGCCAGCGTCGCCTGGACGACCTCGCGAGTCGCCTCGGTGTCCCCATTCAGGCGCGGCAGCGCAAATCGGTAGACGCGGGCGAAATAGGCGTTGAAAAACGCCTCGAAGGCCTGCTCGTCGCCTCCGAGCATGCGGCGGATCAGTAGTTGCTCTTCTTTCATGTCCCGGAACGCACAGGGCGCTCGTATCCAGAAGTTGGACGGCCCTTCCAGATTGAGTCAATCGCGACTGGGCGGCGGGCGATTTTAGCAGCAGCCACCAGAGGCCCAGCAACTCGAACCAGGCCAGCGCAGCGCTCGCGAGGTCGTGGGACAGGAAGTGGGAACCCCGTGCCTGTTGGCCGAAGGAGAAAACCACCCCCAGGGCAATAGCGGCTGCGAGCAGGACGCGCGCAAGCCGGGGCTTGGTGTCGAAGAGCACGAAATAGAAGGCCATGAGCGCGAAACCCGACGACGCATGTGAGCCTGGGAAACATCGCCCCCGTGGGAGGCCATCCGGCCGATCCTCGAACAGATGCACGTATGGGTGGGTGCCGCCGAATCCTTCGAGGTCCCAGGGACAGTCGACGTTGGTTGCGAGCTGGAGAAGACCGACGACCGTTGCGCACAACGCCATGCCGGCGACGAGATAGGCGGCTTTTCGACGGTATGGACGCAGCTTTCCGAGCCAGCATCCGGCGAGCAGGATGGCGATCACCGAAAGCCCGATCGACAACACCAGGGTGTTCCCCCCGCGGTGGATCAGGTTGACCGCCCACCATCGGCCTGCACCGATCCAGGCCTGCGCATCCGGATCGAAAAACCAGGCCCTGGAGATCCGGCGGTCGAGATCCAGGCCGTGTACGACCATGGCAACAAAGAGGAAGACCCCCGCTGGCAGCCAGAAATGCCGCAGCCAGAATCGCCTCGTACCGATCGGCACCGGCGTCGCATGCACGGCATTCATGATCAGAAACTGCGCTTCGTCTGGACCAGGAACTGGACTCGATCGATCGTGCCTGGCCCGTCCAGCGGGAAGGCGACGTCGAAGTGCAGCACGTTGCCGAGCGCAGACCTCGTGTTGCCGAACCTGAGCCCGAAGCCGACGTCCTTCAGCAATCCCTGGTTTTCAGTCGGGCCGAAGGCGGATTCGCCCCAGGCCCGGCCTGTGTCAAAGAACACGGCGGCGCCAATGTCCGCAACCTTCCACAGCGAATACTTCGTGTAGTAGCGCTCCTCGATCGTGAGTAGCGCCGTTCCGCTACCGGTCTGGAAGCGCAACGGATAGCCGCGAAGCCCTGTGTCGCCGCCGAGCGTCAATTCGTGATCAGCGTCGAGCTCGTGTCCTGCCGCAGCCGAGACTCCCGCGAAAAATACGCCGCTCGGCCCGGTAGGGCGGTAGTACCGAAGGCCTGCCGACAACAGGCTGTCGGTCGCTGAACCGTCCTCGACTCGGCTGGTGAGCGCGCCGTCCGCAAACAGCGAGACTTCCGACCCAAGGCGCCAGCCGCGGCTCGCTTCTGCATGAAGTAGCACGGCGTTGCGATCCGCACCGAGTGCGGGCGTGGACCAGCCGAGCTCGAGCGCGTAATACACGCCGAATCGCTGGTCCTCGGTGCGCGCGATCTGGTCGCGGTTGCGCGTCGTTTCGAAATCATCCTGCATGCCCTCGATGCGGAGGAACGGGTAGTCGAGGCGCCGGTCTTGCGGAAGGGCAGCAGGGGCAGTTTCCTCCGGCGCAACCGCAAAGGTCGCGTGCTCGCGGCGCAGCCCGAAGACCATGCGCCTTACCCAGCCTTCGCGCAGGCCGTCGGAACGGCCAAACCGGACCTCGCCGAAGTCGGATTGCCGTTCGTAGCCTGCGACCCGCTCTCCGAGCCGGTAAACCGGTTCGATGGTCTCGTCCTGCTGGAGGGCGAGGCCTGTGCTCCAGCGGCTGTCGAGCGAATAGAATGGCCTTTCGAAACGGGCGCTCCAGCCCTGTCCGTCATCGCTGCTGCGCAACGTGATGTCGTGCAGCCAGCGGCTGCCGCGGACGTTGGGATCGCGCCAGTGCAGTGCGTAGGAACTGCGGTCGACGTCTTTCGAAAGCTCAAGGGTCAGGAGCTTGCCGCGACCGAGCAGGTTCAGTTCCTCGAGTTTGATGCCGCCGGAATTCTCGCCTCCGCTCCGGCCGAACGAGATGCCGGGGTTGGTCGTCCAGACCTCGTGAACGTACACCTCGAGATCGGCCGTGCCGTCGCGGCAATTGACGGCCCGAACCGAGGGTTCGCGGATGTAGCGGCGATTGCGGAGATTGCGCTCGGTCTCGACGATGTTCCGTTGCGAGACCAGGTCACCGGACTGAAACAGGAGTTGTGACTCGATTACGGAGTCGCGCGTGTCGATGTGGAGCTGATCGGCGAGACGGTAGAGTGTCTGGTGCTCAGCTTCCGGATCATCTTCGAAGATCGGAAGTTGCCGCACCTCGATCGAACCAATCCGATAACCCTGCGCTTCGAGTTCCGCAATGCCCGGGCAATCGCCACTCGCGCTTGCTTCCGGTTCGACCGTCGCTGCCGATGCCGGGACGCCGAAGAATCCGATACATGACGAAAGTGCCAGCACCGAAGCCGAACAGGCCGCTCGAACGATACGTCGCCTCATGGTTTCGGACCCTTGTCGGCCATCCGGCTGTCCGGCGGTGAAGGAAGGTAGTAGCCGCGCTCGAAGAGGTCGTAGGCAGTCTGAAAATAAGCGATGCCAAGCCGCTCCAGTTCCGGATCCCGAGCTGCCGGCGTGTAGCGGTCCGCGGCAGGATCGTAGTGAAAGGTGTTCACCGATTTTCCGAGCCCGAATACGACGAGCCGTCCGTCCCGGTAGATCGCGACATCGTGGTTGTGATTGAAGAGTGCGATGCGGTCTTCGGCGGGCGTATTAAGCGAATCCTGGCCAAAGAAGGGCGCCTCGTAGGGCAGACCCAGGAGGCCGAGTACGGTCGGCGCAATGTCGATCTGTGTCGTGAGCGCGTCGACCCGCCGCGGGGCAAGGTGCTTCGGCGCATAGATCATCAGCGGGATCTCATAGGTGCGAAGCGGAATCTGCTCCGCTCCGTAGACACGTGCGCCATGATCCGCGGCGACCACGAACACGGTGTCGTCGAACCAGGGATGTTCGCGCGCATCGCGCAGGAATCTGCCGAGTGCGAAATCGGCATAACGCACGCCCGCCGCGCGGCCTCCGCCCTCGCGAGGAATGCCTTGTGCCTCCAGGCCCTCGCGGAAAGTGAACGGCTTGTGGTTCGACGTCGTCATGATGATCGAGAAGAACGGCCCTCCGGCCGCATGCAGGCGATCGAAGTAGGCAAGCGAGTGGTCGAAGAGATCCTCGTCGCTGACGCCCCAGATGTTCTCGAAACGCACGGTACCGATTGAGCGTCGATCGACGACGTCGAATCCGTTCGCGCCGAAATACGCATTCATGTTGTCGAAATAGCCGTAGCCGCCGTAGAGGAAGCTCGTGCGGTAGCCGAGCGAACGCATGACCGCGCCCCAGGTTGCGACGTGCCCGAAGCCCGGGCGGCGCAGGATCGAGACAGTGGGAATCGGCGGAATCGAGGCCGAAAATGCCTCGAGGCCGCGTACGGTACGGGTTCCCGACGCATAGGCGTTCGAGAACCAGATGCCTTGCTGCGCTAACTCATCGAAGTTCGGCGTGAGGTCGCGTTCCGACCCGTAGAGGCGGCTGAACTCGGCACCGAAAGACTCACTCGAGACGAGCACGACATTCAAGTGCCCGAGCCCCGGGCGCGCGGGAAACGAGCGGTCGAGCCGCCCCTCGGGTAGCCTCGTGAACACGCCGCCGCCGCGGCCCAGCTCGCTAGTGACGAGCGCGAAATTCTCCCTCGGGTCGTCGCTCCTGTAATTGGCCCGGTAATCGATCTCGTTCGTGAGCGCCGCCCGAACGAAGCTGCTGAGCCCGTTCTGTGCCAGCTCGTTTTCCACGCGATTGCTGTCGTGCGACAGGAGGTCCGTCGACCAGTAGTGCGCCGCCAGGACGACCGCCAGGACATAGGCGGCCACGAGAAGCCATCGCTTCACGCGCGCAATCCGCTCCCGCCCAGGATCCACCTGCGGAGCAGCTGGAGGCTGACACTGGCAAAGAGCGTGGCGGCGAGCATCGTGCGGAAGACGGGATATTCGGCCCAGACATCGCCCACCACTTCAGTCGGGTAGGCAAGGTAGTCGAACGCCACGAGGTTGAATCGCGAGTCGAATTCCTGGAAGAAGTAGGTCTCTGCTACGGCGAGGAAGATCATGGCGAATAGCGCGACCCAGACGCCCGTGGCGATCAGCGCACTATTGACGCGCGAGCGGTACCAGCGAATGGGGAGGAGACCGAGGTAGATCGCGAATGGCGTGAATGCGTAGAGCGACACGACCATGTCGTTCAGAAGTCCGCGGAGGAGGATCGACGGCAATTCAGCGGCGGCGACACCGTCCGCGATGCCGAATTGCCACCACAACGTTACCCGAAGGAGCGCGCCGACAAGGAGCCCTGTCGCGCCGAGCGCGACCAATGGTCGAAATCGATGTGTCATGCCTCGTATGACGGCACGATCGGGCGAAATCAACCTCGGGCGTGAACTGCGTCAGAATTCCCTGAGTACGCCGATCGAAGGCACGATCGGCAGCCAGTCCGTTTCCTTGGTCGTGAAAATTGTGCCGCCGCCGCCATCGTCCTCCGGAATGAGGCGTTGGCAGCAGGCATTGCCGACGTTCACAGCGTTCGTGATCTCGAAAGTGACGGCAAGGCTCCCGATCGAAAGCGGCTTGCGGTACTCCACGCGCAGGTCGAGTGTCGCGCGAATCGGGAAGCGGTCGGCATTGCGAGCGCCGAGCTCGGTGCCCTTGACGCGGGTCATTGGCCAGCCCCGATGGCTGCCTGCTACCGCGCCGAATCGCCAGTTCCCGCGGATCCAGTCGGCGCCGACGGTTGCCGCCCAAGTCTGGTCCCAACTCCTCGGCACCTTGGTTCCGCCAAGGCTGTCAAACGCCTCCGACCAGGTCAGGCCGAGCCACCAATTCAGGGCGTGGCCCTCGGAGACGAGCGAAATCTCGGCGCCGCGCACCTCGGCCGCGAGCGGAGCGACCTCCACGCGGTCCGGCGCAATCTCGGGCACGAGCGACATCGGGTCGAGGAGATTCTCAAAATGCGGGCGCGGATCAGACTGCAGCTTGCGAAATGCTTCGACGCGGAGCCCGAGGCCGTTGTTCAGCCGCTGATCGAAGCCGACGATCAATTGATCGGAGCGCTGCGGCCCCGGAAAGGCCGTGAGCCCGTCCTCCACTTTCAGCTCGTGGGCTTCGTCGGTCTGGTGGAAACGCCCCCAATGGGCGCGAAAGCTGGTCGCAGGCCGGAACTGCCAACGCAAGTTGATGCGCGGATCGTAGCGCCAGTCCTCCGCGTTGTCGCCGGTAGTGATCGTCCTCTGAGCGCGCATACCAATCTCGGATACGAGCGGTTCCAGGATCTGCCAGCGGTGCGCGGCGTAGAGCGCAAAGCGTTCGCGGCTTGGAGTGAGGAACGTCGCCCGGGAGAAGCCGGCATCGCGTGAGAACAAATCGGCGACGGAATCCGTGAAACTCGCCTGTGCGGTGTAGCGATAGGAGGCGTCTTCATCGGTCCACTCGAACCCGCCTTCAAGCCAGTTCCGCGCATTCACCTCCCATGCGACTCGGCCGCGCAAGTCCCAGTATTCGGACGAACGGTGGTCATTCACCATTCCCGTCGAAATCTCCGGATCATCGATCGTGCCGGCTCGAAAACCGTCAATGGTGCTGTGGCCGACATGAACCGAGGCGTCGATGCCGTTCTGCCAGTCGTGGTCGGCGCGAAGCCACAGGTAACGGTTCCGGCTCTCGAGGGTCGCCCGCTCGCCCTCGGGCTCACGCGAAATCGCGAGCTCGTCCCGGCTCCACAGCACGTGCGCCGTGACCCGGAGACGCTCCGGTTCGCCGTAGCCGCCGCGTGCATAGACGTCGCTGTAGCTTGGATCGCCGGCATCCTCCGCGAAGATGTTGACAAAGGGCCTGATCGTGCCGACCCGCGCCATCGCGAGCCAGTCCAGGCCCGCGCTCTCGTATACGCCGCTGTTGCGTGCCATCGCATTGAAGACGGAGAGTCCGAGCGCGGAGTGAGGCACGTCCCGCGCGTTGATCGTCTGCAGGTCAAACACACCCGCCATGCGATTGCCGTAACGCACCGGGAAGCCGCCGGTATAGACCTCCACTTCGCCGAGCAGTTCGGGGTCCAGCAGGCCGAATACGTCGTGGTAGGCGGGCAGGTGGAAGGCTTCCCTCAGAGGAAAGCCGTCGAGAAGGGTGAGCAGCTCGCCTCCTTCGCCGCCGCGGATGTTCGCCTGCGCAGTGAGGCCGCCTTGCGCCATCCCCGGCAGTCGCCCGAGTGCACGGATCGCGTCTTCTCCCAGCGCGGGCTGGGCGGCCAGCGTATCGCCCGCGATCTGCACGCTGCCTGCGCTGCCGAAGCGATCGAGGGCGTAGCGGCTCGTGGCGACGACGACTTCGCCGAGTTCGGCGGTCGCTGGCGCAAGACGCACTTCCGTATCCGCGGATGCCTCGCCAGCCGCGATTCCGGAGATCTCGGCCACCTGATAGCCGTCCGCTTCGACCCGGAGCGTGTAGCTGCCTTCTGGGACCGGGCCGAGCGCGAATCGTCCCTGGCGATTGGTCCAGTCCACGGCCTGGATTGGCAAGAGGCGGACGCTTGCATTCGCGACTGCGCGGCCGTTCGCTGCGCTCACCACCAATCCGCGAATCAGGCGATCGGGTGCCGTCTTGGCGCGGGAAGTTATCGCGAAAAGGCCAGGGCGCACGACCGTGAGAGTAAGCCCGCGGGCGGCGAGGATCTCGCGGGCAATCAGCAGCCGGTTGCTCGATTCCGGTTCGACGGAAACGGACAGGCTGCGCGGCAGTAGCTCCGAGCTGTAGATGAAATCGAGTCCCGGCCCGCGCAGCTCCGAGAGCACGTCGACGATCGGGCGTCCGACATAGCCCGCCGCAATGGCAGCAGCCGCACCGAGATGCAGGTTGATTGCAAGGAACGCAGCGACGACGTAACGCTGGCGAATGCCGCTCATCCGCGCATTAGAAACTCAGTCGAGGCCGACTGCTACCGCCGGCTGCGCGAACGGCTTTCGCGACTCGAGCCAGGCCCACAGTGGATCCCACTGCTGCAATTCCGGATGCACGCGAGCAGGATTCATGTCGTGCAGCCCGAGGCCTTGTTCGCCCGCATACACGTAGTACTGCGAGTCGCGCAGCGTCGTCACGACCGGGATCTGCATCTGGTCGAGGAATCGCATCAGCGTGCGGAAGATGATCGTATTCGGCTTGACGCGATTCGCGACGACGGCAAGTCGATTTTCACGGCGCTTGATCTTGCCGGAGATGAGCAGGTGACCGATGCACCGCGAGCAGGCATGAATGTCGGCGTCGGACGGCATCACCGGCACCAGCACCGCGTCCGCATCGCGCACGTGCTCATTGAATTCGTGCGGCTGCATCGCTGCGGGCGTGTCGACGATGACACGGTCGGTGCCGTGCGGCACACGAAGCTGAAAGCTCCGCGTCACGCCGAGCGCCCGCGCGTAGGCGGCGATTCCATGAATGGGGGGCCGGTGGGGAGATCGCTTCTCGAGCCAGCGACAACTCGAGCCCTGCGGATCGAAATCCATCAGTACGGGCCGATAGCCGCGCGCCGCGTACATGGCAGCGATGCCTGTCGCGATCGTGGACTTGCCCGATCCGCCTTTCGGGTTGAGCAGGACGATGCGGAGCATGGCACCCCCCGGAGCCGTCAAAGCAGATTACGCTGTCTGGCTTGCCGCGCATATACTAGATAAAAATTCTTTCAGTGCCAATGAGTTACGTATCAAAACCTAGAATCGTCATCGTTGGCGCCGGTTTCGGCGGCCTCGCCGTTGCCCAGGGGCTGAAGCGCCTCGACGCCGACATCACGCTGATCGACCGGCAGAACCACCACCTTTTCCAGCCACTGCTGTACCAGGTCGCGAGCGCCGGTCTCTCGCCTGCCGACATCGCCTGGCCGGTGCGCCGGCTGATGCGCGGCCAGCCGAACTCTCACGTGCTGATGGGCGAAGTGACGGCCGTTGATCGCGCGCGCAAGGTCGTCATGCTCCACGCCCGCCCCATCGCGTACGACTGGCTCGTGCTCGCAACCGGCGCGACCCACAGCTACTTCGGTCACGACGAGTGGGGCGAACACGCGCCGGGCCTGAAGACGCTCAACGACGCGCTTGCGATCCGTCGGCGCCTCCTGCTGGCCTTCGAGCGCGCGGAGATGGCATCGAATCCCGCGGAGTCCGCGCGGCTGCTGACGATTGCGATCGTCGGGGGCGGTCCCACGGGTGTCGAGCTCGCCGGCGCCATTGCCGAACTCTCGCGCCGGGCACTCGCGCGCGACTTCCGCGTGATCGACCCGCGACAGACGCGAGTCCTCCTGATCGAGGCCGGGCAGCGACTGCTTGCGAACTTTCCAGAGCGGCTCTCGCTCTACACCGAGGAATCCCTGCGGAGGCTGGGAGTGGAGGTGCGTTTTGGCAAGGCGGTGACGCATTGCGACGGGGAAGGCGTCCGCCTCGGCGACGAATTCATTCGCGCCGGCACGGTGGTCTGGGCAGCGGGCGTCCGTGCGTCACCCGCAGCAAACTGGCTCGGGCTCGAACAGGATCGCGCGGGCCGCGTTGCCGTTGCGCCTGACCTTCGCGCGCCGGGCCTTGACGACATTTATGTGATCGGGGACACGGCCGCCGCGAAGAATCCGGACGGAACGCCGCAACCTGGCATTGCGCCCGTCGCCAAGCAGCAGGGCGCCTATGTCGCGCGCGCGCTTGCGGCGAGAATCGAGGGTCGTGATGCTCCACCGCCATTCGTCTATCGCAACCGCGGGCTGCTCGCGACGATCGGCCGCAAGGCCGCAGTGATTTCTTACCGGCGATTGCGGCTTTCCGGATGGCTTGCCTGGTGGATTTGGGGCGCTGCGCATGTCTACTTCCTCGTGAGCCTGCGCAATCGCCTGATCGTCGTGACGCAGTGGCTATGGTCCTACGTCCTGTTCGAGCGTGGCGCGCGTCTGATAACCGGCTCCGACGGCGCCCCACGTCGCTAGCCTGCGACGCGGTTTCGGTGCCGTCGCGCGACGACTTGCGTCCGAGCGCGTGACCGAAGCCTATCTGGACGTCGATCGCGCGCCGAACCATTCGGACAGCGTCTACCATCCGTGACGAGCTTGAGCGGGTGCATTGACCGTCGCAGTGGCCGGATCTAGCATGTGGCGCCGCCGCACGGCGCGGCATTCACGGAGCGTCACATGAACCGCTATGTCCGCCTTGCAGGCGCGCTTGTCACTTCGATTTCTTGCCAGGCGTACGGCCAGGCGCTGCCGCCGAATGACGCAGCGACCGTCGATCCGGACGTCCACAAGGTCATACTTGAGAACGAATACCTGCGAGTCTTCGATGCGCGTGCTTCAAGGGGCACCAAGAGCCCGATGCACTCGCATCCTCCATTCGTACTTGTCAGCCTCGATTCGACGCGGTTCCGCATGACTCTGCCGGACGGCAAGACGAGCCTTCTCGACCTTAACCCGGGGCAGGCGGCCTGGGTGGAGGGCGCGCAGCATTCCTGGGAGCTGCTTGCCGGCGAGCTGCACGTCATCGGCGTCGAGGTGAAGTCGGCGCAAAAGGCGGGCGCGCCGCCTGCGGCACCCGTGCGCCAGGCGATCGACGCTGCCGCGGCGGATCCGGACGCGCATCACGTGCTGTTCGAGAACCCGCACGTCCGCGTCTTCGAAGGGCGCACGTCCATCGGCCGGACGAGCCCGATGCACAATCATCCTCCGTCGCTGTACGTGAGCCTCGACTGGATGCGGCTCAAGCTGACCCTGCCAGACGGCAAGACCGTGATTCACGATTTCAGCCCGGGCCAGGTGTTGTGGTTCGGTGAAGGCGGGACTCACTCCTGGGAAGCGATCGCCGGCGGCGGGCGCGTGATCGCGATCGAAGTCAAGGCGGCGGCGCCGGCAGCCGGAAGCTAGCGCGCGAGGCAATACGCGATGCGTGCAAAACGACTAGGGGCCTCTCCGGGCCTTTACACGGTGCTCCTGCTGTTTTCGATCGGACCTGCTTTCGTCGCCGCGAATGCTGAAGAACCACCGGTCGACCCGGAACCGGAACTTCAGGACAGCGACCCCGATAACGATGAGGAGCCACCTGTCGAGGAGCCCGTCCCTGACGAAGAGCCGGAAGACGAAGGTGCTGCAGAGGAATCTGCGGAGGACGACTTCGAAACCGATGCTGCCAGTGACATTGAAGACGAGCGGGATGACTCGGCGATTGTCGAGGACATGGACGACGACTGGGCTTATGACGTCGTCGCAGACGAATCCGACGACGCGATTCCCGCCGATCTCGAGTTGAATCCGACCGGCAAAGCCTGGGAGGTCATCGAGTTTGCGGACGACGGTGACAACCAGGAAGAAGGCGCGGAGAGTTCAACGGGCGAAGTCAGGGATCCGGCCGACATGCCGATCGTCAGGCGCCCGGTGAAAGGCGCGCCAGCCGCGCCGGGCGCGCGTCCAGCGCCCGGCACCAAGCCCGCGTCGGGCGGAAGCGAAGACACTGCTTATTCGACAGGTGGCAAGCCCATCCGCGCGGGCGGGGCACCATGGCAGGCGCAAATCTACTATCCGCGCCAAGCGCCGCAATGGGCCGACAAGCTCCGCAATGGAACACCCCTGTGGCAACTACAGCATTACTGCGGTGGCGTGCTGATCGCGGATGACTGGGTGCTGACCGCCGCGCATTGCATCGACGAAGACATGGTCAAGGCGGGCTACCGTGTCCGGCTCGGTGCCAGCGACATCTCGAAAGAAGAGGGCATGACCTACCGGATCGACCGCATCGTCCGGCATTCGCAATACCAGCAGAAGAAACTGCCCGCGCCCCCGCCCAACATGTATGCCAATGACATTGCATTGGTTCGAATTGCCGACGACCGCCGGCAGGGGCCTCGCGACCCGGTACGAATCCATGCGATTCCGCTTTTCGAGGGAATGGTCGCGCCCGGTGCCGAAGTCACGGGCACAGGATGGGGAAAGACCGAGGCCGTCGAAAGTCATGCCCCGAGCGCCGTGCTGATGAAGGTGGACTTGCGCGCCATGGATACTGACGTTTGTAAGAGCCGCCCTGCCTTCGGATCCGCAAGGATCCACGGCGGAGTCATTTGCGCCAGCCACCCGCAACGCTCAACCTGCCAGGGCGACAGCGGCGGTGCGCTCACATTCACGAATGGTGCGCCGAAAGTCGTCGGCATCGTCAGCTGGGGCAAGAAACGCTGCAGCGGCGACGGCCAGCCCGGCGTCTACACGCGGATTGAAAGCTACCTAGTGTGGATCAAGCAGGCGATGCAGCTCGATCCATCGAAGAACGCGCTGCCCTAGAAAAATCGGGACTACTTGGACACTTCCGCTGCCGGCGGCATGCGCCGGCAGCGGAGTGTCTTCCCAAATCAGGCTTCAGGGCTTGACCTTGTCCCCGCCAGACTGTTCGCCGTCTTCCGAGTTCTCCTCTGGCGGTACAGCCGCATCTTCAGCCGGCGGCGGCGCCGGTTCAGCTGCCGGTTCCGCTGCGGGAGCCGCTTCCGGCGCAGCCGCCGCTTCTTCCTTCTTGGCACAAGCCGCGATCAGCAGCGATGCCGCCAAAAGGGCGGCGGCCGTCTTCAATGCGTTCATGAGAGTTCTCCCCGATTTGTTCTGGTTGGTCAAAATGCGTGCAGGTCCTTGTGAGCCTAATCGAAGCCCATGCTCGCGAGCAACCGGGCAAAGCGCGGGTCCTCGCGGATGGGGTCGAGCAGCGGATCGTTGCGAAGGTAAATGAGCCCGGAATCACCGATCTCGCGCGCCTTCTCGAGCCGCTCGATCGCCGCATCGCGCTCGCCCCATTGCGCTTGGAGCTGAGCCTGCTGGTACAGCACGCGATCGCCAAGTTCGGCGACCAGCTTCGACCTCGCCGCGTTTGCGGGCTCTGTGTTCCCGAGGCGGTGTTCGACAATCGCAATGCCCGTCAGTCGAAAATCCTCCACCGGCTCGGCGGTGTATGCCGCACGCGCTTCCTCGTTGCGCCCGAGCATGAAGAGCGCGTCGCCGATCGCCGCATTCGCACGCGACATGTGCGGATTCAGCTTGAGCGCCTTTCTCGCATGCGGGATCGACTCGGCGTAGCGGCGGGCCGCGTACTCGATCGAGGCGGCCGCCCGGTGAATCAGTGGGTTCAGGGGATCGAGGATCAATGCGCGCTCGATCGCTTCCGCGGCCGCGCGATCGCGGCCGATGCGCGCGCTGAATTGCGCGTAGCGGGCCATCACCGTCGCCTCGCCGGCACCGAGCCGGCGCGAGCGTTCGAACGGTTCGCGTGCCGCGCGTGCATCGAGGCGTCCCTGGAAAAGCGTGAAGCCGAGAGTGGAATGCGCTTCGGCGAAATCGGGCGCGATCGCAATCGCAAGTTCTGCCGCGGCGACGGCGGCATCGTAGAGTCCGGCGAGCTGCCCGACCTCCCCATACTGGTTCGCAATCGCAGTCAGCGAGCGGGCCCGGGCGGCATGTGCCGCGGCGTAATCGGGATCGGCTTCGATCGCCACATCGAACTGGGCCAGCGCGGCGCGCTCCGAAGCCTCGTCGGCGCTCAGATCGTACAGGGCCCTGCCGCGCAGATAGGCGTCATATGCAGCGACACTCGTAGTGGCCCCTGTGGTCGTTTCCGGCTGGTCTTCCGTCGTCGTGGTCCCGTCGGCCGACCCGACTTCTGCGACGAGGGCGCTGGCGACCTTGTTCGCAATCTCGCTCTGGACCCTGAAGATGTCCTGCATGACGCGATCGAATTTCTCCGACCACAGGCTGATTCCCGTCCTGCCGTCGACCAGGTCGGACGTGATGCGCACGATCTCACCAGATCGCCGCACGCTGCCTTCCAGCAGGTAGGCGACGCCGAGCTTGGAGGCGATGGTGATGGCATCGTCTTTGCTTTCGCGGAATGATGCCGATGAAGTCTGGGCGATTACTTGCAGTCGCTGATTGCGCGCGAGCGTGGCGCGAAGTTCCTCCGACAATCCGTCCGAGAAATAGGCCTGCTCCTGGTCGCCGCCCACGTTCTTGAATGGCAGCACTGCGACACTGTTGCCAGGGCCGCGCCGGCCGCCAAGTCGCCAGGCGAACAAGCCCGCCGCCCCCGCGATCGTCGCGCCGGCCGCTGCAATCAGGATGCCGCGACGGAACGCGAACGGGCCGCTCCGAGACTCTGCCGACGAGGGTGGTTGGCGAACTGCCTGCCCGGTCGCAGCACGGACTGCACGAATGATGCTCGCGATTTCCGGGGCGTGCGAATCACCTCGCCAGTGCGAAAGGTTGATGGCCTGGTACTGGCGAAAGCCCAGCGGCGCTTCGGCGCCGTCGAACGTGACCGGAACCAGTTTCCGCAGGTCACGCCCTTTCGCCGCCTCGTCCAGAACCCAGTCGGATCCGACGGAGGCCGCGGACCACACGACGATGACGGCATTGCTGTTCTCGAGTGAGGCTTCGATCGACTTGGCAAATGCCGCGCCGCCTTCGATCAGCGTGTCCCACCACAGGTCGACGCCGGCCGCCTCCAGCGCCTTGGCAAGTTTCGCGGCCCGATGCTGGTCGGCACGGGCATAGCTCAGGAACGCCGTCGGGCGTGCAGCATCCCCGTTTGATTCCCCCACCACGCGCGCAGTTTAGCGCGCCGGCGAACGATCGGCCCTGATACGCTAATTGGCATGACTATCACCCGCAGGGACATGCTGAACGCCGGTGCACTCGGAGCATCGCTATTCGCGATGGGGCGATTCCATGTCAGCGAGGCAGCGACTGCGGGCGGCACGGACCGCTACGCAGGCATTTATCCCGCGCTCGACCGGTTCGTCGAACAGTTCATGCGCGACATGAACTCCCCCGGCATGACGCTGGTGATTGCCGATCGTGACGCGGTCCAACGTGTCGTGACCTACGGTTTCGGCGACCTCGAGGCGCGACGGCCGGTGGCGGAGGAGGAACTCTTCCAGATCGGGTCGATCTCGAAGTCATTCGTGGCGCTCGCGCTATTGCAGTTGCGTGACGAGGGCAAGCTCGATCTTGACCGGCCCATCGCCGAGTACCTGCCGTGGCTACGCATCAAATCGGCATTTGCGCCGATTACCACGCACCACCTGCTGACGCACTCCGCGGGAGTTTCGGCGGGCTGGGACACGTTTCCGTCCGATCCGGACGTGGGCCACCTGGCGGCCTATGCCCCTGGCGAGCACTTTCACTACAACAACATGCTCTACGAGGTGCTCGGGTACCTGGCGTGGACGCTCGACGGCCGCGAATTGCCGGAAGTCCTGCGTGAACGCATCCTCCGGCCGCTCCGGATGTCGCACAGCGAGCCCGTGATCAAGTTCGACGTTCGCGAAAAAATGGCCAGGAACTACGCGCCATTTCTCGGCGACCGTCCATATCCCCGCAACGGCCGCCTGTGCGAAGCGCCGGCCCTGATCCTGACATCGGGAGCGGGGTGCGTCGCCTCGACCGCGCGCGACATGGGAGCGTACGTTCGCATGATCGCAAACCAGGGGAAGTCGCCCGAGGGCCGGCTCATTTCCGAAGATGCCTTCGGGCTGTTCTCGAAGCCGCACATTTCCGCCGAAGACTTCGGGCCTGGCGCGCACTACGGCTATGGGATTGCGGTGGATACACTCGATGGCAACAGGCTCCTCCGGCATACGGGCGGCATGGTGTCATTCATGTCGTCGATGATGGTGGACATCGACGAGGGTGTCGGCGGGTTTGCCTCTGTCAATGCGCAGCAGAACTATCGGCCGAATGCGGTCGTGAAGTATGCGATCCAGCTGATGCGCGCGCAGCGCAAGGGCACCTCGTTGCCGTCGATGCCCGATGCGGACGATGCGGCGAGCGTGAAGAATGCTGCCGATTACGCGGGCGTCTTTGCCGGCAGCGATCGTAGCCTTGAAATCCAGGCCGATGACGACAGGCTCTTTGTCATGCATGACGGTGCTCGCGTCCCGCTGGAACGGCTGAGCAAGCAGGATCGATTCATCGCGCGCCATCATGCGCTCGACCGATTTGCCTTCGTCTTCGGTCGCAAGGACTCCGAGGCGCCTGATAGTGCGATCGTGGAAGTCAGCTGGGGCGGCGACTGGTACCGGAATACGACATATGATGGCCCCATCGAATTCAACTATCCGAAAGCCTGGAACAGCTATGTCGGGCATTACCGCAACGAGAACCCCTGGTTTGGGAGCCTCCGTATCGTCATCAACAAGGGCAGGCTCATGATCGACGGCACGATGCCGCTGGAAACAGACGGCGACCTGTTTCGCCTGCGCGACAGCCCTCGCAACACCGACTGGATCCGGTTCGGCGCGATCGTCAATGGCCGGTGCATGCAACTGAAGCTGTCTGGTGGCGACCTCTGGCGGGTCGCGGCTGCTTGAGTGCGGCCCGAACGGTGACGTAGATGCCGCAGAAGAAAGATCCTGAGAAGCGGGTATTCACGGGCGTCTATTTCGATCGTCCGCAACACGATGCCCTGCGCCGGTTGAGCAAGGAGACGCGCGTGCCGCTGGCGGAGTACCTGCGGGAGGCCGTCAACGATCTGCTCAAGAAATACGGCGTCAAGGCGCCGAAGCCGCGAGTCGGACGTTGAGGGCGGCGATTCAGTCCTTCGATCCCGGACTCGGCGCCCCGAAAACCTGGGCCCAGTAGATTCCTCCGGCGCTTTTCGGGTCCGCGGCGAATGCAACGCCCATTTCGGTGAAGTCCGCGCTCATGAGATTGGCGCAGTGATGCGGACTCTTGACCCACCCCTCGACGACCTGCTCCGGCGTCGCCTGGCCGGATGCGATGTTCTCGCCGATCGTGCGCCATGCGTACCCGGCGCGCGTCGCGCGCTCCGCGGGACTGCTGCCATCGATGCCCGCATGGCCAAGGACGCTGCGATCCGCCATGTCGCGGGCCTGTACCGCGGCCGCGCGCTGCAGCCCTTCTGAAAGCAGGAGCGCCGGAGCGGCGGAAAAACGCTTCCAGCCGCAGCGACGCGAGCGCGACCTCGCGTCGTTGACGAGCTCGAGAACCCTGCGGCTGACGTCCCCCGTCCCTTGGGCTGACGGCGGAATGAGAGGAGCCGCGAGAACAATCCAGGCGGTTCCGTTATCCAGGGCGACGCCGACATCGCGATAGATGGGATTGGTGATGTCCTTGCAGCCCTCATCGGCCAGGGCACGCTTCCGCGCAGCCGCGCTTCCGGATGCTTCCAGCACTGCGGCCTGCACGGCGCGGTACCCCGCTTCCTTCATGGCAGCTTTCAGGTTGCTCCCCGAAGCCTGCGCTTCCGCGACGCGATCGAGAAGCGGATCGTGGCGCAAAGCGGGTGTCACGCCATCGCGGCCGTCGCAGCCCTGCGCGCGAATCGAGTCGATTGAGCGGACCAGATCCGAATTCGTGGCGTTGGCGTGGGAGGCCGCCAGCGCCAGAAACAACAGCGAGGACTTCATTGATTGGAATCATAGGCGCGGATCCCTTCATTGGCAGCATGTGCCGCGGCCGGTGACTTCGGACATGGCCTCGGGCATCATCCGATCGGTGCCCAGCTCAGTCCTTGACGCCATTGTCATCGGCGGCGGCCACAATGGCCTTACCTGTGGCGCATATCTCGCCAAGGCAGGCAAGAAAGTCCTGGTGCTCGAACGCCGGCCGATCATTGGCGGTGCCGCCGTGACCGAGGAATTCGCGCCCGGCTTCAGGACGTCAACCTTTTCCTACGTCATGAGCCTGCTGCACCCGAAGGTCATACGGGACCTTGGACTGCGCGATCTCGGTTTGACGGTGCTGCCGGCGACCGACCTTTTTTGCCCGATCGGTACCGATGACTACATCGTATTCAGTGGTGACGTCCGGAAAACCGCCGGGCAGTTTGCACGCTTTTCACGGCGTGATGGCGAGATCTATCCAGAGTTCGACGCGTGGCTCAACGAGGCCGCGAGCATCGTGCGCCAACTGCTGCTCGACACGCCGGTCGATCCAACGAGAAGCGATTTCAGGGGCCGTCGCGAACTGTTCAGGCTCGCGTGGAAATACCGCAGGATCGGCAATAAGTTTTATCGGCTCATGGACCTCCTGACGATGAGCGCGGACGACTTCCTGGCACGCTGGTTCGAACACAGCGTGACGCGGGCCGTTCTCGGCTACTACTGCTCGATCGGCACGTTCGCGGGACCCAAGACTCCCGGTTCGGCCTATGTCGTCCTTCACCACATCATGGGCGAGCACGAAGGCGCCGGTGGCTGGGGTTTCATCCGCGGTGGCATGGGCGCCATCAGCGAAGCGATTGCGGAGAGCGGCCGGCGCCACGGCATGGACATACGGACCGACGCCGAGGTCGTCCGGGTCGAGGTCGTGGCAGGTCGCGTGAGCAAAGTGGTCACTGCTGCAGGCGAGGAGTTCACCGCCCGCGCGGTCGTGGGCAACGCGAGCTGCAAGATCCTGTTTGACCGCCTGGTTGCGCCCGAGCACCTGCCGCCCGAATTCCTCAAGCACATTCGCGACTACCGGACCTTTTCGACGGCATTCAAGATCAATGTCGCCGCGGAGGCACCGCCGCGATTCGCGGCCTTCGATGCGGCCCGATGCGGTTTCGATGCGCCCAACTACATTCACATCGGCCCGACGGTCGAATACCTTCAGGAGGCCTATGACGACGCCTGCCACGGACGCTATTCAAGCCGGCCATTCATCACGGCGGTCGTGCCGACGACCGTCGATGACACATTGGCGCCGGCCGGGAAGCATGTCGTCAATCTGTTCGGCGGCCACGCGCCGTATGCCCTGGACGGCCGAGATTGGAACGACGCACGGCCGGCTTTCGTGAAGAACGTTTTCGACACGATCGACGAACTGGCGCCGGGGTTCAGCGGCGGCATCATCGACAGCCAGGTCCTGCTGCCGCCGGACATCGAGCGAATCATCAACACGCCGCAGGGCCATATCTTTCACGGTGAGCTGGCGCTCGAACAGCTTTTCTTCCAGCGGCCCGCTCCTCATTACTCCGACTACCGGTCGCCGATTCGCGGCCTGTATCAATGCGGCTCGTCCACGCATCCGGGTGGAGGCGTATCCGGCATTCCGGGTCACAACGCGGCGCGCGAAATCCTGCGGGACTGGCGCTCCCTGTCGCGGTAGTGCACCGATGAATTCCGGCGGTAGCGAAGGCCTGGACGAGCTGATCGAGATTCAGCGGACTGGCTATTCACTCGACCGCGCATTCTATGCCGACGCCGCGATATTCGAGCGCGACCGTGAGCGCGTATTCCGCAATCACTGGATACTCGCGGCGCATGCATCGCAGTTCGAAAAGCCGGGCGATTACCGCCTTTTCGACATCGCGGGCGAGAGCATCATCCTGGTCCGGGACCGGGAGGAGGGCATTCGCGCGCACTACAATGTCTGCCGTCATCGAGGGAGCCGCGTTGTGCTCGAGCCTTGCGGCAACGCCCCGGCGTTGACGTGCCGGTATCACGGCTGGACCTATGCGCTCAATGGCTCGCTCCGGGCCGCGACGCACATGCCGGAAGACTTCGACCGCTCCTGCTTCGGCCTGAAGCCCTGCCACGTGAGGAACCTCGAAGGCCTGGTCTTCGTCAGCCTCGCCGAAGGAAAAGCGCCGGACTTCGACGCAATTGCGAACGGCCTGACGCCATTCCTGGTCCTGCACGGCCTTGCAACGGCGCGCGTCGCGGCGCAGCGGACTTTCTCCGTGCAGGCCAACTGGAAGCTCGTGGTCGAGAACTACCTCGAGTGCTACCACTGCAAGCCCGCGCATCGCGAGTACTGCGCCGTCGAAATCAAGGCAGACGGCATCGGCGACGGGTCGCCTGCGGCACGGCAGCGCTATGAGGCGCGAGAGCGCGAATGGCGCGCCGGAGCCAAGGGGCTGGATACGCTGATCGCCGAGGTCGGCACGAGCCTGCCGCTCGACGAAAGGTTGTCGAGGACACCGATCGCCGTCGCGTACCGGGCGCCGCTACGCGCGTCGTACGTCACGGCCACCGAGGATGGCCGGCCTGCGGCGCCACTGATGGGCCGGTTCCGCGATTACGACGGCGGCGAGACTGCGCTCGCCGCGGACCCGTTCACCTACATGCTTGCGTACAACGACTACGCAGTCTTCTTCGCATTCGTACCGCGCGATGCGGACCACAGCGACATCGTCTGCACCTGGTTCGTGCACGGCGAAGCGCGTGAAGGCAGTGACTACGACCTCGAGCGCCTGACGTGGCTGTGGAGCGTCACGACGGAGCAGGACAAGGCGATCATCGAGGCGAATTCGTCTGGCGTCCGCTCCCCGAGCTACCAGCCGGGTCCGGCATCGCTGCTGGAAACGGACCTGGCGGGATTTCGCGAGTGGTACTTGTCGTGCATCGGCGCTGCAGGCCGGGCCTCGCGTCTCGGTAACGTCCGGGGTGGCCGCTATTTCGCAGCCTGAACTCCGCACCGACTGGACGATCTTCCTGACGACGGTCGCGACGATCGCGCTCGCGTGCGTTCCGATCTTCGCGTTTCGCGATAGCGCGGCCGCGACGATCACCGGGGTCTTCGACGTCGTGACACGGAATTTCGCGGTCGTGTATCTCTGGTATGGGACCGGCGTCGTGGTCTTCCTGGCCTGGCTCGCGGCGAGCCGGTTCGGCCGGGTTCGCCTCGGGGCTTCGCATGAACGGCCCGAGTTCTCCACGTTCAGCTGGCTGGCGATGATTTTCTGCGCCGGCGTCGGCGCGACACTTCTGTACTGGGCCGTCATCGAATGGGGCTACTACATCGCCAAGCCGCCTTACGGGCTCGCGCCCCGCAGCCCCGAGGCGATCGAGTGGGCGGGTACGTACGGCATGTTCCATTGGGGAATCACCGGCTGGGCGATCTTCTGCCTTCCGGCCATTGCCATCGCTTACCCGTACTACGTGCGCAAAATTCCTTACCTCCGGCTCAGCACCGCCTGCAGCGCGTTCCTGCCGGAGGGCGTGACCGGCGGGCGTGGCCGCGCCCTCGACTTCCTGTACATGATCAACCTCATCGGAGGCACCGGAACGTCGCTCGGGCTCTCGACTCCGATGATCTCGGCGGCGGTCGCCGAGCTCCTCGGGCTCGATCGGCGTTTCCTGCTGGATGTCGCCGTCGTCGTCGGGTGCATCGCGGTGTATGGCACCAGCGCCTTCCTCGGCCTGCAACGCGGGTTCAAGCGAATGTCGGATGCCACCATGATCCTGGCGCTATTGCTGCTGCTCTTCATTCTCGTCGTCGGTCCCACGCTCTTCATCCTGAAGATGGGGACCAACAGCATCGGGCTCATGCTGCAAAACCTGTTCCGCATGAACACCTGGACCGACCCGGTCCGCAACAGTGGATTCGTCGAGAGCTGGACGGTGTTCTACTGGGCGTGGTGGATGGCGTATGCGCCATTCGTCGGGATCTTCGTGACCCGCATTTCCCGCGGCAGGACGCTGCGCGAGGTGATCGCCGGGATGCTGACCTTCGGCAGCCTGGGCGCAGCAGCGTTCTACATCGTGCTCGGCAACTACGCCATGCACCTCGACCTGCAGGGCCTGCTCGACGTGACGGGCATGATGGCGAATGGCGGCGAGGCGGCAGCGATCACGGCCGTGATCCAGAGCCTGCCGTTCGGGCAGATTGCACTCGCCATTTTCGTGCTGGTCGCGGTCGTGCTGCTGGCGACGACTTATGACTCGGCGTCGCACACGCTTGCGTCCGTTTCCACGCAGCGACTCGAGGCAGGCCGCGACCCGGCCCGCTGGAACCGCGTGTTCTGGGCCTGCGCACTCGGATTCCTGCCGATCACCCTGCTGTTTGCCGAAGGCGGACTCAAGGTCATTCAATCGGCGACGATCGTGGTATCGGTGCCGCTGCTGGCCGTCGGCGTGCTGATGGCGCTGTCGCTGATGCGAATGTTGCGGGAGGACGCGCGCGATCGAGCAGAGAGCTCCTGAATCGATTCCGGTTCAGTTCCCCAAGACCCGCGCGAAGATCTCGCAGGCCCAGTCCACTTCGTCGGCGGTTACAATCAGCGGCGGCGCGATCCGGATGGTGTTCTCATGCGTGTCCTTGGCAAGCAGGCCCGCGTCGCGCAGCTTTTCGCAGTACCGCCGCGCACCGCCAGCCTCGGGCAGCAGCTCTACGGCAAGCATCAACCCGCGGCCGCGGACCTCGCGAACGGCAGGGCTGCGGATGTTCCGGAGCTGCGCCATGAAACGGGCGCCCTGTCGCTCGGCATTGGCGATCATGCCCTCCTCGACGAGCACCTTGAGCGCCATGCGCGCAATGGCGCAGGCGAGCGGATTGCCGCCGAACGTGCTGCCATGCTGGCCGGGCTGCAGGACGCCGAGCACCTCCGAGTTCGACAGCACGGCCGAGACCGGATAGTAGCCGCCGGAAAGTGCCTTGCCGATGAGCGTGACATCGGCCTCGATGCCCTCGTGCTCCTCGGCGAGCAGCTTGCCGGTGCGGCCGAGGCCGGTCTGGATTTCATCGAGTATCAGTGTGACGTTGCGGCCGCTGCAGAATGCCCGCACCTTCGTGAAGTAACCGGGAGGCGGAATGATGACACCGGCTTCGCCCTGGATCGGCTCGACCAGGAAGGCCACCGTGTTCTCATTGACAGCCGCCGCGAACGCGTCGTAGTCGCCAAACGGAACGATGCGGAAGCCGGGCGCAAACGGGCCGAATCCGCCACGCGCGTCCGGGTCGGTGCTGAAGCCCACGATGGCGAGCGTGCGGCCGTGGAAGTTGTTCGCGCAGACGATGATTTCGGCGCGGTCCGCAGGCACGCCTTTCACCTCATAGCCCCACTTGCGCACAGCCTTGAGCGCCGACTCGACCGCCTCCGCTCCGCTGTTCATCGGCAGGATCTTGTGGGAGCCGGTGAGCTTCGCGAGATCCTCGTACAGGAGCGCGAGCTGGTCGTTGCGGAACGCGCGCGAGGTGAGCGTCAGCCTCTTCGCCTGCTCGACCATCGCTGCGAGGATCCTGGGATGGCAGTGGCCCTGGTTCAGCGCCGAATAGGCCGACAGGCAGTCGAGGTAGCGCTTACCGTCGTTGTCCCAGACCCACACACCCTGTCCGCGGACCAGGACGACGTCGAGCGGCTTGTAATTGTGGGCACCGAGGCGCGCTTCGATCGCGATCAGGTCGCGGGTCATCGAGTCGATGGGTGTATCCGGATTAAGCATCGTCGCTGCGCCTCATGAGGGTGCTCTTGCCGAACAGCGAACCGACGAGATCCACGGCGACCTCGGCTGAGCGGTTGTGGACGTCCAACGCGGGATTGAGCTCCATGATGTCGAGCGACGCGAGGAGCTCCGTGTCCGCCACCATCTCCATGCAGAGCTGCGCCTCGCGGTAGGACGGGCCGCCCGGCACGGTGGTGCCGACGCCCGGCGCGATGTCGGGGTCGAGGAAGTCGATGTCGAAGCTGACGTGCAGGTGCGTGTCGCGATCAAGCCCCGCGAGCGCCGCTTTCATCGCGGCGCGCATGCCCGTCTCGTCGATGTAGCGCATGTCGAAGACTTCGAAGCCGAGCTCGTGCACGAAACGCTTCTCGCCGATGTCGACGCTGCGGATGCCGATCTGGCGGATCTCGGATGGCTGCATCGCAGGCGCCTTGCCGGCGATCTCGACGAGCTCGCGCGGACCATGGCCGAGGAGGATGGCGACCGGCATGCCGTGGATATTGCCGCTCGGCGTCAGGACGCTCGTGTTGGTATCCGCGTGCGCATCGAACCAGAGTACGCGAAGCTTGCGGCCGCATTGGCGCGCGTGCTGCGCGGCAGCGGCGATCGAGCCGATCGCGAGCGAATGATCGCCGCCGATGAGGATCGGCAGCCGTTTGGCGGCAAATTCCGCGTGGCAGGCATCGAAGACAGCGCGGGTCCAGGCGATGACCTGCGGCAGGTGGCGGTAGCCGTCGACGGGCGGAAGGCCCGGGTTGCCGGGCCCCTGCAGGTTGCCGCGGTCAGAGACTTCGACGCCTTGCGATTCGAGCATGGACTGGAGGTGCGCGACACGCAGCGCCTCCGGACCCATCGAAGCGCCGCGCGTGCCGGCTCCGATGTCCGTGGGGGCGCCGATGATCGAGGCTTTTTTCATGCTTGCGCGGCAGCAGTTGGTCGGGGTGAAGCGATTACAGGTATTCCGGCACAGCCTATCAGGGTCCGAGTGAAATGAATTGCATAGAGGGTTGCCCGTGGCTCAGGCTGGGCGCAGGCCCATGAATTTGAATTTGGCTCGGTTTCTCTGTAAGCGGCGAGCCAAGCTGCCCGGCCCGAAACCTCGTCGCGGCCGCCTGATTAGTCTCGGTGCGATCGCAATATTTTCTCTGATCGCAGCCGCAAGATGCGATGTCTCGACGACGCTTACCGCATTTGTACTAAACGCCGACGGTTCGCTGACCAATGGCCAGTAGTCGTCTCGTAGGCTCCAGTCACGTCTAGTCCATACGACACGGCACGCGGTGTCTCCAACCGGACACCACGAAGGATCTGCCCGAATTGGCGGGTTGCGCGCCAAGACCGTGAGGAACGACCATGTCTAGTTTCACAGATGCAATTCAATCCCTCGGTCACACCATCGACATTGCGGGCAATTCGCTGCGCAACCTGGCAGACGAGAACCGACTCTTGCGCATTCAGAATGAAGAACAGGCGTTCGCATTGGCCCGGTTGATAATGGCGTTCGATGTCATGCGCATGAATGGACGCGCCCGAGCCTAATCCTGGCTGCGCCGACCATGTCAGACGACGCCGAGCATTTCGTCAGGCAGTGCAAGCTGGAACTAGAGCGCTATCCGCGATCTACATTGCCTCATGTCGTCTCGCGCGATTGGTTGGCTGGCGCAGCTATGGCCACGTTGACGACCCTGATGACTATCGCGATCTGCCATTGCTCCTACAGAGGCAAGCCGCATGAGCATGCACACGCAACCATAGGATGACCGCGAGCGCACAGTAGAACCAGGGAGACCGCACATGCATATCGATACGGGAAATACGGGCTTCATGCTGCTCTGTTGCAGCCTGGTGATGCTCATGACACCGGGCCTGGCCTTCTTCTACGGGGGCCTCGTGGGCAGGAAGAACGTCATAGCGATCATGATCCAGAGCTTCGTCTCCCTGGCCTGGACGGCGGTGCTCTGGTGGGCTTTCGGCTTTTCCTTGTGCTTCTCAGGTGACTTGCGAAGCGGGACCGATGTGGCAGGGATCATCGGCAACCTTGATTGGGCATTCCTGCGGGGCATCGGACTCGATACGCCTTCGCCCGGCAACGACACGATCCCGATGTTTGTCTTCTGCGCCTATCAGATGATGTTCGCGATCATCACCCCGGCCTTGATCACGGGAGCCTTCGCCAACCGCGTCACGTTCAAGGCCTACCTGCTGTTCCTCACGGCCTGGCTTGTCCTCGTCTACTTCCCCTTCGTGCACATGGTTTGGGGCGGCGGGCTTCTGGCGCGGTGGGGCGTGCTGGATTTCGCCGGCGGTATCGTGGTGCACATCATCGCGGGAAGCGCGGCACTCGCCTCGGTCCTCTACGTAGGCAAGCGCAAGGTCCTTGACCGCGGTGCCCACAGCATCCCTATGGTCGCGCTGGGCGCAGGCCTGCTCGGGTTCGGGTGGTACGGCTTCAACGCAGGCTCCGAGTTCCGCGTCGACTCGGTGACGACCGTCGCGTTCCTGAACACGCACCTCGCCGCCTCCTTCGCCGCCATCGCCTGGCTCTGCATAGACTGGATGACCTCGAAGAAGCCTAAGTTCATCGGCTTGCTCACGGGCGGCGTGGCGGGCTTGGCCACGATCACGCCCGCCGCCGGCTTCATCTCGCCCGCCTCCGCGTGTCTCATAGGCGTCGTCGCCGGCATAGTCTGCTTTTATGCCGTAGAGCTCAAAAATAGGATGGCCTGGGACGATGCCCTCGACGTCTGGGGAGTCCACGGTGTAGGCGGCATACTCGGGACTTTCATGTTGGGCGTTCTCGCCACGACAACGTTCAACCCTGCCGGAACGGACGGCCTCCTGCATGGAAACATGCACTTCTTCCTCGTGCAGTGCGCTGCCATCCTCATCGCTTCCATTTGGGCCTTTGCCTTCACCCTCGGCATGCTGTGGGTCATCGATCGCATCACCCCGGTGAGGGTGAGCGAGGAGACCGAGCAGATGGGTCTGGACCAGGGCCTTGGTGGCGAGACTGCCTACCTCTGAAACGGGATCTTTGAAAATGATAGGAGATTCACTTCTGCAAGCGCTTCGGGGCACGTCGATCAGTTGGAAAGTGAGCGCGTCAACGGCATCGCACATGGCTCACAGGCTTATTAGTCCGTCGGGTTTGGTCCGCTTGGAACGCCCCGTCCGATCTCGGATCTCCCCGGCGACGAGCTTCACGATCCCGAACTTCAAGCTGCTGGACGCGGGTTGATTGCGGTTAACACTTCCGATCGGACGGGAATAGGTCCGCGTCAGAGAAGGTTCGATGAAATGAATGGTCGGGGTGGCAGGATTTGAACCTGCGAGTCCTACGTCCCAAACCTGGTGCGATAGAAGGCTAAAAAGGCGTCCCGATCACGATGCGAAACACGTCCAGGTTCGATCCGAACCGATAGCCAATACCGATTCGAGGCAAGGGCATGTGCCAGATGCGCCGCGGCTCGGTTGTTCCAAGAGTGATGCCGATCTCGTACTGGACCGAATGGCCGCCCTGCACGGCACTGTCGACGGGCCCACCGGGCTGATCGACGTAGTATTCGTTCAACGCGTAGACCAGGTAATCAACGCTCGATTCACGGCCAAACGGCCGGCGTGCTGTCAGGACCGTCTGCAGCCGTGCGAAACGATCGGAGCCATCGGTGCCGCGCAAGTCGACTCCCGCAAAAGTGAGATCGTTGCGCAGCAGCCAGTCGAACCCCTTTCCGCCGAACTCGAAGAGACTCGCGACTCCGACCGCATAGATATTTGCATGTGCATTCACGTCGCGGGCGCGCGCGATGCCTGCCTCGAAGTATGGTTCGAGCGTCCAGTCGGGCTGCAGCTCGAACACAAGCGTCAAGCCGGGCACGAAGCTCACGGAATCCACCTGCGTCGGAATATCGCCGTCCTCGATGTCCTGCAATTCGAAATCATAGAAGCCAAACGTTACCGGCAGGGTCAGCTCGACTCCGAAGCTGGATTCGTCCGTGGATTTCAGCGTGTGGCCGAAGGGCAGTCGGTAGATCTGTAGTGTCCTGCCTGAAACTGAATACACGCCCGAGCCTAACTGTGTGGCGAATGCGAAATTGACCACGTTCTGCTCGTCGCCCGACAGCAAAGACTGTGCGCGCGCGGCCGGCGCAAGTGTGGCCGCGAGCAGGGCCATTGGCAGGTACAACGACCACGATGCGGCTAATTGCCGCATTCTGGCTCCCGCGGAGCACCGGTTCACTGCCTGCGCCATGAACAGACTCCAGTGCGGGTCAGAGCAGCTTGGCAACAATAGAGTGGTCGGGGTGACAGGATTTGAACCTGCGACTCCTACGTCCCGAACGTAGTGCTCTACCAGGCTGAGCTACACCCCGAAATGAGAGCGGGGCAGTGTAAACAAGGCCCCCCGCGCTTTCAACGGCCGCGATTCCGCGTATCTTGCGTGCTCGATCCATCGGGGGAGACCACGCATGACCCGTTTTCTCCGCTTCGCCGGCTGCGTCACCGCGCTGGTTTTCGCGGCCCTCCCGTTGCTCGCAATGGCGCAGGACATCGACTTGGTCGACGTGACGCTCATCGACGGCACGGGCGCGGCAGCGCGTCCGCATGTCACCGTCAGCGTGCGAGGCGGCAGGATCGCGGCGATTGCCGATCGCACGTCGGCGTCAAGCGAAGGTGTCCGTCGAATCGAGCTGGCTGGCCGCTACCTCATGCCCGGGCTCATCGATGCCCATGCGCACATCGAGTCGCCCGCCGCCGCGCTCCGCGCATTGCAATCAGGCGTCACGACCGCGCGCGTGCTGGGCGACACTTACCTGCAGGCGATCGGCACGCGAGATCTCGTTCGCGCGGGTCACGTGCACGGCCCGGAGCTCCTGGTGTCGCCCGGTCACATCCGTCCGAAGCCGGGCCTCGCATTTTTCATCGTCTACCCGCAGTTCGGCGACGCGATCGAAGGCGAGCTTCGCGGCCCCGATCGTATTGCCGAGGCCACGCGCGCGCTGATGGCCAGGGGCGCCGACGTGATCAAGGTCGGCGCCAGCGAACGTGCCGGGCTCGCGAACGCCGATCCGCGCAAGCCCGAACTGACGGAAGACGAAATGCGCGCAGCCGTCAATGAGGCGGCAAAGAAAGGCCTCTACGTTGCGGCGCATGCGCACGCAGGCGAAGGCGCGGCGAATGCCGTCCGCGCCGGCGTGCGCAGCATTGAGCACGGCACCTGGGTCGGTGACGAAACCCTTGCCGAGATGAAGCGGCGCGGGACGTTCTTCGTGCCGACGCTCGCGGTCATGAGCCCGCTCGGCGATCCGCGCGGCAATTCCGCCGATGATGTGGCGCTCCAGTTGCGGACGCAGTCAATGATGGGGCCGCTGCGGGCGGCCGTCCGCAAGGCACATGACCTCGGCGTGAGCATCGCGGCTGCGACCGACGGCAGCTACGCCGATCAGGACGACACCGGCCGCATCCGGATCGCGCATGAAATCGCGATGCTGCGCGAGCACGGCGGGTTCACGCCAATCGAATCGATCAATGCCGCCACCCAGAATGGAGCACGTGTGCTCGGCATCGAGTCCCGAACGGGCACGGTGCGAGTCGGACTCGAAGCCGATCTCGCCGCCTACGACGGCGATCCGCTCACCGACAGCACGACGTTATTCGAGCCACGCCTCGTCATCAGCAACGGGGAAATCGTCGTGGAAGGCGCGGGCTTGTAGGCTCAGGATCTGCGGGTGACTGCGAAGCGGACCAGGGCCTCCAGCCCGTCGCGATAGCGGGACGGCGGAACGCCGGCCAGGGCCTTGAGCGCCTTGTCGACTTCGTTCTCGGCGAGCTGCGCGGTGTAGTCGAGTCCTCCGGTGCTTTCGATGACGGCGCGGATCGGCCCCTGTTCCTCTGTTCCGCCTTGCTCGATTGCGTTACGGATCAGCGAGGCTGACTCGGCGTCGCTGTGCGCGAGCGCGTGGATCAGGGGCAGCGTCGGCTTGCCTTCAGCGAGGTCGTCGCCGATATCCTTGCCGAGCTCCTCGTTGTCCCCGCGGTAATCGAGCGCGTCGTCGATCAGCTGGAACGCGATCCCAAGGTGCTTTCCGTACAGCGTGAGTGAGGCCTCCACCTCCGCAGGCGCGCGCGCGACGATCGCAGCGATCTGGGCGCCGGCCTCGAAGAGACGGGCGGTCTTTCGGTAAATCACTTCCATGTACCGGATCTCGGTCGTGTCCGGATCGCCGGAGTTCATCAGCTGGAGCACTTCGCCGGCGGCAATTGTGTTGGTCGCGTCGGCCATGACGCGGATGACCCGCGCCGAGTCGAGCGACGCCATCATCTGGAAGGCGCGCGAATAGAGGAAGTCCCCGACCAGCACCGAGGCAGGATTCCCGAATGCATGGTTCGCTGTTTCGCGACCCCGCCGGCGGGCGGAATCGTCGACGACGTCGTCATGCAGAAGCGTCGCTGTGTGGATGAACTCGATCAGCGCGGCGGCCTGGACGTGGGCCGAGTCCCGGGCCCCGCCGGCCTTGGCGGCCAGGACGACGAGCAGCGGACGGAGGCGCTTTCCGCCGCCGGCGACGATGTAGTCCCCGACCTGGTTGACGAGCGCAACGTCGCTGCCGAGCTGACGCCGGATTTCGGCGTCGACTGCGGTCAGGTCGCTGGCGACGAGGGCCCGTATGTCGTTGAGTTGCATGGATTCGCGGCATCCCCGCTGGGCAGGGGCATGGTAGCGGCATTCGGCCTTGCGGGAAATGCGGGACTGGCCCGCCCGGTTTGACCCAGAGGGGCCCCGTCACTACAATTGCCGGCTCTTTTCGGAGTCCAGACAATCATGTACGCCGTCATTGCCACCGGGGGCAAGCAGTACCGGGTGAGCGAGGGAACCGTCGTGCGGGTCGAGAAACTCGACGCCGACGCGGGCGCAACCGTCGAGTTCAACCAGGTCCTGCTGATCGGCGAGGGCGCCGACGTCGCCATTGGCTCGCCCTATGTGACCGGCGCGCTCGTCACCGCGACCGTGCAGGCGCATGGCAAGGCCGACAAGGTCAGCATCGTGAAATTCCGGCGCCGCAAGCACTACCTGCGGCAGAAGGGGCATCGCCAGCCATACACCGAATTGAAGGTGACGGGCATCAAGGCGGCCTGAGGAGTCGAGCATGGCACACAAGAAAGCAGGCGGCAGTACCAAGAACGGGCGCGAGTCCCAGTCGAAGCGGCTCGGCGTCAAGAAGTTCGGCGGTGAAAAAGTGCTCGCCGGAAACATTCTCGTACGCCAGCGCGGCACACCGTATCGCGCGGGCGACAATGTCGGCGTCGGCACGGACCACACGCTGTTCGCGCTGAAGACCGGCCGCGTCCAGTTCAAGAAGAAGGGCGCTGAAAGGCGCACCTTCGTCAGCGTCCTGCCGGAGTAAGGAAGGGCCGCAAGTTTCGATGAAAAACCCCGGCCCGGCCGGGGTTTTTCGTTACGGCGGCAGTGAACGATGAAATTCATCGATGAAGCAATCGTCAAGGTGAAGGCCGGCAACGGCGGCCGCGGCGCGATCGGTTTTCGCCGCGAGAAGTTCGTTCCGTTCGGCGGCCCCGATGGGGGAGACGGCGGAGCGGGTGGAAGCGTTTGGCTGCGCGCACAGCACGGCATGAACACGCTCGTCGATTACCGCGTCCAGCGTACGTTCCGCGCAGGCAATGGCGAACCGGGCGGGGGCCAGGACTGCACCGGACGGGGTGGAGACGACCTTTTCGTGCCCATGCCGGTCGGCACAGTGGTGTTCGACGACGAGACCGGCGAAACGCTCGGTGACCTTTCCAATTCGGGGCAGATGCTCCTCGTCGCAAAGGGCGGCAAGGGCGGATGGGGCAATCAGCGCTTCAAGAGCTCGACCAATCGCACGCCGCGGCAGAGCGGGCCCGGGCTGCAAGGCGAGGCGCGAAGCCTTCGCGTCGAGCTGCGGTTGCTTGCCGACGTCGGACTCCTCGGACTGCCGAACGCCGGGAAATCCACGTTGATTCGCGCCGTTTCGGCGGCGAGGCCGAGAGTCGCCGACTATCCGTTCACGACCCTGTACCCACAGCTCGGCGTCGTCGCGGTCGGCCCGCTGAAGAGCTTCGTGATGGCGGACATCCCCGGACTGATCGAGGGTGCAGCGGAGGGCGCCGGACTCGGCATACGCTTCCTGAAACACCTGCAGCGCACTCGGGTCCTGCTGCATCTGGTCGACATCGCTCCGCCCGATCCGGATGCGGACCCGGTCGAAGGCGCTCGCGCCATCGTGAAGGAGCTGAAGAAATTCAGTCCCGAGCTTGCGAAGAAGAAGCGCTGGCTCGTCCTCAACAAGATCGACTTGCTGAGTGGCGACGAGCTGGAGAATCGGTGTACCGGGATCGTCCGCAGGCTGCGTTACAAGGGGCCGGTATTCCGGATTTCCGGCGCGACCGGCGCCGGGACACGCGAGCTCTGCCAGGCGGTGATGAAGGAACTGGAAAAATGAAGGGGCGCGTCCCCTTCATTTTACTTGGCCGACATCGCCTTCACCTGGCTCGCGAGACGGCTCTTGTGCCGCGCGGCCTTGTTGCGATGGATGATTCCCTTGCGGGCCATCGAATCGATGACGGGCGAGGCGGCCTTCAGGGCTGCCGCAGCCTCGGTCTTCTTGCCGGCTCGAATCGCCTCGAGGACCTTGCGCACGGCGCTGCGCACTTTCGAGCGGTGAGCGACATTCCGCGCGCGGCGTTCGACCGCTTCACGGGCCCGTTTTTCGGCTGACTTGGTGTTGGCCATAAGGGCGCGCATTGTCCGGATGCGGGCCCTGAATGTCAACGCGGTATAGTGCCGCCGGCATGTCGCACGCATTCCTGCGCAATACGACGATCGTCGGCCTGCTGACCCTGCTTTCCCGGATCACGGGCGTGATCAGGGACATGGTCTACCTGATCTCCTTCGGCGCCGGGCCCCTCATGGACGCCTTCCTCGTGGCGTTCAAGATCCCGAATTTCCTTCGAAGGCTGACGGCTGAAGGCGCGTTCTCACAGGCCTTCGTGCCGGTCATCTCCGAGTACAAGGTGAACAAGACCCACGCGGAAGTCCGCGAGCTGGTCGCGGGTGTTTCCGGCGTGTTCGGCCTGTTGCTTTTCGTCATCACGCTCATCGGAGTCGTTGCGGCGCCCGTGCTCGCCTTCCTGTTCGCGCCGGGGTTTCACGGGGAAGACGATCGCTTCGACCTGACGATCCAGATGCTGCGCTTCACCTTCCCGTACATGTTCTTCATCTCGCTCGTCGCGCTCGGAAGCGGCGTGCTGAACAGCTATGGCCGCTTCGCGGTGCCGGCGCTCAACCAGACGCTGCTGAACCTCGTGATGATCGTCGCGGCGGGCGTGGTCGCGCCGCACTTCCCGAAGCCGGGCCTCGTACTCGCGATCGGCGTATTCGCCGCAGGCGTCGTCCAGCTCGTCGCGCAGTTTCCGGCGCTCCGTGCGCTGAACCTGCTGCCGCGGCCGCAACTCAATCGCGCACACGAGGGCGTGCGCCGGATCGCGCGGCTGATGCTGCCTGGCATCTTCGGCTCCTCGGTCGCGCAGGTGTCGCTCCTGCTCGACACGATCATCGCGTCCTTCCTGGTGGTCGGCAGCGTCACCTGGCTTTACAGCGCCGACCGTCTCGTCGAGTTCCCGATGGGAGTTTTCTCGATCGCGCTCGCGACCGTGATCCTGCCGGGCCTGTCATCGCATCATTCGGAGAAGTCGCCGGAGAAATTCAACGCGACCCTCGACTGGGCGCTCCGCTTCACGCTCACAATCGTGGCACCTGCGTCAGTCGGCCTTTTAATGCTCTCGGGCCCGCTCATGTCGACGTTTTTCGGCTACGGCGAATTCACCGACCACCATGTCCTCATGTCCAGCTACGCTCTGATGGCCTACTCGTTTGGCCTGATAGGATTTTCGATGGTGAAAGTCCTCGCGCCCGGCTATTTCGCGCGCCAGGATACGAAGACGCCCGTCAGGGTCGGTGTGATCGCACTCGCCATCAACATGGCCTTCAATGTCTGCGTCGTGGTGCCCGCTTACCTTTATGGCTTGCCGGCTCCACACGTGCTGCTCGCGGTGTCCACGGGTCTCTCGGCGCTCATCAACGCGACGCTCCTTTATCGCGGGCTCCGCCGGGACGGAATCTATCGGCCGTCTGCCGCATGGAAGAAACTGCTGTCACAGATTGCCCTCGCGAGTCTGGCCATGGCGGGTTTCCTCTGGTGGATCTCCGGCAATTGGGCGGACTGGGCCGACTGGTCCGCGACGCGCAGAGCTGCCTGGCTGGGGCTCTGCGTGATCGGCGGAGCGGCGGTCTATTTCGGTGTGCTCGGTCTCGCCGGAATGCGCCCGCGGCACCTGAAGCATCTATAATTGCTAAGCACGATTTGCGATCCGGCAGGGCCATGCTGATTCGACGTGGTTTCAAATCCTGCCGGGACGCGGATCGCGGGCGAGCCGTCGCGATCGGCAACTTCGACGGCGTGCATCTCGGGCACCAGGCGATCCTGGCGGTATTGCAGCAGGGCGGCCGCGAATCTCGGCTGCCGACGGCCGTGGTCTGTTTCGAGCCCCTGCCGAAGGAATTTTTCGCGAAGGCCGCACCGCCGGCGCGGCTGATGCGGCTCTCGGACAAGGCGGAGTGCCTCGCCGAAACCGGTGTCGATGAACTGCGAGTCCTGCGATTCGACGCGAAGCTTGCCGGTCTCGAGGCGGGCGATTTCATCGAGCGTGTGCTCGTCGGGGCATTGAGGGCGAAGCGGGTGGTGATCGGCGAAGGATTCCGGTTCGGACGAGGCCGCGGCGGTGACGTGGCGATGCTGCGCCGCGCTGGCGCCGGTTGCGGATTTGCCGTCGACGCGGTGCCGCCGCGCATGGCCGATGGTCAGCCGATCAGCTCGACACGCCTGCGTGCAGCGATCGCAGCCGGTCAGATGGAGGAGGCGAGGTCTTTGTTGGGACGGGACTATAGGATCAGCGGGCGCGTCATCACGGGCACCAAGCTCGGCCGCAGGCTCGGATTTCGCACGGCCAACATGCGTCTGCACCGGCGCGTGTCGCCGGTCGCCGGGATCTTCGCAGTCCGCGTTTCCGGCGCGGGTCTCGATCGCCATCCCGGTGTTGCCTCGGTCGGGACGCGGCCAACGATCGGGGGCGCGGAGTGGCTGCTCGAGTCGCACCTGTTCGATTTCGATGGGGACCTGTACCGAAAGCGGCTTGCCGTCGACTTCATCGCGAGGCTCCGCGACGAGGTCCGCTTTCCGGACGTCGAGGCAATGACTGCACAGATGCATGAAGACGCGCGTAGGGCGCGGAAGCTCCTGGCTACCTGAGGAATCGCGTGGACTACAAGCCGACACTCAACCTGCCGGACACCGCCTTCCCGATGAAGGCGGACCTGGCGCGTCGCGAGCCGGAGATGGTCGCCCGCTGGCTCGGCGATGACATTTATATGGAGCTTCGGCGCCGCGCCGCCGGCCGGCCGAAGTTCGTGCTGGTCGACGGCCCGCCCTATGCGAATGGCGTGATCCACCTCGGGCATGCGATCAACAAGGTCCTGAAAGACATCATCGTCAAGTCGCGGACGCTCGACGGTTACGATTCGCCTTACGTGCCGGGCTGGGACTGCCACGGCCTGCCGATCGAGCAGCAGGTCGAGAAGAAGTACGGGCGCGTAGGGCAGAAGCTCGATGCCGACGCATTCCGCAAGGCCTGCCGCGAGTTCGCCGCAAGCCAGGTCGATGCCCAGCGCGTCGATTTCCAGCGCCTCGGCGTGATGGGCGACTGGAACGATCCGTACCTCACGATGGCCCCGCGCTACGAAGCGGAGCAGCTTCGTGCCTTCGCCGCAATTATCCGCCGTGGTCACCTGGTGCCCGGCTTCAAGCCGGTGCACTGGTGCCTCGACTGCCGTTCCTCGCTTGCCGAGGCGGAAGTCGAATACGAGGACCGCGATTCACCGTCGGTTGACGTGCGCTTTCCAGTCGTCGATCCGCTCGATGCCGCACGGCGCTTCGGCCTGACGAGCGGGGAGGTGGCGAAGGCGGCGGTGGCGATCTGGACCACGACGCCCTGGACGCTGCCCGCGAACCAGGCGGTGTGTCTGCACCCGCTGTACGACTACGTGATCGCCGAGTTCGAGCGTGCTGGCGGCACGGAACGCATGATCGTCGCCGAGGCGCTGCTCGAGTCGTTTGCGAAGCGCATTGGCTCGACGGCCCATCGGGTGCTCGGCATGGCCAAGGGCCAGGCGCTCGAGGGGCTGCGCCTCGAGCACCCGTTCTACGAACGCGAGGTGCCCGTGATACTCGGCGAGCACGTGACGCTCGATGCCGGCACCGGCGCCGTCCACACGGCGCCCGGCCACGGCGCCGACGACTACGAGTTGGGGCGGCGCTACAACCTCCCGATCGACAATCCGGTCGGGAACGACGGGCGCTTCGTCGCCGGCACGCCGCTCTTCGAAGGACTTTCGGTGTTTGACGCGAACCCGAAGATCGTCGAGACAGTCGATAAGGCCGGGAGGTTGATTCACCAGGAATCGTATCGCCACAGTTACCCGCATTGCTGGCGCCACAAGTCGCCGGTGATCTTCCGCGCCACGCCACAGTGGTTCCTGAGCATGGAAAAGGCGGGGCTTCGCCGCGACGCCCTGGCCGCGATCCGCGGCGTGCAATGGATTCCCGGCTGGGGCGAACAACGCATCACGAGCATGATCGAGACGCGGCCCGATTGGTGCATCTCGCGCCAGCGCGCCTGGGGCGTGCCGCTCGCCATGTTCGTGCACAGGGAAACAGGCGAGCCGCATCCGCAAACGCCGGAGTTGCTGGAGCAGGTCGCCGACATCGTCGCCGAGGGCGGAATCGAGGCCTGGTTCGCGCTGAATCCCCGACACCTGCTCGGCGATGAGGCGCTCGCGTATGAGAAATGCGACGACGTGATGGACGTCTGGCTCGACTCGGGCTCTGTTCATCACTGCCTGCCGGCCCTGCGGCCCGGCCTCATTCCATTTCCGGCCGACGTCTATCTCGAAGGCTCGGACCAGCATCGCGGCTGGTTTCACAGTTCGCTGCTCGCGTCCGTTGCTGGACGCGGTGTCGCGCCTTACCGCCAAGTAATCACGCACGGATTTTTCGTGGACGAGACGGGCCGGAAGATGTCGAAGTCGCTCGGCAACGTCATCGCGCCGCAGAAGGTCATGCAGACACTCGGCGCCGATGTGCTCAGGCTCTGGGTCGCGGCGACGGACACAAGCGGTGAGATGAATGTTTCCGACGAGATCCTGAAGCGGATGTCCGACAGCTATCGGCGCATGCGCAACACCATTCGCTTTCTGCTCGGGAACCTGGCGGGCTTCGACCCGGCGCGCGATGCGGTGCTGGCGGACAAGCTCGTCGACCTCGACCGATGGGCGCTCGCGCGGGCGGTCGCGCTCCAGGAAGAGGTGATCGAGGCTTACCGGACCTATCAGTTCCACCTGATCTACCAGAAGGTGCACAACTTCTGCGTCGTCGAGCTCGGCTCGTTCTGGCTCGACATCCTGAAGGACCGGCTCTACACGACGCCGGCCAAGAGCGACGCCCGCCGTTCGGCGCAGACCGCGATGTACCACGTCGCAGAAGCCATGGTTCGCTGGCTCGCGCCGATCCTCTCGTTCACCGCGGAGGAAATCTGGAAATTCCTGCCGGGCGAGCGCGACCCGTCCGTATTCTTCTCGACGTGGTGGAAACTCCCCGCCGTCGCGAAGGAGAGCGCCATCGACTGGAATGCGGTCATCGCGCTCAAGGCCGACGTCGCACGCGAGCTCGAGAGGCTCCGTGCCGCGGGCGAGCTCGGCGCTCCGCTCGAGGCGGCGGTGGACGTCTATCTCGACGAGGCGCAGCATCGTCGAATGGCTGCCATCGGCGACGAGCTGCGTTTCGTGCTGATCACTTCGCAGGCGAGGCTCCGTCCGGCCGCGGAGCGGCCAGCGTCGGCGGTCGCAGCGGAATCCGTCGCGAAGGAGGGCGCCTGGATTTCGGTCTCCGTGCTGGACGCGCCCAAATGCGCGCGCTGCTGGCATCGCCGCACCGACGTCGGCCAGGATGCAAGGCACCCGGAAATCTGCGCGCGCTGCGTGACGAATCTCGACGGCGCCGGTGAAACGAGGCGCTACGCATGAAGCTCCCGCACATCCAGGAGAAAACCGCGCTCATCTGGGTCTGGCTCTCGGCGATCGTGGTTGCACTCGACCAGTTCACGAAGTGGTACGTTGTAGGTAACTTCCAGATTTACGAGATCCGGCCCGTCGGGCCCTTTCTCGACCTCACGCGCCTGCATAACGAAGGTGCTGCTTTCGGGCTCCTGGCCGACGCGGGTGGCTGGCAGCGCTGGTTCTTCCTCGGGCTCGCGGCCGCCATCGCGCTCGCCATCCTATGGTGGCTGCGCTCGCTGCCGGCGCGCGGCCACTACTGGCTTTCGATCGGGCTCGCGCTGATCCTGGGCGGCGCGGTCGGCAACGCCTACGACCGCTTTGCGGATGGCTACGTCGTCGATTACCTGCATTTCCACTGGGGCGGACATTTCTTTCCGGCATTCAATGTCGCCGACATTGGCATCACGAGCGGCGCGATCATGCTGATCATCGATGCCCTTTTTGTGAGTCAGCGTAACAGGGCGGCGGTGCCGTGAAAGTGCTGCTCGCGAACCCGCGGGGATTCTGCGCCGGGGTCGATCGGGCGATCGACATCGTCGAGCGGGCGATCGAGCTCTTTGGCGCGCCGATCTACGTCCGCCACGAGGTCGTGCACAACAAGTTCGTGGTCGACAGGCTGCGCGACCTCGGCGCCGTGTTCGTGGATGAGCTGGATGCCGTGCCGGAAGGCGCGACCGTGATCTTCAGCGCGCACGGGGTGCCGAGCGCAGTCGAGAACGAAGCTGCGCGACGCGGGCTCACGGTGTTCGATGCGACCTGCCCGCTCGTCACCAAGGTGCACATGGAAGTCGGCAGGTACGCGCGCGACGGGCTCGACGTGATCCTGATCGGCCATGCCGGGCACCCGGAGGTCGAAGGCACGATGGGGCGCTTCGACACGGCGCACGGTGGGCACATCCACCTGGTGGAGACAGTTGCGGATGCGCAGAAGATCGCCGTGCGCGATCCGGCGAAGCTCGCCGTCGTGACGCAGACGACGCTCTCGGTCGACGACACGGCAAAGGTGATGACCGCGCTCCGCGGGCGTTTCCCGACGCTCGCGACGCCGCGCAAGGAAGACATCTGCTATGCGACGCAGAACCGCCAGGACGCGGTCAAGGAGCTCGTCTCGCAGTGCGACGTGATCGTCGTCGTCGGTTCGCGGTCAAGCTCGAATTCAAATCGCCTGCGCGAGATCGCGACGACGCGCGGGATTCCCGGCTATCTCGTCGACGGGGCGGAAGACCTCAAGCGCGAGTGGTTCGAGGACAAGCGGGCGGTGGGCGTGACGGCAGGCGCATCGGCGCCGGAATCGTTGGTGAAGGAAGTCGTCGAGCGACTGCGCGAATGGGGCGGGCGCGAAGCGGTTGAAATCGTCGGCCGCGAGGAGCGCATCGTGTTCGGCCTGCCGCAGGCGCTGCGCCAGGTTGCGAAATCCGAGTCCGCCGGCCGCTAGGGCCCTACCAGCAGCGCCGGGAACTGTCAGAGCCCTGCGAATCCGAGGCCAGACGGCGACCACTCTGGTCGATTGAAAGTATCTGGCACAGGGGATCCGCGCGATCACCGGCAGTTGTCGCCACGACCCGAAATTCGGCTGCAGTGGCGATCGCGATGGCGAGTGCGTAGTGACCGCCGGGTGTCTGTGAGGAGACGGGGAGTCCCGGAGGATCCTGTCCCGCGACCGCGTCGAGTCGATCGCCGTAGCGACCATTGGCCAGGTGAAACTTTTCCTGCTCCACGGCCGCGACGAGCAGCGCCTGGACCGCCTGCACGCGATGGCTTCGCAACACGTGATTGCGGTACGAGGATGCCGCGATCATCGTCGTGATCGCGACGATGGCAAGCGCGATCACCACCTCGATCAGGGTGAAACCGGCGGAGGCGTGAGTTTTCGCCACGAGGTTCTCACGGGATCTCCGGCATAGCCGGGATCAAAGGTTTCGCCGCCGATGATTCCAAAGGGACGTGGCCGGCAGCCTTCGCAGGTTTCCTGCCAACGCCCCGGAAATCCGAATCGGGCGCCGACCGGAAGACCGGAAGCAGGAATCTCATCGGGCTGATCGTCTTCCGACTCCACGCCTGTCGCATGCGGCAGCGCAGTTTGGACGTCGAGCGCATAGCTGCGCGACACGGATTGCGGCGGGCCGCAGGGCGCGGCTTCATCGATCGCCAGAGGCTGGTACGTCTGGAATCGAAGCACACTGTCAAATGTGACCGTGGAGCCGATGACTTTTTCGCCCGGGCCGTGCGCGTCGAGCCGGACGAACCAGCCCGGTGAATCGGGAGGCAGTGCGACCGAGGCGCCAGTGGCGTCGTGAAGATCGGACTCGGAGATTTCCTGCGGACCGCCCGCGGCCTCCCGATCGAAGATCACATAGAGGCGGTCCACGATCGTCGCGTCCCCGGGCTTCGAGAGCCCGCCGGAGCCGGCTGCGATTGCGATTCTGTTTTCATTGCCGATCCGCGTGATCGAAACATCGGGCGAAGCATGAAAACGATGGGCGCCAGTACCGAGCCGGGCGAGCCTGTGGGCCGTCGCGAGTTCGGCCGAGCTGCGGCCCGTCGTGAAGTCGAATCGCCATAGGCCGCCGGCCACGTCGAGGACGTAGCTTCGATCCAGGTAGCCATCGCCATCGAGATCGAGTGCGCGCGGCGCGCTCGAAAGGCCGGCGAGCCCTGCGATCGCGAGTTCCGGGCCGTTGCCGCCGGCCGACCACAGGATCTCGCCCGTGAGTGCATCGGCTATATGCTGCGAACTGCCATAGGCTGTCGCCGGCGCGAGTCCCGAATCGAGGCGCGGGTCATGGCCTCCGCCGAGCAGAACGACCCATTCTCCTTCGCTTTGCCCGGAGCCGGCGATCGCGAGCCGCGTCACGACAGGTTCAGCACGGCTTTCCAAACCCGCGTCGGGAAGGGCAAGCGTCCAGAGCAGTTGCGGATCTGTCGGCGTCGCGATGTCGAGCGCGTAGTAGCGGTCGCCGCCCCGGCCAAGGCCAAAGAGCAGCCAGAGGTGCTCACCGTTCGCGATCGCGATGTTCCCATCGCGATCCGCATCGTGGCGGTGCAGCACGAGTGGACCATCGATTCCATGACTGCGGACAGTCGTCGACTCGTTTCGCATGAGAGCCGGAAGGCGCGGCAACATCTCTTTCGGCATCCATGCCCAGAGCTCAACGCCGCTCTCGGCGTCGAAGGCCTGCAGAATGCCGTCGTGGGTTGCCGCGTATGCGACTACGCGGCTGGATTCCGGATACTCGACGACGATCGGCGAATGAGGGCCCGGATCACCGACCGATCCTTGCGACGCGGTCCAGGCCAGCACCTCGTCCAGGGTTTCCGGGTCTCCAGGACCCAGGCCGACGGCCGAACGATCGATGCGAGCGTTGCCGGGCTCCAGCCGAGTGGCTGCATCCAGCAGCCGGCCGGGCGCGATATCCGTGTGAATGCGCCTTGCATCGGGGTCCGGCAGCCTGCCGGCGGCGCCGCCAGCGAGCAGGTTCGAGTCGGGCGCGTCGCTCCAGAGGCTGCGCGTGCCCGGCAGTGGCAATCCACTCGATTGATCGATTGCGGCCTGGCCGTCGCGATCGACGAGTAGCGGCGGTTCGAGCGGGCCTGCAGGCGACCGCAACGCATAGCGCATCAGATTGCCCAACCAGCGTTCCCTGGCGACTGGAACAGTGAGTCCCAGAATGACGCCGGGTTCGCCGGTACTGGAATCGAAAGGCATCAGGCCCGCCGCGGAAAGCTGCGGATCGCCGGCGATCGCAGCATCGTGCTGAAATGCGCGCGCAATCAGGTTGACGTAGGCGAGCGGATCGGCGAGCGACGAGACATCTGCGTCGATCGAGGGCGGCGGGGGCAATGGCGCGATCCAGCTGATCGGCACTGACTGCGAACCAGGCAGGTCTTCGCGCAAGTCCGCTGCTGCCAGCCAATGCCCGAGTGCACCGAGGCAGCTCGTTCCGCAGCCGCCCGTCAGTTCGTCGAAGCCTTGAAGGCTGCTCGCCGTGACAGCAGCCAGCTCGTCTCCGGACGGCTCGCCCGCCGTCAGATAGATGAGCGAGACAGGACGGCATGCATGACTGACTGGAGAAAAATACCGGTCGGGCGCAAGCGGGTTCAGAGCGGCGGGATCGGCGCGCTCATCCTCGCCAAATTGCTTTTGTCCGCCCTGCAGCCAAAGAGCCGCCTCGATGAGTGTCTCCGCGAGCGGCGCTCCACCGGCCGGAGCCGTGCCCAAGATCGATTGCACCTGGGCCGCCACAAGTTCATTGGCTGCAGGCGCGCGTGCCACGTATCCGCCATCGGGACCATCGTCATCGACCCGTATCAGGGCGACTTCGAGGTCGCTGGTCGCGGCAAGCGCCTCGGCGAGCTGGCTCGACATCAGGTCGGCGACATTGCTCTCGCCCGGCGCGCGGGCGGATCGCAGGTAATTGAGGAAATTGCCGGCGTAGAAGATGTAGGGATCGGCAAGCGGCGGCCGGTCCCAGGCGATCTCGAAAGCGACTTGGCCGGTCCATGGCATTCCGTTTTCGTCGCTTGCATACCAGTTGCCCGGCGCGGCGCCGTGGCTTCCGCGATCCGCGCGGCACTCGACGGCCCCGGCGCTGGCCGGACGGGGAACGCCCCAGGCACCGCTGCCGCCGGTCGCATGCCACTGGGCGGCGCGCGATGCAATGAAATAGCCTTGGCGCCCGAGCGGTGCGCGCGCTGCCGCGCATTGCAGGCCGAACGCGGCACTTCCCGGCGAAATGTCGAGGCCCGACTGCTTCGCGCAATCGGGGGCGGGACCCGGACCGCGCCTCCAGTATGCTTTCGTCGCGTCGCAGCGCAAGTCGGCCGCCAGGCTTCCGCCGTAATTGCGAAGCGCATCGTACGGCTCGTCGACCGAGATGATGCTGGACGTCGCGGTTGACCGGTCCAGGATTACGCCGAGAAGCGGACTCACGTCTTCTGGAAGTTGTGCGCGGTGCAGCCAGGCTTCATCCGTGTCGGCGCTGCCGACAAGCGTTACGAGCGCACCCGCAAGAAGCGTCAAGACGCGCGCGAACTCGGCGTAATTTCGCAGGCTCACGATGTGGGCACCACGAAGTAGAAGCCCTGTTCGAGTCGCGCTCTCGCTCCGCGGCCCGACTCTGCTTCGGCGGTGATGAAGAAATGGCGCGCCGTGAACGTTCCGGCGTTCTCGCCGATGCTGAATCCCGTCGGCAGGCTGCCTTGCCCGTCCGCTTCACGAGTCTCGGTTCGATAGTCCGCACGCGCGGTGGCGTCATCGGGAAGAATCGTCGCCGCATCCGTGCCGCCCCGGCGCGCCTCCGAGGCCTCGAGCAGCGCAATTGCGATACCGGCTTCGGCCGCCTCGAATGCGTTCTGCGCCATCTGCTGGTGGCCCGCGAGCGCGAGGGCCGTCATGGCGGCCGCCGCGGCGGCGAGTGCCAGTGCTCCAAGGCCGGACAGCAGGACCAGCACGACGACCAGTGCCGATCCTCGCAGTTTGCAGATCAAGGCAATGCTCCGGCGTTACGCAACTCGACGACGCGCGAGACGCGCTTCCGGCGTTTCATACCCGGCTGGTCGCGCTCCGGAACGTCGCTCTGCACTTCAAGTTCGAGTCGAATCGCGCGCGGAGTGCCGCCGATGGTGGGTTCGTCCGGATCGATCCAGCGGTCGACCGCGAGGTCGGAGTCGACCGGATCGTCCAGGCCGACCTTGAGTTGCAGGTCGGCGATTCCGCTGACGAGTTCCTCGTCCTGGAAGGACGGCCGGGCTCCACCGACCAGTCGCTTGCGCCTCAGCGACGGCCAGTCGCGCCGCCCCGTCGAGTCGCGGCTCACGTAGTAGACGCCGATTTCGAGGTCATGCCGGCGCGCGTCGGGCCCAAGTGCTGCCACCCCATTTGCGGAAAGAGCGGCGGCGCGGAGATTTGTCTCGAGTTGCAGGCGCCCGGTCACCGCGCGCGTGGGCTCGGTCGAGGCATGTCGCAGGACGAGCGTATCGGCGAGCGGCAGCGCGCGGCCTTCCGGTGAGGCGCGGCAGCCGAGCGGCACGCCTGCTCGAGCCGCATAGGCCGCATTCACGGCCACGATGGGTGATCCGAGATCATGCGCCAGCGAGCTGCCGCAACTCCCGGCGACGACGAGATCGGATCGCTCTGTTCCCCCGAGGGAACTTGATCCAGCTACCGTCGTTGCCGGCGGTGCAAGGCCAAGGTAACCGGCGAGACGGATTTCGTCGACCAGCAGGCTGAATGCGGCATCGAGTGCTTCCTCGAGCTGGGCAACAGCCTCGCCCGTTCGATGCGCCGCCCGGCCGCGTATGACAAACGTCGTCGATGCTGCGATCACGATCAATACGAGCAGCATGGCAACCAGGACTTCGACGAGCGTGAGCCCCGCCTCGCGACTCATGTCGTCACCGGAAGTACGAGCCGTTGGACGCCGAGGCCGGCGACCGGCCATTGGATTGAGATGATGTAGGCTGCAGGCATCCCATCGTCGACGACCACGCTTGCGACTGCGCCCATCGGCAGCGCCGCCTCGACTTCGGCCGACCAGTCGAGGATTTCCTGAGCATCAAGTGGCAGCGAGGTGCTGGAATCGCGATCGAGCGCGCGCAATTCCTCGGCCAGCGAACTGGCGAACCGAATGGCAGCGCGTCGGTGCGACGAATCGCGCTCGTTCTGGATGCTTTGACCGAGCACAATACCCGCTCCGGCGAGTCCCGCGAGCATCAGCGCGAGTGCGACCAGCACTTCAATCAGGGTAAATCCTGCGGCACTCCGTTGACTCAGCACTGGAGCACACGGTCCGAGGCGTCCCGGTTGCTCGTGCGCGGCCGGCCGCTTCGGCTGACGATGATGGCGCGTGCGGCGCGGGCGCCGCGGCGGTCGCAGACCGTGAGCGTCGCCGGCGTTGCGAATCCAGAGCCGCCCTCGAAGCTCAGGATTTCGCGATTCGATAGAATGCGAGGTGCGCCCGCGCCACCGGCAAGCGCGACGCTTTGACGAAACCGATGGCCTTCGTCCGTGAGCAGGATTCCGGCGGACCAGTCCGCGCGTCCGGTGCATTCCTGCATGTCGTCGCTGCCGCAAAGCTGGATCTGTTCGCTTCGCGTCGCCGAGAATTGTCGTCCGAGGTTGACGGCGTGCATCGCGGTTGCAACCGCGGCATTCATCCGGCTATCGAGCAGGAGGCTGGAGAAGACCGGGACCGCCGAGATTGCGATGACCGCCACGATGCCCAGCATCGTGAGAAGTTCAGGCAGCGTGTGTCCGCGTGATGCCCTGGTACTGTCAAGCATGCGGCAAGGCTAGCGATGGGACCGCGAACCTCCCGCGCGCAAATTCAGCGTGTTTGAGCGAATTTCCGCCAAAGCGTATATTTCCCTCCCATGAGTCACGCCAAGGCGCAGAACCGAACCCGGAGCCTCCTCGCGCAGCGAGGCATCCAGGCGACCGCCCAGCGCATGCTGATCGCGGAGCTCCTGTTCGCGCGCGACCAGCACCTGACGGCCGAGCAGATCATCCAATCGCTGACCGAGGCGGGGACCCAAGTCTCGAAGGCGACGGTCTACAACACGCTGAACCTGTTTGCGGCCAAAGGGCTCCTGAAACCGATGCAGGTCGATCCGGACCGCGGGGTGTTCGACTCGAACATGCAGCCGCACTACCACATCCACGTGGAGGACACGGGCGAGCTGATCGACGTACCGCCCGGCGCCGTTGAATTCGCGCGCCTGCCGCCGCTGCCGCCGGGCACGGAACGGGTGTCCGTCGATGTCGTGATCCGGGTGCGCAAGCAGGGTTCTTGACGCGTTGCCCGCGTCCCGGGCCTTGCCTATACTTCGCGCCCCGTTGCCGGTGTAGCTCAGTTGGTAGAGCAGTCGCTTCGTAAGCGAGAGGTCGGGGGTTCAAGTCCCTCCACCGGCACCATTCGCACCACTCACGCCAGCAAAGGCCGCAAGCCGCTCCCCGGTGAGGGTCATTTCGGCGACCAGTCCATCCTTGCCGGGTACCAGCCGCACGCCTCCGGTGAGCTGCTGAAAGAGCGCACGCGCCCGGTTCGGGTCGCGGGCGGCGACGGCGGGCAAGTCCTTTAACAACGCCTTGTACCGCTCCTGTAAACGCGGCAGGAGGCTCACGCCGTTGGTCGCGGGCCGCTGCTGAGCCGCCAGCGCGTCACGCTCATCCTCAAGTTTGCGCAGTTCATCGGCCACAGACCTAGACCCGCCCAAGCCGCGCTCCTTGATGACCGCCAGCACGTTCTTGATCTCCTTTGTAACCCCCTCGTTTTTCCGGACCACTCAGAAGTAGAGGGCTATCGGGATTGTGCCATCAGGTATTGCCGCGGCGCGATGTCGCCGAGGGACTCATGCGGCCGGAGCTCGTTGTAGCGGGTGATCCAGTCGGCGGTCATGCGGCGCACCTCGCCCAGGGTTTCGAACACATAGCAATCGAGCGCCTCCTCGCGGTAAGTTCGGTTGAAGCGTTCGATCAGGCCGTTTTGCATCGGTTTGCCAGGCTGGATGAAGCGCCGCTCGATGCCGTGCCGCCGCGCCCAGCGCTCGAGCTCGTCGCTGATCAACTCGGGACCGTTGTCCATACGCAGTCCGGCGGGCTTGCCACGGATCTCGATCAGCTCGTCCAGGGCCCGGACGATGCGTTTGGCTGGCAAGCTGGTGTCGATTTCGATCCGCAACGCTTCCCGGTTGTAGTCGTCGATCACGTTGAAGGTGCGGAACCGGCGGCCCGACCACAGCGCATCGGCCATGAAGTCTGCCGACCAGATTTCGTTGGGCTGCGCCGGGATCAGCAGCGGGATCTTGATGCGAGCCGGCAACCGGCGTTTGCCGCGACGCCGGATATTGAGCCGCAGCGCCCGGTACACGCGATACAGCCGGCACTTGCCAAAGCCCTGGCCGTGCAGCGACGGATACAGCTTGTCGAAGCCATGGCGCGGGTTGTCGTGCACGTAGCCCTCGATCGCAGCGATCACCGGGCCATCGTCCCGCACCCGTCGCGGCACGTAGAACGCCGAGCGCGCCAGACGCGCCGCCTGGCAGGCGCGGCGGATCGACACACCATGATCCTGCACCATGACGTTCACCAGCTCACTGCGTGCGGCCGGTGCTATAGCTTTTTTTCAACGGCATCCTGCAACGCGTGATGCGTCAGGGACAGTTCTGCGTACATCCGCTTCAGCCGGGCATTCTCGGCTTCGAGTTCCTTAAGCCGCCGCAGCTGCGAGACATCCAGTCCGCCGTACTTGGCCTTCCAGTTGATGGGATGGACTGCTCCCTGGGCCTTAGGTTGTAGTCGGGGTCTCTGTAGCGAGGGGGTGTGCCATGACGATCACGGCGGCTGGTGTTGATCTGGCGAAGAACGTATTTCAGTTGCACGGTGTCGATGAAGCCGGTCAGGTTTGTCTGCGCAAACGTGTTCACCGCGAGAAGCTGCTTGAGGCGATCGCGCAGATTGAACCATGCGTCATCGGGATCGAAGCGTGCAACAGTGCCTACTACTGGGCCCGGGAGTTCGAGCGATTCGGCCACACGCTGCGGATCATCAGCCCGCAGTACGTTAAACCGTTTCGACGCAACCAAAAGAACGACGGCAATGATGCCGAGGCGATCTGCGTCGCAGTGCAGCAAGCGAACATGCGCTTTGTCCCGCAGCGATCGATCGAGCAGCAGGACGTGCAGATGCTGCACCGGGCACGCCAACGCCTGGTGAACAACCGAACCGGCGTGTCGAGCCAGATCCGCGGCTTCCTGCGCGACCGTGGGATCGCCTTTGCGCGCAACATCAGTCAGACGCGCCGGCACGTTCCAGGCATCCTGGAGGACGCAGAGAATGGTCTCACAGCGTCGGCTCGTGAGACGATCGCGGAGCTCTTCGATCTGCTGCGCAACCTCGACGAGCGGATCGCCGCCTTCGATCGACGGATCGACGCTGCCTTCCGCCTTAGTGAACCGGCACAGCGCATCGCTCGGATCGAGGGCGTCGGACCGAAGATCGCAACCGCGGTCGTGGCGGCGATCGGCAACGGGCGCGAGTTCGATAATGGGCGGCACATGGCTGCATGGCTTGGACTGGTGCCGCGCCAGCATTCTAGCGGAGATCGAACCCAGCTCTTCGGTATCAGCAAGCGCGGCGACCAGCAACTGCGCACCTTGATCGTACATGGCGCGAGAGCGGTTGTGCGCACGGCAGCAGGCAAGACCGACCCTAGGAGCCTTTGGGTCAACAGGCTGCGCGAGCGGCGTGGGTTCAACAAGACCGTGATCGCGGTGGCGAACAAGAACGCCCGGATCATGTGGGCGGTGCTGCGCCGCGAGGAGCCATATCTCCGCGCAGCTTAGATTCGATTGTCAGGAGACGGTTGCGAAGACACTGATTACGATGGACACACCGGTCGAACCGACGCGCACGGAACCTGCTTTTTATATGGGCCTTCGGGGCCGGCCATTTGTAAAGGCGTGCGCGTGCGGCTTTCCCATCCGGGCGCGCTGCAATCTCGCAGATGACGCCGAATAGATGTACGCATTCGTCCGGTTCAGTCAATCACCAATCGGGCCTTGCTTTTCGGGAGCAGTCCATAGATGTAGAAGGTCGCTTCGCTGATGCCGCATTTGCGGACCAACTCCGCAACCTTGACGCCGGCTTCGGCCTGCTTCAGGACTGCAATGATCTTCTCTTCACTAAACCGGGACTTCTTCACCAGAGTTCTCCTGTCGGAAAACTCTACTCCCCAGTGGTCCTGATCGTCAGGGGGTTACAGGTGCCCAAAAGGTGCTCGTGCTACCAGCGTGCTATTGGACGATTTCTTGCGTTGTTGTCCAAGCGCATTAGCTACTCTAACTTTGACTTGATCTGGAGCCAGTCTACGTGGCTGCCTTTAGGATCCTCACGCTCGACTGGAGTAGAGTTGCGGGCGTGGCCGACGACATAGGATCGAAAACTGAGGGTCGACCAGAGCCTTGCACGGCGGACATGGTCGGCAAGGTGTTCATCAGTTATGCCTCGCGGGACGCTGGCATCGCGCAAAGGTTGTGCGCGGGACTCGAGACTGCAGGCCTTCCGTGCTGGATCGCGCCGCGCGACGTGCTGGCCGGGGAGTCCTATGCCGCGGCAATCGTGCAGGCCATCAGCTGCTGCCGAATGCTGGTACTCGTCCTCTCCAGAAACGCCATCGAGTCTCCGCACGTGCTGCGCGAGGTCGAGCGAGCGAGTTCGAAGAGACGTCCGGTGCTGTCCGTCCGCATGGATGCTACTGAGTTACCGCCAGACCTTGAGTACTTCGTAAGCGCGAACCACTGGCTGGACGCCTCCGACGGCTCGATCGAGGGGATCCTTCCGGCGCTCATCGAGACCGTGCGGGGCCGGGATGCCAGTAAAACCGGTCGTGAGATACCCGCCAGCGGTGGTGCTGCGCGCCCGGTAACCGATCTGGTGCCGCCTTCTGCGCCAACCAAATCGTCGTCGCGTTGGCGCAAGCCAGCGCTGGTGGCCGCGCTCGCCGTGATGGCCCTCGGCCTGATCGCCGTCCTCGCCGACAGGTCATGGTTGTCGAAGCGAGTCGACGAGGAGAAGTCTTTGGTGGCAGCGCCGCCCGCGATCCCGGAAAGGTCGGTCGCGGTGCTGCCGTTCATCGACATGAGCGAGAAGAAGGACCAGGAGTATTTCTCCGACGGCCTGTCGGAAGAGCTACTGAACCTGCTCGCCAAGATTCCACAGTTGAAGGTTGCTGCACGCACCTCATCGTTCTATTACAAGGGCAAGGACGTCAGGCTGGATGAAATTGCGCGTGCATTGCACGTCGCGCATGTCCTCGAAGGATCGGTGCGCAAAGTTGGCAACCGGGTGCGCATCACTGTTCAGTTGATCCGCGCCGCGGACGGCTATCACCAGTGGTCGCAGATCTACGATCGTGAGCTTGACGACATCTTCAAGGTTCAGGATGAGATTGCCGCTGCTGTGGTGGGGGCACTGAAGCTGAAACTGCTGCCGAATCACAAGAAATTGAGCGCAGGAAGCCGCACGACAAACCCCGCGGCACACACCCAATATCTGTTGGGTCGGCAGTTCTTCAATCGCACCAACCCGGATGACTTCCGCAGAGCGGTCGCGGCTTACGAACAGGCGATCGCGCTCGATCCGAATTATGCCTCTGCCTACGCCGGCCTCGCCGTCGCGGAAAACGAGCTGTCGCATAATCCTGAGAATTCCCTTGCGGAGGTGTTGGCCGGGCAGCAGCGGGCATTGGTGGCCGCTGACCGGGCAATCGCCATCGATCCGGCGCTTTCGGAAGGTTACGCAGCGCGAGGCTTCCTGCGGTTCACGATCAACTGGGATTGGACCGGTGCTGAGGCGGACCTGTCGCGCGCGTTCGAACTTGATCCGGGTTCGTATCGAACATACACCTGCTACGCATGTTTCCTCGCCAGTCTGGGGCGATTATCTGAAGCACTCGAAATAAACAAAAAGGCGATCGATCTCGATCCCCTGTCGGCCGACACTTGGTTCCGGCGCAGTATTCAACTCAACGCCGCCGGGAGGCTGCCGGAGGCCCGCAAGGCGGCGATGCGGGCGCTCGAGATCAGTCCAGAGCATGCATTCGCACGGTTCAACCTCGGCGTTACCTCGCTACTCGAGAGTAACCCCAAGGCTGCGCTCGCCGAATTCCAAAAGGCGAACAAGGCGCGGCGTGAGGCCGGTGTCGCGATGGCGGAGCACAGTCTCGGCCACGTAAAGGAATCGCAGCGAGCATTGGATGCACTGGTTGCCGGATATGCGTCGACGAATGCCTACCAGGTCGCGGAGGTCTACGCTTGGCGCGGGGAGCGGGACGCGGCCTTCGACTGGTTGGAGCGCGCCCATGCGCAACATGATGGTGTCCTCGTCCAGCTCAAATTCGATCCGCTGCTCACCAACCTTCGCGCCGACCCGCGCTTTGCGGCGATGGTAAATAAGATGGGGTTGCCGTCCTGACCGCGCGGACGTCCGAGGTGGGACGCCCTGAAGCATTAAGATGACTGCCGGCAAATCCGGTGTTCCACTTGACGGCACAAGCGAGGGACACGTCATGATGCAACCAGCGATAACACTTCAGTCCTGCAAACTCTTTTCCGCTTCCGTCGCGGTGTGGATCTTGATGGTGGCGATGTATCCAGCGCTCGCGGAAACAAGGCCCGCTGCGTCGGTTCCGCCCGCTGATCTCATTCAGCCGGCAGATTTTGCGGCCTCACTTAAATCTTCGTCAGTGCCAAAGCCGCTGATTCTGCAAGTTGGCTTTCGCACGATGTACGATCAGTCGCATATTCCTGGCTCCGACTATGCGGGTCCGGGGAATATGCCAGCCGGGCTGCAAGTCTTGAGCGATCGTGTTTCCGCACTACCGAAAGAAACTGCGATCGTGATCTATTGCGGTTGCTGTCCGTGGAGTAGCTGTCCCAACATCGCGGCCGCCTACGATAAGTTGTACGGACTTGGCTTCACTAAAGTGAAGGTGCTGTATATCGCCGATAACTTTGGGACTGACTGGGTCGATAAAGGCTATCCCGCTACCAAGGACCACGGATTGCATACAGATACAAGCCGTTGAGCAAGTCACTGTGCTGGATCGCCGCTGCGGCGTTACTGGTGCTTCTGTGTGGCGCGACTACGGCAACGAAAGTCGGCGACGTGGCGCCGGATTTCGCTCGTGCTGACCTCGCTGGCAGGCCGGTGCATCTTGCCGACTACCGGGGCAAGCTGGTGTTACTCAACTTTTGGGCCACTTGGTGCGCGCCTTGCCGCAAGGAGATGCCGCTATTCTCCATGTGGCAACGCGACTACGGTGCACAGGGCTTGCAAATTGTTGGCGTCTCGATGGACGACGATGTTACGTCGGTCAAACAACTGCTTGCACAGCGTCCGGTTCAGTATCCCATTGTCATGGGCGATGCGAAACTCGGCGCGCAGTTTGGTGGTGTGCTTGGATTACCGCTGAGCTTTCTGATTGACGCCCAAGGCCGCATCGTTGCCCGATATCAAGGCGAAAGCGATCTTGCAAGAATGGAGGCGAAGCTGAAGGAGCTGCTGCCTCGTCAACGTCAGTAACGTTTTGCGATCAGGTTGCGTTAGCGACCCTGCTCTATAGTCTCGGATATTGCTTGCTAGGTCTTACCTTGAAGAGCTAGGACGTGGATACAAGTCCTGTTCGCCTCGGGTTACGTGAGAACCTCGGCCAATTTTCTTTATTGGTCGTCGTCAACGCATTTGTGGGCGCAATGGCTGGTATGGAGCGAAGCATCCTGCCCGCAATTGCGGAGCAAGACTTCCACCTAGCGGCCAAGGCGGCGATCCTGTCCTTCATCGTCGTCTTCGGTATCACGAAGGCGTTCACCAACTACCTTGCGGGTCGTCTCTCGGACCGCTTCGGTCGAAAGCACGTGCTGGTGGCCGGGTGGCTGATCGCCATCCCGGTACCTTTCATGCTGATGTGGGCGCCGCGATGGGACTGGATCATCGCCGCAAATGTGCTGCTCGGCATCAGTCAGGGTCTGACGTGGTCCACCACTGTCATCATGAAGATCGACCTGGTGGGGCCCAAGCAGCGCGGGCTGGCGATGGGGCTCAACGAGTTCGCCGGCTACGTCGCCCTCGCCGGAAGCGCTCTTGCAACTAGCTGGTTGGCAGCGCGTTTTGGACTTCGACCTGAGCCGTTTTATCTCGGAATTGCGTACGTCACGCTAGGCTTGGCGTTGTCAGTGCTAGCCGTGCGCGAGACGGGCAAGTGGGTCGCCCATGAAGCGCAAGTCTCTGCTGTACAGCATTCCCAGCTCAGCCAAGCTGAGATCTTCCGCCGCACGTCGCTCACTGACCGGAACCTGTCCAGCGTCAGTCAGGCAGGGCTCGTTAGCAATCTGAATGACGGCGCGGCGTGGGGTCTTTCCCCATTGGTTTTTGCGGCGGCAGGCATGGGTCTTGAGCAAATCGGAATGCTGGCAGCGCTCTACCCGGCAGTTTGGGGATGTGCACAGATATTCACAGGCAGTTTATCGGACAGGGTCGGCCGGAAGAACCTAATCGTTTGGGGCATGTGGCTTCAGGCACTTGGAATCGTGGTCGTTGCCGCCACCGTGACTTTCGCGGGATTTGCAGGCGGTGCGGTGCTGCTTGGCTTCGGTACGGCGATGGTGTATCCAACCTTGCTAGCCGCCATAGGCGACGTCGCGCACCCGAGTTGGCGTGGTTCCGCAGTAGGGGTTTATCGACTTTGGCGCGACCTCGGATACGCATTTGGCGCATTGCTTGCTGGTTTCCTCGCGGATGCATTCGGACTTCCAGCTGCCGTAAGTGCCGTCGCTGTGGTTACCTTCGCTTCCGGCTGCGTAGTCTTGGCTCGCATGCGAGAGACTCTGTCACCGGTGTGAAATGAGGCGTATCTATCTCGACTACAACGCGAGCACGCCGGTCCACCCGGAAGTTGCGCGCGCCATGCATGCCGCAGAACAGGGAAGCTACGGGAACCCGTCGAGCACGCACTGGTCGGGATCAGAGGCAAAGTCGATCCTTGAACGCAGCCGCGCTCAGGTTGCCTCGCTACTTGGCTGCGCTCCTCAAGAAGTCGTGTTCACTAGCGGCGGGAGCGAAGCAAGCAATCTAGCGCTCAAAGGACTGTACTTCTCGATCCGAGACCGGCCCGCGCACATCATCACAAGCACGATTGAGCATCCATCAATCGTTGAACCGTGTCGCTTCCTGGAGCGACTTGGCGCGCGGATTACGAGGCTGTCGGTGGAACGCACAGGTCGCGTCGATCCTGAAGACCTGCAACGGGCGATATCTCCCGACACCATCCTAATCAGCCTGATGCATGCGAATAATGAAGTCGGAACGATTCAGCCGATTGAGGCGTGTGCGAGCATTGCCCGTGCGCATGGGGTTCCATTGCATACAGACGCCGCTCAGTCAGTTGGCAAGATCCCAACTGCGGTTGATGAGCTGGGCGTTAGCATGCTCACGATTGCTGGGCACAAGATGTACGCGCCAAAGGGCGTCGGTGCTTTGTACGTCCGTTCGGGATTGCAGCTTGAGTCATTGATTCACGGGGCTGGACATGAACGGGGTCGCCGTGCTGGAACCGAGAGCGCGATGTTAGCGGCGGCTCTCGGTATGGCATGCGAACTCGCGCTCGACTTATCGTGGACCGTGGGTGCGCGCGAACTGCGCGATTATCTTTGGACGTCCCTTAAGAAGCGGCACGGGGAGGCTGTTATCCTCAATGGCCACGCTGAGTATCGCCTGCCGAACACCCTGAACGTATCGTTCGTGAACCGGGTATCTGCGGACTTGTTGGCTGAGATAGGGGGAGTCGCGGCCTCGGGCGGGTCGGCGTGCCACTCTGGACGAGTTGAACTATCACCGGTGCTTGCGGCGATGAAAGTGCCCGAGCACGAGGGCATGGGCGCGGTGCGATTCAGTCTTGGCCGCGACACCACACGACTAGACATTGATGAAGCACTTCAACTGATTAATGCAGCATTGCGATGATATGGCAGTGCTTGGTACTGAAATCCGCGTGTCAGTGGTTCGATTCCGCCATTGGCCACGATGGTCGTCTCGAATTGGGCCGGAAGTTCCTGTTTCCGAGGGGCGTGCGGGTTGTCGGTCGAATATGGGCAGCGGGCATCGTTACACGTACGGACCGTAGCGGGCCCCCGCTACCAACTCGATCACTGGGACCCGGCATGCCACCTGCAAGCGCCATCCTGGTCCCGGTCACTTCAAACTCCAGCATTGGAATGCCGTCGTCGTCCATGAAGCGAAGGGATGAAAAAGGCCCGGCACCTCGCGGCACCGAGCCTCCCACGTGGCAAAATTAGGCCGTTTTTTTCAGGTCGAGGCGTATGCGTTGCGCGAACTGAGTCCCTCCACCGGCACCATCCCCAGGTTCCCCGGCCTGTGACGATTCCAGTGTCAGAACTTGAAACGCTGGCCGTGGGCTTGCTCGCGCTGGTGATCGCGAACCCGATAGTTCGCCGCATTCCATTGCTCGCGCGCCTCAACGTGCCCGTTCCGGTGATCGGCGGCGTGATGGTAGCCATCGTGATGGCGCTGCTGTATCGGTTCGGCGACACGACGCTTGAGTTTTCTTCTGGGCTCAGAGACTTCTTCCTGCTGGTCTTCTTCACGACGGTCGGACTGTCCGCCAAGTTTTCGGCACTGAAGGCGGGTGGACGTCCGCTTGTCATTCTCTGCGTCGTGACGCTCATACTCCTGGTCGCGCAGAACCTCGTGGGCATTGCAGTGGCCGCGAGCGTCGGCGCGCACCCGTTCTACGGCTTGCTGATCGGCAGCGTATCTTTCGTTGGCGGTCCTGGAACCGCGGCGGCGTGGGCCAAGGAAGCGCAGGCAATGGGGCTGGAGAATGCGCCGGCAGTCGCGGTGGGCGCGGCGACGCTCGCGGTCGTCGTCGGTGCCATGGTCTCCGGACCCATCACCGGTTGGCTGATCGGGAGAAGCAAGCTTCGCGGCGCGCCGGGCGATTCGCCCGCGTCCTGGGTCGCGCCGGTGGCCGCCAAGTCGGTTCCGGCGCCTCCGATCGCGACGGTCATGCTGACATTGCTGCTCATCGTGGGCGCGGTGCTCGCGGGTGCTGCGGTCAACGCTTGGGCGCGTAGCGCGGGATTCGTTCTGCCGGGTTTTCTGACGGCGATGCTCGTCGGCGTCGCAATCACGAACGTGGCCGATGCCATCGGCGCCAAGCTCGACTTCGCGCCGATCGAGCGCGGCGGAGAAATCGCGTTGCAGGCCTTCCTCGTCATGTACCTGATGAGCCTGCAGCTGTGGACGCTGGGACCGGGGATCGGGCCGCTGCTGGCTAACGTCGCCGTCCAGATCGTTGTCACAACCCTGATCGGCATCTTCATACTGTTCCGCTGGCTCGGCCGGGACTACGACGCGGCCGTCACCGTGGGCGGGTTCCTGGGATTCGGCTTGAGTTCGATGCCCGTGGCGATGGCGACAATGGATGGAGTTGCCCTGCGCTTCGGGCCCTCGCCGAAGGCATTCCTGCTCATCGCGCTGGCGGGATCCTTCTTCGTCGACCTGGCAAACGCGTTTGTCGTGAAAAGCTTCCTCTCGCTGCCCTGGTTCCGCTGATTCCACTACGAGGAGTAACGCCATCAGCAAAGGTTCCGATCTCCTGGTTGCCGCGCTCGCGAACGAGGGTGTCGATCGCATCTTCGGAGTGCCCGGCGAGGAAAACCTCGACGTCGTCGAGTCGCTGCGCAAATCGAGCATCCAGCTGGTATTGACCCGCCACGAGCAGGCAGCGGGCTTCATGGCCGCGACTCATGGCCGCCTCACCGGCCGCGCCGGCGTCTGCATCTCCACCCTGGGACCGGGCGCGCTCAATTTTTCGACGGCCGCCGCCTATGCGCAGCTCGGCGCGATGCCGATGATCCTGCTGACCGGGCAGAAGGCGATCATGTCCGGCAAGCAGGCGAAGTTCCAGATCGTCGACGTGATCGCCTCGATGAAGCCGCTGACCAAGATGGCGCGTCAGATTGTGAGTCCGAAAAGCATCCCGACACTCGTGCGCGATGCGTTCCGGGTAGCGGAGGAGGAGCGGCCGGGCCCTGTGCTGCTGGAACTGCCGGAAGACGTCGCGGCCTACGAAGCCGGCGAGGTCCCAATCGTGCCGCGGCATGCGGTCGATTGGCCGGTCGCGAATCCTGAGGCGATCGCGCGCGCGGCCGGGTTGATCCGGAAAGCGGAGCGGCCGCTGATCATGATCGGCGGCGCGGGCAATCGTCCCCGACTCGTCGAGAGCCTTTCGAAGTTTGTGCAGCGCACCGGCATTCCGTTTTTCAACACGCAGATGGGCAAGGGCGCGGTCACCGGCAGCTCCGAGCTCTACATGGGCACCGCCGCCCTTTCGGCAGGCGACTACGTGCACCGGGCGGTGGATCATGCCGATCTCATCATCTCGATCGGTCATGACACGATCGAGAAGCCGCCATTCCTGATGGCGCCCGGCGGCCTGCAGGTCATTCACATCGGATACACGTCGGCCAACGTGGAGGAAGTGTTCTTCCCGCAGGCCGAGGTCCTGGGTGACATCGGAAGCTCGCTCGCGCAGCTGGCGACCCAGCTCGACGGCAAGCTGAAGATCGATCCCGCATTTCTTGCACTTCGCGAGGAAATCCTCGGCCGTGTCGGCGAAGGCGCGGGCGACGACCGTTTTCCGGTCATACCCCAGCGCCTGGTCGCCGACATACGCAAGGTGATGCCGGCAGACGGCATCGTCTGCCTCGACAACGGGATGTACAAGATCTGGTTCGCGCGGAACTATCGCACGCAGGTCGCGAACACGCTCCTGCTCGACAACGCGCTGGCCACGATGGGCGCCGGACTGCCGTCGGCGATGATGGCGGCGATTCTCCATCCCAAACGCCGGGTGCTCGCGGTCTGCGGCGACGGCGGCTTTATGATGAACTCGCAGGAAATGGAAACGGCGGTGCGGCTGAAGCTGAATCTCGTGGTGGTCGTTCTCAACGACTCGGCCTACGGGATGATCCGCTGGAAGCAGGCCGTCGACAAGTTTCCGGACTTCGGCCTGACCTTCGGCAATCCCGATTTCGTGAAGTATGCCGAGGCGTATGGGGCCAAAGGCTCGCGCGTGACGGCAACCCGGGATCTCGTGTCCACTATCGACGCGGCATTCAAGGGCGGCGGCGTGCATCTGATTGACGTGCCGATCGATTACAGCGAAAACGTCCGCGCGCTGGTCGATGAGCTCGAGCATGGGGTCAGGGAGATCGAGGTCCCGTGAATCGGATGCCGGCTCCCGCGCGAATGCAGGTGGTCCAGGCCTACGACCGGGCGCCGATCGCCGAGATCGACACCGATGACGCGGCCGCTCTGGAAGCGAAGCTAGCGGCCGCGACCCGGGTTTTTCGCGATCGCAATGGGTGGTCGAAGCCGCACGAACGGGCGGACGTCCTCCGGCGGCTTGCCGCCCTCATCGAGACGAAAGCCGACCACTTCAGCCGCCTGATCGCGCGGGAGGGCGGCAAGCCGCTCGCCGACGCCATCGTCGAAACCACGCGCGCCATCGATAGCGTACGCAATGCCGCGGACGAGTTGCGGAACTTCGCGGGACGGGAAATCCCGATGGGCCTGACGCCGGCGAGCACCGGGCGGCTCGCCTTCACCACGCGCGAGCCGATCGGCGTGGTCGTGGCGATCTCCGCATTCAACCACCCGCTGAACCTCATTGCGCACCAGGTGGCGCCGGCGATCGCCGTCGGCTGCCCGGTGATCGTGAAGCCGGCGGCGGCAACACCGCTCAGTTGCCTGGAATTCGTCGCGCTCGTGCGCGAGGCCGGCCTCGCCGAACCCTGGTGCCAGACGTTCATCAGCCCGGACAACGCCCTGGCCGAGCGCCTTGCCACGGATTCGCGAGTCGCGTTCTTGAGCTTCATCGGTTCGGCGCGGGTCGGCTGGCACCTGCACGCCAGGCTCGCGCCCGGAACCCGGTGCGCGCTGGAACACGGCGGCGCCGCACCGGCAATCGTCGACCAGAGCGCCGATCTCGAAAGTCTCATCGAGCCGATGGTCAAGGGCGGCTACTACCATGCAGGCCAAGTATGCGTCTCGACGCAGCGCATCTACGTTCACTCGACGCTCATGCCTGCGTTCCTCGACCGTTTCGTGGCGCGGGTGCGCGCGCTGCGCGTTGGAGACCCGCTTTCGGCCGAGACCGAAGTTGGCCCGCTCATCCATCCAAGGGAAGTCGACCGGGTCGAGTCGTGGATTGGCGAATCGGCTGCGGGCGGGGCGAATGTCCTTGCTGGCGGGAAGCGCCGATCGGCGACGGTCATGGAGCCGACGGTCCTGCTTGAGCCGGCGCCGGAGGCGCGCGTGTCGCGGGAGGAAATATTCGGCCCCGTAACCTGCGTCTACGGTTTCGAGCAAATCGACGAGGCCATCGACAGGGCGAATTCGCTGCCGGTGGCATTCCAGGCGAGCGTTTTCGCCAAGGATATCGGGGCGGCGCTGCGCGCCGCCGACCGGCTCGACGCGTCGGCGGTGATGATCAATGATCACACGGCTTTTCGCACCGACTGGATGCCGTTCGCGGGCCGCCGGGAGTCCGGCTACGGCGTCGGCGGCATACCCTTCAGCATGCGCGAGATGACGCAGGAAAAGATGCGCGTGTTCCGCTATCCCGCATGAGACAGCCGCTGGCGTCGCTGAACCTCCCGGCCAAGATCGCACTCGCGCTCGTTTCGGCGGGCTCGTACGGCCTTCTGACTTTCCTGTCGGAACGCAGCGCGACTCTCGACATGGTCCTTTCGAAAGCGAACACGGGGATGCACCTGGTCTCGCTCATTTTCGGCGCGCTGGTCATGGTGCCCTATGCCGCTTCGTCGGGCCGGTGGCCGTTGCGCGGCGCCGCGATGTGTGTCGCGAGCGCCGCGATCTATTACGTCGCGGTGCGATTCGTCGTGGACGGCCCGCTCAACGACGACACGATGACGTCGTTCGCGGTGAGCGGCGCGGGCGCGGCGCTCCTCACGGGTCTCACGGTCGTCGTGCTGGGGCCGCGCGTGTTCCGGGCAAGACTCGTACCGCTGATGCTCGTCGCGGGCGCCGCCGGCGGCTTCGTCTTCGACCACAAGTTTTCGATCGACGAGGCGATGCTGCTCGGCCATCTCGCCTGGCAGACGCTCGTCTGCCTTGCGCTGCATTTCAGCTTCCGGGATACGACGACATGATCTGGCGTGATCTTGACGTCGCGATCGGCTATGGCATCTTCTTCTTCATCGCCGTGTTCGTGAGCGTCATTTCCACAAATGGCTTCATCGACATCAAGGTGACGCTGGCGGAACTCCTGGGCGGCGACATGGCGCGCGCGGCGATTGGCGGCGGCGGCGGAGCGGGATTCTTCGTGGTGCTGCTTGTCACTGCGACGATCGCGGTGCCGTATTTCCTGAGGCACAAGCTGGCGACGCTCGCGTTTACCGTGCCTCTCCTGATCACGATCTACGGATTCTGGCCGCTTTACCAGCAGCACCGCGCCGAGCAGGAGGCGATTGAAGCCCTGGGTGAGTTTGGTCCGATGATGGGCCAGACGGCGGAGCAGATTGCCGGCAGCGTCGGCGGGCCACTCGATAGCCTCGGGATCGGAGCCTGGCTCCTGTTCGCGACGGTGATCTTCCTCGCGTTCAGGGGCGTGACGCGATCACTCGCGCGCGCCTGAGCCTGCTACTTCATCGTCGGCATCGTGAACTCGGCCCCGCGCGATCCCTCGGGCCAGCGCGCCGTCACGGTCTTGAGCCGGGTGTAGAAGCGCACGCCGTCGGGCCCGTGCATGTGCAGCGGGCCGAAGAGCGATCGCTTCCAGCCGCCGAAGCTATGAAAAGCCATCGGCACTGGAATCGGCACGTTGACGCCGACCATGCCAGCGGCTACGCGCCGGCTGAACTCGCGCGCGGCGCCGCCGTCGCGCGTGAAGATCGAGGCTCCATTGCCGAATTCGTGCCGCTCGATCAGGCCGAGGGCCGCGTCGAGATCGGGTACGCGAAGCACGACGAGCACGGGACCGAAAATTTCTTCGCGATAGATTCGCATCGACTCGGTCACGCGGTCGAAAAGCACTGGGCCCATGAAGAACCCGCGCTCGTGTCCCTTGACCGCGAGCTTGCGGCCATCGACGACGAGCTCGGCCCCTTCCTTGACGCCCGTGTCGACGTAGCCGAGCACGCGATCGAGATGCTCCCGCGTCACGAGCGGCCCCATGTCCGCGCCCTCGGAGGTGCCGGGCAGGACCTTGATCGCGGCGAGCTCGGGCTTCAGCGCCGCAATCAGGCGGTCGCCCGCGTCACCGACTGCGAGCGCGACGGAGATCGCCATGCAGCGTTCGCCGGCGGAGCCGTAGGCCGCGCCTGCGAGCGCATGCGCGGCGACTGCGGGGTCAGCGTCTGCCATCACTACCATGTGGTTCTTTGCGCCGCCGAGGGACTGCACGCGCTTGCCGGCATTCGATCCCGTGCGGTACACGTGCTCGGCGACCGGCGTCGAGCCGACGAAGCTGGCCGCATCGACGCCCGGATCGTTCAGGATCGCGTCGACCGCTTCGCGATCGCCATTGACGACATTCAGGACGCCCGCCGGTGCACCCGCTTCGGTCAGGAGCTCGGCGAGCCGCATCGGGCAGCCGGGATCCTTCTCGGAGGGCTTCAGGACGAAGGTGTTCCCGCAGGCGATCGCGATCGGGAACATCCACATCGGCACCATGGCCGGAAAATTGAATGGCGTGATGCCCGCGCAGACCCCGACCGGCTGGCGAAGCGACCAGCTGTCAATCCCGCGCCCGACCGCGTCGCTGTACTCGCCTTTCAGCAGGTGCGGAATGCCGCAGGCGAATTCCACGATCTCGAGCCCGCGCGTGACCTCGCCGCGTGCATCGGGCAGCACCTTGCCGTGCTCGCGCGTGAGGATCGTCGCAAGCTCTTCCGCGTGCTTCTCGATCAGGTCGCGGAAGCGGAACAGCACGCGTGCGCGCCGCAGTGCGGGCGTGTCCGACCATTCCGGCAGCGCGGCGCGCGCGGCCTGGATGGCCGAGCGCGTCTCGTCCGCGGAGGCGAGGGCAACTTCCGTCGCCGCGACGCCGAGCGCCGGGTTGTAGACGGGAGCCGAGCGGCCTGAGCGTCCCGGGACGCGGCGACCGCCGATGTAGTGACCGAGCTGCTCGAGTTTGGCCGTCATGGCTTGCTTGTTAGTCGCGATCAACTGGATTGTGGCCCGATTTGGGGGCCTTGTCATTCGCGGAGTTTCACTCGCCACAGAGCCGCCGCGAGGAACATCGACACCACGGAAGATGCGATCCAGAACGTGATCGCCGGACCGAAATCGTAGGTACGCACGCCATCCACCACCTTCATGCCCGCCTCGATCAGTGTGCCGCTGACGTTTTCCTGGATGGCCGCGCCCAGATAGCTGAACACGCCGATAACTCCCATCGCCGCCCCCGCAGCCTTCTTCGGTGCGATGTCAACCGCGAACAAGCCACCGAGAGAATTGATGAGCCCGTTCAGGCCGGCGCCGAAGAGGATGAACGCCACAGCCAGCATGGCGTTGTTCCGCGGCCCGAAAAAGATCAACACCAGGCCCAGCAGCTCGACGACGGCAAACAGCAGGTTGGCCGGCGGTCGCCGGGCCGAAAAGACCTTGTCGGAGAGGTAGCCGAACAGGAGACAACCGGCAACGCCGGCTATCGTGTACGCCGCCATGAAGAAGGCCGCTTCTTCCAGCGCGAAGCCGCGCGCCTCCTGCAGGTACAGGATGCCCCAGCTCGCAATCGCGTAGCGCGAGACGTACATGGTGGCGCTCGAAAGCGCGAGCACCCAGATCGCCGGGATCCTGAGGACCGACAGTTGGATCGTCAGCACCCGCGCTTCCGGCGGCGCGGACGGCGTCAGGTGGTCGTTCTTCCAGTCAGCCACCGTCGGCAGGCCGAGCGTCGTCGGCCGGTCCTGCATCACGAGATAGATGCCGATGCCCGTGAGGATGCAGATGAGCCCGGGCACCCAGAATCCCGCGCGCCAGCCGAGCCAGGCGACAAAGAGCGCGACGACATAGTAGGTGAGCCCCTCTCCCATGGCATGCGCCGTGCCCCAGATCCCGTAGAAACGCCCACGCTCGCGATTGCTGAACCAGCTGGTGAGCGTCACGATGCTGGCGGGTGCGCCAAAGCCCTGGAACCAGCCGTTGAACGCCCAGAGTGCGACCGAGAGCCAGAGAATCGTCGAGAAGCCCATACCGATGTTGATGAGCGCAGAAACGATCACGCCGGTCGCGAAGAAAATCTTCATGTTGGCGTGATCGGCGAGGAAGCCGTTGACCAGTTTCCCGAAGGCATACGAGTACAACAGCGCGGAGCCGATCAGCCCAAGCTCTTCCGGTGAATAGATGCCCTCGTCGATCAGCGGCTTCTTGACGACGGAGAGGGCAAGCCGGCAAGTGTAGGCGATGGCGTAGCCCGCGGTGATCGCGACGATCACGCGAATCCGGTAACGGCGGTAAAGTGGATCGACCTGGCTCGAATCGGCGACGGCCGGCCGGGCGGGGCCGGCCTCGTACGCGGCCAGCAGTCGCCTCACGCTGCGGCCCGCAGGCGCGATCGGGTCGTCTGAAACTGAATCTTCATTGTGTGTATGCCTAGAATATTCATTTCATCGCGTCCAGTCCCGGACTGTTAGGAACAAAGATGCCGACTCGTGCCTGGCTGCCGGTCCTGATCGCGGTCCTGGGGGGCTGTTCGAAGTCGGCGGACGACACGCCTCCGGAGCCCGTGCTTCCGACAATCGCCGCCGCCGCGGAGACCGCGCCGACGGCCGAGGAGTGGGTGAACGTCAGCGCGGAGGCGAAGGAGGTCACCGATGTCGAGTACGGCGGCAATCTCGAGTTCTTCGTCGAGAAGACGATCGCCGACAAGTTCGTCGTGCGCCTCGCGGCCCAGAACCTGCTCGATAGCGACAAGGACGAACAGATCGGCGTGTTCGAGTCAGTCGAACAGCTCCAGGCGGGCACGCCAGTCACCTCCGTGCACCAGATCGAGGAATCCGACCCGGTCTACATCCTGACCTTCCGCGGCACGTTCTAGCTTCGAGGCGCTGACCGCCAGCGCGCGGACACCGCGGTGCCCCTGGCAACGCGGTTCCGGTAAGCTCCGCGCGATGCGACCACCGGCCCAGATCCAGAAGGTCCGCCACCAGGGCCGCCGGCGCCGCGCAGCCGACCTCGAGGACCGCAAGCCGCTCGAGCACTTTCCCTGGTGGCTGCGACTCCTGTCGTCGATACCGCTTCCTGCCTGGTACGTCATTTCGCGATTTCTCGCCTGGCTCCTCGATCGCATCATCCGCCAGCGCAACGATGTCATCGACATGCAGCTCGCCGCCTGCTTTCCGGACCGCGACGCGGCCTGGATCAAGGCGACGCGTCGCGAGTTCTACCGCAACTTCGCGGACGTCTCGGTCGAGATCGTCAAGGCCGTGACGATGAAACAGGAGGAGATCGACCGCCGCGTGACCTTTGTTGGCCACGAACCCGCGCGCGCGGCCCTCGACGCCGGGCAATCGATCATCGTCTTGACCTCCCACAACTGCAATTGGGAGTGGACCCTGCTTAAGCTCTCGTTTGGGATGGGTCATCCGATCCAAGCGACCTACAAGCCGTTGAAGCAACGCTTCGGCGACCGGCTGATGCTTACCGTCCGCTCGCGCTTCGGGGCCGAGATGATTACCGCGCGGCGACTGCTGATGAAGGTGATGCGTTACCGCGGACCGGCGCGGATCGTCGGCATGGTGACCGACCAGGCGCCGACCTCGTCGGGAGTGCGCTACTTCACGCAGTTCATGGGACTCGACACCGCGTTTTTCGTCGGGCCGGAGGCGATCGCGCGGGGTGCGCGCCTGCCGGTGTATTACCTCGCGATGCGCCGTGCATCGCGCGGCCACTATCGCGTCGCTTTCGTCCCGATCGCGAAAGCCGGCGAAGAACTCGCCCCAGGGGCCCTGATCGAGCGCTACGCCGCCGAGGTTGAATCGCTGACGCGCGAGCGCCCGCCCGACTGGCTCTGGAATTACCGGCGCTGGAAGGTGCAGCGAGACGCCGAGGGCCATCCGCGTGTCGTAACGTCGGGACACATCAAAGCGCCGAATCAATCCGAAGTGACATAAGTAACGCAGCAAATACATACGGTTACCTTGCTTTCCTAAAAGTTTCTGACACAATGCAGCGCAAGTAGCGAACTTGCCGGACCTCCGGATTCGTTAACTGGTTCCTACGGTCGACGCCGGCCGCGCTGACAGACTGCCTTGAAAACAGGGGGGACCCAGCAGGGTGCTGAAGGTGCAAGGCGAACCGCTTCCCGATTTCACGGCTTCCGACGTACTTTCGTCGAAGTTGTGGCAGCCGCGGGCTGAGCGCCCGCCGCTCGGCGTCGACCTCGCGTGCACCAAGATTGCCGTCGACTTCCAGAACATCACCGCCGGCAACGCCGACTCGGTGATCCGCCAGAGCCTCGACATCCTTCGCGAAGCGACCGGCACCGACGCCGTCTTCCTCGCGCTGCTCGACGGGCGCGGCGAGACCATCGATTCGATTGCGACTGCGAAGGGCCCGTTCGCCCAATGCCGGCCCGAAGTGCTGAAGGGCGAGCCGCTCGATGCGCTGCCCTGGATCCGCTCGCGGCTCGAACACGTCCGGATACTGGAGATCCGCGATACGGTGAGCGCGCGGGCAGAACAGGCTGGCGATGCAGGCCGGCTCGCGGCCCTCGACATCCGCTCGCTGCTCCTCATCGCCTTTGCCGTCCAGGGCACGGTGCGGGGCTTCCTCGCCTTCGTGTCGTCCACACCGCGCGACGGCTGGGACGTGAACTTGCACCTGCTGCTGAAGCTCGTTGGCACGAGCCTCGCCTGCGGCCTCGAAAAGGTTTCGCTCGCCGACCGCCTTGCCGACATGCAGGAGCGCCAGGAGATGGCGCTGCCCTGCGCGAACGACGGGCTCTGGGACTACGACGCGCAGACCAACCACACCTGGTTCTCGCCGCGCTGGAAGGGAATGCTCGGCTTCGCCGAGGGCGACGTGATCACCTCGCCGGACTGGCACCGCATGGTCCACCCGGAGGACCTCGCGCGCGTGTCGGCCGCGATGCGTGACCACATCGCCGGCAAGACGCCGATGTTCGAGAGCGTGCATCGCCTGAAGCACACGGATGGGGAGTGGCGCTGGGTCATCGGCCGCGCCTGCGCACGCGTCGACGACCAGGGCCGGCTACGCCGCCTGATCGGCGTCGAGCTAGACATCACCGAGCGCAAGCTCTACGAGGAGGCGCTCTTCCGCGAGAAGGAGAGTGCCCAGATCACGCTGCAGTCGATCGGCGACGGCGTGATCACCTGCGACGCACACGGGCGCGTCGAATACCTGAACCCGGTGGCGGAGGAGCTGACCGGCTGGCGGCTCGAGGACAGCCTCGGCCGCACCATCGACGAGATTTTCCGCGCGTTCCACGAGGAAACCTGCGAGCCGCTCGAGAACCCGCTCGCCGTTGCCGTGCGCCGGATACGCTCGATCAAGTCAGTACGGCCGATGCTGCTGATCCGCAAGGACGGCAATGAGCTTTACATCGAGAGCACGGCCTCGCCGATCCGCGACGGGACCGGCACGGTCACGGGCGGCGTGCTCGTTTTCCACGACGTGTCGGAGTCGCGAGAGCTGAACCGGCGCCTGTCCTACCACGCGAGCCACGACGTGCTGACGGGACTCGTCAACCGGCGTGAGTTCGAAACGCGGCTCGAGCGCGCACTGAAGAGCGCCAAGGCGCGCGAGACGTCATACGCGCTCTGCTACATCGACCTCGACCAGTTCAAGATCGTGAACGACACCTGCGGGCACAGTGCGGGCGACGCGCTCCTCGGGCAGGTCGGCGCGCTCTTGAAGTCGAAGGTGCGCTGGCGTGACACGCTTGCGCGCCTGGGCGGCGACGAATTCGGCGTTCTGCTCGAGAGTTGTTCGCTCGAAGAAGCACTTCGCACGGCCGAGACGCTCCGCGAGGCGATCCGGAATTTCCGTTATACCTGGGAGGACCGGACCTTCCGGCTGGGCTGCTCGATCGGCGTCGTGCCAATCACCGCGGAAAACGAGGACGTGGCTTCCGTCCTCTCGGCCGCGGACTCCGCCTGCGGCGCGGCCAAGGAGTCGGGCCGCAACCGCGTCCACTGCTTCGAAGAGAACGACATCGACCTCATGCGTCGCCGCCGCGAGATGCAGTGGGCGGCCCGCATCAACAACGCCCTCGAGGAGTCGCGCTTCGAGCTCTTCCGCATGACCATCCTGCCACTGCAGGTCGAGGACGCGGGCGAGCACTTCGAGCTGTTGCTCAGGATGCGCGACGAGAGCGGCAAGATCGTTGCTCCTGACCAGTTCATCGCGGCGGCCGAGCGCTACGGCATCACGCCGTCCATCGACCGTTGGGTGATCGACAGCGCGTTCCGCTGGCTGGTGTCGGAGGCCGACGAGCGCCGGCGCCTGACGATGTGCTCGATCAACCTGTCGGGCCAGAGCCTCGGCGACGACAAGTTCCTGCCGTACGTGATCGAGCAGTTCCATCGCAGCGGCATCGACGGCAGCAAGATCTGTTTCGAGATCACCGAGACGGCGGCCATTGCGAACTTCTCGCAGGCGAGCCGCTTCATCCAGGCGCTGAAGGAACTCGGGTGCAAGTTCGCGCTCGACGACTTCGGCACCGGCCTCTCGTCGTTCGGCTACCTGAAACACTTCCCTGTGGATTTCCTCAAAATCGACGGCAGCTTCGTGAAGGGCGTGCTGCACGACCCGATCGACCGCGAGATGGTCCGCTCGATCAACGAGATCGGCCACCTGACCGGCAAGCAGACGATCGCAGAGTGGGCGGAGAACGCCGAGATTATCGAGGTGCTGCGCGGACTCGGCGTCGATTACGCGCAAGGATATGGCGTGTCGCAGCCGCAGAGGGTGCAGCGGGCGGCAATCGCCTGAGACGAAGAGGGGACAGTCCCCCGCAGCTCTAGAAAGGCAATCCGTGCATCGCGCCCGCCATGCACAGCAGCATCGGGATCGACAGGATGTAATTGGTGCGCGAGGCGTAGAGCGCCGTCTTGCGCGCTGCGGCCTTCTGCTCGTCGGTCGCGGGCACGATCCCGAGGATCTTCTTCTGGTTCGGCCAGATGAACACCCAGACGTTGAACAGCATTATCGTGCCAAGCCAGGCGCCGACACCGATCACGAACTGGTAGCCGTTGAAGGCGTCGCCGCCCTGTCCGAGCATGACGGCGCCGACGAGGTTGCCCGAGCGCGCCAGGTACCAGACCCCCGTCAGCCAGGTGACGACCGCGGACCAGCGAAACCACAAGAGCGCCCGCGGCGCCACGTACTTCGTGATGCCCGCGCCTCCCGGGCCGCCCTTGTCCGCGGCGGCCTCCGCAAGGGCCGGCACCTGCACTGCGTTGAAGTAGTAGAGGAGACCGATCCAGGTGATGCCCGCGATGATGTGCAGCCAGCGCGCGAGACCAAGCTCGTTCCAGCCGCCGTCGACCGCAAACACCGCGAACAGGATCGCGAGCACGAAACCGGTGATGAGCGAACCCTTGACGCTGGTGAGCGGATTCATGGCATGACTCCCCTGGATTCATTGAAGAATAGGGCAGCCACCCCCATAATTCAACGCGTTAGCGCAATCCCGACATGGACGAACGCGGCCCCAGCTCCCCTTGTCTGAATATCTGCTCGCTGGACGACCGGGGCGTCTGCCGCGGCTGCTTTCGGACGCTGGACGAGATCGCCGAATGGACGCGGATGACCGCGGCCGAGCGTTGGGAGACGGTGGCGAGGTCCGAGGCGCGGCGCCTCGCAGATCAAAAGGAGCGTGGTATACGATGAGCGACGAAACGATGACCCGGCGCATACGGGAGCAACTCGAATCCGCTCCGGTCGTGCTGTTCATGAAGGGCACGCCGGATTTCCCGCAGTGCGGGTTCTCGGCACAGACCGCCGGCGCCCTGCGCGCGCTCAAGGCGGACTACCGTCACGTCAACATTTTCGAGGAGCCGGAGCTGCGCGAAGCGCTCAAGGCCCATTCGAACTGGCCTACGTACCCGCAGCTCTATGTGAAGGGAGAACTGGTGGGCGGTTGCGACATCGTGACCGAAATGTACCGCTCGGGAGAGCTCAGGGCGCTGCTCCAGGAAGCTGGCGCGATCGCTTGATCACGCGGTTCCCGCGCTATTCCGGCGCGGGCTCGAGCAGCGGATTCGGCGGCTCCACGGTCGCCGTCGCGGCGAGCCGTTCGGCCGCTGCCTCATAGATCGGCTTGAACTGGTTGCAGACGACACAGAAGAGATCGGCCGTCCGCTCGGCATCGTAAGCTGCGGAGTGCGCCTCTCCCGAGTTCCACTCGAGTCCTGCGGCCTGCGCGGCACGCGACAGCACGGTCTGGCCGTAGGCGACACCGGCAAGCGTCGCGGTGTCGAAGCAGGAGAAGGGGTGGAAGGGATTCCGCCGGATTCCCGCACGCGCGACCGCGGCATTCAGGAAACCGAGGTCGAACGAGGCGTTGTGGCCGACGAGGATCGCGCGGGTGCATTGCTGCTCGCGGACCGCGCGGCGCACTTCGCCGAAGATCGTGCCGAGCGCGTCGCTCTCCGTCGAGGCGATACGAAGCGGATGCCAGGGGTCGATGCCATTGACCGCGAGCGAGGCGGGATCGAGCCGCCCACCGTCGAACGGCCGCACGTGCTCGCGAATCGTCGGGCCGCGCACGAGCCGGCCCTCCGGGTCGATCGACACCAGTACGGCGGCGATCTCGAGGAGCGCATCCGTCGCGGCGTTGAATCCACCGGTCTCCACGTCCACCACGACCGGGAGGAAGCCGCGGAATCGGTCGCGCATCGCAGTTGGCATTGCGTTCATGCGGCGTGCGCCGTTTCACGGAGTTTCCATTCAAGCCGCTCGCCCGCGCACATCGGCACGACTTCGCCGGCCGCAAACGGATAGCTCACTGGCACTGTCCAGTGCTTGCGCTCGAGGAGGATCGAACCGGCATTGCGCGGCAGCCCGTAGAAATCCGCGCCATGGAAGCTCGCGAAGGCTTCCAGCCGATCGAGCCGGCCAGCCTGCTCGAAAGCCTGGGCGTACAGCTCGATAGCCGCCGGAGCCGAAAAGACGCCGGCGCAGCCGCAGGTCGATTCCTTGGCGCTGCGCGCATGCGGTGCGCTGTCGGTACCGAGGAAGAAATGCGGGTCGCCGCCGGTGGCGGCTTCGACAAGCGCCTCCCGGTCGCGCTCTCGCTTGAGGATCGGCAGGCAGTAAAGATGAGGCCGGAGCCCGCCCCGGAACATCGCGCCCCGGTTGAACAGCAGGTGCTGCGGCGTGATCGTCGCGGCGACCCGTGCTCCGCCCGCGCGCACGAATTCGACGCCGGCCCGGGTTGTCACATGCTCGAGCACGACCCGCAGCCCCGGATGCCGCCTGACGAGTGGAATGAACTCCCGCTCTATGAAGATGCTCTCGCGGTCGTAAGGGTCGATGTCGTCGCCGGTCGCCTCGCCGTGCAGCTGCAGCACGACGTTCCGCTCTTCCATCCGTGCAATCGCCGCCTCGCAGCGCGAAAGGGAGGTCACGCCCGCGTCCGAATGGGTCGTCGCGCCTGCCGGATAGCACTTGACGCCCACGATGAATCCGCGGTCCGCGACGCGGTCGATCTCCGCGGCATCGGTACCGTCCGTCAGGTAGAGGGTCATGAGCGGCTGGAAAGCAGCGCCCGCAGGCAGTACGGCGCGGATCCGGTCACGGTAGCTGCCCGCGGCCTCGACGCTCGCGACCGGTGGGTTGAGGTTCGGCATGACGACGGCGCGCGCGAAGGCGCGCGCGGTCCACGCGACGACAGAGGCAAGTTCCGGGCCGTCCCGCAGGTGCAGGTGCCAGTCGTCCGGCCTCGCGATCTTCAGTGTGGGATTCGGGCTCGACAAAGGGGCTTTATTCTTGACCCGCGGGCGCCGCAGACAGGATCATATCGGGCCGGCCGCCGGCATGGCTATGAATCCGAGGTCACTCGATGGCTGACGGCCCCCAAATCGACGATGTCGATCCGCTCGAAACCCGGGAGTGGCTCGAGTCGATCGATTCGGTGCTCAAGGTCCACGGTCCCGACCGCGCGCATTTCCTGCTCGACCGGCTGATCGACCACGCGCGCCGCGCAGGCAGCTGGCTTCCGTTCAAGCCGAACACCGCTTACGTCAACACGATCCACGTCTCGCGCGAGAAACCGTATCCGGGCGATCGCGCGCTCGAGCGGCGCATCGAATCGCTGATCCGCTGGAATGCAGTCGCGATGGTCGTGCATGCGAACCGCATCAGCACGGAGTATGGCGGACATATTGCAACCTATGCCTCGTCGGCGACGCTGTACGAAGTGGGCTTCAATCATTTCTGGCGCGCACCGTCCGACCATCACCGCGGCGACATGATCTTCGCGCAGGGTCACTCGAGCCCCGGCATCTATGCGCGCGCCTACCTCGAGGGACGGCTGACCGAGGAACAGCTCAGGCATTTTCGCCAGGAAGTCGGCGGCAAGGGACTTTCTTCGTATCCGCATCCCTGGCTGATGCCGGACTTCTGGCAGTTCCCGACGGTCTCGATGGGCCTCGGCCCGCTGCAGGCGATCATGCAGGCGCGTTTCATCCGTTATCTCGAGCACCGCGAGCTCGTCGAGCCCTCGGACCAGAAGGTCTGGTGCTTCCTTGGCGACGGCGAGATGGACGAGCCCGAATCGATGGGTGCGCTCACGATGCCCGTGCGCGAGAAGCTCGACAACCTCGTGTTCGTGATCAACTGCAACTTGCAGCGGCTCGACGGGCCCGTGCGCGGCAATGGCAAGATCATCCAGGAACTTGAAGCCGCCTTCCTCGGCGCGGGCTGGAACGTGGTCAAGGTGGTCTGGGGCGGCCGCTGGGATCCACTGCTCGCGCGTGACGCATCGGGCCTGCTGCGCAAGCGCATGGAAGAAGCGGTCGATGGCGAGTACCAGAATTTCAAGGCGAAGGGCGGCGCGTACACGCGCGAGAATTTCTTCGGCAAGTATCCGGAGTGCCTCGAGCTCGTCGCAAACCTGTCCGACGACGAGATCGCGCTCCTCAATCGCGGCGGCCACGACTCGGTCAAGGTCTGGAATGCCTACGCTACGGCGGTCGCGCACAAGGGCCGGCCCACCGTGATCCTCGCGAAGACCGTCAAGGGCTACGGCATGGGGAAGGCGGGTGAGGCGCTGAACGTCACGCACCAGCAGAAGAAGATGGACGACGAGGCGCTGAAGGCCTTCCGCGACCGTTTCCACATCCCGGTCACCGACGAGGAGATCGCGCGCGTGCCGTTCTTCCGTCCCGCCGAGGACAGCGCCGAGATGCAGTACCTCAAGGGGCACCGCAAATCGCTCGGCGGATCGCTCCCGGTGCGCCGGACGAATGCGCCCGCGCTCGTCGTGCCCGCGCTCGAGGCGTTCAAGAACCTGCTGGACGGCACCGAGGGTCGCGAGATCTCGACCACGATGGCGTTCGTGCGCATCCTGACCCAGCTCCTCAAGGACAAGCACATCGGCGCGCACGTCGTGCCCATCGTGCCGGACGAGGCCCGCACCTTCGGCATGGAGGGCCTGTTCCGGCAGGTCGGTATCTATTCATCCGTCGGCCAGCTCTACACGCCGCAGGACGCGGATCAGCTCATGTATTACAAGGAGGACCGCAAGGGCCAGATGCTGGAGGAGGGCATCAACGAAGCGGGCGCCTTCTGCTCATGGATGGCGGCAGGCACAGCCTACGCAAATCACGGGATCAACATGATCCCGATGTACATCTTCTATTCGATGTTCGGCTTCCAGCGTATCGGCGACTTCGCATGGGCGGCGGGCGACATGCAGGCGCGTGGATTCCTGCTGGGCGCGACCGCGGGACGCACGACACTCGCGGGCGAGGGCCTGCAGCACCAGGACGGCCACAGCCACCTGCTCGCGTCGACGATCCCGAACTGCGTCGCCTACGACCCGTGCTTCGCGTATGAGCTGGCCGTCATCATGCAGGACGGTCTGCGCCGCATGTACGCGGAGCAGCAGAGCGTCTTCTACTACATCACGTGCATGAACGAGAACTACGCCCATCCCGCGATGCCGAAGGGCGTCGAGCAGGGAATCCTGCGCGGCATGTATCTCCTGCACATCGGCGGCCGCGGTGCCGTGCGCGCGACGCTGCTCGGTTCCGGCACGATCCTGCGCGAGGCGCTCGCGGCGGCGGAGCTGCTGGAGTCCGAGTTCGGCGTCCCGGCGGACGTCATGAGCGTCACGAGCTTCACGGAGCTGCGGCGCGACGCGCTCGCCGCCGAGCGCGAGGCGATGCTGCGGCCGGGCGACAAGCCGCGGCAGCCCTGGGTGCGGGAATGCCTCGCGGGACGGCAGGGGCCGTTCATCGCGGCGACCGACTACATGAAGACGGTGGCTGACCAGATCCGGCAATGGGTGCCGGGCCGCTATGTGGCGCTCGGAACCGACGGTTTCGGCCGGAGCGACTCGCGCCAGGCGTTGCGCAGTCATTTCGAGGTCGACCGCCACTGGATCGTGGTCGCCGCCCTCAAGGCGCTCGCAGACGAGGGGCGGATCGACCGCTCGAGCGTCACGCTCGCGATGAAGAAGTTCGGCATCGACCCGGCCAAGCCTGATCCGCTGGTGACCTGAGCGTGACCGCCCGAACCACGGTCGTGGTGCCGGACCTCGGCGACTTCCACGACGTCGAAGTCATCGAAGTGCTCGTCAAGTCAGGCGACGTGGTCGCGGTCGATACGCCGCTCATCACCCTCGAGACCGACAAGGCGACCATGGACGTACCGTCGACGGCGGCGGGCCAAGTCGCCGAAGTGTCGGTAAAGAAGGGCGACCGGGTCTCCAGGGGATCCGAGATCGTCGTCCTGCAATCGGCTGGAGCCGAGGCGCCTGCGAAAACAGCTACGCCCGCGAAGTCGGCCGGTGCAGCGGCGCCCGCGAAAGCGGCCACTTCGCCCGCGGCGCCGAAGCCTGCCGGCGATGTTGCGACACTCGAAGTTCGCGTACCGGATCTCGGCGACTTCAAGGACGTCGAGGTGATCGAGGTGCTGGTCAAAGAGGGCGATGTCGTCGCTCTCGAATCGCCGCTCGTCACGCTCGAAACCGAGAAGGCCACGATGGACGTACCTTCATCGGCCGCAGGCATCGTTGCAAAGCTGCATGTCCGGAAAAGTTCGCGCGTCAACGCCGGGGATCTCGTGGCGACGGTTCGCGGAAGCAAGGCCGCAGCGGCCGAGCCTCCAGCGAGGCCGGCCGCACAGGCTGCAGCCCACAATCCCGAGGCGACCGTCCGGATGACGGTTTCCGCTCTGTCGCCCGCGAGCGCGGCGCCATTGCCCGACGTCCGTGGCGCGCATGCGGGCCCCTCCGTCCGGCGTTTCGCGCGCGAGCTCGGCGTCGACCTGACGCGGGTCATTGGCACCGGGTTCAAGGGTCGCATCAGCGAGGATGACGTCAAGGCCTTCGTCAAGAAGGCGCTTGCCAGTCCGCCGCGCGCGGAATCCGCGGGCGGCGGGCTGCCGCGCGTCCCGGAAGTCGATTTCGCGGCCTTCGGAGCCGTCGAGGTGAAGCCGCTTGGTCGCATCCAGCGCATTTCCGGGGCGCGGCTCCAGGCGAGCTGGGTGAATATCCCGCATGTCACGCAGCACGACGAAGCGGACATCACGGAGTTGGAAAAGCTCCGCGCGTCGCTCAAGGATCGCGCTTCCAGTCTCGGCATCAAGCTGACGCCGCTCGCCTTCATCGCCAGGGCCTGCGCGAAGGTAATTGCGCAGTTCCCGAACTTCGCGAGCTCGCTCGACGCCACGGGCCAGAACCAGGTGTTCAAGAAGTACCTGCACCTCGGCTTCGCGGCCGACACGCCGAATGGCCTCGTCGTGCCCGTCATCCGCGACGCCGGGCGCAAGGACATCTACGAGCTCGCGCGCGACCTGGGCGAGCTTGCGGGCAAGGCGCGCGCCGGCAAGCTGACGGGCGCCGAGATGCAGGGCGGCTGCTTCACGATCTCGAGCCTCGGCGGCATCGGCGGGACCGCGTTCACGCCCATCATCAACGCGCCCGAGGTGGCAATCCTCGGCGTTTCCAAGTCGCAGCAGCGCCCGGTGTGGAAGGATGGCAAGTTCGAGCCGCGCCTAATGCTGCCGCTGTCGCTCTCCTACGATCACCGGGTCATCGACGGCGCCGAGGCCACACGATTCGTCGTAGCCCTGGCGGAGGCACTCGTCTCGCCGCAAAGTCTCACCGAGGCGGTGCCTTGAGCCAGCCGGTCGAGCAGCGGGTGCCGGATCTCGGCGAGTTCCACGACGTCGAAGTCATCGAAGTGCTGGTCAAGTCGGGCGACAGCGTGGAGCCCGAGTCGCCACTCATCACGCTCGAAACCGACAAGGCGACGATGGACGTGCCCGCGACCGTCGCGGGCGTGGTGAAGGAGGTCAGGGTCAAGAAAGGCGACCGTGTTTCGAAGGATTCACTGATCGCGCTCGTATCCGCAGGCGCGGACGATACCGTCAAGATCCCGGGCCTGCGCAAGTCCGCAATGCTGGAGTCGCCGTCACCACCGCGCGCATTGAAACCGGTGGCGAAGGCCGATAGTTCAGCCGGCGAACCGGCCGCAGACGTGTCGACGCAGCTCCTGGTCATCGGCGCGGGACCCGGCGGCTACACGGCGGCGTTTCGCGCGGCGGACCTTGGAATTTCCGTCACGCTGGTGGATCACTGGCCGCAGCTTGGCGGCGTCTGCCTCAACGTAGGCTGCATCCCGTCCAAGGCTCTCCTGCATGCCGCGCGTGTCATCGAGGAAGCCGCGTCGATGTCGGCGAACGGCATCCGCTTCGGCAAGCCGGAAATCGATCCTCAAGCACTGAAGCAGTGGAAGAACCGCATTGTCGGCAAGCTGACAGCGGGCCTCGTGATCCTCGCCAAGCAACGCAAGGTGACGGTTGTCCGGGGCCAGGCGCAATTTGCATCGCCGCATCGCGTCCAGGTTCGCGGCGAAAATGGTGCGAAGCAGATCATCGGCTTCGAGCAGTGCATCGTCGCGGCGGGTTCCGAACCCGCGCGCATCCCGGGCCTGCCGGACGATCCGCGCGTGATCGACTCGACCGGCGCGCTCGAGCTTCGTGACATACCCAGGAAGCTTCTGGTCATCGGCGGCGGCATCATCGGCCTCGAGATGGCCTGCGTGTACGACGCGCTCGGCTCGGAAGTGACCGTAGTCGAGTTGACGGACACGCTGATGCCGGGCTGCGACCGGGATCTCGTGCGCCCGCTCGAGAAGCGGTTGCGCGCGCATTACGCCGCAATCCTGACGGGCACGCGAGTGACAGGCGTCGAGGCGACCAAAGAGGGGCTGCGCGTGAGCTTTGACGGCAAGGACGCGGGCGTGCCGCAGATCCATGACCGCGTGCTCTGTTCGGTCGGCCGGGTACCGAACGGCAAGACAATCCGCGCCGAGGCGGCAGGCGTCACCGTCGACGAACGAGGCTACCTGCCCGTCGACCGGCAGATGCGCACCAATGTGCCGCACATCTTCGCGATCGGCGACATCGTCGGCCAGCCGATGCTGGCGCACAAGGCAACCCACGAAGGCAAGGTCGCGGCCGAAGTCGCGGCCGGACAGAAGAGCGCGTTCGATGCGCGCGTCATTCCCTCGGTCGCCTACACGGACCCCGAGGTCGCCTGGGTGGGCATCAGCGAAACCGAGGCACAGGCCTCGGGCCGGAAACTCGAAAAGGGCATGTTCCCCTGGATGGCGAGCGGCCGCTCGCTTTCGCTCAATCGCGACGAGGGATTCACCAAGTTGCTGTTCGACCCGGAAACACATCGCGTCGTCGGCGGCGGGATCGTCGGCACGAACGCCGGCGACTTGATCTCGGAAGTTGCGCTCGCGATCGAGATGGGCGCCGTCGCCGCCGACATCGGACTCACCGTCCATCCGCATCCGACGCTGTCGGAAACTGTCGCATTCGCGGCGGAAGCTTACGAAGGCACGCTGACGGACCTATTCATCCCGAAGAAGAAATAGCGGGCGCTCCCGCGGGCGTCTTGTCGGGATACAGGCAAATGTCCCGGATGGGACACATCGGACAAAGCGGCTTCCGCGCCTTGCAGACATAACGCCCGTGCAAGATCAGCCAGTGGTGTGCGTCACTGCGAAATTCACCCGGCGCGACCTCGATGAGGCGGTCTTCGACTGCGCGAACGTTGCGTCCCGGTGCCAGGCCCGTACGGTTGGCGACGCGAAAAATGTGCGTGTCGACCGCGATCGTCGGCTCGCCGAAGGCCGTGTTGAGTACGACGTTTGCCGTCTTTCGCCCGACGCCCGGCAGGGCTTCGAGTTCCACGCGTCCCCGTGGCACTTCGCCGCCGTGGCGCGCCAAGATCTGCCGCGTCGCTTCCATCACATTTCGCGCTTTCATGCGCCAGAGGCCGATCGTCCGTATGTAACCTGCGAGTCCCGGCTCACCGAGCGCGACCATCGCCTGCGGCGTGCCCGCGACTTCGAACAACGGCCCGGTTGCGAGATTGACGCTCTTGTCGGTCGCCTGCGCTGACAGGATCACCGAGACGAGGAGCTGGTACGGCGAGCGGTAGACGAGTTCCGTTTCCGGCGTCGGATTCGCGGCGCTCAGGCGTTCGAAGAGAAGGCGGATTTCCGCGGGACCGAGCCTTCGGATAGTCCCCTGACGGCTCCGGCCGCGAACGGATTTCGACTTGCGACGCCTGCTAGCCGCCATGTCCATGTTCCAGCCGGGCGATCCGCGCCTCGTAGCGCCGGCGGAAGCGCGCCGCCCGCTCCGCGATCGCGGCAGGCGCGAGTGGCTCGGCCGGCAGGCCCGGCGCGGGAATCATGCGGATGCAATCGACGGGGCAGGCCGGCACGCAGAGCTCGCAGCCACTGCAGTCTTCTGCGATGACGGCGTGCATGCGCTTGCGCGCCCCGATGATGGCGTCGGTCGGGCAGGGATCGAGGCAGCGTGCGCAACCGATGCAGGCCGGCTCGTCGATCCAGGCGACGAGCGGCGGCGCCTCCCGGCCACAATCCGGGTCGAGCGACTCCGGCGGACGGCCGAGCAGGGCAGCGAGATCCTCGATCAGCCGGGTGCCGCCTGGCGGGCAGCGATTCAGTCCCGTTTCGCCGCGTGCGAGCGCTTCGGCGTAGGGCCGGCAGGCGTCGTATCCGCAGCGCCGGCACTGGGTCTGCGGGAGCAGCGCATCGATACGCGAGGCAAGTTCATGCGTATCGACGGGCATCCTGACACTCAACTGACCTTCATGCCGGCCTTGGCGCCGGCATCGGGTGCCAGGAGGAACAGGCCCGCATCGCCGCTAGCGGCGAGCGCCATTCCTTCGGACACGCCGAAGCGCAGCTTCTTGGGTTTCAGGTTGGCGACAATCACGACGTGGCGACCGACGAGCTGGTCCGGCTCGTAAGATCCGCGGATGCCGGCGAAGACGGTGCGGCGCTCGCCGCCCATATCGACGACCAGCCGAAGCAGACGGTCCGCACCTTCGACGAACTCGGCGGTTTCGACTCGTGCGACACGAAGGTCGATGCGCGCGAAGTCTTCGGCACTGATCTCGGCGGGCCGCGTGGGCGGGGATTCCGGTGCAGTTTCCGTCATTGAAGTCTCCACGAGCTTTCCGAGCATCGTCGCATCGACCCGTGTCGCTAGCGGCCTGTACTCGTCGATCGTCGTGCCGAGGAGCGGCGCGGCGACATCATTCCAGTGCGCGATCGGCGACCGGAGGAAAGCCTCGGCACGTTTGGCGGTTTCCGGCAGCACCGGCTTGAGGAAGGCCATCAGCACGCGAAACAGGTTGAGGCCTTGCGTGCAGACCGACTGCACTTCCTCCGCGCGCGCGGGATCCTTTGCCGCCAGCCAGGGCTTGCTGCGGTCGATGTAGAGATTGGCACGGTCGGCGAGCGCCATGATTTCCCGCACGGCGGCTGCGTATTCGAGGGATTCCCAGGCTTCGCCAATGCCCACGCCCGCGTCGACAAACTCGCGATAGAGCCCCGGGTCCGGCAGTGCGGCCGCGAGCCGTCCGCCGTGCCCACGATGGATGAAGCTCGCGCATCGGCTCGCGATGTTGACCAGCTTGCCGACCAGTTCGGCATTGATCCGGGTCGCGAACTCCTCGAAATTGAGGTCGACGTCGACGAGGGACGGGCCGAGCTTCGCGGCCAGGAAATAGCGGAAGTACTCGGGCGGCAGCACGGCGAGGTAGCGCTCCGCAGTGACGAAAGTGCCACGCGACTTCGACATCTTCTCGCCATTGACCGTCAGGAAGCCGTGGGCATGCACCGCCGTCGGCTTGCGGAAGCCGGCGCCTTCGAGCGTTGCCGGCCAGAACAGCGTATGGAAATAAAGGATGTCCTTGCCGATGAAGTGATGCAGCTCCGCCGTGCTGTCCGGCTTCCAATAGTCCTCGAAATCGATCCCGTGCCGCTTGCAGTAGTTCTCGAAGCTCGCCATGTAGCCGACTGGCGCGTCGAGCCACACGTAGAAGTACTTGCCGGGCGCGTCGGGTATCTCGAAGCCGAAGTAAGGCGCGTCGCGCGAAACATCCCAGTCGCGAAGACCCGCCTCGAACCATTCATCGAGCTTGTTGGCCACTGTTTCCTGAATCGTGCCCGAGCGTGTCCACTTCCGGAGCATCGACTCGAAGTTGCCGAGCCTGAAGAAGAAGTGCTCCGACTCGCGCTCGACGGGGCGCGTGCCAGTGACGACCGAGACCGGGTCGATGAGGTCGAGCGGCGTGTAGGTCCCGCTGCAGTTCTCGCAACTGTCGCCGTACTGGTCGGGCGTGCGGCAGATGGGACAGGTCCCCTTGACGTATCGGTCAGGCAGGAACATGCCGGCCTTCTCGTCATAAGCCTGCCGTACGCTGCGGCGCGTGATGTGCCCGGCTTTTGACAGCGCTTCGAACATGCGCACCGTAAGCCGGCGGTTCTCCTCCGAGTGTGTCGTGTAGTAGTTGTCGAATCCGATGCCGAACGCGGCGAAGCTGCGCCGCCGTTCGGCACCAACTCGCTCGATCAGCGCCTCCGGCGTGATTCCCTCCGATTGGGCCTTCAGCATGATCGGCGTGCCGTGAGTGTCGTCGGCGCAGACGTAAATGCATTCGTGTCCGGCGAGCTTCATGGCCCGCACCCAGATGTCGCACTGGATGACCTCGGTCATGTGCCCGAGGTGCGTCGGCCCGTTTGCGTAGGGCAGGGCGCTCGTGACCAGGATGCGGCGCGCCATGCCTTCGTCAGTCCTGTTCGCGCAGCGGCTCGAACTTGGACTTGTTAATGGCCTTCTCGTACGCCGAGCGGCCGGTGATCAACTCCTGGTCGAGAAGCTGCTCGAGTGCCGAATCCATCGTGCGCATGCCGGCTGCCGCTCCCGACTGCATCACCGTCTCGAGCTGGTCGATCTTGCCCTGGCGGATGAGGTTCGCGGCCGCCGGCGTGTTGATAAGGACCTCGAGGGCCGCGACGCGCCCGGCCGCGCCCTTGCGCGAGATCAGCTGCTGCGACACGACGCCGCGGAGGGAAGTGGACATCATCGTGCGCACGTGGCTCTGCTTGTCCGCGGGGAATGCGTTGACGATGCGGTCGACGGTTGCCGCGGCTCCATTCGTGTGCAGCGTTGCCATGACGAGAATGCCCATCTCGGCGGCGGTGATCGCAGTCGAGATCGTTTCGAGGTCGCGAAGCTCGCCGACCAGGATCACGTCCGGATCCTCGCGCAGGGCCGACAACAGGGCCGTCGCGAACGATTCGGCGTGGACGCCGACTTCGCGCTGGCTGATCAGGCAATTCTTGCGCGGGTGCACGAACTCGATCGGGTCCTCGATCGTCAGGATGTGTCCCTTCACGCGCAGATTGATGTCATCGATCATCGCGGCAAGCGTCGTCGACTTGCCGGAGCCCGTCTTGCCGGTCACGAGGATGAGCCCGTTCGAGACCTTGCAGAGGTTGCGCACGGCTTCCGGCATTTTGAGCTGCTCGAGCGTCTGGGCCTTCGACGGAATTGCGCGGAAGACCGCGCCCATGCCGTTCAGCTGCCGCAGGACATTGACCCGGAAGCGGGCGACCGTTCCCAGCGCGTAGGCGAAATCCGTGCCGTCGCGGGTCTCGAGGCGGTCGAGCGCCTTGCGCGGCATGATCTCGTACACGGCCTCGCGTACGAAGTCGGCACCGAGGCGCTCGGTCCTCAAGGCGGACAGCTTGCCGTACTGGCGGATGCGCGGCGGGTCGCCCGCCATGAAATGCAGGTCTGAGCCGTCGCGTTTCAGGATTTCCTCGAGGTATTCGTCAATTTTGGCCAAGGCAGCCTTTTACTCCAGGGTTTCGAACTTCGGCAACAGGCTGCGGTCCACGACGAACTTCGAGAACAGCCTCTTGTCCGTCGCGTAGATATAGGCATCGTCCGGATCGACCTCCTTCGCCTTGATGGCGCGGAGCAGAGCCTGGTCCATCAGCTCCATTCCGACGTCCTTGCCGGTCTGCAGCTGCGCGGGGATCTGGTGCGACTGGTCGGTCTGGATCAGCTTCGCGATTGCGCGGTTCATCAACATGATTTCGCAAATCGCGCGCCGACCGCGGCCCTCAGGGCGCTTCACGAGTACCTGGGTGATGACCGCGATCAGGCCCTGGGCAAGGAAACTCTTGGTCTGCTCGCGCTCGTCGGCCGGCAGCGCGTCGATCATGCGGTCGATCGTCTTGACCGCGCTCGTCGTATGGAGCGTGCCGAGCACGAGGTGGCCGGTCTCGGCAGCGGTCATCGCCATCGAGATCGTCTCGGCGTCCCGTAGCTCGCCGACCAGGATCACGTCCGGGTCCTCGCGCATCGCGGCGCGCACGCCCTCGGCAAAGGTGGGCAGGTGCGTGCCGAGCTCGCGCTGCACGACCTGGCTCTGCTTGCTGCGGTGGACGAACTCGATCGGGTCCTCGAGGCTGATGATGTTGAGCTTCTTGTTCGTGTTCAGGAGATCGATCATCGCGGCAAGCGTCGTCGACTTGCCGGTCCCGGTCGAGCCCGTCACCAGCACCATGCCCTGGTGGTAGTCGCAGAGCTTCGTCACGAGCGGCGGCAGCGCGAGTGAGTCGAGCGTTGGCACCTCGGCCGGAATCGTCCGGAACACCGCGCCGACCCCGGAGTCCTTGCGGAAGACATTGACGCGGAAGCGGCCACCTTCCTCTGACACGTACGAGAAGTCGACGTCGTGGCCCCCGCGGAACCTGTCTGCCAGGTTGCGCGTAAGGATCTCGGTGACATAGGCCTCGAGCTCCGGCGCGGCCAGTTCGCGGAACCGGATCGGCACCAGGTCGCCGTTCATGCGCAGCATCGGCGGCACGCCGACTGCCAGGTGGACGTCAGAACATCCCTGGGCGGAACCGAGCTTCAGGAAGGCGTCGATGCGCGGCATTGCGCCGCGAGTGAATCACAAGAATCGTTCCAGCGCCACATACACCTCTTCCATCGAGGCGTAGCGCTTTTCCTTGTCCACTGCCATGCACTTCACGACCACGTCGGAGACGCCCTGCGGCAGCGCAGGGTTGAGCTCGATCGGCGGCCGGGCGCGTCCCTGGACGTGCTGGTACATGACCGACATGTGGTCGCCGCGGTGGTAGGGCGGCGTGCCGGTGAGCATCTCGTACATGATAACGCCGAGCGAATAGATGTCGGCGCGCTCGTCGACTTTCTTGCCGAGGATCTGCTCGGGCGCCATGTACTTCGGCGAGCCGATGACGTAGCCGGTCTTGGTGAGCTGCGTGTCGCCCTGGTGCTGGGCCGCGGCAACGCCGAAGTCGACGATCTTGACGATGCCCTCGTCGTTGATCAGCACGTTCGCCGGCTTCAGGTCGCGGTGAACGATGCCGACCTGGTGCGCGACCGTCATTCCCTTCGCGACGTCCATGCCGAGGCGGACTGCGCGGCGGAGTGCGAGCGGCTTGCCGTCGGAAACCTCGCCGCCGAGGGTATGCGAGGGAAAGTACTCCATCGAGATCGCGTAATTGCCGCGGATGTGCAGGAAGTCGTAAATGCGGATCACGTTCGGGTGCGTAATCTTGCGGCTGTAGCGAAGCTCGTGCACGAAGCGCTGCATCATCTCCTCGTCCTGGGAGATGCTCGGGTTCAGGAACTTGAGGATGAGGCGCTCGTCGACGACCGTGTCCTCCATCAGCAGCACGGTGCCGAAGGCGCCGCGGCCGATGCGCTCGATGTACTTGTAGCGACCCTCGATGACGTCCCCGGGCTTCAGAGTCGCGATGTCGAGCCGCTGCAGGGCCTCGGCGGACTTCATGATCGCCGACACGTCGGCAGATTCGATCAGCAGCGTGCGCTGCTGGTCTGCGCGCGCGGCCGCGGCCGCCTGCGTCAATGTCCCGGGCGCCGCGACGATCGAGTCGCCGCCAAAACGCGTGTCGAGCTCGCTCAGCGCGCGCTGGGCCGCGCCGGCGAGCGACTGGTCCGTCAGCGTGCTGAACGGCAGGATCTTCGCGCGCACGGCATCGACCGAGCGGTCGTCGGCGAGGCGGGCGAGGGCGGACATGCCCTCGATCCGGATGTCGGTCTCCGAACGGTCGAGCGTCCGCATCACGCCCTCGGTCGCGGCGGCGTCGCCGATCTTGCCGAGCGCCCGCACCACTGTCGGGGTCGACTTGGGATTCGTCGTGAGCATTTCAATGAGTCGCGGCACGGCCTTCTTGCTGGCCATGTCGCCGAGGGCGTCGACGGCCCTCTCGCTGACCCACCAGTCCTTGTCCTTGGTCGCCTCCATCAGGTAGGAGACCGCGCGCTCGTCCTTGGTCTGGTTCAGGATCTCGATCGCGGTGCGGCGCACCTCTTCGTCCTTGTCGGAAACGAGCTCGAGCGCCGAGCCGATGACCTGCGGGCCGCCGATCTTGCCGAGCGCATCCGCAGCGCGGCTGCGCACCCACCAGTCCGCATCGCGTATCGCCCTCAGCAGGAACTTGACCGAGCTGTCGTCGCCGACGACATTCAGCACCTCGACCGCGGCGCGGCGTGCATGCTCCGACTCGTCCTTCAGTATCTCCACGAGGTGGCGGACCGTTTCGGGATGCTTGCTGCGGCAGAGAAGTTCGATTGCGGGATTCTGGACATCGAACTCGGGATCGCGCAGTAACGGCACCACCAGCGCCGGGTCAACCTCGCCGCTGCCGTTCGCGATCGCGCGCAGCGCGGCCGACCGGACCAGCTTGTTGGGGTCCTTGAGAGTGCGCTGCAGGGCCGCGCGCACCTTGGGCGTATCGAAGCGCGCCAGCAGAGCAATGATGTGCGTGCGGGCGATCGGGTCCTTGCCCTCGACGCGGGCCACCAGCTCGTCGACGCTCGTGGCGTCCACCAGTTCGCCGGCGATGCGAAACAGGGCGGCCTTTTCGTTCGGGTCCTGCAGGTACGCCGAGTTCAGGAGCTCGCGCAGGTTGAAGCGGTTCTTCTGGGCCGCAATGACATCGAGGACCGCCGGCTTCGATACACCGGGCGACTGCAGAAGCTCAAGCAGAAGCGACGGGGAATAATTACGCGAAGATGCGAGCGCCCAGGCGACGCCCGCGACCGCGCGCGGGTTTTGTTCCGCGAGCGCCTTGGCGATCATCGGAAACGACTTGTTGTCTATGAGCGGTGTCAGCGCCTCGACAAATGCAATCGTCTCGCGCTTGTCCGAGGTCGAAAGTGCGTCCACGATCGGACTGATCGCGTTCTGGCCGAGGCCCTGGAGCCTCGTCAGTGCCGCCTTCGCCTTTGCGCTGGTCGGGTCGCCACTCTCCCGTACCTCGGCAATGAGGCGATCCGCCCGGTAGCCTCCGAACATTCCCATCCGACCCCGGCTGTTTTTGTGGGACCCAGAAAAAATGCCGAACAATCAGTATGCCACAGCGCCCCCACGGCCCGATCCGGCGGGCGGCTTCGGATACAATGCCGCCCCCCAACCGGAACGAATCCATGGCCATCGGCACGCAGGATTGGCTGGCGAGCGCGCTCGGACACTATGTCGAACCAAATCTCGGCATGCGCCTCGCGGACGCCGGCGCAATCGAATCGGTTGCCAGTGGCCCGCATGGGCCGATCGTCCGGATCGTGCTTGGTTTTCCCGTCGGGGGCTATGTCGAAACGCTGCAGCGGGCCCTCGATGCGCACCTCGCGGCCACCGGCGTCGAGGCGCGCCCCACGTACGAGATCAGCGCACGCATACCGGCCTTCGTCGCCGACCCGCGCCAGCGCCCGTTGCCGGAGGTCGCGAACGTCATTGCCGTGGCCTCAGGCAAGGGCGGAGTCGGCAAGTCGACGGTCGCAGCGAACCTCGCGCTCGCCCTCGCGGCCCAGGGCGCCCGGACGGGTTTGCTCGATGCCGACATCTACGGTCCGAGCATGCCGCGGATGATGGGACTGTCTGGGCAGCGCCCTACGACGACCGATGGCAAGACGCTCGACCCGCCGCGCGGCCATGGACTGCCGGTCATGTCGATCGGCTTCCTGGTCGATTCGGACCAGCCGATGGCCTGGCGCGGCCCGATGGTCACGCAGGCGCTCAGCCAGATGCTCGCGGACACCCGATGGGGTGCGCTCGACTACCTGGTGGTCGACATGCCTCCGGGGACCGGCGACATCCAGCTCACGTTGACGCAGCGCGTGCCGGTTTCCGGCGCCATCATCGTGACGACGCCGCAGGAAATCGCGCTGCTCGACGCCCGCAAGGGCCTGCAGATGTTCCGCAAGGTCGGCGTTCCGGTGCTCGGCATCGTCGAGAACATGGGCCTGCATCGCTGCCCGGCCTGCGGGCACGAGTCGCACGTGTTCGATTCGGGCGGTGGCAAGGCGCTCGCGGAGCGCTATGAAACGACACTCCTCGGCGAGCTGCCGCTTGACGGGACAATCCGCGAGCAGGCGGATGCGGGACGGCCGACGGTCGTCTCGGACCCGAGCTCGAGTATAGCCGCCGCGTTTCATTCGATCGCTCGCCGCGCAGCCGGCGCGTTAGCGGCAAGCGCCATCCGGGGCGCGGTCAAGCTGCCGGAAATCCGCATCGAGGGTGAGTGATGACGATCAAGTCGGACAAGTGGATACGCCGCATGGCCGCCAAGGGAATGATCGAGCCGTTCGCCGAGGGCCAAGTGCGCATGGACGAAGGCCGCAAAATTGTCTCGTACGGGACCTCGAGTTACGGCTACGACGTACGCTGCGCCCAGGAATTCAAGATCTTCACGAACATCAATTCCACCATCGTCGATCCCAAGAACTTCGACCCGAAGAACTTCGTCGACTTCCAGGGCGAGGTCTGCATCGTCCCGCCGAATTCGTTCGCGCTCGCGCGCACGGTCGAGTACTTGCGGATTCCGCGGAACGTACTCACTGTTTGTCTCGGAAAAAGTACCTATGCACGTTGTGGAATCATCGTAAACGTAACGCCCCTGGAACCGGAGTGGGAGGGCCACGTGACGCTCGAGTTCTCGAACACGACGCCGCTGCCCGCGCGCATTTACGCGAACGAGGGCGTCGCGCAGATGCTGTTCTTCGAGTCGGACGAGGACTGCGAGACTTCGTACAAGGATCGCGGGGGCAAGTACCAGGGCCAGAAGGGTGTGACGCTGCCGAGGACATAAGAGGGGACAGTCCCCTTAAGGGCCCGGCTGGTAGCGGCGGATGTAGGTCTGGAATCCGCGCTTGCCGCCCGAGTGCTGCTCGGCCAGGACGACGGCGTAGCCGAGCTTCGGTGCGTACCAGGAAATAGTCTCGCGGTCCGACCCGTCGCGCGCGCTCCTGTAGACGACTGTCTCGACTTCCCCGATCGCGGTCTTGAGCGTCTCCCGGCGCAAGAGCGTATAGCGGTAATGCTTGACGCGGTCCTTTTCGATCATCGCGATCGTGCCGGGCTCGCGGCCTGCGCGCAGCCGGGCGAGCACGAGGGCCTGCATCGAAGCGGCATCCTGCAGGCCCGCGACCGCCGCAATGTCCACCGGCTCTTCTTCGGCCGTACCGCGGACGCGTTCGGCGCGCCAGTCGAATTCGAGCGTCACGTCGCGGCTCGTGCGCTTCGTGCCGTCGTCGAACTGGTAGGCGAGCGGTCGCGGACCATCCGGCAGGAGCTCGAACTCGGAACGCTGCTTGAGCGTCCCGGTCGCAATCATCCGGGCAAAACCGGTCGCCGTCGACGTCGATTCCATCGACCAGCGCGCCCCCGCGCGGGAAAGCTCGGTGCGGCTTCCGCCCACCGCCATGCGACCGTAGCGCACGCCGTATTCCGCGACGAACGGCTCGAGCGTCGCGTCCGCTGCCCCGGCCGCGGGGAGGCGCGTCGCCGCAAGCAGCGCAAGCAATACGATCGCCATCGCCTTCACGCGTCCTCCTCGACGAGGTCCGGGACCCGCACTTGTCCGTCCAGCACTACGTCGCCGCCGCGCCATGCGAGCCGGCCAGCGGCGAACCAGCCCACGGCCCGCGGATAAATAATGTGTTCGAGCCGCTGAACGCGCGCTGAAAGCCTTTCCTCGTCCTCGCCTGGCCTCACGGTGAGCCTTCCCTGGATGACTGCAGGGCCAGCGTCGAGTTCCTCGACGACGAAATGCACGGTGCATCCGTGGTGCCCTTCGCCTGCCTCGAGCACGCGCCGGTGAGTGTGGAGCCCGCGGTAAGCCGGCAGCAGGGAAGGGTGGATGTTGAGGAGGCGTCGTTGCCACTTCCTGACGAAATCTACATCCAGGATCCGCATGTAGCCCGCAAGTGCGACGAGCTGCGCGCCGCTTCGTTCGAGGATCGCCGAGAGCCGGCGCCCGTGCTCGGCACGGTCCATTCCGGGACGGTGCTCGAGGACTGCCGTTTCGAGCCCGAGCTCTCGTGCCGCATCGAGGCCCGCGGCGTTCGCCCGGTCGCTCACGACGGACACGATCCGGCCGTCGATACGGCCGTCCCGGGTCGCGCGCTCGAGCGCCAGCATGTTGCTGCCTCGACCCGAGATCAGCACCGCGAAGGGCAGCGGCCCCATCAGCCGATCTGCACGCCCGCGCCCGCGATGACTTCACCGATGACGCTGGCCTGTTCGCCTGCTGCACGCAGCAACTCGAGGGCGGCGTCCGCTTCGGTGCGCGCGAGCACGACGACCATGCCGATGCCGCAGTTGAACGTGCGATGCATTTCCGCATCGCTGATCCGTCCACTGGCCTGGATCCACTTCCACACCGGCTCGCGCCGCCATGAGCCCGGGTCGAGGCGCACGCCAAGACCATCGGGCAACACGCGCGGGATGTTGTCCGTGAGCCCGCCGCCGGTGATGTGTGCGAAGCCGTGAACGTCGAGCGTGGCCGCGAGCTTCAGGAGCGGCTTGACGTAGATCCGGGTCGGAACCATCAGTACATCGAAAAGTCGAGCGCCGTCCACGCGCGTCTCCGCACCTGCGCCGGTCTCCGCGATGAGTCGCCGGATCAGCGAGAAACCGTTCGAGTGCGGGCCGGAAGAGCCGAGTCCGATGACGGCGTCACCTGCGCGCGTGCGGCTGCCGTCGATGATCCGCTCACGTTCGACGACACCCACGCAGAAACCGGCGAGGTCGTAGTCGCCTTCAGAATACATGCCCGGCATTTCGGCAGTCTCGCCGCCCACGAGTGCGCAGCCAGCCGCGAGGCATCCTTCGGCGATGCCCGCGATCACGCGTTCAGCCACGTCGACCGAGAGGCGGCCGGTCGCGTAGTAGTCGAGGAAGAAAAGCGGCTCCGCGCCCTGCACGACGACGTCATTCGCGCACATCGCGACGAGATCCTGTCCGACACCATCATGGCGACCGGTGTCGATCGCGAGCCGAAGCTTGGTGCCGACGCCGTCCGTGCCTGCGACCAGCACCGGGCGCTTCCAGCGGCCCTCGGGTATCTCGATCATCGCGCCAAAGCCGCCGATGCCGGCAAGCACTTCGGGCCGGTGCGTGCGGGCGACGCGCGGCTTGATGCGATCAACGAGTTCTTCGCCGGCATCGATGTCGACGCCGGCGTCCCGGTAGGTCAGCGAGGGGCGTTCAGTCATCGCGGAAATCCGGGCTGGGTCCGACAGGCCCGTCCGGCGGGCGGTATACTATTGTAGCGTGAGCGCACGACCCGACTTTGCCCCCGCAAGACGATTCCGATCCTGGCTGGCCGTGCTCGCCCTCGCGGCGTTTGCCCTGCCGGCCCATGCGGAATCGCTCGGCGATCTCTACACGGTCACGGTTCCCTACACGGGTGAGAATGAGTCGGCTTTCCGCCAGGCGATGCGCGACATCCTGGTGCGCGTCACGGGGCGTCCCGATGCGCCGGAGCTCGAGAATCTTGCGCCGCTGGTCGGGCAGGCCTCGCGCTATGTCACGAGCTTCCGGCGCGCTGCGGGCAACCAGCTCACCGTGACCTTCAACGGAACTGCCATCGAGAATGCCGTCGACGCCTCGGGCCTCGCAACCTGGGACAGCGATCGGCCGGTCACGCTCGTCTGGCTCGCGCTAGATCGCGGCGGCGGCCGGCGCGGCCTCGTGTCTTCGAGCGACACCAGCGCCGAGAAAGCCCGCATCGACTCGAAGGCTGATCGCAGCGGCCTGCCGATCGTCTGGCCGGATGCCGGCGACGACCTCGTGCGCGCGATGCAGCAGGCGTGGTCCGGGAACCACGACGCCCTCGTCGACGCGGCGCGGCGCTACGGCGCGGACGGCGTACTGATCGGGCGCGCGCGCCAGACCGCGGCGGGTACCTACGAGGTGTACTGGAGTTTCGCGGGCGCGGGCGTTGCCGGCAACGCCACCGGCGAGCTCGAAAGCGGACCTGAGCTCGCCGCCGAGCGCTACGCCGGCGTCTATGCCTCGCGGGGCGCGGCCCAGCGCAGCGAACAGATTGTGACGGTCACTGGCATCGGCTCACTCGAGTCCTATGCGTCGGCGATGCGGACGCTGTCGAAGCTCGCGCCAGTGCGCGGCGTCTCGGTTGACGAGGTGACGCCGGACGCCGTGTCCTTTCGCGTGAACGTCCGGGGCGATCCGGGTGCCCTCAACGACGCCATACTGCGTGACGGGCGTCTTCAGCCCGTCGACTCCGGGCGGCTCATTTACGCCATGTCGCCATGAAGCTGGTGACCATACCCAATCTCATCTGCCTGCTCCGGATGGCGCTGACGGTGCCGATCGTCGTGCTGCTCGCGGAAGGGCGCTATGGACAGACGCTCGTGCTGTTCGCAATCGCGGCAGCTTCCGACATCCTGGACGGATACCTCGCCAAGACATTCGGCTGGCAAAGCGAGCTCGGCAAGGTGCTCGATCCGCTCGCGGACAAGCTGCTGCTCGTGAGCGTCTTCATCACGCTCGCCGTCATCGGGCTCGTACCGGTCTGGCTCGCAACGATTGCCGTCCTGCGCGACGTCGTCATCGGCGCCGGCGCCCTGGTCTACAAATGGCTCTTCGGCCCGCTCGAGGGTCGCCCGACGGTCCCCTCGAAACTCAATACGCTGGTCCAGCTCCTGTTCGTGATCGCAGTCGTCTGGCGCGCGGCTTTCCAGGGCCTGCCCGAGTGGGTCGTACTGGGACTTGGCGCCGGCGTGCTGGTGACGACGGTCGTGAGCGGCGTCGATTACGTGCTCACGTACATCCGCAAGGCGATCGCCGTGAGCCGCGGACGCCGCGGCACCGCGTGACGCTCCCGATGCGGGAGCGTCCCTAAGTGCGCCAGTTGCCACTCGGGGTCCAGCTCGGTGTCTCGCTGCGCTTCGAAACTTTCACCACCGGCAACAACGGCGAGGCCATCGAAGCGCTACGTCGCCTTGCGGACGGCGTCTCGGGTGTCCCGGTGTGGATTTGCGGTGGGACGGGCTCCGGCAAGAGTCATCTCCTGCAGGCTGCATGCGCGCAGGCGGGCGGCGCCGGGCGGGCGACTGCCTATCTGCCGCTCGCCGTCGTGCGAAATGAAGGACCTGGAATTCTCGACGGATTCGAACGCCTCGACTTCGTCGCACTCGACGACGTGGATGGGGTTGCCGGCGACGGCGCGTGGGAATTCTCGCTCTTCTCGCTCTTCAATGGGCTTGCTGAGCACGGCGGGCGGCTTGCAATGGCGGCCCTGCACGCTCCTGCGTCGAGCGGAATCCGGCTGCCGGACCTCGCCTCGCGGCTTTCCGCCTCCGAAGTACATCGACTGGAACCGCTCGCCGAGTCCGAGCAGCCTGCGGCCCTCCTGCTCCGCGCCGAGCGCCGCGGGCTTGAACTACCCGAGGAGACACTGGGCTTCCTGACCCGCCGTGCGCCGCGGGATTTCGCGACGCTCTGCCGCATGCTCGATGCGCTCGACAGCGAATCGCTGGCGGCGCAGCGCCGGCTTACCGTGCCGTTCGTTCGCGACTGGCTCGCGCGCAGCTAAATAAGGGGGACGCTCCCCTTTAACAATAGCGATTGCTTTCACGAGCACGCAATTCACGTTAAAGGGGAGCGTCCCCCTTATTTAGCGGCGCGAAGCACGGCCAGTACGGCCGCGAAGGCGAGAAGCGCGAGGCCGAGCGTCGCCGTCGCCCAGGGCCGCGCCGGCGGATTCGCGATTACCTCTGTGATCGCGAACACGAGTGCTGGCGCAATCGCCATGGGCGCGGCGCGCAACGCGCGATTCGATGCGCGGAATATTCCCGGCAGTGGCAGCAGGAGCGCGACGAAGGCGAGCGACGAAATCATCCAGCCGATTCCGGCGTCGGTGAACGGCCAGCAGGCGACGGATGCCGCGAGCAGGAGCCAGGCCACAACCGCCGCGCGGTGCAAATTCCCGGCGCGATCGTTCATGCCCCGGCGGCGAGTCGCGAAGCCACGGAAGCGACGCGCGCACCGAGCGTCTGGGCAAGCGTACGCTCGTCATCCGTGAGCGCGCGGCGCTCGCCCTCCCGCACGACGCGGCTTGCGCCGTAAGGCGTCCCGCCGCCCGTCGTATCCGAAAGTCCGGATTCCGTGAACGGAATACCGACGATCAACATCCCGTGATGCAGGAGCGGAAGCAGCATCCCGAGCGGCGTCGTCTCCTGGCCGCCGTGCAGGGTGCTGCCCGACGTGAATGCCCCGACCGGCTTGCCGGCAAGGACCCCCGTGAGCCAGAGACTCGAAGTTCCGTCAAAAAACGCCATCAGGGGCGAAGCCATGTTCCCGAAGCGGACTGGGCTCCCAATCACGAGGCCCGCGCATTCACGGAGGTCCTCGTGAGTCGCGTAGGCCGCGCCATCCGCGGGGGCCGCACCGCCCGCCTGTTGGGCGAGCGGCGGAACCGTGCGGATGCGCGCGCGGCATCCGGCGACGCTGTCCGCGCCGCGCGCAACCTGGCGCGCAAGTTCCGCGGTCGCACCATGACGGCTGTAATAGAGGACCAGGATGTCCGGCATCGCTGCTTGCCTTCGGTAGGGGCCGCTCACAGACTGAACGCGCCGTGGATTCTAGGCCATCACTCGAGGCGGCGCGCCGCGTTCGCGTCCGCGGGCGCGTCCAGGGCGTCTGGTTTCGCGCCAGCACGGCCGAGCGCGCGACTGCGCTCCGGCTTCGCGGCAGCGCGGAGAACAGGCCCGACGGATCCGTGCTCGTACTCGCTGCAGGCGCGCCCGAGGCGCTCGACAAGCTCGTCGAGTGGCTGCACCGCGGCCCGGCTATGGCCCGCGTCGATGCCGTCGGGGTCGAGGTCATCGAGCCCGCGTCATGCGAATGGCCCGACGGATTCCTCCAGCTATAGGGGCCCTAGCGCCGCCAGCGCGTATTGAGGCGCCCGAGCACGAGATCGGGATATTCGCGCCTTCCGAGGCTGCCGTTGTAGCGGCCAAGCGCGCGCCGGTAGTCGCCGCGCTCACGCTCCATGTAGTAGGCGAGGATGCTCGTACCCATGCGGATATTGAGCTCGACGTTGATCAGGTCCTTTCTAGCCAGCCCGAGCTCGGTCGGCCAGAACGGCATGACCTGCATGAGGCCGACGGCGCCGGCCGAGGACACGGCAAAGGGATCGAAGGCGCTTTCGACATCGATGACGGCGAGCACGAGTTGCGGCCGGTCGCGGAGCATCACGTGCTTGCTCGACTCGCAGTGCACGGCGCGAAGGATCCGCTCCGACGCCGCCTTGAGATTGTCGCCGAGCCGCAGGTCGGCGGGCTGCTGCCGCAGGCGTGTCTCGACCCGCGGCTGCATCAGGGCGAACCAGACGATATCGTCGTACTTGCCCTCGAAGCAGGTCGTCGCCTCGATGGCGGCGGCGATGACTTCGCGCAGCCCCGGGTCCTGCTGACGGTCGGCGCGTGCGAGGCCCGGGAATCCGAGCGTCAGGAGCACGAGTGCCACAAGCTGAGCGGCGCGCATGACCGCGGGTCGCCGTGCCGTCATGCTGCTGCGAGACGGGCGCGCAGGAGCTCGGTCGCCTGCGCTTCGGGGAATTCCTCGTTCGCCTCTGCGCGCCGGTGGCGGTACTCAAGGCGACCGGCCGCAATGCCACGCTCCGACACCACGATACGATGCGGAATGCCGAAGAGCTCGGCGTCCGCGAATTTGACGCCGGGACGCGCGTCACGATCGTCGAGCAGCACCTCGACGCCCGCTCTGCCGAGTTCATCGTAGAGTGCGAGGGCGGCCTTGCGCACGGCCTCGGACTTCTCCCAGTTGAGCCCCACGAGCACGACGTCGAATGGCGCGAGCGGCGCGGGCCAGATTATTCCGCGCTCGTCGTGGTTTTGCTCGATCGCCGCGGCGACGATGCGCGTGACGCCGATGCCGTAGCAGCCCATGTACATGAGTACTTCGCGGCCCTGCTCGTCCTGGACGGCGGCGCGCATCGCCTCGCTGTATTTCTGGCCGAGCTGGAATATGTGGCCGACTTCGATGCCGCGCGCGATGGCGAGGCGGCCGTTTCCGTTCGGGCTCGGGTCGCCGTCGACGACGTTCCTGAGATCGGCGACGGTAGGCTCAGGCAGGTCGCGTCCCCAGTTGACGCCCGTCAGGTGGACGTCGACCCGGTTTGCTCCGCAGACGAAGTCCGCCAGGGCGGCGGCCGCATGATCGGCGACGACCGGAATCCGCGAGCCGACCGGCCCCAGTGAACCGGGCTCGCAGCCAGTGGCAGCCGTGATCTGGCCCGCTTCGGCCATGCGCAGGGGCTTCGCGACGGAAGGAAGCTTCTGCGCCTTGAGCGCGTTCAGTTCGTGGTCGCCGCGGAGCACGAGCGCCACGACCCCGCCGTCAGCGCCTTCGACGACGAGGGTCTTCAGAAGCCGTGATGCGGGGAGCTTGAGGAGTGCGGAGAGGTCCGCGATCGTCCTGACCGCTGGCGTCGCGACTTCACGCCTGGCCTCTTTTGCCGGTGGGCGCGGCTCGCGCGGCGGCCGGGCTTCGGCAAGTTCGAGGTTTGCGGCGTAGTCGTCGCCATCGGAAAACACGATCGCGTCCTCGCCGGAGTCCGCGAGTACGTGGAATTCCTGCGAGGCGCTGCCGCCGATTGCACCGGTGTCGGCGTGCACGGCGCGGAAGCGCAACCCGAGCCGCGTGAAGATCGCGCTGTACGCGTCGTACATCTTGCGGTAGCCCTCGGCGAGCGAGGCCTCGTCGACATGGAAGCTATAGGCGTCCTTCATCACGAATTCGCGCGCGCGCATGACGCCGAAACGCGGCCTGATCTCGTCGCGGAATTTCGTCTGGATCTGGTAGAAGTTGACGGGCAGCTGGCGATAGCTCCTGAGCTCGCGGCGCGCGAGGTCGGTCACGACTTCTTCGTGCGTTGGCCCGAGGACCATGTCGCGGTCGTGGCGGTCCTTGAAGCGCAGCAATTCGGGGCCGAACTGGTCCCAGCGGCCGGATTCGACCCAGAGATCTGCGGGCTGCGCGACCGGCATCGAGATCTCGAGGGCGCCCGCACGATTCATTTCCTCCCGGATCACGCGCTCGACCTTGCGCAATACGCGAAGCCCCATCGGTAGCCAGGTGTAAAGGCCTCCCGCGACGCGCCGGATGAGGCCGGCGCGCAGCATCAGCCGGTGGCTCACGACTTCGGCGTCGGCCGGGACTTCCTTGAGGCTCTGGATGGGATACGCGGACAGGCGCATTAGGAACTCCTGGCTTGCCCGCGAATGTGGCGCGTTACGTGCGGGCCTTGGCGAGACGAGGCGCGAGCCGAAGCCCAATAGTCAGAACTATGGGCGAGGCGAGCAACGAAGTCTCGCCAAGGCCCGCACGTAACCCTTCGGGACCGGGCGCTATTCGTCCCGGGCGGCGTTGCTCGTCGCTCATGTATCACGAGATACACCTCGCTCCTCGCGCCTTGCCCGGGACGAATAGCGCCCACGGTCGCGCCCATTCGCGGGCAAACCAGGAGTTCCTAACCACCGTGGGCGGCGGGTGTCGCCGGTCCCAAACCGCGGTATCTTAGGCGCTGCCTTCCAGCCTTGCCACGCTATCCGCATGAAAGTCGATTTCAACGAAATTCGCATGCGCCGCGGGATCTTCCTGCTGCCGAACCTGCTGACGACCTGCTGCCTGTTCGGCGGCTTTTACGCGATCGTCGCCGCGATCGACGGGAACTTCGAGCGCGCAACGATCGCGATCTTCGTCGCCATGATCTTCGACGGCCTCGACGGGCGCGTCGCGCGCCTGATGGGCACCGAAACGGCATTCGGCAAGGAGTTCGACAGCCTTGCCGACATGGTTGCGTTCGGGATTGCGCCGGCGGTCGTCTGTTATCAATGGGGCGTCGCGCGCATCGCGGAATACGGCTCGTCCTGGGGCCGCTTCGGGTGGATCGCGGCCTTCTTCTTTGCGGCCGCAACGGCACTGCGCCTCGCGCGCTTCAACGCGCGCTCGGCGACCCAGGACAAGCGCTATTTCGAGGGCCTGCCGAGCCCTTCGGGGGCGGCGATCGTCGCCGCGTTCGTAGCGCTCGCGCACCAGGAGGACATCACCGGACTGCCCGGACTCATCCTCGCCTTCGTGATCACGCTGCTCGCCGCTACGTTGATGGTCAGCAAGTTTCCGTACCGCAGCTTCAAGGACCGCGCCGCCGGCGAGCGCGTGCGTTACTCGAAGCTCCTGCTGGTGCCGCTCGTGATCGCGCTGATCGCGATCAACCCGCCGATCGTCCTCTTCACGATGTTCAGCATCTACGCGTTGTCGGGGCCGACCGGCTGGAGCTGGCTCAAGCTGCGGCGACGGCCGCGCGAGGCCGCTCAAGGCGGTGAGGGAAGCTGAGGGCATGGAAGCGCACCGACTCGCGGTCCTGGACGCACTCGGCGTCGACGCCTATGTGCCCCGGTCCCACGCGCAGGCATCGGCGAGTGCCGCACGCGCCGGAACGGAGGCGGAGTGGGATGTGCTCGCCGGCGCCGTGCGCGAATGCCGCTTGTGTGGCCTCTGCGAGACGCGCACGCAGACGGTATTCGGCGTCGGCGACCGCAAGGCGCGGCTCATGGTCATCGGGGAGGCGCCCGGCGCCGAGGAAGACCGGCAGGGTGAGCCCTTCGTGGGCAGGGCCGGCATGCTGCTGAATTCGATGCTCCGCGCGGCGGGCTTCGAGCGCGGCGACGTGTATATCGCGAACGTCCTCAAATGCTTGAGATATAACGCGCTCGTTCGACTGGAGGACGGCACTTGGGAGCGCATCGGACGACTCGTGCGGTCGCAGTACGCAGGCCGCGTCATGTCCGTGGATGAGACGGGTCGGATCGTGCCGCGCCGTGTGACCGGTTGGTACCAGTCACGTGTCGGTGACCGACGCGTGTTCCGCCTAAGTTATCGCTCGGTCAAGAACGCTGGTCGGCATCGCGTCGGAGTTCAGTTGACAGGCGATCATCCCGTGATGACCGAACGCGGCTTCGTTCCCGTCGAAGAACTTGCTCCCGGCGATCGGATCGCGACCGGGCAGGGCTTGAGTCTGCTCGCATTCGATGTTGTATGCGGTACGCTGCTCGGCGATGGCCATATCAGGTCAGGCGCGTCGGCTCTTTCCTTCAGTCATTCCCTCCGCCAGCGCGACTATTCGCTGTTCAAATGTGGCCTGCTTGCAGAACTAAGTTCTACCGCAACGGAGTGGCTAGTTGCCGCCGTCTCCGGCGGGGCTAAGACATATCCAATCGTGCATGTCCGCACGCGAGCGCAGCGCGCCCTGCGCATCCTCCGACAGGAGTTCTATTCCACCAGGAAGCGTGTGCCGCCGTGGATGGCTATGCGACTCAACGAGCGGATGCTGGCATTTTGGTTCATGGACGACGGCCATACACGCATCCGTCCAGGCAAGCAGCCGCTGGCCGAGATCGCGACGTGCGCGTTCGACGAGCGTGACCGCGGCGTTCTCGTCGAGGGGCTGCTGCGTCTCGGGCTCCGAGCAACCGTAGGTCGGGGTCGGCTGAACTTCGACGTGGCGGCAACCAGGCGGCTGTCGGAACGGATTGCACCGTATGTTCCCCCAGCGATGCGCTACAAGCTGCACCCGGGCGTGGCCGGAAGTATCGCGTTCGATCCTGGCCTTCTGCACCGCGAGCCGGCTCAAGTGTTGTTCGATGATGTTGAAGTTGAGGAGGTGACTGATCGAAAACGCACTGACAAGACGTTCTTCTGCATCGACGTGGAAGAAACGCACAATTTCGTATCTGCAGGAGGCGTCGTGCATAACTGCCGGCCTCCGCAGAACCGCGATCCGAGCGCCGACGAAGCGGAACGCTGCCTGCCGTACCTGCGCCGGCAGATCGAATTCGTCTCGCCCGCGGCCATTCTCTGCGTCGGCCGCATCGCCGCGCAGCGACTGCTAGGATCCGAGCTTCCCCTCGCGCGCTTGCGCGGGCGCGTGCACCAGCTCGACGGAGTGCCGGTGATCGTGACCTATCACCCGGCTTACCTGCTGCGCTCGCCCGGCGAGAAGCGAAAGTCCTGGGACGACCTCAAGCTTGCACTCGGAGTCCTGGCCCGTGGCAACAGCGCGTGAAGAACTGACGGCTGCGAGTTGGCGGCTGCGCCCCATGGCGCAAGTTGACCTGCCCACCGTCGCCGCGCTCGAGCGCGAATCCTACGTTTTCCCATGGAATGACCAGATCTTTGCCGATTGCCTGCGCGTCGGTTACCACTGCGTGGTCGTCGAGACTTCGGAGGGCGTCTCGGGCTACGGCGTCCTGTCGATGGGAGCGGGGGAGGCGCATGTCCTCAACCTCTGCATCAGCGAGCCTTGTCGCCGGCGCGGCATCGGCCGGGGCCTCCTGATCGCGCTCCTCGCGCATGCGCGCGACCGCGGCATCCGCGACGCTTTCCTCGAGGTGCGCCGCACGAATCGCGCAGCCATCGCGCTATATCATGACCTCAGCTTCGAGTGCGTCGGTACGCGCCGAGGCTATTACCAGGCCCAGGACGGCCGCGAGGACGCAATGGTCTACCGCCTCGAGCTCGGGACGCTGCCCTGACCATCCGGCGATTCCGCTACAATCGCGCGCCCCGCGCGAAGCGAACATGACCCCGACGAACGACGAAATCGCCCGCCGACGCAGTTTTGCGATCATCTCGCACCCGGACGCGGGCAAGACGACGCTGACCGAAAAGCTCCTGCTGTTTGGCGGCGCGATCCAGATGGCCGGCGCCGTCAAGGGGCGCAAGGCTGCGCGTCACGCGACCTCCGACTGGATGCGGCTGGAGCAGCAGCGCGGCATCTCGGTGACGTCATCGGTCATGCAGTTCCCGTATCGCGGACGCATCATCAACCTCCTCGACACGCCGGGGCACGAGGACTTTTCCGAGGATACCTACCGCACGCTGACCGCCGTCGATTCGGCGCTGATGGTCATCGACTGCGCGAAAGGCGTCGAGGAGCGCACGATCAAGCTGATGGAAGTCTGCAGACTCCGCGACACGCCGATCATGACTTTCATCAACAAGCTGGATCGCGACGGTCGCCCGCCGGTCGAATTGCTCGACGAGATCGAGCGCATCCTGGGGATCAGTTGCGCGCCCATTACCTGGCCCATCGGCATGGGCCGCGAACTATCCGGCATCTATCACCTGCAGCGGGACCAGATCCTGGTTTATGAGGGCGGCCGCGGCGGCCGTGTCGGGACGAACCGGGCGATCGATGGACTTGCGAGCGACGAAGCCGGGGCGCTGATTGGCGACCGTGCCGCGGAGATCCGCGAAGAGATCGAGCTCGTCCGGGGCGCGATGCCTGCCTTCGATGCCGGCGCCTATCTCGCCGGCCGGCAGACACCCGTGCACTTCGGTTCGGCGATCTCGAATTTCGGCGTCGAAGAGCTTTTGACCTCCTTCGTGAACCATGCGCCGCCGCCGCGACCGCGACTCGCGACGACCCGTGTCGTCGAACCCGATGAAGCTGCCCTGGCAGGATTCGTTTTCAAGATCCAGGCCAACATGGACCCCGGGCATCGCGACCGGATCGCGTTCCTGCGCATCTGCTCGGGCTCCTACCGGCGCGGCATGCGCATGCATCACGTGCGGCTCGGCAAGGAAGTGCGCATCGCGGACGCGCTGACTTTCATGGCCGCCGACCGGCAGCAGGCGGACGAGGCCTGGGCCGGCGACATCATCGGCCTGCACAACCATGGCACGATCAACATCGGCGACACTTTCACCGAGGGCGAGGCACTCACCTTCACCGGCATCCCCAATTTCGCGCCGGAGCTCTTCCGCCGCGCGGTGCTCAAGGATCCGCTGCGCATGAAGGCGCTGCAGAAGGGCCTCGACCAGCTCTGCGAGGAGGGCGCGACGCAGCTTTTCCGCCCGCTCAGGAACAACGACCTGATCCTCGGCGCCGTCGGGCCGCTGCAGTTCGACGTGGTTGCATTCCGCCTCTCTGACGAATACGGGGTCACCTGCGCCTTCGAGCCGGTCCATGTCGTCACCGCGCGCTGGATCGGCGGCGGCGATCCCGCGAAGGTCGAACAATTCCGTGAGCGCGTGTACGAACATCTCGCACTCGATCATGCGGGCGAGCTCGTCTATCTCGCGCCGAGCCGGATCAACCTGTCGCTGACCCTGGAGCGCTGGCCGGACATCACGTTCCGCGAAACTCGCGAGCACCTGGCGGTCGCGGCGTGAGGCGCGCCCTGTTGCGCCGGCCGGTGATCGCCTGGGCGCTCTGCGACTGGGCCAATTCGGCGTTCGCGACCACCGTGATGGCGGGGTTCTTCCCGGTCTTCTTCAAGCAGTTCTGGAGCGTGGGCGCGGAGGCTTCCGTCAGCACGGCGCAGCTCGGAATCGCGAATAGCATTGGGAGCCTCTTGATCGCGCTGGTGGCGCCTTTCCTTGGCGCGATGGCGGACCGGGGCGGAGCACGGGTCCGTCTGCTCGCATTCTTCACGCTGATCGGCGCGGCGATGACGGCGGCGCTCTACATCGTCGGCGAGGGAGAATGGGTCGCGGCGATCGTCGTCTATTCGCTTGCCGGCGTCGGATTCTGGTGCGGCGTCATATTCAACGACGCGCTCCTCGTCGATGTCGCGGCGCCCGCGGAGTACGACCTCGTTTCCGCCTTCGGTTATTCCCTCGGCTATGCGGGCGGCGGCTTGTTGCTGCTCATGAATGTCGCCATGGTCACCAACCCCGCAAGTTTCGGCCTCGCGAGTGCTGCCGATGCCGTCCGGCTCGCCTTCCCGATGGTCGCCATCTGGTGGATCCTGTTCACGGTGCCTTGCCTCCTGTGGGTGCGCGAGGAAAAGCCGGAGCGATCCCTGCCTGCCGGAGCGGCCGCGCGCGCTAGCTGGCGGGAACTGCGCGCGACGATCACAGAGATCCGCCGTTACCGCCCCCTGCTCTGGTTCCTGCTCGCCTACTGGCTTTACATCGACGGCGTGAACACGATCATCAAGATGGCCGTGGACTATGGGCTGTCGCTTGGCTTCCCGCAGCAGAGCCTGATCGCGGCGCTGCTGATAACACAGTTCGTGGCCTTCCCGGCGGCGCTCGCATTCGGCTGGCTCGGCAAGCGCATCGGTGCGCGGAACGGCATCTTCATCGCGATCGCGATCTATTCGGTCGTGACGGTCGCGGCGTACTGGATGCGGGACGTCACGCATTTCTACATGCTCGCAGCCGTCATCGGCCTCGTGCAGGGCGGCATCCAGTCCCTGTCGCGCTCGTATTACGCGGCGCTGGTCCCGGAGGGGAAACAGGGCGAGTTCTTCGGCTTCTACAACATGATGGGCAAGTTCGCCGCCGTGCTCGGGCCCGCGATGGTGGGGATCACGGCGCTCCTGACTGACAACACGCGCGCCGGCATGCTGTCGATCATCGTCCTGTTCGTCGGCGGGGCGATCCTGCTTACTCGATCGAGACCCGCGGACTAAGGTCAGGGCCGGAAGCGCGCCACCAGCCCGCGCAGGAGCCGGAAATCCGCTGCCGCAGGCTCCGGCAGATAGCGCAACCGCAGGTAGGTCTCGGTGATCGCGAGGGCGGGAACCCCGAGATCCGGACGGAGCCTCCGCACGCGCCGGGCGAAATCGCGTGGCGCCTCGCCGACCATCCGCTCGATTCCGCGGCGTGCAAGCCGGCCGAGGAAGCGCCGGTAGGTCACCGCCGCCGGATCGGTGCGCCGCGGCCTGAACTCCCAGGCGAGCCACAAGGCGAGCAGGCCGGCCGCGAGTGCGAGTCCGATCCCGAGCGCGGTTGCGAAAGCGCGCCAGCCCGGATCGTCGAACCCAAGGCCAAGCAGGAGTTCTTCCTGGGCCGTGCGGTCGAACTGGACGATCAGGTCGTTCCACCGCGCGTTCAAGTTGTCCCAGAGCATGTGCGCCTGCCACAGCAGGGCCGAATCGCGGATCAGGCCGCCGGGCAGGAGGTCCGATTCCGCGAACGAGGCTTCGATGCCGCGCTCGATGCGTTCCGGCGCGACCGCGCCCGTGGGATCGACGCGGTGCCAACCCGCGTTCGGGAGCCAGACCTCGGACCACGCGTGCGCATGCGACTGGCGCACGATCAGGTAGCCGCCCACCGGGTTCCAGTCTCCGCCCTGGTAGCCGCCGACGACACGCGCCGGGATTCCCGCTGCACGCATCATCGTCGTGAAGGCCGACGCGTAATGCCCGCAGAAGCCCTGGCGCGTGTTGAACATGAAGTCATCGACCGAATCGCGCGCGAGTCCTGGCGGAGTCAACGTGTAGTAGAACTCCTGTTCGCGAAAGAGGTTGAGCACCGCCTGCACGAAGACGGCGTCACTCCCGGCGGCGCTTCGCATGCCGCGAGCGAGTTCGACCGTGCGTGGGTTGCGGTTCGGCGGCAGCTGGAGGCTCAGGTTCCTGAGCGCTGCCGACAGGCCCGCGCCGGCGCGGTAGCGTGTGTAGGAGCGCGCGTCGTAGCGGATAACGGCATTTACGGGCTTCCGCGTCCGCAGTCCATAGTCCCAGGATTGCGTCGCAACGCCGCTCGTCCAGTCCTGGACCATGTCGAGCGCGAACAGCATCTGCTGCCCGGTCGGCTCGAGCGTCACCGTGTAGTCGACCGGTGCCCCGGCAGGGGTGACTGCGGAGCGGGGTATCGGCTGTGCGTCACCTCGATACCAGGTATAGCCGTCGAACTCGTTGAGCACGGGCCCGCGCCAGTAGCGTTGCGGAGGCGGCGGCAGATTCCCCGAAAAGCGGGCCCGGAATGCGACGACGTCGTTGAGGGTGAGGTCCGAAATGTCGCCGGGCGACATTTCGTCGGTGAGCCCTGACAACGCCCGCTCGGCCGATGGCGCACCCCAGAAGCTTCCGGCGATCCGCGGAAAGAACACGAACAGGACGAGCGCGACCGGCGCGGCCTTCAGGAACATCGCGCCGGTCGTGCGAAACGGCCGCAATGCGGGGCCGTCCTCGCCGCGCCGCGAAACCACGAGGAGCGCAGCGGCGAGCAGCCAGACGGTCGGCAGGACCCACGCAGCGGTCAGAACGTCCTGCACGTAGAGAAACGAGGCGAGGCACAGAAACCAGCCGATGAATATCAGGACCGTATGATCCCGCGGTCCACGGGTTTCCAGCAGCTTGAGCGCGGACATGAGCGCGAGCAGGGCGGTGCCGCCGTCGAGACCGGTGATCGTCGAATAGCCAAGCACCACGCCCACGGTGACTGCCGCCGCGATCAGCCCGCGCACGAGCGCGTTCGGCATGGGCCAGGCGCGTCGCTCGGCGATGAGCCGCCAGATGCATGCGGCGAGCACGAATGCCGATACCCAGAGCTGCAGGCGCAGGATGTGAGGACCGAGGGCGGCGACGAGCCCGGCGGTGGTCCAGACAAGCCGCCGGAATCCTGCTTCGCGCTCAGGCGACATCGGGGGCAGGCGCATCGAAGCGCGCGATCGCGGCCAGGCACCGGCGGCGCTGCGCGTCACCGGGTTCCGGCGGAATCTCCCCGTCAGCAAGGCGGAGCCCGAAGGTCATGCCGCGCGCATGTGCGTCCACGATCCAGCGCGCGAGCACGGACAGGCGCGACTCGAGGTCGGGCCCCGGCGCATCAGCCAGATCGAAGACCGGCAGCGCCTCGGCATCGCCGCTGAACTCCTTGACCAGGAGCTCGTCGGAGCGCGCAAAAGCTTTCCAGGCAATGTGGCGCGGCGGATCACCGGCGTGATAGTCCTTGAGCCCGGCGAAATCGTCTTCACCGCGCCGCTTCGTGCCGCAGCCTGCAAGGCCTGGCGCCTGCGGCGGCAGCGGTGAATCGGCGGCTGGCCGCGGATAGACGAGACACTGCATCGCGGGGTGCAGCACCGCCCAGGCGCGGAACAGGCCATACGGAAACCGGGTCGCGATCTCGATCCGGTCGAGCACGATGCTGCCGCGGCGACGCGTCGGCACGCGGAGCGAGAAGACCGACTCGCCGCCTGCTGCGACCGCGAGCGGCGCGTGCGCGACGCCGGTCGCGACCGCCTCCAGGTCGCAGCGCGGCGCGCGCCCCGGATTTGCGAGCGCGATCCGGAACACCGCGTCGTTGCCGGCGAACGGAGGCTCGGCGCCGGCAGCGCGAACAACGAGGGTCTCGAGGTTTCGGTGACAGGCGTGCATCGCGCCGACGCCCAGTGCGGCAAGCAGGAAGGTCAGCGCGAGGCCCATGTTGTTGGCGTAGTTGAGCGATCCGAGGAGCATTGCAAAGAGCATCAGCCCGAAAGCCGCGCCCAGGCCCGTCGGGAGGATGTAGATGCGGCCGCGCCGGAGCGTCACGGCCTCGCGGTCGGGTCCCTGGCGCCTGCGGATCCAGTCGCGCGCGAAACGATCGAGGCGGGCGCGAATGCGCATCTGGGAGCCGGCTCCTAGGGTATCGGCACCGATTTCAGGAGCGCAGCCGCGACCTCGCCGGGGCTCTTTGCATCGGAGGTATCGCGCGTGCGCAGGCGGTGCCCGACGACCGCGGGCAGCACGGCCTGCAGGTCCTCGGGAAGCACGCCTGCGTGACCATGCAGGAAAGCCCAGGCCTGCGCGGACCTCAGCAGGGCGATCACCGCGCGCGGCGACAGCCCGGCCTGATGCTTACTCCCGTCGCGCGACGCCCGCGCGATCGACTGCACGTAGTCAAGCAGCGCGTCGCTGGCATGGATTTCGGCGACGCGCCTCTGCAGTGCGGGAATCGCCACGGGGTCGAGCACGGCAGGCAGGTCTGCGAGCAGGTCGCGGCGGTCGCGGCCGCGCAGCAGTTGTCGCTCGTGGCTGGGCGCCGGGTAGCCAAGCTCGATCCGCATCAGGAAGCGGTCGATCTGCGATTCCGGAAGCGGAAACGTCCCGATCTGGAACGAAGGATTCTGCGTCGCCACGATGAAGAATGGCTCCGGCAGCGGATGTGTCTCGCCGTCGATCGTGACCTGGCGCTCCTCCATCGCTTCCAGCAGCGCGCTCTGCGCCTTCGGCGTCGCGCGGTTCACTTCGTCAGCCATCACGAGCTGGGCGAAGACCGGACCGCGATGGAACTTGAAGCGGCCGCTGGCGCGGTCGTAGACCGAGATGCCGATGACGTCCGCCGGCAGCAAGTCGCTCGTGAACTGGATGCGCTGGTAGGAGAGGCCAAGCACGCGCGCGAGCGCATGCGCGAGCACCGTCTTGCCGACGCCGGGAATGTCCTCGATCAGCAGATGTCCCCGCGCCAGCAGGCAGGCGAGCGCGAGCCGGACCTCACGGTCCTTACCGAGCAGAACCTGGTTCAGGCTCGCAAGCGCTGCCAGCAGCTGGCTGCGCTCGGTGTCCGACGATTGCGACTGCGCGTTCATCGCAGCGAGGCTACCCGCTCGTGCTGTTCGGCAAGTTGCGCCAATTCACGCTTGAACCCCTCGAGCCGCTCGCGCTCCTGCGCGACGACCTCGGCAGGCGCGTTCTGGACGAAGCTCTCGTTGCCGAGCTTCGCCATCGCTCGCGCCAGCTCCTGTTCGATTTTGCTCCGACGCTTGCCCAGGCGGGCGAGTTCCGTAGCGACATCGACGAGTCCGGCCATCGGCACCAGTATGCGCATGTCGCCGAGCAGCGCGGCCGCCGCCTTCGGCGGCGCTTCTCCCGCAGCGAGCGGAGTCGCGGATACGATGCCAGCCATGCGCCGGATCACGGCGTCGTGGCGCGCAAGGCGCTCGAGGTCGGCGGTGCCGGCGCCTTGCAAGCGCACGCCAAGTTGCACCGAGGGCGCGATGTCAAGCTCGCCGCGGATGCGGCGCACGCCCAATATGAATTCCATCACCCAGCGCATCTCGGCATCGATTGCGGCGTCCACGGCATCCGGCAGTACGTCCGGGAAGTGCTGCCGCATGATCGAGGGTCCGCTCGCGCCCGCGCGCGGCGCGACGCGCTGCCAGATCTCCTCGGTGATGAATGGCATCAGCGGATGGAGGAGCCGCAGCAGTGTCTCGAAGGTCTCGAGCAGTGTCCGCCTCGTACCCCTGACTTCCGCCGGGTCGCTGCCGGTGGACTGGAGCACGGGCTTGCTGAACTCCAGGTACCAGTCGCAGAACTCGTACCACGTGAATTCGTACACGGCCTGCGCAGCAAGATCGAATCGGAACTCCGCGAATCCTTGGCGCACGGCGGCGATCGCGGTCGAGAGCCGCGAGCGGATCCAGCGGTCGTAGACGGAAAGCTTTTCATCGCCTGCGGACATCTCCGAATCGGTCGACATGTTCACGAAGCGCGCGGCGTTCCACAGTTTATTGCAGAAGTTCCGGTAGCCCTCGACACGTCCGAGGTCGAAGCGCAGGTCTCGCGAGAGCGTCGCGAGCGAGGCAAACGTGAAGCGCAGGGCATCGGTGCCGCTCGCGGGAATGCCCTTCGGGAACTGCTTGCGCGTCGAGCGCTCGATGGCGGGCGCGAGCTGTGGCTGCATGAGTCCGGTCGTGCGTTTTGCGACGAGTTCTTCGAGCCCGATGCCGTCGACGATGTCGAGCGGATCGATGACGTTGCCCTTCGACTTCGACATCTTCTGGCCTTCGTGGTCGCGGATCAGGCCGTGGATGTAGACCTCGCGGAACGGTACCTCGCCGGTGAAATGCATCCCGAACATGACCATGCGCGCGACCCAGAAAAAGATGATGTCGAAGCCGGTCACCAGCACGCTCGTCGGGTAGAAGGTCGCGAGTTCCTTCGTCTTCTCCGGCCATCCGAGTGTCGATATCGGCCAGAGGGCCGACGAAAACCAGGTGTCGAGCACGTCCTCGTCCTGCCGAAGCGGCAGCGCGGCCGCAAGCCCATGACGCTTGCGGGCATCGTCCTCGCTCGCGCCAACGTAGATGGCGCCGTCCGGCCCGTACCACGCGGGAATCCGGTGCCCCCACCAGAGCTGGCGGCTGATGCACCAGTCCTTGATGTTCCGCATCCATTCAAAGTACGTCCGGTCCCAGTTCGCGGGCACGAAGCGGATGCGTCCGTCCTCGACGGCGCGGATCGCAGGCTCGGCGAGCGGTGCGATCCGGACGTACCACTGGTCGGTCAGCCAGGGCTCGACGACCGCTCCGCTGCGGTCGCCGCGCGGAATCGTGAGCCGGTGCGGCTCGACATTCTCCAGGAGGCCAGCCGCCTCGAGGTCATTCACGACGCGCTTGCGCGCCTCGAAGCGGTCGAGCCCGCGATAGGGGAGAGGCGCCTCGTCGCTTATCCTTGCGTCCGCCGTCAGTATGTTGATCAGCGGAAGTCCCAGCCGCTGGCCGACTTCGTAGTCATTGAAGTCGTGCGCGGGCGTCAGCTTGACGCAACCCGTGCCGAAGGAGGGATCGACGAACTCGTCCGCGATCAGCGGAATTTCGCGGCCCGTCAATGGCAGCTTGATGGTCTTGCCCGCGAGTCCCCGGTACCGCTCGTCGTCCGGATGAAAGGCGACCGCGACATCCCCGAGCATCGTCTCAGGCCGCGTCGTCGCGACGGTGACGTGGCCCTTGCCGTCGGCGAATGGATAGCGCAGGTGCCAGAGGGAACTGTTTTCCTCCTCCGCCTGCACTTCGAGATCCGATACCGCCGTCTTCAATACCGGGTCCCAGTTGACGAGCCGCTTGCCGCGATAGATGAGGCCTTCGGCGTGGAGCCGGATGAAGGCCTCCTGGACCGCATGCGACATGCCCGGATCCATCGTGAAGCGGTCGCGGCTCCAGTCGACCGAGCAGCCAAGCCGGCGCATCTGGCGTGCGATCGTGCCGCCGGATTCGTCTCTCCATCGCCAGACGCGCTCGTTGAAAGCCTCGCGCCCGAGCTGGTGGCGTGTCCGGCCCTCGGCGTTCAGTTGCCGCTCGACGACCATCTGCGTGGCGATGCCCGCATGGTCCGTGCCGGGCTGCCATAGCGCGCGGTCGCCCTCCATCCGGTGAAAGCGGGTGAGCGCGTCCATGATCGTGTCCTGGAACGCGTGGCCCATGTGGAGTGTCCCCGTCACGTTCGGCGGCGGGATCACGATGCAGAAAGGTGGTCCATCGCCGGCGGGCGCAAAGTGACCTTCGGCCTCCCAGCGGCTGTAGATGCGCTCTTCGATGTCGCGGGGAGAGTAGGTCTTGTCCATGCAGAGGGGCGAAGCCGCCTCACTCGCCGGGCGCGAGCTGCTCGCGAATGGCGGCGGCGACGAGGTCCGGCAGCGCAGCACGCAGGCGATCGATCACGCGTTCGAACATGACGGCCTCGATCTCGCGCGCGGCGGCGTGCAGCAGCTCGTCTGTGAGGTTCAGGGTGCGGCTTACGAGCAGCGATTGCAGTGCCGCCACGTCTTCTTCCGAGAGCAGCCCGGAAGCGTAGGGCAGCTCGGGCTCGGGCGGGCGCTCGGGCTTTGGAAAGCTGCCCGTGGCATGGAGCTCCACGACGTCGGTCAGGATTGGCAGTTCGCGCACGGGATCCCTGCTCATGATTCGCTCCTCATCTCGTGCGTCGAGGGCTCGACGCCGCGGTCGCGATACGCGCGGAATCGCTCGCGACCGCGCTGCCTGCGTTCCGCATCGGAATCGATGACCTCCGCGATGCGCTCCCAGCGGCCGATGTCGGGCGGCACCGAAGCCGCCAGGTTGACGACGAGATCGCCGTCGGCCGCATCGGGGTCCGCAGTGTCCGCGATCACGACCGCGGGCGGCGCGGGAGCAGGCGTATCGTCGGGAGAACCCGCGCGCCGGTGCGGTATGAAACTGCGGTCAGAGAAGGTCCAGAGCAGCTGGTCGAAAGCCGCGAGCTCGCCACCCGGGTCGAATTGCACGCGCACGCGGTGGCGCTTCTGCCAGGCCTTCTCGACGAGGCGGCAGGCGAAGCGCAACCGCGCCTCGGCGTCGCTGCCGGCAAGCACGTAGAAGTCGACGCGCGGTGCGCTCAAAGCTTCAGTCCCCGCTCAACAGCCAGTCGACCAGCAGCGGCACCGGCCGCCCGGTGCTGCCCTTGTGGCTGCCGGTGAGGTAGGCGCTGCCGGCGATGTCGAGGTGAGCCCAGCGCAACCCTTCCGCGAAGCGCCACAGGAAACAGGCCGCCGTGATCGCCCCGGCCTCGCGGCCCGCGACGTTCGCCATGTCCGCGAAATTGCTCTTCAGGAGCTCGGCGTATTCCTCGGCAACCGGCATGCGCCACGCGCGGTCGTCCGCGCGTTCGCCGGCGGCCGCGATCGATGCCGCGAGCCTGTCGTCCGGGGAGAAAAGGCCCGAGTAGTGCGCACCGAGCGCAATCACGCACGCGCCGGTGAGTGTCGCGATATCGACGACGGCGCGCGGCTTGAAGCGGCGCGCGAAGGTTATTCCGTCACAGAGGATGAGGCGGCCCTCGGCGTCGGTGTTCAGGACCTCGATGGTCTTCCCCGCCATGGACGTCACGATGTCGCCCGGCTTCGTGGCGCGGCCGCCCGGCATGTTCTCGCAGGTGGGGATGATTCCGACGACATTGACCGGCGCACCGATCGTCGCGATCGCCTTGATTGCGCCGAAGACGCTCGCAGCGCCGGTCATGTCGAACTTCATTTCGTCCATGCCGGGCGGCTGCTTTAGGGAGATGCCGCCGGAGTCGAAGGTGATCCCCTTGCCGACCAATGCGACGGGCGCATCGCCCTTCTTGCCGCCGCTGTATTCGAGGACGATGAGCCTGGGAGGCTCGTCCGAGCCCCGCGTGACCGAAAGGAACGAGCCCATGCCGAGGCGCTTGATTTCGCGCGCATCCAACACGCGTGCCCGCACGCTCTTGTGCTCCTTCGCGAGCGCGCGCGCGGCGTCCGCGAGGTAGGAGGGCGTGCAGACATTGGCCGGCAGGTTGGCGAGGTCCTTGGTGAACGCGCTGCCGGCAGCGATGCCGGCCCCGTCACGGACGCCGCGACTTGCAGCATCGGCATCCGCATCCGGCACTACGATGCCGAAGCGCGCAAGCTTCGGCCGCGGCGGCTTCTTTGCGGTCTTGAGGTCCGGAATGCGGTAGAGCGCGTTATTGACGCTCTCGACGGCGTGGCGTGCGGCGTAGTAGGAATCGAGGCCCGGCACCGGCTCGCGCGCCAGGTAGGACACGGCATTCGCCGCGCCGCTCTTCGCGAGCGATTGTGTTGCCGCAAAAATCGCGCGCCGGTAAGCCTTGCGGCCGAAACTCCCGCGGGGTCCGAGGCCCACGAGCAGGAGCCGTTCCGCCGGGCCGCGCCGCGAAGCGACGATCAGCAGTGTCTCGGCATTCTTGCCCGCAAAATCGCCGCGCCGGAGCAGGCGGGCGATTGCGCCACCGCTCGCGCGATCGAGCTGCCGCGCGGAGTCCGTCATCGTCGCGTTTTCGTGAATTCCGACAATTGCACAGGCAGTGGGCTTACGCACCGCACCGCCCTTGATCACATGAAACTGCATGATCCTCGATCCCCCGAATGCCGCGCCGACGCGCGGGCACGTTGAGTGCGCTGTCGCGCTGGTTTACCGTGTCCCTGGCATTTTAATCGAAATCCTTCCTGGAACCGCGCAGAATCGGCCTTGTTTGCCACCATTGAGCGCTACGTGCTGCGAGAAGTCGCGATGTCCCTCGCGGGCGTCACGGTGGTGTTGCTCGCGATCCTCGTGAGCTACCAGCTCGCGCGGATCCTCGGAATCGCGGCAGAGCTCGGTTTCCCGCACGACATCGTGCTCGCGCTGATTGGCCTCACCACGCTCGAGAATCTCATGGTGCTGGTGCCCATCAGCATGTTGCTGGCTGCGATGCTGGCGCTCGGCCGGCTCCACCACGAGAGCGAAATGGTAGCCGTGCGGGCCTGCGGCATCGGCCCGGAACGGCTGTACCTGCCCGTTTACGCGCTCGCATTGCCGGTCGCGGTCGCCCTCGCCTGGCTCACTTTCATCGTCGGTCCCGAGGCGCGAAATGGCGCCGAGGCGCTGCGCGGCCGCGGCATGCGCGATGCCGAGTTCGGCCAGCTGGAGCCCGGGACGTTCCGCACCTATGCGGATGGCAAGGCGGTGTTCTACGCCGAACAGAGCGGTGACGACGGCCGTCTCATTCACGTGTTTACGCAACAAAACACGGGCGAGCGCGTCGAGATCGCGACCGCCGCCTGGGCGGAACAACGCATCCTGCATGGCGGGCGTACGCAGATCGTCGTCCTGCACGACGGCGAGCGCATCGAGGGCATTCCGGGGCAGGCCGGCTTCCGGCGCATCCGCTTTGCGGAGCACGGCATCCCAGTGGTCGTGCCGGAAGCAGGCGCAGGCCGCACCGTGCCGGAGCGCAAGCCGAGCCAGGAACTGTTTGGCTCGGCTTCGCTCGTGGACATTGCAGAACTTCAGCGGCGCATCTCGCTGCCGGTCATGGTCCTCGTGCTCGCGTTCATCGCCGTGCCGCTCTCGGCGCTGCGGCCGCGCGAGGGCCGCTATGCACGTGTCGCGATCGCAGTGCTGCTTTATTTCATCTACGCCAACCTCTTGTCGGCTGCGCAGGTGTGGATCGAGAAAGGCCGGTTGCCGCCGGAGGCGGGAACCTGGTGGGTGCACGCGCTCTTCCTGATCGGCGGTCTCGTGATGCTGCATCGCCAGAGCCCGATCTCAGGCTGGGGCCGGAGCGCGCGGTCCGCCACATGACGATCCTCGACCGCTATTTCGCGAAGACGATACTTCTGCACACGCTCATGGTCATGGCCGTGCTGCTCGCACTCATGACGCTCGTCACTTTCATCGGGCAACAGGACGACATCGGGCAGGGCAGCTACAACGTATCGGGTGCCTTCCTCGTGACCCTGCTGCAGCTGCCGCAACAGACTTACGAACTGCTGCCGATAGGCGCACTGATCGGCGCGATCACCGGGCTCGGCGGGCTCGCCCGCGACAGCGAGCTCACTGTGGTGCGCGCCGCCGGCGTTTCGGTCAGCCGCATCGCGCTGTCGGCGGGACTCGCGGGACTCGTTGTCGCCGCGCTTCTCTGGGTGATTGGCGAATACTTCGCGCCGCCGGCGGACCAGTACGCGCGCCAGTACAAGATCTTCAGCCGCTATTCCCAGCTCGAGATCACCGGCAGTCGCAGCGCCTGGATTCGCGAAGGCCCCTGGTTCATCAACGTGCGCCGGCAGGCTGCGGAAAACCTGTTCGGCGGTGTCTACGTCTACGAGCTCGACGAAGAGCGGCGCCTGAAGCTCGTCGGCCGCGCAGAAACGGCGACGCAGGATCCAACCGGCCGCTGGGTGCTTTCGAATTATGCGGAGACCCGCCTCGGCGAGGAGCGCGTGGACGCGCGCACCGTGGCGCGGCTCGTGACCGACCAGCGCTTCAATGCGGATTTCCTCGGTGTCGCGGTCACGCAGCCGGATTCGCTGCCGCTCACGGATCTCTACGCATACAAGGAGCACCTCAAGGCAAACGACCTCGATTCTTCCGCCTGGGAGATCGCGTTCTGGTCGCGAATCTCCAGGCTCGTCGCGGCTGTCGTCGTCTGCGTCTTCGCAGTCCCATTCGCCTTCGGGCCCTTGCGCTCGGCGGGTGCCGGCGCACGCACGGTGCTCGGCATCTTGGCGGGGGTATTGTTCGTGCTGATCACCCGGACACTGGAGAACAGCGGGCAGGTCTACGGTCTCAATCCGCTGTTGGTCGCCTGGGGGCCGACGCTCCTCCTGTCGGCGGTTTCCGTAGTCGCCATCTGGCGGACCCGCTAGCAGCGGACGACGCGCGTACGGCCGGCGAGGTCCAGGAGGCTGCGACCCGCCGAATCGAAGGGAATCCACGCGAAACTGGCGGCCAGGGGCAGGAGCATCGCGGCAGCGCCGGAAACGGCGAGCAAGCCATCGGACTTCGCCAGGTACCACACGCCGACCGCAGCCATCCAGAACATGGCGGCGCCCAGCGAAAACCGGACGAGCGCATCGGCCCAGTTGAGTGGCCTGTTTTCCGTGGACTCGAGCCGGATTCGCCAGGCCTTCATGCCGAGCGTCTGTCCGCCGCGGGTCCAGCACCATCCGAAGTAAGCGAAGAGCGCGAGAACGACCACGGCGTGATAGAGGTGTCCGACCAGTCCCTGGGTCGAGGCCAGGATTGCCTCGCCACCCGTGAGCGGAAGCCACGCGAAGGACGTGACGAATGCGAGGGCGATGACGAGGAGCAGGTCGTATAACAGCGCCGCGAGTCGGCGGAGGAGTCCAGCCTTGGTGCCCGTCGCGGATTCTTCATCCATGCGGGCGCTGATCTTAATGTGTCAGTGCTTGTCCTGCTGCGCCATGCGCTGTTCGATCTCCCCTTTGTAGCCGCGAAGGATCTGGCGCACCTGCTGCACGCTCGGACGCCCGGCGATCCGGGCGATCGCCTCGGGCAACTCGTGCCAGTCGCGGCCCCATGTCAGGAGCCGCGCGGCGTCCTTGACGACCGCCGTCACCGTCGTGTCGTTGGCCGGCTTCGGGGCCCTGGCGGCGGCTTTCTGCTTGCCGGCGGCGGCGCGCGCGGGTTTTGGCGATGGCGCCGGCTTGAGGACGGTCGCGGTCGAGGTCGAGCTCGTCGCCTTCGTCGTCCGCGCTTTGTCGAGCTGGCGCTCGCGCTCCGGCTCGGCGATCGGCACGAAGCGCTCGACGTGCTGCGAGCCGACGAGGTTCGTCAGGAAAGACATGAGCTCGAGCGCCTCGGAGAGCGAGGGATCTGCAGTCGCGAGGCGCGTCTTGACGATGTTCTGCAGGTCTGCGAGACGCTGCCGCGCGAGATCCACGACCCATTTCGTCGGCCGCTGGTGATTGGGCCAGGGCTGGACGAGCCAGTACTGGTCCTCCGGCAAGTCCGCGTAGCGGGCATGCAGGTCCAGGCTCTTCTGCCACTTCTGCAGCAGTTGCAGCACGCGGTCGTCGGCGGGCGTCATGGCGAGTCAACATAAATGACGGGCGCGTCCGCCGCCGCGGATTCGCCGCAGTCCGAGACAACCGTCACATTGGCCTGCCGCTCATCGGCCCGGGCAAGCCGCCTGTACCCGCGGCTCGGCGGCGAGGGCGGCGTCAAGATCCGGCCCGAGCGCCACCAGCCAGGAGCCGTACATCGGGTTCGGCAGCACGAACCATTGCCGGCCCCAGCGCGCATCGGCCGCGCAACGCGCCTGCTCACGAGCGAGCGGCGTGGCGCGCCGTACGTCCGGCAGGAAATCGGCGAGGTCGTCGCCGATGTTGAGGACGATGCGATACTCCGGTGCGATGGCGCGGCGCCGCGCGAGTTTTTCGCTGCCCCAATCCTCGCGCTCGCCCTTCAGCATCAGATCGTCGGCCAGTGTCGGCGAGTCGAGACCCAGCGAACGCAGGTTGGCCAGCGTGTCGCCTTCCTGTGGACACGCGGCATCGTCACCGTCGCGGCGGGCGCATTCGCGATTGGTGATGAGAAAAACACGGACGGCCCGCCCCGCAGGATCCCTCATCGTGCGCGCGGTGCGAATGAACTCCGCAGCACCCGGGACGGCGGGAGCGCGCCGCAACGCGATCCAGGCGTCCCAGGCCGCCGGGAATTCCTCCAAGCAGATGCCATCGAGAAGCATCTGCGCCTGCGGCTCGGAGTTGTCGAGCACGGTCTCGTCGATGTCCATGACGAGCGCGGGCGGCAGCGCGGACAGGTCGCCGGTCTGCGTCGGTTCGGCAGTCCAGGACGTCTCGGCGAGGCCGGCCTCGAGCGCCGCTTGCGCGGCTCGATACGTCGATTCGCTGGCTGCACGGAATTCAGCGGAACTACGGATCCAGAGCGTCGCGCGTTCGCCGCCAGCGGCAAACGCCGGTGCCGACCCACACTGATTTTTCACTGAAACATGCGCAGGGACAGGCGCAGGTATTGACGCAGGCACCGGAGCCGGCGCTTGCGTCGCGCATCCGGACGCCAGAAACGCGAGGACCGGCCAGGCTGGCAGATTTCGGCTGCGTCTCATTCAGTCCAATACGCGCGTTCCGCCGCTCGCCGTCCGTTTCGAGTAGAGCGAAGACAGCCGCTCCGTCATCGGGCCGATATTGCCATTCCCGATCTTCCGACCGTCGACTTCCGTCACGCCCGCAAGCTCGCCCATGGTGCCCGTGCAGAACGCCTCGTCCGCTCGATAGAACTCGGCGAGCGAAAGGTCCCCGACCACGTGCGGGATCTTCTGTTCGCGGCAGATCTCGAGGACGGTCGCGCGTGTAATGCCTTCGGGACAGGCGGCGAGCGTCGGGGTGCTCACGACACCTGCATGCACCATGAAAAGGTGTGTCGCGTTCGTTTCCGCGATGAAGCCGCGCAGGTCCAGCATGACCGCGTCGTCCGCGCCCGCCACATTCGCCTGGATCTTCGCGAGTATCGAGGAGAGCAGGTTGGCGTGGTGGATCTTCGGGTCGAGGCAGTCCGGCGGCGAACGGCGCTGGCTGCTCGTGACCAGTTTTAGCCCCTTCTTCGAATAAACCGGCGGCTTGTGCTCGGCGAGCACGATCAGGGTCGGGCCCGCCTGGTTCAGGCGCGGATCCATGCCGGAGGTGACTTTCACGCCCCGCGTCAGCGTGAGCCGGATGTGGACGCCGTCGGTCATCCGGTTCGCCTCGAGCGTGCGTCGGATTTCCTTGGTGATCGTATCGTTGGACGGGATGCTCTCGAAGGCGAGCGCGAGGGCGGAGGAGCGCAGGCGCGCGAGATGCTCCTCGAGCGCGAAGATCCGGCCCTGGTAGAGCCGGAGTCCTTCCCACACGGCGTCGCCGCCCTGGACCGCGCTGTCGAAAGGACTCACGCCCGCCTCGTTACGGTGCGCGAGCTTGCCATTCACGTTGACGATCAGGTCGCGGTTGCGCTCGTCGAATTTCTGCTGCATCGGCGATCCTCAGGCGCGAAGGCGCAGGGCGTAAAGTTTCTCATACCACGGCCGGCATTCGTCCACGAGCCGCTCCTGCTCCGCAGTGAGATCGAACACACGTCGACGGTAGGGCTCGAAGCCCGTCGACGACTCGACTGCCGCGTACCAGTGCGGGGCCCAGGCGCCGTCCGTGTCGCGTGGTCCCGCGGGCCAGGCGAGCATCGCTGGCAGGAACGGGATGCCGAGTGCGTTGCAGAGTGCTTCGAGCTGCGCTCGCGGATCCTTGAGTACGTCGCTCGCGAGCACGACGGGCGGCGCGTGGCCCTGGCGCGCCGCGACACGGTCGAAGATCTCGCATTGCTGGGGCAAGCCGGTATCGACAAGGCCGGCGCCGGGGAAAGTCTTGAGAAGCGAGGCGATCATCTCGTGGGGCTCACGGATCAGGAAGGCGTGCGTCAACCCGTCGAGCCAGCCGCGCTCGATCATCGGCAGCAGGTGATGGGCCATGTGCTTCTGGTACCAGATCGCGCGCCCGCCCGGTATCGGTCCTGTCAGCAGGCTCGCGACCTTGCGCCAATCGGATTCATGCGCGCATAGGACGTCATCGCGGCCCGGGTGGGCGACACCGGTGACTTTCAGGTAATGCGCATAGAGCGGCTCGTCGGTGACGGAAGTGTCGGGCCGGCTGCCGAAAGAGCGCATCATCGCGGTCGAGATATTTCGCGGGCCGGACCACATGGCGATTCGTTGCATGCGAAATCATATACTCCGCTGATGAGTAGAGCGCCGCCAGCCTGGCTGCTGCTGACTTTCGTTTTCGCGATCGAGGGGCAGGCACAGACGCCGGAGCGGGAACTCGCGGCCTATGGACAAGAATTGGCTGTCTACCAGCAAAGCCTTGTTCGCGCGGCCAGGGACTTGCGCAAGCGCAAAGATGCCGATTCCCTCGCGGCGGCTGCACTTTTTTCAGTCAGAACGGATCCTGTCGATGCGCTGCGACTCACTGAGCAAGCCAGGAAAGTTGCGCCTGACCGTCCGGAACTCACTTTGCTTCATATGCAGGTCTGTTCGCGGGCGGCCGGCTGTGATGCAAAGCCGGTCGAGTCCGAAATGCGAAAGCAGGATCCAACGAACGGGATCGGTTGGTCAGGAGATCTCTCTCGCGCTTATGAAGCGAAAGACGAAGAGGCGCTGGATGCCGCGATTGCGGCCGCCGGTCGCGCGAGCCAATTCAACAGCTACTTCGTGACACTCGTGGCGAGCCTGAGCGAGGCAACCGCGAAATCGAAGTCCATGCCGCTCAGCGACGCGATCATCGCCGTTTCCGGCGAAATGGCGGGCTTCGGCCTTCCGGATTACCTGTCGATTTCCAAGGGGTGTGCGGCTGAGCGACTGCAGCGACCGGGGCTCCTCGAATCATGCAGGCAGCTCGCCGCATCCCTGATGGCGGGAGACACAATCATTGCAGAAATGATTGGCGTGGCCATCGCGAAACGCGCCTGGCCGGTCGATTCGACGCAGTGGCGATCGGCGGTGGAGGCCCGGCGCGTGTCCAAATACCGGAGCACGGCACTCGGCAATCTTGGATCGATTGGAGACTGGGATGAGGCGAATGCGGAGGAATACTTGAGCCTGATCAAGGCCCATCGTCGCGAGCAGGATGCATTCACGGCCCAACTCGTTGCACACGGCGTCGATCCGATACCGCCGGCCGACTGGTTCGAACCGGAAGGGCCATAGCAAACGTAAGCTATTGAATCAGATCGCTTCGTGTTAATCCGTGTGACGCGGAACTCGTAGCGCGCCCCGCGGTTGCGGTACATTCCTGCGGCCCGAGTGCGGCTCCTGCCCTTACCAGAAAGCCCGACGAGACATGCAGCGAGTTCAGCACACCGCATCCGGAGCCGTTTACCGCCCCGAGATCGAAGGGGTCCGTGCAGTGGCCGCCATCCTCGTGGCGACCTTTCACATCTGGCTGGGCCGCGTGTCGGGCGGCGTGGACGTTTTCTTCTTGTTGTCCGGTTTTCTCGTCACCACGAGTCTACTGACGCAGATAGACCGTCTTGGCGTCATGCAGATAGCCAAGTTCTGGGGCCGCCTCATCAACCGGCTGCTGCCGGCGGCTTACCTGGTGCTGTGCGCCGTCATCGTCGCATCGATCTTCCTGCTGCCCGAGTCCCGCTGGTCGCATACGATCAAGAACGTCGCCGCCTCGGCTCTCTACGTCGAGAACTGGATGCTCGAGCGCGACGCCGTCGACTATCTCCGGAGGGACGCGGCAGTCGGCCCGGTGCAGCACTACTGGGCGCTCGCGGTGCAGGGCCAGTTCTACTTCGCCTGGCCGTTGTTGTTCGCTTCGCTCGCATTCATTGCGCGGCGGATGAAGGTTGGTTTCCGCGGCTTGGCGACCGCGGTCCTGCTGCTGCTGTTCGCGATCTCACTCGCGTATTCCGTGTGGTTTACCCAGCACAACCAGCCGGTCGCCTACTTCTCGACCTTCACGCGCATCTGGGAATTCACGCTCGGCGGCCTGCTGGCGATTGTCATTGCGCGCATCGCACTGCCGCCTGCCGCGCGGCTGTTGACAGGGTGGGTCGGGTTGCTCGCCGTCCTGAGCTGCGGCTTCGTGCTGCAGGTTTCTCATGTTTTCCCGGGTTACGCGGCGCTTTGGCCCACTCTCGGCGGCGCGCTCATCGTTGTTGCGGGAACGTCCGGGAGCCGTTTCGGCGTCGACCGCTTCCTCGGTTCGCGGGCGATGGTGTATCTCGGCGCCATTTCGTACGCCATCTACCTCTGGCATTTCCCGATACTCGAGTTCTACCGCACACATACCACGCGCGGGCCAGTGAGCTTCCTCGTGGGCGCGTGCATGCTTGCCGCCACCGTGGCGCTCGCGGCGCTCACGCATCGTTTCCTCGAGCGACCCGTGAAGCGCGCCAGGATTGGTTCCGCCGCGCCCTGGCGCGCCTTCGCATTCGGCGCGCTGTGCGGCGCCCCCGTCGTTGTCGGGCTCGCCGCATGGAGCGCCATTTATCTCGAGGAACGTGATGCGGAGCGGCGCATCGTAGTCGCCGCCAACCCGGATTACCCCGGGGCGCGCGTATTCGATCCGGGCTTCACGTTCCAGGACGATCCCGGAATCGCAATTTCCCCCGGGCCGATTGCCGCAGATCGGGATCTCGAACGGCTCGGCGACGCATGCGGAGAAACCTTGAGCGAGGTTCCGCGGCCTTGTCCGATTGCCGGTGAGCCAGGCATGCCGACCATCGCCGTCGTCGGCGGCTCCCATTCCGCGCAGTGGCTGCCGGCCCTGCGGGAGATCGCTGCCAGCGAACGCTGGCGAATCGTGAGCTACACCAAGAGCAACTGCCCGTTCTACCTGGGAGAAGCCAAAACCCAGGAAAGCGAATGGGATGGTTGCCGTGAATACAACTGGCAAGTGCTCGAGCTCGTGAAGGAGTTGAACCCCGCGATGGTTCTCATGACATCCACGCGCTACACCGGGCGCGAGGAATGGGTACCCGAGGGCTATCTGGCCGCCTGGCGCGCATTGGGCGACGTCGGCATCCAGGTCATCGCGATGCGCCTCAATCCCCACTTCTATATCGATGTTTCCGACTGCGTGGAGCTGCATGGCGAGGAATCGCCGATGTGCCGGTGGGCACGGGACGAGATCATCGCGCGACCGAGCCCGGTGGAGTTACTCGCGGACCCTCCGGCCAACGTGCAATTCGTCGACCTGACCGATTATTTCTGCACGAAAATCACGTGCATGCCGGTGATCGGAAACATCATGGTTTACCGGCACGGCAGCCACGTTACGGCGACCTACGCTCGCACGCTCGCGCCAGTGCTGCACGATCGGATACTGTCCGGGCCTGGCCTGCGGGCGTTCGTCACGGTGGCGCTCCCAAAGGGATTCAAACCCTCGAACCAGCCTTGAGGGGGCTGCTACTCACCTCTCAGGACGTTCCAGAAGTTCCCACATTTCTGCTGAAAACACTGGAAAATAGCCATTTTGCGTCTTACACTGTCCCAGAGCGTTCCGAGGCTGCCTGATTCCCACTAGATTCCCACAGCCCGCTAGGACGCCCAGGAGGCAGTCATGGCGCGGATACGTCGCAGCGGAGATCTCGGCTCTAGGGACGCCAGGGAAGGCTTGCGGGGCCGTCGGGAGCCATACTTCATGGTCATCGAGCGCGGTCTGTCGCTTGGCTACCGCAAAACCGCAGAGGGCGGCTCGTGGTTGGTGCGTCGCTATGACCCGGCACTCAAGCGGCACAATGAAACCCGGCTAGGGACGGCAGACGACAGCCGGGATTCGGATGGACATGAAGTCCTGAATTTCGCCCAAGCCCAGCGGAAGGCGCTTCTAGAGGCTCAGCGAGAAGCGGAGCGGGCGGGCGGTAAGCACTACACGGTCGCGGATGCCGTGACCGAATATCTGGACTACCTGAATTCGCATGGCAAGAGTGCCGCCGATGCCGCGATCAAGCTGAAGGCTTACGTCCTGCCCCAACTCGGCAATCGCCGGATGGCGGACCTGAAACCAGCCGAATTCGATTCGTGGCTCGATTGGGCAATGAAGCGACCCTTTGCCCGCCGAGCCAGTAAATCGCGGCTCCAAGCCCGCCGCAAGCGGCCTGCAAGCAAGACGAAGCGGGACTCTAAGAAGGCCGACGCAACCGAGGCCAAGCGCCGCCGTAAATCGACCGTCAATCGCGTCATGACGATCCTAAAGGCTTGCCTCAATCACGCCCATGGCCGTCGTCGCGTAGCGAGTCGGGATGCATGGTCACGGCTCAAGAAATTCCGTGCCGTAGATTCTGCCCGCCTGCGTTGGCTGGCACTCGATGAGACAACCCGACTCTTGAATGCCTGCCCGCCCGACTTCCGCGCCTTGGTTCAAGCGGGACTGTTAACGGGATGCCGCGAGGGCGAACTGTTGGCCGTCAGGGCGAGAGACTTCGACGCTGCCAGCCGTTCGCTCCTAATCCCCGACAGCAAGAGCGGCAAGCCGCGCCGCGTTCCGTTAACGCCCGAAGGCTCGACCCTGTTTGAATCATTGGCAGTTGGTCGGCAGCCTGATGCGCTGCTGTTCACTCGCAAGGATGGGTCCGCGTGGCATCGCGTGGCTGTCATCCGTGCCATGCAGGAGGCGAACAAGGCAGCAAAGATCGACCCGCCCGCCACGTTCTACACGCTGCGCCACACCTATGCATCGCACTTGGTACAGGCCGGGACGCCCTTGCTATACGTTGCGTCCGCCCTTGGCCATCGCGACGCCCGTATGGTTGAGCGCCATTACGGCCACTTCGCGCCGTCACAGGTAGCAGAAACCATTCGCGCCAATCTGCCCGAGTTCGGTATCGCAGCGTCGCACAGGGTTCAAGGCATTGCGAAGCGACGGAGCGAGAATTCACGCTCCAAGCGCGCGGGCTGATCGTTCAAGCCAAACGCTTTCCACAGGAGGATCAACGTGGCTACCAATCTCAAAGAAACCATGATTAAGGCTGAGTATTTCGAGACTTGCGACGGCCAGCCTTCAATTCTCGATCTATTGATCGCCTTGGACGGCGCCGGTGCGTCGCTCGCCTCTCAAGCGAGCAGCGTAAACCTCAATGATCATGATGAAATCGAGCGCATGGGCGACTTGGGCGTTGCGGTTGGCATTCTCGCGAAGCAGATTCGGAATCGGTACTACTGTGGCAAGCCGCCAGCCAAGCGCCGCCGCCCCAACCTGGAGGTAGTCGCGTGAAGCCGCAGCGAAGCATTACTCGCGATGACGTTCCCAACATTCTCGCGTATCTCTCTTGGCACGTTCCGATCGAAGGGGCAGTACCGGATAAGAAAAGCCGCGATCAGATTGAATGCGGGCGCATGGCGATCTTGGACATCTGCCGCCAAGCACTCGAAGGGGAGCGCGAGGAGTAGTCTTCCAATTTGCCGCGCCTAGCCCGACGGGGCGAAAGCCGGGAAACCCTGCCCGGTTGGCGCGGCGATCTTCAGGGCTGAGCATGAAGGGATGCTCATGACGAATCCAATGCAATTTTCGTATTTGGCAGCAATCAACTTGATTGCGGCAGTCGTGTACACGCCCAATCGATCAGGTCGCGACGCTGCGAGAAAGGCAATCGACCGGGCCGTGGATCGCAGCAAGCTCGACGTTGATGTTTCCCGGAATATCAAACGTGGCAGCCTTTACCTTTGGGCCGGGAAGAAATGGCCAAGACACCGAGACTTCTTTGGTATTCCGCCCGCAATTGTCGAACGCGCCAAAACTTCTGTCATAGGACAAGAAATCGGTTTGCGTTTGTCGTCAGATGCTCCTGCTAATCAACCGCACTCATACGTCCGGGAGTTGAAATCTCGCCTTACTTGCGAGAAGCGGTTAAGGGACCTTCAAGAAAGGTACGACGCTTTGCTCGCAGAAACTGAGTTGCTGAGGCGAAAGAAGCGGGCCATTTCTGAAAAGCTATCGGCTGCTGGCCGCAAAGGCGGCCGGGGCCGTGCGATGTAGACACCAAGCAAAAGCCTAGATCAAGGAAACTGTCTACAGCTAGATACGTTGCATCGTAATAAGCGCCATGTCGGCGCAGGAGCGATGCAATGAATGATGTACGCGGCGTTGCCAGGTTGCCGGAAGTCGAAAGGCTCTGCGGCATGAGTCGGAGCAGCATTTACCGGCTGGAAAGTTTGGGCCAGTTTCCAAAGCGAGTGCGGCTCTCGCAGCGCGCTGTCGGTTGGCAGCGGGAACTGATTCGCGAGTGGATCTTGTCGCGCCAATCAGCTGACCCTAGCCGGGCAGCGTGAACGGCCAAAGCGCCGCGCCTGGGACTGGCATCCCAGGAGAGCGGCTAGATCAAATCGGGAACGCCGCAAGAGTACCGCGTGTCCTGCGCGGGGACCACTGCCAATGCGGAGCCTGCAGCCTGTACTTCGCCAGCACGGCCGCTTTCGACAAGCATCGGACCGGCCCTCACGGTTGGGGCACGCGCCGGTGCCGTTCCGTAGCCGAAATGCATGCCGTCGGTATGGCGATGGCTTCAGGCGGTTGGTGGATCACGCGCAGGAATGCCCGCCGTTACTCGCCCCGCGATTCTAGGAGCGGCGATCAGTCGGAAGCCGGGGTTTGCCGTGCCTAGCCGTAGCAAGGCGAAAGGCCGCCGCGAAAGCGGATCGTTTCTGCTCCTGCCTCATGCAGTGTTGAACAGTGCCAACTGCATAGCGTTGTCGGCCTATGCGAAGGCTCTGCTGCTAGACATTGCCGCGCAGTACAAGGGAAGCAACAACGGGGATCTAGCTGCCTGCTGGCGGCTCATGCAGCCGCGCGGATGGAAGTCCCGCGATACGCTGTCGCGGGCGCTGCGGGAATTGATTCACTTCGGCTTGATTGATCTCGCCAGGCAGGGCGGACTGCATCGGGCGAGCCTGTACGCGCTGACTTGGCGGGCTGTCGATAATTGCAACGGCAAGCTAGACGTATCGGCAACCAGTGTCGCGTCCAATCGATGGCGGGAAACGGTTGGATCGCCGCCACCAACAAAAAAACGCCAGCACGTCGGGCGTGTCAATGTGACACGCCTACCGTGTCAGTCGCGACAGATAACCGAGGGGATTGACACGCCTACCGTGTCAGTCATCGAGAAATCGGCCTGACGATTGACACGCCTGCCGTGCACCTTCTTAGAATCTACCAAGACACTCCGATGATTGAGAACAATCAATAACAATGGCCGACACGTCATCAGAGGAATCGAAGTCTCAACTGCGTTACTGGCCAAGCCGCACGGTCGAGGAGTGGCGCGCCTATCACCGCGAGTACTACCGCGCCCACGCAGAGCGGCGACGCGAGCAGAAGCGGGCTTCACATCAACGCAGGGCGCTAGTTCGAGCCTATGCACGCTATGGCGGCATCGTCCCGAAGCGTGTCATTCGAATGCTATTTTTGAGAAAAGGGTCAGCTCCTTCTCGGCCTAACAAATCAGCGACTTAGAATTGAATTGAATCGATTCAGGATCGCTGCAGTAGGGACACTCGTCACGGTAGGCAATTTCCCTCGAATCTATCATTAGCTAGTGCGCGCATCGCAAACTTATATTGGTGTCGGGAGGTTATTCATTTGTCTTGGTTGACCGAAATGAGATCTCTAGTTGGAGCATCGCTTGGGTTTCTCGCATTGACGCTTGGACTATCCGGCTGCGCCACGGTCGATCAAGCTCCTGCGAACGGGCTTTCCGACGCCGTCGCGGCTTACGATCGCAGCGACTATCTGACGGCACTTCATCTGTACCGATCGCTCGCCGAACAGGGCAATGCCATTGCGCAGCACGCGCTTGGCTTCATGTACTTCAGTGGGCGCGGCGTAGCAAGGGACTACGTCGAAGCAGAAAAGTGGTTCAGAAAGGCAGCAGATCAAGGCTACGCTTGGGCGCAAGGCAACCTAGCCTACTTGTACTACTGGGGACTTGGCGTTCCGCAAGACTACGCCGAAGCCGCCAAGTGGTATCGCATGGCTGCAAACCAAGGCGACGCAGCTACACAGCTGGTCCTCGGCAGGATGTATAGCCTCGGCCAGGGTGTGCCAAGAGATTACGCAGAAGCTATCAAGTGGTTACGTCTCGCCGCTGAGCAAGGTCTGGCCGATGCACAGAATGCTCTCGGGTTGATGTACGAAGATGGACTCGGTACGCCCCAGGACTACGCAGAGGCCATCACTTGGTATCGCAAAGGAGCTGAGCAGGGCGACCCGCACGCGCAGCACAACCTTGCCGACATGTACGCGTTTGGACTAGGCGTGTCGCAAGACTATACGGAGGCTGTCAGTTGGTATCGCAAGGCCGCTGAGCAGGGTTTCGCAGACGCGCAAAACATTCTCGGGGTTTTTTACAAGAAAGGACAAGGCGTTTCGCAGGATAACGCCGAGGCAATTAGGTGGTATCGAATGTCCGCTGAACAGGGCTTGGCAACCGCGCAGAACGAACTGGGGGTCATGTACCACGAAGGACAAGGCGTGCCGCAGGACTACGCCGAGGCTGTCATGTGGTATCGCAAAGCTGCTGAGCAAAATCTCGCTGATGCGCAAAACAGCGTCGGATACATGTACGAGTTCGGACTAGGTGTGCCGCAGGATTATGCGGAGGCAGTCAAATGGTATCGCAAGGCAGCAGAGCAAAATTTCTCCTATGCGCAGAACAAGCTCGGGCTCATGTACAAGAACGGACTGGGCGTGTCGCAGGATTATGTCGAGGCTATCAGGATGTTTCGGACGGCGGCTGAACAAGACTTCGCTGCCGCGCAGCGCAACCTCGGCATCCTGTACCAAGAGGGAATAGGTGTATCCCAGGACTATGCGGAGGCAATCAATTGGTACCGCAAGGCGGCTGAGCAGGGGCATGGAAATTCACAGAACAACCTCGCGATCATGTATCGGTACGGACTGGGCGTGCCACAGGACTACGCTGAGGCAATCCGCTGGTTTCACAAGTCGGCTGAACAAGGTAACCCAGTTGCCCAGAGCAACCTCGGGCTCATGTATTACCATGGCATTGGCGTGGCGCAGGACTACGCAGAGGCCGTCAATTGGTACCGCAAGGGAGCGGACCAAGGCGACGCGGGTGCGCAATTCAACCTTGGCTACATGTACAAGAAGGGATTAGGAGTACCACAGGACTACGCGGAGGCGATCATTTGGTTTCGCAAGTCGGCCGACCAGGGAAACCCAGTATCGCAAAATGACCTTGGTCTCATGTATCAAGATGGACTAGGCGTGCCGCAAAACCACACGGAAGCCGTCAATTGGTATCGGAGAGCGGCTGATCAGGGCAACGCACTTGGGCAGAGCAACCTCGGTCTCATGCTCCAGAGTGGATTTGGCGTATCGCAGGATTATTTTCAGGCGTACAAGTGGTTGACCCTGGCGATTGCGAACTTGCCCGCATCTGATGTCAAAAATCGTGCGCGGACAACACAGTGCCGCGATTCCATCGTGGACCAGTTGACGCGCGAGCAGATTGCAGAAGCCCAGAACCTCGCCCGCGACTGGCGGCCGAAGCTTGAGAATCGCGATTATTGGGAACTGAAGTTTTGAACCCTGCTTTACCGACTTGAATGTCTATGTTGGTCAGGTGGGGGAGTATCGCCAGCGTAGAGGGATGCAGCGTGCTTGCGATGAGCTTGGATAAGTTGTACCGCGTCGCGTCATTCGGAGGCTATTTTTGAGAAGCTAGTCAGCTCGTTTGCGGGCTATCGAATCAGCGACTTAGAATTGAATCAAAGCGTTTTGGCGCGGTTCCGTCAAAAATGCATGGGGCGTCGGCTGAGCCACTGACGACATGATGCTTCCGGCATGGCCACCTACCCTGTTGTCTTGCGCGCGCATGCTATCGAGTTGGCCGACTACTGGAAGAAGTACCCGCCAATCGCCCTCGGCATCATTGGTGACGTGAACCACGAGGCCGAGGACCAGAAAATTCGAGTCGCAGCCGCTAAGGCAATTGCAGACGCGGAAGCGTGCGCTTGGTACACGCACGGACTGCGTAAGTCGTCATGAATATCGCATGGGGATAGCAATTGAACGCAAAGCCGGTTGACGGTCCGATGAAGTGGCTCGGAATCGCTTGACGTTAGAAATTGGGTTGACACTAGACGGGTTTTGGCCCGCCTTTGCGACGATGAAACGCGGGAGAGAGCGAGGGTGGCGTCGCTCTTAGTAAGAACTACGGCTCACAGTAATCCTTTGCTATGTCACTTGGAACTCTGGTGAGAGTGGTTCGCCGACCCGTTTTTACGTAGTGATACCAGGTGAGTCGGTCTTTCGACATGAAGTCGATGTTGTAGACACGCGTTGAGCCGGGATCGGCGAAGGGATCATCCGACTTAACCAAAGTTCTGATCAGAGTTTTGCCATGGATTTCCCAAGTGAATCTGGTGATCCATCGATTGCTGGGGTCTTCAATATTCTTACCAACGGAGCGGCAGTAGCAGGCTGTACCATCCGCAAAATAGCGGATCACGTAACTTCCTCCGGCAGTGGCCCATGTGCCGACTATCCCTTCGCGATACGAGGCGGGCGGCAGAGATTTTGTAGAAATGCAGCCAGCGAGTACGAACACCCCAGCCAGCACGAGGAGGGGTTTCAAACCCAAATTTCGAAGGTGCTTAATTCCCACTTGATTCCCACCAGCTGCTAGATCAATTGAAATAAAAGCTAAGTTATTGATTTAGTTGGCGCTCCCAGAGGGATTCGAACCCTCGTACCAGCCTTGAGGGAGCCGTTACTAGCGTCCCCGCCAGGGAAGGCTTGCGGGCCCGCTGGGCCAGCGCGCAGCCCGGGTGCCGCCGGTCTCGCGCGGGCCGGACCACATGGCGATCCGGACCACAATACGCTCAGGCATCGTTACCGATCAGGCTGCGCAGGGCATCCGCCGTTGCCGACGAATTAGGACCGACGACGAGGTGCAGGCTGGTCGGCGCGGGCCGAGCGAGACCGCGCAAGCCCAGCGAATCGAGTGCGGGGAAATCGACCACGTCGGCCTCACGCAGCATGACAAGGATGCGCGTCGATGCGGTGTCGAGCGAAACTACATTACCGCGGCCCCCAAGTGCCTTCAGTAGTCGGGACAGCAGGTCCGAATCCGCTGGCCCGCCAGCGGCTTGAACACCCTGTACTGCTGACCCCGTGCCTCGCAGTGCGTCGCGCATTTCGCCGGCCAGTTGGTCCGCAATCGGACCAATCACGACTTGCAACAGATTCGCGGACGGACGCACCAGCCCGCGGACGCCGAGGGCACGCAAGGCGGTTTCGTCGACTGTAGACTGATCCGTCACGGCAAGCCGAAGCCGCGTCGTGCACGCGTCCACGGAGACCAGGTTTGCGGCGCCGCCGAGCGCCGCTATCATCGCGCGCGCCCGGTCAGATTCAGGAACGGGCGCAGCAGCTGCCGGCGCCTCCGCTTCGCGGCCCGGCGTCGGCAGCGCAAACCGGCGGATGACGAACCGGAACGTGCCGTAATACAACGCGGAATACGCGAGCCCCAATGGCAGCAACATCCATGGGCGCGAGGCCTGCCCGAAATTGATCACGTAGTCGAACAGGCCGGCGGAGAAGCTGAAACCCAGCCGCACCTGGAGCACGTCCATGAGCACCATTGCGATCCCGGTCAGTACGGCGTGCAGCGCATAGAGAAGCGGTGCAAGGAACATGAACGTGAATTCGATCGGCTCAGTCACGCCGGTCAGGAAGGAGGTCAATGCCATCGACGCCAGCAGCCCGCCTACCGCGCGGCGGCGTTCAGGCTTGGCTTCGTGGTACATCGCGAGACAGGCAGCAGGCAGCCCGAACATCATCACGGGGAAAAAGCCGGACATGAAAGCGCCCGCCGCCGGGTCGCCGGCGAAGAACCGCTTGAGGTCTCCGGTCACGCCGCCGTAGTCGCCGAGCAGGAACCAGGCGATGTTGTTGAGGATGTGGTGCAGCCCGGTGACGATCAGCGCGCGATTGAGCACGCCGTACGCGAACAGGCCGAGCTCGCCGGAGCCGAGCACCGCGCGACTGAGTGCATCCATTCCGCGCTCGAGCACGGGCCAGCCGTAGCCGAAAGCGGCTGCGACCGCGAGGCCGGCAAAGCCACTTGCGATCGGCACGAAACGGCGCCCGGCGAAAAATGCCAGGTAGCTCGGCAGGCGAATGTCGGAGTAGCGGTTGTAGAGCATCCCGGCGATCACTCCGGAAATGATGCCTGCCGGCACGCTCAGCTTCGCGAGCTGCTGCGACTTGTAGGCGGCTGCCGCAAGGTCCACGGCCTGGCCTGCCAGCCCCGCGAGGGCATCGGGCGGTACCGAGATCAGGGCTTCAGCGCCCTTCGTCGCCACCAGGTACCCGACGACGCTTGCCAGCCCGGCCGCGCCGTGATTCTCGCGCGCGAGCCCCACGGCGACGCCGATCGCGAAAATGATTCCCAGGTTCGAAAAGACCGCGGCCCCTGCTGCGGCGAGCATCGGAATGCCGAGCAGGTCGGGCTGGCCGAGGCGAAATAGCAGTCCCGCGATCGGCAGCACGGCGATGGGCAGCATCAGCGCGCGACCGAGTACCTGAAGCCCGGCGAATGCATTCTTCATGGCGTCACCCGTCCGAAGCCAGCCGTCATTGCGGATCGACCGCGGCGGCGCGCGCCAGGTCGCGTACGGCCGCGGCCGACGAAAGTGCCAGCGCACGGCCGGCGAGCTCGCGGCATTGCGTCAACGTGCAATTGCGGACCAGGGCTTTGATGTGCGGGATGGCCCCCGGAACGATTGAAAGCTCCTGCACCCCAAGTCCCAGCAGCAGGGGCACTGCGACCGGATCGGAAGCCAGGCTCCCGCACACGGCGACCGGGCGCCCTCGCGCGACGGCAGCAGCCGCAGTTCCGGCGATGAGCCGCAGCACCGCCGGGTGCAACCCGTCGAGTTGCGCGGCCAGGTCCGGATGCGTGCGGTCCATCGCGAGCGTGTACTGCGTCAGGTCATTGGTGCCAATCGACACGAAATCAGCCGCTTCGCAGATCCGGTCTGCGATCACGGCCGCTGACGGCGTCTCGACCATCACGCCGAGCGCCGGGCGGTCGTCGATCCCAAGCCGGCCGGCGATCTCCTCAAGCAGCGCGCGCACGCGCAGGATTTCAGCAGGCTCATGCACCATCGGCAGCATCAGCCTGCATTGCACCAGCGGGCGTACCGAAAGCACCGCCTCGAGCTGCGTGCGCAGTAGTTCTGGCCGCCAGAAGCCGGCGCGTACGCCGCGCAGGCCCAATGCCGGGTTGTTCTCGTGCGGAAGCGGCAGGAAGGGAATGGCCTTGTCATCGCCGACATCGAGCGTCCGGATCACCACTGGCCGGTCGCCGAATGCCTCGACGACACGCTGGTACTCCTCGGCCTGCAACGCGGCGTCCGGTGCGCTCCGTCGCTCGAGGAACAGGAACTCCGTGCGCAGCAGCCCGCATCCTTCGGCCCCGAGTGCGACCGCATCCCGTGCCTCGGCCGCGGATCCGATATTTGCGAATACCATGATTCGCGTGCCGTCCGCCATCTTGCAGTCGGCCCGGGCAGCCGCACGCTCGACCGCGTCGCGCTCGCTACGCTGCCGGAGAGCATGCTCCGCCGCGGCGAGCTCGAAATCCGAAGGATCGACGTGCAGCGCGCCGCGCTCGGCGTCGAGCAGCAAAGGAGTGCCGGCCTCGATCCCTTGTACGCTCGCTCCCACGCTGACCAGCATCGGCTTGCCCATTGCCGCCGCAATGATTGCGACATGGGAAGTCGGCCCGCCGCGGGCCGTACAGATCCCGGCGAGTCGTCCCGAATCGAGCGCGACCAATTGCGAAGGCAGCAGTACATCCGCAAGCACGATTGCCCGTTCCGGCAATCGCTGATCCGGACTCCGGGTCTCGCCGGCAAGCGCGGCCAGCACCTGCGATTCCAGGTCGAGCAGGTCGTCGGCCCGCTCCGCGAGTCGCGCGTCTCCGAGATCGCGCAAGGCATCGGCGCTAGCGCGAATCACGCTGTGCCAGGCGTAGCCGGCGCTCTTGCCACGCAAGATCAGCTTGGCGGCCTCGGCCGCGAGTGCGGGGTCATCAAGCAGCTCGAGATGCGCCGCAATGATCTCGGCACGCGGTCCGGTCGCATCTCCCGCCTGCATCGCGAGCGATTCCCGGACGGTGGCGCGACCTCGGGCAAGCTCCGCAGTCTCCAGAGCCACGCCGGCGCCGGCTTCGGTCACCACGTGCTCCCGTCGCGTGATTGTCGCAGCGATGCCGGCCGCGATCCCGCGGGCAGCGATGACGCCGGGCAGTCTCGCGCCCGGCGGCGGCCGCAACGCGACGTCATTTTGCGTCGCGCGGGCCCGTCCGGGCTTGTCGGTGTCGGCGCGCGGACCCGCGTCGGCGTGGCCCAGCAGCGTCTCGAGCGCATCGACGGCCGCTCGAGCATCGCGGCCCGTCGCCTCCAATGCAATCTCATCGTCCATGCGCGCGCCCAGCGCCATCAGGGACACCACGCTCTTTGCGCTGGCCTGGCGGCCATGCGCCGTAACGCGCACGTCGGCATCGAGTTCCCGGAGCTTGTGCGCGATCAGTGCCGCGGGACGCGCGTGGATGCCATGCGGCAGCGCGACCCTGAACTCGCGGGTGATGACGAGGCCCGTCGCGCGCGGCTGCGTATCCGCGGTGGCGGCAACGGCGCGCAGTTCCATCAGGAATTCGCCCGGCGCCACCGCGTGGCCGAGGCGCCGGCGGACGATCTCGTACGCCGAGCCGTTCGTGACGATGAGCGGCGTGATGAGGCTCGGCGCGGCGCGCGCGACCGCGTCGAGATCGAAACCAAGCAAGATGTCGCCGGCTCGCACGCGGTCGCCCGTCGACGCGTGCGCCACGAATCCCTGGCCTTTCAGGGCGACCGTGTCGATGCCGACGTGGAGCAGCAACTCGGCGCCGTTGTCGGCGCGCAGTGTCAACGCATGCTTCGTCGGCGCGACCGAGAGGAGTTCGCCGTCACATGGAGCGCAGAGCTCGCCGCCGGTTGGATCGATCGCCACGCCGTCGCCGAGCATTCCGCCTGCGAAGACCGGGTCCGGGACCTCGGCCAGCGGCAGCACCCAGCCGGGCACGGGTGCGGTCAGTAGCAGCTGCGAGGGCGGAGGCTTCACGGCATGAGCTCGACCGATTCAATTGCCCACATCGGATCGATCGCGCGGCCCGTAAACGTGAGACAGAGATCGTGCGTCCCGCCGTGCGGCGCGATCACGGCGGCAGGCAGCCGCGTGACGCCCATGCTGCCGACGGCCGGACCGAGCGGCATGACCGCGATCGGCGGAGCATCGCAACCGTCGACGCGGACTTCAAGCTCGCCGTTCGGGCCGCGCGGTGTCCGCAGCTGGATCGCATCGCGGTCCTTGCCGATCTGGAAGTTGAACGGGAATTGCCCGACCGTCGCGGCGATCGATTTGATGCCATTCAGGTCCGCGCCATCGAAGATCCAGCACGGTTCCAGGATGTCGACGAGGAAGACCGCGCGCTCGCCGTGCACAGGCGAGTCGTCCTCGAGATTCAGCACGAGCTTTTCGCTGCAGGTCTTCAATTGCTGGCTATGGCGCACGCGCGCCGGCGATGGCCGTTGCGCCCGGAATTCCGTATCGGCGTAACCGAAACCAAGCGCCCGATACCACGCAAATGCGATATCGAGCCGGCTGCGAAAGTCCGCAAAATCCAGGCGCTCGGGCGGCGACCAGCCGATTTCCGCGATTGCCGCGGCGCGCGGCACGGCCATCCATTGCACGCGCTCCTCGGTGCGCATGTGCTCCGTCCACAGGTTCGCCTGCACGCCCAGGATATGACGCTGCTGCCCGGCCGCGAGCTGCCCCGGCATGGGGTCGAAGCGATAGACGTCCTCGAGGCTGACGATGCGGCCACGGCCCGGTGGTTCCGTGATGCCCGCGCCCTGGCGGTTGTCGAAGTAGAACGTGGGCCAGGGGCTCAGCACCGCATCGTGTCCGGCCGCCGCGGCCGCAACCGCCCCGTCAATGCCGCGCCAGGACATGACGGTCGCCTCCGGTGCCAGGCCACCCTCCAGGATCTCGTCCCAGCCGACCAGCCGCCGGCCGTGTGCCGAGAGAAACCGGCCCACGCGCTGGGTGAAATAGCTTTGCAGCGCATGCATGTCGGCGACACCGCGCTCGCGCATCAGCTGCTGTACGCGTCGTGACGACTGCCACTGAACTTTCACGGCCTCGTCGCCGCCCACGTGGATGTACTCGCCAGGGAAAAGCTCGATGACCTCGCTCAGCACGTCCTCGATGAATTCGAAGGTCGCGTCATCGACATTGTAGAGGTTGGGATAGATGCCCCAGTCTGCCGGCACGGAGGCAGGAGCGTGACCGTCGACGCCGAGCTCGGGATAGGCGACGAGAGCGGCGGTCGCGTGCCCCGGCATTTCGATCTCTGGGACGATCGTGACGTTGCGCGCGGCCGCGTGCTGCACGATACGACGCACTGTATCCTGCGAGTAATAGCCGCCATAGCGCCGCGGCTTACCGGTGGACGGGTCGACGTCCGCAGCAGGTCCCGCGCCCGCCGGTACCCGCCACGCGCCGATTTGCGCCAGCCGCGGGTATTTCCGGATCTCGAGGCGCCAGCCCTGATCGTCGGTCAGGTGCCAATGGAGGACATTCAGCTTGTGGAGCGCCATCCAGTCGATGAGCCGCTCAATGAATTCGGGTGACTGGTAGTGCCTTGCCGAATCGAGCATCAACCCGCGCCAGCGGAATCTCGGCGCATCCGCGACGCGCATCGCCGGGATCGAAACAGGCGCTGCAGCGCCGGCTTCCGGCCCCAACAATTGCCAGAGCGTGACAGCCCCGTAAAGGAGGCCGCGCGGGTCACTCGCGGACACCGTCACGCCTTGCGGCAGGATCGAAAGCGAGTAGGCCTCCGGCGACGCATCGGCATCGCGGTCGATGAGGAAGGCAATTCCGCCCTGCGCAGGCGCAGGATCCGGCCGCTCACCGACCTGCAGACTCAATCCACTGGAACGCCGCAACAACTCTGCGAAATACTGGGCGACACGCTGGCTGCCCGCATCGTTGCCGCTCGCGATCCTCGTTTGCGGCGCCAAGCTGAATTCGCCCCCAAGAAGCTCGGCGCGTTCAGGCGCTGGAATGACGGCGGGCCGCGCCGCAAGGGGAGGGCGGATCGCAGCCGGCGCGTGGGATCCCGCGACGAGCAGGCTCGCACCCGACAGGACCAGGATCCGGCGCAGCCTGCCCATGACGGTCATCATGACAGCCTGCACCTTAAAACAAGGGCGAAGGAGTTGCCTCCTCCGCCCCGTTGGATCATCAGCCCGCGCCGGATCAGAACTTGATGCGAGCGTTCAGGTAGTACTGCACGCCATTCTTGTAGAACGCGCGCGGCTGGTCCTTGTTGAGCGCGTAGTAGACGAGCGTCGGATCGTTGAGATTCTGGCCGTCCAGGGTCAAGGAGAAATTGTCGTTGAACGTGTAGCCGAGAGACGCGCTCAGCGTTCCGATCTCATCCTGGGAAAACGCCGTATTCCGGTCGAGGCCGCTGAAGAACGCCGAACGGTAGGTGTAGGCCACCCGTGCGCTGAAATGCGCGTTCTCGTAGTACGCACTGGCGTTGTACGTGTTCTTGGAAGTGCCGACCAGGCGGTCGTCTCCGGTGGTTACCTCCGAAGTCTGCTCGCCATCCGCGTAGGTGTAGTTCGCCGCGATCCCGATGTTGTCCGTGAGGGCCTGCTGGTAGGTCAGCTCGTAGCCCTGGACCCGCCCCGCGGCATTCACCGGCACGGTCAGCAGGTAGGGGACGTCCTGGCCCGCCGGGAATTGCTGGCTGATCGTGAAGTACGTGTTGGTCTGGCTGCCAAAGGTCACGTAATTGTCGAGATCCATGTAGAACAGGCCGGCCGCCAGCAGGGATCTCGGCGCGAAGTACCATTCGATGCCGGCGTCGTAGTTCGTCGAGCGGATCGGCTTCAGCTCCGGGTTGCCACCCGAACCCGTCCCCGTACCGTCCGGCGTCGCCGGCGGCGAAAGATTCGTGAAACCCCCCAGTGCCGAGTAGTCCGGGCGCGACATGGTCTTCGCGACCGCGAAGCGCGCCACCACGTCGTCGCTCACATCCCACTTGAGGTTGGCGCTCGGCAGGACGTCGGTGTAGGTGTTGGAAACCGGGATGCCGATGAACGGGCCGAATAGCGAGCCCGTGATCGTGTCCGGATCGGTCCCGTCGTTCTGCGTGTAGCTGACGACGTCCTCCTCGGTACGCACGTAGCGTACGCCGATGTTGCTGCTCCACCGCGTGCCGGCGAATTCGGCCTGCACGTAGGCGGCGGAGTTCGACTCCTTGACCTGGAACCAGAACTGGTAATAAGCGCGCGCCGTCGGATCGCGCTGCACGAGGCCCTCACCGTTGTAGTCGGCGAGCTGCGAGGGCGTCCAGTACCAGATCCCGGTAGGGATCGCGCCGCCGAAGGTATTGAAGTCGGACGGGTAGCTCGTGAATTCGTCAGGATAGTTGGCCGTGTCCACACCGCCGCCGCCGGTCGGGCCGCCGCTGAAGGTCGGGCCCTGCGCGATGGCGTCGAGCGACGTGCGCTCGTGCTCGTTGTAACGCGCGCCGAACTTGAGCCCGGTCCAGGCGCCGCCATCCGTGGCGAACTCGACGTCCAGCTTTGCCCAGTCTTCCTGGTCCTTCACGTCGACAAACTGCGCGCCGAAGATCCAGCCGAAATCGACCGGCGCACCACCGGGGAACGGCGTCGAGTTGTCGGCCGTACCCAGGCTGAAAGACGGACCGCTATCCACGCCGTGGAGCGACCAACTGGCGCCGGCGCCCGCGCCGGGTAGCGTTTCGGAAACGTCCTGCGTGCGCGTCTTGCCATGGCCGTCCGAGGTGCCGAACTGGCCTGACACGATCCAGTCGTCATTCACCTGGTAGCGGGCTTCGAACGTTAGGTATTCGGAGCTCGCGCTCTCATCGGGGCGCGAGATCTGGTCGTAGATTCCGTAGAAGGTGCCGGGCACCGGCGAGAAGCTGGCCCGCGTCAGCGTGTTGTTGGTAACGACGTAGCCGGGGTCCGGCGCCTGCCCGGCGCCGCCGGCAATGTAATGGGTGTTCCACAGCAGGTAGTTGCGGTTGTAATTCGCCGCGTCGAGATCGGACGTGAAGAACTGCACGCCCAGGTTCAGGTTGTCCGTAGGACGGAACTCGATGTCCACGAGGCCGCCGGTGCGCTCGCGTTTCTGCTCGAACAACGCGGCGCCGACGAGGGCGGGATATTGCACTCCCTCCAGATCCGGGTTCGACGTGGCGATGGTGCTGCCCGCAGCGATCGTCTCGTAACCGAGCAGCTCGACGCCGTCGCGACGCAGGTGCCGGGACTCCGAAAATGCCTGCAGCAGCAGGCCGACAGTGCTCGCTTCGTTCCTCCAGCTGAAGAGGCCGCTCAACTGCGCATCTGAATCCGACGGCAAGTCGGAATACACGCCACCCACGGATGCGCCGAACGCCATCCGCTCCGGAAGTTCCAGCGGGCTGCGCGTGATGATATTGACCGATCCTGCGACGCCGCCCTCAACGAGCTGCGCCTGCGAAGACTTGTGGACGACGACCTGGCTGACGAGCTCGGACGGCAACAGCGTGTAACTGACGCTGCGGCCCACCTGCTGCACCTGGTTCAGCACGAACCAGTCGCCCGAGGCGACGTTGTGGCCGTTCAGCAGGGTTTGCGTGAGGCTGGGATTGGTCCCCCGCAGGCTGACGCGGTCGTTCTCGTCGAATCCGCCCTCGTTGGCGCCGGCGGAGCTGGTGGTCACGCCGGTAACGCGCGCCAGCGAGTCCGCGATGTTCTTGTCGGGCATCTTCTGGATGTCCTCGGCCGTGACGACTTCCACCACGCTGGTCGAGGCGCGCTTGACGTCGAGCGACTTTTCCAACGAGACGCGGATGCCCGTGACCAGGACTTCTTCGAGAGCGGTTCCGCTCGGCTGCGTGGCGGGGCTCGCTTCCTGGTCCGCTGCGGCGCGCGCCGGGTCGTTGTCCCCGAACAGGGCGATGGCGACGGCTGTTCCGATCATGGTCGACCGTGATCTATTCATGTGCTCTGATCCCCCTAGGCTCCGTTCTGGCGGCCGCTCCGCGCAGATGATGTGAGTTCACTGCCACCTGGTCCGTCCGGTGTAGCCCAATGACAGAACCAATTAGATGCCAATATAATACCACCTCTGATAGAATGGCAAGCGTTGTGAAATATGGTGCATCGGCCCACAACGGGCTGCATGACCTGTCTCTTGTAAGCCACGCTGAGGCGCGCCAGGGGGCTAGTGGTATGGCAGTGGTATCAACTCAGGCACCGATCCGGAACAAGCAGAAGGGATCGGCCCGGATTTCGAAAGCGATCGGTCCGCTGCCTGTTTCGGGCAACCTGCCGCTTTACCAGAGGTTGCAGCGTGCGCTGCGCGAGGCCATCGATCGGCGCAGTCTGCGCGCCGACGACGCGCTCCCGCCGGAACGCGATCTCGCCGCTGAATTCGGCGTGTCGCGCATCACCGTGCGCAAGGCCATCGACGGGCTCGTGAATGAAGGCCTGCTCGTGCGCCGCCATGGCTCGGGCACTTTCGTGCGCGGGCGCGTCGAGAAGAATTTCTCGATGCTGACCTCCTTCTCGGAGGACATGCGTGCGCGAGGGCGCAATCCACGCAGTGACTGGCTCAAGCGATCGAATGGGACCGTCACGCCGGAGGAGGCGCTCAGCCTGCGCTCCAGCCCGGGCACGCCGGTGTACCGCTTCCACCGGCTGCGATTTGCGGACGACGCGCCGATGTCGATCGAGTATGCGACGATTGCCGCAGACTGCCTGCCGTCGCTCGACGCCGTCAAATCTTCGCTCTACCTGGCGCTGGAGCACGCAGGCAACCGGCCGGTGCGCGCATTGCAACGCCTGCGCGCCGTGTTGCTGACGCCGGAACAGGCCAGGTTGCTCTGCGCCGAGCCGGGAGATGCGGGCTTGCTGGTCGAGCGGCTCGGCTTCCTGAAGGATGGCCGCGCGGTCGAGTTCTCACAGTCATATTATCGTGGCGACACGTACGATTTCGTCGCCGAGCTAAGCGACCTTTCGTGAATCCCGAAACACGGATGTTCCGGGAAGCGGCGGATGCTTCCGCGGCGGTCCGCCGCCAATTGAAAGCGAATCGCGCCCTGGTGGAGGGCCTCGGCGGCGTGGTGCGGGGCCTGGCGCCGCGAGCCGTCGTGACCTGTGCGCGCGGCAGCTCCGACCACGCGGCGACGTTTGCGAAATACCTGATCGAAACCCGCACCGGCTTGCTTGCGTCGTCCGCGGCACCATCGATCAGCTCGCTATACGCGACCAAGTCGGACCTCGATGCGGTCCTGTTCATCGCGATCTCCCAGTCGGGCGCGAGCCCGGACCTGCTCGCCGCCGTGACGGCAGCCAGGAACGCCGGTGCGCTCGTGCTCGCTCTCGTAAACGATGAAACCTCTCCATTGGCGGGAGCCGCCCATCACACGATACCGCTGCAAGCTGGAGCCGAAACCAGCGTCGCAGCCACTAAGTCGTACATCGCCGCGCTCGCCGCGATCGTGCACCTGGTTTCGAGCTGGACCCGGGACCGGGACCTCGAGGAAGCGCTGGAACTGGCGCCGGACCAGCTCGCGCAGGCGTGGCAGCTCGACTGGAGCGCGGCAATCGCGCGCTTTCGATCTGCCGAAAGCCTCTATGTCATCGGCCGCGGACTCGGGCTCGGCATAGCGCAGGAAGCCGCGCTCAAGTTCAAGGAGACCTGCGGCCTGCACGCCGAAGCCTTCAGCGCCGCGGAGTTGCGGCACGGTCCGATGGCGCTCGTGCGCGCGGGTTTTCCGGTGCTCGCATTCATGCAGCAGGACGAGACACGCGACGGCATCGCGGCGCTCGCAGTGGAACTGGCGGGTGTCGGGGCAAACGTGGTGATGGCGGGGTGCGAGCGCCCCGGCTTGCTCTCGCTGCCCGTGGTGCGCGCGCATCCGGCAATCGAACCGCTGCTCATGATCCAGAGCTTCTACCGGCTCGCCAATGCGCTCGCGATCGCTCGCGGCTGCGATCCGGATCGCCCGCCTCACCTCCGCAAGATTACGGAGACGGTCTGATGCCCGTCGCGCTCGTCAACGGCCGGGTGCTTGGTGATGCCGGATTCCTCGAGGGTCGCGCCGTATTGCTTAACGGGGCACGGATTGTCGACGTCGTCGCCAACGACGACTCGCGATGCAGGAGCGCCGATCGCCACGACCTCGGCGGCCTGCTGCTGCTCCCGGGTTTTCTCGACACGCAGGTCAACGGCGGCGGCGGCGTGCTGTTCAATGCCGAACCGACCGTCGATGCCATCCGCGCGATCGGCGAGTCCCATCGGCGATTCGGCACGACGGGATTTCTGCCGACGCTCATCAGCGATGACCTGCATGTCGTAGCACGCGGACTGGAGGCTGCGCGGGCCGCGATCGACGCCCAAGTTCCCGGCGTACTGGGAATCCATATCGAGGGCCCGTATCTCAATGTCGCGCGCAAGGGCGTTCATAATTCCGCAAAACTGCGAGGGCTCGACGAAGGCGCGATCGGACTGCTGACCTCGCTTCGCGGCGGCAAGACCCTGGTGACACTGGCGCCCGAGATGACGACTCCCGGAATCATCGCGAAACTCAACGCAGCTGGCGTCGTCGTGTCGGCTGGCCATACCAACGCCACCTATGCCGAGATTCAAATTGCCCTGCGACACGGACTCAGGGGCTTCACGCACTTGTTCAACGCCATGTCGCAGCTCACGGGGCGCGAGCCGGGAGTCGTCGGCGCCGCGCTGGACGACCCGGATAGTTGGTGCGGCATCATTGTCGACGGACGCCACGTGGACCCGACGGTGTTGCGCATCGCCCTGCGTTGCAAGCGGCGCGACCGGTTCATGCTGGTCACGGATGCGATGCCAAGCGTCGGCGCGGCCGAAAAGTCGTTTACGCTCCAGGGCCGCACAATTTCCGTCACGAACGGCGTACTCGTCGATGAGGACGGCACGCTTGCCGGCTCGGACATCGACATGGCGACGACGGTGCGCAACGCGGTCGAGCTGCTGGGCATCGAGCTGCCCGAGGCGGTACGGATGGCCAGCCAGTACCCCGCGGAGTTCCTCGGGCTGGGCGGCGAGCTCGGACGGATTGCGCCAGGCTATCGCGCCAACCTGGTGCTCGCCGACGATGGGATGCACGTCAAGGAGACTTGGATCGACGGGCGCACGCCCGGCTGATCGCCACGCCGGAGGTCAACGCTGAAGTCTTGCGACCAGGAGATCCTTGACCCTCTTTGCGGCTTCCGGCGACATATTCGCAAGCACGCCTCGCCTGTGCATCGGGATATGCGCGTGGTTGTCGTCACTCGCACCGAAAATGTAGTGATGGAACAGGGATGCCCAGGCTGTCCTGAGCTCCGGTCGCATCGGCCTGATATTCAGGAGTCCATGAAGCAGGCAATCCATGGCAGATGCCGTCCTTCCGACCGCGCCGAGGGCGCCGTTCCACCAGTAATTGACCAGGACATTAAGCTTGGGGTCGAGTGACTCCACGTGGTGCCACCACAAGGTCGGAATGAAGAGCGCATCGCCGGGTTCGAGCTCCGCGACAAGCGCCGCAGAAAGGGCTTCCCGGAATCGCGGAAACTTCTCGAAGTCCGGATCGGCGAACCGCACCATGCTCATCGCGGCACCGGTCGGGGCGTAGTCGAGCGGTCCAATATAAAGGTTGGGTACCTGCTCCGGCGGGAACAGCGTGAACCGGCGCCTGCCTGCAACCACGCAGGCGACATTGTCCGATTCGTCGAAGTGGGCGGGCACCGTGACACGGTTGCCGAGCCAGAGCCGTGGTGCCACGGCTTCGTCGAGAATCGGCAGTCTGTTTTGCGCGGCAAAGCCAGGGAGGCAATCCGGTATCAGCGCGCTTTGCACGGCCACGGACGGCGATTCCTCGAACAACGCGTATCGCGACAGCTGCTCGACGATGGCGGACACAGGCAGGCGGTTGCGGGCGAAATTGAAGCCATCCATCGCATCGTTGTAGAAAATTGCTCCGCGGGCCTCTGGCGGCATCAGGATGGCGTCAACGGGGCTGCCATTATCGAAAGCGACCAGGTATCGGCTGGCTTCCGCGGGCGACCTGACCGCAGCCCGAACTGCCGGCCAATCCTTGACCAGGCCGCGCAGCACCGCCGGCCGGTATTGCGTGGCGACTTCGTCATGGAACGTCTTTGCGTCGACGTCGCGCCATTCGGAAATCGGTTGCGGAGTCTCATGCGGCATCGTATGGCGCTCCCAGAGGGATTCGAACCCTCGTACCAGCCTTGAGAGGGCTGTGTCCTAGGCCTCTAGACGATGGGAGCGAAGCGCCTTTGCATCTGGCCGGGGGCCCGCAAGGGGGCTGGTATTATATCGGCCCATCAATCGACCTCAAGCGGACCCTAACTCCTTGCAGCAACAGAACGACCGGGCGCCAGCGCCGGTGATCGTCGCACGCGCGGATCATCCGATCTCGCGATCGGAGATCTCCGGCAATGCGCTCAAGGTCCTCTATCGCCTCAAGGACGCGGGATTCCAGGGCTTCCTCGTCGGCGGCTGCGTGCGCGACCTCCTGATCGGCATCGTCCCCAAGGACTTCGACATCGCGACCGACGCGTCCCCGGAAGAGATGCGGAGGCTATTCCGGAATTGCCGGCTGATCGGGCGGCGCTTCCGCCTGGCGCACATCCGCTTCGGGCAGCAGGTCATCGAGGTGGCGACATTCCGCGCGTCCGGCGTTCCGTTGGAACCGGAAGGCGTGGATGAGGGCGACGGCGAGTCCGAGGATGCCGACAACGCGTCCGAAATGGAGCGTGAAGACGAACCGGAATCGTTGGATCGCGTCCACGACGACCGCGGGCGCCTGCTTCGCGACAACGTCTACGGCACGGTGGACCAGGACGTCTGGCGCCGCGACTTCACCTGCAATGCGCTGTATTACAACATCGAGGACTTTTCGATCTGGGATTACGTCGGCGGCGTCGAGGACATCCGCGCACGCACTATCCGCCTGATCGGGGATCCTGAAACCCGCTATCGCGAGGATCCGGTCAGGATGCTGCGCGCCGTGCGTTTCGAAGCGAAGCTCGGCTTCTCCATTCATGAATCGGCGCGGGCTCCGTTCGCGACGCTCGCAAGCCTGCTCGAACACATTCCTCCGGCGCGGCTACTCGACGAGTTCCAGAAGCTTTTCCTGGCGGGATTCGGGCAACGCTCATTCGACCTGTTGCGCGAGCATGGATTGCTCGAACACCTTTTTCCGGCGACCGCGGATCATCTTGCGAATGATTCGGGTGGCATGGCGCTGGCCCTCATCCGCGCAGGGCTTGCGAATACCGACCGGCGCGTCGCCGAGGACCGCCCAGTCACGCCCATGTTCCTGTTCGCCGTGTTGCTGTTTGGCCCGGTGTCGGCGGCCGCGCAGCGCCGTTTCGAGTCCGGCGTGCATCCGGGCGTTGCGATCACTGAAGCGGTCGACGAGGTTGTCGCGCTGCAGAATCGCCGCATCGGAATTCCGAAGCGTTTCTCCATCCCGATGCGCGAGTTGCTCGCGATGCAGCCGCGCTTCCATCGTCGCGAAGGCCGAAGGGCGCTGGCCTTGCTTTCGCATCCACGGTTCCGTGCGGCCTACGATTTCCTGTTGCTGCGTGCGGAGGCGGGCGCGGAAGATCCGGAAATCGCGCGCTGGTGGACCGAGATCCAGACACTGCCGCCGGAACGGCAACTCGAACTCGTCGGCACCGAATCGGGTGGCGGCCAGGATGGCGGACCCGGCCGGCGCCGCCGCAGGCGGCGTGGCGGCCGGCGTCACCGGGCGCCCGCCAGCGAGACCTGAGCCTGCCTGATGGCCTGGCGTCCCGCCTATGTCGCGCTCGGCAGCAACCTGTCCGAGCCGCGGCAGCAGGTGGAACGGGCGTTCGAAGCGCTTGCGGCAATGCCGGGCTCAAGGCTCGTGCGGCGATCAGGACACTGGCGAAGCCAGCCGATGGGCCCTCAGGACCAGCCGGAATTCGTCAATGCTGCCGCGGGCCTGGTGACGACAGCAGCGCCGCGCGAATTCCTGGATGAGCTGAAAGCGATCGAGCGCCGCCTCGGACGCACGCAGCCTGCGGTGCGCTGGGGCCCGCGGCTGATCGATCTCGACCTGCTCGTGTTCGGCGACATTCAGGTGGACGAGCCCGGGCTCGCCGTCCCGCACCCGGGCCTGCACCAGCGCAATTTCGTGCTGTATCCTCTCGCGGAAATCGCCGCGGAGCTCTGGGTGCCGGGACTCGCTCGGGTCTGCCGGCTCCGTGAACGGGTTTCGGGTGCGGGAATCGAGCGGCTGGCCGCACGGGGATCCGGTGACGACTGAAGAAAATCGCGAGAACTGGCCGCACCGGCTGGTGGTCGTCGAAGGCCTGATCGGCGTCGGCAAGACAAGCCTCGCGACCAAGCTGGCCGCGGCCGTGGGCGCCGGCACCGTGCTCGAGCTGCCGATGGAAAATCCCTTCCTCGAGCGCTTCTACAAGGACCGGCGCGCGGCGGCGTTTCCCGCCCAGCTCTATTTCCTGTTCCAGCGCGCGCGGCAGCTCTCGGAGCTGCGCCAGCACGACCTCTTCGCGCAGCTGCGTGTCGCCGACTACATGCTCGACAAGGACCGCCTGTTCGCCCGCATCGTGCTCGACGACGAAGAATTCAAGCTCTACGACCAGGTCTATACGCGGCTTGCGATGGATGCGCCGGTGCCGGATCTCGTCGTGTTCCTGCAGGCGCCTGTCGACATCCTGCTTGCGCGCATCGACAAGCGCGGCATTCCCTACGAGAAGTACATCGACGCCGCTTACCTCGAGCGGCTCGGCGAGGCCTACACGCGCTATTTCCACCAGTACACGGCATCGCCGCTCCTGATCGTCAACACGGCCGAGATCGACCCGGCCAACAACTCGCGCGACTTCGACGACCTGTTCGAGACGATCAGCCGCACGACGAGCGGACGGCACTACGTCAATCCGGTTCGCGGCTAGCCTCCTGGCGCGCCAGCGCCCAGCGCACGTGCTCGCGCACGACGGGATCCGGGTCATCGCGACGCCCGGCGAGCGCGGCGGCTGCCGACTCCGACCGCGGCGCGTTGCCGAGCGCGACTGCGAGGTTTCGAAGCCACCGGCGGAACCCGAGCCGGCGGAGCGCACTCCCTTCAGTCTTCAGCAGGTACTCCTCTTCGGACCAGCGAAAGAGTTCAACGAGGTCAGGAGCGTCGAGGCGATGCCGGACCTGGAAGTCCGGCTCTGCGGCAACCCGGGCGAACTTGTTCCAGGGACAGACGAGCTGGCAGTCGTCGCAGCCGAAGATGCGGTTGCCGATCGCGGCGCGGAGCCTTTCGGGTATGGGTCCGTGGTGCTCGATCGTCAGGTACGAGATGCAGCGGCGCGCATCGAGCTGGTAGGGTGCCGTGATCGCCCCGGTCGGACAGGCGGGAAGGCAGGCGCTGCAGCTGCCGCATCGATCGCGCGCGCGCGCGTCGACAGCGAGCGGAAGGTCCGTGAAGAGCTCCCCGAGCATGAATAGCGAGCCGGCACGCTCGTTGATGAGATTCGTGTGCTTGCCGATCCAGCCGAGACCGGCGTTGCGCGCGAGCGGCTTCTCCATCACGGGCGCCGAATCCACGAATGCGCGATAGCCGAAGGGCCCGATCTCGGCCTCGAGCTTCGATGCGAGCCCGGCAAGCCGGCCGCGCATCACCTTGTGATAGTCGCGGCCGAGCGCGTAGCGCGCGACATAGCCCTTCCGGCCGTCGGCCAGCACATCGCCTGCGGGCGCTGCGTCGGGCGCGGAGGCAGCCATGCGAACGCTGATGACTCGAATGGTCCCGGGCACGAGTTCGTCCGGCCTGCTGCGGCGCTGCCCGTGCCGCGCCATGTAGTCCATGCCGCCGTGGCGCTGGTCCGCGAGCCAGCGCTGGAGGTTTGATTCGTCTTCGGACAAGTCGATGCCCGCGACACCGACCTGGTCGAATCCAAGTTCGCGGGCGAATCCGTCGAGCCTCTCTCGCAGTCGCGTGAGATCGAGGGCAGTGAGCTTGCTTGCCATGTGGGGACGGGTGACCGGCGACGGCCAGTATAATCGCGCGGATGGAACCGCTGCCCGCCGAGGTCTATTCGGCCGCTTCTGTACGCGCCATGGACCGGCACGCAATCGAACGAGCCGGCATCGCGGGCTATACGTTGATGCAGCGCGCGGGCAGCTCGGCCTTCAACGCCATGCGAAGGCATTGGCCGGAGGCATCGACCCTGGCCGTAGTCTGCGGCGCCGGCAATAACGCGGGCGATGGGTATGTGCTGGCGCGGCTCGCGCGCGCAGCAGGAATTGACGTCCGCGTCCTTGCACTCACGGATCCGAAGCGCCTGCGCGGCGACGCGGCCAGGGCTCACGCGGAATTCGCGGCCGATGGCGGAAAGGCGGGCGAATTCGGCGCGCACTCGCTCGAGGGCGCCATGCTCGTCGTCGACGCCTTACTCGGCACCGGAATCGACCGGACGGTCGAAGGCCAATATCTCGACTGCATCGAGGGCGTCAATCGCGCGGGGCTTCCGGTCCTCGCGCTCGACATTCCTTCGGGCCTCGATGCGGATACGGGCCAGCCCCGGGACGCGGCGATCCGTGCCACCCGGACTCTCGCGTTCATTGCACTGAAGTGCGGCCTCTTCCTCGGGGCGGCGCCCGAGTACGTCGGTGCGCTCGAACTCGCAGGCCTCGACGTTCCCGCCAGCGTCCGCGACGCACAGGCGCCGGTGCTCCGGCGCATGGACGGTCGCCTCGCTGCAGCCGCGCTACCCGCCAGGCGACGCACGGCACACAAGGGCGAACACGGCAGCGTCCTCGTCATCGGTGGCTTTGCAATGGCGGGCGCCGCGAGGCTTGCAGGCGAGGCGGCGCTCCGGACCGGTGCGGGCCTCGTCACCGTCGCAACGAACGCGGAGGGCGCAGGCCCGATCGTCGCCACTCGTCCTGAGCTCATCGCGAGAGCCATCGATTTCGGCGAGGGCTTTTCGCAGCTGCTCGCGAACTCTGACGCGATCGCAATCGGCCCGGGACTCGGAAACGGGCGCAACGCGCGCCGCGCCTTCGATGCCGCAGCGGGCGCGGACCGGCCGATCGTCGTCGATGCCGATGCGCTGGCCCTCCTCGCCGCCCAGCCGCGAAAGCGCGATGACTGGATCCTGACACCGCATCCGGGCGAGGCGGCGCGCCTGCTCGGCGCACATGCATCGGCCGTGCAGCGCGACCGGCTCGGCGCCGTGCGGGAGATCGCGAAACGATTCGGCGGCATTTGCGTGCTGAAAGGCGCGCACACGCTGGTGCAGGGACCGGATTCACTGCCCTGGGTCTGCGACCGCGGCAATCCGGGCATGGCGAGCGCCGGGAGCGGAGACGTCCTGACCGGCATCGTCGCGGCGCTGCTCGCCGGCGGCTCTGAGCCTGCGCTCGCGGCCGCGGCCGGCGTCTTCGTGCACGCAGAGGCCGGCGATCGCGCAGCGCGTCGCGGCATGCGCGGCATGATTGCCGGCGACCTGATTGCCGAGCTGCAAGGCGTCGTCAACGCGCCATGGAAATGATCCTGGTCGACGAAGCAGCGACCACCTGTGCAGGTGCGGCGCTTGCTCGCGGCTTGCCGGATATCGCGGCCCACAGTGTCCTGCTGGGACTCTCGGGCGAACTCGGGAGCGGCAAGACGACGCTCGCGCGCGGAATGTTGCGAGAGCTTGGCGTCGTGGGAGCGATCAGGAGCCCCACGTTCACGCTGGTCGAGCCGTACGAAACGACTCGCGGGACAGTTCATCACCTTGACCTCTACCGCCTCGAGTCCGGCGCGGCTGCGCTCGAGGGCATAGGCTATCGCGACCTCAGCGGGCAGCCCGGGCTCGTCCTCGTCGAGTGGCCGGAACGCGCAGGCCCGGCACTGGGTGAACTCGATCTGCTCGTCCAGCTCGAACACCAGGGTTCGGGTCGCCGCATTTCGCTCTCCTCCCGGGGGGCAAGTGGGCGCGGCTGGCTGGCTGCGAGTCGCGCCGCACTCGAAGAGTGTGGTGTATCTAGCTGAAATACTTGAATTAAAAATGAGCCGTAGTTAGAGTACCCGCGAACTTCTGAGTGCACGGCAGTCATGCGGCCATTGAGGGGAATCGGGCTTTTTGTCCTGCTGCTCGCCTCGGGATCGGCGGCGGCCGCGGACGTTGCGCTCAAGGACGTTCGTCTCTGGGCGAGTCCGGATTCGACGCGCGTCGTGCTCGACCTCACTGCGCCGGCAAGCTACACGCTCTTCGCGCTGTCCGGCCCCGAACGCATCGTCATTGATTTCGACCGGATCGACGCGGACATCAAGTCTCTGCGGTTGCCGGAAGGCGCGGGCGTCGTGAAAGCCGTGCGACTCGGCGAGCGCGGCAAGGCCGGACTTCGCATCGTCCTCGACGTCAACGCGGCGGTCGAGCCCAAGGGATTCCTGACACCTCCGAACGAGACCTACGGGCACCGGCTCGTCGTGGACCTCGGCCACCAACAAACAACAAAGCCAGTCAAAGTGGCGACCGGCGACGGGCAGCGCGATCTCGTCATCGCCATTGATGCCGGCCACGGCGGCGAGGACCCGGGCGCCATCGGCAAGTCCGGCACGCGCGAGAAGAATGTTGCGCTCGCGGTCGCGAAGCAGCTTGCCGACCGCATCAACGCGGAGCCCGGAATGCGCGCCGTGCTGACGCGAACCGGCGACTACTTCGTGCCGTTCCGCGATCGCATCCGCCGCGCCAGGGAAGCGAAAGCCGATCTGTTCGTTTCCGTCCATGCCGATGCGTTCATGGATCGCGGCGTGCGCGGCTCGTCCGTATACGTCCTTTCCACCCGCCGCGCGAGCAGCGAGGCGGCCAAGGTGCTGGCCGACCGCGAAAATGCCGCGGATCTCATCGGCGGCGTGTCGCTCCACGACAAGAGCGATGTCCTCGCCTCGGTGCTGCTCGATCTCTCGCAGAATGCGGCGATCAGCGCGAGCCGCGACGCGGCAAGCCGAGTCCTCGCGGAACTCGACCACGTCGGCCAGCTGAAGAAGAGCGACGTGCAGCACGCGAGCCTGATCGTGCTGACTTCGCCCGACGTGCCATCGATGCTGATCGAGACCGCGTTCATCTCCAATCCGGAAGAGGAGCGCAGGCTCCGCGATCCGGGGCATCAGGAACGGCTCGCCGGGGCGATCCACGCGGGCGTGCGCCGCTACTTCTACGACAATCCCCCGCCGGGATCGCAAGTCGCGATCCTTGCCGCGCGCGAGCGCGGACAGGCGTTACGCCACGTCGTGTCGCCGGGCGAAACGCTTGTCGACGTCGCAGGGCGTTACGCGGTGAGCATCGACGACCTGCGGCAGCAGAATCACCTCAAGACCGAAACCGTAGCCTCGGGCACGATCCTCGAGATTCCCGTCGCCGGCACCTGAACTCGACCCGCTGCTAGACTGGCGCGGCGGTTAGCCACGCCATGCCCATCCGAATTCTCCAAGGCCCGCTCGTCGACCAGATCGCCGCGGGCGAGGTCATCGAGCGCCCGGCGTCCGTCGTCAAGGAACTCGTCGAGAACGCGCTCGATGCCGGCGCGCGCCGCCTGGACATTGACATCGAGCACGGCGGCATCCGGCTGATCCGCGTCCGCGATGACGGAGACGGCATCGAGCCTGCCGAGCTTGCGTTGGCGCTCGCGCGCCATGCGACGAGCAAGATCGCCTCGCTCGATGATCTCGAGCAGCTGCGTTCGCTCGGCTTTCGAGGAGAGGCACTCCCCTCTATTGCCTCCGTGTCGAGCCTCAGGCTGAGCTCCCGCGCCCGGGGCGGGGCAGTGGCGGCGGAAATCGAATCGATCGACGGTCACCCCGGCGACGCTGCTCCGGCCTCCCATCCGCAAGGCACGACCGTCGAGGTGCGCGACCTCTTTCACCGCGTGCCGGCGCGGCGCAAGTTCCTGCGCGCCGAAGCCACGGAATTCCAGCATGTGTTGAGGACGGTCACGCGGCTCGCCCTGTCCCGCTTCGACGTGGCGTTCACGTTGACGCACAACCGGCGCGAGCATTTCGCCCTCCCGGCCGCCGGCGGGCGACTCGAGCGCGAGGCGCGCATTGCGCGGCTCGTCGGCGCCGATTTCGTCGGGGAGTCCCGCTACATCACATTTGCCCAGGCCGGGCTCGCGCTCGAAGGCTGGATCGGCCTGCCATCGCAGTCGCGCGCACAGCCGGACCGGCAGTACCTCTATGTCAACGGCCGCATGGTGCGCGATCGCCTGCTAGGCAGCGCCGTGCGACTCGGCTATCGCGACGTGAGCTACGGAGGACGGCATCCGGCCTGGCTCCTTTACCTGACACTCGATCCGCTCCTGGTCGACGTCAACGCGCATCCCCAGAAGCTCGAAGTGCGGTTCCGCGATTCACGCGCAGTCCACGATTTCCTGTTCCGGACGGTTGAGCGGGCGCTTGCCGAATCGGGGCATGGCCCGGACGGCAATGCGCCGGTCGCGGCCGCGGGACTGTGGAGCTGGGCGGCGCAGGGAAACGCAGTGTTATCGCTCACCGAAGCGGCGGGCGTCGACGCGCTCACCGCGATTGCGGAAGCGCGAATCGCGGAGCCATCGGTCGACACCGATCTCCCGCTCGGCCACGCGATTGCGCAGCTTCATGGCGTATACATTGTCGCGCAGTCTGCCGAGGGCATGGTGCTCGTCGACATGCACGCCGCGCATGAGCGCATCCTCTACGAGCGGCTCAAGGCGGCGATGGACTCGGGGCGGGGCCCGCGCCAGTCACTGCTCGTTCCGGCGCTCCTCGAAACGACCGAGGCCGACGCGGCGCTCGCCGAACAGCACGAGGATGAATTGCGCGCCGCCGGTTTTGCCGTCGATCGCGTTGGGCCCGCGACGCTCGCGGTCCGCGAGGTGCCGGTCGCGCTTGCGGGCGAGGACGTCGCGGGCGTCCTTCGCGATGCGCTCGCCGACCTCGGCGCCGGAGGCACGGCGCACCGGATCGACACCAGCCAGAACGAGTTACTGGCCAACATCGCTTGCCGGAGCGCCGTACGCGCGAACCGGCGGCTGTCGATCCCCGAAATGAACGCGCTCCTGCGCGAGATGGAGCGCACCGAGCGCTCGGGTCAGTGCAGCCACGGCCGGCCGACCTGGACGCGGCTGACGCTGGCCGAGCTCGATCGCATCTTCCTGCGCGGCCGTTGATGGCTCGCAGCTCCGCGATCCTGCTGATGGGCCCGACCGGCTCGGGCAAGACCGACCTCGCGGCCACGCTCGTCGCGCAGTTTCCACTGGAGATCGTGAGCGTCGACGCCGCAATGGTCTATCGCGGAATGGACATCGGTACCGCGAAGCCCTCGCGCGAGCTGCAGGCGCGCGCGCCCCATCGGCTGATTGACCTCATCGATCCCGCCGAGAGCTATTCCGCCGCCCGCTTCATTGCCGATGCCGACGCCGCCATGAATGAGATCGCCGCCGCGAGCCGGGCGCCGCTACTGGTCGGCGGCACCATGCTCTACTTCAGGGCGTTGCAGTCGGGGCTTGCGCGACTGCCACCGGCCGATCCGGCAATCCGGCGCCGGCTCGAAGCGCGCGCCGCGGCGGAGGGGTGGCCGGTATTGCACGCAGAACTTGCGCGCCTCGATCCCGCCTCGGCGGCGCGGATCCGTCCCACTGACCGTCAGCGCATCCAGCGAGCGCTCGAGGTGATCGAGCGAAGCGGCCACCCGCTGTCGAGCCTGCTGGCCGAGGACCTGCGAGGCGGCACTCATGATGGGGATCTGAAACTCGTGATCGCGCCCTCGGACCGGGCCGTGCTCTTCGAGCGAATCGAGCAGAGGTTCGATGACATGATGCGGGGCGGCCTGCTCGAGGAGGTCCGGGGGCTGCACGGACGCGGCGACCTCAATGCGGAGCTGCCGGCCATGCGGCTGATCGGCTACCGCCAACTCTGGAATCACCTGGACGGCGGATGTTCGCCGGAAGCGGCCGTGCACAAGGCGGTGGCCGCGACCCGCCAGTTGGCACGGCGGCAGCTCACCTGGCTCCGTGCGGAACCTGGCGCCGACTGGTTCGATTCCCTCGATCCGGCGACGCCTGAACGTATCGCCCGGCGCGTTGCCGAATGGCTTCGAAAGCGATGAAACACGGTACGGAGGTGCTAGACTCGCTCCATTCGGGCGACGCCCCTTGCGTCAAATGAAGGCCCGGAACGACGAGATGTTTGAGCCGCCGGTTAAGCCTAGAGCGGCATGAAAGTGCTAGAAAAAACAAGGAGTTACCATGGCCCGAGGTCAATCGTTGCAGGATCCGTTCCTGAATGCGCTGCGCAAGGAGCGCGTGCCAGTTTCCATTTATCTAGTCAATGGCATCAAGCTTCAGGGCCAGGTGGACTCTTTCGACCAGTTCGTGGTTCTACTCAAGAATTCGGTGAGCCAGATGGTCTACAAGCACGCCATCTCGACGGTCGTGCCGGCGCGGAACGTCCGCTTGCCGTCGGCCGACGGAACGGAGGAAGCAGAGCCAGTCTCGGCGGAGACCGCTTGACCGGAGTGCCGGCAGGATCCCTTGTTCGAACGTCCTGAGCGCGGCGAACGCGCGATCCTCGTACGCATCGGTCTCGGCAGGGCGCCCGACGCCGACGAACTCGGGGAATTCGACGCGCTGGCCCGTTCTGCCGGCGCAATTCCGGTCGGGACGATTACGGGAAACCGCAGCCGCCCGGAGCCGCGCTACTTTGTGGGTAGCGGCAAGGCCGAGGAAGTTCGTGACCGCGCGAAGGCCGAGGCGGCCGACCTGATCCTCGTGGATCACGAACTCTCTCCGTCGCAGGAGCGCAATCTCGAGCGCCTGATCGGCCAGCGAGTGCTCGACCGCGCCGGTCTCATACTCGACATCTTTGCGCGTCGCGCTCGAAGCGCCGAAGGCAAGCTCGAAGTCGAGCTGGCGCAGCTCAAGCACCTTTCTACGCGACTAATCCGGGGCTGGACCCACCTCGAGCGCCAAAAAGGCGGCATCGGGCTTCGGGGTCCCGGCGAAACGCAGCTTGAGACGGACCGCCGGCTGATCGGAAAGCGCATCCGGACGCTGACTGCAAAGCTTGAAAAGCTCGCGCAGCGCCGCGACACCGGCCGCCAGGTCAGGAAGCGCGTGCCCGTTTCCGGAGTCGCGCTGATCGGCTACACGAACGCAGGCAAGTCGACGTTGTTTCGCGCGCTGACCGGTGCCGACGCCTATGTCGCCGACCAGCTTTTCGCGACGCTCGACCCCACGGTCCGGCGCCTGCGACTGCCGCACACGCCGGACATCGTCATTGCCGACACCGTCGGTTTCGTGCGCGACTTGCCGCACGAGCTGGTCGCGGCGTTTCGTTCGACGCTGATGGAGGCGCGCGAGGCGGACCTCCTGCTGCACGTCGTCGATGCCGCCGATCCGGAACGTGAGCAGCGCATCGCGCAGGTGGACGAGCTCGTCGAAAGCATCGGTGCTGCCTCGATTCCCCAGCTGCGCATCTACAACAAGGTCGACCGCACGGGCCGGACGCCGGAATTGATGCGCGATGCCACGGGCGCCCCGTCCGCCGTCTCGCTCTCGGCAATGACCGGCTCCGGTGTCGGCCTGCTGCGAGGCGCCTTTCAGGAGATCTTCGGGCAGGCGGCGATGCGCCTCGCCGTCGTCCTGCCGCCGTCGCAGGGGCGCCTCCGCGCCCGGCTCTACGAGTTGAGGCTCGTGCGAGCGGAGGAGGCCCTGCCGGATGGCGACACGCGCCTTACCGTCGAATCGTCGCACCAGGAACTCGAGGCGCTCTGCCGCGAAGCGGGTGTCGATTTCTCGGCCGTCGTGTCGCCTTGTTTGCCCGCGGCCGGCTTCGTAGAATTCCCGCGCGACACCGCGAGTTCCGCGGCCTGATTTCCCGAGCACACGGCGAGCACACACATGGCCTGGAACGAGCCCGGCAAGAACGAGAACCCCTGGCAGCGCAAGCCTGAGAAGGGCCCGCCGGACCTGGATGAGATCCTGCGCCGCCTGCAGAAACGGCTGCGATCGCTGTTCGGCGGATCCGGCCCGACGGGCGGCGGCGCTTCGAGCGGCGGCCGCGCGATCGGCGTCGGCTCGGTCCTGCTGGGCTTGGTCGCACTCTGGGCACTGTTCGGCAGTTTTTACCAGAACGAGGCAGCCGAGCGCTCCGTCATCACGCGTTTCGGCAAGTACGTCAAGACGACGACCGGGGGCCTCAATTTTCGCCTGCCCTGGCCGATCGACCAGCGTACGGTCGTGAACGTGTCCGAGGTCAGCAGCTTCACGCACCCGACACGAATGCTGACCCAGGACGAGGCGCTCGTGGTCATCGACCTCGCGGTCCAGTACCGTCGCGCCGATCCGGTCAAGTTCGCCTTCAACGTGCGCGTGCCGGAGGAGACGCTCGGCGAGGTGAGCGAGAGCGCGATACGGGAGATCGTCGGCCAGAACAGGCTCGATTTCGTGCTCGAGCGTGGCCGCCAGGAAATCGGCGCGAAGACGAAGGACCTTATCCAGCGCACGATCACCGCTTACAACACCGGCATCGAGGTCACGAGCGTCAACCTGCAGGACGTCGGCGTGCCTGAGCAGGTCGCCCCGGCGCAGAAGGACGCAATCAAGGCACGCGAGGACAAGGAACGCGCGATGCTCTCGGCGCAGACCTATGCGAACGATATCGTTCCGAAGGCGAGGGGCGCGGCCGTCAGCGTGGTGGAGGGCGCGCGCGCCTATCGCAGCCGGGTGATCGCGGACGCCGAGGGCGAGACCTCGCGCTTCCTGCAGCTCGCCAGTGAATACCAGCGCGCGCCGTCCGTGACGCGCGAGCGCCTCTATCTCGAGACGATGGAGCAGGTTCTCGGCTCGTCGACCAAGATCCTGGTCGACGTCGACGGCACGGGCAACATGATCTACCTGCCGCTCGACAAGCTCCTCGAGCAGCGGAGCAAGTCGCGCGGCCTCGTCGACACGCCGCCGACGATCCGCCTCGAGGACGGAAGCGAGGTCGAAGCCGAAGACCCGCGTGTCCAAAGGGAACGCTGATGAACCGCCCAATCTTCCAGGTCGTCATCGGCCTCGTCGTGGCGCTCTGGCTACTCAGTGCCTCGTTGTTCCAGGTGAAGGAGACCGAGCTCGCAATCAAGTTCCGGTTCCGCAAGATCGTCGGAACGGAGTTCGAGCCGGGCTTGCATTTCATGATCCCCTGGATCAATGCGGTGGAGAAGTTTGACCGCCGCGTGCTTACGCGAAATTACCCCGCAGAGCAGTTCCTGACCAGTGAAGGCAAGATCCTGAACGTCGACTTCTACGTGAAGTGGCGGGTCTCGGACGTCACCAGCTATTACCTCGCGACAAACGGCGACGAAGAAGTGGCGGCCGGACGGCTCGCCGAAAACGTCAAGGATGGGCTCAAGGGCGTCATCGCGAAGCGCACCATCCAGCAGGTCGTCGCGGCCGAGCGCTCCGAGTTCATCGGCGACATCCTGCAGTTCGCGGGGCAATCAGTCGGCCAGCTAGGGCTCACTCTCGTCGACGTGCGTGTCAAGCGCATCGACCTGCCGGACGAGGTATCCGAATCCGTTTACAACCGCATGCGGCAGAATTTCGCCCGGCAGGCGTCGCAGTTGCGCGCCGAGGGCGACGAGCAGGCGCAGCGGATTCGCGCCGAGGCCGAGCGCGAGCGCACGGAGCAACTTGCCGTCGGCAACCGCGATGCCGAAGTGATCCGCGGCGAAGGCGACGCGAAAGCGGCCGCCACTTACGCGGGCGCCTACCAGCGCTATCCCGAATTCTATTCGCTGCACCGGAGCCTCCAGGCCTACCGGAATTCACTCGGCCAGCCGAACGACGTGCTGGTCATCGCGCCCAAGGGCGAGTTCTTCAAGTACCTCAAGCAGCCGGGTCGTTAAGGACCCGGATGAACATTGCATGGCCAGACTTCGTGGCCGCGCTCGGCCTCCTGTTCGTGATCGAAGGCATCCTTCCATTCGTCAATCCCGGCGGAATCCGGCGCGCGCTCGGGCGGATCAGCGCCATGGATGACGCGACGCTTCGCGTCGCCGGCGCCGCGAGCATGCTGGCGGGACTCGCTCTTCTCTGGCTGATCCGGTCCTGAGCAGCCGCCGTGGGCCGTTTCGTCGTCGTCGTCGGCGCCCAATGGGGCGATGAGGGAAAGGGAAAGGTCGTCGACCTCCTGACGGAGCGCGTCTCCGGAGTCGCGCGATTCCAGGGCGGGCACAACGCGGGCCACACGCTCGTGATCGATGGCGTCAAGACCGTGCTCTCGCTGATCCCTTCGGGCGTGCTGCGCGATCGGGTCCGCTGCTTCATCGGCAATGGCGTCGTTGTGTCACTCGAGGCGCTCCTGTCCGAGGCCGACATGCTGGCCGGGCGCGGCATACCGGTATTCGAGCGCCTGCGCGTGAGCGCGCTCTGTCCGCTCGTGCTGCCGTCGCACGCGATGATCGACCGCGCGCGCGAACGAGCAAGCGGGGATCGCAAGATCGGCACGACTGGCCGCGGCGTCGGTCCCGCCTACGAAGACAAGGTCGCGCGCCGCGCCGTCCGCATTGGCGAACTCGCCGATCCCGCGCAATTCGAGTCGCGGCTCGGCGAGCTCCTCGAATACCACAACTTCCTGCTGGAGCGGCGACTTGGCGAGGCGCCGGTCGACTTCCGCCAGACGCTCGATGCCTGCTTCGCACAGGGCGAACGTATACGACCGATCGTCGGCGACGTCACGAAGGATTTGCATGAGCTTCGGAAGACCGGCGCGAACGTCCTCCTCGAAGGCGCACAAGGCACGATGCTCGACGTCGACCACGGGACATTTCCGTTCGTAACCTCTTCGAATACCGTGGCCGGGTATGCGTCGGTGGGAACGGGACTCGGGCCGCGCGACATCGATGACGTGCTCGGGATCGTGAAGGCCTATACGACGCGGGTCGGCTCGGGACCATTTCCCACAGAGCTCGGCGACGATGTCGGCCGGCATCTGTCGCGCGTCGGGCAGGAATTCGGCGCCGTGACTGGCCGGCCGCGCCGTACGGGGTGGTTCGACGCCGTGGCGCTCGCGCGCTCGATCATCAACAACGGGATCAGCGGTCTTTGCGTCACGAAGCTGGACGTGCTCGACGGCGTCGACCCGGTGAAGCTCTGCGTCGCCTACGGTCCGGACGGCGCACCGCGCTACGAGTCAATGCCCGGTTGGACCGGAAAAACCGCGGGACTCAAGTCGCTGGCCGAGCTTCCCGCCGCCGCGCGTGCTTACCTCGCGCGTCTCGAATCGGCCTGCGGCGTGCCGATCACGATGATTTCGACCGGCGCCGAGCGGGACGAGACGATCGTTTCCCGCCATCCGTTCGACTGAGGCGGCCGACACTGGCCGCCAGCTCGTCAACGCGCCGCTGCAGCGCGCCGAGTTCCTCCGCCGAAGGCATGCCGAGCTGCTGCATCGCGCGCTGCACGCGCGTCTGGAAAATCTTCTCGAGGTTGTCCCAGGTTTCGCCGGCTTGCGCTTGTACGTCATCAATGCGCTGGTTGACGGTCTTCTGCGCCCCACGGAATGCCTGCATGACCGCTTTCTGCGCGGCATCGAACGCGCCGCCCTGGAGCTTGCCGCCCTCGCGCATCAACTCGTCGAAGACCTTCGGTGCGCCTGCCTGTGCCCTTGCGAGCGCGCCGAGGCCGGCCTGCCAGATCTGCTGGGCGGAATAGAGGAGGTCCTGCTCGGGCTTTGGAGCACTCCCACCGCCGAGCTTGCCCTTTTTCTTCGCCGCCATGATCCTCTCCTTGCCGCGTGCTGCCCGCGGCCGATGCGGCAGAATACCGCGTTCCCGACAGGAGTTCAGGATGGCTGCCGCGAAGTCGCTACGCTTCCCTTACGAACAGAAACCCTATGCCTACGAGGGCGCCGAATTGCGGAAGGCCTGGGACCGGTTGCACAGGGGGGATCGTGAGCCCTATCCCGAGGCCGCTGCCCTTCAACAAGCCTGGCGCGCGTTTCATCGCGGCGACTTTTCGGAAGCAATTGCCCAGGGCATCACGCAGGGCGCGCCGGGTTCAATTGTCGCAAGCAAGTCGGCAGCGGTCGCCGCGACGTATCTCGAGGACGACGATCGTCGCGCACTGCGCCTGCTCGAGGAAGCAGCGAAGCGCGCGGAGCAAGCGACGCGGAAGCTGCCCGGTCATGCAAATGCCTGGTACATGCTGGCATTCGTCATCGGCCGGTACGCGCAACAGGTCTCGATCGTCAAGGCGCTGGCGCAAGGCATCGGCAGCAAGGTGCAAAATGCACTTGACCGCACGCTGGAACTCGAACCGAAGCACGCAGACGCGCACATCGCGATCGGCCTGTACCACGCCGAGATCATCGACAAAGTCGGCGCACTGGCCGGCCGCCTCACTTATGGCGCCGACGCCGCGAAAGCGGTCAAGCATTTCGAGCAGGCGATCAAGCTCAATCCTGACTCGGCGATCGCGCACATGGAATACGCGAATGGCCTGCTGATGCTGCACGGCGACAAGAAGAAGGGCCAGGCGGTCGAACTCTATCGAAAGGCGGCGGCCTGCAAGCCAGCCGACGCGATGGAGCGCCTCGACGTGGAGCAGGCGAAGGCGGAGCTGGAATAGCGCCGCGAGTTCAGCGGCCGTTTTTCAAATAGGGACCGAGCAGCACCGCAAGCACGACCTTCTCGAACTCTTCGCAAAATCGTGCCGTGACCTGGTCGGGATCGGGCACACGGCCTGCATCCGCGATGAGGCCGAACTGCACCTGGCCCGCATAGGAAAGGATGCTGATCCCGAGGCCGATATCGCCCGATTGCGGCACCCAGAAGATGAGCCGGCCAATGCGCGCGCCCGCGAGATAGAGCGCCCGTGTTGGGCCCGGCACATTGGTTGCGACTGCCGTCGCCTTGGTCGACAGCAAGTCGATCGCGGCCGCCTCGACGGTCGCTGGCATGCGACCGAGGGCCGCCATGAGGCCGAGCGTCAGCACCGGCTGATAGGAGCCCTTCAGCTGGGTCATCGCGGCATGTACCGCGAACAGGCGCTCGAGTGGATTGCGGATGCCGATCGGCAACTCGAGGAAGACGAGCCCGAAATAGTTGCCGAGGGACGCGGCCGAGGCGGGGTCGCGCAGGTTGACCGGCACCGCGGCGCGGATCGAAAGCCCGTCGGTATCCTCGCCGTGCTGGCGCAGGTAACCGCCGAGCGCGCCTGCAGCGGTCGACATCAGGAGGTCGTTGATCGTGCAGCCGAGCGACTTCGCGACGGACTTCACTTCGGCGAGCGGCAGCGGTTCGGTCCAGGCAGCAATCTTGCGCGTGCAGAGCGGACCCTTGAATCGAGTCGGCGGGTCGTCCGGCAGCAGCGCGACGCGGGTGAGTTCGCCCGCGATCCCGAGCGCATGGCCTGCGAGTTCTGCGGCTTGCTCCGGGTTCCTGGCGAGTTCGACCGCACGCGCGAGGAATGCAGTCCCTTCTGCATAGGCCTGTCGCAGCAGTCCGGCACCAGGAATCGCGAGCCGGCCGAGCCAGGCCTCGGTTTCATCCTTGTCTCTGCGCGGCGCGGCCGCGGCGTGCGGCAGAGCGGATCCCGCGGCGGGATTTGCTTCGGCATCGGTGAGAGTCAGGAAGACGCGGATCATCGCCATGCCGTCCGCATAGCAATGATGGATGCGAAGAATCACGGCGCTGCCGCCCTGGAAGCGCTCGACGAAATGGAACTGCCAGACCGGGTGGCTACGGTCGAGGTCGGTACTCGCAAGCTCCGAGACCAGGTCCTCGAGCTCGGCCTGACCCGCCGGGGCCGGGAGCTTCGCGCGCACCACATGCCGGTCGAGGTCGAAGTCCTCGTCAGGCTCCCAGTCCGCGGAAACGGTGTCCGGCCGGGCGCGGCAGCGGAACCGCGGGAACGCGAGGAAACGCTCCCCGATCGTGCGCCGGAAGCGGCGGAAATCCACCCGCGAATCGAATACGACGACTCCCACGATCATCATCAGGTTCGTGGAGCGATCCATGCGCAGCCACGCGGCGTCGACCGCCGACATACGTTCCGTTTCGTGGATCATGGGATTACAGTAAATGATAACCGCAATCGATCGGGGAGCAGAGCATGGCGTACTTCGTCACGGGCGCGACCGGCTTCATCGGCCGCTATCTCGTCGAGCGCCTGCTCGCACGCGGCGAGCGCGTATTCGTGCTCGTGCGGCCGCAGTCGATGCAGAAATTCGAGGCGCTCCGCGAGTTCTGGGGTGCGCGCGCGAGCCGCGCGGTGCCGATCAAGGGCAATCTGGCGGAGCCCAATCTCGGCGTGTCGAAGGCGGACCTGCGCAAGCTCGCCGGCAAGGTCGATCACCTCTTCCACCTGGCGGCGATCTACGACCTGCAGGCGACGAGCGAGGAGCAGGACCTCGCGAACATCGTCGGAACGGACCACGCACTGCAGTTCGCGGAGAGCGTGCAGGCCGGCTGCTTCCACCATGCGAGCTCGATTGCGGCGGCGGGCCTTTACCAGGGCAGCTTCCGGGAAAACATGTTCGAGGAGGCGACTGGACTCGAGCATGCGTACTTCCGCACCAAGCATGAGTCGGAGGCGCTCGTCCGCAATCGCTGCAAGCGCCCGTGGCGCGTGTACCGGCCGGGCATCGTGGTCGGCCATTCTCAGACCGGCCAGATCGACAAGATCGACGGGCCTTACTACTTCTTCAAGATGATCCAGAGGCTGCGGCAGTCCCTGCCGCCCTGGTTCCCGCTCGTCGGTCTCGAGGGCGGCTACATCAACCTTGTGCCAGTCGACTACGTCGTCGCGGCCATGGACCATCTTGCACACCTGCCAGGCCAGGATGGACAGTGCTTCCACCTGACCGATCCGCGTCAGAGGCGCGTCGGCGAGGTGCTGAACCTCTTCGCACGTGCCGGCCATGCGCCGACAATGGCGTTTCGCGTCGACCCGAAGCTGGTCGACCTGGTGCCGGCGAGCGTCACGGCTTCGATGTCGAATTACCGGCCGCTGCAGCAGGTGGTCGACACGATCCTCCGGGACCTGCGCATCCCACGCGACGTCATACAGTTCTTCAACTGGCAAACGCGCTTCGATTGCACGCGGACGCAGCGCCTGCTCGAAGGCTCGGACATCCGCGTGCCCGTCCTCGAGGACTATGCCTGGCGGCTGTGGGACTACTGGGAACGGCATCTCGACCCGGACCTGTCGCTCGACCACAGTCTTGCCGGCGCGGTTCGCGGCAAGGTCGTCGTGATCACCGGCGGATCGTCCGGGATCGGGCTGGCGGCTGCCGAACGCTGCGCCGATGCGGGCGCGACGGTCGTCATCGTCGCGCGCGACCCGGAAAAGCTCGAAGCCGCGCGCGCGAGGCTAGCCGAGCGGGGCAAGGTAATCGCCTATCCCTGCGACATCTCGGACTACGCGGCCTGCGACGCCCTCGCGCGCCAGCTACTCGCCGAGCACGGCGGCGTGGACTTTCTTGTCAACAATGCCGGTCGCTCGATCCGCCGGTCGATCGACCTGTCGCACGAGCGATTCCACGACTTCGAGCGCACGATGCAGCTCAATTATTTTGCAGTCGTGCGCCTGACCATGGCGTTGATGCCGTCCCTGCTCGAGCGCGGCGGCCACGTCGTCAACATCTCGTCGATCGGCGTGCTGTCGAATGCGCCGCGATTCTCGGCCTACGTCGCGTCCAAGGCGGCAATGGAGGCCTGGACCCGATGTGCGGCTTCCGAGTACGCCGACCGCGGCGTGACATTTACGATCATCAACATGCCGCTCGTGCGCACGCCCATGATCGCGCCGACGAAGATCTACGAGCAGATGCCGGTCGCAACGCCCGACGACGCCGCAGACATGGTGGCGGAAGCGATCACCGACCGGCCGAAGCGGATCGCAACTCGGCTCGGCATCGCGGCCGAAGTGCTGCACCTCGTCGCCCCACGCATCACCGAGGTCGTGATGAATACCGCGTACCGGATGTTCCCGGACTCGGCGGCGGCGAAGGGCGACCAAGGCGAGAAGAAACCGGAGGCGCCGCCGACGAAGGAAGCGGTGATGTTCGCGTCAATCCTGCGCGGCGTGCACTGGTAATGTGCAAGAATGGTGCCCAGGAGAGGACTCGAACCTCCACGCCTCTCGGCACTAAGACCTGAACCTAGCGCGTCTACCAATTCCGCCACCTGGGCACAGGCTGCGGCCGGGGACCCCCGGCGAGGGCGCGTCAATTTACGCAGGCACCCGATCGATGTCAATTTCGAGAATTCCATGAGTCGCAAGCCGCGCTGGCAGCAGGAAGATCCGCGCTTTCGCGAGGAGTCCAAGCGCTACGCGCAGCCGGTCCCGAGCCGCGACCTCCTGCTCGCGAAGCTGGCGGAGGCGAAAAAGCCGCTTGGCTTCGATGCGCTCGCTGCCGCCCTCGGCATTACGGACGCGGCCGAGCGCGAAGCCGTGTCGAAGCGTCTCGGCGCCATGGCCCGCGAAGGCCAGTTGCTCGTCAATCGCGCCAACGAGTATTGCCTGATCGAGCGGCTGCCGGTCGTGGTCGGCACCGTGAGCGGTCATCGCGATGGCTTCGGCTTCCTCGTTCCGGACGATGGCAGCGACGACCTGTTCCTGCCGTACCGCGAGATGCGGATGCTGTTCCACGGCGACCGCGCCGCCGGGCGCGTGACCGGCCGCGACGAGCGCGGAAGGCCCGAGGGCGCGATCGTCGAGGTGCTCGAGCACCGCACGCGGCAGGTGGCCGGCCGCTTCTCGCTCGAAGGCGGCATCGGGTTCGTGACGCCGGACAACCGGCGCATCAGCCAGCGCGTCGTGGTGCCGCGCGACGCCACCGGGCCTGCGCGTCACGGGGACCTCGCCGTCGTCGAGATTACGGAGCAGCCGAGCCGGAATCGAGACGCCGTCGGCCGCGTGCTGCGGGTCCTTCCGGACAGCGGTGGGGCTGACACGGCGATAGACCTTGCGATCGCGTCGCATGGCCTGTCGCACGCGTTTACGCCCGAAGCCCTCGCCGAGGCCCGCGGCTGCGGGCGCGAGGTGGCGCCAGCTGCGCTCGCCGGGCGCGAGGACCTGCGGAAGATGCCGCTCGTGACGATCGATGGCGAGGACGCCCGCGATTTCGACGACGCGGTCTGGGCCGAGGAGAGTACGGGCGGTTTCCGCCTGATCGTCGCGATCGCCGACGTCAGCCATTACGTCCGACCGGGCACTGCGCTCGACAAGGAAGCGCGCGAGCGCGCGACGTCCGTCTACTTCCCGAACCGGGTGCTGCCGATGCTTCCGGAGGAGCTCTCGAATCAGCTGTGTTCGCTGATGCCCGAGGTCGACCGGTTGTGCATGGTCTCGGACATGCAGGTCACGCGCGCAGGCACAGTTGCGCGCAGCCGCTTCTATCCGGCTGTGATGCGCTCCGCGGCAAGGCTCACGTACACGCGCGTGGCCGCGCACCTCGATGGCCGGGAGCCCGCGTCGCGCGGCGGTCCCACTGCGGTCGCGCCGGTCCTCGATTGCCTGCACCGTGTCTATCTGGCGCTCCGCAAGCAGCGCGTGCGACGCGGCGCGCTCGATTTCGAGGCGCCCGAGGTCAAGGTGCTCGTCGATTCCGCAGGCCAGGTCACCGATATCCGCGCGTACCCGCGTAACGACGCTCACCGCCTGATCGAGGAATGCATGATCGCGGCGAATGTCGAGGCCGCGGGCTTTCTGAAGAAGCGCAAGCTGCCCGCGCTTTTCCGCATTCACGGCAAACCGGACGAGGAACGCATCGAAGAGTTGAAGCGGTTCCTTTCGATGCGCGGCGTGCACTTCGAGATCGGCGGGGACCTGAAGCCCGCGCGCTTGCAGAAAGTGCTGGCCGGGATCTCGGGTCGGCCGGACGCCGGCGTGCTCGAAAACGCGATCATTCGTTCACTGCCGCAGGCACTCTACCAGCCGCTCAACATCGGCCACTTCGGTCTCGCGCTCGAGGAATACGCCCATTTTACCTCGCCGATCCGGCGCTACCCGGACCTGCTGGTGCATCGTGGGATCCGCCACGCGCTGGCCGGTGGCACGGCGTCGAACTTCGTTCACTCCGCGCGGGAGATGGAGGCGCTCGGCCAGGAATGTTCGCTTCGCGAACGGCGCGCGGACGAAGCGGCTCGCTCGGTCGTAGCCTGGCTCAAGTGCGAGTACATGCGGCCGCGCGTCGGAGAGGAGTTCGATGCCGTGGCAACGGGCGTCGCCGAGTTCGGCGTCTTCGTGCAATTGAAGCAGATGCAGATCGACGGCCTCGTGCACGTGACGGCGTTGCCGGCGGACTATTTCCATTTCCACGAGCGTGACAGGACGCTGGTCGGGGAGCGCACGAAGCTTCGCATCTCGATCGGCGACGAGATGCGGGTCCGGCTCGTGCGCGTGGATTCGGCGGAGCGCAAGATCGACTTCGAGCACATCGCGAAGACCGGAACCCACCACCATCCGCGGCGCCGCACCGCCAAGGCGCCGGCGCGGCACAAGTGAGCGGGTCAATCGTCTACGGCCTCCATGCCGTCCGGGCGGTGCTGACCCGCCGGCCTGCCGATGTGCTTCGCCTGTCCATTGCCGCCGCGCGGGATGACGCACGCGTCCGGGAGCTGCGCGAGATCGCCGCCGCGCGGGGAATGCGGCCGGTTGACTCGACGACCGCGGCGCTCGACCAGGAGACGGGCGGCGCGGTGCACCAGGGTGTCGTCGCGGAAGTACGCCCGAGCGCGCCGCTCGACGAAAATCGCCTGCTCGATCTCCTGACGGAACTCACGACGCCTGCACTCGTGCTCGTGCTCGACGGCGTGTCGGATCCCCACAACCTCGGCGCATGCCTTCGCACTGCCGATGCTGCCGGCGCGACGGCCGTCGTCGCGCCGCGGGACCGCGCCGCCGGTCTCACGCCCGTTGTCCGCAAGGTGGCGGCCGGGGCCGCCGAAACGGTGCCTTTCGCGCAGGTCACCAATCTCGCGCGGTCGCTGCGCGACATGAAGGAGGCTGGGCTGTGGATCGCCGGCACCGCGGGCGACGGCGAGCAGGAGCTTTTCGCGGCCGACCTCAGCGGGCCGCTGGCGATCGTCATGGGGTCGGAGGGCAGGGGTCTCAGGCGCCTGACCCGGGATTGCTGCGACTTCAGCGTCCGTCTGCCGATGCTGGGGACGGTCGCAAGCCTGAACGTTTCGGTCGCCGCGGGCATTGTCCTTTACGAGGCCCTGCGCCAGCGCCGGGCGAAGGTTGCAGAAAGCGAGCGGGTCCGGTAACTTACGCGGCCCTCGTCTCCGACCCCGGGGACGATTTTCTCCTTGCCTCACCGCGATCGCGTCAGCGGGAGGCTAAAACCACAGGGAGTAGAAGATGCGGCATTACGAGATCGTATTCCTGGTCCATCCCGACCAGAGTGAGCAGGTTCCCGCCATGGTCGAGCGGTATCGCGGCCTCATCGCCGCGGACGGTGGCAGCGTGCACCGGTTCGAAGACTGGGGGCGCCGCCAGCTCGCATTCCCCATTTCCAAGATGCACAAGGCGCACTACGTGTTGCTGAACATCGAGTGCAGCGGCAAGGCGCTCGAAGAATTGACCGGGTCTTTCCGGTTTAGCGACGCCGTGCTGCGTCACCTCGTCGTCAAGATGGATCGCGCCGTGACCGACCCGTCGCCAATGGCGAAGGAACCGGAAGAGCGCGAGCGCGATCGGGGCGATCGCGATTCGATGGGCGACGCCATGGGCATGGACTGAGCGGGAGACCACGATGTCACGTTTTTTCAGGCGCAAGAAGTTCTGCAAGTTCACGGCCGACGGCACAGACCAGATTGACTACAAGGACCTGGCGACGCTCAAGGCCTACGTCACGGAGACCGGCAAGATCGTCCCGAGCCGCATCACGGGCACGCGCTCGTTCTATCAGCGCCAGCTCGCGGTCGCGATCAAGCGGGCGCGGTACCTTGCGCTCCTGCCGTACACCGACCAGCACTGAGTACGCGGGGCGAAAGCCCGTGGCTCGCTCTGATCCGATGACGGCGCTGCTTCAATGGACGATCGCGAATCCGCTCCGGGCCTTCCTGGCAGCCGGGCTTTCGTCGCTCGTCGCGATGCTCGCACTGCCGATGCTGGCGTGGCTGCCGGCAGGCCTGATCGTAATTGGACTCCTCGCGAGCGGCCAGGCCGTTGCGGCCGCAGCCACGGCCGGAGCTGCGCTCGTTCTCGTGTGGGCATTCGCGGCGGTTTTCGGCATGAGACCGGCGATCGTCATCGCAACGGTCGTGCTGCTGCCGTCGCTGCTGGCGGCGGTCGCGCTCGAAAAGAGCCGGAGCCTCGTATTCGTGTTCCAGGCCTTGACGGTCGCGTCCTGCCTGCTGGTACTCGCCATTCACGGCCTGCTCGGTGATCCCGTCGCCGTGTTGATGCCGTTCATCGCGAAGCTGGAGCCGATGCTTCGTCGCACGGCCGAGACACTCCTGCAGTTCGGAATCAAGAGTTCGCCCGAGGAGATTGGTGTGGCCACGGCCCGCGCTGCCTGGGCGACCCTCGGCTGGATGGTGTTGCTGCAGGCCTTCGTCGCGCAGTGCGCCGGCCTCTGGGCCTACGGCCGCCTGAAGCAGCCGGGACTCTTCGGGCGCGAGTTCTGCGGCCTCCGGCTCGGCAGTTCCATCGCCTGGTTGCTGGTCGCCGCGTTTGCCGCAAGCCTGATCGCGCATCGCTACTTCGCGCCAGGCTGGCAGCCGGTCGACGATGTGCTGTTCGTGCTCGCGGCCGCTTTCCTGGTGCAGGCGCTCGCGGTCGTCCACGGCCTGCGCGAGTTGCAGGTCATCGGCGCAATTCCGGTGGTCCTCGCCTACGTGGCAGTCATTCTGGTGCCGATGGCCCTCGTGGGCATCGGGTTCGCGGATACCTGGGTCCGCTTTCGCGAGCGCTTTGCGCCGCGGCAAGGAGGGTAGATCGATGGAAGTCATCCTGTTGCAGAAGATCGCAAACCTCGGCGAAATCGGCGACCGCGTGAAGGTCAAGCCGGGATTCGGTCGCAATTTCCTGCTGCCGGGCGGCAAGGCGACGCTTGCGACGCCGGCGAACATCGCCAAGTTCGAGAGCCGCCGCGCGGAGCTCGAAGCCAAGGCGTCGACCGAGCTCGCGTCGGCGAAGGGGCGGGCGGCGGCGCTCGAGGGATTCACCCTCAGCATCGCGGCCAAGGCCGGCAGCGAAGGCAAGCTCTTCGGGTCGATTGGGACGTCCGACATCGCGGAAGCCTGCCTCAAGGCTGGCCACGACATTGAACGCGCCGAGGTGCGCCTGCCGGGTGGGCCTATCCGTACGGTCGGCGAGCACGTGATCTCGCTGCACCTGCACAGCGACGTCGACGTCCCGGTGCAGCTGACGGTGACTGCGGAAGAATAACGGCTGACTCGGCGCGCGCCCCGGCAGTATGCTCGGGGAAGGGAAATCGGGGAGCCTTGATGGTCGCGATGATGCGCCAGGATGAAATCCGGACTCCGCCGCATTCGGTGGAGGCGGAGCAGGCCGTGCTCGGCGGGCTGATGCTCGACTCGAATGCCTGGGACGCAGTCGCCGACATCATCGTGGGCGGCGATTTCTATCGCCGCGATCACCGGCTCATCTTCGAGGCGATCGTGGACGTCGCGGAGATCCGCGGCTCATGCGACGCGGTCACGATCTCCGAGCACCTCGAGCGCAAGGGCCGACTCGAGGAAATCGGCGGTCTCGCCTACCTCGGCACGATCGCGCGCGACACGCCGTCGGCTGCGAACGTGCGCGCCTACGCCGAGATCATCCGCGAGCGATCGATCCTCCGGCAGCTCGTCGCTGCAGGTGGCGAGATCGCGGCTGCGGCAACCGACAGCCGCGGCCGGTCGGCTTCGGATCTCGTTGACGAGGCGGAGCGGCGCGTCTTCGAGATCGCCGAGCGCGGTAGCCGCGGCAAGTCCGGATTCATCGCGATCAAGGACGTGCTGCCGCAAACAATTGACAGGCTCGACATGCTCCATCAGACGCCCGGCGAGATCCGCGGTGTTCCAAGCGGGTTCACGCAACTCGACCGGAAGACGACCGGCTTCCAGCCGGGGGACCTAGTGGTGATCGCCGGCCGCCCCTCGATGGGCAAGACCACTCTTGCGGTCAACATCGCGGAAAATGCCGCGATCGCAAAGGGCGTTCCTTCCGCAATCTTCTCGATGGAGATGTCAGCCGAGCAGCTGACGCTTCGGCTGATCTCGTCGCTCGGCCGCGTGAACCAGACGCATCTGCGCACCGGCAACTTCTCGGAGGAAGACTGGTCGCGCATCCAGGGCGCCATGGCGCAACTCTCGGTCGCACCGTTGTACGTCGACGAGACCCCCGCATTGACACCGACCGAGGTGCGCGCGCGCGCGCGGCGGCTGAAGCGCGAGCGGGGGCTCGGATTGATAGTCGTCGACTATCTTCAGCTCATGCAGGTCAGCGGCACCAAGGAGAATCGCGCGACCGAGATCTCGGAGATCTCGCGGAGCCTCAAGGCGCTCGCGAAGGAACTCCAGGTGCCCGTGATTGCCCTCTCGCAGCTCAATCGTGCCGTCGAGCAGCGTAACGACAAGAAGCCGGTGATGTCCGACCTTCGCGAATCGGGCGCCATCGAGCAGGACAGCGACGTGATCCTGCTGATCTACCGCGAGGAAGTCTACGATCCGAATACGACGCGCCGCGGCGTCGCGGACATCATCATCGCGAAGCAGAGAAACGGCCCGATCGGCGAAGTCCAGCTGACCTTCCTCGGCGAGTACACGCGCTTCGAGAACCTGGTGGCCGAGTCCTACGGCGAGGGCGCGTTCTGAGCGCGGCGCTGCGCGCTGTCATCGATACGGCGGCGCTCCGGCACAACCTCTCGCGGGTCCGCGAATTCGCCCCCGGCTGCCGCGTGCTCGCTGTCATCAAGGCGAACGCCTACGGCCATGGACTCGTCACGGTCGCCGAGGCGCTTTCGGCGGCCGACGCATTCGCCGTTGCACGGGTCGAAGAGGCGATCGCGCTCCGCCAGGCGGGCTGCCGGTCGCGCATCATTCTTCTCGAGGGCGTCCGCGACGCCCTGGAGCTCGAGACTGCCGCGCGCCACGCGCTCGAGCCCTTCGTGCACCAGGACCGGCAGCTCGCACTCCTCGAAGCCTGGCATGGCCCGCAAATCTTCCGCGTCTGGCTGAAAATCGACAGCGGGATGCACCGGCTCGGTTTCACCCCCGCGGAAGTCCCGGCGGCGGCAGCGCGCCTTGGCGCCTGCAAATTCGTGGCGCAGCCATTCCAGCTCGCGACCCACCTCGCCGACGCCGAGCGCACGGAGCATCCGGGTTCGCGGGCACAGATCGAAGGATTTGCGGCGGCGACCGCCTCGTTTGCCGGCGAGCGCAGCGTCGCGAATTCGGCCGGCCTCATCGCCTGGCCTGCGGCACGCGCAGACTGGGTGCGGCCCGGGATCATGCTCTACGGCATCTCGCCCTTCGCTGACAAGATTGGCTCCGATCTCGGACTCCGGCCCGTCATGACTTTCGAGACGCGCATCATCGCGCTCAAGGATGTCGCCGCCGGTGACTGCGTCGGATATGGCGGCACCTGGACCGCATCCGGCGCATCGCGGATTGCGGTCGCCGCCGTCGGCTATGGCGACGGCTACCCGCGTGCTGCCAGGAACGGCACGCCGGTTTCGGTGAACGGAGTCGCCGCCGTCATCGCGGGCCGGCCCTCGATGGACATGCTGACGATCGACGTCAGTGGACTGCCAGGCGTTGCCGTCGGGGACCGGGTCGAACTCTGGGGTTGCAAAGTACCAGTCGAGCGCGTCGCCGCGGCCGCCGGCACGATCGCCTACGAGCTCACCTGCCGCGTCGGAAGGCGCGTGAACTTCACCACTCGCGAACCGTGAAGGTCCTGGTCACAGGGTCGTCGGGACGCATCGGCGGCGCGATCGCCGCGAGGCTCACGCTTCGCCACCAGGTGACCGGCGTTGACATTCGTCCCGGTGCGCTCACGGCCGAGATCGCAGACATTCGGGACACGGAGCGTCTCGCGGCGCTCGTCCGCGGCTGCGATGCAGTCATCCACACCGCGTCCCTGCACGTGCCCGATCTTGCGGCGCGTAGCCCCGCAGAATTCCGGGCAGTCAACGTCGACGCGACGCGCCGGTTGCTCGAAGCCTGTGGCGAGGCGGGCATCGCCCGGTTCGTCTACACGAGCACGACTTCCCTTTACGGAGATGCGATGCTGCCGGAGGCGGGTGCCGCGGTCTGGGTGACGGAGGAACTGGAACCGCAGCCGCGCGACATATACGACGAGACCAAGCTGGCGGCGGAAGCTGCATGCAGGGACGCCGCGCGGCACGGCCTGCGCTGTGTAAGCCTTCGCATGTCGCGCTGCTTCGCGGAAGATCCGCGTCTCGTCGCAATCTACCGGTTGTACCGCGGCGTCGACGCGGAGGATGTCGCACAGGCCCACGAGCTCGCACTCGAACGGGAAGGCGCCGGATTCGAGGTCTTCAATGTATCCGCGCCGCCGCCATTCGCGCGGGAGGATTGCGGGCGGCTCTACATGGACGCCGCATCCGTAGTGCTCGAACGACATCCCTGGGCCGCGGCCGAATTCGAGCGCCGGGCCTGGCTGTTGCCACGATCCATCGACCGCGTTTATGTTGTGGACAAGGCCATCGCCGGGCTTGGCTACCGTCCGGTGCACGATTTTCCGTCCCTGTTCCACCGACAGGCGGCCTTGCCGGCCGCCCAGGAGAGATGAAGATGTCGAGCGTCGGTTATCACGAACCCATCGAGGAACTGTCGCACGAGACGCGGGACATGCACCGCGCCGTCGTTTCGCTGATGGAAGAGCTGGAGGCGATCGACTGGTACAACCAGCGCGCCGATGCCTGCAAGGATCCGGAGCTACGCGCGATCCTCGCGCACAACCGAGACGAGGAAAAGGAACACGCGGCGATGGTGCTCGAATGGATCCGCCGTCACGACCCCGTGTTGTCGAAAGAAATGAAGGAATACCTCTTCAGCAAGGGGCCGATCGCGCACGGCTGAGCCTGCGTGGCCCTCCGGTTCCTGCATAGCGCCATTCACATGACGAGCAACAGGGTCTTGTGGCGATTTCGCGTCTTCGCCGCCAGCTGGTTCGTGCTGCTCGCCTACTGGACTGCGCTTGGCGCAGCGCTCGTGACCGCGGGCAGCGCACCCGTGCCCACCGGCTGAATCCGCGCGGGTCCCCTGTCAGTACGCTGGCAAACGGATTACCCCCATGTGGACGGCATTCGTATTCGGCGCAGTCGTGGCCGGCTCGATCGGGCCGATCGCGCTCCTGATATTCGGAACGGCGGCTCGCCAGGGCTTCGCCGCCGGAATATTTGCCGGACTTGGAGCGGCGTCAGCCGATCTTTTTTATGCGCTTGCGGCGTTGTCGATCGGCGCGGCCCTCCTGCCGAGGCTCACGGCCTACGCGCAGGCGATTGAAGTCGGCTGCGCGCTGCTCCTCGTCGGGCTTGGCCTGGCCATCCTGATGCGGCAAGCCCGGAGGGACGAGATGGCCATCGAGGCGAAGCCGGCGTCAAGCTCCTTGCTGCCGACCTTCATGCTCACGATCGCGAATCCGATGACGCTCGTGGTGTTTGCCGGAATCGTGCCCCAACTGCCCGTCGCAGGCTCGTACGCGAACGCAGCGACGCACGCCCTTGCCCTTGCCGCGGGAAGCGCGCTGGTGCAGATCGCCATCGCGGCTGTGGGGGCTGCGCTCGGCCAGGCGCTGCCGGGCGCGGGCTGGCGACGCGCAGTCAGCGCCGTCGCCGCTTTCGGAATATTCGTGTTCGGGGTCTACAGCCTCTTTGCGGCCTTCTAGGCCACGAAGAATCCCATCTTCACGCCGGCGAGCGTCACGACGTCATTGTCATGCAGGCGGCGTGCCTGGGGCCCGATCGGCTGGCCGTTGACCATCGGGAAGTCGCCCGGTTTGCTGCTCTCCACGTGGACGACGTAGTAACCGTCGGCGCGGCGGCTGATCGCGGCGACCTGCACGCCCGGACGGCCGAGCGTCGTCAGCGTTTTCGCGAGTTCGAGCTCGCGGCCCGCAAATTGTCCCGAAAGCACCTGGAGCTTGGCGGGCCGCGCGGGCGCACCCTTTTCCTGGGCGGCTCCGGCAGCGGGACGCGATGTGGCGGCCGGTGCCGGCGAGGGTGCGGCGGCAGGGGCGATCGAATCGGCGGCGGCCTTGAGCCGCGCCTCGTTGACCTGGCCTGGCTGGATCACGAGCGTGCGCTCAAACTCGTCCTGCTCGGAGCTTTCGACCTGGCTGTCCACGAAACGCAGGTGGTGGTGCCCAATCGTGATCACGTCACCATGGGTCAAGGCGTGTTTCTTGATCAGCTTGCCGTTGACGTAAGTGCCGTTCGTGCTGTTCAGGTCCTCGAGGAAGGAATCGTTGAGGATGTTGATGATCAGGCCGTGATGACCGCTGACAGCCGCATTGTCGATGCGAACGTCGTTATCCGGCAGCCGCCCGACGGTGTAACGTTCCTTGGTCATGTTGTATTCGGCCATGACCTGACCGTCCAGACTCAAGATAAGCCGCGCCATCTTCTCCCTCGCAGTCGGTTATCCGAACCAGGCCAAGATTCTGTCAAGTATGCCGCGCCGCGCGGGGAAAAGTTCGACCACCTGCGCTAGCACGACCGAGATGTTGTCTCGACCGCCGCTATCATTGGCGAGCTGCACCAACTGTCTAGCAACTGTATCAAGATTACCGCCGAAAGTACTGATTGTTAAGTGAATATCCTCATCCTCGACCATGTCGGTGAGGCCGTCGGAGCAAAGCACCAACCAGTCACCAGGCTCGACCGGGAGCTCGTGCACTTCCACGTCCACGGTCACTTCGACGCCAAGCGCCCGCGTCACGTAGTTCTTGTTGGTGGCGCGCTGGGCCTCTTCGGCGGAGTAGAAGCCGCGGTCCACGAGCTCCTGGAGCAACGAATGATCCATCGTCAGCTGCTCGAAAGTGTCCTTGCGGAGCCGATACAGCCGCGAGTCGCCGACGTGCGCGATCGTGATGCGGTTGTCGTGCAGCAGGGCCGCCACGACCGTCGTCCCCATGCCCTCGCACTGGGTCTGCGATTTCGAGGTCTGGTGGATGATCTTGTTGGCGCGCGCGATGGCGTCGCGCAGGATGATGCTCGGCCGGTGCAGCCCCGTCGTCTTGTCGTTTCCGACAAGTTCCTGTCCTACGAATGCCTCACGCACCAGGTTCGTTATCGTCTTGACCGCAATGCCGCTCGCGACTTCGCCGGCGTTGTAGCCGCCCATCCCGTCAGCGAGCACGTATAGGCCGATGTCGCCGTCGAGGGCGATGGAATCCTCGTTGTGCTCACGCACCTTGCCGGTGTCGGTCAAGCCGACAGCCTGCACGCGATTGCGGAGCGAGACGTAGCGGCCCATCAACGCAGCGCCGGATCGATGTCGCGAGCGCAATCCCTGAGCGCTTGCGCCATCTCGGCGCCGTTCCGGTACCGGACCTCGGGATCCTTCTCCAGCGCGCGATCGATGATCGCGGCGAGTGTGGGTGGCAGGTCCGGGCGCACGACCCGAAGCGGCGGGTGCGGTTCTGCCGAGATCTTCTGCATCAGGCCCGGAATCGAATCGGAGCGGAAAGGCAGCATGCCCGTCAGCAATTGAAACAGCGTGACGCCCGTCGAGAACAGGTCCGACTGCGCCGTGACCGGCCGGGCGTCGAGCTGCTCGGGCGCCATGTAGGAAGGCGATCCGAGTATCACACCCGTGCGGGTCGCGCGGCTGTTCTCGAGCCGCGCCACGCCGAAATCCATGACGCGCACACGGCGGTTCTTCTGGTCGAACACGATGTTTGCGGGCTTGATGTCCCGGTGAATCACGCCGCGCTGGTGCGCGAAGTAAAGTGCGTCGGCGACACGAGCGCACATCTCGCAGACGAGCCGCGGCGGCAGCATGCGACCCTCGACGGCGTGCGTCGCGAGGTTGACGCCCTCCACGTATTCCATCGCGAGATAGACCTGGCCCTCGTGCTCGCCGGATTCGCGGATCTCGACGATGTCCGGATGCGTGAGGGAGCCTGCGGCCTCGGCCTCGCGCAGCAGCCGGAGCTTCGCCTCGTCGAGCAGGTCGTCCGGCCAGTCGTCCGTGAGCGAAAGAAGCTTCAGTGCAACGACGCTGTTCGTGCGCTCGTCGACGGCGCGAAATACCGTTGCGGTTGCGCCGCGCCCGAGCTGCTGCTGCAGGCGAAAATGATGAAACAGCTGGCCAGGCCGGAAGCTGAGACCACGCGAAGCGCGGCCCTGCATCGACTGACCGGCAGCCGGCGGCTTTTCGTCAACCGCTACCTCGAGCGGCTTGCCGAAGCGCGGGCTCGTGTCGCCCGCTTTCCGGCTTGACCCTGCGGCCAAGCCTCGCAGCCATCCGCCGCGATTCGAATCGTCAGGCATGCGAGATCCGACCCGTAGCCACCCTGATCCATGAATCATAAACGGGCCCAAGGCAGGCCGAAACCCGGGGTGGCCGGATTTTCAAAAGCTTATGCCCGAAACCGCGACCTGGGCCGCAGTCCGCTTCGCCCGGATGAGCGGTGGATCGCGTGCTAGCATCGCCGCTTCCCGGCCCGGACCCGCCCCATGGCCAAGCCCCGCACAGTCTTCGTCTGCTCTTCCTGCGGCGCCGATGCACCGCGATGGAGCGGCCAGTGTCCGTCATGCGGCGAGTGGAACACGCTCGCGCCATTCGCGGAAGCGCGTGTTCGCGGCGGAGGGCGCAGGGACGCGGGCGTCGCCGCGCGACCGGAGCCTGTCGCGCGGCTCGTCACCGAGCCTGAAACGCGTTTGACGACCGGGTTCGCGGAATTCGACCGCGTCCTGGGTGGCGGGCTGATTCCGGGATCCGTGACGCTGATCGGCGGTGAGCCGGGCATCGGCAAGTCGACCCTGCTCCTGCAATGCGCCGCGGCGCTCGCAAAGGATCACGGCGTTCTTTATGCGACAGGCGAGGAATCCGTGCGCCAGGTGGCCGAGCGCGCCAGGCGGCTCGGCGTGGAAGCCGGGAGTCTCAAGCTCGTCGCCGAAACCGCGGTCGAGCGCATCATCGATCTTACGACCGAGGCGGGCGCGCGGGTCCTCGTCATCGACTCGATCCAGACGATGTCCGTCGCCGGCCTCGACGCGGCGCCCGGGGCGGTGACCCAGCTTCGCGAATCGACCGCGAACCTCGTGCGCTACGCCAAGACGACCGGCGCCGCCATTCTCCTCATCGGCCACGTCACGCGAGAGGGCGTCATCGCGGGTCCGCGCGTGCTCGAGCACATGGTCGACACCGTGCTGTACTTCGAGAGCGATTCGGGCAGCCGTTTTCGCGTGATCCGCGCGGTCAAGAACCGGTTTGGCGCCGTCAACGAAATCGGCGTGTTCGCGATGGAAGAGCGCGGCCTGCGCGAGGTCCGCAACCCGTCCGCGATATTCCTGTCGCGCGGCAAGGATCCGGTTCCCGGCTCGGCCGTGACTGTCGCGCGTGAGGGTACGCGCCAGATGCTGATCGAAGTGCAGGGCCTCGTCGACGAGAGCCCGCTTGTCAATCCGCGCCGCGTAGCAGTCGGGTTCGAGTCGAACCGCGTTGCACTCCTGCTCGCCGTGTTGCACCGGCACGCGGGGATTGCACTTCACGCCCATGATGTCTTCGTCAACGTCGTCGGCGGTGTCCGACTCGCCGAGACGGCGGCCGACCTCGCTATCGTCAGCGCCCTCTGTTCCAGCCTGAAAGGACGGCCCTTGCCCCACGATCTCGTGGTTTTCGGCGAGCTCGGACTCACCGGCGAGATCCGGCCCGTGCCCTATGGCGAGGAGCGGCTTCGCGAGGCGGCCAAGCACGGCTTCAGCCAGGCCATCGTGCCGCTCGCGAACGCCCCGCGGCAGGCAATCGACGGAATCGGGATTGCGGCGGTAGGGAAGATCGAGGACGCGCTCGCGGCGCTCGGCTGAGCTCACTCGTCCAGGGGCAGGAGCGTGAGGCGCGCCATGCGCACGGCATTGCCGGCAACCTGCAGCACTTCGATTGACGAACCGCCGACGCGGACGACAGCCCCCGGCTCAGGGATCGACTCCAGTCGCTCGACGATGAGGCCCGAGAGAGTCCGAGGCCCGTCGACCGGCAGGGTCGCGCCGAGGCGGCGGTTGATCTCGCGAAGGCTCAGGTGCCCGGGCACCACGTGGCTTCCATCAGCGCGTGCGTCGATGCCGCCGAGCGGCGCTTCCAGCTGCGTCGTGAATTCGCCGACGACTTCCTCGAGGATGTCCTCGAGCGTCACGAGACCCTGCAGGTCGCCGTATTCGTCGACGATGAAGGCGATGCGCCGCCGGAGGCGCCTGAAGCGCAGCAGCTGCTCGTAGAGCGTCGTGCCCTGCGGCGTGAAGAGCGCCTCGCGCCGCGCTGCGATCTCGCGGAGCCGCCCGTGCGTCAGGCGGCCGGCGGCGAGCTCATTTGCGACGAGCCGCATGTGCACGATGCCGTGCACGCGATCGAGGTCGCCGTCGAAGAGCGGCATGCGAGTGTGCGGCGTCTCGCGGATCTGCCTGATGATCTCGTCCAGGCCGGCCGTGATGTCGATGCCGTGGATTTCGCTCCGCGGAACCATCACGTCTTCGACGCGGCGGCGCTCGAGGCCGAGCAGCGCCTCGACCATGCCCTGGCGCTCGGCAGGCTCGGCGACGAGGGCATCGGCGAGGTCCTCGATCGAGTCGGCGGTGTCGCGCGGCGAATCCGGGGCGCCATCGCGGAACGGCAGCAACAGGAAGAATGGCGCGACGAGCCAGGTGACGATTGCCGCCGACAGCTTTCGCAACATGCCGGCGCGGCGGAGCCAACCCAGGCCGCCGAGCAGGACGAGGAGGGAAAGGCCGGCCGCAGAGGCGAGTACGACCGCCGGCTGCAGCTCGGCGGGCGCGCAGATGATGCAGGCGAGCAGGGCGCCGAGCACGATCGCGCGCAGCAGCACCGCCGCGATGCGCGTGCGCCGTGGCTCGTCGGCCAGCTGCCTGCCGAGGCGCGCGATCCAGGGTTCTTCGAGCGATGCGGGGGCGGCGCGCCGCGCGCGCAAGGCGGGCATCGCCGCTTCGATGAGCGCGGCAAGTGCGATCAGTAGCAGCGCCGCAATCAGGAACACGATCTCAACCCCAATGCCGGTCGAGAATGATCTCCAGTACGAACTTGCTGCCGAAATAGGCGATCGCGAGCACGACGAATCCCGCGATCGTGTATCGCGCCGCCTTGCGGCCGCGCCAGCCGAAGCGCCAGCGGCCGAACAGAAGGCAGGCAAAGATTGCCCAGGCTGCGAGCGCAAGCACCGTCTTGTGCACGAGGTGCTGCGCAAACAAGTCGGTCACGAACAGGAGTCCTGCCAGGATCGCGACCGTGAGGGCCGCCGTCCCGATCGCGATGACGGAGAAGAGGGCGCGCTCGAAACTCTCCACGGGCGGCAGCGTCGCGAGCCAGCCGCCTGCGCGGCCGCTGCGAAGCGCGGAGTCCTGCAGCGCGAGCATGACCACGAAGACGGCGGCGATCGCGAACATTCCTGCGGATCCCATGGCGAGCACGACGTGCGCCCCAAGCGGCCATCCGGCGGCCGCAATCTCCTGCTGCGGCGGGAGGCTGCCGGTGCCGGCCGCGAGCAGCGCCGCGAGCCCGAGGCAGACAGCGGCGATCGCCCGGAAACGCGCTGCGAATACGGCGAGCAGGCCACCCGCTCCGACCGCGAGACCCATCAGGGACGCGCTGTCCGCGAGACCCAGCGAGAGGCCGCCGATGGGTTCGAGCGTATCTGCGAGCCAGCTCGCGTGCGCGGCCAGCGCGGCGGCCGCGAGGTAGAGCGCCGGCTCGTAAAAGGCAGGCCGCGGAGCTTCTCGCCTTGCCGAATGCAAGGCGGCCGCTGCTGCCACCAGATAGAGCAGGATGACGAGAAAACCGCTCAAGAATGCCGACTCCCGGGACGCGCCGATTCATTGTACAGGGGCAGGGAGTTGGCAGTTGCGCACGGCCCTATAATCCGTGGCCGCGACCGCGGATCGCGGCGCGACCGAGGATTCCGAGGATTCCGATGTTCGACATGCTCGCCGACCGGCTCGGCCAGGCCATCGATTCGCTGCGCGGGCGTGCGCGCGTGACGGAGGAGAACATCGCAGAGACGCTCCGGCAGGTGCGCATGGCGCTGCTCGAGGCGGATGTCGCGGTTCCCGTCGTCAAGTCGTTCACGGACGCGGCGCGCGCGCGCGCGATCGGCACCGAGGTCATGAAGAGCCTGACGCCGGGCCAGGCATTCATCGGCGTCATCCACGAAGAACTGACACGCGTCATGGGCGAGCCGGGCCGTGGCCTCAACCTGCACTCGACGCCGCCGGTCGTCGTCCTGCTCGCGGGCCTTCAGGGCGCGGGCAAGACGACGACAGCAGCGAAACTCGCGCGCCACCTGATCGAGAAGCAGCGCCGCAAGACGCTGCTCGCGAGCGTCGACGTCTACCGACCGGCGGCGATGACGCAACTCGAGCGTCTTGCTGCCCAGGTCGGTGCGGACTACTTCGAACCGCCGGCAGGCGCCGCGCCCGTCGCAATCGCGACGGCGGCGGTCGATCACGCGCGTCGTCACCAGCATGACGTAGTCATCATCGACACGGCCGGCCGGCTTCACGTCGACCAGGTAATGATGGAAGAGGTCCGCGCGATCGACCGTGCCGTCGGCGCGACTGAGCGCCTGTTCGTGGTCGACAGCATGGCGGGCCAGGATGCAGTCCGCGCCGCGGAAAGCTTCAATGCGGCGCTTGACCTGACCGGCGTGATCCTGACGAAGGCCGATGGCGATGCGCGCGGAGGTGCGGCGCTCTCGGTGCGCCATGTCACCGGCAAGCCGATCCTGTTCGTCGGCGTCGGCGAGAAGACCGACGCGCTCGAAACCTTTCACCCGGAACGCGTCGCCTCGCGGATCCTCGGCATGGGGGACGTGCTCTCGCTCATCGAGCAGGTACAGACGACGACGGACCAGGAGAAGGCCGCAAAGCTTGCCGAAAAGATCACGAAGGGCCGCGGCTTCGACTTCGCCGATTTGCGCGACCAGCTAGCCGAGTTCAATCGCATGGGAGGTATCCAGGCGCTGGCTTCGAAGCTCCCCAACAAGGCGCTGCCGCCCGGCGCGCTCGCCCAGGTGGACGATGGGGCGATCCGCCGCCAGCTCGGCATCATCGACTCGATGACGCCCGGCGAGCGGCGCCGGCCGGCGATCATCGCCGCCTCCCGCAAGCGCCGCATCGCGGCGGGCGCCGGCGTGCCGGTGCAGGAGGTGAACCGACTCCTCAAGCAGTTCATGCAAATGGAAAAAGTAATGAAAAAGATGCGTGGCGGCGGCCTCGCGAAGCTCATGAGGAGCCTGGGGGGCCAGTTCCCGGGTGGCCGCGGGCCGCGCTGAGGGGAGCCGGCCGGCTTGTCGGGGTAGTGTCTCAGTTTGGGGATTGACGAAAACCCTATGAAATGCCACGGTCTAGGCTATGCCTAACCGCTCAAGCAAGCCCAAAAGACCCCGCGACCCCAATCAGTTGGCCAAGCTTCTGGTGGACATGGCAACAGGGGAAGCCCCGCCCGATTCCACCGTAGACGGCAAGAACCCGGCCGCAGTCGCATTAGGCCGTCAGGGCGGGCTTAAAGGTGGCAAGGCGAGGGCAGACAGCCTATCGGCCAAACAGCGAAAACAAATCGCCAAGAAAGCTGCTGCGGCTCGTTGGAAAAAATCCTAGGGCAGTACGTCAAGGATAGGTCTAACGACTTTCTGGGCTTCGGCGCTTGGCATGGCCTTTACCCATTCGGCGCACATTGCCCGCCAAAGTGCTTCGCCCCCGTAACACATCTTGTTTGCAGCTGATCTAACCCATTCGTGATGATCGGATAGGGTCATTGCACCCGCACACGCATCGTGTACAAGCGATGTATCTCTAGCGACCCTAGTCCACAGATCACCCCAATTTTTTGCCTTTAGGTCTTTGAACACGACCTGCTCAGGTGCATCGTTACCAGGCAGTATTTGGCACCCATCGCCAGGAGTGCTGTCCCCGTCAAGAAATACACAGGTCGGTCGCGTGAACCTTTTGTTGGCGACCATCTGTCCTAAAGAATATCCAACATTGGCACCGCCAAACGGTACAACAGCGCAACGGTGTATGACTTCCTCGCCGTGTCTTGCTAAAATTTCCTCAATAAAGGTTTTGGCCGCATCATCTTCGACATAGACGTCGCACTCGGGGTGCAAGTCATCATCCATCTTCGTCATGGCGAATTCAGGGCTTATTCCCTGAATAAAGTCCTTAGAAGTTGCGCTCTCTACAATGCAGATCCTCGCTTCTAGCGGCAACTCTTCTAAAATATAGGGCGAGTGAGTTGTCAAAATAATCTGACACTCTTGGGTGCGGCATTGCTCCGCCAAATGACGGATGAGCCTTCTTTGGCCTCTGGGATGTAAGGACGATTCTATCTCATCGATTACGACAAGTCCGTACTTGGGCAGATCAGCGCGAAGCAATTCCGTAACGGTTATCTCGCCAGATCCTTGATGGTAGCCAGAATATTCAATGGCCTTTCTGCCGATTACAGGGACTTCGCGACTCTCATCAATATCTGAGAGTGCCATGCGAGCAGTATCGTATTCTTTGCCCATCACAAATGAGAGACGCCGGACTTGCTCTGCGTCAAACGACTTTGAGGATTTCTCGGTGTGTTTTGTTTTTGCAATTCGCGCATAACCAACACGCGCGCCAACTGGTTGAATTCGATTCAAGTCAATGTATTGAACTTGGCGAACAGGGCGATCCGTTTGCCCTAGCCAGCGAGAAGTTGGCTTGCGAAGAGAATCCTCTTTGTTTGCGCCACCCTCTTTGTATCCATATTTGATTGAGGCAACGGTTACCGTGTCCCAGGCCGTGTCAGGAAAAAACTCGCTCGGATACCAAGTACGGCCACCCGTTTCGGCGCGGTAGACGCAAGCAGCAGCCTGAAGAATTGAGCTCTTCCCCGATCCGTTTTCCCCAATTACCGCAACGATTGGAAAATCGAATTTGATGCGCTGGCTTTTCCAGCCGCGCACTCCCTCGATTTCCAGCCACTCAAGACGCTTTGGCCAACCCGTCTTGCTGTCCCACTTCTTCTGGAGCCGTCTGACTTCATCGTTAATTGCCATTGCTCGCTCCGAGGGAGGGTCACAGCGCCATATTAGCCCATTTAATTTGCAGGAATGAAAATTAAACGGCAATATGTGACGCGCTGAGCATGGCTAGAGCGACGAAATAGAGCCGGAACAAGCCCGGCAAGGCGAGGCTTCCAATAAACGCTATATAAAACAGTTAGTTAGGGATGATCGTGCCGTGTTGACTATGCTTGACCGCTCAAGCATAATGTTCACACAGAGGGATGTGAACATGAACCGCCTACCAATCGCCAAACGCGCTCAGATCCTCGGCCTCCTAGTCGAAGGGACCAGCCTCCGGGCGACCTCCAGACTGGCCGACGTATCGATCAATACGGTCACCAAGCTGCTGGTCGAAGTCGGCGCGGCTTGCTCCGAGTACCAAGACGAGGCCCTTCGGAATCTGCCCTGCAAGCGCGTCCAGATCGACGAGATTTGGGCCTTCGTCTATTCCAAGGAGCGCAACACTCCCGACGAAAAGAAAATCACGGGCGAAGCCGGCGACATTTGGACGTGGACGGCCATTTGTGCGGATACCAAGTTGGCCGCGTCATGGCTAGTCGGGGAGCGTGACGCAGACGCCGCGATCAAGTTTGTATGCGACCTCTCGGGCCGCTTGGCCAACCGCATCCAGCTAACGAGTGACGGCCTCCGGTTCTACGCCGAAGCGGTTGAGGCAGGCTTTGGTGACGACGTGGACTATGCGGTTCTGCACAAGCACTACGGCCAAGGCCCGGAGGGCTACCGCAAGTACAGCCCGCCCGTGGTAGTCGGCACCAAGAAGGTCTGCTGCAAGGGCAATCCCGACAAGGATCAGGTCAGCACGTCCTATGTCGAACGTCAGAATCTAACGATGCGGATGAGCATGAGGCGCTTTACGCGGCTCACCAATGCGTTCTCAAAAAAGGTCGAGAACCACGCCCATGCTGTGGCTTTGCATTTCATGTACTACAATTTCGGCCGCATCCATAAGTCTCTGCGGATCACGCCGGCCATGGCCGCTGGCGTATCGGATCACGTTTGGACACTGGAAGAAATCGCCGCGCTGGCTTGAATGCCGACAAATTCAGCCAATTCATTTTGGCTGGGATAACTTTGGCTGTTGCGACAGCTGGTCTGTGTCAAACCATCGACAAGCCAACTCCCGACAAACCAGTACCAGCCAATTCCCAGCAAGACAAGCCAGGGACCGAGCCAGAGACAAAGCCTGCTGCCGTCAGCGATTCCACGAATAAAGAAGAGCCACCCACCAAGCCATATAAGCCCAACTGCAACGCCCCCGACAATCACGGGGACGCCGATTTCTGTCAGCAGGCGCGAATGGTGGAGGCGTCCGAAGATCTCCTTGACCTCACAACCAGCCAAATCGACGTTGCGAGGGAACAAGTTGGCGTATCTAGGAAACAGTTGTCTTGGAACACGATAGAAGTAGTTGGGTTGCTCCTTTCGGTTGCTTTCACCGCTTACGCAGCGCTGTCTGCTGCTCGGGCCGCCAACGCGGCGCAATCCGTACTCAAAACTGAGCGTGCATGGATAAGCGCTGCTAGTGCGTACGGGCTTCTTTCGGTCCATACCACTAAAGACGATGCTGTTTATCCTTATGGCTTCATGTTTTTTACCCGTTGGGTGAATTCTGGTCGAACCCCTGCGTTGAAACTCGGGCTTTATGCAGAGCTCAGAGTGGTTCCAATTGACTCTGAGGTTCCTAGCTTTGCAGTCGATTGGGAGGGTGACGTAAGCGCTGCTGCATACGGGCCCGGTGTCGGTTTTACTACTGACGACCGGGGAATAATTGGCGAGCAATACGACGCCGTTTTCAATAGGCGCGCGAAAGTCATACTGTTTTCCGAAGCGCGGTATTTGGACATTTTTGACGGCGATACCTGGCGGTACAGCAGGTCTTGCTACGTGTTCGTCTATGACGGAATCAGGCACCACCCAGACGGGCGCACGGAGCCCCGCTTCGTTGTCAAACCCTTGGGCCCACAAAACACAGCCACTTAGGACTGCCAGGGCCAGTGTCTCAAACTGAGACACTACCCTTGTCGGCTAAGCCTTTCATTCAACGGGTGATTTGAGTAGAATGCGCGGCTCTTTGACGGGGCCGGAAGCCCCGCAGAACTGACGCAGCGAGGCTGCGAGGAATTCAATCGATGGTCACGATCCGACTGACGCGCCGCGGCGGCAGGAATTCGCCCTTCTATCACGTCGTCGTCACCGACAGCCGCAAGCGGCAGGGTGGCACGGTGCTCGAGCAGGTGGGTTTTTTCAATCCGGTCGCCCGCGGCAAGGACACCAGGCTCGTGCTCGACCTCGCGCGCATCGCGTACTGGACCGGTACCGGCGCGACGATGTCTGACCGCGTGCGCACGCTCGTCACGTCGGCCAGGAAGCAAGCGGCGGCCTGACAGGCCGGCGCGGCTCGCGCGATTCCGGTGACACGGGTCGTGCTCGGACGCATCACCGGGCCCTTCGGCGTGCGAGGCTGGATCAAGGTCGTCTCGTACACCGATCCCCCCGAGCAGATCCTGGATTACGCGCGATGGCGGGCAGATTCTCCCGGCAAGGCAAGCCGCGAGTTGCGGCCTGCGGAGGGTCGACGCCACGGAAAGGGCCTGGTCGCGAAGCTCGAGGGCATTGACGATCGCGACTCGGCGATCGCGCTCGCGAAGCTGGAATTGTGGGTTGACCGGCAGGAACTGCCGGCGCTGAAAGACGGTGAGCACTATCGCGCGGACCTGATCGGCCTCGAGGTCGTGAATCTCGCGGGTGTATTGCTGGGTCGGGTCGATCACTTCCTGGATATGCCGGCAAGTCCGGTGATGGTCGTGATCGGCGAGCGCGAACGCTGGTTGCCCGCAGGGCCGGGCTTGCTTCGGGTCGACCGGAAGCGCGGACGGATCACGGTCGATTGGGACGCGGAGTTCTGACCGGTGCGAATCGAAGTCGTCACGCTGTTTCCGGAGCTGGTGGAAGCCGGGCTTGCGGCGGGCGTACTCGGGCGCGCGGTAACGACGGGCCGGCTTGAGGTCGGGTTCGAAGATCCGCGGAGTCATGCAGACGATCCGCGTCGCACGGTCGATGACCGCCCATTCGGCGGCGGGCCGGGCATGGTGCTGATGGCCGAGCCGGTCTCGAGGGCGGTCGGTGCGGTCAAGACCCGCTTGCCGCCGGCAGCACCGATAATCGGGCTGTCCGCAGAGGGGCGTCCGTTCGACCAGGCAACGGCGCGGCGGCTTGCGAAACTTCCCGGTTTCGGGCTGGTGGCGGGGCGCTATGAGGGGATCGACCAGCGGGTTTCGGACACGCTGATCGACGAGGAACTGTCGATCGGCGACTATGTGCTGTCGGGCGGCGAGCTCCCGGCACTCATCGTGATCGATGCCGTGACGCGGCTCCTGCCCGGCGTGCTCGGAAACGAGGAGTCGGCCAGCCAGGAGTCGCATGACGCGGGGCTGCTCGACTGGCCGCACTACACGCGGCCGGAAGTGTGGAACGGCCGCCCGGTGCCGCAGGTGCTGCTCGGCGGCAACCACGCGGCGATCCGGCGGTGGCGCCTGATGCAGGCGCTGGGCCGGACCTGGCAGAAGAGGCCGGACCTGCTTGCGCGGCGCCGGCTGACGGCAGATGAGCTGGCGATGCTCGAGGAATATTGCGCGGCGGCCGGTGTCGAGCCTCCGCGGTGATTACCAGGATTGTCTTGGGTCGGATATCGGGAATCTGAAAATGAACAAGATCATGCAGGAACTGGAATCGCGCTCGCTGAAGCGCAAGTTGCCCGACTTCGGGCCCGGCGACACAGTCGTCGTGCAGGTCAAGGTGCGCGAGGGCGATCGCGAGCGCGTGCAGGCCTATGAAGGCGTCGTCATTGCCTGCCGGAACCGCGGGCTCAACAGCTCATTCACGGTGCGCAAGGTGTCGCATGGCGAAGGCGTCGAGCGCGTCTTCCAGACGCACAGCCCGTCCATTGCGGACATCGAAGTGAAGCGGCGCGGCAAGGTGAGGCGCGCGAAGCTCTATTACCTCCGCGACCGCTCCGGCAAGTCAGCGCGCATCGAGGAAAAGCTCGGCGGTTGATGGCGGATGCCCGTGCTCCATGCGCTGTGGTCCGTATTGAAGGGCATCTGGTTCGCCCTCGACGGCCTGCGCAAGGTCCTGCACCTCGTCCTGCTGCTCATGCTGTTCGGGGTGCTCCTCGCGGCGAGCCAGTCCGAACTGCCCTACGTTCCCGATACCGCGGCGCTCGTCCTTTCGCCTCAGGGCCACCTCGTCGAGGAACTGTCCGGCGACCCGCTCGAGCGCGCATTTTCTCATGCGATCGGAGAAGGCCAGGCCGAGACGCGGCTTCGCGACCTCGTCGACGTGGTCGACGAGGCGCGGGACGACGATCGCATCCAGGCGCTCGTGCTCGACCTTGAAGGACTCGAGGGCGCCGGCCTGCCGATGCTCCAGGACCTTGCCCAGTCGATCCGCTGGTTCCGCGAAAGCGGGAAGAAAGTCTACGCCTACGCGGAATCCTATTCGCAGCGGCAGTACTTCCTCGCGGCGCAGGCCGATGTGGTCTATCTCGATCCAATGGGCTATGTCCTGCTCGAGGGCTATGGCTACTACCGCACTTATTTTCGCGGCACGCTCGACAAGCTTGCCGTGGACGTCAATGTCTTCAAGGCGGGCAGCCACAAGTCGGCGCCGGAGGAGTGGACTCGGGCCGACATGTCGCCCGAGGACCGGGAAGACGCCGAGGTCTGGGTCGGCGCGCTCTGGGAAACCTACAAGAACGACGTCGGCGCGGCGCGCAAGCTCGAGCCGGGACTGATCCAGGCTTACGCGGACGAAGCGGCGGAGGGAATCGGGGCGACGGGCGGGGACCTCGCGCAGTACGCGCTGGCGAGAGGCCTGGTCGACGGCCTGAAGACGCGCCAGGAGTTCGAGGAGATCGTCGCGGAGATCGCCGGCGAAGACGAGGAAACCGGTTTCGCCGGGGTCGAATGGTTGGGATACCTGCCTTACGTCCGTTCCGAGCAGGCAGTGCGCGAGTACGGCGACGAGACGATTGGAGTCATCGTTGCGTCGGGCGAAATCCTGGACGGCGAGCATTCTCCGGGAATCGTCGGCGGCGATTCACTGTCGAAGCTGCTCCGCGAGGCGCGGGAAGACGACGACATCGCGGCCGTCGTGCTCCGGATCGACAGCCCGGGCGGCAGCATCATGGCCTCGGAGGTCATCCGGCGCGAAGTCGCGGCGCTTCGCGCGTCCGGAAAGCCGGTCGTCGCCTCGATGGGAACGGTTGCCGCTTCGGGCGGCTATTACATCGCGATGAACGCCGACCGGATCTTCGCGGCGCCAGCGACGATCACGGGTTCGATCGGGGTCTTCGCCGTGATCCCGACGTTCCAGCGCACGCTCGACAAGATCGGCGTCACGAACGACGGCTTCGGCACGACGAAGCTGTCGGGCCAGACTGACCTCGATCGCGAGCTCGGGCCCGAGGCGAAGCAGATCCTCCAGGCCTCGGTCGAGCACGCCTACCGCACATTCGTGAATAACGTCGCCCTTGCGCGAAAGCGCAGGCCCGAGGAAATCGACAGCCTCGCGCAGGGCCGCGTATGGACCGGCGCCGACGCCAAGGCCGCGGGCATCGTGGATGAACTCGGCGGAGTCGACGAAGCGATTGCCGAGGCGGCGAAACTCGCCGGCCTTGAAGAAGAGTATGACGTTCAGTGGATGGAGCAGGATCTGTCCTGGCGCGACGCGCTCGTCCTGCGGCTGCGTCAATCCGTGGCCTGGTTCGTCGAGGCCGTTGCTCCACGCCGTACGGCCCTGCCGCAACTCGGAATGGCGCTGGAGCGCGCGCGCGCGCTGCTCGCACTCGCTGCGGAAGGCCGGCCGGTCTACCTCTGCTCCTGCCGCGTCGAGTGAGCTAACCCGGAGGGGACTGTCCCCTAGGCGGCCCAGTCGAGGATCACCTTGCCCGACTGGCCGCCGCCCATGGTCTCGAACGCGCGGCCGTAGTCGGCGGCGCCGAAGCGGTGCGTGATCACGCCGCTCACGTCGAGTCCGCTCTGCAGCATCGCGGCCATCTTGTACCAGGTCTCGAACATCTCGCGGCCGTAGATGCCCTTGATGACGATGCCCTTGAAGATCACCTGGTTCCAGTCGATCGCGACTTCCGCAGGCGGAATCCCGAGCAGCGCGACGCTGCCGCCATGGTGCATTACGCGCAGCATGTCGCGGAACGCGGAGGCGTTTCCGGACATCTCGAGTCCGACGTCGAAGCCTTCTTCCATGCCGAGATCGCGCATCGCATCGTCGATGCGTTCGTTCTTCACGTTGAGCGCGCGCGTGGCACCCATGCGGCGCGCGAGCTCGAGCCGGTAGTCGTTGACGTCGGTGATGACGACGTGGCGCGCACCGATGAAGCGCGCAATGGCGACGGCCATGATGCCGATGGGACCCGCGCCGGTTATCAGCACGTCCTCTCCGACCATGTTGAACGAGAGCGCGGCATGGGTCGCGTTGCCGAGCGGGTCGAGGATCGAGGCGATCTCGTCGCCGATGCCGGCCGGCAGGCGGAACACGTTCGAGGACGGCAGCACCATGTATTCGGCGAAGCAACCTGGCCGGTTGACGCCGACGCCCAGCGTGTTGCGGCACAGGTGCCGGCGGCCCGCGCGGCAGTTGCGGCAATGTCCGCAGGTGATGTGACCCTCGCCGGAGACGCGGTCGCCGGCGGCAAGGCCGCGAACTTCGCTGCCGAGCGCCACGATCTCGCCACAGTACTCATGCCCGATCTGCATTGGGACCGGGATCGTGCGGCTTGCCCAGTGGTCCCATTGCCAGATGTGGATGTCGGTTCCGCAGATCGCGGTCTTGCGCATGCGGATCAGCACGTCGTTGGGTCCCGGTTCCGGCTTCGGCAGATCGCCGAGCCAGATGCCGGGCTCCCGGCGCGACTTGATCAATGCCTTCATGAGCGCCTCATTTTCCGGTGATTCCGAGTTCCCGGCCCGCCTGCGCAAAGGCCGCCGCCGCAGTCTCGAGCATCGGGCGCGTGTGGCCTGCGCACATCTGCGTCCGTATCCGCGCCTTGCCCATCGGCACGACCGGAAACGAGAAACCGATCGCATACACGCCGAGTTCGAGCAGGCGGTCGGCCATGCGCACGGCGAGCGCAGCGTCGCCGAGCATGACCGGGATGATCGGGTGTTCGCCGGGCACGAGGCGGAATCCGTCGGCTGCGAGGCGTGCTCGGAACCAGGCCGCGTTCTCCGCGAGCTGCCGGCGGGGCGCCGGCGAGGACTCGAGAAGATCCAGGACAGCGAGCGTTGTCGCCGCGACGACGGGCGCAATCGTGTTCGAGAAAAGGTACGGCCGCGAGCGTTGGCGAAGCCAGGCGATGATCGGCGCGCGCCCGGAAACGTAGCCGCCGCTCGCTCCGCCGAGCGCCTTGCCGAGCGTGCCGGTCAGCACGTCGACGCGTCCCATGACATCACAATGCTCATGGGTGCCGCGTCCGCCCGCGCCCATGAAACCCGTGGCGTGCGAGTCATCGACGATCACCGTCGCGCCATGACGTTCCGCCAGCCCGCAAATACCGGCAAGCGGGGCGATCGTGCCGTCCATGGAGAACACGCCGTCGGTGACGACGAGGCGGGTGCGCGAATCGCGCGCCTCCTTGAGGCGCTTTTCGAGCTCCCCGAGGTCGCCGTTATCGTAGCGCAGCCGCCGGGCCTTCGACAGCCGGATGCCGTCGATGATGCTCGCGTGATTCAGCGCATCCGAGATGATCGCGTCCTTCTCGTCGGTGATCGTCTCGAACAGGCCGCCATTCGCGTCGAAGCAGGACGAATAGAGGATTGTGTCTTCCGTGCCGAGGAAGGCGGACAGGCGCCGCTCGAGCTCGCGGTGCACGGTCTGCGTGCCGCAGATGAAGCGTACCGAAGCCATGCCATAGCCGTAGCGGTCGAGCGCTGCGTGGGCGGCGGCGATGATCGCAGGATGGTCCGCGAGCCCGAGATAGTTGTTGGCGCAGAGATTGACGACTTCGCGGCCGTCCTCGAGGCGGATCACCGGTTCCTGCGGGGACGCGATGATGCGCTCGCGCTTGAAGAGGCCCGCGCTCGCGAGTTCCGCGGTCTGCGATTCGAGCCGGTCGAGCAGGGCCTGGTCCATGCGGGGCGGATTATACCGGCCGTCCGCGCGCCGCCTCGTATAATCGCGGCCGGGAGGAATCTTGAGGACAGCCGAGCGTTCCGCGCAATCGAAGGTGGGCCCTGCGGCGATCGTGGCCTCGCGCGAGGCGCGGCTCTTCATCGCGCTCGCCGGGCTCTTCATCACCAATGCCCTGATTGCCGAGTTCGTCGGCGTCAAGATCTTCGCGCTCGAGGACACGCTCGGCGTCGCACCCTTCGACTGGCGGCTGTTCGGGCAGAGCGGCTCACTGTCCTTCACTGCCGGCGTGATGCTCTGGCCGGTCGTGTTCATCATGACGGACGTCATCAACGAGCATTTCGGCGTTCGCGGCGTCCGGCTCGTCTCCTGGCTCGCCGTCGCCTTCATCGTCTACGCCTTCCTGTTCGCGTACCTCGCGATCGGGCTCGCGCCCGCGAAATGGTGGGTGACGGTCGGCAGCGAGAGCGGCGTTCCCGACATGCAGGCGGCGTTTTCGAGCATCTTCGGCCAGGGTCTTTGGACGATCGGCGGATCGGTCACGGCCTTCCTCGTCGGACAGCTGACTGACGTCGCCATTTTCCAGCGCATCCGCGCCGCAACGGGCGAGCGCTGGATCTGGCTGCGGGCGACCGGCTCGACCGCGGTCTCACAGCTCGTCGACAGCTTCATCGTGTTGTACATCGCCTTCGTGCTCGGCCCGCAGCACTGGCCTATTCCACTTTTTCTCGCGGTCGGTACGGTCAATTACCTCTACAAGATGTCGATGGCGATCACCCTGATTCCGCTTCTCTACCTCGGCCGGCGCCTGATCCGCGACTACCTCGCCGCGCCCGCAACGAGCCGCGCCTGATGCCTCGCCCGCGCACGCCGGAGATCTGCGTCGACGTCGTAATCGAGCTGGAGGACCAGCCGGGCCGGCCGATCGTGCTGATCCGCCGTGGAACACCGCCGGCAGGCCACTCCCTGCCTGGCGGCTTCGTCGATGTCGGCGAGACGGTCGAGCAGGCCGCCGTTCGCGAAGCGCGCGAGGAAACGGGCCTCGATGTCAGGCTGGGAGAGTTGCTCGGCGTCTATTCTGATCCGGCGCGCGATCCGCGCGGGCACACCGTGAGCCTCGTGTACATCGCGACCGCGACCGGTGCCCCCGCTGCCGGCGACGATGCCGCGGATGTCCTCGTGACCGACCCCGAGGCAGCGCCAGCGCTCGTCTTCGATCACGACCGGATACTTGCCGATTACCTCGCCCGGCGGCGGGCCGCCGCTTCACCCCGCGGATAGAATTGCGGCATGAACCAACGCATGGCACCGCCATTCCTGCGCGCCGACGAAGGCGATTTCGAGTCCGCGGCAGGACGGGCGATCAACAGGCATTACCTCGCGGACGAGAAAACAGTCGTGTCGGAGCTGCTGGCGCTCGCACGGCTTCCGGAGGGCGACCGGGAGGCGATACGCCACGGTGCAGCGGATCTCGTCACCGCTGCGCGCGGCCGCCGCGCCGGCAAGAGCGGAATCGAATCCTTTCTCCAGCAATATGGTCTCGCGTCGCAGGAGGGCGTGGTGCTCATGTGCCTTGCCGAGGCGCTTCTCCGCATTCCCGACGCCGACACGGCGGATCGCCTGATCGCCGACAAGATCGCGATCGGCCAGTGGTCGGACTACCTCGGCGAGGCCGATTCACTCTTTGTCAACGCCTCGACCTGGGGCCTCATGCTGACCGGCAGGCTGGTTCGCGATTCCGAGATCGAAATCCGCGACCCGGCCAGTTTCCTGAGGCGCCTGGTCGCACGGCTCGGCGAGCCTGTCGTGCGCACGGCATTCCGCCAGGCGATGCGCATCATGGGCAAGCAGTTCGTGATGGGCCGCGACATCGAGGAGGCGCTGGCGCGCGCGGAATCGGACGAAGGCGCGCGCTATCGCCATACCTACGACATGCTGGGCGAGTCCGCGCTGACGGAAAAGGACGCTCATCGTTACCTCGAGTCGTACCGCGCAGCGATCGAGGCAGTCGGGCGCTCGGTGCGGCCGGGCAGCGAGCCCGCGAGCTGGCCGAGCGTTTCGGTAAAGCTTTCCGCCCTGCACCCGCGCTACGAGTACGGGCGCCAGCGTCAGGTGATCGACGAACTCGGGCCGAGGCTCGAAGCGCTCGCGATCGCGGCGAAATCGGCCGGCATCGCGCTCACCGTGGACGCGGAGGAGGCTGAGCGGCTCGAGCTATCGCTGCGGCTGATCGACCGGCTGCTCGAAACCGACGGGCTTGCCGGCTGGGACGGTCTCGGCCTTGCCGTGCAAGCCTATTCAAAGCGCGCGCCGGATGTCCTGCGCTACCTGCAGCACCGCGCGGACGAGGCCGGGCGCGTGTTGAACGTGCGGCTCGTCAAGGGTGCGTACTGGGACAGCGAAATCAAGCGCGCGCAGGAGCGGGGCCTGCCCGGCTACCCGGTCTATACGCGCAAGCCCAATACGGACGTTGCATATCTCGCCTGCGCGCGGATCCTGATCGAAGGCAGCCGCCGGGTGTATCCGCAGTTCGCGACGCACAATGCGCACACCGCGGTTTCCATCATCCATCTCGCAAAGGCCGGCAAGCGGCAGTTCGAGTTCCAGCGCCTGCACGGAATGGGCGAGGAACTTTACGCCGAGTTGACGGATCCGGCATGCCGCGCCCTGCCATGCCGGGTTTACGCACCCGTCGGCTCGCACGAGGAGCTCCTGCCCTACCTGGTGCGCCGACTGCTCGAGAATGGCGCCAACACGTCGTTCGTCAACCGCATCGTCGACGAGTCGATGCCGGTCGATGAAGTCGTCGGCGACCCGGTCGCGGACGTGGAGCGCGCGGGCAGCGGCCCGCATCCGCGAATTCCGCCGCCGCGCGGCATATTCGGTCCCGAGCGCGCCAATTCGTCGGGCTTCAACCTGCCGGACGGCGGCACGCAGAGCGCGCTCGCCGCGCAGTGCCGCGACGCGCTCTCGCGTCCGCTGCTCTCGCGGCCGATCGTCGGCGGCGAGGAGCAGGACGGCGAACGGCGCCCCTGCCGTTCGCCCTCAGACCTCGATCGGGTGATCGGCGAGGCCATCGATGCCGACGCGGCATTGGCGAAGCGAGCGATCGAGCTCGCCTCGGCCGCCCAGCCCGAGTGGGACCGGGTGCCGGCCGGTACGCGGGCGCGGATGCTCTGCGACGCGGCCGACCGACTCGAGCGCGAGACCGCCCGCTTCGTCGCGATTCTCGTCGCCGAGGGCGGAAAGACGGTGCCGGACTCGATCGCGGAAGTTCGCGAGGCGGTCGATTTCCTGCGCTACTACGCGGCGCGCGCCGAGGAGTCTTTCGGCAAGGCATTGCCGCTGCCCGGACCGACCGGCGAATCGAATCGGCTCGGATTCCGGGGCCGCGGCGCATTCGCCTGCATCAGTCCCTGGAATTTCCCGCTCGCCATCTTCACGGGGCAGGTAACGGCTGCGCTCGCGGCAGGCAACAGCGTCATCGCGAAGCCGGCCGAACAGACGCAGCTCGTCGCGGCAGCAATGGTCCGCCTCCTGCACGCGAGCGGCATTCCGGGCGACGTGCTGCATTTCCTCCCGGGCCGCGGGTCGAAGATCGGGCCAACGCTCACAGGCGACCCGCGCATTGCCGGCGTGGCCTTCACCGGCTCGACGGAGACGGGGCAGCTCATCAATCGCTCGCTGGCCGCGCACGATGGCCCGCTGCCGGTCCTGATCGCGGAAACCGGCGGCCAGAACGCGATGATCGTCGACAGCTCGGCGCTGCCGGAGCAGGTCGTGAACGACGCGGTGACCTCAGCCTTCAACTCGGCGGGCCAGCGCTGCTCGGCGCTCCGCGTGCTCTACGTGCAGGAAGACATCGCGCCGCGCGTGATGGAGCTGCTCGCCGGCGTCATGGACACCCTCGCGATCGGCGACCCGGCGCTGCTTTCGACGGACCTCGGCCCGGTGATCGACGCGGCCTCGCTCAAGACGCTTGAAGAGCACGCGCGCGGGATCGTCCAGGGCGCGCGCTGGCAGCACCGTGCCAGGCTTCCGGCTTCGCTCGCGCGCGGGCACTACTTCGCGCCGCTCGCTGTCGAGATCGACGGCATCGCGCGCCTCGAGCGCGAGGTCTTCGGCCCGATCCTGCACCTCGTGCGGTTCCAGGGCTCACGGATCGACGAAGTCGTGGACCAGATCAACGCGAGCGGTTTCGGGCTGACGCTCGGCGTGCACACGCGCATCGACAGCGTTGCGCGCCGCATCGCCTCGCGCGCCCGCGTCGGCAACGTCTACGTCAATCGCAACATGATCGGCGCGGTCGTCGGCGTGCAACCCTTCGGCGGCTGCGGACTGTCCGGCACCGGCCCGAAAGCCGGCGGCCCACACTACCTTCCGCGATTCGCCACCGAACAAACGGTCACCATCAATACCGCCGCCGTCGGCGGCAACGCGACACTGCTGTCGCTGGGGGAGAGCTGACAAGAAAGGGGAGTGTCCACTTTCTTGTCACATCATCCCCGTCTGCAGCTTCGCCGCCTCCGACATCATCGACTGGTTCCACGGCGGGTCGAAGACGAGCTCGACATCGGCACTGCGGATCGTCGGGATCAGCTTGAGCTTGTCCCGAATGTCCGCGACGAGCACCTCGCCCATGCCGCACCCGGGCGCAGTGAGCGTCAGCTTGACTGCGACATCGCGCGTGCCGTCGGGTGCCGGCTTGATGCTGCAGTCGTAGACGAGGCCGAGGTCGACGATGTTGATCGGAATCTCGGGGTCGAAGCAGGTCCGCAACTGGTCCCACACGACCCGATTGACGTCGTCGTCCGTCGCGCCCGCGGGCAGTTCCGGAGCCCGCAGGGGCTCCTTCCCGATCGCGTCGCCATCGACGCCCGCGATGCGGAACAGATTTCCTTCAACGTAAACCGTAAAGCTGCCGCCAAGCGCCTGCGTGATATAGCCGACGCTGCCCGTCTTCAGCTTGATCTCGACGCCGGCCGGCACGATCACGGCCCTCACGTCGCGGCTGACAACGATCGGCTCATGTCCAGCGTGGCGCATGCTCACTCGGTCGTGACGGGCTGCGGGCTGCCGGCGAGGGCCGCACTCAGGGTGTGCCAGCAGAGGCTTGCGCACTTGACGCGTGCAGGAAACGCGCGGACGCCCGCGAGCGCCGCAAGCTTGCCGAGCTGCGCGGAATCCGACGTTTCCGCCGTCAGCATGCGATGCACGGCGCTGAAGAGCTCGGCCGTCTCAGCCCGTGTCCTGCCCTTAACCGCCTCGCTCATCAGCGAGGCCGAAGCCGTAGAGATCGCACAGCCGCTGCCCTCGAATCGCAGATCGCGGATCACGTCGCCTGCGACCTCGACGTCGAGGCGAAGCCGGTCGCCGCAGAGCGGATTGTCGCCCTCCGCCTGATGCGTGGCCGCGGGCAGCCGGCCCCGATTCCGCGGGCTGCGGTTGTGGTCCACGATCACGTCGCGATAGAGGTCGGCGAGGTCCATCAGCGCAGCATCCGGATGGCGCCGAGGAGTGCGGCGTGCAGGGCATCGATCTCCTCGCGCGTGTTGTAGAGCGCGAAGGACGCACGCGTCGTCGCGGGCACGCCGAAGAATTCCATGACGGGCATCGCGCAATGATGCCCGGTCCGCACGGCAATGCCGCGTGAGTCGAGCACGGTGCCGAGATCATGCGGGTGGATGCCCTCGACCGCGAACGACACCAGGCTGCTCTTAACCGGCGCAGTTCCAATTAGCGTGAGTCCCGATATTCCCGCAAGCTTTGCCGTGGCATAGGCGAGGAGATCGTGCTCGTGCACGGCGATCCGCTCGTGGCCGATGCCGGCGATGTAATCGATCGCGGCGCCGAGGCCGACTGCACCGCCGATGTTCGGCGTACCGGCCTCGAAGCGATGCGGCAGGTGATTCCAGGTCGAGCCCGCGAAGGAGACGGACAGGATCATGTCGCCGCCGCCTTGCCAGGGCGGCATCGCCGCAAGCAGGGATTCGCGGGCGTGCAGCACGCCGATGCCGGTCGGCCCGTACATCTTGTGTGCTGAGAACGCGTAGAAGTCGCTGCCAAGCGCCTGCACGTCGACCGGCAGGTGGGGTACGGCCTGTGCCCCGTCGACGACCGTCGCGATGCCGCGCTCCCGCGCCGCGGCGATGAAGCGATCGATCGGGAGCACGGTTCCGAGCGCATTCGAAACATGCGCCAACGCGACGATGCGCGTATTTGGCCCCAGCACTGCAAGGTAGGCGTCGAAGTCGACGACGCCTCTCCGGTCGATCGGCACGACACGAAGCTTCGCCCCCGTCTGCCCGCACAAGAGCTGCCAGGGCACGATGTTCGAGTGATGCTCGAGATGCGACACGACGATTTCGTCGCCGGGAGCGAGACGGGGACGGCCGTAGGACTGTGCGACGAGGTTGATCGCCTCGGTCGTGCCCCGAACGAAGATGATCTCCGCGGTCGAGGCCGCGTTGATGAAGCGTCGCGTCTTTTCGCGGGCGCCTTCGTACAGCGCGGTCGCTTCCTGGGAAAGCGTGTGCACTGCGCGATGCACGTTGGCGTGGTGGTCCCGGGCGTAGCCGGCGACCGCATCGATGACCGCGGAAGGCTGCTGTGCGGAGGCTGCATTGTCCAGGTAGCACAGCGGATGGCCGTTGACCCGGCGCGCGAGCACCGGGAAGTCGCCGCGGATGCGGGCGAGGTCAAGCGTGATCGCGGATTCGCGGACGGCGGCCATCAGCCGAGTTCCCGCATCAGTTCACGGTCCGGCAGCGCGCCTGCGAGCAGCATTTCTGCGGCGGCCCGCACCGGCGCAAGCGGCAGTCGCCGCGTCACCTCGCGGCAGAACGCAAACGTCAGGAGCGCGCGCGCAGTCTCCGGGTCGAGGCCGCGGGACACGAGGTAAAAGAGCTGTTCGGGGTCGAGCGTGCCGGTCGTCGCGCCGTGACGGCACTGGACCTCATCCACCAGGATCTCGAGTTGCGGCCGCGCATTGATCTCCGCGAGCGGCGTCAGTAGAAGGTTTCGGCTCGACTGGATCGCATTCGCGCCCCGCGCGGTCGGCTGCACGACGATCTTGCCGTTGAACGCACCGCGGCCGCGGCCGGCCGCGATGCCGCGGTAGTCCTGCGTCGTTTCCGTCGCGGGGCCGACGTGGGTGATCGCCGTATGCAGGTCGACCTGCCGGTCTCCGTCCGCGAGAAAGAGTCCATCGAGGCGGCAGGCCGCGTCCCGTCCCTCGAGCGCTAGGCGGAGATTCGAGCGGACCAGCCGCCCGCCAAGCACAAGCAGATGCTGCTCGTAGCGGCTGCCGCCGGCGAGGCGCGCGACCCAGGTCTCGATCTGGGCCGCTGCCGGCGAATGCTCGTGCAGTCGCAGGTGCGTGACGACAGAAGACTCGCCGAGCGTCAGTTCCGCCGCGAGATTGCCAAGCGCCGCCGCGCCGCCCAGCGCGACGAAATGCTCCACGAGCGTGAACCGCGCGCCGCTTCCCGCCTCGATCACGACCCTGGATTGATGGACCGCAGGCGCGGCCGCGGTCGCAAGGTGAACGAGGTAGAGCGGCTCGGCAATCTCCATGCCCGGCGCAACCCGGATGAGGACGCCGCCCGTGGCCAGGGCGTCCGCGAGGAGTGCGAACCGGTCATCAGCGTCCTCTCCCGGGGCGCGCAGCATTGCGAGCGCTGACTGCGGGTCGCGTTCGAGGAGGACGCCGAGATCGATGATTTCGAGGCCAGCCGGGACATCACGGCCCGAGCAACGCGGCTCGTAGCGGCCGTCGGCAAGGACCACGCGGTGAGCGTGTTCGAGCGGCAGCATCCGCGGCGCGAGGGCGGCGGCGTCCACTGTCGCAGTTGGTGATACGTCGAACGGATACTCCGCGATGCGGGAATGGTCGAGGTACTTCCAGTTTTCATCGCCCCGGCCGGGCAGTCCGCGCGATGCGATCGTGTCGAACGCACGCTTGCGGCGACGCGCCCAGGCGGGGCCGCGCGCGGGCGGGTTCGCGAGCCCCGCCTCGGCGGCGGCAATGCGCTCGACCGGACCCATAGCGGTCATGCAGCCGCCGTTCCTTCGCGGAGCCAGTCATAGCCACGGCGTTCGAGTTCGAGCGCGAGCTCGCGGCCGCCGCTTCGGACGATCTTCCCGCCCGCGAGCACGTGCACGCGATCCGGAACGACGTGATCGAGCAGTCGCTGGTAGTGCGTCACGAGCACGATCGCGCGGTCCGGCGAGCGGAGCTTGTTGACGCCGTCCGCGACGACCTTCAACGCGTCGATGTCGAGCCCGGAGTCGGTTTCGTCGAGGAGCGAGAGCGTCGGCTGCAGGAGGCTCATCTGCAGGATCTCATTGCGCTTCTTCTCGCCGCCCGAGAAGCCTTCGTTGACCCCCCGGTTCAGGAGCCGCTCGTCCATGCGCATTTCCGCGAGCTTGCCGCGCACCAGGTTCAGGAACTCGAAGGCATCGAGCTCCGGCTCTCCGCGATGCCTGCGAAGCGCGTTCAGCGAGGCCTTCAGAAGGTATACGTTGTTGACACCCGGAATCTCGACCGGATACTGGAATGCAAGGAAGAGTCCCTCGCGAGCGCGTTCCTCGGGCGCCATCGCGAAGAGGTCGCGTCCGAGGTAGGTCGCTGATCCCGACAGGACCTCGAAACCCGGGCGGCCGGCGAGTACGCCGGTGAGCGTGCTCTTGCCGGAGCCGTTCGGTCCCATGATCGCGTGCACTTCGCCGGCGCGCACTGCGAGCGAAAGCCCGTCCAGTATCAGCCGCTCGCCGGCCCGCACCCGCAGGTCGTTCACCTCGAGAATCGAGCTCCTGGCGCCCCTCATCCCACCGCTCCTTCGAGGCTCACCGCCAGCAGATTCTGGGCCTCGACCGCGAACTCCATCGGCAGCTCGCGGAACACCTGGCGGCAGAAGCCATTGACGATCATGTTGACCGCGTCCTCGGCCGATATGCCGCGCTGCAGGCAGTAAAAGAGCTGGTCATCAGAGATCTTCGAAGTCGTGGCTTCGTGCTCGACGACAGCCGTCGGGTTCTTCACCTCGATGTAAGGGAAGGTGTGCGCGCCGCAATGCGGTCCCATCAGCAGCGAATCGCATTGCGTGTGGTTGCGCGCGCCGTCGGCGCCCGGCAGCACCTTGACGAGCCCGCGGTAGGCGTTCTGCCCGTGGCCCGCCGAGATGCCCTTCGAGATGATCGTCGACGTCGTGTTGCGGCCCATGTGGATCATCTTGGTGCCGGTGTCGGCCTGCTGGCGGTGATTCGCGAGCGCGACCGAGTGGAATGCACCCGACGAGCCGTCGCCGCGCAGGATGCAGCTCGGGTATTTCCAGGTAATGGCCGAGCCGGTCTCGACCTGCGTCCACGAGATCTTCGAGTTGCGACCGCGGCAGTCGCCGCGCTTGGTGACGAAGTTGTAGATGCCGCCGACGCCGTTCTCGTCGCCGGGATACCAGTTCTGGACCGTCGAGTACTTGATCTCGGCGTCGTCGAGGGCGATCAGCTCGACGACTGCCGCGTGGAGCTGGTTTTCGTCGCGCATTGGTGCAGTGCAGCCTTCCAGGTAGCTCACATACGCCCCATCCTCCGCGATGATCAGCGTTCGCTCGAATTGCCCAGTCTTCGACGCGTTGATGCGGAAGTAGGTCGAGAGCTCCATCGGGCAGCGCACCCCCTTCGGCACGTAGACGAAGGAACCGTCGGTGAACACAGCCGAATTCAGTGCCGCGTAGAAATTGTCGCCGATCGGCACAACGGTGCCGAGATAGCGCTCGATCAGCTCCGGGTGCTTCTGCACGGCCTCCGAGAACGGGCAGAAGATGACCCCGGCCTCGGCGAGCTTTTCCTTGAACGTGGTCGCGACCGACACGCTGTCGAACACCGCGTCGACCGCAACCCCTGCGAGGCGCGCGCGCTCATGCAGCGGAATGCCGAGCTTGTCGTAGGTCTCGAGCAGCTTCGGGTCGACTTCTGCGAGCGACTTGGGGCCATCCGTCCGCTGCCTGGGCGCCGAGTAATAGGAGATCGCCTGGAAGTCGATCGGCCGGTAGTGGACGTGGGCCCAGGTCGGCACCTCCATGCGCGACCACCGCCGGAAAGCCTTGAGCCGCCAGTCGAGCATGAACGCCGGCTCGTTCTTCTTTCCGGAAATGAGGCGGATGACGTCTTCGTCGAGGCCCGGCGCGACCGTGTCGCTCGCGATGTCCGTCACGAAGCCGTGGCGGTACTTGCGGGCGACCAGCGATTCGAGTTCGGGTTGCTTGGCCGACATGTTGCAATCCCTCAGCCGCGCGCCGGGCTGCGGGCAGGCGCGGCGCCCCGCGAGAAATCGGGTGTCGCGAACTGGGCGTCGCGGCGCACGAGCTGATCGAGGCTTACGTCGACGAGCGCCCGGCGGATCGCCCGGCTGATGCGCTGCCAGCCCTGGCCCACGAGGCAGGTCGCCTCGATGTCGCAGTTGCCCGCGCCGCTCGCGCACTCGGTCAGTGCAACGGGTCCCTCGACCGCGTCGATGATCTCTGCCGCATTGATGGAGGAGGCTGGCCGCGCGAGCTGGTACCCGCCGTGAGCGCCGCGAACCGAGCGCACGAGGCCCGCGTGCTGAAGTTCCTTGAGGAGCTTGCTGACGGTGGGAAGGCCGATGTGAGTGCGTTCCGCGATGTCGGCCGCACTGGCGAGGGCGCCTCCGCCGAGGCTGGCCAGGATCACGGTCGCGTAGTCTGTCAGGCGGCTGATGCGCAACATGGGGTCGGTCTCCGGGAGCCTGGAATTAAACAGTACGATTTTAGTACTATTACCGCCCGGGCGGTAGTGGCCGCCTCGCTCTGGTATTCTTCGCGCCCGGATTTCGGAGGGTCGTGACGACATGGACAGCAAGGAACTCGATACGAACGCGGCGGCAATGGTCGCGCCCGGCAAGGGCATCCTCGCGGCAGATGAATCGACCGGGACGATCAAGAAGCGCTTTGACAAGATCGGCCTCGAGTCGTCTTTCGAGGCGCGACGCGCCTACCGGGAGCTGCTGTTCACCGCGCCCGAGGCCGACAAGTACATTTCCGGCGTAATCCTCTACGACGAGACGATCCGCCAGCAGACCGCAGACGGCAAGCCGTTTCCACAGCTGCTTGCCTCGCGCGGCATCCTCCCGGGCATCAAGGTCGACGCAGGCGCCAAGGCGCTCGCCGGCTTCCCGGGCGAGACCGTCACGGAAGGGCTCGACGGCCTGCGTGAGCGCCTTGCGGAATACCATGGGCTCGGCGCGCGATTCGCGAAGTGGCGTGCCGTGATCGACGTCGGCGCCTCCATCCCGACGAATGCCTGCCTCGTGGCCAATGCGGAAGCGCTCGCCCGTTACGCCGCGCTCTGCCAGGAGGCCAGGATCGTCCCGATCGTGGAACCCGAGGTCCTGATGGATGGCGACCACACGATCGAACGCTGCGAGGAAGTCACGGATGCGACGCTCGAGATCGTTTTCGACGCGTTGTTCCTGCACCGCGTGCGCCTCGAAGGCATGGTGCTGAAGCCGAACATGGTAATAGCCGGCAAGAAGTGCCCGAAGCAGTCGCGGCCGGAGCAGGTGGCGGAAGCGACGGTGCGGTGCCTGCGCCGTCGCGTGCCAGCGGCGGTTCCGGGGATCGCATTCCTGTCGGGTGGCCAGAGCGAAGCGGTAGCGACCCTTCATCTCTCGCTCATGAATCGTCTCGGCAAGCTGCCGTGGGAGCTTTCCTTCAGCTACGGCCGTGCGCTGCAGCAGAGCACGCTCGACGCCTGGAAGGGCACTCCGGGCAATGTCGCCACGGCCCAGAAAGTCTTCCAGCGCAGGGCGAGGCTCAACGGCCTCGCGCGCGACGGAAGCTACGAAGCCGCGATGGAACAGGCCGCGGCTTAGGCCGCTGCCCCGGGCGCCTGGCTTGGCTTCCGAAGAGAGTCGCGCGCCCGGCGCGTTGGTTCGCGTCCGCGGCCTCCGCTACAGTGCAGGCCGCCGCGAAATTTTCGCGGGCGTCGATCTCGATTTTCCGCGAGGATCAGTCACGGCCGTCATGGGCCCGAGCGGCAGCGGCAAGACGACGCTGCTTCGCCTCATCACGGGACAGGCCCAAGCGGATCGTGGTCTTGTCGAGTTCGACGGCCGCAATGTCGCCACCCTTTCCCGCGGCGAACTGTTCCGCATGCGCCGCCGCATGGGCATGCTGTTCCAGAATGGCGCGCTGCTGACCGATTTCGACGTCTACGAGAACATCGCGTTTCCGCTGCGCGAACACACGCGCCTGCCGGAACGGCTCGTCCGTCACATCGTCCTGACAAAGCTGCAGGCCGTGGGACTTCGCGGTGCCGCGCGCCTCATGCCGGCGGAACTCTCCGGCGGCATGGCGAGGAGAGTCGCGCTCGCGCGCGCGATCGTGATGGATCCCGAACTCCTGATCTACGATGAGCCTTTCGTCGGCCTCGACCCGATCTCGATGGGCGTCGTGTTGCGGCTCATCCGCCGCCTCAATGACACGCTCGGCGTCACGAGCATCGTCGTGTCGCACGACGTGCGCGAGATCATCGCGGTCGCCGACTGCTGCCACCTGCTCTCGGGCGGACGGATCATCGCGAGCGGTTCGCCGAAGGAGGTTGCCGCCAGCGACAGCGAGGAAGTCCGCCAGTTCATGCACGGCCAGCCCGACGGGCCCGTGCCGTTCCATTATCCGGCGTCCGACTACGCGGAGCATGTCCGCCAGGTGCGCTGAATGGCCACATCGGTTCTCCGCGAATTGCACGAAAGCGTGGAGGACGCACTCCGCGCGCTCGGTGCGTACACGCTGTTCGCGGGCCGCCTCGCGGCGGAAACCCCGCGCGCGCTGCTGCGTTTCCGGCTCGTCGTCGAGCAGGTGCACAACACGGGCGCGCTGTCGCTCGTGATCATCATGATGTCGGGCCTTTTCGTCGGCATGGTGCTCGGACTGCAGGGTTTCGACCTGCTCGAGCGCTTCGGTTCCGAGGAATCGCTCGGCTCGGCCGCGGCGCTCGGCCTCCTGAAGGAACTCGGGCCGGTCATCACGGCCCTGCTGTTCGCGGGCCGGGCGGGCACGGCACTCGCCTCTGAGCTCGGATTGATGCGCGCAACCGACCAGCTGGCGGCGATCGAGATGATGGCGGTCGACCCGGTGCGGCGCGTCGTCATGCCGCGCTTCCTCGGCGGCATCATCTCGATGCCGCTGCTGGCCGCGATCTTCAGCATGATCGGGCTGTACGGAGCCCAGCTCGTCGGCGTACAGCTGATGGGCGTCGACCAGGGCCAGTTCTGGTCGCAGATGCGGGGCGCGGTCGAGTTCGACGACGTGATGGAGGGTGTGCTGAAGAGCGTCGTGTTCGGAATAGCCTGCAGCCTCGTCGCGGTTTACGAGGGCTATCATTCGATGCCGACCGCGGAGGGCGTGGGTCGCGCGACGACGCGGACTGTCGTGATTTCATCGGTCAGCATCCTCCTGCTGGACTACATGCTGACCGCAGTGATGCTTTAAGGAGTTGGACATGCGCCAGACACGGGCCATCGAACTCGGGACAGGGCTTTTCGTGCTGCTCGGATTCGCGGCGCTCTTCTTCCTGGTCACCCAGATCACGAGCCGGGAATTCGGGCTCGGCGAAGGCGGGTACCAGCTGACGGCATCTTTCGAGCAAGTGGGCAGCCTGAAGCCCGGCGCGCCGGTCTCGATGTCCGGAGTGACGATCGGCCGCGTGGAGTCGATCGCCTACGACTTCAACGAGTACCGCGCGCGCGTGGCGCTTCGCATCGAGCCTTCGTACGACCGTATTCCCGACGACAGCGACGCGGGCATCCTGACCGCGGGCCTTCTCGGCGGCCAGTACATCGGAATCGGGCCCGGAAGCTCGGAAACCTTTTTCAGGGATGGCGATCGAATAGAGTTCACGCAATCGGCCATCGTGCTCGAGAACCTGATCAGCAAATTCCTGTTCTCGAAGGCCGCGGAACAACAGCCGGCGGAGGAAACCGCCCAGGAAGCCACGAAATGACCCGACGCCTCGCATTCATCATCGCAACGATCGCCGCGCTCGCTGCCCTCGTGGGCGTCGCGCGGGCGGCCGAGAGCGTACCGGGCCCGTCGCCGCAGGAGCTGATCGAAACGACGGCGCGCCGCCTGCTCGAGGCGCTCGACGCGGACCGCGAACTCGCCCGCAAGGATCCGGCCCGGGTGCGCAACCTCGTGGACGAAATCCTGCTGCCGCATTTCGACACCGATTACTCGGCGCGCCTCGTGCTCGGCAAGCACTGGCGGACCGCGACGCCCGAACAGAGGCAGCGCTTCATCGATGCGTTCTACCAGTCGCTGCTCAGGAACTATGGCGCGGCGCTCGCCGAGTTCACGGCGGACCGCATGACAGTCCTGCCATTCCGCGGTGACGTCAGTTCGGGCCAGGCCAGCGTCCGGACCGAGGTCAAGCGCAGCAATGGCCAGCGCGTTCCGGTCAATTACACGCTGCGCGCGACTCCGGGGGGTTGGAAGGCCTGGGACGTCACAATCGAGGGAATTTCCTACGTGCGGAATTTCCGTAACGACGTCGGCGCCGAGGTGGACCAGACCGGGTTGCCGGCGGTCATCGAGCGGCTCGAAAAGGAAAATCGCGGTGGCGCGGCGAAAACTGCGCGCTGACGGGGCCGCCGAGCCCGGGCGGCTGAGCTCTGCGGGGTCCGGCATCTTCGAGCTATCCGGCGACGTCGGATTCGACGACGCCGCGCGGCTCCTACGCGAGGGCGACGCAGCGTTCGGCGACCTCAAGCAGGCGGAAATCGATCTCGCGCAGGTCGCGCGGGTCGACAGCGCGGGTCTTGCGCTCCTGCTCGAATGGTCGGTCGCGGCGCGTGCCGCGGGCAGGGCGCTTCGCTACCGAAACGTGCCGCCAGCGATCGCTTCGCTCGCCGGCATCAGCGATGTCGCGGAGCTGCTTGCGCCGGTCGCCGGCGTCTGATCTTCCGGCGGCAATACATCGTCGAACTCGCCCGGATCTTCGAGCGGCGCATCGTCCACGACTTCCCCGTCCTTGACCTGGTACTCGCGGCGCTGCAGCCAGGCATTACGTATGAATGCGTAACGGTCGAATGCGGAATCGAACGATGGGTCGAAGGGCAGCAGCTCAGAGCGGCGATGGACGATTGAAAGCACGCCGAGCGACCACTGCTCGGTGTCGTTGAGGCTCGCCCGCGTCCGGATGTCGGTGTAGCCGTCGGCGACGATCGACGGCGCGTCGCGTATCGTCGAAGGCCCGAGCAGCGGCACCACGAGGTAAGGCCCGGACGGCACGCCCCAGCGGCCGAGCGTCTGGCCGAAGTCTTCGTCATTGCGCGGAATTCCGATCGAGGAAGCCGGATCGAACAGTCCCCCAATCCCGAGCGTCGTGTTGACCGCGAAGCGGCCGAGGTCAATCAAAGCGTCCTTGATCTTGAGCTGCAGCAGGTCGTTGACGATCGTCGTCGGAAACGCGAGGTTTTCGAGGACGTTGTCGATACCGTTCTGGACGGGCTCCGGCAGGTGCTCGCGGTAGGCGGTCGCCACGGGTTTCAGCACTGCGCGGTCGATCGCATTGTTGAACCTGTAGGTCGCGCGATTCATGCGCTCGAGCGGGTCGCCGGGCGTACCCATGCCGGTCGTGGCGCAGCCGGCGAGCAGGCAGGCGAGCAATGCGCCGGCGACGGCGCGGATCATGAAGGACATTGGCATTTCCCGCTTCGGTTCCGGCCGCAATTCTAGCTTTCACCGCGGCTTTCGGGGTCGGGGCCCTGGGCTTCCGCGACTTCGCGCGCGCGCTTGCCCTTGGGCAGGTATTCCTGGAGCTCGCGGATTCGCGCATCGAATCGCTCGCGCTGGACGGCGTTGATGCCTGGCACCGCCTGCGCAAGGCGCAGCTGGTTGATCGCGAGCGCGAGGTCTCCGCTGATCACGTGGAACTCCGACATGTAGTAATAGGAATCGGCGACGTCGCCAGCCGCATTGGCTGCGATCGCCGTGAACCGCGCCTGTTCGGCAGTCGGCGGCGTATTGTTGAAGAGATCGAGGAGCACGACGTGCGCCCGCTTCGGGTCGCCCGCGCGCAGCAGCGTCTCCGCGTAGCGCATGGTCACGGGCACGCTGCGGGGGAACAGCTTCATCGCGTTCTCGAGCGTTTCGCGCGACGCATCCGTCCGTCCGGCCGCAAGCTCGGCCTGCCCGAGCGCGGTGTGATAAAGCGTGACATCCGGGCGCCGGTCGCGCAGGGCCTCGAGCGCCGGGATGGCTTCGTCGGCGGCTCCGGCACGGACGAGGGCGAGCGCGCGGCCGTACTGTTCAGCGTCGGTTGAAGGAAAATCGGCGCTCTTCGCCGCCGGGTAGAGGTCGCGAAGCTGGGCCTCCTGCGAGAGTGTCTCGAGCTCGAGCCGGTCCCGGATCAGCGCATAGCTGGTACTGTCCGGCGTGCGCGGGCGTTCCATCCGGCTCGCGCGGTCGCGCGTCTCGGCGATGCGCTCGCTGGTGACTGGATGGGTGCGAAGGAGAGCCGGGATGTTCCGGCCTGCGCCGCCCATGCGCTGCTGCATGGTGCCGAAGAATTCCGGCATCGCCACAGGATCGAAACCCGATGACGCGAGGATGTTGATGCCAACGCGATCCGCCTCGGCCTCGTTGGCCCGCGTGTAGTTGATCTGGCTCTGGGCCGCGAGGCCCTGGGCTGCGGTCACGGAGCCTAGAACGGCGTCGGTCGGTACGCCTGTGGTCGCGCCGATCAGGATCGCGGCGAGCATTGCGGCCGCCGACGCGAGGTTTGCGCGCCCGGCATTCTGGAGCGAGCGCGCGATGTGGCGTTGCGTCACATGCGCGATCTCGTGGGCGAGGACGCCCGCCAGTTCCGCTTCGCTGCGGGTCGCCTTCACGAGCCCGGCATTGACGCCGATGAATCCGCCGGGCAGCGCGAACGCGTTGATGCTCGAGTCCCTGACGGCGAAGAACGTGAACCGGTGCGCTCCCTCGTGCGCCTGGCTCGCGAGTCGCATGCCGAGGGACTGGAGGTATTCGTTGATTTCGGGGTCGTCGACGATTTGCCCGGCGTCCCTGAGGCTTCGCATGATCATCAGCCCGATCTTGTACTCATCGGCCAGCGAAAGCGTCGTGCTCGCGGGCGTGCCGATGTCGGGCAGGTCCGCGGTCGCCTGCGCGGCCGCCTGCGGAATGCCGGCTGCAAGCTGCAACATCAAGACCACGGCCAAGGCGCGCATCGGGGAGTTCCTGGCGGAATTGCCGGTTCGACCGCGAACGGCAGGCATCGTTCGCCGCCCTTCGCTCAGAGCGCTTCCGAGGCGAAATCGGCGAGTCGCGAGCGCTCGCCGCGCACGAGCGTCACGTGGCCCGCATGCTTCCAGCCGCGGAAACGGTTCACGACGAAGGTAAGGCCCGACGTCGTTTCGGTGAGGTAGGGAGTGTCAATCTGCGCGATGTTGCCGAGACAGACGAGCTTTGTGCCGGGCCCGGCGCGCGTGACGAGCGCCTTCATCTGCTTCGACGTGAGGTTCTGCGCCTCGTCGAGGATCAGGTAGCGGTTCAGGAATGTCCGCCCGCGCATGAAATTGAGCGAGCGGATCTTGATGCGGTGACGCAGCAGGTCCTGCGTCGCGGCGCGTCCCCAGCTGCCGCCCTCCTGGCCCTGCGTCAGCACCTCGAGGTTGTCCATCAGCGCGCCCATCCAGGGCTCCATCTTTTCCTCCTCGGTGCCGGGCAGGAAGCCGATGTCCTCGCCGAGCGGGATCGTCACGCGTGTCATGATGATCTCGCTAAAGCGGTTCGTGTCGAGCGTCTGCGCGAGCCCGGCAGCGAGCGTCAGCAGCGTCTTACCCGTGCCGGCCGGGCCGAGGATCGTCACGAAATCGATGTCGGGATCGAGCAGCAGGTTGAGCGCGAGGTTCTGCTCGCGATTGCGCGCCGTGATGCCCCACACGCCGTGGCGCTCGCTGCGAAAATCGCGCGTTACCTCGAGCGTCGCAACCTCACCGTCGATCGAGCGCACGATCGCCTCGAAGCCGTCGTTCTTGGCGTCGTAAATGAACTGGTTCGGGTGCCATTCGTTTACGAGCGGTCCGCGCACGCGGTAGTAGGTGCGGGACTGATCGTGCCAGGACTCGACGTTGTTGCCGTGCGTCTCCCAGAAATCCGCCGGAAGCGCAGTCACACCCGTGAAAAGCAGGTCGGCGTCCTCGATCGTGCGGTCGTTGTAGTAATCCTCCGCGTGGACGCCGAGGATCGCCGCCTTGATGCGCAGGTTGATGTCTTTCGAGACGAGTGTAACTCTCGTGCCAGGCAATTCCATTTGCAGCGCGAGCGTGTAGCCGAGCAGCGCATTGTCGATGCCGCGGCCGGGCAGGGTGTCTGGCAGCCCGGCCGCGAGGCGCCTTGTCTGGAAGAACAGCCGGCCGGATGGCGGCTTCTTGCCGTGGTTTCCGGAGCGGCCGACTGGCAGCTCGAGTCCGAGGTCGATCTGCTCCTTGGTCGCGTTCGCCATCAGCTCATCGAGGAAACGGCTCACCTGACGCACGTTCCTTGCGGACTCGGAGAGTCCCTTCTTGCCCGCGTCGAGCTCCTCGAGCACGCCCATCGGCAGGTAGATGTCGTGCTCCTCGAACCGGAACACGGCCGCGGGATCGTGCATCAGCACGTTCGTGTCCAGCACGAAAGCGCGGCGCGCACCCTTGACAGGCCTGCTCTTCACCATCGGCTCAGAGCTCGCGGGCCGCGGCGAGAACTTCGGCGGCATGGCCCGCCACGCGGACCTTGCGCCACTCGCGGCGCAGCGCGCCGCCCGCGTCTATCAGAAAGGTGCTTCTCTCTATTCCCATCATCTTCCTGCCGTACATGTTCTTCTCTTTCCAGACGCCGAAGAGGCCTGCGACTGAATGGTCCTCGTCCGAGCCCAGCTCGAACGGGAACTTCACCTTGTCCTTGAACCGCCGGTGCGACTCGAGCGTGTCCGTCGAGATGCCGAGTATCCGTGTGCGGGCGCGCCTGAATGCCGGCGCGAGGTCGCGGAAATCACTGCCTTCCAGCGTACAGCCCGGCGTGTTGTCGCGCGGGTAGAAGTAGATGACGAGGTTCTCGCCGGGCTTGCCGCCCGTGCGGAACTCGCCCGCCGTCGTCGGAATCGAGAATTTCGGCGCCTTCGCGCCCGGCTTGACCGCTGCCATCGCCTCAGTTCTTCACCGGCTCGAGTATGGCGTCGAGGTTCGACTGGTCGCAGAAATCCATGAACTCCTCGCGCAGCGCCCCGACGTGGATGCGGGACGGCACGTTCACGACCATGTAGACGGAGAACATCTGGGCGCCGGTGTGCGCGGCGGCGTAACTCCGAGTCGAAAGCTCGCCGATGTCGATGCCGCGCGCGGCGAAGAATCCGGAGAGGCCGGAGACGATGCCGGCCTGGTCTATGCAGACGACATCGACCGAGTAGGGGACCATGTCCTCGCGCACGGCGCGCTGCGTGGTGCGCCGGACCTGGATCGTGACGCCCGACGTCTCGGCCAGCTTGCCGAGGTCGGTCTCGATCCGCGCGATCGAATGCCAATTGCCCGCGACCAGCAGCAGCATCGCGAAATCGGAGCCGAGGGCCGTCATGCGGCTCTCGCTGATGCTGCCGCCGCAGTCCGCCACGACCTTCGAGAGGTCGTGGACCAGACCGATGCGATCGTCGCCGATGGCAGAGATTGCGATGAACTGTTTCATGCGGGGAAAAAGGGGGCGTGACGCGGAGTGTACCGGGATCGGATGGGTGATGATATCGCCGAGTCCGCTCACCTTGCGCCGACGAGGCGTGCGCCATTACGATCCCGCCTCCGGTGCCGGCCACTCGGCCGGGGGGTGACATGTTCCGCGGCAGCCTGGTTGCGCTCGTGACGCCGATGACGGAGTCCGGCGACGTTGATCACGTCGCATTCGGTCGCCTGCTCGACTGGCACGCCCGCGAAGGAAGCGAAGGCGTTGTGATCGGAGGAACGACCGGAGAATCCGCGACCATGACGGCGGCGGAATCGGCGGAGCTGATTCAGATCGCCGTGCAGCGGGTCGGCGGCCGCCTTCCCGTGATCGCGGGAACTGGAGGCAGCTCGACCGCGCAGTCGGTCGAGAGGACGCGCACGGCCTGCGAACTGGGCGCGGACGGCGTGCTCGTCGTCACGCCTTATTACAACCGGCCGCCGCAGGAGGGCTTGTACCGGCACTTCAGCGTGGTCGCGGATGCCTCGAGCGTTCCGCTCATCCTCTACAACGTTCCCTCGCGTACGGCCTGCGACCTGCTGCCCGAAACGGTCGAGCGCCTGTCCGGGCACCCGCAGATCATCGGCATCAAGGAAGCGACCGGCAACCTCGCGCGAGGCAAGGAAATCCTCGAGCGCTGCGGCGACGATTTTCTCCTGCTGTCGGGCGATGATGCGACTTGCCGCAAGTTGATCGGCGCAGGCGCGCAGGGTGTCATCACGGTTACCGGCAATGTCGCGCCGCGCCTGATGCACGAGATGGTCGAAGCGGCGCTGCTCGATGACCAGGAAGGCGCTCGGGAACTCGACGAGCGACTTGCGGGTCTTCACACTGCGCTATTCGTCGAGTCGAACCCGATTCCCGCCAAGTGGGCCCTCGGGAGGCTCGGGCTGATCGGGGCGGGTATACGGTTGCCGCTCGTCGGCCTGTCGGAAGCGCACCATGCAACCGTTCTCGCGGCCATGCGCCGTGCCGGAGTGATTGAATGACGATTCGCATGCTGCTCTTCGCGTCGATCGCGGCAACGCTGACGCTCTCCGGCTGCGGCGTGCTTCCCGACGCCTATTCGGGTTGCAATGAGGCGCAGCCCTACCAGACCGCGAAGGAGATGGATCCCTTGCGTGTCCCCGCGGGCGCGGACCAGCCGGACACGCGCAATGCGCTCAAGATCCCGGTGGCGAAGTCGCCGGAGCTTCCGCGCGAGCCGGAAACCTGCCTCGATCACCCGCCCGTCCTCGCGACCAAATCGGAGGCAGGCGCCGGCGCTGCTACAACGTCGGCAGTTGACGTTGCCGAGCCCGCTGCCGCTGGCCGTTCGCTGGATGTGGCGATGGATGATGGAAGTCCATGGCAGACTCGTCTCGGCGTCAACTACCAGCTCACGTCCGACACCGACTTCGACGGCGGCTCGACGGCCGAATTCAACAGCAGTCTCGGTTTCCTGGTCGGCCTCGGCTACGAGCTTTCGGAACACTTCGAGATTGGCGCGAACCTGAGCTTCGACGAGCGCGACTTCGACGCCAAGCTTGCCGGAGACGATCCGGGAGAAATATTCCCGATCAGCGGCGACCTCGAGACCATGGGTGTGATGTTTGATCTCACCTACTATTTCATGACGGGCCGATTCGCGCCATTCGTCACGACGGGTGTCGGCTGGAACTGGGTGGACACGAATATCCCAACCGAGCCGCCCCAGGTCGGCTGCTGGTGGGATCCCTGGTACGGTTACATCTGCGAGGACTTCCAGGACACGAAGAGCGTCGACGGGCTTTCCTACCAGCTGGGCGCCGGCCTGCGCTATCGCCTGAATAATTCACTCGCGTTGAACGGCAGCTACCGGATGAACTGGGTGGACTTTCCCAAGGCCAGGGGCACGCCGACTTTCGAGGGATTCCAGCTCATTCTCGACTGGGGATTCTGAACAGCAGTTTCTTCGGTTGCTGCCGGGAGCCAGCCTCCAGTAGGCTGTGCCCCCTTCGAAGGAGAGGTGGCCGAGCGGTCGAAGGCGCTGGACTGGAATTCCAGTAATACCTCACAAGGTATTCGTGGGTTCGAATCCCACCCTCTCCGCCAAATCCAGTGTCGACTGAAACGAGGGCTTCCGTTTTCCCGAAGGACCGAAGGAAAACGGAAGCCCTCGTTTCAGTCGACATTGGAAGGGCCGCGAGGTTGCTCGCCGGACAGAAAGATCAATCGTCGCGTTTGCCGGTGTCCCGGACGTCGCCGCCGGCGGCGATCGTTTCATAGGCCCGGGCGAAGGCGACCAGGAAGGCCGCGGGAAGGCCGGCGTCGCCCGTCTGCACGGTCGCGCGGAAGAGTTCCTGGTAGCGGTTCCACAGCCTTGCCTGCAAGTCGGTGCCGACGACGCCCTGCGCCCTGCGCCCGAGCTGTTCTTCGAGCGCCTCGGGATTGAGTTTCTCGAAGACGGCCGCGAGCGCTTCCCTGAGCGCACCGGTCATCGCCATTTCGTGATTGCGCGCGCGCGCGAACTGGCCGCGGATCTCGTCGATCGCCCGCGCGTCTCCAGGTCCGCGGCCCGCGAGCATCAGCTCCAGGATCTGCTCGACCGCCGCGATCTGAACGAGCGGGCTGGTCGCATCGCGCCGGCGCGCGCCGGACGAGATGCCGAACTCGCTCGCGAAGTCGGCGCGCGTGCGCGCGAGCTCGGTGAAGCCGACGAGCGTTTCACGCAGGAGCTGTCCCGCCTGCTGCAGCGCAGATCCCCGCACTTCGGCAGGCAGTGCAATGGGATCGATCCCGGCCCCCTTGCACAGCGCGGCGAGACCTGGCCATAGTTCCTGGTCCTCGCGCCCGCGTACCGACGGCGCCTGCGGCGGCGCGACTTGTGGCGGTGCTGCCGGGCGTTGCTGCGGTTCCACGCGAGCTCGCGGCGCCTGCGCATCGCGATTGCGGCGGCCTGTCGACAGGAATGACTTGACCTCGAACGAGGGGTCGACTTCGGCGTCGCTGACCGCGGCCGCCTCCTGCGCCGGAAAATCATTGCCGCCGGTGATCTCGACTTCGATTTCGTACTCGCCGATCCGGAAGTGGTCGCCATTCGAGAGGGAATGGAGGCGATCCGGGCCGAGCGCCTCGTCGGAATCGTTGACGAAGGTGCCGTTGGTGCTCGTGTCGCGCAGCATCCACGTGCCGCCCCGATGTTCGATTTCGGCATGGCGGCCGGACACGTAGCGGTCCGGATCCCGCAGCACCCAGTCATTGCTCGTGTGGCGGCCGATGCGTCCGCCATTGACGCCAAATGTCCAGCGACGGTTTTCGCCGGCATCTCCCGCGTTGTCGCTGACGATTTTCAGCCTGAGCGCCATCGCACGTATAATAACGCGCCCGCGGCAGCGCGACGCCCAATCCGGATCATGGCTTCAACTCACATATTCAGGATCATCTTCATCAACCAGGGCAAGGTCTACGAGATCTACGCCCGCAAGGTCAGCCATGGCGGGCTCCTTGGCTTCGTCGAGGTCGAGGAGCTCGTATTTGGCGAGCGCAGCAGCGTAGTGCTCGACCCCTCCGAGGAGCGGATCAAGTCCGAGTTTGCGGGCGTCAAGCGCAGCTACCTGCCACTGCACTCGGTCATCCGCATCGACGAGGTCCGGAAGCAGGGCGTCAGCAAGATCAGCGCGCTCGAAGGCGGCAATGTCACCCAGTTTCCGGTCACCCTGTATCCGGCCGGCGGCGACCCGGGCGTGAAGCGCTGACGGCTTGATGCTGCAGTTCCGGGGCGCACCCGCACTTTCAATCTTCCGGATCGAGAGACTGCTCGCGGCACTTCAGCGCATCGAGGCGCAGGTAAGCCGGGTCAGCGTCGACTTCATCCACTTCGTCGATTCAGAACGTGAACTCATTGCGTCCGAGCGAGCGGTCCTCGAGCAGTTGCTCGACTTCGACCCGGGTGCAATTCCCATGCCGGGCGGACAACTGCTGCTCACGGTGCCGCGGCCCGGCACGGTTTCGCCCTGGTCGTCGAAGGCGACCGACATCGCGCACGTCTGCGGCCTCGGCGCCGTTCGCCGCATCGAGCGCGGCAAGGCCTGGCACGTCGAATCCGCCGCCGTGCTGCCGCAGGCGGCGCTGGTCGCGCTCGCGGCCCCGCTCTTCGACCCGATGACCGAGGCGCTCATGCTGGACGCCAGCGAAGCGAGCCGGCTCTTCGGGACGCATCCGCGCGGATCGCTCGGTCACGTCGCGCTCGGCCCGGACCCGCGCGCCGCGCTCGCTCGCGTGAACGATGCGCAGGGACTTGCGCTGTCGGATGGCGAGATCGCCTACCTCGCGGACGTCTTCACGCGCCTCGGTCGCGACCCGACCGACGTCGAGGTGATGATGTTCGCGCAGGCGAACAGCGAGCACTGCCGGCACAAGATCTTCAATGCCGAATGGCGAATCGACGGCGTCGCCGCGGCACGCTCGCCGTTCGCGATGATCCGGAACACGATGGAGCGGAGTCCCGCAGGCGTGCTTTCTGCGTACAGCGACAATTCGGCGGTCATCGAGGGACCGAGCGCTTCGCGATTCTTTCCATCGACGGGCGGGCATGAATACTGCTGGCAGGACGAACCGGTCGACATCCTGCTCAAGGTCGAGACCCACAACCATCCGACCGCCATCTCGCCGTTCCCCGGCGCAGCGACAGGCTCCGGCGGCGAGATCCGCGACGAAGGCGCCACGGGGCGCGGCGCCAAGCCGAAAGCCGGTCTCGTGGGATTCACGGTCTCCAACCTCCGCATTCCCGGTTTCGTCCAGCCCTGGGAGTCGGACAACGGCCGGCCGGCGCGCATCGCCTCCGCGCTCGACATCATGCTGGAGGGACCGCTCGGCGCGGCAGCGTTCAACAACGAGTTCGGACGTCCCGGCATCCTCGGCTACTTCCGCAGTTACGAGCAGCGCATCGCCGGCGAAGGTGGTACGCGGATCCGTGGCTATCACAAACCGATCATGATCGCGGGCGGCCTTGGCAGCGTCCGGCGCATGCACGTCGACAAGAAGCCAGTTCCGGCGAACGCGCCACTCGTGTTGCTCGGCGGGCCCGCGATGCTGATCGGACTCGGGGGCGGCGCCGCCTCCTCACAGGGGAGCGGCACCGGCAGCGAGCAACTCGACTTCGCCTCGGTCCAGCGCGGCAATCCGGAAATGCAGCGTCGCGCGCAGCAGGTCATCGACGCCTGCTGGGCCATGGGAGAGGGCAATCCGATCCTGATGATCCACGACGTCGGTGCCGGCGGGCTGTCGAACGCCGTGCCGGAAGTCGTCGCACCGGGCGGTGGCCGGATCGAGCTGTCGCGAGTGCCCGTCGATGAGCCGGGCATGTCTCCCCTCGAAATCTGGTGCAACGAGGCCCAGGAGCGCTACGTGCTTGCCCTCGCTGCCGGCAGGCTGGACGACTTCATTGCGCTGTGCCGCCGCGAGCGTTGCCCGTTTGCGGTGATCGGCGAGGCGGCGGACGACGGGCGGCTCGTGGTCGATGACGCACGCTCGGGGGAGCGCGTGATCGAGATGGCGATCCAGGACCTCCTCGGCCGGCCGCCGCGCATGCAGCGTTCCGCCGTGCGTGCGAGACGGCGCGGCGATGGATTCGATCCAGAGAAATTCGATCCAGGCGAAGCCCTCGACCGTTTGCTGCGCCTTCCGGCGATCGCTGACAAGGGATTCCTCGTCACGATCGGCGACCGCAGCGTCGGTGGCATGATCAGCCGCGATCCGCTGGTGGGACCCTGGCAGGTGCCGGTGAGCGACGTGGCCGTCACGACTTCCGGACTTCGCGGCTCGACCGGCGAAGCCATGGCACTCGGCGAGCGGCCCGCCATCGCGATACTCGACGCGCCGGCATCCGGCCGGATCGCCGTCGGCGAGGCCATCACCAACATCGCCGCGGCCGACGTTCGCGCGCTCAGCGACGTCAAGCTGTCTGCGAACTGGATGGCGTCCTGCGGAGACCCCGCGGAAGACGCCGATCTCTACGACACGGTGCGCGCACTGGGCGAGGAACTCTGCCCGGCGCTCGGCATCGCGATACCCGTCGGCAAAGATTCGCTGTCCATGCGCTCGGCATGGAGGGCCGACGGCACAGAGCGTTCGGTGGTTTCCCCGCTTTCTCTCGTCGTCACGGCATGCGCTCCAGTCGGCGACGTGCGGCGGACTCTGACGCCGGCGCTCGCGACGGATGCGGACCCGACGGCGCTCGTCCTCGTCGACCTCGGCGCCGGCCGCGACCGCGTCGGCGGGAGCTCGCTTGCGCAGGTGTTCGGGTCTGTCGGCGATGCCGTGCCGGACCTGGACGACCCGCAGCGCCTCGTGTCTTTCTTCGAAGCAGTATGCGAGCTGCGCGATTCCGGCCTCTTGCTCGCATACCACGACCGGTCGGATGGCGGGCTCGCGATCGTGCTGCTGGAGATGGCATTCGCAGGCCGAGCCGCGATCGACGTCGACCTGGGCGCCGTCGCCCGGCCGATGTCAGCGCTCTTTTCCGAAGAGCTCGGCGCCGTGCTCCAGGTTCGCGCCGTCGACCTCGCCCGTACCGAGGACGTGCTCGCACGACATGGGTTGACCGCGCTGTCACGACGTATCGGCAGCGCGGACGCTGGAAGGCGGATCCGTGTTGTGGCCGGTGGCCGCGCACTGATCGACGCGGACCGTGCCGTGCTTCGCGCCGCCTGGTCCGAAACGACCTGGCGGATGCAGAAACTTCGCGATGAGCCCACTTGCGCCGACGAGGAGCGCGACGCGCGCATCGATGAGGAAGATCCGGGGCTGGACTGGCGGCTCCGCTATGACCCGGACGAGGACGTGGCTGCCCCATTCATAGTGAAATCGGCGCGGCCGCGGGTCGCGATCCTGCGCGAGCAGGGCGTCAACAGCCAGGTCGAAATGGCGGCGGCCTTCGATCGAGCGGGCTTCAGGGCTTTCGACGTGCACATGACCGACCTGATCGATGGAGGCGCGACGCTCGATGGCTATCACGGACTCGTCGCCTGCGGCGGATTCAGCTATGGCGACGTGCTGGGCGCAGGCGAAGGCTGGGCGAAGTCGATCCTGTTCAATGCGCGGGCGCGAAGCCTCTTTGAGGCCTGGTTCGCGCGCGAAGATCGCTTTACCCTTGGGGTCTGCAATGGCTGCCAGATGCTGGCTTCCCTCTCAGCGCTGATTCCCGGCGCGGCACATTGGCCGCGCTTCCGGAGAAACCGCTCTGAACAGTTCGAGGGCCGGCTTTCGATGGTGGAGATTGCGCCGACGCCCTCGCTTTTTTTCGCGGGCATGGCCGGTTCCCAGATCCCGATCGCCGTCGCTCACGGCGAAGGACGCGCAGAGTTCGCGAACGCCGGGGACGAAGCGGCCGTCCGCGCGCAGGTCGTCATGCGCTTCGTGGACAACCGCGGGCGCGTCGCCACGCGCTACCCGTCCAATCCGAATGGCTCTCCGGAAGGTGCGGCTGGTTTCACGTCAGCAGATGGCCGGGTGACGATCCTGATGCCGCACCCGGAGCGCGTCTTCCGCACGGTGCAGAACTCCTGGCACCCACGCTCGGCCGGCGAGGACAGCGGCTGGATGCGGATCTTCCGCAATGCCCGCGTCTGGGTCGGCTGAGAGCCGAATTCTAGGTGCGCGTGCCAGGCAGTGGCGTGACGTTCGAGGAATCGTCCGCGAAGTAACGCCGAACCATCATGGCCTGCTGCAGCCGTCCGCGCCGGACGTAGGCCTGGTAGAGAAGGTCCTTCAGGACCTCGAGCAGCACGCCGGCCTGGAATGCGTCGATCACGGGCAGGTTGCCGCGGCCCGGCTCGTCAAAATCGAAGAGCACCTTCTTGACGGCTTCGAAGGAATTGTCGTCGAGCTCGGCGAGTTTCCGGATGTTCGAGAGCTCATCGTAGAGCTCGAGCCTCCCGTCCGCGCCGAGGTCGGCGAATGTCCGCTGCGCGACGCGCCGGCACATTGACGCGAACGCGTTGTAGCAGGCCGCGCTGAAACAGGCAAAAGCCTCCTTCAGCAGGGTCTCCGTGTCCTCGGGAAGGTAGGTGAAATTGAACCGCTCGCGCGCGCGCTCCAGCTCGACGAAATTCGGCGCAAGCTCGACCCTGCTTCCGGCATAGAGCTTCACCTGGAAGCGCAGGAAGATGGGCGCGTTGCAGGACTCGCAGCGGTAAACGAGGCCGACCATCGCCGGCTTGTGTTCCTGGAGCGTGTTGAAATCGGGAACCGAGAGCGGCGCGATGTGCGCCAGCACCTGGCAGTGGGGGCAGTTGAGGGCGAGCCCGCTCTCCTGGTCGTGGTGCAGTCGTCCGGCCGAGTCGATGTAGACCGCCATGCCCTACCTTAGGCGTGCAGCGGCTTGTAGCGCAACCTGTGCGGCTGGTCGGCGAGCTCGCCCTTGCGGCGGCGGAGGTCGGCCACGTAGTCCTGGTAATTGCCCTCGAACCAGACGACCTCGCTGTCGCCCTCGAAGGCGAGGATATGGGTCGCGACGCGGTCGAGGAACCAGCGGTCGTGCGAGATGACGACGGCGCAGCCGGGGAAGTTCAGGAGGGCCTCCTCGAGGGCGCGGAGCGTCTCCACGTCGAGGTCATTGGTCGGCTCGTCGAGCAGGAGGACATTGGCGCCGCTCTTGAGGAGTTTCGCGAGGTGCAGGCGATTGCGCTCGCCGCCCGACAGCTCGCCGATCCGCTGCTGCTGCTGGTTGCCGCGGAAGTTGAAACGCCCGACGTAGCCACGGGATGCCGTCTCGTAGTTGCCGACCTTGATGATGTCCTGGCCGCCCGAGATTTCCTGCCAGACGGTCTTCGTATTGTCGAGCTTGTCGCGCGACTGGTCGACGTAGGCGATGTTGACCGTCGGGCCGGTCCGTATGGTCCCGGAATCCGGCTTCTCGGCGCCCGTCAGCATGCGGAACAGCGTTGTCTTGCCTGCGCCGTTCGGCCCGATGATGCCGACGATGGCGCCCGCTGGCAGGCGGAAGGAGAGGTCGTCGATCAGGAGCCGCTCGCCGTAGGACTTGCGCAGCTTTTCCACTTCGATCACGAGGTCACCGAGGCGCGGTCCCGGCGGAATGTAGATCTCGTTCGTCTCGTTGCGGGCCTGGAATTCGACCGACGACAGCTCATCGAACTGGCGGAGCCGCGCCTTGCTCTTGGCCTGCCGTGCCTTGGGGTTCGCGCGTACCCACTCGAGCTCGCGCGCGAGCGTGCGGCGGAGCCCTTCCTGCTGCTTTTCTTCCTGGGCAAGACGCTGCTCCTTCTGCTCGAGCCAGGAGGAATAGTTTCCCTGCCAGGGAATGCCGTGGCCGCGATCGAGCTCGAGGATCCAGCCGGCGACATTGTCAAGGAAATAGCGGTCGTGGGTCACGCAGATGACCGTGCTGGGATACTGCTCGAGGTACCTCTCGAGCCAGGCGACGGACTCGGCATCCAGGTGGTTGGTCGGCTCGTCGAGCAGCAGCATGTCCGGCTTGGAGAGAAGCAGCCGGCAGAGCGCGACGCGGCGGCGCTCCCCGCCGGATAGCTGCGACACCTTCGTTTCCCAGGGCGGCAGGCGGAGCGCATCGGCCGCGACGTCGAGCTGCCGTTCGAGATTGTGCCCGTCCACGCTTGCGAGGAAAGCTTCGAGCCGTCCCTGTTCCGCGGCCAGCTTGTCGAAGTCCGCTTCCGGCTCGCTGTAGAGCCCATAGACCTGTTCGAGCCGCGCGAGCGCATCCTTCACGGGCTTCGCCGATTCCTCGACGATGCTCCGCACGTCCGCATCCGGGTCGAGCTGCGGTTCCTGCGGCAGCAGGCCGACCTTGATGCCGGGCTGCGGACGCGCCTCGCCCTCGATGTCGGTGTCCGTCCCGGCCATGATGCGCAGCAGCGTCGACTTGCCCGAACCGTTGAGCCCCAGTACGCCGATCTTGGCGCCGGGAAAGAAGGACAGCGAGATGTCGCGCAGGATGTGCCGCTTCGGCGGCACGATCTTGCCGACGCGGTTCATCGTATAAATGTACTGGGCCATTCGATCTCGAGGCTCCGGGGGGCCGCGGATTATCTGCGAAGCAGGCCGCCGCCGCCAGCCGGCGGCGGGCCGTGCTAGTCTCGGGACCGCTCTCCACAATCGCGGCGGCATCGCGTGGCTGAAAACGGCGGATCGGGCACCTGCGTCGTCGCCGGCGAACGCATCGCCCGCTACGGATTTCCCGACGGCCATCCCTTCGGGCCGGACCGGCACGACGTGTTCTGGCGCGAGCTCGTGGCGCAGGGTCTCGACCGGCGCGTCCAGCAGCTCGCTCCGCGCACGGCGTCCCGGAACGAGCTCGAGCTCTTCCACGATCCTGCGTATGTCGACCTCGTCGAGGCCCGATCGGCGACCGGAGAGGGCTTCCTGGATGCCGGCGACACGCCGGCCTTCAAGGGAGTATTCGAGGCCGCGAGCGACGTCGTCGGCGCTTCGCTCGTCGCGGCCGAGAACCTGATGGCCGGCCGGTCGAAGCGCGGCTTCGTCCCGATCGCAGGACTGCACCATGCGGGGCGCGCGCATGCGGCAGGCTTCTGCGTCTTCAACGACATCGGTGTCGTCGTCGAGCACCTGAAACGCGCCCATGGACTGGAGCGCATCGCTTACGTCGATATCGATGCGCACCATGGTGACGGCGTCTTCTATGCATTCGAGGACGATCCGTCGCTGATCTTCGCCGACACCCACGAGGACGGCCGTTTCCTGTATCCGGGTACAGGCGCGGCAGACGAAATCGGCTCGGGTGCTGCGACCGGGAGCAAGCTCAACCTACCGCTGCAGCCGGGTGCCGGGGATGCCGAATTTCTGGAGGCCTGGCCGGCGATCGAGGCCCATCTCGAGCGCCATGCACCGCAGTTCGTCCTGTTCCAGTGCGGCGCCGACAGCCTCGGCGGCGACCCGATCACCCATCTGCAGCTGACCGAGGAGGCGCATGGCCATGCGGCCAGGCAGCTCTGCGCCATCGCCGATCGCCATGCCGCCGGGCGAATCCTTGGATTCGGCGGTGGGGGCTACAACCGGCGGAATATCGCGCGCGCCTGGACCCGGGTCGTCCAGGCCTTCGTCGAAGCGGCCTGAAAAGGCCCTTTCGGGTAGACTTCGCGCTCCGTTTTTCGGCGCGCCCGCAAGGAAACCCATGTTCGGACCCGGAATGAGCATCGAGTCCTTCGACCCCGCATTGGGCGGCGCAATCGCGTCCGAGCGCAAGCGGCAGGAAGAACATCTCGAGCTCATTGCCTCCGAGAATTACACGAGCCCGCGCGTGCTCGAGGCGCAAGGCTCGGTGCTCACGAACAAGTACGCCGAGGGCTATCCGGGCAAGCGCTATTACGGAGGCTGCGAGTTCGTCGACGTCGCCGAGCAACTTGCGATCGAGCGTGCGAAGAAGCTGTTCGGCGCGGCCTACGCCAACGTGCAGCCGCACTCCGGGTCGCAGGCGAACGCGGCGGTGTATCTGGCGCTCCTCGCGCCGGGCGAAACGCTGCTAGGCATGAGCCTCGACCATGGCGGCCACCTGACACACGGCGCCAAGGTGAATTTTTCCGGAAAGCTGTTCAATGCCGTCCAGTACGGGCTCGATCCGGCAACCGGCGAGATCGATTACGCGGCGGTCGAGCGTCTGGCCCGTGAACACCGGCCAAAGATGATCCTTGCGGGCTTCTCCGCCTACTCGCGCGTCATCGACTGGCAGCGCTTCCGCGCGATCGCGGATGCGGTCGGCGCCTGGTTCGTGGTCGACATGGCACACGTCGCCGGCCTCGTCGCGGGCGGTGTCTATCCCAATCCCGTCCCGCACGCGGACGTCGTCACGACGACCACGCACAAGACTCTGCGCGGACCTCGCGGCGGCCTGATACTCGCGCGCGAGCATCCGGACCTGCACAAGAAGCTCAATTCGATGATCTTCCCGGGGACCCAGGGCGGGCCGCTCATGCACGTGATCGCCGCAAAGGCCGTTGCGCTGCTCGAAGCGCTCCAGCCTGCGTTCAAGTCCTATCAGGAGCAGGTCGTCGCAAACGCGCGGGCGATGGCGAAGGCGCTCCAGGAGCGGGGTCATCGCATCGTATCGGGGGGTACCGACAACCACCTTTTCCTGCTCGACCTCATCGGCAAGGAGTACACGGGCAAGGACGCGGACGCTGCACTTGGCCGCGCCCACATCACGGTCAACAAGAACGCAGTGCCGAACGATCCGCGGCCGCCGTTTGTCACGAGCGGACTCCGGATCGGCACGCCGGCGATCACGACGCGCGGGTTCGGGCTCGAGGAGTCGCGCCGGGTCGGCGGCCTGATCTCGGAGGTGCTCGACGCAATGGGCGACGAGTCTGCAATCGCGCGCGTCCGTGCCGAGGTTCTCGCGATGTGCGGGCGCTTCCCGGTTTACGCGTGAGCGCGGCTGGGCTTCGGCCGTGCACTGCCCGTTCTGCAACCACGACGACACCAAGGTGACCGACTCGCGCCTCGCCGGCGAGGGGCACCAGATCCGCCGCCGCCGCGAGTGCCTGTCCTGCGGCGAGCGATTCACGACGTTCGAGACGGCTGAGCTCGTCATGCCGCAGGTCGTCAAGAATGACAACACGCGGCAGCCCTTTGACGGAGGGAAGCTCCGCGGAGGGATCATGAAAGCGCTCGAAAAGCGGCCCGTCGGCCGGGACGCGGTCGAGGCGGCGATCGAACGCATCGGCCATCGCCTGCGCGTCCTGGGCGAGCGTGAAGTGGCCTCACGCTCGATCGGCGAGATCGTGATGGAGGAGCTGCGCCAGCTCGACGAGGTGGCATACGTGCGATATGCCTCGGTCTACCACCGGTTCCACGACGTCGATTCGTTCCGCGAGCAGCTCGAGCAACTGGACAAGAGCCGGCGCAGTGATCCCGCGGCCGGCCAGATGTCGCTACTGCCATCACAGGCGCGCGATCCGCGCGGCAAGCGATGATCGGCGCAAGGTCGCGCGACGAAGCGCACATGAGGCGGGCGCTCGAGCTTGCGCGCCGTGGCCTCTGGACCACCGACCCGAACCCTCGAGTCGGCTGCGTGATTGCAATCGGCGACCGCGTCATCGCGGAGGGCTGGCACGAACGGGCCGGTGGCCCGCATGCCGAGGCGATGGCGCTTGCCGCGGCAGGGACTGCCGCGCGCGGTGCGACCGCCTACGTCACCCTCGAGCCATGCTGCCATTACGGGAGCACGCCGCCCTGCGCCGATGCGCTCGTTGACGCGGGCATCGCACGCGTCGTCCATGCGATGGGCGACCCGAATCCGCGCGTGGATGGCGGCGGTGTCGCGCGCCTGAAAGCCGCCGGAATCGCCGTGGACGGCGGCCTGCTCGAGCACGAAGCCCGCGAGTTGAACCCGGGCTTCATTTCGCGCATGACGCGCGGCCGGCCGTGGGTCGTCGTCAAGCTCGCCGCCAGCCTCGACGGCGGCACGGCACTGCCGGGCGGAGAAAGCCGATGGATCACGGGCGAGGCCGCGCGCGAGGACGTGCAGCACCTGCGCGCGCGCTCGTCGGCCGTGATGACCGGCAGCGGCACCGTGCTCTCGGACGATCCCCGGCTTGACGTCCGCCTCGAAGGCGCGACACGCCAGCCACTGCGAGTCGTGCTCGACTCGAGGCTGCGCACACCGCCTACGGCGAGAATCCTTGCACAGCCGGGCCAGGCGCTCATCATCTGCGCGGAAGAAATCCCCGTGCGCGCCGACGCCCTGCGCGCCGCGGGCGCCGAAATCGCGACGGTCCCATCCGCGTCCGGCGGCGTCGATCTCGGCGCCGCGCTCGAGCTTCTCGCCGCGCGGCAGGTCAACGAACTGCTCGTGGAGTGTGGCGCCGGGCTTGCCGGTGCACTGCTTTCGGCGGGACGGGCCGACGAACTGCTCATTTATCTAGCGCCGACGCTCCTCGGTCGTGGCGCGCGCAGGCTGGCCGACCTCGAGGCCCCGGTCTCCATGGCCGAAAGGCTCGAGTTCTCCATCGTCGATCGCCAGGATGTCGGGGATGACCTGTTGCTGCGCCTCCGGCCGCGGAACTGAGGAATCAGGGTGTTCACGGGAATCGTCAAGTCTGTGGGAACGGTGGCCGCGATCGGAGGCAGCACCGGAGCACGCAGGCTCAGCATCGAGACCGGCGGGCTCGTCACTGCTGGCTGGAATATCGGAGACAGCGTCGCCGTTTCGGGCGTCTGCCTCACGCTCGTCGCACTCGCCACAGGCCGCTTCGAGGCGGAACTCTCCGGCGAGACGCTCGCGCGCACGACACTCGGCCACCTCGTCCCGGGTGCCGCGGTCAACCTGGAGCCGGCGCTCGCGGCTTCGGCCGCGCTTGGCGGGCACCTCGTGACGGGACACGTGGACGGCGTCGCAACCGTGCGCGACTTCCGCGAGGAGGGTAATGCCCTCCATGCGACGATCGAGGCACCCGCGGGCCTTGCGCGATTCATCGCGGAGAAGGGCTCGGTCGCCCTCGACGGAGTGAGCCTCACGGTCGGGCGCGTCGCGAGCTCCAGCTTCGGTGTCGACCTCGTGCCGCACACGCGCGCGGTAACGACGCTCGGCAGCCTCGCGGCTGGCCAGTCGCTCAATCTCGAAGTCGACCTCATCGCGCGCTATCTGGACCGGCTGCTCGAGACGCGGGGCATCCGATGAACACGATCGACGAACTGCTCGCGGAGCTTCGTGCCGGCCGCATGGTGGTCGTCATGGACGACGAGGATCGCGAGAACGAGGGCGACCTTCTCATGGCCGCGGCCTGCGTGCGGCCGGAGGACATCAATTTCATGGCGCGCCATGGCCGCGGCCTGATCTGTCTCACGCTCACGGAGGAACGCTGCCGCGCGCTCAGGCTGCCGCTGATGGTGCGCGAGGCTGAAGACCGGCACGGGACGAATTTCACGGTGAGCATCGAGGCGGCGCAGGGCGTGACGACCGGCATCTCGGCGAAAGACCGGGCGCACACCGTGCGTACCGCGGTCGCGCCTGGAGCGCGGCCGGAGGATCTGCGCCAGCCGGGCCACCTGTTTCCGCTGATGGCCCGGCCAGGCGGCGTGCTGACCCGCGCAGGGCACACGGAGGCGGGCTGCGACCTCGCGCGTCTCGCCGGTTTCGAGCCGGCCGCGGTGATCGTCGAGATTTTGAACGACGACGGCACGATGGCACGGCGGCCGGAGCTCGAGCGATTCGCACAGGAGCACAGGTTCGCGATCGGCACGATCGCGGACCTCATTCGCCATCGCCTCAGCAAGGAAAGCTCGATCGAATGCGTGGCCGACCGCGTGGTCGAGACCGAATCGGGGACATTCCGCATGCGCTGGTACCGGGACCGGGTGCACCGGCGCCTGCACGTCGCGCTGGTACGAGGCGACCCGGGTGAGGAGCCGCCGCTCGTCCGCGTGCACCTGCGCGACACGCCCCGCGACCTGATCGGCATCCGCGGCGAGCACGCCGGCTGGACGCTTCGAGCGGCGCTTCAGAGGATTGCGCGCGAGCCGCACGGCATCGTGGTCGTGCTGAGGCCGGAAGAACTGGCCTCGGACATCGTCGCCGCCGGCCGCGGGGACCACAACGCGGATTCCGCAACAGCCGGCGCGGTCCTTCGCACCTACGGAATCGGCGCGCAGATCCTTCGCGACCTCGGCGTCACGCGCATGCGCGTGCTGTCTGCGCCGCGGCAGCTCCTCGGCATCGCCGCGTTCGGGCTCGAGATCACGGGCTACGAGGAGTGAGCGCGGAACCGCCTGATATACTCGCGGCGTGAACGCGATTCGCATTGTCGAGGGCGATCTGCGGATCGGCGACCTGCGCATCGCGCTCGTCGCGTCGCGCTTCAACGAGGCCGTCGTCGAGCGACTGGTGCAGGGCGCAGTGCAGGCGCTCGCAGCCCACGGGGCCGATCCCGCCCGCCTCGAGCTCGTCCGGGTGCCCGGTGCATTCGATCTCCCGCCCGTCGTCCGCCGTATCGCCGAATCGGGCCAGTTCGACGCGGTCGTCGCGCTGGGCGCGGTGATCCGCGGCGAAACGCCTCATTTCGACTACGTCGCTTCCGAATGCGCCGCGGGCCTCGCGCGCGTTGCAAACGAGACCGGCGTGCCGGTTGCATTCGGCGTCCTGACGACAAATACGGAAGAGCAGGCGATGGAACGTGCCGGCGGCAGCGAGGGCAACAAGGGCGCTGACGCGGCGCGCGCGGCGATCGAGCTCGCGAGCCTCATGCGCAAGCTCGGTGCCTGATGAAGGACGCTGAAGACCGGCGGCGGGTCCAGGCCCGCGGCGCCGCGCGCAGGATGCTGGTGCAGGCGCTTTACCAGTGGCACCTCGGCCGCCAGCCAGCCGAGGAACTCGTCGCGCAATACTCCGCCGGGCCGGAATTCGCGCGGGTCGATCACGACTATTTCCGCGAGGCCATCGCCGCGATCGTTGCGGACTCCGCGCGCATCGACGAAGAGCTCCGCCTGCATTCGGACATCCAGCCGGAGCGGCTCGATCCGGTCGAGCACGCCATACTTTCGCTCGGGCTCTGGGAACTGATGACGCGGCCCGAGGTTCCATACCGTGTGGTCATCAACGAAGGCATCGAGCTCGCCAAGCGCTTCGGCGCGACCGATGGCTATCGATACGTCAACGCCGTCCTCGACCGCGCCTCGCGCGTGCACCGGCCCACTGAGCGCGGCGAGGTTGCCTGAGGACATGCCAGCGGGTGAATTCGAGCTGATCGATCGTTACTTCACCCGGCGCGGCGCACAGCGCGAGGACGTGCTGCGAGGCGTAGGCGACGATGGCGCGCTCATCGCCGCGCCGGCGGGCGGAACGCTCGTCTTCGCGCTCGACACGATCGTCGAGGGCGGTCATTTCCCCGCAGGTTTCGATGCCCGCTTCGTCGGGCACCGCGCGCTCGCGGTGAACCTCAGCGACCTCGCTTCGATGGGAGCGGATCCGGCCTGGGCCCTGCTCGGATTGACCCTGCCCTCGGTCGATGAGCACTGGTTATCCGGCTTTTCCGCGGGCTTCGACACGCTCGCACGCCGCCATGGCGTGGCGCTCGTCGGCGGTGATACGACCCGCGGGCCGCTGAGCGCAACGGTCACGCTCGCGGGAACCGTGCCGGCCGGGCAGGCGATGCTTCGCGAAGGCGCACGCCCGGGTGATGACCTCTGGGTCAGCGGCACGCCGGGCGACGCCGCAGCCGGGCTCGCGATCCTGCAAGGCCGCTTGCCGGCCCAGGGGCGGGCGCGCGACGCGCTGCTTTCGCGGTTCCAGCTGCCGCAGGCCCGGGTTGCGCTCGGCGTCGCGCTGCGCGGCATCGCAACCGCATGCATCGACATTTCCGACGGCCTGGCCGGCGACCTCGCCAAGCTCTGCGCCGCGAGCGGCGTCGGCGCGGACATCGAGAGCCGCGAACTGCCGTTGTCCGCTGGCCTCTGTTCCGTGGTCGGGCCGGAGACGCGGCTTGCCTATGCGCTAGGCGGCGGTGACGACTACGAGCTGCTTTTCTCGGCGGATCCCGCCAACCGCCCGCGGCTCGCGACACTCGACGCGGGCGTGGTGTTGCGGCGCATCGGAGCGATCATCGAGGCGCAGGGCGTGCTCGTCGACGGCGCGCCGCCCGAGCGAGATGCCGGTCACGGTTTCGACCACTTCGCGCAGGGTGGGCCGGGCCCCGGGTGAAGCGCGATACGGTTCACGGTTCCGCCGGTTTTGACGAAATATCCTCGCACGCTATCCGGTGACCTTTGCCGCCGGACCTGCCCATGAGGAGCCGGCCATCGCTACCGCAACCGTGCCGACGATCCGAAGGCCCACCGAGGGCGATTCCGGCATCGGCGAGCGCATCGGCAAGTACGAGGTGATCCGCGAGGTCGGTCGCGGCTCGACCGGCACCGTCTACCTTTCCCACGATCCGTATTACGGGCGCGACGTCGCAATCAAGGCGTATCGCATCGCGGCCGACGACGACCCGGCGCGCGCCAAGGTCGCGCGGAAGATGTTCCTCTCCGAAGCTCACATGGTCGGGATGCTCCAGCACCCGAACATCATGCCGATCTACGACGCAGGCGAGGAGAACGGGTTTCTCTACGTCGTCACCGAATTCATCCACGGCGCGCGCACGCTGTCTGCCTACACGCGTCCCGACAACCTGCTGCCCGTCGGCGACGTGCTGACGCTGATGTTCAAGTGCGCCAAGGCGCTGCACTACGCGCATTCGCGCGGCGTAATCCACCGCGACATCAAGCCGAGCAACCTGATGCTCACGACGGACAGCGACATCAGGCTGATCGATTTCGGCATCGCGCTGCACAACGACGCGGACTTCTCGCGCATCGAGGGCATTGCCGGCAGTCCTAGTTACATGTCGCCCGAGCAGGTCCAGTCCTTCGACCTGACGAACCATTCGGACATCTATTCGCTCGGCGCGGTCATGTACGAGCTGCTGACGGGGCACCGGCCGTTTCGCGCCGGCGCGCTCGCGAAGCTCCTGCACGCAATCGTGTATGCGACGCCCGCTCCGATGCTGTCGCTGCGCGAGGAGCTTCCGGCCGAGCTCGAGAACGTCGTCGCCATGGCGATGCACAAGGAGCCCGACAAGCGCTACCCGAACGGCGCGGAGTTCGCGAACGCGATTGCCCGCATTCACGCTGCGCAACGCAAGGAATCCGACCGAAGCGACCGCCAGGAGCACTTCAACCTGCTGCGGCGCCTCAAGTTCTTCCACGACTTCTCGTCGGGCGAGATCTGGGAGGTGCTGCGCGCAGGGACCTGGCAGGCGCATGCGCGCGGCGACGAGATCGTGCGCGCCGGCGGCATCGACGACCGCTTCTACGTCATCGTCACGGGCAGCTGCTCTGTCGAGCGCGACGGCAAGATGGTCGGCCGGCTGGAAGCCGGCGACTGCTTCGGCGAGACGAGCTACCTGCGCGGCGCCAAGCGCCAGGCCGCCGTCGTCGCCGGCGACGACGTCACCATCCTTCGCGTAAGCTCAACGCTTCTCGAGCAGGCTTCCTCAGCCTGCCAGCTCCGCTTCAACAAGGTCTTCCTCAAGTCGCTCATCTCTCGCCTGCAGAACGGCGAATCCCGCACTGTGAGCTGACCGGGCCCGCCGCGGGGCGGGTGCGCTTGCGAGCGACTAAAGTTCCGGCGGAGCGAGCAAGCGGAACCCGCCCCAGGCGGGCCCGAGCTGATCATTGCGCGGGCTTCGCGTCCTTGCTTCGCTCGATGCGAGCGTAGGCCGAATGGTTGTGTATTGATTCGAAATTCTCCGCCTCGATGACGTACGCGCTGATGCGCGCGTCAGCGTTCAGGCGAGTGGCGACATCGCGAACGATGTCTTCGACAAATTTGGGATTGTCGTAGGCGCGTTCGGTTACGAATTTCTCGTCGGGACGCTTGAGTATGCCGTAGAGCTCGGAACTTCCCTCGTCCTCAGCGATATCGATCAACTCTTCTATCCAGACGTGCTCGGCGATCTTCGCGGAGATCGTCAGGTGTGACCGCTGGTTGTGCGCGCCGTAGTCCGAGATCTGCTTGGAGCAGGGGCAGAGGCTTGTCACCGGCACGAGGACCTTCAGCCAGGTCTCGATTCGGCCGTCCTTCAGCTCGGCGGCGAGCGTCGCCCGGTAGTCGAGCAGGCTCTGCACGCCGGTGACCGGAGCCTTCTTCATGACGAAGTAGGGGAAAGTCATCTCGAGATGGCCCGACTCGGAACTGAGCCGGGTGGTCATCTCGGAAAGCATCTGGTTGAAGGACTCGACCGAGATTTCGCGCTCGTGCTGGTTCAGGATCTCGACGAAGCGCGACATGTGCGTGCCCTTGAAGTTGTGGGGCAGGTACACGTACATGTTGAAGTTCGCGATCGTGTGCTGTTCGCCGCCCGAGCGGTCCTTCACCCGCACCGGGTGGTAGATGTCCTTGATGCCGACGCGATCGATCGGGATTCGCCTGGTATCCGGGCGTCCCTGCACGTCGTCGATGATCGGAGCAACGGTGAATTCCGCGGTTTTCGCGTTCATGCGTAAATCATACCATATTGGTCCTGATTAACCGGCAGGCACGGCGCGCGCAATGCCCTGGCTGCGCCAGAAGCGCTCGATGGTCGCGCGGATGGTCGGACCGTCGAGTCCGGCCGCCGTCAGGTTGTCCTCGCGCGAACCGTGTTCGACGAAACCGTCCGGCACGCCGATCTGCAGGACAGGCAGGTTGCTTCCGATGCGCTGAAGGACTTCGAGCACGCCGGAGCCCGCGCCGCCCGCCACCGTGTTCTCCTCGAGCGTGACGATTGCCCGATGAGAGGCTGCGATCGACGCGACGAGTTCCTCGTCGAGCGGTTTCACGAATCGCATGTTGACGAGCGTCGCATCGAGCGATTCGGCGGCTGGCGCCGCAGGTTCGACCATGGTGCCGAATGCGAGCAGCGCAAGTCCGCTCGCTCCGCTCCTGCGAACTTCAGCGCGTCCGACCGGCAGCGCCTGCATGGTGCGGTCAACGGCCACGCCCGGCCCGCGGCCGCGCGGATAGCGGACGGCGGCCGGCTGGTCCAGCGATCCTGCCGTATAGAGCATCTGGCGGCATTCATTCTCGTCCGCCGGCGCCATGACCACCATGTTCGGCACGCAGCGCAGGTACGTGAGATCGAAAACGCCCTGGTGCGTCGCGCCGTCGCCGCCGACGAGGCCCGCACGGTCGATTGCGAAGACGACCGGGAGCCGCTGCAGCGCGACATCGTGGATCAGCTGGTCGTAGGCCCGCTGAAGAAAGGTGGAATAAATGGCGACGACGGGCCGCAGGCCGTCGCAGGCGAGGCCGGCAGCAAGCGTGACTGCGTGCTGTTCCGCGATCGCGACGTCGAAATAGCGTTCCGGGAATCGCTTCTCGAATTCGACCAGCCCCGACCCCTCGCGCATGGCGGGCGTGATTCCGACGAATCGTGCATCCAGCTCCGCGATGTCGCAGAGCCACTCGCCGAAGACTTGCGAATAGGTCGGTCCCGCGGCTTTTTCCTTGAAAAGAGTTCCGCTTGCTGGATCGTATGGACCCGGCCCGTGCCACTTGACCGGATCCGCTTCGGCGGGTGCGTAGCCTTTTCCCTTCTGCGTGACGACGTGCAGTAACTGCGGACCTGGGAGCATCCGCATGTTGCCGAGGGTGGTGACGAGAGCGTCAACGTCGTGCCCGTCGATCGGGCCGATGTAGTTGAACCCCAACTCCTCGAACAGCGTGCCCGGCAACACCATGCCCTTGGCGTGCACCTCGGACCGCCGGGCGAGTTCCCAGGCCGATGGCATCGAGCGCAGGACTTTCTTGCCGCCGGCACGCAGGTGCGCGTACATGCGGCCGGAAAGCAACCGGGCGAAATAGTTCGACAGCGCCCCGACATTCGGCGAGATCGACATGTCGTTGTCGTTCAGGACGACGAGCAGGTCGATATCGAGGCTCCCGGCATGATTGAGCGCCTCCCAGGCGAGGCCGGCGCTCATCGCACCGTCGCCGATCACGGCGACGACGCGCCGGTCGCTGCCGGTCAGCCGGTTCGCGACCGCCATGCCGAGCGCAGCGCTGATCGACGTGCTCGAATGCCCGACGCCAAAGCTGTCGTAGACGCTCTCTGCACGCGCGGGAAAAGGCGCGAGGCCGCCGCGCTGCTTGATGCTGCCGAGCCGGCGCCGGCGTCCCGTCAGGACCTTGTGCGGATACGCCTGGTGCCCGACGTCCCAGATCAGCCGGTCGTAGGGCGTGTCGAATACATAGTGAAGGGCGACGGCGAGCTCGACGGAACCCAGGCCGGCGGCGAGATGCCCACCCATCTGCCCGACAGTCTGGATGAGGTATTGCCGGAGCTCGTCCGACAAGCCGGCGAGATCGCCGCGCTTGAGGGCCCTGAGGTCGGCCGGCGTTTCAATCGTGGCGAGCAAGCCGTCCGGCATTACGTCACCCATGGGCAGAGTTTACTGGAGCGACGACGCGGGGCATACGCCACGTGCGATCGCGCCTCAATGTCCGCGCCTGACGAGGTCGCCCGCAAATTCGCGCAGAGGCAAGGCCTCGGGCCCGAAGTCATCGAGTGCAGCGATGCCGTCTTCCGCGAGTTCTGCCGCGCGCAAGCGCGCCGCGGCAACGCCTGCAATCGCGGGATAGGTCGGCTTGCCGCGCAGCGCATCCGATCCCGATACTTTTCCTGTCATTGCGGGGTCGCCGAGAACGTCGAGCAGGTCGTCGACGATCTGGAATGAAAGTCCGACGGAGCGGCCGTAGCGGTCGAGCGCGTCGCGCTTCGCGGAATCGAGCGCCGGGCTCGCCGCGCAAGCGATCAGCACGGAGGCACGGATCAGCGCGCCCGTCTTGCGCTCGTGCATCTCCTCGATCTGACGCGGGTCAAGTCGGCGGCCCGTGGCGGCGAGGTCCATTGCCTGGCCGCCGGCCATTCCCTGCGTGCCGCTCGCGCGCGCGAGCAGCCGGATCATCTCCATGCGGGCCACGTCGCTGACGCCTGGCATCGGCGCGTTCGCGAGCAGGTCGAATGCGAGTACCTGCAGCGCGTCACCCGCGAGGATGGCTATCGCCTCGTCAAAGGCGCGATGTGTCGTCGGCCGGCCGCGCCGCAAGTCGTCGTCATCCATCGCCGGAAGATCGTCATGGACGAGCGAATAGGCGTGGATCAGTTCGACAGCCGCGGCCGGCGCGTCCAGGGCTTCCGGATCGACGCCCGTCGCGGCGCCCGCTGCATAGACGAGGAGCGGACGGATGCGCTTGCCTTCGCCGAGCGCGGCATAGCGCATTGCCTGGTGCAGGCGCGCGGGCTCCTTGTCCTCCGGCGGCAGGATCCTCCGGAGCATGCCTTCGACTCGCTCGCGAAATACCGGCTGCCAGTCGCCGGCTTGGGACAGGGCCTGCATCGGTATCCGGTCAGTCCTCGTCCTGTGCGTCGAGATCCTGTTCGACGAGCTCGCCGTCGCTGCCCTTCGCGAGCAGCTGAATTTTCTGTTCCGCCTGGCGCAGGGCCTTCTGGCAACTGCGGGTCAGCACGACTCCGCGCTCGAACTGGCGCAAGGACTCTTCGAGCGGGAGTTCCCCCTGCTCGAGCCGTTGGACGATGGTCTCGAGCTCGGCCAGGGCCGCCTCGAAATCGGGTATCGCCTGTTTCTGTCGAGTCACCGAGCGTTCGCCGGGGCGGGATGGGGCACGCAGTTTACTTCACGAGCCGAAAAGGAGTGTTAGAATCTGTCTAAATAGACGGTCGGAGCGGCCGGCCTGACGAGGAGGACATCGTGAACCTGAAGGGCAGCAAGACCGAAGGCAATCTCAAGGCGGCCTTTGCCGGCGAGTCGCAGGCGAATCGTCGTTACCTTTATTTCGCGCAAAAGGCCGACGTCGAAGGCTACAACGACGTCGCCGCCGTTTTCCGCTCGACGGCCGAAGGCGAGACGGGCCATGCGCACGGGCACCTCGAGTACCTCGAGGAGGTCGGCGACCCGGCGACGGGACTTCCGATCGGCGGAACCTCGGACAACCTGAAGGCGGCGATCGCCGGCGAGACGCACGAATACACGGACATGTACCCGGGCATGTCGAAGACTGCACGCGCGGAGGGTTTCGCGGAAATCGCCGACTGGTTCGAGACGCTTGCCAAGGCCGAGCGTTCTCATGCCAACCGGTTCCAGAAGGCACTGGACCAGCTCAACTGAGCCGGGCAATCCGCGGGATACGGCGCGGGTGAGCGAGCGCCCGAACCCGGCAACCCGCGAGGGCAGCCTCGAGGCGCCGACGCGGCACGCGCTCGACTGGAAGAATCCGGAATTCTGGGACGAATCCTCGCTCGATCGTGAACTCGGGCGGGTCTTCGACATCTGCCACGGTTGCCGGCGCTGCTTCAGCCTCTGCAACGCCTTTCCCGTCCTGTTCAATCATGTCGACGAGTCGCCGACCGGCGAGGTCGCCGCCGTGCCACTGGCGGCGCGATGGGAGGTGGTGGATCACTGCTACCTCTGCGACATGTGTTACATGAGCAAGTGCCCTTACGTTCCGCCGCACCCATGGAACGTCGACTTTCCGCACCTGATGCTCCGCGCGAAGGCCGTGCGCCTCGGTCGTGTGGGCGCGCCGTTCCGCGACCGGATGCTGTCCTCGACCGATATCGTCGGGCGGATCGCCGGGATCCCGGTCGTCCGCGAGATCGTGAATGCTACCAACCGCAGCCCGATGGGCAGGCGAGTGATCGAGGGCATGCTCGGCGTCCACCGCGAGGCCCCGATTCCGGAGTTCCATGCGCAAAGCTTCCGAAAGCGCGAGGCGCGCCGTGCGAAGCCCGCGCTCGATGCGGCGCCCGCTGCCGGCACGACGGGCCGTGTCGCCGTGTTCGCCACCTGCTACGGAAACCGGAACGAGCCGGACATCGTCGAGGACTTGGTCGCAGTGCTCGAACACAACGGCATACCCGTCGCGCTCGCGGCCGAGGAGCGATGCTGCGGGATGCCGAAACTCGAGCTTGGCGATCTCGAAGCGATCACGAAGCTCAAGGAACGGAACATCCCGGCACTCGCCGCGATGGTTGCCGGCGGCCATGACATCCTCGCCGCGATTCCTTCCTGCGTCCTGATGTTCAAGCAGGAGCTTCCACTGCTGTTCCCCGACGATCCGGACGTTCTCGCGGTCGCGAGGCGGACATTTGACCCGTTCGAGTACCTGATGCTCCGGCATTCAGAAGGGAAGCTGCGAACCGACTTCGCGAAGCCGCTCGGCAAGGTCGCCTACCACGTACCCTGCCACCTGCGCGTGCAGAAGATCGGAATGAAGACGCGCGAGCTGCTATCGCTCGTGCCCGGCACGGCGCTCGCGACCATCGAGCGCTGCTCCGGCCACGACGGCACCTACGGCGTCAAGCGTGAGTTCCGCGAGGTTTCCATGAAGATCGCGAAGCCCGTGGTGCAGCGGGTCGAGGCCGAGGCGGCGGCGCACCTCGCGAGCGATTGCCCGATGGCGGGCGCACAGATCGCATCGGGGCTCTCCAATGGCATGAAGCCGGAGCATCCGCTCCGGCTGCTGCGGCTCGCCTACGGAATCTGAGGAGCCACATGGCCGGCGCAAGACCGAAGCTCGAAGCAGGGGACCTCATGGGCCTCGAAAGATATGCGCGTGAGCGCGATGCTTTCCGCGCCTCGGTCATCGCGCACAAGCAGGCGCGCACCGTGGCCGTCGGGCCGAACATGTCCTGGGTATTCGAAGACCGCCTGACCATCCAGTACCAGGTGCAGGAGATGCTCCGGATCGAGCGGATTTTCGAGCCGGCGGGAATCCGCGAGGAGCTCGACGCTTACAACCCGTTGATACCCGACGGCGGTAACTGGAAGGCGACGATGATGATCGAGTATCCGGATCCGGTCGAGCGCGCAGTCGCGCTCGCTGCCCTCCGGGGAATCGAGGATCGATGCTTCATCGAAGCCGAGGGTTTGCCGCGCGTGCCCGCGATCGCGGACGAGGATCTCAAGCGCGAGAATGAAGAAAAGACCTCCGCAGTCCACTGGTTGCGCTTCGAGCTGGCGGCAGAACTCCGCGACGCGATTCGCCGCGGTGCCGCCGTCTCGGCCGGCACGGATCATCCGAAATACCGGCACGCAATCCGTCTCCCGAAAGCGACACTCGAATCGCTCGCGCGCGACTTCGATTGAATTGCGCCGGTACGCGCGGCTGCTAGAATCGCCGCGCCGGCGGCGCAGCCGCCCCACCTGAGTCACTCATGGCGCAGTCCTACACCGCATCGGACATCGAGGTCCTCAAGGGACTCGAACCCGTTCGCCGGCGCCCGGGGATGTACACTGACACGCGCAGCCCCAATCACCTCGTTCACGAGGTCGTCGACAACAGCGTCGACGAGGCGCTGTCGGGCCATTGCAAGCGCATCGACGTCACCATTCACAAGGACGGCTCAGTCTCCGTCGACGACGACGGCCGCGGCATGCCGGTCGACATCCACCCGAAGGAGAAGGTGAGCGGTGTCGAGCTGATCCTGACCCGGCTGCACGCGGGCGGAAAGTTTTCCGACAAGAGCTACGAGCAGGCCGGCGGACTTCACGGCGTCGGCGTCTCGGTCGTCAACGCCCTCTCCAAGCACCTCGAGTGCAACGTGCGCCGCGACGGGCGCGAATGGAACATCGGCTTCCGCGACGGCAAGTTGGTCTCGAAGCTCGAGGCAGTGGGCACCGTCAAGCGCGGACAGACGGGAACGACCGTCCGGTTCTGGCCGGACCCGGCGTACTTCGACTCGTCGAACATTTCGGTACCGCGACTCAAGCATGTCCTGAAGGCGAAGGCCGTACTTTGCCCGGGATTGCGCGTGAAGCTCGACGTCGAGGCGACCGGTGAGTCCGAGGAATGGTATTTCACCGGCGACCTCGGCGCCTACCTCGTCGAGCAACTCGGCAAGGCAGCCCGCCTGCCGGAAGAGCCCTATGCAGGCCACGTGAAAGGCGGAAACGAGAGCGCCGACTGGGCATTCTGCTGGGCGCCGGATGCCGAGACGCCCGTCGCCGAAAGTTACGTCAACCTCATCCCGACTCCCCAGGGCGGGACGCACGTGAACGGATTGCGCTCGGGCGTGACTGATGCAGTGCGCGAGTTCTGTGAGTTCCGGAATCTCGTGCCGAGGGGCCTAAAGCTCGCGCCCGAGGACGTGTGGCAGGGAGTCGCGTTCATCCTGTCCGTCAGGATGCCGAACCCGCAGTTCGCCGGGCAGATCAAGGAGAAGCTCTCGTCGCGGGAGTCCGCGGCCTTCGTCTCCGGTGTCGTGAAGGACGCTTTCGCGCTGTGGCTCAACCAGCATCCGGAGGCGGGTGAAAAGATCGCGCAGTTCGCGATCGACAATGCCCAGGAACGAACCAGGGCGGCTGCGCGCGTCACCCGAAAGCGCATCACCAGCGGTCCGGCGCTGCCGGGAAAGCTTGCCGACTGCACGCTGCAGGAACCGGAGCGCTGCGAGCTCTTCCTCGTCGAAGGCGATTCGGCGGGAGGCTCGGCGAAGCAGGCGCGTGACCGTTCGTTCCAGGCCGTCATGCCACTCCGTGGCAAGATCCTGAATACCTGGGAGGTCGAGGCCGCCGACGTGCTCGCATCCCAGGAAGTGCACGACATCACGACGGCCATCGGTGTCGATGCGGGCTCCGGGGACCTGTCGGGGCTCCGCTATCACAAGGTCTGCATACTCGCCGACGCGGACTCCGACGGCGCGCACATTGCGACGCTGCTATGCGCGCTGTTCCTGCGGCACTTCCGGCCGCTCGTCCTGGCGGGCCATGTATTCGTCGCGATGCCGCCGCTATTCCGCATCGACGTGGGCAAGAACGTCTACTACGCGCTCGGAGAACACGACAAAAGCGGCGTCCTCGATCGCATCCAGGCCGAAGGCATCCGCGGCAAGCCTGTCATCACGCGATTCAAGGGACTCGGCGAGATGAGCCCGCTGCAGCTGCGAGAGACGACGATGGCGCCCGACACGCGGCGCTTGGTTCAGCTCACCGTCGAGGCGAAGGACGGCGCCGACCAGCTCCTCGACATGCTGCTCGCGAAGAAGCGCGCGGCCGACCGGCGCGAGTGGCTCGAGTCGAAAGGAAACCTGGCGAGCGTCTGATGAAGGAACAGGCGCTCGATTTCGAAGGCATCGAGAAGCAGCCGCTCCGCGCATTCACGGAGAAGGCCTACCTCGACTACTCGATGTACGTGATCCTCGACCGCGCGTTGCCGCAGCTCGCGGACGGACTGAAGCCGGTGCAGCGGCGGATCATCTACGCCATGAGCGAGCTCAGCCTGTCGGCGGGCTCGAAGCACAAGAAGTCCGCGCGCACGGTCGGCGACGTGATCGGCAAGTATCACCCGCATGGCGACAGCGCCTGCTATGAGGCCATGGTCCTGATGGCGCAGGACTTCTCGTATCGCTACCCGATCGTGGACGGGCAGGGGAACTGGGGCTCGACCGACGACCCGAAGTCATTCGCGGCGATGCGCTACACGGAATCGCGCCTCCGGCCCTATGCGCAGGTATTGCTGTCCGAACTCGGGCAGGGCACGGCCGACTGGCAGCCGAACTTCGACGGGACGCTCGAGGAGCCGAAGCTGCTGCCCGCGCGCCTGCCAAACGTGCTCCTGAACGGCACCCAGGGCATCGCGGTCGGGATGGCGACGGACATTCCGCCACACAACCTGCGCGAGGTCACCGCGGCCTGCATTCACCTGCTCGACAATCCCGACGCGACGCCCGCCGAGCTTTGCAAGCACGTCCAGGGACCGGACTTCCCGACCGGCGCCGAGATCGTGACGCCGAAGACGGAGCTTCGCGCGCTGTACAAGAGCGGCAACGGCACATTCCGCGCGCGGGCCGTCTTCGAGGAGGAGGACGGCGAAGTGGTCGTGACGGCGCTGCCGTACCAGGTGTCGGGCGCGAAAGTGCTCGAGCAGATCGCGGGCCAGATGCGCGCGAAGAAACTGCCGATGGTCGAGGACCTGCGCGACGAGAGCGACCACGAGCACCCGACGCGGCTCGTGATCACCCCGCGCTCGAACCGCGTCGACGTCGAGCAGCTGATGACGCACCTCTTCGCGACCACGGACCTCGAGCGCAGCTACCGCGTCAATATCAACGTCATCGCGCTCGACGGACGCCCGCGCGTGCTTGGACTCAGGGAGCTGCTGACGGAGTGGCTCAGCTACCGCCGGGAAACGGTCAAGCGGCGCCTGCGGTACCGCCTCGAGAAGGTGACGGCGCGGCTGCACATCCTCGATGGCCTGCTGATCGCATTCCTCAACCTCGATGAAGTGATCCGGATCGTCCGGCGCGAGGAAGAGCCGAAGCCTGTCCTCATGAAGCGCTTCAAGCTGACGGACCTGCAGGCCGAGGCGATCCTCGAGACCAAGCTCCGCCATCTCGCGAAACTCGAGGAAATGAAGATCCACGGCGAGCAGAACGAGCTTGCGACCGAACAGGACCTGCTCGAAAAGACACTCAAGAGTCCTGCGAAGCTCGGCAAGCTGATCCGCGACGAGCTCGAGGCGGACGCCAGGGAATATGGCGACGCGCGCCGGACGAAGATCGTCGAGCGCGCGGCGGCGCAGGCGATCGACGAGACTGAGCTCGTGACCGCGGAGCCCGTCACCGTCGTGCTGTCGACGCTTGGCTGGGTACGGCAGGCTCGCGGCCACGACGTCGACCCGGAGCAGCTCTCGTACAAGACCGGCGACGCCTTCCAGGCCGCGGCGCGCGGACGCAGCACGCAGCAGGCCGTGTTCATCGACTCGACCGGGCGCGCCTATTCGCTCCCCGCGCACGGCTTGCCCTCGGCGCGCGGCCAGGGCGAACCGCTGTCGGGAAAGCTCGATCCGCCCGAGGGGGCGACCTTCGCCGCGGTGCTGATCGGTGAACCCGCAGACCGCTGGCTGCTTGCCTGCGACGCAGGCCACGGATTCATTGCGAAGCTCGAGGCACTGACCGGAAGGAATCGCGCCGGCAAGACCGTTTTCCGCCTCCCGGAGAACGCCAAGGTGTTGCCGGCGTCGCCAGTGCCGGCCGATGAGGGTGCGTTAGTAGCATCCGTCAACGACGACGGGCGAATGCTCGCATTTCCGGTTTCGGATCTTCCCGAGATGGAGAAGGGCCGCGGCAACCTGATATTCGGCATTCCCGGCAAGAAGGCGCGCGCGGGGGAGGAGCTGATGGTCGGAGCCATCGTCGTCGCGCCAAACCAGTCGGTCATCGTTCACTCCGGCGAGCGCAAGATGACGGTGACCTGGAAAGACCTCCAGCACTACCTTGGCTCGCGCGGCCAGCGCGGCGCAGTCCTTCCACGCGGCTGGCGAAAGGTCGACCGACTCAACGTCGAATAGCACCTGCCCGCGAGCGGGCCAGCGGGAATCGTCCTTCAGCCGAGGACGACTTCTTCCGGCGCATTGACGAAATAGCCCTGGATGAACTCGACCCCAAGCTGCCACAGCACCGCCATCGTGTTGGCGTCCTGAACGCGTTCACCGATGGTGATCGCCTTGCACTTGCGCGCGAGTTCCACGGTTTCCTTGACGCGCGCCTGCTTGTTCTGGTCGGCCGAAAGGCCCTGCATCAGTGCGCCGTGGATCTTGACGAAATCGGGCTTCAGGTGATTCAGCAGCTGTTCGGTGTCGCGGCCCATGCCGAAGCCCTCGAGCGCGAAGCGGAACCCGCGCTCGCCCAGGACCTTGTGCAGCGCCATCGCTTCCTTGATGTGCTGCGCGGCGATGTCCTCACGCAACTGGAACACGATGCGCGCGGGCTCGATCTTCGTCGCCTTCAACTGTGTCGCGAGCCAGCCCGGCAACGAGGGATCGGCAAGGCTTTCCTGCGACAGGCGGACGAAGAGCGCGCCGGGCTTGCGCGCGGCGCAGAACGACATGGCTGCGCCGATCACCCAGCGATCGACGTTCTTCATGAGGTCGTTACGTTCCGCGGCCGGAATGAAAACCGACGGCAGCACTTCCTGGCCCTGTTCGTCGAGCATGCGCACGAGCACGTCGAACATGCCGAGGTCCTCGCCCACGAGGCTCGCGATCGGCTGCTGCACGAGGCGGAAACGGTTTTCCATGAGCGCAGCCTTGATCTGCTTGACCCAGAGCCGGTCCTGGTCCTGCAGACGCAGCAACGCTCCCGTGTGCTCGAGCAACTGCACGCGATTGCCGCCCATTTCGCGGCCCTGGCGGTGCGCCATGTAGGCGTCGTTTGCCGGGCCCTCGGGTGTCCGCACTTCCGCAGGCACCAGTCCAAGGCCGACCGTGCAGGTCGTCGACAGGGACTTGGCGCCGGCCTGGAACACTTCGGTTGCGACCTTGTGCACTACGTGTTCGGACCAGGCTTCGACGTCCTGCGTGTTGCCGCGCTCGACCAGCATCATGAAGCCCTGTCCGCCGAAGCGGCCTGAAAGGTCGCCCGGCTGGAGCTGTTCGCGCAGCAGGCGGGCGAAATCCGACAGGAAATCCTCGCCGGCCAGTACGCCGAGCTCTTCGTGCATCGCCTCGTACTTGTCCGGCTCGATATAGACGAGGCAACGCACGCCGCCCTTGGCAGGCTCTGTGAGCCGCGCGCGCAGTTTCTCGATGAAGTAACGGCGGTGCAGGAAGCCGGTCGCGGGATCGCTCTGCATCGCGTCCTCGAGTTTGCGCTCGTATTCGCCGGCGTCCGCGACCCTGGCCGGCACGCAGACCTGCACGCAGGGATCGCCGTCGAACTCGGCGCGCACGAGCTGGAACTCGAGCGAGGGGTGATGACCGCTCACGACGAGCGCCGACGCATGCAGTGTGTGGCCTGACCACTTGCCCTGCGTGCAGGCGACGAGCGCGCCCTTGATCGCGGCATGGTCGTCGGGATCGAATGCGTCCATGAGGGTCGTGCCGACGACCTCCTCGGGATTCGAGTAACCGAAGAGCGTGAGCCAGGCGGGATTGGCGTCGACGATGATCCCTTCCTGCACCTGCGCGATCGCGTCGGTCGAGCCTTCGACAATGTGCTGCAGCTGCTTCTTGGCTTCGCGCGCGGAGGCGAGCGTCGAGGAAAGCGCTCGGTCGAGCCGGTACGTGCGAAGCTCCCGGCCGACGACGAGTTGCAGTCGCGGCACGTTGGAAAGTGTCACAGCGTCCTGGGCGCCGAGTGCCAGGGCCTCGGCAATCACGGTCTCGTCGACCTTCTCGCGCACCATGAGCACGGGCACGCCCGGGGCGAAGCGCGCGCGGAAATCCATCGCGCTCGCGAGATCGACGATGCCTTCATCGGCGAACAGCATCAGCATCTCGGCCGACGCCTGTGTCAGCGCGTCGCCGAGGTCGCGCGCGTCCGGAAGCCAGGTCAAGTGAACCGGGTGGCCCGCGTTCCTGAGCGCCTTGTTGATTGCCTCGACATTGTCCTGACTGCGCGTCAGGGCAATCATTGGCACGGCGGCGGGTGACTTCAAATCCGGCTCCGGGGGCGTCCTGCCTCGGTGGGTGGCGGCGGGATAGTAACACCCTGAATTCCGTCAATTTCGGGACCCGCGTCATGCTCCGGGGCGGGGTGGCCGGTGGATCGGGCAGCGGCTATGATACGCGGCCTTTTGGAAGCATCCGCCCGTCCGATCCGGGCCATTTCGGCGAGTCCCGATGTCCAGCATCAATACCAATGAATTCCGGTCCGGACTCAAGATCCTGCTCGACAACGACCCGTTCACGATCGTCGAGAACGAGTTCGTGAAGCCCGGCAAGGGACAGGCGTTCAACCGGGTGCGGATCAAGAACCTGCGCACGGGCCGCGTCATCGAGCGCACGTTCAAGTCGGGCGATTCCGTCGAGGCCGCGGACGTCGTCGACGTCAACATGCAGTACCTGTATGGCGACGGACAGTTCTGGCACTTCATGCAGCCAGAATCCTTCGAGCAATTCAGCGCCGGCAAGACCGCAGTCGGCGACGCGGCACAGTGGCTCAAGGAGGGCACGATCTGCATCGTCACGCTCTGGAACGGCCAGCCGCTCACGATCACGCCGCCGCCGCACGTCGATCTCAAGATCGTCGAGACCGACCCCGGAATGCGTGGCGACACGGTGACCGGCGGCACCAAGGTCGCAAAGCTCGAGACCGGCGCCGTGGTCAAGGTCCCGCTCTTCATCAACCAGGGCGAGATCATCAAGGTCGATACGCGCAGCGCCGCCTACATCGCACGCGCGAAGTAGTTCAAAGGGGACGCGCACCTTTAAAGGGGACGGTCACCTTTAGCCCCAAGAAACGGACCAGTCTATTTTTTGCTAGCTAAAGGTAACCGTCCCCTTTAAAGGTGCGCGTCCCCTTTGGAATCAAAACCCGTCGATGCCGGCAAGACGCCAATCGCAGGCTGCAACGATCTTTTCCGCGAGCGACTCGAGCAGTATTGCGTCCGCCGCGGTGAAGCAGTCGAGATGAGGACTGTCGACATCGAGCACCCCGATCAGGCGCTCGCCCGCCAGCAGCGGCACGACAATCTCCGAATTCGATGCCGCGTCGCAGGCGATGTGGCCGGGGAACCGGTGCACGTCGGGCACGATGACGGTCGTGCGCTGGCTGGCTGCAGTTCCGCAGACGCCCGAGCCGACCGCGATTCGGACGCAGGCAACGCGGCCCTGAAATGGCCCGACCACGAGTTCGCCGCCGCGCAGGAAATAGAACCCGGCCCAATTGAGGCCGGGCAGCGTCCCGTATACGAGCGCCGCGGCATTCGCCGCGTTGGCCCAGGGATCCCGCTCGCCGGCGAAAATCCCGGCGGCCTGCTGTAAAAGATCCCCGGAATCGTCAATCGCGTTCTGCATCGGCCTTCCTCAAGCCCGGCCCGAAGGAAATGCCATTGCCGCCTCGAGCGAGGGCAGCCGGTGGGCCGCCATCACGAGCCGGTCGAGGCCGAGCGCAACACCCGCGCAATCCGGCAAGCCCTGGGCAAGCGCCGCGAGCAAGCGCTCGTCGAGCGGATTCTCCACTTGCCCACGCTTGCGTCGCATCTCCAGATCCTGCGCGAATCGGCCGCGTTGTTCCACCGCATCGCCGAGTTCGCGGAATCCATTGGCAAGCTCGAGACCGTCCACGTAAAGCTCGAAGCGTTCCGCGAACTGCGAGCCGTCCGGTTCGCTCCTGAGGCGCGCGAGCGCCGCTTGCGAAGGCGGATAGTCGTGCACGAAGGCTGGCGCGTCCTTGCCGAGCGAGGGTCCGACCACCGCGCCCATGAGCAGGTCGAGCCAGTCGTCGCGATCCCAGGTTCCCGCATCCGCGGGTTCGATGCCGCGTGCACCAAGCGCCGCGCGGATTTCCGACTCACCGGCGATGCGGCTGTCGATGCCGCAGGCATCCCGGATTGCTTCGCAATAGGTGACGAAGCGGGCCGGTGCAAAATTCCGGATCTCGGCACAGGCGACCCGCAGCAGGCGCTCCACGTCGTGCTCCATCTCCGCAGCACCGAAGTCCAGCCGATACCATTCGATCATCGTGAATTCGGGATTGTGCAGGCGCCCTGACTCCCCGTCCCGGAAGACGGGACAGACCTGGTAGCAGTCGCCAATGCCGGCCGCGAGCAATCGCTTCATGGGATATTCCGGTGATGTCTGCAGGAAGCGTCGCTGGCCGCGGGCCGGCATCGCAGCAATCGACTCTATCTGCGGATCACTGACAGCCGCAGCGGACAGCACCGGCGTCTGCACCTCCAGCACTTCCTGCGAGGCGAAGTACGCCCGGATTCTTGCGAGCATCGAGGCGCGCGAGCGCAGCAGCTCGAGGCTCGCCGCCGGCCGCCAGTCCGATGCGCTCATCGCGGCATCGCGAGCCGCTCGCCGACCCGCACCGCCCGTCCGGGCGAGAAGCCCTCGACGAGGGCCGGGCCACGCGGCGAGAAAAGCACGACGACCGTCGAACCCATGTTGAACCAGCCGAGCTCGGCGCCGCGATCGAGCGCGATGATCGGGTCGCGGACCTGGAGCTCGCGCGGCTTGCGTCGGCCTTCGGCATCGATTCTTCCCGCCCAGGCCAGGCTCATGCTGCCGACGAAGAGGGCGCCCACCAGCACGACTGCCATCGGGCCCGACACGGTGTCGAAGACGCAGGCGATCCGCTCATTACGGGAAAAGAGCCCGGGCACGCTCTCGGCGGTCGCCACGTTGACGCTGAAAAGGTCCCCCGGGATGAATCGCGCGATGCGCAGCGTGCCCGTGAGCGGTGTGTGAACGCGGTGGTAGTTGTGCGGGGCGAGGTAGATCGTCGCGAAATCCCCGCCCGCGAACTCCGCAGCGAGCGCGGCATCGCCACCGAGCAGCGCCGTGGCCGAATAATCGATGCCCTTGGCCTGGAGCAACGTGTCGCCGGCGATGGGCCCGGCCTGGCTCACCACACCGTCGGCAGGACAAAGCGCCGCGCCCGGATCGCCGTCGAGGCTGCGGGCACCCGTGCGCAGCCGGCGCGTGAAGAAATCATTGAAGCTCACGTAGTCCCCGGGCCCGGTGCGGGCGGCTTCGGCGAGGTTAACGGGATAGCGATTGAGAAACATCCGGATCAACGCCATTCGGACGAATCCAATCCGGCTTTCCGCGACCACTCCGACGATCCACGACAGGAAGTGCTGCGGGAGCAGGTACTGCAGTCCGATGAAGGCGCGCTCGCCGAGGGTCCTGCCGCTCACGCCCCCCGCCTCAACGCGCCGCGACGATGCGGCGGAAATCGCCCGCGATCGTCGCCGTGTCGTGCGGTGTGCCGAAGAGCGCCGTGACCCGGGCCTCGGGATCGACCAGGAAAACCGCCGCCGTATGATCGACTGCGTAGCTGCCTTCCTCCGCCGGCGGACCAATGATGACGGCGACGCCGAGCGATTCCGTCAGGCGCGAGATGGCAGTTGCGTTTCCCGTCACGCCCGTAAACGACGGATCGAAGTGAGCCACATAGCGCGCGAGCGACTCGGGCGTGTCGCGCCCCGGATCGACGCTGACAAACACGACTCCAGGACGCTCATCCGCTGGCAGGTCGGTGAGCGCCTTGCGGGCGCCCGCGAGCGTCGCGAGCGTCGTCGGGCAGATGTCCGGGCAATTGACGAAGCCAAAGAACAGGAATGTCCAATGTCCGCGCAGCCGCTCGCGACCGAACGCGCGGCCCGCCTGGTCGACGAGCGCGAACTCGGGTAGCGCCCGCGATTCCTGGAACAACGTTGCCCGTTGGAGCACGGCCGGAGCGTTCGCGTCGTGCCTGAAGTAGAGCGCCGCGACGATGCCGGCGAGCATGCCCGCTAGTACGACGACGGCGACGCGCGCGTATTTCATCAGCACGAATTATCCCACGGCAGCGGCACAGAGGCGCGGACGGTTAGACTGCTGCCCATGGAAGCCAGGGCTCGCGGCGCCGGCCTGTCGTTTGCAAATATTGGCGAGCTGCTCGATTGGGCGACCGCCCGACTTCGGAAGGCACACCTTCATTACGGCCATGGTACCGACAATCCGCGGGACGACGCGGCGGCGCTCGTTTTCCATGCACTCGGTCTCGCGCACGAATCGGCACCCGCGAGCTATCGCCTCCCGGTAACGGCGCGCGCCGCGGCGCGTGCACTCGCGCTCATCGAACGCCGCATCGCGAAGCGCGAGCCTTCGGCCTACCTCACAGGGGTCAGCTGGTTCGCCGGGCACGAGATCCGCGTGACGCCGGACGTTCTCGTGCCGCGCTCGCCGATCGCGGAGCTATGCCTCGCGGGATTCTCACCCTGGATCGATCCGGCGCGGGTTCGCCGCGTGCTCGACATCGGCACGGGTTCCGGCTGCATTGCGATCGCCGCGGCGCGCGCCCTGCCGAGGGCGCTCGTGGACGCAACCGACGTTTCGCCGCGGGCGATCGCCGTTGCCCGGGACAACGTCCGGCGGCATCGACTGCAGAGCCGCGTCCAGATCAGGCGTGCCAATGTCTATGAAGGACTCGGAGGGCGGCGCTACGATATCGTCGTGAGCAACCCGCCCTACGTCTCCGCCGCCGAAATGCGCCGGCTGCCGCGCGAGCATCGCGCCGAGCCCGAGAAAGGGCTGCGGGCCGCGCGGGGAGGGCTCGCAATCGTCGAACGGATAATCGCCGGCGCGGCGGGCCACCTGGCACCAGGGGGGATTCTCGTCGTCGAGGTCGGCAATTCGGCGAATCGGCTTCGCCGCCGCTACCCGGAACTGCCGTTTACCTGGGTCGAATTCGAGCAGGGGCATTCCGAGGTGTTCCTGCTGCGCGCTGCCGAGCTTCAGGGCTGAACGGATGTCGGGCAATACGATCGGCCGCTCGTTCTGCGTCACGACGTTCGGTGAAAGTCACGGGCCGGCCATCGGCGCCGTCGTTGACGGCTGCCCACCCGGGCTCGAGCTTGCCGAGTCCGATATCCAGGCCGACCTCGAGCCGCGGCGCACCGGAACGTCGAAGCACACGAGCCAGCGGCAGGAGCCGGATCGCGTTCGCATCCTGTCGGGCGTCTTCGAGGGCCGCACGACGGGGACGCCGATCGGGCTCGTCGTCGAAAACGTCGACGCGCGCTCGCGCGACTACGACAAGATCAAGGACCGTTTCCGTCCCGGTCATGCCGACTATGCGTATCAACAGAAATACGGCATCCGGGATCATCGCGGGGGCGGGCGGGCCTCGGCGCGCATCACGGTCGCGACCGTCGCGGCCGGCGCAATTGCGCGCAAGTACTTGCGCGAGAAATCCGGCGTCGTGGTTGCCGGTCATCTTTCGCAGCTTGGTCCGCATCGACTCGAATGCGTCGACGAAGCGTCGGCTCGCGGTAATCCCTTTTTCTGTGCGGACCCGGAAATGCTGACGCTGCTCGAGGACTACCTGCGGCAGTTGCGCCGGGACGGGGACTCCGCAGGCGCCCGCGTGACCGTGCGCGCACGCGGCGTGCCGCCGGGGCTCGGCGAACCCATGTTCGATCGCATTGACGCGGATATCGCATTCGCAATGATGGGCATCAATGCCGCGAAGGCCGTCGAGATCGGCGACGGTGTCCTGGTCGCGGGTCAGCGCGGGTCGGAGCATCGCGACGAATTGAGGCCCGAAGGCTTTGCGTCGAACCATTCCGGCGGGACGCTTGGCGGCATCAGTTCGGGCCAGGACATCATCGTCCACGTTTCGTTCAAGCCGACCTCGAGCATCCAGGTTCCCGGCCAGACGATCGATGTACGCGGCCGCCCGGCAGAAATCGTGACGACGGGCCGGCACGACCCCTGCGTCGGGCTCAGGGCCGTTCCGATCGTCGAAGCCATGCTGTTGATCGTGCTGATGGACCACGTCCTTCGGCACCGGGCACAGTGCGCCGATGCGGCGTCGGCGACCCCTGTCATCACGCGCTGAATGCCAGCGAATCAACGCATTGCAGCGGGCAGTGAGTGGGGGTCCCCACGCCCGCCATTGCGTGACGCGGGGCAGGATTTTGGTAAATACGGCGTGTAAGCTATAGTCCCAAAGGATCAGGGACTTGTGATCGGTTTCACACCCATTTCGCAAGCTCGCGGCCCAGGTTTTGCCTGTCGCGACCTTGGGGAGTCACGATGAGCGGTAAATTGCGCGTACTCATTTCGGCGATTTTGCTGGCGCCGGCGGCAGCCTTCGGCCTCGGTCTCGGCGAGATTCGCCTGGGTTCAGCGCTCAACGAGCCACTCGCGGCCGAAATCGACCTCGTCGCCGCGACCCCCGAAGAACTTTCTGCGCTCGATGCGCATCTCGCGTCGCCGGAAGTCTTCGCACGTTACGGGCTCGACCGCCCGGCATTCCTCACATCACTCGAATTCAGCGTCGGCCGCGGACAGGATGGGCGCAGTGTGCTGCTCGTCCATTCGCGCAACGCCATCAGCGAACCATTCGTTTCCTTCCTCATCGACGTGAACTGGCCGCGCGGCCGGCTCTTGCGCGAATACACGGTGCTGCTCGACCCGCCTGCGTTGCTCGCGGCCAGGGATAGCCCGGCCCCAGCGCCACTCGCAGCGCCGACAACCACACCGTCCGCCATGCCGAGCCCGCCTCCTGCGCCGGCTGCGGCGCCCGAACCGCAGGCAACGTTGCCGGCTTCGGGCGATTCGACCTACCAGGTCGAGCGTGGCGACACGCTCTACGGCATTGCGGGTGCGATGTCGGGTGGCGACCGCCAGGCGATCCAGCGGACGATGATCGCGCTCTTCCGCGCCAATCCCGAAGCCTTCAGCGGCAACATCAACCAGCTGCGTGCGGGCGCAATCCTGCGCGTGCCTTCGTCGGACGACGTCGCAGGCATTTCGTCCGCGGAAGCGTCGAGCGAGGTCAGGGACCATAACGCCGCATGGCGTGCAGCGAGGGGCGCTGAAGACGCCGGCCGGCTGAAGCTCGTCACGCCGCCCGAGGGCGATGCCGAAGCTGCCACGGCGCCGGCGGCGAGCGGTCGTGTCGAATCACAGATTGGTTCGCTCGAGACGGACATCTCGGAACAGAAGCGGCTTCTCGAGCTTCGAAACCAGGAGCTCGCGGACCTCCAGAGGAAGCTCGCGGAGTCCCGCGCCCAGGAGGCGGAGGCTGCCCGGCCCGCGCCAGTGCCCGAGACACCGGTCGAGCCGACTGGCGAAGCCCCCGTGGCGTCCGAGGACGATGCGACGCAAGCCGAGACGCCGCCGCCTGTCGTTGCCAAGCCGGTGCCCGCCAGGACGAAGCAGGCACCCAAGGCAGATTCGGGCGAGTCGTTCTTCGACACGATGACCGACAACTGGACGATCCTGGTCGGCGCGGCCGTGTTGCTGCTCCTCGGCATGCTCGGCTTCAACTTCGTTCGCCGCCGGCGGGACGAGGACGTGGACGGCGCGCTCAAGGGATTCGACGTGCCGGCTTCCGCGCCGATACCGACGGAAACGATGCGCCTGCGGGCCATCGCGACGGGCGACAAGACCGCGGAAATAATCCGGCCGCCCGTCTTCGAGGACGACGACGACGACCAGGACATTGTCGTCGAAGAGCGTCCTGTCGCCCGCCCGAAGACCGAAGTGTCGCGGCCGAGCGCAGGGCACGAGGAGACGATCAGCACTGAAGCGGCCCTCGACCTGGACCAGGCCGATCCGCTCGCCGAGGCCGATTTCCACATGGCCTATGGCCTCTATGACCAGGCCGTCGACCTGGTCCGGATGGCCCTGCAGAAATCGCCGGACCGCAACGACCTCAAGCTCAAGCTCGCGGAGATTCATTTCGTCGCGGGCGACACCAACCAGTTCCTAACGGTAGCGCGTGACCTCAAGAGGTCACTCGGGACCGGCGGCGACTGGGACCGCATCGTCATCATGGGACGACAGCTCGCGCCGGACGAGCCGATGTTCGCGGGTGCGGTGCAGGGCTCGGGCGTCGATCTCTCACTTGAAGGCGGCGACAACCTCGTCGACCTCGACCTGCTTTCGGCGCCGGAAGGCGATGAAGGTCTGGACCTCGATCTCGGAATGGTCGCGGCGGCAACGCCCGATACCGAGGCGACAGGCGAGAACACTGCGCTTGAATTCGACCTCAGTGAAGGGCCGACGCAATTCACAACGACCCAGGAAATCAGGGGCCGCGAGTCGGCGGGCACCGTCGAAATGCCGACGCTCGAACTGCCATCGACTGAAACGCCAACCGTCGAGACGGCCGCCCTCAGGACGGCTAACCAGGCAGCGCGCGACCGGATGTCGCCGGCCACACCAGACTCGACGGCCGAGATGGCGATCGATGACCTCAACCTCGACCTCGGCAACCTGGACAACCTGCCTGATATCGACGATGCAACCGCGATTGCGACGGGCGTGCACGACGAAGTCACGCAGATTGCGCAGGAATACGTCGCAACGGAAGTACTGACGTCCGACTCGGCCGATGACGACGGCACGGCGTTGATGCCGGCCGGCGCAAGCGCAACGGCAATCCTGCCCAAGGTTGATTTTGGCGAGATCGACCTCGATGTCGGCTCTGTGCCCGATTCCTCCGACAGCTCGCCGACGATGCGCGACACCACGCTCAAGACCGAAAGGATGCCGCAGCTCTCGCAGCTCGAACCGGTGACGATGAGCGAAGTCGGAACCAAGCTCGACCTCGCGCGCGCTTACATGGACATGGGCGACCCTGACGGCGCCCGCAACATCCTGCAGGAAGTGCTGGCCGAGGGCAGCGTGTCCCAGAAGCAGGAGGCGCGCCGGCTCATCGATACCCTGCCGGGAGCGTGAGCGGCCAGACGCGACGTCTGGCCGTCGGTATCGAATACGACGGCACGGCTTACGCCGGCTGGCAGCATCAACCGGGCCGGGCGACAGTGCAGGACTGCGTCCAGAAAGCCATTTCCGCCGTCGCCGATCATCCTGTCACGGTCGCCGCGGCCGGCCGGACTGACGCCGGTGTCCACGCCTGGGCACAGGTCGCCCATTTCGATACGCGCGCCGAACGGCCGGTTCGCGGCTGGGTGCTCGGGGCCAACAGCCACTTGCCACCTGACATCGCGATCCACTGGGCCATGGAAGTGGAACCCTCGTTCCACGCGCGACATACCGCGCAGGGACGCAGCTATCGCTATTGCATGCTGCGCCGCGCGACCCGGCCCGCGATCCTGCGCGATCGCGTTTGCTGGACCCGCGCGACCCTTCATGCCGAAGCGATGCACGACGCGGCGCAGGCGCTGGTCGGCGAGCACGATTTCTCCTCGTTCCGCGCGGTCGAGTGCCAGTCGACGACTGCCTTGCGCCACCTGGCATCCATATCGGTGTACGCCGAAGGCCCGCTCGTCGTGATGGAAATCAGCGCGAATTCCTACCTGCAGCACATGGTCCGGAACATCGCGGGCACGCTCATGCAAGTGGGTGCCGGCGAGCGTCCGCCCGCCTGGGTCGCCGAGATCCTGGCGGCCCGCGACCGTACGCGGGCCGGAATCACGGCACCCGCCTGTGGACTCTATCTCTGGCGAGTCCGCTATCCGCCATCGCTGCAGATTCCCGAACCCGTCGCGAGCCGACCCTGGGCTATGATCGCCGGGCAGACGGGGGCGGAGAACCTCTGAAATGACCTGGTTCGAGAAGATCATCCCGTCGCGGATCAAGACGGAGCGCCGCACGCGCTCCGTGCCCGAAGGGCTGTGGATGAAGTGCCCGGCCTGCGATTCGGTGCTGTACCGCCCCGAAGTGGAAAGAAACCTCCAGGTCTGCCCGAAGTGCGCGCATCACATGCGCATCGGCGCGCGCGAGCGCCTTACCCAGTTCCTCGATCCGGACAGCGCGGTCGAGATCGGCGCCGACATCGCGCCGGAAGACCCGCTGCGGTTCCGCGACACCAAGCGTTATCGCGACAGGCTCGCCGCAGCACAGAAGGCAGTCGGCGAACGCGACGCACTGGTCGTCATGAGCGGGACACTCGAGGGAATCGAGATCGTCGCGGGCGCCTTCGAGTTCTCGTTCATGGGCGGATCCATGGGCTCGGTCGTCGGCGAGCGATTCGTGCGGGGCGTGGAGCACGCGATCGCCGGGCGCACGCCGCTCGTCTGCTTCTCCGCAAGCGGCGGCGCGCGCATGCAGGAAGGCCTGCTCTCGCTGCTGCAAATGGCGAAGACGAGCTCGGCGCTCGCCGGACTCGCGGCCGCGCGGCTGCCGTTCATCTCGGTCCAGACTGACCCGACAACCGGTGGCGTTTCGGCGAGCCTCGCGATGCTCGGCGACGTGAACATTGCCGAGCCGAAGGCTCTCATCGGGTTTGCGGGCCCGCGCGTGATACAGCAGACCGTTCGCGAAACGCTGCCCGAGGGATTCCAGCGCAGTGAGTTCCTGCTCGACCATGGCGCCATCGACATGATTCTCGATCGTCGCGACCTGCGCGAACGCATTGCTTCCATGCTCAGGATCCTGCTGCGTCGGCCCCCGGCTTCGGGCTGAAGGCGCAGCATGCGTTTCGCGGCGGTTGCGGCCTGGCTCGCATGGCAACAGACCGCGCATCCCGTCGAGGTGGACCCGGGACTCGACCGTGTCGGCGCGGTCTGGCGGAAGCTCAGGCTCCCGCTTGCCGCGACGGTACTGACGGTCGGCGGCACCAACGGAAAGGGGTCGGTCGCCGCCTACCTTGACTCGATCCTGGCGGCGGCGGGTTACGCAACGGGTCTCTTCACCTCGCCGCACCTCCGCCGCTACAACGAACGCATCCGCGTGCACGGGCGTGAAGTGGGCGATGACGAGCTGCTTTCCGCTTTCGCCACGATCGACGCCGCCCGCGACGGGATCTCGCTCACCTTTTTCGAATGGAACGCGCTTGCGGCTTTCGTCGCATTCACGCGCGCGCACGTCGACGTGGCCGTGCTGGAAGTCGGCATGGGCGGGCGCCTGGACGCGGTCAACCTGCTCGATGCCGATGCCGCGGCCGTCGTCTCGGTCGGCCTCGATCATCGTGAATGGCTCGGTGACACCGTGGAGGCAATCGGTGCCGAGAAGGCCGCGATCTTCCGCGCCGGCCGCCCGGCGATCTTCGGCGGGAGGCAGGTGCCGCAAAGCGTGATTGCAAGCGCTGCGGCCGCTGGCGCGCGGTTGAAGCGCATCGGCACGGACTTCGACTACGTCGAACGAGCGGACGGTTGGGACTATGTCGGTTTCGGCTCGCGGCGCCGGGAATTGCCCCTGCCGGCACTTCGGGGCTCGAGCCAGCTCGCCAACGCGGCGGTTGCGCTCGCCATGCTCGAGGCGGCGGAGCCGAAGCTCCTCGTGCCCGACCAGGCGGTCAGGGCGGGCCTGATGGCCGTTCGCCTGCCTGGACGGTTCCAGGTCATCGAGGGCGACCCCGAGTGGATCCTGGACGTCGCGCACAATGCCGACGCTGCGCTATCGCTTGCAGCGAGCCTCGCGGCACGCCCTTGCCGCGGCAGCACGATCGCCGTGTGTGGAATCCTCGGCGACAAGGACATCGAAGCAATCGTGGCCGCGCTCTCGCGGCAAGTCAGGCGCTGGATCGCGGTGGGTCTCGAGGGTCGGCGTGCCCTCCCGCCGGCGGAACTCGCGAGCCGAATCGGCCGTGCCGGCGCCTCATCGGTGCTCGCGGTGGAAAACGTCGCGGCCGGAATGGCTGAAGCGCGCCTCGCATGCAGGCCCGGGGACAGGGTGATCGTCTTCGGCTCCTTCCTGACCGTCGGGCCCGCGCTCGCCTGGCTCGACGCGGCCTCGTGATCGGCACTTAAACGCTACAATCATTCGCAATGGAAGTGCGCGTGCGCGAACGGCTGATCGGTGCGCTGGTGCTGGTCGCCATCGTAGTATTGTTCGTCCCCGCGATATTGAAGGGCAGGAGCCCGCCGCCCGTTGAACCGACCTCTCAACCGACGCGACGCGTCGAAGTTCCGATCGGCGATGCCGGGCCGCTGGTCGAGGAGCAGATCCTCGTTCCCGAGCCCACGCCGGTCACGCCTCCACCATTGGTCGGAGCGCCGCCCGCGAAATCCACATCCAAGCAGGGCGAAACGCGGGAGCGCCAGCCGGAACCCAAGGCAGCCGTTACGGGGAGCCGCGAAGTCCGCGCGGAACCGGCGGAGGCAAAGCCACCTGTTGCTGCAGCCAAGCCGGCGCCGGCCGCCGTGCAGACGCAGGCAGCGGCGTGGGCGGTGCAACTCGGTGCATTCTCGAATCGCGCAAAAGCGGAGCAGCTGGTTGCGGAGCTTCGCAAGCGCCGGTACTCGGCCTTCTTGCTCGAATACCGTGCGACCGGACAGGTGCTTTACCGAGTCAGGGTCGGGCCGGAACAGGATCGCGCGCGTGCGGAAGAGATCGCCGCGAGGCTTTCAAAGGACGGGTTTCAGCCGGTCGTCGCGCGACACCCCTGATCGGCTAGAATGCCGCACGTTTTTTGCGGGGTACCTGGAACCAATGGACGGCGCTGACCACGTTTTCGCAATCATCCTGCTCGTCTCGGGCGCGGTCGGCTATTTCCGCGGATTCGTCCGCGAATCCATCTCGCTCGTCGCCTGGCTGCTCGGCCTCTGGCTTGCCTGGCACTTCGCTTATATCGTGAATCCGTGGCTCGGGGGGGCGCTCGCCGAGCCATCCGTGCGCGAATGGACCGGCCGCGCGATCGTGCTCCTGCTCGTGCTCCTCATTGGCGCGCTCGCCGGCACCATCGTCTCGCATTTCGTGCGGCGCGCGGTGGGCCTCGCGGCGCTCGACCGCCTGCTCGGTGCGCTGTTCGGCCTGATGCGCGGAGTGGTGATCATCGGACTCCTCATCCTTGCGGGCCGTGCGGTCAATCTCGATCTCGAGCCGTGGTGGGAGCAGACCAAATCCATGCCCGCCGCAGAGGCCGCGGCCAACTGGCTCGAACGCTATGCGCAGCCGGCTGCCATGGAAGTGTACGACCGGGCCAAAGAGAAGCCGGGCACCTAGGTCATGTGCGGCCTCGTAGGCATTGTCGGGACTTCCGCCGTCAACCAGCGCATCTACGATGCGCTGACGGTGCTCCAGCACCGTGGGCAGGATGCCGCCGGGATCATGACGATGGACGAACACGCGCTCTTCGTGCGCAAGGACACGGGCCTGGTGCGCGACGTCTTCCGCGACGAAGACATGCGCCAGCTGGTCGGCAATGCTGGCATCGGGCACGTGCGCTATCCGACGGCGGGCTGCGACGGCGCCGACGAGGCCCAGCCTTTTTACGTCAACGCCCCCTTCGGGATCGGCCTCGGCCATAACGGCAACCTGACGAACGCCCAGGAGCTCTCGCGCACCATGGTCGACGAGGACCGTCGCCACCTGAACACGCGCTCCGACTCCGAGGTCCTCCTGAACGTTTTTGCGAGCGAGCTGCAACGCTCGACCTCGTCGAAGCCTGCGGCATCCGACGTGTTCCGCGCGATCGAGGGCGTATTCCGCCGCTGCCGCGGCGGCTACGCGGTCGTTATGCTGATCGTGGGACACGGCATCGCAGGATTCCGCGACCCGCACGGCATCCGTCCGCTCGTGCTCGGCAAGCGCAAGACCGCGCGGGGAATCGAGTGGATGCTGGCGTCCGAGAGCGTCGCCCTCGACATGCTCGGCTTCACGCTCGAGCGCGACGTCGGGCCGGGCGAGGCGATCTACATCGACATGCATGGCCGCATGCATTGCCAGCAATGCGCGCCGATGGGCCGCCATACGCCCTGTATCTTCGAGTACGTCTATTTCGCGCGGCCCGATTCGATCATCGACAATATCTCGGTCCACAAGGCGCGCATGCGCATGGGCGAGAAGCTGGCCGAGAAGATTGCGCGGCTGCGCCCGGACCACGACATCGACGTCGTGATCCCGATCCCCGATACAAGCCGGACGAGCGCGCTGCAGCTCGCCCTCGCACTCGGGGTGAAGTACCGCGAAGGATTCGTCAAGAACCGCTACATCGGGCGCACCTTCATCATGCCGGGGCAGGAGATGCGCCAGCGGTCGGTGCGCGGCAAGCTGAACGCGATCGACCTCGAGTTCCGCGGCCGCACCGTTCTGCTCGTCGACGACTCGATCGTTCGTGGAACCACTTCGGCGCAGATCATCGAGGTCGCCCGCGAGGCCGGGGCGCGCAAGGTCTATTTCGCATCGGCCGCGCCACCGGTGCGCTTCCCGAACGTCTATGGCATCGACATGGCGGTCGCCTCGGAGCTCGTGGCCAATGGCCGGAGCGAAGAGGACGTCGCAACATCGATCGGCGCGGACTGGCTGGTCTACCAGGACCTCGAAGACCTCGTGTCCGCCTGCCGGCACGACGATGCCCGGATCACTGCGTTTGACACCTCGTGTTTCTCGGGCGAATACGTGACCGGGGACGTGACCCGGGAATTCCTCGCACGCATCGAGCACGATCGCTCGGACGGCTTGCGGGCGCAGCGCCTCCTGGACCTGCCAGGCGGACGCACGGCCCGCGCCATCTAGGGAACGTGCGCAATGACCGGATCGCTGGCCGATCCGCGTCGCGAACTCCTGCTCGACCTCTTCCGCGCTGCGATTGCCGCGGTCGACGGGCGCCGGCGCGTGCGTGCGGCGCTCGCGGGCGGCGGCTTCGACGGTCCCGTCAGCGCATTCGCGGTGGGGAAAGCTGCGGCCAGCATGATGCAGGGCGCGATCGATGCCCTTGGTGGCCGCCTGCAGCGCGGGCTCGTCGTCGTGCCGGAAGGCGCGGTCCCTGCCGAGCTCAGGGGCATTCCGGGAATTCAGTGCCTCGAATCCGCCCACCCGCGACCGGATGAGCGGAGTCTCGCCGCCGGCCGGGCGCTTCTCGAATTTGCGGCGGCAACGCCGGCGGACGGCAGCGTGCTGCTTCTCGTCTCGGGCGGTGCTTCGGCGCTACTCGAGGTTCCAGCGCCAGGCGTCGGCCTCGCGGAACTGCGCGCACTCTATGACCGCTCGCTCACGGAGCGGCACGACATTGAACGCCTCAACCAGACCCGGATCGCCCACTCGCTGGTAAAGGGAGGCCGTCTTCCCGGGCTCTTCCGTGGCCTGCGGACCAAGGCACTCATGATCTCCGACGTGCCCCGCGACGATCCGGCCGTCCTGGCGTCTGGCCTGCTCGATGCGCCGGGACTCGCGCCTCGACTCGTCGGTTCGATCGACGAGGCCCTTGAAGCCGTTGCCCGTGCGGCGGCGGCACGAGGCCTGCGAATCGCCCGCGGAACCGAGCGGCTTTCCGGCGATGCCGAAGCGGCGGCGCGGCGCATCTGCCACGAACTCGCCGTCGGGGATGCGGACCTCCTGATCCACGGCGGTGAAACAGTCGTCGCGCTACCCGATCGGCCCGGACGCGGCGGGCGCTGCCAGCATTTCGCCGTCGCAGCCGCGCGCTGCATCGCGGGGCACCCGGAATTTCTCGTGCTTGCCGCAGGCACGGATGGCCGGGACGGAGCGAGCGAGGATGCCGGGGCGATCGTCGATGGGGAGACCCTGCAGCGTGCGGCCGACTGCGACATGGATCCTGCCGTCGCGCTCGCGGCGGCGGACACCGGGCCCTTCCTGGAGGCCACCGGCGATCTCCTCTACACCGGGGCAACGGGCACGAATGTCGGCGACATCGTCCTGGCATTCCGGCGGCAACCGGTAATTTCGCGCCCCATGTAGAATGCGCGCATGACCGTCCGGGTTCTGATCATCGACGACCAGAACGACTTCCGGCGGTTGCTGGCACGGCACGTCCTCACCGGTTTCGATTCTCCCTCCGTCGCCGAGTACGACCCGGCCGCGCGTGGCCGGCTGCCTGCCGATTTTTCGGGTAGTGCCTATGACGCCGTGCTGCAGGGGGACTCGGTCGGCGGGGAATTTGGAATCGATTGGCTCCGCGATCTCAGCCGGCGCAATGGATTTCCGCCGATCATCTATTTCCTGTCGAAGCGTTCGCCCGAACTCGAGGAAAGCGCCATTCATGCCGGCGCCAACGCCTGCCTGTCGCGCAAGAAGGTCGATCACGAAGCGTTGATTGCCGCGCTGCGCACGGTCCAGGCGCGTCGCGGCCAGTTTTCGCGCCCCGCAGTGCAGTCCGAGGATTCAACGCGCGCGACCCGATTTGGCGATGCGTCGATTCGCGGTTTCCGCTACGTGAGCCAGCTGGCCGAAAGCCCGGTTTCAAGTGTCTACCTGGCAGAAAGCGAGCGAAGCGGCTCAAAGGTCGCCCTCAAGGTCCTGCACCAGCCGCCAGACGAGGGTTCGGGGGTCCGCAACTTCGACCGCTTCCTGCGCGAGTACCAGATCGCGGCCGCGATAGAGCATCCAAACGTCGCGCGAGTCCACGATTTCGGCGTCGCCGACGACCACGCCTTCATTGCCATGGAGTACTTCCCACTCGGCGACCTCAGGGTTCGCATCAAGGAGGGCATACCCCCCCGGCGCGCGCTGACCTTCCTGCGCCAGATGGCCGAGGCGCTCAAGGTGCTGCATGACGCGGGTGTGCTCCACCGCGACCTGAAGCCCGGCAACGTGATGTTGAGGGACGAGTTGTCGGTCGCGGTGATCGACTACGGGCTCTCGAAGCATATCGAGCTGGATGCGACGCTCACGAACAGCGGCGAGATCTTCGGCACGCCCTATTACATGAGCCCGGAGCAGGGACATGGACGCGACACGGACGCACGCAGCGACATCTACAGCATGGGGATCATCTTCTACGAGATGCTGATGCGGCGGAAACCGTACGTTGCCGGCACTCCGATGCAGGTGATCTACAAGCACGCGCATTCGCCGCTGCCGGAGCTCAAGGCGGAGCTCAAGCGCTTCGAGGAGCTCCTCTACAACTGCATCGCGAAGGATCCCGCGCGGCGCTATGCGAGCGCGGACCAGTTGCTCGATGCGGCGAGAGAACTCGAGCGCGACGAAACCGAGCGCTAGAACGCGGACGCGGGCGCTTGCTTGGCCAGGCGGGTTTCCCTCGCTCGCTCAGAAGAACGGACATTCGCTCGCTCGGGACCCCGCCCGTCCGTCACGCGCCCGCGTGTGCGCTGGAGCGTCCGCCGGCGCGACCGGGTCGGCGGGCGGGTGGCGAGCGAGTAACCGTCTTTGAAGTCAAGCGTGGGTATAGCTGGCATTGAACTCGGTGTGGTTGCGCGCCATGGCGTTGAGGATGGTGATGAGCTTGCGCATGCAGGCAACGAGCGCGACCTTCTTGTA